>Ga0164294_10000001_pt1 | contig 968771 bp, 954 predicted proteins | sample GEODES005metaG_FD_111479 | JGI IMG/M metagenome (GOLD analysis project Ga0164294, IMG submission 111479) | Oligotrophic lake water microbial communities from Sparkling Lake, Wisconsin, USA - GEODES005 metaG | ecosystem: Environmental > Aquatic > Freshwater > Lake | place: USA: Sparkling Lake... | reverse complement strand
CATTGCTGGATCAGGCTTTCGCCCATTGTCCAATATTCCCCACTGCTGCCTCCCGTAGGAGTCTGGGCCGTGTCTCAGTCCCAGTGTGGCTGATCATCCTCTCAGACCAGCTAAAGATCGTCGCCTTGGTAGGCCATTACCCCACCAACAAGCTAATCTTACGCGGGCTCATCCTTGGGCGATAAATCTTTGGACTTTCGTCATCATCCGGTATTAGCAGTCATTTCTAACTGTTATTCCGAACCCAAGGGTAGATTCCCACGCGTTACGCACCCGTGCGCCACTAGACCCGAAGGTCTCGTTCGACTTGCATGTGTTAGGCATGCCGCCAGCGTTCGTTCTGAGCCAGGATCAAACTCTCAAGTTTGATGTCCGATCCAAAGTCAGGAGGAATAGTCCCAACGATGAACCGCTCATTTTCAAGGAGCCGTTCCTGCACAATATCATATTTACGTATGGATACGTGTATAGGACATGCTTGACCACAGGCCGAAACCTGAGGCCATGGAACGACTAATTTGGTTACCCGAGTTGCTGACACCTTGAAGCTGTCAGACCCGGGGCCGCCGCCCACATGTCCCTTCATCTAAACCGACAATGAGAAAGAACACAAAAGGCCCGACAACAAATCCCTCCCCACTTGAGCGGGGGGTACCCGTTGTCCAGTCTGTTGCGGAAGCGGCGAAGGCCCGAAGTGCTCATCGCCGCGACAAGAGCTCCTCTACGGGCGACTCATTTTCTCGTCAACACCCTTCCGCAACTTTATTTCAATTTTTTTGCACGGCGCCGCAAACCCATGTTCACCTTTGGCTGGTACGCGCGGCTTATGGAACTTGGGACACCCCCCACCTCTTCCGGCATGTCCGGCCGCGTCCGGAGCGCAGTATTCTGGCGCTCTGGCAGCCAGATCGTTGCGCAGCTCGTGATGTGGGTATCGACAATCATGGTGGTCCGGTTGCTGGCCCCCGCAGACTATGGCCTTTTCGCCATGACGCAGGTTGTCATGGTCCTTTTCAATTTTCTGAACGGTTACAGCTTCGCGTCCTCCCTGATTCAGGCCGAGTCGATCAATGAGAGACGAATCAAGCAAGCGTTTGGCCTGCTGGTTCTCTTGAATGGCGTTCTGGCTGTGGCTCAGTTTATCGCCGCCCCGCTTGCAGCCGCTTATTTCCGGCAGCCCATCATTGCCGACATGCTGCGCCTTCAATGTCTGCTTTATATAGCAACGCCCTTCATCGCAGTGCCGTCCGCTGTGCTGGCGCGCGGCCTAGATTTCCGCAAACAGGCGGCCGCGAACATGGCGGGCGCCCTCGCAGGGGCAGTGACCTCGCTCGCATGCGCGCTGAGTGGTTTCGGGGTGTGGACACTTGTCTGGGCGCCAATTGCTCTCTTCGCCGTTCGTGCAGCATGCCTGATGGTGGCCGCGCGGTTCCTCATCTGGCCAAGCTTTGATTTCCGCGATTCGGGGTCGCTGCTCGGATTTGGGGGTGTACTTTTGCTCTGCCAGTTCTTCTGGATCATCCAGAGTCAGGCTGACATCTTCCTGGCAGGCGGCTCCTTCGCGCCGCACGACCTAGGTCTCTATGCGGAAGCTTTGTTCCTGACCCAGATATTCACGGCCAAGTTCATCCCCCCCGTTAATGAGGTCGCCTTCCCGGCTTACGCCGAACTCCAGAAGAAAGGCGGACGCATTGGCGACGCCTTCCTGACGTCGGCCCGGCTCACCATGTTTGTCGCTTTGCCGCTCTATTTTGGGATGGCAGCTGTCGCTTATCCTTTGGTGGAGACTTTGTTCGGGACCAAATGGGCAGGCATGGCACCCCTGGTTCAGGGCTTGGCATTGGCGATGCCGTTCTTCGCGCTCCAGATTATCCATTCCCAAAGCACAAATGCGCTTGGAAAGGCCTCAGTCTATTTAAGGACGAGCATTGCCGGCGCGATCATCATGCCAGCCTGTTTCCTCATCGGTATCAATTTTGGCGTGGACGGCCTGATCGCGGCTTGGTGGATTTCAGCGCCAGCGCTCCTTTTCGTCACGATGATTGTTACCCTGCCGCACATTGGGCTGACAATCGCAGACGTCGTGCGCACCATATGGCCTGCGTCCCTTGCTGCAGCCACCATGGGCGGGATCGTCGCGTTCCTTGAACATGAAGTGACGATGCTGCCCGCTCCAGCAGAACTGGCCCTGCTCGTCCTATCAGGTGCAGCGATCTATCTCGGACTGCTCTGGCGCTACGCGCGGCCGATGATGGAACAACTCTATGAGCTTTTGACGCAAAAGAAGCTGCCCGGCACAGCGGATCAAGCAGACTGAATATAGCTCCGCATCGCCTCCGCTTCCGATTCGATCTTTTCGATCCGATATTTGACGAGGTCCCCAATCGAGATGAAGCCGACCAAGCCTTCTGCATCGACAACAGGAAGATGACGGATCCGTCGACGACTCATGAGAGACAAAGCGCCGAGCACCGCACAGTCCGAGTCGACTGTCATGGCTGGCGTCGTCATGACTTCACTTACGGGACGTTCAAGGGCGGCTGCACCCTCCTTCGCCAGGCCATAAACAACGTCGCGCTCCGAGAAGATGCCCAAAACCGCGCCGTCATTAATGACCGGCAAAGCGCCGATCCGATGCTTAGCAAGCATGGTGACCGCCTCGGCAACCGAAGCATCACTTGTAATCGAAAGAACGCTCGCACCTTTGGTTTGCAGAATTGCCTTCACACTCATGTCAGGCCTTCCTCTCTCACGTAATCGAATCTCGCGTCGATCTGGCTTGATGCTCCCACGATTCGGGCGCAAAGGGAAGCCATGGACGCACCCCGCTCAGCTTTGGATGATCCCGAATATGCCGCCTTCGCATGGGGCCGCTACAAGCGGCTGATGCTTTGGATGGCTTTGGCCTCTCTAACAGCGACCCTTGGCTGCCTCTATTTGCTCAGCACCCTGATCGGTGAAATCTCGATCCACATGATTATCGCGACCTCAGGGGGTGTGTTTGCATCTGTGATGCTGGCGTCTGCCCTGATGGGGCTCGTCTTTCTGTCGGCTGGATCGGGACATGACGATACGGTCAAGGAATTTGACGCGCTGAACGACCCAGAATGAGCGAGGAGCTATTGTCGCCGGTCTTGAGGGTTTTACCCGAGCCTGCAGATATCAACTCCAACGGCCATATCTTTGGCGGCTGGGTGCTGGCGATGATGGACCGCGCCGGCGGCATCGCTGCCGGGCGTGTCGCCGTAGGACGCTGCGCCACCGTCGCCATTGAAGCGATGGAGTTCATCGCCCCCATCCTGCTTGGCGATCTCATTTCTATCTACGCGAGCGTTGCACGCAGAGGCCGTACATCTGTCGCCATACGGCTCGATGTTCTCGCTGAACGGAAACGTGGCGAGGAACATGTGAAGGTCACAACAGGCGTGTTCACCTTTGTGGCGCTAGACGACGATTTCCGGCCGAGGCCCCTGCCCGCTGCTTAAGTGAGCGGCAAAGGCATAACTTGGCAGCCATGTTGCCAAGTTCAAATTACTCTGCAGCTTCCGTTTCCGCATCCGAGACCGCAGCACGGCGCGGACGACCGCGACGGCGTGGAGCGGGCTCTGCATCGAGATCAATTGCCGGATCCGTCGACACACCAAGGGCTGGCGGAAGGATGGCGACATCAATCGTGGACGATTCTTCTGATCTTTCGCGCGGCGCATCCGCGGCAGAAGCATTGTCCCGGCGCGGACGGAACTCGCGCTTTTCCCGAGGCTCACGTGGCTCACGAGGTTCGCGTGGCTCACGAGGCGGGCGACGACCACTCTGCGCAGGCGCAGGCGCATCATGACCTTCATTCCCATAGGCCCCGGCCTCGCCGTCAGACATGTCGAAGTTCTCGCCGTCTTCGCCGTCTTCATTCTGCCAGTCATCACGGCGGGGCTGACGCGTGTCTTCCGAGCGCGTCCGGCTTTCGGCCACGATCCGGAAATAGTGATCCGCGAATTGGAGATAATATTCCGTCAGAACACGGTCGCCCTGAAGCTGTGCCTCGCGCGCCAGATTCTTGTATTTCTCAAGCATCTGCGGCGCATTGCCGCGCGCCCGGTTATCGATACGGCTGCCATTATCCTGGCGGCCACCACCATTGTTGCCCGGCGAACCACGACCGCGTCCGCGACGACGGCCCTGCTGACGATTATTAAGCAAGTGATCTGATCCTTAAACTCAAGGGATTCGTTCCAAACTCTCCGACGTAGCGGAAAACCTCAATGGTGGAGTGCTCCTGTAGCGCTCCAACAGCCAAGCATGCGTTGTGCAGCCCGGTTCTCGGTGAGATCAGCGGCGCGGTTCCAAGCTTCCCTGCAAACGGCGCTTCGCCTTTCGACGTCCGCCGTAGCACAGAATGCGTCAATTCCAAGCGAAATTATAGTGATTTGGTCAGGATCAAGCAGCGGTCCCGTCCGCCAAGGTCTGGTCCAACGCCGACCGTCAAACCAGCATCGCGAAACAGGGTTCCTGCACTTTGCGCCTGATCAAAGCCTATTTCCACAGCCGCACAGCCGGTTGGCGAGAGCAAGCGGGCGATCTGGGGCGCAAGAACACGATAGTCGTCCAGCCCATCGCCCCCCGCAAACAGCGCCTCTCGTGGCTCGAAGTGCACGACCGTCGCTGGAAGCTGCGCCTCGGTTGAAATATAAGGAGGGTTGCAGAGAATGAGATCGAAGGGGCCATCAACGTCCTGCCCCCAATTGCCAGCGCAGAACCGCACGCGCGCCTGAAGGCCGCAGCGGGTCGCATTTTCAGCAGCAACCGCAAGCGCCGTCGGCGATTGATCAACACCCATGCCCTTCGCCTCCGGAAACTCCGACAAAGCCGCCAAAAGCAACGCACCTGATCCGGTACCGAGGTCGAGAATGGTCGCAGGCGCACGCGGGCCAAACCATTTCAGCGCCGCTTCGATCAGTGTCTCGCTGTCAGGCCGGGGAATGAGGACGCCGGGCATGACCTTAAGGTCTAGCGTCCAGAATTCGCGGTGACCCAGAATATAGGCGACCGGTTCACTCGTCATTCGGCGTTCAACCAAAGCCGCGAAGCCCGCAGGCACCTCCGCGTCCAGATGCGAAAGAAGCAGGGTATTGCGATCAATGTCGAGGAGGTGCGCCGCCAGCAGTTCCGCGTCTAACCGGGGCGTATCACTGACCTCTGCAAGGCGGATCGCAGCGGCCGTTAGAGCCTCACGCAGTCTCATCCAAACCTGCCAGACGTTCCGCCTGATCCGCCGACATGAGCGCGTTGATCAGTTCTTCCATCTGCCCCATCAGAATTTCAGGAAGCCGATGCAACGTCACATTGATGCGATGGTCCGTCACGCGGCCTTGCGGGAAGTTATAGGTACGGATGCGTTCCGACCGGTCGCCCGAGCCGACCATCGATTTACGCGCGCCTGACCGTTCCGCATGAAGTAGTTCCCGTTCCCGCTCATAAAGCCGCGTGCGCAGCACCTGCATCGCCTTGGCCCGGTTTTTGTGCTGCGATCTTTCATCCTGCTGGATGACGACAAGCCCCGTTGGGATGTGCGTGATGCGAATGGCGCTGTCCGTCGTGTTCACGCCCTGACCGCCCGGCCCTGATGAGCGATAGATGTCCACGCGCAGATCTTTCTCTTCGATCTGAACGTCCACTTCTTCCGCCTCGGGCAGAACCGCAACGGTGGCCGCCGACGTATGGATGCGTCCGCCACTCTCAGTCGCGGGCACGCGTTGGACCCGGTGTACGCCGGATTCAAACTTCAGCTTCGCAAACACGCCATTGCCGACAATCGACGCGACGACTTCTTTAAAGCCGCCGACGTCGGATTCACTGGTGGAGATGATCTCAACCTTCCAGCCCTGCATTTCGGCATAGCGCTGGTACATGCGGAACAGATCACCTGCGAACAAGGCTGCTTCATCGCCACCCGTGCCGGCGCGGACTTCCAGCATCGCAGAGCGATCATCGGCAGCATCCTTCGGCAAAAGGCGCAGCGCCATATCGCGCTCAGCCTCTGGCAACTGCTCGCGCACAGAGACAAGCTCTTCTTCGGCCATCTCACGCATGTCCGGGTCGTCGAGCATGGCCTGCAGATCGACAAGATCGGTGCGGAGACGCTGCAGTTTCGACGCAACCTCCGCGACCGGCTCCACCTCGGCATATTCCTTGGACAACGCGACAAAGCGATCTGGCGCGAGTTCACCCGATGCGAGTTGGTTCTGAAGTTCATCGCGGCGCGCCAAAATGGCGCCCAAACGGTCGGCAGAAATGGCTGTCATTTAGAAACCGCGCCCACAATGTCAGCAAGTGCAACAGAGTGTTGTTCACCCGTCACAAGGTTTTTGAGCGCCGCCTCACCGCGTGCGAGTTCATCATCACCTAAGATGACAGCATATCGGGCAGACCAGTCATTGGCCTTTTGCATGCGGCGCTTCATATTGCCCTTATAGGACATGTCAGTTGAAATGCCTGCGCGGCGGAGGTCCGCCACGATGCCGGTTGCGGCCAGTGCTGCCGCATCGCCCATCGGAACAACAGCGACGGTGATGCTGTTCTCCGGGGCGGTATCCAGCAGCATGGCGAGCCGTTCGATCCCGGCCGCCCAGCCAACCGCAGCGGTCGGAGGTCCACCCAGACTTTCCATCAGGCCATCATAGCGCCCGCCACCCAAAACGGTGCCTTGGGCACCGAGCCGATCCGTCACAAACTCAAAGGCTGTGTGACGGTAATAATCGAGACCGCGCACCAACCGGCTGTCGCGCACCCAAGCAACCTTGGCTGCCTGCAGTCCTTCGGTCACGCTCCCGAAAAAGTCCCGCGCCTCATCGGTAATGTAGGTGTCGATATCGGGCGCCGCGTCTGCAATCGGGCGGTCGCGCGGATCTTTGGAATCGAGAATGCGCAGCGGATTCTTTGCCAACCGTTCCCGGCTGTCGTCCGAAAGATCGGCCTGATGATCCGAGAAATACTCAATGAGCGCCGCACGCCAGGCCGCGCGCGTGCCACCATCGCCCAAGGTGTTCAGACGCAGGGTCACACCGTCCGAAATGCCGAGCTCGCGCAGGAGCTGATCCGCGAACACCAGAAGCTCAACATCGGCCGCCGGTTCGGGCGCGCCGATGATCTCCGCATCAATCTGATGGAACTGGCGATACCGTCCCTTTTGTGGCCGCTCATAGCGGAAGAGCGGGCCGTGCGTGCCAACCTTGAGCGGTGCATGCTGCTGCCACCCTTCGGTCAGAAAGGCACGGCAGATGCCCGCCGTGAATTCAGGTCGCAGCGTGATCGATTCACCGCCGCGATCCTCAAAACTGTACATTTCCTTGGAAACGACATCAGTCGTCTCTCCAAGCGAGCGTGCGAAAACCGCGGTGGGCTCGATCACCGGCACTTCAATGCGATGAAACCCGTAAAGCCTTCGCACCCGTTCAAATGTCGCGACGACATGGGCGAACCGGTCCGCCGTTTCTCCGAGCATATCTTGCGTGCCCCTGACGGGCCGAGGAGTTTCAATCTTCGCCATGCGCTGCGCCCTATAGCTACTGGACCGTCTGCGCAAATCCCTGCATGACTTCAAAAAGCAAAATTAGAGGAATTGATGAACCTGCGTCTCGCCGTGCTGCCCCTGTCGATGATCTCGACACTCGCCTTTGCCCAACCCATCCCGCCTGCGAAAGACAGTGCCTTCCCTGGCACGATGACCTTGCAGGTGGATGCAACAGACACCGACCGCGCCATTTTCGATGTGCGCCAGACGATACCCGTGCCGTCATCCGGCCCCATGGTGCTGCTCTTTCCAGAATGGATTCCCGGCAGCCATGCAGCGCGAGGCGAAATCGAAAAGCTCGCCGGTCTCGTTATCAAAGCAGGCGGCAAGACCATAGACTGGCGCCGCGACGCGACCAACGTCTATGCCTTTCACCTGACTGTGCCATCTGGCGTCCGTCAGTTGGATGTCAGTTTCAAGTTCCTTTCCGCGACCGAACGCGATCAGGGCCGCGTGGTTGTCACCCCAGACATGATGAACCTGCAATGGCAGTCGGTTTCGCTCTATCCGGCGGGATGGTTCACGCGCCGCATTCCGGTTTCTGCGAGTGTGACTTGGCCTGCGGGATGGAAGGCAGCAACCGCGCTGCGGCCCGCTTCAACATCCGGCAACACAGTCCGCTATCAGACGGTCGACTATGAAACGCTGGTGGACTCCCCGACATTTGCCGGACGGCATTTCTCTGCTGTCGATCTTGGGCATAAGGTCACACTGAACGTAGTGGCCGATGATGCGAAATATCTGGCCCCGACACCTGCGCAGGTCGAGATCCACCGAAAACTCGTCGATCAGGCGGTCAAACTCTTCGGCATGGTGCCCTATGATCATTATGACTTCCTCCTCGCGCTGACGGACCAGTTGGGCAGTATTGGCCGGGAACACCACAGATCCTCGGAGAACGCCGTCAATCCTGAATATTTTACCGATTGGAACAGCGGACCCGGCCGTCGCAACCTGCTCGCCCATGAATTCAGCCATACGTGGATTGGCAAGTATCGCCGCCCCGCTGGCCAGATGGTGCCCGATTTCAGCACCCCGCTCGTGAACGATCTCTTGTGGGTCTATGAAGGACAGGATCAATTCTGGGGCTACGTCCTTGGTGCGCGATCCGGCCTGTTCAGCAAGCAGGAAACACTGGATGCATTCGCTTCAATCGCCGCCAACCAAGATAACCGCCGCGCGCGCGACTGGCGCGATGTTGAAGATACGACACGCGATCCCGTGATCACGGACAGGCGCCCCAAAGGCTGGGTCAGCTATCAGCGCAGCGAAGACTATTACAATGAAGGCCTGCTCATCTGGCTTGATGTGGATGCGACACTGCGCGCCAGAACCGGCGGAGCCAAAGGCATGCAGGATTTTGTCCGGCAGTTCGTGGCTGGCCCGGACGGCAAATGGGATGCAAGGTCCTTCAACTTCAATGATGTTGTTGCGATCCTAAACGGGCTCTCCCCTTATGACTGGGCTGGGTTCCTCAAAGAACGGATCAACGGCAAGTCCAGCAATGCGCCGCTCAACGGTCTCACACTTGGCGGTTATCGCCTTGTCTATACATCTGAGCCGACCGGTTTCTTCCGTGATCAGGAGAAGCGGAGTGGAGAGACGAATTTCAATTACTCGCTCGGGATGTCGGTTGGTAAAAATGGCCATGTTTCGAGCGTGATTTGGGATGGTCCAGCCTTTAAGCAGGGGCTCACCACCGCTGCCGAACTGCTCGCGGTCAACGGTCGCGCCTATTCTGACGAAGCCTTGCGCGATGCCATTGTGGCCGCTGAAGGGGGAAAGGACCCAATCAAGCTCATTGTCCGCTCCGGCCGTCTGGTCCGGGAAGTCGCTATCCAATGGAATGGTGGGCTGCGCTATCCCCGGCTGGAAAAGATCGGCGTTGGCGAGACCAGCCTCGACAGATTGTTGATGCCGCTGCCGTAAGGAAACGTCCCGACCGCATCCATCCTTTCCATCTCTGTGAAGAGTGCGGATTTCCCGCCAAATTGGCTATGCTGCATCGCACAACGTGGCTAAAGGGCGTCTATCATGAGAATCGACCTTATCCCCGCGGGGGACAATCCGCCCGAAACACTCAACGTCCTGATCGAAGTTCCCATTGGGGGCGAGCCGGTCAAATATGAATTCGACAAGGCGAGCGGCGCTCTCTTTGTAGATCGTATTCTGCACACCCCTATGCGCTATCCTGCAAATTATGGCTTCGTACCTCACACGTTGGGCGAAGACGGCGATCCGCTGGATGCGCTTGTCATTGCGCGTTCGCCGATCATTGCCGGTGCTGTGATCAAGGTACGTCCCGTGGGTGTTCTCTTGATGGAGGACGACAAGGGCGGTGACGAAAAGCTGATCACCGTGCCGCTGGATACGACCTTCCCTTATTACAGCGAAGTGGCCGGGCATGAGGATCTGCCACCAATTGTGACGCAGCAGATCGAGCACTTCTTTACGCACTATAAGGATCTGGAGCCCGGCAAATGGGCGAAGATCAAAGGTTGGGGCGACGCCGATGAAGCAAAACGCATCATCGTGGAGTGCATCGAACGAGCAAAGGCCAAGGGCATCTGAAGCCAACGCCGGGAAGGTGGCGAGGCCCCTTCCCGCCTCACACCTTTCAGACGGCAGTTGTTTCGACGTGAACCGGTTGCTGCCGGGCAGAAATCAAACAACCAGCCACAATCATTCCCGTCCCGATGAGGGTTTCGAGCGTCAGGGGTTCGCTAAAGAAGACCCATCCGATGATCGCCGCCCAGATGAATGCGGTATACTCTACCGGCACGAGAAGCTGCGCCTCTGCGCGCCCGTATGACCAAGACAAGAGCAACATAGACACAAAAGTGAGCGCTGCCGCGAAAAAGATGGGCAACGCCTGCTCGCTTCCCGGCAGCACCGCCAACCAGGGAGATGCGAGTGCCATTGCCGCAAAAGCGAACAAATTAACGAAGAAGGCGACTTCCACCGGTGTGGCAACCTGCGCCTGCTGACGCTGCAGAATAAGATTATAGGCGTAGAGGACTGCAGACAGAAGGATGGCGGCAACGCCCATAAGCGCTTCACTGTCATGCTGGCCACCAATGCGTCCTGACAGGATGACGCCCACCCCCGCCAATCCCAGTAACGAAGCAATGATAGAGTGGCGACTGATCCGCTCTTTGAGAATGATCGAGGCGAGGAAGAGTGTAATGATCGGCGCGATGAAGCTCAGCGCGATCCCCTCGGCCAGAGGCACGCGGGCGATCCCCCAGAAAAAGGCGAAGGCCAGCGCGCCACCGACAATGCCGCGGATGACGTGCAAACGCATGGCCGCCGGGCTTGGCCAGCGCGATCGGGTCAACAGAAACGCACTGCCGCCGATCAGGAAGCCTGCGCCCTGACGCCATAGCATCGCATTATAGGCACCAATTGCGAGGACGAGCCCCTTCATGACGCCGTCCATGACCGAAAACAGCGCAATGCCAACGCATGCGACCGCGAACGGAATAAGTACCGATTGTGTGCCCCTGCTCACGCGCCGCACTTATTTCAAAGTGCCCATGCCGCCGCCATCGATATTGATCTTCTGGCCCGACGCATAAGCATTTGCAGGCGAGACCAACCACACGACTGCTGCGGCAACATCTTCGGGAACCGAGACGCGGCCGAAGGGGAAACTTTTGTCTAATTCATGGATGTCGGACACGCCGGCGACGGCCTTGGCGAGCTTTTCACCCATGTCCGATACTGTCAGACTGGGCGCGACAATGTTTACGCGGATCCCGTTCTTCTGCTCTTCCTTGGCAAGCGTGAGCGCCAGAGCCTCGCATGCAGCCTTCCCCATGTTGTAGGGCGCACCATTGGCCGAATGATTGAGCGTTGCGACGCTGGAAATCATGACGATATCCGCGCGCGTGTTTTTGCGGAGGTGCGGGATTGCGCATTTGGACATGAAGTGAGGCGCGAAGGCATGAACGCGCATGACGCGCTCAAACTCGGCCGGATCGGTATCGGCGACGGTCTGACCTCGGCTGGCGATACCTGCGTTGTTGATCAGGATGGAAAGGCCACCAAAGTCATGGGCCGCCATCTCGACCATCGCCTCGCAAGCCGCAAAGTCGTCAACGGAGGCGCCATAGGCCTTTGCGCTACGGCCCATAGCGCGAATCTGCGCGACCACTTCTTCCGCTGCATCAGCATTGCCACGATAGTTGACCGCGACGTTTGCACCTTCCCGGGCCAGCGCCAGTGCGATCCCGCGCCCGATGCCCCGCGAACCACCAGTGACCAAGGCGACGCGGCCTTCCAATTGCCCTGCGTTCAAAAAAAATCTCCCCCTCCAATGCCTTGGAGAGGGAGATGAACGTTAGCAACGATTTCGGCAAGTGCCGGAAGTGTCAGGCGGCGAGCTTACGCAGCACATATTGCAGGATGCCGCCGTTCATGAAGTACTCGACCTCATTCGCGGTATCGATGCGGCAGAGCGCGGTGAAGCTGAACGTGGAGCCATCCTTACGGGTGACCTCAACTTCAACATCCTGACGCGGCTTGAGATCGGCGACGCCCTTGATCGTGTATGTGTCGTCGCCGGTCAGGCCGAGCGACGTGCGGCTTTCGCCATCCTTGAACTGAAGCGGAAGCACACCCATGCCGACAAGGTTTGAACGGTGGATGCGCTCAAAGCTCTCAACAATGACCGCGCGCACGCCGAGCAGGTTGGTGCCCTTCGCCGCCCAGTCACGGCTGGAGCCTGTGCCATATTCCTTGCCGGCGATGACAACCGTCGGGGTGCCATCGGCTTTGTGCTTCATCGCGACGTCGTAGACCGCGCCAACATCCTGGCCGTAGCGGGAGAAGCCGCCTTCGACGCCGGGGACCATTTCGTTTTTGATTCGGATGTTGGCGAAGGTGCCGCGCATCATGACGTCGTGGTGGCCGCGGCGGGCGCCGTAGGAGTTGAAGTCCGCCTTGGCGACCTGATGCTCCATAAGCCACTGACCTGCGGGCGAATCTGCCTTGATCGAGCCGGCCGGCGAAATGTGGTCGGTGGTGATCGAGTCGCCGAGGATCAACAGCGGCTTCGCTTCGATGATGTCCGCGACCGGCGCGGGCGTCATCGTCATGCCTTCGAAGTAAGGCGGGTTGGCGACATAGGTTGAACCGGCGCGCCACTGATAGGTTTCTGAGCCCGTGACGTTGATCGCCTGCCAGTGCGCATCGCCCTTATAGACGTCGGCATAGCGCGCCTGGAACATGGCGCGGTCCATGCAACCGGCCATGGTCGAGTAGACTTCGTCGTTGGTCGGCCAGATGTCCTTGAGATAGACGTCCACGCCATCCTTGCTGACACCCACGGGCGTCGAGACGAAGTCCTCAATGACGGTGCCCTTGAGCGCGTAAGCGACGACGAGCGGCGGCGAAGCGAGGAAGTTCGCGCGCACGTCGGGTGAAACGCGGCCTTCAAAGTTGCGGTTGCCGGAGATGACCGCAGCAGCGACCAGCCCGTTCTCGTTGATCGCCTTTGACAACGGCTCCGCCAGCGGACCGGAATTGCCGATGCAGGTCGTGCAGCCATAGCCGACAAGGTTGAAACCAACCGCATCGAGGTGCGATTGCAGGCCGGCGCGCTCCAGATAGTCAGTGACGACTTGCGATCCCGGTGCGAGCGACGTCTTCACCCAGGGCTTCGGCTTCAGGCCAAGCTCATTCGCCTTCTTCGCGACGAGGCCAGCGGCCACGAGCACACCGGGGTTCGACGTGTTGGTGCAGCTGGTGATGGCGGCGATCACAACGTCGCCGTCGCCCAGATCAAAGTCCTTGCCCGCCACCGGAACGCGCGTCGGCGCCTTCTTATAAGTGTTGGCCATATCGGCATTGAACACATCGTCAACTTCGGGAAGCGAAACGCGGTCCTGCGGGCGCTTTGGCCCGGCGAGCGACGGCACAACCGTCGACAGGTCGAGTTCCAGCGTCGAGGAGAAGATCGGCTCTACCGACGGGTCGATCCAGAAACCCTGTTCCTTGGCATAGGCTTCGACAAGCGCGATCTGTGCTTCTTCACGGCCCGTCAGGCGCATGTAATCGAGCGTCTTGTCGTCAATGCCGAAGAAGCCGCACGTCGCGCCATATTCCGGCGCCATATTGGCGAGCGTCGCGCGGTCGGCGAGCGTCAGCGCGGCGAGACCGGGGCCGAAATATTCAACAAAGCGGCCAACAACGCCGTGCTTACGCAGCAAATTGGTGCAGGTCAGCACAAGGTCTGTCGCCGTCACGCCTTCCATCAGCGCGCCGGTAAACTTGAAGCCAACGACTTCGGGGATGAGCATCGAGACCGGCTGGCCAAGCATCGCAGCTTCAGCTTCAATGCCGCCCACGCCCCAGCCAAGCACGCCAAGACCGTTGATCATCGTCGTATGGCTGTCGGTGCCGACGCAGGTGTCCGGATAAGCGACGGTCGCGCCGCTTTCATCCACGCTCGTCCACACCGCCTGCGCGATGTTTTCAAGGTTCACCTGATGGCAGATGCCCGTGCCCGGCGGCACCGCATAGAAATTGTTGAGCGACTTGGACCCCCATTTCAGGAAATCATACCGCTCCATATTGCGTGCATATTCGATTTCCACGTTCTGCTCGGCCGCCTTGGGGTGGCCGAATTCGTCGACCATGACGGAGTGGTCGATGACGAGGTTGACGGGGACGAGCGGATTGATCTTCGACGTATCGCCGCCGAGCTTCGCAATCGCATCACGCATCGCGGCCAGATCGACCACGCACGGCACGCCTGTGAAATCCTGCAACAGCACGCGCGCGGGGCGATACTGGATTTCATTGTTCGATTCCGTGGGGTTCTTCTGCCAGTCCACAATCGCCTGAACGTCGCTGGTGGCAACAGTGAAGCCGCCATCTTCAAAACGCAGCAGATTTTCGAGCAGCACCTTCATGGAGAAAGGCAGACGCGAGACATCACCCAGCTTGGCCGACGCCTTTTTCAGCGAATAATAAGCATAGGCCTTGCCCCCAACCGTCAATGTATCGCGGGTGCCAAGCGTGTCTTTGCCAGTCATGGTCATGATGTGCGCGTCCTCATTCTTCGCCAATGTGCGCCCCGCCGGTGGGGAGGACGGTGCCGAACAGTGCGGCCCGTTTATCCGGCGAAAAGCAGGTTGAATTTCAGGCAAAGCCGTTGCGACGGACGGGGGGGAGAGTCAAGGTCTCACACTGATCGTCATGCCCGCGCAGGCTGCCATCTTGTGCACCCGGCCTAAGGAGACACCAGCCTTCGCTGGGGTGACGGGTTCTTTATGCCCCCCTCTCACGTCATGCCAGCGAAGGCTGGCATCGACGAGCCACATTGATGGAAGCTGTCTGCAATGAACGATTGATGTGGGTCTTTCGCAGTGATCCAGCCAAATCAACCGGAACCCTGACCCGATATTGATAAATAGCCCCACGACGCCACAGGCCAGACAGGCTTGGAATGCGTCTGTGATACAGTCGTGTGCTACAGCTAAAAGCCTCATTTATCGTTAAATTACAATGAGTTATATGACCTTCAGATGCGTCAATGTGTGACACCTCTGTGCTACAGTTAGGCAAAGCCATTCCGTAAAATGGTTGTTTTTCAATGATTTGTGGAGTGGTGGTGCCGCTTAGGTGACTCGAACACCTGACCCCCGCATTACGAATGCGATGCTCTACCAACTGAGCTAAAGCGGCAATGGAGCGCGCAACTAACAGCGCTTGGGCGTGAAGACAAGCCCATCTGGCGCTCAGAAGCGGCCTTTTGGCCTTTCGCATTGTATTCCCGCCGCACATCACCTATACGAAGCTTGCTAACGTCGCTTGAGACGGGACAATCGGCCAAGGCCCTCCGCTCCTTTCCACGCTTCTTTCGCCCTGCAGGCACCTCTTGTCTGCGGGCAATATTCTTATGTGAAAGGATATCGGCAATGCCAGTCGGTACAGTCAAATTTTTCAACACGGACAAGGGCTATGGTTTTATCTCGCCAGATGATGGCGCGACGGACAGCTTTGTTCACATCAGCGCAGTCGAACGTGCCGGTATGCGCACGCTCCTGAAGGATCAGCGCGTTAAGTACGAGCTCGAAACCGATCAGCGCGGCAAAACCTCAGCCGTCAACCTCGAAGCGGCTTAACTCGATGGCCAAAGAGGATCTGATGACCCTCGAAGGCCTGATCGACGAGATTTATCCCGACGGGCGTTTCGGCGTCATGCTCGAAAACAACCATCGGATCATCGCCTACACGGCCGGAAAGATGCGGCGTTTCCGCATCCGTACGGTCGTGGGCGACATGGTGCGCGTCGAAATGACGCCCTATGATCTCAGCAAGGGCCGGATCGTTTACCGCGACAAGGGTCCCGGAGGGGGCGGACCAGGTGGTCCGCAGCGCAGGCGGCGTTAGTCGCCTGCCCCCACATTTTGGCGCGATTTTGCGCCCAGGAAATACATGTTTAAATCAAGTTATAAGACCAAAGGCCTGAACCTTCAGGCACCCCACACCCCTGCCTATTCAGACGCTTCTACTGGAAGCTACACGCGGCGCCGGTCGCCCGTTCTGTCCCGCCGGGAACTTCAGCGGCTCGTTATCGATATGGTGGGCTGAGCCGCTCCCATTCTAAATCGGTCTCTTGGAAGGAAAAGAAATGTCACAATCAGGCGAGTATTTTCTCTCTCAGGCCGAAACATGCGCGGAAGCGGCGCGAAATTCGCCGCTTCCCCAATTGCGCGACAAATATCTGCGCGCCCAAATCGCCTGGCAGGCACTGGCCGATAGCGAAATCCGCATCCGCGATGCGCGTGACCGTCGGACGGCGGAACGGGAGGCGGCAGCCGCCCTCGTCGCGTCCTGACTTCGGTCTCCTGCTACTTTTCAGCGTCGATACGTCCACGGGCTGAGGCCAGCTTACCGCCCGCCTGCTCCACCGGGGCAACTTCACTCATCAACGTTGGCGGCATGTTGACGAACACATTCTCATAATCGCCGGGGCGCACGCGATAAGTTTCGTGATAGACGCCAACATCCACATTGCCAGTGGTGGCGCGGTTGAATGCCGCCCATGCCGGCAGATGTTGCAAGCCCTTGGCCTTCGCGTAATTTTCCAGATCGTCAAATGAGCGCCAATATTGGATGAGGACAATTGTCCGCCCAAACCAGGTCTTGCCGCCCATAAAGCCAAGCTCTGGCCTCGGATAAAGCTCCCGAAGCATGCGCGTCATCGCAAGGATAACAGGCAGCCAGCGATGCACTTTCCACAGCGTGTTGATCCGCATGCCGATGATGAACACCACATGCGGCTCCTCCAGCTGCGCCGTCCAACGCCCCATCCTGATATCTGACATACACTACCTCTCCAAACGCGCGCACAGTCCGCGGCGCCAAGTTAGGCAATATGTTTACACTGTCAACACCCTCAGGCCGCGCCCACATAGCCAAGGCCGGCAGCGACCTGGATAGATTGCGCCCGACCCTTGGCGCCTAGCCGTTCTGCCGCGTTGCGTAGATGGAAGCGAATGGTGGACACCGACAGATCGAGAATGATGCCAATCTCACTATCGGTCTTGCCCGCCGCCGCCCAGCGCAGGCACTGGACTTCACGGCGCGTCAGTGTGGGAGACAGCGTTGCATTGCGGGGCCGGCCACGCGCCTCATTATGCGTCGCGACCACACGCCCGGCGAGCGCGTGCATCCGCGCGGCATGTTCCGCAAACACCTGCTCAACGCCAATCGCTTCTTTCGCGCACCAGACGATGGCGCCCATCAGGCCACGCGGCTGGTGCACCGGCGTGATGATCGCTTCTTCCAGCAGTGGGTAGGCCGCAATACTACTGCAATCGATATGCGCAAACAGCCCGGTTTCGCGCCAGGTCGCCAGTTTGCCGTCGCGATAGTAAAAGGGTTCCGCAACCAGCCGCGCCGCCGACAGGAAGGTGTCCTGCAGCGCCAGCTTGCGGTCGCGCCAATAGTGATAGGCCGGATCCACCCAGCGGAAGGTGGTTTCCGCATAAGGCCGGTCCTCAGCATCGGCCATTGGGTGCGGGTCGGCCAGATCCGCCTGCGCGGCAATATAGGGCAGGCCCAGCTCTTCGCCGGTCTGTTGGACCTGCGCAATCAGGCCGGGCATATCCGCCCAACATTTTGCCCTGAAATCCGTCACAAGCCCTCGCTCTCGCCCAACGCGCCGTCTCGGTTGCACATTCTGGGGGCGCGCGGCAAGCCGAATGCGCAATCGGTCGGGAAACGGGCCGCAGGGACGATGGATTTACACTCTGCCCTCCCCCAGACTTCAGCCAGAATCCCAAGATCGCGTGAAGCAAATATTAGGTTAATCAATAACTTGCACAGACGCCGAGTTATAAGGCACACTCACCACAGCGAAGGCCCTCTACCGGAACGCGGCGGCGGGGCGTGACGCCAGATATTGGGATCGGGCCAGCCTATGTCCTTCTTAGAACACCCTTTGCGCGCCAGCATCGTTTCCGAAATGCACATGCGGCGCATGCCACCCCTGACATCCGCCATGGTGATGGTGCAAATCGTCCGGTTGGTCTCCGCCGAAGAACGCGACGCAGAGCGCATCCATGTTCTCCAGATGCCCGGTGTCGCGCCATCAGCACAAAGTGAGCGCAGCCGACATATTGAAGGGCAACGCAGCGACGGCGGCGAGTTTGTTTGGGAATGCCATAGTGAGGCATCGACGATGACGCTCATCATGCCCGCGTCGGCGGAGGATGGCTTTCAGATTGCAGGCGACAATGAGGACGCCATGCGATGGATTATGGAGGCGCCCGGCGCTGTCCTTCGCGCGGTCCGCATCGCGATCGTGGGGACTGCGGATGCAGACCGGATGATCAAAGCCGCCGATTTCACCGCATCAGAACTGGTCAGTGCCCAAATTGGCCCCGTGCAGATATGGTCTGACTTTCTTGTGCGCAGCGATAGTTTTGGACGACTGGTGGTGACAGGTGGCGATTTGCCGCCGGCGGACCTAGGCCGGATCATCCACCAGCTTCAAGAATTGGGGAATTACCGCAACCTCGCCTTGCTTGGCTTGCCGCTCGCCCAGGAACAATCGGTGGCGGTGACCCGGCTCGAAAAGGAACTCGTCGCCATTGCAGAGCGCATGGAGGCGGGCATTGCAGACCAGCAGCTTTTAGACGAACTGTGCGGCGTAGCCGCGCAGCTGACGCGGATTACGGCCGCGACGGCCTATCGGATGAGCGCAACCGTCGCTTATGCCCGCATTGTGGAAGAACGGCTGGACACCTTGGCCAGCAGCCGTGTTGCCGGGTTTCAATCCCTGCAGGAATTCACCCAGCGGCGCCTGCTTCCGGCGACACGGACATGTGCGTCGTTCAGCGCCAGGCTGGAGAGTCTATCGGTCCGGGTCGAACGGGCGACATCGCTGTTACGCACGCAGGTCGAAATGGTCGTGCAGGAGCAGAATGCAGCGCTGCTCACGTCGATGGACAACAATGCCGAGCGGCAGTTGCGCCTGCAGCGCGTGGTAGAAGGGCTGTCTGTCGTTGCTGTCAGCTATTACGCCGTCGGCCTGCTCGCTTATGTTCTGCACGCCATAGCACCGGCCATCCACGTGCCCGACGACCAACTGGTCGCGGCAAGCGTGATCCCCGTCTTCCTGCTGGTGTGGACGATGCTGCGCCGCAAGGTCAATTCGATCGTCGGCATGAAACACTGACCGCCGCGCAGCATCCACACAGATTAATTGCTCGCCAATACGGCCAATATCGCCATTAAAAGCAAGACGATGCCCGCGGCCGCCGCCGTAATCATCGACGGATTGATCGCGAATGTGGCCTGCGCCTGCTCGCGGAACCGGCCCATGAGCTCAGGCCAAGTATAGCTGACGAAATCACCTTGGCTCATGATGCTAACAAGGACGCCATTTTCATCGACGACCGGAAGGTGGCGGAAGCGCTCATTGGACATCTGACGCAGCCAATCGAGCAGATCATCTTCAGCGCGCGCCAGCTTGAGATCTGTCGTCATGATCGCGCTGAGCGGGGTCGTGACGGGATCAAGGCTATTGTTGATCAGTCGCCGCATAAAATCACGTTCGGTGACGATGCCGATGGGTTTTCGGTCTCCGTCGACAATGACAGCGGCGCCATAGTTTTTAGCACTCATCGCTTGTGTGGCCCGAAAGACAGTTTCGTCCGGGCCAAAAGTCATCACCGCTGACTTGCTGGCAAACTCAGCGCGGTCTCTAATTTTCATGGAGGTTTTCCTAGTGGGGATTATGTCCCCGGCGCAGAGCCTACCGGAAACCCCTTCCAGGTGCCAGTGCGGCCTGACCCCACCGGTTACATGCCCCAGCCGACGCTGCCATGGGCGGCCAGACGCCCGATGCGGGCAAAAGGAAAGTGCTAGGGCCGCACAAAGCGCGGCCCTAGCTGAACTTTGATATTCGACTTATTTTAGTTTCCAGCTGCAGCTTTTGCTTCTGCTGCTGCCTTTTCTGCTGCTGCCTTTGCCGCTGCTTCAGCTGCTGCCTTTTCTGCCAGTGTCGGCACCTTTATCGGACGAGGCGTGATCACCGGAAGAATCTTAGGCGGCAATATTTTTTTTTGCGCCGAAGCGGGCTGGGCAACAGCAACGAGCGACAACGCAACGAGCGAGGCGGATAGTGTCTTAAACATAATGAATAACTCCAATGTCGATGAGGACCTTTTCATATGCCAGCGCCGATGCCGAGAAGTTGACATGAGAGTTATGACATATTGTAAAATAGCTATCGGTGGATTTTTACATCGTCAACAACCGTCCCTCTCAATTCGGTTGAAGAATTCAGCCAAGCTGGGCCGGTCTTCCGAGTGGCTAAGGTCCTGTTCGAGAAACGAATTATGCCGACCAGGCACAGGGAAGATGTTGATCGAGACGCAGTCAGGATTGGGCCGCATCGCCAGCGGCGGCGAACTCACCTCCATTGCCCATGGCCTTGCACTCATCGGCCAAACACCCGACATTGAGAGCTGGAGCCCGCCTGAAGAGGAACAATCATGAGTGTCGCCTTCCGCCGCGAAAGCGATGACGAGCATCTTGAACCCACGTTTGAGCTGCCCATCCCCGCTGGCCCAAATTATGTAACCGCGCGCGGACTGGCCCAGATTTCGGCCAAGCTCGCGGAACTGACGGCCCACCTCGACAGCCTCACCAATGAAAGCGACATCAAAGCCACCAAGCGCGCGTTACGCTATTGGAACACGCGCCAGTCAACGGCCCAGCTGCTCGATCAACCAGACGGCACCCGCGTCGCCTTTGGCTGCACAGTCGACTATGTGCTGAATGGCAAGCCGAACACCATCACGCTTGTCGGCGATGATGAGGCCGATTCAAGCCAAGGCCTGATCTCCTTCACCGCCCCCCTCGCCCGCGCCATGCTCGATGCGGAGATCGACGAGGCTGTTGATTTTGCAGGCAACGCGGAAGCCTTGGAAGTCAGAGACATCCGCGTTCGGCCAGATCTGTTCGGCTGAGAACGAACGCTGCGGTGGCAGGTGTTGAAACCCTGGCAGGGTCTGGTTGGGTCGACTTGCACCGCATCGTGCCAGCATGGCGCGCACGAGCTAGAAACGATTAAGCGGGATGCAACCCATCCGCAGAATAGGCATGACCTAGACATTAAAAGAGAAGTGCTAGGGCCGCACGATGTACGACCCTAGCTGAAGTTTGATATTAGACTTAATTTAGTTTCCGGCTGCTGCCTTTGCTGCGGCTTCGGCTGCGGCTTTTTCGGCTGCTGCTTTTGCTGCTGCTGCTCGTGCTGCTGCTTCTGCTTTTGCCTTTAATACGGCTGCCTGCACCTGTGCTGCTTTTGCTTTTGCTGCTGCAGCTGGATTGAACTGCGCCGAAGCAGGCTGGGCAACAGCAACGAGTGACAAAGCAACGATCGCGGCGGATAGTGTCTTGGACATAACAAATAGCTCCATTTTGGATAAATAACATTTTATATTACAAATAGAAGACAACAATCTGAAGACACGAATATCAAAAAGATGTAATATCTAAGACAAACTATCGATGACTTTTTATATCGTCAATCAACGTCCCTCTCAATTCGGTTGGAGAATGTGGCCAAATTGGCGCTCGCCATTTCATTGGCTAAGGTCCTGTTCGAGGGACCAATTATGCCGACGACGCCCAGAGAAGATTTTGATCGAGACGCTGTCAGAATTGAGCTGAGACGCCGGGATGTGAAGGACACGAAGGCAGAGATGCCTGTGAATGAAACGCATCTATGTCGACAGGACGCGTGGGGGCCGTCAGCAGGAATAGGGGGTCCGCCCCAATAGGGGCCTGACGTTCACAAGATGCGAAGGGCGTGAGGACCTGTTTCACCACACATCGCGACCACCCAAACAACGGAAATGTCCGTCCCGCCCGCGGCAGCAAACGCGGATGATGGTAAAAAATGAGGGAATTCCGTGGTGCCGGCTACAAGATTCGAACTCGTGACCCCCTGATTACAAATCAGGTGCTCTACCAACTGAGCTAAGCCGGCCCGTGGATTTGCGCCTCTAGCCTCAAATGCAGCCGAAGGTCCAGCCCTCGGTGCGTGCAATTTTTGGGGTAAGGGCAGAAGGGTGCCACAGATCGGGCGTGAGATGGGCATTGCGCAGCCAGGCGGCGGTGATGATGGCGTCGGTGGCGTGGTCATCATAGCGGGTAAGTGGCGCGTGGGGCCGGGATCCAAGGCCGTCCAACGCGGCATCAAGCGCCACGGCGTCGCGAATTTTGCTGAGCCCTTTTCGGACGCCTGCTGTGCGGGCAGCGATCGTGGTGTAGATTTCAACGATGAGCGGGCCGCCCTCCGGCACGGGATCAAACGGCCACACGGGCACGCGCCCGCGCAGGCGGTGGAGCACCCGCATGCCGGTCAGGCTCGATTTCCCGACTTGGGAGGCGCCGACAAGGTTGAAGCAGCTCGTCGGGGAAAGGCCCATTTCCCGCTGGGCATGCTCACACACGCGCATCCGGCCGAGCCCGCCGGGGAAAAGATCACCACAATCCCCGTGCAGGCGAAAATGCCGCTTGGCCTCTGGATGCCGCACGACGCCGTTACCGGACATATGCTCATCCTCGGCACAAAGGTGTTCCACAAGCTGCCAGAGAGCGGTGGCATCCGGGGGCGTATCGGACCAGCCGGGGAAGTAGGCCCCTGCATCCACAAAGGGGAGCGCAGGAGACAGGTCTATCCCAATGAGTGCCGGGACGTTTCGATCGGCGAGATCAGCAATCCAATCCAGAATGTCGGCGCGGGACCAGCCCCGGTCGCGCGTCTGCAATGCGGGCGCGTCTGTCCCTGGCCCTGCAACGGCGAGCGCCAACCCTTTGGGCCGGGCGACAGCTTGCCCGGACCAGTCAATGGCGACGAAGTGGGTAAACCTGTTGGGAGGGATCAGCTGCACTTCTTCAGATTATACTGATTCTTCCGGTCCCAGCATGCGGCATCAAAAGAGGGGAAACGACGGGTGTAGAGCCAGGAGCCGATACTGGCCCCGCGAAACTGCTGCTCAATGGAGGGCTTCAGCGCCTCACGCAGTTCCCCCAGATGCTCGGTCGCCAAGGTGGAGAGTTGGCCGCGCGGTGTGAACAGGGCGCGCCTGCCAACCCAGCCGGCCGTGTGGCAAAAACCAAGCTGGCCGCGCACTGTGGAATAACTCGTCGTCATCTTGGTCGCAAAGGCGTCCAGCGCCGATTGCGCGGACTTGGGCGCCTTTTTGGTGCGCTTGAAATAGCCGCTGATCGTGTTGAAGGCCTTGGTCAGTTCGTCTCCATGGTTGGTGAGGAGCGCGTTGTAATTGCCGGTCGCCAAGAGCGTGGGATATTGGGTGTGGCACTGAAGCGCCCCCAGCAGCAGGGCCTGACGCAGGCTCCAGGTCAGCACCGCCTTTTGTTCAGCCGGTGTTGCCCCGGGCATGGCGGGGTCAAAGCCCGGTTCCAGCGCCATGATGGGCTTCGCCGCAAAGACCGGGGGCTTGTAAAAAACCTGAGCGGTTGCAGGAACGGCGGCGAAACACGCGGCCGCGAAAGCGAGAGGCACGAAACGGGACAGGCGCATGGGGCGGATCATTCCTTCTTTTGCGCTAAATGAGACCGCCAGCATTACGCCAAAATGAATGCAAAAGAAAAGGGCCGCCCGGCGAACCGGACGACCCCAATCTTATAAATTCGCGTTGAAGCGAAATTACATTGCGTTCGAAGCGTTAGCGTCGACAGCGTTGGCTTCTTCGCCAGCAGCTGCGTCAACGTTCGTCATCGAATCGTTGGCTGTGCCTTCGGTGGCAACAGCTTCGTTGAGTTCAGTTGCGTTTGCTTCGACAGCTTCTTCCTTCTTGCCGCAAGCGGAAAGGGTCAGGCCAACAGCGACGAGCGAAACGATTGCAAATTTCTTCATGGTATCAACTCCCTAGGCAGAAATGATCTGGACAGGGGTGCGCCCTAAATACCCAAATCGAGGTAGACATTTACAGCGTTGTTCTTGGTTGCTCAAGCCCTTTTGTTCGCTTTTGCTAAAGAGGCAAGAAAGCTCGGAAATTGGCGGCTTAGAGCAGCATCGAGCGTCTCCATCGAGCATGTTTTGCCCAATTTTTGCAAACTTGTGACAGCAAATTCGGGCAAACCGCACGGAACGATGCCGTCAAAGTGCGTCAGGTCCGGCGCGACATTCACCGCAAAGCCGTGAAAGGTCACCCAACGGCGCACGCGAACGCCGATGGCGCCGATTTTTGCCTCCACGCCCTTGTCGTCAGTCCAGATGCCGACGCGGCCCTCCGCCCGCCAGCAGGTAACGCCAAGATCAGCCAAAGCCGCGATGACCCAGCCTTCAAGCGCGTGGACGTAGCAGCGGACGTCCTCGCCCCGCGCCTTCAGGTTCAAGAGGACATAGCCGACCCGCTGGCCGGGGCCGTGATAGGTGTACCGCCCTCCCCGACCCGCCCTGAACACGGGAAAGCGCGGGTCCAGCATCTCTGCCGGGTCTGCGCTGGTGCCCGAAGTATAGAGCGGCGGATGTTCCAGCAGCCAGATCTGCTCCCGCGCTGAACCGTCCGCAATGGCCGCGGCCCGCGCCTCCATGGCAGAAAGCGCCGTCGCATAATCTGTCAGTCCGTCAGCAACGGTCCAGTCAATGTCCGAATCGGCGTGCGTCATCGGGGCGGCATGGCGGGTGGTGGCACGGGAGTCGAGATGAAGCGCCGTTCAAGCCGGAAAGCGCTCCGCGACCAAAGCTAGGGCCTGACGACGCAGCGCCTCCGCGAGGGCCTTGTTTTCGGCCTCCGCATAGCAGCGCAGTTCCGGCGCGTTGCCGGACCCCCGCAAATGGATGATTCGCCCGTTGGCAAAGGTCATGCGGACACCATCCAGATCATCAATGTCGATCAAGGCATCACCTGCAATGGGGCCAAAGCTTTCCTCAAGGCGCGACCTGCGCGCATCATCGCCTCCGTTGAGCCAGACAAAGAGCGCATCCCGCCGCGCAGGTGCGAATTCGGCAAGGCGGTCACTAAAGGTGGTCCGGGGCGGCAGGTCCGCCACAAGGTCAGCAAGCTGTCCGGGGCGGGCGGCGGCGAGTGCCGCGACAATGGGAAGCACCGCATCGCGGGTCGGTAAGGCGCTGAGCGTCTGGCCTTCGCGTGTCACATCACTGGCCAGCAGAAAGCCGCCATTGGCTTCATATCCGCCGACAACGCCTTCCTTTGCCGCCAGCGCCGCCGCCATTGCGGCAATAACATAGGGAGACCCGATTCGGGTGCGATGCACCGTCCCAAAGGCCCCGCATTTTTCGACGAGCGTGTTGCTCGACACCGGCGTGACGACGCTCTGCCCGCCTATTGCTTGGGCACAGAGCACACCGAGGACATCGCCGCGCAGCCATTCCCCTTCATGATCCGCCAACAATGGCCGATCACTGTCGCCATCGGTGGAGGCAATCGCATCAAGACGGTGTTCTGCCGCCCAGTTGCGTGCCAGATCAATGTCTTCCGCGCGGACAGCTTCGGTATCCACCGGGATGAATGTCTCTGACCGGCCAAGCACGACCACATCTGCGCCCATGGATTCGAGAATGTCGACAAGGATATCCCGGCCGACCGCCGAATGTTGATAGACCCCCAGCCGCAGACCGTAGAGCGCCGACGCGCCGAAGAAATCGAGATATCGGGCGACATAAGCGGGCCCGACATCGATGGCCTTGGGCAAGGCTGGACGTTCAATGAGCATCCCATCCGCTGACCAGCCTGCGTCATCCGCGCTGACAGTCTGCCGCAGGATGCCGGGCTCATCCTCTTTCAAAATTTCGCCATCGGGCCGGTAGAACTTGATGCCGTTGCGATCATCGGGAATGTGGCTGCCGGTGACCATGAGCGAGGGCACACCCTCGCCAAAGGCCCACAATGCAAGCGCAGGCGTCGGGACGAGACCACAATAGACAGGCTCCCCGCCCAAATCCCGCACCGCTTGCGCACAGGCGGCGAGAATGCGGGGCGTGCTGGGCCGCAAATCACCCGCGAGCGCCACACGACCTCCGGTTTTCCAAGCGCCACAGTCTGCCATGAACTTCAGAAAGCCATTGGTGTAGGCATGGCACACCCGGTCGGTCATGGCGCTGACAAGCCCGCGCGCGCCGCTGGTGCCAAAGGCAACGCCGCTTTGTTCAATAATGTCTGCAATGCATAAAGGGCTGTTGGCCATGTTGGTGACTCGATTTTGGGAAGAGTGAAATCAGCAGGGCTGGGCGATCAGGGTCAGGCCAGTGGGTGGGAAGGAAACCCCGGCAAGCGCCTCCACATAGCCGCATTGCCCGGGCCCGATGGTTCGACCACCGGCGGAAACATGGCAATCAACGGGCATCAGGAGGACAGCCCCCTGATATCGGGCAAGCGTTGCAGCATTCGGCCCGCCATCCAGACGGTCGAGCCGGAAATAGGGACCTTCAACCAGCGTCGCCGCGCCCGCAGGCGCAAGACGCCGATGCAGATCCGCCGGATAAGGCGCACCATGGGCAACCGACATCCCCTCTTCCACGTGCAATTCCCGGGGGCGGCCATAATCATAAAGCCGATAGGTGATGTCCGAATTTTGCTGCACTTCGATCACCGTGATGCCCGCGCCGATCGCATGAACGGTGTTGGCCGGAATATAAAAGAAATCACCCGAAGAAGCGGGGTGCCAAGCCAGAAGGTCTTCAATCGATCCATCCAGCGCGGCGCGGCGCAGCACGTCTTCGTCCACGGGCGATTTAAGGCCAATGGCCATTTGCGCGCCTGGTTCCGCATCCAGAACAAGCCAGCACTCTTCTTTGCCTTGCCGCCCAAGCCCAAGCGCTTGGGTCTGCGCATCGGAAGGATGGCATTGGACCGACAGTTTTTCCGTCGTGAAGATATATTTGACCAGCAGCGCATCCAGCGTGGGCGGAGGTTCAAACCAGATCTCACCAATCGGTTCTGCCGACGGATTGGCGAACGGTGGCGGCAGATCTCGTCGTCCCCAAGGCTTGGCCACAATCCGGGCTTCGAGCAGGGTCACAATTAGAACGGGGCTCCCTCTGGTCGCCAATTAAGCCAAAATGGCAGTGTTACCTGTCCTTATTGGTTGTTTTTGTCAATTTAAGTTCGCGGGATTTGGCACCTCGCGACGCCAGGTCCGGCGAGGGCGTTGCCCCTCCCCGATTGTCCATGCCGCGCCGATGTCGTAACGGAGCAGGAGTTAACGAGGAGTTGCTTTGCGTGAAGCTGTCATACGATGCCATTTGGCAGGACATTCTGGCCATGCTGAAGACCCATGCCGAAATCATTCTGGTGGTCGCCGGCGCCTTCATGTTCGTGCCGACGCTCGCGCAGGCGATCTATCTGGCGCCGCCGCAGATGGACGGCATCGACCAGAAATCAATGCAAAGCCTTGCGCTTTATTATGAGGCGAACATCGTCCCGCTGCTCGCGCTGCGGCTCGTCACGCTCCTTGGGGCTGGTGCCTTGCTGGCGTTGCTCCTCCACCCGTCCCGCCCGACAGTTGGCGGCGCGATTGCCGCATCCGCGCGGATGCTGCCCAGCCTGTTCTTCGTCTCGCTGGTGGAACAGCTGATCATGCTTGGCGGATTTCTGCTTCTGATTGTGCCAGGCCTGTATGTGATTGCGCGCACGGTCGTTTCCGACGCCGCTGTCATGGCCGAAGATGTGCGCAACCCGTTGCGCGCCATTGCGCGCAGCTTTGATCTGACACGGGGGCTTGGCTGGCAGGTCTTCGGGCTCGTTGCGATTCTGGCGGTCGTCACTTGGATCACGACCTCGGCGCTGGTGGCCATCATCGGGATACCGACCCAGATCCTCCTACCGGAAGGCGCAGCGCTCATTGCACGCAACATCCTGTCCGCCATCACACCGACGACATTGATGCTCGTCTTCGTGCTGCTCTCCGCGAGCTTTTATCGCGCGCTAGCGGCGGCCAAAAGCGGGATCTGAGGCGCAGCGTCCTTTGGCAGGATGCCAAGGGCGCGGGGATCGGGAAAAGTCTCGACCGCGCGGGCATAAGGCACAAAGCCGGACCTGATGTAAAAGCCCAACGCCGATGGCCCGTCGAGCGTGCAGGTGTGCACCCACACCCGCGAGACATTGGGCCGCCAGGCCGCCGCCATGGCCTGCGCCATCAGCCAGCGGCCATAGCCCTTACCGTTCAGTTCGGGAACGAGGCCAAAAAAGGCGATCTCACACGCGCCTTCTGTCCGAAAATCCAACTCAAGGATGCCCACCTCTATTCCGGCGCGGTCGCACACAGCCCAGATGGTGACGGCCTCATCGTGAATGATAGCCGTCAGCTCAGCATCCGACATGACCAGACGTGAGAACCAGAGCCATGGGCTCCCCACGCGTTCAAACAACGCGCGGTATTTGGCGGACGTCGGCGCTTTCCAAGGGACAAGCGACAGCGGCACCGCATTCATCGGCGCAGGCCTTGGCCGCGTGCGCATTTCCAGCGAGGTAACGATGGTCGCCACCTCGCCCGCGGGGACTGGCGTCAGGCCCATGTCGCTTCAGGCGGCAGGCTCATCAGGATGGCGTCGATGTTGCCGCCGGTCTTCAGGCCAAAGAGTGTTCCGCGATCATAAACAAGGTTGAATTCGGCATAGCGGCCACGCCAGATGAGCTGCTGCTCTTTCTCGGCGGCAGAAAAGGGTTGGCTCATCCGTCGCCGCACGAGCTTGGGGTAAACGTCCAGAAACGCCTCCCCCACATCGCGGGTAAAGGCGAAATTCTCATCAAACGCGCCTTCCAGATGATCGTAGAAAATCCCGCCGACGCCGCGATGCACGCCGCGATGGGGAATCCAGAAATAGTCATCCGCCCATTTTTTGAAGCGGTCATAATAATCGGCCCCATGCGCATCGCAGGTCGATTTCAGCCGGGCATGGAAGTCCGCTGTGTCCTCTTCATACGGGATAGGCGGATTGAGGTCCGCGCCGCCACCCAGCCAGCGCTTTTGCGTGACGAGGAAGCGCGTATTCATATGCACGGCAGGCACATGTGGGTTGGCCATATGGGCCACCAAGCTGATACCGGTGGCAAAGAAATTGGGATCATCCCCCGCGCCATGAATGGTTTTGGAAAACTCTTCCGAAAACGCGCCGCCGACGGTGGACACGTTGACGCCCACCTTTTCAAAGACCTTGCCCTTCATGACACCGCGCACACCGCCGCCGCCTTTGGCGTCGGGATCATCATCGCGATTCCAAGCCGTATAGCCAAACGATGCGTCGCTTCCGGCTTCCCGCTCAATGGCTTCAAACTCCGCACAAATGCGGTCGCGAAGGCTTTCAAACCAAGATCGGGCGGCCGCTTGCTCAGTATCGAGCGCGAAAGGGACATTGGGTCTGTTCATGGCGGTCGCTTTAGAAGTGCAATAGAGGGATGCCAAGCCACTCAACCGACTGGCAACTGGCCTGTTTGCCGCAACGCCTCAAACACGGCGATGCCGGTTGCGACCGAAATGTTGAAGGAGCGCAGCCCGGCGGCCATGGGGATTCGGATGGCGGCATCACAGACGGCGCGGACAGCGTCCGGCACACCGGCGCTCTCTTTGCCCATCAGCAACGTGTCTTCCGGCTGGAAAGCGAAATCACCAAGAAGAGTTTCCGCCTTGCTGGACATGAGGATGAGACGGCCGGGTTTCGCCTGCTGGAATGTGGGCCAATCGGCATGGCGCGCGAGATCAACCCGCTCCGCATAGTCCATACCGGATCTTTTCAACTTCTTGTCGGAGAAGGGAAAGCCGCAGGGGTCGATGATATCGACGGCCACATCCATGCAGGCGGCAAGGCGCAGGATTGCGCCAACGTTACCTGCGATTTCGGGTTCGTAAAGTGCAATGCGCATCACAATGCGATAAGCGATCCACATGGCACCCGGCAAGCGGCTTGGATTTCGTATTTGCAACTGCCGGTAACATCGCTATCAGGCCCGCAAATCTTAAGGTTCTGGGGGTCGCTGTCCTGATTTTCCGCGGTTTCCAAGAAGGAACAGTGGGATGGTAAGGTCTAAGTCGAATCAGGGATAAATGGAAAGCATGGCAAGTTTGATGGAAGACAGCGCAACCGCTGGCGAAGAACAGGGCGGCGTCCGCCGTCGTGATTTCATAAACGTCGCAGCGGTCAGTTTCGCAGGGGTAGGCGCGGTTTCGATCGTCCTGCCTCTCATCAATCAGATGAACCCGTCGGCAGACGTGCTCGCTGAAGCTTCGACGGAGGTCGACCTGACGGCGATCCAACCGGGCCAGGCCATCAAAACGATCTTCCGCAAGCAACCTTTGTTTGTGCGCCACCTGACGCCAAAGGAAATCGCTGAGGCTGATGCCACGCCGCTTTCCGATCTGCGTGATCCGCAGACGCTGGAAGAGCGGACAAAGACGGGCAAGACCCAGTGGCTCGTGACCATGGGTGTCTGCACCCATCTGGGTTGTGTGCCGCTTGGCGCTGCCGAAGGCGAAGTGAAGGGCGAATATGGCGGGTATTTCTGCCCATGCCACGGTTCGTCTTACGACACCGCCGCCCGCATTCGTAAGGGCCCCGCGCCTACGAACCTCGAGGTTCCCCCCTACGAGTTCACTTCTGACACTGCCATTTTGGTCGGCTGAGGATTAGATCGATGAGTTTTCCTTGGGCTAACGAGTATAAGCCATCCAACGCGTTCATGCGCTATATGGATGAGAAGCTTCCGCTTCCGCGCTTCGTTTATAACGCCGTCGGTGCCGGTTATCCGGTTCCGCGCAACCTCAACTACTTCTGGAACTTCGGTGTTCTGGCCGGCATGGCGCTCATGATTCAGATCGTGACCGGCGTTGTTCTGGCCATGCATTATGGCGCCGACAGCAGCATTGCTTTTGGTTCCGTTGAGCACATCATGCGTGATGTGAACGCGGGCTGGTTCCTGCGTTATGCGCACCAGAATGGCGCGTCGATGTTCTTCATCGTGGTCTACACCCACATCTTCCGCGGCCTGTTCTACGGATCATATAAGCCGCCGCGGGAAATGGTGTGGCACCTTGGCCTCGTCATCTTCCTGTTGATGATGGCAACCGCATTCATGGGCTACGTCCTTCCCTGGGGCCAGATGAGCTTCTGGGGCGCAAAGGTCATCACCGGTCTGTTCGGCGCTATCCCGCTGGTGGGTGAGCCGATCCAGACTTGGCTGCTTGGCGGTTTTGCGCCGGACAACGCAGCTCTGAACCGCTTCTTCTCGCTCCACTTCCTGCTTCCGTTCGTGATCTTGGGTGTCATCATCCTGCACATCTGGGCGCTGCACATTCCGGGCTCTTCAAACCCGACTGGTGTGGAAGTGAAGTCGGAACAGGATACGGTTCCGTTCCACCCTTATTACACCGCCAAGGATGGCGTCGGCGTGGCCCTGTTCTTCCTGCTGTTCGCAGTGATCCTGTTCTTCGCGCCCAATTTCTTGGGTGAGCCGGACAACTACATCCCTGCCAACCCGCTGGCGACGCCTGCCAACATCGTTCCTGAATGGTATTTCTGGCCGTTTTACGCGATCCTGCGTGCCTTCACGGTGGACTTCCTGTTCATCCCCGCAAAGTTGCTGGGCGTGCTGGCGATGTTTGCCTCGATCTTGCTGCTGTTCTTCCTGCCTTGGTTGGACACATCAGCGGTCCGTTCGGGCCACTACCGTCCGCTGTTCCGGAAGTTCTTCTGGTTCGGCCTGATCCCCACGATTGTCATTCTTGGCTATTGCGGCGGGTCTCACGCGACGGACGGCATCGTACTCGTCAGCCAAATCGCATCGGCTTATTATTTCGCGCACTTCCTGATCATCCTTCCGATCATCGCACGCGTCGAAACAACCAAGCCGCTTCCAACATCCATCACCGAAGCTGTTCTGGGCAAAGCGCCTGCGAACGCGACGCTTCAGCCTGCCGAATAAGGACAATATCGACATGATCCGCATAGGTGCATTTCTTGTTGGGCTGTTCTTTTCCGGCTGGCTGCTTGTGTCAGCCGCGATGGGCGCCTTCGCTTTCGTAACCGCGCCGACGGCGCCAACCGCCGAGCACGAATTCCACAAGCCCGCAAAGTCCGTCGACTTCTCGTTCGACGGTCCTGCTGGCAAGTTTGATCGTGCCCAGCTTCAGCGTGGCATGCAGATCTTCAAGGAAGTCTGCTCCGCCTGTCATAGCCTGCAATATGTCTCGTTCCGCGACTTCAAGGACCTTGGCTATAGCGACGGCCAGGTGAAGACGATTGCCCAGACATGGCCGGCCGAAACGCCGTCGATCAACCCGGACACGGGTGAAGCGGCGACACGCAAGCCAATGCCGGCTGACAAGATCCCGTCGCCCTACCCCAATGACGTGGCGGCACGTGCAGCGAACAACAACGCGGTTCCGCCAGATCTTTCCCTAATGACAAAGGCACGCCACGGCGGTTCGGCCTATGTCTATTCTCTTCTGACGGGCTATCAGGCGCCGCCAGCTGAGCTGAAGGAAAAGTTCCCGGCTTCGATGCCCGGCGCAACCACGCACTATAACCCATACTTTGCCAACTTGAACCTCGCCATGGCAGCTCCGCTGACCACCGAAGGCCAGGTGACCTATGGCGAAGGCGCACCCAAGCCGACGGTTGATCAGATGGCCAAGGACGTCACCGCGTTCCTGACCTGGACGGCTGAACCGAAGCTTGAGAACCGCAAGCGTGCCGGCACCGCGGCCGTCATCTTCCTTCTCATCTTCCTCGGCCTGTGCGTTGGTGCCTATAAGAACGTGTGGGCTGACAAGAAGAAGGCGCAGGCCTGATCGCATTGGCTCCGGCCTAAACCAGAGGCCCACCCGGCCGTTATCTGACTCAATCAGTCAGTTCAGCGAATGAGGTGGGCTCATGGCGGAAAGCCAGATCGAATATAATTACAGCGCGCTCGCGCGCACGGCTCGGCAGGCGGAGCGTTATGCTCATACCTGCCGGGCCGTTTTGTCTTCCCAGCGCATCCCCCACCGAGAAGTGATCATCCGCGACGCGTCCGAATTTGGGCTTGGCGGTCGCGGGGCCATGCTCGTGCCCGGCGAACATCTCCGCGTCTTTGCCGAGAAAATCGGTGACTTTGAGGCCGTCGTGAAATGGGCGCGCGGCGATAGCTTCGGCCTGCAGGTTGACCGCCCGGTGGACCTGACGCTGCTCGACGCATCCGGGCAAGATGCCGGAGCGGCGGACGGGCGCTTTGCCGCGGCCCCGTTCACAGACAGCAACGTCACGCCGATGCTGGGCTGGAAATCCTGACCAATCTCATTTGACAGCGGCACGGAGCAACAGGCGATCTGGAAATCGCCCGCTCTCCTAATTGCCAGCTTGCATCAGACGTCCGGCATGCGCAGGGAAAGACCCACTTGATCGGAGAGGGTCTCTGCCATGACATTACCGTTTTCGCTTGCCGGACGCACAGCGCTTATCACCGGAGCATCCTCGGGGCTTGGCGCCCACTTCGCCCGGCTCTTTGCCCAGGCTGGTGCCAATGTGGTCTTGGGTGCCCGTCGGACAGACCGGATCGCAGCTCTCGCCAATGAACTCGACGCCGGGGATACAGGCGCACTGGCGGTACCCTTGGATGTGACGGACGAAGCCTCGATCAAAGAGGCCTTCAATATGGCGGAAGAGCGCTTCGGCACCGTCGACACCATCATTGCCAATGCCGGCACGTCTGCCGCTGCCCGGGCAACCGAGGTCAGCGTCGAGGCGCTGCGAATGGTGACGGACACAAACTTCACCGGTGTCTATCTCACCGCACGCGAAGGCGCCCGTCGCCTCATCGCCAGCGGCAGCCGTGAAACCGGCAAGGGCCGCATCGTCCTGATCGGCTCCATCACCTCGCACCTGACCGGCCAAGGCGACAGCGCTTATGCCGCCGGCAAGGCCGCCGTTGCCCATCTGGGCCGCAATCTGGCGCGCGAATGGGTTCGTCAAGGAGTGAATGTGAACACGATCCAACCCGGATACATTCAGACCGAGATTGCGGGGGACTGGTTCCAGTCGCCGGGCGGACAGGCGCAGATTGCGGCCTTCCACCGCAAGCGCCTTCAGCCCATTGATTCGCTCGATGCCATGATGCTGTATTTCTCCTCAGATGCCTCCGCCGCCACAACCGGCGCGGTCATCGATATTGATGACGGACAATCCCTATGACCGACCGTGCCCGCGAGATTGCCGCCCGCGTTGAGACCTTCGTCCGCGACGTTGTGATCCCTTATGAGAGTGACACCCGCCGGGATCATCACGGCGCGCCGTTGGATGAGATGGTCCAAGAAATGCGGGCCAAGGCGCGCGTAGCCGGTGTGCTGACGCCCCATATCCTGCCTGATGGCAGCCACCTGACACAGCAGGAGACAGCGATTGTTCTCCAGAAGTCCGGCCTCTCCCCGCTGGGGCCGCTCGCGGTTAACACGATGGCGCCTGACGAAGGCAATATGTACCTGCTGGGGCACGAAGGCAGTCCGGAGCTGAAAGAGCGCTTCCTCAAGCCCATGATCGCAGGCGAGGCGCGGTCGGCCTTTTTCATGACCGAGCCTGCACTGGAAGGGGGCGCAGGCTCTGACCCGTCCATGATGCAGACGACCTGCAAGCTGGACGGCAATCACTGGGTCATCAACGGTCGCAAAGCGTTCATCACAGGCGCTGAGGGGGCCAAGGTCGGCATCGTCATGGCCAAGGCCGATGAAGGCGCATGCATGTTCCTCGTTGATCTGCCAGACCCCGCTATCCGCATTGAGCATGTGCCCAACACCATCGACAATTCCATGCCCGGCGGTCACGCCACCGTCCTCATCGACAATCTGCGTGTGCCGGCCGACCAGATGCTGGGCCAAGCCGGTGAAGGCTTCAAATATGCCCAGATCCGCCTCTCCCCTGCCCGTCTGTCGCACTGCATGCGCTGGCATGGCAGCTGCCAGCGCGCGCATGAGATCGCGACCGACTATGCCAACCGCCGCATGGCCTTTGGCAAGCTGCTCGTGGAGCATGAAGGCGTCGGCTTCATGCTCGCTGAAAACATGATCGACCTAAAGCAGGCCGAACTGATGATCGATTGGTGCGCGTCGGTGCTCGATACAGGCTCGCTCGGTACGGTTGAAAGCTCAATGACCAAGGTCGCCGTCTCTGAGGCGCTGATGCGCATTGCAGACCGCTGCGTGCAGGTCATGGGCGGATTGGGCGTCACCGATCAGACCATCGTTGAACAGGTCTTCCGCGAAATCCGCGCCTTCCGCATCTATGACGGCCCAACCGAAGTCCACAAATGGAGCCTCGCCAAGAAGATCAAGCGCGACTGGAAGGCGGCGAATCCGGCTTAATCTTTCGGCTCAGGCCGTCTTTTCAAAGCTGATCAGGTCTACCGGATCATCCATCGACACGCCGGCGCGGATACCATCCACCCAAGCCACCCTGGTCATGATCGACCAAGCACCTTGCAGCCCGAACGCGCAATCAGCGCAGCGGTCGGTAGCCCGATATAGCCAAGACCGACAACAACAACCTTCTTTTCCAAATCAACCGGCATCTGCAATCACCCTAGCAATACGCTGAGCCGCCTTGCCGTCGCCGAACGGATTGTGCGCGCGAGACATGGCGGAATAGGCAGCCTTGTCGTCCAAAAGGCTGAATATTTCGGTAACGATCTGGGCAGGATCAGTGCCCACCAGCCGCGCCGTGCCGGCCGCCACGCCTTCAGGCCGCTCGGTCGTTTCCCGCATGACAAGCACCGGCTTTCCAAGCGATGGCGCCTCTTCCTGCACGCCGCCGGAATCGGTCAACACCAGTTCACACATATCCAGCAGGCGGACGAAGTGCGGATAATCGAGCGGGTCGATCATCGCGACATTGGACAGGCCTGCGAGTTCGGCATCCATGACGGAGCGGACACACAGACACGCGCCTCAATACCCGGCTGCACGCGCAGAGCATGGACCAAAGGAAACATCTTAATCGCCTCCGGTCGTGTGCCGAAGACTGTCATGATACGCTTGGTCGAATTGGCCGGACTAGTCATGAGTCCGGCCATATTCTCGTTGGGTTAAATTGCCGTCAACCGAGGCAAGGCCAGATCGAGCGCCTTGCGGATGATCCCGATCATCTCGTCAATCTGCGCATGGGAAATGATGAGCGGCGGGCACATGACGATGGTGTCGCGGATGCCGCGCACCATCAGGCCATTTTCGATGCACAAATCGCGCACCATGGGGCCAGCCGTGCCCTCTGCACCGCCAAAGCGCGCGCCTGTGGCCTTGTCCGCCACAATCTCGATAGCCCCGAGCAGACCGACCGAGCGGGTTTCCCCGACCAAGGGGTGGTCATTCAGCGTGACCAACATCTTCGCAAGATAAGGACCGGTGTCATCACGGGTTCGCTCAACCAGATGCTCCCGCTCCATGATTTCGATATTGCGAAGCGCAACCGCCGCCGCCACAGGATGGCCCGAATAAGTGAAGCCATGGACGAAATCGCCGCCGGTTTTCAGCACGTCGACAATCTCTTTCGACACGGCAACCGCGGAAATCGGCTGATATCCGGAGGACAGCCCCTTCGCCATCGCGATCATATCGGGCTTCACGCCCATGGTTTCATGGCCCCACATGTTGCCGGTGCGGCCAAAGCCGCAGATGACTTCATCACAGACGAGCAGGATGCCATATTTGCGGACGATGCGTTCGACCTCGGGCCAGTAATTGGCGGGCGGGATGATGACGCCACCGGCGCCTTGGGCCGGTTCCCCGATAAAGGCCGCGACATTTTCCGGACCAACTTCGAGGATCTTATCCTCAATAGCCTTGGCACAGGCGACACCGAATTCTTCGGGCGTCATGTCGCGCCCTTCATTATACCAATAGGGCTGACGGACATGTTCAACGCCGGGCACGGGCAGATCGCCCTGTTCGTGCATCGCCTTCATGCCCCCAAGGCTGACACCAGCAACAGTCGACCCGTGATAGGCATTCCAGCGTGAGATGAAGACCTTACGCTTGGGTTCGCCCTTCACTTGCCAGTAATGGCGCACCATGCGGAAGACCGTGTCATTCGCTTCGGAGCCGGACGCGTTGAAGAAGATATGCGGCAGGCGCCCGTCGGTTAGCGACGCGATCTTGGCGGCAAGCATGACCGTCGGCGGCGTCGCCGTTTTGAAGAACGTGTTATAGAATGGCAGTTCGCGCATCTGGTCTGCGGCGACATCGGCCAGCTCATCGCGGCCATAGCCAATGTTGACGCACCACAGGCCCGCCATCCCGTCGAGGATGCGGTTGCCGTCGCCATCATAGATGTAGCAGCCTTCCGCATGCGTAACGATGCGGCTGCCGCCCATGTCTTCGATGAGCTTGTAATCCTGCTGGGCCGGCAGATGGTGCGCGACATCCAGACGCTTGAGTTCGGCGATATCGTAATTGCGGGGCATGGAATTTATCCTGCTGATGTATGGGATCGAAAAGTGATGTGCAGTGCTCAGGCGCGCGCCATCACGGCGAAAATCCTATTCTCGCAAGATAACGATCGATCCGTTCTATCATAGGCCGAGACTAAGCCGACTATGGCTGGGGAGCAAGATTTGGTTCACGCAGCGACGAAAGGGACACAGAGGGTCTGAACTGCGCTCAGGGTGAGCGCGGGGCAAGCGCCCTCCTTTTCGTCGTCCTGAACTTGTTTCAGGATAACGGTGTGGGGCCACAAAATCGGCAACCGACAAGCAACGACACCCGGTTATCCTGAAACAAGTTCAGGATGACGAGAGTTGTGGGCCTCCGCGTCTCGGCGCGCTCCCTACCCCTCAAACGGCAGATTGAGCGCCTCTGCCACAGCCCTGTGTCGAATCTTACCACCCGACACATTCAGGCCAGCGGCCAGATGCGGATCTGCTGCCATCGCAGCTTCGGCCCCCAAATTGGCCAGCTTCAGCGCGAACGGCAAGGTCGCATTGTTGAGGGCGAAGGCAGATGTGCGGGCAACGGCGCCCGGCATGTTGGCCACGCAATAGTGGATAATGCCTTCTTCCACATAGACAGGGTCGGCATGAGTAGTGGCACGGCTCGTTTCAAAGCAGCCGCCTTGGTCAATGGCGATGTCTACCAACACAGCGCCCCGCTTCATTGTCTTGAGCATCTCACGCGTCACCAGCTTCGGCGCTGCGGCCCCGGGCACAAGGACCGCGCCGATCACCAGGTGGGCGTTGGCCACAGCGGCGGCAATCGCAGACTTTGACGCGTAAGCGGTCTTGATCGAGTTGCCGAAATGCGTGTCGAGTTCAGCCAGCCGGTCATTGCTGATGTCATAGATCGTCACGTCGGCGCGCAAGCCGACGGCCATTTGTGCCGCGTTGAGCCCGGACACGCCGCCACCAAGGATGGCCACCCGCGCCGGGGCCACGCCCGGAACACCGCCGAGCAAAATGCCGCGACCACCCTGTTCTTTTTCCAGATAATGCGCGCCGACCTGCACTGACATGCGGCCCGCGACTTCCGACATTGGCTTCAAGAGCGGGAGGGAACGGTTGTGCGAGGTTACGGTTTCATAGGCAATGCACGTCGCGCCGGACGCCATGAGGCCCAGTGCTTGCGGCTTATCTGCGGCGAGGTGTAGATAGGTGAACAGCGTGTGCCGCGCCTCCAGCAGCGCGATTTCCTGCGGCTGCGGCTCCTTCACCTTCACAATCATGTCCGCCGCCGCAAACACCTCAGCAGCGGTGCCGAGCGTCTTCGCACCGACAGCGGTGTAGGCGCTGTCATCAAAATCAATGCCGAGCCCGGCGCCGGTTTCGACGAACACTTCATGTCCGGCGGCCACCAGTTCAGCGACCGAGGGCGGCGTCAGTCCCACGCGATATTCGTGGACCTTGATCTCTTTTGGGACACCGATTTTCATGACGCGCTCCTGATCGATTGGATGCGCGCATTGTAACCGATAAGGCGCAGGAATTGTTTGCAATTTCTTGCAACATGCGCATCATGATCACAAGTTTATATCAAGTAAGTTAAATACGGAACAAGAACTGTGCATATCGATGCGATTGACCGGAAAATTCTTGCAGAACTAGCTTCAGATTCGGCCCAGACGAGTGAACGATTGGGCGAGCGGGTCGGCCTATCCCCTTCCGCCACGCACCGTCGCGTCCGGCAGCTGGAAGAAATCGGTTTGATTGCAGGATATGGAGCGCGTCTCTCACGCGCAGCGCGGGGAAACCCTGCCACCGTCTATGTCGCTGTTACCTTGGTTGACCAAAGGCGGGAGACGATGGAGCGATTTGAAGCGGCCATCACCCGCGAGCCACTCGTGGCCGAAGCCCACCTGATGAGTGGTGAATATGATTATCTGCTCAAGGCCGAAATCCCGGAGACCGACAGCTTTGAACGCGTCCATAGGGAAGTGCTAGCGGCGCTCCCGGGCGTCCACCGGCTGGTCACGCATTTCAGCATCCGCAGCGTGATTGAAGGTGGGCCAAACGCCCTGCCACGTCAAAGCTGAGGTTCGTATTCTTCCCATTTGCGGCTCATCGCCCGCCGGACGGGGGTATCACAGTTAACGCAAACAGATACCCAGCCCTTGTCATCCTGATACGCCTTTGATCGATCCCGATCATGGACACCGCGTGTGCAATTAAAGGCGCGCGCCAGCAACTTCTTCATGTCTCTCTTTCCCCACCATTGGCGCATGAGACTGAACGCCTTGTTCTTCTATATAGATCACTAAACGTTATTTACCGGACATGAAGAGTGTTTTGAGCCGGAATGCTCCGTTTTGGCGGCAAGAGGAGCGTCCGGATTTATGGCGCGAGGGGGAGCCTCAACCTGGCCAGCAATCCGCCCATATCCTCGCTCTCCTCAAGCGAGATCGTACCGCCATAGATTTCAGCAACGTCCCGCACGATGGCAAGGCCCAAGCCTGTTCCCGGTTTCGAACTGTCGAGCCGTACACCGCGGCTAAACAACCGGTCACGATCTTCCGCGCTGATGCCCGCGCCATCATCTTCAACGAGCAGTTCGACAAACGGGTCTGCGTTCTGGACGGTCACGAAAACGCTGCCGCAACCATATTTGGCGGCATTTTCAATGAGATTGCCCAGAATTTCGTCGAGGTCCTGCCGCTCCACATGGGCGGCGAGCGCCTTATCCCCTGCAATGTCTAGGCGGACATGCGGGTAGAGGCGGGAGACGGCACGCTCGACCGATTCCAGCGATGGCCAGATATCGGCGCGACTATGCGCGTGCCCTCGCCTGCCGACGGCGCGCGCGCGGGCAAGGTGGTGGTCCACCTGCCGTCGCATGGTCGAAGCTTCGCGGATGACGGTTTCGCCAAGGTCTGGCGCCTGCGCCGTCGCTGCGTTCATGATGACCGTCAGCGGCGTCTTCAATGCATGGGCGAGGTTTCCGGCATGTTCACGGGCTTCTTCCGCCTGCCGCTCGTTATGCTCCAGCAGGCCGTTCAGCTCATCGACCAACGGTGCCACCTCATGCGGCAAGGTCTCTGGCATCACCCGGCGTGACCGGCCGGCGCGCATATCCGCAATAGCGATCTGGAGTTTGCGCAACGGCCACAAGCCATAAAGCGTCTGGAGGGCCGCCATGCCGATCAACCCGATGGCGAGCAGCAGAAAGCTCTTCACCAGAGTGCTGCGGAGCGTTTCGATCTGCTCATCGAGCGATGCGCGCGCCTGTGCGACCTGAAAGCGCCACCGCGTCTTGGAGGTGGGCAGGAATATATCCCGCTCCACAATGCGCAGTTCGCCGTCCTTAAATTCGTCACTGTTGTAGAAATGGGCGCCGTCATCCTTATGCGCCGGGTTCGCCTTCAGCGCCTGATCCCAAAGCGAGCGGGATCGGAAGGGCTCATACTTGTCGCCGCTGATTTGCCAATAGAGGCCGGAATAGGGCTCCAGAAAGCGCTGATCGCCCATCGGACGGTTCAGGCGGACTTCCCCATCGGGACCAATTTCTGCCGACGCAATCATCTGCGTCAGCACATATTCCAAACCAGAATCGAAATTGCTCGTCACCGCATTGCTGAGCACCCGGTCCAGCGCCAGACCGCCGCCGACGAGCAGGACCGAAATCCAGCCCGCCGCGATGAGGATCATCCGGCGGCCGAGCGAGCCGCTCGACCGGCGCGCCGCCTTTTCACTCATATCAGGCGGCCGGATCTTCCAGGCTGTAACCGAGGCCACGGATCGTGGTGATCACTTCTTGGCCCAGCTTCTTACGAATGCGCGTCACAAACACTTCGATCGTATTGGAATCACGGTCAAAATCCTGATCATAGATATGTTCGATCAGTTCCGTCCGGCTAACGACTTTGCCCTTGTGATGAATGAGATAGCTGAGCAGTTTATATTCCTGCGCTGTCATCTTGACCGGCTCGCCTGCCAGCGTGACGCGACCCGACCTTGTGTCGAGACGGACGTCGCCAGCAATCAATTCAGACGACGCATTGCCCGACGCACGGCGGATGAGCGCCCGGAGACGGGCGATTAACTCCTGCGTCTGGAAGGGCTTGGCAAGATAATCATCGGCACCGGCATCAAGCCCTGCTACCTTATCCGACCAGCTGTCGCGCGCGGTGAGCACGAGGACAGGCGTCACCTTGCCTTCTTTGCGCCAGCGATCCAACACGGTCAGGCCATCGACTTCGGGCAGGCCGAGATCGAGAATGACAGCGTCGTAGCTTTCCGTTGAGCCGAGGAAGTGGCCTTCTTCGCCATCTGTCGCGAGATCGACTGCGTAGCCATTATGCTCAAGGGTCGACTTGAGCTGCTTACCCAGTGTCGGTTCGTCTTCGACGATCAAAATGCGCATGCCGCCTCCTTCGTGCTTGAATTTGATCCAGATAGGCTCAATTGCCGGCTTGGGCAATAATCGCGCCCGAGCGTCCATCGACGTCAATCCAAATAACCGATGAACCGCGAACGAACTTCAGGCGATAGCGCATGACGTCCGAATCAAATTCCGCACCGATATAGTTCGCACCACGTCGTTTCATCGCGGGAACGACGGCGCCTTCGATCTGACGAAGCGAATGAATTGAGCCCCGGCGCGTCGCATTAAGGGCTGCATCCTGCTCATCCCTGCGACTTTGCTGCGCGTTCGCATCCGCGCCAAGCACGGCTGCGACCAAGGCAGTCGCAAATAGTCTGGAAGGGACGTTGAACTTAAACACGATTTGAGCGCATAGCAGGCTTGATTGAATAGGCCATGAATGACCTGTGCAGTTTCCTTCTCCGATTTATCCCGCCAATCCTTAGTCCGGTTCCCCGCAATGTCAGCACCTGTTTTGAGTTATGAAGGCCTTGGATTGGTTCAAGGCTCCGGCTGGCTGTTCCGCGAGCTGGACGTTTATGTGGGCGAACGCGACCGTCTGGCCCTGATTGGCCGCAATGGCGCGGGCAAGACCACCTTGTTCAAACTCCTCGCCAACAAGATCGATTCCGATGAAGGCAGGCGTACCATCGTTCCCGGCACCAATGTCGTGCTGCTGGAACAGGAACCCGACCTCACCGGCTGCGAGACATTGCGCGACTATGCGATTTCGGGCGACAATCCCCCGCAGCTCCATGAAGTCGAAGCCATTGCCGACCAATTGGGTATCGATCTGTCGCGTGCCTGTTCCACCGCATCAGGTGGCGAACGCCGCCGCGCTGCCATCGCCCGTGCGCTGTCTCTCAACCCCGATGTGCTGCTTCTGGATGAGCCGACGAACCATCTCGATCTCGGTGCCATCGAATGGCTGGAAAACTGGCTCAACCGCTTTTCCGGCGCCTTCATCGTCATCAGCCATGACAGAACCTTCCTTACCCGTCTGACCCGCGAAACACTTTGGATTGACCGCGGCAAGGTCCGCCGGGCCGAAGTCGGCTTTGGTGGGTTCGAAGCTTGGCAGGAAAAAATCTTCGCCGAGGAAGAACGCGCCGCCCATAAAATGGACGCCAAGCTGAAGATTGAGCTCCACTGGCTTGAACGCGGCGTCACGGCCCGTCGCAAGCGCAACCAAGGGCGGCTCGAAAAGCTGAACCAGATGCGCGCCACGCGGGCGGCCATGATGGGGCCAACCGGCATCGCAAAGATGTCCATCGAAAGCGACGACGTCCGTTCCAAGTCGGTCATCACGGCAGAAGGTGTCTCAAAGACTTATGGCGACAGGACACTCTTCAAGGACTTCACTCTCCGCATCCAGCGCGGTGATCGCATCGGCATTGTCGGGTCCAACGGCACCGGCAAAACGACACTGCTCAAATTGCTAACCGGCGAAATTGCGCCCGACACCGGCAGCATTAAGCTCGCCAAATCCCTAAACGGCATCGTCATTGACCAGCAACGCGCGCTCCTGAGCGGGGACAAGCGCGTCCGTGACGTGCTGGCCGATGGTGGCGACTGGGTGACCGTGCTCGGCGAGAAAAAGCACATCAAAGGCTATCTGAAGGAATTTCTGTTCGACCCCGAACTATCGGAAGCGCGTGTCGCCACCTTGTCCGGCGGGGAGCAGGCACGACTGCTCTTAGCGCGCGAATTCGCACGCCATTCTAACCTGCTCGTGCTCGACGAACCGACCAACGATCTTGATCTTGAGACGCTCGATCTCTTGCAGGAAGTGATCTCCGATTATGACGGCACCGTCCTGATCGTCAGCCATGACCGTGACTTTCTGGATCGCACCGTCACGCTGACGCTGGGCCTGAGCGGGTCCGGCAAGGTCGATATTGTCGCAGGCGGTTATGCCGATTGGGAAAAGCAGCGGTCTGCTCCCAAGGCCGCACCGGCCAAGCCCAAACCCGCTGCCGCCGAAGCGCCGGAAAGGCCAAAGGCGCAAACCAAACTCAGCTACAAGGATCAGCGCGACTATGATCTGCTGCCCGCGCGAGCTGAGGAGCTGGGCGCAGCCATTGCCGATGCCGAAACCAAGCTGTCCGACCCTGCGCTTTACGCCAAGAACCCGGCGCGCTTTGCGGAGCTGACCAAAGAAATCGAAAAGCTGCGGGCAGAGCGTGACGCGGCTGAAGAGCGCTGGCTGACGCTGGCCGAAATAGTCGAAACGCTCGGCGGTTAAAGCGTCTTACCAGCCCGCCCGGCAAGCTCGACCGCATAATGCCATGCGACACGGCCAGACCGCGCGCCGCGCTGTGTGGCCCATGTGAGGGCATCCTGCGGGTCAAACTCCAGCCCTAGATGCTTGGCATAGCCCGCAACCATCTCCAGCCAGACGTCCTGCGTGCAGATGTGGAAGCCGAGGCTCAGCCCGAAGCGGTCGGCCAGCGCCAGATTGTCGTCCACAGTATCGCGCGGATTGATAGCGCTCGCCTGTTCTTCCAGATTGCGCGGCACAATGTGGCGACGGTTGGCTGTCACATAGAGCCGGACATGGCCGGGACGCGCCGAGATGCCACCATCCAGCACAGACCGGATGTGGCGCATTCGAGGGTCTGCCTGCTCAAAACCGATGTCATCAATGAAAACGAGCGTCGGCACGTCTGACCGGCTCAACAACGCAAAGAGTGCAGGCAGGCTGTCAATCTCATCACAGCTGGCCTCAACAAGGCGCAGCGTGCCGCCTTCATCCTGCACGGCCTTTGTGGTGGATTTGACGAGCGCCGATTTGCCCGTTCCCCGCGCACCCCAAAGGAGGATGTCATGCGCAGCGGCACCTGCTGCCAGCCGTCGGCTATTCTCAAGGATAGCGGCCTTTTGCGCGTCAACGCCCGCCAGCAGGTCAACTGACACAGGGTTGAACGTCGGCACCGGCCGCATGATGCCAGACTGCCAGACATAAGCCGGCGCATCATTAGGAACATCTGTCACCAATGGCGGAGACAGGCGTTCCAGAGCTTCAGCAATGCGGGTCAGAGCGTCCTTGTCCATGACTTCCCTATTGTCGGGTCATGCGCGTCAAGTCAAAGGCGGGTCAAGAAGGCCTCTGCGGCTTGCCTGTCGACAAAGCGGTTGCTTTGCAGAGCCGTGGTCGCAGATTTGCGGGCGTCAGCCTTACGTCCGGCCGCTGCGTAGGCCTGCGCCAATTGAAAGCGCATCGAAGGATCGAGCGGCGCAAGACGCACCGCCTTTTCCAGCATTGCGACAGCCCCGTCGCGATCGGAGCCAACCCGGTGCTGCGCCCATCCAAGAGTTCCGGCAACGGCAGGATTGTCCGGCATCAGCCCATAGGCCGCGCGGGCATAGCGCAGCGCTTGCGCGGTCTCCCCTGCGTTTATGGACGCCCAGGCCAAATTGTTGAGCAAAGCCGCATCCCGATTACCGGTGCGCGCGCGGATGATTTCAAATTCAGCAATGGCGCTCTGCCAGCGACCAGACGCCATGTGCAGATCAGCATGCAGGCGACGGACGGGAATGCTTTGCGGATTCTGCGAGAGATAGAGGCCGATGACGCTGGCTGCCCCCTGTCTATCCCCGACATTGGCCAAAGCACGCGCAAAACGCAGCGCAGTTGCCTCCGAGAAATCGAGATTGGCTGCCTTCTGATAGGCGGCGGCCGCCGCCTGCCAGTTGCCGAGGCTCGCCTGAACATCCCCTGCAAGGATATGAGCGGCAGGCACGCCGGGGTTGCGTCGTTCAATCTCGAGCGCGCGGCCAAGCGCGGCACCGGCCTGCCCTGCTCCGATTTGCGCCGCGATGAGCGGAATGGCGGTGCGTGCATCGAGCGGGTTCGCGGCATTATCGGCAGCCGCCTTACCCAGCGGCACCGTCACCAGAGCCTGCGAAGGGCGAAGCTGCGGGCTGGCCGCGCGGTCAAGCATTTGCGCTGCGGCCGCCCGGTCATCGCCGACGGCGTTCAGCAAGTCGCGCGCTTTGTCGAAAAGCCTGACGCCGCGCGCGCCGCTGAAATGGTGGCGGCAGGCGACTTTAGCTGGAACGGGGGCATCTTCCTTTTCCGCGCAGGCGATTTTCTGGAGGCCCTCGGGCAGTTCGAGCCCGATATGTTGTCCGCAACACAAGCGGCAATGGCAGCGGTCGCAGGCGATGGGGTTTTCCTTCGGCCAGACGAAGCCGGCTTCGCCGCCTGCCCATCCAACTCGATCGACTATGCCGTGATGGAGCGCGCAGAGAAGGTCGCTGTCGCGCCGGTTTCGATGGGATGGTCGGACGTCGGCAGTTGGGACGCCCTCTATGACCTTGGCGAGGCTGCCGCCGGCGTCGAACCACTTGCCATCGACACAGACCGCTGCCTGATCCGGTCAGACGGCATTCGCATTCACACGGTGGGCGTATCAGACCTGATCATCGTTGCGGCGGGCAATGACATCCTCATCTTGCCGCGCGGCGAAAGTCAGAATGTCCGCAAAATCGTTAAGGCGCGCGCTAAGGGCTAGTCTGCCGCGAAGGAGAAGGGCGACAGGCCTCGCTCCCGCTCATTGAATGTGAGGACGCGGCCAGCGGGTGGTTGGCTACGTTGCGAACAATCGTTGCGGAGGCATTGCCGGCAACCAAGGCCGACAGGGGTCGCAGGGCCATTCTCTAAATCAATCCCGCGCGCATAGACGAGCGGCGCCGCAAGGCTGGCTTCAACGCCGAGACAAACCGAAAATTCGGCTATAACGTCGCCTGCCATGCCAGCTTGCGGGCGCACGGTGCGCGCAAGCGAGAACCAGCGCTGGCCATCCTCCAGTTCCACAATCTGTTTATGGATGTCGCCTGCGTGGTCAAAAGCGTGATGGACGCTCCAAAGCGGGCAACGCCCGTCCATGCTGGCGAGCGGCGATCCGCTCGCCCCCGCATAGCGCTTGGAGGCTTGCCCCGCACGATCGATCCGCAGCATGAAGAAGGGGAGCCCCCGCGCGCCAACCCGCTGCAAAGTCGTCAGCCGATGGGCGACTTGTTCAAATCCGGCGCCAAAGCGCCGCTGCAGGATGTGGATGTCATAGCCCGTTGCCTCACAAGCGCGGTGGAACCGCCAATAAGGCATCATAACAGCAGCCGCAAAATAGCCGTTCAAATGGCGGCGGAACATCCGTTCGCCTGCGCGGTCCGTAAATTCTCCGCCTGTCACAAGCGCGTCAATCTCTGCCTTGGCTTCCAGCTGGGCGAGCTGAAAGGCCGCCGCAAAGGTGCGCGATGCCGGATCCAGCAGTTCCGACAGTTGCAATTGCCGCGCGTGAAGATCGAGCCGACGGAGACGGTCGGGCATGATATCGACCGGCAAGATGCGCAGGGACAGTTGGTGTTTGATGCGAAGCCTTTCAGCCATCGCCCCATAGGCATCTCCGGATGCCAACCGCAATTCATCTGCCAGAGTTTCTGCCTGCGCGTCCAGATCTGCAAAATGATTCCGCCAGCGCTCAATCTCGGCGCGCACTTCTGACACCGGATCACGCGCCGGACCTGTGGCCGCACCCGCCCGGTCAAAGGCGCGGGCAAAGGCCTCAGCGGCTTCAGGGGCACCTGCAATCCAATCGGCAATCGTCGTGCGGTCAATATCCAAGTCGCTAAACATCGGATCGGATAGCCGTCGCCGGATCGCTTCTGCACCGCCGCCGGGAGCCGCCCCGGTCAAGGTGCGGGGATCAAAGTCATACCGATCCGCCAGACGCAGCATGATGGCCGCCGTCAGCGGACGCTGGTTCCGCTCAATCAAATTCAGATAAGACGGCGAGACCTGAAGCGCCTCTGCCATCGCCGCTTGGGTAAGGCCGGTCGCGCGCCGGATGCGACGCACGGCGTGGCCTGCAAAAAGTTTCTCTTCTGCCATCGGCGCTACTTAGTCGATTATTTACAACATTACAATTTATGTGAATGATAATCCGACTTTAGGACAACAAACTTTACACAATTTACTAGTCCATGAAGGCCAAAGGACGCAGGTACGGGACATCACTGGAATACGCCGTCATCAGAGTCGGCACGCAAAGCCAAGGAAATTGTAAATGTCGTATCAGTCTCATATCCAATCCATCGAAGCGCTCAAGGCGGACAAGGGCGGCACATGGGACGGTATCAACCCTGAATCGGTTGCGCGGATGCGCCTTCAAAACCAGTTCCGCACGGGCATCGACATTGCCCGCTACACAGCAAAAATCATGCGCGAAGACATGGCGGCATATGACTCGGACGCGGCAAATTACACCCAGTCACTCGGCTGCTGGCACGGCTTCATCGCGCAGCAGAAGATGATTTCTATCAAGAAGCATTTCGGCACGACGAAGCGCAAATATCTCTACCTCTCCGGCTGGATGGTCGCGGCACTCCGTTCCGATTTCGGCCCCTTGCCTGACCAGTCAATGCACGAGAAGACGAGCGTTCCGGCGCTGATCGAAGAACTCTACACATTCCTGCGTCAGGCCGACTCGCGTGAACTCAACTTGTTGTTCCGCGATCTCGACGCTGCCCGCGCCAAAGGTGACGCGGCGAAGGAATCCGAAGCCCAGTCAAAGATCGACAATTTCCAGACGCACGTCGTGCCGATCATCGCCGACATCGATGCCGGCTTCGGTAATGCGGAAGCCACATATCTGCTTGCCAAGAAGATGATTGAAGCTGGAGCCTGCGCCCTGCAGATCGAAAATCAGGTTTCTGACGAAAAGCAGTGCGGCCATCAGGATGGCAAGGTGACTGTGCCGCATGAAGACTTCATCGCGAAGGTCCGCGCCTGCCGCTATGCCTTCCTCGAACTCGGCGTTGAAGACGGCATCATCGTGACGCGCACCGATTCGCTCGGCGCTGGCCTCACCAAGCAAATCGCTGTCAGCCACGCGCCCGGCGACCTTGGCGACCAATATAACAGCTTCCTCGATTGCGAAGAGATTGACCCGTCCACCGCAAAGAATGGCGATGTCATCCTGAACCGTAACGGCAAACTCCTGCGTCCCAAGCGCTTGGCGTCCAACCTGTTCCAGTTCCGCCCCGGAACCGGCGAAGACCGCTGCGTGCTCGACAGCATCACGTCACTGAAAAATGGCGCCGACCTGCTTTGGATTGAGACAGAAAAGCCGCATGTGGAACAGATTGCCGGCATGATGGACCGCATCCGTGAAGTCGTTCCAAACGCGAAGCTCGTCTATAACAATTCGCCTTCCTTCAACTGGACGCTCAATTTCCGCCAGCAGGTCTATGACGCCATGGTCGCCGAAGGGTTGGACGTGGCCGCATATGAGCGTGCGGACCTGATGAATGCGAAATATGACGAAACCGAACTGGGCATTGCAGCTGACAAGCGCATCCGCACCTTCCAGGCCGATGGCGCAAAGCGGGCTGGCATTTTCCACCACCTGATCACGCTTCCAACTTATCACACGGCGGCGCTGTCGACGGACAATCTGGCGAAGGAATATTTCGGCGACGCCGGGATGCTCGGCTATGTCGCGGGCGTCCAGCGCAAGGAAATCCGCGAAGGCATTGCCTGCGTGAAGCACCAGAACATGTCGGGTTCCGACATTGGTGATGACCATAAGGAATATTTTGCAGGCGATGCCGCGCTCAAGGCCGGCGGTGCCCACAACACCATGAACCAGTTTGGTTGAGCCGAGTCGAAAGGAGACAAATCATGTCAGAACCAGCACGTTCCCGCGCCGTTCTTTCCACCGAAGATTTCGAACTGCTCCGTGAAGCGGTCGTCCACTATCTCGAAGTGGTGAAGGACAAGCCTGAGTCGATCAAATTCTCAAGGCTCTATCACCGCCTCGGCAGCGCGATGGGGCGCTGAGCTGACGATTTTCCTGGGGAGGAAAAGGAATGCCCGTCGGAAGCTTTCCGGCGGGCATTTTCTTTGGGATGCGAAAGCAACAGACAAAAAGAAACGGGCGGCTGGTTTCCCAGCCGCCCGTCGCTTTTAGACTTTCGTCTCCGGATAACTGGATTAACCAGCCATTTCCGTGTTGACCTTGGTGAAGGTCGTGTTCAGCGTCGAGCCGAGGTTCGACATCGCGGTCATCGCAGCAACGGCGATGAGAGCAGCAATAAGGCCGTATTCGATGGCCGTTGCGCCCTTGGTGTTGCGGGCGAGCTTACGTACAAACTTGATCATCTCTGGTCTCCAACTTTGTTCCACTACGACATGGATCTAAATCGATCTTCTTGTCGCCAGCCCTTATCTCGCAAAGACGTTACCAATCCGTTGACATGCCACCTCAACAAAGAAGGTGAACAATGGGTTACCAAATGGATCCCCCAGAACTGCACTTTCGGGGGCTGGTCAGGCGGAACGGGGACGCTATAGCGTTGCCCATGGACAATGACCGGATCTGGACCGCAGGCATCGCGATTATCGGCGACGAAATTCTCTCAGGCCGAACGCAGGATAAGAATATTTCCCAGATCGCGCTCTGGCTGAACCTCCAGGGCATCCGCCTGCGCGAAGTCCGCGTCATCCCCGACATTGAAGATGAGATTGTGGATGCGGTTAATGCGCTCCGGTCTCGCTACGATTATCTCTTCACAACGGGCGGCATCGGGCCAACCCATGACGACATCACCGTTGATGCCATTGCCAAGGCCCTGAACGTTGGTGTGGTCCACCATCCCGAAGCCAGCGCGATGCTGACGGCCTATTATGAGAATCGCGGCGGCATAACAGAAGCGCGCTTGCGCATGGCCCGCGTGCCTGATGGCGCGGAACTCATCCCCAACCGTATGTCCGGCGCGCCTGGCATCCGATATGGCAACATCTTCATCATGGCCGGTGTGCCGCATATTACAGCGGGCATGCTCGATGCGCTCACAGGGACCTTGCAGGGCGGACGGCCGCTCTTGTCCGAAACTGTCGGCTGCTGGGTGGCTGAAAGCGAAATCGCAGAGATGTTGGCCATGGTCGAGCGGACGCATGAAGGCACGCAAATCGGCAGCTACCCCTTCTTTCGGGAGGGCAAGGTCGGCACGAACTTCGTGATCCGGTCAGTCGACAGCGATATTCTCAAAATTTGCGCCGCGGCTTTGATCGCCGAACTTGCAGCCCTTGATCGCGAAGGCACGCTCGGCGGAATCTAGCGCTGCTCGGTCGGCCTGACGACGCTGAGGACGATCAGAGCCATCACTGCAAACGTCGCTGCGACGGCAAAGGCCGCACCCCAGAAAATGAACGGTGCACTTGGACTTGTGAACCAAGCCAGCAATGGGTTGAATAGCAGCGGTGCGACAATCGCCCCCAAGGCCATGACGCTGGAGGCAAAGCCCTGAACCTCCCCCTGCGTGTCTGCCGTGGCGCGGCGTGACAGCATGGCCGTCAATGCTGGCTGGGCAAGGCTTTGCATGGCGAGCAAAGGGATGGCGGCGAAACCAAGCCAACCATTGGGGATGAAGACATAGGCTGTCATCGCCAGCGCCCCAAACGCGATGCCGATTTGCGCGGTCTGCCGTTCGCCGAACCGACGCACTGCGCGGCCTGTCAGGAAAGTCTGCACCAACGCCATCGAGAGTCCGACCGCGGATAGGGATGCGCCGACCATCGCCGATGACCAGCCATAGCGGCCAAAAGCAAAAAAGTTCCAAGTCATCGGATAGATAAGGCTGGCGACCTGCCAAAGAAAATAAACGACGGCGAGTGGCAGGATGCCGGGCAACTTACGGATATTGAGCAGCGCGCCGACCGGATTGGCGCGGCGCCATTGGAAGGTGCGCCGGTTTTCAGGGGCCATTGTCTCTGGGAAGACAAGAAAGCCATAGATGCAATTGGCAGCCGCCAAGGCCGCCGCCGCAAAGAAGGGCACACGGTGCCCGAATTCACCCAGCACACCGCCAATGACGGGTCCGATGACGAACCCAATGCCGAACGCAGCCCCGATCAGTCCAAAAAGCCGCGGGCGATCCTCCGGCGCGGTCGCATCGGCAATCGCCGATTGGGCCGGCGCATTAGAAGCGCCGAAGACGCCCGACATGAAGCGTCCGATATAAAGCCAGGTGAGCGTGGGCGCGAAGGCAAGGATCAGAAAATCCGCCGAAAAACCAAAGAGCGACCCCAGCAAGACGGGTCGCCTGCCAAATCGGTCAGAAAGATTGCCCGCCAAAGGTCCGCACATAAATTGCGTTGCGGCATAGAGCAGCGACAATGTGCCCCCGATGGCCGTCGCCTCGGACAGGTCTGCATGGCCCAGCTCCATGATCAATTCCGGCAGCACGGGCGTTATGATGCCAAATCCGATGGCGTTGATGAGGATCGTCGCCAGCACAAATTTGATCGACGCGGGGATCCCATTTGCCTTCTCGGCGGTCACCGACTTTTCCATTGTCAAAATAGCCCCTCAACTCATCCCGCATCCACGCCGCGCCCATCCCTAACATTGCGATCTGAAAAAGACCCCACTCTTTTGGGCAGAAAAGCACCGGAACTTAACCTTTCCAGGTCATGAAGGTTACATCCAGTTTGGGGCGCGTGGATTTCAATTATGGAAATGTTTGGTACCGCAAAATCACTCGAGGCGGCCATTGCGGCCGCGACGCCTGTGCCCGTGTCTGTCAGCGAAGGCGACATTGACCGCGTTACGCTTCAGAATTTTCTGAAGGGCATCAAAACAGCCTCACTCGCAAACGTGGTGCCGTTTTTCTTGATCGGGCTGTGCGGACTCAGCATCGACAATTGGCAGCCGCTTGCGCTCATCGTGCTCTTGGCCGCCGCCGTTCTGTGCACGATGTGGATCACGGCAGGAAAAATTCAGCGCGACCTCGAAACTGGCGACGCTTCCCGGGCGATCCGGCTCTACCAGGTCCTGTCCGTTGTGTCGGGCGGCCTTTGGGGCGCGATGATGGCACCCGTTGCACACTCGCTCGGCACGAATATCGAATCAATGTTCGTTTGCGTCGTGATCATTGCGTCGGCGATGATCACCTGTGTTGTCTGTGCGGACCAGCGGCGTTTTGCATTGCCGTTCTTGGCTGGCCTTGAGCTTGTGCTTGTGACCGTATCCCTGTGGCATAGCGACGTCATCGGCTTGATCCCGACGATTGCGACAATTGCCCTTGTTCCCGTCGCGTTGACGCTCACAAACGTTGTCCGCACCCAGACCCGCCTGATTGTCCGAACGCAATTGGAGAATAAGCTGCTGGCTGACCAACTCAGCATTGCGCTGAAAAAGGCGGAATTTTTAGCAAACCGTGACAGCCTGACCGGGCTATTGAACCGCCGGGCGTTCGAGGCGGCGGCAGAGGAAATGAGGTTGATCGGAGGGAATGACGCAAGGTTGTCCATCATTCTTGTCGATCTCGACCACTTTAAGTCAATCAACGACAGTTACGGACACCCGATGGGCGACGAAGTGCTCAAGTCCACCGCGACCTTGATCCAGGAAGTCACCGGCCCAAGGTCGCTCATTGGTCGTGGCGACGGCGCGGTTGCGCGCTGGGGTGGGGAAGAATTCATCCTGCTCCTGTCCAATTGCTCACTCGATCATGCCACAGAAACGGCAGAACTGATCCGAGCCCGGCTCCACCGTGAGCGCCCATCCTACTGGCCACTCGACATGTTGGTGAGTGGCTCCTTCGGTATCGCCGACTGGTCCGACGATATCGGCTTACATCAGGCAATCAGCATGGCCGATCAAGCCATGTACAGTGCCAAAGTCGGTGGTCGAAACCGCAGTTGCGTCTTCCATGAAGACGGATGCTTGCCCGTCATGCACCAAGAGCCCGAGGACATGGTTCAAGCCTGAGAAGGGATGCCTCATCTACACAGAAGTGGAGCGGGTGAAGGGAATCGAACCCTCGTCTTAAGCTTGGGAAGCTTCTGCTCTACCATTGAGCTACACCCGCGCGACGTGCGATGAGCGGCGCGAATGGCATATCCATGGCCCGTCGGTCAATCGATTGGTTGCGCTGATTGCGCCGTTTTGCTGCAGCGGGGTTGCCTTTTTTGCTCTCCCTGCATAAAGCCCGCCTCTTCCGCACGATTGTAATGCGATCGGCCTGGCTGAAAGGGCTGCCATGGCTGATGCGAAATCGTCGAATTCGAAAGGACGAAAATGCCCAAACTGAAGACCAAGAGTGGCGTTAAAAAGCGCTTCACTCTCACCGCAACTGGAAAGTTGAAGCACGGCGTCGCCGGTAAGCGCCACCGCCTTATCAGCCACAACGGCAAGTATATCCGCCAAAATCGTGGCACGTCAGTCCTGTCCAGCGCCGATACGGCGACGGTCAAGGCCTGGGCCCCCTACGGCCTGAAGTAAGGAGCGCTAGACTATGTCACGCATCAAGCGCGGTACGACCACGCACGCCAAGCACAAGCGCATCCTAAAGGACGCGAAGGGCTATTTTGGTCGTCGTAAGAACACGATTCGCGTCGCACGTCAGGCCGTCGAAAAGGCCGGCCAGTACGCCTATCGCGACCGTAAGGCGAAGAAGCGCACATTCCGCGCGCTTTGGATCCAACGTATTAACGCTGCTGTCCGTGCAGAAGGCCTGACCTATGGTCAGTTCATGCACGGCCTGAAGCTCGCCGGTGTCGAACTGGACCGCAAGGTTCTGGCCGATCTCGCCATGAATGAAGGCGCTTCGTTTAGCACCATCATCGCGCAGGCGAAGGCGGCGCTGCCTCAGGCAGCCTAACAGCCGAATTTCGATAATGCGCAAATGGGCGTGAGCGGCATTGCCGTTCGCGCCCATTTGCTTATCAGGCGAACCCATGACCGATATCGCAACACTCCAATCGCAAGCCATCAGCGCCATTGACGCGGCCGCCACGCTCGACGCCGTAGAGGCTGTCCGCATTGATCTGCTGGGCAAGCAGGGCAGCATCTCTGCCTTGCTCAAAACCCTGGGGCAGATGTCTCCGGAAGAGCGGCAGGTGCAGGGACCGGCCATCAACGGACTGCGCGAAGCGGTGACGGCGGCAATCGCGTCAAAGAAGTCCGCGCTGGAAGACGCTGCCCTCGACGCGCGCTTGGCGACCGAGCGGTTCGACATGACCCTGCCTGCGCCGGATGCGCCGCAAGGTTCGGTGCACCCGGTCAGCCAAGTGATGGATGAGCTTGCCGAGATCTTCGCGGATATGGGCTTTGCCGTCGCTGAAGGGCCCGAGATCGAGGACGACTGGCACAATTTCACCGCGCTCAACATTCCGGAAACGCATCCGGCGCGCGCGATGCACGACACCTTCTACTTCCCCGACGACAAGGCGGTGGACGGCAAGAAGATGCTGCTGCGCACCCACACCTCGCCGGTGCAGATCCGCACGATGCTCAACCAGAAGCCGCCCATCCGCATCATTGCGCCGGGCCGCGTCTACCGGTCGGACAGCGATGCCACGCACACGCCGATGTTTCACCAGATCGAAGGCCTCGTCATCGATAAGGGCATTCACCTCGGCCACCTGAAATGGACACTGGAAACCTTCCTGAAGGCCTTCTTCGAGCGCGAAGACGTCGTCCTGCGCCTGCGCCCGAGCTACTTCCCCTTCACCGAGCCGAGCGCGGAAGTTGATGTCGGCTACACCGTCGTCAACGGCAAGCGCGTGATCGGCGGGTCCGAAGGCTGGATGGAAGTGCTCGGCTCCGGCATGGTCCACCCGCGCGTGATCGAAGCGTGCGGGCTCGACCCTAATGAATATCAGGGCTTTGCCTTTGGCACCGGCGTCGACCGGCTCGCCATGCTCAAATACGGGATGGATGATTTGCGCGCCTTCTTCGACGGTGATCTGCGCTGGCTGAAACACTACGGATTTGCGGCCCTCGATGTTCCCACTTTGAGCGGAGGGGTCGGCGCATGAAGTTCTCCCTCAGCTGGCTGGAGGCCCATCTCGATACGGAAGCGACCATTCAAGACGTCGCCGATGTGCTCAACCGCATCGGCCTTGAGGTCGAAGGCATCGAAAACCCGGCAGAACGCCTCAAGGGCTTTACTGTCGCCAAGGTGCTGACGGCGGACCGCCATCCACAGGCAGACAAGCTTCAGGTGTTGACGGTCGATGCCGGCAATGGCCCGCTGCAGGTTGTCTGCGGTGCGCCGAATGCGCGCGCGGGTCTGGTCGGCGTATTCGGCGTTGAGGGTGCGGTCGTGCCCGCCAACGGCATGGTCCTGAAGAAGGCCGCGATCCGTGGCGTTGAATCGAACGGCATGATGTGTTCGACGCGGGAGCTGGAACTCGGTGATGACCATGACGGCATCATCGAATTGCCCGCCGATGCGCCCGTCGGCACCGCCTTTGCGGATTACGCAAAACTCGACGATGCCGTGATTGACGTCGCCATCACGCCCAACCGGCAGGACTGCATGGGCGTGCGCGGCATTGCGCGCGATCTGGCGGCCGCCGGTCTTGGCACGTTGAAGCCGCTTGCGGTGCCAAGCGTCGCAGGCAGCTTCCCCTGCCCGACTGAAATCCGCACCGATGATCCCGACGGCTGCCCCGCCTTTTACGGACGCGTCATCAAGGGCGTGACAAATGGCGCCTCGCCGGACTGGATGCAGGCGCGCCTCAAGGCCGCAGGGCAGCGCCCGATCTCCGCGCTCGTCGACATCACCAACTATGTCATGCTCGACCATGGCCGCCCGAGCCACGCTTATGATCAGGCGAAGCTGACCGGCGCCGTCATCGCCCGCCGCGCCAAGGATGGTGAAACCGTCACTGCGCTAAACGGCAAGGACTTCACACTGACAGCCGACATGACGGTCATTGCCGACGATGTAGGCGTGCACGACATTGCGGGAATCATGGGCGGCGAGCATTCGGGCTGTGCCGACGACACCACCGATATCCTGCTCGAAGTCGCCTATTTCACGCCGGAGCGGATCGCCAAGACCGGTCAGGCGCTTGCGCTGACTTCAGACGCGCGCACCCGCTTTGAGCGCGGCGTCGATCCCGCTTTCCTCGACGATGCAGTTGCGATCATCACGCAGTTGATCCTCGACATCTGTGGTGGAGAGGCATCCGAGATTGTCCCTGCGGGCGAACCGCCACTGGCGGCGAAGACCGTCACTTATGACACCGCCTTGTGCGCAAAGCTGGGTGGCATTGATGTGGCGGCAGACAAACAGGCGGAGATCCTGACATCGCTCGGCTTCAATGTGTCCGGCGCGTCGGTCACTGTCCCAAGCTGGCGCCGCGATATCGATGGTCCGGCTGATCTGGTGGAAGAAGTCGTCCGCATGGTCGGACTCGACAATGTGCCTTCCACGCCGCTGCCTCGGGCAGACGGTGTAGCCAAGCCGACAGCCACCCCGTTGCAAAAGCTGGAACGCAAGATGCGCCGTGCGGCAGCCGCACTCGGCCTCAACGAAGCCATCAACTGGTCCTTCCTCTCCGAGAAGGAAGCAAATGCTGTCGGTGGGGGGACGTGGGCTCTGGAAAACCCGATCAGCGAGGACATGAAGGTCATGCGCCCATCGCTGCTTCCCGGCCTCCTGTCTGCCGTCCGCCGTAACCTTGATCGCGGCGCAAGCTCGGTCCAGTTGTTTGAGATTGGCCGCCGCTATCTGGCCGATGGCGAGCATCCGACGCTTGTCTGCGTGATGGCAGGCGAAAAGACAGAGCGGGGCTGGCAGGCGAGTAAGGCAAAAGCTTTTGATGCGTTTGATGCAAAGGCTGTCGCGCTCTTCCTGCTTCGGACTGCGGGCGCTCCCGTCGATAACTTGCAGATCATGGGGGACGCAGGTGACGTCTATCACCCCGGCCAGTCTGCAACGCTTCGGCTTGGTCCAAAGAACCAAATTGCCAGCTTTGGGATGCTGCACCCGTCAATTTTGAAGGCGTTCGATATCGACGTCCCCGTCGTCGCGTGCGGCATCCATCTCGATGCCATTCCCGCCAAGCGCGGAAGCGGCTTCATGCGTCCGGCCTTCACGCCGCCTGCCCTGCAGGCCGTGAAGCGCGACTTTGCGTTCCTCGTGGCAGCTGACCTACCCGCGGGCGATCTTGTCCGCACCATCAAGAGTGCCGACAAGGACAACATCGTTGCGGCGCGGCTGTTCGATCAGTTCGCAGGCCAAGGTGTGCCGGAGGGGCAAAAGTCCCTCGCCGTCGAAATCACGCTCCAGCCCAGTGAGAAGAGCTATGGCGAAGAGGAGCTAAAGGCGATTGCCGACAAGGTTGTCGCGGCGGCATCAAAACTGGGGGCGGTGCTGCGAGGTTAGAGGCTGCGTTGGAGCGGGTGAAGGGAATCGAACCCTCGTCGTAAGCTTGGAAGGCTTCTGCTCTACCATTGAGCTACACCCGCGCCGATGCTCTAACGTCATGAGCGCGCCGCCATTGCCATTGCGGGCGGGCCGGCGTCAACCAGTTTCGGTTCTTTTCGTCAGAGCTTGAGACGGGCTAAAGCGTGAAAGCAGCCGCCGCCAACAACAGTGTGAGCAGACCCAAGCCAACCGAGAGGTGCGACCGGAGCCGAACCCAACCTTCAGGCAAGGGGAGCTTTATGGCCATTTCCCGATCCACCACAGGGCTGGCAAGCAAGCACAGGCCAAGGACAACAAGAGAGGGTCCAGGCCATTTCCAGCCAAAGATCCAGGGAACATAGGTCGCAAGTCCGATCAGGCTTGGAAGGACAGCCGCCACGTAGATCCAGCGGGGCGCCTGCGGGTTGCTGATGCCGATGCCCCACCAGACGCCACCCAGAAAGCTGAAAATCAACGCCGCATAGCCATAGCCGCCCGCCAGCGCGATCCAGCGCGTTTCAGGATCCGCGAGCAGAATGATCGCCAGGACCTGCGGCATTTGCCCTGCATAGCCGAGAAGGCGCGCGCGACGTTGAAGAGCGGGTTGTTCAAACATGTGGGCTTGGTCATGCGCTTTCATGTCGGTGCGTTCAACCTGTCAAATGGACCACAGCAGAGCGGAATCGATGCATTCCGACGCGATCGAACCTTTTGCCGGGCCATGCCGCCAAAAACCGGTGACAAGTTGATTTGCCGTCCCTAATCCTCTGCCAAACAACAACGCTACGCCAACGGGGGCAGGACATTCATGCACGCAGTATCTGCACAACCTTCATGGGTCATGCTCGCCTATCTCCTTTCCGGGGTGTTCTTCATCCTCGCCCTGCGCGGCCTTTCATCGCCGGCAACATCACGGCGGGGCAACCGGTTCGGCATGGCAGGGATGCTGATTGCCGTTGTCACCACATTGCTGACCCACGAATGGGCGACGCTGCCTGAGATTCTCGGTGCGATTGCGATTGGCGGCGGGATCGGCTGGATCACGGCCCGCAAGATCGCGATGACGGACATGCCGCAGCTTGTTGCGGCTTTCCACTCGCTGGTCGGCTTTGCGGCTGTGCTGGTCGCGGCTGCGGCCTTCCTTGAGCCTGCAAACTTCGGGATCGCAGGTCCCGACGGCCTGATCCACGCGGTCAGCCGGATTGAGATGGGGCTTGGCATCGCGATTGGGGCGATCACCTTCTCAGGATCAGTCATCGCCTTCCTAAAACTGAACGGCAATATGTCGGGCGCGCCCATCATGCTGCCCGGCCGTCACATCATCAACCTCGGTACGCTGGCAGCAATCCTCGGCTTGATCGGGTATTTCCTGACCGACCAGAGCCCTTGGATTTTCTGGACGATTACCGCGCTCAGCTTCCTCATCGGTTTCCTGCTGATCATCCCCATCGGCGGCGCGGACATGCCGGTCGTCGTGTCGATGCTCAACAGCTATTCGGGCTGGGCAGCCGCCGCCATGGGCTTTACGCTTGGAAATAGCGCGATGATCATCACCGGTGCGCTTGTCGGTTCCTCAGGCGCGATCTTGAGCTACATCATGTGCAAAGCGATGAACCGCAGCTTCCTGAGCGTGATCGCGGGCGGCTTTGGCGCGGAAGCGTCGGCCGGCGGCGGTGAAGCTAAGGAACAGCGCCCCTGGAAGCGCGGCTCAGCCGAAGACGCGGCCTTCCTGCTTAAGGAAGCCGAACAGGTCATTATCGTGCCCGGCTATGGCATGGCCGTTGCTCAGGCGCAGCACATCCTTCGCGAGATGGGCGACCTGCTGAAGAAGGAAGGCGTGCGCGTCAAATACGCCATTCACCCTGTCGCCGGACGCATGCCCGGCCATATGAACGTGCTGCTGGCCGAAGCGAACGTGCCCTATGACGAGGTCTTCGAACTCGAAGACATCAACAGCGAATTTGCCCAGACGGATGTCGCCTTCATCATCGGCGCGAACGACGTGGTGAACCCTGCGGCGAAGACCGATAAGTCCTCCCCCATTTATGGCATGCCCGTGTTCGACGTGGATAAGGCGAAGACAATCATGTTCATCAAGCGCTCCATGGGCGGCGTTGGCTATGCCGGGGTCGACAATGACGTGTTTTATATGGACCAGACCATGATGCTCCTCGCGGACGCGAAGAAGATGGTCGAAGACATCGTCAAATCGCTCCAGCACTGATCCGCGGGTGACCATGGAAACCGATCTCGCGCTGGCCAATGCACTCGCGGACGCGGCGGGTGCAGCCATCCGGCCGTATTTCCGAGGTGCCTTCGGGCTGGAGACCAAAGACGATGCCTCCCCCGTGACGCTGGCTGACCGCGCGGCGGAAGAGGTCATGCGCAAACTTCTGGCAAGCGAAGCCCCGCGCGATGGCATCATCGGCGAGGAATTCGGCAGCGAGCGCGCGGATGCCAGCCGGGTCTGGGTGCTCGACCCTATTGACGGCACGACAAGCTTTGTCGCCGGTCGCCCCATCTTCGGTACGCTCATCGCGCTGTTGCAAGATGGCTGGCCGGTGCTGGGCATTATCGACCAACCCATTGCCGGTGAACGCTGGGTCGGCGCCATCGGGCAGCCCACGACCTTCAATGGCGCGCCTGCGCGCACCCGCCGGTGCCGTGCGCTTGATGACGCCGTTCTTGGAACGACCAGCCCGCACCTCTTCAGCGCGCATGAGGCAGACCATTTCCTCTCGCTCGCCGCCAAGGTCGCGCGGCGGCGGATCATCTATGGCGGGGATTGCTACAATTATGGCCTCGTCGCGAGCGGCCATGTCGACCTTGTGGTGGAAGCAGGCCTCAAGCTGCATGATTTTGCTGCCCTTGTTCCCGTTATCGAAGGCGCAGGCGGCATGGTGTGCGACTGGTCTGGCAATGTGTTGAACGCCGACTCAGCTGGCGATGTCATCGCTCTGGGCGATCCAGCGCGGCTCGATGATGTGCTCGAAGCCCTTGGACACGCCAACTGCGGCTAACTACCGGACAATGACTTCCACCCGGCGGTTGATCGCTGAAGGTGTTTCATCGGGCGTCTGTTCGCGCAATTCCCGTTCCCCGCGCCCCGCAATGCGGACGATGGTTTTATCAAGGCCCTGCGAGAACAGATAGGACGTGACCTCCGCTGCTCGGCGCAGCGAGAATGCGTCGTTCACTTCTTCCGGCCCAACGGTATCCGTGTGGCCTGTAATTTCCAGGTCGGCCCCGGCGCGCTTCTTAATCTCGGCAAAAATCTCCGGCATCAACGCTTGGGACTCTTCGGTCGGCTCGATCGAATTTTCCTTGAAATAGAGCACAAACGTCCGCGGTGCGGCCGGCAAAGCTGCCAGAAGATCGGCATATTTCGCATCGAATGCCGCACTGTCCATCGTCTTGATGGAGGCAGAGCCACCGGAGACGCTGGCGACGGCACCTGGCGTGTCCACAACAGCAAGTTCCGTGCCTGCCGCGTTCAGAACCGCGACGCTTCCCGCATCGCCATTTTCTCCCGGTCCAAGCGCCACTTGTGAGATGGCGCATCCTGCCAGTAGGAGCGGCGCGGCCAGCCAGCCAGCCAAGGGCGGTCCGGCGCATCATTTCACGTTCAACACGACGCGCGCGCGCCGGATGACATAGATGTTCTTGGGCGTTTCAACCCGCATGGCCTGCGGGTCATTGCGGGCGATCCTACCCGAGATAATCGCGACGGCCCCTTTTCTGAGGAAGCTGACAAAGCGGCCCTTTTGCGTCGTGTCGTTATAATCGAAGGATCGGAACGTCATCCGCGTGCCCGGCCCGGCCGAAAGGCGGGTATTGTCGATGAAGGTCACGCCTGCCTTGCCGCGCGCGCCGATGATCAACGTATCGCCGGTTTCAATCACGAATCCCGGCGTCACAGACAACACCTTGCCGTCCCGCTCAATCGACGCGGCCCCGCTTGCCAGCTTAATACGGCCAATGTCAGCCCAAGCCGGCTGTGCCAGCGCAATGGCCAAAACTGCCCCTGTTCCAATGACCCGCACGCAACCCCCTGCCCGATATGCATCTGTGAGATGCGCCAATGCAGCCAAATTGGCAAGAGTTCGATCCACAACCTTTACGCATCTCCCCCTTCCCCAAAGGGTGACTGTAGCTTAACAGACTGGTGCCATGTGGCAGCTCTATCAGTTCGCTCTCTGTCCGTTTTCTCGCAAGGTCCGCCTTCTCATGGGAGAGAAGGGCGTGGGCTATCAGCTTGTCCGCGAATACCCGTGGGAACGGCGCGATGAATTCGTCGACCTCAACCCGACGAGCCAGACCCCCGTTCTGGTCGAATCGGAACGCGGACTGACGCTCATCCATTCCAACGCGATCTGCGAATATCTGGAAGAAACGGTGGATCAGTCCCCGATGATTTCAGGGACGGCCCCCAACCGGGCTGAAATCCGTCGGCTCACCGCCTGGTTTGACGAGCAATATCATATGCAGGTTGTCGGCCCGCTTCTTCATGAGCGCATGGAAAAGCGGCTTGTCCACCGTTCCGCGCCCGATGGCGGCGTGCTGCGGCAGGCGATGAAGAATGCCAACCAGTTGCTCGACTATATCGACTGGCTGCTCGATCACCGAAACTGGCTGGCGGGTGCGAGCCTCAGCCTCGCTGATCTGGCAGGCGCGGCGCACATCTCGGTCGCTGATTATCTCGGCGGCATTGACTGGCGCGGTCATGAAGCGACCAAGCGCTGGTATTCGGGCCTCAAATCCCGACCCTCTTTCCGCCCGCTGCTGAGCGAACGGATGGAAGTCATCCCCCCGCCTGCGCACTACGACAAGGTCGATTTCTAAGGCTTTGTTACGGTGAAGATGTAGTTCAGGGCCAGATCGTCCGACAGGTGCAGACCCGCGGTGGCCGAAAACGCAATGCCGCGCATCTCTCCGGCAACCAGCCCTGCTTCATGCAGCAACTCCTGCATTTCCTCCGGGGTCAGGAACTTGTCCCAATCATGCGTGCCTTTGGGGATCGCGCCAAGGCCTTCGCCCAACGTGATCATCGCAAGCTTTGATTTGGGCGTGCGATTGGGCGTGGAGAGGATCATCAGCCCGCCCGGTGCCAATCGGTCACGCAGAGCCGCGAGGAAGGCAGCAGGATCACTGACATGCTCAATGACCTCCATTGAAGTCACGAGATCGAATGTCTCCGTCATCCCGCTCACGTCAGCGCAGCGATAATCGATCGACAGGCCCCCTGCCCCCGCATGCGCTGAGGCGACCGCAATGCTCTCTGCTGCGGCATCAACACCGGTCACTTTCGCGCCGAGGCGGGCGAGAGGTTCACAGAGCAATCCCGCGCCACAGCCCACGTCGAGTGCGGTCTTGCCCCCAAGCGGTCGGAAGGTTGCGCCACCTTTGGACCAATGCGCGTCAATCGCCTCTCGGATGAATTTAAGCCGCACCGGGTTCAGCTTGTGCAGCATCGCGGAGGAGCCCTTGGGGTTCCACCAGTCCGCAGCCAGCTTGCCGAAATGCGCGGCTTCCGCAGGGTCAATCGTGGTTGTGGTGCTTGCCTTTGCCATACCCCTTCCCTAACAGGACGGCGCCTATTGGCCAAACCCGCATTTGCGACAAAAACAGGGAATTCGATGGCCCGCATCGTAATGAAGTTCGGCGGCACGTCCATGGCGGGGACGGAACGCATCCGCAACGTGGCCGCCCGCGTGAAACATGAGGTGGACGCCGGCAATGAAGTCGCCGTGGTTGTGTCTGCCATGGCCGGCGAAACTGACCGTCTGATCAATTTCTGCCGCGAAGCGGCCCCGCTGCATGACCCCAAGGAATATGACGTTGTCGTCGCCGCCGGGGAGCAGATCACATCGGGCCTGCTGGCGATCACGCTGCAGGCGATGGGCGTAAAGGCGCGCAGCTGGCTGGGCTGGCAATTGCCGATCCAAACGTCTGATGCTCATGCTTCTGCCCGCATCGAAGATATTGACACAAAGGGCCTGATCGCCGCGATGAGCGCGGGGGAAGTTGCTGTGATCCCCGGCTTTCAGGGCGTCACAACAGATAACCGCATCACCACGCTTGGCCGGGGCGGGTCCGACACGTCCGCCGTCGCTGTCGCCGCTGCCGTCAAGGCAGACCGGTGTGACATCTACACCGATGTCGACGGTGTCTACACCACTGATCCGCGCATCGTGCCCAGGGCGCGTAAGCTCGCCAAGGTCACCTATGAAGAAATGCTCGAGCTGGCGAGCGTCGGGGCAAAGGTGCTCCAGACCCGCTCAGTCGGGCTTGCGATGAAGGAAAATGTGCGCGTGCAGGTGCTGTCATCCTTTGACGCACCGACTGACAATCCCATCACCGGCACGCTTATCGTCGGCGACGACGAAATCGGAGAAGACGAAATGGAACGCCAACTGATCACGGGCATTGCCCACGACAAGAACGAAGCCAAGGTGACGCTCACCAGCGTGCCCGACCGGCCGGGCGCTGTGGCGAATATCTTTGGCCCGCTGGCCGATGCCAACATCAACGTCGACATGATCATCCAGAATATCGCGCATGACAGCGGCTCCACCGACGTGACCTTCACGGTGCCCGGAGCCGAACTGGCCCGCGCCATCGACACGCTGGAAAAGGGCAAGGATGTCATCGGCTTTTCAAACCTGATGCATGACACCAAGGTTGCCAAAATCTCGGTCGTTGGCGTCGGCATGCGCAGCCACGCCGGTGTCGCAGCGACGATGTTCAAGGCGCTGGCCCAGCGCGGCATCAACGTGCAGGCCATTTCCACCTCAGAAATCAAAGTGTCGGTGTTGATCGACGAAGACGAAACCGAATTGGCGGTCCGCGTCCTGCATACGGCCTATGGCCTTGATGCCGAGGATGCGGCGTGAGCCAGCTTCAGGCGCTCATGGCGCGCGGCACGGCCTTTCTGGGGTCGGAAGTAGCCATCATGGCAGGCGCCATGAGCTGGATCAGCGAGCGGCATCTGGTCTCCGCCATGTCCAACGCAGGCGGCTTTGGCGTGATTGCCGGCGGCGCGATGCCCCCGGCGATTCTCTCCACGGAGATCGCCGCCACCAAGGCGATGACGGACAAGCCCTTCGGCGTGAACCTCATCACCATGCACCCGCAGCTTACTGACCTGATCGCCGTATGCGCGCAGCATAAGGTCACCCATGTCGTGCTGGCCGGTGGACTTCCACCCGCAGGCGCGATTGATCAGATCAAGGCGTTCGGCGCCAAGGTCATCTGCTTTGCCCCTGCCTTGTCGCTGGCCAAAAAGCTCGTGCGCTCCGGCGTTGATGCGCTGGTGATCGAGGGCATGGAAGCAGGCGGCCATATCGGGCCAGTGTCGACCTCGGTCCTTGCGCAGGAAATTCTGCCGGAGATGGCAGATGTGGTCCCCGTTTTCGTCGCAGGTGGCATTGGCCGGGGCGAGATGATGGCCGCTTATCTGAAGCAGGGTGCGGCCGGCGTGCAGATCGGCACGCGGCTTGTCTGCGCGACCGAATGCATCGCCCATCCAGCCTTCAAAAAGGCATTTCTGCGCGGCAACGCGCGCGATGCCATCGCCAGCGTGCAGATTGACCCGCGCCTGCCGGTTATCCCTGTCCGCGCGCTCAAAAATGCGGGGACCGAGGAGTTTACGCGCAAGCAGGTGGAAGTCGCGGCCATGCTGGATCGCGGCGAAGTCGATATGGCGGCAGCTCAGTTGGAAATCGAACATTTCTGGGCGGGCGCGCTTCGCCGTGCCGTCATTGATGGTGACGTCGAGAACGGCTCGGTGATGGCCGGCCAATCGGTCGGTATGGTCAAAGCGGAAGAACCTGTTGCGACCATTTTGGGCACGCTTGTCCGTGAGGCTGAAGAGGCACTGGCGGGAACCGCCTGAAAACTGTCCCAATCAGGGACGCCCATTGAAACCGGGCTGGTTGCGAATCGGCTTATAAAGGCGTACCTTGCTCTTATCGGTCAGGGTCGCACCAGGCGAAGTGTCTATGCAATGGCAGGACACGCACAGGGGCAATGAGTTTATGCGTTTGAAATCCTTAGCGATCCTCTCGGCATCCGCGCTCGCGCTTGTGATGGCGCCTTCGGCAAACGCAGCGACGTTCGTCTTTGATCTGGTCGGCAATTCCAGCCTGAGCGGCACATTCGGCAACGCCCGAACGTTCAGCGCGACCACGGCCGGAAAAACGATCAACGTGCGCACAACAGCTTGGAGCGCACAAAACAGCATTGTCCGCAGCTCATATCTTGGCGCTTACGGCAACGGTTTGGGTGTCACCAACCGAGGCGAAGACAAGGGTCAAAACAACACGCACACCGTCGATAATGAAGGTCGAACCGACTTCATTCTGTTCCAATTCGACAAGCCGGTAGAATTCCTGTCAGGTCGTTTCACGGCCTATGGCGATACTGACGCCTCCATCGACTTTGGCACGACCGCAACGGCTTGGAGCTCGGGCCTTTCGCTCGACAATACGAATATTTCAGTCGTCAACGGCATTTTGAATGGTGCGGGTTACGAAGCGCTTGGCGAATCGACGTCCGGTATCCGTGATCTTCAGCCCGGTGCCGCTGGCCAGAAGGTCGGCAACATCTGGATGGTCGCCTCATCCTTCATCAATCTGGACGGCAAGAAGGACTCGTTCAAGTTTGATGACTTGGCCGTCTCCTGCATTGATCCGCTGCCGGAACCGGGAAGCTGGGCGCTGATGCTGGGCGGTTTTGGCATGGTCGGCTTCGCGCTGCGCCGTCGCCGGACTATCGCCACCGCCTGATTTACTCGCTGATGAGCTCCATGGCAGCAGGCGCGCGCACGCCTGCGCGACCTCCCTTTGCCAACTGCGCCTTCAGCACTTCGGGCTTAGGCGCCCACAAGAATCCGAAGCTGACGGTGCCGTCCTTGGTCTCCACCACGTGATGTAAGCGGTGCGCCTGCATGATTCGTTTCATGTAAGCGCTCTTGGGCAGATACCGATGACCGATGCGCTTGTGCACGATCACGTCATGGAAGCCGAAATAGATTGCGCCATAAGCCGCGATGCCGCCACCAATCCACGCGTAGAGCGCCCCATGGCCAAGGCCGATGCCATACCAGAACAGCGAAATGGACGGCACAGCGAAGATCACAGCGTAAAGATCATTCAACTCAAACGTGCCGGTGCGCGGCCGATGATGGCTTTTATGCAGGAACCAGCCCGGCCCGTGCATCAGCCAGCGGTGGGCAACATAAGCGAAGCCCTCCATGAAGAGGACTGTCAGAATGAACACGCCGAGGCCGGACAAGATAGACATAGCCGCCTCATATAGCGTCGTTCATGTTTACGTCATCATTAAAGCTGCATCTGCTCTCCAACAGGCCAGTGCAAAGGGACAGCTATCCGCACTGGCCTGCGAACCTTTTTTGCATTGGGGGCCGATATGCGCACCAAATTCCTCGTCATTCTGATCGCCGCCTCCACGCTTTCGGCCTGCGCCACCCCCGAAGTGCGTTTGCGCAATGGGCTTCAGTCGGCCGGCCTTTCGCAAGATACATCCACCTGTATGGCAGACCGCATGATCGACAAGCTGTCGCTCACCCAGCTCAAGCGCCTGTCTGATCTCAGCAAGATCAGCGACAAGCGTATCGGACAGATGCGTGTCGGCGAATTCTGGCGTCAGGTCCGCGCCCTACGGGACCCCGAAATCCTCGCAATCACCACGCGGGCAGGCCTGAGCTGCGCGATCTCTGAATAAGCATATGTGATAGGCGCGTTACAGGCTTCCCATAGCCGCCCTGCTATGCTTTAGGCCCTGCAACTCTAGCAGGGACTCGCGCGCACATGAATATTCACGAGTATCAAGCCAAGGAACTTCTGGCTAAGTTCGGCGTCGCCGTACCAAAGGGCATTGCTGCCATGTCGGTGGAAGAAGCTGTCGAGGCTGCCAAGCAGCTCCCAGGGCCGCTTTACGTCGTGAAGGCGCAGATCCACGCGGGTGGCCGTGGTAAGGGCAAGTTCAAAGAACTCGGCCCGGACGCCAAGGGTGGCGTTCGCCTTGCCAAGTCGCTGGATGAAGTCCGCGCCCATGCAACGGACATGCTCGGCAATACGCTGGTGACGATCCAGACAGGCGACGCGGGCAAGCAGGTCCAGCGCCTCTACATCACTGACGGTGTAGACATCGGCAAAGAATTCTACCTTGCCCTCCTCGTTGACCGTGCCTCCAGCCGAATTGCGATTGTGGCGTCGACCGAAGGTGGCATGGACATCGAAACCGTCGCGCATGACACGCCGGAAAAGATCACCACGATCACCATCGACCCCGCCACGGGCCTGATGCCGCATCATGGCCGTTCGGTCGCCAAGGCGCTCGGCCTTTTGGGTGATTTGGCCAAGCAGGCCCAGTCGGTCCTGAAGGGTCTCTACGACACCTTTGTCGCGACTGATGCGAGCCAGATCGAAATCAATCCGCTGGCGGTCTGCCCGACGGCGGACGGCGACAAGCTGTTTGTCCTTGATGCGAAGGTCGGCTTCGATTCAAACGCGCTCTTCCGTCACAAGGATCTCGTTGAACTGCGCGATCTGACCGAGGAAGATCCAGCTGAAATCGAAGCATCGAAATATGACCTTGCGTACATCAAGCTCGATGGCAACATCGGCTGTATGGTCAACGGTGCCGGTCTTGCTATGGCGACGATGGACATCATCAAGCTGAACGGGGAATTCCCCGCCAACTTCCTCGACGTCGGCGGCGGCGCCAATAAGGAGAAGGTGACAGCTGCGTTCAAAATCATTCTGAAGGACCCAGCCGTAAAGGGCATCCTTGTGAACATCTTTGGTGGCATCATGAAGTGCGACATCATCGCCGACGGCATCGTTGCCGCCGCCAAGGAAGTGAACCTGTCCGTGCCGCTCGTTGTTCGCCTTGAAGGCACCAACGTTCAGCAGGGTAAGGATATTCTTGCAAACTCCGGTCTTCCCATCGTCCCCGCCAATGATCTTGGCGACGCGGCGAAGAAGATCGTAGCGGAAGTCCGCAACGCCGCTTGAGGCTTGCATTGCGCGGCCATTTTGTGCAGTGCGGCGGACATTGACGTAAACGTAAAGCGATTCATTGGAGAGAAGCGCCATGAAGATCCTTGTGCCCGTGAAGCGGGTCATTGATTATAATGTGAAACCCCGCGTGAAGCCTGATGGCTCTGGCGTGGATTTGGCCAACGTGAAGATGTCGATGAACCCCTTCGACGAAATCGCGGTGGAAGAAGCCATCCGTCTGAAAGAAAAGGGCGTTGCGACGGAAATCGTCGCTGTCTCGATCGGACAGGATAAGGCGCAGGAAACGCTCCGTACCGCACTCGCCATGGGTGCGGACCGCGCGATCCTCGTCGTTGCTGAAGACGTCGAGCCACTTGGCGTCGCTAAGCTGCTTGCCAAGATCATGGAAGAAGAAGCCCCCGGCCTCGTCATCCTCGGCAAGCAAGCCATTGACGATGACAGCAACCAGACGGGCCAGATGCTCGCTGCGCTGACCGGCCGTCCGCAGGGTACCTTCGCTTCCAAGATTGAAGTGTCGGGCGACACTATCAACGTGACACGCGAAGTCGATGGCGGTCTTGAAACCGTCAGCCTGAAGGCGCCTGCAATCGTCACCACCGACCTTCGTCTGAACGAGCCGCGTTATGCGTCTCTGCCGAACATCATGAAGGCGAAGTCCAAGCCGCTCGCGCAGAAGACACCTGCCGATTACGGCGTTGATGTCACACCGCGCCTGAAGACGCTGAAGGTTTCCGAACCTCCTGTCCGCTCGGCCGGAGTCAAGGTTGCCGATGTCGATGCGCTGGTTGCCAAGCTCAAGGAAATGGGAGTTGCCGCATGAGCGTCCTCGTTTACGCTGAACACGACAATGCGTCTCTGAAGGACGCAACGCTCGCTGTTGTCACTGCAGCATCACAGTTGGGTGAAGTGCACATCCTCGTCGCCGGTAACGGCTGCGATGCCGTTGCGCAGGCCGCTGCAAAGATCGCCGGTGTGGCCAAGGTGCACGTCGCCAATGACGCCACGCTTGCCAACCAGCTTGCTGAAAACGTCGCGCCGCTCGTGGCGAGCCTGATGGCAAGCCATGACGCTGTGCTGTTCCCGGCAACGGCGCACGGCAAGAACATCGCGCCGCGCGTTGCAGCGTTGCTCGACGTCATGCAGATCAGCGACATCCTGTCGGTTGAAAGTGCGGACACGTTCACGCGTCCCATCTATGCCGGTAACGCCATCGCAACCGTCCAGTCGTCTGATGCCAAGAAGGTCATCACTGTCCGCGGCACGGCCTTTGCCAAGGCTGCAGCCGAAGGCGGCTCGGCCGCCGTCGAAGCGGTTTCAGGTGCAGGCGACGCAGGCATTTCGTCCTTCGTCGGCGCTGAAATCGTGAAGCTGGAGCGTCCGGAACTGACCTCGGCTAAGATCATCGTCTCCGGTGGTCGTGCGCTCAAGGATGCCGACACCTTCCAGTCGACCATCTTCCCGCTCGCAGACAAGCTGAGCGCCGCTGTTGGTGCGTCGCGCGCTGCCGTTGACGCGGGCTATGTGCCCAACGACTATCAGGTCGGCCAGACCGGTAAGATCGTGGCGCCGGACGTCTATGTCGCTGTCGGTATCTCCGGTGCGATCCAGCACCTTGCTGGTATGAAAGACTCCAAGACGATCATCGCGATCAACAAGGACGAAGACGCCCCGATCTTCCAGGTCGCGGACATCGGCCTCGTCGGCGATCTCTTCAAGATCGTGCCGGAGCTTGTTGAAAAGATCTAATCCGATACGGACACAGAATTAAAGAAGGGGCGGCTTAGGCTGCCCCTTTTTTTGTGCCTGAGGACAGGCTGAGCACAATGGCTCCGGCAATGGCCGATGCTAAGGACCCAAGGAGCACGCCGATTTTCATACCGCTATCGTGCATGGGATCAGAGAAAGCGAGATCGCCGATAAACAAGCTCATGGTGAACCCGATGCCGCAAAGCAGGGCCATCCCGCAAATCTGTGCCCAGTTTGCACCGGCGGGTTTCGCGGCGAAGCCAAAGCGGACGGCCAGCCAGATGGCTGAAAAGATGCCGAGTTGCTTCCCAAAGAACAGGCCAGCTGCAATCGCCAGCGTCAGTTCATCCCGACTTACACCCTCCGCAAATGACACGCCTGCATTGGCGAACCCGAAAAGCGGCACAATGAGAAAGGCGACCGGCTTGTTGAGGAGATGTTCTAGGCGATGAAGGGGCGAAGCGGGATCATCGGGGGCCGCGGGCGTGACCCGCACCGGGATCATCGCCGCCGCCAGCACGCCCGCAATGGTTGCGTGCACACCGGACTGAAGAACGGTGAACCAGAGCAGAGCAAAACCGAGCAAATAGGGCCAGAGGGACGTGACCTGCCTTCGGCCAATGAGGAACATCGCGGCCATGATGGCAGCGGAAGCCAGCAGCCAGCCCCCCGAAATGGCATCAGTATACCCTACGGCTATGATGGCGACGGCACCCATATCATCAACGATCGCGACAGTTGCCAGCAGCAGCTTCAAAGAAGCCGGGACGCGTCGACCCAAAAGCGAAATGACGCCCATGGCAAAGGCGATATCTGTTGCCGCCGGGATCGCCCAGCCGCGGTAAAGCTCAGGCCGTCCCCCGGCGATGGCAAGGAAGACAAGCGCCGGGATGACCATCCCTGCTCCAGCCGCGATCATAGGGAGGGCGCGATCCCCCCAGTTGCTCAAATGCCCGTCGACAAATTCGCGCTTTATCTCCAGCCCGACCTGCAAGAAGAACAGCGCCATCAGGCCGTCATTGATCCAATGAAGGACCGACATCGGCCCCAACTTTGCCTGCAGTCCCGCAAAATAGACGCCCGACCAGCCCGTGTTCGCAACCATCAACGCCGCAGCGGCCGCCATCATCAGGACAACACCTCCGGCCGCCCCGCTTTCTAGAAACGCACGCAAAGCGGATTCTGGACGGTTGCTCGAATCTCTCATGAAGTGGCGTTTATCAGTCCATGAGATGGTCGAACATGGACACCACCCCTGTGCTGCCGTTTAAATCGGTAAATTCATCGGGATGGACGAAATGATCCGCAAACCATGGATAGCGGCTCCCATCGAAGCTGTCCCGAAGCCATTGGACGACCTGCTGGACGGGCTGGGACTGACGGGCCTCGCGCCGATAGGACATCCACAATTCAAAGCGCAGGCGGATCGGTAGGTCGAGCGGCCGCACGCGGCGCGTGATCGCGCGGGCGTAGGTCGGCAAGGCGCCGATACCGACGCCGTTGGCCACCGCCCAATAATGCGAGAAGCTTGAACTAACACGGATCGCGATGATCTTGCGCGCCAGTTCCTGCGTGAGGAACAGATTGACGGCATCCCCATTGGTTCCAGGAGAGTCTTGCTGGATAAACTGGTGGCCATGCAGATCATCAATTGTCTGCGGCAAACCGTGCTGACGCAGATACTGGTCCGACGCGAAGGGCATAATGTGGATCGTGGCCAGCTTTGAACAAATGGCCTCAAGATCAGTCGGCTTCTGGAACCCGACAGCGACATCATTTTCGCCCGGTGAAACAAGATTCTGATCTGAAAGGCTGTCTAAGGCCACGACATGATCTGGCAGCCGTGCCTTCAACTCCGGTAGCCGAGGGGTGAGCCAAAACGTGCCGACACCTTCCGACGCGCAAATGCGAACTTCCCCGTCTTGGACCAGCACATGGTTTCCGCGCGCAAGCGGCAACCCAACGCTCAACATCCGCATATCTTTGGCAACACGCAGAACCGTCTGCCCCTCGGCTGTAATCTTCAGACCGTCACGGGATCGTGCGAAGAGAACCGTCTCCAAAGATTTTTCGAGTCGGTTGAGGCGTGATCTGACCGTATTGACCGACATTCCGAGTGCTTGAGCGGCCCGCCTCAGGCTCGATTGATCCGCCGCACGGCGCAGAATGTCGAGATCATTCCAGTTAACTTTGTCCAGCAAGTCTATGAGTTTGCGGTGTTCATCAGGATGAACACCCCGTGCAGATAATTGGAGGACCTCGTCCTCCCCTACCCCAGATAGAGTCACCGCGTCGGAAACCATGCGTGATTTTTACGCCAGTTGGGGGAGAATACAAATGTTACAGGAACTGACCACGTCAAACCGCTCAACTGTGCGTCGCCTCGGCTTCTCCTCAAAGATATGGAAATGCTTGGAACGTTCCGACCGTCAGAAGTTTAGCCTTTCTCGGCCCAGCTCAGATGAACTCGACCAGATGTTGGCATTGGCGCGGAACTCCATGATGCTGGCTGATAGCTGCATCATCCCGGGGATCATCGCCGCCAACCCGGACAGCGTCCGGATTTCAAGCCAGCCGGGCGCCGCGCGCGAAGACCGAGGCATCGTCGCGCTATTGCCGCTAAACGCAGAGGGCACAGACGCCATCACCGGCGGTCGCTTCAACAGCGCGGCACCCGATACAGCTTGGATCGCGGCCCCAAGCGCGCCCGCAGTCGGTTGGTCATGGCAAACGCCTTTCGGCAGCGCGGATATCCAAAGCACCATGGCCTGCGGAAGCGTCCGATCCTGAAAAGGCGATGCCCGCCCAGCTGTTGACGAGTTCAACAATGATCGGATCGGACGATCTGAGCACGCGACATGCCGCGAAAAATGATGCGCTGAATGTTGCCGCGTCTCCAAAACCAACAATGAGTCGAAAGCCTTTGCAAGGCGCTGCCTGGATCGTCTGGCGCCCTGACGCCGCAGGCCAGCCTTTGGGCGCCGGAGGTCAGTTGGGGGGAAGTCAGGCCGGCGCGCGGATCGTCCTTCCCTTCGCCTTAAAGGATCGCCTGCGCCTTTCCCTGCGGGCCTATGCCCCCCTCGAACAACTGACAGCCTATGAGGTTGCCCCCGGCATCAGCGTGCGCCCGTTTCCGGCGATCCCGGTTGAACTGATCGCAGAGCATCGTCTGCGGGGCGGTGCGCGGGCTCAAGACGCAACATCCCTGTTCCTAGCTGGCGGTGGATCCTCTCAGAAGCGAGGAAGCACATGGCGCGCAGATGTCTATACGCAAGCAGGCATGGTGGGCGTTCGACACCCGATGTTGTTTGCCGATGGCGCCGCAAAGGTAAGCAGATCGATCGGGGATAGCCACGCGATTGGCATAGGCCTTTGGGGCGGCATTCAGCCCGGCCTGAAGCGGCTGGATGTCGGCCCCAGCGCCACGACGATGATCGGGACGTCGGCCCTCAACATGCGACTGTCGCTAGACTGGCGTGTCCGAATTGCCGGTGATGCCCGCCCCGGCTCTGGCATTGCCATCACCATGTCGAAGGATTTCTGAGAGGACCCTTTCGGTCGGCCGAAACAGAGGCTAGGACCGTTGGTGAAATGGACATCTACCTGCCGATTGCCAACATGTCCGTGAACGCACTTGTCGTTGTGCTGCTTGGCGGCGCCGTCGGCATATTGTCGGGCATGTTCGGCGTTGGAGGTGGCTTCCTCACGACGCCACTCCTTATCCTTTACGGGATACCACCTACCATTGCCGCAGCCTCTGCCACGACGCAGGTGACGGGCGCCAGCGTCTCCGGCGTGCTCGCGCATTGGCAGAGGGCCGGTGTCGATTGGCAAATGGGCATTGTGCTGGTCGTGGGCGGCCTTGCTGGCGCGATTGGCGGCGCGGGAATTTTCGCGCTGCTGGAAAGTGCCGGGCAAATGGATACGATCATTGCCATTCTCTACGTCGTGCTGCTGGGGGTGATCGGCTCTATGATGGCCCGTGATGCCTGGGCCGCCATCAGCGCAAAGCGGTCTGGCGTGCCCGTCCCTCCCCGCAAGCGCCGCCATCACCCGGTCGTGGCCAATCTGCCGATGCGGTGGCGGTTTTACGCATCCGGTCTCTACATTTCACCGCTTGCGCCACTTGCCCTTGGCTTTCTGGTTGGCATTCTGACGGTCCTGCTCGGCGTCGGAGGTGGCTTCATTCTTGTGCCAGCCATGATCTACCTGCTCGGCATGTCCACCCGGGTTGTCGTCGGGACGTCGCTGTTTCAAATCCTGTTCGTCACCGCGATCACAACGATGGTGCACTCGGTCACCACACATGCCGTCGATATCGTCCTAGCCGGATTGCTGCTGGTTGGCAGCGTCATCGGGGCACAATTGGGCGCACGGCTTGCCTCAAAGCTGCAGCCTGACTGGCTGCGCCTCGGCCTTTCTGCTGTCATTCTGCTGCTCGCCATCTGGCTTGGCCTTGGTCTGGGCTGGCGCCCGCAGGAAATCTACACGGTACATCTGTCATGAGTTGGCTGAAGCGCCTCGCCCTGATCCCCTTGGCCATATTGTCTCTGGCCGCGGCCAACCCGGTGCTCGTCCCCGATGTCTCGCAGCGCAAGATCGACATCGTCTACAGCTTTACCGGGGCAGAACTGCTGCTCTTTGGCGCAATTCTCTACCCGGGCGGACGCGTCCCATCGGAAGACGCCGATATCGTGGTGGTGTTACGTGGGCCATCCCAATCCATGATCGTGCGGGAAAAGCAAAAGCTTGCCGGACTTATCTGGGTCAACGCGGAATCGGCCCGGTTTCGGTCTGCTCCCGCTTATTATGCCATCGCCAGTTCAAAGCCTCTGAAACAGCTGGTCGATGAGCGGACAGCCGCCATTTACGAGCTGGGCATCAACAACCTGCAACTCTCCCCTGCAAGCGGCGAAACGCCCGAAGTTCAGCGGCGCTTCGAAAACGGGCTGATCGATTTACGGCTCCGCAACGCGCTCTATGCAGAGGCTCCCGGTACCGTTGAGATTTCAGACGGTGTTCTTTACCGAGCCCGCCTCTACATCCCGGCGCGTGTTCCGGTGGGAAGGTACACGGCCGAAACATTCCTGATCCAAAAAGGAAAAGTATTGGCCGCTGCAAGCAGAGACGTCGAAATCGGCAAGTCCGGCTTTGAACGCTTCGTCGCCGAAAGTGCCATCGACCACCCGATCATTTATGGGCTGACGGCTGTTGCCCTTTCTCTGCTGCTCGGATGGGGCGCAGCGGCACTCTTCCGCCGAATTTAACGTCATTTCGGCTTTATTAACCGACTTTGTCTAAGGCTAGGCGCACTTAGGCAAAAGAAAGTCGTACAAAAAATGGACGTTATTCGGCCGGTTGGGTTTGAGCCGCGGAATGAGCCGCCTTCCCACCAAAATGAGGTGGTCACGCCGCCGTCCACCGAATCTCGGGCCGGACCATATGCATCTCAAAACCAGAATCTGATTGAAATCGGCCTGATCGTCGACATTTCCGGGTCGGGTTCCAAAGCGATCTTCTTTGGCGACAAACTGCTCCCGCTGGCGGAACAGGCGACAGACTCTTGCCTTGCCATGTCCGGCCAGGTCGGCGGGCAGATCAAAATTCGCGTTGGGTCGACCTGGCTTCTGGCCAACGTCCGTACGCTCAGCCTCGACACCCGCTCTGAACAGCTCAATACAGCGTCCATCGATTATCTGGGCGAAGGCGATGAAGAGCGCCTGACCGGCAAAGTCTATAATTTCCGGCGCGGCATCACGCGCTTTCCAGCACCCGGCACGCCGGTCTACGCCGTGACATCGGACGACGTCCGCCAGATGTATGCAGCCGAAGACAAGCCCAACATCGAAGTCGGCATCGTCCACCCGACCCGCGACGTTCGCGGTGCGCTCTATATCGATGCGATGCTTGGCAAGCATTTCGCGCTGCTGGGCTCGACCGGTACCGGCAAATCCACATCTGCCGCGCTCATTCTCCATCGCATCTGTGAACTCGCGCCACAGGGCCATATCGTGATGATTGACCCGCACGGCGAATATTCTGCCGCGTTCAAGACCAATGGCGCGCTGTATGACGTCAACAACTTGCAAATGCCCTATTGGCTGATGAACTTTGAGGAGCATTGCGAGGTCTTCCTGACCACCACAGGCAATGAACGCCAGATCGATGCCGACATTCTCGCCAAGTGCCTTCTCTCTGCGCGCCAGAAGAGCCGCGTTGCGGCGGGCATTGCCAAGCTCACCGTCGATTCGCCTATTCCCTACCTCCTGTCTGATCTTTCGGCCGTACTGCAGGCGGAAATGGGGCGGCTCGACAAGTCGGGCGACAACGCGCCTTATTCCCGCCTGAAGTCGAAGATCGAAGAGATCAAAGCTGATCCGCGATACGCGTTTATGTTCTCCGGCATGCTCGTCGCCGATACGATGGCCGACTTCCTGAGCCGGATCTTCCGCCTGCCGGGTGACGGTAAGCCGATTTCCATCATTGATGTCTCGGGTGTCCCGTCTGACATTACCTCCGTCGTCGTCGCCATGCTGTCCCGCATGGTGTTCGACTATGCCATCTGGTCGCGCAATGAACCACAGCGGCCGATTCTGTTGGTTTGCGAGGAAGCCCACCGCTACGTTCCGTCAGAACGTGATGCGCATAAGAGCTCGGTGGGCAAAATCCTCGGCCGTATTGCGAAAGAAGGCCGTAAATACGGTGTCTCGCTCGGCCTGATTACCCAACGTCCGTCAGACCTTGCCGAAGGCGTGCTTTCCCAGTGCGGTACGATCATCGCAATGCGCCTCAATAACGAACGTGACCAAGCATTCGTGAAAGCGGCCATGCCCGAAGGCGCGCGCGGCTTTCTCGACATCATCCCCGCCTTGCGCAATCGGGAGGCGATCATGTGCGGTGAAGGTGTCGCCATTCCGATCCGCGTCGCCTTTGACAATCTCGAAGAGAATAAGCGCCCGGCATCGACCGATCCGCTCTTCTCCGAACTCTGGAAGCAATCGGGCGGCGAGGAAGAAATCATCGACCGCGTCATCAAGCGGTGGCGCAGTCAGGGCAAATAGTCCCCCGCAACAGCAGATACTTGACCTAGGTTAAGAGACAGACGATCACTCCAACCAGACGTTGCCCAGCACCGTCTGGGGGAGGATATTAGTGACACCACCGACGACACGCCTGTCATGGCTGGCCCGCGCAATTCGCGGCACTGTCATGTGGTTTTATAATCGGCAGGGGTGGACAGCGGTCAACGCAAATCCGGACCTGCGCAAATGCGTGGTGATCGCCGCGCCGCACACCAGCAACTGGGACTTTGTTTTCTTTCTCGGCGCCGCAATAACACTCGATATCCCATTGTCGTTTATGGGAAAAAAATCTCTGTTCCGTTGGCCGTTCGGGAAGGCCATGCGGGAACTGGGTGGCGTCGCGGTCGACCGGTCAAGCTCACAAAATTACGTCCAGACGATTGCCGCGGAATTCGCTAATCGTGACGAGTTCATGCTGACGATAGCGCCGGAAGGCACACGGTCAGCCGTCGCGCGTTGGAAGACCGGATTTTATCACATTGCCATGCAGGCAAAGGTGCCGCTCGTCATCGGCATGATGGACTATGCCCACAAACGTGTGGGCCTTGCCGAAGCCTTCTGGCCGACCGGCGATTACGCCAAGGATATGGAAAAGGTGTTGGCCTTCTACCAGACGACGACGCCCAAAAATCCCAGACAGGGCAGCGTCGACTTCGGTCAGATTTAGCTGTCGCCGCTCTTCATGCGTTCGGCATAACCTGCGCCCATCATCTGCTCCATCATGTCGAAGAGCTTGTTGGGCGATAGTCGCCGCAGCCTTGAGATGGTCCGCTCCACACCGCGTGCGATAAGGATTTCGCGATCTCCCCGCGCCATCGCCTTAAGCATGAGCTTGACGGCGTGGTCCGGATCCAGACCCTTTTCAATGGCGGGATCGGAGATGCCCCGCCGCGTTCCATCGGCGACAATCGCGTTGCGCGAAACATCGGTCTTGATGGACCCGGGGGTAATGACGTGGACTTGCAGGCCAAGTGCCGCTGTTTCGACGCGCAAAGCATCAGCATAGCCAACCAAACCGTGTTTGGCCGCCGAATAAGCCGTACGCATAGGCGAGCCAACCTTGCCCGCGACGCTGGAAATAAACACTATACGACCGGATTTGCGCGTCACCATGCGCGGCAGCACCAATTGGGTTAGGGCAATTGGTGCCAGCAGATCGACATCAACGACCTTCTGATACACCGGAAACTGTGTCTCAATGGCCAAGCTGCGCTGCGAAATGCCTGCGTTGTTGATGAGGCCGTCAATATGCCCGCGCCAGTTCCACGCCGTTTCAACAAGGGCGGGAAGCGCGTCATAATCGGTTGTTTCAAAGGGGAGAACGAGGGTCCGCCCCGCCCCACATTGGGCAGCGACCTCGTTCAGCGCGTCAACATTGCGCCCTGACAAAATGACAAACGCAGATTGCTTGGCCAGCTGGCGGGCAAACGCCGCGCCGATGCCGGAGGACGAACCTGTGATCCAAAAAACTTGATCGGCAAACATAAGGCCCTCTCCCAAAGGCCAGTGCTGGTGGGCGCTGACGGGCTCGAACCGCCGACCCTCTCGGTGTAAACGAGATGCTCTACCAACTGAGCTAAGCGCCCCTGCACGGGAAAAGCGGACTTAGCCTGTTTCCTCCACCCGTCAAGTCGCCTTTGCGGTTCAATCCTTCAGATCGTCCGAAGCCGCCGTCGAAAGGCCGAGATCGGGCACCCCAATAGACCGCCGCCCGCCAAAGTCGGTGCGCAGCACGATCAGCCAATTGCGTTCCATATGTTCGAGCAGACGCCGCACGCGCCCTGGGGATCGGGTGCCATAGGCCCGCGCAATCGCCTCATCGCTCGGGCATGGCGCGCCCGCGATTGCGGCACGTCCGATCATGAGGAATGGCGCCAACATGTCATCATCCACCCGGCCCGCAAGGTTTATGAGGCCCTGCCATTCCATGTCACCATCATCATGGATGCCCGCCACGGCCATGGCGAATCTGCGCCGGAATGTTGCCAGATCAAACGGTGCGGCCTTCATATGTTTCATGCGGCACCGGACCACAAAGTCCTGATAAAGCGCGGCCGTCGGCTGGAAAGCGCAGTCGTCGTCCAGCGCCATTTCGGCAAGGATGCCCGCCACAGTCTCATCCCTGGCAGGCGGCGGCGAGACATCGCCGCTCTCTTCAGGGGCCGACTGTGCACTGGTGATCTGTTCGATCAGATCTTCGCTTGAGGCCGGAGCTGGCTCAGGAATGGCTGCCATGGGGGCAGGCACCGCCGCAATAGCCACTGGGTCAAACAGGCTGGCCTGCATGGCTTCTCCAGTCGCGGAAGGCATCGGAAGGAGACTATGTGTGCCCATCCGGGTGCTGGTCTGCACCGCGCCAATCCGCACAGAAACCGGTCTACGGCAGATCGCCGGACCAAGCGCGAGAAACTCCCCCCGTTCCAGATCACGGATGGCTTCTGCCTGCCGCCGTTCCATGCCGAGCAGGTCAGCGGCGCGGGCCATGTCGATATCAAGGAAAGTCCGCCCCATGAGGAAGTTGGAGGCCTCTGCCGCCACATTCTTGGCGAGCTTCGCCAAGCGCTGCGTGGCAATGATCCCCGCAAGGCCGCGCTTGCGCCCACGACACATCAGGTTGGTCATCGCCCCAAGGCTGATCCGCCGCGTCTCATCTGACACATCGCCTGCAACAGCGGGTGCAAACATCTGTGCTTCATCGACAACGACCAAAGCCGGGTACCAATGGTCACGCGGCGCATCGAACATGGTCGACAGGAACATCGCCGCACAGCGCATCTGCGCTTCGAGTTCCAGATTGTCGAGTGCGAGGACCACAGAAGCGCGATGTTCCCGCACGCGCGTGGCGAGTTGGACAATCTCCCGATTGTCATACGCGCCCGCATCGATGACCACATGACCAAAGGCCTCGGCCAGCGTCACAAAGTCACCCTCCGGATCAATCACGATCTGCTGGACGAGCGGCGCGCTCTCTTCCAGCAGCCGTCGCAAAAGGTGTGACTTTCCCGACCCGCTATTGCCCTGCACAAGCAGGCGGGTGGCCAATAATTCTTCAATGTCTATGCGGACCGGCGCGCCAAGCTTGTCGCTGCCGATATCAATTGTTGCCGTCACCCCCTTGCCATGACGGGTCCATGGGTTGGCAACAAGCCCATGTTCGCGCCGGTGGTATTCACATGTGGAAAGCTGCACAGATTGCGGTGCTGTTCAGCACCGAATGTCTGTTCTATGGCGGATGCATGGGGAAGCAACGCGCCCGCCGGACGACGGCTTATGACATTGCCTATAAGCTGGGGATTGCACAATCCACTGTGTCCCGTGCACTGAACGGAAACAGCAATGTCAGCCCGGCCATGCGCCAGCGTGTTCTGCTTGCGGCCAAGGAACTCAACTACTCAATCAACCAGGCGGCGGCCCGCCTGCGGACGCAAAGCACAAAGACGCTCGCCCTTGTCGTGCTCCACAGGCCCGATGAAGGCCCGACCGCGATCAACCCCTTTTATTTCTCACTGCTCGGCTGCGTGGCGGCATCTGCCGCCGCCCGAGGCTATGGCTTGCTCGTGTCGTTTCAGGACATTGGTGGCCAGCTTTACGGGTCCTATGAAGACAGCAGCCAAGCCGACGGCCTGATCGTCATTGGCAGTTCGCAAAATGTCGACGCATGGCAGCACTTTAAGGGCCTTGCCGACGAGGGGTATTCGGTCGTCTTCTGGGGATCGCCCTATGAGACAGAAACCGCGGTGCGCGCGGATAACCATGCAGGCGGCGCGCTTGCGGCGCGACATCTTCTCGATCAGGGCTGTGAACGTATCGCGTTCATTGGCCAAACCGGAGATGGGCCGCAGCAGTTTACGGCGCGCTATGCCGGATTTGCCGACGAATTGTCGAAGGCAGGACGCGTGCCCATTCTCGCTGAAATGCCCGACGGAGCCGACAAGGAAATTCAGGGAGCTGAAGCGGTCGCGCGCCTGATTGGTTCCGGTATCAGCTTTGACGGCATCTTCGCTGCCACCGATCTGTTCGCCATAGGCGCTCTGCAAAAGCTGCAGGAACTGCACATCGACGTACCGGGCAATGTCGCCGTTGTCGGCTTTGATGGCATCCGGGCTGGTCTCTATGCCTACCCTACCCTCACCACGATCGAGCAGGATCTGGTGAAGGCAGGCGAACAGCTTGTCGACAATGTCATCGCGGCCATTCAGGACCGAAAGGGCGATGGCCAGCCCGTCCCCGTCCACCTTCAGATCCGCGGCAGCAGCCGACGCTGAGCCCCTGAGAGAAGAGAGGCAGCGCGCTCCTTCTCTTCCTTCAACTTTGTCAATCAGTCAGAGACGTCGCGCTTGGGCATGATCTGCTCAATGTCACCCCAAGCAGCGTGAAACTACGTATCAGGCTTACTACGGAATTGTCCAAAAGGCAGAAGATGCCAAGATGGCCCGAGTTTAAAAGTTAGGACTGCTCCATGCCAATTGGCCTAGGTGAGATTTGCCGGTTTGTTGCTCCGACTGCAGCCTATGCGGCTGCCCTTGGCACGCAGGGAGGGTCCGCTTGGCCCGGTGACACAGCTTTTGATGCCTTATACGGCGAACCGACACCCGCATTGCCATTGAGTGTAACGGCTCTCCCAACCGCCGATTGGCAGTCCAACGCCGCACTGCCTCATCTGTTCACGCGGCTCGCCGCCTGACCTTGATCAGGCCATGCCTTTGGCAAGGTCAATCCGGGATGCATCACCAACCTGAGATCCGCCATCGCAGTCTAGGATTGTTCCGGTTATATAGCCGGCCGCAGGCGAAGACAGGAAAACCGCGCATTCCGCGACTTCCTCAATTTCACCCCAACGCTTCATCGCAATGCGATCATAATGTTTCTGCCGAGATTCAGCATCAGGTGCGAGACGCGCCATGCCTTCTGTATTCGAAATCGGCCCCGGCGAAATCCCGTTGACGCGGACATGTGGTCCCCATTCCAGAGCGAGCACGCGGATCAACTGATTGATGCCCGCCTTCGCAGCACACGCATGGGCCTGCAGCGCAGACGCGTTGACCGCCTGCCCGGCCGTAATTGCGATCAGCGATGCGCCGGGCGTATTCAGAAGATCGTGGCAGCCGCGAAACACGTTGAACGTTCCGTTGAGGTCGATATCCACCACCGTGCGGAATGCATTGGCCGACATGCCCAGCACCGGCGCGAGGAAATTGCCGGCCGCGCCCGACACGACAATGTCCATCTTCCCAAACCGGTCAACGACGTGTTCCATCGCACCGCGAATGGCGCCGTAATCGCGCACGTCCGCTGACAGACCAAGAGCATCCGGGCCGATTTCAGCCGCGGCATTGGCCGCCTTTTCAGGGTTGCGCCCGACCACGGCGACCTTGGCTCCCAATTGGGCATAGCGCTTTGCAATGCCCAAATTGATGCCGCTCGTCCCGCCCGCAACGAAGGCGACCTTGCCGTCCAACAGCCCGTCTCTAAATGTCTGCATTGCCACCTTCTCCTGAATGGATCTGATATCTCGCTGATTATACTGGCCTAGCTGGTCTGCCCGCGACCGCGGTCCATGACTTCGCGACGACGCGCTTCAACCTCGTCTGCGGACACCTGACCATTCATCTGTGTCGATCGCGTTGCTTCCAAGGCCATCGCCTCCCCGAACGGCAGCGCAAAGCCATCATTGATGAGGGCTTTGTAGTTGCGGAGCATAATAGGATCCATGCTGGCCATGTCGCGCGCCAACTGTCGGGCAACCGGCAAAAGCTCTTCGGGCGACACAACCCTATTCACGAGACCCCATGCGCAGGCCGTCTGCGCATCAAGGAAGTTACCGGTGAAGGACAACTCCCTGGCCCGATAGATACCGATCAGGCGCGACAGTTTTTGCGACAGGCCCCAGCCCGGCATGATGCCCACGCGCCCATGCGTATCTGCAAAGCGGGCATTGGTCGACGCGATCAACACGTCACAGGCCAACGCGACTTCAAATCCGCCGGTAATCGCCACGCCGTTGATCGCGCCGATCACGGGCTTGGTGCAATGTTCTATGGCCCGAACCGGATTCTGATCCGCACTCGTCGCGTTTGCGGCACCGAGGTTGCTGGTATCCGCGCCCAATTCCTTCAGGTCGAGCCCGGCGGTAAAGGCCCGCTCTCCTGCACCCGTCAAGACGACAGCGCGGATCGTGTCATCCGCCTCCACCGCGCGCATCACCTGCGCCAGTTCCTCCCGCAACGCGGCCGAGAGCGCATTCATCGCCTCAGGGCGGTTTAGCGTTACAACAGCAATGCTGCCTTCCTGATCGACAGTCACCAACGGCATCGGGCTCTCCTTTGCCGTCAGATTGCGGGACTTTACGAAAACGTCAAGCCGCGGCCTCAGATCACGACTTCGTTGGCCGTTCGAAGTGCGGAGAAATAACGCGCCAACTTGTCGGCGGCAGGATCGGACAGGCGAATGAAGATCCACCTGCCGTCATCCGGGTCAGCAATCCGGTCAAACAGCCCTGAGTCCGTCATTGTCTTGATCCAACGGAGCGCTGTCGTCGGCGGGACGCTGGCTGCGATGCAGAGGCTAGACACGGCAACCTGAACCCGCTCAAGCCGGGCGGCCATCAGGTCGAGCAAAATATCCCAAGCAGGGTCGGCAAAAAGGTCTCGATCAAAGAAGCGTTCCCGCAGGCGCCGCATGCGAATAACCGCACGCACCTCCGATGCGCTGGGCTCCACTTCTATGAGAGCTGGCTCCCCCAAAGGAGGGTTGGACGTCCCCCACATTGTCACCGGGCAGCGGGGTGGAAACGGAGAGGGAGGCCAATGTTCTAGCGATGCGCCCAACCTCATCCGCCAGACGTTGAAGCCGCGCCGATTCCATATCGCGAGCAACATCGTGCAGCTGCTGGCGCGGTCCACCAATGGCAACGGCAATTGCGGCTGCAAAATCAACATCAGTGGGATCGGACAGCAGAGCCTCACTGGCGCGCCACACATCAGCCGACAGGGTATCAATAACGCCCATCGGCGCGGAAAGAACAAGTCGGTAATGGAGCGAAGAGGCGAGGCCGGAGACCAGATCAATGGGCCCGGCCGGATGCACTGGCGCTGCATCACTTAACGACAGCACGACAAGATCTGGCATGGGCCCATCCCGCAGGGCGACCACCGCCTCCGCCAGTCCGACCTGACTGACGATCTCGCAATCACAGGCGCGCAAGGCGCGTTGGGCATCGTCGACACCTATTGGCGTATCTGACACGATGACGGCTCTTGGTCTCATGAGCGCTTCGAAACCCGCTGAACTCATATTGCATCCCCACACGCAATGACGAATTCCGTATTGAAACCATTTTGGCGATAAGTCGCGCCGATATTTATCCGTTATCGACCAAGAGGGGGGCTTGAGCGAAGCACGGAAACCAGAAACTCCAGAAATGTTTGATAAACAGCGCAGCGACAGAGGCTTGAGTCATCAACCAGTTAAGCCGACTTAGTCCGTTTTGGAGATAATGGCCTGCATATCATCATTGTGGTGGATGAATTCCCCCGCATCCTGAGCACCGACAAGCCCGGCAATGGCGTGGGCCACGCTCTGTGCAGGAATAGAACGGTAACGCGATAAGACGTTGGGCGTGAGCATATTCGTCAGTGGGCTGACGGCCATGGCAAGGCGCTCTCCGACGCGGAGAGGCCCGGGCCGCTGGCCAGTGAGAAGTCCGGGTCTGAAGATATCGACACGGGCAAACCATAAACCGCGGATGTCCGCTTCTGCCTTGCCCTTTGTGGACAGGTAGAAGTTGCGCGACCCGGCATCCGCACCGACAGACGTCACGAGCAGCACCTGTCGTGCGCCTGCCGCCCGGCACGCCGCGGCAAACGCCACGACCGCCTTATGATCTAACGCGGCGAAGGCCTCCTGGCTTCCAGCCGCCTTGATTGTCGTGCCCAGGCAACAGACGGCCACGTCGCATTTGCGATCAGCGATGTGCGCGGCCCATTCGGAGGCTGGCGCGACAATCTGATCCAGCTTGCGATCGGCTCCAGACAAGGGGCGGCGAGAGGCAGTTAATACGTTCGCGACGTCGTCACGGGCGCGCAGGTATTCGAGAACGCGCCCGCCGACGAGGCCGGTCGCCCCTGCCAAAATGATGCGCATTCACCCCTCCCCGTCCTTAAAAGCTGTCAGGCAAATCGACTGGCCCGATCAGCTCCCTATATCTTGTAATCGCATATCGGTCTGTCATGCCGGCGATGAAGTCGCAGATATGCCGGTCCAGATCGGGTTGCGCTGTCGGAGCGCCGGCGCGCCATTCTTCCGGCAGAAGCTGGCGGTCAGCATGATAGGCTTCAAACAAGCCCGTCACGATTCTACCGCAGGTCCCCGCGATCTCGAGCTGGTAGGGATGATGATAGAGATTGGCGTACATGAACCGCTTCAAGTCAGCCTCAGCGGTCGTCATCGCGGCGGAGAAACCCACCAACGCGCCATCCGCTTTGCGCACTTCATCTGCCGACGCAACGCCTGCGGCTGTGATCCGCCGGCTGGATTCTGTAATCACATCGTTGACCATGGCACCGATCTGCCCGCGCACAAGTTCTGCCGCCAGCAAGCGCTGGTCTGCGTCCGGGAAACGCGATTTGACCGACGCCCACCCGTCGGCAACAAGCGGCGCCTGCACCACCTGATCAAAGTCCAGCAAACCGGCGCGCAGCCCGTCATCAATGTCGTGATTATCATAGGCAATATCGTCAGCGATGGCGGCGACCTGCGCTTCCAGCGACGCCCGTTGCGTCAGCCCAAGGGGGAACTCCTCATCCACTTCACGCATTGCCCAGCCGGGTTCAAAAACCGGGCCATTGTGTTTGGCCAGACCCTCAAGCGTTTCCCATGTCAGGTTGAGGCCCGGCCAACCGGGATAAGACCGCTCAAGCCGCGACAATATCCGCAGGGCGTGCCCGTTATGGTCAAAGCCGCCAGAGCCCACCATCGCCTGTTCCAGACCACGCTCCCCGGCATGGCCGAAGGGCGGATGGCCCAAATCATGGGCGAGGCAAAGCGCTTCCGTCAGATCCTCATCCAGCCCCAGCGCACGCGCGATGGTGCGCCCAATCTGGGCCACCTCAATGCTATGCGTCAGGCGGACCCGAAAATGGTCTCCGTCTGGCGCCACAAAGACCTGCGTCTTGTGACGCAATCGCCGAAACGAGATGGAATGAATAATCCGGTCTCGATCGCGTTGGAACGCGCTGCGCGGCCCGCGAATGCTTCCGGCAGGTTCAGGATAAAGTCGGCCCCGGCTTTGGTCCGGGTCGCAGGCAAAAACAGCGCGCGCCGTCATTTGCCGCCGATTCTGGAAATCTCCTGCCCGGCATCCGAAGAGAAGGTCGTCGCCTGCACCCCTTCCTTTGCGAGGCTGCTGACAAGATCACGCGCGTCGCCCACCGATTTGAGCGGGCCGACCAGTAAGCGGTTGGTCTGACGGAAAGGAACGGTCCAGGCATTCTGCTTGGCAAGACTCTTACTCGCCTGTGTCTTCAGACGGCGCCAAGTCCCCGGCAGGCCCGCCTCGTTATTGCCGGTCGCGACTTGAACCCAGACGCGCGCAGGGTTGCGACGGGCCTTGGCCTCTTCTTCCGCAATGCGCTTTTCCTCCGCCAGCTTTTCTGCCTTCAACTTGGCGTCAGCCGCTGCCTTCTTTTGCGCCGCGATACGGGCTGCGCGCAGTTGGGCCTCATTTGGAAGGGCTGCGGCCGCACTTTCTTCTTCTAATTCGAGCGTCTTTACGATGTCGGCCAGGGTCAAGGCCTGACGCGGTGCAACGACAACCGCAGGGGCGGGTGCCGCAATCTCAGGCGTGGGCGCGGCGGGAGTTGGGGTTGACGATGGTGCGATCAAAGCTGGCACAGGCGTACTGACGGCGGCCGACCACTGCTGTTGCGGCGCATCAGAGCGCGGCAAATCCACCGCCGTTACAGCCTCAGGCGGCGGACTGGTTGGGGTTGGCATTGCGATCACGGGGCTGGACGCGACGTTGGTCTGGATTGGGCTCGGCAGCGGTGCAGGTGATGGTAGGGTCTTTGGCTCAGCAGATGCGAAGACCTCCGCTGGGCGGGCTGCCGGTGTAGCAACCGATGGAGCGGGCCCAGCCAGCATTGGTTTAGGTGCCGGCGTCACTGGCCGGGGCAAAGCCGCCGGAACTTCAAACAAAGGCGCAGGCGCCGTCTTTGAAGATGCGGTCGTCAAAATGGGTTCAGACGGTTTGGGCGTCATCACAGCGACCTGCTGACCAGAAGATGGTCGCATGGAAATGGCATCCGGCAATGGCAAGCTTGACGCCCCCTTGACCACCACCAGCTTTTCTCCAGCCGTAGGCATGACCGCGGCAACCCGTGCAGCAACCGCAGGGGGCGTGGGGCTGCCCGTCGCTGTCGGGGCTTGTTTGACCCTTTCACTTGCCTGACGTCCTCTGGCCGCAAGTTTCGCGAGCCGATCCTCTTCGCGCGCCTTACGTCGCGCTTCCTTTGGATTGACGGGCGATGTCGCAACGACGGCGACCCGTTCTGGCTGTGGCGCAGCCAGACGCGCAGCCACAGAAGAGTCGACAGGACGGAACGTGTCCGCCTCCATCACCTGGGCAAGCCCTGTGCCGTTCGCCGGCAAGGTTCCAAAATGGACAGCGCGGGCCCGCGCGGTGGGCCCAAGATCGGCAAGCCGCTGCATGAAGCTGAGCATGGACGCCGATGTGCCGGCCGGTGCTACCATCCGCACAATTTTTTCTGCGCCTGGGCTGTCACCGTTCATCGCAAGAATGAAGGCACGGGCGCGCCAAGCAGCCTGGTCATTCCGACGGACAAGAGGGTCAAGCCGCGCCAGCGCGGCATCCTTGTCGCCAGATATACCAAGCGAGAGCGCATAGCGCCGCGTCAATTCATCAGAGGGGCCTGCCTTGAGCGCCGCGAGATAATCCTTCTGGGCCTTCCTGGCGTCCCCCGTCAGATCAAAGGCGAGACCTCTATCTTCGAGAAGGCCATCTTCAGCCATGCCAAGCGCCATCGCTTCATCAAAGGCCCGCAGCGCCTCGCGTGGCTTTTCCATCATCGTCAGCGCACTGCCCAGACCTGCTTTTGCACGGGCGTTGCTCGGCGACAGCTCTTCGGCACGGGCGAAAAAGCCAAACGCTGCGTTGGGATCCCCAACCGCAAGTGCTCCGGATCCTGCCTCCAACAAGGCGTCGACATTATAAGGATCCCGCGCGAGCGCTTTGAGATTGTCCGAAAGGGCTTGTGCTGAACCCGCTGGGGGCAGTGCGCCATTCGTCTGGGTCATGGTCTGCGCCGCCAACGGGAAAGCCAGACCGATTGCGAGCGCAATGACAACGGCGCGCGCGAGGAAACGGGGATGCGTCATGCCACTATATCTAGGCGGACTGCCGGTTGAGACAAGGGCAAAGCGACAGAAAGGCCGGACGTCAGCGTCACCCCATCGGGGCAACGCCACGGTCCGGCCTATCCAGCCTTACTGGTTGTTCTGGCGATTGAGGAACCGCGGGATATCGAGCGGATCAGAGGCATCCGTCTCGTCAGCCTTTGCAGCGCCGCGTGCGATGTTCGACATCCGCTCAAAGAGTGTCCCGCCAAGCGGTGCAATCTTCGGTGCAGGCCGCTCTGGTTCAGCTGCAGGCGCTTCCTCATCTGAGGACGATAGCCATCCGCGACGAAGGGCATGGCCCGACGGCGCCTCATCAGCAGGCGGCAACGGATTGGACGCGACCGGTTCCGCGAACATTTCTTCACCACCAAGAACAAGCTCATCACTCGCGGCGTCCGCTGTCGGTGGGGTCAACGTGACAGGCGCTTCCCCTTTGGGTTCGACAGCCGTTGCTTCGGTCGCGGCGTCTTCGGTCACATCATTGAGTTCCAGCGGCGCTTCATCAGCAGCGGCAGCCGCTTCTGCGACGGGTTCTGGAGCCGGGATGGGCGCTGGAGCTGCAACCGGTTCAGCCTTGGTTTCTTCAGCCTTACGGGCAGGCGGGAAGGAGAAAACCTGCGCCGGACGCGGCTCGCTTGCAGCATCGGCTTCAATGCCTGTCGCGACAACCGACACGCGGATCTTGCCTTCCAGATCAGGATTGAAGGCAGAGCCCCAAATGATGTTGGCGTCGGGATCGACGAGTTCCTTGATGTGCGATGCAGCTTCATCGACTTCCATCAGGCGCATATCTTCACCGCCCGTGATTGAGACGATGACGCCCTTGGCGCCCTTCATCGACACGCCATCGAGGAGCGGGTTGGCAATGGCCTTTTCGGCCGCTTCGATCGCACGGTTTTCACCATCAGATTCACCTGTGCCCATCATGGCCTTGCCCATTTCACTCATCACGGTGCGGACGTCGGCAAAGTCGAGGTTGATAAGGCCGGGCATGACCATCAGATCGGTAATGCCGCGAACGCCCTGTTGCAGAACTTCGTCCGCCATAGCGAACGCTTCCTTGAACGTGGTCGAGGGATTGGCGATCAAGAACAGGTTCTGGTTCGGGATGACGATCAGGGTATCGACATGCTTCTGCAGTTCAGCGATTCCGGCCTCTGCGGCCTTCATGCGGCGCGAACCTTCAAAGCTGAAGGGCTTGGTGACAACGCCGACGGTCAGGATGCCGCGGTCACGTGCTGCCTTTGCAATAACGGGGGCTGCACCGGTGCCGGTGCCGCCGCCCATGCCTGCTGCGATGAAGCACATGTGCGAGCCTTCGAGCGCGCGCTCAACCTGCTCCAGCGCTTCTTCCGCTGCGGCGCGGCCGATTTCAGGGCGTGAACCGGCGCCGAGTCCCTGTGTGATCTTCAGGCCCAGCTGAATACGACGTTCGGCCGAACTGCTGTTAAGCGCCTGCGCGTCAGTATTCGCGACGATGAAGTCCACACCCTGCACCGAATTGGCGATCATATTCGCCACAGCATTACCGCCTGCGCCACCGCAACCGATAACACTGATCCTTGGCTTCAGCTCTTCCACTTCCGGTGCCATGAACTCAATCGACATTTTCCGTCTCCCCTGACCTAACTCCGACGGACGAAACCGCCCCCAGGACCTTCTGCACCAAACTGGCCAAACCCGCACCAAAGTTGTGAACGGTTCGTCGCGTTTTCAGAATCGTTCACCCCAATATCGTGGGGCTGTGTAACACTCCAGCCTCAATATCCTGTTTTTACTGCCGAGATCAGCTTTGAGAGCAATCCGCCGCGCGCCGTCCGCACGACACTTTGATGCTCCGGCATAATCACCCGCAGATCAATTGGGTCTGACGCTGCATAATGAACGAGACCCGCAAGCGTCGCGAAGCCCGGACCGCTGTGCGCATCCGGCAGTCCCAGAAGGCCACGCGGGCGACCGATCCGGACAGCGCGTCCCAGAACACCCTGGACATAATCAGCCATGCCCTTCAGCTCTGCACCGCCGCCGGTCAGAACAACCTGACGGCCGACAGGCCCCGCAAAGCCAAGATCCTTGAGCGCCTTTGCAATCTCACCCACCAAATGCTCCAACCGCTGGCGGATCACGGCGATCAACTGCGCACGGGTGATGCGGTGGCTTTCGCCTTCATCATCTGCTGAAAGCGGCGCCACGTCGATCATGTCGTGATTGTCGCGGGGGCTGGCTGTGGCCGAGCCGTAGAAGCACTTCATCCGTTCTGCCTGATTGCGGCGGGCACCAAAGGCGGACGCGATATCGTCTGTGATATCCGCCGCACCAAAGGGAATTGAAGTCAGACCAACGAGCATACCCCCGGCGAAGAGCGAGACGTTGGTGACGCCGCCTCCGATTTCCACAAGTGCCACGCCAAGCTCACGCTCTTCTTCTGAAAGGACCGCCATGCCCGTCGCGACCGGAGAGGCCACAATCGACTTCACTTCAAGATGGGCGCTCCGCACGCACAGATCGATGTTGCGAACGGGCGACCCATCCGCACAGACGACGTGAATGTCGACGCCCAGCGTATCGGCATGAAGCCCGAGTGGGCGTTTGACGCCCTGCAAACCGTCCAGCGTGTAAAGTGTCGGCTGCGCGTGCAGGATCATCCGACCATCGGGGTCGAGCGAATTGCGACCGGCCGCCAGCAGTTCGTCAATGTCGTCCTGCTCGATCCGGTGGCCACCGAGCTCCACTTCAACCGAGGCGATATCGCTGACGAGGCCGCCCGCCGAAAAACCGACCCACACATCTTCAATGCTGATACCTGCAATGCGCTCCGCTTGCTCCATGGCTTCGCGAATGGCGCGTTCTGTGGCGTCCATATCCGCAATATAGCCGCGCCGGACGCCCTTGCTCTCACGCTGGCCGGTGCCAAGCACCTGGACGTCGCCGCTGTCAGACACTTCCGCGATAAGCGCAGAGACCTTCCAGGACCCGATGTCGAGGGCAGTGATCAACCCGGACGTTTTGGCTGCGGCCATGTCTTTCCCTCCTAAAGATCTGCCGACGTGGTGTCGGGTTTGATTGCGGCCTGTGCAGGTTCGGCAGACGGCGCCACCGGTTCGGCAATAGCCCCATTATTGCGCTTCAGCCGCACTACAAATTTCGACGGATCGCGCATGTCAAAGCGCACGAAACCGCGGCCAAGCAGGCGCTGCGTCCCATCAAGACGCGCAAACCGCTTCAAGGCATTGGATGCAATGTCCTGCCCTTCCGGAAGGGCAAGCACTTCGCCGGACTCAAAGCGCAGGTCCCATCGACGATTGCCAACCCATGAGGCCCCAGCGAGCATGGGCTTAAGCGCAGGTACGGTCGCCAACAGATCGTGCAGATCTTCAATCTGGCGATTTGCATTTGGCCCAATCACAAGTGGCAAATCCGGAATAGCGTTTGGATCAACCCGTTCCAATTCCACCCCTGTGCCATCGATCAGGGAGAGCTTCTGGTTGTTCTGCCACACGGCCGCCGGCTTGCGTTCAACAATGTCGACAACCAGCGTGTCGGGCCAGCGCCGCGAAATGCGTGCGTCCTCAATCCACCCATATTGCAGAAGCTGACCACGCACCTTGTCCAGATCGACAAGCGGCATCGCCATTGAGTGCTGGTCCAGCGCGACGGCATAGACGGTCAGCGAGTCCATGCGGTCGAGGCCCTTCACCTCAACCCGCTTCACCTTGAAGCCTGCGCGCCCGGCGACCTGCCCCATTTCGGTGCCCACGAACTGGGGCACTCCGGCATAAACGCTGGCCGTCACGATGGTGCCCGCGATCAATACGATCGTGGCGCCTGTCATGGCCCGTTCGATCGTCTCCGCCTTAATGGGCACATATTTCCAGAATTTTTCCATCCAGATGGCGCGCCGCGTCTTTGGCTTGCGGACCCCGTTGCGTGTAACCGCGCGTTTGACCGGCCCGCGTGTGACTTTGGTGCTTCCCTTCACGCCAGAGCCTCCTTCACCAATATGTCGACCAACTGTTCATAAGAAATGCCAACCTGCTTGGCCTGTTCCGGCACAAGGCTGAGCGGCGTCATGCCGGGCTGGGTGTTCACCTCCAGAAGGAAGACGCCATCGACGCCTTGCGTGTCATCCCACCGGAAATCAGACCGGGACGCCCCACGGCACCCCAGCACACGATGCGCCTGCAAAGCCCATCCCAGCATCGCTTCGGCCACATCATCAGGGATTTGGGCGGGGCAGATATGCTCTGTCTTGCCTTCAGTGTACTTGGCTTCAAAATCATAGAAGCCGGATTTTGGCTGAAGCTCCGTCACGCATAGGGCGCGGTCCCCCAGCACCGCGACGGTGAGTTCACGCCCCCGAATGAATGGTTCGGCCAGCAGGTGATCAAACTGCTGCCATGGCCCAGCAACATCACGCCCGATAGGGTTGCCGTAATTGGACGAATCCGTTACGATCGCGACACCCACTGATGAGCCTTCGTTGACTGGCTTCAACACATAGGGGCGCGGCAGAGGATCATTGAAGTAGAGGCCTGCGCTTTCCACCACCATGCCGCCGGGCATCGGGATGCCATGCGGCACGAGCGCAGATTTGGTGAGTTGCTTGTCAATGGCGATCACCGATGTCGCGAGCCCTGAGTGGGTATATTTCAACCCCATCAGGTCCATCATGCCCTGCACTGTGCCGTCTTCCCCAGGGGTCCCATGCAGCGCATTGAAAACAACGTCCGGCTTCACTTCGGCAAGTCGCACAGCAATGTCACGGTCCATATCGATCCGCGTCACACGATAGCCCACACGCTCCAAAGCGTCGGCGACGCCCGCCCCCGTGATGAGCGAGACTTCGCGTTCGGAGGACCATCCCCCCATCAGGACAACAACGTGGACAGGCGTACTCATGCCGGCTTACCTACTCTTTGAATTTCCCATTCGAGCGTAACGCCCGATTTTTCCTTCACCCGACGCCGGACTTCCTCGCCCAACGCTTCAATGTCCGCACTGGTTGCATCACCGACATTGAGCAAAAAGTTCGTGTGCTTTTCCGACACCTGCGCGCCGCCCATCTGCAAGCCCCGGCAGCCAGCTTCATCGACCAATTGCCACGCCTTATGGCCATCCGGGTTCTTGAACGTCGATCCACCGGTTTTTGAGCGCAGTGGCTGCGACGCCTCGCGGCTCGCCGAGATGCGGTCCATTTCTGTCTGGATAGCGTCTGGCTCACCCGGTTCCCCATGAAAGCGTGCCGCGACGACGATTGCGCCGTCCGGAAGGTCGCTGTGACGATAGGTGTAGTGCAAGGCCGCCACCGGCAAGGTCACAAGCTCTCCGGAGCGGAGCACGACATCGCAATCGACGAGGATGTCCTTGACCTCCCCCCCATAGGCGCCGCCGTTCATCCGCACAAAGCCGCCGACCGTACCGGGAATGGAGCGCAGAAATTCGAGACCTGCAATGCCATGGTCTCGCGCCATGCTCGATACAAGGATGCCCGATGCGCCACCGCCGCAATTGAGCACATCGTCAATGCCAAATGTGCCCTTTCCAACGGTATCCACCCAAGCAAATGCCTTACCCAGACGAACAACTACGCCCGACACGCCACCGTCACGTACGATCATATTGGACCCAAGGCCCAACGCCATGACCGGAACCGTTGGTTCGAGCCCGCGCAAAAAGTCTTGCAGGTCATCAAGATCCTTAGGCTCGAACAGCCATTCGGCCGTGCCGCCCGACTTGAACCAGACAAGCGGCGCCAGCGGCGCGTTGGCCGTCAGCTTTCCGCGCACCGGGGGCAAGGCGAGCGTTGTCGTCAAGCGCGCGCCGCCTTGATCGCATCGGCCAGGCCAGCCGCCCATTTTGTGATGTCACCCGCGCCCAAGCACACAACCATGTCGCCTGGCTTGCCCTGTTCAGCGATGACAGCGGCCAGTGCGGCGGCGTCGGCAATCTCCGCTGCGGCATGATGGCCACGCCGTTTGAGGTTGCTGACGAGCGCGCCTGCGCTGACGCCTTCCAATGACGCTTCACCTGCCGCAAACACTGGAGTGACGTAAACAATATCGGCATCGTTGAAGCAGGACGCGAATTCATCCATCAACCCGCCGAGACGCGTGTAGCGGTGTGGCTGACAGACGGCGATGACACGGCCCTGCGCGCCCTCCCGCGCGGCGGACAATACGGCGCGGATTTCAACGGGGTGATGGCCGTAGTCGTCGATGACGGTAACGCCGTCGACTTCCCCGACCTTAGTGAAGCGCCGTTTGACGCCGCCGAATTTGGCAAAGCCACGCTGGACGTCGGCATCGGACATGCCCATCTCCAGCCCGACCGCAATAGCGGCAAGCGCGTTCTGAACATTGTGACGTCCGGGCATCGGCAATTCGATACCGGAGATGGTCCGCTGCGATCCGTCACGCGAACGGACGATGACATCGAACCGGTTCCCGCCCGGGAAGGGCGTGACATTCTCGCCGCGCACATCGGCTTGGGCTGAAAAGCCGTAGGTCATGATCCGACGGTCGCGGATGCGCGGGATGATCGCCTGCACTTCCGGGTGATCAAGACAGAGGATGGCCAGCCCGTAGAACGGCACATTCTCAATAAACTCGACAAATGCCTTCTTCACGGCATCGAAAGAGCCGTAGTGATCGAGATGCTCGGGATCGATATTGGTGACGACCGCAATGGTACCATCAAGGCGCAGGAAGGAGCCGTCGCTCTCGTCGGCTTCCACGACCATCCAGTCGCTATCCCCCAACCGGGCATTGGAACCGTAGCTGTTGATGATCCCGCCATTGATGACCGTGGGGTCCACGCCGCCTGCGTCCAGCATGGCCGCGATCATCGACGTGGTCGTCGTCTTACCGTGCGTGCCCGCGACCGCGACGGTCGATTTCAGCCGCATCAGTTCCGCCAGCATTTCGGCACGGCGCACGATGGGAATACGACGTTCCAGCGCCGCTTCGACTTCAGGATTGCCGCGCTTCACTGCCGTCGACGTGACGATAACCGCCGCATCGCCGAGGTTCTCAGCCGCATGGCCGATCATCACTTTGATGCCCTTCTTACGAAGGCCTTCAACAACGTAGCTCTCAGAAATGTCGGTGCCCTGCACCGAATAGCCAAGATTGTGCATCACCTCTGCAATGCCGGACATGCCGATGCCGCCAATACCGATGAAATGGACGGTGCCAATGCTGGTCGGGACGGCCTTCATGCGCCCGCTCCCGCAAGACGGGGGCTTTGCGCGGCAAGGCCGACGGCCTGAGGTGCTGCAGGCCGATCCAGATTTTCGACCATGTCCGCCAGATCACGGGTCGCATTAGGGCGACCGATAGAACGCGCCCGTCCTGCCGCATTGGTCAACCCTTCAGGATCAAGGCCCAGTTTCTGCATCTGCTTGGCCAATTCCTTCGCCGTGAATTTCGATTGCGTGATGGATCGCGCGCCGCCTGCGGTCACAATCTCACGCGCATTTGCTGTCTGGTGGTCATCTGTCGCACTCGGTAGCGGCACAAGAATCGCCGGACGACCAGCGCAAGTCAGTTCCGCCAGCGTCGAGGCGCCTGCCCGCGCAATCACCAGATGGGCCCAAGCGAGCCGGTCCGGCAGGTCGTTGAGATAGGTTGCCAAATCCGCTGCGATACCAAGGTTGGCATAATGCGCGCGGACACGGTCAATATCCTCAGCACGGCATTGCTGCGTCACTTGAAGACGGCGGCGCAGCGCGACTGGGAGCATGGCCAAGCCATCAGGCACCACATCGGACAGGACCGTTGCCCCTTGGCTGCCACCGACGACGAGAACGCGGAACACGCCCTCTTCATTCAGCGCGGGGAAAGGTTGTTCCCGCAGCGCGCAGACTTCGGCGCGAACGGGGTTGCCGACGAGCCAAGTCTTACCGAGGTGCTTTTCAGCCAGTCGTTCGATCTGCGGGAAGGAAACAGCAATCGCATCGACGCGCGATGCGACGAGCCGGTTCACGCGACCAAGAACGGCGTTCTGTTCATGCACCGCCGTCCGAATGCCCACGGACCGCGCGGCCAGCAGGGCAGGAAACGCGGGATATCCCCCGAAGCCAATCACAGCAGCAGGCTGAAACGTCTCAAACAGGCGCAACGCCATCGTGCGGCCAGCCATGATCGCCTTTGCCCCGGCGAGCCAAGTCATCGGGTTCTTGGTGATCCGACCGGCAGGCAGAATATGCGTCTGAACGCCATCGAACAGGCCGGGAATGCGCGCGCCGCGTTCATCAGTGATCAGCGCGACGCGGTGCCCACGCCGTGTCAGTTCCTCAGCCAGCGCATGGGCGGGCATCATGTGGCCGCCGGTGCCGCCTGCGGCGAGAACGAAGTGCCGCTCGCTCATCGATTGCTCCACTTCACGACATAGGGTGAGCGCGTAAGATAAGGGTTTTTCCGCGTAAAGGCGAGCAGCAGACCAAAGCCGAGGCACAATGCAATCAACGATGAGCCACCATAGCTGATGAACGGCAGCGTCATCCCCTTGGACGGCGCAATGCCGACATTGACCGCCATGTTGACCATGGCCTGCGCCGTGAACTGAGTGATCAGCCCGCCCGCCGCAAGAATGAGGAACGTGTCATCTTCATCCAGCAGCTTCACGAACACGCGAATGGCCATGGCGATAAAGATGCAAAGGATCGCGAGGCAGGCGAGCAAGCCGAACTCTTCCCCGATGACGGAGAAGATATAGTCCGTATGCGCTTCCGGCAGGCGAAACTTAAGCTCTCCACCGCCCGGTCCCGAACCGAACAGCCCACCCGCCGTGATCGTCGCATGGGCGCTGTCGGTCTGGTAGGTATCCCCGCTCTGGAAGAGGAAGTTATTGATGCGCTGCGTCGCGACGGGATAAAAGAGATAGGCCGCCGTGATGCCGACGCCGCCAATGCCGGACAGAATGCCCACCGCGCGCCACGACAAGCCCGTGATCATCACCATGGCGAACCACATCGAACAGAAGATGATTGTCTGGCCAAAGTCCGGCTGCAGCATGAGCAAACCCGCGATAACGACCGTCACCGCGCCGGAAATCGGCACCACCGGCAAGCTCTTATCTTGGGATTTGAGCGAGAGCAGCCAGGCGACCGCGATCACGTAAAAGGGCTTCAGAAACTCAGACGGCTGGAACTGCGAAAAGCCCACGCCCAACCAGCGGGTCGCGCCATTGCGTTCAAACCCAAGCAGAGGGACAAGCGCCAAACAGATAGCAAAGAAGCAAGCCATGGCGAGCCCAAAACGCCGCGCGAGAAGCTGCGGCATCATGGATGTGCCAATCATGATAGGCACCCCGATACAGACCCACATCAACTGCCGCCAAAAGTAATGGAGCGGAGACAGGGTAAAGCCGACATCCGAATAACGGTGCGCAGAAGCCGGTGATGCGGCCGCAACAGCGATCAAGCCAATCGATAGTAGGATGACAACCAGCAGTAGCAGGACGCGGTCGATCTCCCAGAACCAAAGCCCGACAGCAGACCGGTCAGACCGGCCAAGGCGCGTCACACGCGGCTTTGCGGGCGCTGGGGTCGGCAGACTGGCAATACCAGCGGTTGTCGTCGTCATGCGAGCGCCTCCACAGCGGCACGGAAGGCATCTCCGCGCGCCTCATAATCCCGAAACTGATCAAACGATGCGCAGGCTGGAGAGAGCAGAACCGCTTCCCCCGGTTGAGCAGCCGCGGCCGCTTGCGCCACAGCCGCGTCCATCGTCACGCTCTGCGTAACCGGCATGTGCGGCGCGAGAAGCTTGGCAAACATCGGCCCAGCTTCACCGATAGTGTAAGCGGCCTTCACATGGCTGAAATGCGGCGCGCAAGCGTCCAGCTCATCGGTCTTGGCGAGACCGCCCAAGATCCAGTGCACAGCCGGATAGGCTGCAAGCGCTGGCGCCGTCGACGTCGGGTTGGTCGCCTTGGAATCATTCAAGAACAACACACCATTGCACTCACGAACCCGCTCCATCCGATGCGGCAGGCCGCCAAATGTCGTCAGGGCAGACGCGATCAAGTCATCTGCAATGCCAAGCGCTGCAGCCACTGCTCGGGCGCAAGCGACATTCTGCGCGTTGTGCGGACCTTGAAGCGCGGGCCAATCCGCTTGATCGCCAATATCCGTCGACGCGACCCGATGCAGCCGATGGTTGATGCGGCTTGCGATCATGCGCGACGGATCATCCTCCGTTGCGATCACGGCGATCTGATCTACATGCTGGAGCGTGAAGAGCCGCTCTTTGGCCGCGGCATAATCGGAAAAACCATCATAGCGGTCGAGGTGATCGGGCGTCACATTCGTCAGAACAGCGACATCGCAGGACAGACTATGGGTCAGATCAATCTGATAGCTCGACAGCTCAAGCACATAGACGCCACCGCTCGGCAGTGAATCCTGTGTCAGGATCGGCAGGCCGATATTGCCGCCCATCGTCGTCGGAAGGCCTGCCGTCTTTAGGATATGATGGATCAGCGCAGTCGTGGTCGATTTGCCGTTGGTGCCGGTGATGCCCACCACCTTGTGCGGCGGCAAGGTCGCCCGCGCTTGTGCAAACAGTTCGATATCGCCGATGAGCGGCACGCCCGCTCTCTGCGCGTGATCAGCAATCGGGTGGCGGTTGATCGGCACACCCGGAGACACGACAACGCCATCATATCCCGCAAGATCAGTTGCCAAGGGATCTGCGAGCGTGACGCCAGCGGCCACTTGCGCGCGCGCCTCTTCCCGCTCATCCCAAGCCAGCACCTCCGCCCCGCTCGCAACGAGAGCCGCAACAGTGGCAAGGCCCGACCTTGCCAGGCCGAGCACTGCGTAGCGTTTCCCGCGAAAGGCGTCGGATATGATCATCTGAGCTTGAGCGTCGACAGACCGGCAAGGGCAAGCACAAAGGCGACAATCCAGAAGCGGATGACGACCGTCGGTTCAGACCAACCCAGCTGTTCAAAATGATGGTGGATCGGTGCCATGCGGAAAACGCGCCGACCCGTGCGCTTGAACCAAAACACCTGAATGACGACCGACATGGCCTCCACCACGAAGAGCCCACCGATGATCGCGAGGACAAACTCATGATGGGTGGTCACAGCAACCGTACCAAGCGCGCCGCCCAAAGCGAGGCTGCCCGTATCGCCCATAAAGACGGCGGCTGGCGGCGCGTTGAACCACAGGAAGGCAAGGCCCGCCCCCACAACCGCACCGCACAGGATCGTCAAATCCCCGGCGCCTGCCACATAGGGAATTCCGAGATAGGCCGCGTACTTCGCATTACCGACCAGATAGGCAATCATCATGAAAGCGATGCACGAGATGATGACTGGCATTGTGGCTAGTCCATCCAGCCCATCTGTCAGGTTCACGGCATTCCCGAAGGCGACAATGACGAACGCGCCAAAGAGGATGTAGAACCATCCGATATCGGCCACTGGTCCGTTGACGAACGGCAGATAAAGGTCCGTATTGGAATGAGAGACGATGAGCGCAGTCGCAAGACCGGCGATTGTGAATTCCGCCAGAAGTCGCGCTTTAGCCGACACACCCTTGGCGCTCCGCTTCTTGACCTTGTCATAATCGTCGAGAAAGCCAATCAGACCGAAACCGCCCGTGACCAGAATGCAGGCCCAGACATACACATTGCGCAGGTCCATCCATAAAAGCAGCGCCACGCCGACAGCCGTCAGGATCATCAGGCCGCCCATGGTCGGCGTGCCAACCTTTGCCAAATGGGTTTGTGGCCCATCCGAGCGAATGGGCTGACCCTTACCCTGACGAACGCGCAGCCAACCGATAAACTTCGGTCCGATAATCAACCCGATGACAAGCGCGGTTGCAACCGCACCGCCTGTCCGGAAGGTGAGATAGCGCAGGAGGTTCAAAACCCCCGGAAACCCAAGCTGTTCAGCAATCCAATAAAGCATCAGTCGTTCCCGGCGGTCAGGGCATTTACCAATTGGCCAAGGCCAACGGCGTTAGATCCCTTGATGAGAATGGCATCGCCATCACGCAGCATTGGCTCCAACGTTTGCAGGGCCGATGCCGCATCCGGCAGATGAAGAACGGTGGTGCGCTGTCCAAGCGCATGGGCAAGCGGCGCCATACCGGCGCCGACGAGCAGCGCGACATCGACGTTCGCGTCCAAGACAGGAGCTGACAGTTCGGCATGGAGCTCTTCTGAATTTTCGCCGAGTTCCCGCATTTCGCCGAGAACGGCGATACGACGTGCGGCAGACTCTGCCCCCAAGACAGCAAGCGTCGCCTTCATCGACGCCGAATTTGCATTGTAGCTTTCATCGATAAGCAGCGCAGACGCGCCCTTTGGCAGGGATATTCTATGGCGTTCCCCCCGGCCCTTCAGGCCCTGCATGTCGCCGAGCGCAAGACCGGCAGCGGCGAGATCACCCCCCATTGCCTGCACGGCTGCGAGCACCGCAAGCGCGTTCGATACCCAATGATCCCCGCGCTGCGACAGCGTGAAGTTCAGTTCCACGCCCGGCAGGACGGCGACAATCATGGTTCCGCCATCTAGCTGAATGACTTCGCGGGCATACACGTCAGCCCCTTCTTGACGCCCGAAGGTGACCACATGCGCCCCATACCGCCGTGCAGCGTCCGCAAGGCGCGCGCAATAAGGCGAGTCAAAAGGAATGATCGCCGTACCGCCCTGCTCCAGCCCTTCAAAGATCTCCGCCTTTGCGTCGGCGATCGCCTCAAGCGAACCCAGATTTTCGATATGGGCCGGCGCGATGGCCGTCACCAGCGCCACATGCGGGCGAACAAGTCGCGTCAACTGCGCGATCTCGCCCTTGTGGTTCATCCCCATCTCGAACACGCCGAAATGCGTCTCGGCGGGCATCCGTGCGAGGCTCAGTGGGACGCCTGTGTGGTTGTTGTAGCTCTTGACCGACCTGTGGACAGTGCCCTTATTGGCCCGGGCGAGCGCCGCCGCCAAGGCTTCCTTTGTGCTCGTCTTACCAACCGAGCCTGTGACACCGGCAACGACGGCCTTTGTCCGCGCCCGCGCAGCGATGCCGAGGGCGTTCAAGGCGTCCGTCGTGTCAGCGACCAAAACATGCGGGTGGGCGACTGGGGTCGAGACAATTCCACCACTGGCACCCTGCGCAAACGCGCCCTCAACGAAGCGGTGGCCATCGGTCAGTTCACCCTTGAGCGCGATGAAGAGATCTCCCTGCCCGACTTCACGGCTGTCGAACGCCACACCGGTGACAGCAAAGTCAGCTGAGGCCGTGCCGCCTGTTGCCGCTGCAATGTCTTTGGAGGTCCAGAGCGAGGTCATGCGGCACATTCCCGCGCGACGGCCACGTCATCGAAAGGCAGAACCTTATCCCCGACAATCTGGCCTTGCTCATGCCCCTTGCCTGCGATCAGGATGATGTCGTCCGGGCCTGAGTCCGCAATGGCCGCCGCAATTGCATCCCGTCGTCCGGCGATTTCAATCGCGCCAGGTGCTGCCGCCAGAATTGCGGCCCTTATAGCTGCAGGGTCTTCGGTCCGCGGGTTATCGTCCGTCACGATCACATGATCGGCAAATTGCACAGCAATAGCGCCCATTTCAGGACGCTTGCCCGTGTCGCGATCGCCGCCTGCTCCGAAGACCACGATCAGCCTGCCCTTTGCATGCGGCTTGAGCGCGTCAATCGCGGCTTCCAGCGCATCGGGCGTATGGGCGTAATCGACATAGACCGGCGCGCCCGACTTCGCGATGACGGCCCGCTCCAGTCGCCCGCGGACGGGTTGCAAACGCGCCAGATTTGAAACGGTCGTTGCCACATTCCCGCCGGTCGCAATAACAAGCCCCGCGGCAACGAGCGCGTTTGCAGCTTGATAGGCGCCGATGAGAGGAAGCATGACCTTCATTTCCCGCCCCTCAGCCTCAAGCACGAGCTGCTGGCCAAGCTGGCCGGGAATGCGATCAACCAGCCGCAGGGCAGACCCGTGCTTGCCGACCGTCAGCAGCGCCAGACCACGCTCTCTGGCCAAATCGATGACACGGGCGGAGTATTCCCCATCATCTGCCCAGACGACCGCGGCACCATCTCCGTCCACAACTTCGGAAAAGAGCCGCAACTTGGCCGTAAAATAGTTCGCCATATCGCCATGATAATCAAGGTGATCCCGGCTCAGGTTGGTGAAGGCGGCTGCGCGGACGGGAAGGCCCTCTGTCCGGCATTGATGCAGTCCGTGGCTCGAGGCTTCGAAAGCCGCATGGCTCACGCCTTCACGGTTGAGCCCGGCCATGTTCGAAAGGAAGGTCACGATATCGGGCGTCGTGAGTCCGGTCACGATGCGGTCGTCCGCCGTCGTCACGCCCAGCGTCCCGATAGAGGCCGCATGGAAGCCATCCATCCGCCACAATTGCCGCGTCATTTCAACGGTAGACGTCTTGCCGTTTGTTCCGGTCACAGCGACGCAGATCTGCGGGAAGGGCTCAAAGAACTGGGCCGCTAAAAGGGCAAAGGCCCTGCGCGGCTGATCTTCTGCAACATGGATTGCGCCGGAAACCACTGCCTCCGGTCGCGCGACGACGGCAATTGCTCCGGCGGCAATCGCTGCTTCGATAAAATCCTCACCATTAACCTTCAGGCCAGCAAAAGCGCCGAAGACGTTTCCGGGCGCGACCTTGCGATGGTCAATTGCAAAGCCTGTGACCGGCGTGGGGTCATCCGTGCCAAGGAGAGTGCCGAGCTTCATTCTTCGCCCGCCTTGGCTTTCCAGATCAGGGTCCGCAACTCATCAAGCGGCATTTCGCGCGAAGCGTCGGGGAAAACTCCGAGCATCGGGCCCGTGCGCGCGATCACCTTTGCGACAACGGGAGCTGCGGTCCATGCCGCTGTCGTTAGGCCGAATGACTCCGCATTGCCCTTGGGGGCGTCAAGCATGGCAATCACCACGTAACGCGGCGCATCCATCGGGAAGGCGGCGGCGAAGGTTGAGACGTTGATGTGCTTGGAATAGCCGCCAACGCTTGGCTTTTCGGCCGTTCCGGTTTTGCCGCCGATGCGCATGCCTGGTACGTCGGCCTTTTTCCCTGTTCCATCTGTCACGATGAGCCGCAGCATCTGACGGCTCGCATCACTGGCATATTGGCTGAACACACGGCGGCCCTTCGCGGCCTTGCCGGGTTCAACCTTCATCAGCGTCGCAGGACGCCAAATACCGCCATTCACCAAGGCCGCATAAGCTGAGGCCAACTGCAGCGGCGTGACAGCGATGCCATGACCGTAAGCGGTCGTCATCGTGGTCGTCCGCCCCCAATAGCCGGGCACGAGCGGGCGACCCTTTTCCTTGAGTTCGATATATGGCGGTTCATAGAAACCGATGCGACGGAACATGGCCTCCATCCGCTTTGCACCCATCTGATCGGCGATCCGTGCCGTGACGATATTGGAGGAATGCACCAGCGTTTCCGGGACATTCAGCCACCGGTTCATCGGATGATCGTCCTTGATTTTGTACTTACCGACCTGAAGCGGCGCGGTGGCATCATAGCGCTTGGATAGGCTGGTGATCACACCGGCATCAATCGCACCCGCCATCGAAATCGGCTTGAAGGTCGATCCAAGTTCATAAACGCTTTGCGTCACATTGTTGCGGAAGGCTTCCGGGTCAGATTGACCGATCTTATTGGGATTGAAGACAGGCAACGAGACGAGCGCGACCATCTCCCCCGTGCGGACATCCATGACAAGCCCGGTCGCCCCAAGCGCCTGATGCGCCACCATCGCATTGTTGAGTTCCGATTCCATCGCGGCCTGGACGCGCTTATCAATGGACAAAGCAACCGGCGTCTTGCGGAGCACCGCATCACTCAACCTTTTGTCGAGCACACGCTCCATGCCCGTCACGCCGTGGCCGTCCATATCGGTGTAGCCCAGTACATGCGCAGCAAGGGTCAGCTGCGGATAGAGCCGCTCCGGCTCCCGCGAAAACGCCATTCCGGGTTCCCCAAGCGCGTTCACTGCGGCCACAAGCTCCGGCATGGCACGCCGACGCAGATAGGTGAAATGGACACCCGACTTGAGGAGCGCCAGATATTGCGCCTCGGTGCGCTCTGGCATGAGCGCGGCCAGCTTGGGCGCTAGGTCTTCTGGCTTATTCAGCAATCGGTTGGCGTGCACGCCGACCGACCAGGCATCAATGGTGCGGGCAAGCACTTCGCCATTGCGATCCACAATGTCAGCGCGCGGCGGTGCGAGGAGATTCGGATTTTGGCGACCAAGGGCGCTATCCGCAAAGACCGTCAGCCACAAAAGCCGAAGCGCGATGACGACTGTCACCGCGCTGAAGAGAAGCATCAGGATCATCAGCCTTTGATGGGCGACCGCGAGCGATTGTTCCCTGAACTTGGCGTGTCGCGTCCTGGTAGGCCGTGCGGCGAGCGTTCTCACTGGGCGGACTTGGCCTTTCCTTTGCCAGCCGCCCGACTTTCGTCGTCGGCACGCTCGAGAATTTCACCAAAGGTGCGCTTGTCCACCAAAGCACGGTCCAACATGGCAAAGCGCTGGGCCTTCGTTGTCGGGCGCTTATCTGTCACGACGGGCTTGGCTGATGCGGATGCCGCGGAAGATGGGACGGCAATTTCACGTTCGACGACCGTCGCCGCTGCCACGCGAACGGCGGCGGGCTTTGCGGCAGGCGCTGCCTGAGCGGTCGCTTCACCCTGTGGGGCCAGACCACTCCGCGTCGCGGCAGCCACCATCACCGGTGGCGGCGCAAACCCATCTGCCGGCAGCGCGCTGCCATCGATGGTGCGGAGTGCTGTTTCCGTAGCGCGGAACTGGGCCGCCGAGGGCGCTGCTAAGGCCAAAACCTCTCCGTTCCAGCGCTCGAGCTGCCGCAACGAGGCACGTGTGCCCATTTCGGTCTGGAGTTGCCGGATGTCGCGGCGTGTCATCGCGATGCTTTGGTCAAGCTCTTCAAGGCGGGTGCGTTCCGAGGCAACACCCAGCGAAACCGTATAGAGAGCCGTGGCGGCAAAGGAGCAACCGACAACCCAGACAACGGGGCGGAACCTTTGAGCAATCATGCAGCACCTCTTAAGTTAGCGGACGAGGAAGAATGGGCCGTGCGACGCGCCACGCGCAAAGTTGCGGAGCGCGCACGGGGATTTCGGGTAAGTTCAGCTTCACTGGCGCGGACAGGCTTGGCGACAGCTTCAAAGGTTGGCGCCGGACCACGTCCAACCATATCCGGCAGATGCCGCGAACCGGCGGGCGTTTGGCCGCTGCGTTCCCGCAAAAAGCGCTTCACGATGCGGTCTTCAAGGCTGTGGAAGGTGACAACAGCCAGCCGCCCTCCAGCCTTGAGCACACGCTCGGCGGCCTCAAGACCGTCTTCGAGCTCACCCAATTCCCGGTTGATGTGGATGCGCACAGCCTGAAAGGTGCGTGTCGCAGGGTCACTCTTTTGCCCCTCGCGCCACCCGACAGCACGGCGCACGACCGATGCCAGCTCAGCCGTCCGGGTCACCGGACGGGCAGCGACAATCGCCCGTGCGATACGACGCGATTTGGGCTCATCGCCGTAACGGTAAATGATGTCGGCAATATCACCTTCATCTGCCGTGTTCAGGAAGTCGGCAGCAGACTCGCCCGCCTGCTCCATACGCATGTCGAGCGGACCATCGGACTGGAAAGAAAAGCCGCGCGCGGCCTGATCCAGTTGCATCGACGACACGCCGATATCGAGGGTAACGCCGTCCACCTCTTCAACATGAGCGGCCATGCGGGAAAAACGGTCCTCAACCAAGGTCAGGCCCGGGACATCCGCCGCGCGCCCGGCCGCAATCGCATCAGGATCGCGATCAAACGCAATGACATTGGCACCGGCGGCCACCATCGCGTGGGAATAGCCACCCGCACCAAAGGTGCCATCCACATGCGTCTCGCCGGGGCTGATCGCGAGCGCGCCAATCACTTCATCAAGAAGCACAGGAATATGAGGTGCGTTGCGGGGCATCAGCGCACGCCTCTTTCCGCCATCAGGAATGCGGCAACTTCTTTGGTTTCTTCGTCGATACCCGGCGCGTCGATCAGAACTGTCGGGCTCCAGATTTCAAACGTGCTGCCCGTGCCATAGAAAAAGGCCAGATCGGTCAGCTGCGCCTTTGCGCGGAAAAAGGCGGGTAAGATGAAACGGCCACTCGCATCATAGGGCACTTCTTCGACAAGGCCGAAAGCGCGGCGATAGGCGTTGTGATAATCGAAATCGCGACCGGCATTGCGCTCACGGTCTTCCTCGCGCTCCAGCCGCTCATGCAGCAGCCGGGACCATCCGCGATCATAGCCGGACAGGCAGGGATCGCTCTGGTGCTTGGCGATAATGACCATGCGGCCATCGCTGTTCTTTTCGATCACGGAGCGCAGGGCAGCAGGGATCGCGACACGGCCCTTGCCGTCAATCGCAGTCAACGCATGACCTCTGAATAGCTCCCTGTCGCTCACAGCATCCCTCTGCCTTTGAAGCAAAAGGGCCGCCTCCCCGATCACAGCACCATGCCGCAACCGGTTGTTCATACGAGAATCAGGACAGCCCCGCCCCAATCTGACGGAAGCAGGGAATATCAATCAATATCGGGGCGAGCAAGGGATTTGACGGGTGAAATGGGGATTTCATGCCAAAATCCGTAAAATTCCTGAAATGTTCACCTATCCAGGTGGCTTGTCCTCATTTTGTTCTGCATCAGATTGTGCTTCCTTGGGCCAGACTCGCTCCATCAACGCATCAAGCGCCGCGTAGTTGCGTCCATTGGTGGCCGTCGCCCAAAGCGGATTGGCAAAATCGACATCGGACACGAGAATCGCCTCACCCTTGCCGATGCTACATTTGAGAACGCGAAGGGATGCGGGTGCGCACTTCTCGCCCTTCACTTCCCAGCGGCCCGGGCTGTCGAACACGACATTGCGGCCTTCCAAGTCTTCGGCGACCGGTGAAAGTCCCGTTGTTGGATGCAGCGTCACGCCCCAATGCGTGAATAGGGGCGAGAGGAGCGATGCGGGAGGTCCGCGTCGCGGGTCTCCCGACGGCAATGTTGAAGGCCATCGCAAATCAGGATCGGCCAATATGAGAAGCCGCCCGCCACGGCGCACCCATCGGTCAATCTCAACCAGTTCGTCCGGTGCCAGAGCCTGGGGCTGAATGATCAATAGCCGATCAATTTGCGCGAGTTGCGGCCTCCGGGCGACATCAAGAGGTTGAAGTGTCCAACTCCGCTCCAGCGCGTCCAATAATTGGGAACGCGTGGCCGTTCCGCCAAGCACATCACCAACATCCCCTTCCCCGAAAAACAGAGGCAGGCCCGTTAGAATATCGACTTTTGGTCGGTCTTCTGCTGGCATTGATTGGCTACAGGATGCCAGCAACAACGCCGCATAAGCCGCGCGCATTTATTTGGCCACAGGCTTGGGGGCTTGCGTCGAGGCGGCGGCGCCGGGGGCCACGCCGAGTTCAGCCAGAGGCTCATTCTCGGGGGCAGTTGTCGAATTGCCGAGCGCATCTTCTGCCATGGTTACCGGCTCAGGCGTTCTAGGGCTGATGCGCTCTAACATCGCGCTCGCAAGCCCAATCAGCAGCAGGATACCGCCAAGGCCGGTCAGCCCGACGCGAATGCGCCGCCAGCTTTCCTTGCGATCCGCCAAGGTGTCTTCCGCAGACATGTTCAACCTTTCAGCCAGTCAAATACCGGCAGGTTCTTCGACCGCAGCCAATCCGCATTATAAAGCGTCGAGAGGTAACGGAACCCGGTATCACACAAAATGGTGACCACAGTCGAGCCGGGACCCAGCTGCTTTGCCAAAGCAACAGCGCCTGCAATATTGATGCCTGAGGACAGGCCAAGGCATAGACCTTCTTCCTGCAGCATCCGGCCGACCCAATAGAGCCCTTCCTCATCGGAAATACGGAACTGCGTGTCGATTGGCGCACCTTCAAGATTGGCGGTAATCCGGCCCTGCCCGATGCCTTCGGCAACAGAACTTCCTTCGGCCTTCAATTCCCCATGCGCATAATAGTTGAACAGCGCAGCCCCATGCGGGTCGGTCAAGCCGATGACGATGTCGTCCCGCTTCGCCTTCAGGCCCAGCCCAACGCCCGCGATCGTGCCGCCGGTGCCCGCCGCGCAGGTGAACCCGTCAACCTGACCGGACGTCTGCTCCCAAATTTCTTCAGCGGTGCTGAAAATATGGGCCTTGCGGTTCGCGATATTGTCAAACTGGTTCGCCCAGACAGCGCCGGGCGTTTCTTCGGCAATCCGGCGCGACGTGTGGACGAAATGACCGGGGTTCGCAAACGGTGCAGGTGGCACCAGCACAAGCTCCGCGCCCAGCGCACGAAGCGTGTCCATCTTTTCGCGGCTTTGCGTGTCGGGCATGACGATGATCGTCTTATAGCCCTTGGCATTGGCGACCAGCGCCAGCCCGATGCCGGTATTGCCCGCCGTGCCTTCGACAATGGTTCCGCCCGGTTGCAGCGCACCACGCGCTTCAGCGTCTTCAACAATGAACAGCGCCGCCCTGTCCTTTACGGACGCGCCGGGGTTCGCATATTCGCATTTGCCAAGAATTGTGCAGCCCGTGTCCGCAGAAGGGCCTTCCAGTTTCACCAGAGGCGTGTTGCCGATCAGCCCAATGGCATTTTGTGCAAAGGTCATGGATTGTCCGTAGCGCGTTATCCCTATCACGGGCAAGAAAGGAACGCTTTCTGAGACTGAGGCACGTTCTTGAGTCCCGTCTCAATTTTGTGAAGGCGTGATATCCGTCACAGCCGGACATCTTCTGAATTGCCACATGGTCACCTGACTATAGGGGCCCAGGAACGAGCGAGGGAGGCGAAGACAGACATGCTTCCGAGAAATTACGCACCGTCGCTCGGCCTTCGCGGGTTTATTCGCCGTCACTATGTGTTCGAAGCCGACTTGCCTGACGACTACCTCCTTGAAGACAAACTGCTGTCTGAATTCCCGTTCATTCGCATTCTGCTAAAGGGTAAATGGACCGCGGAAACATCCCCCGGCAATTGGACCTCCAGCGGTCGCGCTGTCTTTTTTGGCCCAAATGCACGGCCCCTCAACGTTCGCTGTCAGGGAAGTTTCAAAGTCGTTGGTTTTGCCGTGCGCCCCAGCGGCTGGAAAAGCCTCTTCCCATGCCCCGCCAATGACGTGGCGGACCAGATGTTGCCGCTGTCTGACCTGATCGGATCAGCCGCCGACGACATGCTGCAAGGGGTGATGAATGCGGCGGATGATCATGCTGCGATTAAGGCTATCGAGAATGTGATGCTTGCCGTGCACGAACAGCGCGGTCGACCAAGTGGAGATCCGGCGATGCGCTTGTTTGAGGACATTGCGCAATTTGACAGCACGACACCGGTTCATGTCGCGGCGGCACGTCTTGGCATCTCCGTGCGCCAGCTTGAACGGCGGTGTCTGTCCACGTTCGGCCATTTGCCAAAGACGATTTTGCGGCGGAGTCGCTTTCTTGACATGGCGACGGCCCTGCGAGGGTTTAGTGACCCGGATCAGGAACTGCTCGCAGCACTGCGATATTTCGATCAATCGCACAGGACCAACGAGTTCAAACACTTCATCGGACTGCCGCCGGGCGCCTTTGAAAAGGCCCCGACGCCGCTGCTGACTGCTGGATTGAAATTACGTGCAGAAGGTCTCACGTGAAACCCGCACAAATGGCAAAAAATCTCTTCTGAAAAGAGATGCATACCGACAAAATTTATGGTCAAGCAATGAGACTGGGCAGGAATCGAGTGAAGGAGGGCCAGTAAAGGATGTTGTCATCGCGCAACTACGCTCCTGCGTCGCGGTTGCTGCCCTTTGTACGTCGATTCTACATGTTTGACGCCGCATTGCCCGACAGTTTTGAGCTGGAAGACATGCTCTTGTCCGACAACGCCTTTGTGCGCGTGCTGCTGAAAGGCGACTGGGCCTATCTCGACCCTGACAGCAACTGGACACCGCTATCAGGGGCAATGGTGTTTGGTGCCAATTCCCGTGCGGTCCGGGTGCGGGTCAAAGGCCCCTTCTCCGTCGCCTCCTTTGCCGTCCGGCCGAGCGCTTGGCCTGCACTTTTTTCCACCCCCGCAGCAGACTTCGCAGACCGGATTGTGCCACTATCTGCCCTGTGGGATGCTGACATCGCCGCCCCGGTTGAAACCGAAATTCCCGAAGCGGCGACGGACAATGAGATGGTGGCGCTGATGACACGCGCGATCGAGCAACAGCTGGCCCGGGTTGGCGTCAACCAGATTGACCCTATTGTTGCAGCCTTTGAAGCAATTGCCCGAAATGACAGCACCGCCCGTGTGGAAGAAGCTGCCAAGTTGCTTGGCCTGTCGGCCCGACAACTCGAGCGGCGCTGCCTCGCCGGCTTCGGCCTGTCGCCCAAGGCCGTCCTGCAGCGGTGTCGTTTCCTCGACATGGCATCGGCTATGCGTGGCCTGAGCGATGCCGACGAAAGCGAGTTGGCGGCGTTGCGCTATTTTGATCAATCCCATCTCAACCGGGAGTTCCGACGCTATACCAATATGACGCCCGGCGCCTTCCAGCGCGCAGTGACGCCCTTGTTCACAGCGAGCCTGAAATTGCGGGTCGACGGAAAAACGCTCGCCTAAGCCAGAACTGAACCATCGCGGACAGTGTAGCGGGTCGCGACAGCAGGGGCTTCCGAAAACAGGCTCGGTTCCGTTCCTGTCATCCACACTTGTGCCTGCATAGCAGAAAGCCGATCGAAGAGATTGGCTCGACGGAGCGGATCAAGATGCGCCGCCACTTCGTCCAGCAGCAGGACAGGCGGCTGACCGCGCTGTTCCGCCACCAACTCGGCATGCGCGAGGATGATGCCCAGCAACAACGCCTTTTGCTCTCCGGTCGAACAGCGCTCCGCCGCCTGTTGTTTGGCGAGATGCGTGACCTTCAGGTCAACGCGGTGTGGGCCAGCAAGGGTACGTCCCGCCGCCGCGTCCCGCGCGCGTCCCGCCTTCAGCAACGGCTGCAGGCTATCTGTCGAGGTCCAGCCGTCCAGTGCAAGGGCCGCGCGCGCAAAGGGACCTTCCGGCTGCGCCTCGAGCCGCCCGGCCAAAGCCGCCGTCACCTGTTCACGGGTGGTGGACAGCGCGAGGCCATGGACGTCCATCTGCTGTTCCAGCGCTGTCAGCCATTCCGGGTCAGGGGGCGTCTCCGACGACAATAGCCGATTGCGTTGCCGCATTGCAGCTTCATAGCGTGAAGCGTGCACCGCATGATCGGGGATCAGGGCCAAAGCCAGCCGGTCGAGAAACTTCCGGCGCTCCGACGCGCCTTCCATGAACAGCCGGTCCATAGCCGGCGTCAGCCAGATGATGGAGAGCCATTCCGCGAGCGCCGTCGCAGAGGCTTGCGCCCCGTTGATGCGGACCAGCCGCCGGTCCGGCGCACTGGCCTGCGTGCCGGTGCCGAGTTCAACATCGTCCAGACGGGCCGCAACGCTGAAACCACCGGCCCCACCCTGTCGGGCGACCTGCCCCAGTGGCGCGCCGCGCAGTCCGCGCCCCGGCACAAGCAAAGACACGGCTTCCAAGACATTCGTCTTCCCAGCACCATTCTCTCCGGTCAGGACAACAAGGCCCGGGCCCGGTTCAATCAAGAGATCGGGATAGGATCGGAAATCCGTCAAGCTGAGGCGGGTGATGCTCACTCCCGTTCTCTAGGCTCCGGATGTCTAAAACAGAAGAGGCGGCCGCATTGTGCGACCGCCTCCAATGAAATCGGTTTGAAGATTAGAGGACTTCGAACAGACCTGCGGCACCCTGCCCACCACCGATGCACATGGTAATGACGACATATTTCACGCCGCGACGCTTGCCCTCGATGAGCGCGTGGCCGACCATGCGGGCGCCCGACATGCCATAAGGATGGCCAATCGAAATCGCGCCGCCGTTGACGTTGAGGCGGTCCATCGGGATGCCCAGCTTGTCCGCGCAATACAGCACCTGCACGGCAAAAGCTTCGTTCAGTTCCCAAAGGCCGATATCGTCCATCTTCAGGCCGAAGCGCTGGAGCAGCTTGGGGATGGCGTAGACAGGGCCAATGCCCATTTCGTCCGGCTCGGTGCCGGCGACCGCCATGCCGACATAGCGACCCAGCGGCGTGAGGCCCTTCTTCGCGGCGAGTGATTCTTCCATCAACACGCTGGCCGAAGATCCGTCCGACAACTGGCTCGCATTGCCGGCCGTGATGTTCATGTCCGGGCCCATAACGGGCTTCAGGGACTTCAGGCCTTCCAGCGTGGTGTCCGCGCGGTTGCCTTCATCCTTGGTGAGCGTCACTTCCTTGTGCGTGACTTCGCCTGTTTCCTTGTTCGCGACCGCCATGGTTGCGGTGCAGGCGACGATTTCGTCGTCGAACTTGCCAGCGGCCTGCGCAGCGGCGGTGCGCTGCTGCGACTGAAGACCATATTCGTCCTGCCGGTCACGGCTGACCTGATAGCGCGCGGCCACCACTTCCGCCGTCTGCAGCATGGGCATGTAGATGTCCTTGTGCATCGCCAGCAGCTCGGGGTCTGGTGCAACGCGCATCTGGGGAGTCTGGACAAGGCTGATCGATTCCACGCCGCCACCGATGCAGACATCCATGTTGTCGACAATGATCTGCTTGGCTGCGGTCGCGATTGCCATCAGGCCTGATGAGCATTGGCGGTCGATGGTCATGCCGGGAACCGAAACAGGAAGACCTGCGCGCAACAAAGCGGTGCGTGCGGTGTTGCCCGCCTGGCTGCCCTGCTGGAGCGCGGAACCCCAGCAGACGTCATCGACTTCTGCGCCATCAATACCCGCGCGCTCAACTGCGGCACGGATCGAAAAGGCCGACAATGTCGGTGAAGGGGTATTGTTGAAAGCCCCACGATAGGCACGCCCGATCGGCGTGCGCGCGGTGGACACGATAACTGCGCTGCGCATTCTTATTCTCCTGAAAAAATCTCTTGGGCCCTGGGGAGGGAGGCGCCGTTCCTCAGATGAAGAACTGCGTGATCCACTCAGCCATCAAAGCGGGCTTGTCTTCGCCTTCGATCTCCAGCGTGAATTCCATCGTCTGCTGGAACTGGCCGGGGCGCTTTTCTTCAATGTCGAGCATCTTGAAATGGCCACGCACGCGCTTTCCGACCTTCACAGGTGCGATGAAGCGCGTTTTGTTGCCGCCATAGTTCACACCCATCTTCACGCCATCAAGACGCGGAAGATCTGCCTGCGCGGTCAACACCGGCAGAAGCGAGAGCGACAGGAACCCATGGGCAATCGGCCCGCCAAAGGGCGTCAGCTTTGCACGCTCGGGGTCAACATGGATGAACTGAAAATCGCCGGTCGCTTCGGCAAACTTGTTCACGCGATCCTGATCGATCAACATCCATTCGGACGTCCCGATGTCCTTACCCTTCAGGGCAAACAGCTCTTCTTTGCTTACAACGGCCATAAGGTTTCCTCTCGATTATGTCGCGCAACAATATTACAAAGGCACGAGTCCCGACCGGGATTTAGGCCCGTCATTTAGCCAGAGTCAAAAGCCATGGATTCCGCAACGTCGCTCATGCGCATTCTCCACCGCGCGCCGGAAAGCGAAGTCCTGAAACCCCTGCTTGATCGAGCCGCCTCAACGCCCGACGAACGCGGCCCCATCGTCGCACGCGCGGGCGGTTTGCTCGCCGATTTGAGGCGTGCGCAATCCTCCGGCTGGGTGAACCAGTTTCTCAATGAGTACCGGCTCAACACGCAGGAAGGCATCGCGCTTCTCGCGCTCGCCGAAGCCTTTTTGCGCGTGCCAGACCCCGAGACAGCGGATGCCCTGATCGCGGACAAGCTGGGCGATGCCAATTGGAAGGCGCATTCCGGCAAGTCTCATTCTACTTTGGTCAATTCAGCCACCTGGGGTCTCGTGATTGGACGCGCACTGGTGAGCGAGAAGGAACAGAGCGGCACATTGCGGCGGCTATTGTCTCGCGCGGGCGAGCCGTTCGTCCGGCAGGCCGTTGGTGCTGCCATGCGTATGATGGGCGAAATCTTCGTGATGGGCCGGACAATTGCCGAAGCCAGCGACCGCATGACGCGGCCCGAGCATAAAGGCTTTGTCGCTAGTTTCGATATGTTGGGTGAAGCCGCACGGACCTTTGCCGATGGCGAACGCTATTTCGCGTCCTACCTTGATGCCATTGAGCAAACGGGTGACGGTCATTCCATCTCGGTTAAATTGTCCGCACTCCATCCACGCTATGAGGTCGCCCATTGGGACCGGTGTGTTCCCATGTTGTGTGAGCTTTTGGAAACGCTCTGTCTGGCTGCCGCCCGACGCGGGATTGCGCTGACGGTGGATGCGGAAGAGTCCGAGCGGCTTGAGATGAGCCTGCAAATTCTATCAACTGTCGCACGCTTGCCCGCGCTGAAAGATTGGGACGGCTTCGGCATGGCGGCACAAGCTTATTCCAAGCGGGCACCCGCCGTCATCCAATGGGCCGATGCCTTGGGTCGCGACACGGGCCGCCGCATGACCGTCCGGCTCGTCAAAGGCGCCTATTGGGACAGTGAGATCAAGCGCACACAGGAAGCGGGTCTGAGCGATTATCCGCTCTTCACCCGCAGAGCCGCCACCGACGTCTCCTGGTTGGCCTGTGCGCGGGATATGCTGCGCGCCAAGAACATCTATCCCGCCTTTGCAACGCACAACGCCTTGTCCGTCGCGTCCGTTCTTGAATGGGCAGGCGAGACGCGGGATTTTGAGTTCCAGCGCCTCCACGGCATGGGAGACGGCCTTTACGAAGACCTCGTGCACAATGAGGGCTATCATTGCCGCATCTACGCGCCGGTAGGTGGCCATCAGGATCTGCTCGCTTATCTGGTGCGGCGTCTGCTGGAAAACGGTGCCAACAGCAGCTTCGTCCACCAACTAGCCGATGAACATGTGACAGATGAGGACCTGCTCGCCGACCCTGTCGCCCGCGTCCGCGCTGTCGGCGGCACACGGCACAGCGCCATTCCTTTGCCGGCCGATCTGTTTGGTGACCGACGCAACAGCGGTGGCGAGGATCTGCAGGACCGTGCGATCCTCGCGGATGTTGCAGCCGACGTCGCAGCCCATCCCTTGCCCGCGCACCCTGCTCCACCTGCCGGAGATGCGGTAGCGACGGCACAGTCCGCTTATGCCGCATGGTCCGCCCTTGGCCTCGATGGGCGGGCCGAAAGGCTTGAAAGGCTGGCAGACCTTCTGGAGGCCAACCGGCACGCCCTGATGGCGACTTTGGTCAAGGAAGCGCGCAAGACCCTGCCCGATGCTTTGGGCGAAGTGCGCGAGGCGGCCGACTTCTGCCGCTATTATGCGCTGCAGGCCCGCTCCGGCCTGCAGCCGGTGGACCTTCCCGGACCAACGGGGGAGCGCAACGTCCTGCGCTATGCCGGACGCGGCGTGTGGGTGTGCATCGCCCCTTGGAACTTCCCGCTCGCCATCTTCCTTGGGCAGATTGCCGCCGCACTCGTCACCGGGAACACCGTCGTTACCAAACCGGCACCCCAGACGCCGTGCATTGCAGCTCAAGTGCTGGCGCTCGCCCATGAAGCGGGGATCCCCGAAAACGCACTTGTGTTGGCGATTGGTGGCCCAGAGGTTGGCGCTGCGCTCATCGCCAATCCGACCATTGCCGGTGTTGCCTTTACCGGTTCGACGTCGACCGCCAAGACCATCGCCCGGGCCCTGTTGGAAGATGACAACCGCCCACTCGTCCCACTGATCGCGGAAACCGGCGGCATCAATGCGATGATCGTCGATTCAACCGCGCTTGCCGAACAGGTCGTGCAGGACGTGGTCACGTCCGCCTTCCGGTCGGCGGGCCAGCGCTGCTCGGCGCTCCGGCTGCTGATGCTGCAGGAGGACATAGCGGATCGGACGCTGCAGATGCTGCGCGGCGCGATGGACACGCTGATTGTCGGTGATCCTGCAGACCCCGCGACCGATGTCGGCCCCGTGATCGACGACGCAGCCCATGCCAAGCTGATGGCCTATCGCGACACGCAAAAGGGCAATTGGCTGCACACCGTTACTGTGCCGGATGCAAGGCATTTCGTGCCGCCGACACTCATTCGCCTTGCCTCAGTTGAAGAGTTGACGGCCGAGTGGTTTGGGCCGCTCCTCCATGTCGTGACATGGAAAGCGGGCAAGCTTGCTGAGACGGTCGAGCGCGTCAACGCCAAGGGATTTGGCCTCACCATGGGCCTGCATAGCCGGATTGCGCGGACAGCCGAGGATGTTGAGGCCCTCGCGCGCGTCGGCAATCTCTACGTCAACCGCTCCATGATCGGCGCGATTGTCGGCAGCCAGCCATTTGGCGGCGAGGGACTGTCCGGCACCGGCCCCAAAGCGGGCGGGCCGAACTATCTGCACCGTTTCTGCGCAGAGCGCGTGACCTCCACCGACACGACAAGCAGCGGCGGCAATGCAAGCCTCTTGTCGCTGGACGATATTGGGCTGTAACATCCCGACATGAAAAGCTTTCGGGACATCGCGCACAACATCCGGGTCGAGGCGCATGCCATCTGGTTATCCGCGCGAGACCCACACGTGCCGCTGCCCGCGCGGATCTTCGGCCTCATGGTCGCGGCTTATGCCCTGTCACCGATTGATCTCATTCCAGACTTCATTCCCGTGCTTGGGCTGCTGGATGACGCCATCCTGATCCCGCTGGGCGTCTGGCTGTTCCTGAAGATGGTGCCAGCGGACGTCTATGCACGACACCGCGCCGAAGCAGAGGCGGCCAGCCACCGGCCCGTCAGTACGGTTGCGGCGGCGATCATTGCGCTCTTATGGGTTGGTGCGCTGCTGTGGGCAGGCACGCTCCTCTGGACGATGCGATACTATTAGGGCGCTGGCGGCCTCAGTTGTGACGGGCGATCCACTCTTCCACGACCGGCGCAATGCGCGTGCGCCACTTGCCCCCATTGAAGATGCCATAATGGCCAACGCCTTCGGCGATGTAATAGTTCTTCAAGGCGTCCGGCAGGTTGATCGCGATGTCGAGCGCGGCCTTGGTTTGACCGATCCCTGAAATATCGTCGCGCTCGCCCTCCACAGCGAGAATGCCGACATCAGTGATGGCACCCGGATCAACAATGCGGCCGCGATGCTCAAACTCACCCTTGGGGAGCAAGTGCCGCTGGAAGACTTCATCAATCGTCTGGAGGTAGAACTCAGCCGTCATGTCGCAGACGGACCGATATTCGTCGTAAAACTCCTTGGTCGCATCCGCGCTCTCATCATCGCCATCGACCAGATGTTTGAACATCTGCCAGTGGCTGACCATGTGGTTGCCTAGGTTCATGGCCATGAAGCCCGACAGCTGGAGGAAGCCCGGATAAACTTCACGTCCGGCGCCAGCATAGCCTTTTGGCACCTTTGCGATGACATTCTGCTCAAACCAAGCAAACGGACGTTCCATGGCGAGCTGATTGACAGCGGTCGGCGCACGGCGTGTATCCACCGGGCCACCCATCATCGTGAGCGTCTTGGGGCGGCAGGGGTGCTTGTCAGCCGACATCAAAGCAACAGCCGCATAGACCGGCACCGAAGGCTGACAAACGGCGAGCACATGTGCACCGGAGCCAATCTCTTCGAGAAACGCGACCACGTAATCGATATAGTCGTCGAGGTCGAAGCGGCCATCGGTCAGTGGCACTGCGCGGGCATCATGCCAATCAGTGACATAAACATCGTGGCCCGGAAGCATCCGCTCCACAGTGCCGCGCAGCAGCGTTGCATAATGGCCCGACATCGGCGCGACGATCAGCAGCTTGGGGTCGCCTTCGCGCCCTTCGCGAACGAACCGCTTCAACTGGCCAAAGGGTTTGCGCAGAACGATCTCTTCGGTGACGGCAATGTCCTTGCCATCGATGAGCGTGTGATCCAGATCGAACGCAGGCTTGCCGCGCGGGGCCGCCGCATGGGCGAACACCTCAAGCGCAGCCGAAAACATTGGTCCGCCGCCCATATATCCAATCGGATTTGACGGGTTACCCAGCCACTCGGCCGTGGCAGAGGCCCACGCACTTGCGCCCGCCAACCAAGCCTTTTGCATTTCATAAGCACTGTAGAGCATATGTTTCCTTTGCACGCGCCAATCTTGCCGCAATTGCCGCCATTGTGCAACGCACAATAAATCCGCAAGTCATTGAGCAGGCTCCACCGCCCTGCTAGGCGCGGTGCATGACAGACACTGCCCCGCAGGCTCCCGCCACCCGCTCCATCGGTAATCTTCGCATGGTTTGGGGCTATGCCTCCAAATATCCGCACATCATTGCCGGTGCGATCACAGCTCTGATTGTTGCGGCAGCGGCCACGCTCGCCATTCCGAATGGCTTCCGCCTCGTGATCGACAAAGGCTTCAGCCAGTCGGGCGGCGATATCAGCCGGTGGTTCGAATATCTTCTGGGCATCGTGTCCATCCTCGCGCTGGCGACGGCGGCACGCTTCTATTTCGTGTCATGGCTGGGCGAACGTGTCGTTGCCGATCTGCGATCTGCGGTCGTCAACAATCTTCTGCGCCTCTCTCCCAGCTATTTTGAGCTGAACCGTCCTGCCGAAGTTGCCTCGCGGCTGACGGCTGACACGACGCTCATCGAACAGGTCGTCGGGACGACCGCATCTGTGGCTCTGCGCAACTTTGTGCTGGCGATCGGCGGCATTGGCTATCTCTTCTCTATCGCGCCGCGACTGACGGCGATGCTCCTGATCGGCATTCCTCTTGTTCTTGGTCCCATTTTGTTCATGGGCCGACGCCTGCGCGACATGTCCAAAAGCAGCCAGGACCGCATTGCCGATGTCGGCGTCATCGTGGACGAAGTGCTAGGTGCGATGAAGATCGTGCAGGCCTTTGGACAGGAAGGCCGCGAAGGTCAGCGGTTTTCAAACGCCGTTGAGAACGCGTTCGGCACGGCAAGGCGCCGCATCCGTATTCGCGCCCTGCTGACCGCGATCATGATCTTCATGATGTTCGGGGCCATCACCATGGTGATGTGGCAGGGTGCCCTCGATGTGCAATCGGGGCGCATGACGGGCGGGTCCATCGCCGCGTTCGTCATAACCGGCGGTCTGGTAGCTGGCAGCTTTGCGGCCTTGACCGAAGTCTTCGGCGATCTGATCCGCGCATCCGGTGCAGCCCAGCGCCTATCGGAGCTTCTGTCGGAACGTCCGGGTATTGCAGCACCCGCAAACCCTTTGGCCCTGCCCCAGCCCGCGCTTGGAAGCGTCGCCTTTGAGAGTGTGACCTTCCGCTACCCGACGCGACTGGAAGTCAGTGCGCTGCATGACTTTTCCCTGTCTATCGCGCCGGGCGAGACCGTTGCCGTTGTCGGGCCATCAGGCGCCGGTAAATCGACCCTGTTCCAGCTGATCCAGCGCTTTTATGATCCTGAGGGCGGCACCATCCGCGTGGATGGCGTCGCCTTGCCAGATGCAGATCCCGCCGACGTGCGTGGTCGCATCGCCATGGTCCCTCAGGAAACGGTGATCTTCGCCGCCAGCGCCCGGGACAATCTTCGTTATGGACGCTGGGACGCGAGCGACGACATGCTTTGGGCCGCCGCCGAAGCCGCAAATGCGGCGGAGTTCCTGCGCAAACTGCCCGAAGGGCTCGACACCTATATGGGTGAAGGCGGCGCAAGGCTTTCCGGCGGGCAGCGCCAACGACTGGTCATTGCGCGGGCTATTCTGCGCGATGCGCCAATCTTGTTGCTCGATGAAGCCACATCTGCGCTGGACGCAGAATCGGAGCGGCTCGTTCAGGACGCGCTGGACAAGCTGATGGCCGATCGCACAACCATCGTCATCGCTCACCGCTTGGCGACTGTGCGCGCAGCAGACCGTATCGTGGTGATGGATAACGGCCGCATTGTCGAAGAGGGCCGCCATGACACGCTGGTCAAAATGGGTGGACTCTACGCCCGCCTCGCAAAGCTTCAGTTCGACAGCTAGGGGCCTCCGGTCAGGCCGCCTCGGCTTCCACGAAGCCGGGCCAGCCCTTCATATAGTCGACAAAGGCTGCGCTTAGACCTTCTTCGCGCAAATGCTGCGCTGTCACCGGAAGTGACGGAGACACATAGGCCGCGTCACGGCGGATGCGCTCTGGGAAGTCATGCCGCAAGATGGCCGCACGCCCGATAAGGGCAAAGTCACAGCCTGCTTCCAGCACCTCCACCGCAGTCCCTGCCGACATGATCTTACCCGCGACGCCGAGCCGGACATTGCCGCGCGGAAGGTCTGTGAAATAGCTCATCAGCGTCCGACCCTGATGCTCCTCTTCCACCGGCTCCTTCGCAACATCCCAGAGCGACATGTCGAGATAGTCGATCTTCTCCTGACGCAGCGCCTCTGCGGCCACGTCCCGAATTTCGGCGAGTTTGAGGCCGAAGCGTTCCGGCGACAAGCGCAGGCCGATCTGGAAGTCTGGCCGGCAGGTCGCGCGGATGCCGTCGATGATTTCAAAGATAATACGTGACCGGTTCTCAACGGTGCCGCCATAACAGTCGTCGCGCCGGTTTATCTCCGCTGAGAGGAACTCGGCGAGGATATAGCCATGCGCGCCGTGGACTTCGATGCCATCAAAGCCAGCCTTCTCCGCCCGTTTTGCGGCCGCAATAAAATCATCACGCAATTGCTCAACCTCTGGCAGTGTCAGCCCGCGTGCACCGGTTTCAGCATGGTCAGATGGGCAGAGCGGCGTGCCGACCAAGTCCTTGGGAGAACGATTGCCCGCATGATGCAATTGTACGGCGGAGAGAGACCCTGCCGCCCGCAGCGCCGTTGCCAGCCGCGTCAGCCCCTCGAGATGATCATCGGAGAAAATGCCGACCTGCCCGGGAAAGCCCTGCCCAGCCGCCTGCACATGCGCGGCCGCAGTCATCGTCAAACCAAAGCCGCCTTGCGCGCGCATCGTCAGCCAGTGGAATTCTTCATCGGAAAGGCGTCCATCGGCGTGGCTTTGCTGATTGGTCAGCGGGGCGAGCATGAAGCGGTTCTTCATTGGCGCACCACGAGCGAATGACAGCGGCTCAAACAATTTCTCGACTGACATTCAACTCTCCCCATCCGCTCTGGATTTCATTTGCCGTCGCACGGTGGCGGACCTGTTTCAACTGACGTGATTGACGGGGGCACTGCGGCTGACCCAACGAAAAAGGGCGGCCCCGAAGGACCGCCCCGAACTTTTCGTTCTGAGGGGAGACCTCAGAATTCGCCGCGATATGCTTCGTTGTTGACGAAGCCCATCTTCGACACCTTGGCGCGCTTCGCCTTGGCGAGAACGCGGTCCACGACGTCATAAGGCGCCATTGGATCCGGCTGCATGTGCAGTTCCGGCGTATCCGCAAACTTTGCGGGATCCTGAGAATCCGCAAGGTTCTGGTCCAGCTGCGCCCAGGTGATCGGCGCGCCGTTCCAGGTCACAACTCCACCGGGGCTGACATAAAGAACATTCTTCGTCGGCAACACCGGCGGTGGCGGTGGGCAGTTTGGCGCGCAATCCTGCGGCAAGTCGATCTTGACCGCATGGGTAGGCGGCGGCAGCGTAATAATGAACATGATGAGGAGAACGAGCATAACGTCGATCAACGGCGTCGTGTTCATTTCCACCATCGGATCATTTGAGTCGCCCTTGGGAGCACTCATTGCCATGGTTTTATTCTCCAATCCTTCGCATCAGGTCACATGACCGGAGACGAGATGAATCCGACGCGGATGAAGCCCGCACTCTGCATGATCGAAACGACACCACCGATGCAGCGATACTGCGTCCGCTGATCCCCACGGATGTGAACTTCCGGGAACAGTTCCGGGTCAGTCGCATCCGGGCCGAGACGATCCGCCTCTGCCTTGAACCGCGCTGCTGCACGCGTCAGCAACTCGGTCGAGTTCATCTTCGTCGCGTTCCAATAAACTTCGCATGCCCCCGAAGTCGGGTTGTTGCGAACAGTCAGGATCACGTTTTCAGCCTTCGACGTGGTCGGCTGGAACGAGATCTTGGGCAGGTTCACTTCGACGGTCTTGATGACCACCGGAACGGCGATCAGGAAGATAATGAGGAGAACCAACATAACGTCCACGAGGGGCGTCGTGTTGATTTCATTCATCGGGGCGTCGTCGCCACCTTCAGCACCAACACTCATAGCCATAGGCTAATTCCTATCTCTACATTCGTCGTCTGGGCCGGCCCCAAATGGAAGACCAGTCCCTAGGGTGCAGGCGGCGCGGCGGGGAAGACCCCACCGCGCCCACCAGCATTATGCCTTGGCAGGCGCCGCAGGCTTGGCAGCAGCCGGGGCAGCAGCCTTCGCAGCGACCGTCGGACGGACAGCGCCGTTCGACATCATGTAGCCGTGCAGATCAGCGCTGAACGTGCTGAGACGTTCTGCAATGAGCTTGTTACGACGCTGCAGCCAGTTGTAGCCCATAACCGCCGGAACGGCGACGACGAGACCCAGAGCGGTCATGATGAGAGCTTCACCGACCGGACCGGCGACCTTGTCGATCGACGCGTCACCCGAAGCGCCGATCTTGATGAGCGCGCGGTAGATGCCGATAACTGTACCGAGCAGACCAACGAACGGCGAGGTCGAACCCACCGTTGCGAGGAAGGCGAGGCCCGTGCCGAGCTTTGCGTTGATCGCATCCTGGCTGCGCTGCAACGACGACTGCATCCATTCGTGCTGGTCCTGCGAGTCGATCAACTTGCTGTGCTGTTCTTCAGCACGCAGGCCGTCGTCGACGATCTGGCGGAAAGCGCTGTTCTTTTCGAACTTGTTGACGCCGTCCTTGACGCTGGACGCGTTCCAGAACTTCGACACGCCTTCACTGCTCTGCTTCAAAACCTTGCTCTGTTCGAACAGTTTTGTGAACATGATGTACCAGGACACGGCCGACATAATGACGAGCGTGATAAAGATTGCCCATGAAACAAAGCCGCCCTCTTCGAGCGCCTGCATCAGGCCGAACTGCTTCTGAGCGACGTTCGCTGCCTCAGCTGCTGTGGTCATAAATAAAATTCCTTCTCAATTCTGATCAAATTCAATGAACGGAAAATTGTTATTTCGGGAGGCGCCATGTCACGCGCTGTGACTTGGTTTCAGCGATCGGCTGACCGCTGGTGTCCAGCGCTGCTTTAAACCGGAACCTGCGGATGATGAGCTTGCAGGTTTCTGCATCCAGTGTCGGGCTTGCACCCGAGGCATTGCATGCAGTTACCTTGCCATCAGTACCGATGGTGAAGGTTGCAACCGATGTGCCCGCTTCTTCGTTGCGGATCGACGAGGACGGATAATCTTCGTCCGAAATCGAACCGCCGCGCTGAGTAGCCTTCTGTGCCACCTTTGGAGCAGCAGGCGGAGGCGGTGCTGCCGGCGGTGCCGGCGGTGCAGGAGGAGCTGCTGGTGTGATCGGCGCGATGGTGTTCGTCGTCACAACGGACGATGTCACAACCGGCGGCGGCACCGTCACCTTAGGTGGCGGCGGCAGATCAACCTTGGGCGGTGGTGGCGGCGGCTCTTCCGGCTTATCCGGCTCTTCAGGCGCCACGTCGAACGTCTTCAGATCTTCGTAAACCTGCTTGGCGGCATTGTATGCAAGGCCGGTGACGAGCGCATAGCCCACCCCCGCATGCAACAGCGCCACCGCACCGATCGCGAAGATCTTCCGGCCGCTCGGTTCTTGGTCAGCATAGGCCATTAAAAAACGACACTCCCTCCAAAAAAAACGACAACAGGAGCCACCGGTTGGCCTAAACCAAATCGTGCCTCGCCTGATATCGTCTGCAACTACGGATTCTATTCACACAGACACTCTTCGTCTATCGCGCAGTGCGGACTGACGCAATCCGTTTTGTCCGGCGTTGCGCTGAGAAGTGATGAGACCAATCTGGCAGTAGACGCGCGGGTTCGCGCCGATGGAGATGACGTTGCATATAATGCTAAGAACGATGGCCGCGGTAAGCGCGCTCATAACAACAAATGTTGCAGCGCAACAGGGCATGCCCCGCATAGTATCCAGCACTTACCAATATCCTGACTTGGCCGATCTCGCACTTGCGGCACCCATCACAACACATGTTAAAATCAAGTCGGCTCAGCGCTTATCTAAGGAGATGTCAGTCGGGGTGCGGTCGGGCTTCGTGCGTCGCCTTATCACAGCGGATGTAATTGCCCTGATCAAGGCGACAGAAGGCGTCCCCAAACGCATCCAATATCTGGTCGACCTGCCCGTTGATTCGCGCGGAAAGGTCCAAAAGTTAACAAAATCCGAATCACTGGTCTTCGCCATGCCGGCAGGCCCGGCCTTCGTCCGGCTGGTCGCGCCAGACGCGCAAGTGCCTTGGTCACCTGACGCCGCGCGCACTGTTCGCGCCATATTGTCGGAAGCAGCGAGAGCCGACGCACCGCCGATCGTCCGTGGCATATCATCCGCCTTCCATTCCGAAGGCAGCATTCCAGGCGAAGGCGAGACGCAGATCTTCCTCAACTCCCCCGAGGATAAGCCAGTGTCCCTGACCGTGCAGCGCCGATCAGGTGAAGAGCCACGCTGGTTCGTTTCACAGGGTGAAGTTGTGGACGAAGGCACCAGCCAACCCCGCCCAAACACACTGTTGTGGTACAGAATCGCCTGCACATTGCCCGCCACTGTCCCGCCATCCGCGATGGACGGCCAGTCGGCCGAGACGATCGCCCAAATCAGGGCGGACTATAAAGTGATTCTCGGTGGGCTAGGTCGCTGCAATCGCACACGAAAGACAGCAGGAGCCCGCTAGGCGTCTTTGCCTAGAAAGAGGAAGTCGCGCTCAAAGCTTTTGAGCGAGGCGCCGGCATCAACGAAAATCGTCTGGCCGGTGACAACCTCGGCAGATGCGAGCCAGAGGACCGCGTCGGCCACATCGTCGGGCTCAGGAAGTCGACCGAGCGGCATGGCAGCCCGCAGGGCTTCCATCTGGCTCGGCAGATAGTCGTCGGTTGGGATGACGAGGCCCGGTGCGACCGCGTTGACACGCACGTTAGGCGCCAGCGCGCGCGCAAGCGTTTCCGTCGCACCAAAAAGTGCCAGCTTTGAGATCGTATAGCTCAGCTGGTCCCCGCCGGGATGGCGGATGCGTTGATCCAAAATGTTGACGACAGTTGCTGTTTGCCCCTGCGCCACATGGCCTGCCAGCGCTGTTGCCAGTGTGACGGGCGCAGCGGCATTCACATTGAAATGCGCACTGAGCGAGGCAGGCGTCACGCTGGTGGGATCATCCCATTCAAATTGCGACGCATTATTGACCAAAAGATCAGGCGCCTGCCCAAAATGGGCTTCCACCGTGGGAATGAGATGCTGCACAGCCTCCGCATCTGAAAGGTCAGCCGTGAACCCAAACCAAGGCGTATTGTGGCGCGAGAGGATACCGGCAAGGGCTGCATCTGGCACGTCCGGCTTTCGCCCGTGAAGCGCGAGCGCCCATCCGCTTTCAGCCAGCCGGGCGGCAATAGCAGCGCCAAGACGGTGAAAGCCCGCCGTGACGAGCGCAAGCTTCAATTGCGGCTCCGCGCCAGCGTGACGCCGATTTCTTCTCCGTCATCGGCAATGGCCAATTTCACGATCTTCACCTCAACACGCTCCACACGGTCATCCTGAACCATCAGCGTTTCGATGATGTGGTCTGCCACAGCCTCGATCAACACGAAATGCACACCTTCGGGCAGGTGAGTCATCGCGCGCTTCAGATCCATGTAGTTCTTCGACGCGGCCAATGGCGTATCTGCCGCGTAATGCTCGGCACATTTCAGATCGACCTTCACCGACATGCGCAGCGGCTGCGGCAGATGCGTCTCTTCAGAATAGATGCCTGTCAGGACGGGCACCTCAAGGTTGGCAACTTCGAGGGTCAGGCTGTTGGAACGGTTGGTCATGACCCGCGCCCATAGAGAAATTTGCAGCACTCGCAACCGATCATGCTTCCATTTCCAGTCATCGGGCCTAAATCGCCCGCTTCCATCTTGAGTCGAAGGCCCGCATTTGATCCGTCTTGTTCCCCTGACCGCCATCCCCTCCGCCGAGGTGGAGACGCTGCTGGATGCTGCATTCGGAACGGACCGCCATGCCAGGACGGCCTATCGCATCCGCGAGGGCGTGACTGCGATCGATGGCCTCAGCTTTGCCGCGATGGAGGAGGACCGCTTGGTCGGCACCATTCAGGCTTGGCCGGTTGTTGTTACCCATGATGAAGGCGCGGACCCCATTACGCTCGTCGGCCCCGTCGCGGTTTTGCCGGAAGCGCAGCAAAAGGGGATCGGCAAGGCATTGATGGTCCGCTTGCTCGACGCCGCGGACGCGGGTGCCAGCGACGCGATGGTCATGATCGGCGACCCGGAATATTATGGCCGCTTCTTCGGCTTTACCGCAGACGCAACCTCTGGCTGGGACGTTCCGGGTCCGGTTGAGCGCCACCGGCTGCTCGCGCGCATCCGCCGACCGGGCGGGATTGCGCCGGTTGGGATGCTTGGCCCAGATACAGGCTTTGCAAGGCGGGCCGCTGCTGCCTAAAGCCTTGGGCATGCCCATGCCCGAAACACTGCCCGACCTGTCCCGCCTGTCTCTTGAGGAGATTGCGCAGCTTTCCGCCGAACACAAATTGCCGCCGGTCGAACAATGGTCGCCGGCCAAGTCGGGCGAGAGTGAGATGCGCATTGCGCGTGACGGCACCTGGTATCATCAAGGCTCCCCCATCCGTCGCGAGAACATGGTGCGCCTGTTTTCAACGATTCTGCGGCGTGAAGATGATGGCCGCTATGTGCTCGTCACGCCCGCCGAAAAGCTGTTCATTGAGGTTGAGGACACACCTTTCATTGCGGTCGAAGTGAAGAGCGAAGGTCAGGGGCGCGAGCGCCGACTGGCCTTCCGGATGAACACGGGCGATCTGGTCGTGGCAGGGGCCGAACATCCATTGACCTTTGGCGGAACAACCGACGCCCCGCACCCGACCTTGCTGGTGCGCGGCGGTATGGAGGCGCGGGTCGAACGGACAGCCTTCTACGCGCTCGCCGACTGGGCGATTGAGGAAGCCCAAGACCCGATGGGCCTTTGGAGCGACGGCCGCTTTTTCGCGATGGCAGGCGCATGACCCTGACCGCAAAACTGCGTGACCTTTTGGCGGCAGGGCATGCGCAGGATGTCGACCTTCTGGAAGGGGACGGGCACTACAATGAACGTCCGGCTTCCACTGTCGACGCGGCCGTTCTCGTCGCAATCACCGACCGTGACCGACCCGGCGTCATTTTAACGCAGCGACCGGAAACGATGCGCAAACATGCCGGCCAAGTGGCCTTTCCCGGCGGGCGTGTTGATCCCGACGATGCAGACCTTGTGGCGGCGGCCTTGCGCGAGGCGCATGAGGAAGTTGCCCTGCCCGCATCGCTCGTCACGATTTTGGGTCTGACCGATCCTTACCGCACGATCACAGGGTATAAGGTCACGCCCGTCATCGGCGTGATCCCACCCGACCTTGACCTTACTGCAAATGAAGATGAGGTGGCCGCGATTTTTGAGGCGCCGCTCGACTTTCTGCTCGATCCGGCCAACCATAAGACGAACACTTTGGATTATAATGGCCGAACCCGAACCTATTATGAGCTCCACTGGGAAGATCGGCGCATCTGGGGGGCGACTGCCGCAATGATCGTCAATCTCTCAAAGCGGTTGGCATGGCGCGGATGATCCTTCCCCAAGACAAGGGTCTGAAGGCCGTTGTGGCAGCACTAGGCGGCGACATCCGCCTTGTCGGCGGCGTGGTGCGCGACACTTTGGCTGGCCAAGTAACGAAGGACATTGATCTGGCGACACCCCTGCTGCCGGAAATGGTAATCGAAAAGCTGTCCGCCGCGCGGATCAAATGCGTGCCAACTGGCCTCGCCCACGGGACCGTCACCGCTGTCGTTGAAGGGCGGCCCTTTGAAATCACGACGCTGCGCCGCGACGTCTCCACCGATGGGCGGCGCGCGACAGTGACCTTTACCGATGATTGGGAGGAAGATGCCGCCCGCCGCGACTTCACGGTCAACGCGCTCTATGCCGACCCGGATACGGGGGAGATACAGGATTATTTCGGCGGCGTGGCGGATCTTGAAGCCGGCATCGTGCGCTTCATCGGTGAACCGCTGACCCGTATCGCCGAAGATCATCTGCGCATCTTGCGCTTCTTCCGGTTCAATGCCCGCTTCGGCAAGGGCGGCCCTCATGCCGAAAGCCTTGATGCATGCCGGGTGCGCGCCAATGATCTGATGGCGCTGTCCCGGGAACGCATCGCCATGGAATTGCTCGCGATACTCGCCTTGCCCAATCCCGAAAGCGCCATCGGGCTTATGATCGAGAATGGCATCTTCGTGCCGGTCTTGCCCGAAATTGCAGATGCCGCATCCTTGGGGCGATTGCTGGAGCGGGAAAAGGCCCTCGCCTTAGGATCGGATGCCCTTCGCCGCCTTGCCGCGCTCCTCCCCGCAGACCCCGCTTCAGCGGAAGACATCGGGAACCGGCTTCGCCTTTCAAATGCGCAGCGCAAACAGCTGATCACCCTCGCCTCACGCAGCGTCGATGACAATACCAACCCAAAAGCGCTGGCCTATCGGCTGGGGGTTGATGCCGCCTTGGACCGTCTCTTGCTCGGCACCGGAGATGCGGCAGCCATCCTTGGCTGGACCCCTCCCAAATTTCCGCTCACCGGCGGCAGCATTGTGGCCCGCGGCATTCAGGCCGGGCCGGAGGTGGCCCGCGTCCTGCAAGCGGTCGAGCGTCAATGGATTGAAGAGGGCTTCCCCGATGCCGCGCGCGTCGAGGAAATCGCGGACAGCCTGACTTAGCCGAAGGTGTTGTCGCGCGGGAATCCGAGCGGCGGCATCCGGCCTGCGGCCCCGCGGGCCACACGCCAAGGTGTCAAGTCGCTTTCCGTCCGGGTCCGGCCGGTCTCACCACCCATGGCCCAGCTCAGGCCTTCTTCCAGCTTGAAGGTGACGACGTCTGACAGGCCGCCATCCTTATACTTCTGAATGGTCACGCCCTGACCGCGGCCCATTTCGGGCAGCTCGTTGAGCGGGAAGACGACGAGCTTCCGATTGTCGCCAACCGCGGCCACATAATCATGGTCCGCGCGGATCGTCCGAACGACGGATAGTTTGGCACCCGCACGAACGTTCACGACCTGCCGGCCTTTGCGCGTTTCGGCAATGATCTCGCTGCTTTTGACAACAAAGCCCTTGCCGTCATTCGCAGCGAGCAGCAGGCGCTCCTCCGCGCGGGCAGGCAACAGGTTCACAATCGCCAGTCCGTCGGGCAAATCGATCATTAGACGCACCGGTTCCCCGAAGCCGCGGCCACCGGGCAGCTTGTCGGCACCCAACGTGAAGAAGCGACCATCCTCAGCCGCTAGCAAGATCTTGTCAGTCGTCTGCGCATGGAAGGCAAAGGCCGCGCCATCCCCTTCCTTGAACTTGAGCGCATCCGCCGCATCAAGGGCGACATGGCCCTTCATCGCCCGCACCCAGCCACGCTGCGACATGATGACGGTAATCGGCTCCCGCTCGATCATGGCTTCAAGCGGAATTTCGCGTGCCGGGGCCGCTTCCTCAACCAGCGTGCGCCTGCGGCCGATGGGCGTTTCCGGGCCGTATCGCGTGCGCAGCGCCGCGAGATCCTTTTTCAAACGCGTCTTCTGCTTGGCCGGGCTGTCGAGCAGGGCCACGAGCCCTTCGCGCTCTGCCATCAGCTTGTCGCGTTCGCCCTTGAGTTCCATTTCCTCAAGACGGCGCAGACTGCGCAGGCGCATGTTGAGAATGGCTTCCGCCTGACGGTCGGTCAGGCCAAACTCCGCCATCATGATAGGCTTGGGCTCATCTTCGGTGCGGATGATTTCGATCACCCGGTCGAGGTTGAGATAGGCGATCAGATAGCCGTCGAGCAGCTCCAGCCGGTCATCAATCTTGCCCAGACGGTGCTGCGACCGGCGGATGAGGACCTCAATTTGATGGTCGAGCCAAGCGACCAGAACCGACTTCAGCCCCATAACGCGCGGCGTGCGGTCTGCCCCCAGCACGTTCAGGTTGAGCGGAAACTTGTTTTCCAGATCGGTCATCCGGAACAAGCTTTCCATCAGCACGTCCGGGTCGACCGTACGGCTGCGCGGTTCGATGACCAGCCGGATTTCCTCCGCCGATTCGTCGCGCACATCGGCGAGGATCGGCAGCTTCTTATCGTTCACGATCTGGGCAATCGCTTCGATCAGCTTGCCCTTTTGCACCTGATACGGGATTTCGGTGACGACAATCACCCAAGTCCCGCGGCCCAGATCTTCGACCGACCAGCGCGCGCGGACGCGGAACGAGCCGCGGCCTGTCGCATAGGCTTCCGCAATGGCCGCCGGGCTGTCGACCAGCTGGCCGCCGGTCGGAAAATCGGGACCCTTTACGAATTCCATCAGTTCGATGGGCTCGCATTTGGGGTTGTCGATCACATGGACGGCGGCATCGATAACTTCAGCCACGTTCTGCGGCGGAATGCTTGTCGCCATGCCGACAGCGATTCCCGACGCGCCATTGGCGAGCAGGTTCGGGAACAGACCGGGGAAAATCTCCGGCTCTTCATCCTCGCCATTGTAGGTTGGGCGATAATCGACCGTCCCATCGTCGAGCCCCGCCATCAGTTCGATGGCGGCGGGCGTCATGCGGGCTTCGGTATAGCGGTAGGCAGCGGCGTTATCGCCGTCGATATTCCCGAAATTCCCTTGACCGTCGACGAGCGGATAGCGGAGCGAGAAACTCTGCGCGAGGCGGACCATCGCGTCATAAACGCTTGCATCGCCGTGCGGGTGGTATTTGCCGATGACGTCGCCAACGACGCGGGCCGATTTCTTATAACCGCCTGTTGGATCAAGCTTCAGCTGGCGCATCGCCCAGAGCAGGCGGCGGTGAACTGGCTTTAGACCATCGCGCAGATCTGGGAGCGAGCGCGCTGTAATGGTCGACAGCGCATAGACGAGATAGCGTTCCGACAGCGCGGCATCGAACGGCGCATCGACAATCGAGTCGAACGGGTCGTCAGAGCCTGCGGGCGGGTCGATCACATCAGCCATGGGTCGCGCCTAGACGATTGCAGCCCGCTTGGGAATCACATCAGCCTGCTTTGGGCCGACGGATCAAACCTTCTTGTGCACAAGTGGCCACAAGGCGGCCGTCACGGGTATAGATCGACCCGCGATTGAAGCCACGACCGCGCGCGGCCCAAGGGCTATCGCAATGATAAAGCAGCCAGTCATTCACGTTCACATCGTCGTGAATCCACACAGCATGGTCGAGGCTGGCGGACATGAAGCCCGGTGTCACCCATGTCACGCCGTGCGGAAGCGTGCTGGTGCCCAGCAAATAGCTGTCACTGGCATAGGCCAAGATGGCGCGGTGCATGGCGGGTGCATCGTCAATCGGCGCTGCCAGACGGAACCAGATGCTCTGCACAGCCGGCTCGCGGTTCTCGATGCCGAGCCAGTCACGTGGGTCCACCGGGCGGTATTCGATGGGCCTTGCCTGGGTGAAGCGTTCCCGCGCTTCCTCGGGAATTCGATCCGCAAACCGCAACCGCAGCTCAGCTTCATTCGCTAAGTTCTCCGGCCCGACCACATCAGGCATAGCATCCTGATGCTCGTAGCTTTCTTCCAGCTTCTGGAAGGAGCAGGCAAGGTTGAGGATCGGCTTGTCCTGCTGCAGCGCGATGACGCGCCGCGTGGAGAAGCTGCCGCCGTCAAAGTCGCGCTCGACGCGGTAGGTGATTTCAAAATCTTCGCTGCCGGCCCGCATGAAATAGGCGTGAAGCGAATGGGCAATCCGCTCCGGCGCGACAGTGTCCTGCGCGGCCATCAGGGCCTGCGCAATCACCTGCCCGCCAAAGACGCGGCCGAAGCCGCCGGGCTTGCGCTTTCCAAGATACCAGCCATCGCCCATGCGCTGGACAGTGAGGAGCGTGGTCAGGTCGGAAACGAGCTTCTGCGGATCAGTCATGACGGGCCGTTTGCAGCGCCTTTGGGGCAAATGCAATGGCGCATCGGATGACGTTACGTCAGACTTGGCGCGGGCCGGTTGGTGCCGGACGGGCCTTGCGCGCATAGCGGATTGTCGCGCCGACGACAGCGAAACCACCCAGCATCTGCGCCCAGGCCGCAGGCTCCGGCACCCCGGCCAACGGTCGGAACGCATAAGCAGGGCCAGACGACAATGAGGCCAATTGCGGCTTTGACGGGACGGACGGCTCATCCAAAGAGATCTTGACGGGTTCAGCTTCCGCCGCGCTCACCTTGATCGGCTGAGTCCCGAGCACCACCGGAATAGGGTCCGCACAAACCGGAACTGCCTGCGCCGTCTGTGCGACGGGCTTGCGAAGCGCGAGGCGGGCCCGCTTCGGCTGTTTGGCCTGCTTAGGGGCCGTCGCTGAATGGACAGCCTTACGAACAGAGGGAACCTGCGTGGTTACAACCGCCGTTCCGACAATCGGACAGATGCACAAAGCGGCCGCTTTTGCGGCCTTAGATGCTGCTACGCTACCGAGCACTTTTACCCCCTGACGAGCTGTGTGCGGGACCTCCCGCACCAACGCCCGCACTCATAACCAGATCGAATATTAATCGTTCCGAAACGGTAATGTCATTTTTCAGATCGGCAAAGCAGGAAAGCCACAAGCGTCGATAAATTCGTAATGAATATCAAAGGTTACCGGATGGGAACGGTTGGCAAAACCGGCTGCGTCTGCGCACTCGGCGCCCGCCGCGCCGTCAGAATTTTGATCGACGGCGCCAGCATCTGGCCCTTCATATGGCCCTCCCCGAGCGTTGGAGACGTCGGGGCTGCGTGGATTTTCCGGACGACGTCCATCCCGTCCACCACATAGCCAAAGACGGCATAGCCCGCATTATCGCCGGGCTGCGAGGGATCTGCATCCAGCGCCGGCAGCGGGCTGACAAGGATCGAAAAATCCCCTGTCGCCGTGCCGGGTGCCCAACGCGCCATGGAAAGTGCCCCTGTCAGATGCTTGAGGCCAGACTTAGTTGTTGGTTCGTGCGCGACAGGCTTCAGGATGCGCTTGGGGTCATTCTGCGTGCCACCCTGAATAAGGCCCTGCCCATTGCCCGCCTCGTCCGTGCCCAGCCGCATCGCGCGGTAGAAAACGGTGCCGTCAAAGCGGCGCTGGTCAACATAGCGCAGGAAGTTGGCAGTGGTCAGCGGGGCGTGCTCCCGGTCCACCTCGACAGTGATCTTGCCCTGCGATGTCACAAGGATGACCCTCACCTTGGGCGCGGTATCGACCGGCTGGAGCGCGACGGGACGTGGCGCGGGTTTGCGCTTCTGAGCGGCCTCCGCAGGTGCAAAGGCCATCACCAGCGCTAAAAGCATCACGGCCTTCAAAAGACATAGACCCAAGATCTGCAAAAAAGGGGGGACCCGCTTTTGCGCGGCACCAAGCCGAGCGGCGGTGGAGGCAAAGGAGGCGGTGAGATTCTTCATGCACGTGAACATGCCTCGTCTTCCTTGCTGTAGGAAAGTGAAAAATGCGCCCCTGCGATATAGAAGACCGATAGCCCTGCCATCCCCGCTGCCTTGACGCTGCTCCCCCGCCCGCCCATGGCGCGGTGATGACAGCTTCCGCCTCCACCCGAAAAGTGGCCTGCCCTTTGCTCTTGGTGCTTATGCCATCTGGGGGGCGATGCCGATCTACATCAAGCTTCTTGGTGCGCTGTCCGCCTTTGAAGTGCTCGCGCATCGCATCCTGTGGTCGCTGCCGGTCGCTCTCGCCTGCGTGTTCGGCCTCAAGCAATGGAACGACTATCGGGCCGCGATGACGCAGCCGCGCCTTTTGGGCGTCATGCTGCTGAGTTCGGCGCTCATTTCGATCAACTGGACCGTCTATATGTGGGCGGTGATGCACCAGCAGGTGCTGGCCACCAGTCTGGGCTATTACCTCAACCCGCTCGTCAACGTCCTGTTGGGACGCATCGTGTTGAAGGAGCGGCTGAACCGCCCACAAGCGCTCGCCGTGGGCGTGGCGGCCACCGGCGTTGGCATCATGCTATTTCAGGAACCCGGCGCCATTTGGATCAGCCTGACACTGGCGCTCAGTTTCGGGAGCTATGGCCTCGTCCGCAAGATGGCACCTGTATCGGCTGTGTCGGGGCTCTCCGTGGAAGTCACTTTGCTTGCCCCGCTTGCGTGTCTGGCGCTCGCCGGTGGGCTGGCGACCGAAGGCGGTTTTGGCAGTTCAACCGACACCAACCTTCTCCTGATGGGCAGCGGCCTCATCACTGCAATTCCGCTCCTGATGTTTGCGACTGCGGCCCGACGCATGAGCTACACCGCGCTTGGCTTCGTCCAGTATATGTCGCCGACGATCGTGTTCTTCCTCAGCATCTTTGTGTGGCATGAGCCGATCAACGCCGCCCGCCTCGCCTGCTTCGCGCTGATCTGGACCGCGATTGCGATCTTCAGCATTGATGCTTTGCACCGCGCCCGCAAACCCGCGGTGGAGCCTGTCGCGCTGGATTGAACGTAGGAAGGGTTCACTTAAAAAGGCCCTTGCCCCTCCCCCGTTTGGGCTGAGCCTGTCGAAGCCCCGTTCTTGCTTTGCTTAGAGGGTGGCGTTGCCCTCCTCCGAGATCAACGCTCAGGAAGGACGGCCCTTCGACAAGCTCAGGGCGAGCGGTTTCTTTGGCGCGTTATTAGAGAACCCCAACAAAAAAGGGGCCGCATTGCTGCGACCCCCTCTTTGTGTTCGTTGCGTGAAAAGCGCAGACGATCAGTCGTCGCTCTTCAGGAACGCAGGCATGTGATCGGGGTTACCCCCTTCGCTGCCTTCCGAGTTTTCCCGACGTGGGCCACGATCACCGCCGCGTCCGCCACCGGGGCCACGCTTGCGATCACCGCCACCGCCGTCACGACGGGGACCACGATCCCCACGGTCGCCGCGATCACCGCGCGGTTCACGCGGTTCGCGGGCCGGACGGGTGTCTTCGAGTTCCGCACCAGTTTCCTGATCGACAACACGCATCGACAGGCGAACCTTGCCGCGCGGATCGATTTCGAGAACCTTGACCTTCACGGCCTGGCCTTCGGTGACGACATCAGTCGGCTTTTCGACGCGTTCGTTGCGCATTTCGGACACGTGGACGAGACCGTCCTTGCCACCCATGAAGTTCACGAAGGCACCGAAATCAACGATGTTGACGACCTTGCCGTCATAGACCTTACCAACTTCGGCTTCCTCAACGATGCCGAGGATCCACTTCTTGGCGGCTTCGATCTGATCGATGTCCGACGACGAGATCTTGATCACGCCTTCATCATCAATGTCGACCTTGGCGCCGGTGGTGGCGACGATTTCGCGGATGACCTTGCCGCCCGTACCGATTATGTCACGGATCTTCGACTTGTCGATCGTGATCGTTTCGATTCGCGGGGCGTGTGCCGAAAGTTCGCTGCGGACTTCGTTCAAAGCCTTGGCCATTTCGCCAAGGATGTGCGCGCGGCCTTCCTTCGCCTGGGCCAGAGCCTTTTCGAAGATTTCCTTCGTGATGCCGGCAATCTTGATGTCCATCTGCATCGTGGTGATGCCTTCGGACGTGCCGGCGACCTTGAAGTCCATGTCACCCAGATGATCTTCGTCACCCAGAATGTCGGACAGGATCGCGAAATCCTTGCCTTCGAGGATGAGGCCCATGGCGATACCGGAGACGGGGCGCTTGATCGGCACACCGGCATCCATCATCGCAAGCGACCCACCGCAAACCGACGCCATCGACGACGAGCCGTTGGACTCGGTGATGTCACTGGTCAGACGGATCGTATAGGGGAACTCTTCCTTGGTCGGCAGCACAGGGTGGAGCGCGCGCCAGGCGAGCTTACCATGACCGATTTCACGACGACCCGGCGCGCCGAAGCGGCCGACTTCACCGACCGAATAGGGCGGGAAGTTGTAGTGCAGCATGAAGTTTTCGTAGCGCAGGCCACCAAGACCATCGATCATCTGCTCTGCGTCCTTGGTGCCCAAGGTGCAGGTGGCGATCGTCTGGGTTTCCCCTCGCGTGAACAGGGCAGAGCCATGCGCGCGCGGCAGGAAGTGCGTTTCACCGACGATGGGACGGATCTGCGTGGTGGTGCGGCCGTCGATGCGGGTGCCGTCCTTCAGGATGGCGCCACGGACGATTTCCGCTTCCAGCTTCTTCATCAGCTTCTGCGCGGCCATCTGGTCTTGCGGAGTGGCGTCAGCGAAAGCGTCCTTGGCCTTGCCACGGGCTTCGTTGAGCGCGTTGGCTCGGGCCGACTTGTCGGTCAGCTTGTAAGCGGCGGCAATGTCCTTGCCGATCAGCTTCTTGAGCTTGTCCTTGGCAGCACCGAGATCGGCCTGAGCCGGCATGTCCCAAGGCTCCTTAGCGGCCTGTTCGGCCAGCTTTACGATGGCCTTCACAACTTCACGGCAGCCATCATGTGCAAACAGAACGGCACCGAGCATGATTTCTTCCGAAAGCTCATTGGCTTCGGATTCCACCATCATCACGGCGTCGTAAGTAGCAGCGACAACGAGGTCGAGATCACCTTCGGCAACCTGTTCGTCGGTCGGGTTCAGGATGTATTCGCCGTTGAGGTACGTCACGCGTGCGCACCCGATCGGGCCCATGAAGGGCACACCCGACAGCGTCATTGCAGCCGAGGCAGCGACCATCGCCAGAATGTCAGGCTCATTTTCGCCATCATAGGAAAGCACCTGCGCGATGCAGTTGATTTCGTTGTAGAAACCTTCTGGGAACAGCGGACGGATCGGACGGTCGATCAGGCGGGAAACCAGCGTTTCCTTTTCTGTCGCGCCACGCTCACGCTTGAAGAAGCCACCGGGAATACGGCCGGCAGCCGAATACTTTTCCTGATAGTTGACGGTGAGCGGGAAGAAGTCCTGCCCTTCCTTCACCTTCTTTGCGGCCGTAACGGCGCACAGGACAACAGTTTCGCCGAGGGTCGCGATGACCGCGCCGTCGGCTTGACGGGCAACCTTGCCCGTTTCGAGTGTCAGGGTTTGTCCGCCCCACTCGATGGATACAGTTTTCGTGTTGAACATCATTTTTCCTTCAAACCGGCGGCCCTATGCCTGCCGGCTTCCTTCAAATGCGGACATCTGGTCCGCGCAACCGCACCTGTCACCGAATTGCGGCAGGCCGGAATAAACTCCGGAAAAGTCTTCCGGATGTCAAAAGGGCGCCCGGAGGCGCCCTTCCAATTACTTGCGAAGGCCGAGCTTCGCGATGAGCGCCAGATAGCGCTCCTGATCAATCTTCTTCAGATAGCTGAGCAGCGAACGGCGGGTGTTGACCAGAGTCAGCAGGCCGCGACGCGAGTGGTTATCCTTCGCGTGCGTCTTGAAGTGCTCGGTCAGGTTGATGATGCGCTCGGTCAGGATCGCGACCTGGACTTCGGGGGATCCCGTGTCGCCTTCGGTGCGGGCGTGTTCCTTGATGAGTTCGGCTTTGCGCTCAGTGGTAATCGTCATGTCTTCATTTCCTTCGACATCGGGCTTTTAGAGGTTGAAGCCGCGTTCCACCGTGACGGTGCCCTGTTGCACATCCACCAGCGCGACAGGCACTTCGGCCAGCGTTGCAAGATGAAGGCCGTTGGGTGCGGCAACCCCGGACAAGACACGCCCCTGACGGAGCGCTGCGGCCTGACCGGCGTCGAGAGCAAGCGCCGGGATGTCGTCCAGCGCTGTTCTCAATGGCAACACAAGGTCGCCAAGGGTGCGGGCCTTAGCGTTTTCGTCCAGTTTGTCCAGCGAAATCGCGCCTTCAAGGCCGAACGACCCTGCCTTCACGCGGCGGAGCATGGTGACATGACCGACCGTGCCAAGCGCCAACGCAATGTCGCGGGCGAGGCTGCGGATGTAGGTGCCTTTGGAAACGTGGGCTGTGAGGGTGATGTCTTTGAGCCTTGTCTCCCCATCGACTTGCGATGGGGAGGTGGCAGCCGGAACGGCTGACGGAGGGGCAATGGCACCTTCGCTGGCCCCTCCACCATCCTTCGGATGGTCCCCCTCCCCATCGCTAGTCGATGGGGAGGCACTGATCGTCAGAGAATGGATCACAACATCCCGCCCGGCGAGCACAACCTCTTCCCCGGCACGCGCCAGATCATAAGCCCGCTTGCCATCGACCTTCAGCGCGGAAAAAACGGGCGGAACCTGCGTGATCGGCCCGGTGAATTGCGGCAGGACAGCTTCTACTTCCGCCAATGTTGGCCGGACTTTGCTCTCTGCAATGACCTGACCCTCCAAATCGAGGCTATCGGTCTGGGCGCCAAAGGTGATCGTGAAGTCATAGACCTTCGACGCATCGAGCATCCGGCCGGCGAGTTTGGTCGCCTCGCCCAGTGCGACAGGCAGGATGCCGGTCGCCAGCGGATCAAGTGTGCCGCCATGGCCAACCTTCACCTTGGCATAGCCGCCTTCGCGCAGGGCCCGTTTCACCCATGAAACGACATTGGTGGACCCCATGCCAAGCGGCTTGTCGATGACGATCCAGCCATGGAGCGCGTCAGGCGCCTCAGCCACGGACCTTTTCCATGAAATGCTTGCGGCACAGAGCCACATAGCGGTCATTGCCGCCAATCTCCGTCTGCGCACCTTCTTTGACGGCGTTGCCCGCCGCATCGACGCGCAGGTTCATGGTCGCCTTGCGCCCGCACTCGCACACGGCCTTCAGTTCAACCAACGTGTCGGCGATGCCAAGCAGCGCAGCCGAACCCGGGAACAGTTCCGCCTGAAAATCGGTGCGCAAGCCATAAGCGACGACGGGGATGTTCGCTTCATCGGCCAGCCGTGCCAGCTGAAGAACCTGATCGCGCGTGAGAAACTGCGCTTCATCCAGCAACAGGCAGGCAATGGGCCGGGTTGCGTTCTCAGCGGTCACTTCGGCCCACAGATCCGTATCGGGCGAGAACTTGTGCGCATCTGCCTGCAGCCCGATGCGGCTGGTGATGACGCCGGTATCGTAGCGGTCATCCAGCGCCGCGGTCCACAGCATCGTCTCCATGCCGCGTTCGCGATAGTTGAAATCGGCCTGCAGCAGCGTGGTCGATTTCCCCGCATTCATGCTGGCATAATAGAAATAGAGCTTGGCCATTACTCGTCGCTGGTCAGGTCCTGCGCCACCTTGGGCGCACGCAGCAAGGTGTCGATATGCGTGCCTTCATCAAAGCTCTCGTCCGCTAAGAACTTCAGCTTGGCCGCATATTTTTGCTGCACGCGCGACGCCACTTCGCGTTGCAGATAGGCGGTGTTGGTGCGCAGCGCCTTCAGCACGGCCGCTTCATCCTTGCCGAGCAGCGGCTTGATGAACACCGTTGCGTGACGCAAATCAGGCGACATGCGCACTTCGGTGACGGAGACAGGATGCTTTGCCAGCAATTCGTCATGCACGTCACCGCGCATCAGGATTTCGGAAAGCACATGGCGCACCTGCTCCCCCACGCGGAGGACGCGGACAGACCGGGTTTCGTCAGTATTGGTCATAACGGTCTCCGCCCCCTCCCCCCATAGGGAGAGGGATGCCGGTTAAATCGTACGTTCGCGTTCTTCGACCTCGAAGGTTTCGAGGTAGTCACCCGCCTTGATGTCGGTGTGCGATTCAAACGTCACACCACATTCCAGACCGGCACGAACTTCGGGGACATCGTCCTTGAAGCGACGCAGCGAGGAGATCGACCCGTTGTAGATGATGACATCGTCGCGGGTGATGCGCGCCCGCAGCGCCTTGCGGATGAAGCCATCGACCACGAGAATACCGGCCGCCTTGCCATGCTTGCCAGCCGGGAAGACGTCCTTGATTTCGGCGCGGCCAACGACCGTTTCGAAATATTCGGGGCCAAGCTGCCCAGCCATACCGGCGCGGATATCGTCAAGGAGATCGTAGATGACATCGTAATATTTCAGCGCGACGCCGTTGCGTTCCGCGATTTCGCGGGCCTTGGCATTGGCACGGACGTTGAAGCCGATGATCGGCGCACCCGATGCGCGCGCCAATGTGACGTCGCTTTCGGTGATGCCGCCAACGCCTGCGTGCAGCACGCGGGCCTTGATGTCTTCGTTCGGGATCTTGGCGAGGCTGCCCACAATCGCTTCCACGGTGCCCTGCACATCGGCCTTGATGACCAGCGGATATTCCTGCGCCTGCTTTTCCTTGAGCGCGGAGAACATCGATTCCAGTGAGGCTGGGCCGCTGCCGGTCCGCTTGCGCGTAGCGACTTCGGCACGATAGGCCGCAACTTCACGGGCGCGTGCTTCGCTTTCAACGACGGTCAACGTGTCACCCGCCTGCGGAACGCCCGTCAGGCCGAGCACTTCGACCGGCATGGACGGGCCAGCTTCCTTGATCTGCATGCCCTTGTCGTTCGTCATCGCACGGACACGACCGCTTTCAGCGCCAACGACGAAGATGTCGCCGGTCTTAAGCGTACCGCGCTGAACGAGGATCGTCGCAACGGGACCCTTGCCCTTGTCGAGCTTGGCTTCGATGACCTTGCCTTCGGCAGTCCGGTCCGGATTGGCCTTGAGCTCAGAGATTTCAGCCAAAAGCTGGATCTTCTCAATCAGGTCATCAAGCCCCGTCTTGGCCTTGGCCGAGACTTCGACATCCTGCACGTCGCCCGACATGGCTTCGACGACCACATCATATTGCAACAGCTGCTCGCGCACCTTTTGGGCGTTGGCTTCATGCTTGTCGCATTTGGTGATGGCGATGATCATGGGAACGCCAGCGGCCTTCACATGGTTGATCGCTTCCACCGTCTGCGGCTTGGGGCCGTCATCAGCGGCGACCGCGATCACGACGATATCGGTCACGTTGGCACCACGGGCGCGCATTTCGGTAAAGGCTTCGTGGCCCGGCGTGTCGAGGAAGGTGATCTTCGACTTGTCCTTCATCGTCAGCTGATAGGCGCCGATATGCTGGGTGATACCACCGGCTTCACCCGACACGACGTCGGTGCCCCGCAGGGCATCCAGCAGTGATGTCTTGCCATGGTCAACATGGCCCATGATCGCAACGACCGGTGGGCGCGTCTGCAACGTTTCATCGGCATCCACATCTACATCATTGACGATGTCGATGTCAGAGTCCGACACGCGGACGATGTTATGGCCAAATTCGGTCACCAGCAGTTCAGCGGTGTCCTGATCAATGGTCTGCGTCAGGGTGACGGGCATGCCCATCTTGAACAGCGCCTTCACAAGGTCAGCACCACGTTCGGCCATACGGATGGCGAGTTCCTGAACGGTGATCGCTTCCGGAACCTGCACGTCACGGACCTGCTTGACGGACGGACCTGCCTGATGGGCACGCTTGTCCTTTTCACGCGAGCGGCGAAGGGCGGCCAGCGAGCGGGCACGGACGTCACCATCGTCACCCAAAGCGCGCGTCACGGTCAGCTTGCCATGTTGGCGGCGGTCATCGACGACACGGCCACGGTTGGGACGCGCAGGCGCACCACCGGGGCGACGGGCACCACGATCATCATCATCGGCAATGGGGGCTGTCGGCGCCGGAGCGGCGGGCGCATTGGCCGCACGCTCGGCGGCAAGAGCTGCCTGGCGGGTTTCTTCTTCCGCCAGAACGCGGGCCGCCTCAACAGCAGCTTCTTCGGCCCTACGGTTATCTTCAGCGCGCCGCTTTTCATCTTCGCTGGATTCGCGCCGTTGAATATCTTCGCGACGGCGGGCTTCTTCCAGCATCGACAGACGCGCTTCTTCTGCCTCACGCAGCAGCTTGGCCTGCATTTCCTGACGGGAAAGCGGTGGCTCATGAGGCTTAGGCGCGGGGGGCGGCGGTGGCGGCGCGGCAACGACCGGCGCGGGCGCGGGTGCTTCAGCCACAACAGGCGCTTCAGCGACGACGGGCGTTTCGGCGACTTCGGCCTCACCGGGCTTCCCGATGACGCGACGGCGCTTCACTTCGACCACAACGGTGTTCGACCGCCCGTGACTAAAGCTCTGCTTCACCTGGCCGGTTTCCACCGTCCGCTTGATACCCAGCGGTGCGCGCATGCCCAGCTTCGGTTTGTCGTTAGAGTCGCTCATTCGCTTTTCTCGCGTCCTTCAATCAAATCAACATGCGCCGCGCCCCCGTGGACCTCAGGCGCATTTTGCGCAAGGCCATCGAGAGTTTGGCGTCCTATAAAATGGTGCCAGCGGTCTACCGCTTGCCCGACACGACCGGCTGCCAGCTTGTCTGTTACGGCAATATGGACAACGTTTTCGCGACCCAAGGCTTGACTTAACATAGCGCGTCCGGCCGTAATTACCAGTCCCGCTTGGCCACTGCCCTCGCTGTCGGAGCCGACCCGCCAAGCCTGATCAAGCTTTCGGTTGCCATCGGTTCCCGCATCTTCGGCATGGATGAGCAGGCGGACCTTGCCAGCCCGCGCCGCTTCCGCAATCCGATCAGACCCGGTCAGCAGCATACCCGCCCGTGATTCCAGTCCAAGCCGATCGAGCGCAGTGCGCGCCAAGGCCGCTTCGATAAGGTCCGGCAGATCATCAGGCGCCGTCACACCGCCCGATTTAAAAGCACGCGCAAGGGCGCCTTTCAGCTTGCCCTTGGCGATCGCCTCTTCGAGCGTGGGACGGTCAACGCCAATCCACGCGCCCCGGCCCGGAGCGCGTGCGCGGACGTCGGGCGCGACAACATTGTCAGGCCCGACCGCGAGGCGAATGAGGCCCGATTTCGGACCCCGTTCACCCGTTATTATGCAACGACGTTCTGGTTCATGCTGAGGTTCCCGCATCGGCGGTCTCCTCGTCGGCGAACCAGTGTGCACGGGCTGCCATGATGATCTCGTTGCCTTGCTCTTCCGACAGGGCATAATCTGAAAGCACGCCGCCGCGGGCTTCAGTGGTGTTGGTGCGGTTACGACGACCTTCGTCGCGACGCTTGCGCTCGACCAGTTCGTCGGTGGCAAGGTCGGCCAAATCGTCGAGCGTCTTGATGCCGGCCTTACCGAGCGTGACGAGCATCGCTTCGGTCAGATGCGGCAGTTCGGCCAGAGCGTCTTCAACGCCCAGAGCCTGACGCGCCTCACGATTGGCGACTTCGCGACGATCCAGCGATTCCTGCGCACGCTCCTGAAGTTCGGACGCGATTTCATCATCCAGACCTTCGATGGAGGCGATTTCATCCGGCTGAACGTAGGCGATTTCTTCCATCGTGCTGAAGCCTTCGGCCACCAGCAACTGGGCGAGCGTTTCATCAACGTCGAGTTCCTGCTGGAACATTTCGGACTTCTCGATGAATTCGCGCTGGCGCTTCTCGCTCGAACCCGTCTCGGTCATGATGTCGATGGCCGAGGCCGTCAGGATCGAGGCAAGACGCACATTCTGGCCGCGACGGCCGATGGCGAGGGAGAGCTGATCGTCAGGCACGACGACTTCGATGCGCTCTTCTTCCTCATCGATCAGCACGCGGCTGACGGTGGCGGGCTGGAGCGCGTTCACAACAAAGGTCGCCATGTCGGTCGACCAAGGAATGATGTCGATCTTTTCGCCCTGAAGTTCCTGCACAACCGCCTGAACGCGACTGCCCTTCATGCCGACGCAGGCGCCGACCGGATCGATGGAACCGTCATGGCTGATGACGCCAATCTTGGCGCGGCTTCCGGGATCACGGGCGCAGGCCTTGATCTCGATAACGCCGTCGTAAATTTCCGGCACTTCCTGCGCGAACAGCTTGCGCATGAAATCAGGATGCGCGCGGCTCAGGAAAATCTGGGGTCCACGGTTTTCGCGACGGACGTTAAAGATGAGCGCGCGGACGCGGTCGTTGATGCGGAGCACTTCGCGCGGGATCTGCTGGTCGCGGCGGATCACGCCTTCGGCACGGCCAAGATCAACCACGACATGGCCGAACTCAACGCGCTTGACGACGCCGGTGATGATTTCGCCCGCGCGGTCCTTAAACTCTTCAAACTGACGCTCACGCTCGGCATCGCGGACCTTCTGGAAGATCACCTGCTTGGCGGCCTGAGCGGCGATGCGGCCGAACTCGATTGGAGGCAGCGGGTCGACGATGAAGTCACCCAGCGCGGCGCCCGGCTGCAGCTTCTGGCCGTCGTTCAGGCTGACCTGCTTGAAATAGTCATCCACTTCTTCAACGACTTCAACGACGCGCCACAAACGCATGTCACCCGACGTCGAATCGATCTTCGCGCGGATGTCATTTTCAGCACCATAACGTGCACGGGCGGCACGCTGGATGGCGTCTTCCATCGCTTCAAGCACGATCGCCTTGTCGATCAGCTTTTCGCGGGCAACCGCGTCGGCAATAGCAAGAAGCTCAGCCTTATTGGCAGAGACGGCGTTGGACATGGGTCTTACCTTTCCACAGAAATGACGTCCGCACCCTCGGAAGAGAGCGGCGCGGTGGCTTTGATGAGCGCATCGGTCAGCAACAATTTGCCAGTGCCGATCACGGAATAGGGTATGCGCACTGTCTCGCGCGTTTTCGACGTGATGATGACAATCACATCATTTTCCAGCTCGCAAAGACGGCCTTCGACCTGCTTGCGGCCTTCAAAACCGTCCGGAATGCGCACGCGGGCATCAAAGCCCTTCCAGTCGGCATAATCTTCCAACCGGGTGAGCGGACGATCAATGCCCGGCGAGCTGACTTCCAGCCGATAGGCTTCCTCAATGGGGTCAAGCTCGTCGAATAGGTCGGATATGGCACGCGACAGGGCGGCGCAGTCCTCGATGACCAGCTGACGCGTGTCGGGCCGTTCGGCCATCACCTGCAGCGTGGGGTCGGTCGTGCCGCCGAACATTTTGACGCGCACCAGCCGCAACCCCTGAGCATCCGCCAGGGGTTGAATAAGTGCTGTCAGTGCGGCGATATCCGCCATCGGGTCTCCGTCATCAAAGTCACGCAAAATACAATGCAGTCTCGGCGCCGGAACCGGTTGGTTCCGACCTCAACATTTATAACGATGTCGAGAAGACGTCGCTCCTATAGTCTGCAGCGCGGCCGACGGCAAGCGGAGTCTCACCCGCCCGACGTGCTGGCGTGCGCAGCGATCTTTCTGGCCGGCCTTTCTGGCCGGCACGCGTAAATAAAACCTCCATAATCACGCTTTATTAATCCAAATTGGTTCTAACGGGATTTACGAACAGTGGGGGTTCGAATGTCTACAACCTGTCCGATTAGTGAAGACCGCAGGGAACCGCGTTGGCCGGTATCGATGCCGTGCAAGCTGCGTTGGACCAACGGCCTTAAAATGGACGCCGAAGTGATCGATATCACGTCGGTGGGCTGCCGCGTGCGCTACACAGGCGCCTCCCCGCGCTGTGGGTACCTCCTCTTATCCTTCGGCAACTATAATTCTTTCGACGCAGAGATTGTCTGGGCAAAAGACGGCGAAGCGGGAATGGCATTCCGCCCGGCGATTCACTCCGCTGTGCTGGACCATATCGTCCGCGCAAACCCTGCAGCCGAACCAGACGCCTAAATCCCCTTCCGCCTATCCCTTTGACGGCCCATCGCAATCGCGATAGGGAACATAAAAGGAACAATTGAACCGGCGGAAAGAATGGAAGAGGCGCACATCCGAAAGGTGATCCATATCGACATGGACGCCTTTTTTGCGTCGGTCGAGCAGCGTGATGCGCCGGAACTTCGCGGAAAGCCTGTTGCGGTCGGCGGTGGCGGCGCCCGGGGAGTTGTGGCGGCGGCCAGTTATGAAGCCCGCACCTTCGGCGTCCGCTCTGCCATGCCCTCGGCCCGCGCACGGCGGCTCTGCCCAGACCTTATCTTCGTGCACCCTCGCTTTGACGTCTATCGGCATGTATCTGGCCAAATCCGCGACATTTTCCTGTCTTGGACGCCCCTCGTCCAGCCATTGAGCCTCGATGAAGCCTATCTGGACGTCACCGAAAACCTAAAGGGGGAGCCATCCGCCACACGCATTGCAGAGGCGATCCGCGCCCAGATCAAAGCGAAGACGTCCCTCACGGCATCGGCAGGCGTGTCTTACAACAAGTTCCTCGCCAAAATCGCCTCAGACATGGACAAGCCTGATGGGCTCTATGTCATCAAGCCTGCACAGGGCGCGGACTTTGTGGCCGGGCTGCCGGTGCGCAAATTCCATGGGGTCGGCCCCGCCACAGCGGCGAAGATGGAAGGCTATGGCATCATCACCGGAGAAGATTTGCGCAGCCGCAGCCTTGATTTCCTGCAGCTCAAGTTCGGTAAAGCAGGCCATTATTATTATTGGGCGGCGCGCGGAATCGATAACCGACCGGTCAATCCCAATCAGGAACGCAAATCCATTGGCAGCGAAACAACCTTCAGAAGCGACCTGACGACCTATGAAGCGTGCATGGCAGAACTGCATGGGCTTATCGAAACCGTCTCGCGCCACTGCAGCCGTCGCGATCTTGCGGGAAAAACGGTCACACTCAAACTCCGCTATGCCGATTTTCGCACCGTCACCCGCAGCCGCACGGTTTCCCGCCCGGTCAGCGATGCAGACACCATCCGCGACATTGTGGCACTACTGTTGAACGGGTTGATGCCATTGCCGCAGGGTGTGCGGCTGCTGGGGATCACTCTTTCGGGCTTTTCCGACTCGCGTCCGGACGCCCAAGCCCCCCAGTCTGGACTGTTCGGTGCAGAACTTTAGGGGCAGCGCCCAACTTTCGATGCCAAAATGACAGGACATGATTTTGACCAAGGCCCAGAAACATAGCCGCTTCCAAGGTTAACCGACCCTTTCACATCGCAACAATGCCAAACTGGCATCGCTTCCGGTTGAGCGCGCGGAGCCGATGACAGAAGTTAACCTTCTGAACGTGGTTTTCCACGCTCGGGTCTCACAAACTTGTCACCACGCATAATGACAGTCATGACGCAGGTGGACCCGTTCCACCTGCGTCCTTTTTTTGGGCTCGCCCGAAGGGTTCAGAGATGACACGCAAATCCATCGGCCTTCTCAGAATAGCTGAACGCGCGACAATGCTGGATTTTGTTCACCTTGCTGCGATTATCAGCTGCTCGGCATGGACCGCAAAGCTCATCATCGAGGATCGTTTTGGTTCCGTTCAAACGGCCGCGGTGCAGATAATGCACGGCTTGCAGGCGGCCCCAGCAGGCCCAAGCCTCACCATCCGGCTCGACGAAGTTGGCAGATCTGCCGCGCGCTGAAGCGGGCGCGTCAGAGTCCGTTTGCGAAGCTCACAATATCGGCAATCCGTGCGGGTTTAGACAGGCAGCCCGACGGCATGATCGGCAGAGCGGAAATCTCTTCGGCATCAGGCGTGCGGCCACTGAGCACCAGAAACTTGAGATGACGGGCGGCCAATTCCGGATCTTGGGCAACCCGACGGATCAAATCCAGTCCACTCTCAGTGCCCAACCCCAAGTCAACCAGCGCGCCCTTTAGCGACGGATATTCCCGCAGCTTGGCAAGGGCTGCATCAACCGTACCGGCGCAGGCCGCGACATGGCCGAAGCTGTCGAACAGCTCTGCCATTTCCGCGGCCAGGTCGGCTTCATCTTCGACCACCAAGATGGCAGGCGCATCGGCGGCAGGCGGTGCCGATGGCACAGCGGGGGCGGAAGGGGCATCAGCGTCGGCTTGCACTGTCACGTGTGTCTCAACGCCTGAAAGATTGCGCTCAATAGCGGCCAGCAATTCATCAAACGACACTGGTTTGATCAGGCATTCCTTGGCACCAAGGCTGCGCAGCGTTTCAATCGTTTCATGGTCGCCGTAAGCCGTCATCATGATCATGATCGGTGATGCGATGCGCGAGCTGCGCACAGCCTTCAGGATGCCAATGCCGCCAAGGCTAGGCAACTGAACGTCGCACACCACAAGGCCCGGACGATAGAGTTCAATAGCAGCGATTGCCTCTCCGCCATCGCCCCGGTCGAGCACGTCATATCCCTCGCCCTGCAGCAAATCGACAAGATCGAGCCGCAGAGCTTCTTCGTCCTCAACGATGAGGATGCGGGCGTCGGTCATTCTGTCACCTCTTCGGTAGGCTTATCTTCTGGGCGCTTGGACTTGCGCGATGCACCGGCAAGGCGGAAGCGGAGGAACACGCAGGTGCCGCTATCCTCTCCATCTGCCACACGGATTTCGCCCCGATTGGTGGTCGCAAAGACACTGGCCAGATGCAGGCCGATGCCAGACCCCGTGGTGCCGGTTGCGTTGGCACCGCGATAAAAACGGTCAAAAATGTGCGGCTTATCTTCCTCCGCAATGCCACTGCCATAGTCTGTTACGGTTATAATCGCATTGAACTGCTTGCGTTCAACACGGACATCGATCGGCTTTTCGGGCGGTGAGTATTTCTCCGCATTTTCAAGGACCGCAATCAGCGTCAGGCGCATGAGTTCCGGGTCGGCGAGCACAACAAGCTCTGGTTCTGCAAAAACATTGAAGGCGCGGTCAACTCCGGTCGCTTTGAACTCATTGCAGACTTCGACAATCAATTTGCCAAGGTCAACCGCCGCCATCGGCGCTTTGCCCTTGCCGCTGTCGATGTCGAGGAGCCGGACGAGACGCGTCAACAGGCCTGCAATCCGCCCAGTTGAACGGCGCATTTTCCGGGCACGCTCAACAACGCCTGTCGGCTCCAAACTGCTCGCCCGGCGTTCCAGAATTTGGGCGCTGGAATCGATGACAGCAAGCGGTGTCCGGATTTCGTGGCTCATGACGCGCATGAAGCGGCGTTGAGTTTCGTTGGCTTCACGTTCCTTTTCAAGCGCCGCTGCCACGAGCTTTTCCTGCGCTTGGCTGCGCGCTTCGGCCGCAGACAGCTTCCTGTGCACGTCCATCAGATGCATGCCGAACCGGTCAATCTCTTCGACTTGCGACCCGCTGAATTCTGGGTCTTTCCCTCCGCGCGTCATGGTTTCAACTACGCCGGACAATTGTTCGAGCGGCTGGGCGACGACATGGCTCATCCGGCGCGACCGGACATAGAGGAACGCGAAGTAACCGAGATAAAAGAGCACGAGGATCACCAACATGATGACGGTCGCACGCGTATATTGTGCACGCAGATTGTCGGCCGTCTGGTTGATGTTGGTTTCGTTGCCAACAACGATGAGATGCCAAGCCGGGCCGTCGACTTGAGCAAAAGCGGCGATACGCTCTGTTCCGCCGAGTTTGAAGTGAACATAGCCGCGTCCCTTATCGGACACTGCCTTGCCAAGCACCCGGGTATCTTCCCGCTTCAACAGGTTGAATTGGCCGGGCTTGAAGGTGTTCTTGGAAATCGCTTTGGCGTAGCTGTGGTCCTTGAGTTCCTGGACGCCAAGGTCCTTTTCCCCTGACGGCTGGATCGCAATGATCGTGCCGTCTCGCCCGATGAGCATGGCATAGGCGTTCCAAGGCAAGTCTGTTGCCAGAAGATGGTCAACCAGAGACCGGATCGTCACGTCAATGCCGACCACGCCTTCAAGCCGGTTACCAATGTAGACCGGCGCGATTGAGGAGACCATCCAGCCCTGGCCTGCAGGGTCAATATAAGCGTCGGTCCAGACCGACTTACGCTTAGGATTGTGCGCTGAATCCGCCTCAAAATAGAAATTGAAGGACGGGATGTTCATGCGCGCGGGATAAGTCGACGTATCGATATAGGGGTAGATACGGTTGTAGCTGTCAAACGTGTTGAAATAGACTTGGGACACCAGCGGATTGCTGTTCTTGATGTCGGCCATCAATGGGTCAAGCCGTTGCGTCCGCCAGACCTTTGCCAGCGCCGCGTCATCAATTGGCACGATGCCGCTGAAGTAAGATGCCGTCGTCCCATTGTCGCTTATCGTGCGAAAGGCGCCATTTTTATCGAACACAAAACGCGACCGTTCTGCCCCCGTTGGCGTCGCCTCCGTCACAAGGGCGCTGCGCGTCTGCAGCGCAAAGATGGACGTCATGTTCGTAACGCCGCGCAGTGTTTCTGAAATGGTCGTCGCCTCACGCGTGGCGATGTCTTCAAGGTAGCTGTGCGAAATTTCCTGCACCGTGTTGATGTTGGTGTCGTAGCTGAGCCGGCCACTGAACCAGAAAACGGTCAGGAAGCTTATTTCTATCACGAGCAGCGGAATGATGGCCGATCGGAAAAGCGCGCGCCAGAACCAGTCCTGGAGCGAAACCCGCGCCTCTAAGATGCTGCCCTTGTTCAATCGACTATCCCACCGGTGCCACGGCACCCAAAACTTACGATGTTAACGGCAGCGATTGGCCACACTTCACATATTGCCAATCCTGCCGAAACCACCATCGATGGCTGTCCGCCCCATAGCATGGCCGGGTCACCAAAGTCTTAAAATTGCTTTAAGGGAAGTGTGCCAAATTACTGCAAACTGGCACTATCTCCGTTTCGCCAAAGATCCAAAAGCCAGTAACTCCTAGGGAATCGGGTCCGTTCTAGGGAGTGGAGATCGGACCACGATGAGACAGATCGCGTCCAGGCGATCAATTTACGGTGGGGTGAACGGGACGTTATGTTGAAAGAAACTATCAAGCCCTCTCAAGCGATGGCGCTCAATATCCTTCTTGTTGATGACGATAAGGATCTGCTTGTCGAGCAGGCGGACCTGCTGGATGCGTTGGGCTATAGCTGCCGGACCGCGACCTCAGCTGAGGACGCGAAGATTGCGTTTAACGAGCATCACGACATCAATTTGGTCATTTCCGATTGGTCACTTCCCTCTGGAAATGGCCTTGATTTGATCAAATCTCTTGGTGAAATGAACCGGAATGGCCGTAATTTTGTGGCCATTTTGTTGACGGGCTATCCCTCAATCGAGCTCGCCGTTCAGGCGATGCAGGATGGAATCGTCGATTTCCTGAGCAAGCCTGTTTCCCGCGAAATGTACGAAGCGGCCCTAAATCGCGCGAGCGAACGACTGGCCGGGCAGGCGCAAGCAAATTCAGACACCAATGTCGTCGCATCTGTCGCCAACATTCAGGAATCGCTGAACGCACTGATGGGCAAGCTGGGTCTGCAGGATAAAGAAGCGACGACATCTGATGAAGATGTGGCCGCATCGATCCGGAACCCGAATTCGGTGCATCCTGCCGTCCTCAAATCGATCATCAAGGCGCGCCGCAACCGTCAGAAGTATTTTGACGGGGATCTGTTCTCCGATCCGTCGTGGGACATCCTTCTGGAACTGACGGCAGCGCACGTTGAAAACCGTCAGGAATCGGTCACAAGCGTCGCGATCGCGGCATCAGTGCCGGCATCCACCGCCATCCGCAAAATCCGCGAACTTTCTGATCGCGGCCTGCTGAAGCGCTGGACGGATCCAACGGACGCCCGCCGGATCTTTGTTGCGTTGACCGAGGATGCATCAAAGCGGATGCTTGCGATGCTCGCCAGCGCCGAGAATGCGCCAATCATCTGACGATCTGATGGGCGCAACGCGAAAGCAGGATAACAGGACAGCCATCGGCCAGCAGGCGCCGGTGTCTGTCCTGCTGCGCGAATTTCGGGCGCTCATCACCCAGCGGATCCGGCAGTTGACCGGCATTCCTACTCGAAGCGAGCGCCTGACGCTTTCCACAATTCGCGAAATGCATGGCGCAGGCGCTGTCATTGCCGGACAGGATGTCCGCTGGGATCATGTGCGTGAACGCCTGAGCATGACCGTCCGGGGTGAAGGGGACGTTCCTCATATCGCCGAATGGTCCATTCGCGGCGTTGATGCGCGGACCTTTGAGGATTCTCGCACAGATCAGCTCTTGGCAAACTGCTTTTGGGCAGAAACCCCAGCAGGCCCCAGATGGTGCGGACTGTTTGCCAGCGGCAATACCGGCCCGGGCCAGTGGCGTTCCGGCAGCGTGGTCGAAATGCGCCGCGCAGAGGGGCGGCGGGATGCGCCGCGTGATGACAGGCTGACCCAACTGGGCGCTATGGCCTCCACGCTGAGCCATGAACTCAAGCAGCCGCTGGCCACCATCGCTTTCGCGGCTGAAAACGGGAAGCTGCGGCTCGTCGGGCAGACGGATACCCGCAGCGAAAAGGCGCTCGAAAAGTTTGACAAGATCCTTGAACAGGTGGAGCGCGCACGGAACATCACAGGCAAGATGCTGGCCCATGCCAAGGCGGAGGTTGACGCCAATGCCGAGTTTGATCTGGAAGCTGCCATCCGCGCCGCCCAATCGCAAGCCGCAGGCATCCTCGTCCGCGACGACATTCAATATGGGGAAACTGCGATCCCCGAGCACGCAACAATCCTCGGCCTTTCGCGGCTGTCCTTTGAACTCATCATGCTCAACGGCATCCGAAATGCCGTGCAGGCCATCGCCGAGGCACGCGCCAAACATTTGGTGACGCGCGGGCGGATTGATATTGCCGTCAAACGGATCGGCGCCGGCGGCCTTGCCCTGTCCATCATCGATGATGGTGCCGGCATCTCACCTGAGATTGCTGACAAACTGTTCAGCCCCTTTGCGACGTCCAAACAGGGTGAAGAAGGAAACGGTATTGGCCTGCACATGTGCCGCCAATTGGTTGAGAAGGTCGGCGGAACGCTGGACCTTGTGTCCAACCCTGATGCACGCGGCGCGCGGCTGGTGATGACCTTCCCGGAAAGTGCTGTGCGCTTCACCTCGCTTGGCAGCTGGCAGCAAAGCTAAGCCCCCAGAAAGGAAATTTGGCGCCAATCGCGGTGGCACTCCCGACGGCAAGATGGCATATCACCTGTTCACTGCGCCCGTGCGATGGCGCGTCAAGTGGAGGATAGATGATATGGCCGACCAACCCGATCCAGCGAACAACCAGCCACCGGGCTATGTCCCGCCCAAGGTCTGGGTCTGGGATACGGCCAATGGCGGCGCGTTTGCGAACATCAACCGGCCCATTTCCGGCGCGACGCACGACAAGGAGCTGCCGATCGGCAAGCATCCCTTGCAGCTCTACTCCATGGGCACGCCCAATGGCGTCAAGGTCACGATCATGCTTGAAGAGCTGCTCGCCCTTGGCATCAGCGCCGCCGAATATGATGCCTGGATGATCTCCATCGGCGCCGGAGACCAGTTCGGCAGCGACTTTGTGGCGATCAATCCGAACTCGAAAATCCCGGCGATGATGGACCATTCAGTGAGCCCTCCGGTCCGCCTGTTCGAAAGCGCGTCGATGCTCTTTTACCTCGCGGAAAAGTTCGGCCATTTCCTGTCCACCGACACGCACAAGCGGGCGGAAACGATGAACTGGGTAATGTGGCAGATGGGCAGCGCGCCTTATGTCGGCGGGGGCCTTGGACATTTCTACGCTTATGCGCCGTTCAAGATGCAATATCCGATCGACCGTTTCGCGATGGAAACCAAGCGCCAACTGCACGTGCTCGACACGCATCTGGCGACCAACAAGTTCATGGTCGGCGACGACTACACGATTGCCGACATGGCCATCTGGCCCTGGTATGGCTCGATCATGCGTGAAGCCTATAATGCGCAGGAATTTCTGAACGTGAAGGAATACACCCATCTGGACCGATGGGTGACTGAGGTCGGCAAGCGCCCCGCCGTCATCCGTGGCCGTATGGTCAACCGCACCTTCGGCCAGCCGGAAACCCAGCTGCGCGAGCGCCATGACGCGAGCGATTTTGACAATAACCGCGAAGACATGGTCATCGCCCGCGACGGCAAGCGCATCTAACTGACGCGCCGCCACCCACGCATAAAGACGGCGCCGGAGTTTCCCCCGGCGCCGCAATTTCCCAGAGCCCCGCTGCAGGGGCTCTGGCAGGAGAGTTGCTTTAAAACTCGAACTTAACCGAAGCCGAGATCGTCCGTCCGGCCACCGAACGAGCAATCGAGGTATCATACGCCCCGTTGGCATCGGTATCGAACAGGCGGGTCTGGTCACCTTCGGTAAAGCCAGCCTTGTTGAACAGGTTGTTCGCATTGACTGACAGGGTCAGATTGTCACGGACCTTCATGTTCGCAAAGGCGGTGACTGTGGCGAAGCCCGGCTGCACGAAGCGGTTTTCAAAGTCGACATAGGACTTGGACGTCCCGTTGACCGCGCCGCCCAGCGTGAAGCGCTCGGCAAAGGTGTAGGACGCGCCAAGGTTGTAGACCCAATCCGCCTGACGCTGCGGCTTCAGGCCGTTGCGCGCCGGATCGTTAAAGTCCTGCTTGGCCTGTGCGTCCGTCCAGGCACCGTTGCCGAACAGGTTGAAGCCGCCAATGTCATAGTTGAACTCAAGCTCGACACCGCTCGACGTGTAGATGCCACCGGTTGCGAGGTTGGTGGTGATCGAGAAGTTCCGCAGGTTTGCTCGGCCGTTGAAGTAGGTGACATAAAGCGAGAGCGATCCGGGGATGGACGCGCTCGTTTCACGCCATTTCACGCCCGCTTCAATCTGGCGGGTCGAGTTGCGTAGCAGGCCCGGAGCGACGATCTGCGCGTTCGAGAAGGCCCCGAACTGACGGTCGAAGTTCCACGTCGTGCCGCGGCTGTAGCGGCTGAACACGGCCAGATCATCGTTGATCTTATAGTTGGCGCCGAACGAGTAGGACGTGCCGGACAGGCTATCCCCAATCGTGCCGCGCGTGGCCGGATCGTTGATCGGAACGCCGATTTCCGCCGGGCCAATGCTGCCATTCTTGTTCACGTCGACATTGCGGGGCGAGCTGAACTGCGCAAAGCCGCTATAGTGCATCGTCTCACGACGCAGCGAACCGTCGAGGTTGATCGCACCAAATGTCGCGTTCAGGCCGCCATAAACCGCGTCCACATCTGCCTGCATATCCCAAAGGATGTTGCAGCAACCGCCGAACGCGCCGTTATAGGTGTAGACACCCGCTTCGGTGAAACCGGGGACGTTGATGATGGCCGCATCATCCTGCGTGGACACGAGCATCCGGCCCCAATGCCAGGTCTGCTTGAAGTTCTGGACCATCTTGAAATAGCCAGCCGACGCCGTGATGTCGCCACCCGCTGTTTCAAACGTCTTGGTCACGCGCAAGTCGTTCACGAAATTGCCCATGTCGTTCAATTCAGTGTCAAACAGGGCGACTTCGGTGATGAGGTTGTTGCCCGTCAGCGCCAGAAGCGATGCCGAGTTCACCGCAGCGCCCGCATTCGGGCCATTGAAGAACACAGCCGTCGCACCGGGACCAAAATTGGTCGACAGATAGCGGTCGGCGGCGTTCGCGGCGTGCGTGAATGGCGCTACGAAGCGGCCGCTCTGGTTGGCATAGCGGATCTTGTTGTTGACGGTGAGGCCAGCCCCGAGATCAAATTCAAATTCGCCACCGATGGTCTGCGACTTGGTGTGGATGCCATTGCGCAGATCACTGTAGATCAGGTTTCCGCTCGGATCGACGATCGGGAAGCTGATGAGGTTCGGGCTGTGCAACGTCTGCGTGGCGGCGTTAAGGCCGGGCAGGCTGTTGGTTAGGACACCCAGTGTCTTGCCGTAATTGGCAGCGCCAGCCGCAACCGCTGCAACAGAACCGGCCACTTCAGTGATGCGCACCGTCTGCGGCATGTAGGTTGCGTCTTTCTTGTCGATGACCTGACCATAGACACGCACGAAGCTGCCATCGAATTCCTTGGTCAGGCTCGCACGGAACTTGCCGCCGTCAACCGCATTGAAGCCGGCAGGCCGGATGTCGCCGCCAATCTGATAGTGGCCGCCCAAGTGGAAATAGAGATCACCGGCAAGGCTGGCGCCATATTCGGCATCCACGCGCGTGTCCTTATAGTCCACGCCCTTCATGAACTGGATGCTGCCGCCTTCAGTCTTCCCCGTCTTGTTAATGAGGTTGATGATGGCGCCATTGCCATTGGTGGTCAGCGTTGCGGCACTGCCGCCGCGCACCGATTCAATTCGGGCGAGCGTCGCGTCCACCTTCACAAAGCCATCCGCAGGCGCAAAGTTGTGATCACCGAACAACAGGACGGGCAGGCCATCTTCCTGAAGCGAGATAAACTGCGCACCACCGGTGACGGCGGGAAGGCCGCGGACTTGCATGTTGGAGTTGCCGCCGCCGGCCGAAGACTCAGCGCGGATACCGGGTAAACGACGGAAGATTTCCGCCGTGCCGCGCGGTGCAACATTGGCGACGCTATCGACGTCAAGGGCACTGACCGAGACGCTGGTGTCGAGGCGGTTGGTTGCCTTGGCAACGCCGGTCACGACGATCTCAGCGACGCTGGTATCAGTTTCATCTGACGCGTCCTGTGCGACGGCGGGCTGCACGACAAAAGCCGCGACCGCCAGAGTGACGAGCGACGCGTGCATACGGAATGCGGATTTCTTCATAACCTCTCCCCTGACCTTGAACTGGGTCCGCTTTGTGCGGGACGATGCGCTGGATAGCCCGAGAACAATCGATTGCAAACAAAAAATGCAATCGATTGTAAATAACACCATCTTGGTGCAAAGGCGTGGCATTCCGGCCACACCCCGCGCATTGCCATCCCGTTGGACACAGCATGCACCCCGTGGCGCGGCTGTGACATCCAGTTTCGCCTTGATTTGCATCCAGAACCCCTGAAAGGTGAAGCGCGCTGAGGGGTATTCACTGTTCGCATGAGCCAGATCAAGACCATGAAGGAGCTTGCCGATCTGGCGGGCGTCACCACCGGCACCGTTTCGCGCGCTTTGTCCAATTCTCCGCTGATTAGCCCCAAGACGCGCGAACGGCTTCAGGCTCTTGCGCGCGAACATGGCTTCAAACCCAATCTGCTCGCCCGCAACCTGCGAACGCAACGCACCGGCGCCATCGGCGTCCTCATCCCGCTTGGCCATGAAAAGGGCCAGCACATCTCAGACCCGTTCTTCATCACCATGCTCGGCTACCTCGCCGATGAACTGACCGAGCGCGGCTATGATCTGCTGCTGTCCCGCGTCATCCCGGAGGACGAAAACTGGCTCGACCAATATGTCGGCTCCGGCAAGATCGACGGGCTCATCATTATCGGCCAGTCCAACCAGTCCGAAACGCTGGATGAAGTCGCCGCGCGCTATCGCCCGATGGTCGTTTGGGGCGGACACGCGCCGGGACAGGCGCATTGCACCGTGGGGTCCGACAATATCCTCGGCGGAGAGATGGCCGCCCAGCATCTGATTGATCGGGGTTGCCAGCGCATTGCCTTTTTCGGAGACCCGCAGGCGCTCGAAATCGCCCAGCGCCTCGAAGGCTGCAAGCGCGCGCTGGCGCGCGCCGGGCTCGCCGACAAGCTTACCGTCTTGCCCGCCCATCTGGTGGCCGAAGCGGCGCATCCCGACATTGCCGGCTTTCTGGGTTCGGTCAGTGAGCGGCCACAAGGCATTTTCGCCGCGTCCGACGTCATCGCGATGAGCGCGCTGCGTGCCTTGGCCGAATATGGCCTTGCCGTGCCCGGAGATGTGAAGGTGATCGGCTATGACGGCCTTGCCATTGGCGAACAGACCGTGCCGCGACTGACGAGTATCTCTCAGGATCTCCGCTTAGGCGCGACAACCATGGTCGATCTTCTGCTGCGGCGGATAGCAGGCGAAGATGCGGGGTCGGTCGTGCTGGACCCCAGACTGATCGTCCGGATGTCGAGCTAGGCTGAAACAGCGAGCGCAAACGCGCCCATCAGCCCCGCATCCTCTCCAAGGCCGGGGGCCATGACAATGGCCGAGGCCTTCCCCACAAAATAACCCGCGCCCAAAATGTCTGCCTCTTTTTGGACAAGGCCAAGCAATCCCGGTGTCGCCATTACGCCGCCGCCGAAGATGATGCAGTCTGGTTCCAGGATCGCCTGAAAATTGCAGACCGCCTGCGCGAGATACCAGGCGATCATCTGCTGCTCGTCCCCGCCGGGCTGACATTCGGACAGAGATTTGCCCCAGCGCGCGAGGATGGCAGGGCCGCTCGCCAATCCTTCCAAGCAAGCCCCGTGGAGCGGGCAGGCGCCTGCAAAGCCCGCATCATCGGGATGGCGCGGCAGGCGCATATGCCCCATTTCAGGGTGGCTTAAACCATGCAGGATGCGACCATCCACCACAGCGCCGCCGCCGACGCCTGTGCCGATGGTGAGGTAAAGACACAGGCGCTTGCCCTGCCCTGCCCCCCAGCGGGCTTCCGCAAGGGCGGCTCCGTTGACGTCAGTGTCAATCGAGACGGGGCAACCAAAGGCATCCGCAAAGGGCTGTACAAGATTGGCACCGCTCCAGCCCGGCTTAGGGGTGCGCGTGATGCTGCCCCAATTGGGCGAGGCCTTATCAAGATCAAGCGGCCCGAAGGAGGCAATGCCAAAGCCTGCATAGGAAGCATCATGGCTGCGAAACCAATCCAGTGCCGCCGCAATGGTTTCGCCCGCATTCAATGTCGGGATGCGGCAGCGGTCGAGGATCACGCCATCTGCATTCGCCAGACCAAGAACAAATTTGGTGCCGCCCGCCTCAATCAACCCGAAATGCGTTCCGTTCATTCTGCCTCCGCGATGACGCTAGCACGATCCCCCTCCAGGTGGAGGCGGATAACGGGTGCAGGTCCGCCAGCAAAGTGGCGGCGGCGCCATTCGGGGTCATCAACAATGGCATCGGTATCGGACACCCCGATCAAGTCCGCAAAACCATGGACGGTCAGATCAGACGTCACCCACCAACTATAACTTTGGAACGGCGCATCGGCGGGATTGGCGGCGACAAGGCCAGTGCCATTCAAGGGACTGAACGGGCCAAGCGGGCTCTCCCCCACGACGCCATAGAGCCCATTGGGGCCGCTCACACCGGGCGCGAAGACTTTTCGCTGCGTTGACCAGAATAGGTAGTAAAGCCCGTCCCGCGCGATCATCACGGGTCGTTCGAGTTCGTTGTTCAGGCCATCAGCAGACAAGACAGGCGGCAAAAGCGCCCAGCTGTCGTGATAGGCGTTTGCTGCCCGGGCGACACCAATCACGCCGTTCCAGTCACTGGCCGAAGATTGAAGCGATCCTGTGAAGAACAAATAGCCCGCGCCTGTGGCCGGGTCCCGGAAGTGCGCCGGATCACGAAAGCCTTTGATCGCGCCGGGTAAGCCTTCAACCGCTCCGACGATCACATAATGGTGGCCGTCGCTGCACACCGACTCCATCGGCTCTTTCCAGCCGACGGTCGAAGCCGTTCCGTCCGTCACCCTCAATTGCGCGGACAATTGGAACAGCCGCTGGGCAACCGTCGGCTTCGGCTCCCCCCGCATTCCGGCTGCTGTATAAAACAGCGTCAGTCGCCCGCTGGCCGGATCAAACAGAGCCGAGCCCGCCCATTCGCGGCTGCCAGGGTTGGCGGTGTCGGGGAGGAGATTGCCGCAGTCTTTCCAAACGCCATCCCTTTCAGTCACCAGCCGGATGCGCGCGCGGTGGTGGCGGGATTCTGGATCTGGCTGGAGCGGCGCAGACAGCATGAGCCAAAGTGACCAGCCTTCAAAGCGCGCGGTCGTGCCGTCGACATTCTGGACGGGCCACATGTCCCAAAGGTCAAAGTCGGGAAGGATGTCGACCAGATCGGACCGGCGGATATGGGGGATGACGTGCGGCTGCCCTTCTACGATGCGCGCAACGCTATCGGGGTGCCAGACAGATGTCGGCAAAGTGCCCTGCGCTTCATCCACCTTTTTTGCCCCTCCATCCCCAACTCATCCGCCGCCCATATCACGCAAAGCGAAGATTTCAACAATCGATTGCATAAATTCAGGCGCCGTCACACTTTTGTGACGCTTCATGCGAGCAGAGAGGCTCCGTCCGACGCGGTTTCGACAAGCATCAGGGGCAAGGCGCCGTCCGGCGTGCGATAGGCGGCACGAACCGCGGCTTGCGCTGCGTCCAAACGCGCCTTGGACAGCACAGCGACAACGGCGCCGCCAAAGCCCCCGCCGGTCACGCGCGCGCCGCCATCCTCCGCAATGGCATCCTGCAACAGCGCAACCAGTTGATCGATGGGCGGAAGCGTGATGTCAAAATCATCGCGCATCGACGCATGCGATGCGGCCATTAATTGGCCCAATGTTTGAAGGTCGCCGCGCGAAAGGGCGTCGGCGGCAGACAATGTCCGTGCGTTTTCCGTGATGACATGCCGCGCCCGACGGAAGGTGATGTCGTCCATCAGGGCACGCGCAGCCTCCAACATCTTCATGTCCGCATCGCGCAGGGCCGGGATGCCCAGCGCGCGCGCCGCTGCCTCACATTGCGTGCGCCGCGCATTATAGGCTCCGTCTACCAGCCCGCGCTCAATGCCTGAATGTAGAATCAGGATCGCAGCGTCAGGCGGGATGGGCACAGGCGTGCAGTCCAACGACCGGCAATCAATAAGCAAGGCATGCCCTGCCACACCGCGTGCCGAAACCAGCTGGTCCATAATCCCTATACGCGTCCCGACAAAATCCGTCTCAGCCGCCTGCGACATGCGGGCCAAGGCGGTCGGGTCGATGGACAGTTTTGACAGCCGCCCCAACGCCAGGCCAATCGCCACGGTGAGGGAGGCAGAGGAGGACAGGCCCGCACCGCGCGGCACGTTCCCCGCCACGGCAAGTTGTGCTCCCGTGATGCGCAAGCCTGCGCGCTCCATGGCAATCACCATGCCACGCACATAGTCCGCCCAATGCGGATCCGGGCTATGCGCCATCTCCTTGTCGAGCAGAAAGCTATCCCGTTCGCCCTGAAAATCGGTCGCCACCACCTCGATCCGGCGGCCCGGCGCGCGCGCAATCAGGTCCGGCACACCGCCATAGGCGTCCACAAATCCCCGTCGAACGCGGTCAACAAGGTCAGTCATTGGGCATCCCGATAATGCACCGTCGATTGGGCACGCAGCCGCTCTGCCGCCTGTTCCGCCGTCAGGTCGCGCTGCGGCTCTGCGAGCAATTCATAGCCGACCATGAATTTCCGGACCGAGGCGGACCGCAGCAATGGCGGGTAGAAATGCGCGTGCAACTGCCAATGGTCGATCCGTGCAGGCCCGAAGGGCGCGCCGTGCCAGCCCATCGAATAGGGAAAGGCCGTGGCGAACAGATTGTCATAGCGGGTCGTCAATTCCTTCAGCACCGGCGCAAGGCTCCGATGGCGCGGTGCGTCGAGATCCGTCATTCGCGCGATACGAAAGCGCGGCAGCAGCAACGTCTCAAACGGCCAAGCGGCCCAATAAGGAACGATCACGAGCCAATCGTCGGTCTCCACCACCACGCGCGGCCCACCCGCTTCCCGTTCGGCAAGTTCCAACAACATGGGTTGGCCATTCACGGCCAGCCAGTCGGCCTGCGTCCGGTCTTCGGTCGCTGGCTCATCGGGCAAATAGCTTGTGGCCCAGACCTGCCCGTGCGGGTGCGGATTTGAAGCGCCCATCATTGCACCACGGTTTTCAAACAGCTGCACATGGGCGTAACGCTGACCGAGGTCTGCCGTTTGTTCGATCCAAGCGTCGATCACACCTTCGATAGCGGGCAGGTCGAGCTCCGGCAGCGACTTGGAATGGTCGGGCGAAAAGCAGATGACGCGGCTCGTACCTTGGGCACCAGCTGCATGGAACAAAGGGTCAAGAGTCTGCGGCGCGGGCGCGTCGGGCAACAGCGCTGCAAAATCATTCTCGAAAACATAAGTGGCCGCATAGTCCGGGTTCACCTCTCCCGTGACACGGGCGTTACGCGGGCAGAGATAGCAGGCGGGATCATGCACCGGCCGGTCGGACACATCAGGCGGGTCCTGTTGCCCCAGCCAGGGGCGCCGGGCGCGGTGCGGCGAGACAAGCAGCCATTCATCGCGCAGCGGGTTGTACCGCCGGTGCGGATGTTCTGTGGGGTCAAACTCCATCGCCAAGGGATAATCGCGTGGGAGGCACGCGGTTCCCTTGGCGCAAAGGCTCTTGTCTTAGGTGATGAAGTGCGCGGTGGTCTTCGCTTTGATCTCATCTGCCGTCACACCCGGTGCGGTCTCGATGAGCCGGAACGGCGACGCGTGATCCGGCCGCTGGAACACGGCAAGGTCGGTCACGATCATGTCGACCACGTTCTTGCCGGTCAGCGGCAGCGTGCAGGCCGGAATGAACTTGGGGCTGCCATCCTTTGCATTGTGCTCCATGACCACGATGATCTTCTTGACGCCCGCGACAAGGTCCATCGCGCCGCCCATGCCCTTGATCATCTTGCCGGGGATCATCCAGTTGGCGATGTCGCCATTCTCCGCGACTTCCATCGCGCCGAGCACCGTCAGATCGATGTGCCCGCCCCGGATCATTGCGAAGGACGCCGCGCTGTCGAAATAGGCGGTCTGCGGCAGTTCCGAAATCGTCTGCTTGCCTGCGTTTATCAGGTCGGCATCTTCTTCGCCCTCAAACGGGAAGGGCCCGATGCCGAGCATCCCGTTTTCAGACTGGAGCGTGACCGTGATGCCCTGCGGCACATGGTTCGCAACCAGCGTCGGAATACCGATGCCGAGATTGACGTAATATCCGTCCTGAAGCTCCCGCGCGGCGCGCGCTGCCATTTCGTCTCTGGTCCACCCTTTAGCTTCTTGGGCCATTATGCGGCCTCCTTCTGACGAACAGTGCGGAACTCGATCTTCTTGTTATAAGGCGCGCCGACAATCATGCGCTGCACATAGACACCGGGCAGGTGGATGCTGTCGGGATCGAGGCTGCCGACGGGGACGATCTCTTCCACCTCGACGACGCAGACCTTGCCGCAGGTCGCAGCGGGCAGGTTGAAGTTGCGTGCCGTCTTGCGGAAGACGAGGTTGCCGCTCTCATCCGCTTTCCATGCCTTCACGATGGCGAGATCGGCGAAAATGCCGCGTTCGAGAATATAGTCCTGACCGTCGAAGCTCTTCACTTCCTTGCCGTCAGCCACCTGGGTGCCGACGCCGGTCTTGGTGTAAAATCCGGGGATGCCAGCGCCGCCCGCGCGCATCCGCTCCGCCAGCGTCCCCTGCGGAGAGAACTCTACTTCCAGTTCGCCAGCCAGATACTGGCGCTCGAACTCCTTGTTCTCACCCACATAGGAAGAGATCATTTTCTTGATCTGGCGCGTGCGCAGCAACTTGCCGAGGCCTTCGCCGTCAATCCCGGCATTGTTCGACGCGACCGTCAAACCGGACACACCAGAAGCGACAATGGCGTCGATCAGCCGCTCGGGAATACCGCACAGGCCAAAGCCGCCCGCTGCAATCAACATGTCATCGTGCAGCAACCCTTCCAGCGCGGACGCCGCATCGGGATAGAGTTTCTTCATGGAATCAGTCTCCGGAATTCAACCCCGCGCCTAGCGGACACTGGGCGCAATTGCACCCTTTTAGGCGACAGTTGCTCCAAAAAGTGATCCAATTCCCGCCGTCGCCGCCATGGCAAAGGCGCCCCAGAAGGTGACGCGCAGCACAGCCTTGCCCACCGGGGCACCGCCCATCTTCGCGCCAACCCCGCCCAGCAATGCCAAAAACAGCAGTGACCCTCCCGCAATCCAATAATCCACCGAAGCACGCGGCGCGAGATAGGCCGCGAGCAGGGGCAGGGCCGCGCCAATGGAGAAGGCGAGCGCGGACGCCGATGCCGCCTGAATTGGGCGGGCTGCCATTTCATCTGTCAGGCCAAGCTCATCGCGCAAATGCGCCTTGAGCGCATCCTTAGCCATCAACTGATCAGTCACCTGTTCGGCAAGCGCGCGGTCCAATCCGCGTTTTTGATAGATGGCGACCAACTCTGCGCGTTCCGCCGCAGGACTGTCGGCAAGCTCCGCCTTTTCCTTGGCGATGTCGGCCGCCTCGGCATCAGCCTGAGAACTGACCGAGACATATTCCCCCGCCGCCATCGACATGGCGCCTGCGACAAGTCCAGCCGTCCCAGTTAGCAACATAGACGCGCTGTCAGCGCCGGCGGCGGCCACACCGAGCACGAGGCTGGATGTGGAAACAATACCGTCATTGGCGCCGAGGACAGATGCCCGCAGCCAACCGATCCGTTCCAGAAGGTGCGTCTCGGTGTGGCGGCGGGCCATGGGATCAATACTCCAGTTTGAGGCCGGGACGGTTCCAGCGCACTTTGGCCAGCTTGCCGGTGCCCGATAGGCATAACCAAGCATCCATCATATCGTCCCCGCCAAAGCAGATATTGGTGGTGAAAATATCAGGCGTAGCCACGAATTCGACCAGTTCGCCTTCTGGCGAGATGACCGAAATGCCGCATTCGCCAATGGTGGCGACGCAGATATTGCCATTGGCTTCCATCGCAAGGCTATCGAAGAACTTATAGCCCGCTGGGCGATAGATCGGGATGCCCGGACCGCCGGGTCCGGCCGCATCATCGACCTTGCCGGGTGCGATGACATTGAACGCCATCAGGCGGCAGGTATAGGTTTCTGCCGCATAGAGCCGCTTGCCATCGGGCGAGAGGCCAATGCCGTTCGGGTTGTTCGACGGGAAGATAACTTCTTCCAGAAAGCTCCCATCGGTCTTCCCATAGAAGATGCCGACAATGTCATGGCAGCGCTTGGCATAGTCGACCTTGCCGTGGTCGGTGAACCAGAAGCCGCCATGGCTGTCGAACACGATGTCATTCGGCCCGCGCAGCACGCAGCCAAAGTCGCCCGATTTGTAGAGCACCTCAACCGCGCCGGTGTCGATATCAATCCGCTCAATCCGGCCGCCGGAATAATCATCGGCAATGCCGTGCGGCGCATATTCGCCCTGAGGACCGCGGGCCCAGTTGAAGCCGCCATTGTTGGTGCAATAGAGTTTGCCATCGGGCCCGAGCGCCAGACCGTTTGGCCCGCCGCCGGGCTTTGCAACCACGTCCTTGCGACCATCGGGCCACACCCGTGTGATCTGCCCCAGCGCGATCTCCGTTAGGATGACGCTGCCATCCGGCATCGCCACGGGACCTTCGGGGAAGGCAAGGCCGTCTGTTACAATCTCCATCGATCTCTCTCCTGCTTGTTTTTGTTTCGAAACGAAACTTGGCAGGCCGATCAACGGAAGGAAAGACCCAAAGCAGATAAGACGTCCTGCTTTGGCAACGGCGCTATCTGATCCTTGTCTGAAACGACACGACAAAGCTGGGCTGCCCAGCCGCTGTCGCCCCGGCCATGGTGCCGGTTGGGCGGATGCACACATATCGGATCGTCGGGTCAAAGCCTGCGGTGGGCACATCGGTGCAGGCTGCAAAGTTGGCAGGGGCTGTTGCTGATCTGGACCAGCGTACATCCGTCGCCGCATTGAAGGTCAGCCCACTCACCGGGGTGCCGTTGGCGAATGTCACGGTGCTGGCGCCATTATACTCCAGCGTCGTCGGCAACGGATCGAGGATGAAGACCGTGCCGGTATCGACACCCAAACTTCCGGAATTGGAGATGTTGATGGAATAGCGCAGCACCGCGCCGGGAATTAGTTTTGGGTTGGTCGTGCCGTTGACGGGATCAGAGAGGACAGTCGAGGATTTGACTGTCGTAAGCGAGGCATTGGCCCCCCGTGGGGTGTTCATCACGGTGCAGGTGATCAGATCCCCAAGGATCGGCGTAATGGTCGCGGGCACAGCAAAGGCCGTCGTCGTGCCATTGCGCGCATTGGTGCACGACATGGTGGCGGTGTACTGGGACAGCACCGTGGAACCCGAGGCAGCTTCCGCAAAGGTGTAGGGCTGCCCGGCCGTCACTTGGAGAAGGGCTGTCGCGCCTGCGGTAACGGTCGTTCCCGTACAGGTCGTCGTCGTCGAGGCAACAGACGTCGCCCCTTGCGCAATACTCATCGTAAACTGGTCGGTCGCAAAGCGCCGCCCCGTGCCGCCGAGTATTTTCTGAATGCGCAGGTGCGGAAAGGCTGTGTTTGTAAAGGTGCAGGCGATGGCATCGCCAAATTGCAAGGCGCCAAAGTTAAAACTCGTTGTCGCAACATTGGTTGGCAACGGCGTCATCGATCTAACGGTCCCATTGGTGCAGGTCAGGCTGGGGCTGTAACTGGTGAGAGGGCTGACGCTGCCGCCAGCCATGGCCTCAGACAGCGTAAGAGGAACGCCGGAGGCCAGCGAGACCGCCGCCGCGGTAAACGGCCCCGTTCCTGTGCCCGTCGTTACGCCGGTTGCCAGGGTCGTTCCGGTGGATGTCGCGGTCACGTCGAATCTGAACTGATCAGCCGCGTTAACGCGTGCGCCGTTGATCACCTTTGTCAGCCGCATAGAGGCGAAGCGGACGGCAAACATCGCGCCTTGAAGACCGCCGCCAACCAGCGTCGTCTGCACCGTCGTGGGGCTGGTCGATCCCACAATATAGCCGCCGACCGTCCCCGGCACGCCGGTTTCTGTGAACGTCTGCGTGCCGATGCCGGTTATCGGCGGATAGGTCGCCCCGGTGATCGGGTCCACCTGATCGAGCAGCGTCCAGTTGCCGCCGTTCGTGTTGAACGACAGCGATTCTCCGTCATTGGTCGATTCCGCGTCTGCCCCGACGAACATATATGCGGTGACCGCGGGCGCTCCCGGCGGCGGCGTAATCAGGATGTTGGAAATTGTGACCTGCGTCGTTCCTGCAGCCGATTGATAGAGGATCGGACGGTTAGGGATGCCCAGAAAGGCCGTGTTCCCGACAGCAGCACCACCCCAAGAGGGCGCTGCAATGGATCTGATCGCGGCACCGGTTGTTCTAACCGTAAAGGTCAGAACGGCGCCGTCGGACAGAGTGTAGCTGAAGTTTTGGCCGGCGCCGGTCCGCGCAGTTGCATCGTTGTACGTCGTGAAGTCCAGCCAGCAATAGGTCTGCCAGCTAGCAGGGGCGGTCCCTTGCGACGTTGCAGGCGCGCAAACAGCGGCGAGCGCGGACCCAGACCAGGTCATGACGAAAACAGCAAACAACCGCGCGATCCATCGCGCAATTGCCAGCATCTTGTCGTTCCCCAACGCAGTCCCCCGGCTACTGGAGCCCCAAACTCGGGCCCGCACTCTGCGGCTTTGCTAAATGAAAACGGTGAATATATCCATAATGGACAGATTATGGCTGTTGCGCCGATGCCCTGTGGGCAGCATGGGTGGCGAATGACTATAAGCTCTCTTTTTGCGACGCCCTTTTATGAAGGCGCACTCGACAATCCTGACCTGCTTGAAGAGCTTGAAGGCTCTTGCCGCGCGCTAGAGGAGGACGATGTGGCCGGGCGTAACTGGTCCAAAGAGCATGGTTATAAGGGTTACACCTCCTACGCCTCGCTCAACGACCTCACGATCCGCGATCCCGCTTTCGAAGATCTGAAGCGCAGCCTCGACAAGCATGTTCGCGCCTTTGCCGAGGCATGCTATTTTGACCTTGGCCGAAAGCCCAAACTCGATAGCCTTTGGGTGAATGTCTTAAAGCCGGGCGGCACGCATAGCGGCCACATCCACCCGCACAGCATTATATCCGGCACCGTTTATGTGCTGGTGCCCAATGGGTCCGGCGCCCTCAAGCTGGAAGACCCGCGCCTATCACGGATGATGGCCGCCCCTGCCCGCCGCGCGGATGCGCCGCCGGAATTCCAGCCCTTTGTCTATGCCGAGCCTAAGGTCGGAACGATCTTCCTTTGGGAAAGCTGGCTGACGCATGAGGTGGTCCCCAGCAAAGCCAAGACAGACCGTATCTCGATCAGCTTCAATTACCGGTAAATTGGCGCTAACAAGGCGCATGACTCAAACCTACGACACCGAACTCAAGCTTTTCATCAATGGCAGTTGGCGCACCGGCGAAGGCCGTGACGAACATGCTGTCGTCAATCCGGCAACCGGCGATGTCCTTGCCGCTGTGCCCATGGCAACGGCCACGGATCTGGATGAGGCATTGGCCGCGTCTGGGCGCGGGTTCGTCACGTGGCGCGCCATGGATGTCGAGGCGCGCGGCGCCATCCTCCATAAGGTCGCGAGCCTGATCCGCGAACGGACAGAGGCCATCGCCGTTCTGCTGACGCTGGAACAGGGCAAGCCCCTCGTTGAAGCGCGGGGCGAAGTCGCATCCTCGGCGGGCCTGTTTGATTATTATGCTGAAGAGGCCAAGCGCGCCCATGGCCGCGTCCTCATCCGACCAACGGGCCAGCGCTCGATTGTCATCAAGCAACCGGTCGGGCCTACGGCGACCTTCACGCCGTGGAACTTCCCTGTCTATCTGATGACCAAAAAGCTGGCCGCCGCCCTTGCTGCAGGCTGTTCGGTCATCGCCAAGCCGCCAGAAGAGACGCCGGGCTCCACCTCCGCCCTGATGCGCTGCGTGATTGACGCCGGCGTCCCCGCCGATGTCGCGCAGCTTGTCTATGGCGTGCCGGATATGGTGAGCCGCCATCTGATCGGCTCCAAGACAATCCGCAAGATCAGCTTCACGGGCTCCATCCCGGTCGGCAAGCATTTGATGCGGCTCGCCGCAGATGGCGCCAAGCGCATCACGATGGAACTGGGCGGCCACGCGCCGGTCCTTATCTTCGACGATTGCGATCTGGAAAAGACGCTCGACATGGTCGTGCCGCAGAAGTTCCGCAATGCGGGGCAGGTCTGCGTCTCGCCCACGCGCTTCTACGTCCAGCGCGGCATTTATGACCGCTTTGTCGCAGGTTTTGCCGAACGCACGAAGAAGCTTACGACGGGCAGCGGCATGGACCCGGCCACCAATATGGGGCCGCTCGCCAACCCGCGCCGGCCCGATGCCATTGGTGCGCTGGTCGAAGACGCCCGCAAGAGAGGCGCCAAGGTTCTTGCCGGTGGCGAACGCGGCAATCAGGGCTTCTTCTTCCAGCCGACCGTCCTCGCCGATGTGCCGCTCGAAGCGGATGTCATGTCGAACGAGCCGTTTGGCCCGCTCGCCTTGCTGCGCCCATTCGACACGTTCGACGACGCCATCGAGCAAGCCAACCGCCTGCCTTACGGCCTCGCCGCCTTTGCCTTCACCGAAAACGGGCGGCAGGCAAACCTGCTGGGCGACGCGATTGAAAGCGGCATGGTCGGCATCAATACCTTTGCGATCTCCGTGCCCGACGCGCCCTTTGGGGGCGTGAAGGAATCGGGCTTTGGCAGCGAAGGCGGGCCGGAAGGTCTGGACAGCTATCTCGTGACCAAGGCGATCCATCAGGCGTGAGCTGGATCGCGGGGATCTTGGCGGCTTTCCGGCGCGCTTTTTCCAAGCAAGACCTGACTGCATTCCCGAAGTTCCGGTACCATCCCGACCCGCTGGCCACGGGCGCCGTCCTACCCACCGACCTAGCGTGTGATTGCTGCGGCAACGCGCGCGGGTTTCGGGTTGCCAGCCACTATGGCACGCAGCCGTTTGATTGCATCTGCCCTTGGTGCGTCGCTGACGGCCGCGCGGCCAAAAGGCTGGGCGCCTCTTTTGTGCAGAATGCCGAAGATGATCTGTCACCCGCAATCTGGGATAAACTCACGCATCGCACGCCGGGGTATGAAAGCTGGCAGGGCGAGCTTTGGCTGACACACTGCAAAGATGCCTGCGCCTTCCATGGAGATGTGTCACGGGACGAAATCGCCAATCTATCGCCCGAAACCGAGGCCGCTTTTCTCGAAGAAAATGATTGGCTCGATGATTGGTCTGACCTGAAAGACGCTTATGCTGCGGGAAACTCTAGCAAGAGCCTGTATAAGTTTGTTTGTCTGCATTGCGGCACCGTGCGCATTGGAGTGGACTTCAGCTAAGCTTCATCATCTGGTCGCCATTTCTGATCAAGATCAATGACACCCAACCGTGGCGCGCAGATGCTGTGCACGCTGTAAAACACGGCTGAGGAAAACATCATGCGCCAAAATGAAGGTTCACTCGACCGCACACTGCGCGTCATCGTTGGCATTGCCCTGATCGCCATGGTCTTCGTCGGACCCAAGGCCGCTTGGGGCTGGATTGGCATTGTGCCGCTGCTGACCGGGCTGGTGGGTGTCTGCCCGCTTTATCGTTTGATCGGGATGAGCACCTGCCCGCGCCGCTGAGCGTTGCTGCTTTTCTGCAATAGCCAGTTGGCCCTGTCTGTCTTAAACGACAGACATGGTTTGCGGCTGGATGTTGAGATGAGACGACCCCTCTGGGTTGCGGCGGGTGCTGTTTCGCTCGGCCTCGGCGCGATCGGCACGGTCCTGCCGCTGTTGCCGACTGTTCCGTTCGTCATCCTTGCCGCCTTCTGTTTCGCGCGGGGCAGTCCCGCATGGGAGGCCAGGCTGCTCGCCCACCCAATTTTCGGGCCACATATCCGAAGCTGGCGGGAAAAGGGCGCGATCAGTCGAAAGGGCAAGCTCGCTGCGACAGGCGCTTTTGCGGTCAGCATCCTGATCGGGATCTGGGCGATGCGTTGGCCCTATGTCGCCATTCCGCCTGTCGTCGCCGCGATCTGCTTGAGCTGGTTATGGACACGCCCGGAGGCCTGATCTTCCAACGGCCCGCCTTCCCGACTAAAGACAGTCCATGACGAACTCCAAGACACGCACCGGCGGACGCATCCTCGTTGATCAGCTTGTGATCCAAGGCTGTGACCGAATCTTCTCTGTCCCCGGTGAGAGCTTTCTCGCTGTCCTAGACGCGCTGCACGACAGCCCGCAAATCCAGAATGTGGTCTGTCGTCAGGAAGGCGGCGTCACTTTCATGGCCTGTGCCGATGGCACGCTGACGGGTCGCCCCGGCATTGCCTTCGTCACACGGGGGCCGGGCGCCACAAATGCCTCTATCGGCGTCCATGTCGCCATGCAGGATTCGCAGCCGATGATCCTGTTCATCGGTGACGTCGACCGCGGCATGAAGGACCGTGAGGGCTTTCAGGAAGTCGATTTCGCAGCGATGTTCGACCCCTTGTGCAAATGGGCAGCGCGCATCGATGATGCAGCGCGCATTCCGGAATATGTGGCACGCGCGTTTAATGTCGCCATGTCAGGGCGACCGGGACCGGTAGTGCTGGCACTGCCCGAAGATATGCTGTGCGAACTGGCCGAGGCGCTCGACCGGCCGCGCGTTGACCCGGTCGTGCAGGCGACACACCCTGGCCAGATGGCCGACTTGGCCGATCGACTAGCAGCGGCGAAGGCCCCCATCGCGATCATCGGCGGCGCGAGATGGACGCCTGAGGCTGCGCGGGATTTCCAATTCTTTGCTGAAAGCTGGGGCCTGCCCGTTGCAGCCGGCTTCCGACGTCAGGATGCCATCGCCAATGACTCGCCCGTCTGGGCCGGCAATCTGGGCTATGGCCCAAACCCGAAACTCGTCGCACGCATTAAGGCGGCGGACCTTGTGCTGGCCGTCGGCGCACGTCTCGGAGAGGCAACCACCGACAGCTATACGCTCGTCACGCCCGATCATCCCGGTCAGACGCTCATTCACGTCCATCCAGACCCCGATGAGCTGAACCATGTCTTCCGCGCCGACCTTGCCATCTGCGCCGACATGACGCGCTTTGCGCAAAGCGCAGCGGCGCTTCCGGCTCCGGCGGAACCATCGCCCGCGGGTGCGCAAGCCCATGCCGAGTGGCAGGCCTGGAACACCCCTGCCCCGTTCGAAACGAAGGTCGATCTCGGCCAATGTGTCGCCGCCATGCGCGACGCGCTGCCTGCCGATACGATCATCTGCAATGGCGCGGGCAATTTCTCCGGCTGGTGGCACCGCTATTGGCCCTATGGCGGGCTTGGCACGCAGTTGGCGCCAACCGCAGGCGCCATGGGCTATGGCCCACCCGCCGCCGTTGCTGCAGCACTCCGCCGCCCCGACAAGACGGTCGTTGCACTGGCGGGTGACGGCGACTTCATGATGAACGGTCAGGAGCTGGCGACGGCCATGCAATTTGGCTGCAACATCATCGTGATCGTCGTCGACAATGGCGTCTATGGCACCATCCGCATGCATCAGGAACGCGAATATCCGACCCGCGTGTCGGGCACCGGTCTGTCGAACCCCGACTTTGCCGATCTCGCCCGCGCTTATGGCGGCTGGGCGGCGACGGTGGAAACGACGGCAGAGTTTGCGCCTGCACTTGCCGACGCAAAAGGCCGGTCAGGCTTGCGGCTGCTGCATCTGAAGACTGACCCGGACCGCATCAGCGCCGGCACGACGATTTCGGCGCTGCGCGCGAAGTAGGAGCTTAATCCCCCGCGCGCTTCGCGGTGCGGAAGCTTTCGCGCGTTACCGGATAACCCAGATCATCCGGGATGCAGAGCCAGGTTTCTTCACCGTTCTTTTCCACCCATGGCGTGCACATACGCACCGGGATGGAGCGGGCATGTTCTGCCGCCGCGTCAAACGTATCGAACAGCGCGAGCCGTTCCAGATTGCGATGCGTGGGGAAGATAACATGGACATCGCCGCGCAGGGCGGAGTCGATGGTCGCCTGAGCGCTATCCCAGAAGGTGCGCACATTTTCGGTCGCGTCAACGATGGCTTCGGGCAGATCATCTGGCGCGCGGGCGATATAGAAACGCGTGTCGAACACGCGAGCTTCCTTAAAGTTCGGGCGCCAGCGGGCAAAGGGCACGAGCTGATCCAGATCTAACTCGAGCTGGGCCGCATCAAGCAACTCGCTGAACATCTGGCGGTTGTGGAGCGCCTTGCGCGCCTCCTCCAGCCAGCCGGAGGGTGGCGTGGTCGTCAGACCGATGGGGACGCCCGATTCCTCAATGGTTTCGCGGATGGCGGCGATGCGCGCGGCGGCGCAATCCCGTTCAATATGGCTGTGGCGGTCGGCGAGCAGATGATCATCGGGGTCAATGCGTCCGCCGGGAAACACGATGGCACCGCCTGCAAAAGCCATCCCCTTGGAACGTTCCACCAGCAGCAGTTCAGGAGCCCCATCCGCACGTTCACGGAAGAGAATCAGCGTCGAAGCCGGAATGGCGGGGACCAGGAATTCGGGATCACCGGTTTCAATATTCACGCGCGTCGCTCTCCTGCGGCTGTGTTGCCGTCAGTCTCGTCTTGAACCACAGCGCGCGAAGGGACAAGCTGCTAACTCGACCAGTAGGGTCGGTGGGAGATGATGATGGGTATTGTCGAACTTCTCGGCGTCGCCGCCAGCGTCAGCCTCCTCGCCGGATGGCGGCTCTATCTGTGCGTTTTCGGTACTGGCCTCGCCATGTATTTCGGCCTGATTCAAGCACCTGAGCATGTCGCCGGGCTTCAGGTACTCGCCAACCCATGGGTCATTGGCGCGTCAGGCTTGGGCCTGATTGCAGAGTTTTTTGCGGACAAGATCGCTTGGCTCGATTCGCTGTGGGACTCTGTCCACACCGCGATCCGGCCCATCGGCGGCGCGCTGCTGGCCATGGCCATTGTCGATCCATCGAACACCACTTGGCAGGTCGTCGCGCTCCTTTTGGGGGGCAGCGCTGCGTTGGTCAGCCATGGGGCAAAGGCGGGCACACGTGCCATCGTCAATGCGAGCCCGGAACCCTTTAGCAATGTGGCGGTCTCCACCGGAGAGGATATCGTGACCGGCGGGCTGCTTTACCTCGTCCTGCAGGAACCGGTTGCCGCATCCCTTGTCGCGGTCGCATTACTGCTGGGCGCCATCGCCCTGCTCATCGCCGTACGTCGGATGCTCCAGACCCTGTTCGCTGTACCGAAGGAGAAAACCGACGCGCGTTAAACGCGCATCGGCATCAGAACGTAAAGTGCAGGCGACTTGTCGTTTTCGCGGATCAGCGTCGGCGCGGCGGCATCGGCCAGATGCACTTCCACTGTTTCGCTTTCGATCTGGCTCAAAATGTCCATCAGATAGCGCGCGTTGAAACCGATTTCGAAGCCTTCCGAGCCATATTCGCCGGACACTTCTTCGGCTGCCGTGCCATTTTCCGGCGAGGTGACGGAAAGGGTGATCCGGTCCGGCTCCAGCGCCATCTTCACAGCACGGGTCTTTTCCAGTGCAATGGTCGACACGCGGTCAACGCCCGACATGAACGCCTTCGGATCAATCTTCAGGATCTTGTCATTTCCGGTCGGGATAACGCGGTTATAGTCCGGGAAGGTGCCGTCGATGAGCTTGGACGTCAGCACAGCGGTGCCAAGGCCGAAACGTATCTTGGTGGCGGAAAGGGTCACTTCAACTGTGCCTTCGACTTCATCGAGCAGCTTGCGCAGCTCTGCCACGCATTTGCGCGGGATGATGATGTCCGGCATGCCTTCTGCGCCTTCGGGGCGGGGCACCGTCACGCGGGCAAGACGATGACCATCGGTCGCGGCGGCCTTCAAAACAGGCTGGCCATCATCACCGACGTGCAAGAAAATGCCGTTCAGATAATAGCGCGTTTCTTCGGTTGAGATCGCAAAGCGCGTCTTATCGATCATCTGGCGCAGCGTGGCGGCAGGCAATTCAAACTTCGTCGGCAGTTCGCCTTCCGCGATGATCGGGAAGTCATCGCGCGGCAATGTGTTGAGGCTGTAACGCGAACGGGCCGCGACAACCTGCATCTTGCCGTCCGACGCGGTCAGCGAGACCTGCGTGCCTTCCGGCAGCTTGCGCACAATATCAAAGAGCGTGTGGGCGGACACGGTGGTCGACCCCGCCACTTCAACGCTGGCCGCTTCCATCGTTTCATTGATCTGGAGATCAAGATCCGTTGCCATCAGCCGCATCGAGCCGTCCGACAGTGCTTCAATAAGCACGTTCGAGAGAATCGGGATCGTGTTGCGACGCTCCACCACGGACTGGACGTGCCCGAGGCTCCTGAGCAGGTTTGCGCGTTCGATCGTCGCCTTCATTCAAAACCCCCGAAAGATGGTCTGATATCCCTGATGGACAGGGACTTATGGTTCCTCGCACGGTCATGGACAAGAATGTGCTTGCGGGCAAGACCGCGCGCCGCTTGCCATTGGAGAAAATTGTGGGAAAAGCGCTGCCCATGACACTCAAAGGCTGCATCTTCATCGCTCGCCATGGCGAGACCGTGTTCAACTTCGCAAAAAGGATGCAGGGCGACAAGCGCGACACACCTTTGACGCGCACCGGATTCGCGCAGGCAGACGCCATGGGGGCGGAGCTTGCAGCCTATATCGGGCCCGGTACACCGCTCCATCTCTGGTCCTCCCCCTCCGGCCGCGCGCTCCAGACTTTGGCCGTCATTTGTGAGCACATTGAGCATGACTGGCATCTGGCCACACACGACTCCCGCCTCTTTGAAATCAATGTCGGCGAGTGGGCAGGGCGCACCTATGCCGAAATCATGGATGAGATCGGGCCGATCATCGACCCGGAAACGAGCCTGTTCAGCGTCCGCGCGCCGGGCGGGGAATGGTATGACGAGATTGCCGCGCGCCTGATGAGCTGGATCAACGACACCGCACACATCGAAGGCGACCGGTTGGTCCTGATGCACGGCATGTCCAGCCGCGTGCTGCGTGGCCTGTTGCTCGGGCTCGAGGTCAAGGCACCTTGGAACGCCCCCATCGCCCCAAGCCTGCCGCAGGGGACAATGGTCGTGATCGAAAACGGTGTGGAACAGATCGTGCGACAGGGCGGGGGGACGCACCACGCATGAAGCGGGCGGGCGTCCTTGCCATCCTCCTCCTCGGCAGTGCTGCGCAGGCACGGGACGCCTTGGGCATTTTTGATGGCTGGGGCGCGTTCAAGGACGAGAACCCCTATCGCTGTTTTGCGATTGCAGCGCCGGTGGAGGAGAGCAAGGGCAAATGGCGGCCCTTTGCCAGCATCGGGCATTGGCCGGACCGCAACGTCCGCAGCCAGTTGCACATCCGCCTGAGCCGGGAACGGCGCGCCTCAGCCGACGTTATCCTGACAGTGGGGGAACGCCGCTGGCGGCTCGTCGCCGGCCCATATGATGCCTGGGCGCCTTCCCCGCGCCACGACGCCTTCATCATCGCCAAAATCCGCTCCGCCCGCAGCATGAGCGTGTCGTCCGTGGCCAAGGATGGCGGCGCCTTTGCGGACACCTATCGCCTAAAGGGTGCGGCCACCGCGATTGATGCGGCAGCGCTTGGCTGCGTCAACCGCTAGGGCGCGCCGACCTTTGTCTTCGGCACATCCTGCGCCAAACGGTCACTGGGCGGCGCCATGCCCGATGGCATCAGGAACTTGATCTTGCGCGCTGCAAAATCAACCGAGACACGCTGAAACGCCCGCAGACTTTCCATCCCGAGTAGCATCGACGGCTTCTTTTCCAGCTCAAACAGTTTGAAGGGATGCGCGTCGGCAAAGGCAAGCGCCGCATTGCCCAGCATCACCCCGCCAATCCGCAGCCGGCTGACGACGGTATAGTCCGCCGGCGTCGACTTACCGAGGACGTCGATCATCTGGATGGGTTTGACCATGGTGGCCGGATTCCGTTCCACCATCAGCTTGCGCAGCCGATTATTGCCCACGCTATTCTGTGCGCCGGTATCAACGATGACCCAGACCTTCTGGCCATTGGCATCCGCATCGGCGAGGACAAGCTGGCCGAGACGCGTCCGCGCCGTCACAACGATCACGTCCACGCCTTCGGGCACGTCGTCTTCCAGCGTATCGGAGGCCTGCAAGGTCATTGTGCCCGCCTGAAAATCCATCACGATCCGCTGCCCCTTCAGGCTATCGATTCCGATCAGGCCATCGGCGCCGACATATTTGCGCGGAAGGGCGGCAGCCCTCACTTTCCTACTGACTTTATCGGAAATCTGAATCCGGTCGATTCGGACCATGTTCACCTGCGCGGACCCGCCCATCGCGTGCAGCTTGGCGGTGCCGGATTTAGGCAGCGCCAATTGCTCGGCCAGTTCCTTTGAAATGACCGTGCGGTCCGCACCTGTGTCGATCACGAAGTGAAAAGGCCCCTGCCCGTTGATGGTGACGGGCACTGTCATCCGTCTGGATAGGTCTTCTCCCGCAGCAACTGTGGTTGCAGCCGGGTGCACATCACCTGCGACCTGTTCCGGCGTGGCGGCGAATGCAGGTGCAGCGACAAACAGCGCGGCAGCTAGGCTTCCAGTGCGCATGGTCCTCTCCTCAGAGCCCCGGCCATTTTCATTTTCGCCGGAATGGCAGAATAGCACTGCCGGTCCGGTGATGCAAAGAGATCGCGGGCTTTAATCCGCCTGCATGGCGGCACGCGCCAGCGTTTCCGCTTCGAACAAAATCTGGTCGTCCGCTGCCCCTTGCGCCACGCTTTCCCGCCCGATGATCGCCATCACAGGCACGGCCAGCGGGCTGATGCGCGTGAGCTTACGGTGCACCATAGTTTGTGTCGCGCGGTCGAGCAGCGCCCCCAAGCGCCCGACATCGGTCATCCGCGTCCGCGCATCGGCCCAAGCCGCCTCAATCAAAAGATGATCGGGCTGATACTTGCGCAAAACGTCATAAATGAGGTCGGTCGAGAACGTCACTTGCCGCCCCGTCTTGCGCTTGCCGGGGATCTGCCGTTCGACCAGCCCGCCAATCACGGCGACTTCGCGGAAGGCGCGCTTCAGCAGGGCGGAATTCTCCACCCAATCGATAAATTCATCGGTCATGATGTCGCGTGACAGGAAGTCTTGCGGATGTTCGACCGGCTCAAGGCTCCAGATGGCAAAGCTATAATCGTTTGCGACAAAGCCGATGGGATGCAGCCCGCGCGCCTCCATCCGCCGCGTGATGAGCATCGCGAGCGACTGGTGCGCGTTCCACCCTTCAAAGCTGTAGATGACCAGATAGTGCATCTCTTCATGCGGGAAGGTTTCGACGAGCAGATCGTCCGGTGATGGAATGGAGGAGACGCGCGCCTGCATCTCCAGCCACTCGCGCACATCCGCCGGGAAGCGCGCCCAGCTTTTTCGGTCATGGAGGAACTGTCGCACGCGCTCCGCCAGATGCGTTGTGAGCGGCATCCGCGCACCCATATAGCTGGGTATCCGCGCCTTCTTGGTCGTGGCCCGCACGATCAGATCGGTGCCATCGGTCCGCTCGACCTCAAGGCTCATGCCCGAAAAGGCAAAGGTATCGCCCGGCATCAGGCTTGCGGCGAAATACTCATCCAGTTGGCCAAGGCGTCGCCCGTTCTTGAAGCGGACGTCCAGCATGGGCGTGTCGACGATGATCCCGGCATTGAGCCGATGCTGCGCGATGAACTGCGGATGCGTGACGCGCCACAGGCCATCCTTGCCCTTGGTCAGGCGGCGGAACCGGTCATAGGCCCGAAGCGCATATCCGCCGGTTGCAATGAAATCGAGCAGGCGGGCGAACGTCTCCGGCGTCAGGTCCGCATATTGATGTGCACTGCGGATTTCGGCGAGCAGCTGCGCCTCGTCAAACGCATCAGCACAGGCGCAAGCCATGATGTGTTGGGCAAGGACATCGAGGCCGCCCGCGCGGAAGGGCTCGCCATCCAGAACGCCTTCTTGGATGGCATCATAAGCGGCCAGCGCCTCCAGATACTCAAAGCGGTTTCCGGGCACGAGAATCGCCTCGGACGGTTCATCCAGCCGATGGTTGGCCCGGCCTATCCGTTGCAAGAGGCGCGAGGAGCCCTTCGGCGCCCCCATCTGGATGACGCAATCGACATTGCCCCAGTCCACGCCCAGATCGAGGCTGGCGGTCGCCACCAGAGCGCGGATGCGGCCATCCGCCATCGCATTTTCCACCTTGCGCCGCGCTTCAAGGTCGAGGCTGCCATGGTGAATGCCGATGGGGAGCTTCAGTTCATTGGCGTTCCAGAGCTCCTGAAAGATCAGTTCGCACAGACCGCGCGTGTTGCAGAATACGATGGTCGTCTGGTGCGTCTCAATCTCCGCCATCACCTGCGGAGTCGCATAAGCGCCCGAATGGCCCGCCCAAGGCACGCGGTCTTCCGGCAGCAGGATGGCAAGATTGGGCGGCGCACCGGGATCGCCCTGAACAAGCCGGACATCGCCGCCGGACGGGGCCAGCCAGGCGCGATACTCGTCCGGGTCTGCAACGGTTGCAGAAAGCGCCGCCCGCCGCATCTGCGGCGCAATGGCCTGTAGCCTTGAGAGCGAGAGGTTGAGCAGATCGCCGCGCTTGGTCGTCGCAAAGGCGTGAATCTCATCGATCACGATCCGCTTTAGGCCTGCGAACATCTGGAAGCTGTCAGGGTAAGACAGCAACAGGCTCAGGCTCTCCGGTGTCGTCAGCAAGATGTGCGGCGGCTTCGCGCGCTGGCGGGCCTTGCGGTCAGAGGGCGTATCGCCGGTGCGCGTCTCGACCCGGATTTCGAGGTCCATCTCTTCAATGGGTTTCAGCAAGTTGCGGCGCACATCGACCGCAAGTGCCTTCAAGGGCGAGATGTAGAGCGTGTGCAGGCCGTCCATCGGCGTCTCGACCAGATCAGCCAGCGTCGCGAGGAACCCCGCCAGAGTCTTGCCCGCCCCCGTGGGCGCGACAAGCAAGGCGTGCTCGCCAGCCCGCGCCGCGTCCAGCATCTCCAATTGATAGCGGCGCGGCTGCCAGCCACGGCCTTCAAACCAGTTCTGCAAAAGGGGCGGAAGCGATGTCACGCCTCCCTATGCACCGCGTTCACGCTTTTGCTCCAGCCTGATTTGAAACGGGACAGTCTCGAACTTTACCAATGTTTCATGAGGATGCGGCCAACGATTATGATAATCCGCGCAAAATCGTCGCAAATCCGGAGCTGCACATGATTGCCACCATCAAAACCCAACTGCGCCAGATGCGGCGCGAAGGCAAAGCGGTCGGCCTCATCAACGCGATTGCCTATGGCAATTACCAGATGAAAAACTTCAAGGACTGGATGAACGCCGGAACGATGAAGAAGCTTTTGGATCAGCGTGCTTTTTCACCTGAGACGGACAAGCTCGTCCAATTTACCATGTCCGAAAGCGGCGGCGCGATCCGCCCGTTGCAGAACCCCTGGGAAATCGGCGAGCTGATGAAACGCGTCCGCGCAAAGCAGCCGCGCGTCATCGTGGAGATCGGCACGGCCAAGGGCGGGACGCTCTTCCTCTTCTGCCAGCATGCGGCGGACGATGCGACGATCATCAGCCTCGACCTGCCCTTCGGCCGCAACGGCGGCGGCTATCCGAAATGGAAAGAAAAGCTCTACGCCAAATTCGCCAAGCCCGGCCAGACGCTCCACCTGATGCGCGCCAACTCGCATCTGGACGAAACCCGCACCCGCATCGAAGCGCTGCTGAAAGGCCGCAAGATCGACGTGCTGATGATCGACGCCGACCACTCTTACGAAGGCGTGAAGCGCGATTACGACCTCTATTCCCCGCTGCTGGCAGACGACGGCTTCATCGCGATGCACGACGTCATCCTGAACCGTTTCGACCCCGAAATCGAAGTCCACAAATTTTGGGATGAGCTGAAGGCGACCGAGAAGACTGAGGAACTGGTCCATGATTATGGCCAGGGGAATCTGGGGATTGGGATCGTGCGGCGTTGAGCCACCCGGCTTAAAGCCCCACACGCACACCGTTTGCCCTGAGCTTGTCGAAGGGCTGTTCTTTTCTTCAGGCTGATATGCACAGAAGGACAGTGCTTCGACAGGCTCAGCATGAGCGGAGAGGATCGTTGCAAGGGCAGAGCGCCAGCCCCCTAATCCCCGACATTCTCACCAAAATCCGCCTGTCCGCTTTCAGACAACTTTTCGGCCGTTTGGCTAACGAAGCCTGTGCATCAATACCGGACATCCATCATTCGAAAGTATGGCGGAGCAGCATATCTAAGCGACGCTTATCAACATTGCTTTTCGAATCTCGGTCCAAGCGAGAGGTTCTGCAAATAGCATTGCCGCCAATTGGGGGCGACCCGTTCAAGTAGCATCGCTTCTCCAGCCCCAAATGCGTAAACAGCTACACGCCCATCACCCTTGAGATCGGGCGCTGCCAAATCATCAAGAGTTTTCTTGCGCGCCGCCAGCGCCGATGCTCGAACTTCTGCGTTTCTGCTCCGCGATGCAATCTCAATTTCAGTCCAGCGAGCAACGCCCTCTTGCCACAGCTGGAACTCGAAATAGCGCCAATCTTTCTCTGAAACACTAGCCTGCAAGTCACGACGGGTCTGTAAATAGAGTATATTAGCGGCAGTCAACTCCCGGCCCTTTTTCGCCAGAATTGCCTTCCTAAGAGCGAAAGCTGCCTTACTGTGTAGTGCAGCCACCGCCGCGCTGGAATATGGAAACGGGTAATTTACCATCCACATTCCGGTTTGGTCTCCGCCAGACAAATCCATAGCCTCAACCCGCTTGTAATAGTCCTTCTGATTGCTTTGCCATTGGTGGAAATGTTCGTGAAGGATCGTCATTTTCCATTCGCCCATCGTTCGTCCCGTTGCTTCCGGGGTACCCATTACGATCAACGAAGGCGGACCAAAGACTGGCATTGCCGCGAGAAAGCTGGTCTGGCGCCAGCTTGACGGGCCTATCGCTTGCTCGCAACGAAGCAACGGCTCGTCAGCAACTCGCTTGAAACCGTCAGGAAGGCGTGGGTCGCAAAGCAGCGTTTCTTGACCAGGTTCGACCAGCAGAAATCCAAAGCGTTCTGATCCATATCCTTTCCAGATTCTATCGCCACGCGTGCGCGCAAGCTCGATCGTTTCCAACAACGCTTGCGGCACATATTCCGGTAACAACTTCGCATTTGGGCTGAATTCTGGCGCGGCGGCCGAGATGCCCGCTTGGCTGAGCAAAAAGGCACAAAACACCCAAGCTGTGCATCTGACATTTGTCTTCATTCTACACTCCATCAGACTTCGATTATATTGCCAGTTTTTGTGCGGGTTACAATAATGGGTAAATCGGCACTACCGTTACAAATCTGATGGCGTCCGCTTTGTGCGTTTACGCTCAAAAACCTGACAATCACGCCCCCCAACATAGCGGCCCTTCACGTCGGCCAAATTCAAACTCAAAACCCGCCAATCATTCACCCGGCCAGCCTCTTTTACTCAGTGCCCCACACTCTCCCCACGCTCCAAGCCTGACGCCACCAGCTGCCCATCAATCTCCGCCAAAAGCCGGTCCAATCTCGCCTGATCCTTCGCCTCGGCGCGGGCGACGAGTTCCGGTCCAGTGTTGGACGCACGCAGCAGCCACCAGCCGTCCGGCGTGTTCACCCGCGCGCCATCGGTACGGTTCACGTCCGCACCTTCGGCCTCCAGCCGCGCGAGGACTTCCTCAATGACAGCGAACTTGCGGCTTTCCTCAACCGGAAAGCGGAGCTCCGGCGTGGTGATGAGGACGGGCATCGCAGATTTGAGCGCCGTCAATGATCCGCCCAGCGCATGGACCGCCTCGATCAACCGGACAGCGGCATAGATGCCATCGTCAAAGCCGTACCAGCGGTGCTTGAAGAAGATGTGTCCGGTCATTTCTCCGCCAATCGGGGCGCCGACCTCTTTCATCTTTGCCTTCATATGGCTGTGGCCGGTCTTCCACATGAAGGGCGCGCCGCCGAGCGCCGTCACACGGTTAAACAGCGCCTGACTGGTCTTCACGTCCGCGATGACCGTGCTGCCGGGGAGGTCGGCGAGCACAGGCTCGACCAAAATGGACAAAAGCTGATCGCCCCAGACGATGCGGCCTTCGCCGTCAATCGCGCCGATCCGGTCGGCGTCGCCATCAAAAGCCAGTCCGAAATCGAGCTTCTTCTCCGCGACAAGGCGCCACAGATCGGCGAGGTTTTCCGCAACCGTGGGGTCCGGGTGATGGTTGGGGAAAGTGCCGTCAATGTCCGCAAAGAGCAGGTGATGTTCGCCGGGCAGACGCTTGACGAGCGCGGAGATCACATCGCCGCCCGCGCCATTCCCGACATCCCACCCGATGCGGAACTTGCCGCCGCGGAAATCCTCGACCAGCCGGTCCACATATTGGTCCAGAATGTCATGATCGCGGACCGACCCTGCCCCAACCTCCCAGTCGCCCGCCGCTGCGAGTTCGGCGAGCCGCTTTATATCCGCCCCGTAAAACGGCGCATGGGCCTGCACCATCTTGAAGCCGTTGTGGTCGGCGGGATTGTGGCTGCCGGTTATCTGGATGCCGCCATCAACACCGTCCAATACGGCCTCGGCATAATAGAGCATGGGCGTTGGCCCTAGGCCGATGCGCACGACATCGGCGCCACTCTCGGTCAAGCCCCGGACCAGCGCCGCCTCAAGCATGGGCGAGGACAGGCGCCCGTCATAGCCGACAGCGACGGTCTTCCCGCCTGCCCGCCTAAGGTGCGTCGCAAAGCTGCGGCCAATCGCCCACGCGTCAACTTCAGTCAGCGTGCTGCCGACGACGCCGCGAATGTCATATTCGCGCAGGGCGGTGGCGTTCAAATGATGTGACATCAGCGATGCCAGAGAGCGGCGCTCAGTTGGCCAAACGCTTCAAAAGGACATCGCGTGCCTGATTGACGCGCGCCGCAAGGTCCGAACTGCCGCCCGCGTCCGGATGCACCTTTGCTATCAGTCGCTTATGCGCTTCCAAAATGGCGTCCGCATCCGCATCCGGTTCAATTCCGAGCAGCTTGGCCGCCTCATTGGGCGAGATGCTCCCGCTGGGCTGAAGCGCGCCTTTGGCGATCCAGATGATGATGCCGATGACGGCAACAAAGAGAAGAAACTTGATCATGCCAGCGCCAGTTCACGCTGGGCGGCATCTTGGGTGGGCAGAGCAAAAGCGGAGATCATCTCCCGCAGTTCCTGCCGCGCGGCCACATGGCTCACCGAAAAGCCGCCCAAATCGCCCTTGTCGAGCAAGGTGAGCCCCTTGGGGAAGAGTTCACGGTAGATCACGCGTTCGCTCAAGCCCGGCACGGTGCGGAAGCCGACCCGCTTGGACAATTCACCCAGAGCGGCGCCCACGCGGCGCATATTGTGCGCATCCAGATGTTGTAGCCGGTTGCGAAGGATGACCCAGTCCACCGTTGTATTGTCGGCCTGCGCACGTACCTTGCGCAGATCCCAGATCAGCTCCGCGTAAAAGCTAGGCTTCTTCACCTTGAAGGTTTCGGCGTCGACTTGGCCGATCAGGTCGAGATCAACAAAGCTGTCGTTGATCGGCGTCACAATCGTGTCAGCTCGCGCAATGGCGGCGCGGGCGACAGGATCGTCACGGCCCGGCGTATCAATGATCACGAAATCCTGCCCAAGGCCCAGACGCGCGATTTCCTGATCAATACCAGCTTCGGTTATCAGATTGAGAACGGAATATTTGGGCATGGCCAGCGCAACATTGCGCCGACGTATCGTCCCCTCGCGATTCTCAAGATAGCGGGCGAGCGTCTTTTGACGCGTATCGAGATCAATTGCCGCGACTTTATGCCCGGAAACCGCGAGCGCGACCGCCGTATGCACGGCTGTCGTCGACTTGCCGGAACCGCCCTTTTCATTGGCGAAGACGATGATGTGCGGTTTGCCCCCGGACATATGTTACTCATTTCCTTCCTTGATTCGCCTAGCCCTTCATCGCTAGACGCGGCGTCCTTCTTTTCTCTAACCGTGCAGGTGAATAGGTGCAAACCATCGATCGCAAAGCAGTGCTTTCGGACGCGCTCAAAGCGTTCCGCGATGCCGGCGAAACGGTGGCCTTGGTTCCGACGATGGGCGCGCTGCATGACGGCCACATGGCGCTAGTGGACGAAGCGCGCCGCCGCGCAGACCGGGTTGTTGTCTCCATCTTCGTCAACCCCACGCAATTTGGCCCCAATGAAGACTTTGACGCTTATCCGCGCCGTATGGAGGCGGATTCGGCCAAATTGTCGGCGGCCAATGTCGACCTGCTCTGGGCGCCGTCGGTCGACGAAATGTATCCTGATGGCTTTGCGACAACGATCTCAGTCGCATCCCTTCCTGATCGACTCTGTGGTGCGGCCCGACCCGGACATTTCGACGGCGTCTCAACTGTCGTCGCCAAGCTGTTCAATCAGGTGCAGCCTGACATTGCGATTTTCGGGGAAAAGGACTGGCAGCAACTGGCCATCATCCGGCGCATGGCGACAGACCTTGACCTCGGCGTCGATGTCGTCGGCTTTCCGACTCAGCGCGAGGATGACGGCCTCGCCCGCTCCTCGAGAAATGCGTATCTGACCGCCGAAAAACGCGCCGCCGCCGTCGCTTTGCCGCGTGCGTTGGGCTCTGCTGCCCGTTTTATCGAAAATGGCACCTCCATTTCGGAGGCGATTGAAACCGTCCACGCGGCCCTCACCAAGGCCGGTTTTGCCCCTGCCGACTATGTCGAGTTGGTGGACGCCGTCACCCTGCAACCCATTGAAAAGCTTGACCGTCCCGCCCGCATTTTGGCGGCCGCGCGCTTGGGCAAAGCCCGGCTGATCGACAATCTTCCAGTCACACCCGCCGCAGCTGGCTGAACCCTTCCGTAAAAAACCCAAGCCGACGTTAACTATTTTTTTAAGCCATATTCGCGAGAACCCTTCCTGTAGTTGGGAACACAGGGGGTTACGATCATGGCAAACAGCTTCAGAAACGCGCAGTTTCTCTTGGAAACACGACTCGCAGATGCCGCACAGGGCAACCCAGACGCCTGCTTTGAATTGGGCGTTGCTTATTCCTCCGGAATGGATGGTGTCGATGTCGACCTGATTCAGGCACACAAATGGTTCAATCTGGGTGCCATGTCGGGCGATGAACGCAGCCAGCAATGCCGGGCGGACATCTCCTTTGAAATGACGGCACGCGAAATCGCGGAAGCCCAGCGTCAGGCCCGTGCCTGGCTGATGGAAACGACCCGCCGCGCGGCCTAACCTGATTTCCTGAACGGCGTCACTTCGCCAAGGAAGGCAATCTCGTTTTCCACAGCGCGGCGTTCGCGATCCAGAAAGTCGGACACAGCGGCCCGAAAGCCTGCATCCGGGATGTAGTGGGCTGACCATGTTGGCGTCGCGACATAGCCACGGGCAAGCTTATGCTCCCCTTGGGCGCCTGCCTCAACGCGGGACAGGCCAAGTTCAATCGCGGTCTCGATCGCGCGGTAATAGCAAAGTTCAAAGTGCAGGAACGGCACGTCCACCGTGCACCCCCAATAGCGCCCATAGAGCGCCTCGCTCCCCAGAAAATTGAGAGCCCCAGCAATCGGCTTGCCGTCGACTTCGGCTAGATAGAGCAGAATCTCATCGCGCATCGTTTCCCCGATGATCGAGAAGAAGTCGCGCTCCAGATAGGGACGCCCCCATTTGCGCGTGCCGGTATCCTGATAGAAATGCCAGAACGCGTCCCAGTGGCGCTCCTCAATCTCACCGCCCTTTAGCGACCGGATCGTCACATTCTCTTGTGCTGCCGCGCGTTCCTTGCGGATCGCCTTGCGCTTGCGGGAGGAGAGCGCGCCGAGAAAGTCCTCAAAGCTCTCATAGCCATTGTTGAACCAATGGTACTGGATGCCTTCGCGCAGCAGCCAGCCCGCATCCTTGAAGAAGGGCAGCTGCGTCTCTTCAACAAAGGTCGCATGGGCCGAGGAAAGGCCATTGCGTTCCGTGATCGCCTCTGCCGCCGCGATCAGATGGTGCGTGGCGGCCATATCCTGTGAGAGGAGGCGCGGGCCCGGAACCGGCGTGAAAGGTGCTGCGATCTGAAGTTTGGGGTAATATCGCCCCCCGGCACGCTGCCAGGCATCAGCCCAGCTGTGGTCGAACACATATTCACCCTGGCTATGCCCCTTCACATAGGCAGGCATGGCGCCGGCCGTCTTCCCGTCCGCATCTTCAACGAGGATTGGCGCAGGTTGCCAGCCTGTCCCCGCGCCCACGCTGCCTGATGTCTCCAACGCTGCCAGAAAAGCATGGCTGACAAAGGGATTTCCGCGACCGGCACAGGCGTCCCAATCCGCAGCCGGAATATCCAACACGCCGGCGGCGACCTTCGCGATGATGCCTCCCCCGCGTGTCGGGTCGGTCATGCAGGGGGCTTTTCAAAGATGATTTCATCGGCGTAGCGCGCCGCGACCGCTTCCTGCTCTGGCGTGCGGACCGTCCAAGTCAGAACCGGCAGGCCACGCTTGCGCTGCCCCCCGGCAAAGCGCGAGGGGAAGTCGGCGACATCATAGGCCAGAAAGTCCGGCTTTGCGCGCCACAGGCCAATCTGGCGTTCCACCGCCTGTCGTCCCTTGTCGGGCAGAGCGGAGGCTTCCTGCTCGGTAATCACCATGCCGCGCACGATGCGGGGGGCATGTTCATGGAACCAGCGCCCGACATCGGGGTGGAAGGACATGACCGCAACCGGGCCGTTATACCCTTCGAGCGCACGGCGCACGGCCAGACACAAGACGCCGACTGGCCCCTTTTCGATCTTAATCTCGATGAGGATCGGCGCACGACCAGCGACAAGGTCCAGAATTTCAGAAAGACGCGGGATCGTTTCGTCGCAGCCCTTCAGCCGGATCTTTTCAAGTTCAACGCCCCGCAGCGCCGCGAAAGAGCCGGCGGCGTCCGCCAGTCGGTCCAGTTCGCTGTCATGAAAGACAAATGCTTCGCCCTCGCGGCTCGCCTGCACGTCGAGTTCAATGCCGAAGCCCCCGTCAACAGCAGCCGTAAACGCCGCACGGCTATTTTCCAGAACGCCGGGCCCATGCAGCCCGCGATGTGCAAAGGGACGCGCGCGCAGAAACGCGACGCGCGCAGCCTCCGGCGCAGGGGAGATCAGATTATCAAGCGGGCCGAACAGCGACAACAGCATCCACCTCCACAGCGGCCCCGCGCGGCAACACCGGCACACCGACGGCTGAGCGGGCATGGCGACCATCTTCACCAAACACGTCGATCATTAGGTTCGAAGCGCCATTGGCCACCGATGGCTGATCGGTGAAGCGGGCATCCGAATTGATGAACACATTCAACTTCACGATCCGCGCCACGCGGTCGAGCGAGCCGAGCGCGGCCTGCATCTGTGCGATCAGCATCACGCCGCATGCGCGCGCAGCTGCCTGACCATAGGCCAAGTCGCGGTCTTCGCCGATCCGGCCGACCATGATTTCACTTTTGTCGAAAGGAAGCTGGCCCGAGATATGGAGCAGTCCGTTCACTTCAACCGTCGGCACATAGGCCGCAATCGGGGCAGCCGGTTCGGGCAGCGTGATGCCAAGGTTGGCGAGGCGCTGGGCAGGTGTTTCCACAATCGTAGCTTTCTTTTCCGGATTGACCGTTTTGAGCGGGGTGAGATCATGCGCCATGGGCGGCACCTCCTTCGAAGCGTTCAAGTATCCACTGACGTGCGCTGGCCCAATCGTCAATGCGCGCATGCGCATCATGGTGCGGCTTGATGCGCGGCTGGAGGCGCGGTTCACCGACCATGTGGAGGCGCCAGACGTCGGGCGCATGTTCTGCAACTGAGCTGTGGTTATGGCCCAGATCGTCAACGAACACCGTCACACTGGGGTTATACTGCGCGACAAGACGAGTGAGCAGCGGCCCTTTCCCCCCCTGGTTGGTGTAAACGGGGAATTCCACGCCCACCTCTCGCAGCTGGTGGATGCGCCCCTCACGCTCTTCATCGTTCAGGTTGGTGAGGACAATGACGTCCGCCACCTTGGCAATTTCATGGATCGCCTCTAGCGCCCCGTCGATCGGGTATTGGCGGTGCATTTCGGTCGCGAAGAAACCGCGCAGCAGCGGCCAGATTTCCTCATGGCCGAGCGCAAGACCTGTGGCCTTGTGGCGCAGCGCGTTGACGAAATCCCCGCTGTCGACATCAAAGTGAATGTGATGCGCCTCGTCCAGCCATTCGGCGAAGGGGACGACCATGTGCAACAGCACTTCATCACAGTCGGTAATCAAAAGCGGACGGCTCATGCCCAATGTTCTTTCGGTTCGGGAAGGAGCAGTTCCGGCTTCACGCCAAGTGCGTCGGCACAGGCGAGGAGATCGGGCTGATGGCCTTCAAGGAAGAGGCGGATGGCTTCATGCATATCGGGATCGGCAAGGCGCGTGCGCAGATCATCTGGCTCCAGCCCGGTCAGGGAAAGGAACCGTTGCGCACGGCTATCCTCGCCCAGCACCCAGACAAGCGCCTGGATGGCCAGCGTGCTTAACTCTTGTTCATTTGTTTCACGCCGACGCATGGGGTACCAATAAGCCAATAAAATAAGATTTGTGCGAGAATGTGCGGTGACAAAAAGGGTGCTCGTTGTCGAGGACAACGAACTCAACCTCAAACTTTTTTGCGACTTGTTGCGCGCACACGGGCATGAGGCAGAGCCGGTGCGCGATGCGCGCGAGGCTCTGGAGCGTGCGCAGCTTACGCGCCCGGACCTAATCGTGATGGATATTCAGATGCCGCATGTCAGCGGCTTGGAACTGATCGAGGCGGTACGGCGCGATGTCGTGCTGCGCCCGACACCGATCATGGCCGTCACGGCCTATGCCGGAAAAGGGGATGAGGACCGCATCCGGGAGGCCGGCGCAGACGCCTTTGTCTCAAAGCCAATTACGCTTGCGCGGTTCATGCAGAGCATCAACGAGCTGTCCGAACTGGCGGACGCCCGGGCGCTTCATTGAGTCGGAAAAAGCAGCAGGCGGACGCAGATTGCGTCCCGCCGGGGCTTACTTGATCTTCGCTTCCTTGAACTCGACATGCTTGCGCACGACGGGATCGTACTTACGGAAGGACATCTTCTCAGTCTGGGTGCGCGGATTCTTCTTCGTTACGTAGAAGAAACCCGTGTCGGCCGAGCTGAGGAGCTTGATCTTGACTGTGGTCGGCTTGGCCATGACCCTAAAACCCTTGTAGCTAATATGGAATCGCGCGGATACGCGGTGAGGCGCGGCAAATGGTCGAGCACGACCGGTTTGTCAAGCGCAGCGCGCACCCATCCGCCAATCCATGTGCCGGTAACGGCCTCGTAACACCCTGTTGATAAGGTTCAAGCCCGAACAGGGGACTGCCCATGACTGCGACACCAAAGACAACAGGGTTCGATGCTGCCTGTCATTACAGGTCGCAGCTTGCCGACCGGATTGAGCGCGTGACCCGCAGCCTACCCGGCTGGCCTGCGCACCGAATCGCGGGCGAGATCGACGACATCCGCCGTGCCGCGACCGAACATGGCCTCGCCACCGTCGCGCGGCTGGCCCATGTGCTGGAACATCGGTTGGGCGAAGCGGGCGGCGCTGTCACCGCGCTTCCTTTTCTTGAGGCGATGCGTGATGCTGTTCACATCGACACGTCAGGCGAAGACATGTCCGGCCTCTACCTTGCGGCTCTGGGCCAGCGCTTTAACGGCTAAGGTCGAGTGGAGGCGCTTCTTCCGGCGCTCGTCGCCTGCCTGCTTGCCGAAATGGCGGGGCGGGTTCAGCTCACCACAGAAAGCCATGCCGCCACCCGACCAGCATGGGGCCTGTGCGCGGCCCTGCTGATCTCCACAACGATCAGCCTCGCCATAGGCGCGGCTGGCGGGGCCTGGATGGCCCGTCTCGTCACCTATGAGGCGCGGACGCTCCTTCTCGGCCTCGCCCTGATCCTGACCGGCGGCACCCTCCTGATCCGTGCCAAGGCCGCCCCGATGAGCGCAGCGCCGAAGGGCGCGCCGCTCTGGCGTTATCTCGCGACGCAATTGGGCGACAATAGCCAGTTCATCGTCTTCGCCTTTGCAGCGCGCGGTAATGCCCCCGTGCTGGCGGCGCTAGGCGGGCTGGCAGGCGTGATGGCGGCAGGCGCCCTGCCCCTGCTGCTCGATAAAGACTTCCGCCGCCTGCCACTCGCTATGCTGCGGCGCGCATCGGGTGGGCTTTTGCTGCTCACCGGCCTTTGGTCGGCGCTCCATGCGCTGGAACTGATCTAAAGCGCGAGACTTCACACCCAAGTCCGTTTGTGTCGAGCGAAGTCGAGACACGTTGTGCCGCACCCACGTCCCTCGACGTCGCTCGGGACAAACGGAAAGGAGGCCCCCTGATGCCTCCCAGATCGACAAAAGCGATCACTCAGACAAAGAGGCTTCGCAACATACGGGCAGCCAACTGCGTTATACCTTCAGCCATGCTCTGAAGGAGAACACCCCATGCCCAACCGCACCCATATCGACGCGCTCAACGCTGTTCTGGCGGACTATTTCGCGCTCTACATGAAGACCAAGAATTTCCACTGGCACGTCTCTGGCCCGCATTTCCGCGATTTTCACCTGATGCTGGACGAACAGGCCGCAGAGATCATCGCTACAACAGACCTCGTCGCCGAACGCGTCCGCAAGCAGAGCGCCGTGACGCTTCACAGCATCGGCGAAGTCAGCCGCTTGTCCCGCATCAAGGATAGCGACCAGACCGACCTCGACGCCAAGACGATGCTGAGCGAGCTGCAGGCCGACAATCTAACGCTGGTTGAAAGCCTGAAGGAGCTCAAGGACTTGGTCGATGAAGCCAAGGACAACGCAACGTCCGGCATCGTGGACATTTGGACCGATGAAGCCGAACGGCGGGCTTGGTTCTTGGGAGAGTCGATGAAGAGTTGAGGGCTCGCCCAATCGCCTTGGCTTAAATGCCCAACCCCCAACGAAAAAGGGCGGCACCTTTCGGCGCCGCCCTTAATCTCTAACGGTTGGAACCAATTAGTCCGAAGACGAGAGGTTCACAGCCGAATTCTTGCCGCGGTTGTCGACTTCGATGTCGAACTTCACGCGGTCACCTTCGTTCAGCGTGCCCATGCCGGCGCGCTCAACTGCGGAGATGTGGACGAATGCGTCTGGCTGGCCATCATCACGCTGGATGAAGCCGAAGCCCTTCATGGAGTTGAAGAACTTGACGGTGCCCGTCGTGGTTTCACCGGTCAGCGTGCGCTGAACGCGGGCGGGACCACGGTCTGGACGGTCGCCGAAGCCACCACGATCCTGACGGGGAGCAGGCGCACGGTCTTCAACCGGCAGCGGATCACCATCGATCACGAGATCCGTTGCGGAAATCTTTCCACCACGATCCACGAGCGTGTAGCCAAGCGGCTGGCCTTCAGCGAGACCGGCAAGGCCGGCCTGCTCGACCGCGCTGATGTGGACGAACACGTCCTCACCACCACCATCTTGAACGATGAAGCCAAAGCCCTTTTGTCCGTTGAAGAACTTGACGACGCCTTTGCCCTCGCCAACGACCTGTGCAGGCATCTGCGGACGCGGGCTGCCGCGGAAACCGCCGCCGCCACCACCGCCGCCGCCGAAGCGATCACCGCCACCGCCGAAACGATCGCCGCCGCCACCGCCGCCGCCGAAGCGATCACCGCCGCCGCCGAAACGGTTTCCACCGCCACCGCCGAAGCGATCACCGCCACCGCCGAAGCGATCACCGCCGCCGCCGCCGAAGCCGCCATCAAAACCACCACCGCTGTCGCCAAAGCTGTCACGCTTGTCGTAGCCACGCCCGCCGCGCTCACCGCGCCGACCTCTATCAAAACCCATCCGTCAAACTACTTTCTTCGTAATCGTTTTCGCCCGGAAATACTTAATCTGATCGCCGGACGATTGCGACATAGATTCGGCGTAATAGACACCACGCCTTTCCCCATCATAACCCAGAACACAAAGTTCCGATAGTATTTTTGCGTTTCCGGAAAACTGGGCTGTTCACATGTGCTTGCAGCCCGTTCCAAGCCGGTGCAAAGGGGCCTGCTTGATATCCGCTTGGGCGTGGTCGCTGGCACAGGTGATTCCCCACCCGACGCAGATGTCGGATGGCGGACCGGGAGATTTTTTGAATGACTGTTTACCTGCACGAAGAAGACCTGCCCGAAGGCGTGCTGGGCGAAGGTCCGGTTGCAGTCGACACAGAAACCATGGGCCTGCACCCCGGGCGTGACCGGCTGTGCCTGGTGCAGATCTCAGACGGCGGCGGCGATGAGCATCTGGTGCGCTTTGCCGCTGGCACCAGCTACAACGCCCCCAACCTTAAAGCAGTGCTGGCAGACCCCAACCGCCTGAAATTATACCATTTTGCGCGGTTCGACCTCGCGTCCATCATGGCATATCTCAATGTTATGGCGGAGCCGGTTTACTGCACCAAGATCGCGTCGCGCCTGATCCGCACCTATACCGACAGGCATGGTTTGAAGGATCTTGTCCGCGAAACATTGGGCGTCGAACTGTCCAAACAGCAGCAGTCTTCAGACTGGGGCGCTGACGCTTTGAGCGAGGCGCAGAAGGAATATGCCGCGTCTGACGTGCGCTATTTGCACCGCGTGAGAGAGATATTGGACCCGCGCTTGGCCCGCGAAGGCCGCACCGAATTGGCGCAGGCCTGTTTTGATTTTCTGCCCAATCGTGCCCGGCTTGATCTTGCCGGCTGGCCTGAGGCCGACATCTTCGCGCATGTCTGATCTCGCCCTCCAAGAACGCTCCGCGCGCCAAATTTGGGCTCGGCCAAACGGTAAGCACGACCGTTTGATGAAGCTTTTGCGAATCGGTCTGCCGATCCTCATCGGGACGCTTTTGCTGTTTCTGGTGTTCGCACCGATCACCAGCCCCAATGGCGACGTCAGCTTCATGCTGGCAAAGGACAATGTCGCGATGTCGCGCGAACGCCTTCGGGTGACCGCAGCCACCTATCGCGGCGAAGACAGCAAGGGGCGCCCATTCCAAATCATGGCAGGCTCGGCTGTGCAGAAAAGCTCTCAGGACCCCGTCGTGATGCTGAACAATCTGAGCGCCCGCCTCCAGATGGAGGACGGACCGGCCACGATGACGGCCAACGCTGGACGTTATGATATGAATCGGGAAGTGGTGTTGGTGGATGGCCCGCTGACTTTCCAGACAGCGGACGGGTACCGCGTTCAGGCAAATGATGTCGCGGTTGGCCTCAAGTCCCGCAAACTGGCCAGCGGCGGCGCCGTTAGCGGGCAATTGCCGCTCGGCACCTTTTCGGCAGGCAGTATTCGCGCTGACTTAGAGAAGCGCACTGTGACGCTGGAGGGTCGAGCACGCTTGCATATCGTCCAAGGTGGAGCCAGATAGCCGCATGCGCAAAGCTCCTCTCCTCGCCTCCGTCGCTCTCCTTCTCGCTGTTCCGGCCCTTGGCCAGGCGCTAAAGGGCCACAATGCCAAATCGCCCGTCGATGTTGAGGCAAACAGCATCGAAGTGCAGGACCGTGCCGACCGCGCGATGTTTTCCGGCAATGTCGTTGTGCGCCAAGCCGGCCTGACGATGAACGCCGGCCGCCTAACGGTTGCTTACGCCCGCGCAGGCGGCGGCGTCGACATTGACCGCCTTGATGCCTCAGGTGGCGTCGTCATCCGCAGCGACACGGAGACGGCGCGCGGCGACTTTGCGGTTTATGATCTCAACCGCAGGCTCATCACCGTAGTGGGCAGCGTTGAACTCAATCAGGGCGGCAACCGCATCAGCGGCGGGCGTCTTGTGATTGACCTCGATTCAGGCCGTGCCGTTGTCGATGGAAACAGCGCGGGAGGCCCAGGCAACAGCGGCGGCCGGGTCACTGGCCGCTTCACGGTTTCCAAAGACCGTAAGTAATCTCTGTCCCTCTCGGACATATTTCGACCAATGACGCCGTAAATCCGTCACCTTGAGGTTGCGCTTACCCCCGTCCATGCAATAATCCTGACAATAGGACAAATCCATTTACGCCACGTTCACCCGAACGTGTCAGGACAGCCGCAGGAAGCACAGATGAACGAAGTCGCAATCATAGACCGCGAAACAGCGGCTGCCACCGGGATAGGCACGGGGCTGTCAGTCGTCTCCATCGCAAAATCCTATGACAAGCGCGTTGTGCTGTCGGATGTGTCGCTGACCGTCGGGCGCGGCGAAGTGGTTGGCCTGCTCGGCCCCAATGGCGCGGGCAAGACGACCTGCTTCTATTCGATCATGGGTCTGGTCAAGCCGGATGCCGGACGCATTGAGCTGGACGGTCAAGACATTACAAACCTACCCATGTACCGCCGCGCGATCATGGGACTGGGCTATCTGCCTCAGGAAACGTCGATTTTTCGGGGCCTAACCGTCGAACAGAATATTCAGGCCGTGCTGGAACTGGCAGAGCCGGACAAGTCCGCCCGCGCCGCCCGGCTGGAAAAGCTGTTGGATGAATTCGGCCTCACCCGGCTGCGGACGGCCGCCGCCATGGCGCTCTCCGGCGGGGAACGCCGCCGTTGCGAAATCGCCCGCGCGCTAGCGGCTGATCCGTCGATCATGCTGCTTGATGAACCCTTTGCGGGTATTGATCCCATCTCCATCGCCGACATCCGTGATCTGGTGAAGGACCTGAGAACCCGCCAGATCGGCGTGCTCATTACCGACCACAATGTCCGCGAAACGCTCGAAATCGTAGACCGCGCCTGCATCATCTATGATGGCCGCGTGCTCTTTTCGGGCAGCCCGGAAGATCTTGTCGCGGATGAAAATGTCCGCCGCCTGTATCTGGGCGAGGGCTTCAGCTTGTAACCATGGCGCTCGGCCCTCGCCTCGACTTGCGGCACAGCCAGTCGCTGGTGATGACGCCGCAATTGCAGCAGGCGATCAAGCTGCTGGCGCTGTCCAATCTGGAAGTCGAAGCCTTCATCGCTGAAGAGCTGGAGCGCAATCCACTGCTTGAGGCGGAGCGCGAAGACCAGGGCGATAATGACGGAGAGCCGGTCGCCGACAGCGACTTTGGGGACGCAGACTTTGACGGCGATGGGGATGGCGGCGATCTGATGACCGCTGACCGCTTGCTGGAAAGCGATGGCGGACCCGGCGCGGACGCTCCACTGGATGTCGATTTTGCCGCCGAGACGTTCCATCATGACAGTGCGGCCGATGGCGGGCCAGGGCTGGATGGATCGCTCGGACTCGACGGCGCATCCTCGGGTGGCAGCTTCGACGATGACGGCATGGATTTTGATAGCTTTGCAGCAGGCGGGCTTTCCCTCCACGACCACCTAATCGCTCAAGCCGGAACCGCTTTCATCGGCGCCGACCTCATGGTCGCCACCCATATCATCGACCAGATTGACGAGGCCGGCTATCTGCCTGTCCGCCTGCTCGACATCACCAACCGTCTGGAAATCCAACTCGCCCACGGGGAAGATATTCTCCGTGTCATCCAGACCTTCGAGCCAACCGGCGTTGGCGCGCGGACGCTGGCCGAATGCCTCGCGCTGCAAGCAAGGGAAGCGGATCGCTATGATCCGGCGATGGCGCGCCTCATCGATAATCTCGACCTATTGGCGCTGGGCCGCCTCCCCCAGTTGAGACGCATCTGCGGCGTCGATGATGAAGACATAGCCGACATGATCCGTGAGTTGCGCGCTTATGACCCGAAGCCCGGCCTGCGTTTTGGCGGTGAGCCGCTTCAAACCGTCACGCCCGACATCTTCATCATTGAACGCGGCAAAGGCTGGGCGGTCGAGATCAACTCCGCCAGCCTGCCCAAAGTACTGATCAACCGCAGCTATTATGCCGAGCTATCAGGCGTGGGCTGCAAGGATCGCGCATCGAAAACCTGGCTCAATGAATGCATGGCCTCTGCCAACTGGCTGGTAAAGGCGCTCGACCAACGCCAGCGGACCATATTGAAGGTCGCGACCGAATTGGTGAAGCAGCAGGAAGCCTTTTTCCGGCATGGCGTGACGCAATTGAAACCCCTCACCCTGCGCCACATTGCCGAGGTGATCGGCATGCATGAGTCAACCGTCAGCCGCGTCACGTCCAACAAGTATCTCGCCTGCGCGCGCGGAACTTATGAACTGAAATACTTCTTCACAAGCGGCATTCAGGCGTCTGACGGCGGCGATGCTGTGTCCGCCGAAGCCGTGAAAAGTGCCATCAAGACGCTGATTATGGCCGAAGAGCCTAAGGCCATCCTGTCTGACGATACGCTGGTCGACCTCTTGCAAAAGCAAGGCTTTGATATCGCCCGACGCACCGTTGCCAAGTATCGCGAAGCGATGGGCGTTGGATCCTCCGTCCAGCGGCGGCGGCAAAAGGCGATTGAGGCGCGGGCGGCGTAAGACCCGATCTTGTCATTCCCGCGAAAGCGGGAATCCATCAACTCTGGCCGGTTTAGAGAGTGGATCCCCGCTTTCGCGGGGATGACATAGGAAGAGCTTGATCTAGATCCCGCCCGGCATCCGATCCCGCACACGCGCCATCGCATCGCTCATCTTGCGCATCGCAGCTTCGAGTTCCGGCATGGCTGCGGCCAAGCCGCTTGCCATCGCACCTGCGCCTGCCACGGCACGCTTGGAACCGTTCTGGATGCGCGCGTCAAAATTCGGATCATCCCGTGACGCCAGATCGCGCACCGTTTTGCCCTGCATCTTGGACGGCTTTCCTGTCAGCGGCTCGATCGCCTTGGCAATGCCATCGACACGCAGATCAAGCACGGACTGGACCATCGCCTCCATGCCACCGGCAAGAGCGGCCTGCATGACCGGATCATTCAGCTTTTCAGCCAGAGCATCAGCCTTTTGCGTGGCCGCAGAGGGCGCGTCCTGCGCGAAAGCAGGTGTGGACATGACCAATATAGCGGTCGCAAGAAGAATACGCATCGAGCAGCCTCCATCGCGGCGGGGGACTCCCGCCGAACGATGCAGGCTAATAGTGGCAGCTAACTTTCGCGTCACTGAACGGGCAGCTTATTGGCCTTCAGGCGGCGGAGGCGGAGGGAGATGCGCTGTCGCCGCTTCGACCTTCTTCATGATCTCCGGCATGGCCTGCATCATCGTTGGCGCAATTTTGGCCATGTTGGCGACCATTTCAGGATCCACAAAGCTCATCATCCAGCGTTGCCCAAACACCCGCCCGGTCGGCGTGCCGAGGAACGCTTCCAACTCGCCAAGCTGGCGTTCGGAATAGTCACGCGCATACACGCGGGTCAGGCTCTCCCGAATCCCCGGCTCAATCTTCTCCACCAAGGGGATCATTTCCTTCATCATCACGTCCATGAAAATTTTCATGCGTTCTCGGAAATGGGGGTCCCTTGCTTCAGCGACTTCCAGCATCGTCTTGTCGCCCGTGTCCTTAGCCGCGGCATCTTGGCCGCCTGGCGGCGCCATGTCAGACGCCTTCATGCCAAACATGGACTCCATCATGCTGTCCATCATCTTGGACATGGTGCCATCCATCATGCGGCGATAGGTGCCAAGCGGCCAAAGCTTATCAACAACGCGGGCGGCTGCGGCTTCATGGGACTTGCTGATGGACGGAGGCGGCGCGGTCTGTGCCGATACGGGGGCCGCTGCAAGCAGGGCCAATGGAAGTGCAATTCGGCCAAGGAACATAAGCAACACCCTCCAAAAGTAACAATCAGCCAATCTGTCCTAACCAGATCAACGCGCCGATACCGGCCACAATACGATACCAGGCAAACGGCCCGAATCCATAGCGCGTCACAATGGCCAGAAACGCTTTGATGACCACAATGGCAACCACAAAGGACACCACAAAGCCGATGGCGATATTGGTCACATCCTGTGCGGCAAGGGCTGCGCCTTCCTTATAAAGCGCAAGCGTCGTTGCCCCCATCATGGTTGGCACTGCGACGAAGAAGCTGAATTCTGCCGCTGTCTTGCGCTCCACGCCCATGGCACGTGCGCCCATGATCGTGGCCCCCGAACGGCTGACGCCGGGGATCATCGAGAGGCACTGCACAACGCCGATGGCCAGCGCGGTCCGCCAACTCATCTGTTCAACGCTGGCGGTGTGGTTTTCCTTCGCGAACTTCTCAATCACGAGGATCGCGACGCCACCGACAATCAGCGCCCAAGCGACAAGCGCCGGCGATTCCAACATGGCCTTGATCGCCTTATAGGCAATCGCCCCGACAACGGCAGACGGCAGAAAGCCGAGCAACACGTTGCGGGTAAACACAAGCGGACCCTGCTGCATGGAAAACAGCCCGACCGCCACATCCCAGAAGCGGCGCCAGTAAAGCACGATGACGGCCAAAATCGCCCCGAGCTGAATGATGATATCAAACGCGCCGCCAGACCCGTCCTTAAAGCCCAGCAGTTCCCCTGCGAGGACAAGATGGCCTGTCGATGAGACGGGGATGAATTCAGTCAGCCCCTCGATAATGCCGAGGAGGATGACGGTCAGCAGATCGCTCATGCAGCGGCCCCGAAGCGACCGTGGCGGCGATATTCGACCAGCCAGCCATGCGCGACAGCGTCCATCGGCGTTGCAGGCACGCCCAGCGCCTTTAGGCCTTTGGCCTTGGGGGCAACGACATTGTCAGACTGGAGCATCAGCCACTGGTCGCGCGAAATCGGCGCTCCGGGCAGCCAGCCGGTCAGTGTCGCCATGGCACCGGCCACAGGGTCTGGCACATCGATGAACAGCGGCGCCCGGCCCGTTCGATCTGCGATCCACTGGTTGATCTCGCGCATCGACAGAACAGTTGGCCCGCCGAGCTCATAGGTCACGCCGCCAAATCCACCGGGGTTCAGTGCTGCGGCACAGGCCGCATGGCCGACGTCACCGGCAAAGACCGGCTGAAACTTCGTGTCGCCGCCGATGATGGGGCAGATGGGCAACATGCGGATGAGCGCTGCAAAGCGATTGATGAACGCATCTTCCCGACCGAAGACAATCGAGGGACGCAGGATCGTCGCCTTAGGGAAGGCCTTGCGCACGGCCGCCTCACCCTCGCCTTTAGTGCGTCCATAAGCAGACTTGCTTTCAGGATCAGCGCCAATGGCTGACATTTGGACGAACGAAGCCACTCCGGCGCTGGCAGCCGCCTGCGCCACATTGCGCGCACCATCAACATGGATGCGCTGCATATCCGCAAAGCTGCCAACCAGATTTATCACGGCGTCAGCCCCGGCCACCGCACGGCCCAAGGTTTCCGGGCGGGTCACATCGGCCGCCACAAAGGTGATCTGACCCAGATTGGCCTGTGCCTTCAGAAACCAAGAACTTTTCGGGCTGCGCTCTGCCACGCGCACACGAGCGCCGGCGCGCAGAAGAGCTTCGACCACATAGCGCCCGACAAATCCGCCACCGCCAAAGACCGTAACCAAAGCTTCTTTCATCGTCTTCAAATTCCCTTGCTGAGGTAAGCCCGCCAATGCCCGCGCCGAAGCCTGTTGACAAGCGGCAATGGCCTGCCTAATCGCGCCGCTTCGTTCCGCATTGACCCACATCGGGATCTGCGCCGTGCCCAGGTGGTGGAATTGGTAGACGCGCTGGCTTCAGGTGCCAGTGACCGCAAGGTCGTGGAGGTTCGAGTCCTCTCCTGGGCACCATTTTTCTGGTATCAGTCGCAAAATTTTAGACGCGCCGGAAATTGTCGGAAGCCCCCGCATTTTCTTTATCCGCTATGGCGTCGGGTCTTCAGGCTAGGCCGGCTCTTTGCTGGTCCGCATGACGTCTTCCAGCACCCCAAGGAACTGGTCCGTCGAATAGTTCCAGTCAAAGCTCGCGCCATATTGCGCGACGACATTGCGTTCCATAGCAGCAGCTTTGCCAATGGCGTGCGCCAGATCCTCATCCAGCGCGCCCACAGGCTGCGTCAGCGCATCTGTTGGGCCGCGACCGTTGAGGCCGACGACATCCAATGGCCCCGGCACCGGGAAACCTGCTACAGGTACGCCGCAAGCCAAGGCTTCGATCATCACGAGCCCGAACGTGTCTGTCAGGCTTGGGAAGACGAAGACATCTGCCGCGCGATAGGCACTCGCCAGCGCTTCGGCATGTAATGCGCCAAGAAAGACAGCGTCTGGGTAGCGTTCCTTGAGCATGGCAAGGTCCGGCCCGTCGCCAACGATGACCTTGGTTCCAGGAGTGGCAAGGCCCAGAAACACTTCTAGGTTCTTTTCAACCGCGACCCGACCGACCGACAATAAAATAGGCTTGGGCAGGTTTGCGAGTTCGGGATGGATATCCCCTTCAGGATGGAAGACGGCTTTGTCGATGCCGCGCGTCCACAGGCGCGCCCGGTCTATGCCCCGTCCAGCGAGTTCTTCGCCCAGCCTGGGGGTCGATACGAGCACCGCACTGGACGATCTGTGGAACCGCCGCATGATCGGCCAGAACCGGTCCGGCGAAATCCCCGTGCGGGCGGCGGCATAGTCTGGAAAGCGGGTGTGGAAGGCCGTTGTAAACCGCACACCATTGGCCTTGCACCAGGCGCGCGTGGTCCATCCAATAGGGCCTTCGGTCACAATGTGGACGACATCTGGCCGGAAGGCCTTCAGCGCCCGCCGCGCGGCGAAGCGCGGGGCAATGGCGAGGCGTATTTCGGAATAGCCCGGCATCGGTACCGTCAGGAACTGATCCGGCGTGATCAGTTCAACCTCATATCCCCGCTCCATCAGGATCCCAACCGTTGTTGAGATGCTGCGGACGACGCCGTTGACCTGCGGGAACCACGCGTCGGTGGCGATCGCAATCCTCACGCGGCAACCATCGACTTGGCCGCGATATGGCGATCACGCACAATCTCTGCCCAGTCGAGGATCGACATGGCGCCCGTGCGGTCTTCAACAAGCGCCGTGCAGCTTTCCACCCAGTCACCATCATTATAATAGGTCATGTCACCAATCTGCCGGATTTCCGCGCAGTGGATGTGGCCGCAGACAACGCCATCAACGCCGCGCTGCTGGGCTTCACGGACAACGGCTTCTTCAAACTGGTAGATAAACTGAACGGCGTTCTTCACGCGCTTCTTCAGATAGGCCGAGAGCGACCAATAAGGCATGTCGAAACGACGGCGGACACGGTTGAAGATCTGGTTGACGCGCAGCAGTATCGAATAGGCCTTGTCCCCAAGGAAGGCGAGCCACTTGGCGTAAAGGACAATCCCGTCAAAGGCATCGCCATGCGTGACCAGCAGACGGCGGCCGTCGCGCGTTTCGTGGATCGCTTCATTGTGAATGGTGATGCCGCCAAAGCTAAGGCCCGCATATTCGCGCAGCATCTCATCATGATTGCCGACAATATAGATAACGCGGGTGCCGCGGTGCGCCATCTTCAAGAGGCGACGGACGACTTCGTTATGCTCATCAGGCCAGTACCAGCCCTTGCTGAGCCGCCAGCCGTCAATGATATCGCCCGTCAGGTAAAGCGTTTCGCATTCGACGCTGGCAAGGAAGTCGAGCAGCAGCGTGGCATTGCAGCCGGACGTGCCAAGATGAATGTCGGAAATCCAGATGGTCCGGTACTTCTGCTTGGGCGTAAAGCTGCGCGGCTCGGGATGGTCGAGCCAGGTCGGCGGACGAAAATCCATGAGACCCGTGTCGATCTGCTTTGCGATCAGTTCCTTGGTGCTCGTCGTCATATCAACCCCCCGATGTGTTTGTGTCATTTGTGGCGATCTAAAATTGGTCATGTCAGCGGCTATTGCTTGAGCTTGAGATAGCGCTCGATCCGCCCCGCAATCTGGCCGAGATCATCTGCCAGACGACGCCGGAGCGACGACGTATCCATTGCTGAAAATTCAACCATCTGCGGCATCGACAGGCCGATACGCAGGGTCCCTCCAAAGCGACCGTCAGGCATGCGAACGCAGCGGACTGGCTCTCCCAGTCTTAGGCCGAACAGGTCCTGCACCTTGCCGTCGTCGCCATTGGCCAGCGACTGATGCAGCCCGCGCGCAAATTCAAAATCATGCGCGGGGCTGATCTCGCTCAGATCGATCGTGGCCAGCGTCCGGATTTCCATCGGCACGGACTGCGCTTCCCGTTCATCCATGTAACCCATTGGCTTGACATGGCTCGCCCCAAGCCGCCGCGTGAGCACAGCGATTTCTTCTTCAAAGAGATCAACCGTGCGCTTGATTTCCGTCGGGTGGAGGCGGTGGAACAGTTCCAACTCAAAGATGCTCGCTTCCAGCCGCAGCAACAGCCCAAGGTTTGAGCCTTGCGGAAGCCGCTCCGCATCCGGCCAAGAGGCAGGCCATTCCGCGCGGAGAAAAACGGTTTCAAAACCGGGAGGCAGAGGCGCCGCCTTGGCGGCCGTTGCTGCAGGAACGAGCGCAAAGCCGCTGAATGGAGGCCCGCCCATAAACTTGCTACCCGTCAGGAAAACGGTGCAGCCCCGCGCAAGATAAGCACCCACCAGGCTGCGACTGATGCGCGCCTGACAAGCATCCACCACGAAGCTCATCTTATCCCCGAAGCGGCGGCGCAAGGCGTCGATATGACCCATGGACGGCGCAACGAGACCCGTCTTAGACCCATGGACCACATGCACGAGCGGATGACGTCCTTGGGCGATCGCTTCGGCCACATAAGCGCCAATCGACAAAAGGACATCTTCGGATGGAAGCGGCTGCCCCTTTTCCGACCGGATCGGCACATCGATTACTTGTATCGTGGCGGCGAAGTCCGCATCCAGCGGAAGACCGGCTTCCACCTTGATGCTTTGCGGCGTCACCTTCGCGAAGTGGCAGGCCTTGGCCGCATGGACGCTGCCGTCCCCAACTTCGTCTGCACCGAGCAGAATGTTGTCGATGCCGGCGGAGCCTGCGCGAAGGGCCGTCGCAAGGCCAACATATTCAAGGTCCGTGCCCGATGCAGCGAAGACGATGTCGACGCTTGTCGGCACATTCCATGATTTGCGCAGGCGAGACCGAAGGTCTTCCAGCGCGGTTGTGTAACCGTCCTGCTCCAGCACAAAGCCGGGGGCAAGTTCCAGCACGCGGCGGCGCACTTCGGCCATCGCGGGGACAGAAATGAAGTTTGCGGTCGAAGAGGAATAGGCAATCAGTGTCTGTGGACGCGGCACTGTCAGATAGCGGTTCAGCCCCGTCGCGGGGTCGATAAGGATCCGCTCATCGCCACCATCGGTCATGATGATTGTCAGCGGGTCAGCCAGCAGGTCATCTTGATCGTAGCTGGTAAACTGCGTTTGAATGACGGCCATCCTTTGCCACATTTGTCACGGGTGGAGTAGGCCTAGTTCGTTGCATGGAAACGACAATTTCGTTTCAAATCGCGTCACAAATTTGAGACAAATCTGTCATTTTCTTTTGCTCTACACCCTCCATGGGTTTCCTCGCGGCAACGTGCACCGGTATTGAGGTATCCGCGAAGGCGGGAGTGCTGTTCTCGGCCCGTCAGGTGCTGCGGCAAAAGGGGCGCCCGGGCCCTGTATGAGTTCGATCACTCCCGCACATGCCGCCAAAGGCTTCATTCAGCAAACCGGGCAGATCGCAGGGCTGATCAGCGCATTTGCCAGCCTGCCCTTCTGGTATGCCCTGCCCCGCCCAATGCGCCTTGCGCGCGGCGTGGAGGTCCGCTTTTTCCGGCGCCTGCTCCGCAGCATTGGTGTCGAGGTTAGTTTGGATGGCAGCTTTCCGCCGCAAAAGGGGACGCTTTTCATCTGCAACCATATCAGCTGGGCGGACATACCGGTTTTGGCACAGGTGCTGGATGCGGCGTTTGTCGCCCGCGCGGATGCCGGAAATTGGCCCGTGATTGGCCGGATCATGCAGCGTTATGGCGTTATTCTGGTTGATCGCACCCGGCCGGGCACGTCTGCGCAACAGGTTGAAGCCATTCGGGCCAGACTTCGCGCCGGACAGTCGGTGATTGTGTTTCCGGAAGGAACCACGTCGCTTGGCGTTGACATCCTCCCCTTCCGGTCTTCGCTTTTGCAGGCAGCAGACGCGGCGCAGGCCGTCCAGCCTGTCGTCTTGAGATATCTGACACCCTTGGGGGAAGCTTTGCCGGCGGACGTTCAGCGGAATGTCGCCTGGATCGGGGATGATACGTTGCTGGACGGCATCCGATCAATCATGCGCGCGCCAATGCGGGCGCATCTTCAGTTCCTTCCGCCCACTCTCACGCGCGACCGCAAGCTGTTGGCGCGTGAGCTAAGGGACCAGATGTCCCGATGCTATGCCGCCTTGCCCAACCGTTCGAGATAACGGCTCGAAATTGCGTCAACGGGAAGCATGATGAACACGTCGGTCGTATTGAACGCATGATCGATGACTGCACCATTGCCAACGGTAGCCCCCAGACGGAGATAGCCTTTGATCAAGGGCGGGAGCAGGCGTTGCGCCGCTTGCGGATTAAAACTTCCAAGCGGGAGACGCGCCATATCGACAAATTGCTCCGGATGGGCGGCCACACGGGCCTCGCGCGGGGCTAAATGATTATAGAAGAGATAGCTGAGCGCTTCTGCATGGACATCGGGGTCGGTACCGGCAAAGCTGGCACACCCAAACATCGCGGCAATGCGGTGCTGCTTTAGATAGACAGCAATACCGCGCCACAAAAGCTGGATGGTACCGGAATTGCGATAGGCCGGCAGGACGCAGGATCGTCCCAGTTCAAGCAACTCGCCCGATTGGGCATCAGCAGTGTCGAGCAACGGCTGCAGATCGAACTCGCCTGCACTGTAAAATCCGCCAATTGCGCGCGCGACGCCATGCCGCAACAGGCGATAGGTCCCGACTGTGATGGCCGTACCTGACGACACGTCCTCCACCAGCAAATGATCACAGGCCACATCGAACGGATCGATGTCGCGTTCGCCCGAAGCTGGTGCAATATTTGCCCCCAGTTCCTGACAGAAGACCTTCCAGCGCAAGTGCTGCGCTGCCCTCAGATCCGTTTCACAATCGGCCAGACGCACGCGCAAATCGCGCCCTTGCGCAGAATTGGGTCCATCCATCTGCATGCCATTCCCCGTTTGGGTTCACGAAGCCGTGGCATAACAAACTGTCATTTCAGCGGTATGGCGGCGATGTTACGGAATGATGGCGTCGTTTTTCCGACCCAGGCACACGGCCATTAACTGCTGCGCTTCAGGTCCAGCCCTTCGGCACCACGCACCACCTGCCACTGGCTGATGGGGAAGGTGCGATAACGACGGGTGGCAATGTTATCCACGCCCACAAACGTCGCACGCCCGACAGCGCGGGTCAGTTCCAACCGAACATAGCCCTGATGCAGATTGTCGGTCCACAACACTTCGGGATTATGCTCCGTAAAGGCTGCGTCCAGCTTTGCGGAGGTCGCGCGGTCAAAGCCACTTTCGACAAAATCACCGGGCGAAGTGATGCCTGCTGTGCCCAGCTCAATGCCTGTCGGGCGTCCAGATGCATCCGCCAGGCGGTTGGCCCAGAAGCTATGGCTATCGCCGGTCAGGAAGATGAGATCATCTGCACCGGCCGCGCGGGCCTGCGTGTAGAAGCGCTCTCGCGCCCATTCATACCCATCCCATGTGTCGGGATAGAAGGGCAGGTTCCACTTGCCTTTCCAGGCCAACTCTCTGGCCGCATCGAGCGGCTTGGGCTGTGTTTCCGGGTTCGGAATGACGCCGAGGGCCACAACATCGGGCACGCGCGTCCGCGCGATGGGCATGGGGTTGCCAATGAGCCGCCAAGGCTGCGCCAGTTGCTTTGACTGCGCCCATGCTGCGGCAAGATCGCTTTCCTGCTCAGCGCTGATCAGGCGACGGTCCGGCGCACCGATCCGGTCACGCTCCATCGCGTCTGCATCTGTGCGACTGGTGATCGTCGTGTAAAATGGTGTGTAGTCGACCTGCAGGGCGCGCGCTGTGTGGCGCGTCTCCAACGTGCTGAGCGTTGCAATGTCGCCAAAGGAATAATGCCGCCAGAACTGCATCCGGGTGCGGCCGGGGACCGGTTCCCGCACAGGCATCCATTCATAATAGGCCTGGATCGACGCCGCCCTGCGGGCCGCCCAATCGCCTTCCTTGTCCGGTTGATGGTTCTGCGCACCGCCAACCCAAGGGTTGTTCGCACTTTCATGGTCATCCCAGCAGGCCAGCAACGGCTTTGCGGCCAACATGTCCTGAGAGCCTGCATCTGTCTTATACTGGGCGTGGCGCGTCCGGTAATCCGACAGGCTGACAATCTCGTTTGCGGGTTCATGAACACGCCCAATCTTGCGGGCGACATCGCCGCCCCAGCCGTCTGCGGCATACTCATAAATATAGTCGCCTGTGTGCAGCACGAAATCGACAGCCGTGTCTTTTGCGATGGCATCATAGGCGTTGAAATAGCCGAACGCGAAATTGGAGCAGGAGGCGAGCGCAATGCCCAGCCGCTCCACGCGCCCTACCGGCAAAGTCCGGGTCTGCCCCGCGCGGGACACTTCGCCGCCTGCGCGGAAACGATAATGATAGCGCGCACCCGGCTTCAGTCGGCTGGCGACAAACTTGGTCGTGAAATCGCGGTCTGCGCTCGCCATTTGGCGCGCACGCCAGACGATGTTTTGGAACGCGGCGTCGGTCGCCACTTCGCATTCAACCTCGACATCGGAAGGCGTGGTGATGCGGGTCCACAAAACGACACTGGTTGCATCCGGATCTCCACTCGCAATGCCGTGGAGGAAGGGCCCGCTGGCCGGGCTGGTCTGGCCAGTCGCGTTGCCCGCGATGGTCAAAGCGGTGAGACCGGCCAATGTGGTCCGGCGGGTCAATGGGGCGAAGCGCTTCATATCCGGATTTCCGTTCTTAGGTGCTCTGCGGTCCAGCATCTGCAGGACCGCGAATTTCTAAGTGGAAAAGGTGGCCGCCCGAAAGCGACCACCTCCCCCCTTTTACAGTTCAAGCCGAGGCAAAATCAGAAGCCGGCCTTCAGCGTGACGAAGAACTGCTGCGGCGCGCCAGCGAGAAGGGTCTGATTGTCCCCGCTGTTGCCGAAGCCGTTCGAACCAATGGTCGACACATACTTTTTGTTGAGCAGATTGGTCGCGTTCAGCTGGAGCTCCAGTGGCGAACGCTGGCCGATGTCGAAGCGATAGCCAAGCGTGGCATCTGCAAGCGCCCGACCCGGAACCGACTGATCGTTGAGGTAGGTGAAGTAACGACGGCTCATATAGTTGAGGGAAACCTTACCGAAGAAGGTGTCGCTATCATAAGCCACTTCACCGCGGAGCAGGTGCTTCGGCGCGTCGACCACGGTCTTGCCCTTGGTTGCTGCAAGAACAGCGCCCACCCCGTTGAGAACGTCATTCCGGTACGTCGTGTCGTTATAGCTGTACGAGGCGAAGAGCGAGAGGCCGCCGCCAAGCTTGACGTCACCGGTTGCTTCAAATCCGAGTGCGCGGACATTACCAACGTTCTGCAGAACGGCGGGGTTACCAACAATGCCAGCGCCCGTCGAAATGCCGAGCAGACGGTTGCGGAAGGTGACGTAGTAAACACCCAGCGTCCCGTTAAACTGGTTGGTGTTATACCGTGCGCCCAGTTCGTACGTGTCGGATTCTTCCGGCTTCAGCGAACCGCGGATCGCATCAAAACCTGCCTGCGTGGTCGAGAACGGACCGGCAGTTGTGGCAGATGAGAAGGCTCGTGTTGCCTGAGTGAAGCCTGCGAACGCTTCCAAGTTGGCATCGAACTTGTGCGCGATACCAGCGTGCGGCTGGAACCAGTCTTGCGACTTGATCTTGCCCGCAGCACGGCCACCGGAAATCAGCGGCGTCGCTTCGTTGTCGACCTTGAAGCCCTTCCAACCGATGTTGATCGTCGTATCTCCAAGGGAGATCTTGTCCGTCACATAATATTGGATCGTCTTCGTGTTGAACTCAAATTCCCACTGCGTGAAGAACGGGTTCGTCATGAACTTGCGGTGGTCACGGCCTGGCGTGGAGCGGCTTGTATAGGCGTAAAAACGACGGGCCTGATTGAAGTCGTTGTTTTCATACCATCCACCGACGGTCACATTATTCATGCCCAGATCAGCATTCAGGCTGGTGAACAGGCCGGAACGGGTCATGTCATATTCGGTCGTGCGGACCGACATTGGAACACCCGTCGGGCTGTTGACATAGGGCGTGCCCCATGTGCCTTGGCCGTCATTCTTGTGGTAGTAACCCTTCACCTTAAAGGTGATGTTGTCGCCAAACGGAGCCGTCAGGCCAAGTGCAGCGATCGTGTCCTTACGCAGGCCCGACGCGTCATAATAGGCGTCGTCAGCGGTTTGGATGGGCGTCGGATATGTGGTGCCGGCGGCCGGGTTGAGCGGGGTTGTACCCGTTTCACCACGGTTTGAAGCGACGTCGGCAACGATGATAGCCAAGGCGTAGTTCTTGGGGCCGAAATTGTCCCAGTCATAACCGAGACGCCGGATCATGCCGAGCGACAGATCCTGATAATCCTGCTCTGCGCGGTCCGAATGGCTGATATAGGCATCGATTTCAGCCGATCCGACGGGGATGATGCCCTTGGCATTGATCATCCAGCCGCCCTGCTTGCCGTCGCCCTTCCACTTGTCAGCGGTCTGGTAAAGGCCGGAGATGAACCCACGCGCCTGATCGGCTTCACCCATGGTGACGCGGCTAAAGGCGCGCACAGTGTTTTCGCTGCCATAGGTCAGGCTGGCATCGGCACCCAGACCATCCTTCGGGTCGAGCGAGAAGAATTCGAGCGTACCGCCAAGATTGTTCGTCGACTGCGCACCAAGCGAACCGGAGCCCTGCGCGACACGCGTGACCGCGATGTTTTCAGGAGCGATCGCGCGGCTGATGTGCAGGCCGTTGTTATTGCCATAGCTCATGTCGCCGAGCGGAATGCCGTCAAGGTTGAAACCGAGCTGGTTCTGGTTGAAGCCACGAATGGTCACGCGCGTTGACCATTCATAGTTGCCGAATGGGTCCGCCGACTGGAAGTTGACGCTCGGCAGCTTTTCAATGGCCTTAAGCGGGCTGGTGCCCGGCGTCAGGATGGAGAGGTCGGCGTTGTTGAGTTCCTGAACCTGGCGGGTTTCACCACGGCCGAAGACAATGATCTCTTCGCCGGAGGTGACGTCGTCAGCCGCCGGCGCTGCAGTCTGAGCAAATGCTGGCGTTGTCAGAACAGCGACTGTTGAGAGGAGGAGGCTTGTTATTTTGCGCATGAAGAGTCCCTTGCGTTTTTTTGTTGCAGTGCGGGATCTATAAGTCGTTTGTGACGCGCGGGTTCCGCTTTCGCGTAGCGACGCGGTCAATCGTGCGGCGGACCCGTGACACTTAGGAAAGAGAGATGGCGTGAAGCCCTGAAAACGGTCGATTTTTGCTGTTTGTTCTTATGTGGTAATTGTGTCACAGCCGCAGACCATCTGATCGGAGCCCGTTGATTGCCGCCCTTATCTGCTCACGCCGCGTCTTATTTGTCTGCAGTCGCGATGCCGACACTGCTCGCCTTGCTGGGCGCCTGCTGGGGAAGCTTCGCAGCGACATTGTCCGACCGGTGGCCGCAGGGACGGTCGATTGTTCATCCCGGCTCACATTGCGAAGCGTGCAAACGCACTTTGACGGTGCGGGACCTTATTCCTGTCTTAAGCTATGTCGCTGCGCGCGGGCGGTGCCGCCAGTGCAAGGTGCAAATCTCACGCCGCTACCCGCTTATCGAAATCGCGAGCGCGAGCATTGGGCTTATTTCCGGCCTTTTGCTGCCCGCGCCCGATAGCCTTTGGGTGGCAGTCATGGGCTGGCAGTTACTCCTCCTCGCCATTCTCGACGCCGAACATTTCTGGCTGCCAGATCCTCTGGTCCTCCTTCTGGCGGCATCAGGCCTTGGCGTTGCTGCATTAGGCGGTCCCGAGCGCCTGATCCCATCGGTCATAGGCGCACTGGTCGGCTTTGCGGCGCTCTTTGCCATTGCTTATCTGTATAAGCGTGTCCGCGGACGCACCGGCATGGGTGGCGGTGACCCCAAGTTGTTCGGCGCCATCGGGGCATGGGTGGGCTGGCAAGCCCTGCCCGTAATCCTCCTTATCGGCGCGGGGTTGGGAATCAGCTTTGCCATTTTCGAAGCGATTCGTGACGGAGGTGTCATAAAGAGCGGGGCGATGTGGCAGCGTCGTCTGCCTTTGGGGACCTGTCTCGCCGCCAGCGCATGGGCCTGGCACCTGCTGGATATGATGAATCTGACAGTAATCTCCGCATTTTCAACGATGTCATTAAACTGAAACGCAAACGTCACTTTTATGAAATATTCGTGTCATTCTTGGGTCATTGTGCTCCCCTATCAGCGGTCATCGCGACGGGTTGTCGGGGCCATTGCCCTGCTGTTTGCCTTTCTCGGAAACCCAGGGAGCCGGATTACCGGAACTTTTTTATGACGAATTTCAATGTGATTGCCCGTAACCTCATGGCCGGCACGGCAATGATGGCGCTCGCAGCCTGCGGTGCCGACGACATCGCCTCACCGGGCACCGGCGGCAACGTCACGATCAACAACACGACGGTGACCCCACCGCCGCCTCCGCCGCCGCCGGCGCCGCCGACTGTTACAGCTGCGGCCGGCTGCCCAACTGTTCTCGGGGACCCCCTCACCGACTCCGGCACGTTGCCCACCACGCAGGGTACATGGCGCGTTTGCACGCTTCCGGCGCGGATCACCACCTCGATCACGCTGCCTAAGCTTCCCGGCCTTCTGTATCGCCTCGGCGGTCGCGTTGATGTCGGTACCGATCAGGGCCCTGCATCCACCAACAATGTTGTGACACTTACTATCGAACCAGGCGTGACCGTCTTCGGCGGCACTGGCGTTTCCTGGCTGCACGTGAACCGCGGCAACCGCATCAACGCAGTTGGCACGGCCACCCGCCCGATCATCTTCACCAGCCGCGACAACGTCCTCGGCATCAACTCCGAAAATTCGAGCGGCCAGTGGGGCGGCGTCGTACTTTCGGGCCGCGCACCGGTCACCGATTGCGCAGCTCCCGCAGCAGCGCCAGGCACTGTCGCTTGCGAACGTCAGGTCGAAGGCGCGTTGGATCCTGCCCTTTATGGCGGTGCAAACTCGGCCGACAACAGCGGTACGATGAAGTTCGTCCAGATCCGCTACTCCGGCTTCGTGCTTTCCGGCACGAGGGAGCTGCAGGCCCTCACAACGGGTGGCACGGGCTCGGGGACAGTTCTGGAAAACATCCAGTCCGTCAACAGCTCGGACGATGGCGCTGAATTCTTCGGTGGCAGCGTGAACCTGAAGCGCTTCATCTCGGTCGGCGCAGAAGACGACAACCTCGATACCGATACGGGCCTGAAGGCGAACATCCAATACGTCATCGCCGTGCAGCGCACCGGCTTTGGTGACTCGATGATCGAAGCTGACTCGGACAATGCTAACGATGGCAACACTCCGCGTCAGAACACGAAGCTCTCCAACTTCACCTTCGTTCAGCGCAACAACATTGCGAACCAAACAGCAATTCTGCTGAGTGGTGGTACGGATTATACGATGGCCAACGGCGTCGTCGTTGCCCCAACGGCAACCAACTGCCTGCGTATCAGTCGCGCTCAAACGGCTTCGGCCACGGTGGATGCAACCATCGACGAAGCCGGTGCTCCGGTCTTCCGTTCGGTTGTTATGCAGTGCAGCGCGAATCCATTTGGCGACTCGTTCATTCCAACGACCACAACCATAACCGTGTCGGCTGCTCAGGTTTCGACGATCTTTGGTTCGGGTGCCAACAACAACAACTCGGCCTTCACCGCCTCGCTTAGCAACGTGTACGTCAACGGTGCCAACGAAACGGCTGTCACGGCATTTGATGCCAAGACGTTGAATGCCTACTTCGACACCACGGCTTACATCGGTGCGGTTCGCAACGCGTCGGATACTTGGTACGAGGGTTGGACGTGCAACACCGACGCAGCAAGCTTCGGTACGACCAACACCGGACTTTGCACGACGCTGCCGACCTACTGATCTCAAGGCGCAGATTGTTGGGGCGGGGCGTTGCGCGAAAGGGCAGCTCCCCGCCATTTTTTCAGAATTACAAAAGGGGTTTCGTGATGTCGACGCCGTTCCGGCTTGCCAGCCTGCTGCTCGTCTCGTCTGCGCTAGTCGCACCATCCGTTGCTGTCGCGCAGAACGCGCCGGCCGCCAATCCGGAGCCGCAGGCCTTGCCTGTTGCGACTGAAGAAGCGCCGGCTCCCGCCGACGCCGCCACGCCAGTGGTGGAAGAAGCCGCCGAAGCGCCGGTGGATATCTCCATCCCCGGTGGTGGTGGCGGTGACATCGTCGTGACGGGTCGACGTTCTACGTCGAACATCGCGAAATCTGCCCCGCAGGTGGTTTCAATCCTGTCCTCAGTCGACATCGCCCGTACGGGTGAAGGTGACATTGCAGGCGCCTTGTCCCGCGTGACAGGCCTCAGCGTCGTCGGCAACGGCTTCGTGTTCGTGCGCGGCCTTGGGGATCGTTATTCGCTGGCCCTGCTGAACGGCTCTCCACTGTCCAGCCCAGAACCACTCAAGCGCGTTGTTCCGCTCGACCTGTTCCCGACCAACATCATCGCATCGTCGCTCGTTCAGAAGAGCTATTCGGTGAACTTCCCGGGTGAATTCGGTGGCGGCGTCATCAACCTGACGACGAAGGCCATTCCGGAAGAGCCCTTCCTGTCAATCAGCACGTCGGTTCAGGCTGACAGCGAAGCGACGAACAAGCTTGGTTACACCTATTATGGGAGCTCGATCGACTGGTCCGGCTTCACCAATGCCAATCGGGACCTGCCGCCTGCGCTGACCTCGTTTCTCGCCAGTGGAGAGCGGATGTCAGAAGGCACTGTGGACACGCAGGAAATTGCAGGCGAGATTTTCAACGCACGCAATTCCGTCGTCCAGCGCGTCCCCCGTCTTGCTCCAAACTTCTCGCTGGGTGTTTCCGGCGGTCGCTCTTGGGATGTGGGCGATGACACAACCCTCGGCCTGATCGCTTCGGCTGCCTATAGCAACAAGTGGCGCTCACGCGACACGCTGCAGCAAGCAGCGTCGACAGTTGACTTGTCGGAAAAAGAGCTCGATTTCCGCAGGGTCATTACAGACAACCGCATCGTGCTCAACGGCCTGTTCGGTCTTGGGCTCGAATTTGGCGACAATAAGATCCGCTGGACCAATCTCTACATCCGCGACACTCTGAAGCAGACCCGTCTTGGACAAGGTACGCGTGCGTCGACGTCGCCGACCGCAACGCTGCTGCAGCAGAATACCGCTTGGTTTGAGCGTCAGTTGATTGACTCCCATGCGGTCGCTGAACTGAAGTTGACGCCGGAACTGAGCATGGATGTCCGTGCGGGATATGCCAACGCCCAGCGTGAAGCGCCGTTCGAAAACTCCTTCGAATATATCCGCAGCAACATCGCGAGTGACCCTTATGGCGCCCTGTTCGTTAACCGGCTGAACAATGGTCAGTCGGGCAGTGCACAGACGGTGTTTTCAAACCTGAATGAAGACCTTTGGTCAGCCAGCACGGATTTGACCTATCGCTTCATGCCGGAACTGCGCGCCACAATCGGTTACGCCTTCTCTGATACGAAGCGTCGTACAGAGCGTCGTGAGTTTCTGGTGGTGGCACCAGGCAGCATGCCCATCGGTGTGGGCCTTCTCCGCCCCGATTTGCTGCTTTCGAAGAACGTGATCAAATCGTTCAACATTGCGCTGATCGATTCGAACGAAGGCAACCCGGTGTTTAACGCGCAGCTGCGCAACCACGCAGGATATTTGCAGATCCAGGCAGAATTGACGCCGGAACTGTCACTGAACACAGGTGTCCGTTTTGAAAAGGCGGACCAGTCAGTCGCGCCGGTTCAGGTGTTCACCACACCAACCGCGTCGCTTGCGTCAACCAACCTCAGCCGTGAATATTGGCTGCCTGCACTGACGCTGACCTATCAGGTCAATCCGGAAATGCAGCTGCGCCTCAACGGATCGAAGACCATCGCCCGCCCGCAGTTCCGCGAACTGATCTTCCAGCGTTACTTTGATCCGGACGCAAACCGTCTGTTCAATGGTAACCCGCTGCTGGTCGACAGCCAACTTTACAATGCCGAAGCGCGCTACGAATGGTATTTCGCACGTGATCAGCGCGTGTCGGTTGCTGGCTTCTATAAGAAGATCAAGAACCCGATCGAAACCTTCTCCAGCTTCAGCGACAATTCAGTCTCCTCAAGCTTCGCCAACGCACCGGAAGCAACGCTTTTGGGCGCCGAAGTCGAACTGCAGAAGTACTTCCCGCTGGAAGGGCTTGGCGATGCAAGCTGGCTCGCATCGCGCCGCTTGGCCGTGATTGCCAACTACACGTACACGACGTCGAAGCTCAAGGTGAAGGAAGCTGATACGGTCGCCGTCTTCTCGCTGGCCTCGACCCGCGCGCTTGACTTCTTCCGCGACGGATCTGCCCTCACCGGCCAGTCCGATCACCTCGTCAACCTTCAGCTGGGTATTGAAGATCAGGACCGTCTGTCACAGCAGACCCTGCTCGTCACCTACGCCACCGACCGCGTCACCAGCCGCGGCGCGGGCTTCCAGCCGGACATCATTGAACGTCCCGGTCTGCGTCTCGATTTCGTGGCGCGCGAAGGCTTCAAGGTCTTCGGTCGCGAAGGCGAGTTGAGCTTTGAAGCCCGCAACCTTCTGCGCGTTCAGTATAAAGAGTTCCAGCAGAACGGTGACAACATCATCTTCTACAACAAATACCGGATGGGGACGACGTTCGAGCTCGGCTTGACCTTCAAGTTCTGAGTGCGATGACGGGCCGGTGGTTTTCAACCGTCGGCCCTGTTGTCGACAAGGCCGGGATCAAATCGGGCCGCAGACATAGTTCTGCGGCCCGAATTATGTCTGTCGCAAATGTGTAATAGAAATGTCATAGGCGTCCCGTTCTGCAGTAAGCGAGGAGTCCCGGTGGGCCCGATTACACGATCTGAATGCCCGGCCAGCCCTGCCTGTGGCGGCCCTGCGTGATGCGTGCCGATTTCTGGCCGCTTGCGCGCCGCCTAACCCTGATTCTGCTTGGGGCCATCCTTGCCTTTCAGGGTGCCCGGCTGATCTGGGCCACAACAAAGCCGCTCGGCCCCCTTGGCAATTGGCCGCAGGCCTCCTCCCTTCAAGGCGCGCTGGCGACGCTTGATCTTGGTACGCTGGACCCCTTTGGCGGGACGGATGCCGACGCCAATGGTTCAACGGTCACGTCGCTTACGCTCAAGCTGTTTGGGGTGAGCCTCAACGAAGCGACCGGCCTTGGCAGCGCGATCATCGCCGCGCCGGACGGCGTCCAGTCCAGCTTCGCAGTGGGGGATGAAATCGTCCCCGGCGTCCGGCTGAAAGCCGTCGCTTATGACCATGTCACATTAGACAATGGTGGTGCGGACGAAACGCTGTTTCTGGATCAGTCCGTTGCAGCCCCCGCCGGCGCAGCAGGCGATGCAAACGGCAAGGCAGGATCATCCGGCACAGGCGCGCTCAATGCGGCAAGCTTTACCACCGATATCTCCCTCACGCCGCGCAACGTGGGTGGCAAGGTGACCGGATTTCTTGTTCAGCCCAAAGGGGAAGGTGGCGCCTTCAATGCCGCCGGCCTGAAGCCGGGCGACGTCATTGTCAGCCTCAACGGCGTCCCCGCGCAATCGGTTCAAGACGCCGTCGCCGTGATTTCGCAATTGCCGGACAAAGGCAATTTGACACTCCAAGTCGAGCGCGGGGGCCAACTCGTGCCGCTCAATGCAAGGATATCAAAATGAAACGGGTCGCAACTGGCCTCATGCTCGCACTGGCGGCCTATGCGCCGGTGATCGCGCAGACCACGCTCAACCTGCGTGACGCAGATGTGCGGGCCTTCATTCAAGACGCATCGCGCGTCACGGGACGCAACTTCATCATCGATGGCCGCGTGCAAGGCAAGGTGACCGTCGTGTCTGACCGGCCACTGTCCCGCTCCGAATATTTTGAGGTGTTCCTGTCCACGCTGCGCGCCAATGGTCTGGTTGCCATTCCGACGTCGAACGGTGCCTACCGCATCCAGCCTGCTGAGACAGCGGCGGCCCAGCCGGGCAAAATCGGCTTGTCAGGTGCCGCGCGGAACCAGTTCATCACGGAAGTCTTCCGCCTGCGGTCCATTGAGGCCTCCTCGGCGGTCGATACGCTGCGCCCGCTGGTCAGCCGTGAAGGGTCTGTCACGGCCAATCGCGGCGCCAATAGCCTTGTTGTCGCCGACTATGCTGACAATATCCGCCGCATCCGGTCGCTCCTCCAGCGGATCGATTCCGATGGCGCCTCCACCGAACTGATTGCGCTGAAAAACGCCAATGCGCGTGACCTCGCGACCTCGCTGCAGCAGCTTATCACGGGCAGCAGCGGCGGCGGAGAAAATGCCCGCGGCGGCGTCGCGATCGTCGCCATCGACAGCAGCAACTCGCTTGCCTTGCGTGGAGACCGGGGCACCGTCTCCCGCTTTGCCGCCATCGCTCGCGACCTCGACAAGCGCGCCGCAAGCGGTGCCGAAGTGCGCGTCATCTGGCTCCAGCATGCAGATGCGGACAAGCTCCTGCCCGTGCTGCAGCAGCTTGTCGGCCAAGCTACCATTTCAGGCGGCAGCGACAGTGCCTCGTCCAGCACGAACGCTCCGGCAAGCACGACACCAACACCTGTCTCGGCGCCGTCCTCAGGAGGCCGCAACGCGCCGGTCATTGCGCGCTATGAAGGCGCGAACGCCATCATCATTTCCGCACCATCGGAAATGCAGCGCACATTGGGGGATGTCGTCCGCCAGTTGGACACACGGCGTGAGCAGGTCCTGGTCGAAGCGATTATCGTCGAGATTTCGGACACCGCCGCACGCAAGCTGGGCGTCCAGTTCCTGCTCGGTGGAAAGCCGGGCAGCAACATCCCGTTTGCCGCAACCAACTACTCGAACGCCGCGCCCAATATTCTGACGATTGCAGGCGCTGTGGCGGCACGGGACTTGAACACAACGACCACCACGATCAACGGCAACACCACAACCACGACCACCAACAATCCGGTCAGCGATCAGCTGGCCCAAGCAGCGGTCAACTCGGTGCTGGGGGCTGCAGGCGCCTTTGGTGGCTTTGCGACCAATGTCGGCAATAACGGCATTTTCGGTGCCATCATCAACGCCGTCCAGCAGGATAATAAGTCCAACATCCTTTCGACACCATCGGTCGTCACGCTCGACAACCAAGAGGCGAAAATCCTTGTCGGGCAGGAAGTGCCGATCACAACCGGCGAGAAGCTCGGCGGCAATTTCGACAATGCCTTCCGCACCGTGCAGCGTCAGAATGTCGGCATCCAGCTTGAGGTGAAGCCGCAGGTCAATGAAGGCGATGCGATCAAGTTGTTCATCCGGCAGGAAGTCAGCTCGATTGCCGGGCCGGTGACCAACAATGGCAGTGACCTCATCCTCAACAAGCGGGAAATCCAGACCACAGTGACCGTCGATGACGGCCAGATCGTCGCTTTGGGTGGTCTGTTGGATGACAATGAACGCCGCACGATCGAGAAGATCCCCTTGCTCGGCGATATTCCGGGGCTGGGCCAGCTCTTCCGGTCGCGCGCCAAATCGCGTGAGAAGACCAATTTGATGGTCTTCATCCGCCCGACAATCCTGCGCAATGCTGAAGATGCGCGGAAGCTTGCCGAGCGGCGCTATGGCTATATCCGCGACCAGCAACTCCTGCTGCGCCCCAATGAGGAGCCAAGCCTCGACGAGCTGGTCCGCGACTATATGGGGGCGGAGCTTCCTCTCCCGGCGCCTGCCGCAGCCGAAGCCGCCCCCGCCGCACCACCGGCCGCCGAAGGGCCAAAGAATTGACCGAACAGGTCCCCATTGAAGCAGAAGCGGTGGACACACTTGTCCTGCCCTATGCCTTTGTGCGCAAACATGGGGTCCTCCTCCAAGACGGCGCTGAGGGCGGTCTTCGGGTCTTGATGCGTCCGGGTGCCGATGCTCGCGCTTTGCCGGAATTGCGCCGTTGGCTTCAGCGTCCGTTTTCGGTGGAACAGACGAGCGACGAACTTTTCGATGATCAATTGTCGCGCACCTATGCGCTGGACGGCTCGACGGCCGCGGCCGCTGGAGAATTCGGCGCGGAAGAAGAGAGCGATTTGTTCGTCGGCGGCATGCCCTCGGCAGATGATCTGCTCGATACCGCAGATGATGCCCCTGTCATTCGCCTGATCAACGGCATGATTGCAGAAGCGGTGCGGCAGGGCGTGTCTGACGTACATGTCGAGCCTTTTGAATCCGCGCTTGTCGTGCGGATGCGCATCGACGGACTGTTGCGTGAAGCGCTGCGTCTACCGGCCCATGTCGCGCCTGTTGTCGTCAGCCGCATCAAGGTAATGGCACGCCTCGACATTGCCGAGCGCCGCATCCCGCAGGATGGCCGCATTTCGCTGACACTGGGCGGAAAGCAGCTCGACGTGCGTGTCTCGACGCTTCCGGCCCGTGCCGGAGAACGGGTAGTGCTTCGTATCCTCGACAAGGATAATGCCGCCATGGGGCTGGATGAGCTGGGCATGGATCCGGCCAGCCTTGCGGTCTTTCGCGGTGCCCTGTCAGACCCTAATGGCATTGTGCTGGTCACTGGCCCCACCGGGTCGGGTAAGACGACATCGCTCTATGCTGGCTTGCGCCTTCTCAACAATGGATCGCGCAATATCCTGACGGTGGAAGACCCCGTGGAATACGCCATTGAAGGCGTCGGCCAGACACAGGTGAATGCCAAGGTCGGCATGACCTTTGCCGCGGGCTTGCGCGCCATTTTGCGGCAGGACCCGGATGTCGTGATGATCGGGGAAATCCGCGACCGGGAAACAGCGGAAATCGCGGTGCAGGCTTCGCTGACCGGCCACCTCGTTTTGTCCACGGTCCACACCAATGATGCCATCGGGGCGATCACCCGCCTGCGCGATATGAAGGTGGAGCCGTTCCTGCTCGCCTCCACTTTGCGCGCCGTGCTGGCGCAGCGCCTTGTCCGGCGTTTGTGCCCCCATTGCCGGGTCGAACATGCCGCCACCGATGCCAACCGCCAACTGCCCGGCCTGAATGCAGAGCGCATCTTTGAACCCGGCGGCTGCGCCAAGTGCAACGACACGGGCTTTAAGGGCCGCGTCGGGGTGTATGAAGCCATCCGCATCGATGACAGCATCCGCCAGATGATCAACGACGGATCAGATGAGGACCGCATTTCGCGCCACGTTTTTGCGAATGCTCCCACCTTGTCCCAATCCGTGCTCAACCTTGTGCGCGAGGGCGTCACCACAGCGGAAGAAGCGATCCGCGTTTCTCGTCAGGATGCAGGCAGTGAGCAGCTTTGATTACGCCGCGATTGACGCGTCCGGGCGTGAACGGCGCGGCACAATAGACGCAGAGGATGCGCGGACCGCCCGCGATCTGCTGCAGCGCCGCAATCTTTACCCCGTTGAAGTCACCCATTCGACCGGACGCACAGCGGCGCGCATGCCCCTGTTTTCGTTCGCACGCTTCAAGCAGCGCAAGATGTCAGCGCAGCAGCTCACCTTGTTCACACGGCAGCTGTCGACCCTCTGTGCTGTCTCTCCGCTGGAAGAAGCGCTGCGCACCATCGTGCGGCAGACCGAGCAGGACCATGTCCGCCAGATTGCGAGCGATGTGCATGGCGGTGTGTTTGAAGGCTTGCGTCTTGCCGAAGCAATGGCGCGTGCCCCGCGCAGCTTCCCTCCCCTCTACCGGGCGATGGTGTCCGCAGGCGAAGCCGCAGGAACCCTGCCCCAAATCCTTGACCGGCTGGCGGACCTTCAGGAACGGCAGGCCGAAGTGCGCGGACGGATTACGGCGGCATTGGCCTATCCCATTGTCCTGACCGTGGTGGCGATGGTCGTCGTCTTCGCGCTCATGGTCTGGGTCGTGCCCCGCATCGTTGAGCAGTTTGACAATGTCGGCCAGCAATTGCCGCTGCTGACCCGGATCATCATTTCGCTTTCAAGCTTCCTAGCCAACTGGTGGCCGCTCATTCTTGCTGTGCTTCTGGGCGGCGCTCTGTTCGGCGCCCATAGCCTGCGGCAACCCGAAACGCGCCTCCGGTTTGACCGCGCCATCCTGCGGCTTCCGCTAGCAGGCAAACTCATCCGCGATCTGCACGCCGCCCGGATGGCGCGCACCTTGGCCACGATGGTCGCCAGCCGCCTCCCCCTTCTCGAGGGCCTCCTATTGACCGGCCAGACCGTCAATAACCGCGCGCTGCGTGTTGCAACACAGGACATTGCGGAGTCTGTGCGCAGCGGCGGCAGCCTGTCAGCCGCACTAAAGCGCGCAGGCGTCTTTCCGCCGCTTCTGGTGTACCTCACGGCGTCGGGCGAAAGCTCAGGCCAGCTGGATCAGATGCTGGAACGGTCTGCTGACTATCTGGAGCGCGAATTTGATCGCTTCACGGCGACCGCGCTCTCGCTCCTCGAACCTGCTATCATCGTGATCATGGGCTGCGTCGTGGCGCTGATCGTGCTCGCGATCCTGCTTCCCATCCTTCAGATCGAAACGCTTGCTGCTGCTTGAAAGGCTGACATGAAACACAAACCCCTCCCCGCTGCAGAAACGGATCAGGACATTGAAGACGGCTTCAGCCTCGTCGAGTTGCTGGTCGTCATTGTTATCCTTGGCCTTCTGGCAACCGTCGTCATGATCAACGTTCTGCCGAGCCAGGACAAGGCGATGCAGAGCAAGGCCAAGGCAGATATCGCAACGCTGAGCCAAGCCGTTGAGATGTACCGCCTGAACACCCTGCGCTACCCGGACGCGAGCGAAGGCCTCAACGCCTTGGTCGGCGGCACGAGCACAGCGCCGGGCGGCACAGGCGGCTATATCCGCAAGCTCCCCAAGGACCCTTGGGGTAAGGACTACCAGTATCGCCTGCCCGGCCAGCATGGCGCCTTCGATGTCTATTCATTCGGGGCCGACGGCGCCGAAGGTGGCGAGGGCGACGCGGCTGACATCGGCAGCTGGCAGTAACGGACCAATCCTCGCACATGACCCACAATTCGGCGCCCCATAAGACCCCAGAGAACCAACAGGGATTTACCCTGGTGGAACTCATGGTCGTGGTGGCCATATTGGGGGTCGCCACAACGGCGGTCGCGCTTAACATGCGGGACCCGGCGGGATCGGTGCGGAACGAAGCGGAAGCCTTTGCGGCGCGGACCTCCGCCTTGCGGGATGCTGCGATCATCGAAGGCCGCGATATGGCTGTCGCGATTGGCCCACAGAGCTACCGGTTTGAACGGCGGCTGGATGGCCGGTGGATGGCGATGACCGAAAAGCCGTTCGCGCCGGTCCGCTGGGATGCCAAGACGCGAGCCAACACAGCTGCCAATGGGGACTTACGGATCGTATTTGATCCCACGGGCCTGCCCAGTGAACCGGCGAAGGTGTCCCTGTTGCACAATGACACCGCCATTGGCGTGTCGATTGATGCCGAAGGCGCGGTTCATGTCGGATCGTGAGTCCGGCTTTACCCTCATCGAAATGATGGTGGCGCTGGCCATCTTCAGTCTCGCCGCGCTCGCCCTGATCCGGCTGAACGCAGCGACGGTGCGCATGTCAGCAGATGTCGCCACGCGGACCTTTGGGCAGATCGTGGCGCAGAACATTGCTGCCGAAACAATCACCGATCCCATTGCGCCGTCGGTTGGCCGTGCGGTTGGCACGACCGAAAATGGCGGCCGCGGCTGGATCTGGGCGCGCACCACGACCCGTACGGCGGACCCCGCCCTATTGCGCGTTGATATCACGATCACCGACCCCCAACGCCGCTTTGCCGGGGCCCTGACGGTCGTGCGGAAATCGAAATGACGGCCTCCACGCCTGAGACACAGGGCTTCACCCTTGTCGAGCTGGTTGTCGCCTTGGCGATCTTCGGCCTATTGGCGGCCGCGGGCACAAGCATGTTGGGGGCGGCAGTCTCAACACAGGCAAATGTCGGCACGGCGCTGGGCAAGGTGGCGGGAGAACGGCGCATCTCGGCGTTGCTACAGGCGGATCTGCAACAGGCCGTCGCGCGCCCGACGCGCGATGCCAATGGCCGGTTGGAACCCGCCTTTGCTGGGCCCGGCGATGGGCGCTTGCTCTCTTATGTGCGGGCCGGCTGGTCGAACACGACCGACGCCTCAAGGGCGGAGCTCCAACGGGTGGACCTGCGCATGGAGGGCAACCGTCTGGTGCGTTCCGCCCGTCCCATGCTGGATGGCGCCGGGTCTGAAACGGAAATGACGCTGGCGCAGGACGTCGCTTCAGCCACCGTCCGGCTGCGCGACGCGAAGGGCCAATGGGGCGACGGCGCGACCAATGAAGATCCGACCGCCCTTCCCGTTGCCGCGGAGCTCACACTCGTCCAGCGTGACGGGGTATCCGTGCGCCGCGTCTTTCTGGTTGGGGCAGGCGCATGATCGACCGGCGCAACGACAATCGGGGCAAAGAAGAAGGCGCCGCCCTTCTCACTGTGCTGTTGCTGGTCGCCGTCATCTCGGTCCTTGCCATGTCGGCGCTGGACAAGTTGACGATTGCGACGCGCCTTGCCGGCAACATGTCGGCGATGGACCAGTCCCGCGCTTATGCGCAGGCCGGTGAACTGGTCGCGGCCTCCCGCATTGCCAGTATCGCACAAGCCTCCCCCGGACGCACAACCTTGGCCGGCGGCTGGATGGGCAAACCCATGCCCTTTCCCATCGATGGCGGCACCGCCACGGTGACGCTGCGTGATGCCGGAAACTGCTTCAATTTGAACTCGCTTGTCATCGGCGGCGGAGAAGGCGGCTATACCGCGCGGCCTGCCGCTATCGTGCAGTTTGAGGGCTTGATGGTCGCCATTGGCATCGCCAGACCGACGGCGCGCCGGATTTCGCTGGCTGCGACCGACTGGATCGATAGCGATACCCAGCCGCTGCCCGGTGGCGCGGAAGATGAGAGCTATGACGGTTATCGCACCGGCAATACGTTGATGGCCGACGCCAGTGAGTTGCGGGCCGTCGCGGGTGTTTCGCCTGAGGTCTTCACCGCCTTACGCCCATGGGTCTGCGCCCTTCCAGATACAGAATTGTCGCCACTCAACGTCAATACGTTGACTGAAAAACAGTTTCCCTTGCTGATGATGCTGTTGCCGGGCCAATTGCCCGATGCCTCGGCGCGCAAGCTCATCGCGGAGCGGCCAGCCGATGGCTATTCCAGCATGGTTGATTTCTGGAAGCTACCGGCACTCGGCGGGGTCACACCCGCCGCAGAAGTGCTCGGTCAGCCACAATTGCGGACGACCTGGTTCGATTTGGCTATTGCGATCGAACTGGGCGGCATCCAATTCCGTCAGTCTAGCTTGCTGGATGGCCGGATGCAGATCATCAAAACCGTCCGGCGAAGTTTTGGGGGAAATTCGTGACAGAGTATACGGGACTGGTTCTCCTTCCCGGAGAACAGACGCGCTGGTGGCGCTTTGCGGACGGCGCACCGGTCCAATCCGGCACCGGCTTGCCCGAACGCGCCGAGAATGAAGCGGTCGCGGCCATTTATCCGGCGGCTGAAACGACGCTCTTCATGGGCCTTGGTGCCGGGCTGCCGCGTGCTCAGGCGGTCGCCATTGGCCAGCGCATGGCCGCAGACAGTGTCCTTGCCGCGCCTGAGGACCTCCATTTTGCAGCCGGTGCCCATATCGCCATTGTCGACCGCCACCGCTTCGCCGCCTGGCTGGAAGAACTGACAGCGGCGGGCCTCGCGCCTGCACCGATCATCCCGGCCCAACTTGTTCCGCCCGCGATGGAACAGGGCTTTGTCCGCATGGCCGTGGCCGAAGAAACGGTGCTGCGGAGCGGCGACCTCGCCTTCCTGTCGGACCCAGCCTATGACGAGGTTCTGATTGCCAACCAGCATGTTGAGCAGCTGTCCGAGGAAGATGAGGCCCTTCAGTTGGCTCGTGCGGTGGTGGCCGCCGAGGTTGATTTGCGGCAGGGGGCTTTTGCGCCCGCCCGCAGCTGGGGCTCAACGCGGCGCTTTGCGCAGATTTGCGGCGTGCTCGTTGGCCTCATCCTGCTGTCGACCGTTCTCACGCCTTTGATGCTCGCCGTGCGCCTTCAATGGTCAGCCGCACAGATAAACCAGACCGCCGATGACCTTGCCCGCACGGTCGTCGCCGGTGAAGAGTTAGAGCCTCAGGCCGCGCTGGAACGGCGACTCACGGCACTGCGCGGACCCGGCCTTGGCTTTAGCCCGACGGCGGCGGCGCTACTGGATGCGGTGAAATCGACCAAGGGCAGTTCACTCGCCGCGCTCACCTTCGATGCGCAGGGCGTTGCCAAGGCGACGTTACAGGCACCGAATGAAGCAGACTTGCTGGCGATGGCGGACCGGATCCGTGCGGCTGGACTAGAGGTCAACCGCGGGCCGACCAGCGTGACCAACGGCGCCCGCCGCACAGCATTTGAAGTGAGGGTGAAATGATGGACGACCTGCGGGACTGGTGGCTTGGCCGGACGCCACGCGAACACATCCTTTTGCTGGCCCTTGCCGCCCTTGTTGCCGGGATGGTGGCCTGGCTGCTGATCTGGCGGCCGGTAAACGCTTATCTCGATACCTCCCGCACGGTGCAGTCCGAAGCGCTCGATCGGCTGTCCCGCACTCAGGCCATGGTCGCTGAGGCAAAGCGCATTGGCGCAGCGCCTGCCAGCAGTGGGCTGGATGTCGGGGCGGTCATCACCCAATCCGCGATTGAGGCTGGCTTCACGCTCGCCAAGAACGAACAAGGCCAGCCCGGCCAATATCAGGTGGTCATCAGCGCGGCGAAAGCGCGCGCCCTATTTGCTTGGCTCGGCGGGCTTGAACGGCAGGGCGTGATTGCACAGACCGCCAGCATCCGCGCAAATGGGGACGGTACCGTCACGTTCGACGCTGTTTTGCGGGCACGCGGCGCATGATGTCCCGCATCTCTCCCCGGCACGCATGGACCGCCTTTGGCGTTGTTACGTTCTGCGGATTTGCGCTTTGGCTTCTCCCTTTGGCCGTCCTTGCCTCAGTGGCGGGGCTTGGCGGGACCGGCCTTACCGCGCGGACCGTTGATGGCACCGCTTGGACGGGCCGGATGCTGGACGCCTCCTTCAAAGGCGCGCGCTTAGGCGATCTTCAGGTGCAGGTTGCCCCGCTTGATCTCTTGACCGGCACGGCCCGCTTCCGGGTCTCCGCGCTTTCAGGCGAGGGAATGTCTGGCGAAGGCTATGCAGGGCTAGCTGGCCAAGGCGTCCGCAATGTGGATGCCCGGCTCGTGCTGGGCCGCGACATGCGCGCTGCTGGTGTGGAGACAGCTCAGCTCTCCGGCCTAAGCCTGCGCTATCGGAATGGCCGCTGCACCGAAGCCAGCGGCCAGATGACCGCCTATCTCGCCGATGGCCTCTTGACCCGCGCGGTCGGGCCACAAATGTCGGGGGCGGCGGTGTGCTCGAACGGCCAACTGTCGTTCCGACTGAGCGATCCGGAGGCGAAAGGCACCCTCGCCCTTGAATTCCCGGATAAGGGCCAACAGCGCTTCATCATGATCCTGCGCCCCAGCGACACCCTTGATAAGGGCGCGCTGAAGGCGCTTGGATTTATCGAGACACCCGTCGGGTACAAATTGACGGGTGTGATCCCCGGCTAAGGCTGCCGCCGATGCGCGGCAAACCGTGTTAGCGGGCGGCTGTCTGCTTGCGGGAATCCTTTGCCAGCTTGGCCAGCGCAAGGCGGGCAGCATGACGGGAATCGACGACGCTGCCATCGGCCAGCTCAAGATCATAGCGGACGTCGCTATACATGGCGCGGCGGAACGCATCAGACGCATTCGCAAAGTCACCGAGGCGTGCATAGGCTGTGCCAAGGTTGATCAGACGTGCCGGATCATTGACCTGATCCAGGCTTCCCTGACGGAGCTCGGCAACCGCCTGACGATATTGGCCATTGGCCAAAGCCTCACTGGACACGGACGCTGCGGGCTGAGCCGCCATGGTAGATCCAGATACGGCGACCAAGGGCAGCAGGAAACGATAGACCGACATGACATTCTCCACTTCGTGTGTTCTTCAATGTCACAAAGCTGACCCAATTTCGGCGGAATGCAACATTCGGAGCCTCCATTCATCGATTATGACAAAAATTTGCCGATAAATCTTCATTTTTTTGGACATGTGTGTTACAAAGTATGTTCAATAAAACTCTATAGGCCTTACATCCCATGAGTGATGCCACCTTCACCTTCCGCGTTGATGACGATCTCAAGCGGGCATTTGTGGAGTCTGCAAAGGCTGCAGACCGTCCGGCGGCCCAAATTCTGCGGGCCGCGATGCGCCAGTTCATCGCCGAACAGGATGCAGTCGCTGTCGCCGCAGGCTGGCTTCCCGCCAAGTTACGGCGCGCGCGCGCCGATGTGGCGGCTGGCCGGATCTATGATCATGAGGATATGAAAGCCCGCTTCGCGCGATACCGCGCCGCCGCAAGGGCCGCCGCGATATGAACGTCCGTTGGACCGTCTCTGCCGAAGCTGATCGCATTGCCATTTTTGCCTTCACAGCAAAGGACAGCATCTTTGCGGCCGACGCCCTTGATATGCTGTTTGAAGAAGGCGTCGATGCGCTGGCGGAGCTTGGCGGTGGCTCAACCCTCGGCGCCCGGCTCGACACGCGCGAAATGGTCGTGCACCCCAAATATAAGCTGATCTATGACCGGCTGGGAGACAATGTCACGATCCTTGCGATTGTCGACGTCCATCGGGAATGGCCCAATTAGCCTGAGCCACCCATAATGCCGACGCAACGGGAGGGTGTGATAGACTGCATTAAAATTGTCACATAAATGACCTGAAAATGTCACTGACTGTTCTTAGAGCCACGGTTTATGGCCAGTTCGAGCACCCTTTCCGCAAGGCTCCCCTTCCTATCTGAAGGGTCTTCGCTCACTTATGCAGCGACGCATTTTCTGACACAGGGCGGCGGACCCTCGCTCCAGCTTGATGAGACGTCGGGGCTGAACGCGTTCCACGTCTCTGCAACGCCGACGCCCGACCCGTCTTATGCGTCTGCCTTTGCAAACAATATTTCGTCCGGCGCCTTCGCGGCCGTCCAGCGGCTCTTGGCGGACTTGGACGCGCCTTATGACATCGCTGGCAAAGACTATGGCTCCCAGTTGGAAAAGCTGCGGCTGCGCTTGCGCGAAAGCTATAATCTGCCGCATTCAGTGGACATCGTTTTCGCCGCCTCTTGCGTAGAGCTGGAGCATGTGGCTCTGGCCCTCGGTCGCCGCGACACCAATGCGGGGCTGACCAGCATTGTGCTGGGTCTAGAGGAGGCCGACACTGGCTGCGCGCAGGCGGCCGCAGGGCTCCATACCGAAGATAGAACCTCTGCTGGGCTGCCCGTCGCTAAGGGGGAGCCTGTCGACCCGGAACTTGCGGGCCAGATCCAGCTCCTTTCCCTGCCGCTGCGGGACTTGGCGGGTGATCCCATTCCATCTGAAGATACCATGCTGGCTATCGCCTCTGCGGTGGAGCTGGCGCAGCGGGACGAACGCCAACCATTGGTTCGTATCGCGCATGGCAGCCTGAGCGGGCTTGTCGCGCTTTCCATCCCACATCTGGATGCGCTGCGCAGACGCTTTGGCCCGGCGATGCGCCTCGTCGTCGATGCGACGCAGGGGCGGATCAGCCGCGACAGTATTGCAGCCTATCTCTCCCGCGGGGCGACCGTTCTCTTGTGCGGCTCCAAATTTCTGGGTGGCCCGCCGTCCAGTGCCTTTGCGCTTGTCCCTGCAGCGGCGCGAAACGGGATGACCGCCCTTCCCGAAGGCTATGCCAGCCTCTTTTCAAAGCATGAGTGGCCCGCGTCCTGGCCGGGCGTCGAACGCCTGCCCGATCTCGCCAATCTCGGCTTGCTCGTGCGGTTGAGTGCGGCCATCTATGAGCTTGAGCTTTACACCACGCTTGCCCCCGGTGAACTCCGGCGGGTGGCGCACCAGTTCGACGCCGCCGCGAAGAGATTGATGCGCGAAATGGGCTTTGGAACCGTTTCGGTCGCCCATTCAAAATATACCAATGAAGATCAGCCCCGCCCGCTGGAGGTCCAAACGTCGGTGATGATGGACATTAGCCGACGGCGGCTTGCAGAGGACCATATTGCCGCGCGCAGCCTGCATTTGCAGCTCATCAATGCCAAGCTCCGCGGATCGCGCCCGGTGCGCCTGGGCCCGCCTGTGAAGGGCCTCAAGCTGCCCGATGGCCGCTTCGCCGGAAACCTGACTCTGAGCCTCTCCATGCCCCAAATCGTGGCGCTGGCGGCGATGGAAACCCAATCCATCACCGATCAATTAGACGGCGATTTCCAGACCATTGCGAAGCGCATCCGCGAACTCACTTAGGGCTTGCCAGAGTAACCCTCAGCGCCAGCCCTACCGGCTGCCCGCGCGCTCAAATGCGGCGATGGCCTTTTGGGCGCGTTCGCGCTCTTTCTCCGTCAGGCCGTCAGACCCCCGATCCGCCGTCGCAGTGGCGCTATTAATGTCCGCAGGCGCTTCAGCCTCGGGAACGGACATATAGGCGAACAGCAGTATTGAGCCCGCGAACCACAAAGCGCGCCAACGGCTGGCAAAAACGGTTGTGATACGGGGTCCGAACATGGGCGACAGAATGGCGGGGCAAGGTTAACAAATCTCCCTCACCTCTGCCGCCCAATATGTCGTGCCAGAAGGCTCAGAGCGTTTCGGTGATAACCACGCGATAGTCCGACCCAAGGTGCCGGTGCTGGCGCGCCTCGACATAGGCCGGGCTGTCATACCAGGCACGCGCGGCCGCCATGTCCGGAAACTCAATCACGACAACACCTTCAACAGGCGCGCCTTCGAGCGTTTCGCACGCGCCGTAAAAGGCCCGCGGCGTTCCGGGATGACCGGCGAGCGTCGGCCCGGCCTTTTTCCCGTAAGTTTCAAACGCGTCCGCATCGCGGATACGTTCGCGGATAAAAATGATCATGGCCCCCATGGTTCTGTCTCTCCTATTTTGTGCGCACCCGTCGTGGCAGCGCCCAGCGGCGGGGGCAAGACTTGAAATTTGCACACAGGCCGGCACAAATTATTGGCAAACCAACGCGGCCCCGATACACCTCAATCGCGACAAAAAATCATGAAAAGGGTTCACAAAGTGACGAGATACTTCAAAGTAGCGGCAGCATCTGCCGCCCTGCTTTCGAGCACATGCCTTCTTGCGCAGGACGCAACAGCACCGGCCCCTGTCGCCTCAACGCCGACAGAAGACACCGCCAAATGTGAACTGCACGTGTGGCCGACGGAAAACTATATCGGCATCCAGATGGGGCTGCTGTCGGGCTTTGGCATCGTCGGTGCTGTGGCAGATATGGCCGCGCATGATGGCCGGGTGAAAACGACAAAGGATTTGATGCGCGAATATCTGGGGCCGGACGTTCAGATGGAGGAGCTCAACAAGCTCGGCATCCAGAAGACGCTCCAGCTGCAGGATTACAAGATCATCGTCGAGGCGCCAACGCCGTTCAATGAAGACCTAAAAACCAATCCGGAGCTGAAGGCCAAGGTCAAGGCGATGAACGCCAAGATCAAGGCGGGAGAGCGCCTGACCGACTCAAAACACCCCTGCTATGCTGAACTCGTCACCACGCACATCTTCTACCACAAGGCGATGATGTACGGATCAAACTTGTTCACCGGCTGGATCTACCGCGAATTCGGCGACAAGCCCAAGGCGACCAAGACCGCAACCGGTCAGGTCAAGAACCCGCTGGAAAACTTCCCGCCCAAAACGCCCGAAATGGTCGACGCCGCCAAGACCGAACTGCGCGACGCCTATTCCAAGGATTTCGTGGAATATGTGGCGAAGAAGGTGCAGCCGGGGGCTCCGGCGGCGAAGTAGGCGTTGCTGTTTATTGGACAAGAAAAACGACGCGGGAGCAAATCCCGCGTCGTCGGCCGCAGCTTGCGGCTGCGCCGGCCGGGCGCGCCTTTGGGCGTCGCGGACTAGCTTGCGCTACCCCTGCGACCGGCACGCCTACTCCGCAGCAACCCCCGCCGCTTCAAACATGTCCTTCTCAACCACAACGACTTCCGGCACGTCATTGGCGGCCTTGGCGCCCTTGCGGAGGTCGAAACTGTCCCACACCTGATTCCATTCACCGCGGGTGGCGGCTTTGGCGTATTCGGTGGCGCGGGTTTCGAAGAAGTTGGCGTGTTCCACCCCGTTGAGGAGCGGCGCGAGCCAGGGAAGCGGGTGCTCTTCGATCATGTACATCGGTGAGAAGCCAAGCTGACCCAGACGCCAGTCGGCGATGTAGCGGATGTAGCGCTTGATTTCCTTGGGCGTCATGCCGGAGACCGGGCCCTGTTCGAATGCGAGGTCGATGAACGCGTCTTCCAGACGGACCGTCTTCTGGCAGCAATCCAGAATGTCGTCCTTCACCGCCTTGGTGAGGCAGCCGCGTTCCTGCGTGAAGGCGTGGAACAGCTTGGTGATGCCTTCGCAGTGCAGGCTTTCATCGCGGATCGACCATGTGACGATCTGCCCCATGCCCTTCATCTTGTTGAAGCGCGGGAAGTTCATCAGCATCGCGAACGAGGCGAACAGCTGCAGCCCTTCGGTAAAGCCGCCGAACATGGCGAGCGTGCGGGCAATGTCTTCATCATTATCGACACCAAAGGTGTTCAGATAATCATGCTTATCCTTCATTTCCTTATACTGAAGGAACATGCCGTACTCGCTCTCGGGCATGCCGATGGTGTCGAGCAAATGCGAGTAGGCCGCGATGTGCACCGTTTCCATGTTGGAAAAGGCAGTGAGCATCATCTTCACTTCGGTCGGCTTGAACACGCGGCCATAATGTTCGTGGTAGCAATTCTGCACCTCGACATCGGCCTGTGTGAAGAAGCGGAAAATCTGCGTCAGCAAATTGCGTTCGTGATCGGACAGCTTCTGCGCCCAATCGCGGCAATCTTCGCCCAACGGCACTTCTTCCGGCAGCCAATGGATCTGCTGCTGGCGCTTCCAGAATTCATAGGCCCAGGGGTACTGGAACGGCTTGTACTGATTGCGGGCTACGAGAAGGGACATGATTGTCTTCCTAGTTTAATTCTGTGTTCGGGCGGCCTGTCGGCGAGCTTCAGGCCAAAAGTGCTTCCATTGTCAGTGACCCCGTCACTGACAAGCTAAGCACTCATCATAATCCGTCGACGCGGCGAGTTCGTACTTGGGCGCTTCTGCCGTGTTGTCCGCCTCGACACCGCCGGCAAAGCCTGCGCGCTGGATCGACTTTGACCGGAGATAATAAAGCGACTTCACGCCAAGTTCCCAAGCGCGGAAGTGGAGCATGAGGAGATCCCATTTTTCCACGTCGGCCGGGATGAAGAGGTTCAGCGAGGTCGCCTGATCGATATAGGGCGTCCGGTCTGCCGCGAGTTCGATCAGCCAGCGCTGGTCAATCTCGAAGCTCGTCTTGAACGTGTCCTTTTCATCCTGACTGAGGAAGTCGAGGTGCTGGACGGAACCGCCCTGCTCAAGGATCGAATTCCACACATTGTCGCTGTTCTTCGACTTTTCGATGAGCAGCTTTTCAAGATGCGGGTTGCGGATCGAGAAGGAACCGGAAAGCGTCTTGTGCGTGTAGATGTTGGCCGGAATCGGCTCAATGCAGGCGCTGGTGCCGCCGCAGATGATCGAGATCGACGCCGTTGGCGCAATCGCGGTCTTGCAGCTAAAGCGTTCCATCACGCCGCGTTCTTCGGCATCCGGGCAGGCGCCGCGTTCGGTGGCGAGCAGCATCGAGGCTTCGTTGACCTTGGCCGCGATGTGCTTGAACACGCGCAGGTTCCAGCTCTTGGCCATGGCGCCTTCAAACGGAATGTTGCGCGCCTGCAGGAAGCTGTGGAAGCCCATGACCCCCAGCCCGACCGAGCGTTCGCGCGTTGCCGAATATTTAGCGCGGGCCATCTCCGGCGGCGCGCGGTCAATATAGTCGGTCAGCACATTGTCGAGGAAACGCATGACGTCTTCCACAAACTGCTTATCGCCATTCCACTCTTCCCATGTTTCCATGTTGAGCGAGGAGAGGCAGCAGACAGCCGTGCGGTCATTGCCAAGGTGATCGCGACCCGTGGGTAGCGTGATTTCCGAACACAGGTTCGACGTCGAGACCTTAAAGCCCAGTTCGCGGTGATGCTTCGGCATCGCCTTGTTCACCGTGTCGCTGAACACGATGTACGGCTCACCGGTGGCGAGACGGGTTTCAACGAGCTTCTGGAACAGGCTGCGCGCATCAACGGTCGCGCGGACTTCGCCGGTCTTGGGGGATTTGAGGTTCCATTCCGTGCCTTCGCGGACCGCTTCCATGAAGGCGTCGGTCAACAGCACGCCGTGGTGCAGGTTGAGCGCCTTGCGGTTGAAATCGCCTGAGGGCTTCCGGATTTCGAGGAATTCCTCGATTTCAGGATGGTCAATGTCGAGATAGACTGCCGCCGAACCACGGCGCAGCGAGCCTTGCGAGATCGCCAGCGTCAGCGAATCCATCACACGGACAAACGGGATGATGCCGCTCGTCTTACCGTTGAGGCCAACAGGCTCACCAATGCCGCGCACGCTGCCCCAATAGGTGCCGATGCCGCCGCCGCGTGAGGCGAGCCAGACGTTCTCGTTCCAAGTGTTGACGATGCCTTCAAGGCTGTCATCGACCGAGTTCAGATAGCAGGAAATGGGCAGGCCGCGACCGGTGCCGCCGTTGGAGAGGACAGGCGTGGCGGGCATGAACCACAGCTTCGAGATATAATCATAGATGCGCTGGGCGTGCGCCTGATCATCCGCATAGGCAGAAGCTACGCGGACAAAGAGATCCTGATAGCTTTCACCTGGCAGCAGATAGCGGTCACGCAGCGTTTCCTTACCGAAGTCGGTCAGCAACGCGTCGCGGCTACGGTCGATCTCCAGCGGATAGGCTTCATCCACCGTGCGCGTGTCCTTCACGCCCTTGCTCTTCGCCTTGGGAGCGGCCGGTGCTTCTACCATCGTTGCCACATTATCTCCGCTTGCTTCTGCTTGCGTATCCCGAAAATCCATTCTTGCCCCCAACATATCGCAACCGCGATGTTCTACTCTTGTTCGACTCGGGTCGAAACCCTGCTCATACCATGTTTGGCGGTTTGCACCGCCGAAATTTCAGACTGCCCCCGATATCCACAGGGCACAAAATACCCGGTGCCGCAAATCGCTCTGCGCGTCTCCAACCACTACTACTTGGGTTGCCCCCCGGCTCAGCCACTATCCATAGTGCCTCATCCACGCTGAGACGCAAGAGGGTATTTGACAGTTTGAGGACTCAACTCGTCGCAGATCTGAGTCGGTTCACAGCATCCATTTCGCGCTGTGACGCAGCGACGCGCGGACTTGCCTAGGCTTTCCAAATTGCAAGCTGGACGAAAAGATTTTTTAAATATTCCGCGCCACGATCTGTGCCAATGCGGTGGCGTTTACAACCACTACGGAAAAGCGTTCCGGCGACGCCAATTCAGATCGTGATCGTCACCGCCACCACGTCGCCCACCGCGAATCCCTCGGCCTTGCGCACGGCAGCCTTCAGCGGAAGGATAAATCCGCCCGACGCCTTGCTGGGGAAAAGCGAGGTGCGCCAGCGGGTGCCGCCTATCGTCACCTCCACCGACACCGACCCAAACCCGCGGGTGAGCCCCAGCGACGCATAACGCACCTCCGCCGCCGCCTCTCCCTCCACCGTCAGAAAATGCCAAGACGCGCCCTTGGACGTCCACAGCCAGACTTCAGCGTCGAGAGAGATGGTGGCGCGGTCCATGGTGCCTATTCGGCGGCAGCCTTCTTCTTCGGAGCGGCCTTCTTCTTGGCCGGCGCCTTCTTCTTCGCAGGCGCCTTCTTCTTGCCCTTGGCCGGCGCCTTGGCGGCGCGTTCGTCGATCAGTTGGGCGGCTTCCTCCAGCGTCAGGGCTTCGGGCGTCACGGTCTTGGGCAGCGTCGCGTTGGTCGTGCCGTCGGTCACATAAGCGCCGTAGCGGCCCTCCATGACCTTCAGCTCCAATTCCGTGCGCGGATGGGCGCCGAGCACCTTGAGCGGCTCGCGCGTGGCCCCACGGGCCCGTCCACCGCCTGCTGCAGCCTCAGCCAGCTTGACGACGGCGGCGTTCATGCCGGTTTCAAACACATCACGGGTCGACTGGAGCCGACCGTACTTGCCGTCATGCGCCAGATAAGGGCCATAGCGGCCGATGCTGGCCGTGATCGGCTTGCCTGTTTCCGGATGGTCGCCAATGGTGCGCGGCAGATCAAGCAGTTTGACTGCCCACTCCAGCCCAAACTCTTCGCCCGGAATATCCTTGGAGATGGAGGCGCGCTTGGCTTCCTTCCCCTCGCCCATTTCCACATAGGGGCCAAAGCGACCCGACTTGCGGCTGATGTCCTGACCCGTCTCTGGATGCTGGCCCAGCACTTCGGGGCCATTGGACCCGTCATCACCGTCGCTGCCGGGCTGGCCGAACTTGCGGGTGAATTTGCACTCCGGGTAATTGGAGCAGGCAACAAACGCCCCATAGCGGCCGCCGCGCAGGGCAAGCTTGCCGGCTTCGCACGCAGGGCATTGGCGGGGATCACTGCCATCTTCCTTTTCGGGGAAGAGGAAAGGCGCGAGGAACTCATCGATGATCTTCATGATCTCAGATGGAGGCACGGCCATGACTTCGGCCGTCTTGGGCTTGAAGTCCCGCCAGAAGGCTTCGAGCACAGCCTGCCACTGCGCGCGGCCACCCGAGACATCGTCGAGCTGATCTTCAAGGCCCGCCGTATAATCGTACGCGACATAACGTTCGAAGAAGCGTTCGAGGAAGGCAATCACCAGACGCCCGCTTTCATTGGGCGTGAAGCGGTTGCGGTCCACCGTTACGTAGTCGCGGTCCTTGAGCACCTGAAGCACCGAGGCATAGGTCGATGGCCGCCCGATGCCGAGCTCTTCCATCTTTTTGACAAGGCTGGCTTCGGAATAGCGCGGCGGCGGCTGGGTGAAGTGCTGTTCGGACTCCACCGACTTTTTGGCCGGCGCATCGCCTTCGCTCATCCGCGGCAAGCGGCGGGCATCGTCATCGCCGTCACTGTCGTCGACGCTTTCTTCGTAGAGCGCGAGGAAGCCGGGGAAGAGGACAACCTGACCGGTGGCGCGCAAGCCCGTTTGGCCGGTGCCGTCGAGCATCTCAACGGTCGTGCGCTCTAACCGGGCAGACGCCATTTGGCTCGCCAGCGCGCGTTTGAAGATCAGATCATACAGGCGCGCATGATCGCCGCTTCCGGCACGGTCTTTGGTGAACTCGGTCGGGCGGATCGCTTCATGCGCCTCCTGTGCGTTCTTGGCCTTGGTTTGATATTGACGGGGCTTATCCGGCACATATCCGGCATCATATCGATTGGCGATGGCGTTGCGCGCGGCGCTGATGGCAGAATGATCCATCTGGACGCCGTCGGTCCGCATATAGGTGATGGCACCATCTTCGTAGAGCGCCTGCGCCAGCCGCATCGTGTGCGTGGCGGAAAAGCCCAGCTTGCGTGCAGCTTCCTGCTGGAGGGTCGATGTCGTGAACGGCGGCGGAGGGTTGCGGGTGAGCGGCTTTGTCTCCACGCTCGCCACGGAAAAACGACCGTCTTCAACAGCCTTTTTGGCAGCGGCGGCATCGCCCGCATTTCCGATGGTCAGCCGGTCAATCTTTTCACCCTTATGGCGCACAAGCCGCGCGACAAAGGGCACGCCGTCCTGTTCCATATTGGCGAGCACCGACCAATATTCCTGCGCCTTGAACAGCTCAATCTCGCGTTCGCGATCGACGATCAGACGCAGCGCGACGGATTGGACGCGACCGGCGGATTTTGCGCCCGGCAACTTGCGCCACAAAACGGGGGAGAGCGTGAAGCCGACCAGATAATCCAGCGCGCGGCGGGCGCGGTAGGCGTCGATCAAATCATGGTCGAGGCCACGGGGGCGCGCCATCGCCTCCAGCACAGCCGCCTTGGTAATGGCGTTGAACGTCACGCGTTCGACATGGGCCGGCAACAGCTTCTTCTTGGCGAGCACTTCTTGCACATGCCAGGAAATCGCCTCGCCTTCACGATCAGGGTCAGTCGCGAGGATGAGGGTGTCGGCGTTCTTCGCCTCATCGGCGATCGCCTTCAGTTGCTTCGACTTATCGGCATAAGGCTCCCAAGTCATGGCAAAGCCGTCGTCCGGGTCAACCGATCCATCCTTGGCCGGCAAGTCGCGGACATGGCCGAAACTCGCCAGCACCCGATGGCCGGGGCCAAGGTATTTTTCGATGGTCTTTGCCTTTGCAGGCGACTCAACAACTACAAGCTTCATAACCGGCCAGAAACCTTCTCTCGTGTATACGCGCGAGGGTGATGGCCTTTCGGGTCGTCCGTCAAGGGACCATTTTAGCCCATGTCGGACTTGCAGGACGGCGCATCTGCATTTAGCAAACGCGCGGATAATAAGGGTCCAAGGGGAAAAAGCATGAAGTTGGGTCGTTTAGCGGCGCTTGCTGCAGGTGCGCTCGCATTTCCGGCAACTGCCTATGCGCAGCCTGAAATTGTATCCGACAGCGGGGACACCGCGTGGATCCTGACGGCCTCTGCCCTCGTTTTGATGATGACGATTCCCGGCCTTGGCCTGTTCTATGGCGGCCTTGTCCGCGCCAAGAACGTGCTGTCGGTCATCATGCATAGCTTTGTAATCCTCTGCACCGTCTCGCTGCTCTGGGCCGTCTTCGGCTACAGCCTCGTCTTTGGGGCCGGAACGCCCTGGCTGGGCGGCTTTGGCAACGCGATGCTGGCCAACCTCGCCGATCTGCGCGCAGGGACGACCTTGCCGGAATCCACCTTTGCCCTCTTCCAGATGACCTTTGCGATCATCACGCCCGCATTGGTTATCGGCGCCTTTGTAGAGCGCGTGCGCTTCGGCTGGGTGGTCGCCTTCTCCACGCTCTGGACGATCCTCGTTTATCTGCCCGTTGCCCGCTGGATTTGGGGCGGTGGTTGGCTGGCCGCAGACGTCGGCACGCTTGATTTTGCAGGCGGCATTGTTGTGCACACAACAGCGGGTGTCGCCGCGTTGATCGTCGCCAAGCTGCTCGGCCCGCGCCGCGGCTTCAGCAAGACGCTGTTGGCCCCGCACAGCCCTGCCTTGACCATGGTTGGCGCAGGCCTGCTCTGGGTGGGCTGGTTCGGCTTTAACGGCGGCTCTGCCTTGGCCGCGAATGACGATGCCTCCACGGCCATCTTCAACACGCACCTCGCCGCATGCACCGCCGCTTTGGTCTGGTCACTCATTGAGCGCATCCGCATCGGCAAGGCGACCTCTATCGGCATCGTCACAGGTGCGGTGGCAGGGCTTGCCACAGTCACACCTGCGGCAGGCTATATTGGCCCGATGGGCGCCATCCTTCTCGGCTTGCTCGGTGGTTCGGTCTGCTTCTTCCTCGTGCAGGTTGTGAAGCACAATTGGAAAATTGATGACTCGCTGGACGTCTTTGCCGTTCACGGTGTCGGCGGCATCCTTGGCTCGCTCTTCATGCCCATCCTGTTTTCAGAAATGTTCGGCGGCGGCGGCTTTGCCGAAGGCGCGAATGTCTCGACGCAGTTGGTCGCCCAATTTGTCGGCGTGGTGACTGTGGCCACATGGACCGCCATCATGACGCTGATCGCCGCCTGGATGGTGTCCTTCGTGATCCCGATGCGCGTGGACGAAGAAGCCGAACATGACGGCCTCGACCTCCACAGCCACGGCGAACGCGGCTGGGAACTGGACTAGGGGGAGGACCTCACCGGCCTCCCTCATCCATCGTTTGCGCTACCCAAACTCCGTTCGCCCTGAGCCTGTCGAAGGGCTGTCTTTCCTGCTTTGCGGCAAAGTAAGGACAGTGCTTCGACAAGCTCAGCACAAACGGGATTGGTAGACTAAATCAGACAGATTCAGCGCCGGCGCCCGATCAATCGCCCGTGAGGATGCGATCCACGAGCTGCTTTACCTTCGGCACGAAGCCGTTCGAATAGAACGGGTCGCGCTTGAAGTTGTAGGCGTTGTGCCCGGCAAACATAAGGTTCTGGTCCACATCGCCGCCATGGGCGATGTCCTGCAGCGTCTTTTGGATGCAGAAGCTGCGCGGGTCCGCCAGATAGCCGGTGGTGTAGTCATCATGGTCTTTCCATGACGAGAAACCGCAATGCGACAGGCAGCCCATGCAGTCCGCCTGATCCTTCTGGATCACCTTGCGCTCCGCATCCGTCACAAACACCAAGGTGTCGGCCGGTGTCTTGAGCGCAAAGGCAAAGCCTGCGCCAAACCATTCGCGCGCGCGCTTCAGATCGGCGAGTGAGACCCAATAATTCTTGCCTTTCACACCGACGTCGAGCTCGTGCGTGAGCGTTTCCGTCTGTTCGCGGCCATAGGCGATCTGGCGGTCGCTGCGCGCCTGTAGGTTGAGCAGGAACGGCGTCTTCACCGCGCTCGAATAAAAACCCGTGGGCGAGAATTTGTGGAGCAGGACATCACCTTCTTCCAGCGTCATCAACCGGTCTTTCCAGCCTGACGGGATGGGGCTTTCCTGCGTCAGCAGGGGCCGCGTGCCGAACTGGAAGGCGATCTGACCGAGTTCGGGATTGTCGATCCAGTCATTCCAGTCGCGCAGATACCAGACCCCGCCCGCCATAACGATCGGCGTCGTGTCGGGAATGCCCGCTTCGCGCATCACATCGCGCAGCGCTTTGACGCGCGGATAGGGATCTTCGGGCTTCAACGGGTCTTCGGCGTTGGACAGGCCGTTATGGCCTCCGGCCAGCCAGGGGTCTTCATAAACGACCGCGCCCAAAAGCTCTGGCACCTTGGAATATGCCCGCTTCCACAGCGCGCGGAAAGCGCGGCCGGAGCTGACGATAGGGAGATAAGAGACACCAAATTCCGCAGCGATTTCAGACAGCTTATACGGCATGCCCGCCCCACAGGTGACGCCGTGGATCAGGCCCTTTGTCTGTTCCAGAACACCGCGCAAAATCGGCTGCGCGCCGCCCATTTCCCAAAGGACGTTGATGTTGATGGCGCCTTTGCCCGACGACATCTCGTGGGCCAGCTTCACCTGCGCAACGGCGCCTTCAATGCCGAACTGGATCAGCTCTTCATGCCGTTCCCGACGTGTCTTGCCGTCGTACACTTGGGGCGCGATTTTGCCGGTCGGATCATAGCTGTCCGCGTTGACCGCAGAGACAGTGCCAATGCCGCCCGCCGCCGCCCAGGCGCCGGAACTGGCATGGTTGGTCGCAGAGACGCCCTTGCCGCCTTCAACCAGCGGCCAGACTTCGCGTCCGTGATAAACGATCGGCTTCAATCCCTTAAACATAGCGCCCCTGTCAGCATCCCTTTTGTGCGACCCCTATACGCAGTTGAATTCAAAATGCGCGGATTTTGTTCGCTCGTCCGAACGAAAATCGGGTCAAAATGAATCGATGTTATGCGGCAACGCCAGTAGCCGGATCGGGCAGGCCATATAGCGCCGCATAACGCGAGATCATCGCCGTTTCGTCAAAATCCGCGCGTGCTTTTTCCGCATTGGCAGAACCAAGCTGACGCCGCATGGTTGCATCCCAAGACAGAAGATCGAGTGCGGCGGCAAAAGACGCTTCTTCGTTCGTCGGCACAATGAGATCGCGGTTTTCATAAGCGACCATCGCCTTCACATCGCCCACATCCGTCGCAACGGCGGGCAGTCCGGCCGCCATCGCCTCCACCAGCGAGATCGGGAATTGTTCACTGTCCGACGACAATGCGAAAATGTCGAAATGGCCGACATAGCGATGCGGTTCGGCAAGGAAGCCCGGCATCAGCACGCGATCCGCCATGCCAAGCGCAGTTGCCTCTGCCGCGATGTTATCGCGCTCCGGCCCCTCGCCCACGATCACCAGCTTCACATGCGCCGGCAACGCGGCCACGGCCCGCACAAGGCGGGGCAGGTTCTTCACAGCCCGCAGACCGGCCAGCGTGCCGATGATGACGTCACCCTCTTGCCGCATCAGACCGGGGATCGCCCCGGCCTTGGGCGGGACAGCATAGCGGGCCGTATCAATACCATTCGGAATGCGGTGGAGCCGGTCCTTCGGCTGGTGCCAGACGGTGCGCGCAATCCCCTCCAGCCGCTCGCTCGGCACCACCAGCGCCTCTGCTGTGGGCAACATCATCCGGCGGAAAAGATTGCGCTTCCAGTTGAGCCGGTCCGCCTCATCGGCGTTAAAGCCGTCCTCATGGTGGATCAGCGGCGGGCATCCGGCAGGGAACATCCGCCGCGCGCCAACGACATCCATGGATCCCCAATTATAGCTCAACACCAGATCGAACCCGCGCATGTAATCCGCCAGCGCGCGATACCGGCCCGGCCCCGGCTTGCCTTGAAGGGAGGGCGCTTCGGTTGGGAAGTGGACAGCGATCGCCGGGTCAATCGCGTCGCGGGCGCCCATCTGGTCCGGCATGGCGGACAGGATGGTGTGTTCAGCGGCGTCGCCAAAGGCGTTCATCAGCCGCACCGCCCGCGCTTCCTTTCCACCCAGAGAAAAGGTGGAATGGCAATGCAGGACGCGGCGGGTCACGTCATGACAGCTTTCAGCAGCGCCCCGATCGCCCGTGTCGCTGCCGGTTCATTGAGGGCGGGCGCATGGCCGACGCCGCTTACGGTCGTCAGCTTTGCGTTGGGCAGACGGCGCGCCATGTCCTTGGCGGTCGCCTCACTCAACAGATCGGACAATCCGCCGCGCAAGATGGAAATAGGGGCATCGCCCAGCGCTTCATAAAAGGGCCAAAGGTCCACGGCGAGGCCGGGGTCAGCCTTGAGCGGCTCTGCTATGCGCAGATCATGATCGAAAACGACCCGCCCCTGTTTGGTCAGGCGGCAGACGCGCTTGGCATAGGCCAGCCAGTCTTCCAGCGTATAGGACGGGTAGACAACACGCTGCTGGTCCCCCAGATCCCGCGCGGCGTGGATCCATGTGGGCCATGTGTAGCTGCGCCCGACGCCGGACCGGATACGGGCAAGACCGCGTGGGTCGAGCACCGGACCAATGTCATTGAGCAACGCGCCGACGACGCCGCCCGGCTTGGCGGCTGCCAGCAGCATCGTCACCAGTCCGCCGAGCGAGGTGCTGATCGAAACGAACTTCTTGATCTTCAGTTCAGCCAGCAGAAGCTCCATGTCCTCCACATAGGTGGCCGGGACATAGGTCATCGGGTCTTTGGCATGGGCGCTTTCCCCGCGCCCGCGCAGTTCGATACAGATTACGCGCCAGTCGCCTGCCAGCCGATTGGCGACATGTTCAAAATCCCGCGCGTTACGCGTCAGGCCGGGAATACAGATGATCGGCGGGCGGCTTTTGCTGCCCGGATAATCGCGGTAGTGCAGCCTCAGACCATCTTTCGACGTCCAATAGCCGTCCGAGTATTGCGCTTGGCCACCCATCCCCCCCATATCGCTTTATGTCTTCCATCCCGCAAGCACCGCTTTTCCATCCCGCCCGCACCATCGACGAAGTCGCTGACTTTCTTGCAGATCCTGTGCGGGCCGCCGATTTCCCCGAGACCATTTTGCGCTTCCGCAATGATCGGGCCGCCGCAACTATAGGCCTCGACACGCTGAACGACGCAGATTGGGTGCGCCATTTCGGGCGGTTTGAGCCGCTTCCCGGCAGCCTGCCCGAGCCGCTGGCCCTGCGCTATCACGGCCATCAATTCCGCGTGTACAACCCCAATATCGGGGACGGGCGCGGCTTTTTGTTCGCGCAGATGCACGACAGGGCGGGTCGCCTGATGGACCTTGGCACCAAGGGATCAGGCCAGACACCGCATAGCCGGTCGGGCGATGGGCGACTGACGCTGAAAGGGGCTGTCCGCGAAATCCTGGCAACAGAACTGCTGGAGGCCTTGGGCGTCGAAACAAGCCGAACCTTCTCCGTCATCGAGACAGGCGAAGCGCTCTACCGCGGCGACGAACCCAGCCCGACGCGTTCGGCTGTGCTGATCCGCCTGTCCCACGGCCATATCCGAATCGGCAGTTTTCAGCGGCTGGCGACGTTGGGGGAAGAGGACAACCTCCGCCGCCTGACGGCCTATGCGCTGCGCCATTATTATGGCGAAGAGCAGGGCGACGACGCCGATGCCCCCGTCCGCTTGGTGCGGCTGGTGATCGAGCGGACCGCGCGGATGGCGGCCAGCTTCATGGCGGCGGGCTTCGTCCACGGCGTCCTCAACAGCGACAACATCAACGTCTCGGGCGAAAGCTTTGACTATGGCCCCTGGCGCTGGACGCCGACCTTCGACCCCAACTTCACCGCCGCCTATTTTGACGAACAGGGGCTCTATGCCTTTGGCCGTCAGGCTGAAGCGATCCACTGGGATGCCGTCCAACTCGCCAATGCGCTGCTGGCCATTGCAGACCGGGATGCGCTGGTGGAGGCCATTGAGGGCTATGCCCCTGCCTATCGCAAGGCGATTGTCGAACGCGTCCTGTGGCGATTGGGCGTAACTCCAAGAAGCGAGCGCGACGACATCGCCGTCGTCACCGCCCTGGAGACGGCGCTATTTGCCAGCAAGATGGAAATTGACCGCTTCTATTTCGATTGGGCCGGCGGGCAGCTTCGGGAAAGTGCTGATCCCAGCCTCTACAGCAATGAATATTTTGAACCGCTGGCCCGCGCCTTGCAGGGCTATGCGCCGTCCCGCAGCTTTGACCACCCCTATTGGCAGGGGGCAGGGCCCTGTTCGATGCATATCGCGGAAGTCGAAGCCATTTGGGCGCCGATAGCGGCAGGCGATGATTGGACACTCCTGAAAAATAAAGTGCACCAAATCCGACAGTTGGGCGAAGCGATGTCGTAAATGAGGAAATGGCTGCTTTTCGGCCACCTCCGTAGTAAAGAGACGTTCACCATTGTCAGATATCGACCTTCCGAACGAGTGTATCGAGCGCAGCATGCCTGAGACTGAGATCATTTCCACCGAGCCTGCAACGGGTGCGACCTATTGGCGCGGCCCTGTGAGCGATGTGGAGACAGAAGTCGCGCTGGCACAGGATGCCGGACCAGAGTGGAGCGCCCGCCCCCTCACCGTCCGCGTGGAGACGCTGCGCCGCTTTGTGAATGTCGTTCGGCAAAAGTCCGATGCCCTTGCAGACTGCATCTCGCGCGAAACAGGCAAGCCCCTTTGGGAGGCCCGCACCGAAGTCGAATCGGTCATCAACAAGGTCGAAATCTCGATCCGCGCTTATGCGGAACGCACGCCGCAGCGCCGGTTGGAGGGTAATCTTGGCGCGCGCACCGCCATCCGCCATAAGCCGCACGGCGTTATGGCCGTCCTTGGGCCGTATAACTTCCCCGCGCATCTGCCGAACGGGCACATTGTCCCGGCGCTGCTGGCGGGCAATGCTGTCGTTTTCAAACCGTCCGAGAAAACGCCCGCAACCGGCAAGATGCTGGTCGATCTGTTCCACGCCGCCGGCGTGCCGACAGGGGTGCTCCGGCTGGTCATTGGCGGTGTCGATGAAGGCAAAGCGCTTGTGGCGCATCCTGATATCGAAGGCATATTGTTCACTGGCTCCGCCCGCACGGGCATTGCGCTCAACCGCCAATTTGCGGACCAGCCGGGCAAGATGCTCGCGCTGGAAATGGGCGGCAACAACCCCATCGTCGTGTGGGATACACCCGACATCGCGACCGCCGCCATCCTTGTCGTGCAGTCCGCCTATCTGAGTGCGGGGCAACGCTGCACCGCCGCCTCCCGCCTGATTGTGCGTGACGGCATGCATAAGCCGCTGATCGAGGAAATCAGCAAGCTCGCCAGCCGCCTGATCGTGGGCGAACCCTTTTCTGACCCCGCCCCCTTCATGGGTCCGGTGATCGACAATGAGGTGGCGGACAACCTTCAGGAAAGTTTCCTGACGCTGATGATGAAGGGCGGTGTGCCGATCATCCAATTGCTGCGCCCCATTGAAGGCCGCCCGTTCCTGACCCCCGCGCTGATCGACATGACGGACGCGAGTGAGCGGCCTGACGTCGAACTGTTCGGCCCCATTCTGCAGATGGTGCGCGTGCCTGATTTCGATGCGGCGATCGAAGAAGCCAACGCCACACGCTATGGCCTGTCCGCCGCGCTCATCGGCGGCACACCGCAGCAATATGACCACTTCTGGGCCAATGTCCGCGCAGGCGTGATTAACTGGAACCGCGCAACCAACGGCGCGCCGTCGTCCGCACCCTTTGGTGGCGTCGGCCTTTCGGGCAACCACCGGCCCAGCGCCTATTATGCGGCGGATTACTGCGCCTATCCCGTGGTTTCGACAGAAGAAGAACAGGCCCGCGCCTCGATTGGCATCGGCATGAGGGACATCACGCCAAGTTTCGCTAAATAGCAGGCAATATTCTCTGCTTTGCGATGGCGCACCATCCGGCCCATCTCCCATCTATGAATTCTGGACGAGTCATACTTGTCGGCGCGGGGCCGGGTGATCCCGACCTGTTGACGATCAAAGCCGCCCGCGCGCTCGCGGCGGCGGACGTGATCGTCCACGACGGGCTCGTGGACGACGCCATCTTGGCCCTCGGCAACCCCACAGCGCGCTACATCTCCGTTGCCAAAAAGCGCAGCCGCCACACGGTGCCGCAAGACCAGATCAACGCGCTGCTCGTCGCTGAAGCCCGCGCCGGACATCTTGTGATCCGCCTGAAATGCGGCGATCCGTTCATCTTCGGGCGTGGCGGTGAAGAAGCCGAAGAATGCCGTGCTGATGGCGTGGACGTCGAGGTGATCCCCGGCATCTCCGCCGCCGTCGGCTGTGCCGCGCAGGCGATGCTCCCCCTCACCCACCGCGACGCCTCTAGCGCCGTCAGTTTTGTGGCGGGCCAGTGCAAAGGCCTGTCGGAACAGGACTGGTCAGGCCTCGCCGGTAAGGGCCGGACGCTGGTGATTTACATGGGCGTGGCCACGGCAAACGAGATTGCGGAAAAGCTGATCGCAGACGGCGTGTCGCCTGACATGCCGGTCGCGGTGCTGGAACGTGGCACGCGGCACGGCGCGCGCGCCATCCGTACGATATTGACCGATCTGGGCGACATGATCGCCCGTGACGGGGTGAAGAGCCCGGCCCTGATTGTGGTCGGCGATGTGGTTCTGCGTTCGGATGCCGAAGACCGGCTTCGTGCGCTCGCAAAACAGGCGGAAAAAACTCTATGAAATTGCTGACGGGAAATGACCTCGCTTCGGGCGCGGTCACATGGTGGACAGGGAGCGGCTGGTCGCTTCATGTCGAAGAGGCAGCGGATGTCGGGGATCAGGGTGACAGCATTCTGGCGACCGAAGAAGCCGCGCGCCGCGTGAACGCGCCTTACATCATCGATGCCGTGTCCACGCCGCAAGGCCCCCGCCCCGCACATATCAAGGACCGTGTCCGCGCGCTCGGCCCGACCGTCCGTTTGGACCTGACACTGAAACCCGCTGATCCAGCGGCTGGCAACTGGGTGATCTGATGTACAAGTACGACCAATATGACCAGGCCATCGTCGATGCCCGCGTTGACGAGTTCCGCGATCAGGTGCGCCGCCGCATGGCCGGTGAGATGACCGAAGACCAGTTCAAGCCGCTGCGGCTGATGAACGGGCTCTATCTTCAACTCCACGCCTATATGCTGCGCGTCGCCATTCCTTATGGCACGCTCGACAGCCGCCAGATGCACATGCTGGCGCACATCGCGCGCAAATATGACCGCGATTACGGCCACTTCACCACGCGTCAGAACATCCAGTATAACTGGATTAAGCTGGAAGACGCGGGTGACATTCTGGCCGACCTCGCGACTGTTGAGATGCATGCTATCCAGACGTCGGGCAATTGCATCCGCAACATCTCCTCCGACCAGTACGCTGGTGCTGCGGCTGATGAGGTCACTGATCCGCGTCCATGGGCAGAGCTGCTGCGCCAATGGTCCACCTTCCACCCGGAATTCAGCTATCTGCCGCGCAAGTTCAAGATTGCGGTGATCGCTGCCGACGAAGACCGCGCCGCGATGCGCCTGCATGACATTGGCATCCAGCTCGTCGAACGCGACGGGAAGCTGGGCGCTGCGTTCTACGTCGGTGGTGGCATGGGCCGCACGCCGATGATCGCGCCGCTCATCAAGGATTTCGTGCCGATTGAGGATTTCCTCAGCTATTCCGAGGCCTGCCTGCGCGTTTACAACCGCTATGGCCGCCGCGACAACATCTACAAGGCGCGCATCAAGATCCTCGTCCATGAAATTGGCGCCGATGAATATCGCCGTCAGGTCGAAGAAGAGTTCGCCCATGTAAAGACGCTGGGCATTGATCCGCCAGTGGCTGAGCTGGAGCGCATCACTGCCTTCTTTGCACCACCTGCGTTTGAAGCCGGTATCACCCATAGTGTCGACCGCAGCGACCCCGATTTCGCTGTCTGGCTGGACCAGAATGTGAAGGCGCACAAGCAAGCGGGCTATGCCATCGTCAACATCAGCCTGAAGAAGACAGGCGATATTCCGGGCGATGCGTCCTCAGCACAGATTGACGTGATGGCCGATATTGCCAAGGACTATAGCTTTGACGAGCTGCGCGTGACGCATGCGCAGAACATCGTCCTGCCGCATGTTGCCAAGCGTGATCTCTATGCCGTCTGGCAGAAGCTCGCCGAAGCAGATCTGGCCGCGGCCAACCTTGACCTCATCAGCGACATCATCGCCTGCCCCGGTCTTGATTATTGCAGCCTTGCCAATGCCCGCTCGATTCCGGTCGCGCAGAAGATTGCCAAGCGCTTTGCCGATCCGGTCCGCCAGCGCGATCTGGGCGAATTGAAGCTCAAAATCTCGGGCTGCATCAATGCGTGCGGCCACCACCATGCCGGGCACATCGGCATCCTCGGCGTCGATAAGAAGGGCACGGAGAACTACCAGCTCTCGCTCGGCGGATCGGGTGCTGAAGATACCAGCATCGGCAAGATCACGGGCCCCGGCTTTGATGAAGACGGCATCGTCGATGCTGTTGAGCGCGTGACCGACAAATATATTCAACTGCGCGAAGGCGAGGAGCGTTTCCTCGACACCTATCGCCGCGTCGGGTTCGACCCGTTCAAGGAGGCGATTTATGGGTAATCTGCGTTTTCGCGATGATGCGGCGCTGGACCAGCCCGCGGTCGCCCTCACTGCCTTTCTCGACCAGTCAAATGCGACGGCCGTGCGGCTGGAGCCGGGCGAAGACGCCCGCCTGCTGATCCCGCACTTAGACCGTATCGCGCTGATCGAAGTTGCCTTCCCCAAGTTCCGCGACGGGCGGGGCTATTCCGCCGCGCGTGTCCTGCGGGAAGCGGGCTATGCGGGCGAACTGCGCGCGCAGGGCGATGTTCTTGTCGATCAGATCCGTGAAATGCGCCGCTGCGGCTTTGACAGCTTTGTGCCGGACAAGCCGCTGGACGAAGCCGTCGTGGCGACAACGCTGGCGCGGTATGACAATGTCTATCAGCGTGCCGCCGACGCCGCTGTGCCCGTGTGGAAGCTGCGTCATGGCTGAAGCACAGGATCGGGTCATTGACCGTATCGACACGCAACCGCGGTACACAGAGTCGGATGCCATCCGCCTCAACAACATGTTCCGCGGGCGTGACACGGTCGAGGTGCTCGAAACTGTGCTCCAGGAAAACATGCTGGGCGAAGTAGCCGCCGTCTCCTCGTTCGGGGCGGAAGCGGTCGTGCTGCTGCATCTCATCTCCCGCATCGATCCCGCGCTGCCGGTGCTCTTTCTGGAAACAGGCAAGCACTTCCCGGAAACGCTCGCCTATCGGGATAAAGTAACGGCGCTGCTCGGCCTGACCGATGTCCGCAGCCTGACGCCCGATCCCGACGCGATCAAGTCGAAGGACGAAACCGGCCTGCGCTGGTCCTACGATCCCGATGGTTGCTGCGAGATCCGCAAGGTCATCCCGCTGAAGAATGCGCTGGCAGGTTTCGACGCGCAGATTTCAGGCCGCAAGGCGTTCCAATCCTCCACCCGCGCCGCGCTCCCGCGCTTCGAGATTGAGGAAGGCCGCCTGAAGTTCAATCCGCTCGCCGATTGGGACAAGGCACGGATCGAAGCGTACTTCGCCGAACACAACCTGCCCCGCCATCCGCTGGAGGCGCAAGGCTATCTCTCCATCGGCTGCGCGCCATGCACCAGCATTGTAAAGCCCGGCGAAGACCCGCGTGCGGGCCGCTGGCGCGGTTGGGATAAGGTCGAATGCGGTATTCACACAGAGGTGACGCCGCTCGATGATAGTGGGGCAAACGATCCTGCGTTTTAGGGTTCGGCGCCTCGTCCCCGTCATGCTGAACTTGGTTCAGCATCCATGAACACAGACTTCAACGGAAGTCCTCCGTTCGTGAACAGCGTTGCCAATGGATCCTGAACCAAGTTCAGGATGACGCTCGGTGGGTTACCCCACCAACTTCCAAACAAGCTGCCCCGCGACATACAGGATCAGCACCCCCGTCGCGCGCTTTACGAGAGTGGGGCTGAGCACCTTCGTCCCCGCAAAACTGCCGATTTGCCCGCCGATGATGACCGCAAGGGCCAACGGCCAATAGGCCGCGACATCGGGGAGCGCGCCGGTGCTGCCGAGTTTGAGCAATTGCCCGCTGAGGCCCGCGATGGAATTGACGAGGATGAACAGGCTTGCGGTTGCCGCAATCTGTTTGGCTCCGGCCCAGCGGGTGATGTGGAGATAGGGGGCCAAGAAGATGCCGCCGCCAATGCCCACCAAGCCTGCCAGATAGCCCACGCCCGCGCCGGTCAGCAGATCGGCGATTGTGGCTTTGCGGTGAAGTGACTGGCCCTCCCCCAACCCCTCCCGCAAGCGGGAGGGGAGCGAGACTTGGTCAGCCTCCGGCTGATCTAGTCGCAGCGGGGAGGGCTCGGGCGCATCGCGCTGCAACAGCAGCGCGGCCCCCGCGACAAAAAGACTCCCCGCCAACAATGACAGAAACAGCGCCTCCTTGATCGGCGTCAGCCCGCCTGCCCATGCGAACGGCGCGGAGATGACGACCAAAGGCAGCGCGCGTTTCCAGGGCAGCAACCCCGCCTTATGGAACCGCCAGGTGCCGCCGATCACGACCAGAATATTGCACGTCAAAGCGACGGCGGGCAGCAACCGATAGTCGACATCGGCCAGCGCCAGCAGCGCGTTATAGGTTGATCCCCCGCCAAAGCCGACGCTGGCATAGAGCAGCGCGGTGACAAAGAAGGCAGGGGTCAGCCAAGTCATTCAGGCGATCCTGCCTCACCCAAAACTAAAGCGCGCCGTGACAGTGCTTATATTTATCGCCGGAGCCACAGGGGCACGGCGCGTTACGGCTGACCACGCCTTCCCAGCTTGCGGGGTCTTCACCCATCATTTCTTCCGGATCGGGCTGGATGATCTGCAGCGGCGGCAAGCGCGTGGACACGAGGCCCATCGAGCCGGCGTCAAAGTCTGCGCTGTCATCTTCACCTGTCAACGGATCGATATGCGTCGTCAGAAAGTCGGGCATCTTGGGCAGTTCCGGCGGCGCTTCAAACTGGAACTGCGCGTGCGAGAGGATCTTCGTCACGTCTTCGCGGATCAGCACGAGCATCCGCTCAAACAGGGCGAAGGCTTCGCGCTTATACTCGTTGATCGGCGTCTTCTGCGCATAGGCGCGCAGGTGGATGACGGCGCGCAGCGCGTCCAGCGTAGAGAGATGCTCTTTCCAGCGATGGTCGAGCGACTGGAGTAGCACGCTCTTTTCCACCTGACGCCACATGTCGAGCTCCAGCTCGGCCTGCTTGGCCGCCATCATCGCGTCGGCTGCTTCGCGGACCCGGTCTTCGACCATTTCCGGTTCAATCTCGGCTTCCTTCGCCCAATCGTCTACCGGCAGTTCAAGCCCGAAGATTTCATGGATACGGGTCTTCAACCCCTCCACATTCCATTGTTCGGGATAGCTGTTGGGCGGGCAGGCATCGCCGACGATTTCATTGATCGTCTCATAACGCATATCGATGGTCACATCGTCCACGGCTTCGGCATCCATGATGTCGCCGCGCTGTTCGTAGATGACCTTGCGCTGGTCGTTCATCACGTCATCATATTCGACGACCTGTTTGCGGATGTCATAGTTACGGGCTTCGACCTTCTTCTGCGCGGTCTCAATCGCCTTGGACAGCCAGCGCGAGCCAATGGCTTCGCCGTCCGCCAGATTGTTGTTCATCATCTTGGAGAACAACGTGTCCGGGCCGAAGATGCGCAGCAGATCGTCATCCAGACACAGGTAGAACTTCGTGCGGCCGGGGTCACCCTGACGGCCGGAGCGGCCACGCAGCTGGTTATCGATACGGCGGCTTTCATGCCGTTCCGTGCCGATGACGAACAGGCCGCCGGCATCCAGCACGCGCTGACGCTCGACGTCGATCTCGGCGCGGATACGCTCGATTTCCTTGTCCTTCTGCGCGCCGGCTTCCATCGCGGACAGTTCATCATTGGTGCGAAACTCAAGGTTGCCGCCCAGCTGAATGTCCGTCCCGCGACCGGCCATGTTGGTGGCGATCGTCACGGCGCCCAAGCGACCGGCCTGCGCGATGATGTGCGCTTCCTGTTCATGGTAGCGCGCGTTGAGGACGCTGTGGTCCACGCCTTCCTTGTTGAGGAATTCGCTCAGCAATTCAGACTTCTCAATGGAAACCGTGCCGACCAGAACCGGCTGGCCCGCTTCCGCGCGCTCCTTGATGAGCTTGGCAATGGCGCCAAACTTATCGAGTGTGTTTTTGTAGAACTCATCCTCATCATCGATGCGCTGCACGGGCACGTTCGTTGGGATGGTGACGACACTCATCTTGTAGATGTCGAAAAATTCCTGCGCCTCAGTCGCCGCCGTCCCCGTCATGCCGCCAAGCTTGGGGTACATGCGGAAATAATTCTGGAAGGTGATGGAAGCGAGCGTCTGGTTCTCCGGCTCGATGTTCACGCCTTCCTTGGCCTCCACGGCCTGATGCAGTCCGTCTGACCAGCGGCGCCCGTCCATCATGCGGCCGGTAAATTCGTCAATGATGACGACCTTTCCGTCCTTCACGATGTAGTCGGTGTCGCGCTTGAACATCACGTTCGCGCGCAGCGCCTGGTTCAAATGATGGACGACCTGCGTGTTTTCATAATCATACAGGTTCGCGCCTTCGAGCAGGCCGGCATTTTCCAAAAGGCGCTCGACCTTCTCGGTGCCGTCTTCGGTCAGGACGATGGAGCGCTGCTTTTCGTCCTTCTCATAATCGCCTTCCTCCACCAGCTTCACGATCTTGTCGACCTGCATATACAGCTCAGACTTATCATCGGTCGGGCCAGAAATGATGAGCGGCGTGCGGGCTTCGTCGATGAGGATCGAGTCCACTTCATCGACAATGGCGTAGTTGAAGGGGCGCTGCACCATCTGCTCACGCTCATACTTCATGTTGTCGCGCAGATAGTCGAAGCCGAATTCATTGTTCGTGCCGTAGGTGATGTCCGCGGCATAGGCGTCGCGGCGTTCCTGATCCGAAAGATTGGGGACGATGACACCCACTGAAAGCCCAAGGAAGCGGTACACCTGACCCATCCAGTCCGCATCGCGGCGGGCGAGATAATCGTTGACCGTGATGACGTGGACGCCCTTGCCGGGCAGCGCGTTCAGATAGGTCGCGGCGGTCGCGACAAGCGTCTTGCCCTCACCGGTGCGCATTTCCGCAATTTCACCGCGATGAAGGGTGATGCCGCCAATCAGCTGCACGTCATAATGGCGCTGGCCAAGCGTGCGGGTTGCGGCCTCCCGGACGGTCGCAAAGGCTTCCGGCAGGATGTCTTCCATGCTCTGGCCTGCTTCCAGACGTTCACGGAACAGGACGGTCTGGTTCTTCAACTCCGCGTCGGTCATCGCCGACATTGTGGCTTCAAAGCCGTTGACCTTGTCGACGATCTTCTGGAGCGAACGGACATAACGGTCATTGGAAGAGCCGAACACGGCTTTGGCGATCTTGCCGAACATATTGAAATCCTTGAATTATTGGGCGCGCACTGCAGGCGCGCAGAGATACGGACGGGGGCAGGCAGCGAAACGCCGCCCAAACGCTATTCGAGCGGCCGGTCCGTCAGTTCGCTGGAAACAGAGGAAATGACCGGCAGCTGTGCCACCGTCGGGATGGACACAGGCTGCGGCCGGACCATCTGAACCGGAAGCATCGCCGCATGGGCAGAACCTGTTTCAGATTGCGCCGAGGAAGAGGCTGTTTGCGAGGCGCTGGAAACGGCCACCGGCTCTGCCATAGCAAGGCCACCCGCTTGCGCAGGGGAAAAGCCGACCACCAGGGCCAAGAGGTACAGAAACAGCCGCATCAATTCAGTCCAAGGAGCGATATAGGGAGCGAGAGCGCCGCCGTCCACCCGTTGAGCACGTCAATAAAGCTGCAAACCTTCAAAAGCGTGAACCGGAAGATGCGTTGTCTTCGGCAAGCACTTCCGATGGCGGCGCGCTTTCCGGCATCACCCAAGCCACAGGCTGCACCGCCTGCACTTCAATCGCATGGCCCTTCGCTTCCAAAGCGGGGTCAAAAACAAATCGCGCCGACACAAGCGCGCAGCTGTGCGTATCCAGCAGCACAAAACCACTGCTCTTCAGAATACGGCAGTTTGAAACACGGCCATCGGTGCCAATGGTAATGAGCGTCCGCGTCGTGCCTTGCATTTCAGCCCGCAACGCCAGCACGGGATAGTCATCTGAGGAAATGCTGCCTGCCCGCAGCGCAAGCGGGCGGGAAAGGTCGCTTGCCAGAACATGGGCTGAACCAAGCGCAAGTGCGCCAACGCCTGCAATGGCGAGAGAATAAATCTTCATTTCGACCTCTGGCTGAAAGGGCAGACCCGAATGCCGATATCGTAAGCGACGCAAATGTTGAATGGCAAGCGCAGCCTGTTTAGGAGCATCGCCATGAGCACTGCCATCTCCCCCCTCGCCTCGCCTTTTCCCGCTTTGCCGCAGATTGCCGGCGTGACGCCGCGTGTGGCGCGGGCGCAGTATAAGACTTGGGACCGGTGTGACCTGACCTTCATCTCCTTCGATGCGGGCACGACTGTTGCAGGCGTGACGACGCAGAGCAAATGCCCCTCGCCTGAGGTGGAATGGTGCCGCGCACATCTGGCCGCCGGGAAAGCGCGCGGGCTGGTCGTCAGCGCGGGCAATGCCAATGCCTTTACCGGGCATAAGGGCCGCGCGGCTGTCGAGGCTGTCACCGCCAAGGCCGCCGCGCATCTCGGCTGTGCGCCGTCCGACGTCTTCGCCTCTGCAACGGGCGTGATTGGCGTGCCTCTGCCCATCGACAAGGCCGAAGCGGGCCTTGACGCGGCGTTCACGGCAGCGCCCTGCAGCTGGGCCGATGTGGCCGCTGCCATTTCCACCACCGACACTTTCCCCAAAGGCGCGATGACCAAGGCCGTCATCGGCGACAAAACGGTCACCCTCGTCGGCGTCATCAAAGGCTCCGGCATGATCGCGCCTGATATGGCGACGATGCTCGGCTATATCTTCACCGATGCCGCGATTGACGCGACTGTGCTGCAGCAGATGCTGTCTGCCGCGAACAAGGCGACCTTCTCCTGCATCACTGTCGATAGTGACACGTCTACGTCCGACACGGTCCTCGCCTTTGCGACGGGCAAGGCGGGCAATGCGCCTGTCACATCGATGGACGCCGCAGGCGCCGATGCGTTTCAGGCGGCCCTCTCCGACCTATGCCGCCAACTCTCCCACCTCGTCGTGCGCGATGGCGAGGGCGCGACCAAGTTTATCGAGGTCACGGTCGACGGTGCCGTCTCCAACGAGAGCGCGCACCGCATCGCGCTCAACATCGCCAACTCCCCGCTCGTGAAAACCGCGATTGCAGGCGAAGACGCCAATTGGGGCCGCGTTGTCATGGCCGTCGGCAAGGCCGGTGAACCCGCCGAGCGCGATCTGCTCGCCATCCGCTTTGGCACCACACAGGTCGCTGAAAAGGGTCTGCCGGTTGAAGGCTATGACGAAGACCCGGTCGCCGCGCACCTGAAGGGCCACGACATCACCATCGGCGTCGACATCGGGCTGGGCCAAGGCCGCGCGACGGTGTGGACGTGTGACCTGACGCACGGGTACATCAGCATCAACGCCGACTACCGGAGCTGACACAACGCAGCGCTACGCCCCTCCAACCGTCATCCTGAACTTGGTTCAGGATCCATTGGCATCAAGGGACCCGGACTGCGCGCCGCAATTTGGGGCGGCAGTGTTCATGGATGCTGAACCAAGTTCAGCATGACGGGGTGACGGAGGGGGCGCCGGGTGCACACCATACTCGTCAGCTTTGTGCCCGGCCCCGCTCCCCCTCCACCGTCTTCGACGGTTCCCCTCCCCCGATGGGGGAGGATCTTAAACCTTCGCGTTCTCTGCGTCTCTGCGCGAACCCATGCACCGCCCGAGAGGCGTGGATGCTGAACCAAGTTCAGCATGACGAGAACGAAAAAGGGCGGAGCCGCAGCCCCGCCCTTCAATTCGCGTATCCGTCAATCCGACTTAGATTTCCGATTCAATCCAACCCTTGAGCGCGGACTTTGGTGCCGCGCCGACCTTGGTGGCGGCCGGTGCGCCGTCCTTGAAGAGGATCATCGTCGGGATGCCGCGCACGCCGTATTTGCCGGGTGCGTCAGGGTTTTCGTCGATGTTGATCTTGGCGATGGTAACCTTACCGGCGAGCTCGTCCGAGATTTCCTCAAGGCTTGGGCCGATCATCTTGCACGGGCCGCACCATTCCGCCCAGAAATCGACAAGGACGGGGCCGTCCGCGTTGAGGACGTCGTCGGCAAAGCTGGCATCGGTGATGGACTTGGTGGCCATGGAAATTAACTCCTTTGTTCGGGACCTAATCTAGGCAGAGCGTCTGTCAATCTCAACGGCGCGGGCGCGAAGAAAATCTATGGGGCGATATGGCCCGGCCTCCACGCCGCGAGCGTCTCCTGCGACAGCGTGATGAGCTTTGGCCCAGATGTGTAGAGCAACGCTGCCTGCACCGCCCGACCGGGGAAAATGCCTTCCAGCACCGCCGCATAGGCCGCCATCTGCGCCTTGTGATAGGTCGGGACCGCAGCCTCATCGCCAGGCACGCGCCGACCCGTCTTGTAATCGACTACCGTCACCTGCGTGTCGGTGACGATCAGCCGGTCCACCGTGCCTGCGATCACCTGCCCCTCCACCACACCGGCCAGCGGCGCTTCGGCAAGGGCGTCCTGCGCAAAGACAGGCGCGAGATCGGGATGCTCAATCACGGCCAACGCAGAGGTAATGAGCGCCTCGGCATCGCCCACCTGTTGCGTCGACAGCCAGCGGCGGGCCGCAGCCGCGCGATCCTCGGCGCGAACCGCAGGGAGGCGTTCAAACAAGGCATGGAGAATACGGCCACGCTCTGCGGCCGCGCGCAGGGCGGGGTCCGGCGGCGGGCTGGACGCGGCATCCTCAACGCCCAGCGCAGAGGGCGCGAGCGGACGCGGCGGGCGCGCTTCCTCAGGCGCGGGACGCGTCGCCCAATCGGGGATGGGGTCTGCCCAGCGTTCGGAATCATCATCCTTGCCGCTGTCCTTGCTGCGCTTTCCCTTGCGGAATAGCATCAGCGCGCCGTCTTCACCGTGCGCTGTTTCGTCCAGCCGAAGCATCCCCGCGGCGACCTTATGGTGCCAACTCTTCTCGCTGGGGCCCTTTTCCTGCTGGCTCGGCTTCAGCGCGCCACCGATGTACAGATGCTCTTCCGCCCGCGTCATCGCGACGTAGAGCAGCCGCCAATGCTCCTGATCTTCGCGCTCATCCTGCGCCTTGGCAGACGCGGCAAGCGAGCCAAACAGTTCATCCTTTTTCGGCCGGAATAAGGGCAGGGTCGTCAGATCATCCTCCGCCACCCAATCGAGACCCGATTTGGGCTTTTTGGAGGGGTCGGCGGTCGCATCGGCCAGCACGACAATGGGGGCCTGCAAGCCCTTGGAGCCATGCACCGTCATCACCCGCACCGCGTTGACGCGCTTGGAGGCATCGCGCTTGATGTCCACTTCCCCCCGGCAGAACCAGTCGAGGAAGAGCTGGAGCGACGGCGTGTTGGTGCCCTCAAACTGGAGCGTCGCGTTCAGCAGCTCCTCAATCGGGTCGCGGGCTTCCTCCCCCAGTCGGGCAAGCATCCTGCCGCGCCCGCCAATGGGGCCGGAGAGAATAGCTTCGAGAAAATCATAAGGTGTCGTGCGGTCCGCCATCGCGAGCAGTTCGCGCAGGACAAACAGCGGGTCCTCCGGCTGCGTGGCGCGCAGATGCTGCCACAAGCCAACCTTGCGGCCATGCGTGCGGGCAAACAGCTCTTCCTGCGACCAGCCAATGAGCGGGGACACGAGCAGCGCCGCCAGCGACAGATCATCCTCAGGCTGGAGAACGAAGCGGATGCACGCCATTAGATCCTGCACGGCAATTGGCGCGTCGAGGCGCAGGCGGTCTACGCCCGCCACCGGCACCTTTTCTTCATACAGCCGCGACACGATTAGCCGCGCCAGCTCGCTCCGACTGCGCAAGAGGATCATCACATCGCCGGGTTCCGCGTTGCGCCCTTCCTTGTCGAGGAAGATACCTCCGCTGGTCCAATGCTTGACCTGCTTGGCCAGAGCGGAGGCCCAGCGGAGTTCGGCAGGGGCCATCCAGCCTTCTTCATCGCTGCTATCGCTCTCGTCGGCTTCGGGATCATCCGGCGTCGCCGTGAAAGGCGGCATAAGCTGAACAAGCCCGGAATGCTCACACGCCTTCTCATGGGCAAGGTGCGCCCGCAGCTGCTCAGGCAAGCCCAGCGCCGCCTCACCCACTTCGGCCATCACCTTGTCGACAACATCGAGGATCGGCTGGCTGGAGCGGAAGGATTGGTCAATGGCAGGCGTTTCAAAGTCCAGCCCGATGGCCTCGACCGATTTCCGAAAATGCGTTCCCGCATTGCCGAATTCCTCAGGGTTCGTGCCCTGAAAGCTGAAGATCGCCTGCTTGAAATCCCCCACCGCAAAGACCGTCCGCACCTTGTCCGGCTTGGCGCCTTCGCCTGCAAAGAACTCTTCGGTCAGCGCCTTGACGATATCCCACTGGTCCGAATTGGTGTCCTGCGCTTCATCGACAAGGATATGGTCAATCGACTGATCGAGCTTGAAGCGAATCCAATCTCCAATATCCGGCTTTTTGAGCAGCTTGAGCGTCGCGTGGATCATGTCGTTGAAATCGACGACGCCCGCCGCGCGCTTCGCATCGCCATAGACGCGGGCATACTCCTGCCCGAGTTCGAGGGCGGCGATGATAGAAACCGCTGTCTTTGCGATACGGCGCATCTGAATAAGACCGCTGAAGTGCGCAAAGAGGGGCTCGACACATTCGAAATAATCAGGGTCCGGCGGGAAATAGCCTTTCGACCTTTTGAGTTCGCCGTCCTTCTTGGCCCATGCGACGTGCAGAACCTCGAGATTGAGGGCACGATCCGAGGCATCCATCGCCAACCATTGATCGATAGCGGACACGTTGTCCGCAGCACGGCCTGTGCCCCATGCCACATTCATTGTCCGAATGGTGTCGATCCCCGCACGATCAAAACCACCATCGGTGCAGCAGGACAGGATGTGTGCTTCCACATCCATCTCACCGATGCCCAGCCAACGCCGTACCTGCGGGCCAACCCCGTTCCCCAGGTCCTCCATCGCCTCCGGCGCCTGCGCGCAGCGGTCGAGCAGTTTGCGGGTCGCGTCTTCGCCAATCTGGCGGGCGAGCAACTGCAGACGGTCAATCGTGCCAAGCCGCCCTTCTTTCTCCGCCGTTGCCACCAAAGTGCTGAGCGCCTGCCGCTTCAGCTGCATCTCCTCACGCCCCTCAACCGGGCGGAAACCGACCGTCAGCTCTGCTTCAGCGGGGAAGGCGGCCAGCACTGTCTGGGCGAAACTGTGAATGGTCTGAATGCGCAGGCCACCGCCGCGTGCGTCGAGCACCTTGGCGAAGAGCTGGCGGGCGTCCGCCAGTCGGTTGTCCATATGCGGCTCATCCAGCGCGAACACTTCCTGCTTGAGGTCCTTCTCTGGCAATGTCACCCAAGCGCCCAGCCGTTCGTGAATACGGTCCGCCATTTCGGCGGCACCGGCCTTGGTGAACGTCAGACACAGGATCGATTCCGGGTTCGCATCATTGAGCAGCAGACGCAGCACCCGCGCCGTCAACACCTGCGTCTTGCCCGCCCCGGCCGAGGCGGAGAGCCAGACCTGCCCATCCGGACGCGAGGCCTGTGCCTGACTGCCCAACAATCGCGGAAGGAATTTGAAGTCCTTTGGCTTCGGCATCAGTTGCGCCCCTGCCATTCTTCAAGCCGCATCAGCTGATCAAATTCGCCATAGGCAAGGTCAGGGTGGAGCTTGGCCTCAAAGGGTTCCTCGCCAGTCAGCCAACGGGCGGCGTGTTTTTTGAACGCCTCAACAATTGTGTCGACGAACGCCTCGGCCGCGATTTTGTTATCGCCGCTGCCCGTCGGCGTTTCCATCTTGCCGAAATCATCCTTGTCCTTTTGGAAGGTCCAATACTCAAAGGCTTCGGCAGGCAGCGCGTCGATATCTTTGAAACTGCCCTGCTCCGCCATGTGGCCCAACAACCCCAATTGGACGGCAAGGCACGCTTTGACCTGCTTACCGCTGGGCGCCTTGCCAGTCTTATAATCGATGATCGCCACCCCGCCGGTGGTCCGGTCAATCCGGTCGACACGGCCCGTCACGGTCACGCCGGCAATTTCAACGCGGCCATCGACTTCGGCGGCGAAGGGATCCCGCCCTTCGGCCCGGCTCTTCTCGACACGGTCCTCAATCCACTGCGCCGTCGCCACCAGCCTCGGCAGCCAAAGCGTGCGGGTCACAGCGTTGACCGCATCCCCATCCAGCGCATGGCGCATCCGCTGCACGAGTGCGCCCGCAGCATAGCCATCCTCTTTCGCCCAATCCTCCAGCACCTTGTGGATGACGGAGCCTTTCCAGGATGGCCCGGGCTCTTCATCGACATTGTCGAGCGATTTCAGCTTCAGAATCGCCTTGGCGTAGAAGGAATAGGGGTCCGCTGCGAGGCGATCGACATCGGTGACCGAAATCCTGCGCGGGCGGGCGGCGAGCGGCACTTCTACCGCCGGACGCTTGGCGCGGTCAGGTTGCCCCTCATGCCCATCGAGCGCGCGGGCGAGGAGATCAACGCGCAGCTCAGGCTCCGCCAGATGGCCGGCCATCGTCTCCAGACGCAGCCAGAAGCGCGAGGCATTGGTCGGGCCGCTCATATCGCGTTGCGCGCGGGTCAGCAGCACATTGGGGGCACCCAAGGCGCCGGCCAGATCATGTGCGGACAGGCCGATGCGGCGCTCCAGACTGGGCAAGCCCAGCGACCGGCGCACGGCAGGGGCAAGCCAAGGGTCGGGCGAGGGAAGTGCTGGCCAGATGCCTTCGTTCAGCCCGCCCAAGATCATCGTTTCCGCTGATTGCAGCTTGGCTTCGAGCAAGCCCCAGATGAAGACACGCGGATGCCCGCCGCGTGCCGGGCGGCTGGTGGTTGCGTCGCACAACTGGCGCAGCAGGCGCGGCAAAGTCGCTGGATCGACCGCCGTGGGGCCGTCGCCTGCATGGGCCTGAAGATCGGCAAAGAGATCGGCGAGCGCGCGGCCTGCCTCCCCCGACCAGATCGTATCCCCGCCCAGCGTCTGGAGGGCAGTGCGCAGCGTTTCCAGCAGGGTCGGGAAGGTCGGGTTGGCGCGGAACACGGCCTGCACCGGTTCCAGCAGCGGCACCACATCCCGCCACCAGGGTAGGGCGGCGTTGCGGACATCGCCTTCATACTTATCCGGCGTTTCGAGCAGGGCGGTAACACCGTGCAGCCCCTTGCCGGGGCGCGGGCCGCGCAAGGCCCGGTCCAGCCGCCGCGCGCCATCCAGCCAATCGAGCCGCTCCATCCCGCCGGTCACCAGCGGATTCTTCAGCAGAGCCAGCAGCGGCACCGGCGCAAAGTCGTCCGCTGCGGCTGTCGCCAGTGTCAGCAGCAGCATACCCGGCGGCGTGGTCGACAGCGGCACACCGGCGGAGTCATCGGCGTTGATCTTCCAGCGTTTGAGATGCGCCGAGACACGGCGGGCCAGCGCGCGGTCCGGCGTCATCAGCGCCACGGTGCCGGGGCGGTCCAGCGCCGCACGAATGGCGAGCGCGATGGCCTGCGCCTCATCCGCCGGGGTCGGCACTTCAATGGCCTTCACGCCGGACAGGCGACGGTCGGTGGCGGGTAGATCGACCCATTTATCGGTGAAGCGCGCAGGCGCTAGCGCATTGGAGATGGCGCGGGAGCGGGCGGGCGGCGCATCGGCATCGCTGCCATAGCGCCATAGCTTTACCTCGGCGCGGGCGACGCCCATCCGGTCCAGCATCTGCGCGAGGTGGAATTGCGGGTGCGTCTCAATGGGCGTCACATCCTCGCTGCCGGCGACAGCATCCCACTCCGCCTCCGGCATATATTGATCGAGGCCCGCGAGCACGACCTTGCCATTGGCGAGCCGCGCGACACGGCGCAGCAGCTTTGCCACGGCAGGGGCACCGGTGCTGACACCCGCGGCCACAACAAAGCCGGGTGGCGGCTCCCGCCCCCAGCGTTCCTCAACACGGTGGAGCAAGCGGTTGCGCCGGTCCGCAAGATCAATGACGCCGCGCTTTGCCAATTCGTCCGGCCACTGGCTGAGGACGAGCTTCAGCAGGTCGAGCGCGGTATCCCAATGCTGGGACAATCCGTCTAGCAGCTTGAGGGTGACAAGATCGTGGAGCGACTTCTCCTCGACGAGCAACTGATCCTGCACCCGGCCCAACTCCCCCGCCAAGCGCATTGCCTCTGCCGCGTCCATCGCACGCTGGTCCTGCAACAGGCGCGCGAAGATGAGCTGACGGCGCAGCGGATCAATGGCGGGCGGCAGCGGCTCTTCAGCCAGCGGATCAAGCGCGGGGCCAGTGCGGTCGTCCAGTTCAGGGTCCCCGATGGGCACAAGCCGGGGCATGAGCAAGCCGCCTTCCGCCCGCCGGACAAAGGCATCGCTGATCGCCTGGCCCGCACGGTTGTTCGGCACAAGGATGATGCCCCGCGCCAGCGCCATCCGGTCAGCGCCATGAAGTGAAAGCAGGCCCGTGACGAGCGCGTCGGCAAAGGCCCGGTGGGGCGGGATGGTGTAGACGGCAGGCTCGCGGCGGTCAGCCATCGGCGAGCATCGCCTCCGTCACCGGAATGGCCTGCGGTGTCCCCACATCAAACCACATGCCCTGATGCACCACGCCGAAGCAGCGGCCTGCTTCAATCGCGCGGTTCCAGAACAGGTTGGTGGAAAACGGGCCTTCGGGCGCGTCGGTCAAAACCGACTTGGACAGCATCTGGATGCCGGTGAAGACGAAGGGCGCAACCCGGCTCACCTTGCGGCGGGAGAGCCGCCCCCAGGCATCCATATGGAAATCGCCTTTGCCATTGTGATTGTTCGCGCGCGCCAGCGGCACGAGCAGCAGGAGCGCATCCATCTCCTCCGCATTCCAGCGTCCGGCGAGCAAGCGTAGCGCGTTGACTGGGCCATCCACCCACAGATTGTCGCTGTTCACACACAGGAACGGATCAGCGTCGATCAGGTCCTTGGCCTGCATGAGGCCGCCGCCTGTCTCCATCAGCTGAGGGCGCTCATCCGACACGGCGATATCGATACCCGACACCCGCGTGCGCATATGCGCCTCAACCGCATCGGCGAGGTAGTGGACGTTGACGACCGCCTTTGCGACGCCGCCTTCTTTCAACCGGTCTATGCAGTGATCGAGCAAGGTGCGACCCGCGACCTCCACCAAGGGCTTGGGCCGTGTGGCGGTGAGCGGACGCATCCGCTTGCCGAGCCCGGCCGCCATGACCATCGCTGTGCGCGGCGGATCGGCACCGTCCTGCGGCTGGACCGATAAGGGCTTGCGGGCAACACTCACGGTCTGAAATTCTCCCAATAAGCGCCGCGCTTTTCAGGCGGCACAGACGCGTCAAACCAAGCCCGTAAGGGCGCCAGTTCCGGCCGCGCCAGATTGCGCTCGACAAGGCCCCACATGCGCGGCTGGAACTCGGTATAATGCGGTTTGCCGTCACGCTTCCACAAGCGGACGAAGACGCCCAAGATACGCGTGTTGCGCTGTGCACCGAGCGCCCAATAGGCCGCTTCAAAGTCCGCGCCCCGCCCTGTCTCGGCCATATACCGCGCAAGCTGTTCGGCCTCGACCGCCGGTGTCACATCGCGCCGCGCATCTTCCAGCATGGAGACAAGATCGTACGCCGGGTGGCCGACGAGTGCATCCTGAAAGTCGAGCAGACCAAAGCGATCAACACCTGCGCGGTCGCCCAGCAGCATGATGTTTTCGGCGTGATAGTCGCGCAGCTCCGTCACGCTCTGGCCCTGCGCATCAACCGGAGCCAGCACCTCGCCCCAAGCGGCTAGGAAAGCGTCACGATCCACATCCAGCCCGACGGCGGGGCAATACCAATCGGGGAAGAGGCAGACCTCCTCCAGCCATTGGTCCAGCCCGTGCGTCTTCAGCCCCGGTGGCGGCGCATGGCGGTGCAATTCGATGAGGACATCGACGACGCCCGCATAAACGGACGGCTCCAGACGGATGTCCGCGTCCACGGTTTCGCGCATCCGGACGAATCCGAAATCCTCAATCAGCAGCAATCCCTGATCCAGATCGCGGGCGAGGATGGCGGGTGCAGACAGACCAATGCCGGTCAGATACTCCGCCACATGGATGAAGGGACGAGGGTCCTCATGCGGCGGCGGCGCGTCCATCAGCACGGCCTGGCGCGCGCCTTCAACAACGCGGAAATAACGACGGAAGGAGGCATCGCCCGCCAGTGGCAGGACCTGCGCCCCGCCCCAGCCTGCGTGTGCCAGAAAGTCCCCGGCCCCTGCCGGTGGTGTCATGGAAATGGCCATCGGTCCTTCCAAGACGGCGGCACCGTCGCTGTCAAGCGGCGCGGGCCATCCGCCGGCACGTTGATGTGGAGGCGCAGCGCATCCGGCCACAACCAGCCAAGCCGCTCCGGCCATTCGATCAGCAGCACGCCATCCAGCAGCGCGTCATCCAGCCCCAATTCCATGGCCTCTTCGGGATCATCCAACCGATAGAGATCAACATGCCAGACCGGCAGGCGCACCTGCGGCGGATCATAAGGAATGACAATGGCATAGCTTGGACTGGGCGCTTCCTCGGTCAGCCCGAGGGCGGCAAGCAACCCGCGGGCAAGGCTCGTCTTTCCCGCCCCAAGATCCCCTGAAAGCGCGATGACATCGCCCGGCTGGAGCAGAGGCGCAAGCGCGCGGCCAGCGGCATCGGTCGCAGCGGCATCCGCCAGGTCGAGCGCGCAGGATGTCACCCGCGCGGCAATTCGATCGTGACGACAGTGCCTTCGCCCACTTGCGACAAGAGGGCGAGCGTGCCGCCATGGCCTTCGACAAATTGGCGCGCGAGCGGCAGGCCGATGCCAAGCGAGCCATCGCCCTCACGGCCAATGCCCGCCCCGACGCGGCTGAACCGGTCCAGCGCGCGGGCCTGTTCCGCGTCATCCATGCCGGGGCCATTGTCAGAGACGACGAGGGTCGCCAATTCGGTCGTCCCGCTGCCGTGTAGCAGGACGCGGCCGCCCGTTTCGGTATAGGTGATGGCGTTCAGCAGCAGCTGGTCCACCGTCTGCAAAATCCGTTTGCGGTCCCCCTTGATCGTGCCGACCGAGGCATCAACCTCCACCACGAGATCAATCGCCTTTTCCTGCGCGCCCGCCGCACGGGCGGCGGCGGCCTCCCGCGGCAACGCCGCCAGATCAATCCGCTTGCGCTCAATCGGCAGCGCGCCTGCATCGCTCTGCGTCAGGTCCAGCACATTGTCGATCAGCGTGCCCAGCCGGGCGGTGGAATCAAGGATAGCCGCCAGATAGTCGACCGCCTGCGGGGCGAGCTCACCCGCGAGGCCCGATTGCAGCATCACCGCAAAGCCCTGAATGGAGGTCAGCGGCGTGCGCAACTCATAGCTCATATTGGCAACGAAGGCCGATTTGATCCGGTCCGATTCCTCCAGCGCTGCGGCCCGTTCCCGCAGCACATTTTCCACCTGACGGCTGTCGGTGATGTCGAGCATGGTGAACAGCGCATTGCCATCCGGCAGCGGGACCGTTGCGAACTCAAAATAGCGCCCGTTCTTCAGGGCCACACGCCCGCCGCGCTGCTTGCGGTCCACCGTAGCCGAGCGCACCAGCTCCCGGATCAGGCTCGCGCGTTCGGGATTGTCCAGACGCGGCGCGACCAGTTCCGCCAGCGCATCGACGCGCGGATGACCGGCAAGGAAAGACTCTTCCACTTCCCAAACTTCGCGGAACCGGTTGTTCCAGGTGCTCAGCCGCCCGTTCGATTCAAAGACGCCGATGGCCTCAAACAAATTGTCGAGCGTGGCGGTGCGGACGCGCAGCAGCGTGTCGCGCGCACTCGCCAACTGCGCCTGTTCCGTCCGGTCTTCCAAGATGAGGAGCAAGCCACCATCGGGCAAAGGCTGGCCCACAAGCCGGAAATGCTGGCCGCCGGGGAGAATCCAGTTTTCTTCCACCGCACCACTGACCGAGTTGAACCACTGCCGCCGTTCGGCCTTCCACGCGGGGAAGTCGCGCGTTTCGGGCAGGCGGTTCGCTTCGCGCATCCGGTCCAGCAGCCGGTCAAAATCGGGGCGTTCGGCGACCCATTCCGGCTTCAGGCCAAACATCTTCTGAAACGGCTGGTTGCAGAATACGAGCCCGCGATCATCGGCGAACTGAGCGACTGCGGCGGACAGCCGATCCAGCGTATCACGCTGTGTTTCGGCAAAGCGGCGGAAGGCCTGCCGCGCGCGCTCCACCTCTTCCACGTCGATCGCATATCCCGCAATGCCGGTGTCGCCCAAGGGCACATCGACGATGCGCAGCGCGCGGCGCTCCCCATTGATCGTCGCGGGCACAACGCGGGCGGTCGGCTCCCCTTTGGATCGGGCGGCAGCGGCAGCGGCCATCGGTGTCGGCCCGCCATCCGCATCGATGAGTTCAAGTCCCCGCTCAATCACGTCCGCGGCGCTTTCTGCCTCCACCGCGCGAACATAAGCTGTGTTGACCATGGCGAGGCGCAAATCAGGGCCACGGTGCCACATGGGGAAGGGCGCGGCTTCCAGCAGGCCCGTCATCGTGGTGAAGGCCCGCTCCACGGCTTCGGCCTCTTCGGAAAGTCGCGTGATTTCGGCCTGGCTCTCCGTCATGTCAAAGAACCAGAGCGTCACTGCATTCTGCCCGGCCAGCCGCCCGCCCGCAGGCAGGCCGCGGATCATCAACGTGCGGTTGCCACCGCGCGGGACGATGGTGCGATTAAAGGGCCGCGCCGTGCGTTGAACAGTCGCCACATCTTTGGACAGCGCCTGCACATCCTCCGGCGTCAGGCCGAGATCGCCCAATGACAGGTCTGACAGAAAATTGGGCAGGCGTTGCAACCCGAGCCACGTCACGAGCCGCTCCTGCGCCTCCACCCGGCCATCATTGCGCACGATCAACGGGATGGCCGGCGCAGACTCCAGCAGCGTCGCCAACCGGCTCGCCTGATCCGAACTGAACACCGCCCGACGGCGCAGCTTCAACCCCGTCGCCAGCGCCCATGCACCGCCCGCCAGCCACAGCGCCATCACCATGCCCAACAGCACGGCCGCCGATGTGGACAACGTCACCATATCAGAACTGCAAAGACGCCCGGCACCATGCAAAGCCTCTTACGAAGGACCGCGCCGGATTGGAACAGTCGGATGGCGGGTGGTGGGAATTATGATGGGGATGGGGTGGGCGTGGATTGTGCGCTCGGAGATGCGTGGAGCAGGGGGGGGGGGGGGCGGCGCCCCGCAATTACCCCTTTCCAACAAACCGCAGTTTTCAGGGCGCCGACATCCTCCACTTCCGCACCTTTGGCGGGCAAAAAAAGAGGCCGGGTGTTGCCACCCGACCCCAATTTCCTGCGTGTGGTCTAAACCACTTAGTAGCGATAATGATCCGGCTTGAACGGGCCTTCGCCACCAACGCCGATATAAGCGGCCTGCTTTGGCGTTAGCTTGGTCAGCTTTACGCCCAGCTTTTCGAGGTGGAGGGCTGCCACCTTTTCGTCGAGGTGCTTGGGCAGAACATAGACCTTGTTTTCATACTGGCCGGGGTTGGTGAACAGTTCGATCTGCGCCAGCACCTGGTTGGTGAAGGAGGACGACATGACGAACGACGGGTGGCCCGTCGCGCAGCCGAGGTTCACCAGACGGCCCTTGGCGAGGATGAGGATCTGCTTGCCATCGGGAAACTCAACGAGGTCCGTACCCGGCTTGATCTCATCCCACTTATAGTTGGAGAGTGCCGAAATCTGGATTTCGCTGTCGAAATGGCCGATGTTGCAGACGATCGACATGGGGCGCATCGCCTTCATGTGGTCAGCTGTGATGACGTCTTCGTTTCCGGTCGCGGTCACGAAAATGTCGGCGCGGGTCACCGCTTCTTCCATCGTCACGACTTCATAGCCTTCCATAGCGGCCTGAAGCGCACAGATGGGATCGACTTCGGTGACCATGACGCGGGCGCCGCCCTGACGCAGCGAGGCGGCCGAGCCCTTGCCGACATCGCCGAAGCCGGCAACGCAGGCAACCTTACCGGCGAGCATGACGTCGGTAGCGCGGCGGATGGCGTCAACCAGCGATTCCTTGCAACCATAGAGGTTGTCGAACTTGGACTTGGTGACGCTGTCATTCACGTTGATCGCCGGGAAAGGCAGCTTGCCGTCCTTGGCGATCTGGTAGAGGCGGTGCACGCCCGTGGTCGTTTCTTCCGACACGCCCTTGATGTGCGCGACCGACATGGTGAGGTAGCCCGGCTTGTCCTTGATATAGGCCTTGAGCGCGCGCTGGAATTCGACTTCTTCCTCATTGCCCGGCTCACCCAGCGTGTCCCCGGCTTCGAGGCGGGCACCCCAGAGCGCGAACATCGTGGCGTCGCCGCCATCATCGAGGATCATGTTGGCGGTCTGGCCATCACCCCAATCGAAGATGCGACCGACATAGTCCCAATAATCGGCGAGGCTTTCACCCTTGATGGCGAAAACAGGGATACCGGCCGCGGCGATGGCAGCAGCAGCGTGATCCTGCGTCGAGTAAATGTTGCAGGTGGCCCAGCGGACTTCGGCGCCGAGGTCAACGAGCGTTTCGATGAGAACGGCGGTCTGGATCGTCATGTGGAGCGAGCCGGTGATGCGCGCGCCCTTAAGCGGCTTGGACGCGCCATATTCGGCACGCAGAGCCATCAGGCCCGGCATTTCGGTTTCAGCGATCGCGATTTCCTTGCGACCAAAATCGGCAAGGCTCAGATCAGCAACGACATAGTCATGGGCCACGGGGAATCTCCGACAATTATTGGAATTCGTCCGCCCCTAGCGGCAGAAAAAATGAAACGCAATCGGAATATAAAGATTTCTTTATATCGCATGAAAACTATTTCGCGGCAGTCTCAGATTGGGACACCGTGCACAGGGCTGTTTGCGGGACAGGCGTCATGTCCGCGTCCCTTGCCAGGCGGATCAATCCTTCAATCGAACCCTTTTCTGCGAGGGCGGCCGACAAGATAGATTCCATGTCGCCACAGTTTAGCCCGGATGCCCCCGCGCCATAGCGATTGGCCAGCGAGGTGCCGAAGCTGTCATAGGCATTCAAGGATTTGATGGGCCCGACACTGCGCGTGAAATGTTGACGAAGCCGGTCGTTGATCTTGATCAGCGCAGGACGGCTTTCACCGATAAAGGCGTTGTATTGCGTCAGGAGATTGCCGCCTTCCGTCCGGCACCGGAGCGCCGCCACCATAAGCATCGATTCCAATTCTCTGACACGCGCGGCGTCAAACGCTTCGCCCGACCAGCAGTGAGTTGGAGTCGCACGCACCGGATAACTAAATAATGTTTATAAAATTACCATCATTATCAGACATTTAGACAATAATTTCACAATGACGCCCCCGCATGTGAACCAAATAATCGAATTGATTCGGATGTTTTCGGAGGTTGATTGAGGTCTCAAAGCGCGTCAACCGATCATATTCTATTTAATGTGTCAAAATGGGACAGTCCGACTCCAATTTGTTATAAGGAGTCGGACCATCATTATCACTTTTACTTGCTTACACGATTGTTAGCGGGCAGCCGCCAACGTCGCTGGGCCCAAAGCCGCTAAGCATTGCCGCCCGACGGGCGGTCGAATGTCCGCCGCATCGGCCAATTGTTCGAGTTGCGCGGCGCTGCGGCTGCCCGCGACCGCAGCGTTGGTGATGTCGCTCAGATCGCCACAGTTCAGATTGGCGATGCCGGCACCATAGCGGTTTGCGATAGAGGTCACGAAGCCATCATAGGCGTTGAGGCCGCGACCGGCGCCCAGCTCTGCTGTGAATTGTGCCCTGAGCGTATCGTTGACCTTGGTCAGCACGGGGCGCCCTTCGCGGACAAACTGGTTGTAGCGCGCCAGAAAATCGCGCCCGCCATTCCGGCACCGCAAGGCCGAAACCATCAACATCGTCTCAAACTCGCGGATCTTGGCCGCAGCCACCGCTTCCTTGCTCCAGCACGCCGCCTGAACCGGCGTTGCCAGTAAAGCGGCAACCACCGCCAACCCCAAGAAACTTGAATATCCCACCTTCATCTTGCCGTTCCCTTCGCATCAATGACGACAGGAAGGTCCCAGAACCGTGCTGTAAGGCTGTTAACGAAACTGGTTAACGCTGTGCCTTTGCGATGAACGGATTGGATGTATCCGAAAGGGTGAGAATAGCGCTCGATGCTCCGGCGCGCTTGCGCCTGTTATCGGCCCTTTTCAGGCGTTGCCGCTGGCGGGGGAGAGCAACCGCGGATCAATTCCATCCCCGTGGAAGGCGCGCGTCCAACGCTCCTCTGCCGACACGTCGAAGACAAGATCATCGTCGCCGTCGACAACATGCCAGCCATGATGATGCATTTCTTCGTCCAACTGCCCTGCCCCCCATCCGGCATAGCCGAGCGCGACGAGCCAGCGTGAAGGGCCACGCCCCCCGGCAATTGCTTTCAGCACATCCATTGTGCCCGTCAGAGCAAAGCGGTTGGAGGCTTGCACCGTCCCCTCGCCGCCCCAGTCCAAGCTGTGCAGGACAAACCCGCGTGACGGCTCCACCGGACCACCATAATGGACGGGCGCGTCGGTTACCGAACCAGGTTCGATGTCAAGCTGCGTCAACAATTTGTGCAGACGAATGCCTTCCAGCACATGGCCAATGCCAAGGCCGATCGCGCCCTGCTCATCATGCGCGCACATGGCGATGACGGCATGGTCAAAGCGCGGGTCGCCGATACCTGGCATGGCCAGAAGAAGGCGACCGGTCAGGAATCGTGCATCAGTCATTTGTGCTGTCTAACCGAAACAGAGGCGGCTGGGAAACGGGCCTGTGGGGACGGCCGGAACAAAATGGCCCGCCATCCGGGGGCGGATGGCGGGCCTGAGGGGTTGGCAGGACCAACCCTGCCCACTCCAAATCCGGGCAACAGGCGCCCGGGATAGTGTCAGACCGCTTAACCAACTGCCGGGCCACGGGGGGGAGAGCGTGGCAGTTGACAGTCTGACAAGATGGGAACGGCGCCCGCCCGCACTTGTTCCAGCGACGACGCAAAATGCTGGCTCACCCTTGCGTGTCTCGACGGCGGGAACGTTCTGCGCGCTCCTTCGTTCTCCCTGAAAGAAACAAGGGGAAACACGTCGTGCTCCAAGACGCATTCCAGCCCCGCGAAAGCTGGGCGCCGCCAGTCGTGTCATCAGCAGGGCCAGATCGCCTGCCGAGCACGACATTGACTCTGCGCCATCACCAACACCTCGCCCGTGGTGGAGAGCGGCCGGACCACCTCCACCAAATTCTGCAAGGATGCGCTCGACAGTCTCGTATAGAGTTCGCAGAGCAAATGAGACAGGCGCTCGATGGCATTCTTGCGGCCAAGATTGACGAGCCACTCCGCCTGAATTTGTTGGGTAACAGCTTGAGGATGATCTGGATCCTGACTGGAAGAAGCTGACAAAGCCCTTCACCGAGGCAGAGCTGCGTCGGGAAATCGAGTCCATGACCTCAAGTTAAAGTCACCGCCTCCTGACAGGGAAATCAACCAACCTTTGTCTGCCATCGCCAACTATATCGCAGGGGCAAAAAAACTGGCCGCAAAGGGCAGTGATCCCGCCCTGTTGGACGAGGTCCTCGACCATGCTGGAAAAGAAGCCATTCGCGCCGGAGAAACCATCCGAAAACTGCGCAGCTTCCTGTCGAGAGGCGAGTCCGAAATGCGGCCGAAAAATCTGGCCGAGTTGGTCGACGAAGCGACAACCATCGCTCTTGTCGGCTCCGGCACGCGAAAGGTGCGGCTCAAAACCAAGCTGTCTCCCCTCTGCCCGATCGCCATCGTGGACAAGGTGCAGATCCAGCAAGTTCTCATCAACCTCATCCGCAACGCAGTCGAAGCGATAGGAGAGCGCCAAACGCCAAGAATTCTGATTGAAACCGCCCCAACGCAAAGCGGAATGATCTTATGCTCTGTCACGGACAATGGCACAGGCCTAACGCCAGAAGTGGCCAGTCAGCTGTTCCAACCCTTCGTCACATCAAAGAAATCCGGCATGGGCGTGGGTCTTTCGATCACACGCAGCATTGTCGAAGCGCACGGTGGGCACATCTGGACCGAGCCAAATCCCGACGGCGGCACCATTTTCAGGTTCACCGTCCGGGGGCCAGACCCGGCTACACCCTAAGCGGGCGAAGCCGTCCAGCGCCTAGAACTTCATCCGCGCGGAAAGCCGGGCATTGCGCGGGGCACCCGGGGTGATGTTGTTGTTATTGTGCGCGTCGGCAAAGTAGGTGGCGTTAAACAGGTTCTCGACATTAAGCTGAACTTGGAGCTTCTCTGATACATTGAAGAACAAAGCCCCATCCACGCGGGTATAGCCGGGGAGGCGCGTTGTGGCGGCAGTGGTCCGGATGGCGGCAAACTGCGCCGACTGCCGGATGACGCCCACGCCAGCCCCAATTTGTGAGGTCACATCAACGCGGTTCCAAACGGCAAACTGGTGTTTCGGCACTTGCGACAGGCGAACAAAATCATTGCCCCGCAGCTTTGCGTCTTGGAAGGTGTAGCCCCCGCTGATCTGCCAATGACGGGCGATCCGGCCGGTCACGCCGAACTCAACGCCTTTGGTGCGTGTCTCACCAATGTTGATGGTGGTCGTCGGATCGGCCGGATTGGGCGTTGTCGCATTGGTGCGGTCCAACTGAAACAGCGCCAGTGTTGTCGACAATCCGGGGCGGACATCCCACTTTGCGCCAAGTTCAACATTGGTAAATTTTTCCGGGGCAAGATTTTCCTGAACGGCTGACAGGGCCAAAAACTGGTCCCCCGAACGCGGCAGGAAGGATTGGCTGTAGCTGCCGTAGATCGACACATTTTCCTGCGGCTTCAGGATCAGTCCCAGGCGCGGGCTGACTTTCTCATCCACACGGGCAAAGGGCCGGTCCGGGTTGGGGGCGAAGTCCGTGCCCGCAATATCAAACCGGTCAAAGCGCAACCCAACGACAATGTCGACATGCTGGCCGATGCTGATCTGGTTCTGTGCGTAGGCGGAAAAGAACGTCACATTTGACGTGCTGTCCCGGTTCACAGTTGGAAAGGTCGCTGTCGGATAGGCGATCGCGCCAAGATTAAGCGACGAGGACGAGAGCACAGCATTGCTGCGTTGGTTGGCGGAGTGTTGCTCACCATATTCCAGACCGAGCAGCACCTTATTCTCAACGCCACCTACTGCCACGTCCCAAACCAAATTGGTCTGGGCGATCAAGTTTTCCCGTTTGGTGGGGTCGGTATAGCCCGCAAGCGCCACTGTTCCGGTGAGCGATGTCGCCGGGCCATTGGCATAAACGTTGGTGTAGAGCTTGTCATAATGACCGTAGAGCAAGGTCGTCGACCATTTCAGCGTGTCGGTCAGGTCGCCATCCAGACGCGCCTTGAGGAGGTGCGCTTCGAGGCCGGTGCGGTTGAGCCCGGGAACGCCGAAGAACGTATCGCGGTGGTCCGGCAGTGGGCCGGGCGTGCAAGGCTGGATGCAAGCCAGCGACGGAATGCCTCGATCCGTGACGCGATCATCCTTCACATATTCATAGGACAGGCCTGCCCGCCATCCGCCGCCCAAGTCCGCAGCGATATAGGGATTGATGGCGTACCGCTCCCCGCCAAAGGCATCGCGGTGGTTCTCCAGATTCTCATAGAAGGCGTTGACGCGCAGCGCCGCGGTCTCGGACAGCGGTGCATTAATGTCCGCCGCGACATCCCAGTTGCCGAAGGTGTTGAGGCTGCCATTGACCGAGGCGAACAGCTTTTCGGCACTCGGCGCCTTTTGCACGCGGTTGATAATGCCGCCGCCGCCACCGCGACCAAAGATGAGCGCATAAGGGCCCTTCAGCACCTCGACCCGCTCGATATTGTAGAGGTTGCGGTAATATTGAACGTCGTCGCGCACGCCATCTACGAAGAAGTCTGCGGTGGAATTCTGGCCGCGAATGGTGATCTGGTCCCGGTTGCCCTCGCCCTGCCCGACGGTCGTGCCCGGCACATAGCGCAGGACATCCGCCATGCTGTGCTGGGCCTGATCATCCAACTGCTGACGCGTCACCACCGAAATCGTCTGCGGCACGTCGATCAGGGGGGTATCCGTCTTGGTCGCCGTCACAGAATTGGTCGCGACATAGCCTTCGGAATACCCTGTCACGATGATCGTGCTCGCCTCAATATCTTCCGCTTCCGCTGCAAAAACAGGCAGAGGCGCCGCGGCCAATGCTGTAGTGATGAGCAGAAGATATTTCATGGTCGTCCCTGATCGAGTCTTTGGTGTCGCAAAGGCCGATATCGCTATTGCAAACTATTCGCAATAGCGAAATGAGGGGGAGCGGATCCGTCGATAGCGAGGGAGAACGCGTTGGCGCGGCACTCCGGTATAGCAATGCCAACTGCGCGCGGTATGGGGTGCTTATCGTCATCGCAGACAATTCAGGCAGACCAATGGCTCGCAAACATTCGAAAAATGACCCCTATGGCGACCTCCACCGGGACGAAGAGGTTCCAGAGCCCGTGGTACTTTGTTGGCTCTGCGGGCGTCCGACTGCAAAGAACATCATCTGGCACCATCCCATACCAAAGAGCAGAGGCGGGCGTGATGTCGTTCCGATGCACCCCATTTGTCAGCAAACGCTGATCACCAATTTCACCAATTCCGAACTGCAGCGCCACGGGATGGACGTCGACGGGCTGCTGGCGAACCCGACAGTGCGTAAGTTTGTTGATTGGGTGGCGAACAAGGATCCGGATTTTACAGCAACAATCGCCAAGAAGAAGCGGTAATCAGGCGCGCATTTTGCATGAGCGGACCAACGGGGCAGCCCAGCGTCAGCGGCCAAATCGGGCAAGCGCCCCACTCGACCACAAGGCGGCCCAGATCAACACAGGCTGAGCGAGCATCCGGGGGCCGTGATAGGCCCAGCCAAGGCCATGATCAGGCCGCGCCATATCAATAAGAAGGTGATTGATGTTCGCGGGCCACACGCACAGCGCATAGGCCGCCAGTCCCCAGCCTGCCGCCAGGCGCAATCGGGGCCACCACGGCTGCACCAAGCCAATCGCGCCCGCAATTTCTGCAATCCCGGTGAATGCGATCACGAGCGGTGCGGCCAACACCCAGCTCGGCGTTATCTTCAGGAACGGAACTGGATCGAGCAGGTGAAGCGCCCCGGCGGCGAAATAAAAACAAGCGAGAAATAGGCGCGTAATGGCTTTCTTATGCATTCGGTGAACCCTTTAAAACCCGCCTTGGTCGACATGCCGCTAAACTTAAGGAAAAGCGGTGTTGCCTTGATCGGCTGCGTTTGATTGTTTGGAGCCTGCGCCAGCCTTTCAGTGCTTGGGGCTTGGCGCGTTTGGGCCCTTGGTCGCGTCGAAGCGGCGGGCGAGCGGCCAAACCACGACGATGGCCGCGATGCAGGTCAGCGCGCCCAGCGGGCCGATTGGGGCATAGCCGCCAAAGCCTTGCGCGATAGCGCCAGCAGCCAGTGATCCCAGCGATTGCGCGAGAAGCCACGTCCCGGTGGTTATCACCGCGAGGCGCCCGCTTTGGTCGCAGTCATAGGCAAGCCCCAGCAGCATGGGATAGGTCAGGTACCAACTGACATAATAGCCGATAAAGGCCACAGCGAAGGCCGTCGGCGCGCCCACAGTGGTCAGGAGAGCACATGTCACTCCACAGGCGCCTAGGACCAGCGCCAGCGGCTTAGCGCGGGTGAGCCGCGTGCTGATGGCGGCAAGCCCCGCATTGCCCAGGGCGCTCGCCAGCGTCGCGAGGGACTGATAGCGACCGAACTCGGTTGCCGGAATGCCAATCGCGTTGGCGGTGCGTTCTATGAAGGGCCATAGCGCGAGGGTGCCGAAGGCGAACAGGGCCATAGCCAAAAGAACGCGCAGGCCGTCCGCGCCAAGCGGCGGGTTCGGCTGGCGGACATCGCCGGCGGTTTGATCCTTCCCACCCGGAAGCATCAAGGCCATCAGCCCCAGACCTGCAGAGATTGCGGCCAGAGCCATGAACATGCCGTTCACCCCGAACCTTGCGCCGACCTGCGGCAGGCCGAGGGCGATTGCCGCGAAGAGCACTGTCTGGAAGGCGATACCGAGCGAGATCCAGCGCGCCGGATGGCTTGTTCGTCCCGCCGCAAGGTTGACCGCGGAATTGAGGATGCCAAAACCGAGCCCGGTCCCGATCCGTCCGGCCAGCAGCAAGCCGAAACTTCCGGTCAGCGCGGATCCGGCCTGCGAAACGATCACCAGCAGACTGGCCACCAGCGCCAGCACCCGCGGATCAAGCTGCCGCGCCCGGGGTGCGATGATGAACATCGCGGCGGCATAGCTCAACGTCTCGGCCATGTTCCACGCCCCCATCGCGGAGGGTGAGAAGCTGTACTGGTCGATCAGGCCGCCGACCAAATAGGTCGTAAAATTGTTGCCGAGATGAGCCGCGGTGGACGCAGCGCCGATGCCGATGAACGTAAAGGCAAAGGGACGCTCCCCCAGCGCGCCCTTGGCCATCAGTTCCTCACCCGCGGAAAGCGGGCCATGGCTTCGAGTTCCTCAAGGTCCATGTGGGCGCGGACATATTCCTCACCTGCATTGCGCTGCGGCTGGTAATCCCAAACTGTGGCCTTGCCGACCGCGTTGGCGGCACCCACGACGCGCCGTGACCGCTGGCTTTCGATCACAGCGTTGGTGATGGCGTCGAAATCCCAGCGCCGGTCCACTTCGTTGCGCAGATCGGCAACTAACTGCGCCATTTCCGGATCCGCTGCGAGGTTGTCGAGTTCGTAGGGGTCGTCCACCAGATTGAAGAGGATGTCCGGGTCGACGCGCGAATGAAGGAACTTCCAAGGCCCACGGCGGATCATCACGAGCGGGGCAATGGTGCCCTCGCCCATATACTCACCGATCACCTCATCATGCCCGCCTGTGCCGGTGAGGTGCGGCACAAGGCTGCGCCCGTCAAAGGGCAATGCCGGATCAACATCCAGCCCCGCAATGTCGAGCAAGGTCGGCACCAGATCGACCAGTGACACGCTGGCGTCAATCGCGGCGGGACGATAGCGCCCGGGCGCGTGAATGATCAGCGGGATGCGCGCTGCGCCTTCAAAATAGTGCATCTTGTACCACAGGCCGCGTTCCCCCAGCATATCACCATGGTCGCCGCAAACGATGACCACCGTGTTGTCGGCCATGCCGGTTTCGCGAAGCGTCTCGAGGATCGCCGCGAACTGGTCATCAACAAAACTGATCGATCCGAAATAGGCCCGACGCGCCGTGCGGATCATCTCATCGGTCACTTCCTCTGCATCGAGATCACAGACATGCCGCAGGCGTTCCGAATGGGGATCCTGATCTACGTCGTCGCGGCGGACGGTGGGCATCGGAATGTCCACACCTTCATAGCGGTTCCAATACTCTTCATGGATTGCATAGGGATCGTGTGGATGGGTGAGCGACACCGTCATGAAGAAGGGCCGCTCATCCTTGTCGCGGGCGATGTCGTAAAGCTTGCGGCGCGCGGAAAAGACCACTTCCTCATCGAAATCGATCTGGTTGGTGCGGATCGTGGGACCGGCTCCCAGCACGGAATCAAGCGAATGGTACCAGGTCGGACGGGTGGGGAAATCGGTCCAGTCAGGGGTCCAGCCGAAGTCGGCCGGATAAATGTCAGTCGTCAGCCGCTCTTCATAGCCGTGCATCTGATCGGGACCCGCGAAATGCATTTTGCCGGTCAGGATCGTGCGATAGCCGCCAAGCCGAAGGTAATGCGCCATGGTCGGGGTTGAGGCGGGAAATTCGCTGGCATTGTCAAAAGCGCCGATCCGCGACGGCAGCACACCCGATTGCAGCGTGAAGCGCGCCGGCGCGCAGAGCGGGCTGTTGCTATAGGCGGACCGGAAGAGGACGCCTTCCTCGGCCAGCCGCGACAGGGTCGGCGCCTTGACCGGCGAAGGGCCGTAGAACGGGAGGAAGGGCGCGGCCATCTGGTCGGCCATGAGGATGAGGATATTTGGTGCCTGCGTCATGAATTGACGCTATCGGTCCGAATTCAGCCTGTCCAAGCAAACTTCAAGGGCAAGCCGAACCGATAGATAAAATAAGCACTGCTAATCTTGTGGGCAGTGGGTGCCGTCTGGGCGGGCCCTGTCTCCAGCGACCTATGTCATGCCGATGCCGAATACCCAGTTCCCGCAGGGCATTAGACTCCCGCAGTGTTCGGCTAAGGTGCCTTGTCTCCCGATGCGAAATTCGCCACCGTTGCTCGTGGTTAAAATCGTGAACCAAACGGCGCCAAGCGCTTCGCCCGCGTCGCGCGCGCCAATGTCGCGGCGGTCCATGGTTGTTGCTGGCCTTTCTACAGTTGTGGAATGGTATGATTTCACCCTCTACCTCTATTTTTCGACGGTGTTGGGGCGGGTGTTCTTTGGAACGGGCCCCCAGTCGATGACGGAAACGCTCGGCGGCTTTGCGATCGCTTATCTGATGCGGCCAATCGGCGCGCTGGTTTTTGGTCATTTTGGTGACCGGCTGGGTCGACGGGTGACGATGCTGAGTTCAATGGCGTTGATGACTGTTGCCATGCTCGCAACGGCAATGCTGCCGACATATGCCCAGATTGGCCCGCTTGCCGGCGTGTTACTCATCGCGCTGCGCTGCTTGATGTCGTTTTCGGTTGGCGGTGAGTATACCGGCGTCGTCGCGTATTTGTTGGAAGGGGCCAAGGACAACCGGCGCGGATTGATTACCAGCTGTGCGTCGGCTGCCAGCGAGATTGGCGCGCTCATGGCGGCGGGGGCCGCAGCGCTGACCGTTTGGGCGTTGCCTGAAGAGGCGCTGGTATCATGGGGATGGCGTCTGCCCTTCCTGTTTGGCGCAGCGCTCGCCGGTTTGGTTCTCATCACGCGCGCGATACTCGAAGAAACGCCCGAATTCATGCGTCAGTGCGCTGCGGGTACGGTGCCGAAAAGCCCGATCCGGCAGACCCTCACGCGACACCGCAGCGCGATTGCCCGCGGTTTTGCGATCTCTGCACTGGGTTCAATCACCTATTATGTCGGCATCACCTATGTTCCCGCGTTCCTTGATGCCACAGGCACCATGCCGGAGACGCGCGCGCTGTCGATCTCAGTCTTTGCGGCTCTGACCGTTATCTTGGTCACACCCCTCATCGGTCTTGCGTCTGACCGTTTTGGGCGTCGCCCTCTTCTTTTAATGCTCGCGCTTGGCAGCATCGTCCTGCCAACGAGTATGTTCGGGGTCATGGCTGGCGGGGGCACAGCGACTTGGGTTGCTGCCCTTGTGATGGCGGCCCTTGGTGGCGCCGTGAGCGCAGTTGGCGCCGTCTCGACGGCCGAGCAATTCCCCGGCGAGGGCAGGCTCAGCGGCCTCGCATTAGGCGCGACAACAGCGACCGCCATATTCGGCGGGCTGACGCCTTTGGTGGCTCATTTGTTGGTCAAAAGCAGCGGATGGGCGGCGGCCCCCGGCGCGATGATTGCTTGTGTCGCCCTATGCGTGATCATCGTCTTTTGGCGTATGCCTGAAACAGCACCGTCATGCGCCGGAAAGGGCGCATTTGGAGCGCGGCCAGTCACCGACAAATAGAGATCAGAATGACCCCGGGAAGCCGCACTGCGGGTTCACGAGTTATAGATGGCGGAGAGGGAGTCCGCCGAACATCTGTTTCCTAAGATGTCAGGTCAGTTCCTGATGATCATTTAATCCCCAGTTTCAATAGGTTTATGAGCAATTTTGTATCTAGACGCTCCACCGAGTATCTGACAATCCCATGCAGGAAGTGGGGCCGAAAGTAGGGCCGAGCATGCAGGGAAGCGATGGCACGAACTGAAAAAAAGCTATCAGCGCGAGAAGCAGAGACGCTGAATCGCCCCGGTCGTCACTCAGACGGTGGCGGGCTTTATCTCAGCATTGACGCGAGCGGTCGTCGGCGCTGGGTGTTCATGTACTCATCCAATGGACGACGCGTTGAACTGGGGCTTGGGTCAACCTCGACACGTTCTCTGAAAGAGGCGAGAGAAGAGGCCGCATCGCTTAGATCGTCACTCGCTCGTGGAATGGATCCAAGGGCTGAGAGAAGTAAATCCACAACCAAGCCGACCTTTGGAGAGTTCGCCGACGAGTATGTTGAGGCGATGCGCGCCTCTTGGCGCAATGCCAAACACGCAGCTCAGTGGTCAATGACACTTACGGAATATGCCAAGCCGCTGCGCCGTTTGGCGATAGACGCTGTCACAACCGAGGAAATACTTCGGACCTTGCAGCCAATCTGGAAGCGCACGCCAGAAACGGCCGAACGCCTGCGAGGCCGGATTGAGAATGTTCTTAGTGCGGCCAAAGCAAAGGCCTTACGCAGCGGAGAGAATCCAGCAGCTTGGAAAGGACATCTGGATCAGCTTCTGCCAAAGCGCCAACGGCTGACGCGAGGTCATCACGCTGCCCTGCCGTATGAGAACTTGGCGGAGTTTTTTGGCCACCTGTCTACCAAATCAGCAATCGCTGCTCGCGCCTTGCAGTTTCTCATCCTTACTGCAGCGCGCTCAGGCGAAGTCCTAGGTGCGACATGGTCTGAAATCGATATCGATCGAGGGTTATGGATCGTACCAGCATCAAGAATGAAAGCAGGGCGGGAACATCGCGTTCCCCTGTTGGCATCCAATACAACCGGCTGATGAAGTCAGACGTCAACCGCATTCTGATGAGCGTCGGCACTCACTTCTAATGCCGCTACCATGCAGGCTGAACGCCAAATTTGAGTGTTTAGCCTGCATGATGGCATCATGCTGATCTTCTTTTCTTGAGGCTTTGCGGCAAGTAGGCAACAAGTCCCCATGTGCCTCACAGCAACCCATGCAAAACCATCGTTATCTGCTGAGCCATCTTCTCACATTCAATGGCCTTGAGTAGCCAAAGCAGCCTTCAACGACACGCGAAGCGCGACCAGTGGACCAACTCACGATGTTGATCATTGGCGCACAGCTAAACGCGGACAAGCCCGCGCGGGAGATGTCGACGGCTGAACTCATCGAACGGATCCCCAGCTTGAGCGGGAATCCCATTCACATTATCAACACAAGGCGAGTGATCTCAGGCAATGAGTTAAAGTAGCGGAACGGACTGGCTGGTTTTCGGCGACGGGGCATGGCGCATACTTAGCGCGGTGAGCTCTTTCGCCCAACCGGTGCGCTTGCTCTGACAAAGCCGTCTTGAATGTTCCGCAGCCTAAGCGGGAACCACTCAAAAGTCATGACGACGAGGAGGAAGATATCAGGCTAAGGGTTATAGTAACGAAAGGGGGCTTCAGATTTACTCATCCACCGGATTTATCGCCGCCCCAGCACACAGGCATTTTCACTCTAACATTGCCTTCTCACAGCATAAGTGCGCGGTGCCTGTCAGGGGGACGCGCAGACCTCGACCGACCAAGCGGGCGAGGTCTGCGCATCCCAGCTTATTTGACGCCGCGAATGACCACCCGACGGTTCTTCGCGCGGTCGTCTTCATTCTCGTTCGAAGCAACCGGTGCCTTATCCGAGTAGGAAATGACCGACATACGGTTCAGCGCAACGCCCTGTTGGTTGAGGAACAATCGAACAGATTCAGCGCGGGCCAGACCGATGGCGATTTTCTTGGGTTCATTGCCACGGTTGTCCGTATGGCCCTGGATCTCCAAATAAACGTCCTGGTTGTCTGAGGTGAGTTTTGCCGCAAGTTCCGTCAGACTGGCTTGGGCAGCGGCAGAGAGTTCAGAACGACCGGCGCCAAAAGAGGCCACAGCATCGCTCAGAGTTGTTGTGAATTGAAACTTACCTTCGGCAAGCGTGTAAGCAGCGTTCGCGCGATCAAGGGCGGCGGCGGCGGAGGCTTGCGCCGCATTGTCAACCTTGGTCAGGGCGGCAGCGTGCTGCATGTCGAGAGTGCTAATCGACCGTTTGACATATTCATGGCTGGCACAACCCGAAAGCAGGGTCATGGTTGCAACAAGCGCAAAGGTAGAACGAAACATAGACATCACCTCGTTTGATTATGGATAGGATGAATAGCTCCGGCCTCAAAGAGGGGCCGCTTGGAGCCAGTTGTGGGGCTCATTTTTCAAGTTCCTGAAGGCGGTCAAACACAACAGACAGGCCCTTAAAAGACACAGGGAGCTCGATCTTGTTGGCCATTGCATCCTGCCACCGAGCTGTCACCGCAGTGTCGGTCGCCACGGCACGCAAGCGTGATACCGCCGCAGGCGTGTTTAGGGGAATGTCCGCAAAGCAGCCTTGCGGAATGCAGATGCCGAAGGGCAGAGCGATGGGATCCGTAGAGCCGATCGTTAACGTGGCAGGCGAACCAAGCGTCACGGATACCGGAACTCTTAGCGATAGACGCAAAGGCTGCCCTTTGCCTGGATGTCCTACGGCGAGCACAGCGACCGCCTGGCCTTGTGGGTTTTTAAGGCTGTGAAGGCCCTCGCATCGCTGTGTTGGGCCAGTGCCGACACAGACGACCATCCAATTACCAAAAGTGGCCGTGGTCACCTCAGGTGTAGCTGCCTCTGATGAAGTTGCCGAGGGCACGTCCTTAGCATTGGCGGTAGAGGTTGCTGTGATTAGAGCCCCAGCAACCAACAACAAGGGAAGAAGAGAGGTCGTCGGCAATCGCGCCCTCATCACCAAGTCCACCTGAGGCCCGCTGTCGCGTTCTCGCTCTTGATGTTGGCGCCCAGATCGGCATTGTAACGGACCCAAAGGATCGCGCCACCGCGCATCCGAAGGCTCACGCCGCCGCCCAATAATGCTGCGTCACTGTCTCGTCTGACGCTCAGGTTCTGCATCTGCGTGCTCAATGCTTCAATGAAGGCCGCGTCGGTGCGCGTGGTGCGGCCGGCAAGTTCGTGGGCCACATGGCCACGCAGCGAAGCGCTGATCTGATATCCATCAGCAACCTCGGTCGAGGCTTCAAGACGCAAGCCAAGCTTTCCGCGAAGTGACGTTTGCGTGTCGCGGTTAACGGCCAAGGAGACCGCTCCGCCTTGGAATTCAGTCAACGCATTACGGGTAGCAAGCTGAATGTCGGCGCCGGCTTCCGGCATTGCGAACACGCCTCCCCCGACTTTGTAGCGATAGCCAACAGTCGAGTTGCCACTCAGACCCCAGCCCTTGCCCTTTCCACGTGCGCCAGTTGTGATGGCGAAGAGGTCGCGGGTCGAGGCATAGTCGAAGTGCGAAACAGTTGCACGGTTGTTGAAATAGAGGCTCTCGTCCTTCCAACTCATGTAACCGCCGACGCTAAATGCTCCTGTCTCCACGTAAGATCCAATTTCCGGAGAGCGCACCTTGTCGGTGCTGTAACTGACAGTCGCACCCACGACGAGATCGGAGTAAAGCTGCTTATCAGCGCCAAGCACCACTCCCGTGCGGTCAGAATGGAAGCGGGTCTGACCAGTATTTTCAGCCCTTAGATTGCCGCTGTTTCCGGCCATCCAATATGTGATTTCGCCGTCCTTTGCGACCGCATTTTCGGTCACAGCAACCATGCCCTGCCGTACATTCATCTGCTCTTCGACGGCACTGTCGGTGCTCCGCACCGCGTCAATGGCTGAGAGCAATGCGTCTCCATATCCCGTTGCCGAGAGGTGGTCGAGTTGCGCTGCGATTTGGCTGGATTGTAGGCCATAAATCTGGCGCAGCGCGTCGGTGACACTGGTGTTGGCGCGGATACCCGGTACGGGGCGAAGCGCATCAAGGCTGCGCGCCGTTGAATCCTGGTTGGTGGTCAACGACACACCGAACGGCGCGAGTTGATTATAATGGATCGGCACCGCGTAGAGTGTCACCGCGTTGGCTGTATAAAGCGCGTCGAAACGCGAGCCAGCAAGCAAGCCAGAGCTCGGCTGTATGAGAGAGGAGAAGCTACCGGTTACACCTTCACGGGCCGATGCCACGATGAAGCTCTCACCAATGACCGGCGTGTAGGTGTTGTTGGCACTGCCCGTAATATCTCGAAGAATTGGCGACAACGTCCCACCAGCCGCAAGTTTTTTCTCTACGAGGATACGACTGTAGTTCCCGGAACCAGCGTCCGTGCCGCGTCCGTCAATAGCGATGACAAGGTCGGCTGTGTTGCCCAGCGTCAAATCCTGGGCAAAGCCGAGAGTGCCGGGGCTGTTTCCTGGCTTGAGCGTGCCATTGATCGTCGACGACATTGAAATCGTGCCGACCCCGTTCAAAAGCGCGTCCGAGCTCGTGGTCAGCATTGTCGGCGTCACCGACCATGAACCGCCGGAAATGGCGGTCGTGCCACTGAGAAGCCTATTCCAACCAATCTGTTCAAGGAAAATGGGGCCACTCAGGTCTAACGCGTATATGCCGGCTTCTATGGTCGACGTTCTGCCGACGTAGAAGTCGCGCGCAGAGGCAAAATCATCTAGCAAAAGCAGCTTACCACTCAGGATGCGCACGTCGCCTGAGGCTGCGCCCAACGCCGCGTCGCCGTTGACGCCGACGATCGTTCCGTCCGTTATGGTCGTGCCACCTACATAGCTGTTGTCGCCGGTCAGATTGATCCGGCCACCCCCTTGGGCCAACAACGCGCCTTCGCCGGATACTGTCCCGGAAAGGCCAAGCGTGTTGGTCTTCGTGTTGATGATGCTGTCGCTTTCAAGTGCGATGTTGCGGCTGGAATTGAAGCCCGCGCTGATGTCCAGTTGTGCATTTGCAAGCGTCAATGTTCCTGAGACGTCACCAAGTGCCTCGTCGCGGCTGATCGTGACTAACGCATTGGAAATCCTCGTCCCACCCAGATAGGTGCTTTCCCCCGTCAGGGTTTCGCGGCCGGCTGTGATGGCAAGGCCTCCATCGCCGCTGATCGCGCCGTCAAAGCGGTCCCCTGCGTTGGTCAGCGTTAGAGTGTTGTCACCAAGCTTGATCTGCCCATTGCCGAGGAGTGTCTGGATCGACACGCCGGCGCTGCTGGCTGAGATGTCGAATGTACCATTATCTACAACCTTTGAAGCGGTTGCAATTGTACCAGCACCGGCGACTGCCAGCGTCGCGCCCGATGCGATCGTTGCCGCCCCGCCAAATACGTTGGCGCCCGAAAGCGTTTGCGTGCCGCCTGTGACCGTTACCCCACCGGCATTGCCAATAACGCCTGAAAATGTGTCGTTGGCGGCCGTGAGCGTCAGGTCCTTGCTGCCAAGATCAACAACGCCAGAACCGGCCAGTGAAATGATCGAAGCGCCCGTGTTGGTGCCTGTCAAATCGAACAGACCATCAGAGATGACTCTGCCAGACTGCGCGATTGACCCGGCACCAGACAGTGCCAGCTTGGCGCCTGCCGCAACGGTTGTCTCGCCTGTGTAGGTGTTGATGCCCGTCAGCGTTTCGGCGCCAACCGCAACAATCATAGCGCCCCCGGGAGCATCAGTGATGACGCCAGAGAAGGTGCCGCTTGCAGCCGTCAACGTCAGCGCCTTATCGCCAAGGTCAACTGTGCCTGAACCCGAAAGGGTAGTGATGCGCGCGCCATCTGTCGTCTTCGAGATATCGAACAGACCGTTGGCAACAACGCCCTCCGAGAATTCAATGGCGCCATTGCTTAGAAGTGCCAGCGTGGAGCCGTTGGCAATCGTCGTTGCACCCTTATACGTGTTGGTGCCGGATAGCGACTGAACGCCGCCCGCGACCGTGAGCATGCCTGCACCTTGAATCACACCAGCATAGTCGTCATCGCCGGCTGTGATTGTTAAGGCCTTCGCACCCAGATTGACGAGGCCATCGCCTGAAAGCGTGGTGATGAGAGCACCCGAATTCGTGGCCGAAATGTCAAACAAGCCGTTGTTAGTGACACCAGCGGACTGTGCGATGGCACCATTGCCTGCTAAGACTAGGTCTCCATCTTCCGCGACGTTGGTATGTCCGGAAAAGGTGTTGATCCCGCCCAGAATTTCGCGGCCTTTGGTCAGCGTGATGCCACCGGAGCCTGAAATCACGCCGTCAAACCGGTCATGCGCATCGGTGATCGTTAGTGTCTTAGCCCCGAGTTCGAAGCGACCGTCACCTGTGACCGACTCCACAGAAGCGCCGTTTGAAGTGCCCGAAATATCCAAGGTGCCTGCAACGCGGATGCTGTCGGAATTTGCAATCGATCCGCCATCAACAAGTTTCAAAGTGGCATCGGCCCGCACGTCTGTGTTGCCGGTATATGTGTTGACGCCCGTCAGCACTGCCTCGCCGCCGGCCAGGTCGAGCCCACCAGCGCCGATAATCGAACCACCAAATGTGTCATTGGCGTTGGTCATTGTCAGATACTGGTTGCCAAGCAAGACCAAGCCGTCGCCCGACATGGTCTGGATCGATGCACCATTGGTCGTTGCGAGGATCGAGAAGATCCCGTTATTGACCAATTTAGACGACGACAAGATTGAGCCCGTGCCCGCCAGATCGAGGGCGGCCAAGTCATGAATGGTCGTCACACCAGTGTAGGTATTGACGCCGCTTAGGCGCTGGATGCCGCCCTTGATGTCAAACGTGCCGCTGCCTTCGATCTTGCCGCCAAAATCAGCGAGAAGCGGGCCAAGGCCCAGCGTGACTGCAAAGGGCTTGTTGTCGATCTTCACCGTACCAAAACCGGAAAGACCGCCCACGGACGTGCCCGCATCGGTGCGGGTAATGTCAAACACCGCATTGGGGTTCAAGATGCTCAGCAGCGCCGTCAGGGCAATTTCGCCCTTTCCTTGCAGGATAAGCTCACCGTTGTTGAGGTATGTCGCGCCGGTATAAAGGTTTTTGTTCAGGATGTAGATCGTGCCGTCATTGAAAACATCGTTGAAAGTCACTCCGCCAAGGCCAATGATCTGCCCTGTATACTTCAGATGATCGATGTTTTCCGGAATGCTGCGGTCCGGTTCAAGCGTGTTTTCCTGCGCGCGGTTTTTGACAACAACCATGCGCACTGAGGTGAAGGGGTCAATCCCGCCAAGACCTGTGAGGATCGAGTTGGTGAATGTCACGCTACCGGTTGCATCAGGTGCACCGAAGACCAATGCACTGCCGACCGGTACGAATCCGAAGGCGCCCCAAACAAGTGGCGTATTGCCGGAAAGCGTAACCGTGATGTTGCCCTGTTCGGCCGAAGGAACTGACGTGTCGCCGGTCACGACGCCGTTCCAATAAGCAAAACCGCCAGAACCGGTCCACTGAACATCGGTCGGACCATCCCCAACATTGCGGTTGAAGTCCTTGCTGGTCTCCAAAATGCCCGCGTTGGAGAATTCCAGCTTGGAGCCGGTGGGCAAACCGTCGCCGTCATTGGCGCGCAAGATCGCACTCAACTCACCGGGAATGCTCAATGGGTTGAGGATGCTGCCGACCTTTGTGGTGCCGGCATAATGGTTCGTTGTGCCTGGTGCCAAGACTGTGGTGCCTGCAGCGACCGTCACAGAACCAAGGCCCACTCCGCCAAGGCCAACTGCTGAATCATCAGCGATGGATTGTGGGCCGATAAACGTCACAACGTCGAGCGGGGTTGCGCCGAGGATTAACTGCGAAGCGCCCTGAAGGAAGATGGAATTGCCAGCAGCCTTTCCAGAGGCGCCACCATTAAGGCTTTGGCCGGCGACCGCGCTGTTGCCCATGAACGTGCTGACGCCGTTGATGAAGACGGTGCCGAGGTTCTGCACGAAAATCGCGCCGCCAAGGCCGGAGCCGCCGCCGCCGCCTTGAGGCGTTAAAACGCCTTCGCCGGTGCCCGAGCTACCAACGCCCCCGCCATAGCCTGCAATGCCGCCCGCGCCCGCCGCGCCGGTCGCGGCGCCGGTAACACCAAGAAGGCCAGCGAATCCGCCGTTTCCGCCCTGAGCACCGCCCGCGCCAAAGCCGGAGATGCCAGCATTACCACCGTCGCCACCATCGGCCTCAACATTAAATCCGAAGCCAAGACCACCTTGGCCGCCGTCTCCGCCTGCGCCACCCGATGCACCAAAACCGCCATTTCCGCCTCGGCCACCTTTGCCGCCGCTGCCGCCATTAGCGTAGATGCCTGCAGCCTGCCCGGAGATCCAAGACGTCAGCGACTCGGTCGCCTCGGTCAACTGCTGGGTCGCCAGCGAAACGTTTTGAGAAGTGACGGCAATGGTCGCAGCATCATTTATCAATTGGAGGGCGTCAGCCGCCACAATGGTTGTTAACGTTCCAATTTCCACGGTGAACTTGGTCGCCAGCAATGCGGCTGCTACGACATCAAACGGGTTCGCCGCAGCAGCAATGGAGGCCGCTGTCGCAATTGTAGCCCCCGTCAGCGCCACCGCGTCGGCCGTCTGGATCATTATGGAGATCGTTTGTTGCGCGCTTGCGATACCTGCTTCCTGCGTCGCGATTGCAAGGTTCTGCGTCGCATCGACTACGGCTTGAATGCGGACCGGGTTGGTCGCCCAACCATTCTGACCCTGACCACCCGAACCACCTTTGCCGCCTTGCGTGAAGGGGATTAGCGCTGTTGAGAGACCAGTGTTGCCTTGGTTTCCGCTCAAACCATTGCCATTGCCGTCGCCGAAAATGTACTTATCGCTCTGACCGTAAGGTGTGGTGCCGGGAAAGCCCGGAATGCCCGGAATAAGAGACGTAGCGCCGACGACGCCGCTAGGAATGCCGCCACCGTTAAGCGTGCCGCCCGTCAGGCTACCATTGCCGCCGGTGCCACCCTTGGCCACGTTATTAGTAAAGCGGCTGCTCGTGATGTTGACGACGGCACCTGTGCCGACAAACAAAGCGCCACCAAGACCGGCGCCGCCGCCACTGCCCGCGCCACCAACCGTTTGAAAGCCCGAAACTTCCGCTGCAGCGACGACCATCGGTACAGCGGGAACAATGTTGATAAAGCCGCTGAGATGCGTCGGCAGGCCGGACACACCCCCGAGGACCGGGCCAACCAGAGTGGGGGAGTAAGCCTGTTGCGCGCGCGCCTCTTCAGCGGGGATCATGCCTACCACTGCGACCATGGCCATGGCGCCGCAGAGCAGCCTGGCACGACGTCCTTTACGCCCACCGTCCGCCGGCTTTCCAATGTCAAAGAGCGCAGTAATCGGGACATTAGTGGAACGGGTCAGATCGAGGCGGATGGAAGACGTCATATTGGCACCTTATTTAAGCTAACCCTTTCCTGGGTAAGGTTTGTTTATGACACTCCCCCTGCAATTATGTTGTTCTTGTGATATTAATTTCTGACGCCGACTCCCAAAGCGTCAATTCTTCTTTGTCATCATTTTGATACATATGTCATTATAGTGTTATGAATTGAGCGGGTCTTTGATCTTTAGATGTGTTTCAAAAGTGATCCCGTAACTACCACTGAGTTTAATGGCATCGCCGATACGACTGTCCGGGTCGCCTATAACACGACAACTGGAGCCATCTTCTACGACGCAGACGGTATCGGCGGCCGGGACGCTGCCCTGTTCGCAACTATGAATACGCCCACGCCAACGATCTTGGCGGCGGCTGATTTTGTGGTTGTGGGGTAGAGCATCCAACCCAAGTCTGCGGCGCTTTTAAACCAACCACTCAAAACGTCGTCGGATCTGTGACGCAACCCTTAAATTTACCGACTTTCAGATCGCTGGGGCACCTAGGGTAGTTTTTGCCCGCCTCAAAGCGACATTCCTCCAATTGGCGGCTGCTGCAAAGCCGCTTGATCGTATTCGATGCTCGTCAGAAGGCTTCCTGACCTTCAACGATATAAAAAGGGCGCCGAACCATAAAAAGTGCCTCCCGCGGGGGACGAGTGTGGTCAGAGAAAATCGATGCAGCTTTTCTGAAGGGCCAAAAGCTGATGCGTTTGCCGAAAAGTGGGACCCAAAGTGGGGCCCAGATTTAAAAATCTACAAGAAATGTCGGTTTTCTGTCATATTTTGGAGTATAAATGGCGGAGAGGGAGGGATTCGAACCCTCGGTACAGTTGCCCGTACGTCGCATTTCGAGTGCGGTGCTTTCGACCACTCAGCCACCTCTCCGCAGAGGCGAAACCGGAACCCAAAGGAGCCGGAGCCAGTCGAGGGCGGCGTTTAGCGAAGCAAGGTGCGCTGTGCAAGCGGGTGCTTGCGATTCTTCCGGCACGCACTAGATTCAGGTTTATGAGCACTTCACACCACAACAGCTTCGGTACGGATGCCCCTCCGGTATCCCACGCACGCTTCGGCATTGGGGACATTGTCCGCCACCGCGTCTTTCCGTTTCGCGGGGTCATCTTCGATGTCGACCCCGTTTTTGCGAACAGCGAGGAATGGTACGATTCCATCCCGGAAGACATCCGCCCCTCCAAGGACCAGCCCTTCTATCACCTGCTCGCCGAGAACGGAGAGTCGAGCTATGTCGCTTATGTCAGCCAGCAAAATCTGGTCGCTGACGAGGAAGAGGGGCCGGTAGATCACCCGGAATTGCGACAGCTTTTTGGGGAGTTCAAAGACGGTCGCTACCCACTGAAGCGGGAACTGCGGCACTAATTCCTTATTGGATGAGGGCGTTGAACAACAGCGCCATGGCCGCCCCGCTTGCAAGTGAGGACGTGAGCATGATGATGGTGTCAGCCGAGAAGCTTGTGCCGGACCGCATCGAGCCGGCCACATAGCCCAATTGCGCAGGCAAACTGTCCGTTGCAATCACAGTCGTTGCGGTGGCGGGGCCGGCATTGCTGACAAGGATGCAATAGCTGATCGTGGCGCCGGGGATCATCTTCGGGTTTGTCGTGCCATTCACTAGGTCGCTAAGTATCGAACTGGTTTTGGCCACCGCGATGGCGGCCCGCTGCACGCTGAAGGCAATTTCATCAACATTGTAGAAGTTGGCCTGCGTTTCCGCCACCGCGCCGGAACCGGGACCGCGGATAAGGCCTGCAAGCGCGCCGATCGTGCTTGTGGACCCATCGCGGCCATAGACGCGCAGGGTCCATACACCGCTGGTCGGCGCACTTAAGGGGATGGTCGGGGCAGGCTCTGCAGGGATAAGTCCATCATTGGTCCACAGCGCATCTCCAGCCACAGCGTCGCCATGCGTACCATCATTGTAGAGCCGGAAATCTGTGCCGACGGACGTGTTGGTGTTGTCAAAAATACGCGCGATCATCGGCGCGGTTGGGTGCGTCGGCGTCGCATCCACCTGCACCGTCGTCGCCAAAATCTGGCCGGGCGCATAAACGCCGCCTGTGGCTGGCCCGGTGATGTTCACGCCAAATGCCTGAGGGGCACCCAAGGTCCCAGTGACAACCGACCATTCCACGTCGTCGATGTGGAACCAGCTTTTATATTCAACCGTATGACTTGTCGTGATCCGCAACGTCACCGTCTGTCCGGCAAAGGCCGCAAGCGAGACGGTGCGGGTCCACCAGGGTTCGGCCGCATAGGGCACCGTCATGCCCAGTTGGTGGACCTGAGAGGTCGTCATATCGAAGCCGTTATAATGGCGGTAGCCAAACTCCGTCGCCGACGCTTGGTTTGTCCCGTAGTTCGGGCTGAAAGGGACCGTTGCATAATTGCCCAACGTCGGGCCGACGATTTCGGTCGTGGTCGTGCCCACAATCTGGATGCGGATGTAATCCCAGCTATTGCTGCCGTTCACATTGCTGTCCCACCCTTCCGGGCGCCAGCGCAGGGAGAAATTGCCCGGCGTCGTCGCAGGCACTGTAATGGTTTTTTCTAGCGTGATCCGGTTTTGGCCGGTGCCCACTTCATTGTTGGTGCGCGCGCCAAGGAGATAGGAGAATTGGCCCGTGCGCGGTGTCCCGTCGGTTGTGCGGGGGCTGCTGATCAGGTTCGTGCCGTCAGACGTGATGGACGGATTCTCGCTGGGGCGGATTTCAGAATCGAGCGTCGCTTCAACCTTGTTGGCGAGCGACCAGCCCGGTGGAAGCGCGGTCCCCGCCCCGCCTCTTTCGAAGTTGCCGTTGATGGGCGTTTGCGGGTTGGCAGGTTTGGCGCCGTTCTGCGTGATGTCGAAATAAAGGAAATAGGTCGTCGCGCCAGCTTCTTGCAGAATGAAGCGCACCTCGCCGCGCGCATTGCCCGTCGCATCGGTGGCATCTGCAAAAACCGAATCGGTAAACTCCTGCGTCGCGGCAAGGGCACCGGTGGATCGGACGACGCGGGGGCTGTTCACATCAAACGTACCCGTCACCCCGATTGTGGTGAGCAGGGCCTGAAAATCGACATCAACCTTAACGGTGGAATTGACGGTCGCCCCGCCCGGGACGTTGATCGCGACACGGTAATGCCAGTCAGGCGTGGCCCCGACGCTGTTCTGGTCCCACCAAATCGGTGTCGCCCGCAGATCGGCACGGGCAGGCGACACCGGCGCTATGATAAGCGCCAGTGCCAGCCAAACCCGCAAAAGCTGTCCCAGTTGACGAGCCACAACCAAACTCCAAAACCACATCCCCACCTGCGACGCGCCTCGCCGCATCAAAGATGGTGACATTAAACTCCATTATGGCGTATTTACAGTAAACGAAACGTTACCCCGGCTGGGCCGCTCCATTGAAAGATGGTGCTTTGCGGTTGACAGAATCGTGACGCCTCTCTAGCGAACCCGCTTCCGCGCCGAGGCACTGCCTACCGGTGAAGACCTTTGCGCGGCATCGAAGCTTATAGAAGAAGTGATAGATAGCCATGTTCGCAATCGTGCGCACTGGCGGCAAGCAGTACCGCGTCGCCGCCGGAGACAAGATCGTCGTTGAGAAACTCGCTGGTGAAGCGGGCGACACGGTGACGTTGGATGACGTTCTTTTCGCAAGCGATGCTGGCGAAGTGAAGCCGACCACAGGCCTTTCGGTTTCTGCCGAAATCCTGACCCAGGGTCGCGGTGACAAGGTCATCGTCTTCAAGAAGCGTCGCCGTCACAATTATCGTCGTCGCAATGGCCACCGCCAGAGCCTGACGGTTTTGAAGATTCTCGCTGTCGGCGCGCCTGCAAAGGCCGCACCGAAAAAGGCAGCAGCGGCACCCGTTGAGGCTGCCGCTGAAGCCAAGCCCGCAAAGAAGCCAGCGGCCAAAAAAGCCGCCGCGGCAGAATAAGGAGTAACGGACCATGGCACATAAAAAGGCAGGTGGTTCCTCACGCAACGGCCGCGACTCAGCGGGCCGTCGTTTGGGCGTCAAAAAGTTTGGTGGCGAAACTGTCCTCGCCGGCAACATCATCGTGCGTCAGCGCGGCACACGCGTCTATCCGGGCGTGAATGTCGGCTGTGGCCGGGATCATACGCTGTTCGCCACCTCGGGTGGTCGCGTGCGTTTCCACGAAGGCCGCCAAGGTCGCAAATACGTGTCGGTTGACGCGCTTGCGATGGCAGCCGAATAAACGGCGATCCATATCCGGGTCGCCCTTGGGTGGCCCGATAGCCTGACTTGATCAGGCGCGAAGGGAGACGGGACCACCCCCATAGGGCGGTCCGGCTCCCTTTTTCTTTTCTCTCTTCAACCGTCTGTCCCGATCACGGCACATATGCCCGTTCGGGGCGTTTAATTGTCCCGCAGCCGTCACATCTTGGCGGTAGCGGGGCCCGGAACGAAGGAGACATTCGACATGTTCGCAAGAACAGAGCGCTTATTGCTCAGGCCCGGTTGGGAAGACGATGCGGCAGCCCTGCATGAAGCCATTGCCCATGAGGCCGTGGCCATGAAGCTGTCGCGCCTTCCCTGGCCCTATACCCTTGAGGATGCCCAGACCTTCCTCGCCGCCCAAAGGCAGCGGGAGGCACCACATATGCTGATTTTCGCGCGCACCGCCGGAAAGCCAAAGCTTATCGGCGGGATCGGTCTTGATACGTCTGGCAGCACTGCCGAACTCGGCTACTGGATCTCACCTCCCTATTGGGGTCTTGGATTCGCGACAGAGGCCGCACGGGCCGTGGTCAATATGGCGCGGGAGTCCCTGCCATGCCGCAAGGTTGTGGCCCGGCATTTCGTCGACAATCCGGCGTCGGGCAATGTCCTGCGCAAGCTTGGCTTCCAGCGCAGCAACCGGTTGATTGCCAGACCGTGTCTCGCGCGTGGTATTGATGTGCCGTGCTTGGATTATGAGCTGGCCTTCGCCGAACAAGGCGATTGTCCGGATGATAATATGGACGGGCGCGCCCTTCTCGCAGCCTAGATTGTCTGCCGACACCCTTGACGCACGGCCGTTTTGCTCCGACTTGGGGGCATTGGTCGCAGGGTGAGGTAAAGGCGTGAACGACGCAGCGCAGGAAAAGCGTCTGTCGGCCATTTGTGCCGCGTTCGGCTGCACGCCGGACATTGCGCGCGTCGTCGATGGCCTGACCCAACTTGTCCAAACCGAGCCTGAAGGCACGATCATCTGGGCGGGGGAAGCTGCCCCGTTCGTCTTCCTCCTTGTCGAAGGCCGTGCGCAGGCCGTCGTCTACTCCGCACAGGGCCAACTCGTCCTCCTCGACACCTATGCCGCTGGCGACATCTTTGGGGAGGTCGACGTCGTCGGCACCCGCGCCTCATGGGATCAGGTGATCGCCGTCACGCCCGTCGAGTCCGCACGGTTGCGCCAGCAGGATTTCGTCATGCTGCTGGAAACGCATCCCTCGCTTGCCATGGCGGTGCTGCGGCAGGTTACCGCGCGGCTGAGCCGCACCTCACGCCGGATGATCGAGCGCACCACCCTATCCGCCACCGGCCGCATCTATGCCGAGCTGCTGCGTCAGGCCGGTGAAGGGGATGGACGCACCATCCGCCCCGTCCCGACGATGACCGAACTCGCGCTGATCGTGCAGTCCACGCGCGAAACGGTATCGCGCACCATCAATGATCTGGAACGCCGCGGCTTCATCACCCGCGACAAGGACGCGCTGATGATCGTCGCCCCGCACCGGGTACAGGATTTGATTATTTAGGCCTTAGCCCGGTGCCTCCCCCAAATCGTCATGCTGAACTCGTTTCAGCATAACCGGCTGGGATCGCACTTTTGGTCCGATAAGAGGGGCTGACGCTGTTATCCTGAAACAAGTTCAGGATGACGAGATTTGTAAGTGGAAATCTACGCCGACAAATCCCCGGCGACCGCCGCGGCCAAGCTCGTGCCATCCAATATCCGTGCCGTATCGTCGCGCACGATGGTCATGGCGCGGCGGATTTCGCAGGTGGCTTCATCCCTACAGTCCTTACAGCGCTTATAGGCGGTGCGGCTAACGCAGGGCACGAGAGCGAGTGGGCCTTCAATCACGCGGATGATGTCGCCGAAGGAGATTAGCTCGGGCGGGCGGGCCAGATGGAAGCCGCCCTGCTTGCCGCGCGTGCTGACGACCAGATTGGCGTTCTTCAACTCGGTCAGGATGATTTCGAGAAATTTGCGCGGGACGACTGCTTCGGCGGCAATGTGGCTCATCGGCACAGGCGGGCCACCCGCAGTTTCGCGCGCCAGAAGGATCATGGCGCGCAGTCCGTAGCGGGAACGTTGGGTGAGCATGTGAAATAACCTAATGTCTAGTAGACATTAGAGCAACCCCGATGGGGACTTAACTTTTAAGATGTGCGCCCCTATATCTGTTTTGCCGGGTTCGCCCGGCTATGGTGATAAATTGTGCCGTGTAATAGATGCAGCGGACCCGGGGGCGGTACCCGGCGGCTCCACCATTTACCCCGCTTTTCGCAGGGTACATGATGGGGCCGAAACAGCATCGACGTGTGTTGAAAGACGGTGTTTTTACCCGGCCTGAATGAGCCGTAAAACCGTTCAAAACCTATAAGTGCCAACGATAACGAAGCACTTGCTCTGGCTGCATAACTAAGGGCCTTCGTGGCCTGAAGTTATCCAAATAGAACACGGTGGGGACTGCGCCGGGTAACAGAAGCAGAAACCGGCGGCCTGGGGGTGCCGAGCAACAGAAACCCCCACCTTCCCTTCATTTATCTGAACCAGGCTCAGTCTTTGGCAACGCGCCACATGCGGTAGGGCGAGTCGGCTGGCAGCGGGACGGGCGTCAGCCAATCCGGCGCGAGACCCTTTTCCAGCCGAGCGTAGAGGCCATTGCGCGCCGCCTTGCGGTGGTTGGTCGCCTCCGGACTGTTCACGCAAATTAGCACATAATCGGAATGATGCGCGCGGATGATGGGGCGTGCCACTTCGGGTGATCCGCGAAACACATGATAGACATCGAGAATGGCATCGCCGTTGCGGTGGTAAGGCCCGGTAATCGCCTTGTGCGGCGTCATGGCGATGAGGCGCGGCCCGAGATCCACAAAGGTAAAGACGACGCCCGGCGGCAGCTTCGCAATCGGGCGCAACGCCGAGAGCGTCGGGCAGCGGGCATCCGCGCTGTTCACAGCCGCCAGCTTGGCTGAGGGCTGCTGAAGAGGGGCGAAGGTGAAAACAAAGTTCACGATCAGGCCTGAAATCACAAGGAAGGACAGGATGACACCGAACACGCGAACGACAAAGCGGGAAGAACGGGCAAAGCGCGGCACAAAATGCCAGGCCAGTGCAGTTGCGCCCGGCACGGCGAGCAACTGCGCCCCGGCGCCCGCCCGCGTCTGCCACAAGAGCAGGCAGACAGACGCCAAATTGAGCAGCGCAAACGGCCCCCAGAGCAGAACGTGGTCGCGGTCCCGCCGGAGCATCCAGACACTGCCGATCAAGCCCATAACCGGCAGCGCCGCCGTCGACATCGCGGTTTTCAATGTCTGTTCGTATAGCGGCTTCACTTCGCGGATGTTGACGAACCACATCTGGTAAAGTTCATCCGAGATGCCTTCCGGTCTTCCAAGGCATTGCGGCCAAGCGAGCACAAAGGCCGCAACGATGACCGCCCCGCCCAAAGACGCCGCCGCCAATCGCACCCATGGCTGTGCTGCGCGGAGATAGGAGAGCAAGACGATGACGCCCCCTGCGAGCACCATGACCGAGAGCCAGACCGGCGACAACGCATCGCAGCGCGGCGCGCGGTTCGCTTCTGACGCGAAAATGAGGAAACCCAGCGCCGTTCCCGCCGCAAGCGCGATGCCATAAGCGCGGATGAGCGGCGCTTCGCGCTGATCGAGTATCCAGCGCAGCGCGCAGAACCCGCCCGTCAGCGCCAAATAGGGGAGCATCTCCAGCCCGATGGAGAGCGAGGCCGCAGAGGCCAGCCCCACCGTGAGCCCGCCGCGCACGCGCCGGTCATCCACCAGTCCCGCCAGCGTCAGCGCAAGGAAGGCCAGTTGCCAGCCATGATGGTCAATCCGCGTCGGCATGAACATGTTCATCGTCGACGGCGCACAGATGAGCAGGGCTGCGGCAAAGGCCCAGGCGCGCTTATCGACCAGCCGCCGTGCCGTGAGGCAGACGCCCGTCATTGCAACGCCAAAGGGCAGAAGAGGTGCAATGGCGACAGCTACCTTTTCAGCGGCTAGCGCGCCGAAAAAGGGTTTCACGATAAGGATGATGGCCGCGATCGGCAGGTCCACTAGCCGCGACCAGTGAACGTCGATCCCCACCGGCGGATTGAGCCTGTATTGGCGCAGATCATACCAGCCCTGCCCGCCCAGCCAGCTTTCCACCTGCGCCAGCCGCAGGTTATCATCGGTGTCGGCAAGGATGAGGAAGTCGATGTTCGCCCAGCGAAAAGCGACAAGGGCACAGCACATCATCAGCCAGATCGACAGCATCCAACGCTTCCAGTGCGCGTCGTCGTGAGGATTGCCTGTTTGCATGCGCTAGAAACCGCCCTTAAAGGCTCGGCGCGAAAGGGCAAGCGGGGCCAGAGTGACCGACCAAGAAAGACAGGAACGCGTAAAGCTGATCGGGCAGGTCATCCGCTTCGGGATGGTCGGCGGCTTGCTGACTGTGCTTGTGGCGGCTGCCTATTGGGCCGTGGCGGAATTCCTCGCGATTGACCCGATGGTATCGATGACGCTCGTCTATCTGGTCTTCACGGGCCTCGGCTACGTCCTGCACAGCCGAGTGAGCTTTAAAGACCATGGCACGCGTGACCAGATGCACATCCGCACCGTCCGCTTCTTCATCACCAATACGGCGGGCTTCGTGTCCAACCAGTTCTTCGTCTGGCTGCTCGTCAAAGTGATGGGCGGCCCGACCTGGTGGCCGGTGATCCCCATCATCTTTGTGACGCCGCTGCTGACCTTTACCTTGAACCGCCGCTGGGTATTCGGGTGAGCCGCCTTTCGCTCACCGCCTCTGCGCGATAGAAAGAGTTCCATGAACACGAGCTTCCCATCCGCGCCGATCCTGTCGGTGGTCGTCCCCGTCAAGAACGAAGAAGTGGCCATCCAGACCTTCGTCACGCGCGTGTCCGCCGTGATTGAGCGGCTGAATGATCCTGCCGCGCAGTCGTACGAAATCCTGTTTGTGGATGATGGCAGCACCGACACGACGATGGCCGCGATTGCTGCTGCCAACCAGCGCAACCCGCATGTGCGCTGCATTTCGCTCTCCCGCAATTTCGGCAAGGAAGCGGCGCTTTCCGCAGGTCTCGACCATGCGCGCGGACAGGCCGTGGTGCCGATGGACGTCGATTTGCAGGACCCGCCCGAGGTCTTGGGTGAGATGGTCGCCAAATGGCGGGCCGGCTATGACACAATCTACGGCGTGCGCCGCAACCGCGCGTCAGACAGCCTGCCCAAGCGGGTTTCTGCCGATCTCTATTACAAGGCGCACAATCTGCTGAGCGCCGACAAGATCCCCGACCATGCGGGTGACTTCCGCCTGCTCGACCGGCGCGTCGTCGATGTGCTGCGCGCCCTGCCGGAGCGCAACCGCTTCATGAAGGGCTTGTTCGCCTGGAGCGGCTTTAAGCAGACCTCGGTCGAATATGACCGTGCCGAACGGACGCTGGGCGAAACCAAGTTCAAACCATGGAAGCTGTGGACGCTGGCGATTGACGGTATCACCTCATCCTCCACCGTCCCCTTGCGCATCTGGACCTATGTTGGCGCGACCATCGCGCTCATGTCGTTCATCTATGCCTTCATCATCATCGCCAAGGTGCTCGTCTTCGGCATTGCCGTGCCAGGCTATGCCTCGCTGATGGTGGCGGTTTTGTTCTTCGGCGGGCTGCAATTGCTGTCGCTCGGCATCCTTGGTGAGTATGTGGGCCGCATCATGATCGAAACCAAGCAGCGCCCGCTCTACATCATCCGCGACACCATCGGTCTTACCGAAACCGAATCCGCGCGTGTCACCGGAAAGGTCGCCTGATCCATGGACCGCGAAGTATATGACCGCATGGCCCAGCATGACGCCACCCATTGGTGGTATGTCGCCCGCCGCAAAATCCTCTCCCGCCTGATCGCCACCGAGATCAAGCCGCCCAAGGGCGCGCGCATTCTGGAAATCGGCTGCGGCACCGGCCATAATTTCGGGATGCTCGGCGCGTTCGGGACGATTGACGCCATCGAGATCGACGAAGGTGCGCGTGACGTGGCGCAAGGCCGCCTCGGCAAGCCGATCCTTACAGCCCCCCTGCCGGGCCTCGACGACATTGAGGACGGCGCCTACGATATCGTCGCTCTGCTCGATGTGCTTGAGCATATTGTCGAGGACGAAGCCTCGCTCGCCGGCATCCGGACCAAGCTGAAGCCCGGCGGCCGCATCCTGCTGACGGTCCCCGCCAATCCGTGGATGTGGAGCGCGCACGACACCGCGCACCACCATCACCGCCGCTACACGCTGGACAGCCTGAAGGATGTCGCGGCCAAGGCGGGGCTCAAGGTCCATCTGATGAGCCATTTCAACAGCCTGCTCTTCCCGGTCGCCGCCGTCGCGCGGCTGATCGGCAAGGCGATGGGTAAGCAGACGAGCGATGACCAGATGCCCTCAGCCCCGGTCAACGCGATCCTCACGCGCATTTTCGGGCTGGAAACACACCTCGTCGGGCGTATGCCTTTGCCCGTGGGCGTCTCGATCGTCGCTATTCTGTCGTAACGCGGTAGAGCGCGCTTCGGCCTGATTGCCAGACGGGCTGGAGGCCTCGGAAATCGGCGGCCTCAGTGGGCTGCTGGATCACCCAGACATAGTCGAACGCCGCGCGCGGAAAGGTGGAGATGGCCTGCGGATAGGCCATGCGCTCCCGCCGGGCGCAGGCAGAGACCGTTACGAACTGCGACGGGTCGGCCAAGAAGGGCGCTGCCACCTTGTATCGTACCGTCAGCAACTGCGCGCCGGATGCCTGCCATTGATCATTGGCGAAAGCCTGTCTGCGGACGATGGCCATGCTCGGCAGATGATCAAGCCTGTGGACGGCCCAAGGGATGCCACACGGCTTTCCAACCAGCGCCAGCACGCGCGCGCCGTTGGGGATGTGTTGGAGGGCGCCCAGTTCCTGCCGGTAGCTCTGATCATAGCTGTGAACGCTCCAGAAGGTCGCCACAGTGCGAACGCCGAAGAATAGGAGGGCCATGACACCGACCCAACGCGCACTGCGCTGCGGCGTCCCTATCGCCAACAATGCCGTCGCCAGCGCAAAGGGGGCAAGCCGCATATCGGCATAAGCAGACCCGAGCAGCGCAAAGGGCATCAGGACGAACAGCGCCGCCATGATTGTCGCTGCAAGGATCAGCGGGAGCCCGCCGGGCCTGCGCCGCCGAACGCCCCAAGCGATCAGTCCGCCGAGCACCAGCAACCCGAGCAGAGCCACGCTCGCTATGTCCAGCCCTTCCCAGCGGTCGCGCAGAATGCTCATCACCCAGCGCTCTTTCAGCGACCAGTTGAACCATGTGTGGCCAAAGGGCTGGCCACCTGCGCCACCCTCCCCAAAGGTCATCGCCATGGGCAGCAGCGGCAGGGCAAGCGGCAGACAGGTCACGCCCGCCATGATCGGCACCGCGAACAAGCGCCGTCCTGCATCCAATTGCCGGACCAGTTCCGCGCTGAAGGCGAGCACGCACAACATCGCCCAGCCGAAGATGTGTGCGGTCCACAAGATCAGCGACAGCGCGGCAAAAAGGCCCACCCGCAGCCGCAGCGACCCTGCCCGCGCCATCCGCAGCCACAAGGCAAGGGCCAGAAACGCCAGCCCCATCGACAGCGCGAAATTCACAAAGCCCCAGTTGAAGGCATAGTTGTAGGCTAACGGCAGCGCGAAGATGGTCGTGGGCGGTATGCGTCCGTGCACTTCGCGGGCGACGGCGAGGAAGCCGGCCGCAGTCAACATTGGGATGGCGATGACGATGGCCTTGGTCGCCATCTCCACGCCCAACCAAGGGCCAAGCAACTGGACGAGCACGTCTACGCCGAGATTGCCGATCCAATGCCAGTCAAACCCATAAAATTGCGACAGGAAGCTGGACCGCCCGCCATCAAGTTGGACTGCATAACGCCCCATATGGCCTAGCAGATCGGTGAGCGGCGGGAGGCTGGGCCACCAAAGGGGCGCGCCGGACAAGAGGATGAGCAGCGCCAGAACTGCGCGATGCTCCCACCTAGGCCTGTGTCCCGTCATGCCGCGGTCATAGCAGCTTGGGATGCGCGCGCAATCTGGTGCGCACGGTGATCAGGCAGCGGCGGGCGAGAAGCCCCTATTTCGCGCCGCAAAGACTGGACGTTCGAGACGGTCAGCGAGCTTGCCCATCAGTTTCCAGATCACAATGGTGAGCGCGATTGAGACAAGTCCGTCCACGGCATAGTGCCAACCTAGATGGATCGAGCCGATCCAGATGACAAGCGCATAGGCCGACAGCGCCCAGCCGAGCTTGCGGTTGATTGAAAACCCGGCAACGGCAAACAGCGCCGACAGTCCATTGTGCACAGAAGGCATCGCCGAGATGCCGCCACCGACGATCAGTTCCGGATTGCCAAAGGCAAAGCGCAAATGCGCCTGCGACATAAGCGAACCAAGCGCCTCAGGCCCATAGAGCGCGCGCACGGACTCCAGCTGGCGGCCCAGTTCCGCAAAGCTCGCCTGCGGGCTGACATAGTCATTGTAGAAGCAAGGCCCTGCCGACGGCATGAACCAGGCAAGGATCGAACCGAGGCCGATCCAGATCGTCATATAGCTGAAGATATATTGCGTGCGCAGGCGGTAGCTCTTCTGGCTCGCAAGGGCGCAAAGGAAGACGCCCAAGGACATGGGCACGAACCAGAGATGATAGGCGCGGTCGAGCAGCAAGGTCATCCAAGGTTCTGAAAACAGGGCATGTGTCACACGCCAAGGATCGGTGCCGAAGAACAGCGCCTTGTCGATAGCCGTAAGTTCGGCGTCGATGTGGAAACCGGCACCGATCAACACCTGTTGCTTGAAAGCATTGAAACTGCTCATCAATCCAGCGAACATCAGCGGCGGCCAGATGAGGCTGGCAAAGCGGTCCCGCGCCCAACGGGCGTGCAAAACCTGTTGTAATGATTGGATTGGCGTGGCCCCGGTGTCGCCCGGTCGTCGCGCACGCCTCTCCCGCAAATGGAGGCCGAAGGCGCACAGCAGGCCCAAAAATGCCGTCAGCGAAAATGCAGACGCCAGATAGACCATGAACAGCCGTCCGAGTGCGCCTGCATCCACATCGCCTGTCGAAAGAACGAAGAGCCCATAGATGACGAGCGTGCCAAAGCCGAGGCCCGCTGCCCGATATTCCCGCGCTGATAGCCCCATCTGCCCCGTCGCCCCGACTTGAAATCAAGCACCGGAACGACGGGCCGCAGCAATCAGAGGCCGCGCCGTCCCAACAGGCGCAGTCTTAGGGCATTAAGCTTAATAAAGCCCTGCGCGTCGCGCTGGTCATAGGCGCCGGCGTCATCTTCAAAAGTGACGATCTTTTCCGAATAAAGCGAGTTGGGCGACCGGCGGCCGACCACATGGACACCGCCCTTATAGAGCTTCAGCCGGACGGTGCCCGAAACATGATGCTGGCTATGGTCGATGGCGGCCTGCAGCATTTCACGCTCCGGCGAGAACCAGAAGCCGTTGTAGAGCAGCTCGGCATATTCCGGCATCAGCTTGTCCTTGAGGTGCGCAGCGCCCCGATCCAGCGTGATCGATTCAATGCCGCGGTGCGCCAGATGCAGGATCGTGCCGCCCGGCGTTTCGTACATCCCGCGCGACTTCATGCCAACGAAGCGGTTTTCGACCAGATCGAGGCGACCAATGCCGTGGCGCTTGCCCAGCTCGTTCAGCTTGGCGAGCAAGGTGGCAGGCGACATGCCTTCGCCATTGACGGCCACTGCATCGCCACGTTCAAAATCAACCGTGATGAATTCCGGCACATCAGGCGCGTCCTCCGGATTGTCGGTGCGCGAATAGACATAATCCGGCACTTCTTCCCACGGATCTTCCAGCACCTTGCCTTCGGATGACGTGTGGAGAAGGTTCGCGTCTGTCGAAAACGGGCTTTCGCCGCGCTTGTCCTTGGGCACCTGAATCTGATGCTTTTCGGCAAATTCGATGAGCGCTGACCGGCTGTTCAAATCCCATTCCCGCCAGGGTGCGATCACCTTGATGTCCGGGTTCAGCGCATAATAGCCGAGTTCAAAGCGGACCTGATCATTGCCCTTGCCGGTCGCGCCATGCGCCACAGCATCGGCGCCGACCTTGGCGGCAATTTCGATCTGCTTCTTGGCGATCAGCGGGCGGGCAATGGATGTGCCGAGCAGGTACAGGCCTTCGTACAGCGCGTTGGCGCGCATCATCGGGAAGATATAGTCGCGGCAGAATTCCTCGCGCACGTCTTCGATGAAGATATGCTCTTCCTTGATGCCGGACATGCGGGCCTTCTGACGGGCAGGCTCAATCTCTTCGCCCTGCCCCAGATCGGCGGTGAAGGTCACAACTTCGCAGCCATAGGTCTGCTGGAGCCACTTCATGATGACGCTGGTATCCAGCCCGCCCGAATAGGCGAGGACAACGCGGTTGATCTCTTGCTTGTCAGTCATATGGAGGGCTCTTCCTGTTCGCCGAAACACCGCGTGCGCGCCTAGGGCGGATCGGCCCCAAACGCAACCGCAGCATCGGAATTCTATGCCCCACCCCAAATAGAAAAGACCCCACGGACAGATGTCCGCAGGGCCAGTTCTGGGTCGCATTTTATCTTGTCTATTGGTGACGACCCCCCAACCGGTGGGGTGGTTGAGGGGCCGTCCCGTCAATCCCTCAAAAGAGAGATTAGCGGAGCAGGTTGAGCACGCCCTGCTGGCTCTGGTTGGCCTGGGCGAGCATTGCGGTGGAAGCCTGCGCAAGGATCTGCGCCGAAGCGAGCTTCGTGGTTTCCACCGAGAAATCGGCGTCTTCGATGCGCGACTTGGATTCCGACAGGTTCGTCACGGTCGACGTCAGGTTGTTGACGGTCGAGTCAAGACGGTTCTGCACGGCACCGAGCGAGGCACGTTCTGTCGCAACGGTGTTGATGGCATCATCGATTGCAGACAAAGCGGTCGAAGCTCCAGCAGCCGTCGAAATGTCGAGCGAGTCAACGCCAAGACCTTCGGCCTGAAGATCGGCAATCGAGATGTTGACCGACTGGCCAGCATCCACACCCGTCTGGATGTCGAGACCCGCGCAAGTTTGAGGCGGGCTATCTGCAACTGCCGGAAAACTTCACATCGAACCTCGCCAATGGCGACGGCTTTGTGCAGGCCGGCCTCAGCGTCTCGACCTATTATGACGATAAGGTCTTCGCCAACGTGAAGCGCCACATGGTGCCGATCCGTTCGGCCATCCTGATGGTGCTGGCGGTGCAGGACGGTGTTCTGCTCTCGACGCCGGAAGGCAAGACGCGCCTGCAAAAGGAGCTGACTGAGGCGATCAACAAGGTGCTGCGCGACAAAGAAGGCTTTGGCGGCATCGACAATGTGTATTTCTCCAATCTGGTGATCCAGTGACCCCAACACAGCTTCGCGACGCCGATGTTCAACCCGCTTCTCTGGAAGTGAGTGGCGACAAAGCGCAGGAAATCGTCAGCGCGCTGAACGTCGTCACAGATCGCATGGTCGATGACGTCACCGCCGCCCTTGCCGCTATGGGCCTGACCGTCGCCGTCTCGCCTGGCAGCCGTTCGCTCCGCATTGTTGAAGTCCTGCCACTGGGCCTTGGCAGCAAGTTGGCCGTGGTTGAGTTTCAGGGCCGCGAACTGCTGGTCTCTGTGTCCAAAACCGACGTCCGTCTGATCGCCGACAGCCATGATTAAGATCGCCCTCCGCCTCGCAGCAGTCACTGCGCTTTTATGCGCCGCTCCTGCGGTCGCGCAGGAAGCCCAGATGCAACCCCGCCATCGGCCAGTTCCTGTCCATGGTCGCTTTGTTCATCTTCCTCGGGGCCGGTGGCCATCTTGCGCTCGCCGCCATCATTGCAGACAGCTACGCCGCCCTGCCCGCAGGCAAGGCCTGGCTTGGGCATGATGCGGTGGGCAGCCTTGTTGATTTTGGCGGGGTCATCCTGGCCGCCGGCATCGTCATCGCGATGCCCGTCGCCTTTGCGCTTGTACTCGTCCAGATCGGCATGGGGGTCCTCACCCGGTCAGCGCCTGCACTCAACCTGTTTGCGGTTGGTATGCCAGCGGCGTCGCTCGCCGGGATCATCCTCCTCGCCATGGCATTGCCCGCGATGGCCGGGTCCATCGAGCTTGCCGTAACCGATGGCCTCGACATGGCCCGTCGCCTCGCCGGAGGTTGACCAATGGCTGAAGTCGAGCGCGACCAGAAGACCGAAGAAGCCACCCCCAAACGCAGGCGCGAGTCTTCGGAGAAAGGCGATGTCCTCGTCTCGCGTGAACTGGCGACTGAGGGCGACCGAGACAGCTGCAAATGGGGGCCTGGCCGCACTTAAGCTCCGCCTGGAACGCGAACAAAAGGATATCGACACAGACCGGACCCGCGTGGACGAGCGCGAGGCCGCCTATAAGGCCCGTCTGCTTAGGAACATGTCCGGCATGGACAGCCGCGTTGCCAATTTGCGGGCGACACAATCCTATCTCCAGCAGCAAATTGATCAGTGGAACAACAACTGATGACTGTCGCCCATCACCACCCCGGACAGGCGCGCATGCACTATGAAGCCATGTCCTATTCCAGCCGGATTGAAGGCGCCTCGCCGCATGAGCTTGTCACCATTCTCTATGAGGAACTGGTGCTTGCGCTGACCCTGCTCGCCTTTTCGATGCGGGCGCAGGATTCGATGAAGACGAACGCGCAGTTTGGGCGCGCCTCCGGGATCATCCATGCCTTGGAAGCCGGGCTGGATCATGATCTTGGCGGGACACTCGCCGCAAGCCTGTCCGCCATCTACCGCAGCGCGCGGACAGAGATGATGGTTGCGCGCGAAACCAACAATCCTGACCGCGTGGAGCGCCTCGCCCAGGCCTTCACGGACATGAACGACAGCTGGAAAAAGATCGCTGCCTGACGTTCGTCGATCAAAGCGCTGCAAAACATCTCGCAGAGGTTGAAGCCAAGGCAAAGTAAGGGCATCGCGTTGGGTGATGCCGACATTGTTCATCTTCGGCCTCGGCTATGCCGCAGGCCATATCGCCAACACCCTGCGCCTGCAGGGGTGGGACGTGCTGTCGACCGGTTCAGCCGGTTCAATGGCCTTTGATGACGCGGCCTCAGTGCGCCTTGGCCTGTCGTCTGCAACCCATGTCCTGTCGTCCGTGCCGCCTGTGGCAGATGGGGACCCGGTGCTCGACGCCTATGGGGACCTGATCACCGCGCGGCGCGACTTATGGATCGGCTATTTGTCCTCCACCGGCGTCTATGGCGATACAGGCGGGGCATGGGTGGATGAGAGTGCGCCCATCAAAGGCCGGCGGGCCAGCCGCAATGAGGCAGATGCCGAGTGGCTGGCATGCGGCGCGCGCGTCTTCCGGCTGCCGGGCATCTATGGTCCGGGGCGATCTGCCATGGATCGGGTGCGTGATGGAAAGGCCCATCGCATTGACCTGCCCGACCAGATTTTCAGCCGCGTCCATGTAGATGACATCGTGTCGGGCGTGATTGCGGGGTTTGAAGGGCCAACCGGTGCCTACAACCTGTCTGATGATCTGCCCTGTTCGCAGAACAGCGTCATTGAGCATGCCTGCGATCTACTTGGCCTGCCGCAATTGCCTTTGCTGACGATGGAGGAGGCCAACCTGTCGCCCATGGCGCGCGCCTTTTATGCGGAAAACCGGCGGGTCTCGAACGGGAAAGCGAAGCGGCTGCTTGGCTGGCAACCGCTCCATTCAGATTTCCGCGCTGGTCTGGCGGACTGCCTCGCCGCGGAGACATCGTCGCTTATTTCTTAGGCCGGACACTTTCAACCGCCATCCGACCAAAGGAGGCGATCATCTCACCCACTTCCTTGACCTGCGCGACGGAACGGGCGCTCTGTTCCTTCACAAAATCGGCCTGGATGCGGACAATGTCCTTCACATCCTTGGACGTTGTGATCTTGCGCATGGCCGCAAAGGCTTCCTTTGCATTTTCCTCCGCATGATCAATCACGCGGGCGTTGAGCACGGACACATTGTGCATCGCATGCTCTGCCGTCTCACGGATTTTCTTGCCGGCCTTTTCGACAGCATTTCCAGCGTCCTCAACAGCATCATGCACCGCTGCCTCGACGCGCTTCTTCGCCTTGGATGCTGTTTTTGCGGCAGATTTGGTCGCTTTTTCTGCCTTGTCCTTGATGTCGACCTTGGTCGTTTTCTTGGCCATGCTTTTGTCCTCTCGTGCGATACTTGCAACGTAGCTCCAAGTTACCGCAAATAGTGTTAACTTACGAGTCCGTCGTACGTTTTGGCGAACTGAGAGCTATAACCATTCCAACAAGGACAATGATCCCGCCTGCCGCCGCCGTGAAGGACCATTGATATCCCTCAAACAGCGTCGAAATCCCCATCGCGACAACCGGGATCAGCACATTGGAGAATCCAGCCTTGCCCGGCCCGATGACCCGGATCAGCCCGAAATAGAATGTGAAGGTCAGCGCACTCGCGGCGAGTGAGAGATAGGCGAGACCAACATAAAAGCCGGGCGTGGTCGGCACGACCGGCGGGCCGACGGTAATAAGCGACCAGAGCGCGTTGAACGCCGTTCCAATCAACATCGACCACCCAATCAGACTCATCATCGGAAGCCGCCGCGCCGGAGGCGAGGCCTGCATCACATTGGCAACAGAGGCTGTAAGCACCGCAAGGATCGTCAAACCAACGCCGAGCAACGTCTCATCTGCGCCACCGGGATCTGCCCGCACCTCATGGGCGAAGAGCAAGGCCACCCCGGCCATCGCAAAGGCCGCGCCGAAGATGAACCGGGCTGACACCCGGTCACCCAGAAAGAGGCTGCCGAGGATCGCATTCGGCACGACAAGCAGCGCAAAGACGACGGCGACCAACCCCGACGTGATGTGGTGCTCCGCCTCATAAACGAGGTTGAAATTGGCCGTGAACTGCATCGCCCCGACGAGGGCTGCGAAACCAAACTCCCGCGCAGTGAACCGAATGCGCTGCCGGTTGAACGCTGCCAGAATGAGCATGGCGATACCTGCGACAAGGAACCGGTAAGTGACCCCCCAGCTTGCCGGAACTTCTGCAATCTGGCCGCGGATGACAAACCAGGTCGATCCCCAGATGAGCGTGATCGTCGCAAAGGGGATGAGGATCTTTGGGTTGAGAAATGACGTCGGGCTGTGCTGGCTCACAGGGCGGCTATCGCTGCGGCGAAGGCGTCGATCTCCGCTGCCGGCTGGTCCCAACTGACGACGAAACGGACTTCGCCTTCCGCCCAATCGTAAAAGTCAAAGCCCTGCGCGCGCAGCTTGGCAGCGTCATCGGGCGTCATGCGCGCAAAGACCTCATTCGCTTCCACAGCTTGGAACAGGCGGTGGCCGCAGGCGGCCCCCAGCTTCTGCGCCCCTTCATTTGCGGCGCGCGCATTGGTAAGCCAGACATCATCCTGCAACAGCGCGATGACCTGCGCGGCCATATAACGCCCCTTGGACAAAAGATGCCCGGCCCGCTTGCGCCGTTCGGCAACGCCCTTGGCCTTTTCCCGGTCAAAATAGACAAGGCATTCAGTCGACAGACCACCGTTTTTGGTGAAGCCGAAGGACAGCACATCAACGCCTGTCCGCCAGGTTACGTCAGCAGGCGAGCAGCCCAGCGTGACCAGTGCATTGGCGAAACGTGCGCCATCCATGTGAAATCCAAATCCATGCGCCTTGGCAATCTCACCCAGCGCTCCGACTTCTGCCGGTGTGTAGACACGGCCATATTCTGTCGCATTGGTGATCGACAGCGCATGCGGCTGTGCCCAGTGGACGCCGCCCGGCGTGGCCGTCAGCTTATCTGTCAGCGCTTCGGTGGTGATCTTGGCGCCGTCGCCCTCGATCAGCGCCAACTTCGCGCCATGGGTGTAGAATTCCGGTGCGCCGCACTCGTCATTCTGGATATGGGCATCGCGGTGACACAAGATGCTGCCATAAGGCGGGCACAGGCTGGCCAAGGCGAGCGAATTGGCCGCCGTGCCCGTGGCGACCCACAGCGCTGTCACCTCAGTCTCAAACAGATCAGACATGACCCCATCAAGCGATTTGGACAGGGCATCGCCGTCATAGGCAGTGTCCACGCTATTGCAGGCGGCCATGGTGGCCAGCACGGATGGATGAACACTGGCGGCATTATCGGAAAAGAAGCGCATGCCCTGTGTCTTGGAAGGCGCATCGCCCTTCGTCAACCGGAGGGGAGAAGAATGGTGCTGCCGGAGAGGATTGAACTCTCGACCTCTCCCTTACCAAGGGAGTGCTCTACCACTGAGCTACGGCAGCATGGCCATCTGACGCGGAGAAGAGCCTCGACGCGATGACGCGGGCCTATGGACAAAAGCTATGGACGGGTCAAGCACATCGCGTCAAATGGCAGGGACATGACCAAGAACGACACCGAAAAGCAGCGCCGTCTGGCCGAGGCCCTGCGCGCCAACCTGAAGAAGCGCAAGATGCCGGCCGAGACCCCACAGGCGGATGAGTCGCGGGAAGGCAAGGATCGTTGAGCCAGATCGTCTCCTTTGCCGGTCATGACGGACTGGATCTGAAAGCGGCTTCATCCGGCCCATCTGACGGCGCGCCGGTTCTCCTCGTCCATGGCGGCGGACAGACGCGACGGGCCTGGCGGCGGGCGGCGGACGCGATTGCAGCCCAAGGCTATCACGCCATCGCATTGGATTTGCGCGGACATGGCGAAAGCGCCTGGTCTGACAAGGGCGACTATGCGCTTTCTCATTTCGCCAAGGATATCCTTGCCGTCGCTGCAAAGATCGGCGGCCAGCCGCATTATGTTGGCGCCTCGCTGGGCGGGTTATCCGGCCTGATCGCGGAAGGAGACCTCAACCCCGGCGGATTTGCCAGCCTGACGCTGGTCGACATCACGCCAAACATGTCGCCCGACGGCGTCGCGCGCATCACAGGGTTCATGGCGCAGCACATGGAAGAAGGCTTCGCCTCCCCCGAAGACGCGGCGGACGCCATCGCCGCCTACACGCCGCATCGCGAAAAGCGGGGCCCAAGCGACAGTTTGAAACATTATCTGCGCCTCGGCGTGGACGGACGCTACCGCTGGCATTGGGACCCGGCCTTCATCACCGGCATCGATGCGGACACAAGTGGCGCGACCGAGCGGCTGGAAGACGCCGCCCGCGCGCTGCGCCTGCCCGTCCACCTCGTGCGAGGCCAATCGAGCGATCTCGTCAGCCCTGAGGCCGCGCAGGACTTTCTAAAGCTGGTGCCCCATGCCCGCTATGATGACATTGCGGGGACGGGACACATGGTCGTGGGCGACCGGAATGACGTGTTCTGCGACGTCATTCTGGGGTTTTTGAAGGAACTGGCACCAGCCGCCTAGCCCATGATGAAGGCGTTGAGCTTATTGCCGTCCGGATCGCGGAAGTAGCCAGCATAGAAAGTGTCTCCGCGCGCGCCGGGAGGACCCTCGCACGTCCCGCCATTGGCGAGCGCGATATCATAAAGGCGATGGACCTGATCCTTGTCCTTCGCTTCCAGCGCAACCATGACACCATTGCCCACGGTCGCGGGCTGCCCATCGGAAGGTGCTGTCGCTGCAATACCGGCCGCGCCGCCGGGGGCTCCCCAGGCGATAAAGTTGCCAAACTCCATCATGCGCGCCACGCCCATTTCGGCGGCGATCGCGTCATAAAATTTTGCCGCACGCGGCAAGTCGTTGGTCCCGACAGTCACATATCCAATCATCGTCGCACTCCTTGTTAGAAGATAGGAACATTACATGAACATATTGGGTCGGACAAGCCTTACCCCAGCGACTTACAGCCATCCTCCAGCCACGACTTCACATCGCCTTCCAACTGCGGGCCGACGATTTCCAGCACCTTGGCGTGATAATCATCCCACCAGCGCAGTTCGTCGCGGGTCATGAGGTCAGTGTCGACCAGCGTGCGGTCAATCGGCGCGAAGGTGAGCGTTTCAAAGCCGAGATAGCGGCCTTCTGCACCCGCAATTTCGCGCTCTTCGACCAGCACGAGGTTTTCGGTGCGGATGCCGAAATGGCCGACCTTGTAATAGCCCGGCTCATTGGAGAGGAACATGCCGGCGGCCAGCGGCTCCTCGGTTCCGGCCTGCCCGCCCGTGCCCTTGGCGATGCGCTGCGGCCCTTCGTGGACCGACAGGAACGCCCCGACGCCATGACCGGTGCCATGCGCGTAATCGACACCCGCTTCCCACAAAGCCATGCGCGCCAGCGTGTCGAGCTGGCTGCCCCGCGTCCCTTCCGGGAAGACGGCACGGGCGAGCGCGATATGGCCCTTCAGAACACGCGTATAGCGGTCCTTCATCTCTGCCGTCGGTTCTCCCGGGCCGATCCAGACAGTGCGCGTCACATCCGTGGTGCCATCCAGATACTGCCCGCCGGAATCGACGAGGTAGATGCTGCCCGGTGCGATCTCCAGATTGCTGCCTTCATCGACGCGGTAGTGCGGGAGCGCGGCATGCGGGCCAGCGGCAGAAATCGTGTCGAACGACAAATCTCGCAGCAGGCCGGTCGCGGCGCGGAAGCCCTGGAGCTTGGCGGCGGCCGACAATTCGGTCTGCCCGCCCTTGGGCGCTTCAACCGACAGCCAGTGGAGGAAGCGCGTCAGCGCCGCCCCGTCCCGCTTTTGTGCGGCACGGTGACCGCCTTGCTCGACTATATTCTTGATAGCGCGCGGCAAGACCGTCGGGTCACGCGATTCAACGAGCGTCGCCCCGCCCGATGTCAGGCGGGAGAAGATAGCCGACACGGCCCGTTCAGGGTCCACCGCCACGCGCTTGCCCGCCATCGCGGCGAGTGCGGGGGTGAACGCCGCACGGTCATGAATGCGGACCGCATTGCCCAGATGCTGGCGCACGGCCTCATCAATCTTGGCCGGATCGATATAGAGGTCCGCCGTGCCATCGGCGTTGAGGACAGCAAAGGACAGCGCAACCGGTGTGCGCTCCACATCAGTGCCGCGCACGTTGAACAGCCAAGCGACTGAATCAAGCGCGCTGATGATCGCGGCGTCGAGCTTTTCCTTGGCCAGCCATTCGGCCACTTCCTGACGCTTTTCGGCAGAACTGCGGCCAGTATACTGGTCGTCCAACACCATCAGCCGGTCGGCCGACGGCGCGGGCTGATCCGCCCAAACCGCATCGACAGGGTTATGGTCAACCGCGACCAGCTCCGCACCCTTGCCCGCCAGCGCCTTGGTCGCCGCCTCGACCCAGGTCTTGGTGTGGACCCACGCGTCATAGCCGATGCGCGCGCCTTCCGATGCATGCTCCGCCAGCCACGCCGAGATCGTCGTTTCCGGCACCGACTGGTAGGACCAATGCTTACCATCCACCTGTTCACGGACCTGAATGGTGTAGCGGCCATCAACAAAGATCGCCGCTTCTTCCGAAAGCACAACCGCCGACCCCGCCGATCCGCCAAAGCCCGTCAACCACGCCAGCCGCTGCGCATAGGCGCCGACATATTCCGACATATGCTCATCGCAGATCGGAACGACGAACCCGTCGAGCCGGTCGGTCTTCAACTGGGCGCGCAGGGCGGCAAGGCGATCTTCATAACTGGACATGGTTTAGGCTTCCGGTGTTCAAATGGGTGTATGAGGGGGAGATATAGGCAACTCCCACCCAATCGTCATCCCGAACTTGTTTCGGGATCCATTGGCATCGCGGATGCCTTTTTTCCTCAGACAGTGTTCATGGATGCTGAAACAAGTTCAGCATGACGAAAGGAGGGAGATATCCCGCGCCCCTACCCCACCGACGCGTTCAACGTCTCCACAGCCTCGGCATAATCCGCCATGAAGTCCTGAACCACTGACCGTGCGGACGTGATATCACTCACCAGACCGACACCCTGCCCGACGAAATAGGTGACGAGAGGCACGGCGGCCGCATTGCCGCCTTCAGCCGACTTGGTCGCCTTGTGGATGGCGGGTTCGGCGATGAGCGACTGCATCGGCATGGGGAGTGCGCCGGGGCTGTCCGGGCCTTCCCAAGCCTCGGTCCAAGCCGAAACGAGCTGGCGCGAATATTTGCCGGTGCGGCCCTTGGAGCGGACGGTGTCACGCGAACGCGCGGCGACCATCTTTTCGCGGAAGATTTGCGAGCATTCGCTTTCGGTCGTCGCGAGCCAGACCGAGCCGGTCCAGGCGCCTGCCGCGCCCATGGCCATGCACGCGGCCATTTGGGAACCCGTCATGATGCCACCGGCCGCCAGCACGGGCACGTCATGCCCAGCGGCTTTCAGCGCCCGGACGACTTCGGGGATAAGGACGAGCGTCGAGACTTCGCCGCAATGGCCACCCGCCTCGCCGCCTTGCGCGACGATGACGTCACAGCCTGCTTCGGCCAGACGCAGCGCGTGTTCTTTCGCCCCTGCCAGCGCGCCTACGGGGACGTTGTGTGCGCGGCCCATGTCGATCATTTCCTGCGGCGGCTTGCCGAGCGCGTTCACGATCATCTTGATCGGGTGGTTGAAGGCAACGCGGAGCAGCTCCATCGCCTCTTCGGGCCAGAAAGGCGGCGGCGCGTCATCGCTGCGCGCGCGGGCATGTTCACCGGCGCTTTCGACACCATGTGACTTCAGCAGATCATCCACGAAGGTGCGATGCTGCGGCGGAATGCGCGCGGCGAGTGTCTTGGAGGTGAGGCCCGTCTCATTCTTCACACTCAGATTTTCGGGGATGAGAACGTCAATACCATAGGGCTTGCCGTCGACATGCGCGTCGATCCACTGGAGTTCAACCTCCAGTTCCTCGGGGTTGAAGGCGGTGGCCCCCAGCACGCCAAAGCCGCCTGCCTTGGACACTGCGGCCACGACATCGCGGCAATGGCTGAAGGCGAAAAGCGGAAACTCGATCCCGAGCCGCTCGCACAATTTGTTCGTCATGATTTGCCTCTCCTTATCTGCCGTGTATCAACGGCCCACACGGGGAATTCAACATGTCAAAAGCAACAGTTATTCTTGCCGCCCTGCTGCTGGGCATCGCACTCGGCATTTTGTTCGATACCGGACATGGCGGGCTAACCGAGGCGGCAGACGTCATCGGCACCTTGTGGCTCAATGGCCTGCGCATGACGGTCGTGCCCTTGGTCGTCGCGCTCCTGATTACCGGTATTGCACAGACGGCGGCCGCCGCGCGCGCGGGCAAGGTCGCTTTCCGTGCGGTGCTGACGATGATCACGATCCTTTGGTGTTCGGCCACGATGGCAGCGTTTGTGACGCCTGCGCTGCTGAGCGCCTTCCCGATGCCGGTTGAAGCAGGTGCGGCGCTCAAGCTGGCCTTGTCCTCCGCCCCCAGCACAGGCGAAGTCAAACCCTTCTCCGAATTCCTGCGCGCCATTGTGCCGACCAACCCCTTTGCGGCGGCCGCAAGCGATGCGATCCTGCCGCTCATCATTTTCACGACGGCGTTTTCCTTCGCCATTCTCCGCCTGCCGGATGGCAAGCGCACGCTCATCACCGGCTTCTTTGAAGCGGTGGGCGATGCGATGCTGATCGTTATCAACTGGGTATTGGCCATCGCCCCCATCGGCGTGTTCGCGCTCGCTTATGTGGTGGGTGCCAAGGCCGGAACAGCCGCTCTCGGTGCGCTCGCGCATTATGTGGCGATTGTCACAGCAACCGGCACGGTTGTCTGGATCGCCAGCTTCTTCGTCGCCGCCATTGGGGCACGGCGTGGGCCGTTCCAGTTCTTCCGCGCGGCCATTCCGGCACAAGCCGTCGCTATCTCAACCCAATCGTCGCTCGTCTCGCTGCCAGCGATGTTGAAGGGTGTTACCGCGCTGGGCGTGCCGCCCGCGACGGCAGACCTTGTGCTGCCTGTCGCGGTCGCGATCTTCCGCGCGACAGGGCCTGCGATGAACCTCGCCGTTGCGATCTACGTCGCACACTGGATGGGCATCGAGCTGACGCCTTGGGCATTGGCGGCGGGCGTGGCGGCAGCGGCGACAACCACCATCGGCGCAGTTAGCTTGCCGGGCACCGTCAGCTTTGTGACCTCCATCGCCCCCATTTCCATCGCCATGGGCTTGCCGGTTGAACCGCTCGCCCTATTGATCGCGGTGGAGACCTTCCCCGATATCATGCGCACTTTGGGCAATGTCACCATGGACATGGCGGTGACGGCCACCATCTCCGAACGCGCGGGCGACAAGCATGGGGAGGAAGTGGGGCTGTAAGCCTAGCCCATCATCCGCCAAAGCCCGACCACAGGCGCGCCGAGCATCGGGTGCACATAGGTCGCGCCGAGCCAGATCACGACGCCCCCCAGGACCGGCGTCAGCCCCGGCCAAAGCGTCGAGAGTTTCGCCTTGCCGGTCAGTTGCCGGGCGAAGGGCACAAAGCTTGTCCGCGCCGACCAATCGCCCCAGGCGGCGCCCATCAGCTTGGCCTTCTTCGCATCCTGACCGGCTGATCCACCGAGCGCGAGGAGGAACATGCCGCCTGTCAGGACAAAGCTCGCCGCATAAGGCGCGACGAGCGCATGGGCGATGGCCCAAAGCGCAAAGGCCCACATCATCGGGTGGCGGGTCAGGTGAAAGACACCGTGCACAGGCTTTGCGGCATCGGCCTTAGCAGTAGGCGTGGGCATGGCAGGATTACCAACAAACGAGCCTGCGAACAGGATCGATGCGACAAGCATCAGCAAAGAGGCCACACCCCAAAGCGACTCTCCCGGGGTCCAGAAATAATCGCCCGTCGGCGCGCCAGAAAAGGCGACATAGACCCAGTAGAACGTCGCCAACGCTATGACGCTATAGAGACCCGAAAACCCCTTTTCCCCTAACTTCGCCACCAACGGCGCGCGCAGCGGATGCGACAATAGGAAATGCGTTCCCACAAAGGCGGCGACCGCCAAAACAAGCTGGTTCATTTTCTGCTCCTCTTCCCCATTTGGCAGGAGCTTCGTCGATTTGGCGGCGGCTTGCTAGAAGATTTTGCGCAAACTGATTTCGAACGTCCGGCCAACCGGATCAACATAGCCCGACTGATAACGCAGCGGCACCAGGCCGCCTGCATCCCGCACGCCCTGAATATCGTTGAAGAGGTTGTCGATCCGGATGGCCAGTCGCGCGCCTTTCAGCAGCGGCACGGCGTCTATCAGCGCCTTGCGCTGCTCAAAATTGACGAACAGCCGCAGGTTGAGAGTCGTCAGATCGGAAAAGCGCAATGGCGATCCGCCTGCATTGACGGAGGTTGCCGTCTGGTGGGCGCCATTGACGCGCACGCCAATACCCTTGTTGAACCAGCCCCCTTCCAGCTCAAAAGCATGGCGCGGCGTGCCGCCGGATTGGCCAGTCGCATCCCCGCCCAGAAGGTCAAGCGTCGGCAGGCCCGGCGCAATATCCACCTCGTCGACAAACTTGATCGTGTGATAGGCGGACACCGACCAGCGCCCGCCATTGCTGCCCGGTCGACCGAAGCCAAAGCCGCGACCGCCGCCACCGGGAGGTCCCCCCCGGCCCGCGCCTGCACCAGCGCCTGATCCACCGCTTGGCTGGCCAAAGGACTTCTGGAAGCTCAACCCCCAGCGTAGCTGTTCACTGCGGGAGGCAAGGAAATTGATCGACCGCTGATCAACCGCGACCAGCTGCCCGGTCCCATCCCGCGTAAACCGGTTCGGAAAAGCCGCCTGCACCGCCGCCGTCAGCGCCGGGAAGGCCGCCAGCGGATCCGTGCTGCGGTTCCGGAAATAATTGGCCGTCATCGTCAGCCCGTCGAGCCATTTGGGCTCATAGGTCAGCCCCAGCTTCATATCGCGACGCTCTTCGGCGCGCAGCAACGGGTTACCGCCTGAGGTTAGCGCGACAATCGCTGTTTGTCCGCGTACATAATCATAAACGAGCGCATTGGGCGTCACGAGCGCAGGCTCTCCCAATTGGGTCGAACTCGGTGCGGCCTGATCGACGGCCATGCTCGCAAGGAACGTCACGCCAGACAAAGGCGACCAGTTGAGGCCGTAACCATAGGCCGTGATCGCACCGAAATCAGAAAGCTTTTTATAGCCGCCATTGAGGTTGATGGAGAGATCCCCAATGACATCCCCCACCGCGCGCCTCCGGCTGGTGAGCGGAATGTCGATATTGCCGCGCACATTGGCTTCATCGCGGTTGATTGAGGCTGAGCGCAGCACGCCGGATCTCTCCGAGACACTGTCGATGCCCCGCGCCTCAAACCCGGCGCGGACATTGGTGGTCACAGGACCTGCAGGCAGCTCCACTAGTGGTCCGGTGAGCGACCATGACGCATTTCCGACCGAAAGCCGGGATTGTGCAAGATCGCGCCCTGAAGGCACTGCCACGTCCTGATCGGTGAGCGTCCGCAAGGTCGTGCGTTCACCATTGGCCGTCGCGGTCCAGTTGAAGCGGTCGATACGACCGTCCACCGTCAGCCCGCCGGTCCATGCCCGCGTTCGCACGTTGCGCGTCAGCGGATCAATTGCGCCGACGCTGGCGGGCGAAATGCCGAACAGAGAGACCGTATCTGCACGATCGTGCTGAAGGCTCAGCGTGGCGCTGACATTGGTGGCAATGGTGCGATTGAGGACTGAGTTGAGCTTGAAGGCCTCGTTAGAGGGAGACAGCGTGCGATACGCGGTCTCATCCGCACCATCGGGAATGATGCCGCGTTCGCTTTCAAGGATTTTGCCGGAGCGTGTATATTCTGTGTCGATATTCAGTCGGCCCAGCTTACCGATACGGACCAGCCCGGCCTCTGCCTCCATTGATGTCCGCCCGCCTGATGTTGGCGCGCCGACTTCCCCTTCCAGCGTGATCGCGGAGAATTTTTCTTTCAGGATGAAGTTCACCACCCGCTGTTCGGCGGTGAAGCCATAGCGCAGCGCGACATCTTCCGGCAGGACTTCCACCCGCTGGATCGCCTCAGAGGGCAAGTCCCGGATTTCGGCAAAGCCGGAGACGCGCTTGCCATTAACGAGCACCACAGGCGGCCCATTTCCGCGACCGCGACCCGAGCGCGTTTGCGCGGACAATGCGGACAAGAGATCCGTGACGCTGGAGGCACCATAGCTCTGGATCGCCGCCTCATCGAGGACAACGTCGGCGGGAATATCCACATCGACCGACCCGGCGAGCCTGGGCGCCGTCACGACGATGTCTGCGCCAACATCGTCGGCCGGCGGCACCGCCTGCTGCGCCGCGGCGGGGAGTGTTAGAATGAGGGCAAGCGCACCTGTTGAGGCGCGGAGGAAGGGGCTACTATTCTTCATTATATTCTGCTGTTTAACGCGCCTGCCTGACAGTCTGATGAACGGGTTCGCCGGACCAGCCAACGAACCCCTTCATCCCTACCTGTCGTAAGCGTTCGGCAGCGCCCCTTCCGTTGGGTTCGCATAACGATCCCGCAGGCGCGTCTGGCGGCTGACGAGCGACTGCTTCACGCCGTCAATCCAGACCGCCTGGACACCCGAGGTCAGCTCCAGCGGATCGCCGTCCCAGATGACAACATCTGCTTTGCGACCGGCACGAAGTGAGCCGATTTCTCCGCCCAATCCCGCAATGTCGGCAGGGACCGAGCTGATCGTAGCGAACGCCTGATCCCAGCTGAGGCCCGTCGCTCCCGGCACCTTGTTGAGCGCCACGAGGTTGCCCGCATATTGCATCGAGAGCTGGGCCTGACGCGCCTCATTATCGTTGATCATGCCGATCGCGACCTCGACGCCCGCCTTCTTCATGCGGCCGATGTTCGATTGCGTTGCCGCCAGCTGTTCAAAGCTGTCGGGCAAGTCGTTGAGCGCAGAGGCCAGCACGCCAACCTTGGCAGCCGCAATCTGTGGCCCGACGCGCCAGCCTTCAGTCGCGCCCACAAGGACGAGGCTGAGCGCCGGATAATCCTTCTTAAGGGCAAGGACCATCAGGATGTCCGGCGCGCTTTCCGCATGGACGAACAGCTTCATCGTGCCGTTGACGACGGGCACCAGTGCCAGCGCATCGGCGCGTTTCAGCATGGCATCATCGCGGAAGATGCCCTTGGCCGCTTCAGAGGCTTCTCCCAATGCCGTTTTGAACGCGGCGATCAGTGCAGGACGCGAACCACCCGCCAAACGCGCGCCGGTTTCACCGAATTCGACGAACTGGAACGCCTTGGCTTTGGTGACGGGGTTCATGTCGGCACCGGTATCAATCACGGCACCCTGACCCGCAAAGATCGCATTGCCCGCATCCGGTGAGACGATGGCGCGCGTGACACCAGCCGCGCGATTGACAGCCATTGCGGCGACATCCGGATTGATGGCGGGCGCCATGTCCAGCGAGGCGTTAAAGGGGGAGTTGCGCGCTTCGGTATCGTTGCTGGGGTCAACAGCGTCGACGCCGACAAGACCCATGCGCGTAAAGCCCGCGACGATGCCGGGTGTTACCCATTTACCGGAGGCGTCAACGCGTTCGGCCCCAGCGGGAATGGCAACGCCAGCACCTGCGGCCACAACGCGGCCATTGGTGATGACGACAGTCCCGTTTTCAACGGGTGCAGAACCGTCCCCAATGACGACCTTGCCTCCGGTGATGGCGATGGTCTGGGCGGAGGCGGGGAGTGCGATCAGGGCTGCACAGCCAAGCAGGAAACGCTTCATTTCACATCTCCTTCGCCGGGCTGTCCCAGCTCAAAATCGGCCACCGGCCGCATCTTGGGATTGGCGGCATCATACATCAGCGCCCCATCGATCCAGACCTTGTCAGGCCGTGTGTAGACAGACAGCGGATTGCCGTTCCACAGCACGATATCAGCCATCTTGCCGGGCTTCAGGCTGCCTGTTTTATCGCCAATGCCCAAGGCCTTGGCAGGGTTATAGCTGAGCCAGGTCCAGACGACCTCGTCCGGCACCTCAATGCCCATGCGACGGCCATCGCCCGCTGCCTTGGCGGCTTCCTGATTCAGCCGCTGGATGCCGTTGGCATCGTCGGAATGGACGATGGTGCAGGCATTGGCCTTGAACACCATCGGAATGTTTTCATTGATGGCGTCATAAGACTCCATCTTGAAGCCCCACCAGTCCGCCCACATGGCCGAACAAATGCCTTCCTTGGCGAGCAGATCGGCGATCTTGTAGCTTTCCACTGCATGGTGGAAGGTCGAGACCTTATAGCCAAACTCCTTCGCCATATCGATGACGAGGCTCATTTCATCGGCGCGGTAGCAATGGTTGTGGACCAAGATTTCGCCCGACAGCACACCGGCCAGCGTCTCCATGGCGAGATCACGGGTGACCTTTTCTCCCTTGTCGAGCTTGCGCTTATATTCTGCGGCCTTGGCCCATGTTTGGCGGTTGACCGCCATGTTCCCCATGCGGGTCTGCGGCATTTGGCCTTTGCTGCCATAAACGCGCTTGGGGTTTTCCCCGCACGCCATTTTCAGCCCATAGGGCGCGCCGGGAAACTTCATCCCCTGCACATTGCGGGCATAGACATTCTTGATCGTGACAGACCGACCGCCGAACAGATTGGCCGAACCGGGCAAGATCTGAAGTGCGGTCACACCGCCATTGGCGAGTGCGCGCGAAAAGCCGGGGTCCTGCGGCCAAACGCTATGTTCGGCCCAGACTTCGGGGCGGACAGCGCCGGTCGCTTCATTGCCATCGCTATGCGCATCCACGCCCGGCGACGGGTAGTCGCCAAGGTGTGAGTGGATGTCGATGATACCGGGTGTCACCCATTTGCCGGTACCGTCAATAACGGTGTAGCCGTCCTTGACCGCGCCGTCGGTTTCAATGCCTTCCACCTTACCGTCGCGGAAATAAACCGTCGCGTTCTGGAACTTGGCGCCTTCACCGTCATAGACGATGACGTTGGTCACCGCCGTCGGCACGCTGGCATAGGGTTGATAAGTGGACGGGTACGGGTCCTTGTTGAAGCTGGACTTCGGCGCGCTTGCCGCTTCCTTGTCCTTCTTCTTGGCGGCGACCGGCGACGTCACCGTCGCCAGCGCCACTGCGGTCCCGATGAGGAACTTCGTCAATTGCATCAGAGGATTATCCTTCGTGCGTGTCTTTTAATGTGTCGAGGTGCATCCAGCGCTTCACGATGGGCGTCAAAAGCAGCACGATGACGGCCGCACCAATCGAAACCCAGCCAAACAACTCATAGATGTCGAGCAGCTTGGCCTTGCTCATTTCGCCGCCATGGCCGCCGGTCGCTTCCCCAATCTTGCCTGCGACGAAATTGCCGACGGCTGTCATGTAAAACCAGGCACCCATGATGAGGCTGGCCATGTGAGATGGTGCAAGACGGTTCATGGCCGAAAGACCGACGGGCGAAAGGCAAAGCTCCCCCGTGGTGGCAAAAAGATAGTAAAGGAAAACGAAGATGACCGGCGTCATCGCCGCAATGCCGAAGGATTGCGCACCCCAGACGAGCACGAGATTAGCGAGGCCCATCTGTGCAAGCGCGAGGCCGAATTTGGCCGGTGCCGAAGGCTCCTTCCCGCGTTTGCCAAGCCATTGCCAAAGGGCGGCGAACAATGGGGCAAGGAGGATGATATAGATGGGATTGATCGACTGGAACAGCGAGGCTGGCGTGGCCCCGCGATCGACATAACGGTCCGTGAACAGGCTCATCGAACCGCCCGCCTGCTCGAACAGGCCCCAGAAGAGCGGGTTGAGCGCAATCAGGAACAGGATCGCGAACATGCGTTCCCGCGGCTCCTTTTCCAGCTTGAAGCTCTCGAAAAGGACATAGCCGAGCAGCGCGACGCCCGAGACGACGAGCAGTGACTGGATGACATCCTGATATTGGACGAGCGCCCAGATGACCGCCACCGAGGCGAGGCCGATGCCATAGAGGCCCCATTCCTTCGACTTGGTCAGTGGTGCTGGCGCTTCGCCAGCGCCGTTCAGCGCACTCTTGCCCAGAACAAAAACGACGAGACCGGCGAGCATGCCGATGCCCGCAAGGCCGAAGCCCCAGCCCCAGCCGATCGTCTGACCAAGATAGCCGACAAGGATCGTGCCGATGGCGGCGCCGACATTGATGCCCATGTAAAAGACTGTGTAAGCGCCGTCGCGGCGAATATCGGTCATTTTGTAGAGCTGGCCAACCATCACCGAGATATTGGCCTTCAAGAAGCCGGACCCGACGATGATGAAGGCAAGGGCCGCCCAAAAGACGTTGATCGCCGGGTCGCTCTGCCCGCCGACGCCTTCGACGGCCATCAAGCTATGTCCGGCCGCGAGCAGAACTCCGCCAAACAGAACCGCCTTACGCTGCCCGAGATAACGGTCCGCCAAATAGCCCCCAAGCACGGGGGTGATGTACACTAGGCTTGTATAGGCGCCGTAGATCAGGCTCGATTTGGAATCATTGAACAGCCAGTGCTGGGTCAGATAGAAAATGAGCAGCGCGCGCATGCCATAATACGAGAAACGTTCCCACATTTCGGCAAAAAACAGCATGTACAGGCCCTTGGGGTGGCCTGCGAATTCGGGCTCTTTCTGGATGGCGATCTTGGCGCCAATTGCAAGAAAAACGCCGAGGAGGACGACGGCAATCGCAGCGATCCAATCGCCTTCTGTCCAAAGCTGCATTGCTTTCATCTCTGTCACGCGAACCTCACCATGAATCGGTTAAAACGGGTTGTGCTCTCTTCGAGCCGCTCGTCCGGCACGCTAACGGAAAAATTGCGGCTGTGAAGAACAATGTTGCGCGATGATGACGTCATATTCGGTTGCGGCCATGGCGGGAGGGAGCCGCTGGAGCAGGCCGCAACCGACAAACAGTCAATTCTGTTCGACGAGCGTCTGGCCGGAAGCGGGAACGAGCGGCTGGCCTGCCGCCTGCTTGGCACGGATTTCTGCGACTGTTCGGCGCGCCAGATCAAGCCTAGCCTTCTTGCCCGGATGTGTGCCGTCGTTGAACGGCCCCAGATCAGTCTTCGCCCCGTAGCGCCGCCAGAAATCGAGCGCGGCATCCAGACTATAGCCGGCGCGTGCCAGCATATAGGCGGCGAAATAGTCGGCCTCTTCCTCGGTTGCGCGAATGGCGGCGCGGTTCTTGCCGAGCGGCGCCAGCAGCCCGCGTTTGATGCCCTGCCGGTCGAGCCGTTCGGGATGCCGCAGGATGTTGTGCGCCATTTCATGCGCAATCGGCACGGCCACCGCGTCATCGCTGCCCGCAAAGGTCGCCAGCGCCGAAGAGACATGGACGGTCTTGCCATCGGCACTGGCCGATAGCTTCTTGCCGGGGACGAGTTCGACATTGGCGGGGCAGGCAAGATCGGCGTCCATGGACAGTGTCTGCTGCACACCGCCCCGATCAATCAACAGGCGGACCGATCCATCCTGAAGGGCGGCGGCAAGCTGCGCGAGCGTCGCCTCAACCACCTGATAGCTGGCGGGGGCCTTCAGCGTGCTGCGCGGTGTCGGGGTGCCATCCATTGCGAGAATTTGGTCTCCCACACGCACCCCGGCGCGGGCGGCTGAACTGCCCGGCACAACGACAGTGACGGTCGGAAAATCTGACAAGCCAAGATCGGCCTGCGCTTCGGCCCGCCATTCGGGGGCGTATTGCCCCATATCCTGCAGGAGCATTCCTTGAAGCGGTGCAGGAAAGGGGCAGATGGCGAGGTTCGTCGTCGCCAGTCTGTGCGAGATGGCGGCAATACGCGCGTCCATGTCCCGCAATTTGGCAAGTTCGCCCGCTACGACCGGCATGGGCATCAACAGCATGGCAAACAGCAGGAGGATCAGGCGACGCATGACCCACAGATAGGCCCGCCCTTGAAAAGCGGCAACCGCCCGCCCCATATCCGGGTCATGAGTGATACAATCAAATGGCACGGCACAACCATCGTCTCTGTGCGCAAGTCCGGCAAGGTCGTCATCGCGGGCGACGGGCAGGTCTCGATGGGCCAGACCGTCATGAAGCCCAATGCCAAGAAAGTCCGCCCCTTGGGCGATGGCAAGGTGATTGCTGGGTTCGCAGGTGCCACCGCCGATGCGTTCACCCTGTTCGAACGTCTCGAACGCAAGCTGGAACAGTTTAATGGCCAGCTGCTGCGCGCCGCCGTTGAACTCGCCAAGGACTGGCGGACCGACAAATATTTGCGCAATCTGGAAGCGATGATGATCGTCGCCGACAAGGACGTGACGCTCATCCTGACGGGCAATGGCGATGTACTGGAACCCGTGGACGGCGTGGCCGCCATCGGCTCCGGGGGCAACTTCGCCCTCGCCGCTGCACGCGCGCTCAAGGACTATGAACCCGATGCCGAAGCGCTGGCCCGCAAGGCGATGGCCGTCGCGGCAGAGATTTGCGTGTACACCAACGACCAGCTGACCGTGGAGACGCTGGAGAGCAGCAGCTAAAAATCAACCGTTCGTGTCGAGCGAAGTCGAGACACGTTCACCGCACAAGGTCCGTCGACTTCGCTCGGGACAAACGGAAAAACTTATGAACACCAGCCTGACTCCTAAAGCCATCGTCGCTGCCCTAGATGAACACATTATCGGCCAGTCCGACGCCAAGCGCGCTGTCGCTATCGCCATGCGCAACCGCTGGCGGCGGCAGCAGCTTTCACCCGAATTGCGCGAGGAAGTGACGCCCAAGAACATCCTGATGATCGGCCCCACGGGCTGCGGCAAGACGGAGATCAGCCGGCGTCTGGCAAAGCTCGCCGATGCGCCATTCGTCAAAGTCGAAGCGACCAAGTTCACTGAGGTTGGCTATGTCGGCCGCGATGTAGAGCAGATCGCGCGTGACTTGGTCGAGGAAGCGATCCGGCTCGAGAAGGAACGCCGCCGTGCCGCGGTGAAGGACAAAGCCGAGGACGCGGCGATGGCACGTCTGTTGGACGCGCTGACCGGCAAGGATGCCTCTACCGCGACGCGCGACGCCTTCCGCCTGCGTTTTCAGGACGGCCATCTGGATGCGACCGAAATCGAGATCGAAGTCGAAAACGCACCCAATATGCCGTTCGAAATCCCGGGCGCGCCCAATGTCGGGATGATCAATCTGTCCGAGATGATGGGCAAAGCACTGGGCGGCGCACCTAAGAAGCGCCGCAAGATGACCGTGCCTGCTGCATGGGCGAAACTGGTTGAGGAAGAGGCAGACGCCCGGCTGGATCAGGATGATGTCGCCCGCGTCGCGCTCACCGATGCAGAGGCCAATGGCATCGTGTTCTTGGATGAGATCGACAAGATCGCCGTGTCGGACGTCCGTGGCGGCTCTGTCAGCCGCGAAGGCGTGCAGCGGGATCTGCTGCCGCTTATTGAGGGTACGACCGTCTCCACCAAATATGGCCCGATGAAAACGGACCATATCTTGTTCATCGCATCGGGCGCCTTCCATGTCGCCAAGCCAAGCGATCTGTTGCCCGAATTGCAGGGCCGCCTGCCGATCCGCGTGGAATTGAAGGCTTTGACCGAGGCGGACTTTGTCAACATCCTGTCCGACACGCGGGCCAGCCTGACGACGCAATATTCAGCGCTGCTGCAGACCGAAGGCGTCACGGTCGACTTCACCGATGACGGTATCCGCGCCATCGCCCGTATTGCTGCCGAGGTGAACGAAACCGTCGAGAATATCGGCGCACGGCGCTTATCGACCGTGCTCGAAAAGCTGCTGGAGGAAGTGAGCTTTGAGGCAGAGGACCGCACCGGCACAACTGTCCTGATCGACGGGCCGTTTGTTGAGGCACAATTGGCCGAAGTCGCCAAGAATGTGGATTTGAGCAAATACGTCTTGTAGGGCAACTTCGTTCTTTATATGTTCCTTGTGCGACGACTCGAAGGAGGACAATATGGGACGGTCAGGCGGATGCCATTGCGGCGCGGTGCGGTATGACGTTGAAGGGGAACCCCAGCATGTGGCCCTGTGCCATTGTAGCGATTGCAGGCGCAGCGCGGGGGCGCCGATGGTCAGTTGGGCAGCCTTTGCCGAAGACGAACTGAAACTGACGCAGGGGGAACCTGTAACCTTCAATTCGTCGGGTTCTGCGATGCGCAGCTTTTGCGGCACGTGCGGCACCGGCCTCTTTTATCGGAACGCGGAATTTCTGCCCGGTATTGTCGATATCCAGTCAGTGACGCTGGACGATGCGCAGGCCCTGCCGCCCGGCGCCCATATTCAGGTCGCCGAACGGCTGCACTGGATGGACAGTCTGGATGCTTTAACCCGGTTCGAGCGGTTTCCCGGCATGGAGTGACGCGACCGTCCATCAACAGGATTGCCAAACGCGAAACGCACCTGTGGATGACAGTGCGCCGCCCTTGTGCAAAGAGGGCGGGCTTTGACTGACGAACCAGAAATCCGCGCCCAAGCAATTACCAGCCACGATGTGGCGAAAGGTGCGGGCACGACGCTGTTGGCGCGGCTGGGCGCGGTCGTCGAGGTAGTGGCCCAACCGGTCTATGTCTGGCTGTTCGGGCTGGCCAGCTTTGGCATTTATACAGCACTCTGGGCCGCCATAACGCTGGTTGAAACCATCGCCGATCTTGGCATGACGGCGGCCTTGCAGCGCACCGTTCCACAAGCCGAAACGGAACAAAAAGCCGTGGCCACATTGCGCGCGGCGCTGATCATGGCTGTGCTGCCATGCATTGCCTTGGCCGCAACAGCCTCGGTCTTTGCAGCTGATCTCGCGCACATCTTTAACGCAGCGCAGGGCGATGCAGAACAGTTGAGCGATTTCATCGCGATCTTCGTTTGGGCCTTACCGCTTTGGGCCTTTGTTGAAGTTGCAACGTCTGCCTTGCGCGCACGCCGGGTGTTCGGTGCGGAAATCCGGCTCCGCCTATTTTGGGAACAGATCGTAAGGCTCATTTGCACCATCGGGTTTTGGGCCATGGGCTTCGGAACAATGTCCCTCTTTTACGCGCATCTGGCGTCGCTGGTTGTCATTTGCGCGCTGTGCATCCGGCTCCTGAGCCGGAATTATGATCTCCGCCTTCTCGCCGCCAGACCCGCGGAAGATCGCGTCTGGCATGGGACGTGGATGGCCGGCATTTCCGTCATGCCCACCATCTTGACCGCACGGCTGTTCAGCGATGCACCGACGCTTCTGCTCAATGCCCTGCTGCCGGGCGCGCAAGGTGCCGTTGCCGGTGGGCAATTTGCACTGGTCCGCAAGGTCAGTTCGCTGGTGCAGACAATCCGGATCGCCTTTGCCTATGTGCTGGCTCCGTTGGCGTCTGCCGCCTCAACGGGCGGCAAGGCCGCCGTTGAAAACATCTATGCCTTCTCAACACGCATCTCCTTGACCGTCGCTTTGCCTGTCTGCTGCGTTCTGATTGCCGGTGGCCCGACGCTGTTGCGGGCCATTGGCAGCGGGATGGAAGGCGCCTTGCTTGCGTTGGCCTTGCTGCTGTTGGCCCGACTTGCAGAGACGGTGAGCGGCGCGGCCGCCCCAATCCAGCAGGTCATGTCACGCTATTCCAGCCAGTATATCGGCAGCGCGGCGGGCCTCGCTGTGTCGGTGCTGATTGGTTTGGCGGTGATGCCGGAGGACGGATTGACGGGCATGTCTCTGGCTGTGGCCCTCGGCCTTGTCACGACATCTGCCATTCCGGCGTGGCAAGTTTACCGGCAGCATGGTTTGTTGCCCTTTGGTCAACCCTTTGCGCAGGCCGCTCTGCGCGCAGCGATCGTCTCAATGGCAGGCTTCTTCGCGGCGCTTTGGGTCAACCTTTTGCCGATGGGGCTGGCCTTAATGCTCATATGCGGGGTGCTGGTGGCGACATTGTGGACAGCATGCCGCTGGGCCCTCCCGCTGCCAGACCGCGAAGCGCTGGGATCAGTGGCCGTCCGGATGCGGTTGATCTAACCGCGTCAGAAAAATCTGTTCAGCGAGCACATGGTCGCTGACTTTATCGACATCAATCGCCGCTTCCGCCATCGGCATAGGCACGAGATGTGCGGAGAGGCCAAGCCTTTTCCCCGCCTTGCCAAGCGCCGTCGCCAAGCCGATGGTCCGCGTAATGGCCCGAAGCGCGAGCAAGGGGCCAAAATGCAGAAAGAGCTTCCACGCCTTTTTACGGTCCTGTTCAGCCTCAGCCCAGAGTTCTAGCGCGCCTCTCGCCCGATCACTGCGCAGCGCAAAGAGATTGGCACCCGACCAGGCCCCGTCGGAAAAGCGCAACCAGGTCCGCTTGTTCCCGGGGTAAGCCGCGAGCATCGTTGCGCGTTCAACCATTGCTACAGCAACATCACCGCCGCTGGCTTCGGCCTGCGCGATAAAATGATGCACCATATCCGGCGTCAGAAGGGGGTGGTCCGCTGTCGTCACCAACACTGGCCAAGGCGCTATAGGCGTCCCCGCATGACGCAGGATGCTGACCGAAATGCCATCACTGCTGGCCACAATGTCCGCCGTCCCGCCCATAGCGACGGCTGCGGAAAGGGCCTCTGTGTCTTGGGAGAGAACAACAATCTTCCCTATGTCGGCCACCTTGCTGAGCGTGCGGACGACATGGGTGACCATCGGCTCACCGCCGACAGGCACAAGCGCCTTCCACGCCACTCCGAAATGCGCAGCCATCGGATCGACGCCGGGGCGCTGCCCTGCCAAAACGATGGCGGTCCATAGACGCTTGGGAGAGGTCACTTTTTGGCCTCAAAGCAGGTGTAACAAATAGTCATGGATGTTGCGATCTTCGACCTTGACCGGACAGTGACGAGGTTTTCGACCTACACGCCCTTTCTTCTTTTTGCAGCCTTTCATCGCGCGCGCTGCCGTTTGATGCTGTTTCCGGTCTGGATTTTGGCCATGGCGGGCTATGTGCTCGGCATCTACAAGCGCAAAGATCTGAAAGAGATTGGCTTTCGGCTGATGATCGGTCGGCGCATCAAGGCGGTGGAGTTGCAACACGTCTCCGCAGAATTTGCCAAACGCATTGTCCGCCATAACCTTCTCACCGATGCCGTGGCGCGTGTGGAGGCAGAAAGATCAAAGGGTGCACTTTTGATGTTGGCCACGGCCTCGCCCGATTTCTACGCCCGCGAAATTGCTCTTCTGCTGGGCTTTGATTGTGTCGTGGCGACCAAGCAGGCCCACCTGCCTGAGGATCACATCAGCTTTCGGATCAATGGGGAAAATTGTTACGGCAAGGCCAAGCGCGAAATGGTAGAAGCGGCCTGCGCGGCGGACGATCGCCTCGGGCAGGCGAAAGCCTTTCGGTTTTATAGCGACAGCGCATCGGATGCCCCCACCCTCTTCTGGGCAAGCGCCGCAATTGCCGTCAATCCCGGCAGCTCGCTTCGGAAACTCGCGTCCAAACATGGATGGGATGTTGTCACTTTCGCATGACCAAGCGTGTCTGTTTTCTCTTCAATCATGAAGATGTGCATCAAGTTGCCCACACGCTGCCTGTGGCGCTGGAACTTGCAGTCTTGAACGCCGATATTGAAATTGAAATTGCCGTTTCCACCGTTGAGCAAGCGACGGCTGTCACAAACATGATCCAGTCGCGACCGACCGCACAAGCGCCTGTTGTCCGCCTTTTGAAACTCAGCCCCTTAATGGAGGTGGCGACGTCTGCGCTCAGCCGGATCGTCCCGGCCCGCCGGATCGCAATGTTGCGCCACCATCTCGACTATTTCCAGTCGTTCGACGCGCTGGTCGTCCCAGAGTTTACCACCACCCTCTTGCGGTCGCACTGGAAGCTGACACGGCCGCTCTTGGTCTGCATTCCGCACGGCAGTGGTGACCGGTCTGTTGGCTTTTCCGATGAGCTTCGTTTCTTTGATCGAGTGCTGGTCGCAGGGGAAAAGACGCGCGGACGGATGCTGGAACGCCACCCAATGATGGCCGATAAGATCAAAGTCTGCGGTTATCCCAAGTTCGATGCGATGGACCTCACGCGCAAGCCGCGTCTGTTTCAAGATAACAAACCTGTCGTCATCTACAACCCGCATTTCGACCCACTGTTGTCGTCATGGTATCGTTTTGGGCCTCAGATTCTGGACTATTTCGGCGGGCAGAGCCGCTATAACTTCGTCTTTGCCCCGCATGTGATGCTGTTTCGAAAGCTGATCCATGGGTCGCTGGAGCATCGCCGGCTGCATATTCGGAGGAAAGTGCCGCAGCGCTTTTACGACATGCCACACATGTTGATCGACACAGGCAGCGCGCGGTCGGTTGACATGACGTACACTCTGGCCGGTGACATTTACTTGGGGGACGCCAGCAGCCAGATTTACGAATGGATCATCCGGCCGCGCCCGGCCATTTTCCTGAATGCGCATGAAGCAAAGTGGCGCGCTGATCCGAATTACGCGCATTGGCATTTGGGGCGGGTTATTGACGATCCAAAGCAGCTGGAGGATGCACTCAGCCTCGATGAAGGCGAGGTCGCTCCTATGCTTGACCGTCAAAAACTGGCCTGTGGGCAGACATTTTCCTTTGCCGAAATGACTGCATCGCGGCGGTGCGCTGCAGAAATCCGTGCACTGCTGACATAGACCGACGACAGATCAAACCAGAGTTATCGAGAAGCAGGTTGGCGCGTCTTGCAATTGCGGGAATAATCTCCCTTTTTTGGGAGGTCCGCCATGCCGCGTCTTATCTTGCGTCCAATGTCACTGGGCTATGCAATCCTGTGGCCCATCGCTCTCCCCGCTGCCGTCGTCGGACAAGGCAACCCGCAGCCCGCGCCAACAGTTGGGGATGTCATCACTAGGCCGCTGGCGGATGTGAATTTGAAGCGCAAAGATGTGCCGGCCGAGCTTCTGGCCATTCAGGACAACCCTTATGCTTCGATCAAATTCAACAATTGTGCAGGCATCATCTCTGAACTCGAAAAACTAAATGCCGTGCTGGGCCCAGACTTTGATGAGGTGGAAGTCGATGAAGACGCACGCAAGCGCAAGGAAGGCGTCGCCAATGCGGCCGGCGGCCTTGTCTCCAGCCCCATTCCCTTCCGCTCACTCGTCCGCGAAATTTCGGGCGCGGGGCGCGCCGACCGGGATTATCGCGAAGCCCTCTATGCAGGCGTCGTGCGGCGCGGCTATCTGAAGGGATTGGGTGAGGCAGGAAACTGTCCGGCCCCTGCCCGCCCGCTCCACCCGCTGGAGGGCGCGGCACGGGCAGCAGGACAGGCAATCAGGGGCAAGGATGACGAATGAAGCGTCGCGGCTGGCAGCCGCAAAGTGGCGGTTGAAGTTAGAAGACTGCAACAACACCAGCGATTTCCGGGAGCTTGCCCGCAGGCGCCTGCCAGGCCCCGTCTTTCACTATATCGACGGTGCCGCCGATGATGAGGTGACGCGCAGGCGCAACACCGAAAGCTATGAAGCGTGCGATCTTGTGCCCAATGTGCTGGCCGGCGTGGCCGACATCGACATGTCGACCACCGTCATGGGTCGCAAGATTGCGATGCCGCTGTTCCTCTCCCCCACCGCTTTGCAGCGCGTGTTCCACTGGCAGGGGGAGCGGGCCGTGGCGCGCGCCGCCGAAAAGTTCGGGACTTATTTCGGCATCTCCAGCCTGGCGACCGTCAGCATCGAAGAGATCGGCGAGACGATTTCCACCCCCAAGCTGTTCCAGCTCTACATCCACAAGGACAAGGGGCTGAACACCGCGATGGTCGAGGCGTGCAAGGCGGCGAAGTTTGATGCCATTGCGCTCACCGTCGACACCATCGTCAGCGGCAACCGGGAACGGTGCATGCAAACAGGCTTTACCTCGCCACCCAAGCTGACGGTATCCTCAGCCTTCGACTTTGCCATGCACCCGCGCTGGACGCTCAATTACCTGCTGCGCGAGAAGTTCGAACTCTCAAACCTGAAGGACCATGTCCGCGAAGGATCACAGCAGGCGATTTCGATCCAAGACTATTTCAACACGATGCTCGACACGTCGATGGACTGGAAGACCGCCGAAAAGGTCCGCGCCGATTGGGGTGGAGAGTTCTGTCTGAAAGGCATCATGTCCGTTGAGGATGCAAAGCGCGCCGTCGACATTGGCGCGACGGCCATCATGGTGTCCAATCACGGCGGCCGCCAGCTGGACGGGGGCCGTGCGCCATTTGATCAGCTGGCCGAAATCGTCGATGCCGTGGGCGATAAGCTCGACGTCATCTGCGATGGCGGGATCACGCGGGGCAGCCATGTGCTGAAGGCCCTTTCTTTAGGCGCCAAAGCCTGTTCAGGTGGGCGGCTCTATCTCTATGCCCTTGCGGCCGCCGGACAGCCGGGGGTGGAGCGGGCGATTGGCAAGTTGCACGCCGAAATCGAACGCGGAATGCGCCTGATGGGCGCACGATCTGTGGCAGATCTCGGGCGGGAAAACTTGCGCTATCGGTGATCCCCCCTTGGCGATGTCCGGGCTTCGTGCGAAGGTTCGTTGGATCCGGATTGGTTCAAGGCGGGGTAGCCAATGACAAAGGAAGAAGCCGGGACGACCGGCCGGTATAAGGCGTTCATCAGCTATAGCCATTGCGACACGGCTGTTGCTGTCCGGCTCCATCGGCGGATGGAAGGCTATCGCCTGCCCCCAAGGCTCGTCGGAACACCCACATCACGCGGGCCGGTTCCCGCTCGGCTAACCCCCATTTTCCGCGACGTTGACGAGCTTCCGGCCGCAGATGACCTGAGCACCGAAATCAAGGCGGCGATGGCGGATTCAGAGGCACTCATCGTGCTGTGCTCCCCCGATGCGAAAGCCTCCCGCTGGGTTAACCGCGAGATTGAGCTGTTTCGGGAGATGCATCCGGAACGACCAATTTTGCCCGCTTTGGTGCGCGGGGATCTCGACAATGCCTGCCCGCCCGCACTCTTCGCACCCGGCCCTGATGGCAAAGCGCGAGAGCCCATTGCCTCTGACCTGCGCGGTGAACAGGAGCGTTTGGGCCGGATCAAGCTGATCGCCGGGTTAACGGGCATTGGTGTGGACGATCTGGTGCAGCGGGATGCCCAGCGCCGATTGCGCCGCGTGATGGCCGTCACAGCCTCCGCCGTCATTACTATTATAGTGCTGTCTGGCCTGCTGGTGGCTGCGGTCCGCGCACGTGCGGAGGCGGAACGACAACAGGCTGAGGCGGAAGGTCTAATCGAGTTCATGCTGACCGACTTACGAGGGCGCCTTAAGGGGGTTGGACGGCTAGATGTGATGAACGCGGTCAACGCACGCGCAATGGATTATTATAGCGACCAGTCTTTGGCGGCCCTGCCCGACCAGAGCCTAGAACGGCGTGCCCGTATCCTTCATGCCATGGGCGAAGATGATTAGGCGCGCGGCGAGAAGGCCGCAGCCCTCGTCAAATTCTCCGAAGCTCATCGCACCACATCCGCCATTGCCGCGCGACGCCCGGGTGACCCCGAAAGCCTCTTTGCGCATGCGCAGAGCGAATATTGGCTGGGATATATGGCGTATCGCAAGAAAGATTTGCGGACCGCGCAGGCCCATTTTCAAGGCTATGTGAAGCTGGCCGACCGGATGACCGCGCTCCGCCCCGATACAGTGCGCTACATACGCGAACAGGGCTATGCGCAGGGGAATCTGTGTGCGCTCTCCCTGACACCAGATGCCAAGGACTTGAAGCTGGCGGACACCGCTTGTGCCGCGGCGGTTACGGCAAAGGCGGCGGTTGTCAAACGCTCGCCCAAGGACGGGTCGGCATTTGCCGACCTTGCCAACAGCTATGGTTGGCTGGGTGATGCGCATGTGGCGACAGGTGCCCGATTAAAAGCGCGGCGCGCCTATCTGGCTGCGGCAAATGCCGTGAATCGCGCGGTCGAACTCGATCCGCAAAATCTTGATTATCGTGACGTTTGGGTCACCCGCCAATTCTCACTTGCAGAACTTGAGCGGGAGGAAGGACAGCTTGATGGAGCGGTGCGCCGCCTTCAAGCAGCCCGCCAGACTGTTTCCGATATGGTCGGGCGTGACCCTGCCAACCAGCTGTGGCGGGAAAGACTCGCGCAGATCGAACGCAAACTCGCGTCGCTTAGTAAAGTGCAGAAGGAGAAAGCGTAATGGCAAGTGCGATAGGAAAAACAATCATCCGTGAAATTGAAGCCAGCATTACCGGCAATAAGTTCCGGCTGGGATATAAGAACCCGCAAAAACCAATCGACATCTCACTAGAAGAGGCTGTTCGCCAAGTGGTTAGCGGCAAATTTGCGCCTACCGAAGCGCAGTGCGATGTTGAAATTGAACCGCTCAGCCTGAACTGCGCGGCCCCATCCAACATCATCTTCACCTTGTCGGATAAGGACAACTTCCAGTTTGCGACGGACGCGGACCCGATCCAGTTCAAGGAAGGTGCGAACAAGGACCGCTATGCCAATTTCTGTCGGGTCGCGCCCGATGGCACCAGCTACCCGTTCGGCAAGCCTTATGGCAGCAGCGCGCCTTGCAAGATGGTGACGTGCGAGGCGATCGCGCCAACCGCCAACTATGTTGACCGGTTCAACTTTGTCGTGGACGTCATCCATGAAAACAAGCCAGGCAAGAAGTCGCCGCTGCGCCTTCTGATCGATCCCGACATCCGCAATCCCGGCGGCAGCGGCGGCTGATCGGCAACACACACGGAATGACACTCCGCCAGGCACCGTCCAGAAATCTTACGGCCATCCTCGCTTCGGCAAGATCGGGCGCGCTGGACCATGCCTGGCGGCAATTTGAAGCGGCGGGTTTCGGGGAAGATGATCCCGATCCCGCCGTTCATACCTTGCGGGGTCGGCTGCTGAAGGATCGCGCGCTGCGTGCCACGGTTGCGAAGGACCGGAAACACCTCTTTGCCGAAGCCGCCCACGCCTATGCGCGCGCGGACGCGCTGGCGGCAGCCCCCTATCACCTCATCAACGTCGCCACGATGCGCTTCCTCGCGGGGGAGCAACAGGAGGCCGCTGCGCTTGCGGCTCAAGTCGTCGGCCGGATTGACCATGGCGGCGACATCGCCGACACGCCCTATTTCATTGAGGCCACCCGCGCGGAAGCGCTGCTCCTCCAGCGACAGATCGACGCGGCGACATCTGTCCTGCGTCATGCCATCACGCTGGGCTCCAGCTGGCAAGACCATGCCGTCACTCTACGCCAGCTGAACCTCATCTGTGAGGCGAGCGACCTGCCCTGTGGCTGGCTCGACGAATTCCGCCCGCCTGCCAGCCTCCATTTTGCCGGGCATCTGGGCGTGGCGGCAGATGATGATGCCCATGCGACGCTTACAACTCAGATTGATGACGTTCTTTCGGCGCACAATATCGGCTTTGGCTTTGGCGCGCTGGCCGCAGGATCGGATATCTTGATTGCCGAGCGCCTGATCGCGCGCGGCGCCGAGCTGCATGTCATGCTGCCCATGTCGCGCGACGCCTTTCGCGCGGCATCGGTTGAGCCTTGGGCGGAAAATTGGGCGGAACGCTTTGAGGCCTGTCTTGATGCGGCGGTGAGTGTGCGGGAGGCAAGCGACGTCTCCGGACGCTATGATTCCGTCGCCAACACGCTGGCAAGCGAACTCTCCATGGGCGCCGCCGTGCTCAATGCGGGACTACTAGAGAGCGTCGCGGTCCAATTGCTGATCTCGGATGAGGCAGCAGGGCCATTTGGCACGGGCAAGGAAACCGCGCGCGATGGAGAAACCTGGCGCGCGGCGGGTCGGGCCCAGCACGTCCTGCGCTGGCCCCGCCAGATCGCCACACCACCTGCAGGGGTGGGTGGGCCCGAAGAGCCGGGGCGCCGCGTGGCAGCTCTGCTGTTCGTGGGGTTTGCAGGGATTGAACAGGTCGGCGATGCAGACACCGGCCAGTTTGTCGAAGGTACTATCGCACCGATTGAGGCGGCACTTTGTTGCCTGCCGCACCCGCCCTTCCACATCAGCCGCCAAAGTGCGGGCTTTGCGCTGGCCTTCGACACGCCGGAGGATGCTGCTTTTGCCGCACTGCGCCTGCGAGATGCAGACAGGAATGCCGCGCCTGTCAGCCTGCGGATCAGCGGGCATTATGGCATCGTGCTGCAAAGCGCGGCGGGCCTGTATGGCAATGCCAGTGCGCTGCCTGAATGGATTGATCCCATCACCCAACCGGGTGGAATCTTTGTGTCGGGTGATTTTGCGACCGCTTTGTTCGGGCGTGTCACATCAGGATATCGCACGGAATTTGCAGGCGAACATCTGCCCATGCGGGGCAACGCACCGGTCGCGCTTTATGCGTTGATGGAAGGCTGAGGCACCCTAGGCCGCAAAGCGGACAAGCCGGTCTCCAGCGGGAACATGGATCGCAACAATCGCCCCGATGCAGCGGACAATCTCCGGATGCGTCGCCGCCATCCCACCAGTTAATGCGCCAAAGGACGGGAGGATGAGCTTGGTCACCCCTTCCACAAAACAGGGGCGCGTCACCCGACGGCCGCGCGCCGCACCGCCATATTTGGGATGAAAATGGCCGGAAAGCTCGGGTCGGTGATCAGCCGGATCTGCGTGATGGCGCAGAACGATCCCGCCGAGATCTGCCTCTTCGACGATGCGGCCGCCGACAATATCCGGCAGCTTTTCGTCATGATTGCCGGTGATCCACACCCAGTCGAGCATATCGGTCAGTCGCGCGAGCGTGGCACGGGCGTCGCCCAAGAGTCGCGTCGCGCCAGCGCTGTCGTGGAAGTTGTCACCGAGGCACCAGACCTCGCGAGCGCCGGTTGCCTCCACAAGAGCCGCCACAGCAGAGAGGGTGGCAAGGCTGTCATGCGGGGGGAGCATCTGCCCGCGCGCGGCGAACCAGCTGGCCTTCTCAAGATGAAGGTCAGCGACGATCAGCGCGGCACGGGCGGGCCAGAACAGCGCCTTGCCGCCGGCCACCTGAAAGTCATGCCCTGCAAAGTACAGCGGCGGCATCACGCCTCCGGGGTGGACTCCGCGCCAGATTGCGCATCGGCATTTTCAAACCAGGCTTCAACCGGGCCGTTGAGCTTCAACAGCAAAGGCTTGCCGCGGCGGTCCACGGTCTTGCCCGCCTGAACGCGGACCCAACCTTCGGACATGCAATATTCCTCAACATCGTGGCGCTGGATGCCACGAAACTTGATCCCGACACCACGACGTAGAACCTCTACGTCGAAATGCGGGCTGGACGGGTCAATGCAGAGGCGATCAGGGGGCGTATCAGTCATGTTGGCGCCTTTGCCGCAAAGTCCGGTGAGGTGCAATGACCGAGTTGTCCGCACCGGGGCGCTATCCCCCCCTCGCATGCTCCAAATTTCGGCTGTTAATTAATCGCTTAAGTCGATCACTGTGACACGATAAAGTTATTGGATCGATGGACCCGAGCGCCCTAGTTGATGGTTTGCTTGGCACCCCGCTTGCCAGACCAACAGGAGAGCATAATCATGAAAGCATCCAAACTCGCCCTCACAGCCTTGCTCATCGCATCGTCTCCGATCGCGCTGGCGAGCGTCGCCCATGCCGCAGACGCCGCTCCGACCGAACAGACCAAAGAGTGGTGGCCTAAGAGCGTCGATCTGATGGCATTGCGCCAGCATGAGGCCGTGAAGTCCAACCCTTATGGCCCGGCCTTTGACTATGCGAAGGAATTCGCGACGCTCGACCTCGATGCGGTGAAGGCCGACATTCGCAAGGTCCTGACGACATCACAGCCATGGTGGCCCGCCGACTATGGCAATTACGGTCCCTTCTTCATCCGCATGGCCTGGCACAGCGCCGGCACCTATCGCACCAGCGACGGTCGCGGCGGATCGGACGGCGGAGAACTGCGTTTTGAGCCGCTCAATTCATGGCCCGACAACGTCAACCTCGACAAAGCCCGCCGCCTCGTCTGGCCCATCAAGCAGAAATATGGCCGCAAGCTTTCTTGGGGTGACCTCATGGTTCTTGCCGGCAATGTCGGCATGGAAGATATGGGCTTCAAGACACTTGGCTTCGCAGGCGGGCGCGTCGACGCATGGCAGCCGGACCTCGTGTACTGGGGACCGGAAGCCAAGGTGCTGATGGATCAGCGCCGTGACGCGAAGGGCAATCTGAAAAGGGGCCTTGGCGCCACGCAGATGGGCCTCATCTACGTCAACCCAGAAGGCCCGAACGGCGTCCCCGATCCGCTGGCCGCGGCGCAAGACATTCGCCGCGCCTTTAGTGCGATGGCGATGGCCGATGATGAAACCGCCGCGCTCATCGCCGGTGGCCACACCTTCGGCAAGGCACATGGCGCCCGCAAGCCGGAGGAGTGCGTTGCCGCAGAACCGGCATCGTCTTCCATCGAACAGCAGGGCTTGGGCTGGGCCAATAAGTGCGGCAAGGGCCATTCCGAAGACACGATTTCCAGCGGCCTTGAAGGCGCCTGGACATCCAACCCGGTTGCCTTCACCACCCAGTATCTCGACAATCTTTATGGTTTTGAATGGGTGAAGACCAAGAGCCCGGCCGGTGCCACGCAGTGGATTCCAAAGGACCCGGCAGCAGCCAATCTGGTCCCGGATGCGCACCGCAAGGATGTGCGCCACGCGCCCATCATGTTCACGACAGATATTGCGATGCGCGAAGACCCCGGCTTCCGCAAAATCACGCAGCGTTGGCAGAAGAACCCGCAGGAGTTCTCCGATGCCTTCGCCCGCGCTTGGTTCAAACTGACCCACCGCGACATGGGTCCGCAGGCCCGTTACCTCGGCAAAGATGCCCCGCAGGTCACCTTCGTCTGGCAGGATCCCATGCCCAAGGCCGCCTTTGGCGCGATTGATGCCACAGATGTTGCTGCGCTGAAGGGCAAAATCCTTTCATCCGGCCTGACCACGCAGGAACTGGTGCGGACGGCCTGGGCCGCAGCCTCCAGCTACCGCAGCACGGACATGCGCGGCGGTGCCAATGGCGGCCGCATCCGTCTGGAACCGCAGAAGAGCTGGGAGGTCAACAACCCGGCGGAACTGACCATGGTGCTGGGCAAGCTGGAAACCATCCGTGCAGACCTCAGCAAGAGCACAAAGGGTGCAAAGCAAGTCTCGCTCGCCGATCTGGTCGTTCTGGCCGGCAATGCAGCGGTCGAACAGGCGGCGAAGGCCGCGGGCCATGACGTGACTGTGCCCTTCACCCCCGGCCGGGTTGATGCCACACAGGCACAGACCGACGTCGCATCATTCAATGAACTCAAGCCAAAGGCGGATGGCTTCCGCAACTATTACGGCGCGGATGCCGATGTTGGCCCGGTTGAGGCCTTGATCGACAAGGCTGATAAGCTGGACCTGACCGTGCCTGAAATGACAGTGCTGGTGGGCGGTATGCGTGCCCTTGGCGCCAATACAGGCGGCACAACAACGGGTGTGCTCACCACACGTCCGGGCACGCTCAGCAACGATTTCTTCGTCAACCTTCTGTCGATGGACACCGCATGGTCCAAGGCAGCGACCGAAGGTTTGTACGAAGGCAAGGATCGCAGCAACGGCACGCTGAAGTGGACCGCCAGCCCGGTTGACCTTGTGTTCGGTTCAAACTCTGAACTGCGCGCCGTGTCGGAAGCCTATGCCGCTGACGACGCCAAGGATGCCTTTGTGAAGGACTTCGTTGCCGCCTGGTCCAAGATCATGGACGCAGATCGCTTCTAAGTCAGCGTTGAGACGGGGAGGCAGTGCCAGTCGCTGCCTCCCAACTCCCTTCCTCAAAAACCGGAAAAGACACATGCGTGTAAAAGCGTTCAGCTTGGTTGCGGCCAGCTTCATGGCGACATCGGCAGGGCACGCGCAGACGGTGTCCGCCCCCATAACTTTCGCTGTCTGTGCGGGCTGTCATTCCGTCCAGCCGGGAAAGACGGTCTTCGGCCCCAGCCTCGCTGGACTTGCCGGTCGCAAAGCCGGATCGGTCCCCGGCTATGCCTATAGCACGGCGCTCAAAGCCTCTGGGTTGACTTGGAATGCCGCAACCCTGGACCGTTGGCTGAAAGGCCCCCAGCGCCTTGTGCCGGGCACGCGCATGCCCTTCCCCGGCATGCAAGACGCCAAAGCGCGCAAGGCTGTCATCAGCTATCTTATGACCCTGCGCTAGACTGCAAGGCAGCGCCGCAGGCCGCCCGACACCAAATCAGTGCATCATGTGTTCGGGCATGCCCAGTGCCTGCCGCAAGATGCCGTCATACACCAACAGCGCGGCCCGCGCCGCATCGTCAAACTCGCTGCCCGACGCCTCGAAGACGACGTCAAGCGCCTCGTTGAGTTTGCGATAGAAATCGTCAGCGGTCATGCCAAGATCATAGATCGACCCCATATTTCGTCCTGCCCTTCACTCTTATAAGTGTTAGCAATTAAAGGACTTATGCCGTGCTGGAGGTGTGACGGCGATCACAGTTTGCGCGACAACCGCGGCCAAATTGGCAGCAATCAAATCTGACGTTATCTCTAGGAACAATGCGCGGCAGTCGTCCCCCGCCGCTGATCGCCCAGACCATATTGCTGGCCCCGCATGCCGGAGGGGCGATCCATCGCCCTAAAACTTGGCTGACGTCTTCAGAAGTTGGTGGACAGGGCTGGATTCGAACCAGCGTACGCTTGCGCGGGCAGATTTACAGTCTGCTGCCTTTAACCACTCGGCCACCTGTCCCCAGGCGTCACATCGCGGCAGGGCCGCCGATGCGAGAGGCAGCCCCATGGCGAAGCGACGCCGCGCTGTCAATCATCAGTCGTGGATTGCCAGCCATTCTTCTGAGGATGCGCGGTTGGCGCGCAGGGTATTCGCTGGATCATTGGGGTCCTTGTAGCCGATCGACATGCCCGTCCACATAATGCGGTTGTCGGGCAGGCCGAGGAAGCTGCCGATGGTCTTGGGGTAGACCGCCCAGCATTCCTGCGGGCAGCTGTCCAAGCCAGCTTCACACAAGAGCAGCATGATTGAATTGAGTAGCGCGCCAGCATCCGCCCATTGCGGCAGGCCCATTTGCCGGTCGAGTGAGACGAACAGGCCGACGGGGGCGCCAAAGAATTGGAAATTGCGCGCAAACCAGATGGCGCGGGCTTTCCTGTCTTCACGCGGGATGTTGAGCGCGCCGTAGAGCATCTCCCCCACTTCGGCCCGGCGGCCTTCCCATGGGTCTGTCAGCCCTGCGGGATAGACGGGATATTCAGGCGTCTCGCTTTCACGGTTGGCGATCTTTTCGGCCATGATGCCTTTGAGTCTCGCCATCGAATCGCCTTGAACAATGTCGACATGCCAGGGCTGAAGATTGCCACCGGAAGCCGCGCGGGCGGCACGCTCCACAATGTCTTTCACCAGCGCGGGATCAACCGGCTTGTCGAGGAAGCCCCGGACGGAGCGGCGATACTCTACGGCTTCGGAAACGTTCATCTGTTGCCCCCCTGCGAAGGTGAATTTACGACACAAGTTTCCCTTGCCGTTAACGTCAATTTGAGCAAGGGATTTCAGAAGTCACCCCCTTTGGAGAGGAATCAGAACATGGCCACTGCCTATATTGTTGACGCTGTCCGCACCGCTGGCGGCCGCCGCAACGGGAAGCTTGCCGGATGGCACCCGGTCGATCTCGCCGCAGCAACACTCGACACGCTCGTCGCCCGCACCGGCATGGACGGCGCGAAGATAGACGACGTCATCATGGGCTGCGTGACGCAGGCGGGCCAGCAGGCGATGCAGGTCGGCCGCAATGCCGTGCTCGCCGCCAAGAACATTCCGGACAGCGTCCCCGCCGTCACCATTGACCGCCAGTGCGGCTCCTCCCAGCAGGCGATGCAGTTTGCGGCGCAGGCTGTGATGTCGGGCACGATGGATGTCGTGATCGCCTCTGGCGTGGAATCGATGACGCGGGTGCCGATGGGCTCCAACGCGATGTTCCACGTGAAGGAAGGCCTCGGCCACTATAAGTCCCCGCGCCTAGACGAGAAATATCCCGGCATCATGTTCAGCCAGTTCATGGGCGCTGAGATGATCGTGAAGAAGCATGGCTTCTCCAAGGACGATCTCGACCAGTTCGCGCTGAAGAGCCACCTGAACGCAATCGCCGCGACCAAGGCTGGTCTGTTCAATGATGAGCTCGTGGTGATTGATGTGGAAACGCCCGAAGGCGTGATCCAGCACAATGTCGATGAAGGCATCCGCTTTGACGCGACGCTGGAAAGCATTGCAGGCGTGAAGCTGTTGCAGGAAGGCGGTTCGCTCACCGCCGCGTCCTCCTCGCAGATCTGTGATGGATCGTCCGCTGTGATGATCGTGTCGGAAGAGGCGCTGAAGACCTATGGCCTGACGCCGATTGCGCGCATCCACAATCTGACGGTGACGGCGGGTGACCCTGTCATCATGCTCGAAGAGCCGCTGTTCGCGACCGACCGCGCCCTCCAGCGCGCCGGCATGAAGATCAGCGACATCGACGCCTATGAGGTCAACGAAGCGTTCGCCTCCGTGCCCCTCGCCTGGCTCAAGCACACAGGTGCTGACCCCGAAAAGCTGAACGTCCATGGCGGCGCCATCGCCCTCGGCCATCCGCTCGGCGCCTCGGGCACCAAGCTGATGGCAACGCTGCTCGGCGTGCTCAAGGCCAAGGGCGGCAAATATGGCCTCCAGACAATGTGCGAAGGCGGCGGTGTTGCCAACGTCACGATTGTCGAACGGCTCTAGGAACATCTTCCCCCGCTTGGGCTGAGCCTGTCGAAGCCCCGTCCTTCCGCTTGCTTGCCAAGAGAAGGACAGCCCTTCGACAAGCTCAGGGCGAACGGAAAATATCAATGAAAGGACCTGCAATATGAAACTCGATTCCTCCGTATCTGCCGTCGTCACAGGCGGCGCGTCCGGCCTTGGTGCGGCCACAGCCCGCGCGCTCGCCGCCAAGGGCGTGAAGGTCGCCATCTTCGATCTGCAGACCGAAAAGGGAGAAGCCATCGCCAAGGAACTCGGCGGCGTGTTCTGCGAAGTGAACGTGACGGACGACGCCTCGGTGGACGCCGGTTTTGCCAAGGCGCGCGCCGCAATCGGTCAGGAGCGCATCCTTGTGAACTGCGCCGGCACCGGCAACGCGATCAAGACCGCCAGCCGCTCCAAGGAAGATGGTTCGATCAAGCACTTCCCGCTCGATGCGTTCAACTGGATCGTCCAGATCAACCTCGTCGGCACCTTCCGCTGCATCGCCAAGTCGGCTGCCGGCATGATGTCGCTGCCCGCCATGGAAGACGGTGAGCGTGGCGCGATCGTCAACACCGCATCGGTTGCCGCGGAAGACGGCCAGATGGGCCAGGCCGCTTATTCCGCCTCAAAGGGCGGCGTTGTCGGCATGACCCTCCCCATCGCGCGTGACCTTGCGAGCGAGAACATCCGCGTCAACACGATCCTGCCGGGCATCTTTGATACCCCGCTGCTCGCAGGCGCGCCCCAGAACGTGCGCGATGCGCTGGGTGCAACCGTGCTCAACCCGAAGCGCCTCGGCAACCCCGTGGAATATGCCAACCTTGCCATGTGCATGATTGAAAACGCCTATTTCAACGGTGAAGATGTCCGCCTCGACGGCGGCATCCGCATGGCGCCGCGTTGATCTAACTGAAAAAGAGGAGCCCCGCCTGCGTCTCGCGGGCGGGGCCTTTTCATGCCCAAACCTCTGCCCCACCGCCTCGATCCGTCGATCTATCCCGTGACCATGGTCGCGCAAACGCGCTTTCAGGACATGGACATCAACGGCCATCTCAACAACGTCGCCTTTGCGGCGCTGTTTGAAAATGCGCGGGTGCAATTGAACCGCAATGTCCGCCCCTGGGCCGACCGCCCGGAAAATGAGCGGACGATGGTGGCGGCGGTTGAGATCAATTACCTGCGCGAAGGCAACTTCCCCGCCGACGCGACAGTCTGTTCCGGCATCGGCCGCATCGGCACCTCCAGCTGGACTATTGAACAGGCCATGTTCCAAAACGGCCAGTGCATCGCGACCTGCGACACGGTCGTTGTCTGCCGGACGGACAATGAGGCGAAGCCGCTGCGGGCGGAGATTGTCGAGGGGTTGAAGGCGCAGAGGGTGAAGGAAGGGTAAGAGGCCCTACTCCGCGAAGTTCGGCTTCCGCTTTTCCATTGATGCCATCACCGCTTCCATCTGATTGGGCTTGCGGATGACCAGCACCTGCTCATCGCTTTCGGCCTGAAGCAGTTCGGCGTCGGTGGCGTCGCCCATCAGGTTGCACAGCCGTTTGGCACCGCGGATGGCGTGCGGGTTCTTGTTCGCAATCACGCGGGCAAGTTCCATCGCATGCGCGAGCGGATCATTCGACACATGCGTGGCAAAGCCCATCTCCTTGGCTTCCACACCGTTAAACTCGCGGTTGGTGTAGATCATCTCACGCAGCACATCATCGGCGACCTGCGTGCGCCACAGCGGCATGCCCGCAACGTCAGGCACAAGGCCCCACTTCATTTCCATGATGGCGATGCGCGTGTCCGGGTGGACAATGCGGATGTCAGCTGCGGCCATGATCTGGCTGCCCGCGCCAAAGGCCACACCGTGCACAGCGGCGATGACGGGCACCGGCAGTTCGCGCCAGCCCCAGGCGGCGTACTGGGCGTTATTGGCGATGCCATGCGTGCGATCGGCCAGCGATCCGCCTGCGCTGCTACCACCAGGTTCACGATCCGATTGCATGCTCGACAGGTCTAGCCCGGCGCAGAAAGCGCGGCCTTCGCCGGACAGAACAACAACGCGCAGTCCGGCCATCGCCTTGAGCGTTTCAACCGCCTCGACCAAAGCCGCCCATTGCGCACTATCCAGCGCGTTCATCTTGTCCACGCGCGTCATGCGGACATCGGCGATGCCATCTTCCAGCATGGTGATCGAAATGCGGTCGTTCATCATTCAATCCTCTCAAGAACCCTTTTGGGGTTTCATCTCTTCAGTGCGGCCTCGACCAGCGGCAGCTGATCATTGCCGAAATACATATCGGTCCCGTCCACGAAAATCGTGGGCGAGCCATAGCCGCCGCGCGCAACCAGTTCATCGGTGTTGCCACGCAGGCGGAGCTTGTTTTCATCGGTGACGGAGGCCGCACGGATCGCGGCGCCGTCAAGGCCGGCCGCATTGGCGACCGCGACGAGCACGTCCGGATCGTCGAGGTTTTCTTGGGCGCCGAAATAGCTTTCAAACGCCGCCGCCGTGAAGGTGCGCAGCGCGGCCTGATCATCTTCCAGCGCACACGCCATGCGCATGGCATTCACACTCTTGGCCGGATGGAAGACGCTCGGGAAATTCATCGAGACACCCGCCAGCCGCGCCCAGTCTGCCAGCACTTTCCAGCTGTGCTGCAGGCGCCTGTTCCCCGCATCTTCGCGCGCCGCATAGACCGCCGGATTAACGGCATTGAACACCCCGCCAACGAGGATCGGGCGCAACACCGCCTGCGCCCCTGTCCGCTCCAGCATCGGCCACAGATTGGCAAAAGCCAGCCGCGTCCAGGGGCTGGAGAGGTCAAAGAAGAACTCGACGCGCGGGCCGCTCACTTCTTGGCCTTTTCCCAATATTGGTCACGCAGCAGGCGCTTGTAGAGCTTGCCCGTATCGTGCCGCGGCAGCTCCGCCAGAAAGTCGATGCGGCGCGGGATCTTCACGCCAGAAAGCTTTTCGCGGGCATAGTCGGTCAATTCGGCGCGCAGCGCGTCATTGGCGTTGGCCATGTCGACCGGCTGGATGACGGCGATCACCTCCTCGCCCATTTCCTCATGCGGGCCACCGATGACGGCAACGTCCTGCACCTTGGGATGGGTGACGAGGTGGTTTTCGATCTCCTGCGGGTAGATGTTAACGCCACCCGAGATGATCATGAAGCTCTTACGGTCGGTGAGAAACAGATAGCCGTCCTCATCCATCCAACCCACATCGCCGAGCGTTGACCAGCCTTTGGAATTGCGGCTCGACTGCGTCTTTTCATCATCGCCGTGATATTCGAAAACGCTGTCGCTTTCGAAGAAGACCGTGCCCTCGCTGCGCGTCGGCATCTCGGTTTCATTGTCTTCCCCCATGATGTGGGCGATGCCCGTCACGGCCTTGCCGACGGTCCCGGCAACTTCCTTGTCGGCCAGACGCAGCCACTCTGCCGAGCCGACATAGGTGAAGCCATTGCCTTCGGAGCCGGCGTAATATTCTTCAAGCACCGGCCCCCACCAGTCGATCATCGCGCGCTTGACCGGCATCGGGCATGGCGCGGCCGCATGGATCGCGCAGTTGAGGGACGAGGTGTCGTACTTCTTCCGAACGTCCTCGGGCAGCTTGAGCATGCGCACGAAATGCGTCGGCACCCACTGGCTGCACGTCGCCTTGTACTTTTCGATCGCGGCGAGCGCGCCTTCGGCGTCGAACTTCTTCATCATGACGACCGTGCCGCCAATCTTATGCACCGTCATCGACCAGCGCAGCGGGGCGGCGTGATAGAGGGGGGCGGGCGAAAGATAGACACTGTCCGGCGTGAAACGGAACAGGCCCATAGCGAGCGCCACAAGGCTGTTGGTCTGATCAATAGCGGGGTCTTCCGGCAGCGGAATGCGCACACCCTTGGGTCGACCCGTTGTACCCGACGAATAGAGCATGTCCACGCCCGCGCGTTCATCCGGCACAGGCTCTGCCGGCATGGTGGCCACGGCGTCCTCGAATGACCCATAGCCCTCAACCGGACCACCGAGCGAATAGCGCTCCACCTGCGTCGACAGGAGCGCGGCGGCACCCGAAAGCGCGCCCGAAATCACGAAAATCTTCGCGCCTGAATTTTCAAGGATATAGTCGGTCTCATCCTGCGTCAGTCTGGACGAGATACAGACATAACGCAGCCCGGCGCGCTGGGCGCCCCAAGTGAGGCTGTAATAATCCGGCGTGTTCTCCAGCATGAAGGCGACCACATCTTCGTGGCCCAACCCGCGCTGGCGGAAAAACTGCGCCACTTTGTTCGAGGCGTCATCGAGTTGGCGGTAGGTGCGGGTTTCGCCCGTTTCTGCGACGATGATGGCCGGTTTATCCGGATTGGATTGAGCGTGAACAAAGGGATGCATAACGGATGACAGTCCTCTCTCGAATTTTTTTCGATTCTTTATGCTTTACGTTTACGTTAGGCCCAAAGAGAAAAGCAACTGGCGTCCTTCATAGGGACAGCCTGAACGAACGGAGTTAAGCGCGGCGCATGAATGAGTTTCCGCCCGAATTTGATCCGGCACGTCTGATCCAGACCATGTCGAAAAATGGCCATAACAAGTTGATCGGAACGCGTTATCACGGACATGGCGAGGGCTGGTGTGAGCTCGCTTTGCCCTATAGCGAGACGTTGGTGACCGATACCGCCACAGGCATCCTTGCCTCGGGACCGATCTTCACGTTGATGGATATGGCGACCAGCCTGTCGATCTGGCTGAAAACAGGCACCTTCCAGCCACAGGCCACGCTCGATCTACGAATCGATTATCTTCGCCCCGCACGACCCGGCAACACCGTGATCGGGCATGGCGAATGCTATCACGTCACGAAATCCATCGCCTTCATCCGGGGTCACGCCCATGATGGAGACCCCGACAAGCCGATCGCCCATGTGGCCGGCACCTATTTCTTCACGGCAAGCGCATGAAAACATCTTTTTCGCCCTACGCCCAAACCATGGGCTTTGAAGAGCAACGCGACGCAGACGGACGCTTGGTGATCGCCATGCCCTATAGCGACGGCGTGCGCGGTCGCCCCGGCTTTGTCCATGGAGGTGCGCTCGCCGGACTTCTCGAAACCATCGCCTATGCGACGCTGTCAGAAGCGCTGGGGGAGGATGACCGCCCCCTCATCAAACCCGTCAACGTCACCGCCACCTATATGCGCGGCGCTGTCGAAGTGACGACCTATGCGCGGGCGACCATCGAGCGACTGGGCAAGCGGATTGCCAATATTGAAGCCATCGCCTGGCAGGATGATATCAACAAGCCGGTGGCGATGGCCCAGATCAACGTGATGCTCGACCGAAGCCGGGGTTAGGCCTTCTTCCAGACACTACGCGCCCAGAGCAGGATCGCGACGCAAACCGCTTCAATCACCATCGGCGGCGTGCCGCCCGGTGCGGGGCCATCAAGGGCAATCGAGACGATGCGGCCAAGAAGCGCAATGCCGAAGAGCAAAGCGGCCCCGACCGCCGCTGAGCCGGAGCGCTTCCAGACGGCATAGCCACACAGGATGCCAATTGTCAGGAAGAAGGACCCGAAGTCCGCCCGCACGCTGACGCGTCCGATAAGGTTCGATGCCTCGACAGCGCCCTGAAGACCGAAAGTGGCGACCTGCGTTTCCAGATTCAGCCAGAAGCCAGCGCCCATTGCGCCAAAAAACAGCGCCATGATGCCAACCAAAACCCGTGCGACCATATTCATGTCATCCCCCCCTTATGCGTCGAGGCCCGGCGAACCGATATTGGCGTGCGCCACGCCGCCGTCGACGGTGATGGTATCGCCCACCACATAGTTGCCGGCGTTACTGGCGAGGAAGATCGCCGCTGCCGCCATGTCTTCTGCAACCCCAATCCGCTTGTTCGGGATATTCTGGGCCACGGCATCCGCATGATCGCGCGCGGCGCGGTTCATATCCGACGCAAAGGCGCCCGGCGCGATGGCCGTGACGTTGATCTGGTCCTGCACCAGACGTGCCGCCATGCGCTTGGTGAGATAGAGGATCGCCGCCTTGGACGCGTGATAGCTGTACGTTTCCCAAGGGTTCAACCGGATGCCGTCAATCGACCCGATGTTGATGACCTTGGCCGGCTGCCCCTTGGAGGCGGCGGCCTTCAATTGCGGATAAAGCGCCTGTGTCAGGAAGAAGGGACCCTTGACGTTGAGGTCCATGACCTTGTCCCAACCCACTTCGGGGAAGTCCTCAAACGGGGCGCCCCAGGCAGCGCCCGCATTGTTGACGAGGATGTCGAGCTTCTCTTCGCGTTCAGCAAAAGCCGCCGCTAGCGCCTTGCAGCCCTCGACCGAGGAGACATCCATCGGCAGCGGGATGCAGTTCGGCCCAAGCTCAGCCGCTGTTTCATTGCACGAGTCCGCCTTGCGCGACGTGATGTAGACCTTCGCCCCTTGCGCGATGAAGCCTTCGGCAATGTGTTTACCGAGGTTCTTCGACCCGCCGGTGATCAGCGCCACACGGCCCTCAAGCGAAAACAGCTTTGTAATATCCATCATCAATATCCGTTCATCTTCGCCAGCTTGTCGGCGTGGAAATAAAGGTCGCCAAACACTTCGTTCAGCGCACGGTCCCGCTTCATGTAGAGGCCGATGTCATAGGCATCGGTCATACCCATGCCGCCATGCATCTGCACGCCTTCACGCACCGCAAGGTTGGTGGACTTGGCCGCTTTCGCCTTGGCGGCCGAGACGAACATCTCACCGCGCGGATCGCCATCGTCGAGCATCTGCTGTGCCTTGAGCACAATCGAGCGCGCGCCTTCCATCTCCCCATAGAGATGCGCGGCGCGGTGCTGGAGCGCCTGAAACTCACCGATGACTTTCCCAAACTGCTTGCGCTGTTTGATATAGTCAAACGTCATATCCATCGCGCCGGTGCCGACGCCAACCAGCTCCGCCGAAGCGCCTAGTCGCCCGGCGTTGAGCAGTGCTGTAAGGGGCGCCCAACCGGCATCGACTTCACCGATAACGGCATCGGCATCGACCTGCACGCCGTCCAAAGTGATGCGCGCCGACATGGACGAATCCACCAGACGATCAGCTTCAGCCGTGAGGCCACCGGCATCGCGCGGAACGGCAAACAGGGTGATACCCGCTTCTTCGCCAGCCGCCCCTGCCGTGCGCGCAGAGACGAGCAGCAAGTCCGCCAGATGGCCATGGACGACAAAGGTCTTGGCACCGGTCAGCTTAAAGCCATTGCCCGAACGTTCCGCCTTGAGGGCGGTCGCCGCCGGATTGTGCTTCTTACCTTCCTCCAGCGCGAGACCGATCACCGCCTCACCGCCCGCGATCTTAGGGAACCATTGCGCGCGCATGTCGGCACTTGCGGATTTCAGAGCTTCAACGGCGGCAACTGCGGTCGACAGGAAGGGCGACGCCGTCAGGTTGCGGCCAATTTCTTCAAGCACGATGCCAGCTTCCACATGGCCAAGGCCAAGCCCGCCTTCCGCTTCGGGAATGAGGATGCCGTTCAGGCCCATCTCTGCAAATTGCGACCAGAGATCGCGCGCAAAACCGGTGGCGTCGCTGCTGTCCCGCAAAGAGCGGAGCTGCTTAATCGATCCGTTTTCGGCAAGGAAAGGCGCAACGCTGTCTTTCAGCATCGCCTGATCTTCAGTGTGGTAAAGTCCCATGGATCAGGCCCCCGGCATTTCGAGAATGCGTTTGGAGACGACGTTGAGCATGACTTCGCTCGTCCCGCCTTCGATGCTGTTGGCCTTGGTGCGCAGCCAAGCACGCGGACGGGCGCCGCGATTGGTGCGGGCACTTTCCCATTCGAGCGCATCGGAGCCACCGGCCGCCATCACGATTTCGTGACGCTTTTTGTTCAGCTCGGTCCCAACATATTTCATGAGGTTGGAATAAGCAGGGTGCGCCCGACCCGTCTTCCATTCATCCATGAAGCGTTCGGAATGGGCGCGGAAGGCGAGGTTTTCGACCTCGAACATCGCCATTTCAGCCCGCAGCACAGGGTTGTCGTTGAGCACGTCCGCGTAGAAGGAGCCGAGCGAGGCCATGCCGCCATCGCCGCCCATCCCGGAAATCATCTCGCGCTCATGCCCGAGCAGATATTTGGCAACATCCCAACCGCGGTTCAGCTCGCCAACGATCTGGTGCTTGGGCACGGCCACATTGTCGAAGAAGGTTTCGCAGAAGGGCGAGGCGCCGGAGATCAGCAGGATCGGCTTGGTCGTCACGCCAGGTGTCGTCATGTCGAACAACAGGAAGCTGATGCCGTGATACTTGTCTTCCTTGTTGGTGCGGACGAGGCAGAAGATCCAGTCGGCCTTGTCGGCATAGCTGGTCCAGATTTTCTGTCCGTTGACGACCCAATGATCGCCTTTGTCTTCACCGAACGTCTGGAGCGAGACGAGGTCGGAGCCGGAGCCGGGCTCCGAATAGCCCTGACACCAGCGGATTTCACCGCGCGCGATCTGCGGCAGATAATGCAGCTTTTGTTCTTCGGTGCCAAACTTCAAAAGTGCGGGGCCAAGCATCCAAATGCCGAAGCTGTTGAGCGGAGACCGGCAATTGAGCTTTGCCATTTCTTGGCGCAGTGCCTTGGTCTGTTCTGCCGAGAGTCCGCCTCCGCCATAAGCTTCTGGCCAGTCAGGCACAGTCCAGCCCTTGGCGGCCATGACATCCAGCCATTGCTTTTGCGCCGGCGACGAAAACACCCAGTTGCGTCCACCCCAGCACACATCATCATCCCCCTTGACGGGCTGGCGCATTTCAGGCGGGCAATTCGCTTCTAACCAAGAACGGGCTTCCTTCCGGAAGGTGTCGAGATCTGTCATCATCGTCTCCTATTTCTGGTGTCCTGTCTAAGTCGGCAGCGCGGCTTTACGCAAGCGTCAACTGCCACATCCTGCTTTCCGTAGCGGAAGTTTCGAACGCGTTGACCAAGCCGCTTCCGCCAGACAGGATGATGCTCAAAGACATAGGAGAGAGACATGAGATTCGCAGGCAAAACGGTCGTCATTACAGGTGCGGCATCCGGCATTGGCAAGGCGACCTGCCTTCTCTTTGCATCCGAAGGCGCGACCGTCATTGCAGGTGACATTGACGCGGCAGGCGGCGAGGAACTGGCCGCGACCTCCAATGGCAAAATTTTCTTCAAGCGCACCGACGTCTGCAACACCGCCGACATCAAGGCGCTGATGGACTTTGCAGCCGAAAAGACCGGTGGCATCGACGTCGTGTTCAACAATGCCGGCGCCGGTGGCGACAAGGCGCCGATCGAGGAGATCGACCCCGAAGGCTGGGACCGGACGATGAACCTGCTCCTGCGCTCGGTCGCCATGGGCGTGCGCTATGCCGTGCCGCACATGATCGGCCGCGAAGGCGCTGCCATCGTCAACACCGCAAGCGTCGCAGGCCTTGGGGCTGGCTATTCACCGACGGCTTATGCGGTTGCCAAAGGCGCCGTCATCCACCTGACAAAGGTCGGCGCGACTGATTTGGCCAAACACAATATCCGCATGAATGCGATCTGCCCCGGCTTCATCCAGACGAACATCTTTGCGTCGTCGATGGACGTGCCAGAGGAGAAGCGCGACGAAGCCAACAAGATCATCTGGGAAATTGCGAACCACACCCAACCGGTGAAGCGCGGCGGCCGCCCCGACGACATTGCGAACATGGTCGCCTTCCTCGCCTCGAAAGAAGCAGGCTTCATTACAGGCGCGCACTTCGTCGTCGATGGCGGCATCACCACCGGCCAGCCGCATAGCTGGAACCCAGATGCACCCGGCCTGTTCGACGCCTTGCAGGCCTATGTGGATGCGCCGCAAGGATGAGCACCCCAGTTGAGGACAAGCTTCCGCTCCGGCTGAAGCTCGTCCACGGCATGGGCAGCATTGCCTATGGCGTAAAAGACAACGGCTTTTCGACCTTCCTCCTCCTGTTTTACAATCAGGTGTTGGGGCTGGAGGCGACGTTGGTTTCAGCAGCGCTCATGCTCGCGCTGTTCATCGACGCGTTTATCGACCCCATTGTCGGGCATATGAGCGATCGGACCTATACGCGCTGGGGCAAGCGCCTGCCCTGGCTTTACATCGCGTCCGTACCGCTCGGCTTTGCCTGGCTGTTGCTCTGGTCCCCGCCGGAAGGCGCGCATGGGCACATCTTCCTTTATCTCGTCTCCACGGCCGTTCTGGTCCGCGCGCTCGTCTCCTGCTGCGAAGTCCCGTCCGTTGCGCTCGTGCCTGAATTGACGCGCGATTATGATGAGCGGACCGGGCTGATGCGGTTCCGCTACCTCTTTGCTTGGGGTGGCGGGTTGTTGATGCTGTTTCTGGCTTATGGTGTGTTTCTTAAGCCCGATGCGGGACATGCCGTTGGCCAGCTCAACCCAGAAGGTTATTGGAATTACGGACTATTCGGCGGGCTGCTCATTGCGCTGACTGTGCTGTTGTCGGCGGCGGGGCAACACAAGCGGATGGCGCGTCTACCCGATGCCCGCCCGGTCCCGACGAGTGTCGGCCATGCCTTTGGAGAAATCAAAGGATCGCTCTCCAATCGCGCTTTCCTCATTTTTGCCTTGGCCGCAGGCCTCGCTGTCATCAGCCAGGGCACGACCTTCTCAATTTCCAATTACCTCTATCTCTATGTCTGGCAGTTCAACCAGACCGCGTTCGGCTTTTATCCCGTTGTGCTTTTCTTGAGCGTGGTCGCCGCGTTCTTCCTCGTCATTCCGCTCAACCGCAGGTGGGACAAGCCACATACCGCCGCTTACGCCGCGATCGCCGGTGTGGTCTTATGGGTCGCCCCGTTTCTGCTGCGGTTGGTTGATCTCTGGCCGGAGATTGGGTCAACGGCCTCGACGTTGGGGGTGTTTGCCTTCTTCTTCCTTGCCAACGCCCTTGGAGTGACGGTGATGATTTCCGCCTCATCGATGATCGCGGACATTGTCGAAGACGCACAGGTCAAGACCGGCAGACGCACCGAAGGCATTTTCTTCGCCGGCAATTTCTTCATCCAGAAGTGTGCAACAGGCGTCGGCATCTTCATTTCCGGCATGATCATCAGCTGGGCGGGGCTTTCGACACAGACAGCCCCCAGCGCTGTTGCGCCAGAGGTGATTGACCGGCTGACCACCGCCTACATCATCATGGTGGCGGTGCTTGCCGTGCTTTCCGCCCTTGTTTTTTCGCGCTTTCCCATCCGCCGTGATGACCATGAAGCACGCGTGCGCCAGCTTGCCGCTGCGGCAAGTTTAAAAGGCGATTGAAGGGGCTGGAAAACCACTCCGAAAGCTGACAGTGACGTAAACGTAAACATAGAAGAGGACGACTCAGATGGACTTCACCCTCACCGAGCGCGAGAGCTATTGGCGTGACCGCGTTAAAAATCACATCGATCAGTATATCCGCCCACGGGTGAAGGATTATTACGCGGAACAGGCCACCGGCGAGCGCTGGAAAGTTCTCCAAGTCATTGAAGAGGAAAAGAAGCGCGCCAAGGCCGCCGGCATCTGGAACCTCTTCATGCCCCCCGTCGGCGCCAACCCGCATGTCGACACCACGGTCGAATTTGACGGCCCGATGCTGACCAACGTCGAATATGCCTTGTGCGCCGAAGAAATGGGCCGCGTCGGCATGTCGTCGGAAATCTTCAACTGCGCAGCCCCTGACACGGGCAATATGGAAGTGCTCAACCGCTACGGCACAGCCGAGCAAAAGAATCAGTGGCTGATCCCGCTGATGAACGGTGAAATCCGCTCTGCCTTCCTGATGACCGAGCCGTTTGTCGCCTCATCCGATGCCACGAACATCGAAACGCGCATTACGCGCGATGGCGATCATTATGTCATCAACGGACGCAAATGGTGGTCTTCCGGTCTGGGTGACCCGCGCTGCAAGATCGCAATTGTCATGGGCAAGACTGATCTCGGCGCCAAGCGCCATCAGCAACAATCGCAGATCCTGATGCCTGTCGACACGCCCGGTGTGAACATCCTGCGCCATCTGCCTGTCTTTGGATATGACGATGCACCGCATGGCCATATGGAAGTCGAACTGAAGGACGTCCGCGTTCCGGCCGAAAACATTCTCTATGGCGAAGGCCGTGGCTTTGAAATCGCGCAGGGCCGACTTGGGCCGGGCCGTATCCACCACTGCATGCGCACCATCGGCGTCGCCGAAGAAGCGCTTGAAAAGATGTGCCGCCGCCTCACCAGCCGCGTCGCCTTTGGCAAGACCATTGCCGAACAGACCGTCTGGCATGAGCGCATTGCCCGCGCCCGTATCGATCTGGAAATGACACGTCTGCTCTGCCTCAAAGCCGCGCAGATGATGGACACAGTCGGCAACAAGGCCGCCGCGGCCGAAATCGCCATGATCAAGGTGCAGGCGCCGAATATGGCGCTCAAGATCATCGACGATGCCATTCAGGCGCATGGCGGTGGTGGTGTTTCCGAAGACTATGGTCTGGCATCGGCCTGGGCGCATCAGCGCACCCTGCGTCTCGCTGACGGTCCGGATGAAGTCCACAACCGCTCCATCGCCCGGCTTGAGCTTGGCAAATATGGCGCGGAACGTCCGCACGAAGTGTCGTCGGGCGATCTGGCTGCAACACGATGAAGGCCGCGGTCCTCATCCAGCCGGGTAGCCCGTTGGAGATCGAAGAGCTTTCGATCTCCAATCCCGGCCCGCACGAAGTCCTGATCCGGACGGCCGCCTGCGGGCTGTGCCATTCGGACCTTCACTTCATCGACGGCGCGTATCCGCATCCGCTTCCGGCTGTTCCCGGCCATGAAGCCGCAGGGATTGTCGAAGCCGTCGGCAGCGAAGTCCGCACCGTCAAGGTCGGCGATGCTGTCGTCACCTGCCTGTCGGCCTTCTGCGGACATTGCGAGTATTGCGTCACCGGACGCATGTCGCTCTGCCTTGGTGGGGAAACGCGTCGCAGCCCGAAAGATGCGCCGCGCCTGAGCCGTGCGGACGGTTCGGTGGTCAATCAGATGCTCAACCTGTCAGCCTTTGCTGAACAGATGCTCATCCACGAACATGCCTGTGTGAAGATTGATCCGGACATGCCGCTGGACCGTGCGGCCGTCATCGGCTGCGCTGTGACAACGGGTGCCGGCGCTATCTTCAATGCCTGCAAACTGACGCCGGGTGAAACCGTCACGGTCGTCGGATGCGGCGGCGTCGGCTTGGCCACGATCAACGCCGCAAAGATTGCAGGGGCTGGACGCATTATCGCTGCCGACCCCATCCCTGAAAAGCGGGCGCTTGCGCTTAAGCTTGGGGCAACCGACGTCATCGACGCGACCGCCGAAGGCGCTGCCGCGCAGATCATCGAAATGACCAAGGGCGGCGTTGACCATGCGATTGAAGCGGTTGGGCGTCCAGCCTCCGCCAATCTGGCCGTCAGCGTGCTGCGGCGCGGCGGAACGGCCACGATCCTCGGCATGATGCCGCTGACTGAAAAGGTCGGCCTGTCCGCGATGGATCTGTTGTCGGGCAAGAAGCTACAGGGTGCAATCATGGGCGGCAACCGCTTCCCCGTGGACATCCCGCGTCTGGTTGATTTCTACCTGCGCGGCCTGCTCGATCTCGACAGCATCATTGCGGAGACGATCCCGCTGTCGGGCATCAACGAGGGCTTTGAAAAGATGAAAAAGGGCGATTCCGCAAGAAGCGTGATCGTATTTGATCAATGACCGAAGCGATGGACGCACAGACCGCATTCTCCGGCGTGACGAAGGCCGAAGGTGCGGACGCGCTTGACGAGGCAAAGCTCACGGCATGGATGACGGAAAACGTCGCCGGATTTGAAGGCCCGCTAGAGGTCTTCAAATTCGCCGGTGGCCAATCCAACCCGACCTATCGCATCAACGCGAAGAGCGGGTCTTACGTGCTGCGCCGCAAGCCGCTTGGCCAGTTGCTACCCAGCGCCCATGCGGTGGACCGGGAATTCAAGGTGATCGCAGGGCTTCACCCCACCGGCTTTCCGGTGGCCAAGCCTTATGGCCTGTGCACCGATGACAGCGTAATCGGCAGCTGGTTCTATGTCATGAGCATGGTGGAAGGCCGGACGATCTGGGATGGCGCCATGCCCGGCGCAACGCCTGAATTCCGCCGCGCGACCTATGAAGCGATGATCGACACGCTGGCTGCGCTGCACAACACCCGCATCGAGGCCGCAAACCTCAACGATTTCGGTAAGCCCGGCAATTATTTCGGCCGTCAGGTTGATCGGTGGACCAAGCAGTACCGGCTGTCCGAAACTGAGCATATGCCAGTGATGGAACGCCTCATCGAATGGCTGCCCGCGACCCTGCCTGAACAGACGCGCACTTCGGTGGTCCATGGGGACTACCGCATCGACAACATGATCTTCGCGCCTGAAGAGGCCAAGGTGATTGCGGTGCTCGACTGGGAATTATCGACGCTGGGCGATCCGCTGTCTGACTTCACCTATGTCGCCATGGCGTGGGTGACGGACAATGGCGGCCGTTCCGGCGTGCAGGATCTGGACCGCAAGGCACTTGGCATCCCTGAACTCGACGAGATGGTCGAACGCTATTGCGCGGCAACCGGGCGGGACGGCGTACCGGACATGAACTGGTACTTCGCCTATAACTTCTTCCGTCTGGCGGGCATCATTCAGGGCATCAAGAAGCGCGTCATCGACGGCACGGCCAATTCCGCGCATGCCAAAACCATGTCGGAACGTGTGTTGCCGCTGGCCGAAGCAGCTTGGGATTTCGCTGTCAAAGCAGGCGCTAAATAACGATAAAAGGAGAGAGCCATGTCGCTGTTTGACATGACCGGACAAGTCGCGCTCATCACGGGCTCGTCACGCGGGATTGGCAAGGCCATTGCCGAGGAAATGGCCGTGCACGGCGCAAAGGTTGTCATTTCCAGCCGCAAGCAGGATGCCTGCGATGCAGTGGCCGCCGAAATCAACGCCCGTCACGGCGCAGGCACCGCCATTGCCGTGGCTGCTAATATTTCGGCGAAGGACGCGCTTCAGAACCTTGTCGATGAAACGCGCAAAGCCTTTGGTAAAGTGACAGCGCTTGTCTGCAATGCCGCATCCAACCCCTATTATGGCCCGGCGGCCGGGATTGCGGATGATCAATTCCGCAAGATCATGGACAACAACATCCTGTCCAACCACTGGCTGATCAACATGGTTGCGCCGGAAATGATGGAACGCGGCGAAGGCTCCGTCACGATTGTCTCGTCCATCGGCGGGCTCAAGGGCTCAACCGTCATTGGCGCCTATTGCATCTCCAAAGCCGCCGACATGCAGATGGCGCGGAACATGGCGGACGAATATGGGCCAAAGGGCGTGCGGGTGAACTGCATCGCGCCGGGCCTGATCCGCACCGACTTTGCCAAGGCACTGTGGGAAAATCCGGACACCTTGGCCCGGTCCACAGCCCGGTCCCCGCTGCGCCGCATTGGCGAACCGGAAGAAATTGCAGGCGCTGCTGTATTCCTCGCCTCGCGCGCCGGGGCATTCACCACGGGCCAGACCTTCGTCATCGACGGCGGCCAGACGATTAGCGGAGGTTGATATGAGCGCACTGACAGGCAAAGTTGCCATCATCACAGGGGCCGGTTCGGGCATTGGCCGCGCGTCTGCGCTGCGTTTTGCAGCCGAAGGCGCAAAGCTCGTTCTGGGTGACAAGACCGAAGCTGTTCACGAAACAGCCCAGATGGTGAAGGATGCGGGCGGCTCTGCGACCGCGCTCCAGATCGACGCTGGCGTTGAGGCGGACGTCCAAAAGATCGTGAAGACAGCGATTGAAACCTATGGCGACCTCCACGTCGCCTTTGCAAATGCCGGCATTTCCGGCGGCATGGCCGGCATCTTTGACCTGACACCAGAAGAATGGTCAGAAATCCTGCGCGTGAACCTCATCGGCCCTTGGCTGATGGTGAAGCATGCGGGCCAGGCGATGATGGACGGCGGCAAGGGTGGCTCAATCATCCTCACGGCCAGCGTCGCGGGCATCCGCTCCGGCGCCGGTGGCCCTGCCTATTCCGCGTCCAAGGCAGGCGTCATCAATCTCGCCATGGTCTCAGCTCAGCAGATGTCGGAAACCGGCGTGCGCGTGAACGCGATCTGCCCCGGCCTGACCGAAACCGGCATGACGAAGCCGACCTTCGACTATGCGCGCGACAAGGATGTGATGCACAAGGTCGGCCGCTTGAACCCGCTGCGCCGCGCCGCGCAGCCGGACGAGTTGGCCAATGTCGCCCTGTTCTTGGCCTCTGATCAGGCGAGCTATGTCAACGGGCAGGCGATTGCCGTGGATGGTGGGCTCTCCAGCTCGCACCCCGTCACGCGTCAGCTCACCGGTCAGACCGCGGTCTGATATGTTGCAGGCGATCAACCCGACTGAACTCGGCTTCCTGCCCGACCGCCTCGACCGCATCGGCACGTTCATCCAGAAGAAGTATCTGGATACCGGGCTGCTGCCCCATGGGTCTCTCCTGATCGGGCGCGGCGATGAAATCGCTTATCTCTGGAACTCCGGCGTCGAACAGGATGCAATCTTCCGCATTGCGTCCATGACGAAGCCAGTGACCTCGATCGCGCTGATGCAACTCGTGGAACAAGGTCTGATCGCGCTGTCGGATCCGGTGGCGACCTACATTCCTGAGTTCAAAGATTTGGGTGTGTTCGTGGGCGGGGGCGGCAACACGCCGTTCATGACCCGCCCGCTCGCCTCGCCGCTGCGGGTTGTTGATCTGCTGCGGCACACCGCCGGCTTCACTTACGGCTTTCAGGAAATGAGCAATGTCGACGCGGCTTACCGCAAGTCAGATGTCGAAAACTGGTCAAAGTTTGACAATGATGACGTCGTCAACATCTTGAAGGACATCCCGCTGGAATTTGATCCCGGGACAGGCTGGCATTATTCGCTGGCGACTGACCTCGTCGGCATCATCGTCGCGCGCATTTCAGGTATGTCGCTGGGGGACTATTTCCAGAAGAACATCTTCGGCCCGCTGGAGATGCACGACACGACGTTCCTTGTTCCTGCAGACAAAGCCCATCGCATTCCGCCCGCCTATGTCTGGCACCCGGTTGAAAAGATGAAACCGTTCGACAAGCCCGGCGCCGAGAGCGGCTGGGCACGGCCGCGCAAGTTTGATTCCGGCGGCGGCGGACTCGCCTCAACGGTTTCTGATTATCACCGCTTCTGCCGGATGCTCCTCAATGGCGGTGCGCTCGATGGCCAGCAGATCATCGGTCCCAAGACGCTCGACCTGATGACCGCCAACCATCTGCCCGGCGGGGGTGACCTGACCCAGCATTCCAAATCGCTGTTCAGCGAAGTGGAAAATGCGGGCATCGGCTTTGGCCTTGGCTTTGCCTGCAACATTGATCCTGCCGCGACCACCATCGCCGGATCAAAGGGCGAATTTTACTGGGGCGGCATGTTTTCAACCGCCTTCACGATCGACCCGGTTGAACACATCACTATGGTCTTCATGACCCAGTTGATGCCGTCGACCACTTATCCCATCCGGCGTGAAATCCGCACGATGATGTACGCGGCGCTCGCCGCATAGAAACTGGAGCCTGACATGCAATCCGTTACCACCGAACGTCATGACGACGTCCTTGTCGTCATCGTCAACAATCCACCCGTCAACGCGCTCTCTTGGCACGTGCGCCAAGGTCTGAAGGACAGCTTCGAGGCCGGCATCGCCGATGATGGCGTGAAGGCCATTGTCCTGCGTTGCGATGGCGCGACCTTCATCGCGGGTGCCGACATCACCGAGTTCGGGAAAGCCCCGCAGGGTCCCGACTTCAATGCTGTGCTCAACATGATCGAGCTGGCGCCAAAGCCCGTCGTCGCCGCCATTCATGGCACGGCGCTTGGCGGCGGGTTGGAGACAGCCCTCGTCTGCCATTACCGCGTCGCGGTTCCCTCAGCAAAGCTCGGCGTGCCCGAGGTCAAGCTTGGCCTATTGCCGGGTGCCGGTGGCACGCAGCGCCTTCCGCGCGTCGTCGGCATTGATGCGGCGGCCATGATGGTCTCATCAGGCGACCCCCTTCCCGCAGCTAAAGCTCAAGAAATGGGCCTCGTTGACGCACTCGCGGGCGAAGATAGCCTTGCCGCAGACGCCATCGCCTTTGCCCAGGACGCCATCGCCAAGGGGCCACGCCCCACGCGCGACCGCCCCATCACCGGCGATACCGGTGCCATCGAAAAGCTGAAGGCCGCCAACGCCCGCAAGTGGAAGGGCTTTGACGCCCCTTATGCCAACCTTGCCTGTGTTGAAGCAGCCACGCGCCTGCCCTTTGAAGAGGGCATGATGTTTGAACGCACCGAATTCATGAAGCTCATGGGCGGCAGCCAGTCTGCAGCACAGCGCCACATGTTCTTTGCCGAACGTCAGGCCGCCAAGATTGATGGCCTGCCCAAGGACACGCAGCTGCGCGCCATCAAGAAGGTCGGCGTCATTGGCGCAGGCACCATGGGTGGTGGCATCAGCATGAACTTCCTGGTGGCGGGTATCCATGTCACCATCGTGGAAATGGCGCAGGACGCGCTCGACCGCGGCGTTGGCGTGATCCGCAAGAATTACGAAGCCTCGGCTGCCAAGGGCCGCTTCACGACAGACAAGGTCGAAGCGATGATGGGCCTGCTCACGCCCAGCCTGAGCTTTGATGACCTCGCCGATTGCGACCTCGTGATCGAAGCCGTCTATGAAAGCATGGACGTCAAGAAGGATGTGTTCGGCAAACTCGACACCATTGTGAAGCAAGGCGCTATCCTCGCCTCAAACACATCCTATCTCGACGTGAATGAGATTGCGGCGGCCACCAAGCGGCCTGCCGACGTGCTCGGCATGCACTTCTTCTCACCCGCCAATGTGATGAAGCTGCTTGAAGTTGTGCGCGGCGATGCAACGGCGCCTGATGCGCTCGCAACCGTCATGGCATTGTCCAAGAAGATCGGGAAGGTCGCTGTGGTCGCGGGCGTCTGCCACGGCTTTATAGGCAACCGGATGCTGTCACAGCGGCAGAACCCGGCCAACCAGCTGCTGCTGGAAGGCGCCACCCCGGCGCAGATCGACAAGGTCCACACCGACTTCGGCATGCCCATGGGTCCATTCCAGATGGCGGATCTCGCCGGGCTCGACATTGGTTGGCATCGTGATCCATCACGCATCGAAACACTGCGCGATGCCCTGTGTGCCGCCGGTCGCTTCGGCCAGAAGAACGGCAAGGGCTTTTACGATTATGACGAGAAGCGCAACGGCACGCCGAGCGCCGAAGCACTGGCCATCATCGAAGAATTCCGGGCAACGTCCAATCTCGCCAAGCGCGAGATTACCGATCAGGAAATCATCGAGCGTACACTCTATCCCATGGTCAATGAGGGCTATAAAATCCTCGAAGAAGGCAAGGCCCAGCGCGCATCGGACATCGATGTCGTCTGGATCTATGGCTATGGCTGACCCGTCTATCGCGGCGGCCCCATGTTCTGGGGTGATCTGGAAGGTGCGGCGAAGATCGTCGAAGCGCTGGAACGCCACGGCGTGGCTGTTGCCGAAAGCCTGAAGGCGAAGGCCTGACACGAAATCGGGCCTGACAGCCCTTGAGTGAATCCCCGCGCTGGCCTACGGCGCGGGGCATCCACCCGACCGGAGAACATCATGAGTGAGAATGTCGCAGCGGACGAACTTCGTCTGCTGATCGAGCGTATTGAACGCCTTGAAGAAGAGAAAAAGGGCATCGCGGACGATATTCGCGACGTCTATTCCGAAGCCAAAGCCCGCGGTTATGACGGAAAGATCATGCGTCAGATCGTCCGCTTGCGGAAAATGGAAGCGCATGACCGCGCGGAAATGGAAGCAATTCTCGATACATACAAGGCAGCGCTCGGCCTCGACTGATCGGTCTTGCATCAACGGGCGGCCCGCCGGTATTTAACGCATCCATTATAAGGAGACGTGCAATGCTGGTTTCTACCACGAGTGTGATCGAAGGCCGCCCGGTGAAGGACTATCTGGGCGTTGTGACCGGTGAGGTGATCGTCGGCGCGAACATCTTCAAGGATCTGTTCGCCGGGATTCGCGATATCGTCGGTGGGCGTTCGGGATCGTATGAATCGACACTGCGCGATGCACGGGCCACAGCGCTGGAAGAATTGCAGGCCGAGGCCAAGGCGCTCGGTGCAGACGCCGTGATTGGTGTCGATCTGGATTATGAAACGCTGGGCCAAGGCGGCACCATGTTGATGGTCACCGCGTCTGGCACAGCCGTTAAATTGGGATAAGTTACGGATATGGCAGGTCATTCCAAATTTAAAAACATCATGCACCGCAAGGGCGCGCAGGACAAAAAACGGTCCGCAGCCTTTTCGAAGCTCTCCCGCGAAATCACCGTCGCGGCCAAGATGGGCCTGCCTGATCCAGATGCGAACGCGCGGCTCCGCGCCGCCGTTCTTGCCGCGCGTGCCCAGTCCATGCCCAAGGACAATATCCAGCGCGCCATCGACAAGGCGAGCGGGACCGACAGCGATAACTACGAAGAAATTCGCTACGAAGGCTATGGCCCCGGCGGCACCGCGATCATCGTCGAAGCCCTGACTGACAACCGAAACCGCACCGCCACCAACGTCCGCACCGCTTTCTCCAAGAATGGCGGCAACCTCGGCACGGCAGGCTCAGTTAGCCACGGCTTCGACCGGCTGGGCCTCATCGAATATGGCGCTGGCGCGGGCGACGCGGACAAGGTGTTTGAAGCGGCACTCGATGCGGGTGCGGACGATGTTGAGTCTTCGGAAGATGGCCACTCGATCTGGACCTCTATTGAAAACCTCCACCCCGTCGCCAAGGCGCTCGAAGGCGCCCTTGGTGATCCTGAAGGCGTCAAGCTCGCCTGGAAGCCCACGATCATGGTCGCCGTCAGCGAAGATGACGCGGGCAAGCTCCTGAAGATGATTGACGCGCTGGAAGAAGATGACGACGTCCAGACCATCTGGGGCAACTACGATGTGTCCGACGAAATCATGGAGAAACTGGGCTGATAGAGAGAGCCCCTCTCCTTTAGGGGAGGGGTTGGGGTGGGGACGATGGTGCAACCTTCTGAAATGTCGCAGCGTGCCAGCGAACTCAGAAACAGCCCCACACCTTTTGAAAAAATCCTCTGGAAACATCTCAGCCGTTCTCAGCTCGGCAGCTTCAAGTTCCGGCGCCAACATGTAATCGGCAATTTCATTGTCGACTTCTTCTGCCCCACCAAAGGCCTCGTGATTGAGGTCGATGGCGACACTCACAAAATCCCACAAGACGATAAAAGGGATATGACGCTCCGCGCAGAAGGCTTTGACGTGCTTCGTTTTACAAACAGGGATGTTGGTGCCAACGTCGAAGGCGTGCTTGATCAAATCCTTTCCCGGCTGCAATCCCTCCCCGACCGTTGGCCGGGACCCGGCCCCACCCCAACCCCTCCCCTAAAGGGGAGGGGCTTTAAGTGATCATTCTCGGCCTTGACCCCGGCCTTGGGACGACCGGCTGGGGGCTGATCTCTGCGGAAGGCAACAGGCTGTCGCATCTGGCGAACGGCCAGATTACAACCAATCCCAAGCAGGCCCTGCCTGCGCGACTGCTGGAGCTGGACCGCGCGCTGACCGACCTGATGCTCACCCACCGGCCCGATGGCGCGGCGGTGGAAGAAGTGTTCGTCAATTCCAATCCGCAATCGACGCTCAAGCTGGGGCAAGCGCGCGGCGTCATCCTGCTGGCGGCGGCGCGCACAGGGATGGATGTCGGCGAATATGCCGCCCGGCTTGTCAAAAAAGCGATTGTCGGCGTCGGTAACGCAGACAAGGCGCAGGTCCACGCCATGGTCTCCCGCTTGCTGCCCGGCGCCAAGATTGCGGGCAGCGATGCGGCGGATGCGTTGGCTGTTGCCATCACCCATGCGCATCATGTCGCCAGCGCCCGGCGGATGGCCTGATCACTCCCCTCTCGACTTGACCGTCAGAGAACGGTTAAGGAACAATCATGATTGCCCGCCTGACTGGAACGCTTGTTGAAAGCGCTGCTGACCACGCCGTGCTCGACGTGAATGGCGTCGGCTATTTCGTGCTGGCCTCCAGCCGCACCTTGACCGCGATTGGCCCCGTTGGGGGGCAGGTGATGCTGCTGACCGAATTGCAGGTGCGCGAAGATTCCATGACGCTGTTCGGCTTTGGAAATCCGGGGGAGCGGGAGTGGTTTCGTCTGCTCACGGGTGTGCAGGGCGTCGGCGGGCGGGTCGCGCTGTCGATCCTCTCCACGCTTGCACCCGATGAACTGACACAGGCGGTTGCGCGGCAGGACAAGGTGGCTGTCACCCGCGCCAATGGCGTGGGACCAAAGCTGGCCGAACGTATTGTGCGTGAACTGAAGGATAAGGTGGGCGGCGTTGCCCTTGGCCCAACGGGCGCCGCGCCTGTGGCCGCCACAGGCCATGCGGCGGACGCCGCGTCCGCGCTCACCGGACTTGGCTTTAAACCCGCCGAAGCCAATGCCGCCGTCGCCGCCGCCGAAGCCGAATTGGGCGATGGCGCAACGCTCGACGCGCTGGTCCGCATGGCACTTAAAAAGGCGGCAAAATGAAACGTATCCTCCTCTCGATTCTTGGCCTGATCGCCATTGCGCTGATCGGCCTATTCATTTGGGGCTATGCGCCGGATACGGACCCGGCAGCCATGCGCGCCAAATATGCCAACGTGGCATCACAATTTGTGGAGGTTGAACCCGGCCTTAAGGTCCATGTCCGTGTCGAAGGCAACCCGACTGCACCCGCGCTCCTTCTGCTCCACGGCTCCAATGCATCGCTCCAAACTTGGGAGCCATGGGTGGCGCGGCTCGGCAAGGACTATCGCATCGTCAGTCTGGACCTGACCGGCCATGGCCTCACCGGCCCGCACCCGAAGCGCGATTACAATGTCGCAACGACGATCGGCGTGGTCGATGCCGTCATGGCGAAGCTGGGCATCAACAGCTTCGCATTGGCGGGCAATTCCATGGGCGGCTGGGTCAGCTGGAACTATGCGCTGGCGCATCCGGACAAGGTCTCCGCTCTGATCCTTGTGGACGCGGCAGGCGCGCCGGATTCAGAGCCGACGGCCATCCCCATCGGGTTCAAACTTGCCCGCTCCCCAGCTCTGCGCCCGGTGCTCAAAGTCTTCACCCCGCGGGCCATCATCGCCAAGAGCCTCGACCAGACGATGACCGTCAAAGCGCCGCTGACCGATGCCGCCATCGACCGCTATTGGGAACTGCTGCGCTATCCCGGCAACCGCGAAGCAACAGGCGACCGGGGCGACGTGAAGCGGTCACCCGCCACGGCCGAACAGATGAAACGCCTGACCATGCCCACACTCATCATGTGGGGTGCCGAAGACAAGCTCATCCCTGTCCGCGCTGCCAACTGGTTTGCCGGTGCCATTCCGGGGGCGCAGAAGGTCATCTATCCCAGGGTCGGCCACATCCCGATGGAAGAGGTGCCGGACCGGTCCGCAGCGGACGTAAGGGCGTTTCTGCAGGCGAAACAGTGACTGACAGCCCCCTCCTCACCCCCTTGCGCCGTCCCGAAGACGTAGACGCAGCGCTGCGCCCCAAGACGCTCGACGAATTTGTCGGACAGAAGGCGGCGCGCGAGAATTTGCGGGTCTTTGTCGAGGCGGCGAAGTCGCGCGGGGATGCACTGGATCACGTCCTGTTCTTCGGGCCGCCGGGGCTCGGCAAAACGACGCTGGCGCAGATTGTCGCCAACGAAATGGGCGTCGGCTTCCGCGCCACATCCGGCCCGGTCATCGCCAAGTCGGGCGATCTGGCGGCGCTGCTCACCAATCTGGAGGATGGCGACGTCCTGTTCATCGATGAAATTCACCGGCTCAATCCGGCCGTTGAGGAAGTACTCTACCCCGCCATGGAAGACCGTGCGCTTGATCTGATGATCGGCGAAGGCCCGTCGGCGCGGTCGGTGCGGATTGATCTGCCCAAGTTCACGCTCGTTGGCGCCACCACGCGACAGGGCCTGCTAACAACGCCATTGCGCGACCGGTTCGGCATTCCCGTGCGTCTCAACTTCTACACGCATGATGAGCTGGAACAGGTCATCCGCCGCGCGGCTGGCTTGCTCGACCTTGGCATCGCTCCTGATGGCGCGCATGAGATTGCCAAGCGGGCACGCGGCACACCGCGCATCGCGGGCCGTCTGCTGCGGCGCGTGCGCGACTTTGCCAATGTCGCGGGCGAGCCAACCGTAACCGCCAAGATCGCTGATGCCGCGCTCAACCGTCTAGAGGTCGACGCGCTGGGCCTTGATGCGATGGACCGCCGCTACCTGACCATGATCGCCGACATTTATCGCGGCGGACCGGTTGGCGTGGAAGCGCTGGCGGCAGGTCTCTCCGAACCGCGGGATACCATTGAAGATGTGGTGGAGCCCTATCTGCTCCAGCTTGGCCTCATCGCCCGCACCGCGCGGGGCCGCTGCCTCAATCCGCCGGGGTGGAAGCATCTGGGCCTCAATCCCCCTGCCGGATCGCAGGACGGTCTATTCGACGCGAAATAGGTCGACGGGAAATAGACTGCAACCAAAACGGCAGGGCGGGATTCATTTCCTGTTACACATGGTCTAAGGCCCGTCAGATGACGACACACGATCCAGATGCGCCGCAGCAAGGCCGCTTTGTCGGGCGGGACCATCGCTTCCCGGTGCGCGTCTATTTTGAGGACACGGATTTTTCGGGTGTGGTCTATCACGCCTCCTATCTCCGCTTCATGGAGCGGGCCCGGTCTGACATGCTCCGCGTTGCAGGGATTGATCAGCGGACGGCGCATGACAGCGGCGAAGGTGTTTATGCCGTGGCCGAACTCACCATCAAATATCACCGCCCCGCACGCTTCGATGACGCCTTGCTGATCGTCTCCACGGTAGAACAGGTCCGCGCTGCGAGCTGCCTGATTCAGCAGAGAGTCATGTTGGGGGATGAACTAAAGGCCGAGGCAAAAGTGCTGGCGGCCTTCCTGTCCCCCGACGGTCGCCCGCGCCGCCAGCCCCGCCCCTGGATCGACGCTTTTGAACGCCTATTGCCCGAAGAGACCCAAAACAAATGAAGATGACCCTCGCTACAGACGCCACCAGCCTCTCTCCGCTCGCCCTGTTCCTGCAAGCCGATATCGTCGTAAAGCTCGTCATGCTCGGGCTGCTGGCGGCCAGCATCTGGACTTGGGCGATCATCGTGTCGCACTGGATGAAGATGCGCAAAGCATCCCAGCAGTCTGCCGCTTTTGAGCGGGAATTCTGGAAAGCCGGCGACACCGAAGAATTCGCCCGCATGCATAAGGACAGCGAAATTCCGACCGCACGCGTCTTTCAGGCAGGCATGTTTGAATGGCGCCGTTCTACCGGCAAGCCGAACATTGACCGTGAGGGCACTCGCGCCCGTTTGGCGACCACCATGGGCGCTGCCATCGCCCATGAAGTGGACCGACTCGGTGAGAAGTTGAATATCCTTGCAACCGTCGGCAGCGTCGCGCCGTTTGTCGGACTGTTCGGCACGGTCTGGGGCATCATGCGCAGCTTCTCGGCGATTGCAGCACAGCAGAACACCTCGCTCGCCGTTGTGGCGCCGGGCATTGCCGAAGCTTTGTTTGCAACGGCTATTGGTCTGTTTGCGGCGATCCCCGCCGTCATCGCCTATAATCGCTTTGGCCATGGGCTCGACCGGATTGAGGCACGGATGACGCGCTTTGCCGATACCTTCCACGCCACCCTCAGCCGAGAGCTGGAAGCCTGAGCATGGGCCCCGTCCAATCCTCACGCGGTCGGCGCAAACGCGCGCCGATGTCGGAGATCAACGTCACGCCGCTTGTCGATGTGATGCTCGTCCTCCTCATCATCTTCATGGTGACAGCACCATTGCTGGTGGCCGGTGTCCCCATCAACTTGCCTGACAGCCGCGCCAAGGCGCTGGACCAAGGCGAGAAACCCGTGCAGATCTCGCTCGACACCGATGGACGCCTGTTCATCGATACCAAGGAAGTCCGCCCCGCTGACTTGCCTGCCCGCCTTTCAGCGATCAAATCCAGCGGCGACGCGCAAGGCCCGCAGGTCTATCTGCGCGCTGACCGTGGCATTGATTATGGCGACGTGATGCGGGTGATGGGGGAGATCAACCGCGCCGGACTCACCCGCGTCGCCCTCGTCACCACCGAAGATCAGGGCCAATAGCCCATGGATCGTGCCGACCGCGCAGGACTTGGCGTTGCCCTGATCGGGCACGTCCTGCTGTTCGGCGCCCTGTCCCTCAGCCTGTTGCGGCCGACGCCCAAACTGCCGCCGATGAACCCCGCGATAGAGGTAGCCTTGGTTGATGCCAAGTCGCTTCAGACCGCTGCGCCGGATGCCGTGAAAGAAGCCAGCGCACCGCCCGCCGCTGCGGCCGCTCCCGCCGCACCGATGGCACCGCCCGAACCCGTTGCCGCTCCGCCGCCACCCAAGCCGGTCCCGGCGCCTCCGCAGCCTAAGGCTGTCGCCAAGGCACCGGTGAAAGCGACCCTGCAGCCCACGCCAAAACCCAAGCCTGCGGCCGCACAAAAGGCTGCGACCCCGCCACAGAAGAAAGCAGCTGCGGCCGCGCCGCCGCGCACATCAAGACTGGGCGGAATGGGGGCCGAACTCTCCCAAGCCGCGACCCGCGAGAATGACCGCCCCGGCACCGGCCGAGGGACCGCCGAAAAGGGCAGCGGCACACCCGCTGCCAAGACGGCGGCCCAGCTGGAAGCCAGCTTCATTCAGGCGCTGTTCGTCAAGATCAAGAAATATTGGCGCGCGCCGACCGGCGTGGATGCGGAGCTTCTGCGCAGCAACCTTGTCGTCACGCTCAACCGTGATGGAACAATCGGAACCGTTACGGTTGTGAGCCAGTCCGGCGAAAATGAGAATAATGCAAACCTGAAGGCGCTCCATGCCGAACGCGCAGTCAGCGCCGTCCGGCGCGCAGGCCCCTTTGAACTCCCACCCGAACATTATGCCATCTGGCAGTCGCTCGGACCAATTACCTTCGACAAGAGGTTGAACTGAGATGCGTACACTTCCTTCCCTCCTCCTTTTCGCAGGCGCGCTGTTCGCGTCGGCGTCGGCCTCTGCCCAGATCACTGGCACGGTTACGGATGAGACCGGCAACCAATCCTTCGTGGTCGCCATTCCGCCACTCACGACGCCCGACGATGTCGCGACGCCCGCGGGGCAGACAGCTGATCTCGGCCGCAAGGTGGCGGAGATCATCTCGAACGATCTGAACGCAACCGATGTCTTCACCCCCAAGGGACCGGCGGGTCTGCGCGGCATTACCATGCCAGAAGTCACCGCCCCTGCCTTTGGCGAATGGGAAGGCATAGGCGCCGAAAACCTTGTTCACGGCTTTGTCCGCGCCAATGCGGATGGCACGCTGATGGTTGGCTGCTACCTCTATGATGTCAGCCTCAAGTCCGAAATGGTCCGTCAGGGCTATGTCGTTGGTCCGCGCGAATGGCGGCGTGCGGCTCACAAATGCGCTGACTCGATCTACTCCCGCCTGTCAGGTGAAAACCCCTTCTTTGACAGCCGCATCGCATATATTGCGGAGACGGGCCCCAAGGGGAACCGCGTGAAGCGGCTCGCCATCATGGATTCCGACGGGGCCAATCACCGCTTCATCACCAATGGGCAGGCGCTGGCGCTGACTCCGCGTTTCTCCCCCGATTACAAATCGATCGTCTATGTCTCGTACATTGAACGGCGCGCGCGGGTTTATGTCTATGATATTGCCAGTGGTCGTCAACGGCTGGTGACGGAAAGCCCCAACCAGACGTTCAGCCCGCGCTGGTCACCCGATGGCAAGTCGATCCTCTATTCGATGAGCGTGGGCGGCAATACTGACCTTTACCGCGTGTCGGCAGCAGGCGGCGGAACCCCTGTCCGCCTCACCAATACACCGGCCATTGAAACCGGCGGCAGCTATTCCCCCGACGGGTCAAAGATCGTGTTTGAGAGCGACCGGTCCGGCAGCCAGCAGATCTATGTGATGAACGCCGACGGCACCGGCCAGCAGCGCATCAGCTTTGCCGGCGGCAATTATGCGACGCCGGAATGGAGCCCGCGCGGCAACCTCATCGCCTTTACTCGCGTCGGCGGGGGCGCATTTCGTATAGGCGTCATGAGCCCGTCTGGCAGCGGCGAAAAGCTGTTGACCAACAGCTGGCAGGATGAAGCCCCGACATGGTCCCCCAATGGCCGCGTTATCCAATTCTTCCGGACCGCCCAAGGTTCTGGCAAGACGGCGGTGATGCAAGTTGACGTGACCGGCGCCAAGGAACGCAAGATCGACACCCCCGTTGATGGGTCAGATCCGGCATGGGGGCCCATACTTCCCTAAGCAAACCGCACCATATCAGTGCAGGTTTAAGGGCAGGACGTGCTTCCAGCACTTGACCTGAAGGCTTGTTCCGCCAATTCTATGGGGGAACAGGTGGAACAATAACAGGAGACCAAAAATGAAAAGAAACAGTGCCACCGCCTTGCTGCTGGCCGTCAGCCTGATCGCTGTTGCCGGGTGTGCGAAGAAGCAAAAGCCCGAAGACCTGCCACCGCCGCCCATTGGCGCCGAAGGCAATACAGGTGCCGTCGCAGCGCCCACCGGGCCTACACCGGGATCGCAGGCTGACTTTGTCGCCAGCATCTCCGCTGATCGCATCTACTTTGACACCGATAAATCGGACGTCGACGCAGAAGATCAGGCGACTCTGGCGAGCCAGGCCGAATGGCTGAAGAAATATCCCACCACTCGGGCCACAATTGAAGGCCACGCCGACGAACGCGGCACGCGGGACTACAACATCGCGCTTGGTGCACGCCGCGCCAATTCTGCTAAGAATGCGCTGGCCTCGATGGGCATTGATGCCGCCCGCATCTCCACCGTCAGCTATGGCAAAGAACGGCCGGAAGCTCTGGGATCAACCGAAGCGGATTGGGCCCGCAACCGCCGCGCGGTGACGGTGACTGTTCAGTAAAGTAACCCACGGCGCTCAGGCTGAGCGCAGTGGATTGATAAAGAATAAGGCCCCCGCAGGACTGGTCCAGCGGGGGCCTATTTTTTTACGCAGAGATCAGCTTAGCTGACGCGCGTGCCCGACAACGGGAAGGTACCGAAGGCGCCGGCCTTGACCGAACCGGTGACCGTGTCGCCATCAACAGTGGCCGAGCCTTCAAGGGTCATCGGCATTGGAACCGTCATCTTCATCGACCAGGTCAGCGTATTGCCGTCCATCTTACCGTCGGTGATGTCGACCGAACCCTGCGGGCCGGAATTGGTGCCGGTCCAGCTGGTGCCATCTGCACCAGGGTTCACGACGATCGTCGACTTCTGGTCGCCGAGGGGTGATTTCACAATGCATTCATAGGTGCCTGCAACGCTCATTATACTCTCCTTCATGCCACGGGAGGTCAGTTTCCGCCCGCCTGAGTCATTAGTTCGACTGGAAGACCAAGTTTTTCAAGCTGTGGACGAACAATTTTCGCATCGCCCACCACGACCCATAACATCTGTTCCGGTTTCAAAACCGCCCGAATGGACGCATCCAACTGCGCGCCCGTCATGCCGCGATACTGTGACGCTAGGGAATCGTAGAAATCATCCGCCCGACCGTAGAGCGCATTGCGTTGCAGTGCGCTGAGCACGGCGCCGGACGTTTCGTAGCTACCCGGCAGTTCAAGGATGTTGCCATTGATGATCCGCGCGCGTTCTTCCTCCGTAATCCCCTTGGTTGAGAGAAAATCGGTCATGTCAGCCTTGATCGCGGCAATTGATTCGCCCGTTCGATCTGCCTGAACAGGTGCCAGAACAATGTAAGGCACATCGCCTGCCACGCGATTGATGGAGGCGCGCACGCCGTAAGACCAGCCCTTGGTTTCCCGCAAATTGGTATTGATGCGCGACAGGAAATCAGTGCCCAGCGCTTGATTGGCCGTGATGAGCGTTTCCAGGTCATCCGTCCCCTTTTTCGGCAGGACCTGACCACCAAGGATGTAAGACTGAGGTGATTCAGGCCGGTCAATAAGGACAATACGCGGCGTGGCGGGTGCGATGGTTCCGCCCGATGGTTTCGTCCCAGCCGTTCCTTGCGCGGTCCAATGGCCAAACTGCACATCCAACGCCTTTGTGATTTTGCCGAGCGGTTGATCACTCACGACAAACAGCGTTGCCTTTTCCGGGCGTATCCAGGCGCGGTGGAAGGCCACCAGATCCTCGCGCGTCAGCTTCTGCACCGTGTCAGAATTTCCAGAACCGGTGAACGACACGCCATAAGGGTGCCCCGGCCCATAGAGGAGCGGTGGCAATGTGCGCAGCGCAATGCTTTGCGGGTTCTTCAGTTCAGACTGGATGCGCGCCAGCTGCTGGTCCCGCAGACGCGCAACCTCTGCTGGCACGAAGTCAGGTTTCAGAACCACATCCCCAAACAAGGTGAGTGAGGGCGCAAGATTAGCCGAGAGCGCCGTGAGGCTGATCGACGTGCGATCGAGCGAGGCGCCGATGCCGATGTCCGCGCCAAGCCGCTCCTGTTCCTCCGCGATCTGAACCGACGTCCGGCCTGCCGCCCCTTCATCGAGCAGCGAGAGCATCAGCGCCTGGGTGCCCTGTTTGTCGCGTGGATCAGCGACATTGCCCACGTCAAAGCTCATCGCGATCTGCGTCATGGGCACGGCGGTGCGGCGGACATAGACAACGGGAATGCCGTTGGAGAGCTTGGACCGCTGGATATCGGGGAAATCGAGATCAGCGATCGCGCCAACAGGCGGCGGAGTGATGGTCGGCGCAGGCAGCGCTTCCGCTACCGCAGGCGTATCACCCTCCACCAGGGGTGCTGATTTCGGGCGGGCCTCGGCATAGGCGTCACGCTCACCGGGTTCGACCGTCAGCGCGTAAACAGGCCGGGTCAGCCATGTCTGCATCGCACGCGTCACCTCTGCGGGCTTGATCGTCGCAAGCGCGTTCAGTTCCTTCTTATAAGCGTTGCTGTCCCCCAGATAGAGTTCGCCCTCAGCCAACTTCACGGCTTTGCCGCTGAAATCGCCCACCTGTTCCAGCCCCGCGATGGTCGAAGAAACGGCCTGCGTTGCCACGCGGCGCACTTCATCCTCGGTCGGCCCGGTCTTGATATAATCGCCCACCAGTTGATCGAGACGCTTGGCGAGCACCGCCGGGTCCACGCCCGGGCGAACATCGGCCGACACTGTGACCCAGCCGAGCTGGGCGCCTTCCGAATAATAGGCTGACACTCCGACCGCGAGCTTTTCATCGCGCACCAGCGCATTGTCGAGGCGGGAGCTGGACAGTCCCCCCAGCACGTGCGCGCCGACGCGCAGGCCAACCGCATCCGGATTGTCGATGCCGGGGACAGCCCAGTAGCGATAGAGCCGTGTCGTCGCGACACGGTCCTTCATCACTTCCGACTTAGGGGCATCAAGCTTGGGGATCGGCACCGCAATCTTCGCCTGCCTTGGCCCCGCCGCAATGCCGCCAAACCACTTCTCAACAAGCGGCCGGGCTGTCTTTGCGTCAATGTCCCCCGCCAGCACGAGCACCGCATTGTTCGGCCCATAATGCTGGCGGAACCAGTCCTTCACATCCTCAAGACTGGCGGCATCAAGGTCTGCCATCGATCCGATGACCGAGTGGCCATAGGGATGATCTTCAGGCAGCGTGCCCTTCAGCTGCGCATATTGGACAAGCCCATAAGGCTGATTGTCACGCTGGCGCTTTTCATTCTGGACGACGCCAATCTGATTGGTCAGCTTTTCCTGGGTCACCGCCCCCAGCAAATGCCCCATCCGGTCACTTTCAAGGAACAATGCCCGCTCCAGCGCGCCTGTTGGCACCGTCTGGAAATAATTGGTCCGGTCAAACCATGTCGTGCCGTTGAGATCGGTCGCACCCAAGGCCTGCATCGGCGCGAAATAATCCCCCGGTGCATTTTCAGAGCCATTGAACATCAAATGCTCAAACAGATGGGCAAAGCCTGTCTTGCTTTTGGGTTCATGCTTGGAGCCGACATCATACCACATGGAGACCGCAACGACGGGCGCCTTGCGGTCCGTATGCACGATGACGCGCAGGCCATTTGGCAAAGTGAACTTCTCATGCGGGATGTTCACTTGTTTGATCAGCTTGGCGACCGGCACCGGAGCTTGCACCTTTTGCGCCAGCGCGGGCGGCGCGAGAACGGTGGAGGCCATAAGGGCAAGAGCGAAAAGACGCATTTGGGTTCCTTCAACTTGGACGTTGCGCTGTTCTACCCGCAGGCGGGAAGGGCGCAACGCCAGATGGCAAATGAGAGCTGAACATCCGATTGACGCAGACCTGTCACATCTGCAACGCTGACATATTCAAACCGGAGTTCCCATGCGTTTTCAAACCTGCGCCGCCCTCGCCTTTCTCTCCCTTCTTCCCGCCAGCCTATCCGCCGCGCCCGGGGACAGCATCACGCCGGACGCAGTGAAGGCACATGTGACCTTCCTCGCCGATGACCTCCTCGAAGGGCGCGACACCGGCGCCAAAGGCCATGAGATCGCCGCCCTTTATGTCGCCACCCAATTCGCCGGCATGGGCCTGACGCCTGCCAATAAGGGTGACTGGTATCAGCGCGTGCCGATGGTTGAGATCAAGCCCAATGCCGATGCGCAGTTCAGCGTGAACGGGACCGCCTTTGAACATTTGAAGCAAGTCGTCGTCTCCGGCAGCGCGGGAACAAGCGGCGCGCGCGTTGAGGGGCGCGTGGTCTTTGGTGGCTTTTGTATCGACCGGCCCGAATATGGCCTCAACGATCTCAAGACACTCAATGTGAAGGGCAAGATCGTCGCCTGCCTGTCGGGCTTCCCCAAGGGGATGCCCAGCGACATTGGCGCGCATCTCAATGCCGAGAAGGCGAAGATCTTGTCGCAGCGCGGGGCCATCGGGCTGATCTCGCTCCGGTCGCTGGAGCGGGAAAAGCAGACACCTTGGTCGCGCGTTCTGGAATATGCCGACAACCGCTCGGTCCGCTGGACCAATGCGGATGGCAGCCCCTTCGACACCTCCCCCAATTTGCGCGCGTCCGCCACGCTGGACCGGGCCGCCGCCGACGCGCTGTTCACCGGCACCAAACGCAGCTTTGCGGACATCCTTGCCGAAGCCGATACCAAGGGTGGCAAGCCCAAGCCGTTTGATACCGGCAAGACTGCCGTCATTGGCCGCACCACGGCGATCTCGCCCTTCTCCAGCCCCAATGTCATCGGGATGCTGCCGGGCTCTGACCCCGCCTTCGCCAATGAATATGTCGTCGTCATGGGCCATCTTGACCACATCGGCATCAAGCCCGGCGTGACATCCGGCGATGCGATCAACAATGGCGCGATGGACAACGCAACCGGCATTGCAACGATGCTGGAGGCCGCCCGCGCCATGGCCGCCAACCCGAACCGGCCCAAGCGCCCGGTGCTGTTTGTGGCTGTGACCGGCGAAGAGAAAGGCCTGCTCGGCGCAGACTATCTCTCCCGCTTCCCCGTGGTGCCAGCGGCTGGTCGCGTGGTTGCGGTCGTCAATCTCGACATGCCGATCCTCACCTATGATTTTACCGATGTCGTCGCCTTCGGGGCGGAGCATTCCACACTCGGCCCAATCGTTGCTGCCGCCACCGCCAAGGATGGCGTGGCCCTGTCGCCCGATCCGATGCCGGAAGAAGGGCTGTTCACCCGGTCTGACCATTACCGCTTCGTCCAGCAGGGCGTGCCTTCCATCTTCCTCGTGACTGGCCATGCGGGTCCGGGGGCGAAGGCGTTCAGCGACTTTTTGAAGACGCATTATCACCGCGTGTCGGATGATCTGGCCTTGCAGCTCAACTGGAATGCGGCGGCAAAATTCTCGCGTATCAATATGCTGATCGCGACCGAAATCGCCAACGCGCCGGAAGCGCCGAAATGGTATTCCAACAGCTTCTTCGGCAAGGTCTTCGCGCCGGAGGCAGCCAAGGCGAAGCGCTGAGACCGCTTCCGGAAGTGGAGGAAGTTGAGGGCCTCAAGGCGCTGAAATTGGCGCCTTTTAGGAGTGGGCGGTCTTTGGCGCTTCCGGCGCGCTCAGGCTGAGTCTGTCGAAGCCTGCCCCCCACCCTATCTCGTCATGCTGAACTTGTTTCAGCATAACCGAGCGGAGACATCCTTTCATCCGGCCAGCACGCATCAATCTGTTATCCTGAAACAAGTTCAGGATGACGAGGAGCGGTTGTGCTTTAGGACACCATCACGTCCCCCTTGCACACCCCCCCCCTGTAGGACAGCATCCACATTACACACGCGCCCCTTGTGTGACGAATATGCAACACTACATCGGATGTGAAAGAAAGGGGCCAGCATGAACCTCGAAAAATTCACAGACCGCGCCAAGGGCTTTCTCCAGTCGGCGCAAACCGTTGCGATCCGGATCAACCATCAGCGGATTGCGCCTGAGCATCTGCTGAAAGCGTTGCTCGAAGACAATGAAGGCATGTGCGCCGGGCTGATCAAGGCTTCGGGCGGCGATGCCGCTGCCGCCGTGCGCGAAACCGATGCGGCACTGGCCAAGATTCCCGCCGTCTCCGGTTCGGGCGCCAATCAGGCGCCGGGGCTCGACAATGATCTTGTCCGCGTGCTCGATCAGGCCGAACAGGTCGCAACCAAAGCGGGCGACAGCTATGTCACTGTTGAACGATTGTTGCTCGCCCTCGCGCTCGCCACCACGACCGAAGCCGGAAAGGCGCTCGCCAAGGCCGGGCTCAAGCCCGAGGCGCTGAATGCGGCCATCAACGAGCTGCGCAAAGGCAAGTCAGCTGACACGGCTTCGGCCGAAGATCGCTATGATGCGCTGAAGAAGTTCGCGCGCGACCTGACGGAAGCCGCCCGGGAAGGCAAGCTTGACCCGGTTATTGGCCGTGACGAGGAAATCCGCCGCACGATCCAAATTCTCGCGCGTCGCACCAAGAACAACCCTGTCCTCATCGGTGAACCCGGCGTTGGCAAGACGGCGATTGCGGAAGGCCTTGCCCAGCGCATCGTCAATGGCGACGTGCCCGATACGTTGAAGGACCGCACGCTCATGTCACTCGACATGGGCAGCCTGATTGCGGGCGCCAAATATCGCGGAGAGTTTGAAGAGCGCCTCAAAGGCGTGCTTGATGAGGTGAAAGCCGGCGAAGGCCATATCATTCTCTTCATTGATGAGATGCACACGCTGATCGGTGCGGGCAAATCCGAAGGCGCGATGGACGCGGGCAATCTGCTGAAGCCCGCGCTGGCCCGCGGCGAGCTGCATTGCATCGGTGCGACCACGCTCGACGAATATCAAAAGCACGTCGAAAAGGACGCCGCGCTCCAGCGGCGCTTCCAGCCCGTGTTCGTGGGCGAGCCGACGGTGGAGGACACCATCTCCATCCTGCGCGGCCTGAAGGAGAAGTATGAGCTGCACCACGGCGTGCGCATCACCGATGGCGCGCTCGTGTCAGCGGCGACCCTTTCCAACCGCTATATTGCCGACCGCTTCCTGCCGGACAAGGCCATCGACCTGATGGACGAGGCCGCCAGCCGTCTGCGCATGGAGGTGGAATCCAAGCCCGAAGAGATTGAAACGCTCGACCGCAAGATCATTCAGCTGAAGATCGAGCGCGAGGCGCTGAAGCGCGAGACCGATCAAGCATCAAAGGACCGGCTGGAAACGCTGGAAGGCGATCTGGCGAACCTTGAGCAGCAGTCAGCAGAGCTCACCACTCGCTGGATGGGCGAGAAGGACAAGATTGCCGGCGAAGCGAAGATCAAGACCGCGCTTGATGCCGCCCGCTCCGAACTGGAACAGGCCCAGCGCGGCGGCGACCTCGCCAAGGCAGGGGAGCTGCAATATGGCACCATCCCCACGCTTGAAAAGCAATTGGCCGAAGCGGCGGGTGCCGCCGAAGGCGCGATGCTGCGCGAGGAAGTGACTGCGGATGACATTGCCGCCGTCGTCGCCAAATGGACGGGCATTCCTGTTGAACGGATGATGACCGGTGAGCGCGAAAAGCTGCTCGCGATGGAAGCGACCATCGGCAAGCGCGTCATCGGGCAGGCCGACGCGGTCAAGGCCGTCTCCACCGCTGTCCGCCGCGCGCGGGCCGGTCTGCAGGACCCCAACCGTCCTTTGGGCAGCTTCTTGTTCCTCGGCCCAACGGGCGTCGGCAAGACCGAGCTGACCAAAGCGCTCGCGGGATTCATGTTCGATGACGACAATGCGATGGTCCGCATCGACATGTCGGAGTTCATGGAAAAGCATTCCGTCGCCCGCCTGATCGGCGCGCCGCCGGGCTATGTCGGCTATGAGGAAGGCGGCGTCTTGACCGAAGCCGTCCGGCGCAGGCCATATCAGGTCATCCTGTTTGATGAGGTGGAAAAGGCGCACAGCGACGTCTTCAACATCTTGTTGCAGGTGCTCGACGACGGTCGCCTGACGGACGGACAGGGCCGCACGGTCGACTTCACCAACACAATCATCGTGCTGACCTCCAACCTTGGCTCGCAGTATATTGCGGGGCTGGGCGAAGGCGAGAGCGTGGAGTCAGTCGAGCCGCAGGTGATGGAAATCGTGCGCGGGCATTTCCGCCCCGAATTCCTCAACCGACTGGATGAGATCATCCTGTTCCACCGCCTCGGCGTGGAACATATGGCGCCGATTGTGGACATTCAGGTGGGCCGTGTCGCCAAGCTGCTCAAGGACCGCAAGGTCACGCTCGACCTCACCGACGCCGCCCGCGCCTGGCTGGGCCGGGTTGGCTATGACCCCATCCATGGCGCACGGCCCCTGAAGCGCGCGGTACAGAGATATCTGCAAGATCCGCTCGCTGACAAAATTCTGCGCGGCGACGTGCTCGATGGCTCCACCGTCCATGTGGATGAGGGCGATGGCAGGTTGAAGCTGGCCGTTGCGGAGCGGGCAGATCCCGACGCGCTTGCTCGGCATTTCGTCCAAAAAAAGGGGGCGGTGCATCGGCACCGCCCCTGAATCTAGTTCAACCGTTTGCGATCAGAACTTCAGCCGCACCGCAGCAGTATAACGACGACCAAGGGCGTCATAGACCGACGGAAAGGTGTTGCCGCTGTTTGGGCCAGTGCCACCGATGGTGTTACCCACGTTCGGGGGATCCTTGTCGAACAGGTTCTGGACCGTGAAGGTAAGCTGGAGATTATCCCCAACCGCCTGACGGAACGACAGATCGAAATAGTCATATGACGGGATCGACCGGAAGTCGGCGAACACTGTCGCGGGGCCGCCGGTGGTCGGAATACCACCGAACACCTGAGGCGTCGGCGCAACTGGCTCAACCTTCACTGCACCAAGATGGCGCCAGAAGAGCGAAACATCGGTCCCGCTTTCCAGGCCAACAGTCGTGCGCACATTCCACTGCCACTCAGGCTGAGGATTGCCGCACGCCGTGCTGTAGAAGCCCACGCATTCGCGATTGATTGACAGCGGCGTTGCCTGGAACAGGTTCTTCTCAGTGTAGGTCAGGTTTGAGCTGACCGAAAGGTTCACTGGACCAACGTCACGCCGGTAGTTGAGGCCAAAGTCGATCCCGCTGGTTTCAATCGTTCCAAAGTTTGACGATCCACGGAACACACCGCGGAAAGAACCATCGGTCGGACCACTCAATGCGCCGCTCAGCGGGTTACGCTGGATTGCCAGACACGAGGAATCGGTCGGGCTGGTATTGGTCGGGGAGAAACAGCCATTGATGATGTCCGAAACTGCTGGCGCGGTAATGGCACCTGTCACCCTGATATTGAAATAGTCCACCGTAGCTGTCAGCCCGGGAACCGGGCTCGGCTGAAGGACCACGCCAAACGTATAGGTCTTGGCGACTTCCGGATCGAGGTTGGGATTGCCGCCCGTTGTCTGAACGATCTGTCCCGCGGCGGGCTGCGGCACTGCACCAAACTGACCGGTAGCGAGCTGAGCCTGACACAGGGCCGGGAAATTGGCCCCGCGTGCGGCGATCCGCGCTTCAAAGCGCGAGTGACGCACCGTTGGCTTCCGCTTCGAGTAACGCCGCGACAGCGTCTCTTTCCGTCGGAGAAAGGTCGGGATGCCAAATGTCAAAAATCAAGACGACCCGCAGTTCATTCGTCGGATTCCGAGCCTCGTGCTCTATGGTATCATCGAAGATGAATGGACTGCCGGGATCCCACGCGCGCGTCTCTGCGCCTACTCGGAACCAGCACCCGTTCGGGACGATCAAAGGCAAATGACAAAGCAAGCGCGTGTTCGTTACGCCCGAATGTGGCGGGATATGCGTGTCGGGAGCCAATACCGAGAAGACAGCATTTGGCGAACACCCAGAAATCCGCGGCTGAGGAAGCGAGTCGAGAAACGCGACTGTTCGCGGACATTTATCCGCATTCGGCGAGATCGCTTTACCATATTGAAAAAGGTGAACGGCTGTCCAAGCTAGGTTGTTGTTCAGTTCTGCCCATTGGCGAAGCGGCTCATGTTCAGCATACCGGATATACGGAACCCGCTCTATGTTGCTGGCAGCGTCAAGATCTTGAAATTCGGCGAGTATAATCGGCGAAAGAGCCTTTAAATCTTCCAGCCAAGGGAATTCTTGACGGTCGTGGAACTCCCGCTCACGCAGTCCCGGATAGTGAAAATGGCTTGGCTCGCTATGAAAAACACGGGTGGACCGAAGCGTGTTGGTTCGGAAGCGATCAATGCGTTGCTTTTCCCCTTCTGATGCCATCGCGACGACGGAAGCCAAGGAGGAGCGCAAAGCAGCATCGCGGGCTTGGATATAGGCCTGATGAGCCTGGCGCGCATGATCAACGACACGCCTTAGAGACGCCGGCAAATGTCCGTCCGGTAAATGCGCCAAGGCTCGTCCGTAAGCCTCCCCAAAACCATCTTCATTTAGGCGTTCAAGTATGTTTGCACGGCTCAATAATCCGATGAAGTCGAGCGGACTGAATGCAAGGCCTTGCTCGACCGCAGCAAGAGCAAGCTCCAAACGACCCGATGCTGTTCGCAGCGAAGCGAGTTTAAAAAAACGTTCGGATGATGGCTGATCGACAACAAGGGCTTGAAGGAGACGCTCAGCTGTCTGCACGTCGCCCGAAGCCAACGCCTGATCCGCTTCACGCTCTCGTGCGTCAAATGTCATTGTTTAGTCTTGATATCCAAAGCGAGCAGCCCAAGGGCCAATTTTCGGCGCCAAGTCTGCCAGATGCGTTTGATATGAACGCCAACGGCCGAGGCTTCGGGTATAAATGGGTTCGGTGACTTGCGAATAGCTTGCTGTCGTGATTACCCCGCGTTCTTTCGCTGTCTTTTGATGGTCGAGCACATCATCTTCCCAATCGACCCCCAACCAATTGAACAACGACCTAACTTCCTGGGCTTTGTCAGCAACAAGACGTTCGTATCTTAGCGTAAACACGTCTGGCTTCATCAACTCGACACTCTTTTCCCAATAGGCAAAGGTCGCATCATAAAGCTCTCCAGCTGTCTCCAGCGTCAGGAAGTTACTCATTGCCGCATTCAACCGGAAGTTCGTCATATAACAACTCAGGAGAACATCCATCGGATGGCGAAGTGAGAAGATAAACCGCGCCTGGGGAAACAGGCGAATAATGTACGGAAGTTTATTGAGATAGAGAGGGGACTTGTCCACCAGAAGCTTTTCTCGGAGCAGCGGTGTCCAACGTTGCGCCTCCGTAAAATAGACGTCGCGCAAGTCCTCAATTTCCTTAGGCGTGAGAGACGCCAACCGCTCCATAGACCCTAGGGCGACTTCGACCGCCTTGACCGTGGGCCGCTCTTCCAGCACCTCGATCTCCGGGTGCCCCATTAACAAAGTATCGAGCAACGTTGTGCCGGATCGAGGGAAACCGACGAGAAAGACAGGCGTGCGGCCACTATAGTCATGTGGAGGGCTCCAACTGTTTAGCCATTCCTCCGTCAGCAGTTGACGGCTAGTGCTGAGTTCTCGCCGATACTGCTCTGCCTTTTCAAGCGGCTTGCTCGGGTCATCCTTGTGAAGTTCATTCACCTTCGAAAAATATTCAAAAGCCTCATCTGGGCGATCCTGGCGATCAAGGAACTGCCCGCGGAGATGTGCCGTGCGGATTGGGTCAAGCGTTTCGCTCACCTGCTCTAATTCTCTGAGACCTTCCTCATATTTCTTCTCGCGCCACAAAACCATGGCCCTGAGAAAGCAGATGACGTCGGTTGAAGATGAAAAACGTTCCGCTTCCGCGAGCAAGTCTCGCATCTCGATAGGCCTGTTTGTATGCTCATAAAGCAGAGCGAGCAGCAGATATGCATCAGAAAGCTTTGCATCCAGCGCAAGCGCTTTCCGTAGAGCCGATTCAGACTCAGCGGTTAGAAAGAGCGATTGAAGCTCAGTACCAAGTTTCAGCCATAGATCTGGGTTTGCCGGCTCAACCGCTACGGCACGGCGAAGAAACTCAAGGGCTTCGACTTCATTGCCCATGATCTTTTTAAGGCCCGCAACTTCCAGAAGGGCGCGATAGTCCTCCGGTTCGCGGGTGAGATGCATCAAGAGAATTTCTTCGGACTCAGCGAACATGTCCGCAGCGGCCATTGAGGCTGCGCAATTCAGGACCACTGGTCCATTGTTCGGCTGCAAAGAAAGCGCCTTACGCAACGCCGCGACACTTTCAGAAAAAGCATTGTTCAAAGCATGGGTGTTGCCAAGATTGTTCCATGCCTCAAAGTCCTCGGGAAAGGCATCGACAACCCGATGATAAGCCTCAGCTGACTCGGAAAACCGCTCAAGCTCATGCAATGCGAAAGCTCGTATTCTCCAAAGACGCCCAGTCGGATCTTGCTCAGCTAAACGTTGGCTGCAGAGTTCGACTGCCGCATCAAGATCTCCAGAATCGATCAGAGCGGTCGCCAGATTTCGGGCGAGTTCCAAGTTGCCAGATGACAGTTCAAATGCGGCACGGAGGTGCTTGGCGCCGTCTTCGAAAGCGCCATGCCTACACAGCATCAAGCCTAAAAGCTCATGGAGTTGTAGTGGATTTCCACCCTTACCAATAGCATCTAGCACCGCCACTTTTGCTGCGCTCAAATTTCCCTGCCGCATTTGCGACATGGCCAATTGCATCGCTGCGGCCGTCAACTGGTCAAATTTTGGCTCGATCACTTATATTCCTTGGGCATCTGGGGACTTTTCCGTCAAGAAGTTTAAGTGGTCGGCCGCCGAACAAAAAAGGGCGGCAGGACTTTCGCCCTACCGCCCCATTTTCAGAGTCGTCTAGACTTAGAAGTCAAACGAAATGCCTGCATGGATATAACGGCCAAGCGCGTCGTAAACCGCCGGGTACGTGTTACCATTGCAGCCTGTGCCACAAGGACTACGTGTACCATCGGCACGACCAGAGCCAACCAGCGGCGGTTCGCTATCGAGGATGTTATTGGCACCGACCGAGAACCTGAACTTGTCAGCGAACCTAAACGTCGCGGTTAAGTCAAAGTAGCTCTTAGCGCCAATACGTGCATTTAGTGCATCGAAATTGCCCGCCAACGTAGCGCTCGGACTGGTGAAGTCGATGCTCACCGGGCCGAAGTAACGCCACTGACCAGAAAGGCCAATACCATTTGGCAAGTTCCACGACAGGCGGGCTTTATGGCGCCACTTCGGCGCAGGCACGCCGCATGTAGAACCGAAGAGACCGGCGCAATCGTAAACTTCCGAAAGCCCGTTATCGACCACATACTTGTCCAAGTAGGTGCCGATAAGGTTCATCGAAACCATGCCTGCAGAGCCAACCTCAACAGAGTAGTTCGCGTTCACATCGACACCAGCGGTCTTCACCCCACCAATGTTGCCCGGCAGGTTGGTCGTGAACCCTGAGCTATCGAGCCACAGCGAACCCGAAACCGGGTTACGCTTAACGAGCGCACATGACAACGCACGCGCGGTGTTGGCGCAGTCATTAACGATCGCGTCTGCACCAAATGCCTGGATCGCGTTCGCAACCTTAATGTCGAAATAGTCGACGGTCATCGAGAAGCGCTCCAGGAAGCTCGGCTGGAATATGACGCCGAGCGACTTCGTCGTCGCGGTTTCCGGCTGAAGGTTCGGATTACCCCCAAGCAGGGCGTTGTATTGGCCCGCAGGGTTGCCCGTGACGCGCTGACCCACTCTCAAACCCTGTGCCAAACAGCCAACATCCGCAGCCGTAATCGGCAAGCCAGCGCAAGGATCTGAAGATCCAGCAAGTCCAACAAATGTCGTTGCAAACAATTCTTGGATGTTTGGCGCTCGCACCGCACGGTTGTAGCCGGCACGGAAACGGATGTCGCTCACTGGGGCAAACTCAAGGCCGAACTTGTAAGTGTTCGTCTTGAACGAGTTGTCCACGCCAGCGCCTGAAACGGAGTAAGACGAATGGCGATAGCCGGTGGTGAACGTAAGATCCTTTATGAATGAATCGCTGACCAAGGGAACCGACGCTTCACCGAAGATTTCGTTGACGCTCAAGCTGCCTGAAATGGGAAGGGTTGGTGCCCCTTGCCCCGTTAGGTCGCCGGTAGAAAATGCCTGGTCAGTCTTAAGGTCGAGGCTACCACGACGATATTCGCCACCAATATTGATGGCGACGCCATTGTCAGACCAAGGCGATTTAATGCCATAGTCTTCAAGCAGACCCGTCACAGAGCCGCTGACGATTTGCTCAGAGACCGTGCCGCGCTGGAAACCAATGCCTGCCACATAGTTCAAAGCCGCCGGCGAAATTGTGCCGCTGAACAAGTCGTAGGGAGCACAGTTTGGATCCGCGCCAGCGCGCGTCACGCGGCAAATCGGGCCGTTTGGACCTTGCACAACGTCCATAGCGTTCGTCAGGCGGGAAAGAGAAAACTCATTGCTATAGGTCTGAGCATAAACTGTCCGGCCATACTGATAATAGGCATCATACGACCAAACCGGGCTGATATCACCCTTAACACCGATGGTGCTCCGGTATGACGTGTGCTGCAGGTCTGCCTGGCGAGGTCCACCTTCAACGTTACGACGCAGAAGCTGGAAAAACGCGCGGTTGTAGGCGCCTCCGGTGGTGGGGTCGATGAAGTTGACTGCCGAAGCTGAGCTATCCGGGTTTGTCACGGATGTCAGCGGGAAGCTCCCAAGAAAACCTGTTACCAGGTTGGAAGGGTTGCAGACAGTCGCAAGCGCCTGAGCCGACATCGTCGGGTTGTCGCAGTTGATCGTCAGCGTGTTGCCAAAGTTACCCGATGGAGCGATCTGAGCGATCGACCGATCGTCCATGAACATGAATTCCATATAAGGCTTGATGGCGTCGCTGATCTCATAGTCAGCGAAGAAGCCCGCAGAGTAACGCTCATCAGGGCGCTGATAATAATTGGTCGGCGCAAAGTTGTAGCGCGTACGGCCGGGAATCAGCGTCCGGTTTGGACCAATCTGATAGAAGGTGGACGAGGTGCCACCATCTTCAAAGATCAGCGCGTTCCCTGGCGCAGAGGTCGATGAACCGCCGCACTGAAGCACTGTCGCGTTCGCGTTCTGAACGGTACAAGCGCTATAATCACGGTTCGATTGCAGAACCGGATTGACCTTCCGATAGCTGATATAGGCAGTCAGGTGACCCCGGTCTTCAGCAAACTTGGTACCAAGGCCGATCGAAGCATTAATAGCAGCACCATCTGTCACGCTTCCGGCTGGATAACCAAATCCAGAGAATCCAGCGTTACGACGCGCATCAAGGAGCGGCGGCGTAATATCGTTCCTGTTGCTGTGCTGATAAAAGCTATACTGCGCCTCTGCACGCAAGCCGGTGAACTCGCGATCCATGATGAAGTTAACAACACCGGCGACGGCGTCGGCGCCATAGGTGGACGAAGCGCCGCCCGTCAGAACTTCAACGCGCTTAACCAGAAACTCCGGCACCGCATTAAGATCTGCCGCGGATGATCCGGGATCGCCCGGCATCAAGCGGCGGCTGTTGACGAGGACAAGCGTGCGGGATGAACCAAGACCACGAAGGTCAACCGTAGCTGTGCCCGTCGCTCCGTTGGAGATCGTGCTCGCCTGGCTCGCAAAAACCTGCGGCAAGCTGTTCAGCATATCCTCAATTCGGGTCACACCTTGGAGCTTGATATCCTGAGTTGTGACAGTCGTAACTGGGCTCGGGCCTTCGAGGTTAGGCTGCGGAATACGCGAACCCGTCACGACGATCGTATCGCCGCCAGCACCCTCTTCAGCGCTTTGAGCAAAGGCGGGAGAGGCCAACATCGCGACCCCGAGTACGACGGGTGCCACGCTGGCGTTTAGGGTCTTCTTCATAAAAGATGTGTTCACGTTCCAGTCCCTTTCTGGAGGGCGAAGGGCGCTCGCCCTTCGCTTCTTTGTCTTAGCCATACCTGATAATCAGAGCTCGGGAGTAACAAACGTCTGATTTTTTCAAAGCTTAGCGAGGTCTTTGAGCCTCAAAAAACTCCAAAGCAATCCAGCTAGACCCGTTATGCACCAAAAGCCTAGCCGGTGTGATTTTTCGGCAACACTCGCCTTTCGCCTGCGCATGCATTATCGCCGAGGACCGGAAAAGGGGTGGCATATGTTATTCGTTAAGAATGCCAGCGCCATGGTGTTGCTGGTTTCAATTTGGCCGGTTGCGGCGACAGCAGCCGAAACGCAAAAAGCAGTCGCTCTCCAAATTGACCAACTTCTCGCATGCCAAAAGATCGAGGAAGTTCAGCTTCGGCTGGCCTGCTTTGATGCCGAAGCCGCGTCCCTTCAGTCTAAATTGGCGGGAGATGAGGTTGCGATCGTAAGCCAATCTGAAATCAAGACCGCCCGAAAGGGCTCATTCGGCTTCTCCGTTCCAAATAGCGCGATTCTGGCGCCACAAATCTCTAAATCGGCAGACGAAGAAGGCTTGAACTACATCGATTCAACGATCAAAAGCGCAAGACAAGTTACAGACAAAACTTGGCTGATCGAGCTCCAAGATGGCGCAAGGTGGCAGCAGTCTGACAGTGAAATCATCCTGACGCCAAGATCGGGGGATACCATTCGCATTCGAAAGGGTGCTTTTGGGAGCTTCTCGGCAAGAATAAATAACCGCGCCGCCATCCGCGTCCGGCGCATAAACTAACACTGTCAGCCTATTCAGCAGGCGAAGCGTTCGCTAAGGCGCAGGCATGACTGATCCGTTTGACCTTTTCGACATCTGGTACCGCGCCGCGCGCGAGACTGAGATCAATGATTCCAATGCAATGGCGCTCGCCACGGCAGATGCCGACGGACGGCCCAGCGTGCGGATGGTGTTGCTCAAGGGCCATGACGCCCGGGGCTTCGTCTTCTACACCAACCAGCGCAGCCGCAAGGGCGGGCAACTTCAGGCGAATGGTCATGTCGCGCTGCTGTTCCACTGGAAATCCAAGCGTCAGCAAATCCGCATCGAAGGCCCGGTCGCGCAGGTCAGCGCAGCGGAGGCCGATGCCTATTTCGCGTCGCGCGGGCGGGATTCGCAACTGGGCGCCTGGGCGTCGCTCCAGTCCGAAACGCTGGACCGCCGCGAAACCTTTGAAGACCGCTTCGAGGAGATGCGCGCTAGATTTGAAGGACAAGACGTACCCCGGCCGCCGCATTGGGGCGGCTACCGCGTAACACCGGAACGCATCGAATTTTGGGAAGACCGCGAGCATCGCCTCCACCATCGCCGCCTCTTCCTGCGCGGCGCGGACGGCTGGACTGAAAGCCTGCTCTACCCGTGACACAGGCTGCATCTGCGGCGGCTTCCGCCCCGCTCTCAGCGGCAGAACGCGGCAAGTTGACGTCGCGCGCAGCAGCGGCCAGCATCACGATGGCCGTCAGTCTGCTCGGCCTGAAGGTCTGGGCGGCCATTGCCACGGGCTCCGTGTCGGTCCTGGGCTCTCTGGCTGACACGGGGCTGGACGTGCTCGCGTCGGTCATCACCTTCTATGCGGTTCGGCTGGCGGCTGAGCCGGCCGATGACCAGCATGGCTTTGGCCATGGCAAGGCAGAAGCCATTGCCGCCCTGTTCCAGACCTTCCTGATTGTCACCTCGGCGATCGGCATTGGATGGCGCGGGATCAGCCGGATCGGGTCCGACTTCGAGCCACAGAATCCTGAACTGGGGATCGTCGTCTCCGTGGTCGCTATTGTAGGGACGCTCGCCCTTTTGGCCTATCAACGCCACATCGTGAACCAGACCGGCTCCATCGCGATTGCGGCAGACCGCGCGCATTACACAAGTGATCTGCTTCTCAACGGGTCCGTGATCGCAGCCCTCGTGCTGGATTCCATTCTGGACGTGCGCGGGGCCGACCCCGTTTTCGGCGTTGCGATTGCCGCATGGCTCGCTTGGAGCGCCTATAAGGTCGCAAGCACCTCCATTGACCAGTTGATGGACAAGGAGTGGCCAGAGGAAAAGCGGGCGCGATTTCTGAAGCTTGCAGAATCACACCCCGAACTGCGCGGCATCCATGATTTGCGCACCCGCACCAGCGGCACGTCTGACTTTGTCCAGTTCCATGTCTGGGTGGACCCGGCGATGACGGTGTCCGCGGCCCACCGCGTCATGGATGAGATCGAGGCGAAGCTCATGGCCGAGTTTCCGGGCACCGAGGTGATCATCCACCCCGATCCCGATGGCCACCCGGCCGAAGAGCGCGGCGAGCTTTAGGCGGCGGCGAAGACGGCCATGCGGGCCTGTGCCTGACGGCTTTCCGGGAAGGTGAAGATCGGCCAGTCGTGGATCATGCCCTCCATCTCCTGATAGTCGACCGATGGCAGCTTCGCCTTCAATGCACGCGCATCAACGACCAGAATGTCACTGCCGCCGCCGAAGGACAGGATCGGTGGCAGGCCCGACCAATCGGCATGGATCGGGCTCACGCGGGGATCTGAAACATCGGCATCCCCTGCATAGAGCCGGCCTGCATCGCGGAGGCCGGGGATGGTGAGGATCGCATCGCGCTTTTCAATCTCCGGCTGATCAGGGTGCGACGGGTCTGCATTGAGCCAGGAGCAGATGAGAATAAGCTTGGCCGGAAGGGCAAGGCCCGCATCGCGCGCGGCAATCACGGTCGCGGCTGTCAGCCCGGCACCAGCAGAGTCACCCGCCATCAGGAACGGCGCTCCGGCCTGCTTGGCGAGAAAGTCTTTGTAGAATGAGAGAGCAAAGCCCGTCGTGCGCGCCACATCATGCGCCGGGGCCAACGGATAGAGCGGGGCGACGATGCGCCAGCCATGCTGGTCTGCCATGTGCGCCATAAACGCCCAATGCGCGTCTGCCGCGGGATACACATAGCCGCCGCCATGCCAGTAGAGCACCGTCGCCGTCGGCGCTTTTGCCTTGGGCGCGAATTCCCAGACCGTGCACCCGTCAAACGATGTGTGCGAGATGGCATGGCTTTGTTGCAGCTTTGCAGACGGCGCACTCGGCGTGGCGGCTGCCTTGGCGATAAACGCGTCCATGCCCGGCCCACCTGAGAACATTTTCCGGAACATGCCGGTTTTGCGCAGAACAAACGATATGATGCGGGTCGATAAAGCAGGCATGGAATTCCCCTCCAAATCGCCTGCTGCCCCGTCTGGAAATGCGGAGGTCAGGCGGCGACAAACTCTATGGCACGTTGCGTTTCGGCAATCCAGCCGCCGCCAAGTACCTGATCTCCATCAAATAGAACGGCCGCCTGCCCAGGTGCCACGCCATATTCCGGCCCCTCAAACATCAGCCATTCGCCCTGCATCCGCGCCGGCACTGGCTTGGACAGAGACCGGACCTTGGCCATCAAGGGCCGCCCTTCGACCGCGCCAAGCCAATTGGGGTCTACAATGCGCGCCGCCGATACGGCCAGCGCCGCCTTCGGTCCGACAACAACCTGCTGCGCCGCGGGGTCCAGCCGGACCACATAAAGCGGCTCGGCCAAGCCACCGAGCTCCAGCCCGCGCCTTTGACCCACAGTATAGTGGATCAGCCCCTTGTGACGGCCGAGTTCCCGACCCTCCATGTCGACAATCGCACCATCGCTTTCGGCATCCGGACGCACCTTGCGGACGACGCTGGCATAGTCACCATTGGGGACGAAGCAGATGTCCTGACTGTCGGGCTTCATGGCCACGCCCAGCCCCATCTCCTGCGCGATGGCGCGGACATCGGCCTTGGGCATGCCACCGAGCGGGAAGCGCAGATAGTCCAGCTGATCTGCCGTCGTCGCAAAGAGGAAATAGCTCTGATCGCGCGCCGGATCGATGGACCGGTGGAGCTCAGCCCCCGACGGGCCTTCCATACGCCGCACATAATGCCCCGTCGCCAGACAATCGGCGCCCAAGTCTTTGGCCAGACGAAACAGATCGGTGAACTTCACGCCCATATTGCAGCGGACACAGGGGATGGGCGTCCGGCCGTTCATATATTCATCAGCGAACTGTTCGATCACCGAATCCCGAAACCGGCTTTCATGGTCAAAGACATAATGGGCGATGCCCAGCCGGTCGCAGACAGCGCGCGCATCGCGGATGTCTTGGCCTGCACAACAGCTGCCGACCCGGTTGACCGCAGCGCCATGATCATAAAGCTGTAGGGTGATCCCAATGGTTTCCGCACCCGTCCGCGCGGCAAGTGCTGCGACGACCGAGGAGTCGACGCCGCCCGACATCGCGACCACGATACGGCGCGCCTTGGCCGGGCCATCAAGTTGAAAAAGGTCAAACATCGACCGCGGACATAGTGTGCTTGTGGGGATTTTGCAGCACCAAAGGGAATTTACCTGAGATTCAGGCCTTTATGACAAATGCCGAGGCATGAACATGGAATTTCCCCGCCGGACAGCCCGCCAAAGCAAAGCGCGGCCAAAGAAAATTGAACTGCCCAGCCTGCTTGCCACCATTTCGGCACAGCAGGCCACCACGCCAACGGCGCGGATTCAGGCCAAAGCTGCAGCGATGGCCAAGGCGTCGGCTGAAACCGCTGCCGATATGGATGCAATTGCGCCAAAAAAGGGCGATTCGCCGCGAGAAAATTCACCAAGTTTCAACCGTTTGGCTGCCAATCTCCTAACAAGACGCACATGAAGATGACCGCAAAATTTACCTTGGCATTTTAGCGATCTTTCAACCGGTGGTGTTTAAGTGGGGTTGTAACAAGAGAAAACGGGTCTGGACCCGGCTTTGAGGTAAGAATGATCGAAAACCAGAAAATCCGTCCGGCGCAAGTCATTGGCCCACTTGGTGAACCACTGACGCTCGACAGTTTGCCGCCGCCGTCAACAACCCGCTGGGTTGTCCGCCGGAAGGCAGAAGTCGTCGCAGCCGTGAACGGTGGCCTGCTGACCGTGGACGAAGTCTGCGAACGTTATAGCCTCACCTTGGAAGAGTTTGCCGGTTGGCAGCGCGCAATCGACCGTTCGGGCATGCCCGGGCTGCGCGTGACCCGTATCCAGCACTATAAGAGCCTCTACGAGCGCCAGCAGCGCTTCTGACGGCTCCATCCCAAATCGAAAACGGGCGGCGCAGGGCATACCTGTTGCCGCCCGTTTCCGTTTTGAAGCGAGTCTCTCCGGCTGTTGATCCCTCTGCCGACCGAGGCTAGGCCCGCTGCATGACCAATTTCCTTGTCCTTCTTGTGATCGGCGCCGCTTTGGGGTGGTTGGCAACCGCAATGCGCCGCGCCTTTGGACAAGGCGAAATGCTGGTCAATCTGATTGGCGGGGCCGCAGGCAGCTTTGCCCTTGGGCTCACCGCCAATGGCAAGGGGCTATACGCCGGACTTTCAGGCGCCGGTTATGCCGGGGCCGTTGCAGGCGCAATAGCCGCGCTCGGGCTGCTCACCCTTGCCCGCCACTGGCGCCCGCGCTGACCGTCAATTCAGCTCAAAAACCACGGAAACGCTGACGCCGATCGACTGCTCACCGGGGGCAATATCCGTTTTCTCGGCAGCAGACGCCGCCATGGCCATCCGCGCCATGGGCATCGGCATTGGCGAATGATCGACCGACTCGCTGATTGAGAGGACTCGTTTCACCTGCAATCCGGTGGCTTTGGCGTAGAGCGCGGCGCGGGCCTGCAACGTCTTGATGGCATCCAGCCGAGCCTTGTCCTGCGCCGCCTGCGGCGATTCGACTTCCAGCATCGGGCCGTTGATCTGGTTTGCCCCCTGCTTCACCAGCGCGTCGAGCACCTGACCGCTTTTGCCAATGTCGCGGAACCGGACCGAAACTGTGTTGCTGGCCTGATAACCCGTGATGACCGGCGCTTCATTGTTGTTGTAACGATATTGCGGTGAAAGGCTGACCGAGGTCGTCTGAATATCTTTCTCGGCAATGCCCGCTTGCTTAAGCGCGGCAAACACGCGGGACATCCGTGCTGCATTTTCGCGCATCGCGCCGGACGCATCGACCGACTGGGTGACGACGCCTGCAGATACCACCGCAATATCCGGCGTCACGCGGACTTCCCCGCGCGCCTGTAGCTCAAGGCGTGTTCCAACAATCTGTGCGGGCGCAGTACCTTGTGCGGATGCGGCCGAAGCAGCGGCCATCGCCGTCGCCGCGGCGACTGTCTTTGCGAATTTGCGTTTCATCATCTGGTCTCCTTCATACAGTCAGCCCAAAAACACCAGGCCGGCCAGTGCGACGAGCACCGGCCGGCCTGCACCGAGCCTGAATAAGCGCAGGGTCGTTAGGCGGCAGGGCCGCTGCCAGCGCCGTTGAATTTGCGATAAATGAACAAGAGAATGATCGAGCCAATTACAGCGCCGATGAAGCCAGCGCCTTCACCCGCTTCATACCAACCGGTCAACGTGCCCAGCAGCGTCACGAGCAAGGCGCCAGCAATGCCAAGAAGAATCGTCACGATCAGCCCGCCCGGGTCCTTGCCCGGCATAATCCATTTACCCACCGCACCGGCCAAACCGCCGATGATGATGGTCATGATCCAGCCATGTCCTGCAAATATCTCCATGGTCTCTCTCCCCAAGAGTGTGGCGAAGGCGCAACACTTGCCTCCGAACTGATATCGTCGAGCCAAAGGAGGCCTCTGACAAGCCCAAATCGACCAAACATGCCCCTTCGGACGCTTGCGATTTTGGCGGCACTGTAGCAAATAGCTGATACGGCAAGGGGATGGCGCGCCGTAAGCGCCTTGTGCCGGGTGAGTTACTACGATAATACACCGGTCAGACCAGAGACTCAGCCTGCAATGGCAGGCCGAAAGCGGAACTAGAATGAACCTCGAAACGACGTTTGCGCGCCACGCAGAACCAGTGGAGCTGTCCGACGATGCAGCAGAAGCGGCGGCACGCAAGCGCAAGCGCTGGCTGATCATCGGCGGCATTGTCGCAGCCCTGCTTCTAATCGCATATATCGCCTCTAAGGCAATGGGCAGCGGCGCCGCAGCTGGGGACAAAGAAGGTCAGAAACAAGCGCCTTCCGTCACGGTGGTCATTCCGGGGTCCAGCATGGTTCAAAGCACCATCAGCGCGACAGGCTCGCTTGCCGCGCGGCGTGAAATGCCAGTGGGCGCCGTTGGCGAAGGCGGCATGGTGACGCGCGTCTATGTTGATGCGGGTGACTGGGTGTCGCAAGGTCAGGTGCTTGCCAGCGTAGACCGTCAGGTTCAGGCGCAGCAGTCCGCGTCGCTCGGCGCACAGATCCGCGTGGCTCAGGCCGACGCCAGCCTTGCCCAGAACGAATTGGATCGGGCCAAGACACTTGCCGAACGGGGCTTCATTTCGAAGGCCGATATTGACCGTCGCACCGCCCAGCGCGATGCCGCTTTGGCGCGGTTGAACGTGGCGCGCGCTCAATATGGCGAAAACAGTGCCCGCATCGGACGCCTCGACATCCGTGCGCCAGCGTCCGGCCTCATCCTTTCCCGCAATGTTGAACCGGGTCAGGTTGTCGGTGGCGGTGGCACTGTGCTGTTCCGTATCGCCAAGGGCGGCGAGATGGAATTGCGCGCCATGCTCTCAGAAGCGGACCTTGCCCGCCTGTCCGTCGGCACTTCAGCAGAAGTGACGCCGGTGGGCACAACCAAGGCATTCACCGGACAAGTCTGGCAGATGCCGCCGGTTATTGATCCAGCGACGCGCCAGGGTACGGTGCGCATTGCGCTGGCCTATAATGAGGCGATCCGTCCCGGCGGCTTTGCGTCGACCTCCATCCGCTCCGGCGCAGCACAGGCACCGATGTTGCCCGAGTCCGCGGTGCAGAGCGATGAAAAGGGCAACTATGTTTTTGTTGTGAATGCGCAGAACAAGGTGGAACGTCGCGACGTGAAGATCGGTTCTGTGTCGGATGCGGGCATCACTATTGCAACCGGGCTCACCGGGCGTGAACGCGTTGTGCTCACCGCAGGCGCATTCCTCAATCCCGGCGAAAGTGTCGTTCCGGTCCGTCCCAAGTCGAACTGAGGCCAAGTCCCATGAACTTCCGGAACATCTCGGCCTGGTGCATTCGCAACCCGGTTCCGCCGATTGTGCTTTTCGTGGCCCTGCTGCTGGCAGGCATCGTCAGCTTCAGCCGGATGGACGTGAACAACAATCCGGACATTGAATTTCCCGGCGCACAGGTGATCATCAGCCAGCCGGGTGCCGCGCCGACCGAACTGGAAAAACAAGTCACCCAGATCGTTGAGCCTGCGCTCCGGTCGATCAACGGCGTGGATGAAATTAACTCGACCGTGCGTGAAGGCATGTCGATGACCTTCGTCCAGTTCCAGATTGGGACCGATATTGACCGCAGCGTGAACGATATCCGCGATGCACTGACCAAGATCCGCAGCGATTTGCCGGACGGCATTCTTGAGCCGCAGGTCAACCGCGTCGACACCACGGGTGAACCCATCGCCTATATCTCGGCCGAAGCCGTCGATATGACGCTGGAACAGTTGAGCTGGTACGTCGATGACGTGGTGGTGAAGCGCCTGCAAGGTGTGCCGGGGGCGGCCGCCGTCAACCGCGAAGGTGGCGTTTCCCGCGAAATTCGCGTCATCCTTGATCCGGCCAAGCTGCAGTCGCTCGGCATTACGGCGGCTCAGGTCAACAGCCAGTTGCGCCAGAGCAACATCAACGCTGCGGGCGGACGCACCGAAATTGCGGGCGCTGAACAATCGGTGCGTGTGCTCGGCAATGCGCGCGATGCCTATGCACTTGGCGAAACCAATATCGCCATTGGCGGCGGTCGCTCCGTCAAACTGACGGACGTCGCCGAAGTGCGTGATCTTTATGGCGAGCAACGCGCCATATCGACCATGAACGGACGTCAGGTGCTGAGCTTCTCCATCCAGCGCGCCAAGGGTGCGTCGGACGTCAAGGTTTATGACAAGATGTGGGAGGAACTGCGGGCCATCCAGAAAGAGAACCCAAAGATCCATTTCACGGAACTCTACACCACGGTCGACTATACCAAGTCGCAATACTCCACATCGCTGTCGTCAATGATCGAAGGCGCGGTGCTGGCCGTTCTCGTGGTGTGGCTGTTCCTGCGTGACGGGCGTGCCACAGCCATCTCCGCCATTGCCATTCCACTGTCAGCAATCCCAACCTTCTGGTTCATGGAATTGCTGGGCTTCAGCCTCAACGGCATCTCGATGCTTGCCCTTAGCCTTGTGGCCGGTGTGCTCGTCGATGACGCCATTGTGGAAATTGAAAACATCGTCCGACATATGCGGATGGGCAAATCCGCCTATCAGGCATCCATCGACGCGGCGGATGAAATCGGGCTCGCCGTTGTTGCTACGACCTTCTCGATCGTTGCGGTGTTCCTGCCGGTCGGGCTGATGCCCGGCGTGTCGGGCCAGTTCTTCAAGAATTTTGGCTTTACCGTTGTCGCCGCCGTTCTGCTCTCACTGGCCGTTGCCCGAATGATCACGCCGATGATCGCCGCCTATTTCCTAAAGGCGCACGGCGAAGAAAAGCATGGCGAAGGCTGGATGATGGATCGCTACATGCAGATTCTGCGCTGGACGCTCTACAACCGCCGCTGGGTTGTTGTGGGAGGCGCTGCATCGCTGGCGTTGACCGTCGTCATGGTTATGTCGCTGCCCTTCCAGTTCCAGCCCACGATGAATTTCGACTATAGCTCCATTCGCGTCGAAATGGTGCCGGGCACAACACTGCAGCAGACGACCCAGGTGGTCGAGCGTATCCAGAAAACGCTGGATGACGAGGCCCCTGAAGTTGTTGCGGCCTTCGCCGACATTGAGCCTGCAAAGGCAAGCATCTACCTGCGCCTGTCACCTGATCGCGACATGACGTCGGACGAATTTGAAAAAACATGGGGCAAACGCTTTGCGCAGGTCCCCGATGCCCGCGTGAACTTCCAATCCCAAACCGGCGGCTTTTCCGGTCGCGACGTGACAATCACCCTTGGCGGCAGCGATCCTGCATTGCTGATGCAGACAGCGCAGAAGCTAACCGAGGAGATGCGCGGCGTAAAGGAAATCACCGCAGCCCGGATTGGCGGCGACATGTTGCGCCCCGAAGTGACGATCAAGCCGCGCGCAGACCTTGCCGCCAGCCTCGGCGTTACGACGGCCGCCTTGTCACAGACGATCCGCATCGCGACCATCGGTGATATTGACCAGAACAGCGCGAAATTCTCGCTGTCCGACCGTCAGGTGCCCATCCGCGTTTCGCTTTCCGAAGAGTCACGCCGCAATCTTTCGACGATTGAAAATCTGCCGGTGCCGACATCAACAGGCGGCTCTGTTCCTTTGAAGACAGTGGCCGAAATTTCCTTCGGCTCGGGGCCGACGACTATCCAGCGCTCCAACCAGAGCCGCCGCGTCTCCATCGGTGCGGACTATGCGGTAAACCCGAAGACCGGCAAACCCTATGTCAGCAGCGAAGCGATGCAGGCCATCGATGCCCTGCCCACGATGAAGGACCTGCCGCAGGGCGTGAAGAAACTCACGCTGGGCGACGCCCGCTGGCAGCAGGAAATGATTTCCAACTTCATGATTGCGGTCATCACTGGCATTGCGTCGGTGTTCGCGGTGCTTGTGTTGCTCTATCACCGCTTCGTGCCGCCGCTCGTCAACATGGGCTCACTGCTGCTAGCCCCGCTCGGCGGCATGATCGCGCTCAAACTGTCCGGTTTCGCCATCTCCATGCCGGTGCTCATCGGCACGCTGATGCTGTTCGGGATCGTCGCCAAAAACTCCATTCTGCTGGTCGACTTTGCGCTTGAAGAAATCGACAAGGGCGTGCCGCGGTTTGAAGCCATCATGGATGCCGGCCATAAGCGTGCGCAGCCGATTGTGATGACGACGGTCGCGATGGTCGCGGGCATGGTGCCGACGGCACTTGCCCTGACTGGCGACGGCGCCTTTGCCCAGCCCATGGGTGTCACGGTGATCGGCGGCCTGATTGTGTCGACCTTCCTCACCCTGCTCATTGTGCCGGCTAGCTTCAGCCTCGCCATCGGCATGGAATCGCGGTTGGGGCCTTGGTTGCGCCATTATCTCACCACGCAAGGGGGGGATTTGGACCAGCAGGGTCGGCCGCCCCGCCTCTTTCCGGCGAAGGCCTTCTCGCGGTTGAAGGCGCGCTTCTCGCGGTCCGGCACGACAGCCGAACCGGCGGAGTAACGCCATAGCCCGGGACGCAAACAGCCTTTTCAAGCGGCCGGCACCCCGCCTGTTGCCGACGGTGGCCGATGCGCGGCAGATGAAGATGATTGCGACGGGCATGCTCGTCGTCATGGCAGGCGTCTATGTGGCGATGCGGATCATCGGTCCGGTCCATCCAATGGTCGGTTTTGTGAAGGCCTTTGCGGAGGCCGCGATGGTCGGTGGTTTGGCCGATTGGTTTGCCGTCACCGCACTGTTCCGCCATCCGCTCGGCCTGCCCATCCCGCACACCGCCATCATCCCGCGCAACAAGGATAGGATCGGCGACACCCTCGCCACCTTCCTGCGCGACAATTTCCTGACCCCCGCTGTCGTGGCCCGGCGGATGCGCGGCCTGAATGTTGCAGGCGCTGCCGGGCGGTTTCTGGCGAGTGAGGATCGCGGCGGATCCGGCCGCCTACGCGATGGCGCCTCCCGCCTGCTCGCCGACATCCTCGAAAGTCTGGATGATGACCGGCTGGGCGGTATGGCGAAGACCGCCGTTGCCGAACGTCTCCGACGGATGGATGTGTCGCCCCTTCTTGGCCAGACATTGACCGCCGCCATCCGCGAAGGCCGCCATGTCCCCTTGCTCGATGGGATCATCAACCGCGCCAGCCTCATCATCGCGTCGAATGAAGAGATCATCCGCGAGATGGTGCATGAACGCGCGGGACGAATCCTGCGCTGGACGGGTCTGGACGAGAATGTGTCCAACGCCGTCATCACCGGCCTCAACAAGCTGGTGTTCGACATGGCCGACAACCCGGACCATCCGCTGCGGCTGAAGATCAATGAGATGCTGGAAGACCTCGCCTCTGACCTTCAGCATAATGAAGCCATGCAGGCGCGCGTGCAGGCGTTGAAGGATGAACTGGTCGACAATCCCGCCATGCAAGCCTGGATTGACGGACTTTGGCAACAGGGGCGCGCCGCCCTCCTGCGCGCCGCGCGGGACCCGGACAAGGCGATGGCCGGAAAATTGGGCGATACGCTGCGCCAGCTTGGCCAAACGCTCCAGACCGATGACCGCATCCGCACCACCATCAACCGCTTCGCCCGCCGCGCGGCTGTCGGGGCCACGGCCAGCTATGGCGACGGCATCGTGAAACTCGTGTCAGACACGATCCGCAGCTGGGATGTCGGCAAGGTGACCGAGCGCGTGGAAACAGCGGTGGGCCGCGACCTCCAATACATCCGCATCAACGGGACGCTGGTCGGCGGGCTCGTCGGCCTTGCCATCCATGCGGTGGATGTCTGGCTTTAGCCTCACACAAAATCCGCTCATGCTGAGCCTGTCGAAGCATCGTTCTTATTGGCGCTGTCGGTGCCCAGTTAAGTACGGTCCTTCGACAGGCTCAGGACAATCGGAGTACGCGGCGCCTACCCGTCGCTGTTGCGCTCAATGTCCGCGCCGACAGCGGACAGTTTTTCTTCCAGCCGCTCATAACCACGATCAAGGTGATAGATGCGGGACACCTGCGTCTCCCCTTCCGCGACAAGGCCTGCGATGATCAGGCTCATCGAGGCGCGCAGATCGGTAGCCATCACCGGCGCACCGACCAACCGCTGCACGCCGCGCACAACGGCGGTGCGGCCCTTCACGTGAATATCGGCGCCCATGCGCGCCAGTTCCGGCACATGCATGTAGCGGTTTTCAAAGATCGTTTCGGTCAGCACACTGGCGCCATCGGCCCGCAGCAGCATCGCCATAAACTGGGCCTGCATGTCCGTCGCAAAGCCTGGGAAAGGCGATGTCGACAAGGTCAAGGGGCGCAGCTTGCCGTCGGAGGAGACAGTGATGCCGCGCTTATGCTCGGTGACCTCAACGCCAGCTTCGCGCAGTGCGGCAAGCGTCGCATGCATATCATCGGGGTTGGCGCCATCCAGCTCAACTGTCCCGCCGGCCAAACCGACGGCACAGGCATAGCTGCCCGCTTCGATCCGGTCAGGCATAACGGCATAGGTCGCGCCGTGGAGACGGTCGACACCTTCAACGATCAGCTTTTCGGTGCCGATGCCGTCAATATGCGCGCCCATGGCAACCAGCAGGTTGCACAGGTCGACAATTTCCGGCTCCCGCGCGGCGTTTTCAAGGATGCAGGTGCCCTTGGCGCGCACGGCGGCCATCAAGGCATTTTCGGTTGCGCCGACAGAAACAACGGGGAACACGATGGTGCCGCCCGGAAGGCGACCGCCTTTGGCGCGGGCGGTGACGTAACCTGCGGTCGTTTCAATCTCGGCGCCGAAGGCTTCCAATGCTTTCAGGTGCAAATCGATCGGACGGTTGCCGATGGCGCAGCCACCCGGCAGCGACACAGTGGCTTCCCCCGCGCGGGCGAGCAGCGGCCCGAGCACGAGGATGGAGGCGCGCATCTTCCGAACGATGTCATAAGGCGCCATGGTCGCGGTGATTGTGCCCGCGCGCAGCGTCATGACCCGGCCAAAATCTTCCGGCCGCGCGCCTTCGATCATCGTCGAACAACCCAATTGGTTGAGAAGATGGCCAAAGCTGTCGACGTCGGCCAGACGCGGCAGATTGCGCAGCGTCAGCGGTTCATCTGTCAGCAGCGCACACGGCAGCAAGGTCAAAGCGGAGTTTTTGGCCCCCGAAATCGGAATGCGGCCGTTCAGGCGGTTGCCGCCGCGAATAAGTATCCTGTCCATTGGTCGGCTTCTAACGCAAGCGTGCCCGAGGGCAAGGGCTGCGCAATGCTATGCCGAATCCGGCAGGGTCCGGCGATAGACACTGACCGGCCCAATGGCGCCATTGCTGTCTGCAAATTTCTGAAATCCAAGCTTGGCCGCAACCTTTTGCGAGGCGACATTTCCCGGATCAATGATGCAGCGAATTTCAGACTTAAGCCCGACATCCGCCCAGTCGAGCACCGCCGCCATCGCCTCCGTCGCCAGCCCTTTACCCCAAGCGGCAGGCACAAATGCCCAGCCTGCTTCGGGATAGCCTTCCAGTTCTGCGATGCCCCGTTCAAACCGGGCGAGGCCACCATTGCCAAGGAATTGGCCAGTCGTGCGATCCAGGAAGGCCCAATAACCATAGCCAAGCAGCGCCCAAAGTCCGGCCGCTTGGGAGAATTTGACCCAGCTTTCTTGCCGGGACCGAGGCTTCCCGCCGATAAAGGCCGTCAGCTCCGGATCTGCCCACGCGGTGGCATAGGCCTCCCAATGGTCGAGCGAGAGTGGAGCGAGCGTGAACCGGTCCGTTTGCAAGATGGGCGCTATAGTCATGCGCCCGGTTAACCGATCAGGCGGCCGCCGTCACCGGGGTGCGTGCCGCTTCATAGGCGCTGTCGAATGTGCCGATCAGATGACGGTCATCTTCGTTCCACGGGTGGAAGCCGGGGAGGAAGTAGGTCGCCCAAGGCAAGACAAGCTTACGGAGCGTGCCGGGGTTGCCGAGCAGGAACCAGATCAGCCCGCGATGCGCCTTCCAGCCGGTGATTCCGTCCTGCGCGAGCAAGTGGCGCATCCCGATATAGCGGTTCTTCCAGAAATTGATCGAGACCAGCACCATCAGCATCGACTTCACCCGCCAGCGCTTGATCCGGCTCCAGTCGCGCGTGGCGTGGAGCCAAGTGTCATAGGCGACGCCCTTATGCTCAATCTCTTCCACAGCATGCCATTTCCACATGTCGACCTGATCCCCCTCGCCCTTGGCAAAGGCGTTCGGGTCTTCAAGGAACTGCTTGGCGAGGATGGCCGTGTAATGCTCCAGCGCCATTGTCACGCACAGATTGACGATCGCCGGGCGGGATTTGATCAGGTCCATGACATGGTCGACCTGATGGTTGAGGAAGGTGATGTCATAACCGGCGTCTTCAACGCGGCTGTTGAAGGCCACATGTTCGCGCGTGTGGATGACTTCCTGCGTCACAAAGGCGCGGATGTCCTTTTCCAGCTTGGGCGGCACACCATCACGAAAGGCGCGCACGGATTCAATGAACATCGCTTCGCCGCGCGGGAAAGTGACAGAGAGCGCATTGTAGAAAGCCGTTGCAAAAGGATCACCGCCAGCCCACCAACGTTGCTGCGCCGTGTTGCGGCCAAAGCGCCGATCACGTGGCGTAATGGTCAGGTCTGCGGGGGTCTTGATGGTGGCGGTTGTCATGCGCGAATCTCCTCAAGAGCTGAATTTAGGGATTACTTACATTAATGTCAATAGAACGTAAACGTCTCTCCCCCGAAGAAAGCCGCGCCGCAGCGCTTGAGGCGGCCAGCACCATTTTGATTGAAGCGGGTCCGCAAGCCGTGACGCTGAAGGCCGTCGCCGCGCGCATGGGGCGCACGCATGCCAATCTGCTCCACCATTTCGGGTCCGCCTCCGGTCTGCAAATGGCGTTGGCCGCGCATCTTGCGGGAACCGTGTGCGATTCGATTGCAGACCTCATCCTCCAGAACCGCGACAAGGAGCCTGATCCCGACCGCGTGGTCGATATGGCGTTCGACACGTTCGTGGAGAAGGGCGCCGCGCAGCTGGCAACCTGGATGATCCTTTCGGGCAATGAAAACGCGCTCAACCCGGTCGTGGATGCCATTCATGAACTGATCGACGAAATCGGCGAAGGCCATCAGGACAAATCAATGCACGAAGATACGCTGCATCTCGTGCTGCTCGCCATGGGCGACGCCTTGCTGGGGGAACCGCTGGCCAAATCGCTTGGGCTGCCCCGCCGCACGGCGCGGGATATTGCGGTCCGTCAGTTGAAAGCGTCCCCCCGTTTGTCAACGCGTCTGGAAAGCTAGTTAGCGCGGCAAAGCTTTCCATTTGCGCGGTTTCGCCTAAAGGGAAGCCATGCATTTTCTCGATCAAGCTAAGATTTACGTCCGCTCCGGCGCCGGTGGCCCCGGCGCTGTGTCTTTTCGGCGTGAAAAGTACATGGAATATGGCGGACCCAATGGCGGCAATGGCGGCAAGGGTGGCGACATCGTGTTTGAAGCTGTGGCCGGCCTCAACACGCTCATCGATTTTCGGTACACACAGCACTTCAAGGCTGAACGCGGTCATGGCGGTTCAGGCTCCAACCGGACAGGCGCCGGCGGCGACGACCTTGTCATCAAGGTGCCGGTGGGCACGCAAATTCTATCGGAAGACAAGGAGCATGTACTCGCCGACTTTACCCAGCCGGGTGTCAAAGTCGTTTTCCTGCGTGGCGGCGATGGCGGCCGCGGCAATGCAAGCTACAAGACGTCGACCAACCGTACCCCGCGACAGCACGGTGTGGGCTGGCCAAATGAGGAAATGTGGGTCTGGCTGCGGCTGAAGCTGCTTGCCGATGCAGGGCTTGTCGGCCTTCCCAATGCCGGCAAATCGACGTTCATCAACGCTGTGACCAACGCGAATGCGAAGGTCGGCGCCTATCCGTTCACCACCACACGCCCGCAATTGGGCGTGGCGACGCAGCATGGGCGGGAATTTGTGATCGCGGACATCCCCGGCCTCATTGAAGGTGCGGCGGACGGCGCAGGCATTGGCGATCGCTTCCTTGGCCATATTGAACGCTGCCGCGTGCTGCTGCATCTCGTCGACGCATCGGGCGATGATCCCGTGGCCGCCTATAAGGTCGTCCGCAAGGAGCTGGATAAATATGGCGCAGACTTGGTCGGCAAGCCCGAAGTCATCGGCCTCAACAAGATCGACGCCGTTGACCCGGCCGAAGTGAAGAAGCTCGCGACCAAGCTGAAGCGCGCCAGCAAGGCAGAGGTTCTCCTCCTGTCAGGTGCCAGCGGCGACGGCGTGGATGCGGTGCTGGACCGGCTGCTGGAGGCCATCGGCCCGGTGTCGCCCATGGAAGCGCCAAAGACAGGGGAAGACAGCGGATGGTCTCCCGTCTGACGCCCGCCGACTGCCCGCGGCTGGTCGTCAAGATCGGGTCGTCGCTGCTCGTCGATCCGTCCGGCATGGTCCGTCAGGATTGGCTGCAAACCGTGGTGGACGACATCGCTGCACGGCGGGCGGATGGCCAGCAGATCATCATCGTTTCCTCCGGCGCGATTGCGCTGGGTGCACGCAGGCTCGGCCTGCCCAAGGGCGGGCGAGCAAGCCTTGAAGATGCTCAGGCCGCCGCCGCCACCGGTCAGATCGCCTTGTCGCAGTGCTGGGCAGGGTTGCTTGATGCCAAGGGCATGACCGCCGCACAAATCCTCGTCACACTTGATGATTTGGAAGACAGGCGGCGTTACCTCAATGCTGCCGCCACGCTGGAGCGCCTGCTCGGCCTTGGCGTTGTGCCCGTCATCAATGAGAACGACTCTGTCGCCACAGAGGAGATTCGCTTTGGCGACAATGACCGGCTGGCGGCGCGGATCGCGCAGGCCGCGTCGGCTCAGGGCGTTGTGTTGCTGTCCGACGTTGACGGCCTGTTTACCGATGATCCCGGCAAGAACCCCGATGCCGAACGCATTCCCCATGTCGCGCGGATCGATGCGCGCATCCGGTCTATCGCCAAGGCGGAAAGCTCGTCCGGCATGGGCTCCGGTGGCATGGCCTCCAAGATTGAAGCGGCGCGCCTCGCCAACGCGGCGGGTGCGGCGCTCGTCATTGTGTCCGGCCTGCACGATCATCCTCTTGCCCGTTTGAGCAAAGGCGACTGCGGCACTGTCTTTACAGCCGATGGCACCCGCGCGGCGAAGAAAGCCTGGCTGGCGGGCCGTCTTACCTCAAAGGGCCGCATCCATATTGACGCAGGCGCCGCCAAGGCGCTGGCCAAGGGGGCCAGCCTTTTGCCCGCCGGCGCAAAATCGGCAGAGGGCAGCTTCAAACGCGGCGATGTTGTCGAAATCGTCGACGCAGAGGGCAATGTCCTCGCCCATGGTCTCGCCGAATATGATCTGGCTGATGCTGAGCGCATTTGCGGCCTGCGCACCGAAGCGCTGACCGAGGTGCTGGGCTATGCCCCCCGCGCCGCGCTCATCCACCGCGACCATATGGTTCTGCTGTGAGCGGAAAGACAGTCGCCGTGACGGGAGCGACGGGGTTCGTCGGATCGACATTGCTGAAGATGGCATCCAGCCAAGGCCTGCAGGTCCGTGCCCTCACCCGTCGCCCACAGCCGGACATGGCGGGCGTGACATGGATCGAAGGCGCACTCGATACGCCGGACCATCTCGCCCGGCTCGTTGAAGGCGCAGATGCTGTCATTCACGTCGCCGGTGTCGTCAACGCACCCACCCGCGACGGGTTTGAACAGGGCAACATCCGAGGCACCGAAGCCATTGTCGCGGCCACCAAGGCGGCGGGTGTGGCTCGCTTCGTCCACGTCTCCTCGCTTGCCGCGCGCGAGCCGAAACTATCGGTCTATGGCTGGTCAAAAGCAGAAGCAGAGAGGGTCGTTACGGCCAGCGGGCTCGATTGGGTCATGGTCCGCCCGCCTGCCATTTATGGCCCCGGTGACATGGAGATGCTCGACATCTTCAAGATGGCCAAGACCGGCGTGATGCTAATGCCGCCTGCCGGACTCCTGTCAGTGATCCATGCCGGCGATCTCGCGACGCTGTTGCTGGCGCTGACAGCGCATAACGCCCCTCAGGGTCACATATTTGAAGTCGACGATGGGAGGACGAATGGCTGGACCCATGTTGATTTCGCCAAAGCGATTGCCGCCGCCATGTCGCGCCGCGCGCTCGTGCTCTCCACGCCACGCCCGATTTTGAAGATGGGTTCCGTCTTCGATCGTCTGCTGCGCGGTGACAAAGCCAAACTGACCGCTGACCGGGTCAATTACTTCTGCCATCCGGATTGGCGGCTTGATCCGGCGAAGCGACCGGATGCCGGGCTTTGGGTGCCACAGATTGAGACGACGGTTGGCTTGGCAGAGACGGCGGCGGCGTACCGGAAGGCGGGGTTGATTTAACGCGCTTATCGCGCGCCGTCATCCTGAACTTGGTTCAGGATCTATTGGCATCAATGATCCCGGACTTGGCTCCACATCCCTCGAGGCCTGTGTTCATGGATGCTGAAACAAGTTCAGCATGACGAAGGCAGGTGGGGGAGGGCCAACCCTAAACCAGTTCACCCTGCAACATCATCGGCAGATTGCCGCTCTCCCCGCGTGCCTCGGCCATGAACAGGTCTTTAAGTGGCTTGGCACTCTGAACCGCGCCAAGACCGAAACGCCGCGCCGCGCGCGCTGTCTTGCCCGGCAGGCCGAACAGTCGGACCAGACTGTCACACGCAACGGTCACGGCCATCACGTCCCCGGCCCGCCAGCGCTGATAACGGGCGAGCAATTGGGCATCGCCGAAATCAAGGCCAAGCCGTGCGCCGTCCACCAGCACTTCGGCCATCACCGCCACATCGCGCAGGCCAAGGTTGAACCCCTGCCCGGCAATCGGGTGGATGCCATGCCCGGCGTCACCCACCAGCGCGAGGCGATTTTCCGTCATCTTTGCTGTGTGCCGGAAATGGAGCGGGTAAAGCGCGCGCGGCGCTGCAAAGCTCAGATCGCCCAAGATGTTCGCGGTCACCCGAGACACTTCGGCAAGGAACGCCCGATCACCCACTTTCATAAAGGCCTTTGCCTGATCGTCCGGCAGTGACCAGACCAGTGCGGACCGCGTGCCGGGGTTCATCGGCAACAGCGCAACCGGCCCGCCGGGATAGAAGATCTGGTGGGCAGTATCATTGTGCGGGATCACATGGTCGAGCGCGGTCACAATGCTCTTCGAGGCATAGTCCCACGCCGCAACGTTGATGCCGACGGCCTCGCGCGTCGAACTGTAACGCCCTTCGCAAACGAGCAGCAAAGGTGCGGTCACTGTCGAGCCGTCCGACAGGCGGGCCTCAACCCGGTGATCGCCGCGATCCAAACTATCGGCCGTGACACCAAATTTGCGCGTCACATTCTTTGCGTCCTGAAGCATCGCCCAAAGTTCGCGGCGCAACACGCGGTTTTCGAGCATCAGGCCAAGCGGATTGTCTGTGTCATCAGCTTCAAAATCGAGCGGACGGCCATCCGCCCCATCGCGCACCTCAATCCGGTGGATCGGCCGGGCCTCCGCCCGCATCTTGGGGCCAATGCCTAGGGCATCGAACATCTTCCAGCTGCTGGATGAAATCGCCGCGACACGGCCATCAAACTCGGTCGTCAGCGTGCCCGCGGGATCAACTGGATCAATCACGACAGATGTGATCCCATGAAGGTCGAGCGCCAGCGCCATTGTCTGGCCGATCAGGCCGCCGCCGAGGATGATGATGTCGTGTGTGTCCATGGGCCAACGCCATACGTCCGAACCCGCCCGAGACTCAAGCATTTCAGCGCGACTCTTGACGGCGAGTCAGCGGCTGGCGCATGAGTGCAACCGGAACATTATGCGCACGCAGCAGAGGAGGCGCGGCATGGCATCCCGGGCACCGGAATGGCGTGAATCGGTTAAACGTGGGGCACTCCGCAGCGGCGCGCTGATCGGTGCTGTGGCGCTTGCCCTCAGCGCGCTGATCCTTGTGCTGGCGCTCGCCAGTTACCGGCCCAGCGATCCTTCGATGAACACAGCGGCCGGTGGCCCGGTCAACAATCTGCTCGGATTGCCGGGGGCTTGGACCTCCGACTTTCTGCTGTGGTTGATGGGGCCTGCCGTCGGCCTGTTCGTGCCGCTCATGCTGCTCCACGCGCGCAGGCTGTGGGCCAAAGTGTCGGTCCTCGGCTGGAAGCGGCGGGCGCTTGGCATTCTGGCCGGCGTCGCGCTGGTGGATACCGGCCTCGCCCTGTTCCAACCCGGTGCCTTTGAAAGCCTACCCGGCGGGCTTGGCGGCACGATTGGCATGACGACGGGCGGCCTTATCCAGTGGCTGATGTCCTTTGCCCCGCCTGCTGACTGGATGGTCTGGGTTCGATGGAGCCTCGGCGCTGTGTTCGCCATCCTTGGCATCGTCGTCTGGGCAAAGAGCCTCGGCCTGGATGAGGATGAGCGGGCCTGGCTCTTGCGTCGCCGCGAAAAGGAAGACGCCGCCCGCGCCCTGCCCGCCCCGTTTGATGAAGAAGATGATGTGATGCCATCGCGGCTCAAGCCCGCGGCGCCCACCATCTCTGAACCCCGCGCCACGCCGATTATCGACGAAGGCCGTCCAAAGACGGTCATTCAAGACAAGCCGGCCCCCGCCAAACCCAAGACAGAAAAGAGCGGGCAGGCCACCCTTCCGCTGGGCGACCGTTATGTCCTGCCGTCGCTCGACCTCCTAAGCCCCGCGCCGGAATCTGCGGCCAACCCGATCGACAAGGTCGCGCTGGAACGCAATGCGCGGCTTCTGGAAACGGTGCTCGATGATTTTCACGTCAAGGGCCAGATCGTCGAAGTCCGCCCCGGCCCTGTCGTCACGATGTACGAGTTGGAACCCGCGTCCGGCATCAAGGCCAGCCGCGTCATCCAGCTGGCGGATGACATCGCGCGCAACATGTCCGCCTTGTCGGCCCGCGTCGCGACCATCCCCGGCCGGACGGTGATCGGCATCGAACTGCCCAACCAGCGGCGCGAAAGCGTCGTTCTGCATGAACTGATCGCAAGCCACGCTTTCAACGAACAATCGGGCCAGCTCCCCATCGTGCTCGGCAAGAACATCGCCGGTGATCCCGTCATCGCAGATCTCGCACCCATGCCGCATCTTCTGGTTGCGGGCACCACCGGCTCAGGTAAGTCCGTCGGTCTCAACGCGATGATCGTGTCGCTGCTTTACCGCCTGACACCGGACCAGTGCCGGATGATCATGATCGATCCCAAGATGCTCGAACTCAGCATCTATGATGACATCCCGCATTTGCTCTCCCCTGTGGTCACGGAGCCCGCCAAGGCGATCCGCGCGCTCAAATGGGCGGTGGAGCAGATGGAAGACCGCTACCGGATGATGGCCTCTGTCGGCGTCCGCAGTCTGGCGAGCTTCAACGAAAAGGTCCGTTCCGCCAACCAGAAGGGGGCCTTCCTCGGTCGGCGCGTCCAGACAGGCTATGATTCCGCGACCGGCAACCCGATCTATGAAGAAGAGCAGCTGGATTATCAGCCGCTGCCGCAGATTGTCGTTATCGTCGACGAACTCGCCGACCTGATGATGACCGCGGGCAAGGAAGTCGAATTCCTCATCCAGCGTCTCGCGCAGAAGGCGCGCGCGGCGGGCATCCATCTTATCATGGCAACGCAGCGTCCTTCGGTCGACGTTATCACTGGCGTCATCAAGGCGAACCTGCCGACGCGCATCAGCTTTGCTGTCACATCCAAGATCGATTCCCGCACCATCCTTGGCGAACAGGGCGCGGAACAGCTTCTTGGCAAGGGCGACATGCTCTATATGCCCGGCGGCAAGCAGATCGCCCGTGTGCACGGCCCGTTTGTGTCGGACGAAGAGGTCCGCGCAGTCGCCGACCATTGGCGTGGACAGGGGCATCCTGAATATATTCAGGCCGTCACCGAAGAGCCCGAAGAAGGCAGCTGGGATCTGGACGGTGCGCCGACAGGCGAGGACTCCGCCGAAGACCAGATGTACCGCAAGGCGTTGCAGGTCGTGGCGGAAAGCCAGAAGGCCTCGACCAGCTACATCCAGCGCCAGTTGCGGATCGGTTACAACTCGGCCGCCCGCCTCATCGAGCGTATGGAACTGGAAGGCAAGGTTAGCCGTCCGGACCATGTCGGCCGCCGCGAAGTTCTGATCGACCCGGACGGCCACGCCATCTAATCCCCGCGCAGATGGAAGTTCATGCGCGGTTCAATCCGCGCCTGCCAGTGGGCCAGCCGCAGCTTTGGAGACTTTAATGAAACCCGTGTTCGTTCCGCTTGCCACCATTGCATTGGCCATCGCCCCAACCCAGGCCGGGGCACAGGCAGATGCTCTGGGCGCCGTGTCGAACCATCTGAAGGCCGTCACAACGATGACCGCCAATTTCTCGCAGACGGACCGGGCTGGCAAAACAGTAACAGGCGCGTTGAGCCTGAAGCGTCCGGGGAAAATCCGCTTTCAGTATCAAAAGGGTGTGCCCATCCTCATCGTCGGCGACGGCAAGGCACTGACCTTTATCGATTACTCCGTCCGGCAGGTGCAGCGCTGGCCCATTGGCAGCACCCCGCTTGGCGTGCTGTTGAACCCGAACAAAGACTTGCGCGGCATTGCCAAGCTATTGCCGTCGGCCAATCCGAAGATCACGTTGGTTGAGGCGCGCGACAAGAAGCATCCGGAATATGGCGTCATCACATTGGCGTTCAGCAAAAACGACTCGGCGCCGGCCGGTTTGATGCTGGAAGGGTGGGTTTCCGTCGATTCCCAGAACAACCGGACAACGGTTCGTCTCGCAAACCAAAGATTTAACGGGCCCATATCCGATAAAACGTTCCTTTGGAGCGACCCACGGCCAAAAGGACCCCGTGGCTGACAATCCATTCATCTTGGCGACAGGAAAAATGGCCTAATTTCACATGGCTTTCGCGGAAGACCTGACGAGATTCCCCCCTGTTGCTCGTCAGAGCTAAACTGCAAAAGTCAGCGTGACGAACGCTAACGAGACCCCCGCTCCACGCCCCCGGAGCGGGGGTCATTGCTTGTGGGTCTGGGCTCTACGTCAGATCAAGTGTCATGTAGCGGCTAAACGGATCAAATTCGTAGTCCGCAAAAGGGCCGCAATCGGAGAAGCCATACCGCTGATACAGCTGGTGCGCAGGCCAGAAAGGTGCGTTGCTGCCGGTTTCCAGACTCAGCCGTTCATATCCCCGGTGTCGCGCCGTCGTGAGGATGGTCTCGAGGATCGCTGCTGCCGCGCCTTTTCGCAAATGGCGGGCATCGGTGCGCATGGATTTGATCTCACCATGGCGCGCATCCAATTGCTTGAGCGCACCGCAACCCATGAGAGCAGCGCCATCCCATGCCGTCCAGAAGGTGATGTCCGGCTGGCGCAACTTGTCCAGATCAAGCGCATGGACGCTTTCCGGCGGGGAGTGTTCGTGCATGGCGTCGAGATGCACCTGAAGGAGGTCCGCAATCTCCGGCCCCTTCAGATCATCAACGACGATCCGCATCAGACAGAGCGGGCCAGCACAGCCAGACAGTCGCGCCCAAGCTGACGGCAGCGCTCCGGCGACCATGCCCGCTGTGAATCGGCATTCGTGTCATGATCCTTAAACGGCATTTCGAGCGTCATCGACACGCAGCCCAGATGCGCAAAGCGGTTCGCGAGCTGGTTGGTCGACATCGTCAGATTGGCCTTGCCCGGCGCGGATTTGGGATAGCCAAGCTTGGTCTGGAAATCAGGCGTCTGCGCGGCCAGTGCCTCGCGATAGGCGTAAAAGCGCTCGCCCTGATCGTCGGTCCAATTGGGAATGCCTTCAAATCCTGCGATGAAGTTGGCGGGGATCGCCTCGTCGCCGTGCACGTCCATCGCCCAATGGACGCCGGTCCGGTCCATCTCATCACGGACGCACAGGACTTCGGGAGACCGCTCCGCACTGGGCGTCGCCCATTCGCGGTTGAGGTTCACACCCGCGGCGTTGGTGCGCAGATGCCCGCGCGCAGAGCCATCGGGGTTCATATTGGGCACGATGTGGAGCGTGCATTTTTCCCGCAAGGTTCGCGCGACCGGATCAATCTCGTCGGTCAGGCAGTCCAGCGCCCCTTCCATCCACCATTCGGCCATCGATTCGCCGGGATGCTGGCGCGCATAAAGCCAGACTTGCCTGGCACCGGTGCCCATGCGCAGCAGATCCATCGGTTGGCCATCCAGCGTCTGGCCCAGTTGGATCAGCGACACCCCCGGCGCTGCGGCTGTCCGCTGGACCAGATCATGATGCCGCTCCATTGAATAGGGAGCGAAATAAGCAAACCAGACGGCATCCGCCTCCGGCGTGTGGGTGATCGTCAGGACCCCGTCGGCATAGCTGGTGTCCGCACAGCGCCAATCGTCACGATCAACCGAATAGCGCGCCTGATAGTTCGCCCATCCCCCGGGATAGGCGGAACCACCGCAATTGGTGATCTTCAGCGTGACCGGGCGTCCCTTCGCGCCGGCCACGCGGAAGTGGAACCATTGGTAGAAATCGGAAAGCGCATCCTTGCGGATTTCAAGGGTTGCCGTGTCCCCCTCAATTGAGGTGACGGTGATGTTGCCGCTGTCAAAGCCGGACGTGATGCTGAGTGATGTCATGGGACCGTGATAGTGCGTCCCGATTCGCCCGGAAAGTCCTGAAACAGGGCGCGCGACAGCTTATCTGCGGCAAGCCCCGGTTGCGCCGCCGGTGCATTGGCCGGGGCTTCGGTCTGCGCCCGCCCTTCCCAGACCACCGCGCCGTCCGAAATCCGCTTCATCTGGACCGACATGCGCGTGCCGATGATGGCCGACGTTGACTTGCCAATGCCGAAACTCGTGCCCAGACCGATGCCGACATTTCCACCGAATGATCCGCCACCGATGCCGATGGTGACAGGGGACCGCTTCGCGACCTGCCGTTCCGCGCGGTCAAACCCAAGGACAATCCGATACGTCGCCTTGCCCTCCAGCGGGTAGCCGAGCCGAATCAGTTCGCGGGAGACCGCGGCCGCATAGGTGCCGAACTCAAGATTGGCGGCATTCTGGCCTTCTGCCGCCTCAATCACGACGGGGCCGGAGGCAGGTTGCTGCCCAAGGTGGAATCGCGTGACTTCAACAGGCGGAATCGAGGCTGCACAGCCGGATAGCGCCAGCAGAGAGAGAGAAAACACGATAAAACGCATGGGAGATGACTCCTTACTCGGCAGATCGCCTTGACTTTGCCATAGCCCATCTTTAGGCGGCAGCCTTCATTTTCCAACGTTAATTTAGAACAGGCAAGCGATCATGAAGATCCGCAATTCGCTCAAGTCGCTCAAGGACCGTCACCGGGATAACCGCGTGATCCGTCGTCGTGGCCGGACCTACGTCATCAACAAGACGCAGCCGCGCTTCAAGGCACGCCAGGGCTAATCCCCTGTGGCGGTGACCGCCGTCGTATTCGACGTCGGCAACGTCCTGTATCGCTGGAGCCCTAGAGCTCTGTACGAGCGCCTGATCCCCGAGGATCGGGCGCTTGACGCGTTTCTGGAAACCGTCGTCACCAATGACTGGCATTTCCAGCATGACGAAGGCCGCGACTTTGTGGACACAAGTGCAGAACTGATCGCCCGTTTCCCCGAACACCGTGATCTGATCCTTCAATGGGCCCCGCGCTTCAATGAGACGATCACGGGTCCTGTTGAAGGCATGATCGAACTGGTCGAAGAGCTCGATTCGGCAGGCGTCCCCATTTTCGGCATCACCAATTTCAGCCACGAATTCTGGCCGCCCTTCCGCGCCCAAGAAGCGCATGTGTTTGACCGGTTCCGCGACATTGTCGTTTCGGGCGATGAGAAACTGGCCAAACCGGACCCCGCCATCTTCCACCTCGCCCGCGCGCGCTTTGGATTGGCGCCGGGGGAAGGCGTGTTTCTGGACGACCGCGCCGACAATGCCGCCGCCGCCGAGGCGAACGGCTTTGTCGGCCATCACTTTACGAACGTCGACGCCGCTCGCGCCCATTTGACGGAACTTGGCCTTCTCTGACAGGTTTCAGGGCGTCACGATGTTGAACGTCATCTCCGGCTTGTCGAGCGCGGCGAACATTGCGCCGATGGCGGTGGGATCGCCATCAAATTTCAGTGCGCCGGACTGGATCGCCTCGCCGATGTTGATGGTCTGGAGGATCAGTCCGTCAAAGGTCGCGCGCGTGGTCGTCAATGTCGCGGTGGGTGCATCCAGTTTCTGGCCCATGCTCGGGAAGAGCACCGATTCACCAACATGAAGTGCAACTGTCTCGTTGCGATCCGTGAAGATCAGCTGGACTGTCGTGTTTGGACGGGCGGAGTTGGCCGGGTTGAAGCGTGCCGCCAGCGCATCCATCAGATTGGCCGTCGGCACGGCGCGGATCACGCCTGCGCCCGCGACATCCAGACGCGGCTTGGGCACGCCGTTGCGCAGCTCATGCGCAGCCTGCAGGAAGACATTCCGCCAGGTGCCCGCTTCAGCCTGAAAGCCCTGCTGTTCATAGCTGGCGGCCAGCCACTTCTTGGCCAATTCATTGGCCGGATCAGCAAAGACAATGTGGTTGAACACCGTCGATGACCAGCGGAAGTCCCCCGCATCAAACGCCTTGATGCCAGTATCGAGCGCCGTCTTCGCGCCACCCATGGCCGCGACATAGCGCTTGGCCTCTTCGATCGGGACATGGCGGTTGTAGTTGGCGGGGACGCCATCCCACCAGCCAAAATAATACTGGAAAACCGCCTTCGCATTGTGGTTGTACGTGCCGTAATAACCGCGCGTCGAAAAATCGGTCTTGGCAAAGGTTGGCTCACCCACCTGCTCCGCGATTTCTGTTGCGGTTTGCCCGCTGTTCGCGAGCCGCATCGTCTGATCATGGATGAAGCGGTACGTGTCCCGGTGGTGGGTCAGGAAGGTCTTCACATTGCCCGCCCCCCAGGTCGGCCAATTGTGGGAGCCGAAGACAACGTCCGACTTGTCGCCATAGCTGCGCAGCGCCGTATCGATTGCCTTTGACCAGTTGAGCGTGTCGCGCGCCTTGGCGCCCCGTTGGGTCAGTACATTGTGGAACGTGCCCGTCGCGACTTCAGACGAGCAGAGCGCCTTAAAGTCGGGCAAATAGAACATGAATTCAGCCGGCGCTTCAGATGAGGCCGCGTCGATGAATTCAAAGGTGATGCCGTCAATTACGACGGGCGCTGCACCCTTCGCCACTTCCATCGTTGGCTTGGCGAGCGAGGCACGGTTGTTTGAGGCCAGCGCCTGACCAAGACCTGTGCCCACCTGTGCCGTCGCGTTTCTGGGGAGAGCCGCGCCGAACTGAAACCCGGCCCGCCGACCCATGTAGATGCCGGCAATAACGTTCTCGCTGATCGCCTCATCGGTAAAGCCGTGCGGCGCGACAATCGGGATTTTGCCCGACGCAAGGACCTCAGGAGATGCAATCGCAGCCACGCCGCCATAGTGATCGCCATGGCTGTGGGTGAAGACAATGCCCGTGATCGGCCGATCACCCAATGTCTTCTTCACAAGCTCCATACCGGCGGCAGCACTTTCCACTGCCGTCAGCGGATCGACGATGATCCAGCCGGTCTTGCCGCGAATGATTGTCATCACGGCGATGTCATAGCCCCGGAACTGGTAGATGCCGGGTGTGACTTCAAACAGGCCGTGTTCGGAATTGAGCTTGGACTGGCGCCAGAGCGACGGGTTCACGCTGGCCGGCGCGTCCCCTTTTACAAAGGCGTAGCTGTTCGCATCCCAAACCACGTCACCCTTGGCGTTGCGGATGATGCCGCCCTCAAGCTGCGCCAACCGCCCGCGCGTGGCATCGGCGAAGTCGGACGGATCGCTGAGTGGCAGGCTTGCCGCAACCTTCGCATTCGCTTCGGCTGTCGCCTTGGACACAGTGCCCGGAGCGGGCGGCTCCCGCCCGGCTGCAGGCGCTGCCAAAACGAGCGCAAGCGCGGTGAACGTGACGAAGTGGCGCATTATCCCTCCTATGGGCCGCGCCGGATGTCTTCCCCGCGTCGGCCTAGCTTTCATATCCCTTCAGCTCATCGCCCGTAAGGCGCACAACGTGCAAGACATTTGTTGAGCCCGGCGTCCCGAAAGGTACGCCCGCCATCACGATCACGCGGTCGCCACCTTTGGCAAGGCCGTGACGCAGCGCCATCCGCTTTGATTTGGCGACCATTTCCTCAAAGGATCCGACGTCCTTGGTATGCACCGCGTGCGTGCCCCAAAGCAAGCCGAGCTGACGCGCGGTTTCCATCTTGGGCGTGAGGACGAGGATGGGCACGGGGGGACGTTCCCGGGCGATACGACGTGCGGTGGAGCCGGAAGAGGTGAAACAGATGATCGCCTTGGCTGACACTGTTGCGGCAATGTCGAACGCGGCTTCGGCCAGCGCATCCGCCGTTGTGGGATCAGCCTTAGTCTCCGTGAAATGGAGGCGACGGGCATAGCCTTTGTCCCCTTCCACCGAATGGGCGATCCGATCCATCATCATGACTGACTCTTCGGGCCAATCCCCGGCGGCGCTCTCTGCAGACAGCATCACAGCGTCCGCGCCATCATAGATGGCCGTCGCAACGTCAGACACTTCGGCGCGCGTGGGCGACGGGGACTTGATCATTGATTCCAGCATCTGGGTCGCCACGACCACCGGCTTGCCGAGTTCGCGCGCGGTTTCCACGATGCGCTTCTGGGCGGGCGGCACGGCTTCAGGCGGAAGTTCAACGCCCAAATCACCGCGGGCCACCATCACCGCATCACACAGCTCAAGAATGCCGTCGAGCCGATCAAGTGCTGCGGGCTTTTCAATTTTGGCGAGCAAGGCCGCCTTGCCCCCAATCAGGCGCCGTGCCTCGGCCAGATCTTCGGGGCGCTGCACGAACGACAGCGCAATCCAGTCCACATTCTGGTCAACGGCAAAGGCAAGGTCAGACCGGTCCTTTTCCGTCAGCGCCGCCAACGGTACGACGACATCGGGGACGTTCAGGCCCTTATTGTTGGACAGAACACCGCCTACTTCCACGCGGGTGGCAATCGCCGTCTCACCCTTGTCCGTCACGCGCAGGACAAGCTTGCCATCGTCGAGCAGCAGGCGTGAGCCGACTTCGAGCGCGTAGAAGACTTCTTTATGTGGCAGGCAAACGCGCGCCGCTGTGCCCGGCGTCGGGTCAAGATCGAGCACGAACGCCTGCCCGGTGTCCAGCATCACGCTGCCCTCGGCAAAGGCGCCGACGCGCAGCTTGGGGCCTTGCAGATCGACAAGGATTGTTGTCGTCCGACCATGGAGCACTTCAAGGTTACGGATGATGCGAATGACCTCGGCCTTGTCCGCCTGATCGCCATGGCTCATATTGATGCGGAAGGCATCGGCCCCGGCACGAAACAGCCTGCCAATCATTTCCGGCGTCCGGCTTGCCGGACCCAGCGTTGCAAGGATGCGGACTTTGCGGCCACGGGGCGGCAGATATTCAGTCAATCGATCACTCCACTTCTCGTCGCCCGCCATAGCGGCTAATCAGTTCCGATCAAACGAAGGAAACCGTATTCATGGATATTGACACGCTTGATGACGCTACGGCGGCAAAGGCCTTTCGTCGCCTCGTCCGACATCTTCAACATCGCACCGATGCGCAGAATGTCGATCTGATGGGCCTTGCAGGTTTTTGCCGCAATTGTCTGGGCGATTGGGTGGCCGAAGCTGCTGACATGGCCAAGGATGATGGCCGCGCGATTGTGTACGGCATGCCCTATGCCGAATGGAAAGCGAACCATCAGCAATCCGCCACCGAAGAACAGCTGCGGCGCATGGACGAAAGCGTGAAGAAAAACGCGCACTGACGCGCTTGCACAATCCGGCAGGGCATGGCTAGAGGCCTGCATTAATCAACGTCCGGAGTCCCTTGCTGATGCCTATGCTCGTCCTCATCCGCCATGGCCAGTCCACTTGGAATCTGGAAAACCGCTTTACCGGCTGGTGGGATGTCGACGTCACCGAAAAAGGCGTGGAAGAAGCGCGCGCCGCGGGTCGCCTGATGCGCTACAAGGGGCTGGATTTCGACAGCTGCTTCACCTCCCTCCAGAGCCGGGCGATCAAGACGCTCAACCTCGCGCTGGAAGAAATGGGTCGCCTCTGGCTGCCGGTCGAAAAGGACTATCGGCTGAATGAGCGGCATTATGGCGGGCTGACGGGGCTCGACAAGGCAGAGACAGCCGCCAAGCATGGCGATGCGCAGGTGAAGATTTGGCGCCGCAGCTTTGATGTGCCGCCGCCGCCGCTGGAGCCGGGCAGCGAGTTCGATCTATCCAAGGACCGCCACTATGCCGGGATCACTGTTCCCGCGACTGAAAGCCTTAAGGACACTATCGCCCGCGTGCTGCCTTATTGGGAAAACCGGATTGCGCCGGAACTGAAGGCCGGAAAGCGCGTGCTGATTTCAGCGCATGGCAATTCGCTGCGGGCGCTCGTCAAGCATCTGTCGAACATTCCCGATGATGAAATTACAGGTCTGGAAATCCCGACAGGTCAGCCGATCGTCTATGATCTGGCCGATGACCTTTCAGCCAAAGACCGTTACTATCTGTCGGAACGCTGAGCCGAACGCGCGCTGTACATGGCCGCGTCCGCGCGGCCCATGGCAACATCCACACTGTCATCAGGGCGGATCATCGTCAGCCCCCAAGACAGACGGATGGACAGATCTTTTTGCCCGACATGGACAGGGTCATTTGCAACCGCACTGACCAGATCGCCGATGCGCTGCTGCGCGTCGGCCTCTGAGACATGGTCGAGCAAGATTGCAAATTCGTCACCGGAGACGCGGGCGGCAAGATCGGTCACGCGAAATGCGCTGCGGAGCCGCTCTGAAACATGGAGAAGCACCGCGTCACCGGTGATGTGGCCATAGGCATTATTGATCGCCTTCAAGCCATCAACATCCAAAAAAGCGAGAGCGGTTTGCGTTTGATGGCGGTCGGCGAGCCGGATTGCACGATCCACCGCCCGCAAAAACGCGCGCCGATTGGCCAAGGGCGTCAATGTGTCAGTGTCAGCAAGCTGTTCTAACTCAATGATTTTCCGACGCAACAAGTCGAGTTCGGCAAGCAGTGCCGCGTATTCTTCTGCATTTTCTTGGCCAAAGAGAGGATCGGCCGACAATGACTTCATGCTCAAGGGTCGCTTCTTGATATTGCCACTTTAGTGGTCTGTCCGATTCGGAGTTTAATCTTGCTCCGCACTTGGATGCAACTCACAAAGAATTAATGATGTTCCCCCTGCAGGTTCATGGCGTTGCGCTTGGCGGCCCATTTCTCTAAGGCCCTGAGGCCTTGGGGCAGCAACGGGACGAGGCCAGCGACATGACCGCAACACCGCCGGACATCGGCATCATCATGGGCAGCCAGTCCGATTGGGCAACGATGTGCCACGCGTCAGAAGTGCTCGCCGCGCTTCACATCGCGCACGAAACCCGGATCGTTTCAGCCCATCGCACGCCCGAACGCCTGTTTGATTATGCCCGCACCGCCAAGGATCGTGGCCTGAAAGTCATCATCGCAGGCGCAGGCGGTGCGGCGCATCTGCCGGGCATGGCCGCATCAATGACGATCCTGCCCGTGCTTGGTGTCCCTGTGGAATCCAAGGCCTTGAGCGGCATGGATAGTCTGCTTTCCATCGTCCAGATGCCCGGCGGTGTGCCCGTGGGCACATTGGCGATTGGCAAAGCCGGAGCGATCAATGCCGGGCTGATGGCCGCCTCCATCCTGGCCCTTAACGACCCCGCTTTGGCGGAGCGGCTCGCTGCCTGGCGCAAAGCACAAACTGACAGCGTGGCCAACGAACCTTCATGACGACACTTCCCCCCGGTTCGACCATAGGCATTATCGGTGGTGGCCAGCTTGGCCGGATGCTGAGCATGGCAGCCGCACAAATCGGCTATCGCTGCCATATTTTCGCCCCCGAGCTGAGCGGCCCTGCCGCGGATGTCTGCGCCAAATGGGTGCAGGGGGACTATGGTGACAGCGCAGCGCTTGCCGCTTTTGCCGACGATGTCGATGTCGTCACTTTTGAATTTGAAAATGTAGAGCCGGACGCCCTGCGCAGCATCGCCGCGCACGCCCCGCTCTATCCGCCGATTGATGCGCTCGAAATCGGGCAGGACCGCATTCGCGAAAAGACGTTCGCGGCGGATTGCGGCGCACGCACGGCGGACTGGGCCGAAGTAAACAGCCGCGCCGACCTTGACGCTGCTCTTGAGAAGATCGGGACGCCCGCCATCCTGAAGACGACGCGTTTTGGCTATGATGGCAAGGGTCAGGCGCGCATCACAAAGCCGGGCGAGGCCGACGCGGCATGGGACGCTTTGGCCGACGCAGGCACCCTCATCCTCGAAAAGATGGTGCCCTTTGCACATGAATTCTCGCTGCTGATTGCGCGGGACCAACAGGGCAGCATCGCCTTTTGGGATGCACCGGAAAATATGCACAAGGACGGCATTTTGGCGACCTCCACAGTGCCTGCCCATCCCAAGGTTCTGGAACAGGTGCCCGCCGCCCGCGCGCTGGCCCGACGCATTGCGGAAAAGCTCAGTTATGTCGGCGTCTTTGCCATCGAGTTCTTCGCCAGCGACGAAGGCCCTGTCTTTAATGAAATGGCGCCGCGCGTGCACAATAGCGGCCACTGGACCATCGAGGGCGCCGTGACGTCCCAGTTTGAGAACCACATCCGTGCCGTTGTCGGACTGCCGCTGGGGGGAACCAAATTGGCCGTCCCGGGTGTCGAGATGCGCAATTTGATTGGCGCAGATGCGGACAAATGGCTGGAATGGGCGTCAGACCCGCTGACCCATCTTCATCTCTACGGCAAGCATGAAGCGCGCGCCGGCCGCAAGATGGGCCACATCACCCGACTGACCGGCCTTTAATCCGTCTTAGAAGCGGGTGGCGTAAGTGAAGCCCGCACTTTTGGAATCACCCCAGGGGTAAAGCGCGCTCTGCCGGGCGTCGGGATGTTTGCGTGTGATGAGGAACCCCGCAAGCGAACCGATGCCTGCCCCGACGGCCACGTCGGACCAATAATGCTTCTTCCCCTCGACGCGCGCGAGGCCGACAAAGCCTGCGACGGCAAAGGCGGGGATACCGACGGCCAAGCCCTGCCGCTCTGCCAGTGAGGCCGCCGCCGCAAAGGCGTTGGACGTGTGGCCCGAAGGAAAGCTCTTGCGGTCACTGCCATCGGGTCGGGTCTTGGGAAACGTTTCCTTCAACCCCGTGGCAATCAACGATGCGGCGCCAACTGACCCTGCGGCCTGCAGCGCGCCGTTGGTGTCTTTCTCAACGAGCGGCAGGCCGATCGACACCGCCATCAGCGAATAAACACCCACGTCGCTCGCCGTCTGCCAGCCTTTTGGACTCGCCTGTGCCGGAGACGAGACTGTGAAGGCCGCGACAAGCGCGACCGACGCGAATTTTCCAATGCTCTTCATGTTATCCCGCCTTTTCAACCATGCTTGCGCGGAATGCGAAATCGACGGTTACATTGCCAGAAATCGTCCCCGTATCGGAGAATTGGCCAGTACCGATACCAAAATCGCGACGGTCAAACGTCGCAGTCCCCGAAGCGCGCGCCTGCGTGCCCGTGATGTCCAGCGAGAACGCCAGCGAGACAGGTTTGGACACGCCCCTCATCTGCAGAGCGCCCTGCGCTTCATAGCGATTGCCGCCTTTGGCGCGGATGCGGTCTGCGGTGAAGCGCGCGGTTGGACTGGCCGTGCCGAAAAAGTCGTCGCTGCGCAGCATGTCATCCCGGCCGCTATCCCCGCTGTTGACAGAGGCCAGCGCAATCGTGGCCTTGATCGAGGATTTGTCGAGCTGTTCGGGGTCAAATGCGATCTTGGCATCCCAAGTGCCAAAGCTGCCCGACACAGCCTCTCCATTCACGGTCACTTTAAAGCCGAGCCGCCCGCCCTTGGCGACGCGCCAATCGGGGACCGACTTGGCGGATGGTTCTGCTGCGGCCTGTGCGTTGACCGCTTCGTCAACGACAGCCGCCGCAACCGGCGCTGCGGCGGGCGGGGCAAGCTGGGCCTGCTTGAAATCAGGCAGCGTCTGGCCCGGCTGCGGCGTGTTGGGGGAAGGCATGTTCGTTGCCAGCGCAAAGGCCCCGACAAGCGAGGCGATCAACAAAGCGAACCCGGCCACACCTACCCGGCGCGCAGGCACCATGCGTTCCAAAATGGCGTCCTTGAGGAGGAACTGATGCCGGACAGCGCCAATGATGTGCGACGCCAGCAGCGGTATGATGAGCTTGGCCATGAGCTCATGCACTTCTTCGGCCGCTTCATGCGCATCATGCCCTGCAATCGGCAGATGCGGCCAGGGAATAACGCCAAACAATATCGTGGGCAGCTGCACCTTCGCGGTGGAGACCAGAACCCAGCCGGACAGCGGCACGATAATCATCACGGCATAAAAGCCCCAATGGACCGCCGTGGATAAAAGCTGCGCTGCCCGTCCGTCCGCCACCTTGGCAGGCCTTGGCGTTGCGAGGCGCAGGCCAAGCCGCCAGAGCGAGAGCAGCAGGACCGTGATGCCGATCGACTTATGCAACTGCATAACCCAGAACAGTTCGGGCCCGCGCTCCAGATCTTCGGTGCGTTCGCCAAGGCCGAAGTTGAAGACGAGAAGCAGCGCGATGGCCCAATGGAGCAGCATCGCGGAGCGCGAATAGCGGGTGCTTTGGTCTGTCATAGGCAGACCATGGAAGATCAAGACGCTACGGAAAAGCACCAATTTGCCAAAATGAATTTACTGCAGTGCAAAAATTTTCTTTTCGCGGCGGAATTTCCACGGCAGCATGGGACCAACACCCATAAAACAAACAGGGAGTCGCCCAAATGAACCGCCGCATTCCAATCGAAATGTTTCGTGCCAATCGACGTTCCATCCTGCAAGGGATCGGGGCCGCTGCCGTCGGGCTCAGCTTGACGGGCGCGCTTGCGGGTTGTGGGAGCAAGGAAGACGGCGCCAAGATTGGCGGCACGGGCGAGGAACCCAAGCTCAATTTCTACAACTGGGACACCTATATCGGCGAAACCACGCTCGGCGACTTCAAGGGTGTGAGCGGCATCGACGTCAACATGTCGCTCTTTGCCACCAATGATGAGCTCTTCGCAAAGCTCCGCGCGGGCAACCCCGGCTTTGATGTGATTGTCCCGTCCAACGACTTCGTAGAGCGCATGGTCAAAGCCGATATGCTGATCCCGCTGGATCACGCGCAGATTCCAAACATCAAGAACGTCGACCCCTCGTTCATCAACGTCGCTTATGATCCGGGCCGCAAACACTCACTGCCCTACACATGGCTCGTCCTTGGGATTGGCTATCGCAAATCCAAGGTGAAAGGAAAACCCGACAGCTGGAAGGTGCTCTTTGACTCGCCCGAATATAAGGGCCGTATCGCGCTTCTCTCCGAAGCAGGCGACATGTTCCGCCTCTACGGCAAATATCTCGGCAAATCGGTCAATGGCCTGACACCGGAAGACCTTAAAGTCATCGAAGCGATGATGATCAAGCAAAAGCCCAATGTGAAGGCCTATCATGAAGACAACGGGCAGGACCTGCTGTTGTCGGGCGAGGTTGACCTTGTGCTGGAATATAATGGCGACATCGCCCAGATCATGACAGAGGATGACGACATCGACTTTGTCATCCCCAAGGAAGGCAGCCAGCTCAATTCCGATACGTTGTGCATCCCCAAGGGTGCCCCGCATCCCAAGAACGCACACGCCTTCATCAATTATCTGCTGGATGCCGAAGCGGGCAAGAAGATCGCCGAAACGATCCTCTATCCCACGCCTAATGCTGCCGCCAAGGCGCTGATGCCGGACGCCTATAAGAACAATCCCGTCATCTTCCCGCCTGCCGACTTGCTCGCCAAATGTGAGTATGCCGCCTATAACGAGAAGCTGCAGCCGCTTTACGAAGAAGCCTTCACCCGCGTCCGCGCGGCCTGATTTTCAGGCCGGGTGGGGACCTTGCAGGATTGGAAACAGCACAAGGCGACCTTCGCATCGATCGCGGTGTCGCCGGTGCTATGGCTGGTCGCATTTTTCATTGTCCCGCTCGCTGTCGTTTGGCTCTACAGCTTCGGGCGCAATGTCGGCCTGACCGAGATCGACATTTCGGGCACCTTTTCCAACTATGGCCGCGCGCTGGAGCCGCTGTATCTGGAGATCTTCGGAAAGTCGGTCGCGGTCGCAGCGCTGACAACGCTGATCTGCCTCATCATCGGCTTCCCCATCGCGCTGGCCATCACCTTTGCCCAGCCCAAATGGCGGCCCTGGATGCTTCTGGCGATCATGCTGCCCTTTTGGACCAACCTGCTGATCCGCACCTATGCGCTCATCACTGTACTCAGAACCGAGGGCTATGTGAACAAGTCCCTCGGCTGGTTCTGGGAAGGTGCCAGCCGCCTGAAGGTCATGGTCGGCATGGCGCCCCTGTCGACATGGGAACCGCTGCCGCTGCTTTACAATAACTTCGCCGTGATATTGGGGCTGGTTTACGTCCACCTGCCCTTCATGGTCCTGCCGCTCTATGCCGCGCTTGACCGGCTGGACCGTTCGCTGATCGAGGCCAGCCTTGATCTGGGCGCCGGGCATTTTCGGACATTGACGCAGATCGTGGCGCCGCTCGCCGCCCCCGGCATTATTTCGGGCATCATCATTACCTTCGTCCCCGCGCTGGGTGCCTATCTGACGCCAGATCTGATGGGTGGGCCCGACAGCCAGATGATCGCCAATGTCATTGAACGCCAGTTCAAGCGGGCCAATGATTGGCCCTTCGGCGCCGCGCTCTCCTTCCTGCTAATGTACGCGACCTTCATCTTGATCGCGCTGCAGACGCTTCGGAACCGAAGCGCGGAGCGGCGGTCATGAGCCTGTTCAAACGCACCCAGATTGCCCCGCTGGAATATACGCGGCGGCTGTGGATGCGCGCGTGGATCGCAGCAACCTTGTTCTTCCTCTACGCGCCGTTGCTCGTGCTGATCGCGTTCAGCTTCAACGATTCCAAACGCAACATCGTCTGGCGCGGCTTCACCTTCAAATATTATGGCAAGGTGCTGGAGAATGACGGCCTGATGGCCGCGCTCGGCAATTCGCTGACCATTGCAGCACTTGCGACCGCATTCAGCATTGTTTTGGGAACCCTCGCCGCGGTGATGCTGTGGCGCTTCCGCTTTCCATTCAAGGCGGGCGTCGAAGGCACAATGGCGCTGCCCATCGTCGTGCCGGAAATCTGTATGGGCGTCGCTATGCTCGTCTTCTTTGCCAAGCTGGATTGGCCGACCGACCTGCCTTGGCCTCTGAACCTTTCGGCGATCACCATCGCCCACATCACCTTCTGCTTTCCCTTTGTTGCCATGGTCGTCCGCGCGCGGCTGGCGGGCTTCAACAAGGAACAGGAGGAGGCCGCGAAAGATCTCGGCGCGACCGAATGGCAGGCCTTCCGCGATGTTCTGCTGCCGCACATGAAGCCCGGCATCATCGCGGGCGCGCTCTTGGCCTTCACGCTCAGCCTCGATGATTTCGTCATCACCTTCTTCACCAGCGGGCCGAACACGATCACCTTCCCGGTGAAGGTCTATTCGATGGTCCGTTTCTCCGTGACGCCGGAGGTCAACGCGGCGTCGGCGATCCTGATCTTCCTCACCATCCTTCTCACCACTGTGGCGCTCAAGCTGCAGGACTTCACCAAGGCCACGGCATGACCGAAAAGCAGCCCGTCATCTCCATCCGCAACGTCACCAAACGCTTCGGCAACATGGTGGCGGTCGACAATGTCTCGGTCGACATTTTGGAAGGCGAATTCTTCGTGCTGCTTGGCCCCTCGGGCTGCGGCAAGACGACGCTGCTGCGCATGATCGCCGGGTTTGAAATGCCCAGCGAAGGGCAGATCCTGATCGGCGGGCAGGACATGGCGGGCGTTTCTCCCAATCAGCGTCCGGTCAACATGGTGTTCCAGAGCTACGCCGTCTTCCCGCATATGTCTGTCGCGGACAATGTGGCGTATGGCCTCAAAATCTCCGGCGTCGCCAAGCCCGAAATCCGCAGCCGTGTGGATGAAGCATTGGAATTGGTCAGCCTTGGCGGCCTCGGGCAACGCATGCCCGACCAGTTGTCCGGCGGTCAGCGGCAGCGCGTGGCGCTCGCGCGGGGCCTCGTCATGCGGCCCAAGGTGCTGCTCCTAGATGAGCCGCTGTCCGCGCTTGATGCCAAGCTGCGCGCGCAGATGCAGTTTGAATTGGCCGAGCTGCAGGACAATGTCGGCATCACCTTCGTCACGGTGACGCATGATCAGGATGAGGCGCTGTCGATGGCCTGCCGGATCGCAGTTATGAACAAGGGCGACGTCGCGCAATTGGCCGGACCATCAGACTTGTATGAACACCCCGCCAACCGCTTCGTTGCCGACTTCATTGGCTCTGTGAACATCTTCGAAGGCAAACTGACGGTGGACGAACCGGAACAAGCCGTTGTCGATTGCCCCGAATTTGGCCGCGTGTTTCTGAACCACGGTGTCACCGGCGCGCACGATACGACCGTCTGGGTCGCGATCCGACCTGAAAAGATCACCATGCTGCCCGCTGGCCAGGCCAAGGCCAAAGACAGCCCCGATGGGCACAACATCGCCCATGGCCAGATCAAGGGGCTCTCCTATCTGGGCGATGTGACCGTCTATGAAGTCCGACTGGAAAGCGGACGCAGCATCCGCGTGTCGCGCCCGAACCTCTCCCGCTGGGATCAGGAAGATTTCAGCTGGGACGATAAGGTGTCTCTGCAATGGCACCCGACCAGCCCGATTGTGCTGCTGAGCTGAGCCCTTCGTCCCGCTCACCCTGAGCTTGTCGAAGGGTCGTACTGTACTGTTCGCCAAGAAGGAAGGACAGGGCTTCGACAAGCTCCGCCCAAACAGATGGGTGTCACCCTCTAACGATCTCCGCCACCACCTGCTCACAACTTGCCTCCCAATTCGGGAGCGCAATGCCCCAATCCTGTTCAATGCGCGCGCAGTCCAAAACAGAATTCGCGGGACGTTTGGCAGGCGTCGGATAATCCGCCGTGGTGATGCGCTTTATCAAAGCCGAAGGGCCGCCTACCTTTTGGGAAGCCTCCATGATGGCAGCCGCAAAGTCAGCCCAGCTTGCGTCTCCCTGCGGGCCCAGATGATAAAGCTGGTGCGGGCCTTTCCCCATGGCCACAAGCCCACGGGCAAGCGCCCACAAGGCAGGCGCGATGTCTTCCGCCGCCGTCGGGCGACCACGCTGGTCATCGACCACGCCAATCTCATCACGGTCGACCGCGAGCCGCAGCATGGTCTTGGCAAAGTTCGCACCGTGCGCGCCATAGACCCATGAGAGACGCACCGTGACCGCGTTCGGGTGCGCCGCCGCGACGGCCTGTTCGCCCTCCAGCTTCGACTGGCCATAGACGCCGAGCGGGTTGGTCATGTCATCTTCGAGCCACGCCCCCTTTTTGGAGCCATCGAACACAAAATCGGTGGAGAGATGAAGGAAGGCCGCGCCCATCTCATACGCCGCCTTCGCCGCCGCCGCTGGCCCATCCCGGTTGAGGACGAAGGCGGCGTCCGCTTCGCTCTCAGCTTTGTCCACAGCGGTATAGGCGGCAGCGTTGATCACGATATCCGGGCGGTGCGCAGCGATGGCGGCACGCACGCTGTCGGCATTGGCCAAATCAATGTCCGGCCGGCCCAGAGAAATCGCCTGATCATAAGTCGCGCTGGCCTTGAGCGCATGGGCTACCTGCCCGCTTGATCCGAGGATGAGGGCCTTCACTTGGAGGTCGTGCCCAGACGTTCGCCTGCGTAACGCGCCGCACGCAAGGGTGCCCACCAGTCTTCGTTTGTCAGATACCAGTCGATAGTGCGCGCGAGGCCCGCGTCAAAATCGACCGTCTGGTTCCAGCCAAGCTCCGCCTTCAACTTGGAACAGTCGATGGCATAGCGCCGGTCATGGCCGGGCCGATCCGTCACAAAGGTAATGAGGTCGCGACGGCTTTTGACGCTCTTGGGCGGCACACGCGCATCGAGCAGGTCGCAGATCGTCTCCACGACCTCGAGATTGGTGCGCTCGGCCTCGCCGCCGACATTGTAGCTCTCGCCGACTTTGCCCTGCATCATGATCGTCGCGAGTGCAGACGCATGGTCCTCGACATAGAGCCAGTCGCGAATGTTCTCGCCCTTGCCGTAAACCGGCAGCGGCTTTTCCTCGAGCGCATTGAGGATGACGAGCGGGATGAGCTTTTCGGGGAAATGATAAGGGCCGTAATTGTTGGAGCAGTTGGAGAGCACAACCGGCAGGCCATAGGTATGGTTCCAGGCGCGCACAAAGTGGTCGGACGCGGCCTTCGATGCCGAGTATGGCGAGGATGGCTTGTACGACGTTTCCTCCGTAAAGATGCCGCTGTCGAACGGCAGGTCGCCAAACACTTCGTCGGTGGAGATGTGGTGGAAACGGAAGGCCTCTTTCTTGTCGCCTTCAAGGCTGCGCCAATGGTCGAGTGCGGCCTGCAAGAGTGTGACCGTGCCGACGACATTGGTCTCCACGAATACACCCGGCCCGTCGATCGAGCGGTCAACATGGCTTTCGGCCGCGAGATGCATGATGCGGTCCACGCCTTCGCTTGCAAGGATGCGGCGCATCGCCTCTCCGTCGCAGATGTCCGCCTGATGGAAGACATAATCGGGCGACGCGTCGATGGGTGCCAGCGAGGCCAGACAGCCTGAATAGGTCAGCTTGTCGACATTGACGACGCGGAAGGTCCCTTGCGCGATCAGATGGCGGCACACCGCCGACCCGATGAACCCGGCGCCGCCGGTGACCATCACGACTGTCTTGTCTGTCATGTCTTAAAAGCCTGTATCTTGTTCTGAAAGAAGCGGGGCGCTGGCAGACTCGGACTTAAACGTGATCGCCGAAGCTGACTTTTTATCGTCGACCCACAGTTGCTTATAATTGCCCGCGGCGAGAACAACAGTATCGCCGGCTTTGGCGGCTTTCACCGCTGCATCTAGCTGCGTCTGATTGGTGACCCGAATGGTGGCCATTGGTATTCCCCTAAAAGCATTAGCGGGAGACGGCCCTGCGACATTCGCAAGACATGCACCCGTCATGAGCCCTGTTATGGCGAATAGACGTAAAACCGTGGTCACCCGTGCAGGTTAACGGTGACTTCACGGAGATAAAAGTTAATAGCACTCCTGTTAACCTTTGGGACCCTCGGATCGCCTTGCATTGGCCACGTTGCGGCCCACTTGCCGGTTTGACAGCATGACGTCACCCTGTCCGCCGCCAAAAACGCGACGACACCAGCAGCGGAACGTCGGTCCTATATCCGTCCACAGTGGCGCTTTGCTTTGGGGGCGCAATTTGCAATAGCGATCCGATAAACGGAAGGGACCAGATCACATGGGCGCATTTCTCGAAGTCGAACGCAAAGGACGCATCGCGATCCTGCGCATGAACAAGCCGGAGTCGATGAACGCCATCGGTACGCATGAGGATTGCGAAGATATCTGCAACACGCTCCAGACGCTCAACGACGATAAGGGCGTCAGCTGCATCATCCTGACCGGCAATGGCAAAGCCTTCAGCGCGGGCGGCAATTTGAAGTCGATGCAGCAGCGCCAAGGCATTGGCGTCCTCGACCAGCCGGATTCAACGCGTTCCAACTATCGTCGCGGCGTGCAGCGTGTGGCCCGCGCGCTGCTCGATATCGAAATCCCAGCCATTGCTGCCGTCAACGGCCATGCGGTCGGCCTTGGCTGCGATCTTGCTTGCCTGTGCGACATCCGCATCGCCGCGAAGAGCGCGCTGTTCTCGTGCAGCTTTATCAAGGTCGGCATTGTCCCCGGAGACGGGGGCGCCTGGGCGCTGCAGCAGGTTGTCGGGTACGCGAAGGCCGCTGAGCTGTTTCTAACAGGCGACCGCTTCGATGCCGAGACAGCAAAGGAGATGGGGCTGGTCAGCCGCGTGGTGGATGATGAAGCGCTGCTCGATGAAGCCATGGCGATTGCCGAGCGGATCGTCTGCAACCCGCCGCGCGCCCTGCGCCTGACGAAGCGCTTGCTCCGCGAAGCCCAGCACAGCCGCATGTCGGACATTCTAGAATTGTCCGCCGCTTATCAGGCCATCATCCATGAAACTTCGGACAACAGGGAAGCGATCAACGCCTTTGTAGAGAAGCGCCCGCCGGTCTTCACCGGAGACTAGCGGGCGAGGATGCGCGCGATCGGCTTTGAAAGGCCCCAAAGCGCGCCCATCATCGCCGCACCCACCACGCCGTCCAGCGCATAGTGCCACCCCAGATGCACCGACGCGACCCAGATCGTGAGTGCATAAATCGTGAAGATACCACCGAGCAGGCGGCTGCGGCGGAACCCGGCAATGGCAAATAGGCTCGCCATGGCCACATGCATGGAAGGCATCGCAGAAATGCCACTTGCAAAATCAAGGTTGGTCCCTGCCTGTGTCGCTTCCGGCATGTCCTGAAAATAAAGCGCGCGGATGCTGAGGCCAAAAGACTGCGCCTGCCCGTCTAGCGCTTGAAGGGCGGCGTGCAGTTTCAGGAAACCCGCATTGGGGCCAACAAGGTCATTATAATAACACGGCCCGGCTGACCCAAGCAGCCAAGCACCGATGCTGCCGATGATCACCCAAGAGGCCACCCATGTTCCGATCAGGCGGCCCCGCGCATCCACATCATGGATCGCAGCCGACACAACCATGGGAAACAGAAACATCATCGGCAACCAGAAGGCATAAGCAGCATCAAGGACCAACGTCGGCCAAACGCCGCCAAAAAAGGCATGCGTCACTTCCCATGCATCCCGCCCACCAAAGATCCAGCGCTCGGCCGTGGCAATATGAACGTCGAACGGGAAGCCACGCGCCGGCAGGACGATCTGCTTGAACACCTGAAACAGCGGTAGGGTCACACCCGTTGCCAGTACGGCAGACACCATCCAGCGCGTCCGCAATTCGGCCGGGTCTGTCGTCGCGCGGAAAAGCGCCGGGACGCGCCAGCAGGCAATGACGATCCCGGCTGCCAAAAAGGACAGGCCAAGATAGGCGCCATCGAGCAGGCCCAGTTCAACCAGGTTCAGATGCGGATAGAGAAAGACCGGCCAAATGATGCTTGCAGCCACACACAAGGACAGCACGCCGAGCACAGCCAGACGCATCCGATCACCCGTTGGGTCGAGGATCTCAGACCTTACAGAAACTGCGCTCTTTGCGAATGCCAACCCAAATCCTCAAAGCTGATCGATTGATCTGCCTTTGTTGGCAACAGCGGTTGCTGCGCCTTTGTCATCAATTTGTAACAAATGAGCGACGTGCAGGCCAGCGCTTTTCGGAGAGGAAGACGGCTGACGACCCAGCGTTCCCAGAGGAACCGCAAACAATATGAAAGGGGGAATGGCGCGCCCGGAACGATTCGAACGTCCGACCCTCAGATTCGTAGTCTGATGCTCTATCCAGCTGAGCTACGGGCGCGCATTGAGTGGCGCGGTTAGTCGGCTTTTTTGCAAAGTGCAACCCCGTTGCGACTTGGAAATGCAACTCCTAGAAGCAATGCCATGAACCGCATCCTCCTTTCCGCCCTTATCCTATCCCTCACTGGCTGTGCGGCGGCAGGAAAATATCCTTCGCTCAACCCCCGCCCCATCGAGGCCAAGGCCGAAGGATTGCTGGCTGAACCTGCCGCAACGGAGGTGCCGCTGGCCCCCGCCACTGCAGAGGCGCGCTCGAAGATCGATGCGGCCCTAAGCATTGCTCAAGGCGGCGTATCGGCGTTCGGTGCGGCGTTGCCCGCCACCCGCTCTGCGGCAAAAGCGGCAGGCGCCAGCGGATCGGAAAGCTGGATCAATGCCCAGATGGCTGTGTCTGCGCTGGAGCAGCACCGCGGCCCGGTAAAATCGGCCCTCGCCGATCTGGGAGAGCTGCTCCGCACCACCATGACCAGCCCGCCGGGTGAGGACCTTGCCCGCGTTCAGGAGGCCATCCGCACGGTCGAAGCCATGGATGCGCTGCAGGACGAAGCCATGACCGCGCTGTTACGGAGCCTTAACCGTTAATCGCGGTCTTGTGGGTTTTCGCATTGTGGACATAGTGCGCGACCGCAAGGCTGTTGCCTGTCGCCCACATCTCATCCAGTTCCCGCATCAGCTTTGCCGGACGTCCGCCCCACATCTGGAAGCTTTCGATTCGCTTGCCCGGCGTCAACATGCCACCGGCGGCCAGCATCGAATTTTCCTCTAGCACGCAGCCATCCATGACGATGGAGCCAAGGCCCACCAGCGCATTCTTGCGCACAGTGCAGCCGTGGAGCATCGCCATATGGCCGATGAGCGCGCCTTCTTCGATGATGGTGGGGAAGCCGACCATGCCGCCCTTGTCCGAATCGCAGTGGATGACGGTGCCATCCTGAATATTGGTGCGCGCGCCAATGCGGATGGCGTTGACGTCCCCGCGCAGCACGCAGTTATACCAGACGCTTGTCTCAGGCCCGATCTCAACATCACCGATGATGCGGCAGCCGGGAGCAATGAAGGCCGACGGATCAATGCGCGGTGTGTGCCCGTTCAGTGAGATGATGCTGACGCCGTCCATTCCGCTCTCCCGATGCTGTAAGTGATATGGGCCTTTAACGGGCTGCCTTCGGGCACATTGGGGTGGTCAAACCCCATCTCCGCATGACGGTGCATGCCGAGCCGTTCCATCAGGCCCCAGCTCTTTTCATTGTTATCGACCGTGATCGCCCAGACGTCTTCGTCAGGCAGGTGCGTAAAGGCCCAGTCGATGGAGGCCGATGCGGCCTCGCGCGCATAACCCTGCCCCCAGGTGTCAAAGGCAAAGCGCCAACCCACTTCCACGCGGTCTTCAATCGGGGTGTTCTTGCCCCCGCGGATGAGGCCGCACCAGCCGATCAGCCGCCCGTCCTCCTTGCGTTCCACCGCCCAGAAGCAATGGCCGAGTGTTTCCTGCAAGCCGCGCAGGCGGGCAACGAGCGCCTCGATGTCGGCCATGGTCATGGCCGGGCCCAAAAACTTCATGACGCGCGGATCAGTATTGATCGCGTGGAACGCAACCATATCGCCATCGCGCCATTCCCGCAGGATCAGGCGTTCGGTCTCAAGGTGAAATTCAGCCATTCAACAATTTCGCCGCATGGAGGGCATGATAGGTCAGCACACCCGAACAGCCTGCGCGCTTGAAGGCGAGGAGCGTTTCAAGGACGAGCTTATCCCGGTCCCCCACGCCCGCTGCAATGGCGGCTTCGATCATCGCGTACTCGCCAGACACCTGATAGGCGAAGACTGGCACGTCAAAGGTCTGCTTCACCCGCACGATGATGTCGAGATAGGGCAGGCCCGGTTTGACCATGACGCTGTCCGCGCCCTCTTCCAGATCAAGCGCCACTTCGCGCAACGCCTCTTCGGCATTGGCCGGGTCCATCTGATAGGTCTTCTTGTCGCCCTGTAGCAGGCCAGATGCCCCCACCGCATCGCGGAACGGGCCGTAAAAGGCGCTCGCATATTTGGCGGCGTAGCTCATGATCTGGACATTGGGCAGCATCGCCTCTTCCAGAGCCATTCGAATGGCCCCGATGCGGCCATCCATCATGTCGGACGGGGCGATGATGTCCGCACCGGCATGGGCCTGATTGAGCGATTGGCCGACAAGCACCTCGACTGTCGCATCGTTCAGCACATAGCCTTTGGTGTCGATCAGTCCGTCATGACCGTGCGCGGTATAGGGGTCGAGCGCGACATCGGTCAGCACGCCGATGTCCGGCACAGCATCCTTGATCGCCTTAGTGGCGCGGCACATGAGGTTATCGGGGTTCAGCGCCTCACGCCCGTCATCGGTGCGCAGATCGCGCGGGGTGTTGGGGAACAGGGCAACGCAGGGGATGCCGAGATCACGCGCTTCCTTCGCGCGCTTGGCAATGTCCTTCACCGGCCAGCGCGAGACGCCGGGCAGCGTCGCGATCTGTTCTTCGGTGTCGCCTGCGGTAATGAACAAAGGCCAGATGAGGTCCGCCGGGGTCAACACCGTTTCCCCATGAAGCGCGCGGCTCCAGCCAGTGGCGCGCGTGCGCCGCATACGGGTGGGAAGATGGAGGCCGGCCGTCATGGGATCACCTTATAGGCTCATTGAACGGCGCGTCACATGGCAAGAAATGCCTGTGGAGGACAGCTTTTTTTGCGGTGCAATAAGATTGCCCTCCCTTGCGACACGCATAAAAAGGGCGGCAGCGACACGCTGGTCGCCACCGCCCGAGGTGCATATGCGTCGGATTAGTTGATCAGCTTACCGAGCTTCTTCGCCGCGACCTCGCGTCCGCCAAGGCCAACGGCCAAGGCAAAGGCGACGGCAACGCCGACAGCAATGGCGCCAAAGGCATAATCGATGATCTGGCCGCCAATGTTCATCTGCTTAAGGCCGATGAACACGAACAGACCCACCGTCAGCCAATGGACGAGGCCTGGCGCAATACCTTCACCGGCAGCGGCGGCCACCAACCCACGCAAGACGCGGGCCAGAATGACGCCTGCCGCGATGAGAACCGCACCGAAGATGACGCTGGCGCCCTGTTCAAGCACCGTTTCAACGATGGCGGTCAATTCAGGGAACCCGAGCAACCGGGTAATCGACGGAATGTCAAGAACATCCAACGCGGCAATGCCAACGGGTACGATGATGAGAATGAACACGATCGTGCCGATTGTCTTGCTGATGGCACTGTTGCCAGTGACAGCTTCCGCCCCGCCAAGATTGGCCCATTTGTCAAAGTTGACGGTGGCCAGAGACGTCTCAACAATATCGCGGACGATCTTTGCGATCATGCCGCCGACAAAGAAGATAATCCCCGCGCCGAGCACCTTTGGTAGGAACGCAACGAAGCTGTTGATGAGGCTCTGCACCGGCGCGATGACACTGTTGAGGTCAAGCGCCTGTAGGATGGCAACGAGTCCGAAAAGCCAGATGAATAGCGATACGATGCGCCCGAGTGCCGCACCAACGCTCTCGCCCGAAGCCGCCGCGCGCTGGAACAGAGGAACGCGGTCAACCAGCTTTGCAAAGGACCATTTGGCGGCATTTGCCAGTAGCCAGGTGACAATAAGGATAATGCCAATGATCAGCGCCTTCTTGCCAAGCGCTGCTGCTAAAACGGGATCAAACTGATACCCGCCAAGTGAAAGAGTCTGCATGGATAGTCTCCCCAAGGTCAAAAACGCAACCACGGAGGCGATCAGCCAATTGTCTGAAACCTGAGAATCAGCCGGTTGAAAAACGCCCCCTGCCGGGATGGTTAAACACGCTTTAAAAGAACGCAATTGCGCGGTGTCAGGCCACTGATCTCATTAGATTTCTGTGTGCCGTTTGACGACGGGAGCCGCAACCATTTGCAATTTGCGCCATCCGCCGTGCCAGTAATAGAGCATCGTCAACAGCAGCGAAACAACAGCGCTCGACCCAAAGGCGGCCCAGATCGCATCCGCTCCCCAATAGGGATGCAGCCAGAAGCCAACGGCAAAACGCATCACAACCGCCGAGAGCACCAGAATGACAAACGGCCCGATGACGGCGCCATTGGCCCGCACAACCGAGCCAAGCACCATCGAGATACCAATGGCGATGAACGTCCAGCCGACCAGCAGGTTCATATGCACCGCAATCTCGGTGGCCGCACCCGCTTCCGGCAGGAACAGCGACAGGATCGGGCGTATGCCCAGCGTGATCAGTCCCAGCAGCATGACTGACATCAGCGCGTTGATGCCCATGCCTGCCCACGCCACGCGCGACAGGCGGGACCAGTTGCCCGCACCAATGTTCTGCGCGGCCATCGCGCTGACGGCGCTTCCAACGGCGACTGCGGGCATCTGCACATAGCTCCACAACTGGTTCATCACACCGAACGCGGCAGCCGTATCCACGCCTTCGCGGTTGATGAGGCCAATCATCACCAGCGACGACAGCGACATAACGATCATCGACAGGCCCATGGGTAAGCCCTTGGCAAAGATGGGCCGGGCATGGGTCATATCCGGGATCAGCCAGCGCAGTTCCTCCCCGCGCAGGCGGATAGTGATGTCGCGGCGGTAAATCTGCCAGACAAGCACGATAATGCTGATGAAGGTCGCCAGCACGGATGCCAGTGCAGACCCGGCAATGCCCATTGCAGGCACGGGGCCAAGACCCAGAATGAAGACCGGGTTCAGCCCGGCATCAAGGATGACATTGAGCACGGTGTTCCAAAGCGGCGTCACCGCATCGCCCACGCCCCGCATGGCAGAGGACAGCAGGATGGCCAGAAACGAAAAGGGCATCCCCAAAAACATGACCCGCAAATAGGTAAGCGCCAGCGGATAGGCGTCCTTGGGCGTGGCCAGCAGGTGCAGCACATCCGGCGCAAAGATCCAGCCCAGCACGGCCGTGAGTATCCCGAGCAGAGAGAACAAGCCGGTTGCCGCGCCAATCGTGCGCCGGACATCGGCAATATCCCGCCGGCCCATTGCCTGCCCGATGAGGATTGTCGTTGCCATCGCAAAACCAAACATGGTCGCGTACATGAGGAACATCGTCATGTTCGCATTGGCGGTCGCCGCCAGCGCGCGTTCCCCCAGAAACTGGCCCACAAACACGGCGTTGACCGAACCATTGGCCGACTGGAGAATATTCACGCCCAAAGATGGCAACGCGAACAGGAACAGCGTTGTAGCGACTGGCCCTGTTGTTAGATCACGTTGGCGGGAACGATCCGTCACTAACCCAGCCGCGCGAGGGCCGATGTCAGTCGCTCCGCCTCTGCTGCCTTTTCGGCATGGTCAGCGCGCGCCTTTTCCACCGCCTCGGGCTTTGCCTTTTCGACAAAGGCCGGATTGTTGAGGCGGCCTTCCAAGGACTTGGCTTCCTTGGTCGCCGCTTCAATGGCCTTGGTGATGCGGGCGCGTTCGGCATCGAGGTCGATCACACCGGCGAGCGGAATGACAAATGTCGCCTCATCGACGACCAGCTGGATCGCGCCGCCTTCCGGGGCGGGGTCCGCCGTCACGCTGTCGATGCGCGCGACACGGTTGATCGCCGCCTGCTGCCGAACCAGCCGTGCGGTCGTTTCCGCCGATGCGTCGCGGATGTGCGCGTTGAGGCGGGCGCCCGGCGCGATACCGAGTTCGTTCTTGGCCGTGCGGACTTCGCTGATCAGACGGATCAGCCAGTCGACTTCCGCCGTCGCCTGCGCATCGACATTGGCTGCGGGCTGCGGCCATTTGGCGTGGATCAGATCATAAGGCCGGTCGCCCAGAGCGTGCCACAGCTCTTCGGTGATGAAGGGCATGAACGGGTGGAGCATGACCAGAATCTGGTCGAGCACCCAGCCGGCGACCGCGCGGGTTTCATCGGCGGCCGCGCCTTCATCGCCCTGGAGCTCGGGCTTGATGAGTTCCAGATACCAGTCGCAGAAGCTGCCCCAGACGAAGTGGTAGATGGTGTCGGCCATGCCGTCGAAGCGCAGTTCCTCAAACGCCTTGTCGAGCTTGGCGACGGTGTCCACGACTTCGCTGATGATCCATCGGTTGACGGCTGTCGTCGCGGCAGGAGCAGCCACGGAGCTGCTCGCGCCGATGCCGTTTGACTGGCAGAAACGTGATGCGTTCCAAAGCTTTGTTGCGAAGTTGCGATAGCCCTCGACGCGCTTTTCATCCATCTTGATGTCGCGGCCCTGGCTTTCCATCGCCGCCATGAAGAAGCGCAGCGCATCGGCCCCATATTGGTCAATCAGCCCGAGCGGATCGACCGTATTGCCCTTGGACTTGGACATTTTGGAGCCATCTGCCGCGCGGACGAGGCCGTGCAGATAGAGCGTCTTCCAAGGCACCTCTTTCATGAAGTGGATGCCCTGCATCGCCATGCGCGCATCCCAGAAGAACAGGATGTCGAAGCCGGAGATCAGCACGTCATTGGGATAATGGCGGTCGAGCATCGTCGTCTGTTCCGGCCAGCCGAGCGTGCCGAACGGCCACAGCGCTGAAGAGAACCACGTGTCGAGCACGTCTGGGTCGCGGGTCAGGGTCTTGTCCGGCCCGGCAATCGCTTGGGCTGCGGCTTCGTCTTCCGCAACATACGGATTGCCGTCTTCGTCATACCATGCCGGGATCTGGTGACCCCACCATAGCTGGCGCGAGACGCACCAGGGCTGAATGTTGTCCATCCAGTTGAAATAAGTCTTTTCCCAAGACTGCGGCACGACCTTGATCGCGCCGGTCTTCACCGCCTCAATCGCGGGCTTGGCGAGCGTCTCCGCATCGACATACCATTGGTCGGTCAGCCAAGGTTCGATCACCTGGCCCGAACGGTCGCCATAAGGCGTCTGGATGACGCGGTCTTCGATCTTGTCGAGCAGGCCGAGCGCATCAATCGCCGCAACCACCATCTTGCGCGCATCGAACCGGTCCAGCCCCAGATAGTCGGCGGGGATCAGTCCGTCTGCGACCTGAACGACCTTCGCTTCGGCATCGAGCATGTTGAGCATCTCGGCGGCCTTCAGTCCCGCCCGCTTGCCGACTTCAAAGTCGTTGAAATCATGTCCCGGCGTGATCTTCACCGCACCTGAGCCAAGCTCGGGATCGGCATGTTCGTCGGGCACAATCGGGATTTCACGGCCGGTAATCGGCAGACGCACCTTGGTGCCGATGAGCGCCTTGTAGCGGTCATCCTCCGGGTTCACCGCGACCGCCATATCGGCGAGCATCGTTTCCGGACGCGTGGTCGCGACCGAGATATGCCCGCTGCCATCGGCGAGGGGGTAGCGGAAGTGCCAGAACTTGCCGTTGATCTCGCGCGTTTCAACCTCAAGGTCGGATATCGCGGTCTTCAGGCCCGGATCCCAGTTCACCAGACGCTTGTCGCGGTAGATGAGGCCTTGGTTGAAGAGATCGACAAATACCTTCAGGACAGCGCGGCTGAAGCCTTCGTCCATGGTGAAGCGTTCATTGGCCCAATCCATCGAACAGCCGAGGCGGCGGAGCTGGCGCGTGATCTGCCCGCCTGATTCCTCTTTCCATTCCCAGACCTTCGCGATGAAGTCTTCACGCGTAAAATCGGTGCGCTTCTGGCCTGCCGAGTTGAGCTGGCGCTCCACCACCATCTGCGTTGCAATGCCCGCATGGTCCGTGCCAACGACCCACAAGGCATCCTTGCCCTGCAGGCGCGCATGGCGAATGAGAATGTCCTGCAACGTGTTGTCGAGCGCATGGCCGATGTGCAAGCTGCCCGTCACGTTGGGCGGCGGATTGACGATCGTATAGGGCTCCGCATCGGGACGGTCGGGGCGGAAGGCGCCACTTTCTTCCCAATGGGCGTACCATTTGGTTTCAATTGCGGCAGGATCGAAGGTTTTGGGCAGCTCTGACATAGTCGAGCGCCTTTGCCAGCCATAGGGAAGGCTGGCAACCCGAATGGCAAGCTATCCGTGGATGTTAGACCGAACGTCCGCTGATGCGGGCGACTTCCTGCGCGACCATACGTTCGACGATTTCGGGCAGGTTGGCATCGAGCCAGTCCTTCAGCATAGGCTTCAGCATGTCCCGCACCACGCCTTCCAGCGTGTCGGACCCGGCGACTTCCGGCTTCACGACCATCTTCGACAGCGAGGCGAGCGCATGGCGGCTGGCTTCAACTGCAACGGTGGACAGGATCGGCGCTTCGGCGGATGCGGCTGCGGGAGCCGCGGGCTCTTCAAAGGCTGGCATATCGGCAGGTGCACTCTGAGTGAGTTCAAGAATCTCGTCATCGACATCAACATCGACGATGTCCGCTTCCACAACATAGCTGTCGGCAACCGGAGTCTCGATCTCGACTGTCTCTTCTACGGGAAGGCCACGGGTGCGGGTAAAGCCCTGCGGCTTTGCGCTATCTTCCGCGATGATCTTTTTGATGGACGACAAAATGTCCTCCATTGAAGGCTCATTGGTAGCACCAGCCATGACCCGAATCCCCTAATTCCCCGACTTTGCGGGTGTTTCCGACGTCTGGGCCCGTGAGTCAACTGTGCGGGTTGCCTGCGGGACCGGCTTTGCGTCCTGATCCCAATCCCAAAAGATTCCCTTAACGCGGCGGTAATTTTCTGTCGGATCGTAAAGCGCGCCGCCTTCCAGACCAAGGTTACGCGCCTCGGCCTGACCCATGGCGGCGAGCAGGGAGAAGCCCGCCACATAGGCGTTGCGCTCCGCCGTCACGAGTTGGACCTGCGCGTTGAGAAGTTCGCGCTCTGCATCCAAAATGTCGAGGATGGTGCGCGTGCCCACGCTATTTTCCGCGCGCACGCCTTCCAGCGCGAGCGTGTTCGCATCGACCGCCACACGCGACGATCTGATGACCTGATTGGCCGCCTGCCATTGGGCATAAGCTGAGCGCGTGGACGCAATGACAAAGCGCTCGGTGCCAATTTCCTGCTCAATGGCCTGACTTTGACGGGCCTGTGCCTGACGCACCTGCGCCGAAGGACCTCCGCCTTGGAAAATCGGGATGGTCGTCTGAATGCCTGCCGATGTGGACCTTGCAGAATTGGGGAATGTGCTGGGCAATGTGTTCAAATAATCAGTATAAGACGTGTTGCCGAACGCAGAGACACTCGGCATGCGCGCCGCTTTGGCCGAGCCAACGTCAAAGCGTGCAGCCTCGCGTGACTTTGCCGCGGCCAGCAGATTCGGATTGTTTTTCAGCGCGACGGCCACTGCTGTGTCCACATTGGTGGGCAGATTGGGAAGGGCAGGCGGCGTTTCCAGAGCGGCGGGTTCCGATCCGACAAGCTGAATGTAATTCTCCTTGCTGGACACGAGCTGCGCTTCGACTTGCTGAAGCTGCGCTTGAGCTAGAGACAAGCGGGCTTCGGATTGCGCGACATCGGTCCGTGTCAAATCCCCCACTTCAAACCGGTCGCGTGTCGCCTCCAGATTGACGCGGAGAACACGTACCTGAGTCTGATTGAGAGACACAATCGATTCGTCGCGGATGACGTCCATATAGGATGACACGACGGCGCTAAACAGATCAGCCTCTGTCCCGCGCAGATTGGCCTGTCCGGCCTCCACCCGGGCCTTCGCCCCCTTCACAGCATTGCGGACACCGCCACCCAGGTAAAGTGGAACCGTCACCCGCGCGCCGCCGTTGAACAGGCGCGATGGCCGTGCCAGCGATATCGTCGAATCGGAGATGTTTTCGTTATACGTCCCGGTCGCCGCCACGTCGGGCAGACCATTGGACCGTGCAATCGGCACATTTTCATCATTGGCACGCTGCCCGGCACGGGCGCCGGTGAGCGTCGGGTTCGATTGATAGGCCTTCCACAAGGCTTCGCGCAGCGTCTCCGCGGTTGCCGGCGCCGCCATTGCGAGGGCTGCGCCGGTCAGAAGGAGGCTGGTCTTGATCCTGTGAAACATCTTCTATCCTTCAAATCGTCGCATCCGGGCAATTAGAACGCAAAACCCTTGGGCTTGGCAAATCCGGGGAGAACAACCGCCTCCGCATCCATGATACGATCAAAGCCGAGGCTGTCCCCTGCCTTGTACCCGATGACGAGCCGCGTCACGCCGTTTTCAACAATGGCGGCAGCCAGACGACCGCCTTCGGCGAGCTGGCGGGTCAGGGCATCGGGCACCTCTTCGACCGCACCGTCGACTAAGATGACGTCATAAGGCGCACCCTTGGTCCAGCCCTTTGTCAGATCACCCGAAGCAACGGTCACGTTCGCCAGACCCTTGAGTAGCCCCTTGGCAGTGGCGACCAAGCCGGCGTCCGATTCGAGCGCGACAACCGATGCGGCAAGGCTGGCCACAACAGCGGCAGCATAGCCATTGGCCGCACCGACGATCAGAACCTTGTCCGACGGGCCAATGCCTGCCTCCACAATCAGCCGCGCGGTGGCGAGCGGCGGGTTCATGGCACGGCCCGCGGAAAGGGGCACGGCACGGTCAATATAGGCGGTTGTCCGGCGCTCTGCAGGAACAAAAGCCTCCCGGGCGACGGCTTCGATCGCTGCGGTCACACGCGGGTCATTCACGGCGTTCGTACGAAGCTGGCTTTCAACCATCGCGCGGCGCATGGCCTGGAAATCTGGATTGCTCACATTGGCTCCTGTGGCACAACTGTCTTATAGATGCAATACACCTAGGGGTCTCTTCTGCTTTAGCCGCCCCTTTTTCCCGCGCCAAGCCGCAACCCGTTTAATTTCATGCACGGTTGACAGAAGCGGCGGGCCGACGCAGAGACGCCGCTTACCGCGAGCGAGGCCCGATGGCGGAGTGGTGACGCAGAGGACTGCAAATCCTTGCACGCCGGTTCGATTCCGGCTCGGGCCTCCACTTTTTCCTGCGACCCATCCAAGACAAGCACCTACGCCCTGTGGAAGAATGGATGCAGAATCTGTTGCGTCCCTCTGCACCACCCTGCCCATTTTTAGGAAGCAACCCTGCGCCGATGATTATTCCGTCCACCGTTGCCGCCACCCGTCGCGATGGCCTAACGCGGCTTGCAGAGTTTCTGCCGCATGCCGGAAGTGCGTATGCCTCCGGCCGGAACATGGACCATGGGCCCGACCATCCCGGCGCCGTTTCCCGCCTGTCGCCTTATGTGCGGCACCGGCTGGTCACCGAGCGCGATATTGTCGCGGGCGCCATGGCGCGCCATCACAGCGATGCGGCAGAGAAGTTTCTGCAGGAAGTGTTCTGGCGCACCTATTGGAAAGGCTGGCTGGAAATGCGGCCGGCCGTTTGGTCGCGCTTTGTTGAGGAACGGGATCGGCAGCGTGACACCTTTGCTGACACCGCTGCCCTTGCTGCCGCCGAAAGCGGCACGACCGGAATCGACGGGTTTGATGATTGGGCCCGTGAACTGGTGGAGACAGGCTATCTCCACAACCATGCGCGGATGTGGTTCGCCTCAATCTGGATTTTCACGCTCCGCCTGCCTTGGGCCCTGGGTGCGGACTTTTTCCTGCGCCATCTGGTCGATGCCGATGCCGCCAGCAACACCTTGTCCTGGCGCTGGGTGGCCGGGTTGCAGACGGTGGGCAAAACCTATCTGGCAACGGCGGATAACATCACCCGCTTCACCAATGGCCGGTTCAAGCCCAAGGGGTTGGCCAAAGAGGCAATTGCGCTGACCGAACCGGCGATTGAGGCCGCAGCACCCCTGCCGGAGCTATTGGCATGTGATGCCGAGAAACCGGCGCTCCTGCTCATCACCCATGAAGATCTGAACCCGGAGACAGTTTTCCCGACAAGTTGCGTCCTCAAGGCCGCCACGCTTTTGGCGGACCCGGATCTGTTATGGGGGGATGCCGCCAGGCGCTTTGCCAAGGCTGCGACCGCCGACACCGCGTCGAGGGTTGCGTCGCAGTACAAATGTAAAACCGACATTTTGGAAACGGTGGATGCCGATGCGTTGGCAGCAGCAGCTCGTGCTGCCCGCGTGAAGACGATCGTGACCCCCTTTGCCCCTGTCGGCCCAGTAGCTGATGCCTTGGCCCGCCTTGGCCCTGCGCTTGCCGAACAGGGCCTGCACCTTCAACAGGTAAGGCGGGCTTGGGACAGCCAGTTCTGGCCCTTTGCCAACAAAGGCTATTTCGCCTTTAAAGAACGTCTGCCCGCCATATTGGCTGCTGGCCGTCTACCCTAAGCCACCCCCGGCACATGCCCCAATTGTCAGATGCCGCCCACCGCGGGCTTGCCCTAAGGGAACTTAGACGGACGGAGACATCCGCCGTTTGAGCCGCCGAGAGAAGGAAACGCACACGTGTCGGACCAACGCTACCGCAAGGTTCCTTCTGCGCGCCTTTCAAGGCTGGCCTCTTTTGGGCAGATGGCCGGGGGCATTGCCGGCGGGATGATCGCTGAAGGCGCGCGTCGGCTGTCTCAAGGGCAACGCCCACAGCTGTCAGACATGCTGCTAACCCCGGCCAATGCGATGCGGGTGACCGACCAATTGTCCCGCCTGCGCGGCGCGGCGATGAAATTGGGGCAAATGATCTCGCTGGATGCAGGCGACGTCTTGCCCGCCGAGTTGACGGCGATTCTCTCCAAGCTCCGCGATTCCGGCCATTTCATGCCGCCTGCGCAATTGCAGCGCGTGCTGGATACAGAATGGGGCGCGGGTTGGCGCAGACGCTTCAAGCATTTTGAAGCAACGCCGATTGCCGCTGCCTCCATAGGGCAAGTCCACCGGGCCACCCTGCCTGACGGGCGCGTTCTGGCGATCAAGGTGCAATATCCGGGGATTGCCGCCAGCATCGATGCCGATGTCGACAATGTCGGAAGCCTCTTGCGCCTATCCACCCTGTTGCCCGCCACGTTGGATATCGCGCCCTTGCTGAGCGAAGCCAAACGCCAGCTGCACGAAGAGGCGGACTATCTGCGCGAAGCAGACCAGATGCGCCGCTACCAATCCTTATTGGCGGATAACCCCGCCTTCATTCTACCAGCCCCGGTCGACGAACTCTCCGGCAAGAATGTGTTGGCGATGGACTTTATCAAAGGCCAGCCGATTGAGACGCTGGAGTCCGCCCCGCAGGAAACGCGTGATGCCGTCATGTCGGCGCTCATCACCCTGACATTGAGAGAGCTGTTTGAATTCGGGTATATGCAGACCGATCCAAACTTCGCCAATTTCCGGTGGCAGGCCGAGAGCCAGCGGATCGTGCTGCTTGATTTTGGGGCCGCCCGCGCCGTGCCGCCCCATATTGTCGCCGCCTATCGCGAACTGATGGCGGCCGGTCTGACGGAAGACCGCGCGGCCCTGCGCGCGGCGCTGCTCTCCATCGGCTTTGTCGCGCCTGCAACGCTCGAGCGGCATGGCCCTGCCATTGACGCGATGATCGACATCTTGATCGAACACCTTGGCAAGCCCGGCCTGTTCGACTTCGCAGACAGATCCTTCGTAGACCGCGTCCGCCATCATGCGGAAACCATCGTGGCCGACAGGGCAGCATGGCACATCCCGCCCGCCGACACGTTGTTCGTCCAACGCAAGGTGAGTGGCACTGCCCTGTTGGCTGTTCGGATGCAGGCCCGGATGCCTTTGCGCGATGACGTCGCCCGCTTCTTCCCCGAAATCCCGCGCCTATAGGTGGCGGTAGATCGCGCGTTCGTGGCTGAACGCCTTGAAGCCGAAGTAACCGTGATAGCTGCCCGTGCCGCTCTGGTTGACGCCACCAAAGGGCAGGCGGTTTTCCAGATAGTGCGAAAAGACGCCGTTGATGGTCACGCCGCCCGATGAGGTGTGGGCGAGCACCTTGTCCACATTCGCTTCATCATTGCTGTACATGTAGAGCGCGAGCGGCTTGTCGCGCGCTTCGATGTACCCAATCACTTGATCAAGCGTGTCATAGGTCATGACCGGCAGGACAGGCGCGAAGATTTCTTCCTGAAGGATCTTCATCTGCGGCGTGACATCGGTGAGCAGGGTCGGGTGGATGGTCAGGTCGGTTGCGTCCATCTGCCCGCCGACTGCAACCGTCGCACCTTGGGCCACAGCATCATCTAACAGCGCTTTGACGCGATTGAAGTTCGCCTCATTCACAATCTGGGCGATGCTGTCCTTCTTGATCTGGCCGTTCTCGTCATAAAGATTCTGCGCCACGGTCGCCTTGAAGCCGTCCACCAGACGCGTCTTCTGGTCTTCCTTGATGAAGACATAGTCCGGCGAAATGCAGGCCTGGCCGCCATTGAATTGCTTGGCCCCCGCAAGATCTGCGGCGATCTTTTCAATGTCGGCCCCATTGTCCACAATGACCGGAGACTTGCCACCCAGTTCCAGCGTGACGCTCGCCAGATGCTTGGCGGCGGCCGCCATCACGATCTTGCCGACGCGAGTCGAGCCGGTGAAGAAGATGTGGCTGAATGGCAGGTCGAGCAGTGCCGTCGCGACACTCACATCGCCTTCAAACACCGCGACTTCATTCTCATCGAACACGGAGCGGATGAGGGTGGCCGCGATACGTGCCGTTGCCGGGCACAGATCGGTCAGCTTCACCATGCAGCAATTGCCCGCCGCGACAGCGGCAGCAACCGGGCCAAGCGTCAAGCCGAGCGGGAAGTTCCATGGCCCCAGGATGAGGCAGACACCGCGGGCTTCATACACGATCTGCGCGGCATCCGCCAGGTTGCGCGTGGGCGTGACCTGTGTCGGCGTCATCCAGTCTTCAAGATTGTCGATGTTGAGCTGGATGTTGCCGATGATGTTGAGCACTTCGGTCACGCGGATTTCGCCTTCGGGCTTGCGCGTGTCTTCCAGAATGGCAGCTACAATGTCGTCGGCATGCGCTTCCACAGCGGCCTTCAGCTTGGCGAGCTTTTCGCGGCGCTGAGCGACCGTCGACGCTTTGACCGTCCACTGGTTTTCCTGCTGCAGGGCGAAAACGCGGGCAATATCCTTGGCGATGTCAGAAGCGGTCTGCGTGGTGCTGGTCATAAAATCCCTGCCTGATGCGAGTTGGGGCGCTTGCGGTCGAACCGCAGTCCAGAAAGGAAAGCCGAGTGCCGCAAGCCGTCCAGCAGGTCAATCACGGACCCGCGGCGCACCGTGAAATCACTCTAGTTAGCCGCACGCCGCGGTGGGTTGGTGATATTTGATCTCCCGGCTTGAGCCGCCCCTGCTTCGCTTCTAAGGGGAAGGCGATGACCCCGGCCCGCCGCCAGTCCAGACTATGGCTCAGCCTTGCGCTGATGTTGCTGATGGTGCGCGCGCTTGTGCCTGCCGGCTGGATGCCAGCGCAACAACGCGGCCAGTGGATCACCATCTGCTCTGGCGCTGGTGTGACGATGGCGTGGATCGGCGCTGATGGGAAAATCGACAAGAACCATGTGCCGGCTAAAACGGAAAAGGCGGGCTATTGCGCCTTTGCCGGGCTCGGCATGGCCGTCGATCTGTCTTTGGCACCAATCAACATCGCCGCACCTGCTTTTGTCGCGCTGTTGCTTCCAAAACTGACGCCCGCAATTGCGATCGGGCACGGCCTTGCCGCCCCGCCGCCGCCCAAAACCGGACCCCCTGCCCTGATCTGAAGCCCCAGAGGCGCCGTGCCAGACCCCGTCTGGCGCGCGCAAATTCTATTCAGATCAGGACTTACACATGACTTTCAACGTTTCTCTGCGCGCGTCTGCGTGCCTTTTTGCTATTGCCCTCGCCACGCCTGCCTTTGCCGAGGAGACCGACACCAGCTTTGCCGTGGGTGAGGAAATCATCGTCACGGCCAAGAACATGGCAGGCTCCTCCGCCAACGTGATCACCTCGGTCGATACCCTTGGCCCCGACGTCGCCCAGAATGCGAACGTCAACTATGCGTGGGAATTGATTGGCCGCCTGCCCAGCGTGCTTGTGACCAACTTCAACCAAGGCGCAACCAGCGGCAAGTTCGCGTTCCGTGGCTTCAATGGCGAAGGCGAAATCAACGCCGTCAAACTGTTGATCGACGGCGTGCCCTCCAACGTCGCCTCCGGCAACATGTTCTATATCGATCAGGTCTTCCCGCTCGACATTGCGGGCGTAGAGGTTGTGCGTGGCACGTCCGATGCGCGTTATGGCCTGCACAACATCGCGGGCAATGCCAATATCCTCACCCGCATCGGTGGCACCTATGTGGATGCGAAGGCGTCCATCGGCAGCTACTCGACCTATGAGGGGCAAGTCTCTGCGGGGATTGAGACGGGCAAGTTCACGCAGAACTATCTCGTCGCCTATCGCCAGAGCGCTGGATACCGCGACCATAGCGATCTCGACCGGCTGAGCCTTGCGGGCAAATGGTTCTACAATTTCAGCGACGATGTAAGACTGGGCGTCATCGCGCGTCACTATAAGTCGAACGCCGAGGAAACCGGTTACCTGACCTTTGCGGACTCACGCGCCAACCGCCGGATGACCAACGCCTATAACGCGACCGACGGCGACATGCGCAAGCTGCAGCAGGTTTCGGCGCACTTTGACGCGACCTTCAACGATCAGCTCGACCTGATGGCCAAGGCCTATTTCAACCGCACCCGCGACGACCGCTTTGTGAAGTTCTCAGCAGGCGCCGCACAGCAACGTCGCGTGACAAATGAGGACCATTGGGGCGCGCTCGCCGCAGTCCATTATCACGCGACACTTGGCGGCATGGACGTCATGCTGGAAGCGGGTGGTGATGTGCAGCGGCAGGACAATGAATCGCTCCGCTTCACCGCCGTCAATCGCCTCCCGACGGCGCAGACTCGCGACCAGAAGATGTTCCTGACCGTGGGCGGCGCGTATCTTCAGGCGATCCTGAAACCGGCAGACTGGATCACCCTGACACCCGCTTACCGTATGGACTGGGTCGGTGGTGACTATACCAACCGCCTCAACAACACGACCGCGCGCGCCAATGATTATGGCACGATCAAGCAGCCCAAATTCTCGGTCGCACTCACCCCTGTTGAAGGGGTCACGGCCTATGGCAACTGGGGCAAGACCTTCCAGATCGGAACCGAATCCGGCGCCTATCTGATCGCGCCGCGCCGCATCGATTTGGCACCCTCGATCAACGAAGGCTGGGAAGCGGGTGTCAAACTGAAGCGCTGGGGCGTCGAATGCCGAGTCGCTTTGTGGAAGCAGACGGCGACCGGAGAGATCAAGCGCAAGCTCAACGATCCGCTGGGCGATTTCGACAATCTGGGCGCGACGCGTCGCAAGGGCGTCGACGTGCAGTTGAACACACAGCCCGTCAATGGCCTGTCCTTCTGGGGTGCTGTTGCCTGGCAGAAGGCGATCATCACCACACCAGACCCGGCCACGCCGCAGCTTGCTGGAAACGAAATAGATCACGTCCCGCAATGGCTGTTTTCGGGCGGGGCGGACTTCACCGCGATCCCCAAGCTGCGCCTGTCCGTCTGGGGCGGGGGGCAGTCGAACTATGAACTGACCACCGCCAACAACCGCGGCCGATGGGGTGACTATGCCACGCTCAATGCCGAGGCGGCTTACCGGGTGAATGACACCGTCGAACTCTCCCTGTCCGCCAAGAACCTGACCAATGAAGCCTATGAATATGTCTGGTGGGACGGCGCGCAGACGCTCCACAGCCCGGCGGATGGCACGAATGTGACCGCAGCCGTGCGGGTGCGGTTCTGATGCGGTCTATCGTGCGTCAGGTTCATCTGTGGATGGGCCTGACGCTTGGGGGCCTTTTCGCGCTTCTGGGGGTGACGGGGTCTGCTTTGGTCTTCTATCCGGAGATTGACGCCCTGTTGCACCCCGAAGTGCGCGCTGAGGCGAGCGCTGCGCCGAACTGGGACCGTGCCTTGGCCACCGTCCGTCGGGCTTATCCCGACAAGGCCGGGCCATGGCGGTTTGAGGTTACCGACACAGGCGGCGCGATCCCGGCGCGCTATTACAATCCCCCCGAAACGGCGGGCCGCGACTTCGCGCCGATGCTGGTCTGGCTCTCCCCCGATGGTGCCCAAGTGCTGCGCCGCGACTATTGGGGCGATACGGCGATGACCTTCCTTTATGATCTGCACTACCGGCTGCTGATGGGGAAGACCGGTGCTGTGGTGCTCGGCATCGCAGGCTTGGCGCTGATCGTGCTGCTGATCACAGGGCTGATCGTCTGGTGGCCCAAAGGCCCTCTGGCCAAAGCTCTGCGATACAAGCGGGGCGCGCCACCCCTGCGGCGGGGACGGGATCAGCACAAGCTGGCGGGGCTCGGCGGGTTTGTCCTGCTCCTGTTGCTGACCGGCACAGGCGTGATGCTGGAACAGCCGGACGAAAGTGATGCGGTGTTGTCGACCGTCGCCGGGCGACCGGACAAGCTGCCGGCGCCGACATCGACGCGGTGGGAGGGGCGCCAGATCGATGTGTCCACTGCGGTGGGCGCCGCGCACAATGCGCTCCCAAGGGCGCGCCTTGCTTGGATCGAAGTGCCAGGCACCGGAGACGGCACATTCCGTCTGCGGATGCAGCAACCGGGGGACCCCAGCCGCCGTTTCCCGCACAGCTTTGTCTGGGTGGACCAATATTCCGGCCGTGTGCTCGCCGTCTATGATCGTGACAAGGCAGGTGCGCTGTCCACCCTCAACAGCTGGGTCCATCCGCTACACGACGGGTCTTTTGCGGGGCTAACGTCCCGCATCCTGACCGTCATTGCCGGGCTGGTGCCGCTGGTTCTGTTCTGGACAGGGTTCGCCCAGTGGCGGCGCAAACGCCTCAGTCGTCAAAGCCCAGGAACGTGACCGCCTCATCCACGGACTTGCGGTTGGACACGACAGCGTTCGCGGGGAAGCTGTCATCGGGATAGCCCATGGCGACGCACTTCATGATCACCTGATCTTCCCGGATGCGCGCATGTTCACGCACGACGGGGGACTGCATGATGCCCTGGCTGTTGATGACGCAGCCCAGCCCACGCGACCAGGCGGCATTGACCAAAGCCGTGGTCACAGCACCGCAATCAAACGGCGCATCATCGCTGCCGTGCAGGCTGCGGTCATAGGTGATGACGATGGAGACCGGCGCGTCAAACTGGCGGAAGCCGCGCAGGACCCAATCGGTCCGGCCTTCCTTGTCTTCACGTTCAATGCCCATGGCGCTGAACAACTGCTTGGCGACCTCAACCTGCCGCTCCCGATGTTGGCCGGCAAAGGCCTCCCCAAGGCGGAATTCGCGCGAGTGCGGCACACCGGCCAGATTGCGCTCGGTATTGCCCTGCCGGATCCGGTCGAGCGGTTCGCCCGAGAGCACGGTGAAGTTCCAAGGCTGGCAGTTCATGGACGAGGGGGACCGCATCGCGATCTCAATGATTTCCCGGATCAGTGCCTTGGGCACAGCGTCTGGCTTGAACCCACGAATGCTCCGGCGCCCCAGCACCACATCATCATATTCCATGCAACGTCCCCTGCCTGACCTATTTTCTATTGGCGGGTTCCATCAACCGGACAGGGGCATCAGGTCAATTGATAAAGGTGCCAGTCGAACGGCGCGTTTGGTCAGAGACCGAGACTGACCGACAGATTGATGCGCGGGTCTTTGCTTTCGCCATGCGTTGGATCCGCGTTCAGCGGATAGGCGGCCTCGATGCCAAGTTCGGCCTTGCCCTTGCCAAAGCGGAGGCCGGAACCAACCGAATAGTCTCGACGCCAGCCGCATCGCGTGGTTGCTTTCGCAAGACAGTGCCCGTTCGCTTCAATCCCAATTGGAAGGCGCCGCAGCCTTGTTCGTGGCACCCCTGTTGCTGGGATCACGTCTGCAGGTCGTCTCCCCTGTCTTCGGCTTTGCAGATTATCAGGTCACCCGGCATTCGCCTCAGACCTCCTTGGCAAATGCCTCACTTGCAGCGGCCCGTGCAGCCGAAAGCGGTGTGCGCGCGCTGCGTTTTGTGGATGCGCTGCGCGAACATGCCGGTTACGAACAGAGAATCTTGGCCGACATTGGGCCTGCGCTTGCGCGCAAGGAACTCCACATGGCCTTCCAGCCCAAATGGTCCATCACGCAAGGCCGTGTCTGTGGCTTTGAAGCGCTGATTCGCTGGACGCATCCGGACCTTGGGCGGATCATGCCAGACCAGTTTATTACCGTGCTGGAAAATGCGGGGCGTATCGATGAACTGACGCTCTATGCCATTGATGCCTGCGTGGCGCAGCTGCGCGTCTGGCATTCTGAAGGGCATGATCTGGGCGTCGCCGTCAACATCTCGGCCGGGCTGCTGTCCGACCCGCATTTTGCCGAAGAGAGCCTTCGCCGGGTCAAAGCCCTTGGCCCACTGGCAACGCATCTGACCTTCGAGATTACGGAAACCGTGGCTTTTGAAGAAACGGGTGCCGCTGCTGATTTGCTGCGCAATCTTCGTGAACTTGGCCTGCGCGTCTCCGTTGACGATTATGGCACCGGCCAGTCGACACTCAGCTATCTCAAGGCGTTTCCGGCGAACGAGATCAAGGTCGACAAGGGCTTTGTGATGCGGATGGCGCAAAGCCCCAGCGACCAGATTCTTGTGCGCTCCACCATTGAGCTGGCGCATGAGCTCGGCTTTACAGTTGTCGCCGAAGGGGTGGAGGACACAGCAACTCTGGCGCTTTTGACTCGCTATGGATGCGACGTTGCGCAGGGCTGGTGCATCGGACGCCCGGTGCCGGTGGAAGAGATTGATATCGGCGGCATCAATGAAAGAATGCGCCGCGACCTCAAGATGGTGGCCTAGCCGTAGCGTCATCCCCAAAGGTCATATCGACCTAATGCAAATGCCGATTGACAGCAGGGCCGAGACCCTTTTTCACATTGGGAAACCAGATGAAGAGGATGCGGCATGAACTTCCAGTTTTCCGAAGAGGCAGAAGCCCTGCGCGAACAGGCGCGGCGCTTTCTTGAAGATAAATCAGGGCATGACAAAGCCCGCGCAGTGATGGAATCAGGCGTCAGCCATGACGCGGCATTGTGGGATGAGATCGTGGGTCTCGGTTGGACGGCGCTTCGCATCCCAGAAGAACATGGCGGGCTTGGCCTGTCGGTTCTGGAGCTTTGTGTGCTGGCTGAAGAACTGGGCCGCGTCGTCGCCCCTGTTCCGTTCACCTCGTCCGTTCTGCTCGCCACCGAAGCGCTGATCGCCGCAGGCACCGACGCACAGAAAGCCAAGTGGCTGCACAAGCTGGCCGATGGCTCAGCCATTGGTGCCGTCGCCCTGGCCGAAGGCACAGCAACACCTGGCCTGCGCTCCAGCCTGAAGATCGCCGGTGGCAAAGCGACGGGTGTTAAAGTGCCCGTGCAGGATGCCGCGGCTGCCGACTTCCTCATCCTCTCCGGTCCGGATGGTCTCTATCTCGTTGAGACCAAGGCCCCGGGCGTGACCATCGCTGCCGTTGAAACCATCGACCTCGTCCGCCGCTCTTCGCGTGTGACGCTGCAGGATGCCCCTGTCGAAGCTCTGGATGGCGGTCAGGCCGCTCTGGACAAGTTCCTCCAGTCCTCGGCCGTCCTCCTCGCCTTTGAAGGCGTGGGCGGCGCGGATGCGGCGATGGAAATGGCGCTGGCCTATGCGCAGGACCGCGTGGCCTTTGGTCGTAAGATTGCAGGCTATCAGGCGGTCAAACACCGGCTGGCCGATATGTACATCAAGAACCAGCTCGCCCGGTCGCACTCTTACTATGGCGCCTGGGCGCTGCTGACGGATGCGCCGGAACTGGTGCAGGCGGCCGCCGGTGCCCGCCTCGCCGCGATGGACGCGTTCCAGTTTGCAGGGGAAGAAAATGTCCAGCTGCATGGCGGCATCGGCTTCACCTGGGAAAGCAATTGCCAGTTCTATTACCGCCGGGCGCGTCTGTTGACGCTGACGCTCGGTGCCAAATCACATTGGTCTGACGTGCTTGTGCGCTCGCTTGAGCAGCGCAACGCATTGGCCGCTTAAGGAGAGACGACATGGATTTCGAAGACACCGCAGAAGAAGCCGCCTACCGCGCCAAGGTCAAAGCCTGGCTCGATGCCAACAAAGACGCGATCCAGCAGGAAGATTATTCGACCCGCGCCGAATCCGTGGCAGCCGCCAAGCGCTGGCAGGCCCGCAAATATGAGGCTGGTTTTGTCGGCATCACCTGGCCCAAGGCCGTCGGTGGTCAGGGCGGAACCCCGATGCAGCAGATCATCTTCAATCAGGAAGAAGCCAAGTTTAATGCGCCGACGGGCCTTTATGCCATCGGCCTTGGCATGTGCATCCCAACTGTGTTCAGCCACGGCCTGACGCCCGATATCGCCCAGCGTTATGTGCCGGTGGCAATGAAGGGCGAAGAAGTCTGGTGCCAGCTCTTCTCCGAACCCGCTGCAGGATCCGACCTGGCGGGCATCCGCACCCGTGCGGAACGGGATGGTGATGAATGGGTGATCAACGGCCAGAAGGTCTGGACATCGGGCGCGCATCTGTCGGACTTCGGCATTGTCGTCACCCGCACAGACCCAAGCGTGCCCAAGCATAAGGGCCTGACGATGTTCATCGTCGACATGAAGGCGCCGGGCATGGATGTCCGCCCCATCAAGCAGATGTCGGGCGGCAGCGAGTTCAACGAAGTCTTCTTCACCGATGTCCGCGTGAAGGACACGCACCGTCTGGGCGCCGTGGGTGATGGCTGGAAAGTCTCGCTGACGACGCTGATGCACGAACGTCTCGCTGTGGGCGGCAAGCCTGCCAGCGCACCGGGCGTGAAGGAAATGATTGAACTCGCCAAGTCCATCGATCTGGCCGAAGGCAATGCGCTCGAACAGAGCCATGTCCGCCAGCGGATTGCCGATGCCTATATCGCGGATCGCGGCATTTCCCTCACCAGCATGCGGACCATCTCGGCGCTGTCATCAGGCCGTACGCCGGGTCCGGAATCGTCCATCTCCAAGGTTGTCGTTGCAAAAACTATGCAGGACATTGGCGCCTTTGCTTCTGACCTGTGTGAAGGCGCGGGGCTCTTAATGGGTGAAGATTCGCCCAACATCCCGCATCTCTCGCGCTTCCAGACGAGCTATATCGGCGCGGCCGGTCTGCGTATTGCAGGCGGCACGGATGAGATCCTGCGCAACATCATCGCAGAACGCGTCCTTGGCCTGCCGGGCGAAATCCGGCCGGACAAGGACATCCCGTTCAGCGAAGCTGCAAAGCTCGGCTAAGATATCAGGGCCGTCGCGCACCACGCGGCGGCCCTTTTCACTTATTGGGGTGTCGGATCACGCAAGGGTTCCGGCCCGCCTTTCACGATGGGACGACACCGCGGCGGCGTCCGCCCATTTTCGGCCATCTGAGCGCACAACCGCGCCATAATCTCCGCGCGCCGCTCCGGTGTCATCTTCGGGCGGCAACCAATGGCCGCCGGGTTGCTGGCTTTATCCGGCGTGCAGACAGGCAAAGCCTGACGCTCAACCCGCCGTTCCTGCCGCAACGCCTTCGCCTCTTGAATGACCTCTTTTCGCTCCGACCGCGTATCGGCGGCCTTAAAGCGATCCAGCAACGCGCGTTCCTTTTCGGTATCGGCGGGCAGGCCCATCGCCGCGCGGCGCGCTTCACGCCGTTCCAGACGAGTTTCGATCCGATCAACGGCTTTCTGCTGGCGCGGGGGCAAGGCATGGGGAGGCTCTGACGGTGCAGGCACTGTTGTCGGGATGGCCGGAACTGAAACTGCCGCCACCACCTGCTTCTCCCGATGGGCCGCCCTAAGGGACGGCGCTTTTGCCGCCTCGGGCATGACGCTCGCAATCTGGGCGAGGACGGGCAGGCGGGAACCTGCTTCCCCCAGCCAGCCCCCGGCTGCCGCTGCCGCAGTTGCGCTCAAGACCGTGGCCGCCATGGTCGCTGCAAGAACACGATGTCCGCGCAGCCACCCGCCACGCCGGTCCCGCGGTGCCCGGTCCCAAGATTGGGGTCCCGGTTCGGCGCGCGACGTCGTGGCGGCGACGATATCGTCGATCAGCCCCGCACGCGGCGCAGGGACAGCGAAGCGGTCCAGCGCCGCATCAACATCGCGGTCGGGTCCGCTCATTGTCCTGCCTTTCCAAATGATTCGGGCACGAGCCCCTTCTCCTCAAAAATCCGCCGGAGCGTCTGGCGCGCACGCACCAAAAGAGATTCGAACGCCTTGATATTCATATCGAGCACAGCCGCTGCTTCGGCATTGGGCCGGTCCTCATAATAGGTCAGCACAATGGCCGCGCGCTGGCGGTCGGGCAACTGCCCCATGCACTGGCGTGTGGCCTCTCGTATCTCGTCTGCTTCCATCTGTTGATCGGCGCGCGGCGCTTCGTCCGCCAGATCGGGGATCTCATGGCCGCCTGAAAACTTCTGCCGCCGCAGCCGGTCCAGACATAAATTGGTGGCCACACGGCGAAGCCATGCGCCGACACCGGTGCCACCGGACTGCCAGCGGCCCGCATGATCCCACAAGCGCAACAGGGCCTCCTGCGCCACATCTTCTGCCCCGGCGGCATCGCCCAGCATCCGATAAGCAACACGGTGCACAGAGGTCAGATGCCGTTCGACAATCGTGCGAAACGCGACGGCGTCACGCGCCGCCACGCGCGCCATCAGCGCGTCGTCGCTGTCATCCAACTCTATCTGTGCCAAGGCTTCGGCCAACCGCCCACCCCAATTGCTTTGGTATCGGCCTTATAACGCAGGGCTTGAGAAAACCCTTCGCGTGGGTTGAAAAAATTTAGCTGAGGAAGGTGTAAAAGGCGATGAACGCGGCTGAATAGGTGAAGGTAAAGAAGCGAAGTCCTTCAAAAAACGCAGGTCGGGCTTGCTTCAGTGCCGCTGCTTTCGCCCGCGCACGAGCAAGCCGCCGAAAAGGATGACCGACGCCATGCGTCGCAAGGATAAGTTCTCTCCGCATGTCGATGCGTTAACGCGAGCTTTACCATCGAATCCAGCAGAATCCTTGGTTAATCCGCGTCCCATGACGGGACAGGACGCCCGTCAGACGAGACTTTTCGATGCCTGTTCAAACACATCCTTGCTGAGCCCGGGATGGCGCAAAATGCGTTCCAGTTCTGCGCGCATCAATTTTTGCCGCCCGTCATCAAACCGCCGCCAACGCCCGAGTGGGGGGAGAAGCTTAGCCGCCGTCTGCGGGTTGATCGAGTCGAGCGCGATCAGCACATCAGCGAGGAAGCGATAGCCCTCCCCGCTTTTGGCATGGAAGTGCTGCTGGTTCATCGAAAACGCCCCGACAAGCGCCCGCACACGGTTGGGATTGGTGAGCGTGAAGTCAGCATGCGCCTGCAGCTCTCGAACGGCCTCCATTGTATCCGCGCGGGTCGACAGGGCCTGTGTGGAGAACCATTTGTCGATGACCAACGCATCGTCGCGATACCGGTTGTAGAAGATATCAAGCGCGGCGACCCGCTGATCGGCATCGCCATTGGCCAGCGTCCCGAGCGCCGCCATCCGGTCCGTCATATTGTCTGCCGCATCAAACTGAGCAAAGGCCTGCGCCCCTGCATCATCGGCACTGGCCGCTGCGATATAGCCGAGCGCGACATTGCGCAGGCGGCGCCCACCCTTGGCCGCGGGCGAATATTCAAATGTCTTCGGCGCATTGGCCGCAAAGGCGGCTTGCCAGTGCGACAACAGCTCCCGCCCGAGATCGGCGCGCAGTGCTTCGCGCGCCGCGTGAATGGCGTCAGGGTCAACGACCAGCATCTGGTCTCCGATAAAGGCCTCAGACGGCAGCAAGACCGTTTCCGCAATGAAGGCCGCATCGAGCGCGTTGTTGGTGAGCGTGTTGCGGACAGCTGCAATCACGGGGCCGTGGTCTGCCTTGCCGGTCGACACCCCTGCCACCAGCGTGTCGAGCATGAGCTGCTGCATCGCTTCATAGCGGCCAAAGGGATCGTCATCATGGGCAGACAGGAACGCCAGATCGTCTGACGTCCGGTCGGTTTCAACAATCACCGGAGCCGAGAAACCACGATTGATCGAGAGAACGGGCGTCTGGCCTGCCAGCGCAATCTCGGTCCGGCGTTCGGTCAACAGTTCCAGCCGCTCGCCTGTGTGCGTGCCGGTCGCGCGGTCAAACAAAGCAAGCTTGAGCGGGATGGCCATGGCAGGCTTGTCCGTCTGGCCGGGCGTATCGGGCACCGACTGTTCCAGAACCAGTTTGTCGCCCTCAATCGTCGCCTTGATCTTGGGCGTGCCGGCCACCGAATACCAGTTGCGGAACTGGGTCAGATCTATGCCGCTCGCTTCTTCCATCGCGCGGACGAAATCCTCGCAGGTCGCCGCTGTCCCATCATGCCGGTCAAAATAGAGATCGCTACCTTTGCGGAAGGTCTCGGCACCCAGCAGCGTGTGGAGCATGCGGATGATTTCTGCGCCCTTGTTGTAGATGGTCGCCGTGTAGAAATTGGCGATCTCCATATAGCTGTCAGGCCGGATCGGATGGGCGAGTGGCCCTGCATCTTCGGGGAACTGCGCGGCACGCAGGATGCGGACATCTTCGATCCGCTTGACCGCTTCTGATCCCTGATCGGCGGAGAAGCACTGATCACGGAAGACCGTGAAGCCTTCCTTCAGGCTCAGCTGGAACCAATCCCGACAGGTAACGCGGTTGCCCGACCAATTGTGGAAATATTCGTGCGCGATGACACCGGCCACATTGTCATAGTCAATGTCGGTCGCTGTCTCCGGATCGGCGAGCACATAGCGCGAGTTGAAGACGTTGAGGCTCTTATTCTCCATCGCGCCAAAGTTGAAATCAGCAACGGCGACGATGTTGAACTGGCCAAGATCATATTCGCGGCCATAGACATCCTCGTCCCACTTCATGCTCGCCTTCAGCGCATCCATGGCATGGTTCGTGCGCGGCAAATCGCGCTCCGCTACCCAAATGGCGAGATCCACGACCTTGCCCGACATGGTGGTGAAGCTGTCACGGTTGGCCGCAAGATCCCCCGCGACAAGCGCGAACAAATAGCTCGGCTTGAAGAAGGGGTCAGTCCATTCGGCCCAATGGCGCCCACCGTCGAGGTCACCAGACGCCGTCATATCGCCATTGCTCAGCAATACCGGATATATCGCCTTGTCCGCCGCCATCCGCACGGTGTAGCGCGACAGGACATCGGGCCGGTCGGGGAAGAAGGTGATCCGGCGAAAGCCTTCCGCTTCGCACTGAGTGCACAGCAGGCCGCCCGAGGCATAGAGCCCCATCAGTTGCGTGTTGGCGGCAGGCGCGATTTCGACTTCGGTTTCGATCACCGCCTTGTCCTGCAAGAGCGGGAGGACGAGCACGCCGCCGTCCAAAGTCCATTCCGCCGTTTCCTCGCCGTCAATGCGGACGACGAGCGGCGTCAGCCCGTCCCCGTCCAGCCGCAGGGGCCGGTCATGCGCGCCATTGCGTTCGACCGTCAGCGTCGCGCGAACGCAGGTCTTCGCCGGGTCCAGATCAAAATCGAGCGCAATGTCCGGCACCAGCCAGTCTGGCGCGGCATAATCAGCACGGTGGATTACAGTCGGGGCGGCGGGGGCGTTCAGGGCATCGAGCATAGAACCGATTTAGGGACGCAGCCTGCGAAGGCAACCGCAACCGGGGAATACGCTAAACAAAACTATAAGGATCAATGTCCACGCTGACCCGGACATGGCGCGACCATTCCAGACCGCCGAGCCAATCGCGCAGCACATCCTGCACATCAAGCGCGCGGCGGGCGTGGACGAGGAGGCGCTGGCGATGCCTACCGCGCAGCATGGCGAGTGGGGCGGGGGCGGGGCCATAGACGTTCATGCCCTCCACCTCCGGCGCGGATTGCGCGATACGGCGCGCAACCTCCTGCGCATCGCCAAGGCTTTCAGAGGCGACAATGATCGCAGCAAAACGGCCAAAGGGTGGGGCGTTGGCAAAGCGACGGGCTTCTGTTTCGGCTTCGTAGAAACTCTCGGTATCGCCAGAGACGAGCGCCTCCATGACGGGGGCGGTGGGCTCGTGCGTCTGGAGATAGACATGGCCGGGCTTGGCACCGCGACCGGCGCGTCCGGCGACCTGCATGATCTGCTGGAAGCTGCGTTCTGCCGCGCGCAGATCGCCGCCCTGAAGGCCCAGATCCGCATCGACCACACCGACCAAAGTCAGTTCGGGGAAGTGATAGCCCTTGGTGATGAGCTGCGTGCCGATGACGATGTCGATTTCGCCCGCTTCCATCCGCCCGACAAACTCGGCGGCCTTGGCGGGTGACCAGAGCGTGTCCGATGTCACAATCGCGCGGCGCGCTTCGGGGAAGAGGAGGCCGACCTCGTCCGATATGCGCTCCACGCCGGGGCCACAGGCGACCAAAGAGTCCTCAGTGTGGCACTCCGGACAGGCACTGGGCGGCGGTTCGATATGCCCGCAATGATGGCATTGCAGGCGGTTGGTCAGCCGGTGTTCAACCATCCATGCCGTGCAATTGGGGCATTGGAACCGGTGCCCGCAATGACGGCACAATGTGAGCGGCGCATAGCCCCTGCGGTTGAGGAACAGGAGCACCTGCTCCTTGCGGGCCAGCGTCTGCGTGATCGCGTTGACGAGTGGCGGGGCGAGCCAGCGACCGCGTTCGGGCGGGGTTTCGATGAGGTTGATCGCCTCGATCGTCGGCATCCGCGCGGCGCCATATCGGCCCGGCAGCTTGATCTCGGCATAGCGCCCCTGCGCCACCTGCTGTCGCGTTTCGATGGCGGGGGTGGCCGTTGCCAGCACGACCGGAATTTTCTCAAAATGCCCACGCATCACAGCGGCGTCGCGGGCGTGATATTGGACGCCGTCTTCCTGCTTGAAGCTCGTTTCATGCGCTTCATCGACAACGATGAGCCCGAGGTTGCGATAGGGCAGATAGAGCGAGGAGCGCGCGCCGACCGTCACCAGCGCCTCACCGCTGGCAATGGCGCGATAAGTCCGCCTGCGCTGCGATTGCCGCAGATCGCTATGCCAAGCGACCGGCGCATGGCCGAATCGATCGGTGAAGCGGCGCAGGAACGGCTCAGTCAGGGCGATTTCAGGCAGCAAGACCAGCGTCTGCTTGCCCATGCGGATCGCCTCGGCAATCGCCTCAAAATAGACCTCGGTCTTACCGGAGCCGGTGACGCCATCGAGCAGGACCGGCGCGAACGCCTCGGCCTTCACCATCGCGACAAGCTGGTCGGCTGCCGCCCCCTGCTCATCCGAGAGTATCGGCTGCGCATGATCCGGGTCAGGCGCGACAAAGGGCGTGTCGAGGGCGACCTCGACGCCTTCAATCACGCCTTGCTTCACCAACCCGCGAATGACCGCTTCGGACACATCGGCAATGGTCGCCAGTTCGCGGATCAGGCCCTGACGCTCCCCGATGCGCTCAATCGCCTGCGCGCGCTGCGACGTCACTTTGTCTGGCTGTTTGCCTGACAGGCGATACTCCACGACCGTCCGCCCCCCCTCAAGCGCGGCGGCAGAGGAGAGTGCCATCCGTACCACCGACGTCGATGGGGCGAGGTAATAGTCCGCTGTCCACTCGATCAGGCGACGCAGCGCAGCGCCGATGGGTGGGATATCATAGACCTCTAAAATGTTGCGCAGCCGGTTGTCGCCCACCGTCTCCGTCGGCAGCGATTCTAATTCCCAAACCACACCCGTCATCTCTCGCGGGCCGAGCGGCACGCGCACGACGCTGCCGAATTCGACCTCCATGCCATGAGGCACGCGATAGTCGAGCGGACCGAGCGCCGGGTTGGTGTGAAGGATGCGAACACGCGACATTGCATCGCCGATAGCGCGCCATCGGCTTGCAGGCCAGCGGGGGCACTGCTAGGCGCGCATCCATGTCAGTCGATCACGCAACCGTCCGCAAGATCGCCTCGCTCGCCCGCATCGCCGTTACGGATGATCAGGTCGAGGCGATGGTGCCCGAACTCAACAACATTCTCGGCTGGATCGAGCAGCTGGGCGAAGTGGATACGTCCGCTGTCCAGCCGATGACCGCCGTCATCCCCAACGTCCTGCGCCTGCGCGACGACGTGGTGACCGATGGCGACGTCCGCGATGCCGTGCTGAAGAACGCCCCGCAGGCAGAACAGGGCTTCTTCACCGTGCCCAAGGTGATTGAATAATGACCAACCTCACTGACCTTGGCATTGCTGCCATCCGCGACGGCTTCAAGGCGGGCGACTTCACCGCGCGGGACGTTGCCTCCGCGTTCAACGATGCTGTTGCCGGCGCAAAGGCGCTCAATGCATTCATCGTTGAAACCCCCGAAATCGCGCTGGCCGCCGCCGATCAGGCGGACAAGGACCGCGCGGGCGGAACTCTGAAGCCGCTTTCCGGCGTGCCGATTGGCATGAAGGATCTGTTTGCGACCAAGGACGTCCAGACGACGGCGGCGAGCCACATCCTCGAAGGCTTTGTGCCGCAGTACGAATCGACCGTGTCGGGCAAGCTGTGGAATGCGGGCGCAGGCATGCTCGGCAAGCTCAACCTTGACCAGTTCGCCATGGGCTCGTCCAACGAGACGAGCTTTTTCGGCAATGTGATTTCGCCCTGGCGGCGCAACAATGGAGATACAGCGGCACTTGCGCCGGGTGGATCGTCCGGCGGCACATCCTCCGCCATCGCCGCGCGCCTCGTTCCGGGCGCGACAGGGACAGACACCGGCGGCTCAATCCGCCAGCCTGCGGCGTTCACCGGCATTTCGGGCATCAAGCCGACCTATGGCCGCTGCTCACGCTGGGGCATTGTCGCCTTCGCCTCCTCACTTGATCAGGCGGGACCAATGGCGCGCGACGTGCGGGACTGCGCGATCCTGCTGGAAAACATGGCAGGCTTTGACCCCAAGGATTCGACCTCACTCGATCTGCCCGTCCCCAATTGGGAAGCAGCACTTTCGACCGACCTCAAGGGCAAGCGCGTCGGCATCCCCATGGAATATCGTGTCGACGGCATGCCGGCCGAAATCGATACCTTGTGGGAACAGGGCATTGCCTGGCTGAAGGACGCAGGCGCGGAGATCGTCAACGTCTCGCTACCGCACACCCAATATGCGCTGCCGGCCTATTACATCATCGCGCCTGCCGAAGCGTCGTCCAACCTCGCCCGCTATGATGGTGTGCGCTATGGCCTGCGCGACCTGCCCGATGGCGCGAACCTGCAGGACATGTACGCCGCAACGCGCGCGGCTGGCTTCGGAGATGAGGTCAAGCGCCGCATCCTCATCGGCACTTATGTGCTCTCGGCTGGGTTCTACGACGCCTATTACACGCAGGCGCAAAAGGTCCGCACGCTCATCGCGCGCGACTTCGACCTTGCCTGGGAACAGTGCGATCTGCTGCTGACGCCGACCGCGCCGAGCGCTGCCTTTGGCCTTGGCGAAAAGTCGGACGATCCGCTTGCCATGTATCTGAACGATGTCTTCACCGTGCCGACCTCGCTGGCGGGTCTCCCTGCTATGTCAGTGCCGGGTGGCCTCGACGCGCTTGGCCTGCCGCTGGGTCTCCAGATCATCGGCAAGGCATTGGATGAACAGACCGTGCTGAATGCGGGCCTCGCAATTGAGGAACGCGCAGGCTTTACGGCACGCGCGGACAAGTGGTGGTAACATGAGCAGCTATCGTATTCAGGGCACAACGGGTGAATGGGAGGTCGTGATCGGCCTTGAAGTCCACGCGCAGGTCACCTCCAACTCCAAGCTGTTTTCGGGTGCCGCCGCCTCCTTTGGCGCCGAACCGAACACACAGGTCTCGCTGGTGGACGCCGCCATGCCCGGCATGCTGCCCGTGCCCAATGCCGAGTGCATCCGTCAGGCCGTGCGCACAGGCCTTGCCATCGACGCACAGATCAACCGCTGGAGCCGGTTTGACCGGAAGAATTATTTCTATGCGGATTTGCCGCAGGGCTACCAGATTTCCCAGCTGTACCACCCGCTGGTCGGCGAAGGGCATCTGGAGATCGACGCCGACGAAAAGGCGGGCATCCTTGAAGCCAAGCGCATCGGCGTGGAGCGCATTCACGTGGAACAGGACGCGGGTAAGCTGATGCACGACCAGCACCCGACGCGGTCTTATGTCGACCTGAACCGCTCCGGCGTCGCGCTGATGGAAATTGTGTCGCGCCCTGACATGACCTCGCCAGCCGAAGCCGGGGCCTATCTGCGCAAGCTGCGCGCCATCCTGCGCTATGTCGGTTCCTGCGACGGCAATATGGAAGAAGGCTCGATGCGCGCCGACGTCAACGTCTCGGTCCGCCGTGCGGGCGAAGAGCTGGGCACGCGCACCGAAACTAAGAACGTGAACTCGGTTCGCTTCGTCATGCAGGCGATTGAGCATGAGGCGAACCGTCAGGTCGATGTGCTCGAAGCCGGCGGCAAGATCGTGCAGGAAACCCGCCTGTTCAACCCGGACACCGGCACGACGCGGTCGATGCGGTCCAAGGAAGACGCGCATGACTACCGCTACTTCCCCGACCCTGATCTGCTGCCGCTGGAACTGACAGAGGCATTTGTCGAAGAGTGCCGCGCGTCATTGCCCGAACTGCCGGACGCCAAGCGCGCGCGCTATGTCGATGTCCTTGGCATCAGTGCCTATAACGCCGCTGTTCTGACAGCAGAGGTCGAGACCGCCCGCTGGTTCGAAGCCCTTCTGGATGAAGGCGCGGAAGCCAAGCAGGCCGCAAATTGGGTGATGTCCGAACTGTTCGGCGCGCTGAATCGCCTTGGCAAATCGATTGAAGACAGCCCCGTCTCGCCTGCACAGGCAGCCGAACTGCTGACGCTCGTCACTGATGGCACGCTGTCTGGCAGCCTTGCCAAGCAGGTGTTCGAAAAGATGCTGGAGACCGGCGACAGCGCGGGAACCATCGTTGAACGCGACGGCCTGAAGCAGACGAGCGACACCGGCGCCATCGAAGCCGTTATCGCCGACGTGCTTGCCAAAAATCCCGGCCAGCTGGAACAATATCGCAGCGGCAAGGAGGCCCTGTTCGGCTTCTTCGTCGGCCAGACGATGAAAGCCATGGCCGGAAAAGCAAATCCGGCGGTGGTGAATGAGCTTCTAAAGAAGGCGCTGGGTTAGGCGGAACTTGGCGTCGGGCGGGCCATCACCCTTGCCCTTCGCGTTCCCCGTGCTATAGCGCCGCCCCACCGGCCTCATGCGGGCGTGGCGAAACTGGTAGACGCGCCAGATTTAGGTTCTGGTATCGTAAGATGTGGGGGTTCGAGTCCCTTCGCCCGCACCAGGTTTGCCAAGCCCCGTTTTCCTGTTGTCAGGAATGACGGGCCTAGCAGATTTCCTGAAGGATTGAGTGACCAATGCAGACTGTCGAAACGTTGAACGAAGGCCTGAAGCGCGCCTACACGCTGACGATTACCGCTAAGGATATCGCGGCACGCGTCGAACAGGAAGTCACGCGACTCGCACCAACCGTGCGCATGCCCGGCTTCCGCCCCGGCAAGGTGCCTGCCAACCTCGTCAAGAAGATGCACGGTGAAGCGCTGCAGGGCGATGCGCTGAACTCTTCGGTGCAGGAAGCTGTCCAGTCGCTGATCGGCAAGGAAAAGCTCCGCCCCGCCATGTCGCCGTCCGTTGAACTGGGCGAAGGCTATGAGCATGGCAAGGACGCCGAAGTGAAGGTTGCACTCGAAGTGCTGCCCGAAATCGCCACGCCGAGCCTCGATGGCCTGAAGCTGGAGCGCCTGACGGTGGAAGCCAGCGCAGACGCGATCGACGAAGCTGTCCTTCGCATCGCGCAGCAGCAGAAGAATTTCAAAGACGCGCCCAAGGGCCACAAGGCCGCCACGGGCGATCTCGTTGTCATGGACTTTGTCGGCAAGGTCGACGGCACGCCGTTTGACGGCGGCACCGGCGAAGGCATGTCGGTTGAAATCGGCACCGGTCGTTTGATCCCTGGCTTTGAAGACCAGCTCATCGGCGTAAAGGCCAATGACGAAAAGACGATCACCGTCACCTTCCCCGCCGACTACAATGTCGATTATCTGAAGGGCAAGGAAGCAACCTTTGACCTCGTCATCAGCGACGTTCGCGTTGCCGACGAAGCCAAGGCAGACGATGACTTTGCCAAGTCGCTGGGCCTCGAAGGCATTGATCAGCTGCGGGACCTGATGAAGGGTCAGCTGGAGCAGGAATTCAACCAGCTCACGCGCACGCACATGAAGCGCCGCCTGCTCGACCAGCTGGCCGCTTCGCATGATTTCGACGTGCCGCCTTCGATGGTGGACGCTGAGTTCAACCAGATCTGGGCGCAGCTGGAGCATGAAGCCGGCCAAGAAGCCGATCCGGAAGCCGCACGTGCGGAAATGGAAAAGGATCGCGTCGAATATCTCGCTATCGCTGTCCGCCGCGTCCGCTTGGGCCTGCTCCTGTCCGAAATCGGTCAGGCGAACAACGTCCAGATTTCTGCTCAGGAAATGAACCGCCTGATCCAGCAGGCCGCGATGCAGTATCCGCAGCAGGATCGTGAACGCTTCGTCCAATACGTCCAGCAGGACCCGATGGCCGCCGCACAGATCCGTGCGCCGCTTTACGAAGACAAGGTCGTCGACTTCCTTTTCTCAACAGCTGAAATCACTGACCGCGCCGTAACCCGCGAAGAGCTGGAAGCTGCGATTGAAGCTGACAGCGATGAAGGCCATGTCCATGGCCCAGGCTGTGGCCACGATCATGGCGACGAAAAGCCAAAGGCAGCCAAGAAGCCAGCCGCGAAAAAGGCAGCCGCGCCCAAGGCGGAAGCGGCTGAAAAGCCCGCCAAGGCCGCAAAGCCAGCAGCGGACGCAGCTGAAAAGCCTGCCAAAAAGGCTCCGGCTAAGAAAAAAGCCTGATTTTTCAGAGTCTTTAGCGAAAAAGAGGGGCCCTCTGCGCAAGCAGGGGGCCTTTTCTTTGGGACAAGCCCGCCAGCGATTCGCACAAACAGCCGCCGTCGGGACCGCGCGGCCCTGCCAACCTGACCTCAGAGACATTTGACGCGCAACAAAGTTCCATATTAAGGGGCCCCGAAGCAGTGAAAGCTGCGCTAAACGCCGACATACGTTTTCATGGCTTCACACACCCACGGTCGCCCCTATAGCGACGGTGAGAATCGCTATCGCTGCGGCCAATGTTGGAGGTTTTTTTGGGCGAATTTGGGTTTCCAGCGAATCAGGGTCTTTACGACGCGCGAAACGAACATGATGCGTGCGGTGTCGGCTTTGTTGCCAATATTAAAGGCGTGAAATCGCACGAAACCGTCAAACGCGGCCTCGAAATTCTCGTCAACATCGACCATCGCGGTGCCGTTGGTGCCGATCCTTTGTTGGGCGACGGCGCGGGCATCCTCATTCAAATCCCCGATGCGCTGTTCCGCGACTGGGCGGCTGGCGCCAAGGTCACCCTTCCCGCACCCGGCGACTATGCCATCGCCATGTGCTTCCTCCCTCAGGATGAAGCTGCGCGCGACTTTGGCGTGAAGAACTTTGAAGATTTCTGCATCAAGGAAGGTCAGACCATCATCGGCTGGCGCGACGTGCCGACGGACCCAACAGGCCTCGGCAAGGCCGTCATCGAACAGATGCCGTTCATCCGTCAGCTCATCATCGGTCGCGGTGAAAACTGCGCGGACCAAGACGCGTTTGAGCGCAAGCTGCTCGCTATCCGCAAGCAGGCGCAGAACCCGCTGGTCGCGCTTGCCGAAAAGCATAACCTGCCCGGCCTGCCCAGCTTCTACATGCCGTCGCTATCGACGCGCACGATCGTCTATAAGGGCCTTCTGCTCTGCGATCAGGTCGGCAGCTTCTACAAGGATTTGCAGAACCCGCTGTGCACGTCGGCGCTCGCGCTCGTCCACCAGCGTTTTTCGACCAACACCTTCCCGTCATGGAAGCTGGCCCACCCTTATCGCTTCATCGCGCATAACGGGGAAATCAACACGGTTCGCGGCAATGTGAACTGGATGAACGCGCGCCGCCGCACGATGGAATCAGACCTGCTGGGTGCGGACCTCGATAAGATGTGGCCGCTCATCCCGCATGGCCAGTCCGACACGGCGTGCCTCGACAATGCGCTCGAGCTGTTGCTCGCAGGCGGCTATTCGCTGGCCCATGCTGTCATGATGCTGGTGCCCGAAGCCTGGGCCGGCAATCCGATGATGGATGCCGAGCGTCGCGCCTTCTACGAATATCACGCAGCGTTGATGGAGCCATGGGATGGCCCGGCCGCCATCGCCTTTACCGATGGCCGCCAGATTGGCGCTACGCTGGACCGCAATGGCCTGCGCCCCGCACGTTTCCTCGTGACCGATGATGATCATGTCATCATGGCCTCGGAATCAGGCGTGCTGCCGGTCAAGGAAGACAATATCGTCCGCAAATGGCGCCTCCAGCCCGGCAAGATGCTGCTGATCGACCTGGAAGAAGGTCGCATCATTGAGGATGAGGAAATCAAGGCGCAGCTGTCTGCCGCGCAGCCGTACAATGAATGGCTGGCTGCCGCGCAGTATAAGCTGAAGGATCTCAGCGACGTCGAAGTCGCAGAGCCAACCCTTCCCAATGATAAGGCGGTCCTGCTCGATCGCCAGCAGGCCTTTGGCTATACGCAGGAAGACATTAGCCGCTTCCTCGAACCGATGGCCGCCAATGGCGACGATCCCTTGGGGTCGATGGGCACAGACACCCCAATCGCGGTGCTCTCATCCAAGTCACGCCTGCTCTACGACTATTTCAAGCAGAACTTCGCGCAGGTCACCAACCCGCCGATTGACCCGATCCGCGAAGAACTCGTCATGAGCCTCGTGTCGATGATCGGCCCGCGCCCCAACCTGCTCGGCCGCGTCGCTGGCACGCACAAGCGCTTGGAAGTCGACCAGCCGGTCCTCACCAATGCGGACCTGGCCAAGATCCGTTCGGTCGAAGTCTCGCTTGATGGCGCCTTCCGCACCGAAACCATCGACATGACGTGGGATGCCAAGACGGGCACCGCCGGTCTGGAATTGGCGCTGAAGGAAATGTGCTGGGCCGCCACCGAAGCTGTGCTGGCTGACAAGAACATCCTAATCCTCTCTGACCGCGCCGAAGGGCCGGACCGGATTGCCATGCCCGCCTTGCTGGCCACGGCCGCCGTCCACCATCACCTCGTCCGCCAAGGTCTGCGCATGCAGACCGGGCTGGTCGTGGAAACCGGCGAAGCGCGTGAAGTGCATCACTTCTGCGCTTTGGCAGGCTATGGCGCCGAGGCCGTCAACCCGTACGTCGCGTTTGAAACGCTTGAAGACATCCGCGTCCGTCAGGGCCTGCCCCTGACCAGCTATGAGGTTCAGAAGAACTTCATCAAGGCGGTCGGCAAGGGCATCCTGAAGGTCATGTCCAAGATGGGCATCTCCACCTATCAGTCCTATTGCGGCGCGCAGATTTTTGATGCGGTTGGCCTCTCGTCGGCCTTCATCGACAAATATTTCACGGGAACCGCCACGACCATTGAGGGCATCGGCCTGAATGAAGTCGCTGAAGAAACGGTGCGCCGTCATGCGGCAGCCTATTCCGACAACCCGATTTACCGCAACATGCTCGATGTCGGCGGCATCTATGGCTACCGCGTCCGCGGTGAAGAGCATGCTTGGACGCCAACCAGCGTCGCCAAGCTTCAGCATGCCGTGCGCGGCAAGAGCCCCAAGGACTATGACGAGTTCGCCCGTTCGATCAACGAACAGAGCGAGCGCCTGCTGACCATCCGGGGGCTGATGACGCTCCAAAAGGCGGAAGCGCCACTCGACCTCTCCGAAGTTGAGTCGGCGAGCCAAATCGTCAAGCGGTTCTCAACGGGCGCAATGTCCTTCGGCTCGATCAGCCGTGAAGCGCATACCACGCTTGCCATCGCGATGAACCGGATCGGCGGCAAGTCAAACACAGGCGAAGGCGGGGAAGAACCGGATCGCTTCACGCCAATGGCCAATGGCGATTCGATGCGTTCGGCGATCAAGCAGGTCGCCTCGGGCCGCTTTGGTGTGACGACCGAATATCTCGTCAACGCCGACGATATTCAGATCAAGATGGCACAGGGCGCAAAGCCCGGCGAAGGTGGTCAGCTGCCCGGTGACAAGGTCGACAAGATCATCGGCAAGACACGTCACTCGACGCCGGGTGTCGGCCTCATCTCGCCGCCGCCGCACCATGACATTTATTCGATCGAAGATCTGGCGCAGCTCATCCACGATCTGAAGAATGTGAACACGGGCGCGCGCATCTCGGTCAAGCTCGTCTCCGAAGTCGGTGTCGGCACCGTGGCCGCAGGCGTGGCCAAGGCGCGTGCGGACCATGTGACGATTTCCGGCTATGAAGGCGGCACCGGCGCATCGCCGCTGACGTCGCTGACGCACGCAGGTTCGCCTTGGGAAATCGGTCTGGCGGAAACCCAGCAGACACTGCTCCTGAACGGTCTGCGGTCGCGCATCGCCCTACAGGTCGATGGTGGCCTGCGCACCGGTCGTGACGTGGCTATCGGCGCGCTGCTCGGCGCAGATGAATTTGGCTTTGCGACAGCGCCGCTGATTGCGGCGGGTTGCATCATGATGCGCAAATGCCATCTGAACACCTGCCCCGTTGGTGTGGCGACGCAAGACCCCGTCCTGCGCGCGCGCTTTACCGGCCAGCCGGAACATGTGATCAACTACTTCTTCTTCGTGGCCGAAGAGCTTCGCCAGATCATGGCGGAAATGGGCTTCCGCACCGTTGAGGAAATGGTCGGCCGCGTCGACAAGCTCGACATGCGTCAGGCGCTTGACCATTGGAAGGCGCACGGCGTCGACCTGACCAAGATCCTGCACAAGGTCGCCCTGCCGGACGGTGCATCGCTGCACCACACCGAAACGCAGGATCACGGCCTTGAAAAGGCGCTCGACAATGATCTAATCGCGGCTGCCCAATCTGCACTCGATAAGGGCGATGTCGTCCGCATTGAGCGGGAGATTAAGAACGTCAATCGCACGGCGGGCGCGATGCTCTCAGGCGAAGTCGCCCGGCGTTACGGCCATGCAGGCCTGCCCGACAACACGATCCAGATCGCGTTTACAGGGGTTGCCGGGCAAAGCTTTGCCGCCTTCCTCGCGCACGGTGTAACTGTTGAGCTGACCGGCGATGCCAATGACTATGTCGGCAAGGGTCTGTCCGGTGGTCGCGTGATCGTGAAGCAGCCAAGCCATGTGAAGCGGGAGCCGACCGAGAACATCATCGTCGGCAACACGGTGCTCTATGGTGCCGTCGCAGGCGAAGCCTATTTCAACGGGGTCGCCGGCGAGCGCTTTGCCGTCCGCAACTCCGGCGCGCTGTGCGTCGTCGAAGGCACGGGCGACCATGGCTGCGAATACATGACCGGCGGCGTTGTCGTTGTCCTCGGTAAGACGGGGCGCAACTTTGCCGCAGGCATGTCCGGCGGGGTCGCCTATGTCTATGACGAGGACGGCCGCTTCCGTGAGCGCTGCAACATGGCGATGGTCGATGTCGAACCGATCATGCCGGATGCCGATGGCGACGAAGGCACAGGGCGCCCAACACAGCGGCCGGTGAACGTCCATGACTTTGGCATGGGCGATATGCTGCGCCACAGTGCTGAGCGCCTGCGCATCCTGCTCGAACGGCACCATTTGCACACGGGCAGCAAACGCGCCCGTGCCATCCTGGATGATTGGGACACCGCGCTCACGCGCTTCGTCAAGATCATGCCGCGTGACTATGCCCGTGCGCTGAAGCAGTTGGAGGCAGAGCGCCTCGCTTCTGCTTCTGTCGCTGCTGAATAACTAAGATTATTGGAGACTGATCGTGGGCAAGGCCACTGGCTTCCTCGAACTCGACCGCACTGACCGGACCTATAGCGATCCTAAGGAGCGGCTGTCGCACTTCCGTGAATTCGTGATTCCGATGTCGGAAGATGCGATTCGCGGCCAAGCCTCACGCTGCATGAATTGCGGGATTCCGTTTTGTCACAATGGCTGCCCAGTCAACAACATCATCCCGGACTGGAACAATCTGGTCTATGAAAATGACTGGCGTAGCGCGCTGGAAGTGCTGCATTCGACCAACAACTTCCCGGAATTCACCGGCCGCATCTGCCCCGCCCCGTGCGAGGCGAGCTGCACGCTGAACATCGAAGACTCGCCCGTCACCATCAAATCGATCGAATGCCAGATCGTGGATCGCGGGTGGGAAGAAGGCTGGATCACGCCGCTTGTCCCCTCAAAGAAGACCGGCAAGTCGATTGCCGTCGTCGGGTCCGGACCTGCGGGCATGGCGTGCGCGCAGCAGCTCGCCCGCGCGGGGCACACTGTCACCGTCTTTGAAAAGAATGACCGCATCGGTGGCCTGATGCGGTACGGCATTCCTGACTTCAAAATGGAAAAGCACCTCATCAACCGGCGTCTTGTCCAGATGGAAGCCGAGGGCGTGGAATTCCGCACCTCAATGGAAGTCGGCGTGCAGGTCTCGTTTGAAAGCCTGCAGCAGAATTACGACGCTGTCGTCATGTCGGGTGGCGCTGAAGAAGCCCGCCGCCTTGAAATTCCGGGCGCTGAACTGGCGGGTGTCCGCCTCGCGATGGAATTCCTGACCCAGCAGAATAAGCGCAATGCGGGCGACGACGAAGTACGCGCCGCACCGCGCGGGACGTTGACGGCCACCGGCAAGCACGTGCTTGTGATCGGCGGTGGCGACACCGGATCAGACTGTGTCGGCACCTCCAACCGTCAGGGCGCAGCCTCGGTCACGCAGATCGAGATCATGCCCAAGCCGCCGACCAAGGAAGATAAGGCGCTCAACTGGCCCGATTGGCCGATGAAGCTGCGCACCTCGTCCAGCCATGAAGAAGGCTGTGACCGCGATTGGGCCGTCCTCACCAAGCGCGTCGTGGGCACCAACGGCAATGTCGAAGGCCTTGAATGCGTCCGCGTCGAATGGGTCGATGGCAAGATGGTGGAAATGGAAGGCAGCGAGTTCACGCTCAAGGCAGACCTCATCCTGCTCGCCATGGGCTTCACCGGCCCGCGCAAGCCCGGCATGGTCGAACAGGCCGAAGTCTCGCTCGACGGACGCGGCAATGTTTCGGCTGATACTGAGAATTACGAAACAAGCCGCGACGGCGTGTTCGTCTGCGGCGATATGCGTCGGGGCCAGAGCCTCGTCGTCTGGGCGATCCGTGAAGGCCGCCAGTGCGCCCGCGCGGTTGACCTCTATCTGACGGGTAAGACCGAACTGCCCCGCTAAGGGAGTGACCAAAAATCTGAAGGGCGGCCCCGCAAGGTGCCGCCCTTTTTCGTTCAGCGCGCCTTGATGAACGCCCGCACATCGCGGGACAGCTTTGCCCGGTCTTCGTCCCGAATGTACATCATGTGGCCCGAGTCATAATATTGGAACTCAATGCGATCCTTCGGGAAGCCGGAGCGTGTGAGCGAATATTCAGCCGCATAAAAAGGCGTGGCAAAATCATACCAGCCCTGCCCGACAAAGATGCGCAGGCCTGAGTTTTCGCGCAGTGCTGTCGAGATATAGGGCGCGACGTTCATATAGGTGTCGCTGTCGCGGCCTTCGTTCAGGCGCCAATCCCATTTGCCGACGCCGCCGATGGTCACATAAGACCGGTCGGTCTTGTAGCCGAGGTCACCGCGGGCATAGGCGTTGATCGCGGCGGTATATCCGCCATCAATGCCGAAGAAGCTGGGATCATTGTCCACCTCAGACCCGGCATTGTCCGCATCCTTGCCGGTGTAGCGGGAATCGAGACGCCCCACCGTCAGCCCGCGGTCGCGCAGCAATTCCTTGTAGAAGCGCCCCGGCGTGACGCGCAGATCGGCCCGGTCCAGAAACGCCTCGCTCAACCCGGTATAGCGGGCAAGATCACTGCGAATGGTGGCATGTTCTTCCGCAGACAGGGCATTGCCCTTGAGAAGCGCGGCCAGATACGGCCCAGAGGCCCAGGCGCGCGCATCAGCTGATATGCCAGCCGCACCTCCGGGATGCGCGTCGTCTTACCATGGAACAAGGCTGTGGCGGCCATGGAGGGGATGTTGAGCGCATAGCCAATCTCATTGCCCTGCGTGTCCGCGCCCGCGCCAAAATCGAGCACGGTCGAAATCAGGATCACGCCATTCAACGACACGTCATTATACTGGCCCTCTAGCTGGTTGAGCACAACAGCCGACCGCGTGGTGCCATAGCTTTCCCCGCCCAGATATTTCGGCGCGTTCCAGCGGCCATTTTCATTGAGCCACAGGCGGATGAACTGCGCGACCGATTTGGCATCCTGCGTGACGCCCCAAAACTCCTGCGGGTCGACGCCCGGCATAGCATAGGAAAAGCCGGTGCCGACGGGATCGATAAAGACGATGTCGGTCACATCGAGCAGACTGTCCGGATTGGCGACCAGCGGATAAGGCGGCGCGCCATCATCCTTCGCGTCTGAAGGGATGGCGACGCGCTTTGGCCCAAAGGCCCCCATGTGCAACCAGACAGAGCCGGAGCCCGGACCCCCGTTGAACAGGAAGGTCACCGGACGGCTCGGGTCCTTCCCATCCTTGATATAGCTGGTGGAAAAGATGGCGGCGCGCGGCTTGCCATCCGGGCCGGGGAGGAAGGTTTCGCCTGTGACGGCCGTGTAGCTGACCTTCTGCCCGTTGAACGTGCCGACGTGCTTGGTGACAGACCGGTTGGGCGCGGGCGTTGGTGTGGCTGACGTGGTGGCGGCAGTGTCCTTCTTGTCCGGCGCAGGCGTCGCCTGAGCAAAGGCTGTTCCGGCCATCAACACCGCTGCTGAAAGCGCAGCGGTCACACGCAAAGATCGACGCATCCCATTATCCCCGATAGAAATTCAGTCGCCACGATAGCGCAATGGCAGAAGGGGTAAAGCACCCCTGTCGAAGGCCGCGTGCTGTTCGTCCAGTCTGGCACCACTCCGCTCATTGACCTTGATCCTGCATACAGGCAGTTATGCTCCAAAGCAGGCTAAGCAATTATAAGGTAGCCATAAATGTATAGGATCAACGGCGCCCTTGGGTCCCCTTATTCGATGAAGATGCGCGCGGTGCTCCGTTACCGTCGTATTCCGCACCTCTGGGTCCATGGTGCGGCCACGCACGGCGCGCTGGCGCAGGTCAAAGCGCCCGTCATCCCGGTCATGGAATATCCCGATGGCAGCTTCCACAATGACTCCACTCCGCTCATCTATGATTTGGAGGCGCGTCACGCCGAACGGTCGATCCTCCCGCCCGATCCGGCGCGTGCCTTCATCGCCCATTTGATCGAAGACTTTGCCGATGAATGGGTCACCAAAGCGATGTTCGGCTATCGCTGGCTGGAAGCGGTCGACCAAATCCAGATGAGCCGCTGGCTGGCCTTTGACGCGCTGAAAGGCGGCGGGCTGGAGGTGAGCCAAGGCTATGCCGAACAATTCCGCGCCCGTCAGGTTGGGCGGATGGCCATTGTCGGCTGCACGGCAGAGAACTTCCCGTTGATCGAAGCCTCAACCCGCGCCCTGCTTGAGGCGCTGGAAGCGCATGTTGTGGACCAGCACTGCCTATTTGGCACGCGCCCGAGCATCGCGGAGTTCGGCATGTACGCCCAGCTCTCCCAGCTTGGTGTTGACCCGACTGCACAGACGATGATGCGCAAGGATTATCCCTATAGCTATCGTTGGCTGCTCCATATCGATGACATGTCGGGGATTGAGGGCGACTGGGACGAAAAGGGCGCCCCCTATGCGCCCATCATCGCCGCCTGGCTGAAGCAAGTGGGGGAGATCTACATGCCCTTCCTCCGCGCCAATGCAGCGGCCATTGCGGCCGGAGAAGAGACGTTCCGCATCACCGCAATGGGGCGGCCCTACACGCAGGGTGTGTTCAAATATCAGCTCAAATGCCTTGCCGATTTGCGGGCCCGCTATGCTGCCCTCGACGCGGCGGCCCGGGCAGAAGTGGATCCGCTGCTGTCCGACACTGGCTGCCTTGAAACGTTGCGCCAGCCTTAAGGCAGCCTCAGCCGCTAAGGGACAATAAGATTATCCAATGATCCCAGCCCATCGACGCGGATGGTCATGCGGTCACCGGGCTGGAGATAGCGCTTTTGCTGGCGGGCAAGGGCAATGTGGCTCTCAATCACCTGCGCGGTAAAGGGCTTGTCCCAACCGCCGGCCAACCACGCCGCCAGCCCACGCCCTATGGAGCGCAGATCAACGCCTGCAAAAACCGTTCCGCCGGGCGTACCTGCCAGAACCAAGGTGCGCGCTGGAACATTTCCTTCAGCGTCGATTGGCAGCCGGGCGATACTGCCCTCATAGGCCCATTCTCGGTCCCGAAGCTTGCCCGCCTCGGCGAAAAGCCGGTCCAGATCCCAGATCCACATTGTAGCTGGCGTCCGTTGACGCTCTTGCCCGTTGACGGACAGCTGCAGCGTCAACCCAGCGACATAGCGATTGAGATCACGCGGCACGACAAACAGGTCTCCCACCGGCAAATAGCCGGGCGCGCTCTTGCCGGTGGTAAAGCCCTTGCCCGATTCCGGATGCGCCACATCAACATTGCGCATGAGTTTGGCCCGGTTGGTCACATCATTGCACAGCATCAGCCCGCCTTTTGCGCGCTGGGTCGTCGATGTCGCATCCAGCGTGACCAGACACAGTTCCACTTCATAGTCGAGCAAGGCATCCCCGGCAGAAACGCTTGCCCGGGACGGGGTGGGCGCAACATATTTGGCAAAGAGGAAGGGCCCGCCTTCAACGGTCGCCTCTTCGGCATGCTCACGATAATTGGTGCCGGCGGCGATATGGCGGCTCAGCAAATCAACCGGCACGGCCAGTTCCGCGACATTGGCAGTGATCGGCGCACCTCCATTGGCAATCAGCGCGCTGACCCCATCATAGCCAAGCCGATTAACAAGGCTGATTGCGTCTTCGCCCTCATTGCCAACGGGCAGGCCCGTGACCCGGCCATTGGCGTAGCTGCTGACGGCGATTGTCTGCTTGCCAATGCGGGCAAAGCTCAACGCATCGCTGATGGGCGCAATCTTAACGCTCGGCGCAGAGGGAGGCGTCTGCTCTGCCCGGATGAGGGCGGCGGGTGTCCAAACAGTGAAGAGGGCTGCCAATCCGATAAGGGCCGCCAAGCAAAGCAGGATCAAACGCGCCATTATTCCATACCCTGTTCAAAGATGGTCGGGATGTGCCCCAGCAGGCCCCCATGGACAAGCGCTGTCCGATCAGTTCGCCCAATAGACATATTCCTGACCCTTCTTCCAAGGCGCGTTGAGCGGCACGTCGATCCGGATCGCGCCTTCGAGCAAGCCGGGCCAGAGCGGCTTGGGCAGTCCGGCATTTTGCGTTTCGATCAGCTTGCGCAGAGCCGCCACGCGGGCCGGGTCCTTGGCCGCCAGATTGATTTGCTCGGTCGGATCAGTGGCGAGGTTGAACAGCCACGCCTTCTCAGGCCGTTTTGATATTTGCAGTTTCCAGTCGCCAGCACGCACCGCACGGTAATCGCCGGAGCGCCAGAAGGTAACCTCGCGCTTTGGTCCGGCCGCGAGCAGGTTGAAGCTGTCCATCTTACGATCCGTTGGCACTTGCGCGCCGGTGGCCGCTGCAATTGTCGCAAACATATCAAGGTGTTGGGCAACATCGCTGCGCACCGTGCCCGGTGCGATTTGACCGGGCCAGCGCATCATCATCGGCACATGGATGCCCCCTTCGAAGAACGTTCCCTTCCAGCCGCGATACGGCGTATTGAGATCGGGAATGCCGGTGTACCAAGCCCCGCCATTGTCGCTGGTGAAGATGACAAGCGTGTTGTCCTCAAGGCCGCTGCTCTTCAGCTTTTGCAGAATGTCGCCGATCCGTCGGTCGAGTTGACGGATCATCGCACCGTAGACGCGCTGGGTGTGGTCTTTGATCTGCGGCAGGGCATCGTAGTCCGATTTGAGCGCCTGCAGCGGTGTGTGTGGAGCATTATAGGCCAGATACATGAAGAAGGGCCGGTTCTTATTCGCCTCAATCGCCTCCAGCGCATTGTCGGTGAAATAGTCTGTCAGGTGCCCCTTGGGACGAAAACGCTGACCATTTCCCCAGTACACGGCATGCGGCAAATTGGCCCAAAGAAAGCGGTCAATGGGGTCCCATGGCAGCTTTGCGTTCACGACCTGAGGGTCATCCTCCGCCATGAACAAATCCCCGCCTGAACGCATGCCAAGGCTTTCATCAAACCCCTGTGATGTCGGCCGCAAGGGCTCGGCTTCGCCCAGATGCCATTTGCCGATGTGGATCGTGTGATAGCCTTTGGGCTTCAGAACTTCCGGCAGCATGATCTGATCATGCGGCACGCCCATATCGGCATAGGCTGGAAGGTCGTGGTTCAACTCTTTGTGGTAGATCGGCGGATAGGGTGACGCGCTGTCACTATGGGCAAGGTTTGAAACAAAGGCAGCGGGAACAGCCGTAAACTCAAAGCCAAACCGCGTTGGGTATCGACCGGTCATCAAGGCCGCGCGCGAGGGCGAACAGGTCGCATTGGCGGCATAGCCGTTGGCAAAGCTGACCCCCTGCTTAGCAATGGAATCGATATTGGGCGTCGGCACGGCGCCACCCGCCACACCGCCGCCGTAAAGCGATATGTCGTTCATCCCCAAATCATCGGCGACGATCAAAATGACATTCGGCGGACGCTTACCTGAGGGAGGCGTTGCTGGTCCCTGCGCCCAAGTGACCGGATGGTAGTCGGCAATCGGCTCACGCAACTGGGCGATCTTGCCCGGAATGTAGATCCAGTATTTCTGAAGAGCGAGGTAACCGGCGCCAATGAGCAGGGCCAAAGCCGCGATCCATTTGAGTTTGCGCATCGCCAATGTCTCCTCAATCTTTACACTATGTATCGATATTCCGTCCGGCGGCGAACATGATCAACCAGCCACTGGCCATGACAACCGCTGCGAAGCCGATCACTCCATTGTTCAATACCCAAAGACCTGCTGCCGCACCGTAATGGGTCAGCGCAAACAACAGCGACCCGCCGAGCAGCAAGGCCGGGGCATGGCGCGCGGCTTCCGCGCCCACATTCATGAACGTGGCGCAAGCGATGCTGGCCATACTGTGCATGAACTGAACTTGGGCGCCAACCCGCACAACCGACGAGGCATCCTCAGGCAGATGTGCGGAGAGCATAAGCGCGATGGCGGAGGCGAGCGCGTTGATCGTGGCAAGCCGCATCCATGAGCGCCGGTTCCAGCGCGCTTCTTGTTTTGCCTTTGGCAGCGCCGTCATGCTCCGAACGTCAGAAGGGCAATATGTGCTAGTGCAGCCAACAGCGCCAACACCAGCGCCACCGTCACCCGAGGACTGACATAGAAAGACACGACGCGCTGGGTTGGGAAAGAAAAGGTCGCCAGCGTGCCGAGCAGCTTGTCCGGATGACCCTCCATAAAGGCGGGGTCCATGACCAGCTTCATCATGTCGCGGCGGCTGCGGTACCGCATCAGGCCGAAGATCGTCCAGCCGGGATCCGCCTCGGTGTTCCACGCATCGACATAGCCGCCAACCTTGCGACCGACCATGCCTGGATGGCCCCCATTGCGGAAGAGCACGGGCATGAAGCGCTTGGAATAGCGTTTGAGCAACTCAAAGCCTTGAACCCGCTGCCCGGTCTTCGGGTCCTCAACCTGCTCCATCTGCGCTTTGACCAGATTGAGCATGACAAACTCACGCCCGTCATCGGCCTCCAGAAATGCGCGCATCACGTCCGGGCTGTTGCCCGTGCCTTCAAAACGGCCCGCCATTTGACTGAGAAACGCCTCAATCTCGGCAGGCTTCAGCGGACCAGACCAACTATCATACCAAAGCCGGAAAACAGCATAAGCAAGCAGAGCCGCGCCCCAGATGATCCAGACCGACATGCCGTCAGTTGCTTTCTGGCTTGGTGGCCTCGGCATCGCGACGTGCTTTTGCCGCGGCCTGACAGGCGGGTGATGTTTTCTTGATATTCTCGATAAGGCAGGCGCGAACCTTTTGGATGTCAAAGGTCGCCATTTCAGCGGCACAGAAGTTCCGGATGTCCGGCATGCACGCTTCGCGGACAGTGTCCTGCGCGGCGAGCGGCGCCCCAGTAAACATCAGGGCTGTTGCCGCCCACAGAGTTATCGACTTCGACATTAAATTCTCCCCCCAAACAAACACAGAATATTATTGGCATTTACTGTGCCAAAATATTTTTGCAATCGTCTTTGCCGCTTGCGCCAATGGCTGTTTGCCGCAAAACACAGCGCTATGACGACCGCATCCAACAAAATCGCACCCCGCTCAAACACACCGCTGACTGACGGCCGACGCGAACGGAGCCGATCCAGCCGCAGCAAGATTATCTCCGCGATGCTGGATCTGGTTGGTAATGGCGATGTGGCGCCCAGTGCTGCCCGGGTTGCGGAAGTGGCGGGCGTTGGCTTGCGATCCGTGTTTCGCCATTTTGACGATATGGATGAACTCTATCGGGAAATGGGCGACGTGATTGAAGCACGGGTGATGCCCATCATCCTCCAAGCCCCTTCCGGCGCAACTTGGAAGGAAAAGCTATTCGATATTGCAGACAGGCGGGCGCAAGTCTTTGAAACGATCCTGCCCTATCGGATATCGGCCAACCTCAAACGCTTTCAGTCGCCGTATCTGATGCAGGATTATCGCCGCATGCTGCGGCTGGAAAGCGAAACGATTGAGGCGCATTTGCCCCCGGCCGTAAAGGACGATGTGGTCGCTGCCCGCGGTCTGAATGTCATCCTGAGTTTCCAGACATGGCGGCTGTTGCGCCATGATCAGGACCTTCCCATTGATGACGCCAAGGCCGTCGTACGGGGTTTGCTGGGCGATGCGATGGCCGGACTGCCGGACAGGTGACGCAACGGACCGCCTTCATTTTCGGTCTGGGGCTGCTCCTCTCTGCCTGCGGAGACGCATCCGTCGCGCCCGTCGAAAAAGCATGCACGGGGCTGTCGGACGATAAGATGGTGTGGGTGCCGGGCGGCAGCTTCGTGATGGGCGATGATCCGCACTATCCGGAGGAAGGGCCACCGCGTGCCGTTTCCGTCAAAGGTTTCTGGATTGACGCGCACGAAGTGACCAACGCCCAGTTTGCGGCCTTTGTAAAAGCCACCGGGTACAAGACCATGGCCGAACGCGATCCGCCAAAGCTGGCCGGCGCGCTGCCCGAAATGCTGGCCCCGGGATCTGCTGTCTTCAACACCCCTTCCCAAGAGGACCCAAGCTGGTGGCGCTGGGTGCCGGGCGCGCAGTGGCGGCATCCTTCGGGGCCGCAGGAGAGCATCGCCGGGCGCGACCATGAACCCGTTGTCCAGATCGCATGGCAGGATGCAGAGGCCTATGCGCGGTGGGCGGGCAAGCAATTGCCCAGTGAAGAGCAGTGGGAATATGCCGCCCGCGCCGGAGCAACAGCCCTACCGGAACCGCTTGATGCAAAGGGACAGCCGCAGGCGAATTATTATCAGGGCGTTTTCCCCGTCAAAAACCTGAACACGGACGGCTATGTTGGCCGCGCACCGGTGGGCTGTTTCAAGCCCAACGCATTTGGTCTGCACGATATGATCGGCAATGTCTGGGAATGGACCAGTGCCCGCGGATCCCGCGCCGACGCGAGCGAACCAGTGAACGTCATCAAAGGCGGCTCATACCTTTGCGCCGCCAACTATTGCGCGCGGTATCGTCCCGCCGCCCGTCAGTTTCAGGAACGTGGCTTGGGGACGGATCATATCGGGTTTCGGCTGGTGGACGCAGCGAAGGCCGGGCCTGCTTCTTGACCTGCCTTCAATGATATGACACGCATAGTGCCAATATTACTAACTCTCGGAGAGACAAAGTGAAAATCCTGCGCACACCTGATGCTGCCTTTGCGGCGATCCGCGATTTTCCCTTCGCGCCGCATTATCTGGAAATCACTGATCCCGATGACGGCACGCCGATGCGCGTCCATTATGTTGATGAAGGGCCGCGCGACGCCCCGATTGTGCTGATGATGCATGGGGAACCCAGCTGGTGCTACCTTTACCGTCACATGATCGGCCCTGTGGTCGCGGCGGGCTTTCGCGTCATCGCGCCCGACCTGATCGGCTTTGGGCGATCCGACAAGCCGACCAAAAAGACCGATTACAGCTATGCCCGCCACGTCGGCTGGATGCGCCAATGGGTTGAGGCGCTTGACCTCACCAGAATGACGCTCGTCTGTCAGGATTGGGGATCGCTCATCGGCCTGCGCCTTGTCGCGGACATGCCGGATCGATTTTCAGGTGTCGTGCTGTCCAATGGCGGCCTGCCCGAAGGTGGCCCTGCCCCGCGCGCCTTTGCCATCTGGCGCGCCTTTGCGACTTGGAGCCCTATCTTCCGGATTGGCAATATCGTCAACATGGGGGTTAAACGCGCGCTGAGCGCAGCGGAGATCGCGGCCTATAACGCGCCCTTCCCGGACAGCAGCTACAAGGCCGGCGCGCGCATCTTCCCCAGCTTCGTTCCCTTTGAGAACAATGTTGCGGTCCCGGACCAAAAGCGCGCTTGGAAAGTGTTTGACCAATGGGACAAGCCCTTCCTCTGCTGCTTCAGCGATGGTGACCCCGTGACGCGCGGCGGCGAAAGCCGCTTCATTGGCAGGGTACCCGGCACAGCGGGCCGGCCACACCGCACATTAAAGGGCGGGCATTTCGTTCAGGAAGATGATCCTGAAGGCTTTGTGCAGGCCATTTTAGAGGTGGCCGGATGACGATCGTCGCGGCCGCCTTTAAGCTTGGACCCTTCTGGTTTGGCCTCGCCTTTCTGGCACCGTTGATCATGGCCGTCTGGCAGCGCGCGGCATGGCCCGTGCCGTTCAGCCTTTCTTTGCTGACGTTTGCGCTCATCACGGGCGGCACTTTGGGCGCGCTTGCGACATGGCGCGGGCGTTGGATATGAGCAGTCGGATGGACACTGCTGAACTGACGCGGCAGGAGCGCGCAATTGCCGCTAAGTATCGAGGTGGCTTCCCTTGGCTGATGGCCTTTTGGGGGGTGGGCAATAGCTGTGTCTGGGTCGCGCTGTGGCCGCTGACCCTGATGGGCCTCATTCCGCTCTGGCTCACCTTCATCGTCGCCACGGCCAATGTCATGCTGAGCTATCTGCCGTCGCATGACGCCCAGCACGACATTTTTGTCGCCCGCGGGTCAAAGCTCCATTGGATCAACGAACTGATCGGCCATGTGTCGATTTTCCCGCTCGTGCTCGCCTTTCGCACCGCGCGCGAAACCCATCTTGGCCATCACCGCCACGCCAATGACCCGGCATTGGATCCCGACTATCCCAGTCACGCCCCCAATGCCTGGGCCGCGCTGTGGAAGACGATTGAGAACCGCCAGCATATTGGTCGTGTCGGGGTCAATCTAGCCGACCCGGTAGACCGCCAACCGGACTGTCGTGCCGAATTTTCCGCCCTTGGCGAGAAAGAGCGACTGGTTCACCCAGTCATAGCGCGGATCGCTGGATTGCAGACGGATTAGAGTGCGCATGTAATAGCTTTCCGGATCGACCGCTTCGCCGGCGGCAATGCGCTGGGCGACATCGGCAGACATATGGCGCAGGCCCTGGCTGCTGACTTCAATCAGGGCACCTTCGTCCGTTTCGATGGCGTAGCGAGCGTCAAGTTGGGCAAGTGTGTCACCTTCCATCGATTGCCAGTCTGCGCCGACGCTCAGGATCTTGCCAGACAGGCGGGCGCCTTCCACCTTACCACCAACGATCGGAATGATCCTGCGGGCACCTTCTGTGCTTTGTCCAATTTCATGTGGGCGGGCGACCTCGACAATGAAGGTGCAAATCTCTTCCAGCGAAATGGTCATGCCATCTCCTCCTTCTTCACCCGCGCACTTTTTGGGAGGGTCCGCGGCGCGGCATTGAGGGCGTCACGCGCAAATCCGGCAGCTGTCTGATAGGCGAGCATGAACTGCTTGCGGTCCGTTTCGCTTACGACATCGTCAATATTGTCGAACACGCCGCCACATCGATCGTCCACCATCTGGAGTAAACCGAACGGCCCGGCCCCGCGGTTACGCAGGGCAACCTGACCTACGGGCAGGCAGAGTTCGTCATTAAATCGTGCCAGGCTTTCCGCAGTAAGGCCGTACTCCGCAAGGTGCCGACCCAGCACGCGGGTGTCGATGATCGCCTGAGACGCACCGTTGGAGCCTGTGGGGTACATTGGGTGAGCGGCGTCGCCGATGAGAGCGACTGCCCCATCAACCCAAGAAGGCAGCGGATCGCGGTCGATCATCGGGTTTTCATAGGCGACCTCTGATTGGGTCATAAGCTTTGGCAGGTCGAGCCAGTCATAGACAAAGCCTTCAAACTCATGCGCAAAGTCAGATAGCGGGGCCGGGCGGAACCAGCCGCTCTTTTCCCAGTCGTGCTGGTCGTCATAAGTCTTTTCGGCAATCCAGTTGATGTCAGACAGGCCGTCCGCATCAGGCGCCGAAATTGGGTAGAAGACAACACGGTGCCGCGCCGTGCCCAGTCCGACAAAGGACGAACCGGACCGGATTGGCACGCCCTTGGCGGTGCCGCGCCACATGATGGTGCCGCCCCAATGGATGGGCGGTTGATCGGGGTGCATCTGCGCCCGGATGGCAGAGTGAATGCCGTCCGCACCGATCAGGAGGCGACCGGCCTCTTCCGTCATGCTGCCATCCTTGGCGGTGACCTGTGCGATCACACTGCCATCAGTCTGTTTGCGATAGCCGCTGACCTTCGCACCAAGCCGAACCGCATCCGCCCCTAGCCGCGCGATGACGTGGCGGTAGAGGAGGAGATGGAAGGCGCCGCGGTGCACGGCATATTGGTGCCACTTATAGCCCGCGAGCTTGCCGCGCGGCTCGCTGTAAATGTCCCGCCCATTCAGGCCCACTAGGGCCCATTCCTGCGCTGGTATGCCGACAGTATCGAGATCAACCTCGCCAATGCCAAGGTCTTCCAGTTCACGGACTGCATTGGGCTGAATGTTGACGCCCACGCCTAGCGGCTGAAGTTCAGGGACGCTTTCAAAGACGGTGCAGGCCACCCCGATCTCATGAAGGGTCAGCGCCAGCGTCAACCCGGCAATGCCTCCTCCGGCGATCAATACCCTATCGTTGGTCATTCTATCCTGCTTTTCTTCTTCATTGTGCCGGTAAACTGCTCCTCACGAAGCGGCGAGGGGATCAGGAAGGCACGGCCGTTTAAATTGCTGTCAGTCAAACCGCAACTTGTCTCCAATTGACCGGGCTGACGGAGGGTCGGCGGAGCGTCAGGCGGTGAGTGACGTTAATCTAGCCCTTATGGCGCGGGGTAACGGCCAGACCGAAGGCCTGCCCGGTCGATTGGCGCCGATTTCACGAAGTGTAATCTTGAATGCTTCTATCGCTAGGTTCTGCTGCCAATGCCGATAAACTGATTGAACTTTGACGAGCTTAGACCTGCAATCGATAACCAGATAGGACGCTTAGACATGCGCAGACTGTTCACAATCTTGGCCGTTGGAACCGCTTTCATTGCCAGCTCTGCAGTGGCCAAGCCTCTCGAAGTGGAGATCCTGCGGACCAGCGAAGCCTCGCTCTATTCCAATATCGCGCTGATCAAGGGGGAGAAGAAAGCCGTCTTGGTCGATGCCCCATTTACCCGCGCCGATGCGCACCGGGTCGTCGCGATGGTCCTCGATAGTGGCAAGGATCTTGAGACGGTCTTCATCACCCACGATCACCCCGATCACTTCTTTGCGATTGAAGTGATCATGAACGCATTCCCCAATGCCAAAGTCGTCGCGCATCCCACAGTTGCCGCAGACATCTGGAAATCTCTGCCGGCCAAAGTGAAACGCTGGTTCCCGGTGATGGGCGCCAATGCGCCACGCACACCGACAGCACCGCAGCCATTGGACGGCGATACCATCATGCTCGAAGGCAATGAGCTGAAAGTGATCGGCCCCACCCAAGGCGATCACAAGCACGCCACGGCGCTCTGGGCGCCTTCGATAAAAGCTCTTTTCCCCGGTGACATGGTCCACAACGAAGTGTTCTTGTGGTTTGCTGAGACTGACCCCGCCGCCATCGTTGCGTGGGGCCGCGCGCTTGATAACATGATGGCATTGAAGCCTAATTTGGTGGTTTCAGGGCATGCCAAGCCGGGCAAGGGCAACGATGCCACTGCGCTGGCCTTTACCCGCCGATACATTGATGAGTGGCCAAAGCTTGTCGCCGCATCAAAGGATTCCAAAGATTTGCAGGCACGTGTCCGCAAGGCGTTCCCTGAGAGCGTCGATGTGTTGGGCGGCTTCCTCTTGGTCAATTCGACTGAGGTTGCGATGGGCGAACAGAAAATCTGGGACGAATGATAAACGGCGAGGTGTTGTAAGCCAAATCAGGGGTCTCGCAGACAGACGGCGACATATGCGCGCGATTTGTGCCTAATAATGCAAGCTTCTGAACGCAGTCCACGCCTGCGGGCAGTTGTTCATTGGAGTACAGTAAAGGTTCAATGGCGCGCCCGGCAGGATTCGAACCTGCGGCCCCAAGCTTAGAAGGCTCGTGCTCTATCCAACTGAGCTACGGGCGCGCACCGATTGCTTCATAGAGAGGTTTTCGCCCGAGCGGAACCTCCAGAGGTGACAGACCGCTGATTTGCCGTCAGGAACGCCGATGATGATGGCGGCATTAACTGAGAGACCCACAGAAGACCGGAGCACGCCTCGGCTTATGTCGTGGCTGCTGGTCTTCGTGGTCGTTCTTGGCTGGATAGTGGCCTTGGCCGAACGCCTCTGGGAGGGACGTGCGCTCCCGCTTTGGATCGACGAGACCTGGACCGCCATGATTGCCAGCCAGACAGGCTGGGCAAGCTTCTGGCATGAGGCCTGGCTCGATGTGAACCCGCCGCTTTATTATGGCTTTATGGCGCTGTGGACGCGCCTTGCGGGCTTGTCGGACCTCGCCTTGCGGCTGCCAAGCGCCCTCTTCGTGATTATCGCAGCCCTCCTCCCTCTGCTGTGGCGCGGCAACGCGCTGTCCCGCAGCGGACGATTATGCGGGTCTGCCCTCCTGATCCTGTGGTGGCCGGGGTTTGAAATCTCGCTTGATGCGCGCGGCTATGGCCTGTTGTTGTTGCTGTCGGTGGCGCAGACACTCGCCTTTGCGAACGTTCTGGAGCAGCCGGACCGGCGCACGGCAGGGCTTTGGTCCGCGCTCGCCGCTGCTGCCATCCTCACCCATTATTTCGCGATGATCCCCGCGACCTTGCAGGGTGTGGCCCTGTTGGTGCGCGCGCGACAGCGCGTGGTGCGGTTGTGGCCTGCCGCCCTTCCCTTCGTGCCTGCAATGGCGTGGCTCGCCTTCCATGCGCCGCGCCTTGCCGATTATGCGCGCCCGGACGTCGCTTGGTATGAACCGTTCACAGCCAAACTCGCCGCTGGGTTCGTGCAATATCTTGTCGGCCCACCGGGCTGGACCCAATGGGCGCTGATCGGGGTGGTCCTTGTCCTTGTGGCGGCTGCCTCGCTCGGCCGAACCATACGCCCGCCACAAGGGACAAAAGAGCTGGAGACCACCGCGGTGTTGGGCCTCGTTGCGCTTCTCCTCCTGCTTGGCCTTGGCTTGGCGCGCGACACGCTGACGGACCGATATCTGGTGCCGGTGGCGCCGTCTGTCTTGCTCGCCTTGGTCCTGATGGCGCAGCGCTTTGAAAAGGCCACCCTTGGCCATGCGATGCTGGTCCTCGCCTTCCTTGTGCCGCTTGCAACGCCGAAAGACGTGCAGGCCCGGCTGAACGCGCGGAACGCTTATGGCTTTGAACAGGCCAGCCAGTTCCTGCGTCCCTTTGCGCCCGCGCGGCTGGTGTTCGTTTGGGATCATCCAGCCGCCAAGGTCCTTGATCCGCACTCGCTCGAGAAACTGGGGCGCTTCTTTTTTGCGCGGGCGGGACAAAATCCCGCGACACGCACAGTGGTTCTGACGCCGGAACAGGACGGCAATGTCATCCTCAGCGCCGCCAAAGGCGAGGCTGTCATCTGGATCTACAATCGGGCACGCAACACGTCTGCGCGCAGGCACCAGCCCGATGAACGGCGCTTTGAGGGCAGGACGTGCCAGCACCAGCGCGAACCATGGGTTGGCATCCTTGCCTTTGCCCCCGTTGCCAAAGCTGATGCCTTGGCTAAGGTTAACCCATGACCGATCAACATCCACGCGCCGTAAAGGCGGAGACTATTCACCAGTTTCGCAGCTTTGATGTTGTGATGGCCGCCTTTGTTGCCATCCTGTTGCTGTCAAATGTCATCGGCGCGGCAAAAGTCGCAACGCTGGGCGGATGGGAATTTGGCGCGGGCATATTGTTCTTCCCGCTGGGCTACGTCATTGGTGACGTGCTGACCGAAGTCTATGGTTATGCCCGTGCACGCCGCTGCATCTGGGTCGGCTTTTCAGCCATGCTGTTCATGGCGTTGATGAGCTGGGTCGTCGTCTCGCTGCCGCCAGCCCCGGGCTGGGACGGGCAGGCCGCGTATGAAAGCGTGTTCGGGCAGGTACCGCAGATTGTTTTTGCCTCCATCATCGCCTTCTGGGCGGGGGAGTTCGTCAACTCCTATGTGCTCGCGCGCATGAAAGTGTGGACCAAGGGCAAACATCTGTGGAGCCGCACCATCGGGTCCACCATCTTCGGACAGGGCGTGGACAGCCTGATCTTCTATCCGCTGGCCTTTTGGAACGTCTGGTCAACGGACCAGATCCTCACCGTGATGGTGACCAATTGGGGCCTAAAGGTATTGTGGGAAGTGCTGCTGACGCCCGTGACCTATGTGGTGGTCAACAAGCTGAAGCGCCATGAGGGTGTCGACCTGTTTGACGAGGGCACTGATTTCACACCCTTCAAAACGCGGGCGTGACGGACAACCCATCCACACCCCGTTTGATCTGAGCTTGTCAAAGCCCCGCCCTTCTCACTTTGATTGCAGCAAGAAGGACGACCCTTCGACAGGCTCAGGGTGAGCGGGTGGCAAGGGCCTAAGCCCCCGATCAAAACGGGACGTCGTCGTCCAGATCGCTGTCGAACGGGCTCGGGGCGCCTGAGCCACCAAAGTTGCCAGATGATGCGCCGCCGCCGCCGGCATTGCCGCCGCCCGACCGCTGACCCCAGTCGCCGCCGCCGGAGCTGGCACCGCCGCCGCCACCGCCGCCTTCGCGACCGGAGAGCAGGACGAGTTCCCCACGGAAGCGCTGCAGTACAACCTCAGTCGTGTAGCGGTCATTGCCGTTCTGGTCGGTCCATTTGCGGGTCTGCAGCTGGCCTTCAATATAGGCCTTCTGGCCCTTGCGCAGATAGTTCTTGGCGACCTTGCCGAGGTTCTCGTTAAAGATCACGACATTGTGCCACTCAGTCTTTTCCTGCTTGTTCCCGTCACGGTCGTTCCAAGTTTCTGAAGTGGCGAGGGTGAAGCTCACCACTTCCCCGCCATTGTTCATCGAACGCGCTTCGGGGTCTTTCCCCAGATTGCCGACCAGTGTGACTTTGTTGACGCTCCCCGCCATGCTCTATCCTTTAAAGACCCAGAAATGTTGAGAGCCAGTATGTAGCGCCTGCCGCGACATATGCCAGTGCGAACAGATAGGTGACCATAATCACGGGCCATTTCCATCCATTGGTTTCACGCCGGACAACGGCAATGGTGGAAATGCACTGGGGCGCAAAAACGAACCAGGCGAGGAAGGCGAGCGCCATCGGAATGGTCCACCCCGCGCGGAGTTTTTCCCGAAGCGTCTTTTCGCCTTGCGCGTCATCCGTGGAATCGATGGCATAGGTTGTAGCCAGCGCAGAGACGGCCACTTCCCGCGCGGCCATGGCCGGGATGAGCGCCAGCGCCATATCCCGGTTGAAGCCAATGGGCGCCACAATGGGCTCCAGCCCGCTGGCAATGCGCCCGGCAATTGACTGGTCGATCTGGCTCTTGCTTGATCCGGCGGGCACCTGCGGGAAGCTGAGCAGCGCCCAAAGAATGATCGTCGTCACAGCGATGATTGTGCCCGCGCGACGCAAAAAGGCGGCGGCGCGTTGCCATAGGCCAAGCGCCACATCCTTCAGGTTCGGCAGCTGGTAGCGCGGCATTTCCATCATGAACCCAAGGCCGGAGCCTTGCGCCACCGTCTTGCGGATGACGAGGGCGGCCAACATCGCGCCGACAATTCCGGCAATATAGAGACCAAACAGAACGAGCCCCTGCAAGCCCAGTCCCGGCCCGACCGACCGTTCCGGAATAAAGGCGCCGATGATGACCGCGTAAACCGGCAGGCGCGCCGAACAGGTCATCAGCGGCGCAATAAGGATCGTCGTCAGCCGGTCGCGCGGATCTTCAATGGTCCGTGTCGCCATGATGCCGGGCACAGCACAGGCAAAAGAGGAGAGGAGCGGAATGAAGGCCCGACCCGACAGCCCGACGCTGGCCATCAGCCGGTCCATGATGAACGCCGCGCGCACCATATAGCCGGACATTTCGAGTATGAGGATGAAGGCGAATAGCACGAGGATCTGTGGCAGGAAGACCACCACCGCGCCGACGCCTGCAATCACCCCGTCAATCAGTGCCGACCGCAGCAGCGTGTCCGGCATAGAGGACCGCACGAAATCGGACAGCAAGCCGATCCAGCCTTCGATCATATCGACCGGAGGGCCGGCCGCCGCATAGACGAGCTGGAACATCGCAAACAGTGTCGCAAACAACAGGATTGGCCCTGCAATGGGATGGAGCACAACCCCGTCAATCGTGCGGGTGATCTGCCGTTCCTGCGTTTCGCCGACGATGGCCGATGCCGCCGCCGCATGCGCCCGCGCGCGGAGCTCTGCCGCGCTGATCTGGGGCACGTCTGCCGCCACCGGCTTCTGCTGCGTGACAGCACTCGACAACGCGGCGCGCAGGTCATCAAGACCACGGCGCCGCACCGCGACAGTCGGGATCACCGGCACACCCAAGGCTTCTGACAGTCGCTGCGCATCGAGCGTCAGGCCGTCCCGCTCCGCCAGATCGATCATGTTGAGGGCGACGACCGTTGGCAGACCGAGCGCAATCAGTTCAATGGCGAAGCGCAGATGGTTGTCGAGATTACCGGCATCGACCACAACGATAAGGGCGTCGGGACGCCGCTCCCCCGCCTGCTCGCCCATGATGACATCGCGAGTGACAGCTTCATCGGGGCTGGCGGGCTGGAGGCTATAGGTGCCGGGAAGATCAACGACCTCAACCGGCCGCCCATCCTCCAGCGCGAAGCGACCCGCATGGCGCTCCACCGTGACGCCGGGATAATTGCCCGTCTTCTGCCGAGCGCCCGTCAGCGCATTGAAGAGCGCGCTCTTCCCGGCATTGGGGTTCCCGGCGAGCGCAACGAGCGGAAGCGAGGTCACGCGGTCGTCACCTGCACAGCGGCGGCATGGGCGGCGCGGATGGCAACGGTCATGCGGCCGACGCGGACGGCGAGTGGGTCCTTGAACAGGAACCAGCCACGATGGAGTGGCTCTACCTCGGCGCCTGCCTCAAACCCAAGGCAACGCAAGCGGTGCGCCTCGGTTTCGCCAAGGCGTGTCCAATCAATGTCGGCAATGTGCGCAACCTGATTCAGTGGCAATTCGTCGAGTTGCACGCCGGTCCCAGCTTCATCCAAACCCAATTGCAATTGATTATCATTTTCTTTGATAGAACGCCAGACGATTCAAACCGCTGGGTAGCGCAACCGTCCAAGGAAGCGGGCCATGCTGAAATGGCGGTCAGTCCCGCCGCCTGTCCATTTCGCCTTGGCCTTTTCAAACCGCATGATGCCGTCAATCCGCCGCGCCAGAAACGCCCGTGTGTCGGCCCATTCCTCGCTGTCATCATTGACGAAGATCAGCAGCGTTGCGGCGTAGACCGAGCCCAGAATGGCGCGCTTGGTATAGTGATTATAGTCGGTCGCCACATCGCCCGCCGCGCGCCACATGATGTCAGCGGCGCGCCAGCCAAGGCGGGTTGCGACACTGGCATTCAACGGATTGGCAAGGATCGCCTGCGCGCGCCGCAGCGCCTCCCGATAGGGGGCGAGGAGCGCCAGACGGGTTTCAACCAGCGTCGTGATCCGCTCCCGGATTTTCAGTGTCGCCAAGCCTTCAGCCGGGCAGGCATCCAGCATGTCGGCGTCCACCGACGCGAACCATGCATCGATCATCTGGAGCGCGCCGTCCGGAAAGACGAGCCCGGCCACATCAGCGTCGACGCCCAGCCGTTCAGCCGTCGCGCGCAGCGCCGTTGCGGTCCACCCGTCAAAGGCGGCATCGGCCGGAAGATCACGCGCGAGCACCACGCGCAGTTCATCCAGGGTCATGTTAGTAAAATCGGCGGACACGTGCCGGGCCTTTCGCTGCAACCAAGGTGACATCGGCTAGATGGGATGTTAGGTTCACTTCGTCAATCAAAGGTTCAACCAATTGGGGGAGTCGTCAAAAATGGCGAAATTTTTCGGAAATCTAAATGCGGTACTCGCCGCAGGCGTCGTTCTGATGCTCGTCGTGCTGTTCGGCGTGCAGGGCGTTTACGATAACAACTATATGTGGCGCTGGGCGCACGTGATCTGCAGCATCATGTGGATCGGGCACCTTTATTACTTCAACTTCACGCAGATCCCGACCATGCCGAAGATCCCGGCTGAGCTAAAGCCCGCCGTGTCCAAGCACATCGCCCCAGTTGCTCTGTTCTGGTTCCGTTGGGGTGCAGCGGCAACGGTCGCAACCGGCCTCGTCGTCGCCTATCAGGCAGGCTATGCGCATCAGGCGTTCACGCTGCAATCGCCTTACCGCACCATCGGTATCGGCATGTGGCTCGCGGTGATCATGGCGTTCAACGTCTGGTTCATCATTTGGCCGAACCAGAAGAAGGCGCTTGGTATTGTCGCTGCTGACGATGCGACGAAGGCGAAGGCTGCAACGACGGCGATGATGTTCAGCCGCACCAACACGCTGCTGTCCATTGCCATGCTGTACTGCATGATCTCGGCAGAAAGCGGCTATTGATCCTTTGATCGGTCGGGCTGGCGCACCATCAGGAGCGCCAGCCCGATGAGCCCGGCCCCGATCCAGTCGGGCATCGTCAGCATTTCACCATAGCTGATCCACCCCATCGTGGCTGAGACAACAGGCTGTGTGAGCAGCGCCAGCCCGAAGACGAGCGGCGTCACGCGCCCCAGGGCATAAACCATCATCCCCTGCCCGATCAGCTGGCTGACAACCGCCAGTGCGATCACTGGCGTCCAATTGTGCGGCATGATCGTTTCGCCGAGCGCCAGCGCGATCAAAAGCAGCGGCAAGATCGTCGCAACCGTGGACCAGGCCAACAGCGTCCAGCTTTGCAACTGCGCGCGTGCCTGCGCGACCACCACCAGATAGGCCGTGTAGAACAGCCCTGCGGCCAGACAGAGCATATCGCCCAACAGGTTCTGCGTGCTAAGCTCTGCGGACCGACCCAGCAACAGAATCGTGCCGATGGTGGCGACGCCAAAGGCCGTCCCTTCCCGCCGCGTCGGCCAAGCGCGCGCGACAAGGAAACCCCAGACAGGGAAGAACAGGCTCGCCGCATTCGCAAAGAGCGTGGCGTTGGCCATTTTCGTCTTGAGAATGCCGATGTGCCAGGCCGCTAGGTCAACGGCGAAGAACAGGCCCGACAACAACATCGTCCAATACAGCGCGTTGCTTGGCAATGTTAGTGGCTGGCGGCGATATGCGGCGATCAGGAAGAGCACAGGTGCTGCCAGCGCCAAGCGCCACATGGCGGACGCACTGGGGCCAACATCGGCCATACGCACGAGCCATGGCCCGAAGGCGAGAGCAAAGTTGCCAATCAGCAACGCCGCGATGACAGCGGCTCTGCTGCCAACTTCTTGCCCCCCAAGAGATTGTTGCTGTTGCGTGGACCCCATCGCCCTCATATCCGTGAGCGGAACTGACAAAGCAACTAGGGGCCCACATGCCGACACTTTTCGATCCGATTGATCTTGGGGCCATTCATTGCCCGAACCGCATCCTGATGGCGCCGCTGACCCGCGGCCGCGCCGACCCCGGCCACATCCCCAATGATATGATGCGCCTCTATTATGAGCAGCGCGCGTCCTCGGGCCTCATCATCTCGGAAGCCACCGGCATTTCGCAGGAAGGCCTTGGCTGGCCGTCCGCACCGGGCATCTGGACCGATGCGCAGACCGAAGGCTGGAAGCTGGTGACAGAGGCCGTGCACAAGGCCGATGGTCGCATCATCCTTCAGCTGTGGCACATGGGCCGTCTGGTCCATTCCAGCTATAACAACGGCCCCGGCGTCTCGTCTTCGGCCACAACCGGTCCGGGCCACGCCTATACCAAAACGGGCAAGCAGCCGTTGGAAGAAGCGCGCGCCTTGCGCCTTGATGAAATCCCCCGGCTGATCGGCGATTATGTGAAGGCCGCTGAAAACGCGAAGAAGGCGGGCTTTGACGGCGTCCAGATCCACAGCGCGAACGGCTATCTGCTCGACCAGTTTTTGCGCGACAACAGCAATTTCCGCGACGATGCCTATGGCGGATCGATTGAAAACCGCATCCGCCTGACGACCGAAGTCACAGCGGCTCTGTGCGGTGTGTGGGGCGCGGACCGAGTCTCGGTGCGCCTGTCACCTAATGGAGATTCACAAGGCGCGGATGACAGCAACCCCGAAGGCCTGTTCACCGCTGCTGCGGCTGCGCTGCAGAAACTGAACATCGGCTTTTTGGAACTGCGCGAACCCGGCCCTGACGGCACCTTCGGGCGGACCGATGTGCCCAAGCAGTCCCCCGCGATCCGCAAAGTCTTCACCAACCCCTTGGTGCTCAATTCGGACCTGACGGCCGAAGACGGAAACGCCCTGCTCGCCTCTGGGCAGGCGGACGCCGTCAGCTATGGCCGCCCCTATATCTCGAACCCGGACCTTGCTGAGCGTATCCGCGATGGCAAGGCATGGACCGAGACCAATATGGCGACTTGGTACACACCGGGACCAGAGGGCTATACGGATTATCCGGCTGCGGTCTGAGGGAATGCCCGCCCCGCTGCGACTAAGGCGCCCGAACGCCGCCTAAGTCTCGCTCCCCTCCCGCATGCGGGAGGGGTTGGGGGAGGGCCCATCCTAACTACAGATCAGCCGAACTGAGACTTCAACTCCAGCAACGCAATCGCCGCCTTGGCCGCTTCGCCGCCCTTGTCCTTCTGCGCCGGATCTGCGCGGACGAGGGCCTGCTGTTCATTCTCGACAGTCAAAATGCCATTGCCAATGGCGATACCGTCCATGGTCAGCGCCATGATGCCGCGTGCGCTTTCGCCCGCGACGATTTCGAAATGATAGGTCTCACCGCGAATGACGACGCCAATGGCGACAAAGCCGTCATAGCGTCCGCTTTCCGCGGCCAGCGCAATCGCACCGGGTATTTCAAGCGCGCCGGGGACGGTGATGACGTCGGCCTTATGGCCTTCATCTTCCAGTGCCGCTTTGGCACCTTCGACCAGCATGTCGTTGAGGTGATCATAAAAACGGGCTTCGACGATCAGAAACTTGGCCATGGGTTATGCCTCCGGAATGGGGCGCTCGCCCACGATGTTGATGCCATAGCCTTCAATGCCGACGACATTGCGGTGGGCGTTGGTCAGAAGGATCATATCGTGAATACCAAGGTCGGCGAGGATCTGTGCGCCGATGCCGTAGCTGCGCAAATCCATTTCCGGCGCCTTGCCAGAGGCCGCGCTGATTTCACGCGTCAGCGAGTCCGCATCACCCGGCATCAGCAGCACAATCACGCCTGCGCCCGCCGTTCCGATTTCCGCCATGGCCCGCTGCAGGGTCCGCTTGCGCGGGCCGGGGGCACCCAACACATCGGAGAAAATTGAGATGCCGTGCATGCGCACCAGCGTCGGCTCCCCATCGACCACGCGGCCCTTTTGAAGAACAATGTTGACCGATCCATCGACCTTGTTGCGATAGGTCTTGGCCGTCCATTCGCCCCCATAGTCGGACACGAACGGCGCTTCAGACACGCATTCAACCAGATGGTCATGCTTGCGGCGATATTCGATGAGATCGCGGATCGTGCCCATCTTCAAATTGTGCATCCGCGCGAAGGAGACGAGGTCGTCCATGCGCGCCATGGTGCCGTCATCCTTCATGATCTCGCAGATCACGCCCGACGGATTGAGCCCGGCCAGACGCGAAATGTCGACAGCGGCTTCGGTATGGCCAGCGCGCACCAATACGCCGCCATCGCGGGCGATCAGCGGGAAGACGTGGCCCGGCGTCACAATATCGTCGCGACCCTTGGAGGCATCGATGGCGACCGAAACGGTGCGGGCGCGGTCGCCGGCGGAAATGCCGGTCGTCACGCCTTCGCGTGCTTCGATAGAGGTGGTGAATGCGGTTTCATGCCGCGTGCCATTGGCACGGCTCATCAGTTCAAGGCCGAGGTCCTCAACGCGCTTCTTGGTCAGCGTCAGGCAGACGAGCCCACGGCCATGAGTGGCCATGAAGTTGATCGCATCGGGCGTCGCCATCTGAGCGGGGATCACAAGATCGCCTTCATTTTCGCGGTCTTCATCATCAACGAGGATAAACATGCGGCCATTGCGCGCTTCCTCGATGATCTCCTCAATGGGAACGAGGGCCGGGCTATCGTCGCTGGCGAAGAGGTAAGCTTCGAGCTTGCGCAGCGTCTCTGCCGTTGGGTTCCAGTCGGGCTGGTCCAGATCACGCAGCGTGTTGGCATGGAGCCCGGCTGCACGGGCAAGGCCGGAACGGGACAGGCCACCGTCGGTGACGAGGCTGCGGAGCTTTTCGATGAGTTGTGTAGACATGGGCAGACATAATCACATTAGGATGTGAACGTCAATGAGGAGAATCACATTGTACCCTCAAGCCGTCATCCCGAACTTGTTTCGGGATCCATTAGCATCAACACCCACAGTGAGCGCTTGCTGGTGAGGTCAGGTGTTCATGGATGCTGAAACAAGTTCAGCATGACGAGGTTTGGCTTAGCGCGCCGCGCTCAGGCGCTCCTGCATCCGCGCCAGATAGCGGGCCAGGACATCAATCTCGACATTGACCTGTTGGCCTTCAGCGAGGTCGCCCAGCGCCGTCACATCCCACGTATGCGGAATGATGTTGAGACCGAAAGTGGCGGTGCCGTCCGCATTGTCCGCAACACTGTTGACCGTCAACGAGACGCCGTCGACGGTCACGGAGCCTTTGGTCGCGATATAGGGTGCGATCTCGGCACCCACCGTCACGGACACGCGGTGCGAATCACCTTCGGGCGCGATGGCCGCGATGGTGCCGACGCCATCGACATGGCCGGTCACGATATGGCCGCCCAATTCATCGCCGATCTTGAGCGCGCGTTCCAGATTGAGGCGGCGGCCCTGTGCCCACATTGCGCTGGACGTTTTGGAGACGGTTTCTGCAGACGCGTCGAGGGCGAACCAATCGGCACCCTTGTCCACGACAGTCAGGCACACGCCCGAACAGGCAATAGAGGCGCCGAGATCAACGCCGGCCATGTCATAGCCGCATTGGATGATCAGACGCAGGTCGCCGCGCTGTTCTGCCTTGGTGATTGTGCCAACGTCGGTGATGATGCCTGTGAACATAGTCCGCCCCTTTTCAGGCTCGCTCGTAGACTTCGAGACTGTCCTTGCCAAGCGGGCGCGCATCAACCCGCCGCCACTGGCCGTGCGCCTCCGCCAGCGCGCCCAGCCCGATATCGGCAAGACAGGCTTTACCTGCTCCAATGACAATCGGTGCGCGGTACAGCATCAGCCTGTCCACCAGACCTGCCTTCAAAAATGCCCCCGCCGTCTGCGCGCCGCCTTCCACCATCAGATAGTGGACATGCGCCAGTGTTGCGATCTGATCTGGTGAAGAAAGACCCAGCCAACCTTCTGGTGCCGCGCCCTTTGAAAGAAGCGCGCGCGCCGGTGAACGGCTCTCCAATCCGGGCAGCCGGACATCGAGGCGGGGCAAGTCGGCGTCAAACGTGCCGCGCCCGACAAGGATCATGTTGCTGCGCGCCCGCTCCAAATGGCCGTGGTTGCGCGCCGTATCTCCGGTAATCCACTTGCTCTCCCCATCGGCCCGGGCGACGCAGCCGTCGAGCGAGGTGGCAAGCTTTAGGGTAACAAAGGGCCGCCCCTGTTGCAGCTGCATTAGCCAGCCAGCCATGGCCCTTGTGGCTTCTGCGGCCATCAGCCCGGCCTCCACCGCAATGCCAGCGGCTTTCAGGCGCGCTATGCCTTGGCCGTTGGTGCGGGGATCGGGATCGGTCAGCGCAACCACAACGCGTGCGATGCCGGCCGCAACCAGACTGTCTGTGCAATTGGGCCCGCGGACGCTTTCATGCGCACAGGGTTCCAGCGTGACATAGGCCGTCGCACCGCGCGCCAAGTCCCCCGCCTGCGCCAGTGCCATCGCTTCGGCATGCGGACGACCACCGACTTGCGTCCACCCCCGGCCCACGACCGTGCCACGCGCCACAATGATACAGCCAACATTGGGATTAGGAACCGTCCGTGCGCGGCCGCGTTGCGACAAAGCGAGTGCCGCCCCCATGTACCGCCGGTCGTCAGACGTCGTCACAGACCGAGTTCGTCCATCTTCTTGTCGATCGCCTTAAACGGCGCGCGGCGCTCCTCAAGAATGCGCTGCACTTCGGCCTCATGCTTCTTGCGGGCGGCAGTATCGATCTTCTGCTGCGCCTTGATCTGCTCATCCGTCCGGTTGGGATCGAACTTTTCGACATAGACGATCTCGGGCGGGCGATACTCCATCGGCACCTGATCCAGATAGAAAAGACCCAGCCAGAACAAGGGAATGGCGATCGAGAGCACCGCAAACCCGAATTCGTGCCGGGTGCGCGCGCCCACAAAGGCGCGCAGATCGCGAAAGGCCGCAAGAGGATTAACGGGACGGGGGAACACACGCATTGTGCTTAAATAGGGCCAGTCACGGCGCGATGCTACCCCGTCTGGTTAACGACGATCTTGGAAGGCCTAAGCGGCTGCTTTTTCCAGCCGCGCCACCGCGCGTTCTTGGCCGATGAGCGGGAGCAGCGCCTTCATATCCGGGCCATGGTCATGGCCGGTCAGCGCCTGCCGGAGCGGGAGGAACAGCGCCTTGCCCTTACGCCCAGTCGACTGCTTGAGGGCATCCGTCAGCACATGCCAGGGGTCAGCATCCCACGCCAATGAGGCTGCAATTTTCACCGCCTCGGTGAGGTAGTCACGGTCGTCCGCAGACACGGTCGAAACCACATCTCCAGAAACGACCGACCACCAATCCGCCACATCACCAAGCGTGGAGATGTTCGGACGAATCGCATCCCATGCGGCTGCGTCCATGCCGTCGGGCAACCGATCCGCGACCGCTTCAAAGTCTGTGTGGTGGAGGATCTTGGCGTTCAACTGCGCCAGCTCCTCCTCGTCAAACCGCGCAGGCGCACGGCCGAAATGCCCAAAGTCGATGGTCGCGATGAGGGGTGCAGCACTGGTCACAGGCTCAACCGGTTCGCTCGTGCCAAGACGGGCCAGCAAGGCGATGAGGGCCATCGGCTCAATGCCACGTTCCTTAAAGGCATCCATGCCGAGCGAGCCGAGCCGCTTGGAGAGCTTGCCTTCGGTGCCGGTCAACAACGCCTCATGCGCGAACTGTGGCGGGGTCGCGCCCAACGCCACAAACATCTGAAGCTGCGTGGCCGTATTGGTCACATGGTCCTCGCCGCGCACAACGTGGCTGATGCCCATATCGATATCATCAATGGCCGAGGGCAGCATGTAGAGCCAGGAGCCGTCCGCACGGCGGATGACGGGGTCCGACATCAGCTTGGGGTCAAAATGCTGCGGCCCGCGGACAAGATCGGTCCACTCAATCATCGCGCCATGATCAAGCTTGAACCGCCAATGCGGCGCGCGACCCTCGGGCACCGGCGCATCGGCATCCTTGCGCTCATAGACTGGCGGAAGTCCTCGCCCGAGCAACACCTTACGGCGCAGATCAAGCTCCTCGGGCGTTTCGTAGCAGGCATAGACGCGGCCTGCGGCCTTCAGCTCTTCAAAGCGACGTTCGTACAAATCGAAGCGCGCCGACTGGCGCTCCTCGCCGTCCCAGTCGAGGCCGAGCCAGCGCAGGTCAGCGCGGATACCGTCGACAAACTCTTCCTTCGACCGCTCAAGGTCGGTGTCGTCGATGCGCAGCAGGAACTTACCGCCATGCTTCTTCGCCCACATCCAGTTGTGGAGCGCGGTGCGGACATTGCCCACGTGCAGATTGCCGGTGGGCGACGGCGCGAAACGGGTGATCACAGTCATGGCTTAGGCTGTACGGAAGGCGTTGGTGATTGGATAGCGCCGATCGCGCCCGAAATTGCGCGTGCCGAGCTTCACGCCGGGGGGCGCCTGACGCCGTTTATATTCGGCGATGTAGAGCAAGCGCTCAATCCGCTGCACCACATCGCGCGGATGTCCGCGTGCGGCGACCTCATCGACCGACAATTCCTGCTCAACCAGCCCCAGCAAGATATCATCAAGCACCGGATATTCCGGCAGGCTGTCACTGTCCTTCTGGTCAGGGCGAAGTTCAGCACTGGGTGGGCGCGTGATGATCGCGTCGGGCATGACAGGACCGTCTGGACCAAGGCCGATGCGGCAACGATGGGCATTGCGCCAGCGCGAGATCGCAAACACCGTCATCTTATAGGCGTCTTTCAGCGGGTTATAACCGCCCGCCATATCGCCATAAATGGTCGCATAGCCGACGCTCATCTCACTCTTATTGCCGGTGGTCAGTAGCATGTGACCGAATTTGTTGGAGAGCGCCATCAAGGTGACACCGCGGATGCGCGACTGGATATTTTCTTCGGTGATGTCGACGCTGCGGTCGGCAAAGCTGTCGCTCAGCATCTCGTCAAAGGCCATGACGGCGGGGTTGATGGCAATGGTATCGAGCTTGCACCCGATCATCCGTGCGCAGTCACTGGCAAGATCAAGGCTTTCCTGTGATGTGAAGCGGCTGGGCATCATCACGCACCAGACGCGGTCCGGGCCCAGCGCATCGGCAGCGATCGCCGCACAGATTGCGCTGTCGATGCCGCCAGAAAGGCCCAGCACAACGCCGGGGAAACGGTTGCGATCGACATAGTCGCGCAGCGAAAGGACCATGGCGGAGTAGATGTCCGCGGGATGATCCTCCCACTGCGAAAGCTCGCCGGGCGCGCACGTCCAGCTATCGCCCTGGCGGGTCCACTCGGTCAGGCGAAGATGCTCCTCCCAATCCGGCAGACGGTGCGCCGCGACACCATCGGCAGTGAGCACGAAGGAACTGCCGTCAAACACCAACTCGTCCTGCCCGCCAATGCGGTTGAGGAAGATGATCGGAAGCCCGGTTTCTTTCACCCGCGCGGCAAAAACCTGTTCGAGCCGCCGGTCGTCCTTGTCGATTTCATAAGGACTGCCGTTGACGGAGATCAGCAGTTCAGCGCCGCGTTGTTTCAAATGGGTGCAGACCGTGGGCAGCCAGCCATCTTCGCAGATTGGCAGCCCCAATTTGACGCCGCGAAAGTCGACAGGTTCGGGCAGGGGGCCCGGCGCAAAGATGCGCTTTTCATCGAACGTCCCGTAATTGGGAAGCTCATGCTTTTTGCGGATCGCCGTGATCCGGCCGCCGTCGAGCAGCGCCACAATATTGTACAGCCCGCCTTCGTCCATCAGGATGGAGCCAACCAGCATCGCCGGGCCGCCATCGGCCGTTGCGGCGGCCAAGCGCTCCAGCTCCTGAGCCGCTGCCTGTTGAAAGGCGGGCTTCAGGACAAGGTCTTCCGCTGGATACCCAATGAGTTGCTGTTCGGGGAACAGCACAAGATCCACAGCACCCGCCTCCATCGCCTTGGCACGCCAGGCGAGCATGGTATCTGCATTGCCGACAAGATCGCCCACACGCTGGGACAATTGGGCGATGGCGATGGTGAGGGTCTCAGTCATGCCCGCTGTGTATGAGGGCCCTGCCATCACGGCAAGACCGGACCCTCAATCTCAGAACAGTCCGGCGACGAGCTGCCCCATCATCCGGCCCGGCATGAAGGAAAAGAGACCCGCCACGATCAACCCGATATAGGGCCCGGTCATTGCCTGCTGATGCGTCCGCACATCGCCCTTGCGGATTGCCCAGATCGCCCGTGGGATGGAAATGAGAGTGATAATCGAGAAAATATGGATAGGCCCGATGGAGCCAACCAAACCCTGAAGCCAGAAGCTGGATATGGCCGTCGTCATCATCAACGTCGCCCAGATCCGTCCGAGCATTTTGTGAAGGCGTGTCCCCTTCTTCATCAACAACACCGGCCCGCCGAGCAGCAGCGCGGGAATGACGGTGCCCACATGAATGAACAAAGCCCATGGCGTATCATCATAACTGATCTTCACACTGCCCGACATCACACTCGCGGCGGCCATGAAGGTCAATGACCCCAACACGGCAAAGGCGATGCACGCGAGGATGAAGCGCGGGGAATAAGCTGGTGCAGTTACGGTCGTCATGGCGGGTCTCCTGAATGGCTGGTCCCGTCATGGAAGCTGGCCGTTCACGGGCAATGCCGCCTTCGCGATCCCGACAATATTCTTCGCCGAAAGGGTCGCACCGCCAATTGACGCTTCGTGAAATGGCAGGCACGTTCGCGGGATGACTAAGTCCGTGAGCATCGAAATCTTCATCATGTTGACGATCGGGCTGTTGCTTGGCTTCATTGGACCCTTCGGAACTTTTGAAGTCGCTGTCGGCCCGAGGGTTGCCTAATGGATAGTGACCATGCTGGCGGGTTATGCCATTTTCCGTCCGCTCCTCCTCGTCAGCCAGTGGGTCGGAGAGGCTCTGCGCATACCGCAATTGGTCGCAGGCGGGTTGGCCCTCGTCATCGGCGCAATGCCCCAGACTTATCTGGTCGCGTTATACTTCGTCGGATTTGATTTCGCCCGCGCGCTGAAATGGGATGGGCTTCCAAGCCTCTATATTCAGGTGTGGGTTATCGGCTTTCTGGTCAACGCTGTGTTCGTGTTCACGTTGGGCCGACGACAGGAACACGCGGCAAATGCGAACATCAAAGAAGATCTAAAGGGCATGGAAAACGAGGTGCGCGTTGGAGAGCGACCTGTCAGCTTCCTCTCCAATCTCGGCCTCGACCTGGGACGTGTAAACGCCCTCAAAGGCGAGGATCATTACGTCCGTGTCTTTGCGGCAGGTGGAGAGCGACTTATTCTCATGCGCCTGCGCGATGCGATTGCGGATATGAACGACAATGAGGGCGTACAGGTGCACCGCAGCTGGTGGGTCGCGCGACCCGCAGTGGCCTCCGTGCGCCGGGTTGGACGAACGGCGGAACTGACGTTGGTCGACGGCACGGTCGTCCCCGTCGCCCGGGATATGATGCCGCGTCTTCGGGAACTGCGCTGGCTTTAGCTGATTGTGTCGCTTCTTTTAAAATGTAAGGTGTTGATATGGAGAGAGATACTGAACTGAGCGCTGCCATTGATGCAGCACACGTGGCCGGCGCCGTTGCGATGACGGGGGGGCGAGATGGCATCCATTACGCCCGTGCCTTTGGCACCCGCAGTTTGGATGGCGCGGCGATGCAGACCGACGATCTGTTTCAGATCGCGTCGATGACGAAAGCTGTCGTCTCGGTCGCCGCCTTGCAGCTGGTGGAGCGCGGCAAGCTGTCGCTGAATGCGCCGCTGGATACGCTTCTGCCGGAGCTGGCCAATCCGCAGGTGATTGAGGGCTTCGACGCGGACGGCGCGGTCCAGCTGCGCCCTGCCAAGCGCGCGATCACGCTGCGCCATCTGCTTACCCACACATCAGGCTTTGGCTATGAGTTCATGAGCGCCGATATGGTCCGCGCACGTGGACCCGCCGGATCGCCCACACCCGGCACCAAAGCCGCGCTCATTTCTCCCTTGCTGTTCGATCCCGGCGAAAAGTGGGAATATGGCATCAGCACAGACTGGGCCGGACTTGCCGTTGAAGCCGCGAGCGGCCAGCGCCTTGATGCCTATCTGAGCGAACACGTCACAGGTCCGCTTGGCATGGTGGATACGCACTTCAACCCCGATGCGGCACAGCGCGCGCGGGCGGCGTCGCTCTACCTTCGGGGCGCGAGCGGCCTTTCCCCCATGCCGATTGAGATTGGCGGCGGGCCGAATGTCGAAGTGCTGTCCGGCGGTGGCGGGCTCTATAGCACCGCGCCGGATTACATGCGGTTCTTGCAGATGCTGCTGAACGGAGGCGCCTTGGGCAGCACACGCATCCTGTCTGAAGCCATGGTTTCAGAGTTGACACAGAACCATGTTGGCGACCTGCGTGCCGGTCGCATGGAATCGGTCGTTCCATCGCTTGCCGGTGTCTTTGATATGTATCCGCAGATGGACACCAAATGGAGCCTTGGCTTCCTGATCAATCCTGACACCGGGCCGCATGGCCGGTCGGCGGGATCACTCAGCTGGGCGGGCATTGCCAATTGCTATTACTGGCTTGATCCGGTGGCGGATATCGCAGGCATCCTAATGACCCAAGTGCTGCCTTTTGGGGATACCGGCGTGCTCAATGCGCTCGGCGCTTTAGAACGAATGGCATATCGGGGGGATTGACCCCTTTTCGGATTCCATTCCACGTTCTAAGGGACGCGCACTTCTTGTGGGCGGGACACACTTCATGAAACTGATCACCGGCAACTCCAACATCCAATTGGCGCAGTCGATTGCGGATTACTGTGATATCCCGCTGACCAAGGCGAGCGTTCGCCGCTTTGCCGATGAAGAAGTATTCGTCGAAATTCATGAGAATGTCCGCGGCGAAGACGTGTTCGTCATCCAGTCGACAAGCTATCCGGCCAATGACAATCTGATGGAGCTGCTGATCATCTGTGATGCGCTGCGCCGCGCCTCGGCCAAGCGGATCACAGCGGTTCTCCCTTATTTCGGCTATGCCCGGCAGGACCGGAAACCCGGCCCGCGCACGCCGATTTCAGCCAAGCTCGTCGCGAATTTGATCACAATCGCGGGCGCCAACCGTGTGCTGTCTATCGACCTCCACGCTGGCCAGATTCAGGGCTTTTTCGACATTCCGACCGACAATTTGTTTGGGGCGCCGGTTGTGTCGGCGGACATTCAGGCCCGCTTTGGGGATCGCAACATCATGGTCGTATCGCCGGACGTCGGCGGTGTGGTCCGTGCCCGCGCCCTCGCCAAACGCCTCGACAACGCCCCGCTCGCCATCGTCGACAAGCGGCGTGAACGTGCCGGCGAATCGGAAGTCATGAACATCATCGGCGACGTTGAAGGGCGCTTTTGCATCCTTATTGACGATATCGTCGATTCAGCCGGCACCCTGTGCAACGCCGCCGCTGCACTGAAGGCAGCAGGGGCCGAAGACGTCGTCGCTTATTGCACCCACGGCGTTCTGTCTGGTGGCGCTGTTGCCCGCGTCGAAGGATCAGCGCTGCTCGAACTCGTCGTCACCGATTCGATTGGCGCGCCAGACACAGCGGCAACTGCAAAGAAGATCCGCCATTTGACCATCGCGCCGCTGCTGGGAGAAGCAATCAAGCGGATTGCAGACGAAAGCTCAGTGTCCAGCCTGTTTGACTGATCGCGCCAGTTACCATCGGCGCAGAGACGGGATTAGACGCGCGTCGCGCCTTCCAGCCGGTCGGCAAAGATCATGCGCCCGGGGCCCATGCGGGCGATGACTTCGACGAGCTTGGCCTGCGGAAAAGCGAAACACCCCTCGCTCCGCCCGAGCTTGCCCATCGTGCGGATGAGATCAGGGTTGGCATAGTCGGCCCCGTGGACGACGATCGCACGGTCCTCGGCATTGTTATTGTCCGCTTCAAGCCCCGACAAACGCATCGAAAGACCATGCTTCCCGGTATAATAATTGCGCGTCAGATAGGCGCCGCGCGATGTGGCGTTGGATCCGGGATCGTTTGAAAAGTCTTTAAGCCAGCCGTCATGTTGCGGGTCAGACCCGCGGCCATGCGTCACATAATAACGGTTCACCGTCCCGTTCACGAGATTGGCGACGAAAAAGCGCGGCTCGGCGGACGGCAAAGAAAAGTCAGCCATACCAACGACATCGCGGACCCAGATGCGGTTGCCCATTCGGTCCAGTTCACGCTTGGCGATGTCCAGCAGGCGCGCATCTGTCCGCGCCGCCAAAGCCTTGGACGGGATCATCGACGCTGCGGTGGTTGCGACCAAACCCGCAAGAATATCTCTGCGGCCGATTCGATCAGCCCGAATTTCTATCATGGATCAGACATAGGCAGTCCCTGTGGATAAAGTCGAGACCAGCGTGCGATGGACTGCGGCAAACGCGCGGTAAGCGTTCGAATTCCCACTCAAAACTGGCAATTCCTTTCTCACGCCAGCTTCGCTAGGACCACCAGAGAAGGAGACCGGCATGAAAGCGACGATCTGGCACAATCCCAATTGCGGCACCTCCCGCAAGACGCTCGAGATTCTGCGGGAGACGCCCGGGGTCGAGGTGGAGGTTGTCGAATATCTCAAAACGCCGCCGTCGCGCGATACTTTGGTGGCGCTGTATCGCGACGCTGGCCTGACGCCGCGTGAGGGGTTGCGAACACGCGGCTCGCCCGCTGAAGAACTCGGCCTGCTTGATGCTGACGCGGACACCATTCTCGATGCCATGGCACGCGAACCGATCCTGATCGAACGCCCGTTGGTCCGCACGGACAAGGGCGTCCGCCTTTGCCGTCCACAGGATGTGGTGCGCGAGATCCTCTAGGGGCCACCCTCGCCAATCAGCCCTTCCACGGCGGCCCTCAATTAGGCATGATGCAGACCATGAACGTTGTTGCAGTCTATAATCTGAAAGGGGGCGTCGGGAAAACGACGCTCGCCGTCAATCTGGCCTGGAGCGCCGCCACGCTTTCATCGCGCAGGACTTTGTTGTGGGACCTTGATCCGCAGGGCGCCGCAACATTCCTCTTGGGATCCAGCCCGACCGCCGAAAAGGCCCGCTCCGTCTTTGCAAAGGACATTGAGCCGACGCGGCTGATCACGCCCACCGGCATTGACCGGCTCTCGGTGCTGCCGGCTGACCGCAGCCTGCGGTCCTTGGACCACCTTCTGTTTTCCTTGGGAAAGCGCAAGCGCCTCGCCAAGCTGCTGGAAGGGCTGTCCACCTCTTTTGACCGGATCATTCTGGATTGCCCGCCCGGCCTTACAGAGACGAGCGAACAGGTAATGCGGTCCGCCGACGTCATCCTGATTCCGGTCATCCCCTCCCCATTATCGCGTCGCGCTTTTGACGAGGCGGTGGAGCATCTGCACCAGCACCATGCAGGCCAGGCCGCCATATTGCCGGTGTTTTCGATGGCAGACCGCAGGCGCGCGCTGCACAAGGCCGCACTCGATGCACAGCCGGAATGGCCCGTCATCCCCATGGCCAGCGTCATTGAACAGATGGCCGCGCGGCGCAAACCCGTTGGCGCCTTTGCGGGATCTACAGCAGCTGCGGAAAGCTTTGCTTTTCTCTGGCGGGCTGTTGAGCGAAAGTTGGCCGAGCATAAGCCGTGAGCGGGTCGCTTGACCTGAACATGCTGCTGAAAGCCTATGCCATCGGCGTCTTCCCGATGGCGGATGACCGCGATGCTGACGACATTTACTGGGTGGAGCCACGCAAGCGGGGCATCCTCCCGCTTGACCGGTTCCATCTGTCAAAGTCGCTGCGCAAGACCCTCCGGAGCGATCGTTTTGAAACCACATTCAACCGCGCCTTTCCTGAAGTCCTCACCGCATGTGCCGAATCGACTGAGGACCGCCCCGGCACTTGGATCAATGGCCAGATCGAGAACGCCGTCCTCCAGCTCCATGCGGCAGGACATGCCCATTCTATCGAGACATGGTTCGAAGGGCAGCTTGTCGGGGGGCTTTACGGCATCTCGCTGGGCCGCGCCTTTTTCGGCGAGAGCATGTTCAGCCGGACGACCGACGCCTCAAAGGTCGCTCTCGCGCATCTGGTGGCACGGCTGAAGGTCGGTGGATTTGCTTTGCTCGACTGCCAATTTCAGACACCGCATCTCCAATCACTGGGCGCGATTGAAATCAGCCGGGCGGATTATTCAGTCGCGCTGTCCGCGGCACTGTCGGGCGCGGAAGGCGCAGCAACGGCGACCGGTGCTGACTTGGCAGCCTTGGACCGTGATCCCGATGCCCCGCCTGTGTCATCACCGCGCGCAACAATCGTGCCCGCTCCAATTTCGGGGTGCCGCATCTTGCAGGCCTTAATCCAGACATCATAAATCGGGTGCTCGACGACGTTGATCGACGGGCTTTCCTTGTACAGCCAACCGGAGAAGGTCTTGCGCCAGCTCGTGCGCGTCTCACGTGTGATGACATGCACAAAGGCGCCGGTCCAACGTTCCGTTTCCCAAGGCGCCGTCGCCTCGCAGGCGCGTAGGCGGACCACAAGATCCCCGATGCGCACCGCTTCGCCGGGCTTCATCGTCAGATCCCGCGAAAGGCCGTTACGCTTGTTGAGCACGCCAATCGTCGCCACCCGTTCCGCCATAGGCGTAAACACCTTGCTGTCCGGGATGGCGGCAGGCGCCTTTGCTTTTGAAGGGGCGGGTGCCGAAGGCGTCGCCGCAGTTGGTTCGTCAGCAGGGGCGGCTGTTGTCGAAGCAGGGGACGTCGACGCCGAGGTGTTGGGCGTATCCTGCAGGGCAGAGGCCGCCTGCCAGGCAGCGAGCCCGGCCAGGAGCGCGGCACCCGTCCAGACGGCTGCACGCCTCACGCGGCGTCCGGGCTCCAGGCTTCATAGTCGCCGGTGGCACTGGCGCGGCGTCCGCCGGATTCCAGCGCGCCCATCGGGCGATAGGCGTTCGGCGTTCCGGTCAAGTTCGGCTGCGGTTCTGCTTCCCAAGCACGCGGCGCAGGCAAGCTTTCAGACGGCGGCGCATCAATCGTATTGTGCAGCCAGCCGAACCATTCGGGCGGAACGCGGCTTGCATCATTGTTGCCGGGATAGGTGACCCAACGGCGATGATGCCCGGCGGGCTCCACCTTTTTCGCCTGATAATAGACGTTGCCCTCGGCGTCTTCGCCGATACGGACACCGCTGGTCTTGGTGTGGAGCCAGGTGCCGAAGGTTTGACCTTCCCACCATGTGAAGATGTTTTTGAAAACGCCCATGCCCGGTCCGTTACGACTTTGCAGCGTGCGATGCAACGGGCGCTAGCGGGTCCAACGCACCTTATCGCCTTCGGAAATGCCAAGTTCTGCCGCACGGCCACCTGCAAGTTCCAGCACAGCCGACACAGGTTCACCCGAATCAATCGGTTCCAGCGAATAGGGGACTGCCTCAGCCGCTATCCGGGCGATGACGCCATCCGGGCGGATGAAGATGAGATCAAGCGAGATGACCGTGTTCTTCATCCAAAAGCTGGCTGGTCGCGGCGGGTTCATGGGGAAAATCATGCCGCCATTTGGCGCCAGTTTATCCCGGAACATCAGCCCGCGGGCCTGTTCGCTTTCGGACCGGGCGACCTCAACCTTGAAAGAGTAGGTCTTGCCACCCGCTGTGCGGATGCTCAGTGGAACAACCGAAAGGCCGCTGGCCGCTTTGGTGACGTCTGGATTCCCGGCCTGACACGCGGCGGGGAGCATCAACAAGAGCGCCGCGAGCGCTCGAAACATTGTCATGGACGTTTCACCTCAACTGCAAGATAGCCCTTATCACTCTTCACGAGACGAGCTTCAAGCGTGTCTTCTGGCAGGACATCGATGATTCCAGCCCGCCTAAGTGTTTCCATATGAACGAAAATGTCGGCGCCGTCTACTGACCGGACCAGAAATCCATAGCCCTTCGGACGGTTGAACCATTTGACGGCAACAGGTTCGAAAGGCCCTGCATTTTCGACGTCGGGCAGGTCAGCATCCCGTCCGCGCTTGGGGGCGCGGTCTGCTTCTTCAACAACAATCGCCGAGCTGAGGTCGAACGCGACCAAGCGCGTCGCCTGAAGGCCACGCTGGCCGAGCGCGACTTCGCACGTCACTCGCGCACCTTCCGGCAGGGTCCGGCGGCCATGTTCACGCAGAACGGAAAAATGGAGAAGAACGTCGCCGACCTCAATGTCGTCCGGGACGACAAAACCGAAACCCCGCGTCGCGTCGAACCATTTCACATGGCCCTCCACGGTCCGGCTTTCGACGTCTGCCCCTTCTTGCCTCTCCTCCGTCATTCCGGAGCCCGGCAGCTTGTTATCATTACACGGCCTCGCACAACCAAACGGCACCCACCTGTTCAACTGCCGCGTCAGAAACTTAATGTGCGACCTTATAGTTCTGACAAAGCTTGGTCATCTTGGACAAGTTCCGGAGACAAATCAAGAATTCGCCGCGCGGTGAAGTATGCATGCCCTGCACGGAGCATCGCCGCCAATGCTTTGCGGCGGTGATCCGGGTCATCAAAATGCGCGGAGAAAGGACCTAAGCGTCGTCTTTTGGCATAGGCAAGTGCTGCAGCTGTGCTTTCGACCTCTGCGCCGCGCAAAGCCTCTGCGGCATCGCCTTCGGCAATCCCAGCCGCATCAAGCGCCTGACGCACGCGGCGCAGACCATAGCCCCGGCGCGAAAGGCTGCCCGCTTTCATCTCGGCATAGGCCCTATCATCAACAAACCGGTTCTCGGCCAACTCTGCCACCAGAGCCTCCACGGGCGGCGCCTCTTCCTCTTCCCAGCCCCGCTCGCGAAGTTTCCGCTTCAAATACGCGGCAAGCTTGTGCCGAGATGTGGCGTATCGACTGACATAGGTCAGGGCGAATTGACGCAAATCTGCGCTGCTGAGTGGTTTAGATGCGATGAATCGTTTCATGTCTTATGTCCGGCCCAATTTGTGCCATAGTCCCGCAAGATTGGAAGCGCTCGCTACAATTGTCGCGATTGGGAATGCAACGCGCGTCTGAGCCAAAAGGCCAGCGCCATGACGAAGTTGGGATACTCCGTGCAGGATAGCCTTGACCGGACCACCACGACGCCGGCCACGTCGACACTTCAGGCCACGCCAACGCGGGACAGCCTGCCCCGGCGCATGTCTGATTTTGCCACGTTGGGCGAAGCACTGGACTATGCAGCGACAGGCGTTCGCGGCCTCAATTTTCATGATCCGCGCGGTAACTTGGCGCAGCCATATCCCTATTTCGAACTGCGCCGCGATGCGCTTGAGATGGCCTACCGCCTGATCGCCAAGGGCGTCGCGCCCGGTGACCGGATTGCCCTGATCGCAGAGACATCTCCCGAATTTGCCGCCTTGTTCTTCGGAACCATCTATGCCGGAGCCTGGCCGGTGCCCTTGCCTCTGCCTACGTCATTTGGCGGCCGAGATTCCTATGTGGATCAGCTGGCGGTGCAGATGCAGAGCGCGGAGCCCAAGTTCCTCATCTACCCGGAATCGCTGGAAAATATGGCGCCGGATGCGGGCCGCCTCGTCGGCGCTGAAACGATCAGTTGGGAAGCCTTTGGCGCAGAGCCTGCCGTCGAAACCGCGCTGCCTTTGGCCGCGACCGACGATATCGCCTATCTCCAATATTCGAGCGGATCGACACGCTTCCCGCATGGCGTAGCGGTCACGCACCATGCGCTGCTCAACAATCTGGCAGCGCATGGCCATGGCATGGAAGTCAACGATACTGACCGCTGCGTGTCTTGGTTGCCTTGGTATCATGACATGGGCCTCGTCGGCTGCTTCCTCTCGGTGGTCGCCAATCAGGTGTCGGTCGATTACATGAAGACCGAAGATTTCGCCCGCCGTCCGCTGGCTTGGCTGGATCTGGTCACCCGCAATACCCGCGTCGGCGATACGTCGATCAGCTATTCCCCAACCTTCGGCTATGACATTTGCGCGCGCCGCATTTCGAGCCAGAGCCATGTGTCCGAACGGTTTGACCTTTCGGGATGGCGCATTGCAGGCAATGGCGCAGACATGATCCGCCCCGATGTGATGCAGAGCTTTGTGGATGCGTTCCATGAAGCCGGTTTCAGCGCCAAAGCCTTCCTGCCGAGCTATGGTCTTGCCGAAGCGACGTTGGCCGTCACCATCATGCCGCCGGGCGAAGGCATTATTGTGGAGCTGGTCGAAGAGTCCGAACTGTCGGGCGAAGCTTGGCCGGGCGATCGGCCGCAACGCTACCGCGCCATCGTCAATTGCGGCAAGCCATGCCGCGACATGTCCTTGGAAATCCGCGGCGATGACGGCACGCCGCTTGCCGAGCGCCAGATTGGCCAAGTCTGGACCGCAGGTCCTTCGATCATGCACAGCTATTTCCGCGACCCGGAATCAACCGACGCGTGTCTGCAGAACGGTTGGCTCAACACCGGCGATATGGGCTATATGTCGGGCGGATATCTCTATGTTGTTGGCCGCGCCAAGGACATGATCATCATCAATGGCAAGAACCATTGGCCGCAGGACATTGAGTGGGCTGTCGAACAGCTTCCCGGCTTCAAGCAGGGCGATATCGCGGCGTTTTCCGTCACCATGCCGGGCGGTGAAGAATCGCCTGCCGTTCTCGTCCATTGCCGGACCACAGATGGCGAAGAACGGTCCAAATTGCGGGATGCCATCCGCGAGAAGGTCCGGTCTATCACCGGCATGAATTGTGTCGTGGAACTGGTGCCTCCCAGATCCCTGCCGCGCACCAGTTCCGGCAAGCTGAGCCGTGCAAAAGCGCGGCGTCTCTATCTTTCGGGAGAGATCCAGCCCTACGCGCTGGCGGCTTGAACCCACTTCGGCGCTAAAAAACCCGGATAGTGCTTACCGAACGCTAACCCTTTTGCGCTTATGCCCTCGGGTGTGAGACGGAAAAGCACCCATTCTACCGCGCCCGGCATTCCCGGTTGGCTCTCGATCCTTGGCTTTACGGAGCCGGCGGGCACCGACTGGGGCATTGTGCGCGCGGCTCAGCTGGCTGTTGTTAAACGCTTTGCTGTAACTCGCCTTGTCATTTCGGTGCTGGGCGCGATTGTTCTCCTGCTTCTCATGAAATCTTCGGTTTCGCCGTTGAAGTTGAGTTTGTGGTTTTTCTGCACGATCGTGATGGCGGCTGTCGCTGCTTGGCCGCACTTGCGCGAACGCGGCTGGACACCCGTGATCGCAACGAATGCAGACCTCCACCGGGAAACGGGCATTACGCTTATCGGCGCGGCCGCATGGGCCGTGGCGCCGCTGCTATTTGGCCCGGGCGCATCGGCGGAAAGCCTGATTGGCATCTGGACCGTGCTGACCGCGTTGATGGCCGGCATGACGGTCGCCCTGTCGGCTGTGCCGATGGCCACAGCGGCGTTCCTGACCGTCACCGGCACCAGCCTCGCCGCGATGATGTGGTACTCAGGCATGCCGCTTATTTCGGCAACCGCCCTTGCCTATTCCGGCGCGCTCATGCTCAGTTGCCTTGCCAATGGCCGCAACTTTGTGATGCACCGATCCGTCGAGAACGAATTGGCCGAAAAAGACGAGGTCGTCAGCCTTCTTCTGCGCGAATTTGAGGAATCAGGCGGCGACTGGATGTGGCAGATCGACGCGTCAAAGTGCTTGACCCATGTATCCCCGCGCTTTGCCTATGCTTTGGGCCTTCAGCCCGAGCAGGTCGAAGCCAAACCTATTCTTGAGATTCTTGCGGGCGATTCATGGGAAGCCGGAAACTTCTCGGCAGCCCTGCGCGTCTTGGCCGACAAGCTGAAGAACCGCGAAAACTTCAGCGACCTTATCCTTCCTGTCACCGTCGCAGGCGAAGCGCGCTGGTGGGAACTCTCCGCCTCCCCGCGCTTTGACGATTCGGGCTCCTTCCTCGGTTTCCGCGGCGTTGGATCAGACGTGACCGAAGCCCATCGGTCAGCCGACAAGATCAACCGAATGGCCCGCTATGACACGCTCACCGGCCTGCCGAACCGCCTTCACATCACCGAGGCATTGGGTGATGCAATGGTCGAAGCGGACCGCTGGCGCGGTCGGTGCGCCTTCCTGATGATCGATCTGGACCGGTTCAAGGCTGTCAACGACACGCTGGGCCATCCTATTGCCGACCGGTTGCTGACGCGGGTGGCCGAACGCCTGCGCTCAATCATGACCGATAACGAAGTCTGTGGCCGTCTGGGTGGTGACGAATTTGCGGTCGTCGTCAGGGACGCCAACGATCCCCAGCGCCTTTCCAAATTTGCCCAGAATATCATCGATACGCTCTCGCGGCCTTATGAGGTCGACCAGCACACGCTCTACATCGGTGCCAGCATCGGCACAGCCACAGGCCCGCGCGATGGTCGTACGGTTGAGACACTGATTCGCTCGGCAGATCTTGCGCTCTACCGGTCCAAGGATGTCGGCGGTGGCGCTGTCCATTGTTATGAGCCCCAGCTTCACGTGCATGCGGAAGAACGCCGCGTCATCGAAATCGCGCTGCGCAAAGCTCTGGAGCGCAACGAATTTGAAGTGCACTACCAGCCCGTCGTCAATGCAGAGACGAGTGCGGTTGAAAGCTTTGAAGCGCTCTTGCGCTGGACCAACCCGGAACTGGGCCCGGTCTCGCCGGCCAAATTCGTGCCCGTGGCCGAAGACACGCGCCTCATCGCCCCAATTGGCGATTGGGTGCTGCGCACGGCTTGTGCCGAAGCCGCCACATGGCCCTCCACAATCCGCGTTGCGGTCAACGTGTCGGCTGAACAGTTGACCGACGTGAACTTCGTGACGTCTGTCGTGCAGGCCCTGTCGCAAAGCGGCCTCCCGCCGCAGCGGCTGGAGCTGGAAGTAACCGAAAGCGTCTTCATGCGCGAAGGCACAGCCGCACTCCAAATTCTCGACCAGCTGATGGCGCTGGGCGTTCGGCTGGCACTAGATGACTTTGGCACCGGCTATTCGTCGCTCGGCTATTTGTCGCGGACCAAGTTCAACACCATCAAGGTTGACCGCTCTTTCGTTCAGGGCGCCGCGCGCAATGCGCCGGAAAGCTTGGCGATCATCCGTGCTGTGGTCGCGCTTGCGAACAGCCTTGGCATGGTCACGACAGCCGAGGGCGTGGAAACCGAGGAAGAATATCGGATGATCTGCCAGCTCGGTTGCCGCAAGATTCAGGGCTATCTCTTCGGACGACCCATGCCCGCCGCCGACGCGCGTCGTCTGTTGGCCGACAGTCGGGCAGATCGCGCCGTCGCCTGATCCCGTCTGCGCCAGCGACGAAAAACAACGGTCTTTGCTTGCACCATGAAGGGCGCTTCGCTATGCGCCGCCGTCTGGCCATAGGAGCGTAGCTCAGTTGGTAGAGCATCGGTCTCCAAAACCGAGGGCCGTGGGTTCGAGTCCCTCCGCTCCTGCCAGTTTCCCGAATCGCAGACGATACTTTCGCGAATCGAGGGGGACTGGGGGACTGGCCCTATGTCCGTCGCGGAAGGGGAAACCCTATGCGACGCTTGCTTTTCCGCCAAAAGCCGACTATCGGCGTCCCATCCCGACATCAGGGTTCCACATTTGCCGGTTTTTCCGGTTGCGGTCCTGTTGTCGAAACAAGTTTTGAAGGACGGAAAGCGAGTCCATGGCTAAAACCAGCCCAGGCGAATTCATCCGGCAGGTCCGGGCCGAAACCGCGAAGGTTTCGTGGCCCACGGGGCGTGAAACCGGCATGACCGTTGTCATGGTGATCATCATGACAACGATCCTCGGGCTGTTTTTCCTCGGCGTTGATTCGGTGTTCAGCTGGATCGTGAAGACGCTGCTCACCCTCGCTTCCTGACACATAAGAAAAGAAAACTATGTCACGCTGGTACATCATCCACGCCTATTCGGGCTTTGAGAACAAAGTTCGCGACGCGATTCTGGCAGACGCGCAGCGTCTTGGCTTGGAAGCGCTTGTCGATTCGGTTGAAGTCCCCGTGGAAACCATCACCGAAATCCGCCGTGGCAAGAAGATCCAGTCGGAACGCAAGTTCTTCCCGGGCTATGTTCTGGCCAAGCTGAGCATGAATGATGATGTGTATCACCTCATCAAGAATCAGCCGAAGGTAACAGGCTTCCTTGGATCGATGGGTAAGCCGCAGGCCATTAGCGAAGCTGAAGCCGCGCGCATCCTGAACACCAAGGAAGAAGCCGCCGCTGCGCCCAAGCAGCAAATCCGCGTCGATTACGAAATCGGCGATCAGGTCAAGGTTCTCGACGGCCCGTTTGCCAGCTTTACCGGCCTCGTCGAGGAACTCGATTTCGACAAGGGTCGCGTCAAGGTTTCCGTGTCGATCTTCGGTCGCCCGACACCAGTCGAGCTCGAATTCGAGCAGGTTGAACGGACGAAATGAGATTTGGGCCCTTTTGGGCCCGGATAAGCGCGGGAGGGGGCCACCCCGTTTGAACCGCTAAACTTGAACCGGGCGAAGCGCTTCTGGCGCAGACCCCACCTAAAGAGTGAGTGAACAATGGCCAAAAAGATTGCCGGCTATATTAAGCTGCAGGTGCCCGCGGGCGCCGCCAATCCATCCCCGCCGATCGGCCCTGCTTTGGGTCAGCGCGGCGTGAACATCATGGAATTCTGCAAGGCGTTCAACGCAGCGACGACAGAGCTCGAAAAGGGCATGCCGATCCCGACCGTGATCACGGTGTTTGCAGATAAGAGCTTCACCTTCGTCACGAAGACGCCCCCTGCGACCTATCTGATCAAGAAGGCTGCCAAGCTCGACAAGGGTTCGAAGGAACCCGGCAAGGCATCCATCGGTTCGATCGCCCGTTCCAAGCTGTCCGAAATCGCTGAAGCGAAAATGAAGGACCTGAACGCGAACGATATCGAAGCAGCAACACGCATCATCGAGGGCTCCGCCCGTTCGATGGGCCTCGAAGTAGTGGAGGGCTGAGCCCATGGCATTCCAGAGCAAGAAGGCCAAGAAGCTGGCCACCGTCGTCAACCGTGAAAAGCTGTATGGCGTCACTGAAGCCATCGCGCTGATCAAGGAAAACGCGACGTCGAAGTTCGACGAGACGATTGAAGTCGCGCTCAACCTTGGTGTTGATCCGCGTCACGCAGACCAGATGGTCCGCGGCGTCGTCTCGCTGCCCAAGGGCACCGGCAAGACCGTCCGTGTCGCTGTGTTCGCCAAGGATGCGAAGGCTGAAGAAGCCCTCGCCGCTGGCGCAGACATTGTTGGCGCTGACGATCTCATCGACCAAATCACCAACGGCAACATCGATTTCGATCGTTGCATCGCCACCCCGGACATGATGGGCCTCGTTGGCCGCGTCGCCAAGATCCTTGGTCCTAAGGGCATGATGCCGAACCCGAAGCTCGGCACGGTGACGCCGAACGTCGGTCAGGCCGTGAAGGACGCCAAGGGCGGCCAGGTTGAATACCGCGTCGAAAAGGCCGGCATCATCCATTCGGGCATTGGCAAGGCCTCGTTCTCGGCAGAAGATCTGCGCGAAAACTTTGACGCACTGGTTTCGGCCATCGTGCGTGCCAAGCCGTCAGGCGCCAAGGGCAAATATCTGCGCAAGGCCGCCATCAGCTCGTCGATGGGCCCGGGCATTCGCCTGGACGTCGCCGAACTCGGCAACGCCTGATTTTGAATTTGCAGGGAACGGCCTTCGGGTCGCCCCTGCGGAAAAGAACCGGCCTTCGGGCCGGTTCACCGTCCGAGACAGCAGGTGAAGGGCATGACGTCCTTCTTAATTGCCTGCCTAGGCGGGGACATGGATTACCAACAGTCTCCTTTTTCAAAGAGACTGCCATTCCCCACGGACAATTGGCTGACCGCTAAGGCTTAGGCCGGATCGGTTGACCGAACGGTTTGCGGATGGGCCGCAAGCCGAATGTTGAAGGAGAATGGCATGGATCGTGCTCAAAAGGCCGATGCTGTCGCTGAACTCAAGAGCGTCTTCAACGAGGTTGGGGTGGTTGTTGTCACCCGTAATCTCGGGCTCACCGTCGCGGAATCGACGGCGCTGCGTACGAAGATGCGTGAGGCTGGCGCCAGCTATAAGGTCGCTAAGAACCGACTCGCCAAGCTTGCTTCCCAGGACACCGCTTATGCCGGCATCAGCGATCTGCTGACCGGCCCGACGGGCCTTGCTTCCTCGATCGATCCGGTCGCGGCTGCAAAGATCGTCGTTGAATTCGCCAAGACGAACGACAAGCTCGAAATCGTCGGCGGATCGATGGGCGCACAAGTTCTGGATGCAGATGGCATAAAGGCTCTGGCAACACTGCCGTCGCTTGATGAACTGCGCGCCAAGATCGTGGGCCTCGTACAGGCACCCGCGACCAAGGTCGTTCAGATCGTCCAGGCACCAGCAGGACAGCTCGCACGCGTATTTGGGGCTTATGCCGCCAAAGACGCTGCCTGATTTTGACACTTAACTGAAACTTATGCGGGCAGATGTCCCGCGCATTGGAGACTTAAAATGGCTGATTTGAACAAAATCGTTGATGACCTTTCGGCTCTGACCGTTCTGGAAGCTGCTGAACTTTCGAAGCTTCTCGAAGAAAAGTGGGGCGTTTCGGCTGCTGCTGCTGTTGCAGTTGCTGCACCGGCTGCTGGTGGCGCTGCTCCGGCTGCTGAAGAGCAGACCGAATTCGACGTCATCCTCGTCGGCGACGGCGGCAACAAGATCGCCGTCATCAAGGAAGTCCGCGCCATCACCGGTCTCGGCCTGACGGAAGCTAAGGCTCTCGTTGAGTCGGCTCCGAAGGCGATCAAGGAAGCCGTCAGCAAGGACGAAGCTGCCAAGGTTCAGGCCCAGCTCGTTGGTGCCGGTGCCCAGGTCGAAGTTAAGTAAACTTCGAACTTCGGTTTTAGATCAAGGGCGGTCCTGCGAGGGGCCGCCCTTTTTCGTTGCGCCAAAGGCGGCTAGGGCGGCGTTATGATTACACGCATCGCCCTCATCACCGGTGTTCAGGAAGAAGCCGACGCCTTCTGTCCGGATGCAACGTCCCATCACAGCACGCATGCAGGCTTCAACGTCCGCCATGTGTCGCTCGGGCGTCGCTCGGTGATGGTCACCTGTTCTGGCGTGGGGAAGGTCAATGCGGCGACGGCCGCGACGTTGATCACGCATCTCCACGACGCCCAATTGCTGATGGTCATCGGCACGGCTGGCAAGATCGGGGATCATAGTGGCGACTGCTTCTTCCTCCACGAAGCTGTGCAGAATGATTATGGCGCGCGCCGCCCCGACGGCTTTGCCCATTATCGCGGCGGCAGCTGGCCGATTGGCCCCGCCGACACGACCCCATTCTGCGCGATGGAAGCGCCACGCTGTGACCTCCCCCGCGCTCGCATTGCGACCGGGGACGCGTTTATCGAATGCCCCGACCATGCGCGCGATATGGCGGCGCAACTGGGTGCGACGTTGGTCGATATGGAAACAGCAGCGGTGGCCCAAGCCGCCGAACGGCTCGGCCTGCCCTGGATGGCGATCAAGGCGACCACCGACGATGCCAATGGCGAGAGCGCGGGAGACTTCTCCGCCAACCTCGCCCGCGCAGCACGACGGGCGGCAGAAGCGGCGAAGACGTTAATTCTCGAAGCTTAAGCGATCCCCCGCACCTCAACCGGAACCCCGGACAGCGCCGCATTACCCGAGAGCGGGTCCATCGCCGTCTCATCTGTCAGGTCGTTGATGCTGACGCCCGCATGCGCCTGCGCAACCCCCATGCGGATGCCGGGCAGGCCATGGCCCCAACCATGCGGGATGGAGACGGTGCCGGGCATCATGTCGTCGGTGACTTCAACTTTGAGCTGCACAGAGCCGGAGCGCGAACTCACCTCGGCCATGCCACCATCACCGAGATTGCGGGCGCGGGCGTCGTCGGGGTGGATCATCAGCGTGCAGCGGTCAGGCCCCTTTACGAGCCGCGCGCTATTGTGCAGCCAACTGTTGTTGGAGCGCACATGCCGCCGCCCGATGAGGCGCAGGCGGGTATCGGCGATATGATCCAGCTCAGCCGCCAAGCGCGTCAGATCCCCCACAAATTCGTCCGGCGCGATGTCGATGGTCTTGTCGGGCGTCTTCAACCGGTCCGGCAATTTGCCTGCGGTGAGCGGACCGAAGTCCATGCCGCTTGAGTGCACTTCTACTTCATCGAGCGAGACGCCAAAGGGGCCTGCGCGCATCATCTGGTCGAGCATCTCGCGCGGTGTTTGGCCTTCAACAGGCCGCCCAGTGATGGCACCGGCCAGCCCGCGCAGGATCTCCCAATCGGCGAGCGTCTCATCATCCTTCTCAAACAAGGGCGGCGAATATTTGGCGAAGCTGCGGATCGCGATGGGGAGCAGGAACAGGCCGTAGTGATCCTTCTCCAGCGGACCCGCCGGCGGCAGGATGAAATGCGCGCGCCTACTCGTCGCGTTCAGATACATGTCGACCGAGACCATCAGGTCGAGGCCCGCCAGCGCCTTGTCCAGCCGGGTGCCATTGGGGGTGGAGAGCACGGGGTTGCCCGCAACGACGAACAGCGCCTTGATCTGGCCCTCGCCCGGCGTCTCCATTTCCTCGGCCATGGCGGACGATGGAAACTCGCCCAGAACCTCACGGTGGCCCGACACGCGGGAGTGGTGCTTACCGATGCTGCCGGGGCCGAACAGGTGCAGCAGATCCACCACCGGCGCGCCGCAGAGCAGGCCGCCTTCGCGATCGAGTTGACCCGAGACGATATTGGCGACTGCCACCAGCCAGGTGGTGAGCGTGCCAAAGCTCTGCGTCGACGCGCCCATGCGACCGTAAAGCGCCGCTGGGCCAGACAGCATACGCGTCGCCAGATGCTCGACATCTTCCACCGTCACATTGGCGCGCGAAAGGCAGTCGGCCACGTCGAAGGGTTCCAGCGCCGCCCAAAGTGTATCGACATTGCGGACATAGGCCGCCGCTTCTGGCAGGCCCTTTGCCTTCATCGTCTTCAACAGGGCAATCAGCAGGAAGGCATCGCTCCCGGGGCGGACAAAGATATGCCGGTCGGCGATCTTGGCGGTCTCGCTGCGGCGCGGATCGATGACGATCAGTTCGCCGCCGCGCGCCTGCAAATCTTTCACCCGGTTGCGGAAATCGGGGACAGTCCAAACGCTACCATTGGACGCCATTGGATTGCCGCCCAGGATGATCATCGTCTGCGTGCGATCAATATCAGGCACCGCCCAAAAGCCTGAATGGCCATAGAGCCGGATGTTGGCGACATGGTGCGGCATCTGGTCCACCGTGCTTGCGGAGAAGACATTCTTCGTCCGAAGCGCCTTTTTGAGATCACCCGAGGTCAGCACATTGCCATAGCTGTGCGCATTGGGGTTACCGACATAGAGCGCGGTCGAGGCCGGATCGCGCGCCATGATGTCACGGGTCTTTTCGCCAATTTCGGCAAAGGCCTGATCCCAGCTGATCTCTTGCCAATCCTTGCCCATGCGCTTCATCGGACGGCGGAGCCGGTCGGGATCATTCTGGAGATCGGCAATCGCCGTCGCCTTAGGGCAAATGTGCCCGCGGCTCATCGCATTATCGGGATCGCCCTTGATGGAGAGGATGTTGCGGCCTTCTGCCATCACGATCACCCCGCAATTGGCCTCGCAGATATGGCATGTGCGGCGATGGGTGATGGGCATAAAAGCTCTCCGATTTGTTCTTTTCTATGGCGCCTTGATGTCTTGAGAAGAGCCGCCGGGCAAGCGATAGTCGCACCAAATAGGTGGGGGGAAACATCGACATATCTGCAACACTATTCGGGAATTGTGCTGCTAAGGCATGGATTTAGCAGCAAACTGTGGCACATTGGGCCGCAGAGCCACCGTCAAGAAGAAGAAGGACCTCACCCATGCGTCGCACATTTTCCGCCCTTTCGCTTGCATCGATTGCGGCATCTGCCCTCACCATTGCCACACCCGCCTTCGCACAAGATGAAGAGGCCACAGGCCCCCTCGATATTGAATTCACACTGGCCGCCGTCTCGGACTATCGCTTCCGCGGCATCTCGCTCAGCAATAAGGACCAAGCTTTCCAGCCTTCGCTGACAGTGAGCCACGAATCGGGCCTTTACGCGTCGGCATGGGGATCAAACATTGCTGACAATGGCGGCGATAATATTGAAGTCGATCTGACCGCAGGCTGGTCCGGCCAAGTCGGTCCTATCGACCTGAATATCGGCGGTGTTTACTATCTCTACCCCGGCGTGACAGGTGCGAACTATATTGAAGCGCTCGGTTCGGTTGGCACTGGAATTGGTGCAGGCAATATCGCAGTCAACCTTGGCTATACCCCGCGACAGAAGAACACTGACAATAAGGACAATGTCTATGTGTCTGTTTCCGCGAGCTTTCCGGTCTTTAACACGGGCCTTTCGCTCAATGGCTCCTTCGGGATTGAGGATGGTGCCTTTGCCGACAAGAAGAAAGATTGGTCAATTGGTGCCGATTATGAGCTTGCCGGGTTCACCCTTGGCGTGAAATACGTGGATACGGCGCATACGTCAGGCAATCCGCTGGGCAAGGCCGGCGCTTTGTTTTCGGTCAGTAAGACCTTCTGACCGGCAGCGCATGAAACAGGAGGGTGCGCCTTAGCGCACGATGACATCATGGCGACGAACCTTGCGACCTGGATTGCAGATCACGGCGTCAGCGAAGTGGAGTGCATCGTCCCGGACATGAATGGCGTGCAGCGCGGAAAGGTGCTGCCTGCCAACAAGTTCCTGTCCAGCGTGAAGGAAAACACGCTGCGCATTCCCGGCAGCATTTTCTCCGTTACGATCAACGGCGAATATCCCGAAGGCATCGGGCACATCATCCCGGAATATGATCCCGATCAGATGATGGTGCCCGATCCCGAGACGATCCGCGAGGCGCCCGGCTTTGCGACACCGACGGCCTATGTCATTGCCGATGCCTTCACCAAAGATGGCGCACCGGTCGCCATTGCCCCGCGCATGATCCTGAAGCGTGTGCTCAAACTCTATGAAGACCGCGGCTGGAGGCCGGTGATCGCGCCAGAGGTGGAATTCTATCTCGTTTCGCAAAATACAGATCCGGACTTCCCCTTGGTGCCGCCGACCGGACGGTCGGGCCGTCCCGAAACGGCGAGCCAGCCTTATGGGCTGGAGGCGCTGACCGAGTTCGAAGAGTTTATCGAGCACACCTATGAGTGGTGCGAAAAGGCCGGGATCAACATCGACACGATGATCCATGAATCGGGGGCCGCCCAGTTGGAGGTGAACTTCCTGCACGGCGATCCGCTGAAGCTGGCCGATGAAGTTCTGCTGTTCAAACGCCTCGTCCGTCAGGTCGCGCTGCAGCACGGCGTTTACGCAACCTTCCTTGCCAAGCCGATGAGTGACCAGCCGGGCAGTGCCATGCACATCCACCAGTCGGTTCTCGATATCGAAACAGGCCGCAATATCTTCAGCACACAGGCCGGTAAGGACAGCGCGCTGTTCCGCAGCTACATCGCAGGGCTTGCCCGCCTATTGCCGCAGGTGACGCCAATGTTCGCGCCCAACGTCAACAGCTTCCGCCGGATGCGGCCCGACAGCGACGCCCCGATCAACGTCCAATGGGGCACCGACAACCGATCCTGCGGATTGCGCATCCCGATTTCTGACACGAAGAACCGACGCATCGAAAACCGCCTGCCGGGCGCGGACAGCAACCCCTATCTCGCTATGGCCGCCTCTTTGATCTGCGGATATATCGGCATGGTGGACCGGATGGTGCCGCCCAAGCCGATTGCGGGCAGTGCCTATAACCGCGCCCGCACATTGCCCCGCACGCTGGAAGCCGCGCTGGATCGTTTCTCGCACTGCAAGCCGGTGAAGCAGCTGCTTGGCGAAGACTTTTTCGAGATCTTCTACGCCATCAAGGAATGTGAGCTGTTCAACTATCAGTCCGTGATCAGTTCATGGGAGCGTGAGCATTTGTTGCTCCGCGTCTGATATGGGCCGAATTCCAAATCCGTTTGTCCCGAGCGAAGTCGAGGGACGTTGGTGCCACGTGTCTCGACGCCGCTCGACACGAACGGGATAGAGGGCGGTGTTCGACAATTACTATACGGCCACCGCGAACCGACAGCGCCAGCCGAGTCCGCTGGCGGGGGATGTAAGCTGTGATGTCGCCGTCATCGGCGGTGGGTTCACAGGCGTGGCCGCTGCCCTTGCCTGTGCGGAGAAAGGCTTCTCCGTCGTCCTGCTGGAGGCTGAAACAATCGGCTTTGGCGCATCGGGGCGCAATGGCGGGCAGCTGATCCCCGGTCTGCGCTGGTCAATGCGCGAGATGGAAGCCGAATTTGGACAAGACCGCGCCAAGGCGATCTTCGACGTCGCTTGGGGCGCTCGTGACCGTGTGTGGGGCCGGGTCGCCCGCCACAAGATCGACTGTGATCTGACGTCGGGTCATTTGGAGGCGGCCTATAAGCCCGCGCACCTTGCGGAGATGGCGGCAGAGGCAGAATTGCTGGACACCCGCTTTGGCTACAAGACGACGATCCTCGACCGAGCAGGGTTGTCCGAACACATTCATGCCGACGGCTATCATGGCGGGCTCTATGACCCGCAGGGCGGCCATTTCCACCCGCTCAACTATGTGCGCGGATTGGCGGGCGCTGCAGAAGAAGCGGGCGTCCGCATCTTTGAAAACAGCCTGGTGACGACGGTGATCGATGGCAACCGCGTGACGGTCAAGACTAATGAGGGCAGCGTCCACGCGGCTCATGCAATCCTCGCTGCCGATGCCTGGATGGAAGACATCGCGCCTGATCTGGGGCGCTTCAACATCCCCATCATGAACTATAATGTCGCGACCGCGCCGATCCCGAACGCAGACGCGCTGCTGCCCTCGAACGCCGCCGTCGCGGACAGCCGGTTCGTCCTCAACTATTTCCGCCTGTCTGCCGATAAGCGCCTGCTCTTCGGCGGCGGTGAGAAATATGTGCAGACACCGCCGGCCGATATCGCTGGGTTCGTGCGCCGCCACATTGTCGAGGTTTTCCCCCAATTGGCGGACACCCCCATCGACTATCAATGGGGCGGCGCTGTGTCCGTCAGCATGAACCGGCTGCCGATCCTCGGACGGCGTGGCAATGTGTTTCATGCCTTCGGGTTTTCGGGTCACGGCGCGCTGGTCACGACGCTGGCGGGGGAGCTTATCGCCGAAGCGCTGGCGGGGACGGCATCACGTTTTGAGGTCATAGCGTCCTTGCCGAAACGGCCCTTTCCCGGCGGAAAATGGATGCGCCGTCCCTTGGCGACGCTTGGGCTTCTCTGGTACGCGCTCAAGGATCGTTTATGATTTTCGGCTGCCGGTCGTGAACAAGGGGAACGGGAAAGAACGATCATGATCGACCGCAACCGCATTGCCACCTGCCGTGCCGAAGAAGAGGCGCGCTTCATTGCTGCCAACCCCAAGTCGGCGGACGCTGCGCTGGACCGCAAACGCGGCTGGCATCAGGGCGTGCCCTTCCACTGGATGCGCGATTGGCCCTCGCCCTTTCCGCTGACCGCCAAGACCGCGCACGGGTCCACGCTGACCACGCTGGACGGGCAGGTGCTCGACGACTTTTGTCTGGGTGACACTGCCTCCATGTTCGGCCATTCGCCGGAGCCGCTCGCCCTCGCCCTCGCCCAGCAGGCGCAGGAGGGGCTGAGCTACATGCTCCCGAGCCAGAAGGCAGCAGATGTCGGCCTGATGCTCGCCTCACGGTTCCACCACCCGCATTGGCAGCTGACGACGACAGCGTCTGAAGCCAACCGTGCGGCCATCCGCTGGGCGCGGGGCATCACCCGGCGGGACAAGATCCTCATTTTCAACGGCTGCTATCATGGCGCGGTCGATGACGTGTTTGTCGATCTGCGCGATGGCCTGCCCGAAACGCGGCGCAGCCTTGTCGGCCAAGTGTGGGACGTCCGCGAACATACCATTGCCATTGAGTTCAATGACGGCCGTGCGCTTGAGGCAGCATTGGAGGCGGGCGATATTGCCGCCGTGCTCGCTGAGCCGGTGATGACCAATTGCGGCATGGTCCTCCCCCGCCCCGGCTTCCTCGCCCTGATGCGCGAAGCGACGGCGCGCACGGGCACACTCCTCATCTGGGATGAGACGCACACCATCTCCTCCGGCCCCGGCGGCCATTCCGGCAGCTATGGTCCGGCGGGCGACATGTTCGTCATCGGCAAGTCGATCGGCGGCGGCGTGCCATGCGCGGCCTTCGGCTTTTCGCATGAGGTCGCCACCCGGATGGAGGCCTATCGCGCCACCCTGCCACCCGGCCATTCAGGGATCGGCACGACGCTGTCTGCCAATGCGCTGGCGATCTCAGCGATGCACGCGATGCTCGACGATGTGATGTCGCCGCATGCCTATAGTCATATGCTCGGCCTTGGGCAGATGCTCGCTGGGCGCATTGAAGGCGTGATTGAGCGGCACCAACTGCCTTGGCATGTGTCCAGCGTCGGCGCGCGGGTGGAAATCGTCTGCGCGCCCAAGCCGCCCACCAATGGGACGGAAGCCCGCGCGGCGATGGACCATGATCTGGAAAGCCTGATCCACCTCATGCTCGTCAACCGCGGCACCTTGCTGGCGCCCTTCCACAATATGATGCTGGTCAGCCCTGTGACGACGGTGGAGCAGGTCGGCCGATTGGCGGACCATCTGGACGCCGCGGTTTCAACGCTGCTTTCCTGACACCCGCACGCGGATGGACTTCCGCTTCGCAAGGGCAAGGTCGACGGCGTCCTGCGCCTTCTCCAAAAGCTTTGGCACATTGCGGTGCTGGTCCCGCGCCGCTGCTTCCAGCGCTTCGAGGATTGCTGCCCGGGGGAGCGGATCGCCCTTTAGCCCCGCCCCAAGCGAGGCCCCGACGTCGAGGTCGTTCAGGTCGCCCAGATGCTCCTTCGCCTCCGCCAACCGGTCCAGCCGCAACCGGTCCAACGTCTCGCGCGCTGGTTCGCGCGACAGGCTCGTGAAGAATTCCGTGGCATAGCGCAGCCGCTTCAGCCCGATACGGATACGGTGGCGTGCTTCGGGCGACAGATCGGCAAGGTGCCCCGATTTCCGGCGGAGCTTGCGCCGCCAGTTTTTCAAGAGCGCACGCGCGGCTTGATCGAGCGGCAGATCGTCCGGCTTTGGCCCGCCGAGATGTTCGGCCCAATGCACGGTTCCGACCAATAGATGCTGAAAAGAGGCGCTCTGGATGAGGCGCACGACAGACGCATAGGCCTGCGCCCGTTCTTCCGTGAGGGCGCGGCGCACGTCGTCCCCTGTTTCGGTGTCGGGCCCTTTTCCGATCCGCGTGAGGATGACATCTAGATCCCGCGCAGTGCCCATCACCCCAATGGCGGCACCCCATTCTGCATCCAGCACCGGGGCATCGGCATCATCCAGCATTTCATGGGCAAGGCGCAGCGCGACACGCAGGCGCCGCAGGGCAACCCGCATCTGTTGCAGGCCTTCAGGCAGGCGGAAGTTCATTAGCGCATCAACATTGGCCAGAAACTGTCCAATGCTGCCCCACACAATCCGACGTAGCGCCGCCCTTGTGCCGATGTTGGCGGGCAGGCGGATGGGACGCGCCTTGACCGCAACGGGCGGGGCCCCATCCGCCAAGCGATAGCCGATTGCCGACTTGCTGGTGGTTGACCAATAAAGCTCTGGCCCCAGCGGCAGCGCACGCACAAGCCCCAGCAGGTCCTTCAAACTGCCAGACAGCAGCTCCAGCTCCAATTCGCACACCGGGGCCGTCCGGCCTTCGGCGGTCACCTGACCTTCATCAAAGGCCAGTTCGATTTTGGAACGACCAAAGGCGACTGTCCGGACATCGCGATCCACGTTGAGGTTGAAGACAGGGCCAAGATCGGCCCCTTTGGCGGCCTTGATCACAAGACGCGCAGCCTCTGGCGGCAAGGCGCCGAGATCAAGTTGTGGACCGTCCAGCGGGGCGTTCCATTCAGGGCGGGAAATGGCTTTGTCCGTCGCCCCCCGCTTCACGGTTATCTCGCAGCTTTTGCTATCATTCCGAACACGCAAAGCGAGGTGTGCGGCGGCCAGCCTCTGGTCAGGCGTGTCATAATAAACGGTCGAGAAATGACGGGCACGACCTTCGCCTTGCAGCATGTCCATCGACCGCAGCTGCGCGAGCATGGCGTCGGATGCGGCCAGCTTCAATTCGATCTCATGCCCGTCTGCCATAGCCCGGCGCCCATCTGTTTAAGGTGGGAGGGTAACACCCGACGGCACAGGACGCGACTCTTCATCCAGCGGTGGCGCGTGTCCGGCTTGACGGAGGCCCTGCACTCCCCGCACAAGGCCCCTATGACCAGCAAGACGTCCTCGCATCAGATCGCGCACCTTTCCGAAGCAGAAGCCTTTTTCAAGGCTCATCCGGAGGTCGACGCCATCGACATCATCTTCACCAATATGTGCGGCGTGCCGCGCGGTAAGCGGCTGCGCGCGCATGAGGTGCTGGGCGTTTATAAGGAGGGCCGCTTCCTGCCCGGCTCTGCCGTCATCGTCGACATTACGGGCCGCGACACCGAAGAAACCGGCCTTGTCTGGGAAGATGGCGATGCCGACAGGCGCATCCACCCCATCCCCGGCACGCTGGTGCCCACCCCTTGGGCCGGGCCGAACGGCGCGCAGTTCCTGACCGGCTTTTACGAACTGGACGGCACACCCAATGATCTTGATCCACGCCATGTGCTGGGCCGCGTGATCGACCGGCTGGCGGGCCACGGCCTGACGCCCGATGTCGCGGTGGAGCTGGAATTCTATCTGGTCGATGCCAAGCGCGGTAAAGATGGCCGCCCAATGCCGGCCCGCTCGCCCTCTTCGGGGGAAACGCCGCACGATATTCAGGTCTATGGTCTGGCGGAGATGGAAGACTTCCGGCCCTTCTTCGATGATCTTTATGCCTGTGCCGCGGCGCAAAATCTTCCGCTGGAAGCCGCCATTTCAGAATATGCGCCCGGCCAGTTTGAAATGACGCTCGCGCACAAGGCGGATGCGCTGCAGGCCTGTGATGATGCGATCATGCACAAGCGGATGGTGAAGGCCATGGCGCAAAAGCACGGCATGGAAGCGACTTTCATGGCCAAGCCGTTTGAACACAGCGCAGGCAATGGCATGCACCTGCACGCCTCAATGCTTGACGCGTTGGGCAAGAACGCCTTTGCCAGCGAAGACCCGCAAGGGACGCCGCTCTTGCGTCACGCGATCGCAGGCATGCAGGCGACCATCGCTGATGCCTTCCTGATCTTTGCGCCCAACGCCAACAGCTACAGGCGTTTCAAGGCGAACAGCTATGCGCCGGTTGCGCCGACATGGGGCGTCAACAACCGCACCGTCAGCTTCCGCGTGACAGCAGGGCCTCCGGCCAGCCGCCATGTTGAACACCGGATCGGCGGGGCAGATGCCAACCCTTATCTTGCGATGGCCGCGATGCTGGCGGGCATGTGCCACGGGATCGAACACAAACTTGACCCCGGCGCGCCTGTTGTCGGCAATGGCTATGAAGCCGTGACGACCGCGCCCCCCATGCCAACCAACTGGTTTGCCGCACTCGACCGGTTCAACGGATCAGAGGTGATGAAGGATCTTCTGGGGGCACGCTTTGTCGAGATGTTCAGCATCGTGAAGCAGACCGAGATGGAACGCTTCTTTGGCGCGGTGCCTGATCTTGATTACGCTTGGTATCTGCGGACAGCTTAGCGTCGCGGGCAAATTCATATTTGGCGCAATTTCAGCCTTGTACCCGCGTCGCCCCGTGCTCGACACGGGGCTTGGCTAACCTAAGTCCGGTTTCCGCCCCGGGATTACCAGGTGCCACCGATCCTGCATGTCGGGCACTACGCCAAGCAAGACAGTGCAAGATAAGCCAAGCCCCGTGTCGAGCACGGGGCGACGGAGAGCCTCTTTGGGTTCTGGTGGACTGTTGAAACCCCGCCTCAGCGCTTCGGCGCGCGGGTCGCGAACAGGTTTTCAAGCACGCGCAGAATGGCGAGCATATGCATGGGATGTCTCTCATCTTTTTGATGTTTTGTGCGGCATGCCCGAAAAGAGGCACCGCCGTCTGTGCCTGAGATAGACGGTTTTCTGCCAATTCTCAATTCAAAGGTTAATTTTGCCTAAATTTCAGGCAAATTCGCAACGCTGCTGTTGAATCAGGCAGACCTTTTGATGCTTTGTGACGCCTGTGGGACACGCCGCGCATCATTATTCCCCGAAAAGCGTCCTACTCCCGATTCTGGCACGGCAATTGCGAGGACTTCTCGACCAATTCCAAGGGGGTCCAATGAAACTGATCATCGCAATCATTAAACCGTTCAAGCTGGACGATGCCCGCGAAGCGCTCACCGCGCTTGGCGTGTCCGGCATGACGATCACCGAAGTCAAAGGCTTCGGCCGCCAAAAAGGCCAGACCGAGATTTATCGCGGAGCCGAATACTCGACCAACATGGTGCCCAAGGTGAAGGTGGAGGTCGCCTGCGACGACGCCATTGCTGACCGTGCGCTTGAGGCCATTCAGCAAGCCGCCAACACCGGCTCCATCGGTGATGGCAAGATCTTCATGCTCGAACTCAACGCGGCGGTCCGTATCCGCACGGGTGAGACGGGCGCGGTCGCACTCTAACGAAAAGCAGGGGACATATGACCAGACTCAACAAATGGATTGCAGGGGCCGCGACGATGCTCGCGACTGCCCCTGCCTTTGCGCAGGACGGGCCGATCAAGGCGCCAACTGCTGAACAAATGGCCGGCATGGTCGACAAGGGCGACACCACATGGATGCTCGTCTCGTCGGCGCTCGTGCTGCTCATGTCGATCCCGGCGCTCGCCTTGTTCTACGGCGGCCTTGTCCGCACGAAGAACATGCTGAGCCTCCTCATGCAGGTCTTCATGATCGTGTCGATCGCGGCCCTCGTCTGGGTCAGCTGGGGCTATACCCTCGCCTTTACAAGCGGCACGCCCTTCATCGGCAGCCTATCCAAATTGTTCCTTCAGGGCGTTGATGCAACCACGGTTGCAGCGACCTTCTCGAACAATGTCTATATTCCGGAATATGCGTTTGTTGTGTTCCAGATGACCTTTGCCTGCATCACCCCGGCGCTGATCGTCGGTGCCTTTGCGGAGCGCGTGAAGTTTGCGCCGCTGATGCTGTTTGTGGTCGCCTGGTTGACGATCGTCTACTTCCCGATTGCGCACATGGTTTGGTATTGGGCTGGTCCAGACTTCCTGGTCGATGCTCCTGCTGACATGGGCTATCTGTGGGGCATGGGCGCACTGGACTTTGCCGGTGGCACCGTGGTTCACATCAACGCCGGGATCGCAGGCCTTGTTGGCTGCATCATGATCGGCAAGCGCATCGGTTATGGCAAGGAAGCCACACCGCCGCACTCGCTGACCATGACGATGATCGGCGCTTCGCTTCTGTGGGTGGGCTGGTTCGGCTTCAATGCCGGCTCCAACCTTGAAGCCAACGGCCTTGCGGCTCTCGCCTTCATCAACACCTTCGTCGCAACGGCCGCTGCCGCTGTCGCCTGGGCGCTGGTTGAACAGATCCACCACGGTCGTCCGTCGCTTCTGGGCGCTGTGACCGGTGCGGTTGCAGGTCTTGTCGCCATCACCCCGGCGTCGGGCTTTGCCGCTCCGATGACGTCGATCCTCATCGGCCTCGTCGTCTCGCCGGTCTGCTACCTGTTCGTCGCGGTTGTGAAGAACAAGCTGAAGTATGACGACACGCTCGACGTGTTCGGCGTGCACTGCGTCGGTGGTATCGTCGGTGCCCTCGCAACGGGCATCGTGGCTGACCCGGCTCTGGGTGGTCAGGGCTGGATCGACTACACCGTCTTCCCGGCTGTTGCTGGCGCATATGACATGGCCGGACAGGTCATCACTCAGGCCAAGGCCGTCATCCTGACGCTGCTCTGGTCGGGGATTGGCTCTGCTGTCCTCTTCTTCATCCTCGACAAGACCATCGGTCTCCGTCCGTCGGAAGATGCCGAACGCGAAGGTCTCGATCTGTCGAGCCACGGGGAACGTGCCTACAACTACTAAGGCCACCCGTTACCAAGCTTGGGGGTCCATCCCGCTCCTCTCCTGAAAAGGGAAGGACCCCCTCCCCAGGTTCCTCCTGCGAACCTTACTGGGCCGGCAAGGAAACTTGCCGGCCTCTCTTTTTGCCCAAAATTTGTGTAGCGCAACATTTGGTGTGTGTTACCAACAACTTGTGGCTTGCTGGACACGCCCCGCTGAAAATGCCGCCCTCCATTACGAAGGGGATTGGCAATATGACACTTTTGAGGCATTAGCGCCCTCAAGCGGTAAAGCCGCAAGAAATACAAAGCTCCGCGGGAGAGGAGAAAAAGGGTCGCCGGGGTTTCCCCGCGACCCTTTTTAATGCCTGCAAAAAGGCACATCCCCCTCAGTTCAGACGAAGGCCGATCCAGATTGTCCGCGGTGCCGCGCGTTCGATGACGCCGGTTGCGCTGATCGCGGTTTCCACGCGGGCGTCAGTCACATTCTCTCCACGCACGAACACCGACATCCTGCCCGTCACCGGAACCACCGCGACCGCATCCAGCGTCACCGCGTCGTTCAGACGACGGCTGTTTGAATCATCTTCAAATTGGGCGGAGACATAGCGCAGCGTCGAGGACAGACCCCGCCAGCCGAGCGTTCCGCTCGCCGTGTGTGCAGGCACCTGTGCCGGGCGCAGACCATCCAGCGCCGCCGCCCTGCCCGATCCGCTGATCCGGGCATCGCTATAGGCATAGCTCGCCGCGAGCCGCCAATCAACGCGCTCAATCCGGGCGTCGAGCTCTAGGCCGTTGCTGCGGACCGCATCAATGTTCACGCGCTGCCGGTAAGCCACGGCGACAAAGCCGACACCGGGAAAGGTACCGGGCCCCTGCGCCAGCGTGACATTGCCAATGGCGTCGGTGAGCTTGTTGGTGAAGGCTGTTGCGCGAAGTGACACGCCTTGGGCAGGCGTCAGATCGATGCCAAGTTCGGCCCCCTTCATCCGCTCGGGCGCAAGCGCGGGATTGGCCGCCGTGGCATCCGCGCCCACGCGGAACGGGCGATAGAGTTCATTGAGCGTCGGCAGCCGCCAACCGAGATAGGCTGCTGCCCGAAGCGTGACGATGCCCGCCTCATAGGCAAGCCCCGCCCGCGCCGTTGGTTCCCAGCCCTGTCGGTCCGGTGCCAGCTCATTGCGGATGCTGGCCCCTGTCGCCAGTGTGCGTTCGACCAAGCGGCCATCACGGATCCACCAGCGGTCGGCACGCACGCCACCGGTCAGCGTCAGCGCCTCCAGCTTGGCGGAGAGCTCGGCAAAGGCGCCTGCTGTATCGCTCTGCCCACCCGCCTCGCGGATACGCGTCGCTTTGCCTGCGACATAGGTGAACAGCTCGTTGGTCTCGCCCGTCGTCCGTCGGAAATCGCCGCCCAGCCGCAGCTCAACCGCTTCCCCCAAAGGCGGGCGGATTTCCAAACGCCCGCCAAGACCTGTCGAGGGGACGTTATACTGGTCCACCGATTGGGTAACGGTCGTCCGCGTTGCATCGACCGCCACCGCGCGGCTCGTGAACTTGCGCATCTGGACATAGCCCAAAGCCTGCACGCCCCAGCGTCCCTTATGGACCAGCCGGATGCTGGCATCGGCCCCATCCCCGCCATTTTCGGACAGGATCGTCCCGCGTTCCCGCCGGTCGGTAAAGCCCATGATCGAGGCCTGAAGCTCCGTCTGCGCGTCCAGAGACGCGACGCCGCGTGCGGTCAGCGTCGCCTGTTCATAAGGTGCGGCAATGTCCGCCGGGCCTCGTCGTGCGGCCACGATAGGTATGAAGCCATTCCCCCGCGCATAGGTCGCGGAGAGGAAACCAAAGCCTTGGCCAAGCTTGCCGGACAGCATCGCGCTGCCATCCACGCTTTCCCGGCTGCCATAAGCGAGGCTGCCCGTCAGGCCTTGGCCAGTCCCCACGCTCTCCATCTCAATCGTGCCTGCAAGCGCCCCTGACCCGTAAGTGCCGGACCCGCCCCCCCGCGTGACGCGGACGCTGCCAAGGCGTTCCGGCGCATAAGCCGGCCAAGTGATCCAGCCGCCAAAGGGGTCACTTTGCGGGACTCCATCGAGCACAAGCAAGGCGCGGCTCGACGCATTGCCGCCAAGTCCGCGCAAGGTCGCCCCCTGGCTGGTCGCATTGGCGGAGCGGGCATCGCTGCGACGGAACTGGGTGAGGCCCGCCACATCGCGCAGCACATCCTCGATCCGGCCGGACGCCGTCGCGACGATCCGGTCCCGCTCCACAACGGCCACGTCATACGCCGCCTCACCGATGGAGGCGGGCAGCGGCTGGCCGGTGACGACGATCTCCTCCTCGGCAAACGCAGGCGTGGCAAAAAGAAGGGCGGCAGAAGCGAGCAGACGTGGTTTCATGGCCTGCATGTGGCAGTGCCAGCCGCAACATTAAAGGGGCAAGGTGGCGCTTTTCTATCCCGCCCAACGATCATGGACCGGAAGATCGGTCGGCAGGCGGTGCCAATCTTCGGCATCGCTCGCAAAGGCCGCGAACTCAGCGCCACCGAAATCATCCTGATTGTCGAGGCTGCCCGCCTTGAGGATGACCCCCTGAGGGAACCCCGGTGCGCGGGTGAAAAGGTGTGTGCCACAATTGGGGCAGAATTCCCGCGTGACAGCGCCTTCAATGTCTTGGCGGGTAAAGCCCTTCACCTCGCCCTTGGTGACCTCAAAGCCTTCGTTGAGCACAGCCATACCAATGACGGGCCCACCGCCCGAGATGTAGCGGCATTCGCGGCAATAGCATTCAAACTTCATGAAGCCCGGCCCTTCGGCCTGATAGTGCACATCCCCGCAATAGCAGCGTCCGGTGATCGTCATGAGGTTCTCCTGTCAGTCATAGCGCGCCGGCTTCACGGCGTCGGGATGGGCACGGGCGAACGGCTCCAATGCGGTTGCCCGCGCATCAATGGCGACGAGTATCGGAAAGGCGTCGAGCGGTGTTGCGACCCGCCGCGCATTGGCCATTTGCGGCACGAGGAAGACATCTGCCAAGCCGGGCGCATCGCCCGACAGGAAAGGCTTGGCGGGATTTGCCATTGCCTCAAGGGCCGTGAAGCCCTCGATGATCCAATGGCGCGCCCATTGGTCGATCTCGGCCTGTGCCTGCCCAAGCTCGTTTTTCAGATATTTGAGGATCCGCAGATTGTTGATCGGGTGAATGTCGGCTGCGATGACCATCGCTTTAGCGAGTTCGGCTGCCCGCGCTGCGGGTTCGGCCGGGATTAGGCGGGGCTCAGCATAGGTGGCATCCAGCCAGTCGATGATCGCAAGGCTCTGCGTCAGGCGCAGGTCGCCCACCTCCAGCATCGGCACGAACCCTTGCGGATTGCGGGCCACATATTCGGGCGCGCGCTGTTCCCCATGGAGCAGGCTGGTGTCGATGGCCTCATAGGGGATGCCTTTGAGGTTGAGGGCAATCCGCACCCGATAGGCGGCGGACGACCGCCAATAATCGCAAAGCCGGACGGTCATTTCATCTCCCGAACCCATTGGCTGACGAGCGCGACGCCTTCCTCATGCGCCATGGATCGGCTCAGTTCCGGCATGGCGATGCCGGGCTCCGTGCTCGCCATCCGCGCGACAAGATAGGACGCCGCAGGATCGCCCGGCTTGATCGCAAAGTCGAGCCCGACACTGCCGCGCCCCGCAGCCGTCGGGCGCTTGCCAATGCCAAGGTTGGTGTCCGCCGGCTGGTCCCAATCAAGCCAGAGCCCGGATGTGTCGGCAGGTCCCGCACGGTTGTGGCAATGGCTGCAATTGACGTCCAAATACGCCCGGGCGCGCGCGGCGACCGAGCCACTTTCAGGCTTGTCCCAAACCGGCATTGGCCGCACGGCCTGTGTCTTGCCGCTGAGCAATCCGGCCTGCGCCAGCGCCTGTAACTGATGCCCGTCATCCAGATTGCGGACCTTGGGGCCAATCGGCGTCATGGCGGTACCGGACACATGGCAGCCCTTGCACTGATTGGCATTGGGCACGGCATAGCTGATGGTTCGCGTCTGCCCGTCCAAATGCGTCCAGCTGACGTCCATGCGCTGTCCGGCCCGCTTCAGCGTCGCCTCCGTCCCGTCTGCATTCCAGACATAGGGCAGGGCGACCCAGCCGCTGGCGCGGTGAATGAGCAGACGCGTTTCGAGGATGCGCAGATCCTTGTCGGGCGCGCGCATATCGGCGGGATAACCAAAGCTCTTGATCAGTACCGTGCCAACCGGAAAGTCGAGCAACCCGTCGCCTGTCGCCTTCGCCTTCTTCCCCTTGGGCAAGTGCATGAAGCGGAACTTCTCCGCATAATCGGAAAAGAGCGGGGTATTGAGATGATAGGGGACGACACCGGGCGCGGGCGTCTTGCCATCGACCAGTAGCCCGAAGTCCTGCAGCCTCGGTGGAAGCGCGTCGCTCAGGATCAGTGCGTCATCCACCTGCGGCGACGGGCTGGCGCTGACCAGTCCCGCCCATGCCAACCCCAGCGCAAGCGCGCGCATCACTTCGCCGCCGCCTCCATCGCAGCGGGCATGACAATGGTCGGCAGGTCCTTTGCCGCTGCGGTCGCCGGGGCCGCATAGGCCGACGGTTGCGCCAGAGAGATAGCCGCCCCCTGCGCAGGCAGGTTGAGCGACACCGTCAGCACAGGGTCCTTGAGATGCACATTGGCGGCATAACCGCCAACGCCATCCCACAGCACAGACGGGAAATTGCCGCCAAGCGCTGCCGCCAGTTCAGCCCCGCCCGGGAAAGCGGGTGCCCATCCGGCACGCCCATGCTGATTGTCCCGCACGACGATGTTGCGCGCGCTGGGATCATAATTCTTGTCGTTAAAGGCCGTCTGATAGGCGACGATCATCACGTTGGTCGTGCCGTTTTCGCCAAGCACATTGTTGAACACATGCACGTCGCGATTGGCCATCACCATGACGCCGGTGCCGGTCGGCACGCTCGCCACGATATTGCCCTTGGGCGCGAAATTGGGCGTGTCATTCTTTTCCACACGGTTGGAAAAGACGCGGATGGAATGCCCGCCCTGTTGCGGCAGATTGGGCAGATCGAACACGAGGATGCCGCCGGTATTGTGCATGGCGAGGTTGGAATGCACGTCGGCGCTATAGCTGTTTTCGATCTCGATCCCGGCGACATTGTACATGGCGATGGAGTTGCGGACGATGATGTTCTTCGACTGGCCGACATAAATGCCGGCGTCTGACGCGCCTTTGACGACCGCGCCGTCGATCAGCACATCGGTCGATTCGACTGGATAGAGACCGTAAGCGCCGTTGGTTTCCTTGGGGCCACCCGTCCATTCAACGCGGACATTGCGATAGACGATGCGGTCCGCGCCCTTGGATTTGATGCCGTCGCCGCGCGAGTCTTCCACGGCAAAGTCACGAAGGACAACATCATCGGAGGTGACGAGCAGACCTTCGCCTGCGCCCTTTTGGCCCTTAAAGCTCAGGATGGTGGCCGCTGGCCCGGCGCCCCTAATGGTCACACCGTTCACATCGAGCGACAGGCCATCGGTTAGGTCAAACCGCCCCGCGCCGATGTCGACAATGTCGCCGGGTTTCGCTTCAATCAGGGCGGCCTGCAGCCGTTCCTGTGCTCCATCGCCCGGTTCGACACGAAAAGTGCCCGCCTGAACGTGCGCAGTGGCCATTAAGGCTAGGACTGCGGCTTGCATCGCTCTCCATTTCATGGCGTATTCATCGCACTGACATAGGTGTAAGCCAAGAAGAAAACTGAGTTGAGGAGTATATCGATGCGTCTTGCCCCCTTCATCATCGCCTGCGCGGCGCTTGCAGCACCGGCCTTCGCCGCCGTTCCTGTCGCCGGGCGCTATTATACCGATGGCAAGGACAGCATTGTCCTCATCGGACCATGCGGCCCCGTCGTCTGCGGGAAGATCGCCAAGATCATCAAAGGGCCGCCGGGGGGTGGTCGCGCGCTCGACACTAACAACCCTGACCCGAACCTGCGGTCCCGCCCGATTGAGGGTCTTGTCATCCTGTCCAACTTCAAGGACGCCGGTGGCGAATGGGAAGGCAAGATCTATGATCCGCGCGCAGGCAAGACCTATCGCTCGACCATGGTCAAACAGCCCGACGGCTCTTTGAAGGTGAAAGGCTGTGTCGGCCCCTTCTGTAAGGCCGTGAAGTTCACACCCGCCCCATAAGGCGGCCTATTTCTTCAGCCCGATCTCGATCAGCCGCTGGACGAGAAAATCGTTCGCGGTGATCGGGTCTGGGTAGAGATTGGGATGATCCCCATCCATGCAGGTCGGAAGCGTTTCGATGAGGACATCGGACGCCAGATGCAGGAAGAAGGGCATCGAATAGCGCGGGATATGACGCCGCTCCGGCGGCGGGTTGAGCACGCGGTGGATCGTTGCGGGCAGGTGGTTGTTGGTCAGCCGTTCCAACATGTCCCCGCAATTGATGACCATCGCGCCTTCAGGCGGCGTGATCGACAGCCAATCGCCCTGGCGGGTGAGCAATTGCAGACCACCCTCCTCAGCCCCCAGCAACAGCGTGATCAGGTTGATATCGCCATGCGCGCCTGCGCGAATGCCCGGCGCGTCCTTCGGGATGGGCGGATAGTGCAAAAGCCGCATGACGGAATTGCCATGAGCGACAGCGGGATCAAACCAGTCAGGCGCGAGGCCGAGGTCGCGCGCAATTGCTGACAACAGGCGGTTGCCGACCGCGTCAAACGCGGCGTACATCGCTTCAAACGTGGCGCGGAATTCTGGCAGTTCGGCAGGCCAGATGTTGTCGGGCATATGATCGCGGAACCGGTGCCCGGGCGGCAGATCGCGCCTGACATGCCAGAATTCCTTGAGGTCCACATGGTCGGCATCCTTGGCGATTTCGGTGCCAAAGGGCGTGTAGCCCCGCTGCCCCGCCAAATCCGATGTATAATAGGACCGCTTCACCTCTTCCGGCAGCTCAAACAACAGCCGGGTCTGTTCCCACGCTTTGTCGATCAGCGCGCGGTCCACGCCGTGGTCAGTGATAACCGCAAAGCCGAATGTGCGAAACGAGTCCCCAAAGGCTTGGGCAAAGCCCTCCGGGTCACGGTCTTGTGCAGCGAGAGAAAGGGTCGGCAGAGTCTTCAGCGTTTGGGTCATGCCGACCGTTTACGCAGGTTGCAGGCGTTGCGCATTTGAATTCTGCGCAACGCCGACTGCGGAGATTTACTCGCCGCCGGCCGAGACCAGCTTAAGCTCACCAGATTGTGCCGCCTTTTGCAACAGGCGGCCGTCAACGCGCGCGCCGGTTTCAATTGAAATGCTCTCATAAGAGACGTCGCCCGCAATGCGCGCGGCCCGTTCAATGACGAGTTCGGTCGCAACAATAGCGCCTTCGACAGCGCCTGCGATGGTCGCGCGCTGGGCAAGCACATTGCCCTTCACCTGACCCGAAGCGCCAACCGTCAACGCAGCACAGGCAATGTCGCCCTGCACGGCGCCATCCAGATGGAGATCGCCCGAGGCGCTGATATTGCCGGTGATGGAAACCTCTGCACCGATGAACGACATGCTGCCGCCTGTGCGCGGTGCCGCGTCTGATTTGCTACCCCATGCCATCGCTTCTTTACTCCTGCGATTGTGTCTCTTGCCGCAGATGTAGGACGGGGCGGGGCGATTCGCCAAATCTGGCGCATTTTCAGGTAATTACTGCCTCTTCAGCCCGTTTGGCCGTGCACTGACTAAATAATCCCGCCGCCAATCGATAGGCGGATCAGGCCAATGACGATCACCACGATATTGAGGTTGCGGCCCGCCGTCTTGTCAGACGTGGCGCCAATGCCCAGACCAATCACCGCCATCGGAATGATCGCCCAATTCGCCCAACCCAAGAGCGGGAAGAAGGCGATGGCAGCAAGGATCAAGGCGACAGAGCCGATCAGCAGGGAAATGAGATTGCGCATGACATGAATGTGCGCAGCCCTGCGCTGGATTGCAAGGGGAACCGGCTTGACGCCAACGTGCGCAAGTGTATTATTTCCACAATACAGTTAGGAGGCGATTGATGCGTTCCCCCCTTTTGCTTCTCCCGCTCCTGATTGGCCTTGCCGCGTGTGAGTCCCAGACATCGGCAGACAATGCCGACGCAAACGCCAGCGGCACCAACATCAATGTCGCGGCAAAAGGCGACAAGGGTGAGGACATCCGCATCACAGCCGATGGTGATACGGGCAAAGTCTCCGTCAATTTGCCGGGCTTTGATGCCAATGTCCGCCTGCCCAAGGTCATGCTGAAGGACAGCAATTTCGATATTGACGGTGTGAGGCTTTATCCGGGGTCCACTGTTGCCAGCATCAATGTGCAGGGCGACACATCCGGCGCGGGAGATAAGAGCCGCGTCCAGATTATCTACACAGCACCAGCCGAACCCAAGCCGGTGCGGGACTGGTTCGTCAAAGCCTTTGCGGAAAAGGCCGTGGAGGCCAAGATTTCGGGCGAATCACTCATCGGCACATCGAAGGACGGCACACCCTTCACGATGACATTTACTCCCGGAAAAGGCGGCTCAACGACCGGAATTGTGGTTCTGGACGCCAAAAAACCCGCCTGAGTGCTGCGTTAACCCCGAATCCGGGCGCGTTTACCCATATTTTCCGCGCATCCGAGGCGTTAGCGGCTGCATAACCATCTCCTGCTAAGGAGTTTGCTATGCGACGCGTTCTTTCCTCTCTGCTTCTCGGGGCCTGTCTTTTGGGCGTGGCGGCGTGCGGCAATGATACGCCGACGGATGCCAAAGCGGACAAGCTGGATGAGCGGCTGCTCCGCAAGGGCAATGCCGATCCCGTCCTGACAACCGCATTGGAAGACCAGATCATGGTCGATCCTTCGCTGGCCAACATGGCAAACCGCAATGCCGTGAAGGCCGCCGACGCGCCGATGACGGCACCGGTGCCAGTTGAAACGACCGGCCCAAGTGCTGCGGCCGAACGTCCGGCAACGCCGACATTAGGGCAGATCGCGGCCAATCAGGCGACGGCGGCGCGCGACAAGTTTACCGGCTGCGGGCTTGATGTCGATTATTCGATGCAATGGGCCAACCGCATTCCGGCCGATGTGCCGCTCTATCCGCGGGCGCGGGTGGATGAAGCGGCAGGTTCCGACATGCCGGGCTGCAAGCTGCGCGCCATCACCTTTACCACACCGGCCCCGCAGCGCGCGGTGATTGACTTCTACATCGGCCAAACCAAACGCAGCGGCTTTGCCTCCTCAACACAGATCAAGGGCCGCGAAACCTTGGTCGGCGGGACACGCGGCGATGGTGCGGCTTATTATGTGATACTGACGCCTGCCGAAGCCGGTGGCACGATCGTCGATCTGGTGCTCAACAACGGCGTTTAAGTGCGCCACAGGGCTTTTGGGGCCTGATGCCATTTGGTGTATAAGGCCCGTTCCGTTGCAGCGGTGGGGCTGATGATGCGCAATTTCAAACAAGTCGATGTGTTCACGAGCCGACCTTTATTTGGCAATCCGGTCGCGGTCGTCCTTGATGCCGACGGCCTGAGCGATGCCGACATGCAGCAGTTCGCCAACTGGACGAACCTTTCCGAAACGACCTTTGTCCTCCCGCCGGACAACCCCGCCGCCAGCTACCGCGTGCGCATTTTCACGCCGCGGGCCGAGCTGCCCTTTGCCGGCCACCCGACCTTGGGCACAGCCCATGCGGTGCTGGAGGCAGGCGTCGCGCAGGCGCGCGGCGGCAAGCTGGTTCAGGAATGCGCCGTCGGGCTGGTGGAGGTCACCATGGGGGATACGGGACTGTCCTTCCGCCTGCCGCGCTATGCGGCAACGCCTGCCGAAGACGCAGGCACGATCATTGCGGCCATTGGTGGCGCTTCGGTCGTCAACGGATCGCCGCAGATGCTGGATGTTGGCCCGCGCTGGGTGATTGCCGAAATGACCTCGCTGGATGCGGTCGCCCATCTGGAGCCGGATCTGGCCGCGCTCACCGCTTATGACCGGCGGCATGGCACAACAGGCCTGACCGTTTTTGCCAGCGGCGACAGCGGCACGCTGGTACGCTCCTTCGCCCCGGCAGATGGCATTGCCGAAGACCCCGTGTGTGGCAGCGGCAATGGCGCAGTCGCCGCTTACCGCCTGCTTGCCGGGCAAATTGGCGAAGGGGATCGCTATATTGCCGCACAGGGGCAGCAGATCGGACGCGACGGCTATGTCCATATCCGCGTGGACGGCAAAGACATCCATGTCGGCGGCCAATGCGTGACCTGCATCACCGGAACGCTCGCCCTGTAGCGCTTGGCGCCAAGTGCGGCTAAGGCAGAAAGATGCATCCATTAATCCCTGTTATGGCCGGAGGCGCGATTGGCGCTGCGGCACGCTATCTGGCCGTTGCCGCCCTTGGCTGGCGCGGCGGATGGCCGCTTGGCACCTTTGCCGTCAATCTTGTCGGGGGGTTCCTGATGGGGCTGCTCGCCGCATGCGTCCTAAAGGGCGCCGCATCGGAGACGACCCGCCTATTTGTTGGCGTCGGCATCCTTGGCGGCTTCACAACCTTTTCAGCGTTCAGCCTTGAAGGCTTTCACATGATAGAACGCGGCCAATGGGGCATGGCGGCGCTTTATGCCGGTGCCTCTGTTGTCGGATCGATTGCCGCCCTTGCGGTCGGGTTCGGGCTGGTGCGCGCATGACCGATCAGGTTCGCCAATTCACCGTCGATGCCGAGGATGACGGCATCCGTCTGGACCGTTGGTTCAAGCGCCATCTGCCTGATGCCAGCTTCAACGCCGTATCGCGCTGGGCGCGCACCGGCCAGATCCGCGTCGATGGCAAGCGTGCGACACCGGGAGACCGGATCGAAGCCGGCCAGCAAATTCGCGTGCCCCCGGCGGACCCCGTCACCGTCGCCAAGACGGCCGCCAAGCCCAAGAAGGAACGTCCGCGGCTGAGCGACGATCAGGAGGCCTTTGCCGACAGCCTTGTCATCTACCGCGATAAAGCCGCGCTGGTGCTCAACAAGCCGCCCGGCCTTGCCACACAGGGCGGCACCAAAACGACCGAGCATGTCGATGGCCTGCTCGACGGGCTTTGGTTTGATGGCGAGCAGCGGCCCAAGCTGGTGCACCGTCTGGACAAGGACACATCGGGCGTCCTTCTGGTGGCCCGCACCGCACGGGCAGCCGCGTCCTTTTCCAAAAGCTTCTCCAGCCGCTCCGCGCGCAAAGTCTATTGGGCGATCATCGTCGGCGTGCCGTCCATTGAAGACGGCATGATCGACCTGCCACTGGCCAAACAGCCGGGCTCCGGCGGCGAGAAGATGCAGGTCGATGAAAAGGAAGGGGCACCCGCGCGCACCCGTTACCGCGTCATTGACCGCGCCGGGAACAGCGCCGCCTGGGTCGAACTGCAGCCCTATACCGGGCGCACCCACCAGTTGCGCGTCCATATGGCTGCCATTGGCCACCCCATTGTCGGCGATGGAAAATATGGCGGGCGCGAGGCCTTTCTCACCGGCACGATCAGCCGCAAGATGCACCTCCACGCGCGCCGGCTCCGCGTCGACAGCCCCGAAGGCGGGCAAGTGGATGTCTTTGCCGATCTGCCCCAGCACTTCATCGATACCATCGCCAATCTGGGCTTCACGCAGGAAGATGGCGATGCGCTGACGCTCGACGAAACAAAGTTCGGCGATACCACTGAAGGCAAGAAGCGCGCTGTTGCCCAAAAGGCCAAGGCCGCCCGCAAGGAGCGCAAAGGCGAACGGCGCGGCCGTGCCGTCGCGAACGCGGAACGTCCGGCCAGCAAAGGTGCGGGCAAGGGCCCAAGCAAAGGCCCCAGCAAAGTCCGGAGCGAAGGCCGAAGCGAAGGAAAACCCGCCCGCCCCGCCGCCAAGGGCCGCAGCGATGCGCGTTCCCCCGGCAAGCCTGCCCGCGCTCCGGCACGCGGATCGACACGCGCTCCGACACGCGCTCCGGCACGCGGCAAGCCTTCCGGTCCGGCCCGCCCGAAGAAGACGTAACCGATGCGCCCTTTTCCGCAATGACCGGCCCCACCATCAATCGGCTCGCATTGTTTGATTGCGACGGCACGCTCGTCGACAGCCAGCACAATATTGTGATGTGCATGAACGATGCCTTTGGCCGCGCTGGCCTCGCCGCGCCGGACCGGGAGGCGACCAAGCGCATCGTTGGCCTCAGCCTGTTGCCCGCTATGCAGGCGCTTTTGCCTGAGGCCGAGCACGCTCTGCACGTCCAGCTGGCTGAAGATTATAAAACCGCCTTTCACCGCCTGCGCCATGACGGGCTGGTCGAAGAACCCTTGTTCGACGGCATTACCGAGGCGCTCGACGCGCTGGAGGCAGAAGGCTGGCTGCTTGGCGTCGCCACGGGCAAATCGGATCGCGGGCTTGATCTGTGCCTCAAGCATCACGGCCTGCGCCACCGGTTCGTTACGCTGCAGACCGCCGACCGCCACCCGTCCAAACCGCACCCGTCGATGGTGCATGAAGCCATGGCCGACGCCGGGGCGACGCCCGCCACAACCGTCATGATTGGCGATACCAGCTTCGACATGGCGATGGGTGTCGCGGCAGGCGCGCGGTCCCTCGGTGTGGATTGGGGCTATCACACCACCGATGATCTGCTGGACGCTGGCGCATTCCACATCGCGTCACACCCGGCACATATCTTGGAGATCCTGCGATGAGCCCCGAAGAAGAACTGGCCCGCACACGCTTTGGCATTCTCAATCTCGTGCGCTTCTCAGGCGTCGCGCTCGTTTTTGCAGGCATCGCCAATGTCGCGGGAAAGCTGCTGCCCGATCTCGCCCCATGGTTTGGTTATATCATTGTCTTTCTTGGGATTTTTGAATTCTACACGCTGCCCGTCCTGCTCAAGCGGCATTGGACAGGGCCGAAAAAATGAGGCGCTTTTATAAGGACGTCGTCGTCTCTGAAGACAGGGGCATCCTGCTCGACGGGCGCCCGGTCAAAACACCGGCCCGCGCAGCACTCCGTCTGCCCAATGACGCGCTGGCCAATGCGGTTGCCGAGGAATGGCGCGCGCAGGGTGACGAGATCGACCCCCGGTCCATGCCCTTTACCGGCCTTGCCAATGCCGCGATTGACCGCGTGGCCGCCAACCCACACGCGTTTGCCGCAGGCCTTGCCCAATATGGCGAAACCGAGTTGCTCTGCTATCGCGCCGAAAGTCCGCCGGAACTGATCGCGCGTCAGTCAGAGCGGTGGGACCCGCTGCTCGATTGGGCCAAGGCGCAGTATGACGTCAACTTTGTGCAGGTGGCGGGGATCATGCACCAACCCCAGCCCATAGCGACGCTGCTGCGGCTCGGCGATGCCATTGCTGCGGCCAACCCCTTCGCGCTCGCGGCACTTTCCCCGATTGTCACGATTGGCGGGTCGCTCGTGCTGGCGCTCGGCGTTTATGAAGAAGCGGTGCTGCCCCATGACGCCTTTGACCTCGCGCATCTCGATGAGCTTTGGCAGGCGGAACTCTGGGGAGAGGACGATTTCGCGCTGGCGACCCGCGCCGCCCACCGACGCGACTTTATCGCGGCGTGCCAGTTCCTCGAATTGCTGCGGGCAGCTTAGTCCTTCACCGACTTGGTCAAGCCGCGGACAAAGCCGATGAGGCCCGTCTGGCGGCTGCGCTTCAGGCGTTCAGCATCCAGGATTGTTTTGACCTGGCGGAAGCAGGCGTCTGCATCGTCATTTACCAGCACATAGTCATAGCCATCCCAGTGGCTGATTTCTGCACTGGCGCGCGACATGCGGCCTTCAATAACTTCGTTGCTATCCGTCCCGCGTGAGCGCAGGCGGCGTTCCAGTTCGTCCATGGACGGCGGGAAGATGAAGACACGGATGACGTCGCCACCAGCCTGTTGATACAGCTGCTGCGCGCCCTGCCAGTCGATATCGAACAGCACGTCCCGCCCTTCGGACAACGCCTTTTCAACGGGGCCGCGCGGCGTGCCATAACGGTTGCCAAAGACGTGCGCCCATTCCAGAAACTCGTTCTGGGCGACCATCTCGCGAAACTGGTCGAGATTGACGAAGTGATAGTCTTTGCCATCCACTTCGCCGGGCCGCGGCGGGCGTGTCGTAGCTGAGACGGACATCTCCAGCCCGGGATCAGACGCCAGAAGCTTGCGCGAGATTGTCGATTTCCCGGCACCCGAGGGCGAGGACACGATGAAGAGGATGCCGCGCCGCTTGAACTTATGCGGGTCTTTTTGATCGGAATGGGCCATGGCCGCTCTTGCAACGCGCGGGCCCGCGCGTCAATCGCCCGAACGCGCCGGATCGGGGCCAAGCATCGTCTCGGGCCGGACCACCCGGTCAAAAGTGTCCGCGTCCACCAGCCCTAGTTCCAGCGCCGCCTCCCGCAGCGTCGACCCGCTTTCATGCGCGTGCTTGGCGATCTTCGCGGCGTTGTCATAGCCGATTTCCGGCGCGAGTGCCGTCACCAGCATCAGCGAACGCGCCAACAGTTCGGCGATGCGCGCCTCATTGGCTTTGAGCCCGTCGATGCAATGTTCGGCAAAAGCCTCCATGCCCGTTGAGAGCAGGTCAATAGAGCGCAGCAGGTTGGCACCGATCAACGGTTTGAACACGTTGAGTTCCAAATGCCCCTGCAACCCGCCCACCGTAATCGCCTGATGGTTGCCGATGACTTGCGCGGCGACCATCGTCAGCATTTCACATTGGGTCGGGTTCACCTTGCCCGGCATGATCGAGCTGCCGGGCTCATTTGCCGGCAACAGCAGCTCGCCCAGCCCTGCGCGCGGGCCGGACCCCATCAGCCGGATGTCATTGGCAATCTTGGTCAGCGAGACCGCAAGCGCATTGAGCATGCCCGAAAAGGCAACGGCGCCATCATGGCTGGCCAGCGCCTCAAACTTGTTGCGCGCCGGTTCAAAGGCGATTCCGGTGTCGCGCGACAAGGCGTCGGCCATGGCCACATCGAAACCTTCCGGCGCGTTGAGGCCCGTGCCCACCGCCGTCCCGCCTTGGGCGAGCTTTTGGATATTGTGGACAACAGCGCCCTCGATGCGGGCGCGTGCCGCGATGAGTTGCGCGACATAGCCTGAAAACTCCTGCCCCAGCGTCAGCGGCGTCGCATCCATCAGATGTGTCCGGCCGATCTTGATGATCTTCCCAAACTACGCGGCCTTCGCGGTCAGCGCATCCGTCAGCCGCGCAAGCGCGGGCAAGAGGCGTGTGTGCGTTTCAATTGCCGTCGCCACATGAATGGCCGTCGGGAAGCTGTCATTGGATGACTGGCTTTTGTTCACATGATCATTGGGATGCACCGGCACCTTGCCACCCCGCTGGCCGGTCAGACGTTCATTGGCACGTCCGGCGATCACCTCATTGACGTTCATATTGGTCTGCGTGCCGGACCCCGTCTGCCAGATGACAAGCGGGAAGTGATCATCGAGCGTGCCCGCGATGATCTCATCCGCCGCCTGCTCAATCGCATCGGCGCGCCCGGCCTCAAGCCCGTGCGCGCGATTGACCCGCGCTGCGGCCTTCTTCACCCGCGCCAGTGCGTGGACAATGGGGAGGGGCATCCGCTCCTGCGGACCAAAAGGGAAATTGGTGCGGCTACGCTCTGTCTGCGCCCCCCAATAGGCATCAGCGGGGACGTCGATGGGACCGAAGCTGTCGGTCTCCGTGCGGGTATCGCCTTCCATCCCTTACAACTCCCACCAATCGTCATCCTGAACTTGTTTCAGGATAACAGGGACGGGACCCAAATCATCCCGAAAAAGCGTGCCTAAGGCAAACGGCCCAGACCCAAATCTGGCGCGAGATCAAGCCAGTCCGGATTGTCGCTCTCGACCAGATTGAATTTCCAGTCCCGATGCCAGTTTTTCAGCTGCTTCTCGCGGCCAATAGCTTGCTCCATTTGCACCGAAGAGCTCGAACCGGACGAGGTGAACTGTGTTTCGGTTCTTGGAATAGCCGTCGATCAACCTGTCACGATGCTGCTGCATGCGCTGAAGGAGATTGGATGTGACACCAATGTAGATATAGCCGCGCCGCCCGCTTGCCATGATGTAGGTGCAGGGCTGGAATTCGCTCATTGCTGCTCAACCCGGTTATCCTGAAACAAGTTCAGGATGACGAAGAGGGAGGAGGCGTCTTGCTACTTCTTCCGCCCGAAATCCACTGTGACGACGTTGGAACCGTCCTCGATGGCCGCGGGGCGGGGGGCGTCATTGCCGGCTTCCGCGGTGGGCGGCGTATCGACGTCGTCGATGTTGACCTGGAAGTGGAGCGCGAACTCAACGGCGGGGTCAACAAAGGCGGTGATCGCTGCGAAGGGGACGAACAGCTTGGTCGGCACCTGGCTGAACGTCAGGCCGACTTCAAAGCCTTCCTCATCCACCGTCAGGTCCCAAAACTTGTTCTGGAGAACGACTGTCATTTCATCCGGAAAGCGCTGCATCAGCTGCTTGGTGATGACGACGCCGGGCGCGGAGGTTTTGAAAGTGATGTAGAAATGATGCCCGCCGGGCAGGTCTTCATTCGAATTGATGCCGCCCAGCACACGGCCGACGACCGCGCGGAGAGCCTCCTGCACAATATCGTCATAGGGAATCAGGCTGTCTGGCATATCGTCACTCATCGTAAATCGACGTTGGACGCTTGGGCAGTTTCGGTCAAGCGGTTGCACGCGTGGCCCATCGCGCTATAGGCGCAAGCCATGCGGACAGCCACGGTTCAGCGCCAGACGAGCGAAACGTCGATCAGCGTCGAGGTCAACCTTGACGGCACCGGCATCTATGAGGTGTCGACAGGCATCGGATTCCTCGATCATATGCTTGAGCAACTGTCGCGTCATTCGCTCATCGATCTGAAAGTCTTGACCAAGGGCGACCTCCATGTCGACCAGCATCACACGACCGAAGACACCGGCATCGCCATTGGCGAAGCGCTGGCCAAAGCCTTGGGCGATAAGAAGGGCATTACGCGCTACGGCCATGCTTATGCGCCGATGGACGAAACACTGACGCGCTGCGCACTCGACATTTCCGGGCGGCCCTGGCTTGTCTTCAAAGCCGACTTTAGCATGCCGCGTCTCGGCGAATGGGACACCGAGCTGATCGAACATTGGTTCCACAGCTTTGCCCAAGCGGCGGGCATCACGCTCCATGTCGAGAACCTCTATGGCAGCAACAACCACCACATCGTGGAGAGCTGCTATAAGGCACTGGCGCGCGCGCTGCGCGTCGCGGTGGAGATTGATCCGCGTAAGGCCGATTCGATTCCATCGACCAAGGGAATGCTGTGACCGGTCCGGTCGCGCTGATTGATTACGGCGCGGGCAATCTTCAATCGGTTAAAAATGCGCTGAAGGCGGCAGGGGCCGGAAACATTCGCGTGACCCATGATCCTGCTGAGGTCCTGTCTGCCGACCGGATTGTTCTGCCCGGCGTCGGCGCGTTCGCCCATTGCATGGGTGCGCTGTCCGCCATTCCCGGCATGGTCGATGCCCTGAATGAAGCGACCGGCCCCGGCGCCAAGCCCTTTCTGGGCATTTGCGTCGGCATGCAGTTGATGGCCGAGGCAGGCGAAGAACATGGCCGTCATGCAGGGCTCGGCTGGATCAAAGGCACTGTGCGCCTGATTGAAACCACCGACGCGACGGTCAAAATTCCACATATGGGCTGGAACGATGTCGTCCCAACAGCCCCACACCCGCTGATTGAGGTGGGCGAGGCGTACTTCCTGCACAGCTATGCCTTTGACGGGGACGATGTGTTGGCGACGACCAGCCATGGTGGCCCCGTGGTTGCCGCCATCGGGCGCGACAATCGTGTCGGCGTGCAGTTTCATCCGGAAAAGAGCCAGCGTTTCGGCCTTTCCCTTCTCTCCCGTTTTCTGGAGTGGCGTCCATGAGCCTCATCGTTTTCCCGGCCATCGATCTCAAAGGCGGACAGGTCGTCCGGCTGGCAGAAGGTGATATGGACCGCGCAACGGTTTATGGGGATGACCCCGCCGCACAGGCGATGCTCTTTGCCGAAGCGGGGGCACAGCACCTTCATGTGGTCGATCTGGACGGCAGCTTTGCCGGACACGCCGTCAATGCCGACGCCGTTGAAAGCATCGTGCGCGCCTTCCCCGGCCATGTTCAGCTGGGCGGTGGCATCCGCAACCGCGCATCGGTGGAACACTGGTTTGACCTCGGGGTATCGCGCATCGTTATCGGGACGGCTGCGCTGAAGGACCCGGACTTTGTGAAGGAAGTGGCCCGCGATTTTCCGGGCGGCATTGTTGTGGCGGTTGACGCCCGCGACGGCTTTGTCGCAACCGACGGCTGGGCCGAAAAATCGGACATGGAAGTGCTCGATCTGGCCCGCCGCTTTGAAGATGCCGGCGTTGCAGCGCTGCTCTTCACCGATGTCGGGCGCGATGGCATGCTGAAAGGCTGCAATGTCCAGGCGACCGTTGATTTGGCGCGCGCGACCGACATTCCGGTGATTGCATCGGGCGGTGTGGCGGGGATCGGCGACATCCGGATGCTCGCCATCCACGCCGTTGACGGCATTGAAGGCGTCATCACGGGACGCGCACTGTATGACGGGCGGCTCGACCTCGCGACGGCGATTGCATTGGCCAACGCATGACCGTCCGTATCCGCGTCATTCCCTGTCTTGATGTGGCCAATGGCCGCGTGGTCAAGGGCGTGAACTTTGTCGATCTGATCGATGCGGGGGACCCTGTCGAAGCGGCCCGTGCCTATGATGCGGCAGGCGCAGATGAACTTTGTTTTCTTGACATCACCGCCAGCCATGAAGGTCGCGACACCATCCTTGATGTGGTCGCCCGCACAGCGGAAGTCTGCTTCATGCCGCTCACGGTCGGTGGCGGTGTGCGAACGCATGAAGACGCCCGGGCGCTCCTTCTGGCCGGTGCAGACAAGGTGGCGGTCAATTCCGCGGCCGTCGCACGGCCCGAAGTCGTCGCCGACATTGCCAGCCGTTTTGGCAGCCAGTGCGTCGTGGCCAGCGTCGATGCACGTCACAATGGCGATCATTGGGAAGTCTATACCCATGGCGGCCGTCGCCCCACCGGCATCAATGCGGTTGAACATGCGATCCGCCTTGCCGAACTGGGCGCAGGCGAAATCCTCGTCACCTCAATGGACCGGGACGGCACCCGGGACGGATATGATCTCGACCTGATACGCACCATTGCAGATGCCGTGGCAGTGCCCGTTGTGGCCTCTGGCGGCGTCGGCGGCCTCGCGCATCTCGTCGAAGGCGTCACCCAAGGACATGCCAGCGCCGTGCTCGCCGCCTCCATCTTCCACTTTGGCGAAGCCACCATCAGCGATGCGCATCGCGCGCTGGCAGCCGCCGGAATTTCCGTCCGGACCCCGCTGACCCGTTAACCACCAGAATAGCCGCCGCCTGCTGTTAACCACCAATTTGGCGGTAAATCTCTCCGCGTTTTGTTAACCAGCCTTTGGCGGTTCCGCCGAATCGAGGGTTAACCTGTGCGCGTCGCTTCATTTCGGACTATCCTTGCAGCACTCGCACTGGCGGCGTCAGCTCCGGCCTTGGCAGCCATCGTTCCCCAGACAGAGCCCCCCGTTCGTGTTTTCCGTGGGGAAGAAATTGCCATCCTCCTGCTCGGCATTGCCGGCGTCCTGATCGGACATCGCAGCAGCCGATCCCGCAAGCAAGGTGATGACCCCAAGGCTTGACGCCACCCAAAGTCTTGACGTGACAGGCCTGCCCGCGCAATGCCGATGCCATGGCGGACACACTCTTCAAGTTGGAAAGCACCATTCAGGCGCGTCGCAGCGCGGACCCGGACTCATCCTATGTTGCACGCCTAACCGCGAAGGGCCGGGGCAAGATTGCTCAAAAGGTCGGCGAAGAGGCGACAGAAACCATCATTGCCGCCCTCACCGAAGATGCCAAAGCGCTGACCGGGGAAGCGGCCGATCTGCTGTTCCATCTGCTCGTCCTGTTGGCTGACAGCGGCGTGCCGCTCTCCGATGTTCTGGCAGAGCTCGATGCGCGCGAAGGCGTGTCGGGTATCGCCGAAAAAGCGTCCCGAAAGGAATAGCCCGTGCCTATTGATGCGCTTGCGCCTTATGATGACCAGAATGTTTTCGCCAAAATCCTGCGCGGGGAAATCCCCAACAGGACTGTGTTCGAAAATGAATTCGCACTCGCCTTTCATGACATCAACCCGCAAGCGCCGGTCCACGTCCTGGTCATTCCCAAAGGCGCCTATGTGAGCTGGGATGATTTTTCGGCCAAAGCAAGCGACGAAGAAATTGCCGGTTTCATCCGCGCCGTGGGTGAGGTTGCACGTCAATTGGGCCTGCCGGCCCCCGGCTATCGCCTGCTCGCGAACATCGGCGGGCACGGCCATCAGGAGGTCCCACACCTCCATGTGCATATTTTCGGTGGAAAACAGCTCGGCGCCATGCTTCCGCGCTGATATTTTGTTGCGCGAGGATGATTAGCCCTTAGGTTGCCTATCCCAAGAACCAAAGTCTTGGGGAGACATTCATGTTTTTCGACCGTGTCAAATCGCTTGATGCGATTCTGGCGACTGCTGAAAAGAAGTCGCTGCATCGGTCACTGGGTGCATTCCAGCTGACCATGCTCGGAATCGGCGCCGTTATCGGCACCGGCATTTTCGTTTTAACCGCGGAAGCCGCGCAAAAAGCGGGGCCGGGCATGATGCTCAGCTTCGTCATCGCGGGCTTCGTTTGTGCCGTAGCCGCGCTTTGTTACGCCGAAATGGCAGCCATGGTCCCGGTGTCCGGGTCTGCCTATACCTATAGCTATGCCGTGATGGGCGAACTGATTGCCTGGATGGTCGGCTGGGCGCTCATCTTGGAATATGCGGTGGCCGCAGGGGCCGTGTCCGTCGGATGGTCCGGCTATGTTGTCGGGCTGATCGAAAATGCGTTCAGCATCGACATCCCCGATATGCTTGTGCTCGGGCCATATGATGGCGGCATGATCAACCTGCCCGCGATGTTGATCGCAGGTCTGGTGACCTGGCTGTTGGTGATTGGCACCAAGGAAAGCGCCTTCGTCAATTCCATCCTCGTTGCGATTAAGGTTGCGGCGCTGACATTGTTCATCGTGCTGGCGGTGCCGGTGATGAATATGGAAAACTTCGAACCGTTTTCGCCGCTCGGCTTTGCCGGTGTTTCGGCAGCGGCGGCGTCCATCTTCTTCGCCTATGTCGGCTTTGATGCTGTTTCAACGGCGGCTGAAGAAACCAAAAACCCACAGCGTAACATGCCGATTGGCCTCATCGGAAGCTTGGGTGTCTGCACCATTTTCTACCTGCTCGTTGCAGCCGGTGTGATCGGCAGTGTCGGCGCTCAGCCGGTTACCGATACGGGCATTGCGATCGCGCAGGGCGGTGTCGCATTAGCACCGGGGTCTGCAGAGCTGTCGCAACGTTGCGCGGCACTGGCGGCAGCCGGTTCGGAACAAGTGGTCTGCTCGAAGGAAGCGCTGGCGTGGACGCTGCGTGAAATCGGCTGGCCGCAGATTGGCAATCTGATTGGCCTTGCAGCTGGTCTCGCCTTGCCGTCGGTCATTTTGATGATGATGTTTGGCCAGACCCGCATCTTCTTCGTCATGAGCCGCGATGGGTTGCTACCGGCGGTGTTCTCAAAGGTTCACCCCAAGTTCCACACGCCGCACGTCATCACGATCCTGACGGGCATTTTCGTGGCGATGTTCGCGGCCTTCTTCCCGGTAGGTAAGCTCGCTGACATCTCCAACTCCGGCACGTTGTTCGCCTTTGCCGCGGTGTCGATTGCCGTGCTTGTGCTGCGTCGTACCGATCCCGGTCGGCATCGTCCGTTCCGCACACCTGCCATCATCGTGACGGCACCAGTGGCGATCGCGGGTTGCGCCTATCTGTTTTACAGCCTTGGCCACGACACCAAGATGATGTTCGTGATCTGGGCCGCGATCGGGTTGGTCGTCTACTACGCTTATAGCCGCAAGCGCAGCCATGTTGGTCGCGGCCATGTTGAAGTGCATGAGGTGGACGCTGACGCCCCGCCGACGAGTGTGCCGCCGATCAACTAATCACATGAATACAAAGCTCCTGGTTCGCAATCAGGAGGGGGAACTGGGGGGAGGCTTTGGCCTCCCCTTTTTTTGGATCAGATGCGCCGAAAGCGTAATCTGTCATTCCCGCGAAAGCGGGAATGACAAAGGTAGTTCAGCCTAAACGGGCGGCAACAAGCGCCTTCAAATCAGCTTCCGGGCGCGGGCCATAATGCGAGATGATTTCCGCAGCACAGACTGAGCCCATGGTGAGGCTATCCGCCAAGCTGCGGCCTTCGGCTTGCCCGGCCAAGAACCCAGCGGCAAACAAGTCGCCCGCGCCTGTGGTATCAACCACCTTGTCCACCGGTTCTGCCGCCACTTCAGCCCGCACGCCGTTCTGGATCGCAATCGCACCCTTCTCGCTGCGGGTCACGACCAGCGTCTGGGCAAGAGGGGCGGCCGCGGCCACAGCCGCTTCGAAATCCTCGGTGTCCATCAACGTGCAGATTTCACCCTCATTCGCGAACAGGATGTCGATGTCACCGGCGCTCAAGAGCGCGCGGAAATCATCCCCATGGCGCGAAATGACGAAGTTGTCTGACAGGGTGAAGGCCACCTTACGCCCCGCATTCTTGGCGATCGCAATCGCCTCACGCATTGCAGCGCGCGGCTCTTCCGGATCCCAGAGATAGCCTTCAAGGTACAGCACAGCGGCTCGCTCAATCATCACTTTGTCGAGCGCCTTGGCCGGCAAATACTGCGACGCGCCAAGGAAGGTGTTCATCGTGCGCTGCCCATCGGGCGTGACGAAGATGAGGCACTGGGCCGTCGGCGGTTCTTCGCCCTGCATCGGCGTTGTAAAGTCGACGCCGATCGCGCGGATGTCATGGCTGAAGACCTTGCCGAACTGATCATCCGCCACTTGCCCGATAAAGCCGCATTTCCGTCCTAGTGCTGCCATGCCGGCAATCGTGTTGGCAGCCGAACCGCCCGAGATTTCATGGGCTGTGCCCATTTTGCCGTACAGCACATCGGCACGCGCGGCATCGACGAGCTGCATGCCGCCCTTGGTTAGGCCTTCTGCATCAATCAGTGCGTCATCAGCCGCAGCGATAATGTCGACAATCGCGTTGCCCACGGCAACAACATCAAGAGAGGCAGCAGTCACAGTTTTTCCCCCAAAGGATAAGCGGAATAGATAATGGTTGCGCGCCCGCTATCGACACGCAGCTAGGCTGGCAAGGTTATTTGGCATCAGGCTTCCAAGCCCAGAAAAGAAAGCAGGGCGGAATATTCCAATATTCAATGGCCTTGTCGATGCGCGGAAAATGGGGCGCCAGAAAATCCCGGACCTTCGCGCGATACTGATACACAAGAAACGCACCGCCGGGCCGCAGCACCCGGGCCGTCGCCGCAGAGATGGCAGCACCAATGCCGGCCGGTAAGGTTGAGAAGGGAAGCCGCGACAAAACATAGTCTGCATGGGTGTATCCGCTGTCCCGCACAATCTGTTCAACATCGGCGGCGGACCCGTGGATCGGTCGAAATCGGCTGTCCTTGATGGTGGCGGACAGGAAATCGACAAAGTCCTTATTCAGGTCGATGGCGACGTAAGTTGCTTCAGGAGAAAGGTTTTTTAGGATCTGTTGGCTAAAAGTACCCACACCGGGACCATATTCGACAAAGAGTTTACAGGTCGTCCAATCCACACGGCTCAACATATGCGTGACCAGAGCGTCTGTTGACGGAATGATCGACCCCACCATGACGGGATTTTTAAGGAACCCGCGAAAGAACATTGCCCAAGGTCCCCATGGCTTCTTCTGCAACCACCGGGGCGTGGCAACACGGCTACTTGTCATTTGGGCTGGATGCTCCTGAGAATTACTTGGCACCAGTTTGCAGATTGGCGAAGGGCTTTCAACCCATATGGGCCATTAAAGGGGTTACGCAGGCGATAAGCGGTAGGTATCTGGGGCCCATGGGAAGCGACCGTAAGGGCCACATCGCCGTCATTTTTGCCGCGACGCGCACCGAATTTGATCAGGACGGCTATGAAAGCGCCGCTCATGCTATGGCTGTGCTTGCCGAACGCCAGCCCGGCTATCGCGGCATAAAATCCACGCGCGGTGCCGATGGCTTCGGGATCACGGTTAGCTATTGGGCGGATGATGCAGCCGCCATCGCTTGGCGCGACCACCCGGAACACGCAGCCATCCGAGAACAGGGCCGCGCGCATTGGTATTCCTCCTACAGTCTTGAAGTGGCCCGCGTGGAACGGGCTTATGCTTGGTCAAAGGCGCCCGCCAATGGCTGATGCCCGTGAGAATAACCGCGATTTTACGCTGCTGTTCCTTGTCATGCTCATCACAGGGGCCGGAAACACGGCGCTGCAGTCCGTTTTGCCCACTTTGGGCCGCACAATTGGCGTACCGGACAGCGTCATCGCGGCGGCCTTTTCGGTGTCTGCGGCCATCTGGGTGTTCTCCGCACCCAAATGGGCGCGCCGGTCCGATAGGGACGGACGGCGGGAGATGGTCATGCTCGGGCTGGTCGGCTTTGTGTCATCGGTTGGTCTGTGCGGCATTGTCCTGACGCTCGGCCTGCAAAAGGTGCTGGGGCCGGTTGCCACGATGATCGCCTTTATCGCCGCACGTATGCTCTACGGCATCTTTGGCGCGGCCGCCCCGCCCGCCGCGCAGGCCATGGTCGCGTTGCGCACGTCGCGTAAGGACCGCACCAAGGCGCTCACCATGCTTGGCTCCGCCTTTGGGCTTGGCACCATCCTCGGACCGGCGGCTGCCCCCTGGCTCGTCGGCCTGCCGGTGGTCGGGCTTGCAGGGCCAGCCTTCATTTTCGCGATCTTTGGATCCGTCGTGCTGTTCTTTGTCTACCGCTATCTGCGGGATGATTTGCCGACCGATGCCGGGCATGGCGCGGCTGTCAGCTATCCGTCCATCGGCGGCGCACCGACAGGCGGCAGTGTGACGGCGGCAACATCCCCCCAATCCAAGCCTTTGGCCTTACGGGATCCGCGGATCTGGCCCTGGATGCTGCTCGGCCTTGTCATGGGCCATGCGCAGGCGATGACCGGGCAGGCGGTGGGCTTTCTCGTCATTGACCGGCTGCAATTGCCGCTGGCCGATTCGCAGCAGGCCATTGGCATCGTCCTGATGATCGGCGCCGGCGCGGCCCTGTTGGTGCAATGGGGGCTGATTCCGCTCTTCGAACTCGAGCCCCGTAAGATGGTTGTTCTGGGTCTGGCCGTCGCGGCGGTTGGCTCGGCGCTCACAGGCATCGCGACTTCGCTTTACGGCATCGCGTCAGCCTATGCGATTGCGTGCGTCGGCTTTGGCTTCACCCGACCCGCGTTTACCGCAGGCGCCTCGCTGGCCGTCGACCGAAAACTCCAAGGCGCAGTCGCTGGACGCGTGACCTCCGTCAACGGCGCGGCCTTTGTGCTCGGACCGTCGATCGGTGTCGGGCTTTATGAAATCTGGGGACCGCTCCCTTATTACTTTTCCGCGGTGATTCTCGTGCTGCTGATCTTTTACGTCTTGGCGCGGATCAAGCCGTTGGAACCATTGGGATCTTCGCCGCGGGAGCGGTAAATCTGGACGCCTAAACTTCCCTTTTGTGCAGGTGCGAAAACGATGCAGTCTGCTCCGCTTGGCTGAGATTGAGGCGGGGGTCCGCTGTGGGACATTGGCAGACCATAAGGCGCGGATATGACAGCAGCGGCCGGCATCCCTAGGCCAGACCGGCGTATTTCAGACGGAATCCTGAGAGAAGTGCGACTCTCCGGCCAAGCGCCACCCCTCGCGGACACAAAAAAGAAGGCCAGCCCCGAGGGACTGGCCTATGAAAGTTTGTATAGGAGAGGATGCCTGAAAGGCACCCTCTATGTGCACTGCACCCAATTATTGTGCAAATGCGAAATGAAAAACCGTGATTGCAGTTTATGCAATCGTCCTATATGAAGAGGTCATGCGCCGCCTCCCCTCCCTTGCTGCCATTGAAGCCTTTGTCCAAGTGGCCCGTCTCGGGTCAATCAAGGCTGCGGCCGAAGAGCTTTCCCTGTCATCACCTGCCTTAAGCCGCAGGATTCAGTCGCTAGAGGCCTTTGTTGGTCGCGCGCTTTTCGAGCGGGGACACCAATCGATCCGCCTGAATGACGATGGCGAAGAGCTGATGGCCCTTGTCGTGCAGCCTATTGAGATGCTGGGGGACGCGATCGAGACGATGACGTCGCGCGACCATGTGATGCGCCTACGGCTGGGTGTGCCCTCGCTTTTTGCATCGCAACGGCTGATCCCGCATTTTCCGGCGATGCGGAAAATCCACCCGCAACTTCATATCGACCTGGATACAGCGTCCCATGCGCTGTCCCGCCTTGGCGACGGGCTGGACTGCGCCATCGCCTTGGTCGGGGAACTGGACCCTGCCCTCTTCGGCGTCCGCATCTATCGCGACAATATCTATACTGTCGGCGCACGGCGGCTTGTGCAGGGCCCGCACGCCATCACCCGCCCGGAACAAGTGGGGGAGATGACGGTGATGATCCACCGCGAGTTGGAAGAAACCTTCGACGCTTGGCGCGAAGCGGTCGGCCTGCCCGATCTCGAGCCTGCGGCGATCGACTATTACGACTCCGGCCAGCTGATGCTGGAGGCGGCGGCCCAAGGCATGGGCATCGCCTTCCTCCACCAGAATTTGCTCGCCGACTATTCCGACGAACGCCTCGTCCGCATGTTTGCCGACATCGAAGTGCGCAGCCCTTACAGCTACTGGTTCGCCTGCCGCCCCCGCGCGCTGGAAAGCCAGCCAGTGCGGTTGTTCCGCGACTGGCTGGTCAATCTTTATGCGGCGGATTAGGCGACCGTCGCTTTGACGATCTTGCCGGGCTTCGCTGGCGGCTCACCCTTTGGCAGGGCGTCGACATGTTCCATGCCCGACGTGACCTGACCCCAAACCGTGTACTGACGGTCGAGGAAGCGGGCATCGTCAAAGCAGATGAAGAACTGGCTGTTGGCGCTGTTCGGGTTTGACGAACGGGCCATGGAGCAAACGCCGCGGACGTGCGGCTCTGCGTTGAATTCTGCTGCAAGGTCAGGCTTGTCCGAACCGCCCATGCCGGTGCCAGTCGGATCGCCACCCTGCGCCATGAAGCCGGGGATGACGCGGTGGAACACCACGCCATCGTAAAAGCCGGCCAGCGCGAGTTCCGCAATGCGGGCCACATGGCCGGGGGCCAGATCAGGACGCAGCTGAATTACAACGTCACCGGTTTCGAGAGTAAAGGTCAGTGTATCGGCCATGACTGGACTTTCTGCTGATGAAAAACTGCGCCCGCCCCTACGCGGCTTGGGCAGGGGATGCCAACCCATATTCGGCAGCGATCAGGCGATAGCTGCGCTTACGGGCCTCATGATCGGGCATGATGTTGACGAGCATCATTTCATCCGCGCCATAAAACGCCGCGACCTCATCCACCTGCGCCTTCACTTCGGACGGGCTGCCAAGGATCGACCGACGGTTGCGCTGCGGCGCGTCGACCACCGTTGCGGCCCAGTTTTCGGCCTTTTCAACCGAAGGGACGGGAATCAGTTCACCCCGCACAAGATGGTGGAACATCATGCGCGCCGGCACGGCCAGCCGCTCTGCCTCTGATCGCGAGGGCGCTGCAATCGCCCAGCTTGCGACCATCAGATAGGGCTTGTCCAACCAGCGCGACGGGCGGAAGTGGCGCTTATAAAGCTCAGCCTGCGGCAAGCCGTCTGAATTGATGAAGTTGGCAATGCAGTAGGGCAGACCAACCTCTGCCGCCCAGGCCGCACTTTCGATGGACGAGCCAAGCAACCAAGGCTCCACCGTCCCGCCGCCGGTGGGCAGCGTGTCTTTCAGGCTGGCAAAGGGGTGGTCCTCAGGTAGGCCATTGCCGAGATAGGCGAGCACCTCTGCAAGATTTTGCGGAAAGTCATCTACCGGCATCCGGCGCGACCGATCCCGCTGGAGCGCATAGGATGTCCGCCCATCGGTGCCCGGCGCACGCCCCAGCCCAAGGTCGATTCGGTCCGGCGCCAACGCGGCCAGGAGTTTGAAGGTCTCGGCAACTTTGAACGGGGAATAATGCGGCAGCATGATGCCGCCTGACCCGAGACGGATGCGGTGCGTGGCAAGCGCCACCGGGCCCATCAGCACTTCGGGCGCGCACCCGGCAAGCCCCGGCGAGGCATGGTGTTCTGCCAACCAATAGCGGTGATATCCGGCCGCCTCGCAGGTCTGGGCAAGATCAATCGTGTTGCGCAGCGCATCGGAGGCCGTGTGTCCTTCCTCAATCGGAGACTGGTCGAGCACGGAAAGGAGAAATGTGTCTGTCATCTTCCCAATCTAGCAACGCTTTGGCGGGATGGAAGGCAAAGCTTGCCATGCTGAATCAGCGCGCCTAACCACGCAAAGTTGAACGCCAGCCTGACGGAAGGGACGATGAGCGAAACCGACATCACCCGCACCGCCGACCCCGTGGTCGCAAACCAGCTGGACGAAGACGACCATCTGAAGCGTGAATTCGTGCGCGACGTGCTTTCCGCTGTCGATGATGGGGACGATGTGGGCGCGCGGACGCTTGTTGCCCCGCTGCATCCGGCCGACATCGCCGACCTGATCGAACAAACACCTGCCGATAACCGCCGGGCTTTGGTGCGGGCTCTGTCCGACCTGATTGACGCCGACGTCATTGCGGAAATGAACGATTATGTCCGTGAGGACCTGATCGACGATCTGGCGCCCGAGCAGGTGGCCGACATTGCCGCCGAGCTCGACACCGATGACGCCGTGGCCATCATCGAGGACATGGAGGAGGACGACCAGCGCGCCGTTCTCCGCGCTTTGGCCCCCGATGACCGCGCCGCCATCGAAGAGGCGCTGTCCTATCCGGAAGAATCCGCCGGCCGCCTGATGCAGCGCGAGCTGATCGCGGTGCCCGAACATTGGACGGTCGGGCAGGTCATCGATTATTTGCGGGAAAATCAGGACCTGACGACCGATTTCTGGGAAGTCTTCGTTGTTGATCCGCAGCATCATCCGGTCGGCACCTGTCATTTGAGCTGGGTGCTGCGCACGCCGCGTGCCGTCAGCATGGCCGATGTTATGAAGCGCGAGCAGACGCTGATCCCGGTCGAGATGGACCAGGAAGAGGTTGCGCTGCGGTTCCAGAAATATGGCCTGATCTCAGCGGCCGTCGTCGATCCATCCAGCCGTCTGGTCGGCATGATCACGGTCGATGACATCGTCCACATCATTCAGGAAGAGGCGAGCGAGGATATCCTCAAGCTCTCCGGCGCCGGTGAAGGCGACATTCACGAGCCGATCTTCGACAGCTACAAAACGCGCGTCCGCTGGCTGCTCGCCAATCTCATCACGGCGCTGTCTGCAGCGACGATCATCAACTTCTTCGAAGGCACGATTGAGAAGATGGCCGTGCTGGCCGCCCTCATGCCGATGGTCGCAGGCGTGGGCGGCAATGCAGGCACACAGACGATGGCCGTCGCTGTGCGCGCTATCGCCACCAATGAACTGACCCGATCCAATACCTGGCGCACCATATTGCGGGAAATCCGCGTGGCGATCCTCAATGGCCTGACCGTCGCCCTCGTCATGGGTGTCGGCGTCGCCTTCTTCCTTGGCAATATGCAATTGGGCGGGGTGATCGCAGCGGCCATGCTCACCAATATCGTGATTGCGGGTCTGGCCGGTGTGTTCGTGCCTGTCCTGCTGGACCGGATGGATGTCGACCCGGCCGTCGCCTCGTCCATCTTTGTGACGATGATCACCGATTCGATGGGCTTCCTCGCGTTTCTGGGGCTTGCGGCCGCGACCGGACTGGTCGGCTAATGCCACTCCATTTGTCGCGGGTGGCCTTTGGCGCCGCCGCCTTTGCTGATCTCGTCAACCGCATCGAAGCGAACCGCACAGGCGACACCGTGCGCCTCACCACGCGGTATCTGCCTAAGCGCCATGCCGAGATTCTGGAGGGCGGCTCGCTTTACTGGATCATCAAGCATCAATTGGTGGGCCGCGCCCGCGTTTTGGGATTTGAAGATACGCCGGAAGGCCGCATCAACATCGTGCTGGAGGCCAAGGTCATCCCCGTCAATCCGATGCCCCGCCGCGCGCATCAGGGCTGGCGCTATCTGGAAGATAAGGATGTGCCGTCTGACCTTGGGAGCGTCAGCGAGGGTGAGGATGTGTCAGACCTGCCGCCGACCCTACTGAGCGAACTGGCGGATTTGTCGCTGATTTGAGGAAGAGCCTCCCATCGGCAGAGTTTACTTCCCGCAGGTGACCTGTCCGTTGCCGCCGTTGGAAACCGTGCAGGCGGGTTTTCCGGCGACTAGGACATTGCCCGTGCCGGTAGAGGTCACCTTTGCCGTGCGGACCGCCGCCAGCGCGGCATCGCCTGCGCTTTCCCAAGTGACGGCAAGGTCGTCGACCGAAAGCGCGCTGCCCTTGACCGAGCCGGCGCCACGACCGGTGACGATGGCGTTGCGCGCCTTGCCTGACAATGTCACAGTGCCTGTGCCAACGACACCAATGTCCATTCTGTCGGCCTGAACATTGGTGGCAGACAGGCTACCGGAACCTTCCACGACGACTCCGACGCGCAGGCCCTTCATGCCCGTCAGCGAGAGCGCGCCGCTGCCCGCAAGCGAGGCCTCTCTCAGCGCAGGCGCGCGGATGGTGATGACGGCAGGTGGCCCCTTGTCTTCGGCCCCGCCAAAGTTGGTGCGGTCCAGCCGAACGAACAAGGTCTGGCCCTGCACATCGAGCCGGACGCGATCGAGTGCGTCATTGCTGCCCTTGCCGCGTACGGTGGTCAGCCGGTCCGCAATGACGTCAACCCGGAACGGCCCGATCACGCGGATGCGTTGGAAGTCGGAGATTGAAAAGATGCGCTCCGCAGCGCTGGCTTCAATCGGGACGCCGAACCCGGCGAGAAAGGCAGGTGCGACGAGAGTAAAAGCGCGGTTCATGCCGGGAGTATGGAACCTGCCGCCGACAGGAGCAAGCGATCCCTATTCCCGCGCAACACCGCAGCGCACATCCCCGACGCCTGTCTTGCGGACGGCGCAACGCGCGGGCCCGACAACATCGACATTGCCGACGCCCGACAGCGTCCCTGTCGCAAGTTCGCTGGCGCTGGCGGAGATATTTCCGGCCCCTGTGAGGTCCGCCGTCACTTCACGCGCGGTCAGCGCCACGGCATCAATACTGCCCGATCCAGTCAGCTGCGCCTTCACAGTGTCCGCCACACCGCGGAGCTTCATGCTGCCGGCGCCTGTCAGAGTGAGGTCCACCGCCTTTGCGCGGCTGTTGGCCACGGTCATGTTGCCAGAACCCGACAGGCGGGCGGCAAAGACATCTTCCGGCGTTGCGCTGGCGACGTTGAGATCACCCGCGCCCGACAGGGTGGCCGCACCCGCCAAGCGTGAGGGTAACGGCCAAAAAGCCGGCCAGAATTCCGTTCCGCATGATCGCACCTCCTCAACTGTATTACTATGATAATACACACGTCCGGGGCGATGCGTCAAACAAAAAGGGCGGCCAATCTGACCGCCCTTTTGTGACTCGGGATCCTTGGATCGCGAAGCTTAGGCTTCGGCCGCAACCTTTTGATATTGCGGGGCTGCCTTCTTCAGGATCTCGATGATCTTGACGGCAGCTGCCTTTTCATCGGTCTGTTCCATGGCCGCAAGCTCACGGGCGAGACGGCTTGTCGCACCTTCAAAGATCTGGCGTTCGGAATAGCTTTGTTCCGGCGCGTCTTCGGGACGGAACAGATCGCGGACCACTTCGGCAATCGACACAAGGTCGCCCGAGTTGATCTTCGCTTCATATTCCTGCGCGCGACGCGACCACATGGTGCGCTTGACCTTGGGCTTACCCTTCAGGGTGATGAGCGCCTCGTTCATCTGCTTGTCGGAAGACAGCTTGCGCATGCCGACGCTTTCCGCCTTGTTCGTTGGAACACGGAGCGTCATCTTTTCCTTCTCAAAGCGCAGAACATAGAGTTCCAGCTTCATACCGGCAATTTCTGAGCTCTGCAGTTCCACGACGCGGCCAACGCCATGCTTAGGGTAAACGACGTAATCGCCGACGACGAAATTCAATGCGTTAGAAGACATTTACTGCGACCTTTCCAACCGATGTGCCCATTGAGACCTCGCAGGATGCGCGCGTCGGACGGAACGGCGACGCAGGATGCGCAAGGCTTTTGGTCTGGACAACTTTATCCGGGTGCGGGTGAACCCCGCTATCTAGACGGAGTATAACAGATTCGCAACAAAAATGCCAGCCTAGCTTCCTTTGTTACGCAGTGATGACGCAAATGGCCCTTCCAGACGCCATTCACGCCATGGAAAACACACTTTGCCGATCAACCGGGCCGATCAACCGGGCCGATCAACCGGGCCGATCAACCAGTTGCGCGGATCAGCCGACCGGGGCGGATGCTACAACGGGTGCAACCACCGGCGGCTCAACACGGGAACGCGCAAAAGCGGCGAGCACTGGCGCGTCCCGACCATAAAGATCAGGGAAGCTCTGCAACGCCTTACCGCCCGCGGTCGCCATCGTGAAATAGCCGATGTGGACGGGAATCGATTCCTTGAACGGATATTTCTCCGTCTTGCCAGCACGGATCAGCGTGACGAGATCATCGGCTATCTGTTCCCGCACCGTCACGTCATCCAGCCGTTCGCCCGACTGGATCAGGCTCAGGAGAATGCCAAGTTCATAGGCCCGGTCGGTGCGCAGGCAGCCATGGCTATAGGCGCGCGGATTGTTGGCAAAGAGCGTCTTGTTGGGCGTATCGTGCAGAAAAATGGCTTCGCCATTCGGCATGTCGATCTTCAATTGGCCGAGCGCAGCCGTCGGGCCCGGCTTCTGAACGACCGAAAGCGTCTTACCAGACCCCGTCCAGACATAGCCGCGCGCGCGTGCCAGAGCAGGGTTACGCGCGATGAGCCGACCCACCTCTTGCCGGATGATGCTCTGCGGCAAGATCCAAGGCGGATGCACAACGATGCCCACGGCTTTGGCGGATAGCTGCGGCGTTGCCGTATCCTTTTTGCCAACGATGACGCGATAGGCGGCAATGTTGCGGCCATAGGTGTTCACTCGCACCATGTATTCCGGCACATTGGCCAAAACATACTTGTCGCCGAGCGTCTGCGGCATCCACCGCCAGCGTTCCAGATTCACCCGCAGCAAACCAATTTTGGCCGCGTCCGACGCAGGCGTTTTTGCGAGTTCCGCCTTCAGCGCGGCATAATCGGGATGCTTGGGCTCCAACGCCGTCAATGCGCCGTCAATATCGTGCGATGCCAGCGCTTTGGTGAGCGCCGCGTCAATCGGCAGGGTGACCGCATCACTGTCGACGATCAACCATTGCACGCGGGCTGCGCGCGGCGTCCGGCCGTCACGCAGATCTGTTGCGAGCCGCTTGAAAACACGCGTTGCGACATCGTTCAACGCGACACCTTCGCCACCCGCAATCGCCGCTTGAAGTGCATCGGGTTCATAGTCCGCAACAATCAGCCCGCGCTTTGCGACGGCGCGAACAATACCCAGAAGCTTGCCGGCATCCGCAAGCGGCCAAGTCGGAGCAGGCGCGGCAATCTCTGCAGGGGCTGCCGCTTCGGGAGACGGCAAAACTGGCGCTGGTAGGGGCGATGGCACCGGAGTCGGTGTTGTCGGGGTAACCGAAGGCGGAAGTATATTCTTCGGCGCTTGCTGCGCAAAAGCGGCTGTCCCTGCCATAAGAAGTGCGGGGACCAAGACGAAGGCATTCCGGACAAAAATCATCTTCAATTTACCCTTGGCGACGAGCGGCCGCTGCAGCCCTACAAATGCACGAAACCCACGGGGTCTGGCAAGGCCAGACATTTGCGGCCTGATCATCCACAAGGCGGCAGCTGCCGATCAGTCGGTTTACCGCCAATATGACCCAAAATGGATTGATTAGCCTCGGTAATCGATGAAAAAGCGACAACAGGAAATTAACCACTTTGGGTTTATCTGGTCCAAACAAAATGACCCGAGGCCCAATTGCTCCACCTCGTTAAACAGTTTTGGACGACCCTGACCGGAAAAGCGGAACCGCGCGCTTTTATGGGCGTTTGTCGCATGTCTGGTTATTGGCACGCTCGAGATATCGTCGCCGCTGGATGATGTGATGCGGGTGATGCGCATGTACGCGACAGTCAACGCGCTGACCGCGCTTGGGGTCACAGTGTCTATCGACGATTATGGGACGGGCTATTGCACGCTTGAGTATCTCAAGACGATCAAAGCTACTGAACTCAAGATCGACCGGGGATTTGTGGCCGCCATGGATCATAATCGCAGCGACCGCGTTCTCGTCAACGCCACCATAGAACTCGCCCACTCGCTTGGGCATAGCGTGGTGGCCGAAGGCGTCGAGACGCTCGAAACACTCGATCTGCTCAAATCCATGGGCTGCGACAAGGCCCAGGGCTTCTTTATCTCACGCCCCATGCCGCGCGAGGAGTTTTTCCAATTTGTTGACCGGCAAGTAAGGCCTGAAGCCGCCTAAAATAATTAAACTCTTGTAAACCATATTGGCTGAATCCAATCTCCTCCTTGTCACCGGTTCCCCCGGTGACTGTGTGTGACAAGGGGAAGATTATGAAGACGAAGAAAGCAGTGTACCCCGCGCCTACCAAAAGAGGTTTTTGGGACTGGGTTATGGGTGGCGGCTGGAAGAACGGCTAAGCCCTAAAAGGCTTAGTATTCAGACATTTGCGAAGGGCTCTGCGCTTCGGCACGGGGCCCTTCTTTTCATTTGGCCAAACCCGGCAATGAGGGAGATATGCCGCCCCTTGTATGAACCCGACACGGCCGCAATTCGCCCACGGCTCACACCGGACTAGGAACGCTTGATTCGGTGATTCGTTCCATATTGAAATGATTCCAAGGCGATCTTGACGGCCTCGGCATGAATTTTTTCCATTTCGGACGAAGTTTCTTGTTCCTCTTTGGGACCCTCCAAAAAACAGCTGAGCACGATGGGCGCCGCACCCGGCGGCCAGGCAATGGCAACATCATTCACCTTGGGCGCCATGCCGTCTGCAAAGGCGGTTCCCGTCTTATCACCGGCGATCCATGTGTCCGGCAAACCGGCCCGCAATCGTTTCAGGCCTGTGCCCGTCTCCACCGTCCAACGCACGAGCTTCTGACGTGAGGACGGGGAAAGGATGTCGCCCGTCGTCAGCTTTGCCACAGTCCGGCCAAAGGCCCGCGGTGTTGTGGTATCCCGATGGTCGCCTGGCAGCACCAGATTGAGCTCAGTCTCATATCGGTCCAGCCGCGTCGTCGCATCCCCGATCAACCGCAGCCAACCTGTAAAGGCCGCTGGCCCTCCAAGCCGCCGCAGGACGACATTGGCCGCGACATTATCGCTGGTTTTTTGGGCGGCCTCGACAAGCGCCTCTATTGTCATGCCACCTTTGCCGATCAGAGGGCCTGTGACCGGCGCGTGAGAGACGCGATCCTGCTCTGTCAGCGGCAGAACCTCATCAAGCTGAAGCTTCCCCTGATCCGATAGATGCAGCGCCCATGCGGCCAATGGCAGCTTGAAAGTCGAGCACATTGCAAAGCGGGCATCCAGACGATGGCCCATGACCCGCCCTGTGCCGGTATCGAGCAGACAAAAGCCCAGCCGACCGCCCGAACGATGTTCCAAATCGGCAAGGGAACCTCGGTGCGCGCGCGCCGTTGAGGACGCCGCCCAGGGCAGCAAGAGCCCTCCCGCCAGCACATGCCGACGGGAGACGCGCATCAGCCCTTGGCCTCTTCCGCCGCGAGCCATTCTTCAAGCCATTTGATCGAATAATTGCCATCGATGACATCGGGTTGCGCCAACAGATCCTGATGGAGCGGAATATTGGTCTTCACGCCGTCGACGACCATTTCTTCAAGCGCGCGACGCATGCGCATCATGCAGCTTTCGCGCGTCCGTCCATAGACGATCAGCTTAGCGATCATGCTGTCATAATAAGGCGGGATCTTATAGCCTGCATACAGCCCGCTATCGACGCGGACGTGCATGCCCCCTGCGGGATGATAGGCCCGGATCGTGCCCGGCGACGGCGCAAAGGTGCGCGGGTCTTCCGCATTGATCCGGCATTCGATGGAATGGCCGCGAAATTCCAGATCTTCCTGTTTGACCGACAGCGGCTTGCCTTCGGCCACGCGGATCTGTTCGCGCACAAGATCAAAACCGGTGATCATTTCGGTCACCGGATGTTCGACCTGAATGCGCGTGTTCATTTCAATGAAATAGAACTCGCCATTTTCCCAAAGGAACTCGATGGTGCCCGCGCCGCGATAGCTCATATCGGCCATCGCCTTGGCGACGATGCCGCCCATGCGCGCGCGCTCTTCTGCGGTAATGACAGGAGACGGCGCTTCTTCCAGAACCTTCTGGTGACGGCGCTGCAGCGAACAGTCACGCTCCCCAAGGTGGATGGCATTGCCATTGCCGTCGCCAAACACCTGAAATTCGATGTGGCGCGGATTGCCGAGATATTTTTCCAGATAGACCGTCGCGTCCCCAAAGGCGGCCTTCGCCTCGGTGCCGGCCTGCTGCATCTGGGTTTCGAGCTCTTCCTCGTTCGAAACAACCTTCATGCCGCGGCCACCGCCGCCGGATGCTGCCTTGATGATGACGGGATAGCCGACCTCGCGCGCGATGCGCTTGGCTTCCGTCACATCGTCAATCGCCCCATCCGAACCGGGCACGAGCGGCAGGCCAAGGGCACCAGCTGTCTTCTTGGCCATCACCTTGTCGCCCATCGTGCGGATGTGCTCGGGCTTCGGGCCGACGAAAATCAGCTTATGCTCTTCGATAATCTCGGCAAAACGCGCGTTTTCCGACAGAAAACCATAGCCCGGGTGGATGGCATCGGCGCCCGAGATTTCGGCCGCGGAAATGATCGCCGGGACATTGAGATAGCTGTCCTTGGCAGACGCCGGACCAATGCAGATCGCTTCATCGGCCAAGCGTACGTGCATGGCATCGGCATCAGCCGTCGAATGGACGGCCACTGTCTTGATGCCCATTTCGTGCGCGGCGCGGTGAATGCGCAGCGCAATCTCGCCGCGATTGGCGATCAGGAGCTTTTCGATTGTCATGCGTGCGCGCCGTTATTCAATGACGACGAGCGGCTGGTCATATTCGACCGGCTGACCGTTGGCGACCAGAACCTGCGTCACCTTACCGCCCTTGGTAGCGGTGATGGGGTTCATGACCTTCATCGCTTCGATGATAACGATGGTGTCGCCTTCCTTGACGGTATCGCCGACAGACGCGAAGGGCGCGGCCTCGGGCGAGGCGGCGAGATAGACGGTGCCCACCATGGGCGACTTGAGCGCACCGGGATGATCGGCAGGCGCCGTCGGCGCGACAGGTGCCGCCGCAGGGGCAGCGGCAGCAACCGGCGCGGGAGCGGCAACAGCAACCGAGGCTGCCTGCACAGTGCGCGCGACGCGGATCTTGCGATCATCGTCTTCGACTTCGATTTCGGTCAGCCCGGTTTCATTGAGCAGTTCCGCCAATTGCCGGACCAACTTGATATCTACCTGCATCGTACCTGTTCTCTCAGCCATTTGACCCCCAAAGGATGTAATATTGTGCTGCCCTTTGTCAGAGCTTGGCGGCGGCGTCCAGCGCGAGCGCATAGCTCAACGCCCCAAATCCGGCGATGGTTCCCTTCGCCGCTTCCCCAACGTAACTCTTATGGCGGAAGCTTTCCCGCGTGTGCGGGTTAGACAAATGAACCTCAATCACCGGTGTCTTGATCGCCTTGATGGCGTCGCACAGCGCAATCGATGTGTGCGTGAAGGCGCCTGCATTCAGCAGCACGGCCTTTGCGCCCATCGCCTGCGCTTCGTGCAACCAATCGACCAGATGGCCTTCATGATTGGACTGACGGACGTCCACAGCAAGGCCCAGTGCCTGCGCCTGATCTTCCAGCTGCCCGGCAATATCGTCCAGCGTGTCAGCGCCGTAGATCTCCGGCTCGCGCGTGCCGAGCAGGTTGAGGTTGGGACCATTGAGGACATAGATAACAGGCTTTTCGGCCATGCGGGCAGGCTCCGGATGATGTGCGGTTGCGACGCTGGGTTCCTCCCCTATATGGACCGGCAGCAAAAGGCAAAAGAACGGACGGGCCACATGATTTCCATCCAGTTGAACGGAGAGCCACGGCAGGTGCGCGCAGGCGCATCCATCGCTGATCTCGTAACCGAAATTGGTCTGGAACCGGCCAAGGTTGCAGTGGAACGCAACCGGGAAATCGTGCCGCGCTCAACGCTGCATCAGGTGCAATTGGGGGAAGGGGATCAATTGGAAATCGTGCATTTCGTCGGTGGCGGCGCGGAGAATAGCGACAGCTGGACCGTCGCGGGTCGCACCTTCACCAGCCGCCTGATCGTCGGCACCGGCAAGTATAAGGATTTTGCCCAGAACGCCGCCGCGCTTGAAGCATCGGGCGCGGAGATCATCACGGTCGCCGTCCGGCGCGTGAACGTGTCCGACCCCAACGCGCCGATGCTGACCGATTTTATCGACCCGAAGAAATACACCTATCTGCCCAACACCGCAGGCTGCTTTACCGCCGATGATGCCATCCGCACGTTGCGGCTGGCGCGCGAAGCGGGCGGCTGGGATCTGGTGAAGCTGGAAGTGCTGGGCGAAGCGCGCACGCTCTATCCCGACATGCGTGAGACGCTGAAGGCCACCGAAGTCCTCGTCAATGAGGGTTTCAAGCCCATGGTCTATTGCGTGGATGATCCCATTGCCGCCAAGCAATTGGAAGAAGCGGGTGCCGTCGCCATCATGCCGCTTGGCGCCCCCATTGGTTCCGGCCTTGGCATCCAGAACCGCGTCACCATCCGCCTCATCATTGAAGGGGCCAAGGTGCCAGTGCTTGTCGACGCAGGTGTCGGCACGGCGTCGGACGCCGCCGTTGCCATGGAATTAGGCTGTGAAGGCGTGCTGATGAACACCGCCATTGCCGAAGCCAAGGACCCGATCCTGATGGCGCATGCCATGAAGCTCGCGGTGGAAAGCGGCCGCGCCGCCTATCGTGCCGGACGCATGGGACGGCGCATGTATGCTGACCCATCTTCGCCATTGGCAGGGTTGATCTAGGCCCCGATCATCACCCGCGCGAGTTCTGGCGGAAAGACACGTTCCTTGGCTTCTTCCGCTTCAAAGCGGCCCCAGCCCTGCGGGCCGAGCCGTTCAAGCGGCTGGAAGCGCGTTTTATATTCCATGCGCGGGGAACCGGCGATCCAATAGCCGAGATACACATAGGGCAGGCCCGCCTCTGCCGACCTCATGATGTGGTCGAGGATGATATAAGTGCCAAGGCCGGGCCGTGTCGGCAGATCCGGATCAAAGAAGCTATAGATCATCGACAGGCCATCGACTTGCCGGTCGGTTAGGCAGGCACCAATCAGGCGGCCGGGTTTTCCATCCACCGACGGCTCCCGATATTCGATGACATTGGTGTCGACAGGCGTCGTTTCCACCATGTCCGCATAGTCGATGTCATCCATCTGCGACATGCCGCCACCGGGATGACGCGCACCGAGATAGCGCCGGAGAAGCGCGAACTGCTCTTCCGTTGCCCAGGGCTGGCAGGCGGACACTTCCAGATCGGCATTGCGGCGCAGCATCTTCTTTTGCGAGGCGTTGGCTTCAAACTCCCCCGTCACCACACGCACCGAAACGCAGGCCGAACAATCGAGGCAGCTGGGCCGATAGGCGACGCCCTGACTGCGGCGGAAGCCAATCTTGCTCAGCGCTTCATTAAGCTCGCCTGCATGAAGGCCGTTCAGGTCCGTGAAGACTTTGCGTTCAAACTTGCCCGGCAGATAGGGGCATGGCGCAGGGCTCGTCACGAAGAAGCGGGGAAAGCGGAACTGTGCTGTCATCGCCTTTGCCGAGCCTCTTGCGGTTGAACATCCACGTCCGACGCGTGCAATACCGCCGACGTGGACTCACTTATGTCGGGTGAACGACATTGTGAAAAGATCGTTTACCAACAAATCGCGGTTAAAACGGAGATATCACGCCAATTCGACAAGGCTGGCGTCATATCCGCCTTCAGCCAGACCAGCCAACAGCGCCTCCAAATGGGCGCGGTCACGGAGTTCGCACTCAATATCGGTAATCAGACCCTTGGCGGGAAGCGTCGTGAAGACGCGCTGGTGATAGATTTCGAGGACATTGGCATTCAGCTCTGCAAAAATGCCGAACACACCGAACAAAGCGCCCGGCCGGTCTTGCAGACGCAGCCGGATGCGCGCGAGTCGGCCGGATCGGGCCAGATCCCGCAGCAGGACATTGGCGAGCAGGCGCGTGTCGATATTGCCACCGCACAGCACGATGCCGACATTGCGGCCCCGGAACATCTCCGGATTTGCAAGCAAGGCGGCAAGGCCAGCGGCGCCTGCGCCTTCCACCACCGTCTTTTCGATCTGGAGCAGCAGGCTCACCGATTCTTCAAGATGCCGTTCCCCGACCAGCTGGATGTCATCCACCAGATCCCGTACGAAGGTGCGGGTCAGGTCACCGGGATATTTGACCGCGATCCCTTCAGCGAGCGTATCGCCGCCAATGGGCAGGTTCGTGCCCTTGATGACATTGTACATGCTGGGGAAAAGTTCCGCCTGCACACCGATGATCTTCGCCTCCGGCTTGAGCGCGCGGGCGACAGTCGAGATCCCGGAAATGAGCCCGCCGCCGCCAATCGGCACCGCAAAGCAATCAATCTCCGGCGCGTCTTCCAGCATTTCGAGCGCGAGCGTCCCCTGACCGGCGATGATTTCTGCCTCGTCAAACGGATGGACGAAGGTCAGGTTTTCGGCCGCCTCCATCTCGCGGGCATGCGCATAGGCCGCGTCGAAGGTTTCCCCGAACAGCACGACCCGGGCATCATGGCTTTCCGTCTGGATGATCTTCACGATGGGCGTGGGCTTGGGCATCACGATGGTAACAGGCACACCAAGGCGCTTGCCGTGATAAGCTAGGCCCTGGGCGTGGTTTCCGGCAGACGCGGCGATCACGCCTGCCTTGCGCGCTTCCGGCCCAAGTTGAAGCAAGCGGTTGAGCGCGCCGCGTTCCTTATAAGCCGCTGTGAACTGGAGATTTTCAAACTTCAGCCAGACATTGGCGCCCGTCAGTTGCGACAGGGTTTGGCTGTGCAGTGTTGGCGTGCGGACGATGGCTTCTCCAATGCGCACACGCGCAGCCCTCACATCATCGATCGAGACGGGCAGCGGTTTTCCGGGGGCAGGTGCAGTGGCCATAATAGCGCGGGCCTTGGGCTTTCTTGCGCAAAAAGGCAAGACAAAGCCAGCTTGGCGGCACCTGTCACCAGCCTCTGGCCAAGCCTGTGAAGCCGCCTTAAGGATGCGTTATGGGAAAAATCGCATTTATCGGACTGGGCGTCATGGGTGGGCCAATGGCCCGTCACCTTGCCGCCGCAGGGCATGAACTCGTCGTCTATAACCGCACCCGCGGCAAGGCGGAGGCATGGGTTGCAGCCCATGGCGGCTCCGTCGCAGATTCGCCGGCCAAGGCCGCTGAGGGCGTGGACGCCGTCATCAGTTGCGTCGGCACCGATGAGGATCTTGCCGCCGTCACTGTGAGCCGCGATGGTGCCTTCCGGTCGATGACGCCGGGGACGGTTTACGTCGATCACACCACCGTCTCCGCCCAGATCGCGCGACAATTGGCTGTCGAAGCCAAGGACGTGGGCATCAAAGTGGTCGATGCACCCGTCACGGGCGGGCAAATTGGGGCCGAGCAAGGGACGCTCACGCTGATGTGTGGCGGCCGGGACGATGCCATTGCCGCGGCGACCCCTTTCATGGAGGCCTATTCCCGCAAGATCGTCCATGTCGGCCCCGCAGGCGCCGGCCAGACGACCAAGATGGTCAACCAGATCACTTTTGCCGGGATCATCCAGAGCCTGTCGGAAGCAATGCGGTTCGCACAGGCCGCTGAGCTGGACCTCGACAAGGTGTTTGAATCGATCTCCGGTGGCGCCGCCTCCAGCTGGCAGATGCTCAACCGTTGGGAGACAATGGCGAAGGGCGAATTCGACTTTGGCTTTGCGGTGGATTGGATGCGTAAGGACTTAGGTCTCGCTTTGTCCGAAGCCCGCGCCAATGGCGCCACGCTGCCGCTCGCAGCTCTCATCGACCAATTCTATGCCGAAGTTCAGGATATGGGCGGCGGCCGTCAAGACACCAGCGCGCTTATCCGGAGATTGAAAGCCAAATGATCCACTCCAAGCGTATCGCCGCTGTCGCTGCGGTTCTTCTGGCCGCATCGCCCACCACCCTGCTGGCCGATACGCTGGTGGAAAATGTGAACGGCCTGACGCTCGACGCAAAAGGTGAAGTGGTCCGCTTTACGGGTCTCGTGATCGGTAAGGACGGCAAGATTGCCCGGCTGATCCGCTCCAACGAAATGGCGGGCGATCCGAAGAAGAAAAAGAAGACCAAGAAAGAACAGCCCGAGGCGTTCGACTATCGGCTGGACGGCCAAGGCCGCGTGCTGATGCCCGGCCTCATTGATGCGCACGGCCATGTGATGGGGCTGGGATTCCAGCTGATGACTCTGGACCTGTCCGGCACGAAAAGCCTTGCCGAGGCGCAGGCGAAGATTGCCGACTATGTCCGCGCCAATCCCAACCGCAAATGGATCATCGGGCGCGGCTGGAATCAGGAAAGCTGGAACCTCGGCCGCTTCCCGACAGCGGCGGAGCTGGATGCCGCCGTCTCTGACCGGCCCGTCTGGCTGGAGCGCGTGGATGGCCATGCCGGTTGGGCGAACAGCGCGGCAATGACCGCAGCCGGTGTCACCGCCGCCAGCAAAAGCCCGCCGGGCGGCCAGATCCAGATGGAGGGCGGCAAGCCGAGTGGTGTCTTCGTCGATGCGGCGTCGTCACTTGTTGAAAAGGCGGTCCCCAAGCCGCTGTCGAAAGAACGCGACCTGGCCCTTGCCAAAGCGCAGGAGCATCTGCTCGCCTTTGGCATCACCGGCATTGCCGATATGGGCACCTCAACCGAGGATTGGGCCTCCTTTCGCCGCGCGGGCGACGCCGGATGGCTCAACGTCCGCATCTTCAGTTATTCCGCGAGTATTGAGCCGATGCTGGCCATTGCGGCGGGTGAACCCACGCCCTGGCTCTATGGCGACAAGCTGCGCATGGCGGGCGTCAAGCTCTATGCCGATGGCGCGCTCGGCTCCCGCGGGGCTTGGCTGAAGCAACCCTATGCCGACAAGCCGGGCGAACGCGGGCTGCAATTCCTTGAAGATGCCAAGCTGCGCAATCTGATGAGCCGCGCTGCCATGGATGGCTTTCAGGTCGCTGTGCACGCCATTGGCGATGCGGCGAATGCGCAGGCGCTCGATTCGATTGCGGAGATGACGCAGACCTATGGGGGTGACCGGCGCTGGCGGATTGAACATGCGCAGATTGTTGATCCCGTCGACATCCCCCGCTTCGCAAGACTGGGCGTCATCGCCTCGATGCAGCCCGTCCACCAGACCAGCGACCGGCTGATGGCCGAAGCGCGGCTGGGCACGGGTCGACTGGCCGGCGCCTATGCCTGGCATGCCATGCAGGTCGCGGGCGCGCGGCTGGCCTTTGGCTCCGACGTGCCGGTTGAAAGCCCGGACCCCTATGCCGGACTGGCGACCGCGTTCACCCGCATGGATGCCAAGGGCGAACCCTTTGGCGGATGGCAGCCGCAGGAACGCGTGACCCGTGAAGATGCGCTGGCCGGATTCACAACGGGGGCGGCGTATGCGAGCTTTGCCGAGGGCAAGGTCGGGCGCCTTTCCCCCGGGCTCTGGGCGGACTTCATTCTCGTGGACACAGATCCCCTGCTCGCCACGCCTGCGGAATTGCGCGCGACGAAGGTGTTCGAAACCTGGGTGGGCGGCAAAAGGGTTTGGGCGGCAAAGACGGGACAATAAGACCAATGCGTCATCCCGAACTTGTTTCGGGATCCATTGGCATCAAGATGTCAAAACCTGCCGCCTGACGGTGTTCATGGATGCTGAAACAAGTTCAGCATGACGGTGGGGTCAAAGCCCCGCCAAATCTTCCGGCCTGTTGATGTTGGCAGGGGGCTGGGCGACCGTCACACGACGCGCACCTGCATGGTCTGCAAAGCGATAGACAGACCGGTTCGCCGGGTCCGCCATCCACTCACGGAGCGTTTCAACCAAGCTGGTTGGCCAGAGACCAACAATCGGGAGCACATCGAGCACAGCCGGCGCAGGTGAGAGGGCGGTCACAGCCTCCGCCTCCAGTCCAACCGTATCGCACCCGCAGGTCAGGACGTGATCGAACCCTTCTGTCTGGGCATAGGCTAGCGCGCCGAGCAACCCGCCAAGCGGACCAAGTCCGGGGGCTGGCTGATCCTCAACGCACGCCAATCCCGGCCAGTCGCGTCCGACGGTGATGACGACCTCCACATGCGGGCGAAGCCCGGCCCCCGCATGGTCCATGAGCGGGAGTCCGTGCAGCACGGCGACCGCCTTGTCAGACCCGAAGCGGCTTGACTGTCCGCCGCCAAGGATCGCGCCAAGGACGCGCATCAGTCTTGAGCAGGAACGTCGATGATGACGGGGGCATGGCCCCAATGCGTGAGCGCACGGACCAGATCAGCACCTGACAGGCCGAGCGTCGCTGTGTTGCGCAACGGGTGGCAATTGACACGATCTGCTGCGGCAAGCGATGCATCCAGCACGATGGTGACCGCGCCCGCCGCATCGGCAATCGCCCCCAAAGGTGTGACCGAACCCGGCGTGACCCCGATCAGCCGTTCCATGTCCTCACCCTTGCCAAAGCTAACGCGCTTGGCGCCCATCGCGGCTGGCAGCGCCTTCAGATCAGCACGGAGCGCCGCCGGAACAGTGACAAGCCAGAAGCGCCCGCCTGCGTCCTTCAGGAACAGATTTTTGGTGTGGGCACCCGGAATATCGCCATCGACAGCGCGGCTTTCCTCAACGGTGAAAACCGCTGGATGTTCAACCACGTCATAAGGAATATTGAGCGCCTGTAAGTCGGCGTAGAGCTTGGTTTCCATGGGGGTGCCTCAGGCGCAGTCAGCGCAGGTGCCGCGCACCTCAATGACCGGGCGGACGGGTTTGAAGCCCGCTTTGCGCGCCGCTGCGCGCACGCCCTGTGTCACGTCATCATCATCGATATGCGTGGTGTTGCCGCAATCGTCGCAGACCAGAAAGATGCAGTCATGATCACAATCAGGATGCGCATTGGCCAGATAGGCATTGGCGCTTTCCACCCGCGTCGCGACATTGGCCGTCACGAACAGATCGAGGATACGATAGACGCTGTTGGCTGCCACGCGCCGCCCCTGCGATTTGGAGACCGCGTCGGCAATGTCATAAGCGGAGGCGGGATTTTCAAACGCAGCAAGCGCGTCGAACACGCTAGCCCGCATCGCCGTCCATTGTTCGCCCGATCGGGCCATGGCGTTGCGCGCGGCGTCGATCAGGTCGTCGCCGGCAGGATGGTCGTGGTGGTTGTGTGCGTGGGTGGCCATGGGCCAAACTTACGACGCCAAGCGGCGCGCCGCAAGCATCAGGGAAGGATTAGCAAACCGCGCGCCGGTTAAGCTCATGTCCCAAGGCGACGAGGATGACCCCAAAGACCGTGACCATCGCCTCTGTGCCATCGTGCGGCAGGGTGAGGGCACCGAGCATCACGCCGAGACCCAGAGCGCCAATCCATGCCGGCATGGCATAGCCGTGCGTCAGAACGCCGCGGCCAAGGCCGATCGCGCCAAACAAAATCGCGAGGAGCAGGCCCACTTCATGGAAAAGCGGATTGAGCAAGGCGCCCCCGACAGAGGCGAGCATCGCGAAAAACACCGCCGTTGCCAAGCAATGAGCGACGCAAAGGCCCGACAGGACAATAGCCCATCGGTCAAAACGTTCCCATGTCGGTCGTGGCGTCAACGTGCGAGTCCTCTCTCTTTGACCGAGCCTATGCCATATCGTCTACCACGTTACAATATATCATCTGCATCTCTTTCATGTCGCTCGCTCTCAGTCTGACGACCCTTGCCCTTTGGTGAAGCCGGGCTTTCGCTGGTCTGGCCGCAGGTCTATAGGCGCCGCCATGTCAGAAACCACAGCCCGTCCCCTTGCTATTGCCCGCTGGCTCTTTGCCGTTGCCGGTCTTGTTTTCATCATGGTCGTCATTGGCGGCATCACGCGCCTGACCGAATCGGGTCTGTCGATTACGGAATGGAAGCCCGTCACAGGGGCGATCCCACCGCTGAACGAGGCAGACTGGCTGGTGGAATTCGCCAAGTATAAAAACAGTTCCCAATATGTGCTGATGAACGCGGGCATGGACCTTGCCGCGTTTAAGTGGATCTACTTCTGGGAGTTTTTCCACCGCCTCTTTGGCCGGGTCATCGGGCTCGCTTTCCTCTTGCCGCTCCTGTGGTTCGGTGTGCGGCGTGCCATCCCGAGCCGCCTGATCGGCCGTCTTGTCATCTTGCTCTTTCTGGGCGCCATGCAGGGGCTGATCGGCTGGCTGATGGTGAAAAGCGGCCTTGTCGACCGCGTCAACGTGCAGCCGGTGATGCTTGCCGCGCATCTGACGATGGCGCTATTGTTACTATCGGCCCTCGTCTGGACGGCATTGGACTGTCTTCAGATCCACCACGGTGCCAAAGCACCACTCGCGCGGATGACGCCCTTTGCACTGCTGACGGGTGCGGTGCTCTTCTTCCAGATCATCTGGGGTGCGCTGACGGCGGGCATGCGCGCGGGGCAGGTGTCGAACACCTGGCCATTGATGAACGACCATTTCGTTCCGGAAGGCATCGATTGGGCGAAGGGTGCGCTTTATGCCGCGACGCACGATTCTTTCCTCGTCCACTTCATTCACCGCTGGTGGGCGTGGGTGGTCGTCGGCGTGCTGATCGTCCTCGCCCGTAAGCTGAAAGTGCAAGGCGCGCGCCGCGTATCGATTGCCGTGCATAGCAGCTTCGGCACGCAGATTCTGCTCGGCATCGCGACCGTGATGACGGGTGTGAACATCGTCTTTGCCGTGCTGCATCAGGCCGTCGGCGCGCTGGTTGTGATCTCCACAATCTGGGGCCTGCACGTCCTTGGCCGCCGCGAAAACAAGGCCTCTTAACTCGAACGGTATTATTTTACCCGTTTGGAAAAGCCTGCAAATGCTTGACTCAGCGGGCATGTGCTGCAAAAGGCGCCCCATCGTCGCTGCCTTTCGGGGCGGCGCGTTTTCGTTTTACCGTCAAGAGGACGCATCCTTATGAAGGCGCTCACCCGCGTGACCAAACCGGCAAAGCCGGCAGAAGTCGAAAAGCAGTGGCACATCATCGACGCCGAAGGGCTCGTTGTTGGCCGTCTCGCAAGCATCATTGCCAACGTTCTGCGTGGCAAGACCAAGCCAAGCTACACCCCCCATGTCGATTGCGGTGACAATGTCATCGTCATCAATGCAGACAAGGTGCGCTTCACCGGCCGCAAGCTGGGCCAGAAGATTTATTACAAGCACACCGGTTATGCCGGCGGCATCAAGTCGATCACGGCAGCCAAGGTTCTTGAAGGTCGCTTCCCGGAGCGCGTTCTTGAAAAGGCTGTGGAACGCATGATCCCGCGCGGCCCGCTGGGTCGTCAGCAGATGCGCAACCTGCGCCTCTATGCCGGCACAGAGCATCCGCACGCCGCACAGAACCCCAACGTCCTCGACGTCGCGTCGATGAACCGCAAGAACAAGGTGGGTGCATAATGTCCGACACCGATACCCGTCAGTCGCTCGCTGATCTCGGCGATCTCACCAAGGCTGCTGCAGAAGCACCTGCCGCTGTTGAAGCGCCCGCCGCTGAAGCAGCTGCTGCAGACGAAGCTCCTGCTGCCCCGGTCGTTCAAACCCCGACGATGCCACTTCGCGAACGTGAAGTTGACGCGCAGGGCCGTTCCTATGCAACCGGCCGTCGTAAGGACGCCGTTGCCCGCGTCTGGGTAAAGCCCGGCACCGGCAAGATCACGGTCAATGGCCGCGATCAGGAAGTCTATTTCGCACGTCCGACGCTGCGTCTCGTCATGAACCAGGTGTTCGGCATTGCCGATCGCGAAGGTCAGTATGACGTTGTCGCAACGGTCAAGGGCGGTGGCCTCTCCGGTCAGGCCGGTGCTGTAAAGCACGGCATCAGCCAAGCGTTGACCAAGCAGGAGCCTGCGCTCCGCTCGGTCGTCAAGGCCGCCGGCTTCCTGACCCGCGATAGCCGCGCTGTTGAACGTAAGAAGTACGGCAAGGCCAAGGCGCGTAAGAGCTTCCAGTTCTCGAAGCGCTAAGCTTTGGTGGGGTCACACCCGCAGATCAAAACAGAAAAGGGGCTGGCCGCAAGGCTGGCCCCTTTTTGTATCAGCAGCGTTCGCCTTTAGCCTTGCTGGCGGCGTGGGACATGTTGGGCAGTTTCCTGCGCATAAGCGTCCATCACGTCATTTGCCCAGCCCGTCAGATCATATTTGCGGACGCGGCGATCCGCCGACCCATGTTGCACCTGCAGAATGTAGGCGGCCACAAGCCGCTTCAGAATCAGGCTGAACGCGGCAGAAGATGCACGCGACGCAGCCCGCAAGGCAGCAGATGGCGTTGGCCCGTTTTCATAGAGACGCAAGATAATTTCGAACTCGGGCGTCATCGCACGCAGACGGAGTGCCTGTTCGACCTTATCGAGACCTTCGCTTAATTGACCCATTGCCTGCCCATTTTCTTAAGCCCCATGAGAAAGATGAAGGGGCAATTGTGCCTTCTGATGAGATAACCGCAGCCCTGCCGGTCCTGTTCCATCCCCGACGAGAGGACCCTCAAAGACACCAGCGGACCGGATCTCAGCTTCAAGCGCAAACAGGGTGCGCCTGACGGACAGCGTAAGATTGAGATTGTGACGATCGGCGTCCACGGCATCTGTCCCCCCAGAGACAATGGACGCACGCTTCAAACGGCGCAGACGCAGATAAAAGGTCAATCGAGACAGGCTGACCGACGCCCGCACTTGTGCGGCAGGGCGAACGCCCGCGAAATAGAGCGCCGAGATGATGCGCAGATCATCCGGATCAAGCTTCACACCCAAGCGCAGCGCAACCTTGCCTGCCGGGCTTTCCTTATCGAGCATTGCGCGACCTGTTTTGTTTACAAGCCGCTCCTTGCGACCCCAACCACGGTCGCGAATAGTCTTAAATTTGGACCTGTTTTGTGGCCTGCCCCCTTTTGACGTCTGCGCCCTGCGCCGCGGTTTCACACCCCTCCGCTTTGGACATACTTTATCCGGTCTCTGATGCCACATTGGTTCCAAAATACTGAAAAAAGGCAACAATCTCTGCCAGTTCGGTGGCGCTGCATAGACAGCGGGGCGGTGTCTTCTTACCCTTGGGCAAGGCACTGAGGAGAGCACCATGACGAAGTTCAATATTCTGGTCGGCTTGACCACAGCGTTGCTGGTGACAGGATGTGCCGGCCGTGCGCCCCTGCAGCCCGAACGCGCCGTCTTCAGCGTCGATGACAGCTATCAGCGCAAAGTTTACAGCCAGTCCATCGAAGCCACATTCGACCGGACCGTCGCGGTATTCCGCGAAGCCAATTATAAGCTCGACATTGTCGACCGCGCGACCGGACAGATCAGCGGACGTCGCGGCAAGACCGGCGACAAGGGCTCAGCCAACGATACCGACCTCCGCTTTTCAGCCCTCGTCCTCCCGAACCGTGGTGGTGGCGGCAGCCAGGTTGCGCTGCGGATCGTCCAGATCGCAAATCAGGGCGTCCCTATGATCTCACAGTCGAAGACAGAAATCGTGCTGAACCAACCCGAGCTTTACGCCTATATCTTCCGCCGCATTGAATCGCTGTCGGGCAATGCCATAGCTATGGACGGGCAGGCAGATTTGGCGCCGATGGAAGAGCCAACCCCCGAACAATAGGGTCAGGCCACTCAGGCCGCCGGCTGCGGATACATCCGGGCGACATGTTCCAATACGGCGACATGAAGCGGTTGGGTGAAGGCGCAGCCATAGGCCTTGCCAGTCGCCCAAACGACACGGCTTTCAAGGGGTGAAAGACCCGGTATTGTCAGCCAGACCAAAGAGCTGGGCGAGACGCGATAATGCGTCTCGCGCCGGAAACCGTCTGTCGATAGATCACTGACCAGCACATCGAATTTGCTGAAGCTTTGTTCCCGCAAACTGGCTTGCATGCGAACAGCTACACGTTCGGCCCGCCGCGGCGCATCGACTGCAAAATCGTCGCCGGTCTGATAAAAGCCTGCCATGGTGGTGGTGCCTCCTTTCAGAATGGAGACACCTTAGACGGGTTATGCTTTACAAATGATTGACGGCCTGCGTGCCAGAGATATCAGTCGCGCAGCTTCTTGCGGTGCGTTTCCAGATCCAGCACGGCATTGTCCGACCCTTCGGGGAGCAGGCCCATGCGGCGCGCCACTTCCTGATAGGCTTCGACTTCGCCACCCAGATCACGACGGAACCGGTCCTTGTCCAGCTTTTCGCCAGATGCCATGTCCCACAAACGACACCCATCGGGGCTGATTTCGTCGGCCAGGATGATGCGGGCATAGTCATTTTCCCACAACCGTCCGAACTCCAGCTTGAAGTCAACGAGACGGATGCCGATGCCTGCGAACATGCCAGCCATGAAGTCGTTGATGCGGATTGCCATGTCGGCAATGTCATGCAGCTCTTCCTGGCTCGCCCAGCCGAAGCAGGCGATGTGTTCTTCGGTGATCAACGGATCGCCCAGCGCATCATCCTTGTAATAATATTCAAGGATCGTGCGGCTCAGCGGCGTGCCTTCTTCAATGCCATAGCGCTTCGACAGTGACCCTGCGGCGACGTTGCGCACCACGACTTCGATCGGGACGATCTCGACCTGACGAACAAGCTGTTCGCGCATATTGAGGCGCTTGATGAAGTGGGTCGGGATGCCGATATTGCCGAGCAGCGTAAAGACATGCTCTGAAATACGGTTGTTAATGACGCCTTTGCCGTTGATTGTGCCCTTTTTCTGGGCATTGAACGCGGTCGCATCATCCTTGAAATATTGGATGAGCGTTCCCGGTTCCGGGCCTTCGTAAAGGATCTTGGCTTTGCCTTCGTAAATCTGGCGGCGACGGGTCATTCGGCAATCCTGACTTCGATCTAAAGCGCGAAACCCCGGCGGGCGGGACGATCAGTCCGCGCTGTTGCCGGGGCGCGAGGGACCTTTAGCGCATGCCGCCGCTTAGGGCAATGTTGCGCTGAACCGCAAACCGCCATTCCATTCATCACTGTGAAACAACCCATTGATTAAAAAGTTGGTTAAGAGGGTTCAGCGAGTGTCGCTGCCGCCCCTATTGGAGACAGACCGTGAAAAAGACTTTGCTGATCGCCGGGATCGCCGCCCTCGTCACAACGCCCCTCATCGCGCAGGGGATGCGGGGCCATGAAGGCCATGGCAGGATGGCGCCAGAACCCATGACACGCACCGATGTTGAGGCGCGGGCCAAGGCCCGTTTTGCCCAGATGGACGCCAATAAGGATGGCGCTGTAACGCAGGCAGAGATTGCCGACACGCGCACCGAGCATATGTCGAAAATGCAGGGCGAGATGTTCACAAAAATGGATGCCGACAAGAATGGCAGCATCAGCCGCGCAGAATTTGACGCGCATCACCAGAACATGACGTCTGGCGGCATGGCACCGCCGCCCATGGCCGGTCACGGCGGCATGAAGCGGAAGCATATGGGCCATGGCGAAGGCGGCAAAGGTCGCATGGGCCGGATGGAAGACCGCCTGTTCGGTATGGCCGATGCGAATAAAGATGGCATCGTGACCGAGGCCGAAGCGACGCAGGCCGCTCTTGCCCGTTTTGACAAGGTCGACACCGACAAGGACGGCTCCATAAATGATGCCGAACGCAAGGCAGCGCGGGAGATGATGCGCGCAGAATGGAAAGCTAAGAAGGCAAACTAAACCATCCGTCAGGCCCGCGCTTCAATCAGGAGCGCGGGTCAGATGCCGGCATGCCATTGGTAGCCGGAGCCATCTTCCCAATAGCCGCCTTTGCCGCCCCGAACTGTTGACAGATCCGCCACCGCCTCAATCCGCTCCACATATTTGGCGTGCTTATAGCCGAGCTGCCGCTCGACCCGCAGCCGCACGGGCGCGCCATGGCCGACGCTCAACGGCTGTCCATTGAGCGCCCAGGCGAGGATCGTCTGCGGATGCAGCGCATCGATCAGGTCGATGCTTTCATAGTACATCTCCCCCGTCCCCATGCGGTCCGCGCAGTGAAAGACCAAATAGCGCGCCTGCGGCTTCAGCCCGGCCGCATCCAGCAGCAGCTTGAGCGGAGCACCTGTCCATTCCCCAATCGCGCTCCACCCTTCCACGCAATCATGCCGGGTAATCTGCGTCCGCTTCGGCATCTGCTGCAGTTGGGCGGGCGACACAGCCAGCGGTCGATTCACAAGACCCTCGACCCGCAGCCGCCAGTTCACGAACTTTTCCGCCGTATGCTGGGCATAGGCCTCGCCCGCAGGCACGTGCGTGCCATTGACGCGGAAGATGGGCGAAATCTGTGTCCGGTTAAACTCCGGCGCGAGGGCAGACCGTTGTTGCAAGGACCGCTGGATCGCGAAATTGCCCTTTTCGCCGAGCTTCAGCACCTCTCGAAAGGTCGGGTTTTGGCCGAGCGTGTCACACCCGGTGACAAGGCCGGCGCCTGCGGTGAGCAACAGATTGCGACGCGTGAGGATCATGACTGTTCTCCCGATACCCGGAACCAGCCGGTGATCATGGACCGCACTTCGTTGATTGGCCCTGCAAGGACGACGAGCAGCAAATGAACCACGATGAAAAGGGCCATTCCACTGGCGCAGATGAAATGAACGGACCGCGCAGACTGCCGCCCACCAAAAAGATCAATCAGCCAGGGCAGAACCGCGTTCATGCCCGGCGACAGTGTCAGGCCTGTGAGAATAAGGAGCGGCAACAGCACGAACAACACCAGCGAATAGGTGATCTTCTGCAATGGGTTATAGCCACCGCCCGGCGTTTCGAAGTTCAAGTGCAAATGCCGCTTCACATCCTCCCACAGATGCGACGGTGCGACCTCCTTTGCGCCAAGCGCAATGTCGCGCCTGAAATGCCCGTTCATCACCGCGCGCAGCATGAAGAAGAGCAGCCCAAAGGCAAACACCCAGGCAAAGGCGAAATGCCATTCACGGGCCAGCGCGAGGTTATAGCCGGTCGGGATCGTCGCCCAGCCGGGAAAGCGCGGTAAAGTGAGCCAGGCAGCATCGAAGTTCGCGCCATAATGCCCCCAGTAAAGCCGGGGATGCGCATTTGAGATGGTGAGCCCCGACATCAGCAGGACGATGACGGCAACAGCATTGATCCAGTGCCACAGCCGCGTGGACAGCCTGTGCCGAAAAATCCTGCCGTCTCGTTCCGTTCCCGGACTTGGCATAGCGCCCTCCCAATCTGCGCTTATGGTCGTTGAATCAGCCACAGGATGCAAGCTGCGATCCACCGCGTGTTTGTGAACTACGCGCTGTTGCTCTAGGGCGCCCGCATGACACAGCCCCTGCCCAGATATGACGTTATCATCCTTGGTGCAGGAGGGGCGGGCCTGATGTGCGCCGCCCGCGCGGGCCAAGCGGGCAAGCGCGTGTTGGTGATCGACCATGCCGATGCGCCGGGGAAGAAGATCCTGATCTCCGGCGGCGGGCGCTGCAACTTCACCAACGTGAACACCTCGGCAGAGCGGTTTCTGTCGGCCAACCCGCATTTCGCAAAGTCGGCGCTCGGCCGCTATCGCCCTGCGGACTTCATTGCCCTTGTCGACGCCTATGGCATTGCCTGGCATGAAAAGACGCTTGGCCAGCTCTTCTGCGATGGCTCAGCCAAACAGATCGTCGCGATGTTGATGGACGAATGCGCCAAGGGCGCGGTCGACTTCGCCTTCGCCACCGACATTGGCGAGATCGGCCACGCCGATGGCCTCTTCCGCGCAGGCGGCGCAGAAGCACCTGCGCTCGTGGTGGCGACAGGCGGGCCCTCCATCCCGCAAATGGGCGCCACAGGCATCGCTTATGACATTGCCCGGCGCTTTGGCCTGAAGGTCGTCGAACCGCGCCCTGCACTTGTGCCCTTCACGCTGGGGGGTGAGGAAACACTCTTTCGAACGCTCTCCGGCGTGTCAGCGGAGGTCGTTGCCCGCACCGGCAAAACCAAATTCCGCGAAGCCGCGCTCTTCACCCATCGCGGCCTGTCCGGTCCGGCGATTTTGCAGGTGTCGTCCTATTGGCGGCACGGCGAGCCTGTTGGCATCAACTTCCTGCCCGAAGCACCGCGCGACTGGCTGAAGATGCTCAAGCGGGATCGCCCCCGTCAGACGCTGCGGACCACCCTCGCCAGCCATCTGCCCGACCGGCTCGCCTTTGCCCTCTCCGGCAAGGTCAGCGGCGAAGACGTCGACTGGGGCTTGCTGGAACTCGTCGAAATGAAGGACCCGATGCTCGACCGGATTGAGCGTCGCCTCGCCGATTGGGAATTCCATCCCAATGGCACGGAGGGCTTTGCTAAGGCCGAAGTCACCATCGGCGGCATCAGCACAGCGGAACTTTCGTCTAAGACGATGGAGGCCGCCAAGGTGCCGGGGCTCTATGTGATCGGCGAAGCGGTGGACGTCACCGGCTGGCTTGGCGGGTACAATTTCCAATGGGCTTGGGCGAGCGGTGTGGCCGCTGCACAGGCGATTGCCGCGCAGTAACGCTTACCCCAGAGCGGCCTGTTTTTCCTCGGCCAACCGGTCCAGCTCCGCGCGCGTTTTCTTTTCCGAACTGGTCTTCAACTGCCCACAGGCGGCATCGATGTCACGCCCACGCGGCGTGCGGATCGGGGCAGAAATGCCGCCGTCAAACACGATGTTGGAGAAGGACCGGACACGTTCGGGCGTCGACGTATCATACGGCGCGCCGGGCCAGGGGTTGAACGGAATGAGGTTCACCTTGGCGTGGAGCCGGTACTTCTTGATGAGGCGGACAAGCTCACGCGCTTCGTCATCGCTGTCATTCTTGTCCTTGAGCATAACGTACTCAAACGTGATGCGCCGCGCATTGTTGACACCGGGATAATCGGCGCACGCCTGCAGCAATTCCTCAAGCCCGTATTTGCGGTTGATCGGCACAATCTCATCGCGGACTTCCTTGGTCACAGCGTGGAGCGAGACGGCGAGGTTGACGCCAATCTCTTCGCCCGCGCGCGCCATCATCGGCACCACGCCCGAGGTCGACAGCGTAATGCGCCGCTTCGACAGCGCGAGGCCATCGCCATCCATCACGATCTTCAACGCATCGCGCACGGCATCAAAATTATAGAGCGGCTCACCCATGCCCATCATGACGATGTTGGTGAGCAAACGCCCTTCGGGCTGCGACGGCCATTCACCCAGACTGTCGCGCGCCAGCATGACTTGGCCGACAATCTCGCTCGCCGTCAGGTTGCGGACCAGCCGCATCGTGCCTGTGTGGCAGAAGCGGCAGTTGAGCGTGCAACCGACCTGTGACGAAACGCAGAGCGTCCCGCGGTCCGCATCGGGGATGAAGACCATTTCATAGTCTTGGGCATCGGGTGCGCGGAGCAGCCATTTGCGCGTCCCGTCGGAGGAGACCTGCGCCTCCACCACTTCGGGCCGGCCAATGACGAAATGATCCGCCAGAAACGGATGCTGCGCCTTGGCGATGTCGGTCATCTGCGCAAACTCCGTCGCGCCGCGATTATAGACCCAATGCCAGATCTGCTTGCCGCGCAGCTTGGCAGCCTTGGCGTCGAGCCCTGCGGCCTCCAGCTCGGCACGGATCTGGTCTTTCGACAGGCCGACAAGGTCAACACGACCATCTTCACGCAAGGTGGGAGCGCGGGGAACCGCGACGGGATCAATATGTCCGGGAATCTGCATGGCCGCGCGTATAGTTGGAGTTGCAAGAAAACGCCACCATCGTGGATTTCCCTCCCTTCGTCATGCTGAACTTGTTTCAGCATCCATGCCTCGCAATCGGTTAGGGGCCGAGCGTTGGCAAAAGTGATGGTGGATTAAGCTCCCACTAGCCACCCATCTCCGCTCATCCTGAGCTTGTCGAAGGGTGGTTCTTTCTTTTCACCTCAGCTCACAAAAGGGCAGCCCTTCGACAAGCTCAGGGCGAGCGGGGTTTTGACTGCAGTCCTACCCCCTTGAGCCCCGCGCAAATTGATGGGAATGGTTTAGTTCACCCATGCGCCCCAAAGTGGTTCGCAATCGCCGTCCCGATCCGCAGGCACAGCGCATAGGCCTGATCAATGGGCGTGATGTAGGCGGACTGGATGCCGGCATAGGCTTGCCCGTCGCTATCGGGATAGTCGGTCGGCTCGGTCACGGCGAAATCGTCGATGGAGGGGGCTGAAACCGGGAAAGCGCGGCGGAGCTGGGCGAGCGCGTCGTCGATGCGCAGGGTGAAGACCATTTCCAGCACATCGTCGCGGCTGATGTCGTTGGAGCGGGAGAAGGCGGGGATCTGCACCGCCTTTAAAAACATATGCTGCATCAGCGCGAGGCGGAGCGCATGGAGCGCACCCAGCGAGCGGCGGACATCTTCGCACGCGCCATCCGTCGCCGTCTCCTCCTTGGGCAGGCGGTCGAGCAGACGGTGCAGCTTCAACCCATCGACCCGCAGCCGAGACGCCAACCGCCGGAACACGCCGGTGCGGTCATCCTTGGTCAGATGTTCGGCAAGCGACAGGCACGCCGGTTCCAGCGCCGTCTCCGTCCCGCGATAGGGGCGGCTTGCCCAATAGGCCGAGTTGAACAGCTCGCCATAGGCCGCGACCGACTTGATGCTCGCCAGCCGGTCTGACGCACGCAACATCCGCACGAGCGAGCAGCCGCGCCGTGAAGTGGAAAGCACCTCAGCGACGCCTTCCAGATCCTCGCCCGCTGCGGTGCCGACGCCCGCAATAACGTTCACCGGATAACCCAGCTGTTGGAGGATGGCATTGTGCGGGATGGCACGGATTTGCCGCAGGCTCATATCCCGGTCCGCCGCCAAGTCCGACTGGCGGCGCGATTTGCGGCTGCCGGTTTCATTGAGCAGGCCCAGCCCGAACGCCGTCACCGCGCGGGCATAGGTGCGCGATTCCAGATGCTCGCGCTGGACGCGGCGGATGCTCCGATAAAAATCGAGCGTGATGTCGGTGCGCACATAGAACGGATCCTCGCCCACCGGCAGCGGCGCCAATTCCGCTTCCGCAATGCGGGTGAAGGTGGCCAGCGCAAGGGTAGGATTGCGGAAGAGCAGATAGCCGTCCCCGCCCTGAAAGCTCGCCTCCAACTCCGTCGCGATGCCATTGGCGGCGAACTGTTGCCGTGCCCACTCACTCATCGGATAGTGCATCCGGTCGGCGATGCTCACCGGGTGCGCGCCGCGCCCCATCGACTCGCCATGCGTGTTGAAGATGAGCGCGGCGACATCGGTCAACCCATGCCGCGCCATGATGCGCGCCAGCCGCCCGTGCAGGCGTTCAATGGCGAGCGCCGCCGGCAACTGCCCCACAAAGCGGCCCGCATCCGAAAAGCCCGTCTGGATCGAGACGCGCCCGCGTGTCCGCGCATAGGCCTGATAGGTTGGCTCCGCGAGCATCGCATCAAGGAAACGTGCGCCATGTTCCATCGCCGTTTCCGTCTCGAACAAGGGCGAGACATCGACCTTGTCGTCAATGCCGAACAGCTTGGCGAAATAGAGCGCGGCGAGCACGGTCTGCGGCTGCTCGCACTCCGCGATCAGCATCCGGATCGGCGCGTCCCCATCCACATGATGGAGGATCTGCACCATGGCGAGGAACTGCCGCAGCGCGGTCGTGCTCTCAATAGCGAGGGCCGCAAAGTTGGAGCGCAGTGGGGTGACGCTTTCCAAGAGCGCCCGCACCTTTTGCAGTGCGGTACGGCTGCCCAGATCGAGCGTGTTGTCCGGATCGATACGCCTACGGATGGCGTTGTGGAGCTGCGAGGTGTTCACACGGAAATGCACCCAGCCCATGCCGAGGCCATCGGCGCGCATGGCCGAGGCAAGGATGAGCAGCGCCTTTGCCGTGTCCTGCGCAGCCGATGCGGCTTCGGCCACCAATTGGTCGATGACTGGCGCGAGCGTAATGATCTTATCCGGATGCGCTGCCGTCAGCGCATTGGCGGCGTCGGACAGCGCCTCTGGCGTCGAGAGATCGCGCGCGAACCGGTCGGCCATATCCCGGCTATGCGCCTCTGCCCCGCGCAACGTGTCGATCAGCGGATGGACAGGATCGATGGCGGCAAGTTGCGTCGCATAGCCCGACAGGCGCAGCGCCTTTTCCGACAGGCGATAACGCAGCGAGGTCGACCAGCTGATGTCGGTACGGCCATCCATGTCATAGCCGACCCATGTCGCGAGACGATAAGGCTGCGGCAAAAGCTGCGTCCAGCGGTCGGGCCAATTGGCGGCGGCGACATCCAGCACGACGCCCGTCAGAGCATCACGCGCCTGGGCAGCCCGCCCGATGGCGGCCATCGCCTCATCATGTTCAAAGTCGAGCGTGATGGCCGGGCGGCTGCGGCTGGCAGCACAAACCGCGCCGCCATCATCCTGCGACACCGCCTCGGCAATGGCATCGCTTTGCGCGGGGCTCAGCAGAAAAGTCGGGTGCGCCGTAAAGACAGCATGGAGCAACGGGCGTGACCAGCGGGCGGCGAAGCTTTCAAAGTCAGTGGCGGACGCCGCCACGATCTCATGCAAGCGGGCGAGGTTCGACTCTTGCGCGACGGGCGCCAGAAGATCGCGCACATGCCCTGCACGGCTCTCCAGCGCTTCACACTCCAGCTCATCCACAAGGGCCGCGACCTCATCCAGCGGCAGGCCGCCATTTTCAATCTGGCGGGAGAGATCAAGGCTCAGCTGGAAGACCGGATTAAAGATCGGCGTTTCCGCCGTCTGAAGGTGGAGCGCCTTCAGCCGTGCCCGCAGGTCCGCACTTGTCTTCATCCCTGATCCTCCGGCGCAATTGTGCAGCGCAACAGGAGCCTAACGTGCGCGGCGCCTATCTCAAGGGGTGTGAATACCAATGCAGGTGGGTGGGGGTGGGCCAAAAGGTTTCCGTCGCCCCGTGCTTGACACGGGGCTTGGCTCTTCTTGCACCAAGGTGTCCGGCAAGCGGGGGACTTGAATCGGACCATGTTTAGCCAAGCCCCGTGTCAAGCACGGGGCGACGGGGATGTGAAGTCGATGTCCGGGCAAGGTGCTTGTTTAGATCACGCCCTTGTCAACCATGGCGTCAAGCTCCGCTGCACCAAGGCCGAGCAACTCGCCATAAATCTCCGCATTATGCTGCCCGACCTTTGACGGGGCCGCCCGCCGGACGCTGCCGGGGGTGGCTGAGAATTTGGGGAAGCTCGACTGCATCTTGAGCGGACCGAAACGTTCCGTCTCCACTTCGATGATCGCTTCGCGTGCCTGAAAGTGCGGGTCTTCCAGCATGTCGGGCGCGCGATAGACGCGACCAGCAGGGATGGAAGCTTCGATCATCAGTGTGTCGACTTCATCGACAGTCAGCGTCTTCGTCCAATCGTTGATGAGCGCATCCAGCTCATCCTGATTTTCGCCGCGCGCCAGATGCGTCGCATAGCGCGGGTCATCGCCCAGTTCGGGACGGCCCATCGCATCGGCCAAGCGCTTCCAAAGCGAATCCTTATTGGCGCCGATCATGAACTCGCCGTCCTTGCAGCTGTAGACGTTGGACGGGGCAATGCCCTTCAACACAGAGCCTGAGCGTTCGCGGATGAGGCCCATACGGTCATATTCAGGCACGAGCCCTTCCATGACCTGAAGCACGCTTTCATAGAGCGCCGCATCAATCACCTGCCCCTTGCCGGACCGGTCCCGCTCATGCAGCGCGGCCAGCACGCCCATGCAGCCATAAGTCGCCGTCAGCGTATCGCCGATGGACACGCCCATGCGGCTGGGCGCGCGGTCTGGTTCGCCCACAATATATCGCCAGCCGCCCATCGCTTCACCAATGCCGCCAAAACCGGCGCGGTTGGAATAGGGGCCGGTCTGCCCATAGCCGGACATGCGCGCGATGATGAGGCCGGGGAATTCGGTCAGCAGAACGTCAGGCCCAAGGCCCCATTTCTCCATCGTGCCGGGCTTGAAATTCTCGATGAGAACATCCGCCTGCGCGATCAGCCGCTTCACCAGCGCCTGACCTTCGGGCACGCGCAGATTGGCGCTCACCGACCGCTTGTTGCGGGCGATGACTTCCCACTGGACCTTCTGGTCGCCCTGCCCCCATTCGCGCATCGGGTCTCCCGTGACAGGCGGTTCGACCTTGATGACGTCGGCGCCCATGTCGCCAAGCAATTGCCCGCAGAAAGGCCCGGCCAGCAGCTGGCCGAGTTCAACGACGCGAATGTCCTTCAACGCACCCGTGTTCACAACAGTCACTCTGCGGCCTCCAGATGCTGCCAGACAGGCTGGACAGGCGCGGGCAGGCCCGTTTCTGCCAGACAATTGGCGCGCAGCACCTCAATGCCGGGGCCAGAGTTGAACAGCAGGAGTTCGCCCCGCGACGCACGCATGTCAGCGCGCAGCTTATCCGTGGCCGCGGCATCAACGACGCCGGATGCATCGACAACCACGCCATAATCACGCGCGCCTTCAGGCGTGACGAGACCCTGCGTGATCTCCTTGGCGACCAAGGCAGGGTCGCGCTCCAGCGCGTCACCCCAGCCACCGCCACCCCATGTGATGAAGTGCAGCTGATCATCGACCTGAACATCGATATCTTCGACCTTGTTGCCAATGATGATCTGGGTGCCGTCCGCCTTTTCGAGGATCTTGCGCGCGCGCTTGCCCGGTTCGCCGCCATTCACGCCCCATGGGGGCACGAACCAGCGGTCATCATGGATGGAGATCGTCCCGGCCGACAGGAAACGGTACGTCATGTGGATGCCATTGCCGCCCCGATGGAGGCCAGCCCCACCTGAGTCCGGCTCGGTCTCATAGCGTTCAATGATCATCGGGAAGTAGCGTTCCAGAAACTCATTGGGCACATTGGTGAAGCCGGGCCAGAGCGAGTGGCCGTCCGGCCCGTCGCCCAAAGGACGCCCTGGGATGCCGCCAAAGCCGATCTGGAACAGCTGGAACCAGGCATTGCCCTTACCGGGGCGCTGATCATTGCCAGAATAGAACAGATGCGGCGACGAGGAGAAGCCCGCCGCATTCAGGAATTCGGGTGTCTTCTGGCCGAGTAGACCGCCGAGAATGTCAAAGATGCGGCCCAAAGCATGGGTGCGGCCCGAAAGCGCTGCCGGGAATTTCGGCTTGAGCAGCGAGCCTTCCGGAATGCGGACATCGATGAGATCGTAGAAGCCGTCGTTGAACAGGATCTGCGGGTCAAAGACCATGATCATGTAGATGCCGAAGAACATCTTGAACATGTTCTCGTTCAGATAGAAGTTGATCGAGGCGATCGATTGCGGGTCGGTTCCGTCGAAATCGAGGATGACGACCTCACCTTCCCGGCGCATCGTGCACTTGATGCGATAGGGGCCAAAGCCCATGCCGTCGTCGCAGATATAATCCTCAAAGCTCACCGGCTCTTCGCTGACGGCCTGGCTCAGCAGCGTCTTCATCGCGCGGTGGTTGCGGGCGAGAAGCTCCTGCGTGGCCGAGACGTAGACGTCATCGCCAAAGCGCTCTGCCATTTCGACCACACGACGGGCGGCGACGCGGCAGGACGCGATCAGCGCGTTCAAATCCGCGGCACACCAGTCCGGCTTGCGGGTCTGGTGCATGACGAGCTTCATCAGGTCGTCATTGTATTCGCCCTTCTTCCAGATTTTAACCGGAGGAATGCGGACGCCTTCTTCAAAGATGGAGCGGGCGTTGATCGGCATGGAGCCAACGACCTTGCCGCCAATGTCGGACTGGTGGCCGAACATCGAGGTGTAGGCGATCAGGCGGCCATCCTTGAACACCGGCAACAGCACCAGCCAGTCATTGGAATGGCTAACCGCCCCGCCGACCGAATAGGGGTCGGACAGGAAGATCATGTCGCCGTCTTCCAGCGTGCCTTCATAATTGTCGAGGAAGCCGCCGATGAAGCTGCCGAACTGGCCGACGATCATCTTGCCGGTGTGATCGGCGATCAGCGGGAAAGCATCGCCCTGTTCGCGGATGCCGGGCGACATGGCGGTACGGACAAGTGTGGCATCCATTTCGACGCGGGCATTGCGCAGCGCGTTTTCCATGATGTCGAGGGTGACCGGATCAATCGCCACTTTCCTGAATGGCGTGGTGTTGGTCTGAACGATTGTTGCAGGCATGGTTGTGTCCCTTCCGTCAGGCCAGATTGATGAGGATGTTGCCGACAGGGTCGACAGTGCCGACGCAATCGGATTCGATGAGCGTCGTGGAGTCCATTTCACAGACGATGGCAGGTCCGGGGATGATGTCCCCCGCCTTCAACAACGCCCGATCATAGATGACCGCAGCCTGTTCGCGTCCGTCCATACAGAGTGTGTGATCCCTCAGCTTGGCAGCCGCTGGATCTCCATTCCCCTTTTCAATCGGCGGCGAGGGCAGATCAAGCGCACGGCCCAAGGCCACGGCCCGCAGGTTCACGATCTCGTGCGGGGTGTCCATGTTGAAGGTGAAGAGGCGCTTATGCTCTTCATCAAAGCGGCCAAGAATGCCGGCAATGCCCTCCGCTGCAAGCAGATCAGCCGAGATCGTCAACGGCACTTCAAACGCCTGTCCGGCATAGCGGACATCGACTTCAAACGCGGTCGTGATCTCATCTGCGGGAACACCGTCGGACAGGAGTTCGCCGGTCACCTGCTCGGCCATTTCAGCGAGCACGGCAACCAAATCTTCGGGCTTGGTGTCCTGTGCGAGGCGCGACCAGGAGCGCGCCGTTTCCGTCCGCATCCGGGTGGTCGCATCGCCGAGTGCACACAGCACGCCGGGGCTGACCGGTGAGATGGCAGGCCAGCTGCCCATCAGCTTGGCGACGGCATTGACGTGGAGAGGTCCCGCCCCGCCAAAGCCCATCACGGCGAAGTCGCGCGGATCATAGCCCTGCTGGACCGAGATCATGCGCAGCGCGCCGAACATGTTTTCGTTGACGATGTCGATGATGCCACGCGCCGCCGCCATCAGGTCAATGCCAAGCGCATCAGCGATGGTCTGCACCGCCGCCTTGGCGCCTTCGCGATCAAGCTTGAACGTGCCGCCGAGCAGATTTTCCGGCAAATAGCCGAGCACGACATTGGCATCCGTCACAGTCGGGGCGACGCCGCCTTTGCCATAAGCAACCGGACCCGGAACGGCGCCCGCTGATTGCGGGCCGACGCGCAGGGCGCGCGTCAGTTCCGGCACATACGCGATCGAACCGCCGCCTGCGCCGACGGTCTTTACGTCCAGTGCTGAAGCACGGACGGAAAGGTGGCCGACTTCGGTCGTGCGCTGACGGCGCGGTTCAAGGTTCTCGATGAGGGCGACGTCGGTGCTGGTGCCGCCAACGTCGAGCGTCAGTATGTTCTTGATGCCCGCATTGCGGCCAACCCAGATGGCGCCGGTGACGCCGCCTGCCGGACCCGACATCAGGATGCTGACGGGGTGCTCTTCCGCCTTTTCAGCGCTCATCAGGCCGCCATCGGACCGGAGCAGCGAAAGCTTGCCCGTCATGCCTTCCTTGGCCAGACGGTTGCGCAGGTTCGACACATATTTGCCCACGACCGGACGGACCGAGGCGTTGGCAACCGTCGTCAGGGTCCGCTCATATTCCTGCATTTCGGGCAGAACTTCATGGCTGAGCGAAACGGGGATGCCCGGCAGAACTTCAGCTGCGATCTTGCCGATGCGGGCTTCATGCGCGCCGCTGGCATAGGCGTTGATCAGGCTGACCGTGATCGCCTCAACGCCCTGACCTTTCAAATAGGTCAGCTGGGTGCGGACATCGGCCTCATCGAGCGGGCGGACTTCTTTGCCTTCGGCATTCATGCGGCCCTTGACGGTGACGGTGTTCTCAAGCGCGGCCAGCGGCTGCGGCTTGGGCCAGATGATCCATGCAGCCAGACCACCGGGCACGAAGCTGCGCGCGATCTGCATGATGTCGCGATAGCCTTCGGTGGTGATAAGGCCGACCTTGGCGCCCTTGCCTTCGAGCACAGCATTGGTCGCAACCGTTGTGCCGTGGAGGAAATAGTCGATCTGATTGGTAGCCACACCAGCATTCGCGCAGATGGCTGTCACGCCATTCAAAATGCCTTCAGAGGAATCATGCGGCGTCGATGGCGTCTTGTGCCGCCAAAATGCACCGGTCGCTGTGTCGAACAGCAGGAGATCGGTAAATGTACCGCCGACATCCACACCCAAACGATAACCCATGGATCGAAAGTCCCTTCTTTATGCCTGTTTGGGGAAAGGCGGCGCTTTGGCCACCATGCCCGGAAGTGTGCGTTGCATGATCTCGCCCAGCCAGTGATTGGCTGAAACGAGCGCGGAAAGATCAAGGCCTGTGCGCACGCCTGCGCGCTCCAGCATGTAAACGACGTCTTCGGTGGAGACATTGCCCGCAGCACCCGGCGCGAAGGGGCAGCCGCCCAGCCCGCCGATCGAGGCGTCAACGGTCACAGCACCCGCCTCAATCGCGGCCCATACATTGGCGAGGCCCGTGCCACGCGTATTATGGAAATGAACGCGGACCGGGATGTGCGGCACGGCGGCCCGAACCTTGGCCACCAGCGAAGCGACCTGCGCCGGATTGCCGACGCCGATGGTGTCGGCGAGGCCAATCTCAACAGGCCCGGCTTCCGCGAGCGCAACAGCCATCGCAACCACCCGGGCCTGCGCCACTTCGCCCTCAAACGGGCAGCCGAAGGAGGCGCCGATGGTCACTTGGCCCGTCTTGCCCGCGGCCTGTGACAGGGCGATGATCTCTTTGGCAGCGTCGACCGATCCGTCGCTTGTCTGGCCCTGATTGGCCATAGCAAAGCTGTCGGTCGAAACGGCCACAGCACCCAATTGGTCAATCCGTCCGGTGGCGAGTGCCCGCGTCGCGCCACGCGCATTCATGACAAGGCCGATAAAGGTCACGTCGTCGCGCTCGGGAAGGCTTTCACAGACCGCCTCGGCATCCGCCATTTGCGGCACGGCCTTGGGGTTGACGAAGCTCGTTACCTCAATCCGGCGCGCACCTGCGGCAATGGCGCGCTCAATCAGCGCGATCTTGTCTGCCGTTGCGATCAGCGTCTTTTCGTTCTGAAGGCCATCGCGCGGGGCGACTTCGACCATTTCGATCTGATCGGGGCCCATTATTCGGCAGCCTGCTGAAACTCGGCGGTCAGGCCATGCGCCTCGGCATAAGCATGATAAGCCCGCAAAATATGGCTGGTCATGATGGCCTTGGCCCAGCCACCATCCCGGCGGGAAAAGGCGGCAATCAGCTCGTCATGTTCACTATGCGACCTGTGGAGTGCCTCGCGGCTATAGTGATGCGCCGTGCGCCAGACGACCGGCTGTTCAATCAGCGTCCCCAGCAGTGACGCGAGCCGACGCGAGCCTGCCACTTCAAGAATGACAGCATGAAATTCCCGGTTGCCTTCCAAGAAGCCACCAACGTCGGGCACGGGCTTCATGATCGCGTCGGCAATCTGGCGATTCGCGTCGCGAATGCGGGCCAGCGCGCCATCCGTCATCTGATCGGCGGCGCGCCGTGCGGCTTCTGCCTCCAAGATGGACCGCAGCTCAAAAGCATCGGCCACATCGTCCAGCGACCAATCCGCCACAAAGCTGCGCTGCGTGTCGGTGCGCACAACAAGAAGGTCGGATTCCAGCCGTCGCAGCGCATCACGCACCGGGGTCCGCGAGACGCCACACTTCTCGGCAAGAGCCTCTTCCACCACCTGCGCACCCGCCGGCAGTTCGCCAGACAGAATCATGTTGCGGATGGCCTCGAAGGCGCGATCGGAAGCGCGCGACATCTCTACTCCCAAAAAACTTGACCAGAGCTATTTGTATACATTATCCCCTCATCTCATCAAGTCGCGTTTAAAGGACGAGCCAAAAAGGGGCGCGGCAGCAAAGATGGGTCAGGGTTCGCGCTCATGACTGTATACAGGGAGATACCTAATGACGTTTTCAAAATGGCTTCTTATGTCGACCGCAGGTGCGGTGACGTTCGCCGCCCCGGCCATGGCGCAAATGACAGACGCCACGGCGCCGCAAGCAGAGGGCGAAGACACGATCATCGTCACAGCACGCCGCCAGAATGAACGGCTGCAGGATGTTCCGGCCTCGGTTGCGGTCATCACCGCTGAAGTCATCGGACGCACCGGTGCCACCAAGGCAGAAGATTTCGTCCGCCTGACGCCGGGCATCACGATCGTGACGGGCACCGCAGAAGCGGGCGACACGCAGATCAACATCCGCGGCATCAACGGCGCACGCGACGCAGAAAGCTCGGTCGCGCTCGTCGTCGACGGCATTTTGAAGACCAACACAGCCCAACTCAACCAGCCGCAGGGCACGTTGCGTCAGGTTGAAATGCTCAAAGGTCCGCAGGGCGCCATTTACGGCCGTAACGCTGCGGCCGGTGCCATCGTCATCCAGACGCTGAAGCCAACCGATACGCTCACCGGTGCGGCAAAGCTGTCTTACGGCGAGTACAACACCATAGAATCGACGGCGCACATTGCAGGTCCGCTTGGCGCGGGCGCGGGCTTCGTGCTGTCAGGCTATGCCAGCAAGTCGGACGGTTTTTACCGCAACGTCTTCACCGATTCGAAGACCGTGGATGACAAGCAGAACTGGGCGCTCGACGGCCGCATCCTTGTCGGCGAAGGTGGCCCGACGCAGCTCGACCTCAAGGCGCGCTATGCCGAATTCAGCGGTGCATCGCTGCCCTTCAACGCTGCCTTCCACCTGCCCAATTTCGCCGCCGCAAACCCCGCCTTCTACGAAGACGTGAACAAGCACCCGTTCAAATTCTACAACAACATCCGTCCGACCAATGACCAGACGAGCCTCGATTTCTCCGCAAAGCTGGATCACGATCTGTCAGACAGCCTGAAGCTTGTTGGCTGGGCGCTGTATTCCGACGTCGATCAGGATCTGGTGGCTGACGGCACCTCGGCAGACTTTGCCCGCTTCATCAGCGCTGCCGGTCCCGGCGGACAGGCTGCCGTCAACGCCTGCTTTGCCAGCACGGCTGCGCTGACCGGTTATCCCGTCAATGCGCCGGGTGGCATCGGGGCGATCCCGGTTCCGTTCATCTTTGCGCCGGCCAATGGCTCCACCTTCGGACCTTACAGCCCGACGACCTGTGACGGCACACAGTATCAGGTTCGCAAGCAGACCGACTTCAGCACCGAATGGCGCCTGATGGGTGATGCCGGCAACATCAACTGGCAGTTGGGTGCCTATTACCTGCACATCAACCGCACAGTGGGCGTCAGCCTTGGCGCCGACACGGGCAATGGCGTGATCAAAAATCTCTACAACGCCCCATCAACAACCAACCCGACGACACTGCTTCTCGCCGACCGCTTCAACACCAACGTCTATGCAGCGTTCGGTGCGGTTGAATGGAAGGCCAGCGACAAGTTCGATGCCGGTGTTGCCGTGCGCTATGACGTGGAAGACCGCAAAGCCTCTTCGCTTGTCCCGACCGCAATTGATCCGTTCTCCGGCGGCCCGATCAACCCCGGTCAGGCCTTCGGCGCACTGACGGACAAGAGCGCAACCTTCAAGCAGTTCGAACCCAAAGTGACGCTGAGCTACAAGCCCAATGATGATCTCAACATCTATGGCAACTGGGGCATCGGCTTCAAATCCGGCGGCTTTAACAACCAGGGGTCGGCCCAGCTGATCACCAACAGCTTCGTCAACTTCTTCGGCGCCAATGTGAAGGTGAACGACCAGTATAAGAAGGAATGGTCGAGCGCGTTTGAAGCCGGTGTGAAGGGCAATCTTGCCGACGGCGCGGTAACCTTTGATCTCGCGGGCTATTACACGCAGGTCCACGACATGCAGTTCTTCGAATTCTTCGTGGGCGGCTTCGGCCTGCTGCGCGTCGTGTCGAACATCGACCGTGTTGACCTGAAGGGCGTCGAACTCTCCACCACGGTCAAGCCTGTCCGCGGCGTCAAGCTGTTCGGTTCGTTCAACTACACCGACAGCAAGATCAAGCAGAACAGCTCACGCCCGTACACCGTCGGCAACAAGTCCCCCTACACGGCGGACTATACGCTGAACGTCGGTGTCGATCTTGACCATGCTGTATCGGATGATCTGAAGATCGTCGGTCGTGTTGATTACCGCCTGACCGGCCCGACCTGGTTCCACACTGTGCAGAACCAGTCGATCCCGACGCTGTTCTCCGGCCTGCTGCCGGGCTCCGCACTCGCGCTTCCTGCCTTTGTCGGTGACGGCAAATATGATGTCGCAAAGCGGAATTCCTTTGGCGTCATGAACGGACGTATCGGCGTCCAGTCAGACCGCTTCGGCCTGGCGGTGTTTGCCAACAACCTGCTCAACAAGCGCTATCTCAACGAAGTCATCACGGCTGTTGAATTTGGCGGTTCGTTCATCACACCGGGCACGCGTCGCCTGATCGGTGTGGAAGGCAGCGTGAATTTCTAAACTAGAAGCACCTTTGGCGTCGCAAAGGCCCCGTCCTGTCACCCGACAGGGCGGGGCTTTTGCATTTAGGGCGTGTCGTCGTCTGATGCATCTGCCTGTTCGGCGAGGTCCGCGTCTTCCTCCGCAAATTCGCGCGCGATATCAGCATCCAGCTTGTCCAGCGGCGCCTGTTTAAGCGCGCGAGTTTTGGCAAGCGCGCCTTCCACAGCCCAAGCCGCGGCCGCCGTCAGCGCGATCTTGCGACGGCTTTCTAGGGGGTCAGCTGCGGCCTTGGCCCGCTGAAGGGCCTCCTGTTCCTGACAGAAGCTTTCGGAAACGCGCATGACCTTCGATCCTATCGTTTCATATGTTCCAGACCGGCCACAACGCCGCTCTTTTCGGAAGGTTTGGAGGCATTGGTCTTCGGCTTTTCAGCCTTGGGCTTGCGCACTTCACGGTTCGATTTCTTCTGAGATTTGGCCATCATAATGTCCTTTCAGGAACGAGAGGCAGGCGCTGGTTCATGCCGCTGAAAACTGCGGCAACCGAATTCAGGTCTTGGGACGGCGCGCTGCGCCTTTGTGCGCAGGGCAGGTTTGCGCTCTATCGAGCGTCAAAGCATGTGTCAGATATGGGCGCCGGATCCGGCCTTTACAAGGCAGAGCAGATTTTCCGGCCGGACCATGACCCCAAACGACGCAAATCCAAGCAGACCAAATTTGCCGCGTCACCCTTGCATTGATCCCCGCCACCCCTCAATTCAGCAGAGTATGGCACCATCTCTGCCGAGGTGAGTTAGAGTCACTGACAGATGAAGAAGAACCACCGCCGGAACATTTTTGTGGCCTTGGCCGCCTTGGCCCTCGCCATCACCGGCTATTGGCTGTTCGCGCCCCGCGACCCGGAAGTGGCCACGCTTACCGTCAAAAGGGCCCCGGCAGACCGCATCCTTGCGGTGAACGGGCGGATCCGACCGCGCCTTCAGGTGGACATCAGCCCCTCGCTCGGCGGGGAGCTGATTGCCCTACCCTTTGATGTGGGAGACAGGGTGGCTGGAAGAACGGCCCCACGGTTTTCGTTCAACCCTAAGGACTTGGTTGGCAGAAAATACTGACGCGCCGCACGAAGTAGCGGAAGCTTGTATCGCGCACGTGACGGATTCAACGGTCGTTCGCACCTATCGACAGACGGACTGGCTGGAACAACGGCGCGTTCTGATGGAGCGCTGCGATCGACACCGAGCGTGGCGTGGTTTTGGCTGAAGAACGGAGCGGCGACACACCTTCGGCGTGAGCCTCAAAGGCTCCGGCGGCCTTTTACTTGGAATGGCATCGTCACGCAGTCTGGCGACCCGATTAGGCGCTGTCAGCTGGGGCTGGCTGTCGACCGAAAATGGCTGATCACGGGCGAGAGAAATAAAGGACCTGCTGATCCGTCTTTCTCCTTACGAAACGACAGGAAATTGACGTGAGAAGATGGTTGCGTTCCCGATAGCTGGAAGGCTCTCGTTGAAAATAGGGCTCGATTGGCTGCACCACATAAACGACCTCGTGATTTGCACTTTGCGCGAAAAACTGCCTTGCCGCTTGCGGGTCCATTTGAGCCTGTATCTGGGGAAACTTGCCACTGATGTTGATCGCGACGAACCCACTTCCCAACTCGTAACGATCATCCCACCCGCCGGGCTTCAATTCGAGACTGCCACTCGGACCGATAACGTAGGTTTGGGTTTCAGCGTTATAGACATCGGCACCAGAATTGACCGGCGTGGGAAGCAAGAAAAATTGGTTCTTCTGCGCCCAAGTAACGCGGCGAGCTGCCTGCCTCGCATCATACTCGGCCACTGTTTCAAACTGATCCTTGGCATCTGGCGTAAGGCTTTGTGCACTGGTCCGCAGTGCTGCAAGGTCGGTCTTCGCCAATATGAAGGGCATTCCATTGGCGTTAGCCTCTCGCGCCGCATCGCACAACGCTGTGGCCGAATAGGACCCAGCTTCGGAACTTGTGAAAGAGGTCTGCCCCTTGGCAGCAGATCTACCATTTTCAACGGACGTGCCGATTTGTGACTGCAGGTCATTGAGGTCCTTAGGGGAAAACTGCCCATAGGCAGTGGAGCTCAATCCCGAAATCAACAAGATACTGGCAAATATAGGCTTTCTACGCATTTCTCACCTTACAATCCGCAAATACTATCCGGGACAATTTGCAAGCTTAGCAATAACCGCCAATCGAGGCGCTAAGCGATATTTAGCATCGAAAGGGTAGTCGGCCATGAACTGCTTAAGGGATAAGCAGTATCGTTGAACATCGCCATTTTCCTGCATCACCTGAGCAAGCGAAAGCAAGCTATCAGCTGCACGTTCACCCGCAGGATCGTTTTGGTAGTTTTGCAAAAACCAAGCAGCAGCGAGGCGCAGATTCCCAGCGTGTTTCCACTGGAATAGACCCGCATAGTTTTTCACCTGAGAAGTGCTCCGTGTCGTTTTGGGGTAGTTGGCCAAAAACCTCTCGATTTTTTGATAAGCCTCGGCGAACTCACCTAAATCCCATGCCTTATCGATCTCGGACGCCAGTTCCCATTGGCCATCGTAGGATTCGTAAGATGGCTCTGAAAATCGGCTTTTTGGCATAACACCCTCCGGGATCATGGCCCGACCTTCTCCACAGCGAAACCAAACCTCATGGCCCCCACGCATTTCAGTCACAAAACTATTCAACGAAAGGCCCGACACCCTCTCTACCTGATGTATTTTGTTATCATCGTAGTCGGTGTAGTCCCAAGTGATGGTGCCATCTATTGCAGACCACTTTCCACCCTCTTCGTACCCTCCATACGTTCCGTCATCGTCAAAATGAGTTCTATGGTCAGCGTCCACATCGGGTTTGCATGTCTCAGGATTAGCGAATGCCCACGCGCCGATCATATAACCCGCGCTGATTTTTCCAGTCGCAACAGCTTGGTTTCTGGCTTCGGCATACAGCGCAATTTTCCGCGCTCGCTCCCGTCGCTCAGCAGCCAATTTCAAAGATCGCTGCTTTTCCTCCGCAAGCTCCCGCGCCCTTGCCGCCGCAGCCGCCCGTGCCGCTGCCGCCGATCGTTCACGAACAGCCTGAGCTCTTGCCGCTGCGGCTTGGGCAGCGCGATCTCTTTGGGCCTTCAGCTGTGCGGGAGACATTTGCGCATCGGCAGGCACTGTCGAGAGCGACAGCCCTACAATCAATGAACCAGTTATAAATCTAGACAATGCGGCCTTCATGTCACTCAGCCCCTTCAGAAGCTTTCAACTCGGCCAACTCAGCAGCAATCCGCCTCTGGTGACGTTCCATGGCAACGATGAGGAAGAAGAACATCAAGCCAAGGAAGCCCGCCAATGCATTCCGTGCTTCGATGAAGCTGGCATTGGCCTTTTCTTCCTTTGCTGCCAGCACAGCCCGCTCAGCTGATGCTCGGGCAAATTCAGCATCGCGCTTAATCTTTAGCATCACCCAGAAGCCATCAGTCAGCCGCATAAACGTCTGATCGTAACGATCCCAAAATTCGTTCTTGGATTTCCCTGCCTGGAATGCCTTCATGCGAGCGATAACCGCAGGATTTTTGGCCGCCTTGGACAGTGCCTCGACCGACATTTCCAGATCGGCCTTAGTTCGATCCTCGTACATGACCCAATCGAGCACGTTGTACTTGCGAAGGGTGCCGTTGATGTACTCGGTCTGATACCACTCAGAAAAATCCGCGAAAGTCAGAGCCGGATCGCCCTGAGGCCGGTATGGCTCAAACGAGGATTTCCAAACCTGATACATCTTCTTGGCGTGGGCATCATAGATCGAGGGCGGCAGCTTCTTGCTATCCGCCTCCACCGTAGCGCGGATTGACTCAGCATCAGTTTTCGCCGGAGTGGAAGCCGCGACCATGTCAGCTTCAGTCACAACGACTGGTTTTACCTCCACGGTTTGAAACGTCTGAACGTAGTTCAACGCACTGGACAGCCCATTCCAAGCCGCAAACGCCAACATCAATGTGGCCACGACGATAGCAATCCAGCGAAGAATTCTGAGATAAAGCGCCTCTGCTTTGTCGACTATGCCGACATGTTTCTCAACTTGATCCTCCGACATAATCCCCCCTTGCGTTCGCCAACGCTACCGAGTGCGGGGGGGATTGTCAGCAGGAATTTGGCGGCGACGGGAGCTGAACCGACCACGATCAGTCGTTCCACACGACCATTCACTACCGAGCGCCGGCCAGCAAATCCTTTCTGAGGCGGGGCACAAGGTGGCTGTAGTGTCGCTTGATCATGGCAATCGAGGTGAAACCCGACCAACTCAGCGCGGCTGCGGAACTGCTCTGACTGATCGCGAATGGTCGTGTGACACGACTGTTATTGATCTTACCGGAGCGTTTTCGAACGGTCCCTCAATGCCAGAAGCTGGATTCCTATGAAAATATTCAACACAAGAACGAAAAATATTGTGTATTTCTTGTATCTATTCGTTCGATCAAGCTCGTCCAGCTGCGTATCTGGCCCTAAACTCCACGCTCTATCCTCTTTCGCCTGTGTCTCCGCCTTTTGAACAGCCAGATCCTTTTCGTACTTCCTTAGGGTTTCCACCCAATCATTCCGTGACTTCTCCCACATAGCACGAGTAGCCTTCGCAACGACTGGTGTCGGTGCATTATTTAAGGGGGAAGCGAAGTATGCGTCGGGCTTCCTCATTGACCTCTCAGCTTCGTCAACACGCTCCTTCTGACTTGCAATATCGGCTAGAATTCCAGTCTCGCGCTCTTCCGATCTGTGTACAGCCGCCCACGCCGTCTGGCGCTTTTCAAGGGTGCTCGCGTGAAAGATCGACACCGCAACGGCAGCCACAGAAAGTGTGCTAATAGAGATGAGAGTTAACTTCAGACGCTTGTTTCGGCCTGAATTTACAATTAGTGACTTTGCTCGTTTCGCATGTGCAGCGTCGAGGGCCGATTCAAGGTCGGCAAAGAGCCGATTTTCAAAGACAAACTGGTCAAAGATATTACTCTTCTTGATATCATATGCCTCAACCAACCAGAGCCTATAGGCATCCAACCTCAGGTCTGACGCGCATGGCGGGTAGTCAAGTTCACCGCGATGGCCCAAAGCTAACTTCATCAATCGCACGAAATCCCCCTCCACTTTGAGACCGATGATAATCAAGCAAAACATTGCATAAGGGCGCGATGTCAATAAGCGCAAAGCATCAAACTGACACGGCCACGGATTACAGACCACCCCAATCAATATTGTCACACGACCGTTCCACATCCTGCAGCCCTGCAGTCCGGACTTCAACCCTATCGAGAAGGCCTTCTCTTGGTTCAAGGCGAACCGTCAGCGGGCTGCGGGACCTGGTCGGCAGGCTCGTCGAAATCTTCCGGCCCACCGACTGCGCAACTACTTCCAATCATGCGGCTATGAACCAGAATGAACGTAAACCGCTCTAACCTGTGGCTTCCTTCATACAAGCTCACCCCATAACGAAGTTATTTTGCACCAAGAGAATTATGCGAAAACTCACTACTTCCAATCGCTGATATCGAATTACCAGACACTGCACGCCAAACAGCCCGACAGTCAAAACGCAAGAATCTCGCGTCGATAGCGTTACTCTTGATAAATTGGTCCACCAGCTCCGCAGACCAGCTCGCTTCAGGCCCTTCCCCGAAGTTAGAACTTACAATATGCTCCTTCAATTGCCCGTGCGGCCCCGAAATGTGCTCCTGGAATCCGTAAAAAGAATCAGTACTCGCATCACAGTCGTATCCGTTGACCGGAGCATCACGTTCTGCATCTGACAAAAATTTTGCATCTGAAATGTTTGTGTAAATTCTACGCCGAACATTCGCCCAACTCGAGGACTTGTAAGCTGCTATGCAGTCCTGCCCCCCCTCCACTTCCCAGCAGCGCATTATAGCTGCTCCACCATCGCCTTCTTGGCGGTGTGCAATTTTGCTACCGTCTTTGAAGCTTTCCCACTTTAGGGTAGGAGCCTTTTCCGTGGGCGCAGCGGCTACCGTATCAACGGCAGTAGCAGTAGCCACTACCTCAACGGCATTTCCAGCCAACACCTTCGTCATACGAACCGAGGTCCAAGCATCCAGGGCAGGTGCGACCATAAAGCATACCATCGAGACCGCCAGCAAAGCCCTCTCATTCGGACCTCCTCCTTGGAATAATCCAACACCGACCTCTTTTCGTGCCTGTATTGCTAAATAAACCAAGAGCCCAGCGCCAGCTGCTAGCACCAACCAGCCCCATTGAACTTGGACGGATCCCATTGCGGCTTGGGCCATGCTCTCCAATGCGCTGCCACTCAGATTATCGGCTGTTCCATTTCTCAATAGCGACAGGTCATACTGCAACCTGCCAAACTGATAAATGAGGGACGCAATAGAGGCCGCGCCCGGCCAGATAAGATCTTGTTGGCAGTTCTTAGCAACAATGACGGCACTCACACCAGCCAGAACCAAAAGTGCCAGTGCAATTAGGTTATTCCCATTCGACATCAGGGTGACATTGCCAACAGTCGGCAGCGATACGATTGGCAGGAACAAACCCACCACGAGCAAGCAAGGACCAAGATATCCAAGTTTTTGTTTTTCCATAGAGTCCCTCCCAATCGTCGCCTTCTTGCGACCAAAATTTTTGCTAGCATCGCATGTCGGACATGCCTAGTCGGCACTCTCGAGCGGCAACTCGAGCAACATGACGGGCTGATAGACATGAGACATCCGCATTTTATGGCGGATGAAACGTTCAAGGCTGGAAAGGGCTTCGCTCATATGGTCTTTGTAGCCAACATATCGATGCACAGAAGCAGAAGTTTCGATGACATTTTTCAAAGACGCTCCCTTATTCACAAGGGCAGAAATCCTGGCAAAGCCGGACATCATTCCCCCCGTGCGAGGCGTTTACGCTTGGTTCTTTCGCACTGCTCCTCCGTCAGTGCCTATCGACGATTGCTGCAGCAGGGATGACCTGACGCTGCTCTATGTCGGCATATCGCCCAAGAATGCCAAAAGCCGTCAGAACCTCAGAAAGCGGATTGCCTACCACTACCGTGGCAATGCTGAAGGCTCTACCTTGCGCTTAACGCTTGGCGTTTTGCTGGCTTCCACCAACGACCTTCCATTGCGGCGTGTTGGCAGCGGTCGGCGGATGACCTTTACGCATATCGGTGAGCAGTGGCTCGACGAGTGGATGAATGACAATGCACTTGTCTGCTGGACTGAGCACCATGAGCCTTGGTTGCTCGAGCATGAGTTACTTCAGCAGCATTCGCTGCCACTGAACATACAAGACAACCGGCACCACCCATTTTGTAGTTCTGTGTCTGCCCTGAGGCAGGAGGCTAAGAGGCTGGCGAGAGATATGCCGATTGCGAATGAGGGTAATCAGCAGCGGGCAATGTGAACCCTATCAACCACTTAACCGATCATACAGCTAGCATCCAATTTTAGTCTGAACATATCCGCCTGGGACGTGTGGCTGCTGATGACAATTCCTACCTGATAGGATTCATCCCGAACGGTCCAGAGCCTCCTGCTCAACTTGCTCTCGCAGAGCATCCGCGCCAACCGACACAGGCTCCAGTTTCCCTTCGGAAATTTTCGGCGGTTTGGCTTGCCAATTGGATAAGTTTGCACCGATCCTGACGTGAAAGTCACTGGCCCCACCAACCAACTCGGCCACAAAATTTTTCCGCTGAGTGAACTTCGTCCCGAGGTCTTTCACCAGCAAGAGCTCGAAGGATGAGACCGCCATTCCGTCTTTGTCCGCCGAGGCGATTTCAGGGCGCTCGCGCAGCTCTGACAGCTGAAACTGTGTTGCAGCAGACCTCCCGGGCCAGAGGAACCGAACATAGATGTCCTTCGGGTCAGCCTCAGCGATTTGTCTTAACAACCAAGACAGACGTGCTTTTGTAGATTTTCTATCAGCGGGCGCTTTTATGCGCATCTGGAAGCTGAGGACGCGTTTACTGATATCGGCGCAAATTTGTATTGGCGCTGCTGCATCAGGAATGTTCAGTTGGCTGTTGAGGCACTTGTCCTGCGCAAGGTCTGACAGTGCATTCTTAAGCCGCAATTGTGGATCCGACGCTTCATTCCGGCTCATTGTGACCTTAACATGATTGGCGAGTTGTCGGCTCAGGACAGTGGTCACCTGATCTAAGGCTTGATGCCAGCAACCCACAACTTCTTGGCTGGATTCTGATTTACCGTTAACCTTGCCTCCCGCGGCGACCGTGGCGCAGAGATCTGACCATGCCGCTGGCATTTGATCGAACTCTTTTACCCCCGAACTGGGATGAAGTAAGAACCTCTGAAGTTCTGATATAAGAATGAGCTGCTCGCGATCCTCCACGTCACCCATGTCGCGCAGGAGTTGGGCCTGTGTGATCACGTATGCCCAAGACCAATGAAAAAGTGCGACCTTCTTAGTCAGGCTGGCATTCACGGTCAGGGGGTGGTGCGTGGGTAGCGGAGTAAACTGATTGGACACTGTAATGACAGCATCAATGCCATTCAGCTTCGCTAAAGCGAGATAGGCTTCAATTTGAGGGTTTGTGAGGTCTGAAGTCCCCACTTTCGCCTCGACCAAGGCTGTCCATGTACTTTTCCCCAGATTTACAACGATCAGCCCATCGGGACGGTGCTTCGCATCAGGTAATGCCTTCTGCAATCCAACTTCCGTAAAGGTATCAAGTTTCCCCCGGGCGCCAACCCGAACCCCCAAAGCTCCGAGCAACGATCGACCAAATTCAGGAATATTTTCTAAGCACGAAAGAAAGATGGATAAGGTACGGCCTTCCTTTGATGTGTCGGCTAAAATCGGAAAAAGTCTGGCAGGCTCTCCGGCACACAAAATGTCAGGCAGTTTTCTCACGATTCGTTTCCTTCCCTCATTGGTGCCTCGCACGAGCATTCTTTCAGAGCAAGAGGTCGGTAGACGTCATTCTAGATGAATGTTGTCTTCAAATGGCCAAGCTTTAGAGAGATTAAAACCGCTTTAAGCCAAGAGCGACTGCCACTAGGCAAGAGCGCTGGAACGGCATTCTTTTTTAGATCTGACAGTCTGTTATGGGACATTGTTGGTTGAAACTGGGATCCGGCATGGCTTGGCTAGGCCCAGTTCATCCTTTTCGTTCGCCTAACGGGCGTATCGGTTCTGGCAAACCGCTCGGGATTTGAGGCACATACATCCAAATTGTTCATCCTAAAAATCTCGAGAAAGAAAGTAAAAAATTTGACAAAAGACTCTATAAATTTAGATAATACTGGTCCATTTTACGATATAATCGTATGGGATAACTTTCATTACATGAACGAGGATGAGACATATACTATCAGAGAATACTTCTCAGCAGAGGATGTATTAAAAAAATGCAAGGCAATCGTTGATTCACATTTGGAAAATAGCGCCAAGCAGCAGGGTACGGCTGACGAAATCTACAGAGCCTATACCATGTTCGGTGAAGATCCCCAGATAATTGCTCGCAACGGCGCACCTGGCGTCGAGTTCTCTGGCTGGAACTACGCCAAGGCTCGAGCGCAGGATTACGTCCGGAAGGACGGGGGCAGTAGTGATGGCGCATGACCTCCGAATTCGGCATGCCCTAAAAATGCAGCATTGCTAAACCACTTTGCTGGCCAATTGTTGTGCGAGGAGGGCCTATGCGAATAGTACTCGGAATTGACGCTGCTTGGACTTCTAAGGAGCCGTCTGGCGTAGCCTTGGCAATTGAAACTAACGACGGCTGGGTTTTGGCAGCGGCCGAGCCTTCTTACGATCATTTCTTCGCACTTGCGGCCGAGCGTGCACTAGATGTTGCTCCAGACGAAAAAACGGCATCCGCTTTTGAGTTAGTTGAAGCAGTCAAAATGATCGCAGGGCGCGGTCCCGATTTAGTAGCAATAGACATGCCCATGGCTTTGACGCCTATTACGGGGCGTAGGGGAGCCGATACGGCTATATCGAAGGCCTTTGGAGCGAGGTGGTGCTCAGCGCATAGCCCCAGTAGCAAACGCCCGGGTCCTATCAGTGACAGGCTTCGTGCCGATTTTGCTGACCTCGGCTACCCCCTGTGTATTGATAAGTTGATTACGCCCGGTCTGATCGAAGTCTACCCCCACCCCGCTTTGGTTGAGCTGACAGACGAGCCCCGCCGGCTTCCATACAAGCTGGCCAAGATCCGTTCGTACTGGCCAAATCTTAAGCCTAACCAGCGCCGGCGTAGTTTAATTGGCGAATGGGATGCAATCGCTACTGCTTTGGAACCGTATCTGCGAGGATCGGACAAGGTCGTCTCAGGTGCCCTCAGTGATAACAAGGCCAAGGAGTTGAAAGCGCGCGAGGATATGCTTGATGCAATTGTTTGCTGTATATCTGCCATCCGAGCTCTGCAGGGTGCCGCAACCTCTTATCACGACGAGAACTCTGCCATCTGGGTGCCGGCAGCAGACCCAGTCATTCAGGCTCGTAGCCTTTTGCCCAAGAGTCCCTATTCAGCTCGTTCCGAAATAAGGGGGGAGCTATTTTCCGATCAGCTAAATGAAGGAAAATATCCAAACATCTTGGACCCGAGCGCCGTCAATTAATGATGGATGCACTAATAACATAGAAATTCGATTTACTGGTTTGATCTCGACCGAAAAATGCGTCGAATTTGAATACCACATTGAACTTTAAACCATGAGATTTTGGCATTTTGCGCCGATTCTTTAGTAAAGCGAAGTCCGACTGGGGCATATGCCGTGCCGTAATTCGGTCAGACGGCATAAGTCACCAAAAATCTGTCACTCCGGAATGCCAGAGGTCCGAATTACCCGTCTCCTGGATCGCTCTGGGAGGACCCTTTTTTTAGTCATTGTTAGCACACCATTGGCGAAGCAAGCGACGATGACAGACGTGTGCAATCGTTCAATAACTGCCTCATTATACCCACCCTCGTGTCTAAGCATGTCAGACGATCTCAGCCGCCTGCGAGTGCTTTGTGGAATCAGGCAGCACCACATTTTGCAAATTTGCGGCACCACATTGCCACGAAAGCCTTCTTTCGCAAGGCCGCTTCCACTATTGATCATGCGCGAATTAGATCGCATCCGGAAAGGCACGCGGAGAAGCTTGCTCTTCCATGGCAATCCTGCGGCGAGCAAGTGTTTCGTGGTATTCCTGGGCCTCAATGTCTCTAAAGAATGGGGCATCAGGTGCGAGCCGTTTCAGCGCTTCTTCCACCTCCTCAAGTGTGACACGGAAAAACTCTTTGCGAGAGTTCTGCGCATTGACCCTTACAGCTTCAAATTCACCGTGTAGCCCACGCTCTAGAGCAGGCGCATCATCACTGTAGATCATGGCATGGGTGTCGAAAAGAAAAGGTACGCTGGCATCCCCAAGCTCTCTGACGCGGTCGATTGGGTCCAACCTGCGGGTGAGACCAATTTTCACCACGCCTTCACCAAATGAGCCGATATTCGAGATGACATAGACATAGCCCGACCGTGTCTGTTCAGCCAAAGCCTTGGCACGTTCCAACTTTTTCCGTGCAGCCTCTAAGTCGTTTTCGAGCGTTCTAATCTGATCACTGAACGCATCAAGCTGCGGCCCTACAATGTGCGAAGCTTCGATCTTCGCCTTCTCTAGCAGCTGCGCATAGCGCTCCTCGTCCTCTTGCGCTTTCTCAATATCACGAATGAGCTTCTGTTCCTCCCGCGCTAAACGGAGAGATGCCGCCCGCTCCTCTCGTTCGGCCTTCAGCTTTTCGCGATATTCATGAACTAGAAATAGCTCGTTCAATTTAAGGCGCTTGTACTCCGGACTGATCACGACCTTGTTCGACAAATTCAACTTGTTGATGTTTTCGAAGGATAATGTAATACGTTTCTCCATCGTATTTACGTTATTCCATCGAGTGTTGGCGATGGCTGCTTCGCACTCATTGTTAAATGCCCTGATTGTTAACTTAATAGCGCGATTGGTCAAGGAGCGGCCTCTCGCCAAGCTCCCCTCGACCGTCCAATTAGTATCGCAGGAGACCGCTTTATTTTCGGCCACCATCGACTTTTGATTTTCTCGTACCTCTATAATACGGCGCTTATAATCTTCGCTGTCCGAAAATTCAAAATGCGGCTCGTAAACACCCATTTCGGCGAAAGACAAGCGGTCACCGAGTACTTCGGCATCGGCTGACAATTTGTCATAGATCTCTTTCTTGAGTGAGTATGCGGCCTGCAGTTTTTCGGTCTCATCCCGGATGTTTTTGGCAACAAGGCTTAAGCGCTCAACTTCAAGATCGGCGTCTATGGGGCCTGCAAATCGCTCTTCCAAAAACTGTAGCCGATTTTTTATCTCGTCCCGCTGCGCGATGGTCGCTTGAAGTTCCCTTTCCGACGCCTCTCGCCCCGTTGAAGCAATGCGCTCAGCCGCAACATGAGCGTCCGCCAATTGCTGAACCTCTCGCAACCGCCGCCCCGTTTTAAACCAAAGGACAGAAGTGATAATGAGTAAAATAGGACAAAGCAGGATGGCAACTGCAATAGAAAGCGAAACAGTCTGAGACATACCCATTCCCGAAAACATGGCCGCCGACAGCACGGCCTTGGGTTCCACCTCTCCATTGCGTCAGGAAAGGCCGTGACCTGTTCGCTAGCGGCAGCTCTCAGGAATGTAAATTTCTTGAAGGTCGGTCAATACCTGTTTGGATGAGCCGCAGTCAGACCGAAACTATGGAGTAATAGAAACAGCATTTCGCTGCCCCCCAGTTTCCCTCCTTATGCCGAGAGCTAAGGGGGACATTTAGGGGGATCAAAAATTGCCGAAAAGGATTTTTTCCACCAAAAACAATGCTTTAATCGTGATAAATGGTGCCCGGGGACGGATTCGAACCGCCGACACGCGGATTTTCAATCCGCTGCTCTACCAACTGAGCTACCCGGGCAAGCGCAGGGGCGTCCCTGCGACGATGAAGCGCGCCTATAAGCAGGCTTAGGTGTCGCTGTCCAGCCTCGAATCCGCTTCATCATCGTCAATGCGCGCGGGCACGCGATAGCCTTCGCCCAGCCAGTTGAGCAGATCCCGGTCCTTGCATCCGCGGGAACAGAAGGGGAGGTGGTCGACCGCCGCAGGTTTGCGGCACATGGGGCAGAGCGCGGGCTTGCTATCGTGTTTGGGAGACATGGCCGCTCCATAGCGCAAGTTTCGGGTCCGCGACCAGTGTGACCGAGCCGCCGAGCCGCGGGGCCAGTTGATCAGGGGCCTGCGCGGCCTCCAGTGCGGTCACAACAGCCGGCGCGGCGGTGATGGTGACAGCGCCAATCAGGCCGGACCGCTCTGCACGGCGCATGAGCGCAAAGGCCGCACGGCGCGGTGGATCATGACGGACGAGTTCAATCAACGACCGGCGCGGGCGCGGGCGGATGATTTGCATCAGGCCAAAGCCATTGACGGCGGTGGCCTCAGCCCCTTCGCCGACGCCCGCCATCACCGCGTCCGCCACCTTCTTGCGCGCGTCCTTGTTTGAGACGGTCGGAAAATCGATCACCGTGCTGCCGCCGATGCCGAACAGGCGGATGGCGCGCCCCGCCGCCTCGGCGGCCGCCAGCGCGAGCGCATCTGCATCCAACCAGCCATCGACATCGATCAGCGTCATGGCCTGTGTCGGGATGATCGACAGCGACCCGCCGGGGAAATCGATTTGGCCCGTTTCCGCCGGTTCGATGATCTCGCTCCAGCCTGCCTCCTCCAGCAGGTCGGGGCCGTAGGGCTCGACGATGCGGATAGGATGTTCTGTAGCCTCAATACGGTCTCTCAGTGTCGATGCACCGCCCGGAATGGCATCGGGGGCGGCAGGACGGGCTTTGGCCCGTTTGTGCACGCGGCCATCAAATATCGGTTCGCGGACAATCTCGACAAGGACCTCGCTCTTAAGGCTCGTCCTCTCAGGCAGAGGTTCCAGGATCGCCTCAAAGTCCGGATTGGTGTCCGGCGCGTCGCCGGGCGCGGACAGGCGGACGATCCCGCGTCGTCCCTGCACCTGAATCTCAATGACACGCATGGCAAGCACATCGCCGGGCTGGAGCGGGGCCGGAAACACCTCCAGATGCGCCTCAACCGCGCGTCCGCCGTCCAAGAGAAGCGCCCGGTTCTCACCCAGACCCTTCTCGTAGAGCCACTCAGCCATTCAGGAGGCCCGCCGCCTGCAACAGCGCGCGGGTTTCAAACAGCGGCAGGCCCATGACGCCGGAGTGGGAGCCGGACAGGCTGCGGACAAACGCCTCAGCATAGCCTTGGACGGCATAGCCTCCAGCCTTTCCGTGCCATTCCCCGCCTGCGACATAGGCGTCGATCTCAGACGCGCTCAGCCGTTTGAAGGCAAGCGTGCTGGTGGACACGCGGTGGCGGGACTTGCCGGTCGCGTCGATGAGCGTGACGGCCGAATGGACGCGGTGGCGGCGGCCGGAAAGCAGGGTGAGGAAGGCCTGCGCGTCCGCCTCTGTCTCTGCCTTGCCGAGAATGCGTGCGCCGACAGCGACGACAGTATCGGCGGAAAGAATGGCCGCCCCTGCATGCCGTGCGGCCACGACAGCTGCCTTTTCCGCCGCAATGCGCTTTGCATATGCCAGAGGGCGTTCGCCTTTGCGCGGCGTTTCATCGCAATCGGCAGGGTCAACCAAATCTGGTGTCACGTCGATACGCTTCAGCAGTTCAAGCCGCCGGGGGGAAGCCGATGCGAGGACGAACATCACGGGGCGACGCCCGGTGTCCGTCACTTGAAGCGATAGGTGATGCGGCCCTTGGTCAGATCATAGGGTGTCAGTTCAACCAACACCTCGTCACCGACAAGAACGCGGATGCGGTTCTTGCGCATCTTGCCGGCAGTATGGCCGAGGATTTCGTGATCATTCTCAAGTTTCACGCGAAACATAGCGTTGGGCAGCAGTTCCACGACTGCGCCGCGCATCTCGAGAAGTTCTTCCTTGGCCATGCAATCTCTTTGGCTACTGTTTGCGCTGGGCGCGGTCCTTAACGCGCAAAAGCATAAAAGGGAAGCGCCTCAATCTGCTGGATTGTGGACGCTTAGGAATGAGTCCAATTCTTGGAGAAACTGGAGACGGTCCTCCTTGCGCGAAAAATGATGGTCGCCGAGAGGTTGCTCGACATAGCGGTAATTCTTGCCCGCCTTCTTGAGCGCTTCGGCCATCTGGCGCGACTGCGTAACCGGTACTCTCAGATCCTCTTTCCCGTGCAGGAGAAGAACCGGTGTCGAGAACGAAGCAGCGTGCCTCAAGGGAGAGACGTCCTTAATGTCGGGGGCCGACTCGTTCCACGCGTCGTACCGCCTTCGACCGTTTAGGAATTGGCTGTCGTACTTCCGCATACCGATGAGATCGGAAACCCCTGCATAGGACACGGCACAACGATAAAGTGCACCGTCGCGCTGCGCGGCGCGCATGGCCGCATAACCGCCATAGCTCGCCCCCACGATACAAACGCGCTTTGCGTCCACAATGCCCTTGGCGGCCAATTGAACAACTGCGTCATTCAGATCGTCCTGCATCTTCAGGCCCCACTCCCCATCTCCCAGTTTCTGGAACTTGGTGCCAAAGCCCGTTGAGCCTCGGTAATTGGGCTGGAAGACGGCGAAGCCGCGCCATGCAAGGAACTGTACCCACCAGTCATATTGTTCAGAATCCCGCGCTTCGGGGCCGCCATGCGGCAAAAGGATGAGTGGCAAGTTCTGCGCCGGCCGATCTTTGGGGAGTGTCAGGACACCTTTAATGTCGATCCCGTCCCGCGCCGGATAGGTGATGGTCGTGACGGGCGAGAGCTTCGCCATCTTGAGCGTCTCATCGACAAAGCCGAGGCGCTTCATGACCCCTTTGACATAAAGGAAGATCGCGCCCGCTTGGTCGGGTCCGCCGACATGAAACAGAACCCTTGTGCGGTCCGCATTCCAGCTGACCACCCGCGCCTTGCCAGCCCCTATCACCTTGTCGATGCCTGCCTGCATCTGGGCGAACATTGGGTCCAGCCAATGCACCCTTGGCCAGTCCTCTGTTACCATCACGCCCGCAACGCCATCCCCCGATGCGGTTTCGACAATGTCATCAATGTCATAACCCTTCGCGCCGAAGATCTTCTTTCCCCGTGTCATCGTTGCGAGATCGAGTTCGTAGAGCGAGGAAAAGCCATCCTCATCGTCTTCGATCCCGACGGCTCGGTCAGGCTCAGCGAGGAAGAGCCGGGGGAAATGAATTTTCTCGTCCTTGCGAAAGTCCGCCCGGTCAATCTCTTTGAACGCGCTTTTCCCGTCGGGGCGATAGAGAATGCGCGCCGTGCGGGTCTCATCGTTATAGCCGTATCCCATGCGGACGTTTCCAGCGTTGTCGGCATAATAATACATGACATTGGCACGCGATTTGACGACCGTGCGCTGCTTGCCGGTCGTCACGTCGACTTCCACCACGTCAGGCCAGAAGTCGTCTCCCATGAAGACGCTCCGCTGAACTCCAAGGAGGATGCGCGGTGAACCGTCCCGTGCGACCCAGATCACCTTTGCAGCGTTCTGACCGGCCGCAGTCCAGGCGATTTTGCGGATCTCCCCAGTCTTCCTGCTCAGCGAAACGACGCGGCTCAACCGAAGATCGTCGCTGTAGACATTGGATGTGGCGGCCACGCCAACCAGAAGCCAGTCGTCATTCACCCAGCACCACCAGTCAACGCTGGTCTTGCCATCCCCGATGCCGAAGACCCGCGGGCTTTCAGTCTTGTCGTAAAGCGACTGCATGATCAGCAGCTGTTGGCCCTGGACCGCGATACGCGCGGCGAAATGGTCTCCGGTCGGCGATAGGGCCGGATCCTCAAGAAAAGGCGGCGCTGCAAAGGCTTCGGCTGAAAGGGTCGGTGCGGGAGAACTGGCGGCTCCGGCGGGCTTTACCAGGAGAGGCGCTTGCGCATTAGCGCCCACATATCCCCCGAACAGAACGAATATGCAGAACATCAGACTGAAACGCATCACCACCCCTAGCAAAACGGTACGATTATTGTATGACAGTTGCGCTAATGTGCAAGTGACAGGCAGACTTTGTCTATGGCGGCTCTGAAATAGAGTCCGTAGAATTCAACTAATTCTTTGAATAATTGGCCGCCAGCAAAAGAAAACCCCGCCCGGACAGATCCGGACGGGGCTTCTTCAACCAAAACTCAAAGATGAGTTATGCTGCCGCGTGCAACGCTGCGAGCAGCAGCAGGGCGACGATGTTGGTGATCTTGATCATCGGGTTCACAGCCGGACCTGCGGTATCCTTGTAAGGATCACCGACAGTGTCACCGGTCACAGCAGCCTTATGGGCTTCAGAGCCCTTGCCGCCGTGATTGCCGTCTTCGATGTACTTCTTGGCATTGTCCCAAGCGCCACCGCCCGAGGTCATCGAGATGGCGACGAAGAGGCCGCCGACGATCACGCCGAGAAGAAGAGCGCCGAGCGCTGCAAAGCCCTGTGCCTGACCGGCAACGGCTGTGATGATGAAATACACAGCAATTGGGGCCAAGACCGGCAGCAGCGACGGGATGATCATTTCCTTGATCGCTGCCTTGGTGACGAGGTCAACCGTGCGGGCATAGTCCGGCTTGGACTTGTAGGTCATGATGCCGGGGTCGTTTGCGAACTGGTCACGCACGTCCTTCACCACCTCACCCGCGGCACGGCCCACAGCGGTCATGCCCATCGCACCGAACAGGTACGGGAGCAAAGCACCGAGCAGAAGGCCAACGATGACATATGGATTTTCAAGCCCGAAATCGACCGTGAGGTCCGGGAAGAAGGTCCGAAGGTCATTCGTGTAGGCCGCAAACAGCACGAGTGCTGCAAGACCCGCCGAGCCAATGGCATAGCCCTTGGTGACAGCCTTGGTGGTGTTGCCGACAGCGTCGAGAAGATCGGTCTTTTCACGGACCGAGTCGTCAAGACCCGCCATTTCAGCAATGCCGCCTGCGTTGTCGGTCACGGGACCATAAGCATCGAGGGCAACAACCATGCCAGCGACAGCCAGCATCGCGGTGGCCGCAAAGGCAATGCCGATCACGCCAGCGAGCTGATAGGCAACAATGATGCCCACGCAGATGACGATCGTTGGCATCGCGGTTGATTCAAGGCTGATCGCCAGACCCTGAATGACGTTGGTGCCATGGCCCGTTTCCGACGCCTTGGCGATGGAGCGGACCGGACGATAGTTGGTGCCGGTGTAATATTCGGTGATCCAGATGATGAGGCCCGTAATGATGAGACCCAGCAACGAGCAATAGAACAGCGTGCGGCCGGTGAAGCCGCCTGTGCCGTCCAGATTGGCACCGAAGACCGTTTCCATGCCGCCCAGCGCGAAGCCGATGGCCCACCAGATGGCGGGAACCGACAAGACCGCCGTGACAAGGAAGCCCTTGTACATGGCGCCCATGACGTTGTTCGAGGACCCGAGCTTGACGAAGTAGGTGCCGATGATCGACGTGATCACGCAGACGCCGCCAATCAGCAGCGGCAAGGTCATCAGCGGAACGAGGCCATCGCCTGCGCCCTTCACGAGCAAGGCAATCAACACCATCGTCGCACCAACGGTGACGACATAGGTTTCGAAAAGGTCGGCCGCCATACCGGCGCAGTCGCCGACATTGTCACCAACGTTATCGGCGATCACAGCCGGGTTGCGAGGATCATCTTCCGGAATTCCGGCTTCGACCTTGCCGACCAAGTCAGCGCCGACGTCGGCAGCCTTTGTGAAGATGCCGCCGCCCAAGCGCGCGAAGATCGAAATCAACGAAGCGCCAAAGGCAAGAGCAACAAGGGCATCAACGACTTCACGGCTATCAGCAGCAAGCGCCGCCGGGCCGGTCAGATACCAGAAGAACACCGAGATCGCGAGGAGCGCGAGGCCCGCCACGAGCATGCCGGTGATGGCCCCTGCGCGGAACGCCATCGTAAGACCAGCCTGAAGGCCGGTCTGCGCAGCAGCCGCTGTACGAACGTTGGCGCGGACCGAGATGTTCATCCCGATATAGCCCGCAACACCCGAAAGAATGGCGCCGATCAGAAAGCCGATGGCCGAAGTTGTGCCCAGAAAATAGGCGACGAGGACCGCAACGACCGCGCCCACCATAGCGATCGTACGATACTGACGGCCCAGATAGGCTTGTGCGCCTTCCTGAATAGCAGCCGCAATTTCCTGCATCTTTTCATTACCGGCCGACGCGCCGAGCACCTGACGGCTCGTGACGAAGCCGTACAAAACGGCCAGAAGGCCGCATGCAATAGCAATATTAACAATCATCAGGGTAATCCCTTTCCCCCATACGTGTACGGACTCCCGAGGCCTTTTGAGCCTCTGGCGGAGTTCGGCGGCGGTATGAAGCCTGCGAGTCGCCTTGGCAACCCTTTGGCAACCATCCTAGTTGTGCAGCCAGCCGAGCTTTTCAGGCAGCGGAACGGGGCCATCGGCATCGACCAGTTGTAGACCGGGCCCGCGCACGATCTGCCCAATCCGCGTCACACGGTCAGCCGCCTGCGGGGGCGGCAGGGATGCTGTGAACAAAAGCGCATAGTCATCGCCCGCGCTGGCCGCCCGCAAACGCGCCGCACGGTCAGACCCGAACGCCATCGCCTCGGGTGACATCGGCATCGCGTCCAGATCAATCAGGACGCCAGCACCACTGGCATCAGCCAATCGTTGTGCGTCGATCAAAAGCCCGTCCGACACATCCATCATCGCGGTCACATGCCCGGCGAGCAGACGTCCGCTGTCCAGCAGCGGCATGGGACGGTGATAGGCGTTCAGCAGCGCCTCTGGCCCCTGCCGCTTGCCCATCGCGATCTCCAAACCAAGGCCCGCATCGCCGATAACGCCCACGACATAGAGCACATCGCCCGGCGCCGCCCCGATCCGCGACGGCGGGGCAGCCGTCACCCGCCCAATGGCCGTGAGCCCAAAGGTGCGCGGCGCGCCGTCCGGCATCACGACCGTGTCTCCGCCCAAAAGCGGCACACCCATTGCCCGTGTCGCTTCGCCCAAGCCCTCCACAAAGGCCGCATTCCAAGCCGCATCGCACGTCAGCCCGGTGCCTGCAAGCATGCCCACAGGAACGGCGCCTTTGGCCGCGAGATCAGACAGGTTTACGGCCACAAGCTTCCAAGCGACGTCAGCAGGGCTATCATCGGGCAGAAAATGGACGCCCTCCACAATCATGTCATGCGTCAGCACGAGGTCACCCAGCACCGCGACATCATCCATCAGCCCGCGCGCGCCGCTGTCCGTGGCGATGCGCCGCAGGCCGACGAGAAAGTCGTTCTCGACGCTCATTGGCTCTTCACCCAGGGATTGAGCGAGACAAGCGAGAGCAGAAAGGAGCGCGGCTTTTTGATCAGCGCCTTTTCAAAGACGACTTTCAGGCCAACGGCTTGCGCAACCTCTCCCACGAAATGGATGCAGTTGCTCTTGTTGAGGTTGTAGCTCTTACCGGGCCGCGTCCGCCAACGCTCGACCACTGCCAGCACGTCCTTAAACTGCCGGTCATCAAGCTGGACGGAGAATTGCCGGTCGCTCGACGCCACATAAGACGGCTTGGATGTTTCCACGACACCATGGACCGAGCCCATCAAGATAGCAGGGGTCAGCGTCTTTGCCGTAAAGCCGAAATTGGTGTCCACATCGCACCCTTCTTCTGTTTTGCCCTTCAGCACCACAAAGGCATGCGGGAAGGACGAGCCAAGCTCATGCGAGTAAAAAGAAAGGACGACCTGCGCTGCCGCCGGGGTCGGCAACAGAAAGAGGGCGAGGATCATCCCCAAAATTCGCATTGGCGCGACCGGCTCCTTTGGTTACGGGGCTTCTTAAGGATATAGCAGGGGATGTAAAATGGCGGATCAAAAGTCCATATTTATTACAGGCGGCGCATCGGGCATCGGTCGCGCAGTGGCGATCCATTTCGCGCGCAAGGGCTGGTTTGTGGGGCTGGCCGACATCAACGATGCCGGCACCGCTGAAACGGCAGCGATGCTCCCAGCAGGGCAGAGCGCAACTTACCATCTGGACGTCCGTGAAGCGGGCCAATGGGCCGCCACCCTTGCGGAGTTTTGGAAAGCTTCTGGCCAACGCCTCGACGTGCTCTTTAACAATGCGGGCCTCGGCAAAGGCGGCCCCTTTGCCGATGTGCCACCGGAAGATCATGATCTGATGCTCGACGTGAACTTGAAGGGCGTTATCCGGGGCGCGGAAGCCGCCTTCCCTTATCTCTCCAAGACACCCGGCTCCTGCCTGCTCAACACCTGTTCGGCGGCCGGCATCTATGGATCAGGCGGCCTGGCCGTCTATGCCGCCACCAAGTTTGGTGTCCGCGGGCTGACCGAAGCACTCGACATTGAATGGGCGCCGCACGGCGTGAAGGTCCGCAGCCTGATGCCCAGCTTCATCGATACGCCGATCCTCGACGGGATCTCTTCTGGCTCCAACCGTTCCTCCCGCGAGACGTTGAAGGAAGCAGGCTTTGAGATTTCGCCTGTGGAGATGGTCGCCGAAGCCGCATGGGCGGCGATTGAAGGCAAGAAGGTCCATACGCTGGTGGGCAAGACGGCAGGGCAGCTCGCCTTCCTCGCCCGCTTTTTGCCCGGCATGATCCGCAAACGGGCCAAGCGATTGCAGGACGCGCGGGTTTAAGACGAATAACGTCATGCCAGCGCAGGCTGGCATCTCGTGCGCCCGGACCACGAGACCCCAGCCTTCGCTGGGGTGACGCGCTGTTTGCGGAAGGCCCAGCCCTAAACCGTCAGCACAATCTTCCCGACATGCGCGCCGGATTCCATGCGCGCATGGGCGGCGGCGGCTTCGGCCAGCGGGAAAGCTGTGTCCATCACCGGACGGAGCTTGCCCTCTTCGATAAGCGGCCAGACGGTGCGGCGCAGTTCATCCGCGACCAGTGTTTTGAATGCGACCGAACGGGGCCGAAGCGTGGAGCCGGTCATCATCTGGCGGCGCACCATGAGAGCCGCGATGTTGATCTCCGCCGTGATCCCGCGCTGCACGGCGATGGTCACATGGCGGCCATCCTCGCCAAGGCATTGCAGGTTGCGCGGCACATAGTCCCCACCGACCATATCGAGGATGAGATGAACGCCCGTGCCGCCGGTGATCTTGGCCACTGCCTCCACAAAATCAGCAGCATTATAATTGATGGCATGGTCCGCACCGAGGCTGAGCGCGGCGGCGCATTTGTCGTCTGACCCGCAGGTGACGATCACCGTCAGGCCAAAGAGCTTGCACAGCGCAATCGCCATGGTGCCAATGCCGCTCGTCCCGCCATGGATGAGGATCGTCTCCCCCTCGCTCGCATATCCGCGTTCAAACACATTGGTCCACACGGTAAAGAGCGTTTCGGGAATGGCGGCGGCTTCCTCGATCGAAAGACCATCGGGCACGGGCAGGCACTGGCCGACCGGGGCCGAACAATATTGGGCATAGCCCCCGCCCGACGAGCGCGCACACGCGTGTCCCGATCAGCGCTGCGTCGACGCCGTCGCCGACCCCGACAATCTCGCCTGCGATTTCAAGGCCCGGAATGGACGTTGCGCCCGGTGGCGGTGCGTACATGCCGCGCCGTTGCAGTACGTCGGGCCGGTTCACGCCGGTCGCGGCCACTTTGACCAGCACTTCGCCAATGGCAGGCGCGGGCACTGGCCGCTCCACCGGCTGGAGCACCTCAGGCCCGCCGGGCGCAGCCGGATCAATACAGATCATGGTCGATGGCAGGCTCATTCAATGTTCCCCTTGTTGCTGGACCTCGTAAGGGCAAAATCGTGTTCGGGTCAACGTATCGGTCACGTCACCGGCTTGACATCAAATCGCTTTCGAAGGACGCTTCGAAGATGGATCTCGATGACCTTTTTGCCAAGCGCCCACAAGATCCGCTGACCCTACTGGGCAAGCAGGATCTCGACCCTCTTTCGGTCGAAGAACTGGCGCTGCGCAAAGAGATTTTGCAGGCGGAAATCGCCCGCACTGAAAGCAAGATTGCCGCCGTCGTTAACTTCAGGGCAAGCGCCGACGCCCTATTCCGGAAGTGATCGGGACAATGACGGCCTTGATCTCGGGGCACCGGCACCCGACATGGGTGTCTTAAGGAGCGTTTGAATGCCATCTTTTGCCCGAGAACTGGAAACCACCCTGCACAATGCGCTGGGCGCGGCTGCAAGCCGGAAGCACGAATATGCGACGTTGGAGCATCTCCTGCTCGCGCTCATCGATGACGTCCATGCCTCCAAGGTGATGGCCGCCTGCGGTGTGGATACGGGTGAGTTGAAAGACACAGTTGCCCATTATCTGGATACCGAGCTCGAATCGCTCCGGCTGGAGGGTGAATCCGATCCCTCGCCGACCAGCGGGTTCCAGCGCGTTGTTCAGCGCGCCATCCTCCACGTCCAGTCGTCTGGCCGAGATGAAGTGACAGGTGCCAATGTGCTCGTCGCGCTGTTCTCCGAACGCGAAAGCTATGCCGTCTACTTCCTCCAGCAGCAGGATATGAGCCGTCTTGATGCCGTCAGCTTCATCAGCCACGGCGTCGGCAAAGGCAGCGAAGTGCCAGAGCAGAAGAAGCCGGAAGGCAATGAAGAGCGCGAGGAAAAGAAGCAGCCGGCCGAGGCCAAGGGCAAGCAGGAATCCGCGCTCAAGCAATTCTGCGTCGACCTCAATGAAAAGGCCAAGATCGGCAAGGTTGATCCGCTGATCGGTCGTGGCCCCGAAGTGGACCGCACCGTCCAGATCCTGTGCCGCCGCTCCAAGAACAATCCGCTTTATGTGGGGGAACCCGGCGTCGGCAAAACCGCGATTGCTGAAGGCTTGGCCCGCAAGATCATCGAAGGCGATGTGCCTGATGTGCTGCTTGAAGCTGTCATCTACTCGCTCGACATGGGCGCGCTGCTCGCAGGCACCCGTTATCGCGGTGATTTTGAAGAGCGGCTGAAGGCGGTCGTCAACGAGCTTGAAAAGCTGCCCCACGCCATCCTCTTCATCGATGAAATTCACACGGTGATTGGTGCCGGGGCCACCTCAGGCGGGGCGATGGACGCGTCCAACCTGTTGAAGCCCGCGCTCTCGGGCGGTCAGATCCGTTGTATCGGGTCCACCACCTATAAGGAGTTCCGCAATCACTTCGAAAAGGACCGCGCGCTGTTGCGCCGGTTCCAGAAGATCGACGTGAACGAACCGACCATCGAGGACACGATCAAGATCCTCGCCGGGCTGCGCTCTGCCTTTGAGGATCACCACAAGGTCAAATACACGCCCGACGCGATCAAGGCGGCGGTGGAACTGTCTGCGCGCTACATTAATGACCGCAAATTGCCCGACAAGGCCATCGACGTGATTGATGAAGTCGGCGCGATGCAGATGCTGGTGCCCGCCAATAAGCGCAAGAAGACAATTACGGCCAAGGAAGTCGAAGCCGTGATCGCCACCATGGCGCGCATCCCGCCGAAATCGGTTTCAACCGACGACAAGAAGACGCTGGAAACGCTGGAAGGTGATTTGAAGCGGGTTGTCTTCGGGCAGGATACAGCAATTGAAGTGCTGGCCAGCGCAATCAAGTTGTCGCGCGCGGGTCTGCGCGATCCCGACAAGCCCATCGGCAACTATCTGTTCTCCGGCCCCACTGGCGTCGGCAAGACAGAGGTCGCGCGTCAGCTGGCGTCGATCATGGGCATTCCGCTCCAGCGTTTCGACATGTCGGAATATATGGAGCGTCACTCGGTCAGCCGCCTCATCGGTGCGCCGCCGGGCTATGTCGGCTATGATCAGGGCGGTCTGTTGACCGACGCCATTGATCAGCAGCCGCATTGCGTTCTGTTGCTCGATGAAATCGAAAAGGCGCACCCGGACCTGTTCAACATCCTGTTGCAGGTGATGGACAATGGCCGCCTGACCGATCACCACGGCAAGACCGTTGATTTCCGCAATGCCATCCTGATCATGACCACCAATGCCGGCGCGTCCGACATGGCGCGGGAGAGCATTGGCTTTGGCGATATCAGCCGCGAAGACATTGGCGAAGATGCCGTCAAAAAGCTCTTCACCCCGGAATTCCGCAACCGTCTCGATGCGATTGTGCCGTTTGCCTATCTGCCGCCGCAGGTTGTCACCCGCGTCGTCGACAAGTTCATCCTGCAGCTCGAACTCCAGCTTGCGGACCGTGACGTCCACATCAAGCTGGATCAGGCGTCGAAGGATTGGTTGACCGAGCGGGGCTATGACAAGCTCTACGGTGCCCGCCCCATGGGCCGCCTGATCCAGGAAAAGATCAAGCAGCCGCTCGCCGAAGAATTGCTGTTCGGCAAGCTTGTCCATGGCGGTGAGGTGAGCGTCCATATGAAGGACGGCGCGCTCAGCTTCGAAATCGTAGCAGCGCCCCCCAAAAAGGGCAAGAAGGGCGGCAAGGCCGGGGCCAAGGCGAGCGCCTGAACCCCGGTTCCTCCCCAAACGTCAAAGATACTTTTTGAAATGCGCGAGCGCCCGTGACCAGCCGTCACGGGCCGCCGCCTCATTATAGCTGGGCCGGTAATCGGCAAGGAAGCCGTGGTCGGCTTGCGGATAGAGATGAATTGAGGACGGCTTCTTCGCGGCCTTAAGCGCGGCGTTCATCGCCTCGACGTCCGCCACCGGAATGCCCTTATCGAGTGCGCCGTAGAGGCCCAGCACCGGTGCCTTGATGTCGGCCAACAGCTCAATCGGGTTGCGCGGCTGGAGCGCGGTCCCTGCGCCTTTGACGCGGCCATACCAGGCAACACCGGCCTTCAGCTTCGGGTTGTGCGCGGCGTAAAGCCAAGTGATCCGCCCGCCCCAGCAAAAGCCCGTGAGGCCGATGCGCTTCGCATTGCCGCCATCGCTGCCGACAAAGGCGGTGAGGGCATCGAGGTCCCCCATCACCTGCGCGTCGGGCACCTTGGAGACGATCTCGGCAAAGAGCTGCTTGAAATCGGCAACCTTGGTCGCGTCGCCCTGCCGCTGATACAGGTCGGGCGCGATGGCATAGTAACCCGCTTTGGCAAAGCGGCGGACGATGTCGCGGATCCATTCATGAACCCCGAAAATTTCCTGCACGACGATGATCACCGGCAGGTTCTTCCTTCCCTTGGGCTTGGCACGATAAGCGCCCATCTGGATGCCGCCCGTCGCAAAGGTGACCATGCCGGCATCCAACCCATCGGCGGAGGTCGCAATGGCCGTGGCGGACAAAGGCTGGGCCGCCAACGCATAGCTGGCCGCAACGACGGTTCCGGCCAAAGCTTGGCGACGGGTCACGCCTGTGTCAGCGATCCAGCTTTGATCCGGTGGGATCGGCGTATCTTGGGCGTCAGACATGGGAGACTCTCCTTTAGCCGCGCATGCTAACGCCCGCGCCGCGCGGCGCAATGTCCTCTGCGCCTTGGGCCAACATGTGGGCAAACAAAAAAGGCCCGGCAGGTTTCCCCGCCGGACCTTCTTGTTTCAGTCTACCAAAGGCAGATTAGTCGCGGTTGCCCATGAAGCTGAGCAGGAACTGGAACATGTTGATGAAGTCCAGATACAGCGACAGCGCGCCCATGATCACCGTCTTGCCGACCATGTCGGTGCCCGCCACATAAGCGTACATCGACTTGATGCGCTGCGTGTCATAGGCGGTGAGGCCCGCAAACAGCAGCACGCCGACGAAGCTGATGACGAGGTTCATCGTGCCCGACTGCATGAAGATGTTGATGACCGATGCGACGAGCAAGCCGACCACGCCCATGACGAGGAACGTGCCCATGCCGGACAGGTCCTTCTTCGTGGTATAGCCCCACAGGCTGAGGCCTGCGAAAGCGGCCGACGTTGCGAAGAACGTCTGCGCGATCGAGGCGCCCGTGTAGACGAGGAAGATCGTCGACATCGACAGGCCCATGACCGTCGCAAAGCCCCAGAAGCATGCCTGCAGCGTGAGCGTGGACATACGGTTGATGCCAAAGTTCATCACCAGAATGAAGGCAAGTGGCGACAGCATGATCACCCACTTCAGAATGCCGGGGCTCATCATGATGCTCTGCGCCGCGCCCGATGACGCGAACAGCAGGGCGACGATGCCCGTCAGCAGCACGCCCGAACCCATATAGTTGTAAACAGACAGCATGTATGACCGCAGGCCCGCATCGACTGCGGCACTGCGTGCGCCGACATCAGCTGCCGGAGCCGCGCCCACCGAACGGGGGTCTGACCAGTTAGCCATCGTAACTCTCTCCAAATAACAGACCGGCACAATAGCCGGATGTCATGAAATATCGTGTGTTCGTTAAAAAATTCAAGCGAAACACGACATACGCCCCTCCACTTTCTTGAATCTGCCCATGTCGGCCCGCTCCCGCCCAAAGGATGCTCCTGTAAAACTGCTTTGAACGGGAGACTTTCACTGTAAGATCATGCCTGAGAAAAAGAAGCTGGGGGAGAGAGATGGCAGGGTCAGCCTATCGCATTTACGTGCTTGTCCTGTTGATGGTCATTTACGCCTTCAACTTTCTCGACCGGCAAGTTGTCACGATCATCGCCCCCTATCTCAAAGAAGATATGGGCGTGTCCGATGCGCAAATCGGGCTGCTGTTCGGCACCGCTTTTGCTCTGTTTTATGCCGTTTTCGGCCTGCCTCTGGCCAAGCTTGCCGATGGCTGGAACCGGGTCCGGACCATTTCCATCGGTCTTGGCTTCTGGTCAGCGATGACGGCCGCGTCCGGTCTCGCGTCAAATTTCGGGCAGCTTGGGGCAGCGCGGATCGGGGTCGGCATCGGCGAAGCAAGCGCCTCTCCGGCCGCATATTCATTGCTGCAAGACTATTTCCCCAAATCGATGCGCGCCACTGTGCTCGCACTTTATTCGGCCGGCATCTATCTCGGCTCAGGCGCCTCGCTCGTCTTTGGTGGCGTGGTGATTGAATATTGGGCAACACATTATACCGCCGGCAACGCACCCTTCGGGTTGACGGGCTGGCAGGCGACCTATTTCGCTTTTGGTCTGCCCGGCATCATTCTGGCCTTCCTCATGTGGTTCACCGTACGCGAACCCGTCCGTGGGGCAATTGATGGCATCCCTACCCCTGGCATCGCGCGTCCCTTCCATGCGGTTCTCGCTGAGTTTGCAGCCATGTTGCCGCCCTGGAACTGGCGTGGCTATGCCCGCATGACGGGCGCGCCCAAAACATCCATCGCCAATTTTGCGCTCCTCGCCGCTGTCGTGATGGGCGCTGTCGCCATTGTCATTGTGACCGACGGCCTGCTCCGCCCGGAAAAGCGCGCGGTTGTGGCGGCTATTGGCGGCTTCAACATCACGACAAATATGGTGCAATGGGGCGCGATTGGGATTGGTGTCTATTGTGTGGGCAGCTGGTTACAGACCATCCGCCTGCGCGACCCCGCCTGCTTTGCGCTGGTCGCCAATCCGGGCTTTATCGCCTTGACCGTCACGGGCGGGCTGATGTCCTATATCAGTTACGGCCTGTCGCCCTTCATCTTCCTCTATGCCAAAACCCAATTCGGCGTCGGCGCAGAAGCTGGCCTGACGCTGGGCGCTATTCTCGCCATCGGCGGCGGGCTCGGCGCAACCTTTGGCGGCATCTTGGGCGATTGGCTGCGTAAACGCACGCCAAAGGGCCGCATGATTGTGATGCTGATCGCCGCGATCGGCTCCGCCATCACGATCATCGCAGGCTATAGCGTCTCCAGCCTGACCTCGTTCTACGTGCTGACGGCGGCCAATGTGTTCATCCACATCATGTGGCTCGGCCCCTGTGCCGCGTCCATTCAGGATCTGGTGCTGCCCCGCATGCGCGGCACATCGACGGCGGCCTTCTTCCTTGGCACGACCATCCTTGGACTGGGTCTTGGGCCGTATATCGTCGGCCTCTCCAGCGACGTGTCCGGCGATCTTCGGCTTGCCTTGATGGGCACCATCATCGTGATGCCCATCATCCTTGGCTGCATCCTGCTCGCAATGCGTCGCGTGCCCGATCTTGAACGCACCGTCCTTGACCGGGCCCGGGCAGCCGGAGAACCAGTTTAACGCGGGCGCAGAACGCCGCAGAGGATGCGCTTACCGCTTTTGCCGGTGGGGTCTGTCATTTCGTCATCCGCATCGGCATGGAGCACGACGGCCGCGCCATCGGCATCCAGCAAAGGTGTTGCGCCCGTTGCGACCAAGCCTGCGCCAAGCCAAGTCTTCAGCCGCCCTGTGCCTTTCGCATTGGCCATGAGGTTGGGGGCGTCTCCTGCATGCGGGCCTTGCGGGTTCTTATGGCCATGCTGATGCGCGGTCGGGTTCCAATGCCCGCCCGCCGTCACAAAGTCCGGGGCCTCACACTTACCGACCGTGTGGACGTGCAGGCCATGTGGACCCGCCGTGACGCCTTTAACCGAGACATCGAGCCACAAGCCATCGGTGGATTCGGTGACGATGGCCGTGCCTGCGGGCTTGCCCGTCGCATCAACCAATTCAGCCACGGCAGCGGCCTTCATCCCGCTCGAAACGTTGGGCACACACCCAGCGACCAGAAGTGCACCAGCGGACAAGCCCATCAAAAACATCGTCTTCATAAAAATCTCCGTGGCATCGCGCCTTAAATAGTTTCGGCTACATTTTACCGATACTCAAGACGGTCTATGCATATGATAGGTGAAAGGCGGCAAGGGGCCGCCGTGAAGGATATCGGATGGCCATTGTCGTAACAGGCGTTGCAGGCTTTATCGGCTCTCACGTCGCACGCGCCCTGCTGGCGCGGGGAGAGCGCGTTGTCGGCATCGACAATCTCAACGATTATTATGACGTGCAACTCAAGAAGGATCGGCTGGCCGATATCGCCCACCCGCATCTCGCCTTTCATCACACCGATTTTGCAGATCATGCCGCGCTGGAAGACGCGCTGCACGGCGTGGAGATTGAGACGATCGTCCATCTCGGTGCCCAGCCAGGTGTGCGCTATTCGCTCATCAATCCACGTGCCTATCTCCAGTCCAATCTGGCCGGGCACCTCAACATGCTGGAAATTGCGCGACACCGCGGCGTGCAGCAGATGGTCTATGCGTCCTCCTCATCTGTCTATGGCGCCAATCGCGACCTTCCGTTCCGCGTCACCGACCGGGTCGATCACCCGATCTCGCTCTACGCTGCCACGAAAAAGGCGGATGAGCTGATGAGCGAAACCTATGCCCACCTCTTCCGCATTCCCCTTACAGGCTTACGCTTCTTCACCGTCTATGGACGCTGGGGGCGACCGGACATGGCGGTGTGGGGCTTTGTGGAGCGCATTCTGAACGGCCAGCCCATCACCGTTTACAATCAGGGCCAGATGCGGCGGGACTTTACCCACGTCGATGACATCCTCGCCGGGATCCTCGCCGCGATTGACAAGCCGGTCGTCGATGACGGCGCCGAAAAGGCGGGTGGCAGCATCTCCCCCCACCGGCTGTTCAACATCGGCAACAACCAATCCGAAGAGCTGATGAAGATGATCGCCGTTGTTGAGCAGGCTTGCGGACGCAAGGCAGAGATCGACTTTCAGCCGCTGCAGCCGGGCGATGTTCTCGAAACCTATGCCGACATCACCGCCATTGCGGACGAACTGGGCTTTGCGCCCTCGACCCCGATAGAGGTCGGCATTCCCGATTTCGTGGACTGGTATCGCGGCTATCGTGGGCGCAGCACTTAGTCGGCGGTCGGCCGTCCGATGGACGTGTACCGCAGGCCGTGGCGGCGGGCTTCTTCCGCCTTATAAACGTTGCGGAGATCCACAAGGACTGGACTGTTCATCGTTTTGGCAATCTTGGCGAGGTCAAGGGCGCGGAACGCATCCCATTCGGTCACCAGCGCAAGCGCATCGGCCCCTTCGGCCACAGCATAAGGATCTGACTTAAAGGTCACGCCGGGCATCACAGACTTCGCGGCCTCCATGCCTTCCGGATCATATGCGACGACGTTGGCACCTGCATCCTGCAAGGCTTGGGCAATGGCAATAGACGGCGCATCGCGCATGTCGTCTGTGTTCGGCTTGAAGGTGACACCCAACAAGCCGACCGTTTTGCCGCGGGCTTCACCGCCCATGGCCTGAATGATTTTCCGGCCCATGGCCCGCTTCCGGCTGTCATTCACCTGCACCACCGCCTCGACGATACGCGACGGCACATCATGGTCTTCGGCGGTCTTCAACAGCGCGAGCGTGTCCTTCGGGAAGCAGGAGCCACCATAGCCGGGACCTGCGTGCAGGAATTTGGAGCCAATACGGTTATCGAGGCCAATGCCCCGCGCCACATCCTGCACATCGGCGCCAACGGCCTCGCACAGGTCCGCCATCTCGTTAATGAAGGTGATCTTCGTCGCAAGGAAAGCGTTCGCCGCATATTTAATCAACTCTGCCGTCCGGCGTTCGGTGAACAGAAGGGGCGCTTGATTGAGATAGAGCGGGCGGTAGACATCCTGCATGACCAATTTGGCGCGCGCATCGGTCGTACCGATAACAATCCGGTCCGGGCGTTTGAAATCAGAAATCGCAGCGCCTTCGCGCAGGAATTCCGGGTTTGATACAACAGCCACTTCGGCGCCCGGTGCCGCCTCCCGCAAAATGCGCTCCACCTCATCACCCGTGCCGACAGGAACGGTGGATTTGGTGACGACCACCAGCGGGCCGGTAATGGCCGACGCAATATCGCGTGTTGCCTGATAGACATAGGTCAGATCCGCATGGCCATCGCCGCGCCGCGACGGTGTGCCCACGGCGATGAAGACGGCGTCAGCACCTGCCACACCCGCCTTGAGGTCCGTGGTGAAGGACAGGCGCCCGCCAGCGACGTTGCTTGCGACCAGTTCGGCAAGGCCGGGTTCGTAAATGGGCATGACGCCGCTCAAAAGCGCATCAATTTTCCGCTGATCAAGATCGACACAAACCACGCTGTGTCCGAAATCGGCAAAGCAGGTCCCGGAAACGAGCCCGACATAGCCAGCCCCGATCATCGTAATTTTCATAACAGCCTATCCATCAGTAACCCGGACGTCGCCATCCGTATTCAAGATCTAAGTCGAAGATATTACCAACTCAATGAGTGGCCAAAGAAAAAGGGGCCGACCAAAAGGCCGACCCCTCAATCTTTAGCCGTCAAGCGTCAGGTCAATTACTGACCCGAACCTGGACCGTAGGTGATTTCCACACGACGGTTCTGCAGTTCGCGAACACCGTCTGCGGTTTCGACGCGCGGTGCGCCTTCACCAAATGCCTGCGTTGCAATCACGCCGCCTGGAATGCCCTTACCCTCAAGGTAAGAACGAACCGACGTGTTACGACGCTCGGACAGGCCGAGGTTGTACTTGGGCGTGCCCGACTTGTCGGCGTGGCCGGCAAGCATGACCTGCGCATTACCGCAGTCGCCATAGGCCGTCACAGCATTGTCGAGGATCGACGCTGCTTCAGCCGTAACGTCCGACTTGTCCCATTCGAAGAAGACAATGTACGGCCCCGGTGCGCAGACAGCTGCTGCCACTGGCAGCGGCGGAGGAGGCGGCGGCGGGGGAGGTGGCGGCGGTGGCGGCGGCGGAGGCGGCGGTGCAGCCGGCTCGCCAAAGTTGTAGATCAGGCTGCCGAGGAGCGAGTGCGAACGCATCGTCGTCGACGTGGCGCGACCGATGCGATCCACCAGATCCACATTCGGCTGATTGAACAAACGGTACTTCAGGCCGATATCCCAGTTGCTGCCGAGCGGCGCGCGGATACCCGCAATCGCCTGCCAGGCAAAACCTGTGTCGGAGTCGTTCAGGAAGCTTGGGCCAGCCGGGTTCAGATTGAAATCGGTCTTCGTCCGGGCAACACCTGCACCGCCGCCGACAAAGCCCTGAACGCCATCATCATCACCGAAGTCCAACAGGCCGTTGAGCATGAAGCTCAGCGTGCTGCTTTCACCACCCGGTGTGTTGTATACGCCTGCAGCAGCCAAAGTCGCTGCGGACGGGCCAGACGGCGTCGTGGTCTGCGAAGCCCATGAATCGATCGAGGCCTGCTTGTAGCCGACTTCGGCTTCAAGACGGAAACCGCCAAAGTCATAGCCGATGATGGCATCTGCATCGTAGCCAGTCTTGAAATTGGCGCTGGCAACGCTTTCCAGAGCACCAATATCCGTCTTCTGTTCTTCAAAAAGCGACGCACCGGCTTCGACACCGATATACCATGCATCGTCACGCGCCAGCGCGGGAGTAGCCATGGCGGTCGATGCGAGCACTGCTACGAGAGCGAGCTTCCGCATAATAAATCCCCTTTCTCAATTTTCACTTGGGACAGCGAATTGGTCCTAACTGATGCCATTCTGACGTGCAAGGGCACATTGACGGGAAGTGTTGCGTAAAAGCCTCAGTCTTAGTGGAATATTATTGCGCCAGTTTAGTTTGAGATGAGGCCATGGGTTTGCAATGCCGCAATTAATTCAACTAAGCGGGCGCGACACTCTGTGTCGACCACCGCGCCGCCGGAAGGCTCAGAAATTCGGGGGCCAAGCGGCCCGACAACCTGCTGGCCGCCGATCCGCAGGCTTGCAGCGGCAATATCTCCCGACCAATTACCGCCATTGTGGCGCAACATAAGGCCGGTTGCGCGCTGCCAAATCTGGAATCCGTCAAAGGGGTCAACAAAGCGCCATCCCCCAAGTGTCCACTGGGCAATTGCGCCAGCATGATTGGACCATTCCGCGACCGGAGACGGAGACACAAGCCAACACCCGCCTTCTGCAGGCGATACAGGTGGCGCATCGCGCATGTCTTCAACGACACATTGAACACAGATATCGAGACGTTGCAGCGCCTCATTATGCGTCACTTCCTTCTGAGCTTGGGCCACGTGGAGATAGGGCAAAGCGAGGCGGGGCGTATGGTCCGGCATAGAAGATCCTTTGCGTCTAAGAGGGGGAAGGCTTTGGTCGTCGGATCAGATTGGGCGAAACGCCCGATCTGGCGGACGCTGATGGTGAGAGACGTCGCCCCTGCCGCTCGCATGTCTGCGAGCTGTCCGGCGGAAAGATAATAGTGCGGCTGATCGAGCGTTACCTCGATGCGCTGGACAGATGGCAGTGCGACGATCTCGATCCGATAGAGTTCGGCCTCTTCGGCAATGGGTACCTCAATGCCATCCAGCCAGCGCCAGCCCTCGCGGCTTCGGCGGGTCCACTGCAGGTCGATGGTGCCATCGGACAGTGGCATGGCGCGCAGATGCACCGGCGAAAGTGGCCTTAACGCCGCACCAACGGCCGTTAGGCTGGCTGTCACGCCGTCGGGATCACCCACCCCCTTTGCCATGACGTCAATGCTGCTGGCGCCTGCTGGCACGGACAGGCGCCCGCACGGCCGATTTCCAGCCAAAGAGTTTCATTTTATTCTCCAAATGGGTTTGTTAGGGCATCCGGCCAAGTCGCCTCCTCCGCTCTCCCTGAGCCTGTCGAAGGGCGGTCCTTCACTGGGCACCAGACCTTGAAGAACAGGGAAGGACGATCCTTCGAGAAGCTCAGGATGAGCGGGGTTCGGGGATGTCCTGTTTAAAGAACCCGCACCCGAGGCTCCGGCCCGCTGGGCTTCAACATCAACTCCGTGACAGCCCACACCACGGCATCCGCCCGGTCGGGCGAGCGGCCCGGGCCGTGATAGGCACCGCCCGAACACAGCCCGCAGAGTTCGTCTTCCAGTTCCGGAAAGCGGCCGGCATGGCGGACCTTGCCGCGTTCATAGAGCGCGGCGACCGGCTCTGCCCGCGCCACCTTGCCGCGTGCGGCGTGGACGAGCCGGACGGGCAAACTGTGCGCTGCGCCGCGCAGGACGCTTTCCACCATGTCGCCGCCATTATTGGCTTCTGCGATGACCCGGTCTGCATTCCAGTTTTCGGCGACTTGGGCCACTTTGCGCGCCCAGCCTTCGGGAGATGCGCCACCGAGGCTCGCATCCGCCAGCACATAAGCCCGGCCATCTTCGCCGAGTCCGACGGCGACGATGCCGCAGGCGTCGCCCTTGCTGCCCGCCGGAGGATCGACGCCGATCACGACGCGCACGAGAACCGGTGTCCGGTCCGTCGACGCCGCCGCGATCATCGCCCGCGTCCACAAAGCGCCCTCCACATCGTCGATCAGTTCACCGTCCAATTCCTGTCGCCCGAGGCGGGTTCCGGCATAGACCGTCTGCATAGCGGCCACGAACGGCACGGCGAGGTTGAGCGCATTGTCCGCCATCCGTCCGCGCGTGGTTGTGACGCCCTGTTCCCCCATCAGCCGCCGGATGAGCGGCACCGGGCGGGGCGTGGTGGTGGCGACAACTTTGGGTGCAGTGCCCAGCCGCAAACTCATCGCCAGATTGTCCCATACGGCGTCGGCATTATCCCATTTGGCACATTCGTCAGCCTAGGCGATATGATGTTCGGGGCCACGCAAGCCTTCCGGCTCTGCGGCGGAATAGAGTTTGGCCATCGCCCCATTGGGCCAGACCAGCCGATGCAGGGACGGCTCGAAGGTCGGTCGCATGGCTTGGGGCGCGATAGACAGAAGCCCGCTTTCTCCTTCCACCATGATCGCGCGGGCATCGGCCATGGTGGCGGCAACGAGCGCGATCCGCAGGCGACCATCGGCCTCAGCGCGCGCGCGGACCCATTCGGCACCCGTGCGGGTCTTGCCAAAGCCGCGTCCGGCGAGAAGCAGCCAACAGCGCCAATCACCTGCCGGTTCAGCCTGATCGGGTCTGCGCCAGAAGGACCAGTCAAAAGCGATGTCGGCCAGCCGCTTCGCGTTTGCTTTGAGCCATTTGGCAAGGGCGGCATCGTCCAGATCAGCGACCTGAAGTGCATGATCGGGTTGATCAGTGTTTTGTGCCATTTCCGGCCTTCACACGCGCTTGCATGTCACGCAGCTTCGCCTCGACGCGCGCCGCAATCTCGGCACCGTTGCCCGTCGTTGCAGCAGGCTTTGGCCCACCCCGAACCGAGCTGCGGTGCATCGCCAGCAATGCGAGCGCGAGGCGATGTTTTTGCGCGCGCGACTTGAGCGTGGCGTCTGAGACTTTGCCCGAAATCGTCCGCAGAGCTTCGGCCAGCAATTCCGCCTCTAGCCGGGCAAAGCCTTCGGAAAGCGCCGCCTGCCAATCGCGGGCAAAGTCAGGATTCTTCCGCTTCAGCACATACACCCGCGACGAGGCCACGCCTGCCTTGCGCGCCGAGGCGGCAACATTGGACGTCAGCGCCAGATGTTTCAGAAAGAGCTTGCGGGCACGGGCATCAAAACCCGACGCACCGATCTGCGCGTCCACACGCGGCTTGGCAAAGGCCATGGAGTGTCTCCGGAATTGGGGGAAAGAGCAGGACGGGGGCTTGGCCCGAGTCGTCCGCTTCAGTCTCGCCCTTCTGTCAGATCAGGAGATAAATGTCAAGATGTTTTTACCTATTTGGTGATTTATACATTATCCCCCGTTCGTGTCGAGCGAAGTCGAGACACGCCTGCGCCACGTCCCTCGACTTCGCTCGGGACGAACGGATAGGATGGGGGCATGACCACCCTCCTCATCCTCTACCACAGCCGCACTGGCGGCACCGAAGCGATGGCGCGCGCCGCCCTTGCAGGCGCTAAACAGGAAAAGGGCGTCACGACCCGCCTGCTGACCGCCGCGGAAGCCACCCCCGATCATCTCCTCTCCGCTGACGGCGTCATCTTCGCCTGTCCGGAAAACCTCGCCTCCATGGCAGGCGTGATGAAGGATTTTTTCGACCGGGCTTATTACCCCGCGCTCGGGCAGATCGAAGGACGGCCTTATGCCGCCATGATCTGTGCCGGGTCAGACGGAGAAGGGGCGGCGCGGCAGATTGCGCGCATCGCCACCGGCTGGCGGATGAAGGCGGTGGCCGATCCGCTCATCCTCTGCACCCATGCGCAGATGCCAGAGGAAATATTGGCGCCGAAGACGATAGCGCCTGAAGCGCTTGCCCGCTGCCAAGACCTCGGTATGGCTCTGGCAGCGGGACTGGCATTAGGTGTGTACTAGTTTGCGGGCACGGTTTCTGAGACCGAAAGGTCAACCTCACTCGCCGGCTGGATCTGCCCCTCCGATGTGTAGGGGATGGAGATGCAATAAGCGGCCAGCCCCAAGAGTGTCAGCATGGTGATGAGCGTGCCCACCATCCGGCCCTTGCCAAGCGTGCCGCCATCCATGCCCAGGCCATGCGCGACACGGCCAAGGAAATAGACGCCCGCCACAATCCAGAGCCAGCCCGGCGCTGCGCCCGGCGTGTTGGCGAGTTCAACGGCCGCAATCATGATGAGGACAAAGGGCGTGTTTTCAATATAGTTGGCGTGCGCGCGCATCCGGCGGATGACGGCTTCATTGCCGCCGTCACCAATCGACACCTTCTCGGTTGTGCGCGCCTGCCCGCAGCGGATGGCGAGCCAAAGATTGATGAGGGCTGCGACCCCTGCGAATGTCAAAGTTACGGGTAAAATCATTATCTTGTCCCCCTCCTGTTGGGTGAATGGAACCTGCCACGCCGTGCGCGCGCTTGCAACTGCACGAATTTTGGCTATACGCGCGCCTTCGATTGGGCAGCCTCGGATTCGTTTTCGGATGCGGGATTGTTGCCCAAGGTATGTGATCACTCAATCGAATAAGGTGCCGAAATGGCCGTCCCTAAAAGAAAAACCTCGCCGTCGCGGCGGAACATGCGTCGCAGCCATGATGCGCTGACGGCAACCACGTTTCAGGAATGCCCGAACTGTGGCGAACTGAAGCTGCCGCACAATCTTTGCCAGGCATGCGGTCACTATAACGGTCGCGAAATCGTCGCAGCCGCCGACTAATCCTGTCGCCTGAACCACAGGAGACGGGCAAGTGGCCGAAGCGCCGCGCATCGCAATTGACGCCATGGGGGGCGACGGAGGGCTAGCTGTGATGCTGGCCGGTGTCGCCCTTGCGCGCCGTCAATGGCCGGGGCTGACCTTCGACCTTGTCGGCGATGAAGCCGCGATCAACGCGGCGCTCGACCAGCACCCGAATCTGCGGGCGGCGTCAAACATCATCCACGCCCCCGAAACCATCGATGGCAGCGAACGCGCAGGCCAGGCGATCCGCCGTGCCAAAACGACAAGCATGGGCCTCGCCATTGATGCCGTGAAAAAGGGCCGCGCCGGCGCCGCTGTCTCTGCGGGCAACACCGGTGCCCTGATGGCGATGGCGAAACTTGCGCTGCGCACCATGCCGGGCATTGATCGGCCCGCGCTCGCCGCCCTTCTTCCCAGCCTTGGCGATCATGATTTCGTCATGCTTGATCTGGGCGCGAACACCGAATGCGAAACCCGCAACCTCGTCGAGTTCGCGATCATGGGGGCTGCCTATTCGCGCATTGCGCTCGGCATTGAACGCCCGCGCGTCTCGCTGCTCAACATCGGCACCGAAGACCAAAAGGGCACCGAAGAAATTCGCGATGCGGCGATCGCCTTGCGCGCGTCGGACCATCTGCACATGAACTTTGAAGGCTTTATCGAAGGCGACAAGATTGCCCGTGGCCTGACCGACGTTGTGGTCTGCGATGGCTTTTCCGGCAACATTTCGCTGAAGACGATGGAGGGCACCGCCCGCTTCGTGACGGATCTGCTGCGCCGCGCCTTTACGAGCTCCATCCGGTCTAAATTCGGCTTCCTCATCTCGCGTCCGGCTACGGAGCTGATGCGCCACCACCTTGACCCCGACAATCATAATGGCGCCGTCTTCCTTGGCCTCAACGGCGTGGTCGTAAAAAGCCATGGCAGTGCGAGCCCCAAAGGCGTAGCCAATGCCGTCGGCGTGGCCGCAAAGCTGGTCGACGCCAACATCACCCAGCGCATTTCTGACGATCTCGCGCTCATCAAGGCGAACGGCAAGTGACAGTACGCGCGGTTATTCTCGGGACAGGATCAGCCCTTCCCAAACACCGTGTTTCCAATGATGAACTGGCCCAGCGCGTCGACACCTCAGATGAGTGGATCGTTGCGCGCACCGGCATCCGCTTCCGCCATATTGCCGGTGAAGGCGAGACGACCGCGACGCTCGGCGCCGACGCGGCCGCCAAGGCCATCGACGCCGCCGGTGTGGACGCCGCCAGCATTGACCTGATCATTCTTGCGACCGCTACGCCCGACCAGACCTTCCCCGCCAGCGCCACCAAAATTCAGGCGATACTCGGCATCAATGACTGCATCGCCTTTGACGTGGCGGCGGTCTGCTCAGGCTTCCTCTATGCGCTCTCGGTTGCTGACGCGATGATCCGCGCGGGCAATGTGAAGCGCGCGCTCGTCATTGGCTCCGAAACCTTCAGCCGCATCCTTGATTGGGAAGACCGCACGACCTGCGTTCTGTTCGGTGATGGTGCCGGCGCCGTCGTGCTTGAAGGTCAGGACGGCGAGACCGGCATCCTGTCGACCAGCCTCCATGCCGATGGCCGCCACAATGAACTCCTCTATGTCGATGGGGGCCCGTCCACGACGGGCACCGTCGGCCATGTTCGCATGAAGGGGTCCGAAGTGTTCCGCCATGCCGTCGTCAATCTGGCGACGGTGCTGGGCGAAGTGCTCGAGACCGCAGGCCTGACACCGCAGGATGTCGACTGGGTCGTCCCGCATCAAGCCAATGCCCGCATCCTTGATGCGACGGCGCGCAAGCTGGGGCTTTCCAAAGACCAGATCGTCGTGACCGTGGATCAGCATGCCAACACGTCTGCCGCCTCTGTGCCGCTGGCGCTCGACACCGCCGTGCGCGACGGACGCATCCAGCGCGGCCAATTACTCGTCCTCGAAGCCATGGGTGGCGGCTTCACTTGGGGGGCGGCCGCCGTCCGTTACTAACCAATTCCCGCAATTGACGTTCCGCGCCAATTCGATATTAAGAACTGTGACCACTATCTGAGAGGGGGAGTTGCGTAATGGCGGGGGATGGTACTCTGACACGAGCCGATCTTGCTGAATCTCTTCACAAGAATGTCGGCCTGTCCAAGGCTGAATCGTCTAAACTTGTCGAATCGATTCTCGATCACATGTCAAATGCGCTCGCAAAGGGCGAGAATGTAAAGATTTCCGGTTTTGGAAGCTTCCTGCTGCGTGACAAGGGTGCACGTGTGGGCCGCAATCCCAAAACAGGTGTTGAGGTGCCAATCGCACCACGCCGCGTGCTGACGTTCCGCGCCAGCCAGATGATGCGGGCCAACGTCGCCCAAGAGGCCTAATCGGTGAGCATCGCCAATGGCTGACAAAGCGCCCGGTGCGTTACTGACCATTGGCGAGCTTTCCGCTGAGCTTGGCGTTCCGCAGCATATCCTGCGCTATTGGGAAACCAAGTTTTCCAAGCTCCGGCCGCTGACGCGCGCGGGCAACCGCCGCTATTACCGGCCGGACGATGTGGCGCTGGTCCGCCGCATCCACCAGCTTTTGAATGGCGAAGGCTATACCGTCAAAGGCGTGCAGAAACTGCTCACCGGAAAGACGGTCACCCCGGCTGACACGCCCGCGCCTGTCGCGGCGACCGCCAGCGCGCCACAGGTGACAGCGCCCGCACCACCGGCCGCGCCGCCCAGCTATATTCCCGATCTTGTTCTGATTCGGGACCGGCTGAAAATCGCCCTCGCCGCCGCGCGGGGTTGAGCCCTAATCCCGGTCCATCTGCGGGCCGAGCGTTGCATCCAAATCCCGCGGGCGGATCATCCGGGCAAACTTCGCTTTGCCCGCGCCAACCGCGGTCCAGCTGTCCGCTTCAAATTGCAATTCAGCCGCAGCGGCGGTCGGGAATTTCATCTCCACCTCATCGCGCAGAAGATCTCCGGCCACATCGGGCACCAGCATCAGGATCAGATCTTCCAGACCCGGATTATGCCCACACATCATCACCGACGACACCTCATCCGGCAGGTCCTGCACAACATCCAGCAGCGTCGCGCCGGACGCGAGATAGATGCGCCTGTCCCAATTGGGGTGAAGGATCTCGCCATAGCCTTCCCACAGCGCATCGAGCGTTTCGGTGCAGCGCACGGCGGGCGAGGAGATCACATAGTCAAACGTCCAGCCCTTTGTGCGCAAGTGTCGCCCAATAAGCTTGGCGCCTTTGACGCCGCGTTCATTGATCGGCCGATCAAAATCGCGGGAGACCGGCGCGTCCCAGCCGGACTTGGCGTGGCGAAAGAGGGTGAGCGTCTTCATGGTGCCGTTTCATGCGGCAAAGCGATGCCGTTTGGAAGGGTGGATTGCGTCCGCGTCACTTCCAAAACCGCCTCATCAAGCGTCATGCGGCGTACCGGCGTGCCCGCCGGAAAGGCCGTCAGCAGACGCGAGGGGACGGCAGACGAGAGCAGCACGAAGATACCGCGATCTTCCTGCCGCCGAATGAGGCGGCCAAAGGCCTGCGCCATCCGCGCGCGAATCAACCGGTCATCATAAAGCGACCCGCCGCCTGCTGCCCGCCGTGCGGTGTGCAGCACCGTCGGCTTGGGCCAGGGTACGCCTTCCATCACCACCATCCGCAGCGACTCCCCCGGCACGTCGACCCCGTCGCGCAGGGCATCGGTGCCAAGCAGGCTGGAGCGGGGATCATCGCGGAAGATATCGACGAGCGTGCCCGTTTCAATCGGGTCCACATGCTGGGCGTAAAGCGGCAGGCCATAGCGCGCCAAGCGGTCGGCGATGCGGGCATGGACAGCGCGCAGCCGCCGGATCGCGGTGAACAGGCCCAGCGTCCCGCCATTGGAGGCCGCCACAAGCCGCGCAAAGGCATTGGCCAGTTGCGGCACATCGCCGCGCTTTACATCGGTGACGATGATGACTTCAGACTGCGCGGCATAGTTGAACGGGCTTTCAGCCTCGAAATGCAGCGGCGGGCTGGACAGATGGAGCGCACCCGTCCGTGCATCGGCCACGTCCCAGCCCTCCCCGCCTTTGAGCGTCGCCGAGGTGATGAGCGCGCCGTGCGCAGGCTTGAGCACCGTCGCCGCAAAAGGCCGGGTCGGGTCCAGCCAATGCCGCCGCAGACCAATATCAACTTCGCGGCCCTCAATCCGGTCGACCGTCAGCCAATCGACAAAGTCCGGGTCCACCGGCCCGCCCAGCCGCGCGAGCATGGACAACCAAGCGCCAATGGTATCGACCCGCCAGCTCAGGCTTGCCCGCGCGCCTTCAACGCGGGCCCGCGCCTGCCCGTCCAACCAGTCCGGCCCTTCCTCAATCACCGCTTCCAGCCGTCGGCCAAGCGTGACGAGCGGACGGAGCAACGCATCGAGCGCCTGACAGGCCGGCTCCACAGCGGTCAGCAAGGGCCCGTCCAGCTGCGCCGCCTCCGTCTCCAACCCATAGCCTGCATCGCCTTCTGCCGAACGGGCAAAGACGAGGCCACGCACGGTCCCCAGCATCGCCTCAATCGGGCCAAAGGGCGCGCCTTCGGCAATGCGTTGCAACCAGCCGTCCGACGGGAGCGCGGCGGCGGCCGTTGCCGCGGCCGAAATGGCCGACGACCCTTCTGAATCATAGCTCGCCACATCCGCCAGCCGCGCCGCCAGTCCGCGACGCCGACCGCGTGATTTGCCTTCAGGGCCAATGATCCAGCGGCGCAACTCGATCGCCTCTTGCCCCGTCAGGGCTGCCGCAAACATCGTGTCGGCGGCGTCGAACAGGTGGTGGCCTTCGTCAAACACATAGCGCGTCGGGCGTGTGCCTTCTTCCCGGCCGCGCGCGGCATTGACCATGACGAGCGCGTGGTTGGCGACGACGAGATCGGCCTGCGCCGAAGCGCGCGCCGCATGTTCGATGAAGCATTTGCGGTAATGCGGGCACCCGGCATAAACGCATTCACCGCGCCGGTCGGTGAGCGCGGTAGAACCATTGCGCCGGAACAAAGTCGACAACCAGCCGGGCAGATCGCCCCCCACCATGTCACCGTCGCGGCTATAGGTCGCCCAGCGCGCCACGAGATGCGCGAGGATCGCCGCCCGCCCGGCAAAGCCACCCTGCAGCGCATCTTCCAGATTGAGCAGGCAGAGATAATTCTCGCGGCCCTTGCGGATCACAACCTTGCCGCGCGCCGCCGCCTCACTGCCATAGACGCGCGCCGTTTCCGCCGTCAGCTGACGTTGCAGTGCTTTGGTGTAGGTGGAAATCCAGACCGGCCCGCCCGCCTGCTCCGCCCAGAGCGAGGCCGGTGCCAGATAGCCGAGCGTCTTGCCGATGCCGGTCCCCGCTTCGGAGATCAGAAGGCGCGGCTCATCGCGGGTGGTGCGCGGCTGGAAGGCAGAGACGGCGGCGCGCGCATAATCCTGCTGCCCCGTGCGCGTTTCAGCCCCCGCGCCCGTGATCTTTGTCAGCCGGTCCACCACATCGCGTTCATCAAGGCTGATGGTGCGCGGCGCGGGACGGACGGGGGCCTCTTCCCACTCCGGTAATTTGGAAAACAACCAGCGCTCATCCTTTGGCGGCGCCTTCAGCCGGTCCAGCACCAAAGGCGCCCAAGGCCAGCGCAAGCGGGCCAAAGATTGTGCCGACGTCCAGGCGCCCTCGCGCTCCGGCCAATCGCCGGACAGGACATCGAGCAACTTGGCGGCGGCTTGCGCAAACATCGCGGCGGCACCGCCTTCATCCTCGGGCACATCAATGCCTGTGACCCGTGCCAACCCCTTCACCGTGGGCACCATGAAGTGCGCAGGGTAAAGGAAGGCGAACAATTCCAACAGGTCGAGCCCGGACAATTCGCCATAGCCAAGCCTGGCCGCCACCAGCGGCGCATTGAGCATGAGGACAGGCGTTTCCGCCGCGATCGAGATCGCCTCCCTCCGACCTAAGGCCCGCGTGCGGCCATCGGGTGTCGCAATCCAGATGCCGGCATGGCTTGCATGCAGCGCAGGATAAGGCAAAGGGGCAGGAACAGTCATCGACACGCGCCGAGATTGGCGCAACTGGAACGAAAGAGCAACACGAAGTGACCGATTTGCGCGACGCAGCGATGGTTTCCAAGGCTTGGCCCTTTGAAGAGGCGCGCAAGGTGCTCAAACGCCTGGACAAGGATGGCAAAGACGGCCCGGTCATCTTCGAAACCGGCTATGGTCCATCGGGTCTGCCGCATATCGGCACCTTCAACGAAGTGCTGCGCACGACGATGGTCCGCCGCGCCTTTGAAGCGATGTCGGACCTGCCGACCAAGCTCGTCGCCTTTTCCGATGACATGGACGGCCTGCGCAAAGTGCCGGACAATGTCCCTAATCAGGCGATGCTGACCGAACATCTCGGCAAGCCGCTGACGCGCATTCCCGATCCGTTTGAAAAGTTTGACAGCTTTGCCGCGCACAACAATGCGATGCTGCGCGAGTTTCTGGACCGGTTCGGGTTCGACTATGAGTTCGTGTCATCCACCACCCAATATGAAGGCGGCGTGTTTGACGAGGCGTTGAAGAACGTGCTGCGCCGCTATCAGGCGATCATGGACATCATGCTGCCGACGCTGCGCAAGGAACGCGCCGCCACTTATTCGCCCGTGCTGCCGATCAGCCAAAAGTCCGGCATCGTGCTTCAGGTGCCGCTGACAGTTGTGGACGCAGAGGCCGGTCTGGTCAGCTTTGAGGAGGATGGCGAGACCGTCACCCAATCGATCCTCGGCGGGATGTCCAAGCTACAGTGGAAGGTCGACTGGGCGATGCGCTGGGTCGCCATTGGCGTTGACTATGAAATGTACGGCAAGGACCTGACCGACAGCGGCATCCAGTCCGGCAAGATCGCGCAGGTCCTTGGCGGCCGCAAGCCGGAGGGGCTGATCTATGAGATGTTCCTCGACGAAAAGGGCGAGAAAATCTCCAAGTCCAAGGGCAATGGCCTGAGCCTGGAAGATTGGTTGTCTTACGGAAGCGAAGACAGCCTGGCCTTCTACGCCTATCGCGAACCCAAGAGCGCCAAGCAGTTGCACCTTGGCGTCATCCCGCGCGCGGTGGATGAGTATTTCCAGTTCCGTGGCAATTATGCAGCGCAACCGATCGAGCAAAAGCTCGGCAATCCGGTGCACCACATCCACAACGGCAATGTACCCGCCGACGTGCCGCCGGTGACCTTTGGACTGCTGCTCAATCTGGCGGGCGTCATGGGTCCGCACGCAACCGCGCCGCAGGTCTGGGGCTATCTCGCCAACTATGTGCCGGATGCCAGTGCCGCGTCGCACCCCGAACTGGCGATGCTGATCAACCTCGCGCTCGCCTATAACCGCGATCATGTCGCCCCCACGCTCCAGCGCCGCAAGCCTGAGGGTGTCGAAGTGGACGCGCTAAAGCGGCTCGATGCCGAACTCGCTCCGATGGCGGCGGACACAAGCGCGGAGGACATTCAGAACATCGTCTATGAAATCGGCAAGACGGGTGGGTTCGACAATCTGCGCGACTGGTTCAAGGCGCTGTATGAAACGCTGCTCGGGTCGAGCGCAGGACCACGCATGGGCAGCTTCATCGCGCTCTACGGGATTGAGAACACAAGGAAGCTGATCGCCGAGGCGCTCTCCTGACGTCCGTCATGCCAGCGTAGGCTGGCATCTCGTGCACCCGGCCGACGAGACCCCAGCCTACGCTGGGGTGACGAGGGTAACCCATTAAGGCGCCGTTGCCCCGGCGCAAACCGGGGCGACGGCGGACCTTACTTCGACGCGGCGATCCAGCTGTCGATTTTCTTTTCCAGCACCGCGAGCGGCAAGGCGCCGGTGCCCAGCACCTGCTCGTGGAAGGCGCGGATGTCGAACTTGGGGCCAAGTTCGGTCTCTGCCTTTTTGCGCAGCCGCTGGATGGTGAGCGCACCGACCTTATAGGCGAGCGCCTGGCTCGGGATGGCGATGTAGCGCTCGACTTCGGACGTCGCGTCGGTTTTCCCCATGTCGGAATTGGCGAGCATGTAGTCGATCGACTGTTCGCGCGTCCAACCCTTGGCGTGGATGCCGGTGTCGACGACCAGACGCATGGCGCGCAGCATCTCATCCGACAGCGTGCCGAAGCGCTGATAGGGGTCTTTGTAGAAGCCCATCTCATAGCCCAAGGTCTCGGAGTAGAGCGCCCAGCCCTCCACATAGGCCGTGTTGCCGCCAAAGCGCATGAACTTGGGCAGTTTTTCATTTTCCTGCGCAAGGCTGATCTGGAAGTGATGCCCCGGCGCGCCTTCATGCAGATAAAGCGTCGTCATGCCCGGCGTGGTCCGGCTCGGGAGATCATAGGCATTGAAGAAGAAGGTGCCGGGGCGCGTCCCGTCCGGCGTGCCAGGTTCATAGGATCCGCCCGCCTCATATTTCTCGCGGAACTCTTCATAGGGCTGAATCTTGAGTGGCGCCTTGGGTAGCGTTGAAAAATAGGTGCCGATCTTGCCGTCAACCTGCTTGCCGATGTCGTAATAGCCCTGTGTCAGCGCATCGCGGCTCGTCATCTTGAACTTCGGGTCATGGCGCAGATAATCGAAGAATTCACTGAGCGTGCCTTTGAAGCCGACCTCTTCCTTCACCTGCTCCATGCCCTGCTTAATGCGCGTGACTTCAGCCAGGCCAAGATTGTGGATCGTCTCTGCATCCATCGGCAGCGTCGTCGTGTTCTCAATGGCCAATTTGTAGAGCTTATCGCCGCCCTTCATATATTTCAGGCCCGCGCCATCGCGCGCGACCGGAAGATAGTCGGTCTTCAGATAATCGCGCAGGCGGCGATAGGCAGGGTAGATGCCCTGTTCGATGGTGGCGCGGTAATCCGCGGAAAGACGCGCCTTATCCTCCGGCGAGAAACTGGCCGGGAAGTTCAGCACCGGCGCGAAATAAGGCGATTCTTCCGTCTTCTGCGCCAACTGCGCATCCAACTGACCAATAACATTGTTGATCGTCATCTTGGTTTCGACAACGCCGGACTTGGCCCCTTCACGGAAGCGGCCAACGGCGCGGTCGAGGAAGATGATGAATTCGCGGTGACGCTTCAGGGCATTGTCATAGTCCTGCACGGTGGCGAACGGCGCGCCACCCTTTCCGCTGGAAAAGGTCGGGTAAAAGGTGTGGAAGCCGAAAAAGTGATTGAGCGGACGGACCACGTTCAGCTTCAATATGTCCGGCCGGTAGGAAATGGCGGCCTGTTCGGTCTGCCATTTGAACACATCATAGGCGATCTGGTCCGTGGGGCTGAGCTGCGCACGGTCAATCTTCTTCAAGCGCGCCATGTCACTGACGTTCGCCCGCTTTTCAGCGGCAAAATAGGCGTCGGTAATGAAGTCCCCAAAGCGATCAGCATAGCGGAGGTCACCGCGGAAAATGGCAAAGAGCGGATTGCGCCGTTGGGAGCCTTCATCACTGTCTTCAAACAGCTTGTGCAGATCGCGCGTCGCCTGATTTTGAGCAGGTGCAGCCGCCACCGGGCCGGGGCCAGCCGGGGCCGACATCTGGGCAAAAGCGGGGGCCGCCATGAGGGCGAGCGGCGAAAGTGTGGCGGCAAAAAACAGAGAAATGGAACGGCGCATGATACGCTCCCCTAAGACGGATGATGACACCGGTCCTATCAGGCGTGTCGGCGTCACTCCACCCTGTTCGACCAAAGCCATGTTGATATCGACCAAGCGCTCAGAAAAAAGTGGCCCGAACCTCCAAAGAGATCCGGGCCATCGCCCCTGCGCGAAGGGCGACAAGTGTAACGCCAACAGGGAACACACGTCACATCAATACGCGAGCGGTGACGCGAGTGCCCTTATCGGGGAGTCGCGCTGAACGGACCCGGAATGGAGTTGTCAGCAATCCGAAAGGCGCGTTTATCTGCCATTCAGGATGACGTCATGGTGGAGGCGCTGACGCGGCGACGTCAGATCCAGAATTTCTCCCGGAACCATTTGGTGACGATGTACTTCGTCCCCGCGTGGATCGGCAGGCCGGCATGCAGCGTTGCCGGATTGGGCATGCCATCGGCCTGCATATTGTTCCAGAGCACCAGCATGGCCCGACGCGGCTGGACGGTTAGGCCCGCAATGGGAAATTCGGTTTCCCCACCCGATGCGGGTTCATTGAGGTAGATCATCGCGGTCCAGCTGCGCTGCCCGCCCTGTTTGGCCATATCGTCCCAATAGGTGCTGTTCTTGAAGAAATGATCGTGATGCGCCTTGAACTGCTGGCCGATTTCATAAACCTGGCCCTGCAGCGTTTCCCCATGGCGCGGATCAATGCCCATCAGCGTGCAGATGCGGCCTTCGATCTTTTCGACGAGCGGATCGTAAGGGGACAGGTTGCAGCTGTCGCTGGTCCGGAAGTCCGGGTCTGGATGTTTGGCGAGCAAGCCCGAGGGCTGACGCCCCTTGTCGATCAAGGCCATCAACTCTTCGCACTCGGTGGGCGACATGAAATCCTGCACGCAATAAAGTGCGAGATTATTCTGTTCGACAATCTGCGCGCGGCCCGAGGCTTTGAGCTTGCGCGTCACGATCCGGCCGAAATCGGCCAGACGTTCCTCAGATGATTTCAGCTTGATCTTGGCCATGCGGCTGCTCCGTCAGTCGATGATGCGGCCACGGGCCATAACAAAGCCGACCTTTTCAAGGCTGCGGACATCCGTCAACGGGTCGCCGTCGACCGCGATGATATCTGCTGAATAGCCGGGCGCGATTTTGCCAATCTCATTTTCCTTATCGAGCAGCTTGGCCGCGACCGTCGTCGCACTGGCCAGCGCCTCACGCGGGGTCATGCCGCCCCAATCGACCATCAACGCGAACTCACCGGCATTGCGGCCATGTTCAAACACGCCTGCGTCTGTCCCAAAGGCGATGGTCACGCCTTCGGCCTTGGCGAGCTTTAGCGCCTTACCGGCCTGTGCGACGGCTTCGCGCCCCTTGGCCTCAACTGTCGGCGTATAGATGCCCTTGCCGAGCCGTTCCTTTACGCCATTCAAGGCCATCAATGTTGGCACCATCGCCATGCCGCTCGCCTTCATCGCCTTGACCGCCGCTGCATCGGCAAAGGTGCCATGATCGGCGGTGTCGATCCCCGCCTTCGCCGCCGATTCAACGCCGCGTGCGCCATGCGCGTGCGCCGCCACCCGCAGGCCAAGGCTGTGGGCTGTATCGGCAATCGCCTTCAGTTCCGGATCGGTGAAATGCTGGCCAAGGCCGCGCCCCTGCTGCGACAATACGCCGCCGGTCGCCGTGATCTTGATGACGTCAGCCCCATTCTTGGAGGCTTCCCGCACCCGCGCAGCGCATTGGTCCGGCCCTGTACAGGTGTTCTTGCCGTCGAGTGCGGCGTTCACCTCCGGGCGGAAGCCGGACACGTCACCATGCCCGCCGATGATCGAGATCGCCGTGCCTGCCGCGACAACGCGCGGGCCGGGGATGAGGCCCTTGGCCGTCGCATCCCGCAGGGCAAAGCCACCGCGCGGGGCCGACCCCAGATCGCGCACGGTCGTGAAGCCCGCTTTCACCGTGGTCAGCGCATTCTTTGCACCCACCAGCGCCAGATAGTCGTCCGTCACAATCGTTTCGTCACGAAAATCCCCGCCGGGGTCGCTCTCCAGATGGACGTGCATGTCGATCAGGCCGGGCAGCACCGTCTTCGTCTTCAGATCGACAACGCGCGCACCCGCCGGGGCCGCTGCATAGCCATCGGCAATCGAGACGATCTTCCCGTCGGTGACGGTGATGGTGGCGGGGCCAGAGGCGGGCTTGGCCGCATCTGTAATCACGCGCCCGGCATGAAGGACGACCGTTTCCGCCTGCGCCGCGCCCGATAAGGCCGTTGCCGCCATCATCGCGCCAAGAAAGACTCGCATCACATTCTCCTGTTTATCTCTGCGCTTCATTTGCGCAGGCGAACGGCCCCATGCAAGCGGCAATCGGTCAATGCGTCTCCACCGTCAGCGCTTCAATCTCAAGGAGGGTCCGATCCCCGTCAGACTTCGTGCCCGTCACGACGATGTCGGCGACCAAATGACCGGGCAGATCAAATTCGTGATCCGGCAGCATCGCGGCGATCTCCTCGGCGCGGGCAGGGCCAACCGAGAGCGAGACCCAGTGGCGGGCGCCGGTGAAGGTGACGCTGGCCCAGGGACGTTCCCGCGATCCGGGAATTTCAGCAGGCGTTGCGAGTTTCAGGAGGGCGTTGGTCAGCGCGCGATGGGCATTTGCAATCATGGGCGGGCCTCCTTCTCGGCGTCTTGGGTGGCGATGAAATCCCGCACGCGGCGGATGAGGGTGGCGCGCATCTCCCGTCCCGCGCGGACATCGAAAACGAGCTTTGGGTCGCGCGCGGCCAGCCGCCCGAATCGGGCCGGGCACATCCCCGTCCGCCGCAGGAAAAGCTCAATCTCGCGCCCTATATTCACCTTTTGTTCTCCCTCATCTTTCCGTCGAGTCGCGTTAGGATTTTTCCTTTTTTCACCGCCAAATCCTACTTGTCTAGGATTTTTCTTATCGGTATGAACGCGCATGGAAAATGTGCGCGACACGCTGGATCGGCTGATTCGGGACCGGGGGGAGGACTATGCCGCCCTGTCGCGGCTTATTGGGCGCAACCCCGCTTATATCCAGCAATTCATCCGTCGCGGCAGCCCGCGCAAGTTGGCCGAAGACGACCGGAAATTGCTCGCCCGCTATCTGGGTGTTGATGAATCGCTGCTGGGCGGGCCGGCTGCGGCCCCTGTTGCGGGTGATCTGATCTCAGTGCCGCGTCTGGCGGTGGAGGCCTCTGCAGGCCCCGGCGCATTGGCCAACCGTGAAGAGACAATTTCCCGCTTCGGCTTTGATGCCCGCTGGCTGCGCGGCGTCGCCTCTGCCCCACAAAATGTCTCGGCCATTGCGGTGCGTGGCGAGTCGATGTTGCCAACCTTGTCAGAGGGTGATGAAATTCTGGTCGACCGGGGCGATGCGGCAGACCGGCTGCGCGACGGGATTTACGTCCTCCGGGTGGAAGACGCGCTGCTCGTGAAGCGGATTGCGCTCAACCCGGCAGGCTTAGGCGGGCGGCGCCTCTCGATCCGCAGCGACAACCCGGCTTACCCTGATTGGGAAGAGTGTGACCTGGCGGCGGTAGCGATCATCGGCCGCGTCATCTGGGTCGGCAGGCGGATGGCCTGAGGCGCGCGATTAGCGTTTCCGGTCAAAAAACCAAAAGGCGACAGCGAAGGCAACGCCAAGTCCAGACCCCACAAGCAGGCCAAGAGTCGACTGGTGATAGACGACACCGATGATGGCACCTGCGAGGATGGAGAGGGCCAGCGGCCCACCGGCTGCGCGGGGATCAGATTTCTTTGGTTCGGTCATGATGCTTCCCCTGCCACTGCCCGCCGGAAAACGCCACCCCGCCCATTGGGGCAATGCCCTTTAAGACATGGTGAACGCTTCCTTCACTGCATTTGGGCACGGCCCGCAAAGGGCTGGTCCATAAAGGGATTTGTTCGCATTTTGTCGAACAGGAGCCGTCTGCCGCATGTCCAGCTTTTTTGTCGATCGCGCCGGGGCAGACCTCGCTGCCGAATTTATGGCGCTGTTTGGCAAAGAAGCCTCAAGCGAAGCCGCAGGGCGCGCCCGCCGGTCCCGCGATCATGGCAATGTCATCGGCTATTGCCGCTGGCGGCAGGTGGAACGGCTGATCAGCGCGCTGGAAAATGAGATCGGCGCCACCCGCCACTGACGGGTTCACGCGGGGTTCCTGATTTAAGTGACCCGCCTCCAAAAGGGAGCGCTTTCGCTCCGTCCTAGGACGCGATAGAGCAGGGGGATGAAGTCCGGCCTCCTGTGTCGCGTCGCGCCCGTCGCCCTGACCGTAGCGCTGGCCGTTGCTACCCCTGTTCACGCGCAGGGGGCGCCCGCACCTGCCGAGCCGATGCCGGCCACTGACACGCCGCTAGACCCGGAATCCCCCATGGCCGAGATGCCGGATATCGGGGTGGAATGGCCCGATCTGCCTGCTGAGGAAGCCGGGGAGCAGGCCTCCGGCATCGACAGCGCCGATGAGCAGGGCCGTCGCTACTCCGTCACCCTGGCCGGCGTGCCCACGGCATCCGAAAACCAGATCGCGCAACGATTTGATGCTCTGTCGGCACTGAAGACCGGGGACAGCAAGCCCGCCAACGTCGCGCAGATTGACCGCCGCGCGCGCGATGATGCTGCCTTGCTGGCCGAACTTCTGCGCGCCGACGGCTATTATGACGCGCGCGTCGACCCGGAAATTGAAGCCATCGGCGACCGCATTGCCGTCACCCTCACCATCGAGCCGGGGCCACTTTACACCTTTGGCGAGATCCGCGTGTCCGGCCTTGATGAGAATGGAAGCCTGCGGGAGGCGTTCAACGTCAACGTGCAGGACAGCGTGGATGCCGATGATGTGATGCTGGCGGAAGCCACGCTGAAGAGCAAACTCGCCAATGACGGCTATCCCTTTGCCAAGGTGACAGAACCGGATGTCGTGGTTGACCATGACACGCGGACCGCCTCAATGGAGGTGCATGTCGAGACCGGCGGCAAGCGCAACTTCGGGCAGATTCTGGCGCGTGGCGACAAACTGCCTTTCGATGCGAAACATATCGGCCGCATCGCGCGCTTCAAGACGGGCGATCCCTATAATCAGGCCGATATTGATGACCTGAAGCGGGCCTTGATCGCAACCGGCCTCCTGTCCTCGGTTGATGTGAGCCCCGTTGAGACCGGCGACCCGCAGACCGCGAACATTTCTGTCACCATGACGCCCGCGCCTGTACGGACGATCGCGGCAGAAGCGGGATATGGCACCGGCGAAGGGTTTCGCGTGTCGGCCAGTTGGACACACCGCAACCTGCTCAAGCCCGAAGGCGCTGTCACGCTGCGGGGGGTCATCGGCACACGCGAACAAACTTTAGGCGCCTCGCTGCGCCAGTCCAATTGGCGGCGGCGGGACTGGGTTTTGAACGCGCGGGTAGCGGCGAGCAATATCGTCCAGACCGCATATGCCGCCCGCACACTTGAGATTGCCGCCAACCTCGAACGCCAGACCAACATCATCTGGCAGAAGGACTGGACTTGGAGCGTCGGCGCCGAACTGCTCGCGTCGGACGAACGCGACATCGTGGCGCGCGGCGGTGCCCGCCAAACCTATTTCATCGCCGCCCTGCCAGCGACCCTGGCCTATGACGGGTCAGACGATTTGCTGGACCCGACGCGCGGTTTCCGACTGAGCGGACGCATCTCCCCTGAAGGGTCGTTGCAGGGTGGGTTCAACGGCTATGTCCGCACCCAAATTGATAGCAGCGCCTATCTGCCCTTGGGTGGCAAGTTTGTCCTCGCCGGGCGGGCCAGACTGGGCTCCATCTCCGGCACGGCCCTCAACAATATCGCGCCGTCGCGCCGCTTTTATGCTGGCGGCGGCGGATCGATACGCGGCTTTAGCTATCAGAATATCGGCCCGCGCGATGCCTTTGGAGACCCGATTGGCGGGCGCAGTCTGGCCGAATTTTCGCTAGAGGCACGCGTCCGCTTTGGCGTGTTTGGCGTCGTCCCCTTCGTTGATGCAGGCAACATTTACACCGACAGCCTGCCGCGTCTGGACAAAATGCGCTTCGGCGCGGGGCTCGGCGGGCGCTATTATTCCAGCTTCGGCCCGATCCGCATCGACATTGGCACGCCCATCAACCGGCGCACGGGTGAGGCGCGGGTCACCGTGTTTGTCTCCTTGGGTCAGGCGTTTTGATGCGCGCCGCCAGAAGGCTCCTTGCAGCCCTTCTTGGATTGGCGCTGATCGGGCTGGTGCTCGCCGGTCTGGCGGACACCGGGCCGGGCCACCGCTTCATCATTGACAGTGTTGAACGCCTCTCGCCCAAATCCGGCCTGAAGATCGAGATCACGGCCATTGACGGCTCCCTCTACAGTCAGGCGCGCATAAGGGGTCTGCGGCTCTCCGACCCCAAGGGGCTGTTCTTTGAAGCTCCCTTGGTGGATCTCGACTGGTCGCCGCTCGCCTGGTTCGCCAACCGGCTCGATATAGACCGGCTCCATGCCAAGGTCGCCACGCTCCACCGCCTGCCCAAACTCAATCCCGGCGCGCCCGATGCGCCGATCCTGCCCGCTTTCGACATCCGCATCGGATCGCTCGCAATCGACCGGCTTCAGATCGATAAAGGCGTGGCTGGGTCCCCGCGCATCGGACGGCTGGCGGGGCGCGCCGACATTCGCGATGGCCGCGCGATCATGGACCTGACTGCCGACGCGCAGCAGGGCGACCATCTCGTCCTAAAGTTCGATTCCCGGCCCGACGACAATCGCTTTGACGTCGACCTCGCCCTCGATGCGCCAGAACGCGGCGTGTTCGGCGCGATGATGGGCACCGCACGGCCTGTGGCGCTGCGCCTTTCCGGCGATGGCAGCTGGAAGACCTGGCAGGGCGCGCTCAAGGCCCGCATCTCCGGGCAGGATGCGGCCAATCTCAATCTGGCGGTGAAAGAAGGGCGCTATACGCTGGGCGGCACCATCACCGCTGCCAATGTGCTGACCGGCCGGATGCAGAAGCTCGCCGCCCCGCTGGTGCGCGTGTCGGGTGAGGCGAACTTTGCCAACCGGCGGATTGACGGGAAGATCAACCTATCCTCCGCCGCGCTGTCGCTCACCGGCACCGGCGGTATTGATCTGGGCAGGAGCAGCTTTGAAGATGCTCTGCTGACCGTTCAGCTGCGCAATCCGCAGGCGGTTCTGCAGACGATGCGCGGCCAGAAAATCCAGCTCAAGGCCCGGTTTGACGGGCCCTTTTCGCAGGCATCGTTCGATTATCTGCTCACCGCCCCGCGCGTCACCTTTGACGCAACAGGGCTGGAGGATGTGCGCCTCTCCGGGCAGGGCCGTCTGTCCAAGGCCCCGGTCAAAGTGCCTGTCCGCTTCACAGCCAAGCGCATCACCGGTGTCGGCGATGTGGCGGGCGGCATCCTTGCCAATATCTCAGTCGATGGCGTGGTGCTGGCCACGCGGTCCACGCTGGTCGGGGAAAACCTGCTGCTGAAATCGGACAAGCTGTCGGGCAGGCTCGCGCTGTTCGTTGATCTCAAAACCGGCCGCTACGATGTCGGTCTGGCGGGGCAACTCAACCGCTATTTCATCCCCAGTATTGGCCTTGTCGACATCCGCAGTGAGTTGGCTGTTGTGCCGGGCCCCAATGGTCGCGGGACACGCATTTTAGGGCGCGGGGAAGCATGGGTGCGGCGGTTTGACAATGCGTTTTTTGCCGGACTGGCAGGCGGTTTGCCGAAGCTGGAGACCGCGCTGGAGCGCACGCCCGACGGGGTGCTGCGCTTCACCAATATGCGCCTCATCGCGCCCAAGCTGCGACTAACTCTGTCGGGTATCCGGCGGCGTGATGGCAGCTTCCAGCTTGCAGGTAGCGGCAACCAGGCGATCTATGGCGCTCTGCAACTGGCCCTCGATGGACCTCTTGCGCGACCACGGGTGTCGTTGCTGTTCGCCCGACCCAATGAGGCGATGGGGCTCGCCAATGTTGAACTTCTGCTGACGCCGAATGCAGGCGGCTTTGGCTGGACGGCCAACGGCCAATCCCGCATCGGGCGCTTCACTGGGCGTGGGGACATATTGTTACCTGCAGGACGCCCCTCGCAGATCCTGGTCGCAGATTTCAACGCCTCTGGTCTTTCAGCAACGGGGCGGCTGACGCCCGTGACCGGCGGGCTCGCTGGAACCATTTCGCTGGGCGGGATGGCGACGGGCACGCTCGACATGGATGTTACAGGCGGGCTGCAGCGCATTCGGGCCGCTGTCGATGCCCGTGATGCCCGCTTTGATGGTCCGCCCCAAATGGCCATCCGGCGTGGGCGTTTTGACGGCACCATCTTATTGGACCCGGCCGGGACCGCCATCAACGGCACGGTCACGGCACGCGGCGTGCAATATGGCGGCGTGGCCTTCGCGCGGCTCGCGGGCAATATCGACATGAAGGGCGGCAGAGGCACGCTGAAAGGCGCGATTGCCGGGTCTCGCGGAGGGGATTTTGATCTCCAGACGGTCGTTCAGATCGCGCCCGAACGCCTGACCGTGGTGGCGAATGGGACGCTGGAGCGGCGCCCCATCAGCCTTGATTCCCCCGCTGTGCTGGTGCGCGAAGGAGCTGGCTGGCGGCTTTCACCGACGGAACTCAGCTACGCGGGCGGCAAGGCGTCTCTCTCAGGCCTGATTGGCGGCCCACAGCCGGAATTGACCGGCGCGCTCTCGTCCATGCCGCTGTCGATCCTCGATACCGTCGCCCCCCGCCTTGGGTTGGGCGGACGGGCGAGCGGGACCTTCTTCTACGTGGAAGAAGCCAATGGCACGCCGTCGGGCCGGATCGACGTCAAGGTGCGTGGCCTGACGCGTGCAGGGTTGGCTCTTGCGTCCAAGCCGATTGACCTTGCGGTGATTGCAAGCTTTGGCGGATCGCGGGCTGGCGCGCGGCTGGTTGCCGCCTCAGGCGGCCAGACCATCGGGCGCGGGCAGATTCAGCTCAACGGCCTTGGCGGGGCCGCGGCGCTCGGCAGCCAGATCGCCAATGCCAATCTGGCGGGCCAGTTGCGCTTTAATGGCGATGCCGGAACGCTGTGGCGCCTGACCGGCATTTCCACCTTTGATCTTTCGGGCAATGTCGCCATCGGCGCCGATATGGGTGGCACGCTGTCCAACCCGATCATCCGCGGCTCGGTGCGCACGGCCTCCGCGCGCGTCGAAAGTGCAGCGGCGGGCATGGTGCTGACCGGCGTCGCGGCGAACGGGCAGTTCAACGGATCCCGTCTGGTCCTCAACAGCTTTTCCGCCACGGCGGGCAAAGGTGGGCGGCTGACCGGCACAGGCACGATCAGCTTTGCCTCAGGCGCGCCGGGCATCGACCTTTCGGTGCAGGCGGAGTCGGCAACATTGATTGCGCGTGATGATCTGGGGGCGACGGTCACCGGCCCCTTGCGCATCCAGTCCGAAGGCAGTGGCGGCCTCATCAGCGGCACTGTGCGGGTCGACCGGAGCAGCTATGTGCTGGGTCAAAGTGCTGTGGCCACGTCCTTTCCCCGATTGCGCGTGCGGGAGATTAACGGCGGGGCTGACCTGCAAATGGCGGTCGCGCCCGCGCGGCCATGGTTGCTTGATATTAAGGCCAATGTGCCGGGTCGGATGATGGTGACCGGCCTTGGCCTCGACAGCGAATGGCGGGGTGATCTGACCGTCACCGGCTCGATCCTGTCACCTGCCATTCTCGGCGCGGCAGAGGTGGTGCGTGGCGGTTATGAGTTTGCCGGACGGCGTTTTGAGCTGGAACGCGGTGTCATCCGGTTCCGGGGGGAAAGCCCGCCCGATCCAATCCTCGATATTGTCGCCCAAGGCGACACGCAGGGGCTGGATGCAACGATCCGCGTCGGTGGCACCGGGCAAAAGCCGGAGATCACCTTTGCGAGCGTGCCCGCATTGCCGCAGGAAGAATTGCTGTCCCGTCTGCTGTTCGGCACCTCGATTACAAACCTGTCCGCGCCGGAAGCGCTGCAGCTGGCTGCGGCGGTCGCCTCAATGCGCGGTGGGGCGGGCCTCAACCCGATCAACGCCTTGCGACAGGCCGTGGGGCTGGATAGGCTGCGCATCTTGCCTGCGGACATGACGACGGGCCAGCGCACCTCCGTTGCCGCCGGCAAATACATCTCCCGCCGCGCCTTTGTGGAAATCATCACCGACGGCGCCGGCTATTCGGCCACGCGCGCCGAGTTTCAGGTCACCCGCTGGCTGTCGATCCTGTCAACCTTGTCGTCCGTCGGGCGACAAAGCGCGGCTGTCCGAATCTCCAAAGATTATTGATAATCGCTCGCATTAGCATTGACAGTCCAATGCGCTCGGGCATAGGGAAAGCTTAGATGGCCATTTTCAACCACCGCTTCAGCCTTTGGGCCCTGCTCGCGCTGCCAGCCGTCGCGATGCTTTTAGGCTATGGGCGTGGGTCTGCCGAGGCGATGGACCTGCTGCATCCCTCGGGCGAAATGTCGGCCCGACTGATGATTATCGCGATCGCGATTAGCCCGCTGATCAGCATCCTCGGGCCACGCAAATGGCTGCAATGGATGGCCGCGCGGCGGCGCGCACTCGGCGTCGCCGCCTTTGCCTATGCCGTTTTGCACCTTGGCTTTTACATTATCGACATGGGCAATGTGGCCGACATGGTCGCAGAAGCGCTCGCGCCGGGAATATGGACAGGCTGGGCCGCGTTCATCCTGATGATGGTGCCCGCCATTCTCAGCAATGATGCCTCCATGCGGGCGCTAAAGGCGCGTTGGAAGCAATTGCAGCGCTTCGTTTATCCCGCCGCGATCCTGACCTTGCTGCACTGGATTTGGGTGCACAATAATCTTGGCCCCGCACTAGTGCATTTCATACCCTTGGCGCTGATCGTGGCGCTACGGGCTTTCAAATCCCTCCCCCAAGCCAAACAAGGAGCATGACGATGCGTACTCTCTCTCTACTCTCCCTTGCCGGAGCCGCTGCGCTCACGGCAATCGCGACACCGGCGTCCGCCACCGGCGCGATCAAGTGTCAGGCTGGTCCCGCGTCCAGCTGGAAAACGCAGGACGCGCTGAAGGCCAAGCTGCTCAAAGAAGGCTGGCAGGTCCGCAAGACCAAGCCCGATGGCGGCTGTTACGAAGTCTACGGCACCACGCCCGAAGGTGACCGCGTGGAAGCCTATTTCCATCCGGTGACGTTGGAGAAGCTTTACGTCGCCCGGCGCGGCGAAGTTCTGTTCCGTAAAAAGGGCTATTGAGGCCAAGGGGCCGGAGAGCATCTCTCTGGCCCCCTTTTGCCTTAGCGCGAAAACCCTCCTCAACCTAACCTGTGTCATAACAGCAAAGTTTGAAAAACGGCTCCTCATTTGAGAGAGTTAAGCAATTCGCTTGACTTGGAGGCCCCCGCCTCTAGACGCGGAGGCGGGCCACGCGGTCCCAACGCCGCGCTGCTCTCTGCAAGGAGACGCTTACATGACTGTGACCAAGCCAACGCGCACACCTGCGCGTCCATTCTTTTCCTCAGGCCCCTGCGCAAAGCCGCCGGGCTGGGATGCTTCCAAACTCCAAACCGAATGCCTCGGCCGCTCGCATCGCGCCAAGATCGGCAAATCGCGCCTGCAATTGGCGATCGATCTGATGCGCGAAGTGCTGCAGGTGCCGGACACGCACCGCATCGGCATCGTCCCCGGGTCTGACACGGGTGCCGTCGAAATGGCGATGTGGTCGCTGCTCGGCGCACGCGGCACAACCATGCTGGCATGGGAAAGCTTTGGTGAAGGTTGGGTCACCGATGCGAACAAGCAGCTGAAATTGAACGCCACTGTGCTGAACGCAGCCTATGGCGAACTCCCCGATCTTTCGACCGTCAACTGGGCGGATGATGTCGTCTTCACCTGGAACGGCACCACCTCTGGCGCCCGCGTCCCCAATGGCGACTGGATCGCCGACGACCGCGAAGGCCTGTCGATCTGCGACGCCACCTCGGCGGTGTTTGCCTATGACATGCCGTGGGACAAGCTCGATGTTGTCACCTTCTCCTGGCAGAAGGTCTTGGGCGGCGAAGGCGCACACGGCGTCCTGATCCTCGGCCCGCGCGCTGTCGAGCGGCTGGAAAGCTATACCCCCGCATGGCCGCTCCCCAAGCTGTTCCGCCTGATGTCAAAGGGCAAGCTCTCCGAAGGCATCTTCAAGGGTGAGACGATCAACACTCCGTCGATGCTCGCCGTTGAAGACGTGATCTTCGCGCTCGAATGGGCAAAGTCGGTCGGTGGCCTTGAAGGCCTGATGGCCCGCAGCAACGCCAATGCCCGCGCGCTCAATCTAATCGTCGAAGGCCGGTCCTGGCTCGATCATCTCGCGGTCGATCCGGCGACGCGGTCAACCACCTCTGTCTGCCTGACGGTCGAAGGTGCGGATGCGGACTTCATCAAAAAGTTCGCAGGCCTGCTTGAGGCTGAACACGCCGCTTATGACATCGCCAGCTATCGCGACGCCCCGCCGGGCCTTCGTATCTGGTGCGGCGCGACTGTCGACACCGCCGACATCGAAGCGCTCGGCCCCTGGCTCGATTGGGCCTGGGCGTCGCTCAAGAACTAAACCTACACCGTTTGTCCTGAGCTTGTCGAAGGACCGTCCTTATTCTTGTTGCTGAAGCGCACAGAAAGGACGGGGCTTCGACAGGCTCAGCCCAAACGGATTTTGAATTCATTTGGAGTTTCTCGACATGACCAAGCCCAAAGTTCTCATTTCCGACAAGATGGACCCCAATGCCGCCGCAATCTTCCGCGAACGTGGCTGTGAAGTTGATGAAATCACGGGGCTTACCCCCGACGAGCTGAAGGAAATCATCGGCAAATATGATGGCCTCGCCATCCGCTCCTCGACCAAGGTGACCAAGGACATCCTGGACGCCTGCTCCAATTTGAAGGTCATTGGCCGCGCCGGAATTGGCGTCGACAATGTCGACATCCCTGCCGCCTCGTCCAAGGGCGTCGTCGTGATGAACACGCCGTTCGGCAACTCGATCACAACCGCAGAACACGCCATCGCGCTGATGTTCGCGCTCGCCCGTCAACTGCCCGAAGCCAATGCGCAGACGCAGGCGGGCCTGTGGCCAAAGAACGGCTTTATGGGCGTTGAAGTGACCGGCAAGACGCTGGGCCTGATCGGCGCCGGCAATATCGGTTCCATCGTCGCCACCCGCGCGCTGGGCCTGCGGATGAAGGTTGTCGCCTTCGATCCGTTCCTGACGCCGGAACGCGCCGTGGAAATGGGCGTGGAAAAGGCAGACCTTGACACGCTGCTCGGCAAGGCGGACTTCATCACGCTTCACACGCCGCTGACCGATCAGACGCGCAACATCCTGTCGAAAGAAAATCTCGCCAAGACCAAGAAGGGCGTGCGCATCATCAACTGTGCACGCGGTGGTCTGATTGACGAAGCCGCGCTGAAGGAGGCGCTTGATTCAGGTCAGGTCGCAGGCGCCGCGCTCGACGTGTTCGTCAATGAACCCGCCAAGGAATCGCCTTTGTTCGGCACGCCCAACTTCATCTGCACGCCGCACCTTGGCGCGTCGACCAACGAAGCGCAGGTCAATGTGGCCCTTCAGGTTGCCGAACAGATGGCCGATTATCTCGTCAATGGCGGCGTCACCAACGCCCTCAACATGCCAAGCCTGTCGGCGGAAGAAGCGCCGAAGCTGAAGCCATACATGGCGCTGGCCGAAAAGCTCGGCAGCCTTGTCGGGCAATTGGCGCATGACAACCTCACCAAGATCAGCATCGAAGTGGAAGGGGCCGCCGCCCAGCTCAACATCAAGCCGATCACAGGCGCTGTGCTTGCAGGGCTCATGCGCCGCTATTCCGACACGGTGAACATGGTCAACGCACCGTTCCTCGCTAAGGAACGCGGGCTGGACGTGCGCGAAGTCCGCCATGACCGTGAAGGCGTCTACCACACGCTCGTCCGTGTGACGGTCGGCACAAGCCAGGGCGACCGGTCTGTTGCGGGCACTTTGTTCGGCAACACCGTGCCGCGTCTCGTCGAAATGTTCGGCATCAACATCGAAGCCGATCTGGACGGCCATATGCTCTACATCGTCAACGAAGACGCGCCGGGCTTCATCGGGTCGATCGGGACGCTGCTCGGCAAGAACGGGCTCAACATCGGTACATTCCACCTTGGCCGCCGCAATGCCGGGGGTGAAGCCGTGCTTCTCCTCTCCATGGACGCCGCGATCCCCGAAGCCGTTCTCGAAGACGCCCGCAAGCTGCCGGGTGTGAAAACGGTGAAGGCGTTGAAGTTCTGATGACGCGTCATTGCGAGCGAAGCGCGGCAATCCATTGTCTTGCTGTCTGGATTGCTTCGCTCTGCTCGCAATGACGATGTTGCAGAATCGTGCCTGATCCCTCTAAGGCCCCGCCCATGACCACAGGACTTCTCCCCACCGGATTTCGTGACCGCCTGCCGCCTGAGGCCGATGCCTCGGCGCGATTGGTGCGTGCTGTGCTCGATACGGTCGCATCCTGGGGTTATGAGCGGGTGCAGACCCCGCTCGCGGAATTTGAAGCCAGCCTGACGGGCGCGCTCGGCACATCTTCGCGGGATTTGCTGCGCTTTGTTGATCCCGTCTCGGGCGAAACAATGGCCGTGCGGTCCGACATTACCGGGCAGATCGGGCGCATCGCCTCCACCCGTATGGGCCACCACCCGCGCCCCGTGCGGCTCAGCTATGGCGGACCAGTCGTAAAGCTCAAAGCCACCCAACTACGTCCCGAACGCGAAATGATGCAGGTCGGTGCGGAGCTCATCGGGCTGGATAGCGTCGCCGCCGCCACCGAAATCGTCACCGTGGCGATCGAGGCGCTGAAAGCTGCCGGCGTGAAAGACCTCACACTCGACCTCACTTTGCCAGACCTGATCGACACATTGCTGCCGGGAACGGACACGGCCAGCCTCAAGGCGCATTTGGATGCCAAGGACATTGCTGCCGTCCCTGCAGCCTTCCAGCCGCTCATTGCAGCTGCTGGGACATTTGAAGATGCCATTGGCCGCCTGCGCGCCTTTGACACGCAAGGCCTGCTCACGCAGCGGCTTGATGCCATCGAAGCGGTCGTGGCAGGCCTGCCTGCTGATCTGCGCGTCACACTCGACCCGACCGAACGTCACGGCTTTGAATATCAAAGCTGGTTCGGCTTCTCGATCTTTTCGGCGCACACCTCGGGCGAGATCGGCCGGGGCGGCAGCTATCGGATTGGCGATGAGCCCGCCATCGGCTTTTCCGCATTTATCGACCCGCTGATTGACGCAGGGCTGGCACAGGATGAACGCCGCCGCCTGTTCCTGCCGCTTGGCACATTGCCGCAAAAGGCCGCTGCTCTCCGCGCCGAAGGCTGGGTCACGGTCGCGGCTCTGACGGACGATGACAGCGCCGAAGCCCAGATCTGCACCCATATCCTGTCCAACGGTCGGCCCGCACCCCTCGACTGATCAACGCCGGAAGACGCCTTCCAGCCACCGGTCAACCACCGCCGTTGCCGGATAGGACGGATCGCCCAGCTTCCGGTTGATTTCGGCATGACCCTTCAGCCCGCGTCCTTCAAAGCCCTTCACCTCCGCATCGGTCCCAGCCCGTTCCAGCGCACGGCCCAGCGCACGCGACTGTTCGGTCCCGTCCTTGCGCTGGACGTGAAGGATGAGGAAAGCGGGCGCATTGGGTGCGGCGGTGAGGAACATGGGGGGCAGATCCTGCTGACGATCCTGATCGCTACCAAACGCCTGCACATAGGTGTCGTGCATGAAGTTGCCGCCATCCTTGATCTGGCGGGCCACGTCATAGGCCGCGCCGTCGAGCGGGATCACACCATCGAGATCGTCCAGATCCAGCCCCGCGGCCCTCAGGTAACGCGGGTCCGTCCCGACCAGAGCCGATAGATGCGCGCCCGCGCTATGGCCCATCAGGACAATGCGGCGTCCATCAAAGCCGAGCCGCGACGCATTCGCCTTCAGCCAAGCAATGGCATTGGCGACATCCGCCGCCTGATCTTCAACCCGCGCGGCTGGAACGAGCCGATAGTTGAGGCTGGCAAAAGCATAGCCAAGGCCAGTGTAGTGCATAACCTTGTCCGTGCCGGTCGCATTCCTTTTGTCCCCGCGCTTCCAGCCGCCGCCATGGACGAAGATGACAAGCGGCGCATCACGGACAGCGCCCGCCCAGAAATCAAGCTTCTGCAAGGGGTCACTGCCATAGGCATATTCGCGACCGCCGGGCACGACACGTCCCTCACGATTCTCCCAACGACGCCCTTCGGTCTGCCGCTCCCCCATTCGGGCCTTGAGCCGATCGCGAAACGGTCCGGCCTCCGCCATCGACCCGCAAAGCAGGGCCACAACGCCCGCCGCCAAAAACCAATTGCGCATCTTTCCTCCCGTAAAGAACCTTTGGGGTGGACGCCGCGCGTCCATAGCAATAACGCACAGCGCGGCGAATCCCTTCGTTCAGAGTTCCCTGCGCTGAAGGAAAAGGCCCGACATATCGGGATGTGCAAATGGCAAATGTCACCATCATCGGCGCCCAATGGGGCGATGAAGGCAAGGGCAAGATCGTCGACTGGCTTGCGAGCCGCGCAGACGTCGTCGTCCGGTTTCAAGGCGGCCACAATGCGGGCCACACGCTGGTAGTAGGCGATAAGGTCTACAAGCTCTCCCTCCTCCCGTCCGGCATTGTCCGCGGCACATTGTCCGTCATCGGCAATGGCGTTGTGCTCGATCCTTGGCATTTCCGCGATGAAGTCGCGAAGCTGACGAGCCAGGGCGTGAGCGTCACACCCGAAAATCTCCATATCGCGGAAAACGCGCCGCTCATCCTCCCTTTCCACCGTGATCTGGACGCCCTGCGCGAAACCGCAGCGGGCGCCGGCAAAATCGGCACCACCGGACGCGGCATTGGCCCGGCCTATGAAGACAAGGTTGGCAGGCGTGCCATCCGCGTCTGTGATTTGGCGCATCTTGATGATCTCGACGCCCAACTGGACCGCATCTGCGCGCATCATGATGCACTGCGCGCCGGTTTCAACCAGCCGCCGATTGACCGGCAGCGCCTGCTCGACGATCTGGCCGATATCGCCGCCTTCATCCTGCCCTTTGCCAAGCCTGTCTGGGTGACGCTCAATCAGGCGAAAAAGCGCGGCGCACGCGTGTTGTTTGAAGGCGCACAGGGCGTGCTGCTGGATGTTGACCACGGCACCTACCCGTTCGTCACCTCGTCCAACACGATTGCGGGCACCGCCTCGGGTGGCTCAGGTCTCGGCCCCTCCTCGGTGGGCTTCGTGCTCGGCATCGTAAAGGCGTACACCACGCGTGTCGGCTCCGGCCCCTTCCCGACCGAACTGGAAGACGCAACCGGCCAGCGGCTGGGCGAACGCGGCCATGAGTTTGGCACCGTCACCGGCCGCAAGCGCCGCTGCGGCTGGTTCGATGCGGTGCTCGTCCGTCAGTCGGCTGCTGTCTCCGGCATCACCGGTATCGCGCTTACCAAGCTCGACGTGCTCGATGGGTTTGAAACGCTCAAAATCTGTACCGGCTACCGCATTGGTGACCAGATTTATGACTATCTGCCGCCCCACGCCGCAGATCAGGCGCGGGCCGAGCCGATTTATGAGGAAATGCCCGGCTGGTCGGAAACGACCGCAGGTGCGCGCAGTTGGGCCGATTTGCCGGCACAGGCGATCAAATATGTCCGCCGCATTGAAGAGTTGATCGACTGCCCGGTCGCCTGCGTGTCCACCAGCCCGGAGCGTGACGATACGATTTTGGTGCGGGATCCCTTCTCCGACTGACGTCCGGCGCCAGCGCGGTGTCGCTAAACTGAAATCTTGCACCCGTAGCCCGCAAGGGGGACCATGGGCCTGTTGGCTTGTGCGTTGAGGGGGCAATGACCGTTCATGACGTCTAGAAACACGACCGCCGCGCGGGCGCGCGCTGATGAAACCGGCGTGACCCGAGACGCGGGTGACTGGGTTCGCCTCTTCAGCTTTGGCGCAGTGCAGTGGCCCTGGTTGTTGAAAAGCCTTTATGGCGGCCGCAAGGCCGACAAGACTGCCCTGCTCGACCGCCTTGGCCTGCCGGAAGACGCCTTGCCCCATCTGGGCAGCTGGAAAGCCGATACCGGCCTTTTGCACCGCATTGTTGATACTGTCTTGGCGCACAAGCCGGGGATGGTGGTGGAATTGGGGGCCGGCGCCTCTACGCTCGTCGTGGCCAAGGCCATGCAACTGGCCGGCGGCGGGCGCCTCGTCAGCTTTGATCAGCATGGCGATTTCGTCGGCGCCGTCCGCAACTGGCTGGCCGATCATGACCTCACAGCAGAGGTGCGCCACGCACCAATCATTGCGCATAATGGCCGCTGGTCCGGGCTTTGGTATGATCTTGTCGGCGTGCCCGACGAGATTGACCTGCTGCTGATTGATGGCCCGCCATGGGCACTTGGCCCCACCATCCGCGAAGGCGCGGAACGCCTCTTCTCGCGCGTGCCCGTGGGCGGCATCGTCATGCTCGATGATGCAGCGCGCCCGGGAGAACGTTTGGTCGCCAAGCATTGGAAGCGCGATTGGCCGCAATTTGATTGGGCGCTGTTTCCCGGCATCAAGGGGACGCTGATGGGCGTGAGGCGCGCTTAAGCCTTCAGCTCCGCATTCAGCCGCTTGGAGGCCCGCCACAAAAGGATCGCCGGGATGAGCCCCATCCATGCCGCCCCATAGAGCACCCAGCGGACACTATCCTCCCCCGCCATCGGTTTGAACGCGTCGGACAACATACCGAAGAACAGCGGACCAAGGCCAAGACCGATCAGGTTCTGCCCGAACACCACGAGCGACGTCGCCACCGCGCGCTGACCGGGGGCCACCAACTGCTGCGCCAGCGCATAGCAGGGGCCGTAGTAGAAATAGTTGAGCATGCTCGGGATCATCAGCAGCGCAATCGCCCAGCGCCAGTCCGTCACATAATAGGCCACAAACAAGATGGGCGCAGCCACCGCCATGCCGATGGCGGGTGCCGTCAATATGTGGCGCTTATCCTTTGCGCCGAAACGGTCCGCGAAATAGCCCCCAAGCCAGGTGCCGAGCATGGCAGACAACCCGCCAGAGATGCCGAGCCAAAGGCCCGTTTGTGCCGCGCTCAGCCCAAAGTCCCGCTGGAACAGAATCGTGACCCACACGCCTTTGCCGTAAGACAGGAAGGCCGTGAACGACGCGCCGAGCAACACCAAAACAAAGGCCCGCGACGACATGATTTGCGCGAGCGCTTCAAAAAAGGGTTGTTGCGGTGTCGTCCCTTGCGCGGTGGCAGAGGCATGTCGGCCCGGGTCCTTCAGGAGGAACGGCAGGATGAAGGCAAACAGGACGCCCGGAATGCTCACCGCCAAAAAGGTGTTCCGCCAGCCGATGATATCGCTCAACGCGCCGCCAACGGCCATGCCGATCAAGCTGCCAATCGGAATGCCCAGCCCGTAAAAAGCGATAGCAGACGCGCGCTTTTCCTTGGGCACGGCATCGGTGATGAGCGCATGGGCCGCAGGCGTGCACCCGGCCTCCCCCACGCCCACGCCAATACGGGCCAGCAGCAGCTGAAAAAAGTTCTGCGCCAATCCGCAGGCTGCCGTCATCAGCGACCAGAAGCCGAGCGAAATGGTGATGAGCCGCGCGCGGTTGGTGTGCGGGCGATCTGCATAGCGGGCAATGGGGATGCCCAGAAACGTATAAAAGACCGCAAAAGCAAGGCCGGTCATCAGCCCGATCTGCGTATCAGACAGGTTCAGATCGCGGCTGATATCATGCGCGAGGATGTTGACGATCTGGCGGTCGAGAAAATTGAAGATGTAGACGACAAGCAGCGTCCACATCAGCAGCCGGGTCGACGGCGCAGTGCCGGACGTCGCGTTTATGCCTGCCATAATCTCCCTGCTGGCCTCTGTGAGCGGGCCCCTCTGGTGTCTTGTGGTCTAAACAACAGCGCCCGGCAAGCGCGAAGGAAAAGGAGTCGCGCAGAGCGCGCAAAGGCGCAAAGAGCGAATGAGCCGCCCCTTTCCTCTGCGTCTCTGCGCGACCTTCTCTTTTATGATTGGAGGATGCTTAGCCGCACTGTGCGCGGTGGAGCAGCTTCTGGTCGGCCAGCACCAGCGCCATCATCGCTTCCACCACAGGCGCGCCGCGAATGCCGACGCACGGGTCGTGACGGCCCTTGGTGATGATGTCGGCCGCTTCGCCTTCGCGGTTGATCGTGTCAACGGGGATGAGGATGGACGAGGTCGGCTTGAATGCGACGCGCACGATGACCGGCTGGCCGGTTGAAATGCCACCCGCAATGCCGCCGGCATTGTTCGCCATGAACTGCGGCGCATTTGTGCCGGGGCGCATGGGATCGGCATTTTCCTCGCCGCGCAGCCGGGCCGAGGCAAAGCCTGCACCAATCTCCACAGCCTTGACGGCATTGATGCTCATCATCGCCGCAGCCAATTCGCTATCCAGCTTGGCATAAAGCGGCGCGCCCCATCCGGCAGGCACGCCAGTAGCCACGCACTCCACGACAGCGCCCAGCGAGGAGCCTGCCTTGCGTGCTTCATCGACCAGCTTTTCCCAGCGACCGGCGGCCGCTTCGTCGGGGCAGAAGAACGGGTTCTTGTCGATCTGGCTCGCCTCAAAATTGTCGCGGTCAATCGCGTCGCCACCAATCTCCACGACATAGGCCCGAATCTCAACTTCAGGGATCACCGCGCGGGCCACGCCGGCTGCCGCGACCCGCGCGGCTGTTTCGCGGGCGGAAGAGCGCCCGCCGCCGCGATAATCGCGAAAGCCATATTTGGCATCATAGCTGTAATCGGCATGGCCGGGACGATAGGCCTTGGCGACGTCGGAATAATCCTTGGACCGTTGATCGACATTCTCGATCATCAGGCTGACAGGCGTACCTGTCGAGCGCCCTTCAAACACGCCGGAGAGGATGCGGACCTGATCCGGCTCCTGCCGCTGCGTCGTGAAGCGCGACGTGCCCGGACGACGCTTGTCGAGGAAGGGCTGAATATCCGCCTCTGACAAAGCGAGCCCCGGCGGGCAGCCATCGACCACAGCCCCCAAAGCGGGACCATGGCTTTCCCCCCAGGTGGTGAAGCGGAAGACGCGGCCGAAGGTGTTGAAACTCATGGATGAGCGATGCCGCGATTTGCCGCTTATTGCAAGGCAGGGGCGAGAAACCCGCCTGTTCTCGTTACGCCAGCGCGATGTCCGGCGCGTCTTCCGCCTTCATGCCGACGACGTGATAGCCGCAATCGACATGGTGCGTTTCCCCCGTCACGCCGGAGGAGAGATCGGACAACAGGTAAAGCCCCGCGCCGCCGACATCTTCGATGGTCGTGTTGCGCTTCAACGGTGAATTCAGTTCATTCCACTTCAGAATGTAACGGAAATCGCCAATGCCCGACGCGGCAAGCGTCTTGATGGGGCCCGCCGAAATGGCGTTCACGCGGATATTGTCACGGCCCAGATCGACCGCGAGATACTTGACCGACGTCTCCAGCGCAGACTTCGCCACACCCATGACGTTGTAATGCGGGATCACCTTTTCCGCGCCATAATAGCTGAGCGTCAGCATCGTGCCACCATTGGGCATCATCGCTGCCGCGCGCTGGGCAACGGCGGTGAAGCTGTAGACCGAGATGTTCATCGTCATCAGGAAGTTGTCGAGCGTGGTGTCGCAATAGCGTCCACGCAGCTCATTCTTGTCCGAAAAGCCAATGGCGTGAACAACGAAATCAATCGTCGGCCAGCGCGCGGCAAGTGTGGCGAACGCCGTGTCGAGGTCCGGCGGATCAGACACGTCACAGTCGATCAGGAAATCGCTGCCGACTTCTTCCGCCAAGGGACGCACGCGCTTTTCCAGTGCCTCGCCCTGATAAGAGAACGCCAATTCTGCGCCTGCTTCCCGCAGCTTCTTTGCAATCCCCCAAGCGAGGCTCCGGTCATTGGCAAGCCCCATGATCAACCCGCGCTTGCCCACCATATATCCAGCCATCAGCCGTTCCCTTCGTCTTATAACGCATTCAACTGCGGATCTTTGATCGCCGGATTGGCCAAAGCCGCATTCAGATGCGCGCCAATAACAAGACCGAATCCGACTATCCAGAAAAACAACAACGCAACGATCACCCCGGCCAAGCTGCCATAGGTGAGCGCATAGCCCCCAAAGAGCGACAAAGTCGGCGGAAGTAAGGCCAAGGCGCCCGTCCACCACAAGGTCGTGACCAACGCCCCTGGCCATTTGGGGAAAGCCCGCCCGCGATATTCGGGCGGCGCCAGCGTCCAAAAAATCACAAACAAGCCGATGAACACGGCAACCGACGTCGACATCCGCCCCAGTTCTACCGACAGCAAAGTTTGCGCGGCGGGAATATAACGGAACACCACTTCCTCCACCGCCGTCACCGCCAGCCGGGCGGCGAGCGCAAACAGGATGAGCAGAACCGACACAAATGTGATCGCAATTCCGGCAATGCGATAATGCCAGAAGGGACGGCCATAGCCCGTGCCATAAGCGCGGCGGAGAATATCGCGGATCGTTTCGATAAAGCTGCTCACCGTCCACAGCCCCACAATCGCGCCAAACCACAAAAGCGGGCCCGTGCGGGCCTGCAGCATTTCCTGCGCAGCACTCTGGATCAGCTGCGCGACCCCCGGCGGCAAGGCGACGAGCATCGACTGAATGGCTTTCAGATTTTCATCGGGTCGGCCAATCAACTGGGTGATCACTGCCATCACGATGAAGAATGGAAAAACCGTCAGCAGCGTCAGATAGGCAAAATTGCCCGCATGGATGAAGCCATCGCTATACACGCCAATGGCCACACGGCGGAGCACCTCAAACGGCTTTGAGCCCGGCCCAATCAGCCCGCGCAGCCCTTCCCTATGCGGATGCGCACCCGGATGCCTTCGGCGGGCTTCAGGTGTTTCCGGCGACGACGGACGCATGGAGCGCTATACGCCCAGCTTCACGCGCGGGTTCCGGTCGTCGGTCCAGCTTTCGACAAAGCCTTGGAGCGCGGCATCATCGGCGGGCAGATCGACGATGAGCGTGACGAGCTGATCACCGCGCTTTCCGGACTTGCCGGTGAAACCGCGTTCCCGCAGCCGCAGCGTCTTGCCGGAGGTGGCGCCCTTGGGGACGTTGAGCATGACCGCGCCGTCCACCGTCGGCACCTTAACAGGGCCACCCTTGACCGCTTCGGAGAGCGTGATCGGAAGATCGAGCCGAATATTGTCACCCTCGCGCGTAAAGTGCGGGTGTTGGCCGACCTCAATCGTCACAATCGCATCGCCTGCACCACCCGGCCCCGCCTGACCCTTGCCGCCCAGTTTCATCTGGGTGCCCGATTCCACGCCCGCAGGGAGCTTCAGATCAATCGTCTTGCCATCAGACAAAGTGATGCGCTGCGGCTTCAATGCGGCCGCATCTTCAAAGGCCACGGCCAGCCGATACGCAACATTGGCGCCCTTTTGCGGCGGGGCCTGTCGTCCAAACCCGCCGCCCGGTCCACCGCGACCGCGACCGCCGAACAGGCCATCAAAAATGTCCCCGAAATCCATACCTTCGGCGCTGAACCCGCCCGGACCCTGCCGGAACCCGCCGCCGCCACCCTGACCAAAGGGATTGCCGCCCCCGCCAAAGGGGCTGCGCGGCTGACCGTTCTCGTCAATCTCACCCCGGTCAAACTGACCGCGCTTATCCTTGTCTGACAAGAGATCATAGGCACCCGTCACCTGAGCGAAACGCTCAGTGGCCTTGGGGTCGTGGTTGGTATCAGGGTGGAGCTCTTTGGCCAGCTTGCGATAGGCCTTCTTGATCTCAGCCTCGCTCGCGCCCTTCGCCACCCCCAGAGTCGAATAGGGATCTGCCATCCCCTCTAGCTAGGGTGTGGGAGAGGTTTCGGCAATGGTGGGAGAACACGCCCGCGACAGGAAAGGTGCGCGCAGCGACGCGGCTACCAAGCAGACATCGCACTTGGCGTAAATTCACTTATCCACCCGCGTCGCCCCGTGCTTGACACGGGGCTTGGCTAACCTCCGGCCATTTTCAGCCTCTTGCATGCCGGATGTCACTGATCCGGCAGATCCAGTCGTTGGGGCATCACGTCAAAAGGGAAGGCACCAGAAAAGCCAGGCCCCGTGTCAAGCACGGGGCGACGGAGGATGTGGTGGAGAGGGATATGGCGGCGCGGACGCCCCCTAGCCCCCGTCTTTGATCTTCTGGTGATGACGGATCACTTCATCGATGATGAAGCGCAGGAACTTCTCTGAAAATTCCGGGTCCAGATTCGCATCTGTTGCCAAACGGCGGAGGCGTTCAATCTGTCGTTTTTCGCGGCCACCATCAGCGGCGGGCAGGCCCGTCTTGGCCTTATGTTCGCCCACGGCCTTGGTAATTTTGAAGCGTTCGGCGAGCATATAGATCACCGAGGCATCGATATTGTCGATGCTCTCACGATAGCGTTGCAGGGTTTCGTCAGTCATTTCATTTCCAGTTTCGCCAAAACGGTTCACTTGCAACTCTGTTCTGCTTGCCTTTGCAAGAAAGCGCCGCCAATGCGCCCCTTATGACGGCTACCGTTCTCAGGCTTCCGGGTAAAGAGGTCCCATCGCTGGACCCGATGATGACGCTTGTGGCGTCCGGCATGAATCAGGTCAACGCTGTGATTCTGGATCGGATGCAATCGCAAATCCATCTGATCCCCGAACTGGCCGGTCATCTGATCGCCAGCGGTGGAAAGCGGATGCGCCCAATGCTGACGCTCGCGACCTCGGCGCTGCTCGATTATCCGGGCTCGCGCCAGTATAAACTCGCAGCGTCCGTAGAGTTCATCCATACCGCCACGCTGCTGCATGACGATGTGGTCGACCATTCTGATCTGCGGCGCGGGCGCAAGACCGCCAATGTCATCTGGGGCAATTCAGCAAGCGTGCTTGTCGGCGACTTCCTGTTCAGCCGCGCTTTTGAACTGATGGTCGAAGATGGCAGCCTGAAGGTCCTCAAGATTCTGTCGGGTGCGAGCGCAGTCATTTCCGAAGGCGAGGTCAATCAGTTGACCGCCCAGCGGCAAATTGCGACGACCGAAGACCGGTATCTCGATATTATCGGTGCCAAGACGGCAGCATTATTTGCCGCCGCCTGCCGCATCTCTGCCGTCATTGCCGAGCGCGATGAGGCGACCGAGATGGCGCTCGATTCCTACGGCCGCAACCTCGGCATCGCGTTCCAGCTGGTCGATGATGCCATCGACTATGCGTCGGACGATGCAACGATGGGCAAATCACGCGGCGATGATTTCCGCGATGGAAAGATGACGCTGCCCGTCATCCTCGCCATGGCGCGCGGCAATGAAGCCGACCGCGCCTTCTGGAAAGAAGCGATGGAAGGCCGCCGGGTTTCGGATGACGATCTGGCCTATGCCAAGACGCTGCTTGATGGCTGCCGCGCTTTGCCTGACACGTTTGAGAAGGCCCGCCTCTATGGACAGCGCGCCATCGATGCGCTCGGCCCCTTCCCGCCCTCGACCGCCAAGGCGGCCCTGGTCGAAGCCGTCGAATTCGCCATCGCACGGGCGTACTAATTCCTCTCCCATCGGGAGAGGGGGACCATGCGCAGCATGGTGGAGAGGGCCCCCTCCGTCAGCCGCAAGCGGCTGCCACCTCCCCCGATGGGGAGGATTGATCACCCAGCCGCCTCACACCCATGGCAATCGGCATCCCCCGTCTCGATCTGGACGGTTATATGGTCGATATCAAACCGGTCGTGGAGCATCTCCCCCAGCGCGCTCAGGAACGCGTCGCCCGGATGTCCTGCGGGCATGACGAGGTGGGCGGTCAGCACCGTTTCCGTCGTGCTGCTGGGCCAGATGTGCAGGTCATGGACGCGCGCCACACCCGGTTGTGCGGCCAGCGCGTCGGCCACGGCGTCATAGTCGATCCTTCGGGCACAGCGCCGAGCGACATCGCGACCGACCGCGAGAGCAGGCCATAGGTTTGCCAGAAGATCGGCGCGGCAATCGCAAGGCTCAGCACCGGATCAATCAGGCTGACGCCGGTCCACAGGATCAGCAGCCCGGCGACGACAACCGCCGCGGACACCGCCGCATCGCCCACCATATGGAGGAAGGCGCCCTGAATGTTGATGTCGCCCTTGCGTCCGCGCGCGAACAGCAGCGCCGTTACCCCGTTGATCACGATCCCGACCGCCGCAACGGCCATCATCGTCGGGCCCGCGACCGGCTGCGGATCGGCAATCCGCTGCACCGCCTCCAGCGCAATCGCGCCCAATGCCACCATCAGCAGCAGGCCGTTGGCCATCGCGGCGAGGATGGAGGAGGAGCGCAGCCCCCAAGTGTAACGCTTGGTCGGCGGGCGGGCCGCAAGCTTCGCCCCGCCCCAGGCAATGGCAAGGCCCAACACGTCCGAAAGATTATGTCCGGCGTCCGACAGCAGGGCCGTCGAATTCGCCTTCAGGCCATACACCACCTCAACCGCGACGAAGATGAGGTTGAGCGTAATGCCAATGGCAAAAGCGCGCCCGAAATCGGCATGGTGATGATCGTGGTGGTGACCATGGCCGTGATGATGATGCGCGCCAGACATGCGGTTCTTCCCTTGGCCCAGCCTTCCCTTGGAACAGTCCGCCTGCTAGCAGAAGCCGCTCATGTGATACTAGGACACGAATGTCGCTTCCCATCCACGCCGTGCTGCCCGATCTGCTCGCATTGTTGTCGCGACAGTCAAACGCCGTGCTCGTGGCGCCACCGGGGGCGGGGAAGACGACCGCGGTTGGCCCTGCCTTGCTCAGCGAAGACTGGTGCACAGGCAGTGTCCTTTTGCTCTCCCCACGTCGTCTCGCCGCGCGCGGCGCGGCGGAGCGCATTGCCGAATTGAGGGGAGAACCCGTCGGCCAAACGATCGGCTATGCCACACGGATGGAAAGCCGCCAGTCGGGGGCCACGCGCCTACTCGTGCTGACCGAAGGCATTTTCCGCAACATGATCCAGTCGGACCCGGAGCTGGCGGGCATCACTGCCGTGCTGTTCGATGAAGTGCACGAACGCAGCCTTGATTCCGATTTCGGCCTTGCGCTCGCGCTCGATGCCCAAGCCGGGTTGCGGCCAGACCTGCGGCTCGTTGCTATGTCCGCGACGCTTGATGGCGCGCGCTTTGCAAAACTCCTCGACGCGCCCGTCATTGAGAGCGAAGGGCGGATGTTCCCCCTCACGCTCCGGCATGTTGGACGGCGGGCCGAGGCGCGGATTGAGGATGAAATGGCCACCACCATCCGCCGCGCGCTTGCCGAAGAAACGGGCGATCTGCTCGCCTTCCTGCCCGGCGTCGGGGAGATTGAGCGCACGGCGGAACGGCTGGAGGGCATCGCAGCGCAGGTGCACCGCCTGCATGGCAGCCTCGACCCCGCCGAACAACGCGCCGCCATTCGCAAGAGCGAGGCCCGCAAAGTCATCCTCGCCACCTCCATTGCGGAAACGAGCCTGACCATTGACGGCGTCCGCATTGTTGTGGACTCCGGCCTCGCCCGCCGTGCCCGCTATGACCGCGCCGCCGGGATCGCGCGGCTTGTGACCGAACGTGTCAGTCAGGCGGCCGCGACCCAGCGCGCAGGTCGTGCCGCACGCCAGCAGCCGGGCGTCGCCTATCGTCTGTGGGAAGAAGCCGCGACAGCGGGCCTGCCGCCCTATGACCCGCCCGAAATCTTGGAGGCCGATCTTTCCCCGCTCCTGCTCGATTGTGCGCTGTGGGGTGTGGCGGACCCGACCCAGTTGAACTGGCTGGATGTGCCACCGCCCGCCGCCTTGGCCGAGGCGCGCGCGCGGCTGACGGCAATGGACGCGCTCGACGTTGATGGGCGCCCGACCGCACATGGCACGGCCATTGCCCGCCTGCCCATGCCGCCACGCTTTGCCCATATGCTGCTTGATGCCGCCACACGCGCGCAGGCGGGGATTGCAGCGGAGGCCGCCGTGCTGCTGTCGGAACGCGGACTGGGCGGCAGTGATGTGGATCTCGACCGCCGCCTGTCGCGCTGGAAAACCGAACGCGGCAAAAGGGCCGACGCGTCGCGCAATCTGGCCCGTCGCTGGGCAACTCTGGCCGGGGGAGACGCGGCGTCCAGTGATCCAGATGCACTGGCCGAGGTCATCGCCATTGGCTTCCCCGACCGGGTTGCCAAGCGCCGGGACGCATCAGGCGAAAACTGGATCAGCGCAGGCGGACGTGGCTTCCGGCTCGACCCCGCCCACCCGCTCGCACGGCGGGATTGGCTCGCCGTCGCGGACATTCAGGGAGCGGCGTCGGGCGCGCGCATCCTGTCTGCAGTCGAGATTGACCTTGTCACCATCGAACGCCTGTTCGCTGACCAAATCCGGACCGGCGCGAACATCCGGTTCGACCCTTCAACAAGCGGCGTAAAGACGGAGAGCGGACGGCATCTCGGCGCGATCACCATCGCCAAGGGGCAGGATGCCAAGGCCGATCCGGCTGCCATAGCGGCGGCGCTGGTCGAGGGCGTCCGCGAGCATGGTCTGTCGGTCCTGCACCTGCCCGACGCCTGTTTACGCCTGCGCGACCGTGCAGGCTGGGCAGGGCTAGAGGCGCTCAACGACGGCGCGCTGCTGGCGACACTGGACGATTGGCTGGCCCCTTTGCTGTCCGGCAAGCGCCGCCTGACGGACGTTGACGAAGCCGCGATGCTTGGCGCGCTCAAAGGCGTGCTCGGTTGGGACGGCCAACAGCAGGTCGATCAACTTGCTCCGGCACATTTCACCTCTCCCGCGGGCACCACCCACACCATTGACTATGCCGCCGACGCCGGCCCTACGGTGGAGTTGCGCGTGCAGGCGCTGTTCGGGATCGCCGCCCATCCTGTCATCGGGCGCAACAAGGTGCCGCTCGTCCTCTCGCTCACCTCGCCCGCCGGTCGCCAGATCCAAACGACTCGTGACTTGCCCGGCTTCTGGGCGGGCAGCTGGCGCGATGTCGCCAAGGAAATGCGCGGCGCCTATCCACGCCACCATTGGCCCGATGATCCGGCCAATGCTGCCGCGAGCCTCAAGACCAAGAAGAAGCAGGGGATTTGAATCCGCTTGAATCCCCCCGTCGAATCAGGGAAAGGGCGAGCATGACACAGTCAGCTATGAATCAGGCACGCATCGTCCAGAAGGCAAAGAACGCCATGCAGTCCGGCCGCTATGGCACCGGCAAGTGGGTGTTGGAGTTCGAACCGACCGACGCGCAGCGCGCCGACCCGCTGATGGGCTGGGCCGGATCGTCGGACACGCGCCGTCAGCTCACGCTGGCTTTCCCGACGCTGGACGCTGCCAAGGCCTATGCCGACAAGAACGGTATCGCCTATCACGTTGTCCCCGCCGCCGAACGCGTGCTGAAGATTCAGACCTACGCGGACAACTTCCGCTAAGAGTTCCCGCCTTCAAGCGTCATGCCAGCGAAGGCTGGCATCTAATGCATCCCAAATTTGAGACCCCAGCCTTCGCTGGGGTGACGACGATTTGACGTTGGGTAAGGTTCAAACCAGCCCCAACAGCATCAACAATTTGGCATCCATCGCACAGCCTTCGGCCCGCTTTTGAGCCATGAAGTCCGCCACGCCGTCCATAGGCACGCGGTGCACCGTGATGTTCTCCCCCTCGACCCCGCCACCCGCGCCGGTCTTCACCAGATCATGCGCGCGGACGAAAAAGAAACTTTCGCTGACCATGCCGGGGGAGGAGTAAAACTCCCCGACCAGCTCGATGCGTCCGGGGCGGTAGCCGGTTTCTTCCTCCATCTCGCGCGCGGCGGCCTCCTCCATCACCTCATTGTCGGTTTCGTCGCCGATCAGGCCTGCGGGCAGCTCAAGGCAGGAAACGCCCAGCGGCACGCGAAACTGTTCAACCAACAGGACATGCCCGTCATCCACAGCAAGGATGACCGCCGCCTTGATGCCCCGCGCGCGGCTCACATACTCCCACGTCCCCTTCGTCTTGGTTGTGATGAAGCGGCCTTGCCAGACGATCTGTTCTTCTTGCGATTGTGTCATCACCACTCCGTTTGCCCTGAGCTTGTCGAAGGGCCGTTCTTGTTGCTGTTGGAAAAAGGGAAAGAACAGTGCTTCGACAAGCTCAGCACAAAGGGAGATAAGGCGCCCGCGAGGCGAGAAGCCTCAAAGCTCAATCAACCGGTCCGGCAGCTCATTACGGTCATCATCGGCCCGCGGGAAATGTTCGGCCAGCACCACCCCCACATCGCGCACGGCCGCTGCCATGCCGTCGGCAATCCGGCCTTCGCGGACATGGGTGATCATATCGACCATGGCATCGCCCCAAACTTCATTGGGCACCTTCGCGTGGATCGCTTCATCCGCCAAAATCTCGGCACGGTGTTCGGCAAGCGAGAGGTAAATGAGGATGCCGGTGCGCCCCGTGGTGCGCCGTTCGGCACCGACCTTAAAGTACCGCACCGCCCGATTGCGCACACGTTGCGATTTGACCAAACCCGGTGTCAGCACCAGCCGTAGCGGACGCCAAAGGAGCAAAAGCCAGCTGCCAACGAACTTTCCGATGACGATGGTCAGCGCCAGTTCCAGCACCTCGCGCGGTGTCCAGGCAATGGTCCAGCTGCCGAGCAGCGCCGACACCAAGCCGGTGTAATAATCCGAAAAGACCGTGACCCAGCCAAGCGCAAAGATCGCAATGCCAATGGCCCACCAGAGTGCCACATCAGCATAGCGGTCCGAATGATCGGCGATGATCGTGACGATCTCTCCGCTGGTGTGCGCCTCGGCGTCATGGACGGCCTGGCTGATGCGGGCATGTTCGCTATCGGACAGAGTTGCTTGCACGGCCATCACCAACTCCCCGACGATCCGCCGCCGCCAAAGCCGCCGCCGCCACCCGAAAACCCACCGAAGCCGCCGCCACCGCCGCCGCCCCAGTCACCGCCGGACCCGCCACCCCAGTCCCCCGGACCCCAGATGACAACAGGGCCCATGCCACGATGGCGTCGTCCGCCTTTGCCGCGCCGCAAGCCGGGCAAGATGACAAAGAACAGAACAATCATCCAGAAAATGAGCGCAACCGGAATACCGTCGCCCTTCTTTTCGGGCTGCGTCGCCGCTGCTTCCTTCAACCGCGCCGCGGCTTCTTCGGGCGTCAGTTTCAGCTGCGCGATCATCGCGTCTATCCCGGCATTGATGCCGCCGGTAAAATCACCTGCCTTGAAGCGCGGCAAGATCTGCGTGTTGATAATGACGCTGGAAAAAGCGTCGGTCATATAGGGCTCTAGCCCATAGCCAACTTCGATGCGCACTTTGCGGTCATTGGGTGCGACGATCAGCAATGTGCCATCGTCCTTTTCTTTCGAGCCAATCCCCCAGGTCCGGCCCAGCCGATAGCCATAATCTTCAATGGGATAGCCTTCGAGACTGGGGATGGTCGCCACGACCATTTGGCGGCCAGTGTCCTTCTCATAAGCCGCAAGTTTGGCATCGAGCGCGGCCTCATCAGCGGGCGCAAGGATGTTTGCCGCGTCAACGACACGGGTGTTGTTGGGCTTTGGAAAAGTTTGGGCCTGAGCAGGGGCCCAAGCCGAAACCAGCAGCAGCAGGCTTACCAACCAGCGCATCGCGCTTGGTCCCTTCCGGGCGTTGCCCTTAGAACTTCACCGTCGGCGCGCGGTCCGCATTGGGGGCGGTTGCCTGATAGGGGGCCATGGGTTCCGCGCCATAAAACACCTTGGCGCCAATCGCGTCCGGGAAGGTGCGGATCGTGGTGTTATAGAGCTGCACCGCCTCGTTATAATCCTTGATCGAGATGTTGATGCGGTTCTCCGTGCCTTCCAGCTGGGATTGCAGCGCGAGGAAATTCTGGTTCGACTTGAGATCGGGATAAGCCTCGACCGAGGCGAGCAGACGGCCCAGCCCCTGGCTTAACGCGCCTTGCGCCTGCTGGAACTGCGCGACCTTGTTGGGGTCCGTCAGGTCCGTGGCACTCACCTGAACCGAGGTGGCTTTGGCGCGCGCTTCGGTCACTTCCACCAGAACGCTTTGTTCCTGCTTGGCATAGCCCTTTACGGTCTCAACCAGATTGGGGATCAGATCGGCACGGCGCTGATAATCGGCCTGAACATTGGCCCATTTGGCCTTCGCATTTTCTTCCTGCGTCGGCACGGTGTTGAGGCCACAGCCGGACACAGCCAGAGCGAGCGGGGCCAGAGCGATGGGGGCAAAAGCGGAAAGGCGAAGACGTTGGGTCATGAAGGGTCTCTCCCGTGGATCGATAGAGGGAAGATAGGGGGCCGCCTTGACCGGCGCAATAACCTTGCAAAATGTAACCATTATGGCAGTTTTCAAACGGTTAACGGTCAATTGGGGAGTAAGGATATGTGGCAAGAGTTCAAAGCATTTGTAAATAAAGGGAATGTTCTCGATCTGGCGGTCGGTGTCATCATCGGCGCCGCGTTCGGAAAGATCATCACCTCCTTCACCGATGACTTGCTGATGCCGCTCATCAGCCTTGCGACGGGCGGCGGCACAGATTTTTCCAACAATTTCATCCTGCTCGGTGATCCGGGGGATAAGGTCATCACCACGTTGGCTGAAGCCAAGGCCGCTGGCATCGGCGCCTTTGCTTATGGCAGCTTCATCACCGCGCTCATCAACTTCCTGATCATGGCGTTTGTCATCTTCATGATCGTGCGTCAGGCCAATAAGATGATGGCCCCGGCACCGGGCGAAGCACCCGCGACACCGGAAGACGTCGTGCTGCTGCGCGAAATCCGCGACAGCCTGAAAAAGTAAGTCGAAGGGCTACCGGGCGAGCGTGGGAAACGCCGCCCGGAAGGCCTGCACCTTCGGGATATCCCAGCGCACGATATAGGGGTGGCGCGGGTTCTTCTGAATGAAGTCCTGATGATAGGCTTCTGCCGGATAAAACCGCCCTGTCTCAATCTTCGTCACAATCGGCTTTGGATAGCTGCCTGCCTTGCCCAGTTGGGCAATATAACTTCCCGCAATGGTCCGCTGCGCGGGGGATTGCGGGAAGATCGCGGAGCGATAGCTGGGGCCAGAATCGGGGCCTTGGCGGTTCAGCTGCGTCGGATCATGCGCGGCCGAAAAATAGATGCGCAGCAGCGTGCCATAGCTCACCTTGCGCGGATCATAGGTGATGCGGATCGCTTCGGCATGGCCGGACTTTTCAGACGAGACGGCGTCATAGTTCGCTGTCGCCGCTGTCCCGCCGGCATAGCCCGACACGACGGAGCGCACGCCCTTCACGCGTTCAAACACCGCTTCCATGCCCCAGAAACAGCCACCTGCGAACACCGCAACGGCGGACCCGCCCGGCTCGGCTGTGTCGATCTTAGGCGCTGAGATGCTGACCGCTTTTTCGGCATAGGTTGTGCCGTTCACCAGCGTCAGACTGCCCAGCGCGATAGCGCCGCCCAACAGGAGCGCGCCGAAATGCACGCCCCGGCTCATGCCTGGGTGAACGCCAAGGCGACGCCGTTCATGCAATAGCGTTTGCCGGTCGGCGGCGGTCCATCATCAAATACATGGCCGAGATGCCCACCGCAGCGGCGGCAATGCACTTCGGTGCGCTTATAGCCCATAGAATAATCACTCTTGGTGCCGATGGCTTTGGGGAGCGGCTGATAAAAGCTGGGCCAACCCGTGCCGCTGTCAAACTTTGTGGTTGAGGCGAACAAGGGCAGCGCACATCCGGCGCAGGCATATGTACCTTTGCGCTTTTCTTTGTTGAGCGGGCTGGTGAAGGGCTGCTCAGTCGCTTCGTGCCGCAGCGTCTGGTAGGCGGCAGGCGAAAGCCGCGCCTTCCACTGCGCATCGGTGAGCGTGAAGGTGAAGGTCTCCTTCGCCTCGCTTTTGGACCCACAACCGGCAAGGCACAAAGCAGCGCCTCCGAGCAGGAGATGACGGCGTGAAAAGTCCATGGCGATACTCCTTGGCGGAAGGCCCTGTCTAGGTGTTGTCCCGCACTTCTGCAAACCGGGCCAGCCCTTTCTCAAGATCATCGATCAGATCGTCGGCGTCTTCCAGCCCGATACTCAGCCGGATAACGGGGCCTTGCGCCTGCCATTTGGTCGCCGTGCGATAGTTTTGCGGGTCCACCGGGAGCGCGAGGCTTTCATAGCCGCCCCAGCTATAACCGATGCCGAAATGATCAAGCCCATCGATCAGCGCCGCGCGTGCCGCATCATCCCCGCCGTTCAGGACGAAGCTGAACAGCCCGCCTGCGCCCGTAAAGTCACGCGCCCAAATGTCATATCCCGGGTTTCCGGGCAGCGCCGGGTGCAACACCTGCGCCACCTCCGGGCGACGCTCGAGCCACGCGGCGATTTTGAGCGCGCTTTCACCATGCTGCTTCATCCGCAGCGCAAGCGTGCGCATCCCTCGCAAGACAAGGAAGCTGTCATCCGCGCTGACGAAATGGCCAAGCATCTGCGCCGTCCGCCGCAGGGGCATCCAGCAGGCCGCGTTGGACGTCACCGCCCCCATCATCGCATCGCTATGCCCGCACAGATATTTGGTCGCCGCCGTCACGACGAGATCGACGCCATGCGTAAGCCCCTGAAAATGGAGCGATGTTGCCCAAGTATTGTCGATAAGTGTCTTGCAGCGATGCGCCTTCGCGACAGCAACGATGGCCGGCACGTCCTGCACCTCAAAGGTCAGGCTGCCCGGCGATTCCATGAAAATCGCCGCGGTGTTCGGGCGGAGGAGCGAGGCAATATCGCCGCCGATCAACGGGTCATAATAGCTCGTCTCCACGCCCCAGTTGGCGAGGAAGTTGTCACAAAAATTGCGCGTCGGATCATAGGCCGAATCGACCATCAAAAGATGATTCCCCGGCTTCAGGACCGACAAAAGCGCGCCGGTCACCGCCGCCACGCCTGACGCATAGAGCATGGTGCCCGCCGCCCCCGGCTCCAGATCGGTAATGGCCTCTGCCAGCGCCCATTGCGTCGGCGTGCCACGACGGCCGTAAAACAAATCCCCATCGCGATTGGAGGACGTGCCGCGCTTCAGATGCGCCACATCGTCATACAGGATCGTCGAGGCCCGCCAGACGGGCGGGTTGACGATGCCGCCTTTGCCCGCGCCAAGGCTGGTCCATTCCGTCCGCCTACCGGCATGGACGAGGCGCGTGGCGGGCTTCATCTTTTTGTCGTCACTCATGAGGGATGTCCTAAGACGTCCGCGGAATTACACAACCGTTCGTCCCGAGCGACGTCGAGGGACGTGTCTCGACTGCGCTCGACACAAACGAGAGGGCGGAATGCTTCAGGCCGCCCCTGTCGCCTTGGGGGTCTCCGGATCGCTGCCCCAGTCAGACCAGCTGCCATCATAAAGCGCGACATTCTCCATGCCGAGCAAATGGGCGCCGAAGACGATGCTGGATGCGGTCAGCCCCGACCCGCAGGTCGCGACCAATGGCTTGGCAAGATCAATGCCCGCGCCCTCAAACACAGCCTTTAGCTCGTCGCCGCGCTTCCATGTGCCATCGGCATTGTAGACGCTGCTATAAGACAGGTTGCGGCTGCCGGGGATGTGGCCCGCACCGACATTGGGCCGTGGGTCTGCTTCTTCGCCGGTAAAACGCGCAGCACCACGCGCATCGACAACCTGTTCGGCCTTGCTGTCGATATTGGCCAGCATGTGGGCTTTGTCGCGTACGACCTTGTCATTCTTCCAAGCGGTGAAGTGGCGGTGGCGGATTGTGGGCTTGCCGCTTTCCAGCGCACGCCCTTCCGCTTTCCATTTGGCCAGACCGCCATCCAGCACCGCAACACCGTGTGCGCCGAACACCTGCGAGAGCATCCACCAAGCGCGCGGGGCACTCTTCCAAGGACTGTTGTCGTAAATGACGATGCGGCTGCCATCGCCCAATCCCAAGGACTGCATGCGGCTCGCAAATTTCTCGGCACCCGGCAGCATCATGGGCAGCGGGTTGGTGCTGTCGACAATTTCGGACAGGTCCATGAAGACTGCGCCGGGGATATGCGCGGCCTCAAACTCCACCGCCGCATTTCGGTTGTCGCTGGGCAGGAACATGCTGGCGTCGACCAGGCGCAGGTCTGATGCGCCGAGTTCATTTGCGAGCCATTCGGTGCTGACGAGCTGTTCCATTTCCTGAGTCTCCTTATTGGTTAGAGGACAGACTAAACCTGCGTGCGCTGTCCGTCTAGACAGGTGACAAAGCGCCGCCGCCTCGCCTAAAGACCTCCCATGTCCATGAAGCATCTCGGTCAGGTCAGCGCGCTTCCCGCCACGCCGGAAGAGGCCGTCCTCGATTATCCCGCCAATCCACGTCCCGGATCGCCCTATCTGGTGCGGTTCGTGTCGCCGGAGTTCACCTCGCTCTGCCCGGTCACCGGTCAGCCTGATTTCGCGCATATTGTGATCGATTATGTGCCCGGCGACTCGATTGTCGAATCGAAGTCCTTAAAGCTGTTTCTGGGATCTTTTCGCAACCATGCCGGCTTCCATGAGGACTGCACCGTGGGCATCGGGCAACGTCTTTTCAAAGAGATGCGTCCAATCTGGCTGCGCATCGGCGGATATTGGTTTCCGCGCGGCGGCATCCCCATCGATGTCTTCTGGCAGTCGGGCCCGCCGCCAAAGGACGTTTGGATACCCGAACAGGGCGTCCCCGGCTATCGCGGGCGCGGTTAGCAAAAATCCCTAATATCTCCGATCCGGCATGCGACGGGGGGACCCCGTAGTTTGACGGTGTTGAGATGGCTGTCCTGCCGCCGCACCTTGGTTTTCAACAGGGGAAGGCCATGTTGAACACCAAGAGCAAAGCCCGCCTGAATGCACAGATGAGCCCTGAGGCTATGTTGCAGCAGGATTTATCAGATGCGCTCGCGCAGGGCGACCTTCGGCTCGTCTACCAGCCGCTCATCCGCCTCTCTTCCGGCAAGACCATCGGCTATGAGGCTTTGCTCCGCTGGGACCATCCGAAATTCGGGCTCATCCTGCCAACGCGCTTTGTCGAAGCCGCCGAAGCCTCCGGGCTAATCGTGCCTGTGGGCGCATGGGTGATGCGCGACGCATGTCAGGAGGCCACCCTTTGGGACAAGAGGCTGATCGTTTCGGTCAACGTCTCAGCCGTGCAGATCTTGGCGCCCGGATTTGTCGATATGGTCTCTGCCGCATTGGCCGACAGCGGCCTAAGCCCGGCACGGCTGGAAATCGAAATCACAGAAACGGCGCTTCTGGACGACGAAGGTGCGGCGCGGGATGTGCTGCAGACCTTGCGCGCCATGGGCATCCGCATCGCGCTGGATGACTTTGGCATGGGGCATGCCTCCTTTGCCTATCTGCTCGCCTTCCCGTTCGACAAGATCAAGATCGACCGGAAGTTCATCTGCGACATCGCCTGGCGCCCGGAAAGCCGGGTCATCGTGGAAGCCGTCGCCGACATGGCGCACAAGCTCGGCATCTACGTGCTGGCGGAGGGGATTGAGGAGGTCGACCAGCTCGTCATCGCCAAGCTCGCGGGATGCGAGCTCGGGCAAGGGCTGCTGCTGGGCGAGCCACGTCCCGCCAAAGACCATTGCCGTCTGCGACCGGTCCAGCCCCCGGCCCCCTACCGGAAGCTGGCCGTCGCCGCCTGATCAGGCCGCCTTGAAGCGGATCGGCAGGCGCTTCAGCCCACCGACAAAGACCGACTCAACACGCGCCGGATCCCCTGTCAGTTCAACAGAGGCGAGACGCGGCAAAAGCTCTTCCATCAGAATGCGCATTTCCATGCGGGCCAGATGCTGGCCAAGGCAGACATGGCCGCCAAAGCCAAAGCCGATCTGCGTGTTGGGCGCGCGGTCCGGATTGAAGGTGAACGGATCCGCAAAGACCGCCTCGTCGCGATTGCCCGAGGCGTAGCAGAGCATCATCCAGTCGCCGGCTTTGATCTGCTGGCCGTTTAACTCGGTATCCTCCAACGCTGAGCGCATGAAGTGCTGCACCGGCGTCGTCCAACGCACAGCCTCTTCGATGAGGCCAGCCTTGTCCACATCCGCCGCGCGGAAGCGTTCAAACAATGCCGGGTTGCGCGCCAATTCCATCATGGCACCTGCGGTGGACGCCGAAGTCGTGTCATGCCCCGCGGTTGCGATGATGATGTAATACCCATTCAATTCCCGGTCAGGGATCGGCGCGCCATTGACGGTTGAGTTGGCAAGCACGGTCGCCACATCTTCCTGCGGGTTCTTACGCCTGTTGGCGGTCAATTCCTTGAAGTAGTTTTCAAAGTCGGCGACCACAAAGTTCAACATCTGCAGGCCCGCCACAGGGTCCGTAATTTCCGCCCGGTCTCGGTTGAGCTCGGGGTCGGTCGACCCGAACAGCTGTTGGGTGAGCAACAACATGCGCGGCTCATCCTCACGCGGGACGCCCAATATGTTCATGACGACGCGCAGGGGATAATGGAGCGCCACGTCGCGCGCGAAATCACATTCATCGCCCAGTGACAGCATATGGTCGACTGTCTCGCGCGCAATCTCACGGATGCGGTCTTCGAGGATGCGCAGGTTTTTGGGCATGAACCAGGTCTGCGTCAGCAGCCGGTACTTCATATGGTCCGGCGCATCCATCTGCACCAACGACTTGATGAGATGCCCGTCAGGGGTCTGCGTGCGGACGAGCGCGTCAATGGCCTTCATGGTCAGCGTCGTCTGACGCGCGCCTGAGGCATAGAGCTTGTTGTTGCGGCTGACCTCCATGATGTCGGCATGGCGAGTGGCGGCCCAGAACGGGTCATAGTCCGGCACTTCGGCAACCGCGAGCGGCGCATTGGCGCGCGCCCAGGCGAACTTTTCGTGCAGCCCGTTCCATTCCCCATAGGCTTTGGGGTCGGTCAATGCCTTTGCCACGTCTGCGGGCAATTGGGGTGCAGCCACCAGTCTTCTCCTAAAGGCTTCTTGTTATGCAGCCTGTGGTGAAGGGGAACGCAGTGCAGATCAAGGCGGATCTGCACTGCCCTGCCGCTTATGCCAGCCTCATTGAGCCGCCTATTTGAACAGGCCGCCCAAAATTCCGCGCAGCAATTGCCCACCAAGGTTGCCTGCGATCTTGCGGCCCACCGAGTTTGCCACAGAGCGCGCTGCCGATTCAACCATCTTTTCGGCAAAGCTGGGCTTGGCCGCCTCCCGCGCAGCGACGGCATCGGCTCTCGCCTGTTCCTTGGCGACGCGAGCCGCTTCCCGCGCGGCAATCGCATCGGCCTTAGCCTGTTCTTTGGCAGCGATGGCGGCCTGCTTGTCGGCTTCAGACGCAGCAGCGGCCTGGGCGGCGGCAGCCGTCGCCTGTGTCCGCTTGGCGGTGATGATTTCTTCCGCCGATTCGCGGTCGATGAGCGCATCATATTTTGCGCCCACGGCATCGGTCTGGATCATGATGGCACGTTCCTGCGGCGTCACCGGGCCAACGCGCGAACAGGGGGCCTTGATCAACGTGCGCTCAACCGGCGTGGGGGAGCCATCGGCCTGCAGCACAGAGACCAACGCTTCCCCGACGCGCAGTTCGATGATGGCCTTGGCGACATCGACATCGGGGTTGGCGCGGAAGGTTTCGGCCGCAGACTTGATCGCCTTTTCATCCTTGGGCGTAAAGGCGCGCAACGCATGCTGCACGCGGTTGGACAATTGGGCGGCCACGGCCTCGGGAATGTCGATGGGGTTTTGGGTGATGAAATAGACGCCGATGCCCTTGGATCGAATCAGGCGGACAACCTGCTCAATCTTTTCCTCCAGCGCCTTGGGCGCATCGTTGAACAGCAAATGCGCTTCATCAAAGAAGAAGACGAGCTTGGGCTTGTCGGGATCGCCCACTTCAGGGAGCGTTTCAAACAGTTCCGACAGCAGCCACAGCAGGAAGGTGGAATAGAGCTTCGGGCTGGCCATCAGCTTGTCGGCCGCAAGGATATTGATGATCCCGCGTCCCTTGTCATCGGTCACAAAGAAATCATCGAGGTCGAGCGCAGGCTCCCCAAAGAATCGGTCACCGCCCTGACTGCGCAACTGGAGCAAGGAGCGCTGGATGGTCCCGACGCTGGCTTTGGAGACATTGCCATGGGTGGCAGACAGCTCATCCGCACGGTCGGCAATATCGACGAGCATGGTCTGGAGATCATCCAGATCAAGGAGCAGAAGGCCTTCCTTGTCGGCTGCATGGAAGGCGATGGTGAGCACGCCTTCCTGAACCTCGTTCAAATCCATCAGCCGCGAAAGGAGCAGTGGCCCCATTTCAGAGACCGTGGTGCGGATGGGGTGGCCCTGTTCCCCAAATAAATCCCAAAACTGGACGGGATTGTCGGCATAGGCCCAATCGGTGTCGCCGATTTCAGCCGACCGTGCGGTGAAAATCTCATGCGTCTTGGTGGTTGGGGACCCGGCCATCGCCATGCCCGACAAATCCCCCTTCACGTCGGACACAAAGACGGGCACGCCCGCCTTTGAAAAGCCCTCTGCCATGCCCTGAAGCGTGACCGTCTTCCCCGTGCCCGTTGCCCCGGCGATCAGCCCGTGGCGATTGGCCCGCTTGAAGTTGATAACCTGACGCTGACCCCCGCCAACTCCGATGAAAAGACCCTCATCCGACATATACGCACCTTTCCCGTTACTCGCGTTTGGCAACCTAATCGCAAAGCCGACAGTTTCAAAGTGGTTGAATTATCCAGCGGACTTGGTGGCAGGTGGCGGCTAATCGCACGGAAACCCTTGCTCTTGAGCCAAAGCAGGATTAGATCGGCGGCAAGTTACCGGCCGCTCCGAGAGGGGCGGCCCTCTTTTTTCGGGAGAAACCCCTTGGCCCAGCCACTCATGCCTAATGCGACTGCCGCTTGGCTCGTCGATAACACGGCGCTGACCTTTGAGCAGATTGCCCATTTCTGTGGTCTTCACATTCTTGAGATTCAGGCCATTGCCGATGAAACATCCGGCACCAAGCTGATGGGGCGTGACCCTGTTCGCGCCGGCGAAGTCACAATGGCGGAAATCGAAAAGGGTCAGGCAGACCCCAATCACGAACTGGTGATGGTGAAGGCACCCGAAGCGCCCACGCGCACCAAGGGCCCGCGATACACGCCGGTTTCAAAGCGTCAGGACAAGCCCGATGGCATCGCCTGGCTGATCCGCAACCACGCCGAGCTGTCTGATGGGCAGATTGGCAAATTGATTGGCACCACGCGCACCACGATCGCCGCCATCCGGGAGCGCACGCACTGGAACATTGCCGATATCACGCCCAAGGATCCGGTGGCGCTCGGCCTGTGCTCGCAGCGTGAGCTTGATGCGACCGTCGCCAAGGCCGCCAAGATGAAGGGCATCAAGGCTGTGGAAGACACCCGCCTCGAAGGCGATCGTGCCGCCCTGATTGAAGAGCTTATTGCCGAGCGGAATGCGGCCAACCGCGCTGCTGAAAAGGCTGCCGCTGATGCGGAGGCCGAACTTGGCGGACAATCCGACGCCTAAGTTTGACAGCCCCGATGCCTCGCTGACCGCCGATGACAGTTTCACGGCGACCAGCAGCGCCGGGTTGACCTACCCCTGGGGCAGTTTTGCGCCGGGGCCGGGCAAGATGCATCCTATCGGCAATGGCATCAGCTGGACCCGCATTCCGATGCCGGGGTCGCTGGGCCATATCAACAGCTGGCTGCTGGACGATGGCGACGGCATCGCCGTTGTCGATTCGGGCATGTTGCTGACAGAGTGCAGCGATGCCTGGAAGGCGCTGTTCGACGGAGACCTGAAGGGTAAGCGCGTCACCCGCGTGGTCGGTACGCATCTCCACCCGGACCATATCGGCCTTGCCGGATGGCTGTGCAAACGGTTCGACTGCGACGTCTGGATGACGCGCGGCGAATGGCTGACAGCGCGCATGTTATCGTCCGATGTTCGGGAGGATGTTCCGCCGGAAGCGCTCGCCTTGCAGCGCAGCGCCGGATGGGGTGACGATGTTCTGGCGCAACAGGCCGCCAAGGGCTGGGGCCGCTTTGGCCGCATGCTCTATCCGATGCCAATCAGCTATCACCGGATCAAAGATGGCGACGTGCTGGACTTTGGCGCGCACCAGTGGCGCGTCGTCGTTGGGTCCGGCCACAGCCCGGAACATGCCTGTCTTTGGAACGAGGCCGAAGGTGTGCTCGTCTCCGGCGATCAGGTGTTGCCACGCATCAGCTCCAACGTGTCGGTCAATATCTCGGAACCCGATGCTGACCCGCTGGGCGAATGGCTGGCATCTATCGACAAATTATTGGCCGTGCTGCCGGATGATCTTCTGGTCTGCCCGGCACATGGCGAGCCGTTCAAGGGGTTGCACACTCGCCTCATTGCCTTGCGCGATGAACATCTCCGTCGTCTGGATCAGGTCCACGCAGCGATCGGGCAGCAGCCGCTGCGCACGATTGATTGCTTCCCCCTGCTCTTCAACCGGAAAATCGGTGAGGACCACCGCGAACTCGCAACGGGTGAGGCGATTGCCCATCTCCACCGCCTGATGGAAGACGGCCGCGCGCGTCGTGAAATGACGGACGGGGTCTATTGGTATTCTGCCGCTTAAGACGCGGCATCCGACCTAGAACGCGTCTGGCAATTCCACGTCCAGAACCGCTGATTGGAAAAGCAGCCGCCGTGCGGCCATGCGGGCGACACGCAGCGTTTCCGCCCGCCTGCGCGACGACGCGAGCGGCGTCGCAACGGGCTCCCGCAGGATGGCCGCATCATAACGATCCGCGATGATCAGCCCGCTGGTCGCGGGTGCCAGCTCCTCCCGGTCAAACAGCGCCAGATCAAAACCCTGCGGCACTGCCCAGAAATACCGGTCGCAATAGTCGAGATAAAAGGGCCATTTCCCGTCGCCCAACAGATCCGCGCGGGAAACTTTGATTTCCACAATGATGACTTCGCCTTTGGGGCCAAGCGCCATGATGTCCGCGCGGCGGCCATTGCCCAAAGGCACTTCGGCCACCGCGATATAATCCTGCCGATAAAGCAGACGGGAGACACCGCGCACAACATCAGCAGCGACAAGGCGATCGGCAGGGCTATCCATGCCGATCCCCTAGAACATCAGAGAAAGATATGGGAAGGGCGGATGTCGCCCTATCCAGTCAACGGTAGAAGATGTGGTTGCCCAAGGCCGCAATCTTGCGGAGATTCCAACCCGGATTCACCCGACGGGCATGGAAATACAGCGCGTTATCCACGCTGGACGCCCATAGATCGTTGCGCGCGATATGCGCGATGGCCACTGCGTTTTTCCAGTTGCGGCTCGTCCTTTTGATCGGCGGGAATGATCCGCCACGGACGAAGGAGAACTGGCTCGGCTGCATTACGACACCGCAGACCGTTTCCGGGAACCGGCCTGAGCGGGTGCGGTTGAGGATGGTCTGAGCCACAGCCAACTGGCCGTCGAGCGATTCGCCCTTGGCCTCAAAATAGACGGCCCCGGCCAGGCACTCTGCCTCGCGATCAGGAAGGTCTGCCGAAGAAAGATCGGCGACCAGATCAGCAAGCGATGTGGATTCAGGGGATTCGGCTTCAACCGTTTCGGGAATCTGGAAATCAGTGATCGCCTGATCTTCGGTCTGTGCCTGCTCAACCACTGACTTGGGGAGCAGATCGGACTGGACCGGTCCGGGCGTTTCGTTGGCCCACACAGCTTGTGCCGGACCAAAGGCGACGAGAGCGCCAAAAGAAGAGATCGACAGCGCTGCAACAGCAGCGGTCAGCATTGAATATAGCATTTATCATCATCATGGGCAGAAGTCTGAAACCGGGCCGTACAAAAACCGGTGCGGCTGTTTCATTCCCCTGACTGCGTTCGCGCCCAAAGCCCAATTAAGCGGGTGGCGGCACGGCGACGCGCTTTAACGTTGGAGGGCCTTCGTTGTGTGGCGCATCGATGTCAACGCGCGCCGTCCATTTCAGCGGCGAACCGTGCTGCCTCTGGGATATCCAGTTCAACAATCCAGATATCGGGGTCCGACGCCTGCCGACGCGCGCAAAACTGAGAGATTTCTACTTCTTTTTCAATGGTTTGCGAGAAAACAGGGGTCCATTTGTAGCTGCCATCCGGGGTTAGAGCGCGCTCCAAGATACCGGAATACCGCCCTTTTTCACGTGTAATGAGGATCAGCGCGCCGGTCGTTTCATCGCCTTTGGCCAGCACCATTGCCATGCCGCCCGACTGGTTCACCCGCCGGATAAGTGCATTCACATAAATACCGGTGGCGAGGCGGGGCGTCATGTCCCTTGCCCCCGACGGATCAGGCTACGTCGCGTGCTTCGGACGCGGCGAAGAGGGCGAAGATGGCATCCGCAGACCCGGCGCCGCGCAGCTTGGCGACAAAGGCCCGGTCGCGCAGCCAGCGGCTGACTTGCGCCAAGGCCTTCAAATGCTCTGACCCGGCATCGGGCGGGGACAACAGACAGAAGACGAGATCAACGGGGAGATCATCAATCGCTTTCACGTCCACAGGTTGGGCGAGCTGGATGAACAGACCAACAACTTGGGTGAGTCCGTCAATCTTGCCATGTGGAATCGCAACGCCACCGCCAAAACCGGTCGAGCCAAGGCGCTCACGCTCGGTCAACCGGTCAACAACCTCCGTTGCCGACAGACCATATTCGCGTTCCGCCACCTGCCCAAGCTGCTGGAACAGCGCCTTGGACGCTGTGATGTTCGCTCCCGCGGCGACCGCGCCGGGGACGAGAAGAGAGCTGATCTCTGTCATAGCATGTCCAGAATGGAATTTGGGAGGCGCCTTTAACAGAAACAGGCGTTCCCGCAAGCTCCGTCTCCTTATACCCACTCAAACGTGCGGTTCCACCCACCCGATTGTGCCGTCATTGCGGCGATACACCATATTGTAGGTGCCGGTGCCCGCATTGCGGAAGAGCATGGCATTGGTGTGCCGCAAATCGAGCATCATCACAGCGTCGGAAACACTGGCTTCCGGCACATCGACCCGCGTTTCGGCGATCACCACCGGATGATCGCCAGGTGCCACCTCTTCGTCGGCCATCGGCTCAAACACCGTATATCCGGCATTATCTTCAGGCTGCGTGATGGCTGAGGGGCCGCTGTGATCGTCCCGAAGGCGGCGCTTGTAGCGACGCAGCTGCTTTTCGATTTTGTCGGCGACCCCTTCAAAGGCAAGGCGGGCTTCCTGCCCGGTATGCGACGCTTTGAGCACGACACCGCGCACAACATGCATCACAATGTCACATGCAAATCCGTGATCGTGCGGCCCTTTGGAGAAAGTGGCATGGGCGGAATGCGTGCGCTGGAAATACTTATCGGCAATCGCTTGGAGCCTGTCGCTCACATGTGTCTGGAGAGCATCGCCTGTATCAACTCTGTGTCCTGAGATGCGGATTTCCATATGCGTTCTCCTTCACATTTTAAGTAGGTGCGATTGCGTTCTCTTCAACTCATGCCGCAGCAAGGCCCTCCTTATCCTTGTCCAAATCCCATAATGGGTTGCTAAGTTTGGCAACGAAAGCCGCGTGACGTTCAAGTTCTTCCGACGACGCCTCATGCGGACGTGGCGATCGGGCTACGCGCGCTGAAGCGGGACGCTCGGGTTCATCCGGCAGTGTGGCGGGTGCATCGGCCAATCCAAGGCCAATCTGGCGGCCGCCGGTCAGTTCCACATACACCAAAGACAGCAACTGGGCGTCGAGCAAAGCACCGTGCTTGATCCGGTGGGACCGATCAATGCCATAGCGGGTGCACAAGGCGTCCAGACTGTGCTTGGCGCCGGGGAACTTGACCTTGGACAGCGCCAAAGTGTCGACCATCCGCGCCTGGGGAATGTCGGGCCGGTTCAGGCGCGACAGTTCCTCATTCAGAAACGCAAAGTCGAAATTGGCGTTGTGCGCGACGAGAGGACTGTCATCAAAAAAGTCGAGCAGATCTTCAACAATGTCGGAAAAGAGCTGCTTGTCGGCAAGGAAGGCGTCGGACAAGCCGTGAATTGCCTGTGCTTCCGGGTTCATCGGCCGCTCCGGATTGATGTAGACGTGGAAGACACGCCCCGTCTCAACCCGGTTGACCAGCTCAACACATCCAATTTCGACCAGCCTGTCGCCATTTGCGGCGCTCAGTCCGGTCGTCTCGGTATCAAAAACGACCTCACGCATCGGCCAGACTATCGTCGCTTCCGATGGCGAAGGCAAGTGATCAGACGGCGAACTTCGCCTCTTGTCTCCGATATGGATTGGCCTGTGTCGATCACGAAATCTGCGCGTTGCCGTTTGACATGATCGGGCACCTGAAGGTGGCGGATATGCTTGAGCTTGGCCGCGGTCATACCCGGCCGACGCAGCACCCGGCGCGTCTGCAAAAAGGCGGGTGCCGAAACGACGACCGTCACATCGACTTGTTTTGCGCCGCCTTTTTCAAACAATAACGGGATATCCAGCACCACCATCGGGCGAGACCGGTTGCGCAATAAGAAGTGCTGGCGGACATGATAGACGGCGGGGTGAACAATACGCTCCAACGCGCGTAATTCGTTGGGTTTGCCGAGCACTGCCGCCCCAAGTTTCTGCCGGTCGACGCCATTTGGTCCGGTCGTGCCGGGGAAGCGGGCCTCGATCCGCGCCACAAGCGCGCCACCGGGCCCCTGGAGCTTGTGCACCTCCGCATCCGCATCAAACACCGGCACACCGAGACGGCGAAACATCTTGGACACGGCCGACTTCCCCATGCCGATAGAACCGGTGAGGCCAATCTTGATCATGCGAGCAAAAGCTCCCGCAACGCCTCATCCAGATCCCGCGCCGGGGCCTGTCCGAAGAAGATTTCAAACGCGATGGCGCCCTGCCCGATCAACATGTCGAGGCCATCGACTATCGCCAAATCCCGCTCCTGCGCCGCCGCCAAGAGCGGGGTGACGAGCGGGGTATAGACGATGTCATAGACAACAGCGTCTTCAGGCAGCGCCGAGAGGTCAGGAACAAACGGATCATTGCCGACCATGCCGAGCGATGTCGTGTTGACGAGCAGAGCCGCGGGTGGAAGCGCTGACTCCATCCCGCGAACCTCCCCCTTCAAGCCGAAACGCGCGAGCAGCGCTGCGCCTTTTAAGGGGTTGCGGACAAGCAAAGTGACGGGCCCTACGCCAACACGGGACAGAGCAAATAACACGGCATGCGCAGCCCCACCTGTGCCCGCAACAATGACGGGCGCGCCTTCCAGCGGCACATCGGCAATTGGCGTGAAGAAGCCACCGGCATCCGTGTTGGTGCCAAAGACCGCGCCTGTTTCATTGCGCGACAGCGTGTTCATCGCCCCAATCGACGCGCGGACATTGCCAGGGTCCTCTACCAGATCCATGACGGCTATTTTATGGGGAATGGTGACATTACAGCCGCGCCAGTTCGGGTCGGCGCGACGCTGTTCCACATAGGTTGGCAAATCCGCCGGGAGGACATGACACGCGCGATAGTCGGCTTCGATGCCCGCCTTCTCCAGCCAGAACCGATGCATCTTAGGAGATTTGGAGTGGGAGATCGGGTCTCCAATCACTTCAGCGTAGATACCGCTCATGCAGAAATCACTCCGGCCTCACGCAAAAAGGCCAGCAGCGGTAGGAGCGGCAGACCTATGATGTTGAATTGGCTGCCCTCTATCCGCTCAAACAGCTGAATGCCACGCCCTTCAACACGGTAACCGCCGACGCCCGACAAAAGATCTTCACCTTCATGCGCCAGATAATCATCAATGAACGCATCGGAGAGCGGACGCATCGTCATGCGCGCTTCACCGACATGCCGCCACAGCCTTTCGCCATCCCGCACTGCGACGATGGCCGCATAAAGACTGTGCGTCTTTCCTGAGAGGGAGCGCAGATGATCTGCCTGTTCGGCCAGCGTGCCGGCTTTTTCGAACATCGTGCCATCCTCAAGCGCCAATGTCTGGTCACATCCCAAGACAATGGCGCCGGGGCAGAGCGCCGAGGTTGCCATGGCCTTGGCCTCCGCAAGCCCCAAAGCGAGACCCCGCGGATCAACGCCCTGCGCACGTAAAACCGCCTTCTCAGCTTCCTCGTCGCACGGTGACGTCATGGCGTCGTGCACAATGCCCGCATTTGCAAGGATCGCGCGTCGCCCGGCACTTTGGGAGGCTAAAACCAGTCTCACTTTTTCGGACCCTTTTGTTCGCCATAGATGTTGATGATGGCAGCGGCCGCTTCTTCGATCGAGCGGCGGGTCATATCAATCACCGGCCAGCCATTGTCAGCAAACATGCGCCGCGCATAAGCGGTTTCGCGCGTCACAGCCTCCTGATCCACATAGTCGGTGTCGGGCGTCTGGTTGAGCGCCAACAACCGATTCCGCCGGATTTGCACCAGCCGTTCCGGGTTGGTCACCAGGCCGACGACGAGCGGATTTTGTAGCTTGTACAGCAAGTCCGGCGGCGGGCTTTCCACGACAATGGGGATGTTCGCGGTCTTATAGCCGCGATTGGCAAGATAGATGGATGTCGGCGTTTTTGAGCTGCGCGATACACCGGCCAGAATGATATCCGCCTGTTCCCAGTTCTCCCAATTGAGCCCGTCATCATGCGCGATGGTGAACTGGATGGCTTCGACACGCGCAAAATACGCATCATCAAGGAGATGCTGTAGGCCGGGACGCGCCTTGAGCGGCTTGCCCAACACATTCGACAAAGCTTCAAGTACCGGATCAATCGCGCCGACATGCGGCAAGCCCAAGGCGGCACAGCGCTTTTCAAGCGCGGCCCGCAGATCTGCATTCACCATTGTGAAGAGGACAAGCCCCGGATGTTGCGCTATTTCCGTCATGATCCGCTCGACATGGCCGGGGGTGCGCACCATCGGCCAATAATGGCGGATCGCCTCAACATCATCAAACTGGGCGAGCGCGGCCTTCGCAACGGTTTCAAGCGTTTCGCCGGTTGAGTCCGAAACAAGATGGAGATGCAGTCGTGACACGTTCGGTTTGGATCCCCATAACTGGACCTGTGGAAAAGCCTGTGTGTGGGGCTAGCGGAAAGCAGTTGACAACTGCAAGCGTGACAATTCCACGACAGTGTCCGGATTTCACCCACAGACCTGCCAACAGGGCGAACTCTTTTTCCCATCCTGTGGATAATGGGGATGTGCCGGACCGACTCTGTAGCCCCCCGTTGCACCTACCGAGTCAAGCTGTGTGCGGAATCCCTCGGAGCACTTAATCCACGTGACACGCCCCCCAACTACTATCAACCACCTTTAAGATTCTCTTTTTATTGAATAGGGGAGCAAGCATGGATCCTGTGATGAAACCTCTCCTCGCGACGCTCAAGGGCGCCAAATTAGAGCGCCCCCCTTTGTGGCTGATGCGGCAGGCGGGGCGCTATCTGCCCGAATATCGCGCCTTACGCGCCGAAAAAGGGGGATTTCTTGAACTTGTAAATGACAGCGCGGCGGCAGCAGACGTCACGCTTCAACCGATCCGGCGTTTCGGTTTTGACGGTGCCATCCTGTTTTCCGACATTCTCGTTATCCCACACGCGCTGGGGCAGGATTTGTGGTTTGAAGCAGGCGAAGGCCCCAGGCTTGCCCCCAAGCTGGTCGATGCCACACTAAAAAGCCTCACAGAAGCCCCTCAGAGGCTCTTACCGGTCATCGAGACAGTTCGGCAGGTTGCTCAGGCTCTCCCACCCCAAACAACCTTCCTGGGCTTTGCAGGAAGCCCCTGGACGGTCGCCACCTATATGGTGGCCGGGCAAGGCAGCCGTGAGCAGGCAGAGACACGGCGTTTCGCCTATCGCGATCCCGCCGCCTTTAAAGAGATCATCAACGCTATTGCTGATGCGACGGTGACCTACTTAATCGACCAGATCGATGCCGGCGTGGAAGCGGTGCAACTGTTCGACAGCTGGTCGGGTAGCCTGTCACCGGCCCAATTTGAACGCTGGGTGATTGCACCAACGGTGCGGATCATCACGAAATTGAAGGCGGCTTGCCCCGATGCAGTGGTGATCGGCTTTCCAAAGGGCGCAGGCGGCAAGCTTCCGACTTATGCTCGCGAAGTCGGCGCGGATGCCATTGGTCTTGATGAAACCGTTGACCCCATTTGGGCGCACGCCAACCTGCCTGAAGGGTTGCCGGTGCAGGGCAATCTTGACCCGCTTGCGCTGATTGCAGGAGGTGTTGAGCTGACCGACGCCATCGACCACATTATTGACGCCTTGGCGGAGCGGCCCCATGTCTTTAATCTTGGCCATGGCATCTTGCCCGATACGCCCATCGCGCATGTCGAGCAGCTTGTGGCGCATGTAAGAGGCAAGTGAACCTATGATTGGCATTTTGGGCGCCGCCTATCTCTGGGTGAAGGCGGGGCATCTCATTTTCGTTATCTTCTGGATGGCCGGTTTGTTCATGTTGCCGCGTTTCTTTGTCTACCATCAGGAAAGCGCGGCCGGCAGCGCCGAAGAAGCGCAGTGGATTGAGCGGGAAGACCGGCTCCTGCGGATCATTCTGAAACCATCGATCATCATTGTCTGGGTGTTGGGTCTGGCGCTCGCGCTCGATACCGGCGCGTTCGGACAGGGCTGGTTTAACCTGAAACTGGTAGTTGTCCTTATCCTGTCAGGCTATCACGGCTGGATGGTCAGCTATGCCCGAAAACTCAAAGCAGGCCAGCGGACGCTGTCTGGAAAGATGCTGCGGCTGGTGAATGAAGTGCCCGGCCTTGCAGCGGCGGTGATTGTCGTGCTGGCCATTGTGAAGCCTTTCTAAGCTCCTTTCCAAACACATATCCGCCGCCTTGACTTGCGCCTTTGGCAAGCTTAACCGAAGCACACTGCTCGGCCGTTCGTGCCATGTTTAAAGCAGCGCAATCACAACATCTGTTGCTGCCGCGGTTCCTCCCCCCGTTCCAACCGGATCTGAGTCCATGATGCACTTAAAATCACTCAAGAAAATGAAACCCGCAGAACTCGTCGAAATGGCGGAGGAATCGGGGGTCGAAGGCGCGTCGACCCTGCGCAAGCAGGATCTTATGTTCGCCATCCTCAAGGTCGAAGCCGAAAATGGCGAAGAGATCATCGGCGAAGGCACCATTGAAGTCCTGTCGGACGGCTTTGGATTTTTGCGCGCGCCGGAATCCAACTATCTTGCCGGCCCGGATGATATTTACGTTTCCCCGAACATGGTGCGCCGTTTTGGTCTGCGCACCGGTGACACGGTGGAAGGTGAAATTCGCGGGCCGAAAGACGGTGAACGCTATTTCGCGCTGACGACCATCAAGTCGATCAACTTTGATGATCCGGATGTCGTCCGCCACCGCGTCAATTTTGACAATCTCACGCCGCTTTATCCTGATGAGCGCCTCAAGCTCGATTCGCTTGACCCCACGGTCAAGGACAAGTCGGCCCGCGTCATCGACATCATCAGCCCTCAAGGTAAGGGCCAGCGCGCGCTGATCGTCGCCCCGCCGCGCACGGGTAAAACCGTGCTTCTCCAGAATATGGCGAAGGCAATCACCGACAATCATCCTGAAGTCTTCTTGCTCGTTCTCTTGGTCGATGAACGTCCGGAAGAAGTGACGGACATGCAGCGCTCGGTGAAGGGCGAGGTCATCTCCTCGACCTTCGATGAACCCGCAAGCCGCCACGTGCAGGTCGCCGAAATGGTCATTGAAAAGGCCAAGCGTCTGGTCGAGCATAAGAAGGATGTTGTCATCCTGCTCGACTCGATCACGCGTTTGGGCCGTGCCTACAACACGGTCGTCCCGTCATCGGGCAAAGTGTTGACTGGCGGTGTGGATGCCAACGCCCTGCAACGTCCGAAGCGTTTCTTTGGTGCCGCGCGTAACATTGAAGAAGGGGGCTCGCTCTCCATCATCGCCACCGCGCTGATTGATACGGGCAGCCGCATGGATGAAGTCATCTTTGAAGAGTTTAAGGGCACCGGTAACTCGGAAATTGTCCTTGATCGTAAGGTCGCTGACAAGCGCATCTTCCCAGCACTCGATGTCGGCAAGTCCGGCACGCGTAAGGAAGAGCTGCTTGTTGAGAAGGACAAGCTCTCCAAGATGTGGGTCCTGCGTCGTATCCTCATGCAAATGGGCACGATCGACGCGATGGAATTCCTCCTCGATAAGATGAAGGATTCCAAGACCAATGACGACTTCTTCGACAGCATGAATCAGTAAGGGATGATGATGTTCGACTTTTTTCAAGTGGTCTCAACCACCGCTCCCGCACTGGGTGGTTTCGGGGATATCTGGGGCCATATCGTCAATGATTTCTCCAACATCACCGAACCTGCCGCGTTTGCAGCGTTCATACAGGTGTTGTTGATCGATCTTGTCCTTGCCGGTGACAATGCCATTGTCGTTGGCGCGCTCGCCGCGGGCCTTCCCGCCGATCAGCGCAAAAAGGTCATCGTCATCGGTGTTGTGGCGGCACTCGTCCTGCGCATCTTCTTTGCGCTGACGGTCAGCTGGTTGCTCGGCATTGTTGGGCTGGTGCTGGCAGGTGGTCTGCTGCTTTTGTGGGTCGCCTGGCGCATGTACCGTGATCTTCATCATGGCGAAGCAGGCGCCTCACCGGGTTCGCCTGAAATTGCGGGCGATGAGGATTCGGGCATTCCTGCGGCGAAAAGCTTTGCAGCCGCCGCTTGGTCCGTCGCCATTGCCGATGTTTCGATGAGCCTCGACAATGTGCTCGCCGTGGCAGGCGCGGCGCGTGAACATCCGGGCATCCTTATTGTCGGCTTGATCTTCGCGGTCGCGCTGATGGGGATCGCGGCCAACGTGATCGCCCAGTATATTGAGCGGTATCGCTGGATTGCCTGGTTCGGCCTTGCTGTCATCGTTTATGTGGCGGGCAAGATGATTTGGGAGGGCTTTCACGAGGTCCAACCCCATGTTCTGGCCATTGCAGGCATGTAGCGGATAGGGTCGCGGCATGAACGATCCTTGGACCGATCAGCCGCGACTTTCCGGCCCGCACGTGACGCTTCGGCCTATGGTGCGGGCAGACCGCGACGCCATCTTCGGAGACTGCCCCAAGCTGTTTGAATCGGCTGAGATTTGGCCGGATAAGCCGGTTTATGGAAAGTTCAGCCGTATCGGGATGTCCTTGGGCGCCTATACGGCCGGCCCCTATGCTGAGGGGAGTTATGATCTGGAGATCATCATCCCCAAGGGGCTAAAGGCATTGGTGAAACCGCAATATCAGGCGCTGTTCCCGGGATAGAATTGGATCGCGCAGAGACGCAGAGAACGCGGAGAAATTGCCCTGAGGCCTCTGCGTCTCTTCGCGATAATTCTTACCCCAAATTCGCTTTGAAGAACGCCTCTGTCCGCCCATCGGCCAGCACGGCACCCGCCTCATCCCGTCGGTTGCCCATTTCCGCGGCAAAACCGTGGTCGAGCCCGACATAATCGTGGAGCGTGACCTTGGGGTGGTCGTCCAATCCGGCGTGGATCGCCGCCTGCGCTTCGGGGCCAACAAAATGATCGGCGGTTGGAATGTGGAGCATCAGGGGGTGGGCAATAGCATGCCACTCGCCCAGCATCTGATCAATCATCACGCCATAATAGCCGACCGACGCGTCGATATCGGTGCGGGCGGCGGCCATATAAGCGAGGCGCCCGCCTAAGCAGAAGCCGACACAGCCAACCTTGGCGACGGGGGCGTGCCCGGCATGGCCATGCCGGATCGCCTTGATGACGGTTTCGATATCCAGCACGCCTTTATCGGCATCATATTGCTGGAAATAGCCAAAGGCTTCGTTCAGCTCCGCTTCGATATCGGGGTTGAGTTCCACGCCGGGCGCGAACCGCCAGAAGATGTCGAGTGCCACCGCCAGATAGCCTTTGGCCGCCCAGCTGTCGCATTTCTGGCGGATGCCTGCATTCAGGCCAAAGATCTCTGGAATCACGATAATCGCGGCGGTCGGCGCGGTGCCCGGCGCGGCGACATAGATGTTCATATCGCCCAATGTCGTCATGGTCATAGCAGTCGTGTCCTTTGATCGTGGGGAAGGTTGGCATATTCAAAATCGAGGAGCCAGCTTTTGGTGCGGGCACCTGCGCCAGCGGAATAATATTCGGGTCCGGCGGCGGATATCACGCGGTGGCAGGGGATGATGAGGGGAAATGGGTTGGCCTTGCACGCCCCGCCCACAGCCCGCGCGACGGAGCCGCAACTTGCCGCAAGTTCTCCATAAGTCATTGTTTTACCGAAGGGAATTGACGCGATGGCGGCGCGTAGTGCCGCGCCTTCCGGGCTTCCCAATGGCGATAATGGCAGATCGAAACAATCCAGCCGCCCCGAAAACCACGCGTCCAACTTGGCGATGGCGTCTGCGAGGATGGGATGGGTGACATCCCCCTGTGTCGCGCCGGTGTCGACCGAGGGTGGGATGGACAGTCCCGTCAGCCAGTCATCCGTCGCGTGCAGCGTCAGGACGCCTAAGGGGCTTGCGAATCTGGCAGTTGCGGATGCGCGGTGCATGGCGCACAGATGGCGGCTAATATCGCATGGCTCAAGGGAGTTGGCCCATGAAGTTCAATATTGAGGTTGAATGCACCCCAGAAGAGGTGCGGCGTCTGGTGGGTCTGCCCGATTTGACCGAGGTGCATGAGGTCTATGTCGACAAGATGAAGGACGTCATGACCACGGGGCTCACGCCGGACATGGTGGATACGATGGTCCGCAGCTGGGTGCCCGGTGGTGCTGCCGGCATGGATTTCGTGCGCGATCTGGTGAAGGGCCTCTCCTCGACCCCGTCAACGCCCAAAAAGAAGGACTAGGCGCGCCAGCTCCGCCTTCTCCATGCGTTCAGAGACCATCTTTGCCCTGTCCAGCGGGTTGCCGCCCTCCGGCATCGCTGTCGTCCGCATCAGCGGGCCGCAGGCGGGGGCTGTGCTGACAGCGCTGGCCGGATCGCTCCCGGAACCACGTCGCGCCAGCCTGAGGCGCTTCCGGGGTGTGGATGGGGCGACCTTGGATGATGGCTTGGCGCTTTGGTTTCCGGGGCCTGCGACGGCGACCGGGGAAGACTTGGCGGAGGTGCATCTTCACGGCGGGCGCGCCGTTGTGGCGGCGGTTCTGGCAGCGCTGGGGGCGATTCCCGACTGCCGGATGGCCGAAGCCGGAGAATTTACCCGTCGCGCCTTTGAAAATGGCCGGATCGACCTGACCGAGGCCGAGGGGCTGGCGGGTCTGCTCGCGGCGGAGACGGAATTGCAGCGGCGTTCCGCTCTCGCCTTGGCCGAAGGGGGCATGGGTCGGCTGGTCGCAAGTTGGGAAACCGCTTTGCTGCGCGAATCGGCGCGGTTGGAGGCGTTGCTCGACTTTTCAGATGAAGGCGATGTGGCCGATGATCTGCCCGATGCCGCGCCTTTGCTCGGTTTGGCAGGGGAGATGGCAGCGCTGCTGGAAAGCCCACCGGCGGAGCGCCTGCGTGACGGGGTAAAGGTCGTGCTTGGCGGTCCACCTAATGTCGGAAAATCCAGTGTTTTCAATGCTTTAATTGATCGCGACGCGGCAATTGTGACCGATATTGCGGGCACAACGCGTGACCGGATTGAAGCGCCCGTCTCGCTGGACGGTGTGCCGCTTCTGTTTGTAGACACCGCCGGTCTGCACGCGGAAACTGCCGATGCCGTTGAGGCGATCGGCATGGCGCGCTCGTCCGAGGCGTTGGATGCCGCGGATATCATCCTCTGGCTGGGAGACGCGTCGACGGCGCCGCCCGGTGCGATCCTCGTCGCGTCCAAGGCGGATATCTCCCCGCGCGCCGACGGTCTGCCGGTGTCGGTACGGACTGGCGAAGGACTGGCGGACCTGCGGGCGGCCATCATTGTCCGCGCCAAGACCCTTTTACCCCAACCGGGCGCGCTGGCGCTCAACGCCCGTCATCGCACGATTGTGGCGGAGGTGGCGGACCTTGTTGCAGAGGCAGCCTCCTCGAAGGACGCCCTGATTCGCGCCGAGCAACTCCGCGTGGCCCGAGCGGTGCTGGATCGGCTGACCGGACGCTCGGGTGTCGAATCGATGCTGGACGCGCTTTTTGGGGCGTTTTGCATCGGGAAATAGGTCCGCTTTTCCGTTTCAGACCGTCCCGTTCCACGTGAAACACATTTGACCGACTCTCCGCCTGCGCGTAGCGGCAAAGCATGACGCAGAGTTTTGACGTGATCGTGGTGGGCGGAGGCCATGCCGGCTGTGAAGCGGCCTGTGCGGCGGCGCGCATGGGCGCACGGACCGCGCTTGTCAGCTTCCGGCGCGACATGATCGGTGCCATGTCGTGCAACCCGGCCATTGGGGGCTTGGGGAAAGGCCATCTCGTCCGTGAGGTGGACGCGTTTGATGGGATATTGGCGCGCGCAGCCGACGCTGCCGCCATCCATTATCGTATGCTCAACGCGTCCAAGGGCGCTGCGGTTCAGGGCCCGCGCATTCAGGCGGACCGTAAGCTGTTCAAAGCTGCCGTTCACGCGATGCTCGACGCGCAGAAGAATCTCACCATCGTTGAGGGTGAGGCCGCCGCACTCGTGTTGGAAGAGGGGCGTCTGTGCGGACTTACGCTGGGCAGCGGTGAGACCCTGACCAGCGCGACGCTCGTGCTCGCGACAGGCACCTTCCTCAACGGCAAGATGTTTTGCGGCGAAGACCGGAATGTGGGTGGGCGCGTGGGCGAGGCGGCGGCGGTCACGCTGGGCACGCAGCTGCGTGCGCTTAACCTGCCGATGGGACGTTTGAAGACCGGCACACCGGCGCGGCTTGATGGCCGGACGATCAATTGGGCCGGGCTCGACATTCAGATGTCGGACGGAGAGACGTGGACCTTCTCAGACCTGACCGAGCGCCGCACTGCGCCGCAGCTCTGGTGTGCCATCACCCGCACGAACACGGCGACGCACGACATCATCCGCGCGGCGTTGGACCGATCCCCTCTCTTTTCGGGTGACATAGAGGGGCAGGGGCCGCGGTATTGCCCGTCGATTGAAGATAAGATCCACCGCTTTGGCGATCGGGACGGCCACCAGGTCTTTCTGGAGCCAGAGGGGCTGGACGATGCGCTCATCTATCCCAATGGCATTTCAACCTCTTTGCCGGAGGATGTGCAGCTCGCCTTCCTGCGGACGATGCCTGGCTTGGAGGCGGTCGACATCGTGCAGCCGGGCTATGCCGTTGAATATGATCATATCGATCCGCGCGCGTTGGCCAACACGCTGGAAATCCGTGATCTTCCCGGAGTGTTCTGTGCAGGCCAGATCAATGGCACGACCGGGTATGAGGAGGCGTCCGCCCAAGGTCTGATGGCAGGGTTGAATGCGGCGGCCAAGGCGCTCGGCCGTCCCGCGCTCGTGCTCGACCGGGCGTCCTCCTATATCGGTGTGCTGATTGATGATCTCGTTCTGCAGGGCGTAACTGAGCCCTATCGCATGCTGACGGCGCGGGCCGAATATCGTCTGCGGTTGCGGGCAGATAATGCCGCGACGCGCCTGACGCCTATTGCCTTGGACGCCGGTTGTGTCGGTGAGCATCGGCGGGATTGGTTTGTTTCACGTGAAACCGAGCGGGCCAGAGGCCGTGAGATTTTGGACACGCGCTATACAACGAACGACCTCCGCGCCGCTGGTTTGGACGTGAAGGCAGGTGCCGACGCGCAATCGCTGTTCGATTGGTTGCGGTTCGTTGATGCCAAGCCTGATGCCTTGTTGGCGCTCTGCCCCGCGCTCTCGGCGGTATCGTTGCCCGTGTTGGCCGAACTGATCGAGGATGCCCGCTACGCGCCCTATATCGCGCGGCAAGAAGCCGAAGTCCGTGCCATGCGGGCCAATGACAAGATTCCCCTCTCCGCCGTGGACTTCACAGCCGTCCCGGGCCTGTCCAATGAGATGGTCGAACGTTTGCAGGCCGCGCGTCCGGCAACGCTTGGTGCTGCGGAACGGGTGCGGGGTATTACGCCCACGGCGCTCGCGGCCATCCTTGTGCAGGCCAAGCGGGTGGCCGCGTGACCGAGGACGAAGCCCAAAACTGGCTGCGCGAAACACTCGATGTTTCACGTGAAACGCTCGACAAGTTGGACCGTTATCGCACACTGGTCCTCGAGGGTGCGGAGGAACAGAACCTCATCGCGCGGTCGACCTTTGACGTGTTCTGGACCCGGCACATTGTTGATTCGGCCCAGCTGCTCCCGCTGGCTTCAGGTGCCGTCGAGGGCGATTGGCTCGATCTCGGCGCAGGCGCGGGCATGCCGGGAATTGTCGTTGCGATCCTTTCGGACCGACCGGTGCATCTGGTGGAGGAACGGCGGGGGCGCGTAAACTTCCTCAACCGTGTGATTGATGACTTGGACCTGCCCAATGCGCAGGTCTTTGGCTGCAAGGTGCAAGCGCTGCGCCATGCGCCGGCGGCCGTCATCAGCGCCCGCGCTTTTGCACCTTTGCCCAAGCTCTTTGATCTCGCCCACAGCTTTTCCACACAAAAGACGGTCTGGTTGCTGCCAAAAGGCCGTTCGGCGCGTGACGAACTGGCCAATGCACAGCATAACTGGCAAGGGACGTTTCACGTGAAACCAAGTTTGACGGATTCTGAGGCTGCAATCCTTGTAGCGACGGGCGTCAGGAAGGCTGCAAGACGATGATCCGCATCACTGTTGCCAATCAAAAGGGTGGCGTCGGCAAGACGACGACGGCGATCAACCTCGCCACGGCGATGGCTGCCATTGGCTGGCGCGTGCTGCTGATTGACCTCGATCCGCAGGGAAATGCCTCCACCGGGCTCGGCGTCGGCCAGAGCCAACGCGAAAATTCAAGCTATGATGTGCTGATGGGCGCCGCCACGCTGACAGAAGCGGTCGTTGCGACCAAGATTCCCCGGCTTGACCTCGTCCCTGCGACCGTTGACCTGTCCGGTGCCGAAATTGAGCTTGTCGAGGTTGACCAGCGGGCGCAGCGCCTGAAGACGGCGCTTGATACTGGGCCGGAGGGGCGTTGGGATGTTGTCCTCATCGATTGTCCACCGTCGCTCGGCCTGCTGACGATCAACGCGCTTGTCGCCGCGCAATCGCTGCTGGTGCCTTTGCAGTGCGAATTCTTTGCGCTGGAAGGGCTGAGCCAGCTTTTGCAGACGTTTGAGCGGATTAGGGCCAAGTTTAACCCATCGCTCACGATCCTCGGCGTTGTCCTGACCATGTATGACCGGCGCAACCGCCTGACCGAGCAGGTTTCGGAGGATGTTCGCGCTTGTCTTGGCACCGCTGTGTTCGAGACCGTCATCCCGCGCAATGTGCGGTTGTCTGAGGCCCCGAGCCACGGCTTGCCGGCGCTGATCTATGACCATCGTTGTGCCGGATCTGAAGCCTATATGGCGCTCGCCCGCGAAGTCATCGGGCGTCTGCCCGCTTTGAAAGTTGCCGCATGAGTGAAGATCAGGCCCCAAAGAAGCGGCCCATGGGCCTTGGCCGCGGATTGTCCTCGCTTCTGGGGGAAATCCAGACGGAGACGGCCACCCCCGTGCCCAGCCGGAACGACGGCGGCACCGCTGTGCCCGATGGCGTGCGGCTCGTTCCCGTCACCAACCTGCAGCCTTTGCCGAATCAGCCGCGCCGCAATTTTGATGATGCAGCGCTTGATGAGTTGGCCAAGTCGATCACCGCACTCGGCGTCCTCCAGCCGATTGTCGTGCGCGACATGGGTGGGCATTATCAGATCGTGGCAGGCGAGCGCCGCTGGCGTGCAGCACAGCGGGCGCACCTCCATCAAGTCCCTGTAATTGTTAAACAATTTGACGATAGGACCGCGCTTGAGATTGCGCTGGTAGAGAACATCCAGCGCGAAGAGCTCAATGCTTGGGAAGAGGGCGAGACCTATCGCCGTCTGATCGAGGAATATGGCCATAGCCAGGAAGAACTGGGCCGGATCGTCGGGAAATCACGCAGCCACATTGCCAATCTGATGCGTCTGCGCAATTTGCCGATGCGCGTGCATGGTTGGCTGGTGTCCGGCGAGATCTCCATGGGTCATGCCCGTGCGCTTCTCCAGTGCGAGGACCCTGAGGGCATTGCCAAGCAGGTGATCGAGCGGGGGCTCTCCGTGCGCGATACCGAGCGTCTGGCCAAGCGCGCCAAAGCGGGGGCGAAGTCCGCCCCTAAGGCGCGCGGCGGGCGGGATCCGGATCTGGAGGCGCTGGAACGCCAATTGGGGGATATTCTGGGTCTCAAGGTCCAGATCGCCCATGGCGCGCGCGGCGGCACCGTGACGCTGGGTTACTCTTCACTCGACCAGCTGGATCTCATCTGCCAACGGCTTTCGGGCGAGCATATTTAAGCCGATAGCCTCGCCGCCCGACGTTAGACCGGTCCGGCGGCCGCCTTGGCGGCTTTGGCGTCTTGCAGCAGCTTCAAGATCACGCCAGCGCGGTTGTCCCGCGTGGCATAATCCAATGCTGACATGCCCGCGGCACGGTCAGTGCGGCGCGGATTGGCGCCAGCCGCCAAAAGCAAGCGGACCATTGCGACATCGCGCTTCTGCGTCGCCAAGATCAAAGGCGTTTCGCCGCGCGAATTGATGGCGTCCACGGTGGCGCGTCGCTTAAGCAAGAGGTCCGCTGCTTCCGCATAGCCAATCTGCGTGGCGAGAAGGAGTGGCGTGTTGCCGTTGGCATCCTTGATGTCGGGCTTGGCCCCCTTTGCCAGCAGGAAAGACAGCCAGGTGGTGTCGCGTCGCTTGGTGACGATATGCAGCGCGGCTTCCCCGGTGGAGACATCCTTGGTGTCGACGATCACATTGCCCGGCTTGCTGAGGATCTCGGTCGCCTTGGCGCCATCGCGCTCCCGCACCGATTTCAGGAAATTATAGCCGTCCGAATATTGCGCGCTGGTCACAGCTGGCCAAAGCAGCAGAGCAGCGATGATAGTCGCGATGAATTTTTTCATATCGGTACGCCCCAGAATATGCGGATAAATCGTCCCTTGCACGCCGCCGCGTAGCAGAGCAAAGCTATCCGGACTATGAACAAATTCAAGATCCTCGCCGCGGCTTTTGCCATGACTGCTTTGTCTGCTTGCGGAGGCGCGCCTGCCGGGCCGCCGCCTTTGGAAGGGGCGAAGATGGGCGGCGCCTTCCGCCTGATCAATCAGGACGGCAAGACCGTGACCGATGCGGACTTTGCAGGCAAATATCGGCTTGTCTATTTTGGCTATACCTTTTGCCCCGATGTCTGCCCGGTGGACGTGCAGATCATGGGGCAGGGCCTATCTGCCTTTGAGAAAATGGACGCAGCGCGCGGCGCCAAGGTGGTGCCGATCTTCATCACGGTTGATCCTGTGCGCGATACGCCTGCGGTGGTGAAGGAGTTCGTCTCCAACTTCCATCCGCGCATGGTCGGGCTGACCGGGCCGGAGACCGACATTGATGCCGTCGCCCAGCGTTATGGCATCGCTTATATGCGGCAAAAGCCCAATGAACAGGGCGCCTATCTGGTCGACCATGCCCGGATTTCTGTGCTTTATGGCCCCAAGGGGGAGCCAATTGCCATTATGCCGCAGAACGCCAAACCGCAGGCCTTCGCGGATGAACTGGCCCGCTGGGTCCGATAATGGCGGGTGACCGTTATTGGGAGGACCGTCCACTCGACACGTTGGACCGCGCACAGTGGGAATCACTGTGCGACGGGTGCGGCAAATGCTGCCTCAACAAGCTGGAAGACGAGGATACGGGGGAGATTTACCCGACCAACGTCGCCTGCCGCTTGCTCGATCGGGCCAGTGGCCAATGCTCCGACTATCGCAACCGCTTTGCCCAAGTGCCCGACTGTATTCGGCTGACCCCGGCGCGGCTGGAAACGATGGACTGGCTGCCTGAAACCTGTGGCTATGTGCGCCGCGCCAACAATTTACCTCTGCCCGAATGGCATCATCTCGTTTGCGGGGACCGTGAGGAGATCCACAGGCGTGGCATGTCCACGCGCGGCTGGACGGTGTCTGAGGTCGATGCGGGCGATCTGGAAAATCACATTATCGAATGGCCGGAGGAACGGCCCAAGTGACCTTAGCGGGCATTGACGGGCTGGAGATCGTTCGCAAACGCGAAGCGCGGCGGATGAAGTTGACTGTCGATCCCCGCAGTGGTGCCGTCCGACTTGTCCTGCCCCTGCGTGCAGCCCTTGGTCCGGCGATGGACTGGGTGGAGGCGCATCGCGGCTGGATAGAGCGGCAACGCGAACGCCTGCCAGACCCCTGGCCCATCACAATGGGCATGGCCGTGCCCTTTGCAGGGCGGGATTATGTGCTCGACTGGTCAGAGGCGCATCCCCGAAAGCCGACGCTTTTGGGCGAGCGATTGACCATCGGCGGGCCTCAAGACGTTATGACGTCGCGACTTTTGCGCTGGATGCGGGCGGAAGCCAAGGCGGTTCTCGACGCGGAAACCCGCGCGATTGCAGGGGCGGCCAATATCGAGGTGGCGGAGGTGTCGGTTGGTGACCCCCGCGCGCGTTGGGGGAGTTGTTCGAGCAACGGCAATATCCGCTATAGCTGGCGGCTGATCCTCATGCCGGACCATGTCCGCCGGTCGATTGTGGCGCATGAAGTGGCGCACCGCATCCATATGGATCACAGCCGCGCCTTTCATCGTCTTGAGGCAGAGCTTTTTGGAGCGGACCCGCGCACCGCACGTGCCTGGTTGCGCGCGCATGGCGCCCGGCTTCACTGGTTCGGGCGGGACTGATCGGTGCGCGGCGCAGATGATCGGGCCGGCGTCGCGTCGCGTCGGGTGGCCTCATCGATGATGCGGCGATATTCGGCGTCTTCTGCTGCGGGATCATAGTCTGAAGGTGCCGCCGGTTCGACGGGATTGCCATTCTCATCCACAAAGGAGGACGGGGCCGCGGCATTGCCCTGATCGCCCAGATAGGCTTCCTCGTCGGACTCGAGCATCCATTCCGGCAAGGTGACATCTGTTTCGAACTTTTCGACCGGGCGTTTGGCAACAGCCGCACGCATGAACGCAGCAAAAGCCATGGCCGGGGCCCGCCCGCCCTGTAGATCGCGCACGGGACGTGCATCATCGCGTCCCATCCAGACACCTGTGGTGATCCCGCTTGAAAAGCCCATGAACCAGCCATCTTTATTGGAGGTGGTTGTCCCTGTTTTGCCAGCGACCGGGCGGCCAATTTGCGCCGCACGACCTGTGCCTGCGCTGACGGCGGTCTGCATCATGTCGGTCATGCCCGCGGCCACCCAAGGGTCGATCAACTGGAGGTCCGGTTCCTTGGCGCGTTGATAAAGCAATTCGCCGGACGCCGCCGTCACCTTGACGATACCATAAGGGGCCACGGCTTTGCCCTTGGCCTGAACGGCGGCATAAGCGCGCGTCATGTCGATCAGGCGGACGTCCGATGTGCCCAACACCATCGATGGCTGCGTGTTGATCGGCGTCGTGATGCCGAGCCTGCGCGCCATGCCCGCAATGGCGCCGGTGCCGATTTCCTGCCCGATCTGCGCTGCGATGGTGTTGATCGAATAGGTGAAGGCCGTGCGCAACGTCATCTCGCCGAGGTTCCGGCCAGAATTGTTGCGCGGGCTCCAACCGCCAATGTCGATGGGCTGGTCAATCATCTTGGTTTCCGGCGTCATGCCGGATTCCAGCGCCGACAGATAGACGAACAGCTTGAAGGCAGAGCCCGGCTGCCGCACCGCTTGCGTGGCGCGGTTGTAGATGGACGTCACATAATCGCGCCCGCCCACCATCGCGCGCACAGCTCCATCGCGGTCTAGCGCGACGAGCGCGCCCTGCGCATTGGCGGGGGCGAAGCTGTTGATGGCCGCTGCCGCCGCGGTCTGCATCGACGGGTCAATGGTGGTCCAGACGTCAATGGGCGCTGTGGTTTCGTCAATCAGACCATCCAGCTGCGGCAAGGCCCAGTCGGTGAAGTAACGGATGCTGTTCTGTTGCGGCGGGCTGGCCAGTTTGACCGATTCAGGACGCGCCATGGCGGCTTGCTGGGTGGTGATGACGCCTGCATCCGCCATCACGCCCAACACAACCTTCGACCGGCTAAGGGCGGCCTGCGCATCGGCCGTCGGCGAATAGTTGGACGGCGCCTTCACCAGCCCGGCGATGATCGCCGCCTCTTCAAGGCTTAGTTTTTTGGCGGGGTGATCAAAGAAGCGGCGCGAGGCCGCATCAATGCCGTAAGCGCCACCGCCGAAATAAACGCGGTTCAGATAAAGCTCGAGGATCTCATCCTTTGAATATTTGGCTTCCATAGCCATGGCGATGACGAGTTCCCGCCCCTTACGGCCAAAGGTGCGCGTGTTGGTGAGGAAAAGGTTGCGGGCCAGCTGCTGGGTGATGGTGGATCCCCCCTGCGCGAAGTGGCCCCGCGTCAGGCGGACCTGCACCGCACGTGCAAGGCCGATGGGGTCTACGCCCGGGTGATAGCGGAAGCGCCGGTCCTCCACCGAAACCATGGCGTCCACCATAACGTCGGGAATGTCGCGATAATCAACCCATTCGCCGTAGATCGGCCCGAGCGAGAGGATCACCTGCCCTGTTGAATCGCGGACGCGGATGACTTGGCCGAGCGACTCGCGCGTCCGCAGCTCCCCGAAGTCAGGTAGCGAGGAATAAGCAAAACCGATGGCGGACACCAGGCCGACCAGAATGACACTGCCAAGCACCAGACCCCAACGGAACAGACGGGCAAACAGGCCGCGTTCCTTGGGCGCAGGGGCAGATTTGGGACGCTTGCTGGCCATGTGTTGGCCTTCTTAGGCGGCGGCGAGACTCGCGGCAAGGCGCTGTGTGCGCCTGCCCAAGTCAGTCGTCATGGCCACCGTCAAAATCAAGCGACACGCTGTTCATGCAAAAGCGAAGTCCGGTTGGCTGCGGACCATCGGGGAAGACGTGGCCCAGATGGCCGTCACAGCGGGTGCAGCGCACCTCGATGCGCGTCATGCCGTGGGCTGTGTCTTCCACCATCGTCACGGCATCGGTTGTGACCGGCGCGTAAAAGCTGGGCCAGCCGGAACCGGATTCATATTTGGTGTCGGACAGGAACAGGTCTGCCCCGCATCCGGCGCAGCGGTAGACGCCGTCCTCTTTGCATTCATTGAGCGCGCCCGAAAAGGCCCGCTCCGTCCCCGCATGGCGGAGGACCTCAAATTGTTGGGGGGTGAGGCGCGCGCGCCATTCGTCGTCGGTGAGAAGAAGCTTTTCCATGCTCTTAGTCTGGGCGTTCTGCGGCTATGCTTCAAGCCTCAATCCGCGTGGCGCTGGCCATGGCGGGGCCGAGCTTTGGAAAAAGCGACAAAGCGAGCAGGATGAGGCCACGCCCCATGGCGAATTCAGAGGTGTGCCAGATGGCCGTTGCGCGCCCGATCGGCCGTCCGCTATGCCGCCCGAACCGGGCCTGCCAATGGGGCGCCTCTTCGCGTCCGCCCTGCAGGAACGCTTCGGCGGCGCTGCGCCCACTGGCGAGCGCAATGCCATTGCCTTCACCCGCGAGTGACGGAATGACGCCAGCCTGATCGCCAATGCGGAACAGGCCGGGCGTTGTTTGGCGCGCGTGCCAGCCATAAGGGACGGCGGCGATGGCATCGATGGGTGTCGTGTCGGTCAGACTGTCCAGCCGCGCCCCAAAGGCGGGATGGCTGCGGCCAAGGCTTTGGAGCAGGCCGCGCGGGTCCCTGCCATGTTCGGTCAGCAACGATTTGCGCAAAGCAAGGCAGATATTGGCGCTGCCATCTTCCTGTAGTTCAATCCCGGCATAGCCACGGTCGAACATGTGCAGCTCAATGGCGGCACCAACCAGCCGGGTGAGCGACGCACTGGCGGGCAGGCGGACGCGCAGGCCCATTGCCGGATCGCGGGCAGTGCGGGGGCGTTCGGCGCCCTTCAGATCATATTTGCCGGTTGCCAGAAAAACCGTGTCGGTCCGGTCCGCGAGGTCGTCCAGATGCCGCACCATGACGCCACGTTCCAGCCCTGCGCCTGCTTGCACAGCGGCGGACAATAGCGCGGTGTCCATCGCGCGGCGGGACAAGCCAAGGGCGCGTTCCGGCAAGGGGGCAGAGGCCGTGCGGTCGCCCCAAAAGACGGTGAGATGATCGACCGGATGGCCGTCTGGCGACACGCCGAGCTGTTCGAGGCTTCTGATGGTGCGCCAGCTGAGAAATCCGCCGCACAGGGCGTCGCCCGTTTCGGTTGACCGCTCAAGGATTAGCGGACGTGCGCCGTCCTTGGCGAGCGTGATCGCAGCGGCACAACCGGCGGGGCCGGCGCCAATGATTATCGGATCGCTTCGACGCATAGCCGAAAGGGAAAGGTGCGGAAGACGCGGGCATTGTGCACCCCGGCTTCCGCGAGGAGGGGGGGCCATTCACTTGGCCGGTAAGACCGGGCGATGGAGAGCGTGCCATCTTCCCGCACGATCCGGTGCCAGCCGCATATCCGTGCGAGCAGCGGATAGCCCGCATAGGCAAAGGCGTGGCGGTGGAGATCATTGATGAACCAGCCACGCTGGGCATGCTGATCCATGAAGTGCAGGAAGGTCACCAATTGGTCATGCGTCATATGGTGCGCGACGAGGCTGGAAAGGATGACGTCCCAAGGCTCCCCGGCCAGATCGGCATAGTCGCCAGTCCGGTAAGTGATGGGCAGGCTGGCCGATGTGCGCGTCATCGCTGCCGCGGCACTGCGGGGGTTGAGGTCGATGCCGACCAGTTCGACCGATTGGTGCCGCGTCTTGGCCCAATGGGCGATACGCCGCAGCATATCCCCGTCGCCAAAACCGACATCGAGAATGCGCAACGGGCTGCTGCTGCGCCTCGTGACCCGGTTGAGAAAACTGAGTGTCGGGCGGCGCGCCATCGTGACGGTGTTGACCTGCGCCAGATCTTTAAGGACGCGGGCATAGATGGAGGGGTCGAGGTCCTCGGCATCCATCTGCTCTTCTGTCAGGGCACGCGTCTCGAGCATCAGGTGACCGTCCGGAAGCGGAAGCCTTCGGCGGCCAGCCCCGGCCCAAAGGCAAGCGCCACGCCGCGCGACACAGTCCGTTCCATCATGCGCGCCAGCACGAACATGAGGGTGGCGGAGGACATGTTGCCGCCTTCCAGCAGCACTTGGCGCGACTCGCTAAGGGCATCAGGTGCAAGCGAGAGGCCCTGTTCCACCGCGTCTAGGATGGACCGCCCCCCGGCATGAACGGCCCAGGCGTCGACATTCGCGGGCGCACCGCCCGCCAATGTTGTGACCAATGCAGGATCGCGCAGTGCATCCGCGATGCGGGCCGGAACTTGGCCGGACAGGTGCATTTCAAAGCCATTGTCGCCAATGTCCCAACGAATCAGATCCTCCGACTCGGGCAATGTCGTTGCAAAGGGCGCCTCGACCGACAGGCCGGGCCCGTCAGCCCAGACCAAGGCGGCGGCCGCGCCGTCGCCGAACTGGAGCATGGCGAGCAAGGATTCGATGCTGCCCGTTCTGTTGAGATGAAGCGAGGAGAGCTCGACCGTCACCACGAGCACGCGGGCATTGGGTTGGGACCGGACGATGTGCGCCGCGCTGCGCAGCGCCGTGACGGCGGCATAACAGCCCATGAAGCCGACGAGCAGCCGCTCCACCGAAGGGGAGAGCCCCAATTGGCGGGCAATGATCTGGTCCACGCCGGGTGCGACAAAGCCAGTGCAACTCGCCACCACAAGGTGCGTGACGGTGGAGGTGTCTTGGGTGAGACCGGCAATGGCCTGAAGCGCGAGCGCGGGGGCGTGTTCGGCATAAAGCGCCATACGCGCCGCTGTCGTGGGGTCGTCGCCTGCATAAAACCCACCGGGGGAAACAGGGGAGCCACCGTCAGCGGTGACAGGGAGGACAGCAAAGCGGTGCGCGATCCCCGCCCGGCTGGCCATACGGGCAAACACGGAACGTTCCCGGTCGTTTTCGATGCGGCTTTCCGCCCATTCTACAAAGGCGGCATGGATGTCCTGGCTTGGACGTGCCGTAGCGAGCCCCACAATCCGGGGGACAATGTCAGTCAATTGATCCTCGCTCCGCGTCTGTCGCGCTTGTGACCCAAATGGGAAAGACTTTGGTTAGCAGTTTCTTGAAGCTTGGGCAGTATGCAAAGTTTCATGATCCGGGTCAGCATCTTGGTTGGGTTGCTCCTCGTCGCGCCGACGTCAGTTGTCGGCGAGTCGTGCCGATTACCCGCGCGAGCATCGCCTTTTCGCTCGGGGCCTTTTCCTCACTGCTCGGTATCGGGGGCGGCACCATCGCGATTATCGTGATGACGTTGTGCGGCAACCCTCGCCCAAGCTGACCATCACCATCGATGCCTATCAGATATCGATCAAGGACCGCATTCTCGGCACCGGCTCGATCTTCGGCAGCGGCGGTGCGGTTAACTTCCCGATCGTAAGAGCGGCGATCATCGCCAATGGCAACATCCTTGACCCAACGGTCAGCCAGACAGGCATCAACATCTTCACCAACGGCGCCAATACGCGCACCCGCGGTGTGGAAATGACGCTGAGCTATCCGATGGATGTCGGTGCGGGGAAGATCAACTGGACGTTGGCGGCCAACTATAACAGCACCAAGATTACGTCGCTGGGCACGGCCCCGGCAACCTTGGGGGGCATCCCGCTGTTTGATCAAGGCGCGCAAAGCAACCTCGAAACGGCATCGCCCAAGGCGAAGGCCATTCTCTCGGCACTGTATTCCGTGGGCAAATTCTCGCTGACGGCGCGTGAAACGATGTATGGCAAGACATCAAACTTCACCACGCCGGATGGGGGCACCTTCTATGCTCAAAAGATTGGAACGGCGTTCCTGACGGATCTGGAAGCCAAATATTCCATCTCGGATGCCCTCGAATTCTCGGTTGGGGCCAACAATGTGTTCAACAAGCGTCCACCGATCGTGGCGCTCGTTCCGGGCACAACCACGTTCCAGCTCGTGAATGGCGGCAACGTGTTGGATGCGGCGCTGACGTTCAGCCCGTTCGGCATCAACGGCGGCTATTATTATGCGCGGATGAACGTTTCGTTCTGACGCCTATAGGTTGCTCCGGCGGCAGGTCGAGTGGTCGCCGGGGCAATGTGTTTTGTTGCGTAAACTTCCACAGACAAATGCAAAACGGCCCCGATGCATCGCTGCAACGGGGCCGTTTTCACCTGTCTTCCTCTTGAAAATGGTGCGGCCGAGAAGACTCGAACTTCCACGGGCTTTCGCCCACAACGACCTCAACGTTGCGCGTCTACCAATTCCGCCACGGCCGCACATTTTTTCCGAGCATTGCCGCACAACCAAGGGTTCCGGGCAACGGACAGGGCGCGCCTCTAGCAGAGGCTTTCAGGGCAGGCAATGGCTTTAACCCATTAAGTGTGCAGGGCGGAGACGCGCGATTTACTTGCCTGCGGGACCGGCTATGTCGGGCGGATGGACATGAAAGCCGAGCCTTGGAAACCGGAAGCGCGCCGCATTCTCGCGCTTGCATGGCCCGTCATGCTGACCAGTCTCAACTGGACGCTGCTTCAGGTGACGGACGTTGTCGTCGTCGGGGATACGGGCACGCATGAAGTGTCGGCTTTTGGCGGCAGCCGCGCTGTGACCTTCGTTACATTGATGGCGGCGGTTGGCTGGCTGTCGGGTATCCTCGTTTTTGCCTCGCAGGCCGATGGCGCGAAGGACAAGCCCCGCACAGGTGAGGTGTATCGCGAAGGATTGGTGCTGGGGGTGCTGGTCGGTTTGGTCGGCGGCTTCATCCTGTTTGTCTTTGCCGAAGACCTGCTGCGCCTGCTGGGTGTGTCCGACACTGTGCTTGGCATTTCGGCTGATGTGGTCCGCGTCATGGCCTTTGCCTTTCCACCGCAGCTGATCCTAATTGCAGCGAGCAACTTTCTGGAAGGGATCAGCCATCCGCGCCGGGTGATGGCGGTCAATCTGATGACCCTGCCGCTCAACGCCGTGCTAGCCTGGATATTGGCAACTGGACAGCTGGGGCTTCCAGCTCTTGGGGCAGTCGGCGCGGCGCTGGCGACGACAATTTCGCTCTGGGTTGGAGCGTTTGCGATCCTTTGGGCGGCATCGAAGGTGCCAGACCAAATGGAGCGCGGTCTGCGCAAGGTGGCGCTGTCTGTCTGGCGGAAGGCGCTTCCGGGCGCACTGGCGCTTTGCCGGTTCGGGCTTGTGCCGGCGCTCGCCTCCGGCCTGGAATTGGCGGGCTTTTCCTGGCTCATCGCCCTGTCGACACAATTGGGCGATGTAACGAGCCACGCCTTTCAGATTGTCTTTTCGATCCACAATGTGACCTTTGGCGTTGCGCTCGGCTTTGGCTCTGCCTCTGGAGTGCGCGCGGGCAATGCGGTGGGCGAAGGGCGGCCCGAAGCGGCGCGCCACCGGACGCTACTGGCGGCGCTGCTCACGCTGACGGTGATGAGCGGCCTGGTCGTCGCGCTGATTGCGCTGGGTGGGCCCATTGCTCAAGCCTTTCCAGCAGAAGCGCCGGTCCATTTGCTTGCGGTCAGCATGTTGGCGGTCTGGGCGCCCTTCATCCTGTTTGACGGGTTGCAGGTCGTCTTCATGTTCGCGCTGCGGTCCATCGGGGATCAGGTGGCCGCCGGGCTGAACGGCATTGTCGCCTTTTTCGGGGTGACCGGCGTGTTGGGCTGGTGGCTTGTGCAGATGGGCTATGGGCCCTTTGCGCTGGTCTGGGCCTCCGGGCTCGGCATGGTGGCCGCCGCTGCGCTCAATTTAGGCCGGTTCTTCTGGCTGACGCGAACGCGCCTCAGGTCCCTGAAAAGCTGAGGTTCAGTTCCTTGGCGCCGCGCGGCACATTGACTTCAGCACTGTTGAAATCAATCGACCCCTTGGCGGGCACGGTGCGCTTGGGCGGGGTGATCGTCCAACCATAGACAACACGGCCCTGCCCATCGCGCAGCTCGGCCAGAATATCCGGCACGCGCTGTTCATCGCTGGTTGGGTTCACGACCTTGCCCGAAATGGCGAACAACTCGTTGCCACTTTCCAGCAGGCGGCGTTCGGGACGGCGTGGGACTTCTAACAGTAAGGGCACGTCAGCCGTCGCGCCGGACAGGCCAAGCTTTGCCGCAATATTGGGCGTGCCGAAGAATTGGATCGCGCCAATACCGCCGAGCAGGAGGACAGCGGCCGCGGCGGCTGCGATGGTCCAGCGCTTGGCGGGGTTGCGGCGGGGGCGGAAGGGCGCTTCGGGCGCAAACATGTCCACGCTTTCGCGCTGTTCCGCCATGGGTTCGGGGCTGGGCTCCGGCTCGGGCCGTGCGCCAAGCGGCGGCGGCGTATCGGGCAGGTCGCGTTGTCCGCCAATATGCGGGGCTGGCGGCACGGGCATTTGCGGTGGGGCCGGCGGGGGCAGTGGCAGCTCCGCCGAGGGGGCCTGAACCGGCGTCGGCGCAGGCTGGAACCAGCTGTGTTTGCACGAAGCGCAACGGACCTGACGGCCAGCGCCGGTGATCGCGGTATCGGGAACAAGATAGCGCGTCGAACAGGCAGGGCAGGTCAGGATCATCGGCCGGGCGGTTCCAATCAAACGGAATGCGCTTCTAAGCACCCTTTATGGCGTCGTTGCAAGAGTCTGGCGCGGTAAACGGGGCTGGATTGGCACCAAGCCGTGCAAATCTGAAGGTGAGACCTCGATTTATGCGTCAGGATATTCCTCTTGAAGCGATCCCGGTCTAGGAGCCCTTGCAGGGCGGGCAACAAGGCGTAAACCGGACAGATGTCGCACATCATCCAGTTCGAAAATGTAGGGTTGCGGTACGGCACCGGTGCTGAAACCTTATCTGACATCACCTTTTCGCTGGCAAAGGGCGGCTTTTATTTCCTGACCGGCCCCTCAGGTTCGGGCAAAACCTCTCTTCTGAAGCTGCTCTATTTGTCCCAGCGCCCCAGCCGGGGCCTTATCCGCCTGTTCGGGGATGATATGGTCACAATGCCGCGCGACAAGCTGCCCATGTACCGCAGACGGATCGGCGTGGTGTTTCAGGATTTCCGCCTCGTCCCGCATTTGTCGGCCTTTGATAATATTGCGCTGCCCTTGCGGGTGTCGGGCGTGGCGGAAAAGGACATCGACCATACGGTGCGGGAAATGCTCAACTGGGTTGGGCTAGGGGATCGGGCATCGGCGCGTCCGGCGACGCTGTCCGGCGGGGAGCAGCAACGTGTGGCCATCGCGCGCGCCGTCATCACACGGCCCGATGTTCTCGTGGCGGACGAACCGACCGGTAACGTTGACCCTGATATGGCTGCGCGCCTGTTGCGATTGTTTGAAGCGCTCAACCAGCTCGGCACCACCATTGTCGTTGCGACCCACGATTTGCATTTGTTGAACCGCATTCCGGGCGCCCACATCATGCGGCTGGCCGATGGGCATCTGCCAGACCCCACGGGCACGCTGCGCAACCCGCCCTTGCGGGAGCCGGTGGCGGTATGAAGCTGGACCTCGACAAGATCGACATCCCCTTTCTGAAGGCCCCGCCGCATGAGGCGCGATTGCTGCCAGAGGGGCGGATGGCGGGGCCGATGCCCTGGGTCATCGCGATCATCATGTTCCTGACCATCCTGTCGGCAGCGGCCGGACTGTCGCTTGCCCGATCCGCCACGGGGCTGGATGCAGATTTGGCTGGTCGTGTCACCATCCAGATCGTTGAAGCCAATCCGCAGAAGCGCGCCGCGCAGACGGCGGCTGTGGAGAAAGAACTGGCCCGGATGACGGGCGTCCAAAGCTTCCGCCGCGTCCCCGATGCGGAGGTGTCGGCCCTGCTTCAGCCCTGGTTTGGCGCAGAAGCTTTGGATGAAGATCTGCCTGTCCCGACTTTGGTGGATGCGACCATCGACAGCACCGCACCGGGCGCCTTTGCCACGATGCGGTCCGCTGTTGTCGCCGTTGCCCCGTCAGCACGGGTGGAGGCGCATGCCCAATGGCTGGGGCCGCTCACGCGCCTGCTGGGATCGCTGACGTTCCTCGCATGGATGCTCGTTGTGCTGATGGGCGGGGCCACTTTGTCGATCGTGGTGCTGGCGGCGCGCAGTGCGCTCAACACGCACCGGGAAACGATTGAGGTGATGCATCTGCTCGGGTCCACGGATGCGCAAATTGCCCAGCTATTTCAGCGGCGGATTGCGCTGGATGCCCTGTTTGGCGCAGGCCTTGGCCTTGCGGCTGCGCTGATCACCATGCTGCTGCTGCGCGGTCGGCTGGCGGCGGTTGGATCGGAATTGCTGGGGTCGGTCGGTATCGGCTGGGCCGGTTGGCTGTTTCTGCTCCTCATGCTTGTCGTCAGTGCCGGACTGGCAACGATTGCGGCGCGCACGACGATCCTTTCCGCGCTAAGGCGCATCCTATGATCCGACGTCTGCTTGCTCTTGCCTTTGTTGCCTGGTTTCTCGGGCTTGTCGGGTTCGCCATTTTTCTGCCGGGCCCGTCCGACATTGGCAAAACCGATGCCGTTGTTGTGTTGACCGGCGGCGTTGGCCGATTTGAGCGCGGCTTGGAGACACTTGAGGCGGGGAAAGCTAAGCGCATGCTCGTCTCCGGCGTTGATCCGACTGTCCGCCGCACTGAATTTGAAGTGCTGCGTAAGGTGCCCGCCAAGATTTCCCGCTGCTGCATTGATCTCGATAAGGCCTCCGTCGACACGATTTCCAACGCGCGCGAAACGGCGCGCTGGGTGAAGGCGCGGCACTATAAATCCGTCCGCCTTGTCACCAGCGACTGGCATATGCGGCGCGCTAAGATGGAACTGGACCACGCCCTTGGGCCGGATGTGCGCGTGACGGGAGACGCTGTGCGCAGCAGCCCCAGCCTCACCCAATTGTTCAAGGAGTATAACAAGCTCGTCGCGCGCTTCATTGCGCTGGAGGCGGGAGAGTTGCTTTGATCGCGGTGATCCGTTCGATCCTCTTTGCGCTTATTTTCTATCCCGGCAGCGTGATCGTGGTGGGCATCGCAGCACTCATGGTGCCCTTTGGAGAAAAAGCGACGATCCGCGGCGCACGCAATTGGGCGTTGTGGCACCGCCTATGCGCCCGCTGGATATTGGGCATCCACACGCACGTCATCGGGACGCTCGACAATGGCCAAGCGCTCTATGTCTTCAAGCATGAATCGATGTACGAAACGGTGGAAACATTGGCGCTCTTCCGCAAGCCCGTCGTCGTCATGAAACAGGAACTGCTCGATCTGTTTGGCTGGGGTTATGCGGCCCGCGCGCATGGGTCCATTGGTGTGGACCGCGAAGCCGGCGCTGCCGCGATGCGCCGGATGATCACACAGGCCAAACGCGCCAAGGAGTCCGGACGCCCCATCATCCTGTTTCCCGAAGGCACCCGCGTGCCCCATGGCGAGACGCCGCCGCTGCGCGCAGGGCTGGCGGGGCTTTACAAGATCCTCGGCCTGCCAGTCATTCCGGTGGCGCTCAATTCAGGCAAGGTGTGGCCGCATCGCTTTGTGAAGCAGGCCGGCGTGGTGACGGTGAAGGTCGGGGAACCCATTCCCCCGGGCCTGCCGCGCGAAGAGATTGAAGCGCGGGTGCATGCGGCGATCAATGCGCTGAACGACTAAGCTTTAATGGTCTGACCGGCCAAAGTCGGGCCGGTCATCATCCTGCCCTTCCTCAATGATGCTGCGGCGCACGGCGCGGGTGCGGCTGAACAGGTCGAATAGGGCATCGCCATCACCCCAGCGGATGGCCCGCTGAAGTGCGGTCAGGTCTTCCGAAAAGCGCTGGAGCATTTCCAGCACCGCATCCTTGTTGGACAGGAATACATCGCGCCACATCGTCGGGTCGGACGCTGCAATCCGCGTGAAATCACGAAAGCCGCCCGCTGAATATTTGATGACTTCAGACCGGGTGACGGATTCCAAATCGGATGCTGTGCCGACGATGGTGTAGGCAATGAGGTGCGGCAAATGGCTGGTGACGGCGAGCACCAAGTCATGGTGCGGGGCGTCCATGACGTCCACATTGGCGCCCAATCGCTCCCAAAAGGCAGACAGCTGCGCGACCTTATTGGGGTCGGCATCGGCGGGGGGCGTCAGGATGCACCAGCGGTTGTGGAACAGCGATGCAAAGCCTGCTTCCGGCCCGCTCCGCTCTGTGCCCGCAACTGGGTGGGCGGGGATGATGGCATGGCTGGGCAGCGCCTCTTGCAGCGCGGTCAGGATCGCGGCTTTGGAAGATCCCACATCGCTCACCAAGGCTTCGGCGGGAAGGTCGTCGCGGATCTCGGCGGCGACAGCGCCCATCGCGCCAACGGGCACGCACAGGATGACGAGTTCGGCATCGGTGACGGCGGCACCGGGCGTGTCGGCCATGTCGTCGACCAGCTTCAGGGCGCGGGCCGTCTCGCGGGTTTCTGGGTCTGCATCAAAGCCGGAAAGTGTAACGCCCGGCATGTTCGCCCGCACGGCGCGTGCGACCGAAGACCCGATCAGCCCAAGGCCGATGATCGAAACACGCGCAAAGGGCAGCATCAGGCGTCGGCCCCAACAATCTTGCGGAGCGCTGCGATCAGCCCACGGGTTTCCTCTTCGGTACCGATGGTGATGCGCAGGCCATTGCCAAGACCCTGCCCCGGCAGCCAGCGGACGATAAAGCCATGGTCCATCAGGCCGTGATAAGCGGCCTCCGCCGTTACCGCGCCTTCAAAGGTCACGAGCTGAAAATTGGCCTTGCTGGGGACGGCGCGCAGGCCCGCATTGCCGAGCTTGGCAATCTCATCGGCAAACCAGCGAAGCCATTTGCTGTTATGTTCCCGGCTGCGCGTGACAAAGTCCGTGTCCTGAACCGCGGCGATCGCGGCATCCTGGGCGGCAATGGAGAAGCTAAACGGCGCGCGGATGCGGTGCATCGCGTTGATGATGTCTGCCGACGCATAGCCCCAGCCCACACGCTCTGCGGCAAGGCCATAGATTTTGGAGAAGGTCCGCGTGACGAGAACATTGGACGCCGTCTTCGCCAGCTCCAAGCCGCCATCATCATCTTCCGGCGCCAGATATTCGGCATAGGCATGGTCGAGCACGAGCAGCACATCTTCGGGCAGCGCCGCATGCAGCCGCGCAATCTCTGACTTGGGCGAATAGGTGCCGGTTGGATTGTTCGGGTTGGCGACAAAGACGACACGCGTCTTATCGGTCACACAGGCGAGGATGGCATCGACATCTGTCGCATAATCCTTGTCGGGCGCAATCACCGGCACAGCCCCCACGCGGCGCGTCGCGATTTCGTAGACGGCAAAACCGTACTTCACGAAGATGATCTCATCCCCCGGCCCTGCGAACGTGCCGGCGGCCAGATGCAGCACTTCGTCGGAGCCGGTGCCATAGATGATGCGGGCCGGATCGAGCCCATTGGCCGCAGCAATCGCTTCGCGCAGGTCCGCCGCGCTCGCATCGGGGTAGCGTTCCAGATCATGCGCATGGCGCGCAAAGGCAGCACGGGCCGCCTCGCTTGTGCCAAGCGGATTTTCGTTCGACGAGAGTTTGGCGACCTTGCGGCCGTCATCGGTTTTGGACTTGCCCGGAATATAGGGGGCAATGTCGAGGATCCAGGGCTTGGGTTGCGGTGCAGTCATGGGCTGTGGCTCTAGCGTTGGCGGCGCTTAAAGAAAAGGGCGCCGCCTTTCGGCGACACCCCTTCCTTTGTCTTTACGGGACGTGCGTTCAGGCGAACGAAACCGTCGTGCGGCGGCGCAGGCCGACACCAACCAGACCAAAGCCTGCCAGCATCATTGCCCAAGCAGCGGGTTCTGGAACGCCAGCATCCAGACGGACGCCCAGGCCTGCCGGAATGCCGCCTTCACCTTGGCCGGTGATGGAGAATTTATAGCTGCCGGCCCCAAGGTAGGTGGTGTACTTGCTGTAGACGGGGTTGAGCCAAGCGGCGCCATTAGAACCTGTGGCGCGGACATCGTTGGGCCCTGCAAAGAATGTGGACGTGCCATTCACGCTACCACTCAGCACATAGATATCGCCGACGATAAAATCGTCCGTAACTGAAAGGTGCGCGCCAGAGCTGATGGTGAAGGTCCACGGGGAGTTGTCCGTCGGTGACCCGGCCGCAGACAGGATATCACTTTGCCAGCCAGAGCCGACAGTGAGAACGGCGGCCGAAGCAGGTGCAGCGAAGGCAATGGCAGCGACGGCTGCCAGATAGAGGCTTTTCATGATGTAGGTCTCCGAATTGCGAATGGTTGCTCGAAACGCACAGGCTGCCGGTGAGTTTTCGACTCCGCAGCGTCGACCCAAAGCAGAGGATTCTCGATTTTGGAGAAGGTTACAAGTGGTTAATCATTTATTTAATCGAGTGTCTGAAAACAGGACGATTACTTCCGTCTATTTGACAATTTTGTGTCGCGGCGCGGCCTGTTGTGGCGAACGCTTGCGGCGAAATCGTCCCGGCTCTAGGGCGGTGGGATGACTCCGCGTGTCGGCCTTGATTGCAATATCACCCTTGCCGGGCCGCTTGCGCTCGACGGCGGGGGTGTGCTCGCGCCGGTGAATTTTGCCTATGAAACCTATGGCACGCTCAACGCCGACGCCTCAAACGCGATCCTCCTCTGCCATGCGTTGACCGGCGATCAATATGTCGCGTCAGACCATCCGGTGACAGGCAAGCCCGGCTGGTGGACGCGCATGGTCGGCCCCGGAAAACCAATTGATACGGACCGCTATTTCGTCGTTTGCTCCAATGTCATCGGCAGTTGCATGGGATCATCGGGCCCTGCCTCTTTGGCGGAGGATGGCAAGCCCTATGGCATGCGCTTCCCCGTCATCACCATTCGCGACATGGTCCGCGCGCAGGCGATGCTGCTCGACCATCTGGGCATTGACCGGCTCTACGCGGTCGTCGGCGGGTCGATGGGCGGCATGCAGGTGATCTCATGGGCGGCGACCTATCCGACGCGGGTGGCCTATGCCGTCATCATCGCCTCGACCGCGCGGCATTCAGCGCAGAACATCGCCTTTCATGAAGTCGGGCGTCAGGCGATCATGGCGGACCCCAATTGGCGGGGCGGGGATTATTATGCCGATGGGAAAGGCCCGGATGCGGGCCTCGCCGTTGCGCGTATGGCGGCGCACATCACCTACTTGTCGGAACAGGGGTTGACGGAGAAATTTGGTCGTCGCCTGCAGAACCGCGATGCCAAGACCTTCGGCTTTGATGCGGATTTTCAGGTGGAAAGCTATCTGCGCCATCAGGGGTTGAGCTTTACGGATCGGTTTGACGCCAACTCCTATCTCTACATCACCCGCGCGATGGACTATTTTGATCTGGCGGAAGAACATGGCGGGCATCTCGCCAATGCGTTCCGCGGGTCTGCGACACGCTTCTGTCTGGTCAGCTTTGATACGGACTGGCTCTACCCAACCACAGATTCGCGTAACATCGTCCATGCCCTCAACGCGAGCGGCGCGCCGGTCAGCTTTGTCGAACTGTCGGCCCCTTTCGGGCATGATAGCTTCCTGCTCGACGTGCCGGATCTCAACCGCGTCGTGGACGGCTTTCTGAAGGCAGGCGGCCAATGACTGCGCTGCGCCCCGACTTGGCGATCATCGCGCGCGAAGTGGCGGCGGGCACGCGTGTGCTTGATGTCGGCTGTGGCGACGGCGCGCTGATGGCCGCGCTTCGCGACGAAAAGCAGGTCGATGCCCGCGGCATGGAACTGGACCCCGCCAATGTCGCCGAATGCGTGGCGCGCGGTTTGTCTGTCATTCAGGGGGACGCGAACATCGATCTGGCCGATTATCCGGAAGGCGCCTTTGATTACGCCATTCTCAGCCAGACCCTGCAGACGACGATGCGACCGGATCTGGTGATGGAACAGCTGCTACGCGTCGGACGGAAGGCCTTTGTGTCCTTCCCCAATTTTGCGCATTGGCGCGTGCGCCTGTCGCTTCTGTGGGGCGGGCGGATGCCCGTTACCCGGCTGCTGCCAATCGCCTGGTACGAAACACCCAATATCCACCATGTGACCGTCGACGATTTCCGCGCTTTGGTGCGCGATCAGGGCATCAAAGTGGAAGGCGCCTGGTTCTTGAGCGGAGACAGGCTGACCAGCGCGGCAGCGGCCAATTTCCGCGCCGAGCACGCGGTGTTTTTGCTGTCAAGATAAGGCAGTGATCCGTTCGTCCCGAGCGACGTCGGGGGACGTGTCTCGACGTCGCTCGACACAAACGGATTGGGAATTCACCCCTTGGTCATCTTGTCCTTGAGCGCGGCCAGTGCCCCGAAAGGCCCGGCTTCTTCTTCGGACAGGATGCCCACCTCCTTGATGCGCGTGTCCGCCGTCGGCGCGCGGGGATAGGGGGCGAGCGCGAGGCCCAGCGTCTGGGCAATCGCTTCACCCAAGTCGATGCCGCTGCCATCATGCTCCATCATATCGCAATCCTCAGCGTCCAGTTCGATTTCTTCAGACACGGGCGTGGCGTCGGGTGCGACAAAGCGAATGGTGAACGGCAGATCGATTTTTGCGGGCACCGGTTCAGCGGTGATGACACAGGACTGGACGGCTTTGGCTTTCATCCGGCCCTTTGCCTCAATACCCGTTGCCACAGGATGGAAGGTGGCCGTGGCGGACAAGGTGTCGAGTGATTGCAGAGCAAATCGCACGGCAAGCGCCGCTCGCTCTGCCGCATCGGCCTCTATGTCGACTTGCCGGTCAATGCCTAGCGCATCGAGCCGCCAGATGCGGGAGAATTCGGGCGTCATGAAAATTGCCCTGACAAAAGAGCATCGTCGGGACGGCCGGTGAGTTGCGCCCAAAGCTGGCGCAGCCGGGCCGCGGTGAAGGCCAGCGGCACATCGCCGGGATGCTCCCCCCGGTAAAGGTTGCGCACTAGCGCCTCATCCAGCCCATCGCCCTCAAGCCCGTCGCGATAGGCGGCAATCCGTCCGCCGAGCGAGGCCATCATCTTGCCGATGTGCTTGCCGACCACCAGGTCGCCCATGCCTTCTTGCCGCAACTGCCCATCCATGTCGTCAACGAACAGCTCGGTGAGCATGACGGCGCTGCGTTTGCCGTCGCCGCCGTTCAGGTCGAGCCGCAATATGGTAAGCGCTGTGAGGGCGGCGACCATTTCAAAGCGGTGGTCAATGGTATCACGAAGCTTTCCCTCCAGATACCAGACTGGGTTTCGGGCTTCGGCCACGACTGCATTGTAAAGCGGGCTGAGCGCATGACGCCCTTCATCCCGTGCGAAAATCTTCTTCAAAAAGCTGAATGCCATGCGGCAAATGTCCTGACCGGCTTGTTGTTCTTGTGTCCCCGGCATATTGGGGGTTCCGGCCCGTTCAGCAAGGGGTCAGATGGCGTAATGGAAAGGCCCCCGTGTATGAACCGCAAACTCGCAACCGCTGTGGCGCTGACAGTCGTTCTTCTGTCGACTTCCGCATGCACGCGTATCCGCGGGCATCAGGGCTTTGTGTCTGATGTAACCCTGATCGATTCGATTCAGGCCGGCGTGGACAATCGTGATTCGGTGGAAAAGACGCTCGGGCGTCCGACTTGGATCAGCGAATTTGGCCCGAAGGACTATTATTACTTCGCGCGCGAAACGCGCCAATACGCGTTCAACTTGCCCAAGTCGTCTGAACAGCTTGTGCTGCGCGTCCGCTTTGATGCCGCCGGCAATGTCATTGCCGTTGACCGCCGCGGCGGGGAACAGATCGCCAGCATTCGCCCGACCCGGGAAAAGACGCCAACTCTCGGCCGCGAACGCAGCTTCTTTGAAGAACTGTTCGGCAATATCGGTTCGGTCGGCGCTGTCGGCGAATCCGCAGGGACTGCCGACAACCCCAACTGATTTCTCACTGCGTTTGTCCCGAGCGAAGTCGAGGGACGTGTCTCGACTTCGCTCGACACCAACGGATATGTCTCGTTACCGAGCGATCCCGCTTGCCGCGAGAACGGCCAGCGTGACCAGTTCCGACGCGGTTGAGACCATCGGCGCCACCTGAACCGGCTTTTCCATGCCAACAAGGATCGGACCGATCATCGAATCGCCACCCAGTTCGCGCAGCAGCTTGGCGGACAAATTGGCGGACTGGAGCCCCGGCATGACCAGCACATTGGCAGGGCCAGACAGGCGGCTGAACGGATAGGCGGCTGCAAGGCGCGGGTTCAAGGCCACGTCAGGGGACATTTCGCCTTCAAATTCAAAGCTGACGCCCCGCGTTTCGAGGATGGCGACCGCCTCGCGGATGGGCTCAAGCCAATTGCCCGGCGGGTTGCCGAAATTGGAATAGGACAGGAAGGCGACACGTGGTTCATGTCCCATGCGGCGGGCGAAGGCCGCCGTTGCCTCGGCGATATCGGCCAGTTCGACCGAAGAGGGGCGCTCATTGACCGTTGTATCGGCCATGAACACCGTATGGTGCTGCCCGACCACAATGTGGATGCCGAGCGGCGTCGTGCCTTCAGCATTGTCCAGCACGCGGCGGACTTCGCGCATCGTCTGCGCAAAGCCGCGTGTCACGCCTGTAATCATGGCGTCAGCTTCGCCCATCTTCAGCAGCAACGAGGCGAAGATATTGCGGTCCTGATTGACCAGCCGTTCGCATTCCCGGCGCAGATAGCCGCGGCGCTGAAGGCGTTCATAGAGTGTGTCGACCATCTTGGGGACGAGCGGTGAGATGCGGCTGTTGTGCAGCTCATACCCATCCGGGTCGACACCTAGTGCGACGAGCTTGTCCCGGACATCGTCGCGGCCGACGAGGATCGGCGTGCCACAGCCACCTTCCTTGAAGGCGATGGCAGCGCGCAGCACGACCTCTTCTTCCGCCTCGGCAAAGACGACGCGCTTGGGGTGCGCGCGTGCGCTATCATAGGCCATGGTGAGCACCGAGGTGGTCGGGTTCAAACGCGCGCGCAGGCTGTTGCGATACTCATCCATGTCGAGGATCGGCTTGCGCGCGACACCCGAGTCCATCGCTGCCTGCGCGACGGCGGCAGGCACGATTTCCATCAGGCGCGGATCAAACGGCGCCGGGATGATGTAATCCGTGCCGAAGCTGGGCGTGGAGCCGCCATAGGCTGCGGCCACTTCTTCCGGCACCTGCTGGCGGGCCAGTTCTGCCAGGGCACGGGCAGCGGCGATCTTCATTTCCTCATTGATCGCGGTGGCCCGAACGTCGAGCGCGCCGCGGAAGATGAAGGGGAAGCCAAGGACATTGTTGACCTGGTTGGGATAGTCCGAACGGCCGGTGGCAATGATGGCGTCCGGGCGCGCGGCCTTCGCCTCGGGCGGAGTAATTTCGGGGTTTGGATTGGCCATGGCGAAGATGATGGGGTTGGCCGCCATCGTCTTGATCATCTCGCCGGTTACCGCGCCCTTGACGGACAGGCCCAGGAAGACGTCGGCGCCATCCAAAGCTTCGGTTAAGGTGCGCTTATCGGTTTTGACGGCATGGGCGGATTTCCACTGGTTCATGCCCTCGGTGCGGCCCTGATAGATGACGCCCTTGGAATCGCACATGATGACATTGTTGTGCGGCACGCCGACGGCCTTGATCAGCTCGGTGCAGGCGATCGACGCCGCTCCGGCACCGTTCACGACAACGCGCACGTCTTTTGCATCCTTGCCGGTCAGGAAAAGCGCATTGATCAGGCCGGCGACCGCGATGATCGCCGTGCCATGCTGGTCATCATGCATGACCGGAATGTTCATCCGCTCCTTGAGCGCCTGTTCAATGATGAAACATTCAGGGGCGGCAATGTCTTCCAAATTGATGCCGCCAAAGCTCGGCTCCATCAATGCGACGGCGTTGATGAAGGCTTCGGGGTCTTCCGTGTCCAGTTCGAGGTCGATCGAATCAACGTCGGCAAAGCGCTTGAAGAGGACGGCCTTGCCTTCCATCACAGGCTTGGACGCGAGCGCGCCCAAATTGCCCATGCCCAGAATGGCGGTGCCATTGGAAATGACGGCGACCAAATTGCCCTTGGCGGTATAGTCATAGGCTGTGGCGGGATCATCAGCGATGGCCTGCACCGGCACGGCCACACCCGGCGAATAAGCAAGGCTCAGATCACGCTGAGTCGCCATTGGCTTGGAGGCGACGATTTCGATTTTTCCGGGGCGGCCTGCCGCGTGATAGTTAAGCGCTTCCCGATCCGAAAACTGAACTTTTGACTCGCTCATGGACGACCCTCTCTGCTTGATCCCAATGATTTCCACAGCCGCTTAGGCGGTTAACGCCCAGACTGGAAGCCGGGATTGCGCCCGCCAAGGAAACCGTTATCGCCAAGCACATGGTCGACACAGGCTCAACGACAACAACGCCCATGATGGTGCAATATCTGGCGCTAAAGGCCGAAGCCGGCGATTGCCTGCTCTTCTATCGCATGGGCGATTTTTTTGAGCTCTTCTTTGACGATGCCAAGGCAGCGGCGGCGGCGCTGGACATTGCGCTGACGGCGCGGGGCGAACATGCGGGCCAACCCGTCCCGATGTGCGGTGTGCCGGTTCATGCCGCCGAGGGATATCTTGCCCGTTTGATCAAGGCGGGCTTCCGCGTTGCCATTGCCGAACAGATTGAAACACCGGCTGAAGCCAAAGCGCGCGGGTCCAAATCTCTGGTGGCGCGCGGCATCGTCCGGGTCGTCACGGCAGGGACGTTGACGGAAGAAGCGCTGCTTGAAGCACGCAGTGCGAACTGGCTGGCCGCCGTCGCGCCGGTCGGCGATGTGATCGGGTTGGCGTCGGCGGACATCTCAACGGGTCGCTTTGAACTGTGCGAGGTTGATTTAGCTGGTCTGGACGCAGAATTGGCGCGCCTGTCCCCGTCGGAACTGGTGGCGCCGGAGCCTCTGGTCGATGGGGCCACAGTGCGTCCGCGTGCGGACTTTACGTCGGAGGAAGGCGAACGCCGCTTAAAGGCGCTGTTCGGGGTGTCGACACTCGACGGCTTCGGGTCCTTCACCAAGGCGGAACTGGCCGCTTGTGCCGGGCTGCTCGCCTATCTGGACCATGTCGGGAAGGGCAATTTGCCGTTCCTCTCGCCGCCGGTCCGGCTGCAGTCGAGCGACCACATGCTCATTGATGCCGCCACGCGGGAGAGTTTGGAGTTGGTCCGCTCCACCGGCGGCACGCGCGCGGGCAGCCTTCTTGACGCTGTTGATCGGACAGTGACTGGCGCCGGTGCGCGGCGGCTGGCGGCAGATATTTCAGCACCTCTGATGGATGTGCGCACCATTGAGGACCGGCTCGACCTTGTGTCGTGGTTTGCGGACAATGGCTCCGCGCGCGATGCGATGCGCGCCAATCTACGCGCCCTGCCCGATATTGGCCGTGCGCTTGGCCGTCTGGCGGCGGGTCGCGGTGGCCCGCGTGATCTCGGTATGTTGCGTGATGGGTTGGGCGAAGCGCGGATGATGCGCGAACGGCTGGCGCGCGGCGGTGACGTCCCGCCGCTCATGGCGTCACTTTTGCCCGCGCTTGATGGGCATGGCGCGCTGGTCGACAAATTGTCGCGGGCGCTGGTGCCCAATCCTCCGCTGGATGCGGCCCAAGGCGGCTATATTGCCGAAGGCTATGACGCGGCGTTGGACGAGCTGCGGGGGCTCGGTGGCGATGGCCGTCGCGCGATGGCCGCACTTGAGGCGCGCTACCGCGACCAGACCGGCATTTCTGCGCTCAAGATCAAACACAATAATGTGCTCGGTTATCACATCGAAGTATCGGCGAAGAATGCCGATGCATTAATGACACCGGACTCAGGCTTTACCCACCGCCAGACGCTGGCAGGCGTCGTGCGCTTCAACGCGCCGGAACTGCATGAACTGGCGGTCAAGGTCACGCAGGCGGGCGCCCATGCGCTGGCCGCCGAAGCCGCGCATCTGGAAGAATTGACTGAAATTGCGCTCGCCCGGTCACGCGAGATTGCAACGACGGCCGAAGCCTTGGCGCGTTTTGATGTCGCCGCAGCGCTCGCCGAGCGGGCGATTGAAGGCGGCTGGGCCCGGCCATCCTTTGCGCCCGATGCGCGGTTTGAGGTGTCGGGTGGACGCCATCCCGTGGTCGAAACGGCCATCGCGAAGGACGGCGGGCGCTTTGTGGCGAATGATTGCCGTCTGGTGCCATCGTCGCGGCTGTGGCTCGTCACCGGCCCCAACATGGGCGGTAAATCCACCTTCCTGCGGCAGAATGCGCTGATCGCGGTGCTGGCGCAGGCGGGCTGCTACGTCCCGGCGACCTCGGCCATGCTGGGCCTTGTCGACCGGCTGTTCAGCCGGGTGGGCGCGTCGGACAATCTGGCGCGCGGGCGCTCCACCTTCATGGTCGAAATGGTGGAGACGGCGGCCATCCTCTCTCAGGCGACCGAGCGCAGTTTTATCATCCTTGATGAGGTGGGCCGGGGCACGTCCACCTATGATGGTCTCGCCATTGCCTGGGCGGTGGTGGAATCGGTCCACGAGGTCAACCGCGCCCGCTGCCTGTTCGCGACGCATTATCATGAGCTCACGCGGCTTGCCGAAAAGCTGCCTGCGCTCTCGCTCCATCATGTCCGTGCGCGCGAATATCGGGGGGATCTTGTCCTGCTGCACGAACTGGGTGAGGGGCCTGCCGACCGCAGCTATGGTATCGCCGTTGCCCGTCTGGCGGGGTTGCCGCCCAAGGTTCTGGCGCGCGCGAAGTCTGTGCTCGACAAGCTAGAGGCCGGGCGCGACGCAACTGGGGGCTTGGCCGCCGGGCTGGATGATTTGCCGCTGTTTGCCGCAACTAAGGTTGAGGAGGTCCGTGATCCGCTGCGTGATGCGCTCGCCAAGCTCGACATTGACGGGCTTAGCCCGCGCGATGCGCTGGATGAACTTTATGCGCTCAGGCGGATCCTGATTGAGGATAAAGGTTGACCGCTTCGTAGAGGGCGGTGAGCGCTTTGACTTCGTCCGCGCTCAGTTCGGGCCGCCAGATTTCAAACAGCAGGATGACGCGCACGTCATCGCTGTCATTCCAGGCCTCATGCTCGATGCTGTCGTCAAAGATCAGCATCTTGCCTTCTTCAACCGTGCGCATGTGATTGCCCACCCGCAGGCGGCATTTGTCCGGAACGATCAGTGGCAGGTGGCAGATCAGCCGCGTGTTGAGCATGCCATTGTGCGGCGGGATGTGGGTGTGTGGCTCAAGGATGGAGAAGATCGCCATGGGGGACCGGTCTTTGATGACGGGCAGCTGCAATTGGCCGATGGCTTTCGTTGTTTCCGGGCAGCGGGCGGCATTGTCTTCAAAAAACTGTCCGTTCTCCCAAAAGCGATAGGCGCTCCAGTTGCGATTATTGGTCAGTTCATGGGTGCGATCGGGCAGATGGCCCTCCACCTGCACATATGGGCTCGCGCCTTCGCCGCTTTCAAGGGCTGCCAAGGCTTCGGCGCGAAGGGCGGGAAAAGCGGCTTCCAGCTTCTGGACCCAATCGAACAGCGCTGTGTCGTAAAAGGCGATCTGGGGCAGGCCCGGATAGAGAAAGACCTTTGGTTCCTGATAAAAAGGCTGCTGCCGCCCCGTCAAAATGGCGAGCGATTCTGCAAAGCGGGGATCAAGCGCCTCTGGCACGATTCCCGCTTCAGACACCTTGTCGAACAGATGTGTTTCAAAACGCGCCACAAGGTCGCGGCTGCGGGCCTTGGCGTGCTCCAACCGGCTGAGAATTGTGGGTGACAGGCCGGCGCTGCCATCGGCCAAGTTGATCGCGCGCTGATACCAGGCCATTGCGTTTCGGTCTTCACCGCGCGCTGAAAGAATGTCGGCTTTGAGGATCAGGGCGGGGACGTTGGACGGGTCAGCGGCCAAGGCTTGGGCCAGCGCAGTGTCCGCTTCGTCCAGTCGGTTCAGATGAAAAGCGGCTTCGGCTTGGAGATAATAGATGGGTGGGGTCGCCGCGCCCGCCGCGACAATCTCACCAAATAGGCGGTGGGCCTCGGCAAAATTCTGCTCCTGAAGCGCTGCAAAGCCGCGTTGCGCGATGGTCTGAAGTGTCTGGTTGTCCATGGGCCCCTCATGCGTCTCCTAACCGGATTGCCCCGGCGGTGCCAATCGTCCTTGTGCCGCACGCTGCGAATGCGCATATCCCACGCGGATGACGCAGCTTTTTGATCTCATGCCGCAGCGGCGGGCCATTATTGAACGCCGGGCGCTGTCCGATGCGCTGATGGCGCTTGAAGGCACTGATTCGACCAAGCTGCGCGCGGCGTCGGTGGCAATCTTGAGACCCGCTATGGATGCGGGCCGTGATGTCATCGCGCGGCGGATTGAGGTGCATCCGAGCCAGGGGCGCGAAGCGGCGGCAAGCTATGCCTTCCTGACTGATCAGTTGCTCCGGCTCATTTATGATTTCACCGTCCAGAGGCTCTATCCGCTCAACAACCCGACGGCGTCGGAACGGATCTCGCTGCTCGCCGTCGGTGGCTATGGCCGGGGCGAAATGGCGCCGCAGTCGGACATCGATATCGCCTTTCTGACGCCCTATAAGCAGACCGGCTGGTCGGAGCAGGTGATCGAATCCATGCTCTACACGCTGTGGGACTTGGGGCTGAAGGTCGGACATTCGAGCCGCTCTCTCGATGAGACGATCCGCATGGCGAAGGAGGATCTCACGATCCGCACCGCGCTTCTGGAAGGTCGCTATGTCTGGGGGGATGAGCGGCTTTATGAGGAAGCGTCTGCGCGCTTTGCGGCCGAGATTGTCTCTGGCACGGCGCGCACCTTCATCACTGAAAAACTTGCCGAGCGTGATGTGCGGCACCACCGCATGGGCGACAGCCGTTATGTCGTTGAGCCCAACCTGAAGGAAGGCAAAGGCGGCCTGCGCGATCTCCACACGCTCTTCTGGATTGGCAAATATCTCTACCGCGTCACGACCGTGCCGGAACTGGTCGATAAGGGCCTGCTGACGGCGGACGAACTGCGTCAGTTCCAGAAGGCCGAGAACTTTCTATGGGCGGTGCGCTGCCATCTGCATCTTGTCACCAAGCGCCCCGAAGAGCGGCTGACCTTTGACGTCCAGCGCGAGATTGCAACGCGGATGCGGTATAATGACCGTCCGGGCCGATCTGCGGTCGAACGGTTCATGCAACATTATTTCCTGAACGCGAAGGTCGTGGGGGATTTGACGGGTGTGTTCCTGGCGCATCTGGATGATGCCCATGCGACCAAGGGTCGGCGCTTCACGCTGCCGAGCATTGCCGGTCTGCGCCGCTCGCCCAAGACGTTGCAGGGCTTTGTGCTGGACCGGGGTCGGCTTGCCCTGCCCAAGGACAATTTCTTTGCCGAAGACCCGGTGCGGCTGATTGAGATGTTTGCGCTTGCGGCCTCGCAAAGCGTTGATATCCACCCGCAGGGGATGCGGGCGGCGGCCCGTGATGCGCGGCTCATCGATGCCAAGGTGCGCAATGATCCGCGGGCCAACGCCCTGTTTCTTGACGTTTTGACGTCCAACAATGACCCGGAAACGGTGCTGCGCTGGATGAATGAGGCGACAGTGTTCGGACGCTTTGTGCCGGATTTTGGCCGTGTCGTCGCACAGATGCAGTTCGATATGTACCACCATTATACGGTAGATGAGCACAGCATCCGTGCCATCGGCCTGTTGGCGCGCATCGAAAAGGGGGTGCTGGGCGAAGACCATCCGCTTGCGACCGTCATCCTGCGGCAGGTGGTGTCGCGGCGCGTTCTCTATGTGGCGGTTCTGCTCCACGATATCGCCAAGGGGCGGGGCGGGGACCATAGCGTGCTCGGCGCGGAGATCGCGCTCAAGCTGTGCCCACGTTTTGGCCTGACGGCGGCTGAAACCGAAACGGTGTCCTGGCTGGTGCGACAGCACCTGTTGATGTCGGCCACCGCCTTCAAACGCGTCCTGTCGGACTTTAAGACCGTGCTCGACTTCACGGGCATCGTGCAGTCGCCAGAGCGGCTGCGTCTGCTGCTCGTTCTGACGATCGTTGATATCCGCGCGGTCGGCCCCGGCGTCTGGAACAGCTGGAAGCGCCAGTTGCTGACCGAGCTGTTCGAGTCGGCTGAAGAGGTGCTGCGTCTGGGCCACAAGCAGCGCGGCCGGGCAGACCGTGTTCACCTCAAGCAGGAATTGCTGCAAGAAGCGCTGGCTTGGCCGCCCGCTAAATTCACTGACTACACCAATCGGCTGGCCGAGCCCTATTGGGTTGCCGAGCCTGATGATGTGCTGGAAAGCAACGCCCGCCATGTCGATAAGGCAGGCGATGCCGATCTTTCGATTGCAGCGACGGTCTACCCCTCACGCGGGGCGACGCTGGTGACGGTCTATGCCGCTGACCATCCCGGCCTGTTTTACCGCATTGCAGGCGGCATCCATCTGGCGGGCGGCAGCATCATTGATGCGCGCATCCACACGACACGGGATGGCATGGCGCTCGACAATTTCCTTGTGCAGGACCCCCTCGGTCGGCCCTTTGATGATATCCACCAGCTGCAGCGCATCGAACAGGCGATTGAAGACGGACTGGCCAATCGGGCGAAGTTGATTGAGAAGCTGGCGGCCCGCCCGCTGCCGCGCGCCCGGGCTGAAGCCTTTGATATCGCGCCGAACATCCTCATCGATAACCGCGCGTCAAACCGCTTTACGGTCATTGAGGCCAATGCGCGGGACCGTCCGGCACTGCTCTACGATCTCGCTTTTGCATTGTTTGAGGCGCGCGTGACGATCCATTCCGCCCATATCGCAACCTATGGCGAACGCGCGGTCGACACCTTCTATGTGACTGATCTGACCGGTGACAAGATCATCAGCGCCAGCCGCACAGCGACGCTGGAGAAGCTGCTGCTCGACGCAGCGGCCGGCCCGCGCAAAGCGGCAAAAGCCGCCTGACGTTGGAGGTCAAGTCACCGTTTGTCCCGAGCGAAGTCGAGGGAGGGTGGTGTTGCGTTGGGTGTCTCGACTTTGCTCGACACGAACGGGTTTTGGATGGTGTCGGTGTCTAGATCCGTCGGACAGGCGGCAGGCTGACCATGGCGATCAGGACGGCGCCCACCACATAGGCTAACCCCCCAGCGAGTTGGAACAGTCCATAGCCGCCCGTGAGATCATGCACTTTGCCGAAGCTGAGCACGCCGACGATGGTGGACGCCCAGGCCGCAACCTGAATCCACCCATAGACGGTGCCATAACGGGCGAGGCCGAAGCGGCGGGCGACAAAGAAGGCGAACAGGTCAATCTCCGCCCCCTGCTGCACCCCGATGGCTGCGACTGCGACGAAAGCGACGGCCGGGCTCCCTGTGATCTGCCAGAGGAGAAAACAGCCGAGCGCGGGCACAAGCGTAAAGAGAAAAGCGACGCGCTGCGGGTTGGCGCGGTCGAGAAAATAGCCACACGCAAGCCGACCCACGACTTGCCCAATGGCAAAGGCGGAGATGCCGAGCGCCGCCACAGCGGCGGTGACGCCTTCTTCCAGCATCATCGGAACCATTTGGCTCAACATGCCGGAGCCGGGGAAATTGATGCACAGCATGCTCGCGATTAAAAGCCAGAAGCCGGGGGAGCGGAGCATAGAGGGGTCAGTTGCGTGATGATCGGTCTGGGCCAGCCGGGCATCGGGTGTGCCCCGCAGCAGGAACAAAATGGCCGGCAAGCCGACAAGCCCGCTCAACGCCGCCAGCAGGAGATATCCCGCCCGCCAGCCCTCGCTTTCAATGACCAGCCCGAACAAAGGCGGCATGAGGACAGCGGAGAGCGACACGCCTGTTGCGGCCAGCGCCAGCGCCATGCCGCGATTGTCATGGAACCAGCCCGCCACCGCGCGCGTATAGGCAATCGAGGTGGTCCACACCCCGATCAGGCCGGTGATGAACACCATGACACCAAAGAGGGTGGGCACAAACGGCATGACGGCAACGGTCAGGAATAACAAAGTGAGCATGGCCATGCCCAGCGCGTAGACGGGGCGGACGCCATATCGGTCCATCGCCCAGCCAACCGCAGGCGCTGTCAGCGAACCGACCCCGACCAGCGCCTGAAGCTGCGAAAACTCCCCCAGCGTCCAGCCGGTTTCCTTTTGGAGCGGCGGAATGAAGATGCTGAAGACATAATAAAGCAGGTTAATTCCGGTCGCCGCAGCCAGCGCTGCGCCTGTCACCACCGGCCAACCACGCCGCCATTCGTCCATCCTCAACTCCCTTTCGGGCAAATTGCCCAAAATACCCGCGTGACCCGATTGACGTTAACGTCAACTGTTCCTATCCCGTCGTCAAGAGAGGTTACCTGGAGTCTGACGCATGAATCTTGAATTCAGCCCCGAAGAAATCGCCTTCCGTGACGAAGTGCGCACTTTCATCGCCGAGAACTATCCCGTCGAACTGCGCGGCAAGCAGGACGAAGGGGACGAATTGTCCAAAGAAGATTTTCTGAGCTGGCACAAAGTGCTCGCCAAGAAGGGTTGGGTCGCGCCCGCATGGCCGGTCGAATATGGCGGCACCGGCTGGACGCCGACGCAGCGCTACATCTGGTCGGAAGAAACGGCGCGTGCGGATTGTATCCGCTTGATGCCCTTCGGCCTCACCATGGTCGGCCCCGTCATCTACACCTTCGGTACGCCGGAGCAGAAAGCCAAGTTCCTGCCGCGCATCCTGTCCGGTGAGGATTGGTGGTGTCAGGGGTATTCGGAACCGGGCTCCGGCTCCGACCTTGCCTCGCTGCGCACCAAGGCCGTGCAGGATGGCGACCATTATGTTGTCAACGGCCAGAAGACCTGGACGACGATGGCGCAATATGCCGATTGGGGCTTCTTCCTCGTCCGCACCAATGCCGAAGCCAAGCAGCAGGAAGGCATCAGCTTCCTTCTCGTCGACATGAAGACGCCCGGCATTGAAGTCCGTCCGATCATCACGCTGGGCGGCGAACATGAAGTCAACGAAGTCTGGTTGGAAGACGTGCGCGTGCCTGTCGAAAACCGCGTTTATGAAGAGAATAAGGGCTGGACCTGTGCCAAGTTCCTTCTCGCTCATGAGCGTTCCGGCATTGCCGGCGTCGCCGCCTCCAAGCGCGGCGTTGAGCGGATCAAGGAAATCGCCAAGACCGAAATGGACGATGATCGTCCATTGCTCACCAACCCGTTCTTCCGCCGCAAGGTGGCCGAACTGGAAATGGATCTGACGGCGCTTGAGTATACCGAGCTGCGCACGCTGGCTGGCGAAGCACAGGGCAAGGGCCCGGGGCCGGAATCAAGCCTCCTTAAGATCAAGGGGTCCGAAATCCAGCAGCGCATTACGGAACTGACGCTCGAAGCGGCGGGCCATTATGGCGCGCCTTACTTCCGTGGCTTTGGCGAAGGTGACAATGAGCACCCGATTGGTCCGGAATATGCCAACCGTTCTGCGCCGTTCTACTTCAACATGCGCAAGACGACGATTTATGGCGGATCGAACGAGATCCAGCGCAACATCATCGCAAAGATGGTGCTCGGACTTTAATCGCACTTCTCCCCTCCCGCCTGCGGGAGGGGCCGGGGGAGGGCGTGTTGGCCTGCACGGCGCGCGCTCCCTCCCCGAACCCCTCCCGCAGGCGGGAGGGGACACTGACCTGGAGAGAGGCAACCATGGATTTCAATTACACCGACACGCAGGACATGCTGCGCGATACGCTCGCCCGTTTCCTTGCGGACACTTATGATTTTGAATCGCGCAAGAAGATGATTGCCAGCGATGCAGGGCGTGATCCCGGCATCTGGCGCGCACTTGCGACTGAACTCGGCATCCTGTCGGCACCTTTTTCGGAAGAGCAAGGCGGCCTTGGCGGCGGCGCGATTGAAAACCTGATCATGATGGAAGAGCTCGGCAAGGTCATTGCCGTGGAGCCCTATCTCCAGACGGTCGTCATCGGCGGCGGTGCGCTGAAGGCTGCGGGCGGCGCTTTGGCGGATGCTGTCATCCCTGAAATCATCGGCGGCAATGTCATCATCGGCTTTGCCTATGCCGAACCCAAGGGCCGCTACAATCTCGCCAATATCTCGACGACGGCGAAGAAGGACGGCGCAGGCTATGTGCTCAACGGCCACAAGGCTGTTGTTTATGCCGCACCCTGGGCAACGCACCTTCTGGTGACGGCACGTACGGGCGGCAGCCAGCGCGAACGCGCCGGGGTTGACCTGTTCCTGATCGATGCGAAGTCAGCCGGTATCACACGTCGCGACTATCCGACGGTTGATGGCTTCCGCGCGTCGGAAGTCTATTTCGAAAACGTCGCCATCCCCGGCGATGCGCTTCTGACGGGCGGCATTGATCTGATCGAACAGATTGTTGATGAAGCGACCGTTGCCGTTTGCGGCGAAGCCTGTGGCGTCACGCGCAAACTGCACGAAGGCACGCTCGATTATTCCAAGCAGCGCCAGCAGTTCGGTCAGCCGATTGGCCGCTTCCAGGTACTTCAGCACCGCATGGCAGACATGTTCCTCGAAGTGGAACAGATCATGTCGATGACGCTCATGGCCACGCTGAAGCTCGATCTGCCGGCCGCTGAACGCAAGGCGATGGTGAGCCTTGCCAAGGCGAAGGTCTCGCGCTCGGCCAAGTTTGTCGGACAGAACGCGGTGCAGACGCATGGTGGCATCGGCATCACGCAGGAATTGGCCATTGGCCATTATTTCAAGCGCGCCACCATGATCGAAGGCCAGTTTGGCTCGGCAGACTGGCACCTTGACCGGTATGAACAGCTGACGCTATCCGACGTGGCATGATCACCTATCGGGCGCCGCGCGTCGAAGAGGCGCCGGCGCTCGTTACGCTTGGTCGCCAATCCTTTGTTGAAACGTTCGGACATCTGTACCGGCCGGAGGACCTCGCCTCCTTTTTGTCGCATGCCTATGATCCGGGTGGCGTCGCCCACCAGATCGCCAGTTCGCGTTATCAGTTCCGCGTGGCCGAGGAAGACGGCCAGATGGTCGGCTATTGCAAGCTCGGGCTTGATAGATCGCTCGACTATGATCCCGAAAACAAGGCGGTCATGGAGCTGCGCCAGCTTTATTTGATGGCGTCGCACCAAGGGACCGGTGTCGCGCAAACGCTGATGGACTGGGCCCTTGTCGAAGCCGAAACGCTCCGCGCTGATGAAATGATCCTTTCCGTCTGGGCCGAGAACACCCGCGCCCAGCGTTTCTATCACCGTTATGGATTTGAATGGATTGCCGACACCTATTTCATGGTCGGCAATCACCGCGATGATGAGTTTCTTTACCGCCGCATTATGCGCTGAAGTCACCGCAAACCGCCGATTCCCCAAATTATGTTGCACTGCACAAAAAGTGCTTGCACAGCGGATGAATCGTCTTTATTGTGCACCGCAACATGGCAAAAGCACCAACCATAAAGGGGGCGGCAAAAACCGCCGGTCGCCAAAAGGCGGCACCAAGGGCGAAAGCCCCGAAGCCTGTCGTTTCAGGCGTAGACGCGCCGGTCCGGAAGGATGCGGCCACCAACCAAGGATTTGTGACGATGACCGAAGAAACCATCAAGACCGCTGCCGCTGACATGAGCGAAAAGGCAACGACGATGTTCCATGACATGACTGCCAAGGCGAAAGCTGCATTTGAAAAGACCGGCGACATCTCGAAGGAAGCCGTTGAGTTCCAAAAGGCCAATCTTGAAGCTGTCGTGGCCTCGGGCAAGGCTGCTGCCAAGGGTCTGCAGGACGTCACCCAGCACAATGTCGAACTCGGCAAGAAGAGCTGGGAAGCCACGACCGCGCACATGAAGTCGCTCGCCGGCATGCAGTCGCCGGTTGATCTGATGAAGGCGCAGACCGAATTTGCCCGCGGCCAGTTCGATGCGATCGTGTCTGACTTTTCGAAGTCGACCGAATTCTACATGAAGCTGGCCGGTGAAATCGCCCAGCCGATCCAGAACCGCTACGCCGCGGCCACGGAACAGTTGAAGTCGCGCTTCGCCGCTTAAACGAAAATTTTCCTCTCCCGGGAAAAAGCGGGGCCGCGCCGGGAAACCGGGGCGGCCCTTTTTCGTTCATTATCCATAGCTGTGGCTTGCCCTCGGGGTGTCACATGCCATATTCAAAGAAAATGATGAGCACCCACATGTCAGATAGGTCCGATAAGGACGACACCGGCACGGGCCTTGGCGTCGCGACCAAAACGCGCGACAAGACCAAGAAGCCGCAGCCCTATCGCGTGCTGATGCTCAACGACGATTACACCCCGATGGAATTTGTCGTCCATTGCCTGCAACGTTTCTTCAAGATGGATCTGGAACAGGCCACGCGCGTGATGCTCCATGTCCACCAAAAGGGCGTCGGCATTTGCGGCACCTTCACTTATGAAGTGGCGGAAACCAAGGTCAGTCAGGTGATTGATTATGCCCGGCAGAACCAGCACCCGCTGCAGTGCACGCTGGAAAAGGCCTGACGCCCACCCTGCGTGACGTGCGCCCCCATCGTTGCTAAGCAACAGAAAAAGGGAGGGGCGCATCATGCCGAAAGCCGCACTCATCATTGGTGCTGGAGATGCAACGGGCGGTGCCATCGCACGCGCTTTTGCAGCGGAAGGCTATGTCGCCTGCGTCAACCGACGCGCCCGCAATGCCGATCAACTCGAGGCGTTGGCGGCCTCCATCCGTGCGCAAGGCCATGAGGCGCGCACCTTCCCCGGTGACGCCCGCCTTGAAGATGAAATGATCGCCATGGTCGACACCATTGAGGCTGAGGTCGGCCCAATTGAGGTCGCTGTGTTCAATATCGGGGCGAACGTCCGCTTCGGCATCCGTGATACAACGGCGCAGGTCTATCGCAAGGTCTGGGAAATGGCGGCCTTTGCCGGCTTCTTGATGGGGCGGGAGGCGGCGCGCGTCATGGTGCCGCGCGGCCAGGGTACGATCATCTTCACCGGCGCCACGGCCAGCCTGCGCGGCGGCACGGGTTTCTCAGCCTTCTCAGGCGCGAAGGGGGCGCTCCGCATGCTCGCCCAGTCGATGGCGCGGGAACTGGGGCCGCAAGGCATCCATGTGGCGCACAGCATCATCGATGGCGGGATCGACACAGACTTTGTCCGCGGTCTGCGACCTGACTTTGAGGCGATCAAGGCAAAGGATGGTGTGCTTGCACCCCATGCCATTGCGCAGGCCTATGTGGCCCTTCACAAACAACACCGCAGTGCCTGGACGCACGAACTGGACCTGAGACCCTGGATGGAAAGCTGGTAAAGCGATGACCAAGACGTTTGAATTTATCTTCGATATCGCCGGACCGAATGGCTATCTTGTCCACCGTGTCCTGCCGAATTTTTGCGCGCGTACCGGCGCGACGGCGGTCTATGTGCCGGTCCTGCTCGGTGGGTTGATGAAGGCGACGGGCAACCGCCCGCCCTGGATGGTCTATGCCGATGTGCCGACCAAGGTCGCGTATGACCAGTTGGAGTTCCAACGCTTCATTGCGGCCAACCAACTGTCCAAGTTCCAGATGAACCCGCACTTTCCCCCCAATTCGCTGGCGGCCATGCGCGTGGTCGTCGCGGCCGGCCATCTGGGCATCCAGCCTGCGATCATCGAAACGCTGATGACGGCGATGTGGGAGGCGGCCGAGAACCTGTCCGATCGGACTGTGGTGCACGCCATGCTCGCCAAAGCAGGCCATGATGCAGACACGCTGATGGCGACCGCTGAACAGGATGACGTCAAAGCCGAACTGGTCAGCAATACCGAACGCGCGGTGGCGCGGGGCGCCTTTGGCATCCCGACCTTCTTTGTCGGGGACGATATGTTCTTTGGGAAGGAACGGCTGGCGCAGGTGGCCGAGGCGCTGCGGTAAAACCTCCCCGTTTGTCCTGAGCGAAGTCGAGGGACGCGGAACCAGAGCAACGTGTCTCGACTTCGCTCGACACGAACGGATACTGGCCGCGTCCTCTTCGAAGTCGCCTTAGCGCAGCGCGGCTACCACCATTGGCTGGATCCGCCGTACGATGATGGCGACGCCCGCCGCTGTCGGGTGGAGCTGATCCTTCAACAAGAGCGACCGGTTGCCCGTCACCCCGTCCATGAAGAAGGGGTAGAAGCGCACGCCATGCTTCTTGGCGAGCGCCGGGTACATGCCATCAAACTGGGCCCGATAGGTTTTGTCGTTGTTGAATGAGGCCCGCATCCCGGCGAACAGCACGGGGATCTTCCGGCGCTTCAACTCGGTCAGCATTGCATCCAGATTTGCCTTGGCCTGTGCGGGCGGCAAGGCGCGCAACATATCATTGGCACCGAGTTCAAGGATGACCAGATCGGGCTTCACCTTCAGGCTCGTCAGCACCCAGTTAAGCCGCGCGCGGCCTGCAGCTGTCGTCTCTCCAGACACGCCGGCATTATGGACCCGCACGGAAAGGCCTTGTTTGCGCAAGGAAGATTGCAACTGCGCCGGAAAGGACTGGCCCGCAGCAAGGCCATAGCCCGCGGTCAAACTGTCGCCAAAGGCCAGCACCAATTTCTCCCGCGCCATCGCCGGGGTCGCGAAAAAGCAAAGCAGTGCTTGGACAATTGCCAAAGCCAACCCATATGTCTTGAAACGCTTCATTCGAAAGCTTCCCTGTGCCAGAATCTCACCGTGCCGTTCCCCCCCATATTGTGATGAATGCCCGCAATGTCACCCTCAGCCTTGGGTCAGGCGAAGCGCGGGTCGATATTTTAAAGGGCATCAACCTTGAAGTGCGCCAGGGGGAGACCGTGGCGCTGCTCGGCCCCTCAGGTTCCGGCAAGTCATCGCTGATGGCGGTTCTGGCCGGATTGGAGCGCGCCTCAGGCGGCACAATTGAAACCGGCGGGCAGGATTTCGGCACGCTTGATGAAGATGGGCTGGCCAAGGCGCGGCGCGGGCGGATTGGCATCATCCTGCAGGCGTTCCATCTGCTGCCGACGATGACGGCGCTCGAGAACGTCGCCGTCCCGCTGGAATTGGCGGGGCTGGAGGATCCCTTTGGCCGTGCCGCGGCTGAACTGGAACGGGTCGGCCTCGCCGGACGGACAGGGCATTACCCCGTGCAGCTTTCGGGTGGCGAACAGCAGCGCGTGGCCATTGCCCGTGCACTGGCACCGCGTCCGGAAATCCTCTTCGCCGATGAACCAACCGGCAACCTTGATGCGAAGACAGGCGCGCAGATCATGGATCTGCTCTTTGCCCGTCAGGCTGCGACAGGGGCCACCTTGTTCATCATCACCCATGATGCCGGGCTTGCGGCCCGGTGCGCGCGCGTGGTCGAAATGCAGGACGGCGCCATTCTGTCCGACACTTCGGCTGCCAGTCGCTAGACCAAAATAAAGCTATTTGAAGGAGACCCTCATGCCCCGTTCGCTCATTGCCGTATCGCTCTTCGCCCTGATGTCCGCGCCGCAAGTGGCGCTCGCGCAGATGGATCACGCGCACCACACAGCGCCTGCCGCCGCGTTACAGGATGCTGAGCTCAAGGCGTTCTTCGACAAATTCGATGCTGACCAGCTAGCGCGGTCACCTTTGTCCAAGTCCTATCGCGGCATCAAAGACGCCGACTACGGCAAATGGGATGACTTCACCGACGCGGCTGAGGCCAAGGACCATGAAGCGGAAATGGCCGCGCTCAAGGACATGCGCAAGCGGTTCGATCCAGCCAAGCTCTCGCCTGAAAGCCGCCTGTCGTTCCGTCTGTTTGAAAAGGTGCGCGCACGGTCCGACGCGAACTTCAACTACCGCGGCTATGGTTACGTCTATGATCAGATGAACGGCGCGCAGAGCCAGCTGCCCGCTTTCCTCATCAACATCCACCGCATCGACACCAAGGCCGATGCCGAAGCATATGTGAGCCGCCTTCAGGGCATGGGGACCGCCCTGCGTCAGGCGACCGAACAGTCCAAGGCGCGTGCGGCCAAGGGCATCCTCCCGCCCAAATGGGTCTACCCCTATGTCATTGCCGATGCGAAAAATGTTGTCTCCGGCTTTCCCTTCACCAAGACCGAGACCGAAGCGCCGCTCTATGCCGATCTGAAGGCGAAGGTGACCAAGCTCGACATACCGCAGGCGGAAAAAGACGCACTCATTCAGGCAGGGGCTGATGCGCTGCTGACCTCGGTCAAGCCGGCCTATGTAGACCTCGTCACCGAGATGGAGCGGCAGGAAAAGCGGGCCGGCACCGATGACGGCATTTGGCGCTTCAAGGATGGCGCGGGCTATTATGCCCAGCTTTTGAAGAACTATACGACGACCGACATGACGCCCGATCAGGTCCACCAGTTGGGCCTTGATCAGGTCGCGCGTATCCATGGCGAAATGCGTGAGATCATGAAGAAGACCGGGTTCCAGGGCGACCTCCCAGCATTCTTCAAGTTCATGCGCGAGGACAAACGCTTTTATGCGCCCAACACCGAAGAAGGCCGCGCGCTCTATCTGTCGGAAACGGAAAAAGCGCGCGCCGCTGTCACGGCGCTGCTGCCCCAATATTTCGGCATTTTGCCTAAGGCTCCGCTGGTTGTGAAGCGGGTCGAGGCCTTCCGCGAAAAGTCAGCAGGCAAGGCGTTCTATCAGGGCCCGTCGCCTGACGGGTCACGCCCCGGCACCTATTATGCCAACCTCTATAACATGGCCGATATGCCGCTGACCGAGGTGGAGGCGCTCTTTTATCATGAAGGGCTGCCGGGCCATCACCTGCAGCGCACCATCCAGACCGAGCTGACCGATATGCCGCCCTTCCGGCGCTTCGGCGGCTTTACGGCCTATACTGAAGGCTGGGGCCTTTATTCAGAAAAGCTGGCCAAGGACATGGGGCTCTATACCGACCCCTATCGCGATTTCGGGCGTCTTCAGTTGGAGCTGCACCGCGCGATCCGGCTCGTTGTCGACAGCGGCTTGCACCACAAGCGTTGGACGCGTGAACAGGCGATCAAATATGTCGAAGGCAATTCGGCCGATGCGCCGGGCGGGATCGTCAAGGCGATTGAGCGTTACATCATCTATCCGGGGCAGGCGACGGCCTACATGGTGGGCCGCCTGAAGATCAGCGCGCTGCGCGACAAGGCGCAGGCCGCCCTTGGCGACAAATTCGACATGCGCGGCTTCCATGATGTTGTCCTGAAAGACGGGCCAGTGCCGCTCGATGTCCTCGAAGAGCAGGTCGATGCCTGGATTGCGTCCAAGAAATCGTGAGTCTCGTTTGGCGTCTTGCGCTGCGTGATCTGCGCGGCTCCCGGGCGGGCTTGCGGCTGTTGGCCGTCTGCCTGTTCTTGGGGGTCGCCGCCCTTGCGGGGATTGGCAGCCTGTCGAGCGCCATTTTAGGCGGCCTGTCCGAACGCGGGCAGCTGATCTTGGGCGGGGATGTCCAGTTTGAAGCGGCGCAACGTCAGGCGGACCCGGCGGAGCGTACCGCGTTTGAAAAGCTGGGTACCGTCTCTGAAGTTGTCCGCATGCGTGCGATGGCGATCCGGCCGGACAGGGGCACGTCTCTGCTGTCCGAACTTAAGGGCGTGGATAAGGCCTACCCGCTTTATGGCGAACTGACGCTCCAAAAAGGCGCGCTCGGTGCGCGGCCCAAGGGCAATGATGTTGCGATTGCAGAAGGACTGTCGGATCGGCTCGGCCTGAAGCCGGGGGACCGGTTCCGCATGGGCGAAGCAGACTTCCGTGTCATGGGCATCATCGGGGAAGAGCCGGACCGGTCGGGCTCCGGCTTTACCTATGGTCCGGCTGTCATCGCTGACACGGATGGTCTGGCCGCGACGCAGCTTGTCCAGCCGGGCAGCCTGTTTTCAGCAAGCTATCGCATCCGGCTGAAGCCGGGCGTGACGCCCGAGGCAGCGGCGCAGGTCATCAACACGCAGTTTAAAGGGGCGGGCTGGGAAGTGCGGGACCGCAGCAACGGCGCGCCCGGCACCCGCCGCTTTGTCGAGCGGCTCGGGCAGTTTCTGGCACTGGTCGGGCTGACCGCGCTTGCCGTGGCCGGCATTGGCGTCGGCAATGGTGTCGCCTCTTGGCTGGAAGGCAAAAGCGGCAGCATCGCCATTATGAAGGTGCTGGGGGCGGACAGCCGCACGATCTTCCTTGTCTATCTTGTCCAGATTGTCGTCGTCGCGGCCCTTGCGATTGTCGCAGGGCTGACCGTGGGGGCGCTGGCGCCGTCGATGATCGTGCGTTTCGCAGGGGACGTCCTGCCTGTGCCGCCAAGGCTCGATTTCTATCCGATCCCGCTGGCGCTCGCCGCTGCCAATGGTTTGCTCATCGCGCTGCTGTTCGCGCTGGTTCCGTTGGCGCGCGCGCGGGCTGTGACGGCGGCCAATTTGTTCCGGACCGGGGTAGAGGGCAGCGGACGTCCGGGCGTCCGGGTGCTCCTTGCGATCATCGCGATTGCGGGCCTTATTGCAGCGCTGGCGATCCTGACCGCGCGGGAGCCCTTCTTTGCCGCAATGTTCGTCGCGAGCGTTCTCGGCCTGCTTCTCCTTCTCACCCTGCTCGGTCTCGCCATTCGCGGCCTGGCCGCGCGCTTGCCGCATCCAAAGGCGCCGCTTGCCCGATTGGCGGTGGCCAACCTCCATCGCCCGGGCGCGCAGACGGGTCGGCTTGTGGTGGCGCTTGGACTTGGCTTGACCCTGTTTGCGACGCTCGCCGTCATCCAAACGAGCCTCAACAGCCAAATTGAAAGGACCATCCCCAAACGCGCACCGAGCTTCTTCGCGCTCGATATCCCGAAGGAGGATGCGCCGCGCTTTCAGGCCCTTGTGGAGAAGGAAGCGCCCGGCGCTGACATCCAGATGGTGCCCAATTTGCGCGGGCCGGTGGTCGCCATTGCGGGCAAACGCGTCGCCGACATGAAGGAGATCCCCGACGAAGCCTGGTTCCTGCGCGGCGACCGGGGGCTCACCTTTGCGGCGGACATCCCGCCGGGCAGTCGGGTGACGCAGGGCGCATGGTGGCCGAAGGACTATAGCGGCCCGCCGCTCGTTTCGATTGATCAGGAGGCGGCGCAGGCGGCCGGGCTCAAGATTGGCGATATGATGATTGTCTCTGTGCTGGGCGTGGAGATTGAGGCGCGGATTGTGTCCATGCGCGAAATCAACTGGGATACACTCGGCTTCAACTATGTGCTGGTGTTCGACCCCGCCTCGCTGACGGGTGCGCCCTATACCTATGCCGCCACACTCGCCATGCCGCTGTCCCGCGAAACTGCTGTCAGCCGCGCGGTCGCAGGCGCCTTTCCGGCGGTGTCGATGGTGCGCATCAAGGATGTCATCACGCAGGTGTCGGACCTGCTGAACCAGCTCGCCACGGCCATCGCCATTGCCGGGTCGGTCGCCATATTTGCGGGCATCGCGGTGTTGATCGGTGCGATTTCTGCAGCCCGCCGGACGCGCAGCTATGACGCCGTCTTGCTCAAGCTGCTGGGCGCGACACGCGGGCAGGTGCTGCTCGTTCAGGCCATCGAATATGCGGTGCTGGGTCTCATTCTCTCGGCTCTGGCATTGGGGATCGGCAGCGCGGCTGGCTGGTATGTCACGACCCGTGTGTTCGAATTGGGCTGGACGCCGGACTGGCCGATGGTGATCGGGACCGTGGCGGCAGGCGGGCTGGGCACGCTGGTGCTGGGGCTGCTGGGTGCCCTTCCGGTCCTGCGCGCGCGCCCTGCGGCGGCCTTGCGGACGCTCTAATCGGTCCCGCCACTGCTGCCTTGAGGCCACAGGTGAGACGCAAACCGCGAATATTCGGGCCGAATCCTCTTCCCGCGCGCGCCGATTCAAGGTAGATCGCGCGCAATTGAGATCAACAATGGAGTTTTGCTTATCCCTCCGATGACCCCCCGGCGCCCCATGGGCCCTGGCCCTGCGCCGATGAACGGACCGCGCTTTAACCAATTCATCGTGTCGCCCAAGGTGCGCGTGATTGATGAGAACGGCGAAAATCTGGGTGTAATGTACACCCGCGAAGCGATTGATCAGGCAGCCGGAGTCGGCCTTGATCTGGTTGAAATCTCGCCGAACGCTGATCCGCCCGTCGCCAAATTCCTCGACATCGGCAAGTTTAAGTACGAGGCCCAGAAAAAGGCCAACGCCGCGCGTAAATCGCAGAAGACGCAGGAGATCAAAGAGATCAAGATGCGTCCGAACATCGACGATCATGATTATGAAGTGAAGATGCGCGCGATGCACAAGTTCATCGGCGAAGGCGATAAGGTGAAAGTCACCCTGCGCTTCCGTGGCCGCGAACTCGCCCATGGTCAGCTCGGCATGAAGCTGCTCCAGAAGGTACAGGAAGACATGGCCGAAGAAGCCAAGGTCGAACAGTATCCGCGCATGGAAGGCCGTCAGATGCTGATGGTGCTCGCACCGAAGTAAGCCGACCGCGCCTCCGATTGCGCCAATGAATTTGGGCGGGCCTGTATACAGACCCGCCCTTTTTGGTGATTGTCAGATCACCTAACCAAGTGTTGCATTTCTGCCGCTAGCGCGCTGAATTTCATCCAAACTGGCGCCGAAGTGCTGGCAATCCAGCAAAAGCCACCTATTTGCAGCCCATAACAAAACACACTGGTTCAACTCCCCAATTTTGAGGATGCCTTTCATGAAGAAAACCATTTTGCTGGCGTCGGCAGCTTTTGCCGCGCTGTCCGCCCCTGTTTATGCGCAGGACGCAACCACCGCTGCCCCGCAGGACGAAGCCGCCTTTGCAGATGACAGCGAAATCATCGTCACAGCCACCCGCCGTGAACAGCAGCTTTCGGATGTGCCGCTTGCCGTCTCGGCCATTGGTGCTGAAACGCTTGCCCGTTCGGGTGCGTCAGATATCCGCCAGCTCAACCAGCTGTCCCCCTCGCTGCTTGTGTCGTCGACATCTTCGGAAGCTGCCGGTGGTGGTGCCCGTATCCGCGGCATCGGTACCGTTGGTGACAATCCCGGCCTTGAAAGCTCCGTCGCGACCTTTGTCGACGGCGTTTACCGCAACCGCGCAGGCGTTGGCCTGACCGAACTCGGCGCGATTGACCGCATCGAAGTGTTGCGCGGCCCGCAGGGCACGCTGTTCGGCCGCAACGCGTCGGCAGGTCTTATCCATGTGATTACGGCCAAGCCGTCTGACGAGTTTGGCGGCAGCCTGGAAGCCAGCTACGGCAATTACGACGCCTATCGCCTTGTCGGTGGCATCACGGGTCCGGTGACGGACACGGTCTCCGCCCGTCTGGATGCCATCTATTCCAAGCGTGAAGGCTTCCTGACCGATGTTGTGTCGGGCCGCACCGTCAACAACCGCGACCGCTATTTGCTGCGCGGTCAGGTGATGTTTGAACCGTCGAGCGATCTCTCCTTCCGCCTCATCGCCGACTATTCGGATCGCAACGAAGAATGCTGTGCCGCAACCTATTATCCGGCGAGCCTTGTGACGGCGGGTGCCGGTGGCACCATCAACCGCAGCGCCAGCCCGATTGCCGCATTGGTTCGTGGTCTTGGCGGAATCGTCAACGACAACATTTTTGTCCGCGACACCTCGATCACGCCGGGCCAGTCCTATCGCGGCGACGTGCGCGATTGGGGCATTTCGGGTGAACTCAATTATGATCTGGGCGGTGCCAAGCTGACCTCGATTACGGCCTATCGCGACTGGCGCTGGCTGCGCGGGCAGGATGCGGACTTCAACAACCTCGACATTCTGCACCGCCAGGATGATGGCACGGCGAACCAGAAGTTCTCCACCTTCACGCAGGAAATCCGGCTGCAGGGCAATGCGCTGGGGGACAAGCTTGATTGGCTCGTCGGCGGTTATTTCGCCAATGAAGATCTGACGCTGAACGACAACCTCGCTTATGGCGCAGATTATACGCGCTATGCCGATGCCCTGACCCGTCTCTCCAGCCCGACTTTCCCGGGCTATGCCGCTATCGGTGGTCTCCTGAGCCCGACGGCGCCGCTGACGCTGCGGGGCGTGCAGATCAACGACAGCTATAAGCAGAACAGCCGCAACTGGGCGCTGTTCACGCACAACACGCTGAACCTGAGCGACAAGCTCTCGCTGACCGTTGGGGTGCGCTACACCAATGAGAAGAAGACGCTCGACGCCTCATTCACCGACAACAACGTCATGTGCCGTGCGCTCTCTGCCTTGCCGACCGCGCATCCGCTTTATGGCACGGGCCAGCTCGCCTGCATCATCCCGTCCATCCCGAACGGCAGCTATGCGCAGGACAATGCGGCCATCAAGGAGAACAAGTTCACCGGCACGGCTGTCCTCAGCTACAAGCCCAGCGACGATGTGCTGACCTATGCCAGCTTCTCGCGCGGCTATAAGGCCGGTGGCTTCAACCTTGATCGCAACAGCCTCTATCGCCTTGGCCGCAGCGGCGATGCGAACGGCAACCGCGCGATCGACGGCAGCGTCATCAACACGCAGGCACTCGGCTTCGACCCGGAAACGGTCGACACTTATGAAGTCGGCTTCAAATATGATGGCCGTGGCTTCGATGTGAACGTTGCGGGCTTCTATCAGAAGTTCAGCAGCTTCCAGCTCAACACCTTCAACGGCGTCAACTTCGTCGTTGAAAATGTGCGCGGTTGCACCACGCTGGCGGGTGGCGATGCATCAGACAGCGATGGGATTGCCGGCAACAGCGCCTGCACTGGCAAGGAAAAGGCCGGTATCGTCTCAAAGGGTGTGGAAATCGAAGCGGCCATCCGTCCGGCCCGCAGCCTCTCGGTCAATCTGGGCCTGACCTATGCCGACACGCGCTATGCCGACAATCTGTTTGGCAACACCAACATCACCAACACCACGGGCTCGCTCTCCCCGGCCTTCTTCCAGCTGCCGGGCGCGCGCATGTCCAACTCGGCCAAGCTGGTGACGACAGGCGCGATCACCTGGACGCCGGAGATTGGCAGCAGCGGGATGACGGGTCTTGCCTATGTTGATTTCCGCAACACCAGCGACATCAACACCGGGTCGGATCTCGACTTTGAAAAGACGCAGGACGGCTTCACCGTCGTCAATGCCCGCGTCGGCGTGCATGGTGCCGACAATGGCTGGGGCGTCGAACTCTGGGCGCAGAACGTGTTCAACGTCAATTATCAGCAGATCGCGTTTGACGTTCCGCTTCAGGGTAGTGGCACCACCAATGGCGTGCGTCAGGGCCTCGCCGGTTCGTCGAGCCAGCTCTACGGCGCCTTCCTCGGTGAGCCGCGCACCTATGGCGTGACTGTCCGTCGCAAGTTCTGATCTGATCGGGACTTTGGTTTGAAAGGGCCCGCTCCGGACATTCGGGGCGGGCTTTTTCGTTACCGCCGCCGCGTGGCAGCGCGGGAAATGGTGATCAGCTCCGCATCGGCGAGCAGCTCGCCTGCACTGCCTGAGGATTTCAGCGCCCGTTCGGTCTTGAGAATACGGTCAGCCAATATGGCCAGACGGTCACTTGTCCAGCGGCCCGTCTGATCGGTGATGGCGGGCTTTTCCTTCCAGAAAATCGCTTTGCCGCGGGCTTCGACAACATCGGCGGGGGTGCGGCCCGCGTCGACATCCTTGCGTAAGGCGGCGAGCAGGACTGTGCGCTTGAATAGCGCGCGCAGAACCGGAATCCCCGACAGGCCCGATTGGGCAAGCTTGGCTAGTTCTGAAGCCGCCCGGTCCGGATGTCCGCTCATCACGCCATCCACCACGCGGGAGAGTTCGCCCTCAATATTCTCCGCGCTGATCGCGGCATAATCTTCCACGCCTGCCTCAGCGGGGCGGTCGGGCGCTGCATCAAGGAACAGGGCAAGCTTTTCAACTTCCTGCGCCATCACCGCGCGATCATTGCTGCACGCGGCAGGCAAAGCGCGGCACAGATCGCGTGACAGCCGCAGCCCGGCCTCCCGCCCTAGCGCGTCGGCAATCTGGAGGAGGGCTGCAGGCTTTGGCTCATAGCTTTGATGGGCAAGTGCCATCTTGCTGTCGAGCGCAAGTTTGACGAGGGCAGAGGTCGGGCGCAGCGCGCCGGCAATGGCGACCACCGGGTTGCCTGCCACAGAGGCTTCGAGCAGGCCCTGCACAGCTGTAACGACATCGTCGGTCGCAGGCTGGATGCGGATCCAGCGCTTGCCGCCGAAAAGAGAGATGCTCGCCGCTTCGTCGGCCAGTCGCGACGGGTCTGACTTCAGCTCGGGCGATTCAAGGTCGATCCGTTCGGCATCGGCTCCCATGGCACGTTCCAGACGGCGGGCGAGGGCGACAGACCCTGCCTCATCGGGACCATAGAGCAGAAAAAAGCGAAAACGCGCATCGGCTGCATCCAGCGCGCGCGGGGTTTCGGTATCGGTGCCCTTCACTTCGCGTCGGGCGATGCCGTCGCCTGTTGCGCCAGTCGCGCCACGATCTGATCGGCCACGATATCGCTCAACCGCTCCAGCGCCGTGTTCTCCGCCGCGACGGTCGCATATTCAGACGAGACAACGTCGATGCCCGCGTCCGATCCGGCCGTGGCGTCCATCAGCACGGTATCACTGGCGAGATCGACCAGCTTATAGCGCGCGCGCAGCGTCCGGCGTTCGCGGGTGACCACATCGTCACGGCGGACACCAAAGCCGGTGATCTGGTCATCCAGTTCAACATCCAGCCGGTAGCGCTTCTGCCCTTCGGCGACGGCCCCAAAGCGCCGCAGCAGCGAATCGCGCATCAGCCAACCGGCCTTGCCGGGAATGGCCGACACTTCGACGGCGCCGAGCAATTGGCCCGCCGCTCCCTGACTACCACCGCTGTAAAGCGGCTTCAGCCCGCAGGCAGACAGCAGCAACGCGAAGAGGACGACGACAAAACGGCTCATGCGACGATGTTAACGAGGCGACCGGGCACGACAATGACTTTCTTCGGGGTTGCACCATCCAGCGTGCGGATGATCTTGTCCGACGAAAGCGCCAGCACCTGAAGGGCATCCTTGTCCATGTCCTTGGCGACCGTCAGCGTATCGCGCAGCTTGCCATTGACCTGCACGGCGATGGTGACTTCATCATCGACCAACAGTGCCGGATCATGGTCTGGCCAAGGTTGCGTGGAGACGAGACCGGCCCCGCCCATATGCGCCCAGCCTTCTTCGGCCAGATGCGGCAACATGGGGGCGATCAACCGTGCGAGCGTGCGGACCGCAGTGGTGCGGGACGCCGAGGGTGCTGCCTTCTCAATGGCATTCACCAGCTCATGCACCTTGGCGACGGCCTTGTTAAAGGTCAGCGCCTCAATGTCGACCGCAATGCCGGCAATGGCTTTGTGCAGCAGCTTGTCGATGGCCTTGTCCGCACCTCCGTTCGTGTCGAGCGAAGTCGAGACACCTTGTGCCGCATCCCCGTCCCTCGACGTCGCTCGGGACGAACGGGCATCTGCTGTTTCATCAAACAGCCGCCAAATCCGGTTGACGAAGCGCCATGTGCCTTCAATCCCGCTTTCCGACCATTCTAGGTCGCGTTCCGGCGGGCTGTCCGACAGCATGAACCAGCGCACGGCGTCCGCGCCGTACTGATCGAACATCGGATCGGGATCGACGACGTTCTTCTTGGACTTGGACATCTTCTCGATGCGGCCCACCTCAACGGGCCTTCCACTGCCGACTTCAAAGACACCACCGTCGCGGCGGACAACTTCTTCCGGCGACAGCCAGATCGGCTTGATCTTTTCAAGCGTGGCTTTGCTCATTCCCTCTTTGGGAAATTCGCTCGTTTTATAGGTCTCATGCGTCACCATGCCCTGCGTGAAGAGGGCAGCGAATGGCTCCGTGATTCCAATCTTGCCAATCCGCTCCAGTGCGCGCGTCCAGAAACGGGCGTAGAGCAAATGCAGGATCGCATGTTCGATGCCGCCAATATACTGGCCGACGGGCAGCCAGGCTTCGGCTTCTTCACGGTCGAACGGCTTGTCATCGGGCTGGCTGGCAAAGCGGATGAAGTACCAGCTCGAATCCGCGAACGTATCGAGCGTGTCGGTCTCGCGCCGCGCCGGTTCCTTGCAATTGGGGCAAAGAACATTCTTCCAGGTCGGATGGCGGTCGAGCGGATTGCCCGGCACGTCGAACGTCACGTCTTCCGGCAGCTTTACAGGCAACTGGCTGCGCGGCACCGGCAGCACGCCGCAGAAGTCGCAATGGATGATGGGGATGGGCGTACCCCAATAGCGCTGGCGGGAGACACCCCAGTCCCGCAGGCGGTACTGCGTCTGGCCTTCGCCCCAGCCCTCATGCTCCGCTTTGGCGATGACGGCGGCTTTGCCATCATCCACCGTCATGCCGTTCAGCCAATGCGAATTCACGATGCGGCCCGGCCCTGTATAGGCGACGTCGCCTTCGAACTCGATGTCTTCATTGTCACCCTCGGCCACGACGCGGCGGACGGGCAGATCATATTTGCGCGCGAAATCCAGATCGCGCTGGTCATGCGCCGGGCAGCCGAAAACGGCGCCGGTGCCATAATCCATCAGTACGAAGTTCGCGACATAGACGGGGAGGTGCCAGCTCGGGTCCAGCGGATGCTCGACCGACAGGCCGGTGTTGAAGCCCCGCTTTTCAGCGGTTTCGATTTCGGCAGCGGTCGTCCCGCCCTTTTTGCAGTCGGCAATGAAATCCTGAAGGCGTGGCGCATTTTCCGCCAGCGCCTGAGCCAAGGGATGTTCCGCTGCAATGGCGACAAAGCTTGCGCCGAACAGCGTGTCGGGCCGCGTGGTGAACACGTCGATACCGTCTTCCCCGCCAACCAGATCGAATGTCAGGTTCAGGCCCTGACTTTTGCCGATCCAGTTTTCCTGCATCAGCCGGACCTTTTCGGGCCATTGGTCGAGCGTTTCGAGGCCTTCGAGCAATTCATCGGCAAAGTCAGTGATCTTGAGGAACCACTGGTTCAGCTTCTTCTTTTCAACCAGCGCGCCGGAACGCCAGCCACGGCCGTCGATCACCTGTTCATTGGCGAGCACCGTCATGTCGACCGGGTCCCAATTGACCGTCGATTCCTTGCGGTAGACGAGACCGGCTTTGTACATGTCGAGGAAGAGCGCCTGTTCCTGCCCGTAATAATCGGGCTCGCAGGTCGACAACTCACGCGTCCAGTCAATGGCAAGGCCAAGGCGCTTGAGCTGCTTTTTCATCGCTTCGATGTTGGAGCGCGTCCAGTCGCCCGGATGGACCTTCTTTTCCATCGCCGCATTTTCAGCTGGCATGCCAAAGCTGTCCCAGCCCATGGGGTGCAACACGGCATGGCCGGTCATCCCCTTATAGCGCGCCAGCACATCGCCCATCGTATAATTGCGGACATGGCCCATATGGATGCGCCCGCTGGGGTAGGGGAACATCTCCAGGACATAGGCCTTGGGGCGGGGGTCACTGGCGAGCGGGGCGGTGAAGACGCCTGTCTCCTCCCAAATCTTCTGCCAATGGCCATCGGCCTTAAAGGGGTTGAAGCGCGTGCTCATAAGATCAACAGCCTGAATTTGGGGCGAGAGTGACCCGCTCAATAGCGGTCACATCCCACGTGTAAATGCACCACGCAGGACCATGGGGCCGACGGGGAACCGAAATTTAGCCTGCGATGGCGGCGCGGCGAAGGTCGCGGGCCTTGGTGAGGATGATTTCCTCAAGCTTCTGGATGGTTGCAGCCTGAATCGGCGCATCCACCCACGTGCCATTCTGGTTGATCTGACGGCTGCCCGCGACCCGTATTGCATCGGCGCGCAGGTCCTGATCGAGAATGGAAACGGTGAGCTTCATGCGCTCACCCGGATTGTTCGGGTTTGAATACCAGTCCGTCACGATGACGCCGCCATTCGAATCAGCCTGCAACAGCGGCATGAACGAAAGGGTGTCGAGCGTGGCGCGCCACAGATAAGCGTTGACGCCAATCGTGGTCACCTTGGACGCGGCAAGGTCTGATTTTTTCCGGGCGCTTTCCTTGTTCTTGCCGCCGCCGCCGATTCCCTTGGACAGGTCTTCCTTCACCCAAGAGCAGGCAGGCAGCGCCACGAGCAGCGAAAGGGCGGTGACAGCGGAAAAAGTGCGACGCATGAAAATCCTCGTAAAAACGCAGGCCAACTGGGGCCGCGTTATAGGCGGATTGCCCGTCTCCGCAAGGTGGTGACGCGACAGGTTGTTGAAGTCTTGCAACAGGCTTGCAATATTTGTCGGGCAACTGACGTCTATGGCCTGATTCTTGTAGGGCGAGGCACATCCGTGTGCCAAGGGAAGAGAATGATGAGTCGAGGGGGCACATTTGGTTTGGTAAGCGCGGCAGCCGCTGCGCTTTGCCTCGCCTTGTCTCCGGCCATTGCGGCGAGCTTGCAGTCCAGCGGCCCCGCTCCCTTTAAGATTTCACGCGTCGGCTTTGGAAGCTTTACGCCTGCCGCCGCTGATCCAAAGCTTGCCGCCGCGTTTGCGCGCAGCACGTTGCCGACATCCGGTTTCCGGTTCACGCCCGCCAGTTCGGCCTCCAAGGCCAACCGCAAGGTGACAGTTGCTGTCCGGGCACGCTCGACCGCTGTGACGCCGTCGGCAGATCGCCCTTCGACGAATGCTGCCCTGATGAATGTGGCGCCTGTTGCCTATAATCTGGGCGTTTCGGTGGGCTGGAAACGCTTTGCGATTTCGGGTGATGTGGCAACGGCCGATCTTGGACTCGCGCAGGGCCGCCGTCAGGCTGCCGATGTCGGCGTCAGCTACACAGTCAAGAAGTGGACCACGCGCGTCCAACTCGCAGCCGAACGTCCGGTCGGTGCCGAACCGCGGATCGCCGATTCGGGTGAAAGCGTCGCTGTGGACTTTGGCGGTTCCTACAGCCTGAACCGCAATATCGCGGTGACAGCAGGTGTCCGCTACAAGTCGGAACGCAACAACCGTCTGGAAGCCTTGCAAGACAACCGCCGCGACAGCCAAGCGGTGTATCTCGGAACAGCGTTCCGCTTCTAACCGCGTCTGACGGTCAGCCCGTCAATCGCTGCCCATCCATAAATGCCTGTCCGTCTCTGCGCCTTGAACCGCGCGCGCGTCATGCCGCCGAGCGCAATAACGGGCTGCTTTGCCTGACGGGTGAGGCTGGCGAGATAGAGGGTGCCCTTGCCCGATTTGCCGGGGTGACTGCGGGTCGCGAAGATGGGCGATACGAACAGAAGCTGCGCGCCCGCCCGTTCCGCCGCCCGCATTTCCCGCAGTGAATGGACAGGGGCGGTCACGGCGCTCCTGTGGCGGCCATGGCTGCCATCCGCCCCCCAATATCTGGCAAGGCGAACTGACCCCGCCAATAGCAGCACATGGCCATTGCGCCGGGCAACGACCTGAAGGGACTGAAACAGCGTCCGGCGTTCTGTCTCCGGTGTCGCATAATGGCGGAAGATAATGCCCGAACCTTTGGGGAGTCCCAGCACGGCATCCATCAGGCCCGCGCCTAAACGTTCATCCGTCATCAGCCAGATGCGGGGCAAGGCTTGGGTGGAGGGACAGTGGCGCTTTGGCATTCTCGCCCCTATAGCGCGGCCATGACGACCGACGCAAAGCACCGCTTGAACGATGTCCACGCAGAGATGGCGAAGGCCGCCAAAACGGCTGCCCGCGATCCGGCAGACATTGCCCTGATTGCCATTTCTAAGACACAGGATGCCGATGCCATCCGCCCGCTGATCGAAGCCGGCCAACGCCTGTTCGGGGAAAACCGGGTGCAGGAAGCGCAAGGCAAATGGCCTGACCTGATCGCAGAGACGCCTGATATCGAACTGCATCTGGTCGGCCAGCTCCAATCTAACAAGGCCGAAGATGCGCTGCGGCTGTTCGACGTGATCCATTCGGTGGACCGTGCCTCGCTCATCGACGCCTTAGGCAAAGCGCAGGTGAAGACCGGGCGGACGCCACGCTATTTCCTGCAGGTCAATATCGGCGAAGAAGACCAAAAGGGCGGCTGTGCTGCAACGGATGTACCGGACTTGCTGGCTGCGGCCCGTGCGGCCGGGCTGGATGTGGTGGGCCTGATGGCGGTCCCGCCTGCCGACACAGAAGCCGCCCCCTATTTCGCGCTGCTCGCCAAAATCGCGCGCGACAATGGGTTGGCGCAACTGTCCATGGGCATGTCGGGCGACTTTGAAGCGGCGATCATGCTCGGTGCGACGCATGTCCGCATCGGCACCGCTTTGTTTGGAGCACGCTGATGCGGTTTGACGGGATCATCTTTGATTTTGATGGCGTGCTGATTGAAAGCGAGCATGTCAGCACGATCCATATTGCCGAACTGCTGACGTCGCTCGGTCATCCGACCAGCTATGCAGAGGCGCACACGCAGTTCGTCGGTGTCGGCGGGCCTGCGTTTGCTGAGGCGGTGGGCAACTGGATCGGTGGCGATATACCGGACGCCTTTTTTGAAGCACGTAAGGCTGAGGACGCCCGCGTGATGGCCGAGGGACTCGATGCCGTGGACGGCGCCGTCCGCTTTGTTGAAACACTGCCGCTAAGCTTTCCGCGCGCCATCGCTTCGTCGAGCACAACCCATTGGATCCGCACACATCTGGCGCATCTCGGCCTATCGGATGCCTTTGGCGAGCACATCTATTCGGGCCGCGAACATGTGACGCGGGGCAAGCCTGCGCCGGACGTTTATCTCCATGCCGCCGAGGCTCTGGGGATCGACATCACGCGCGCCGTCATCCTCGAAGATTCGCCGGTAGGGGCGACCGGCGCTGTTGCGTCAGGCGCGTTCGTCATCGGGCTGGCGGCCGGTCGGCATTGCAACGACGGGCATGCGGCGCTGCTTTTGGACAAGGGTGTCCATGCGGTTGCGCATCGTTTTGAGGATGTGGTGGCGCTGCTTTCTTAACCCACACCGTTTGTCCTGAGCTTGTCGAAGGACTGCCTTTTCTTTTCTCTGTCGCGGCTAAGAAGAAGGACGGTGCTTCGACAGGCTCAGCACAAGCGATGGAGGGGAAGGCTCCGGCGCTAAAGCGCGTGGCCGGTCCGGTCGCGCTTGGTGTCCAGATAGCGGGCATTGTGCGGATTGGGCGGCAATTTGTGTGGGACCCGCTCGATGACCTCAACGCCCTCCGCCGCGATCCGTGCGACCTTTTCCGGATTGTTGGTGAGCAGACGGATGCGATCCTGCCCGAGCAGCGTCAGCATCCGGGATGCCACCGAAAAATCGCGCGCATCAATGGCAAAGCCGAGCCGCGTATTGGCGTCGACCGTGTCAAACCCCTGATCCTGAAGCGCATAAGCGCGCAGCTTGTTGATGAGGCCAATGCCGCGCCCTTCCTGCCGCAGATAGAGCAGGATGCCCCAACCGCTTTCGGCCATCAGGCGCAGCGCCGCATCCAGTTGCGGCCCGCAATCACATTTCAGGCTGCCCAGAACGTCGCCTGTCAGACACTCACTATGCAGGCGCACCAAGGGCGGCCGACCATTGGGGCTTCCGACCAACAGCGCGACATGTTCCAGCCCCGCTTCGGGCGTGCGGAAGGCGACGATCTCGCACTGTTCAGCTGCGGCCACCGGCAGGCGGGCCCGGGCGACGACCCGCAGGCGGCCTGAGGCTTCATAGCTGTCAATCTCATCAATCGAGACAGGCGTTGTCCCCGCCACCGGGCCTGACCGCAGGAAGAAGGCCGGTAACAATCCGGCATGTCGTGCGAGCGTCAGCGCAGCGCGCGCGGCGTCGGGCGCCTCACAATGGATGGCTTCAAACGGCCCCTTCATGGGGGTGGCCAGGTCCATCGCCGGATCGGCCAGCGCGGTGGCTTCGGGAAGGTCGAGCCAGCTGCGCCGCTCCACGAGCACAGGTGCGTCGGGCACAGCAGCCTCAATCTGGTTGGCCAGTTTCAGGGTGAAAGCACGTCCAGCGGAGATCAGGATGTCCGCCTTGCCATCCGGGTCAAAGGTCGAAAGCGATGCGCTGTCCGCTGTCTCGATCGACAGGACGGTCACCGCGCCGCCAATACAAACGGGCCAGCCGCGCCGAAGCGCATCAATGGCGCGCGCTGCATTGGCTGCATCGCTCAAATGCGGAACTCCGTGACGAGTGGAATATGGTCAGACGGCTTTTCCCAGCTGCGACAGGGTTCATGCACGCGGTGGGCGATGGCCTGCGCCGCGACATCGGGGGAGGCCCACATATGGTCGAGCCGTCGGCCGCGATCTCCGACCGTGTGGTCCTTCGCGCGGTAGCTCCACCAAGTGTAGAGCCGCTCAGGTGCGGCAATGAAGTGGCGGCCCAGATCCACCCAGTCATGGCTTGCCTGCAGCTTGCCGAGGGTCTCGATCTCGATGGGCGTGTGGCTGACGACATCGATCAGCTGTTTGTGGCTCCACACATCAGATTCGAGCGGCGCGATGTTGAAATCGCCGGTCAGGATCGTCGGGTCGCGCAGCTCTTCCGACCAGCGGATCATCCGCCCCAGAAAGTCGAGCTTCTGCCCGAATTTGGGGTTGGCCTCCCGGTCGGGCACGTCGCCGCCTGCGGGCACATAGACGTTTTCGAGCCGCCAGCCATTGGGCAGGCGCACACCAACGTGGCGCGCCTCGCCATTGTCCTGCCAGTCATGGCGTAGGTCTTCAACGATGGGGATTTTAGAAACGGTGGCGACACCATGGTGCATCGGCTGTCCGTGGAGCACGATGTGCTTATAGCCGAGACGCTGGAACAGGTCGCGTGGGAAGACATCGTCGACCGCTTTGGTTTCCTGCAGACACAGGATGTCGGGCGCCATTTCCGTCAGGAATTTTTCGACAATGGCTTGCCTAAAACGGACGGAGTTGATGTTCCAGGTAGCAATAGAGAGTGTGTCGGCCATAGACCGGCTCTAGAGCGCGAACGCGACCCCGAAAACCCCAATATTGGCCTTAGCGGTTCAGGCGACGCGCAACTTGCTTCCGCCGTCTGAAACGTGGCTGCGTGCAACTGACATCCAGATGAAGAAGGGTAGCGCTTCATCTGTGAACCGATAGACAGTGCCTGCTGCCCCCTTTGACTGTTCCAGCAGGCCGCCCAGATCTGCGATGCGCTTCAATTCGGCCAGGATGGTCGCCTCGGTCGTTTTGTCAGACAAATTGGCCTTCACATCATCAAGGAGGAAGCTGCCGTCCGGCGTTGAGGCGCCGCGCGCAATTGCGCCCAGCACGGCCACATCTTTGGTGGTCAGCAGCTCCTTCTTCCGCGTGCGGGCAAGGGGGGAAAGGCGGTTTTCGGCCTCTTCCACAATCTCATCAAGGCCAAGGTTGATGTCGGGAATATCGACATCCATCCGGTTGTCATTGAGCGCGTTGATCCCCGCATGATGGCAGACGAGACGCGCCAGATAAAGCGCGCGCGGTCTGTTACCGGTTGGGCGGGGGTAAAGACTTCATTGAGGGCCAACCGCGCGGAGGAGAATGCAGGTCCATTGTCCTGCGGCCGATCAATCGCTGAGGCGCGGAAGGTTGGGAAGGCGTCTTCGCCATCGTTGCGGCCGCGCCGCCGCTTGATGGAGGCCACGTCATCGAGCGCAACCGTGCGCTCCGCTGCATCGCCATCGTCGCCGTCCATGTCGTCGCTGCGTCCGCGCAGTCTGTTCCAGATGGAGCCGAAGATTCCCATGACTTGCCTCTGTTTCTATTGCTTGCTGCTGATTAGCGTGGAGTGCCCAACATCCTGATATCGGGCGGATTAATTAAAATTCAGGAACGTCCGGCGAAGGGCTTGAGCACGTACCAGCAGTAGACGAGCGCGCCTGCTATCATCGCAATTGCGATGGCATCATAGCCGTTATTGCCAAACTGGTTGGCCACAGCGCAGGTAATGGCCGGCGGAAAGTAACTGATCAGGGAATCCTCGACGTCTGAGTCCCCTACGGACCGCTGAAGAAAAAGAACGACGATGCCGGCAAAGATGGCAACTGTGATCCAGTCATAAGGTGTCTGCATTGAACTTCGCTCCATTGCCCGGACAATGGAGTGCCCCCATTTGTCCGCATCGCCTTCTTTAGCGTGCTCTATCATAGGTCGAAATGGCGGCTCATTGCAGGTTAAACATTGTTCATGATGCGGGGTGAACCGAAGCAATTTGGGCCGTTACTATGGGTTGAGGTCCCGTGATTCCATTGCCTTACATCCAATATGGCGATAACCCCCCGCCACTTGGCCACGCGCCGACGAGGGAGAATCGGGATCATGATCAGTCGCACCACGCGCTTTGGGCGTTTGCGGGCAGGGCATAGCGCCGGCGTGACCGCCGCACAGGCCGGCATCGCAATTTTGGCGACATTCCTTGCCGGGCAAGCGCGCGCGCAAGGTCCGGCTGATGCCCGTGATGAGCGCCAGATGGACATCGGATTTGATGTGTCGGGCACGTATGACAGCGATGCTTTGCGCGGCGACACGATTCGCAATGTGCGCCCGGATGCTGTGAATGAAGATTTCCGGATCTCGCCGCGCGTAACAGCAGATATTGTGGCGCCCATCGGGCGGCAGAGCGCCTTTCTCAACGGGCAGGTTGGCTATGTTTTTCACCAGAATAACGGCTTTCTCGACCGCGAAGCGATTAACGGGCAGGGCGGTTTCCGCCTCCGCGCGATCAAGGGATGCGTCACGACAGTCACGGGCCGCTACATCCAGCAGCAGAGCGACCTGTACGACATCGTTGACGGACTTGATCCGACCAACGTTGAAAAGATTGGCGGTATCTCTGCCGAAATGGGCTGCCAGAGCGCAAGCGGGCTGGCACCGTCGCTCAGCATCGGGCGCACCCGGGCCAAGAACAGTTCGCTCGTCCGTCAGGTTAATGAATATGTGAATGACAATGCGATGGCTTCGCTTGGCTACCCGCGTCCGCCAGATCGAAACGATCCGTGAATTCTTGACCAATGCATCATTGTCCGTGCTGGTCGATCCGGTCTTCACGCTCGTCTTCCTCGTGGCGATGTTCTTCTATTCGCCCGCCCTCACGCTGATCGTGATCATCAGCATGGTCGCCTATGCCGCTGTGTCGCTGGTGATCACGCGGCCGATGCGCGATGCGCTGGATGACAAGTTTAACGAAGGCGCCGCCTCCAATGCCTTATTGGTGGAAAGCGTCTCGGCCATGCAGACGGTGAAGGCGAGCGCCATTGAGCCGCAGTGGCAGCACCATTGGGAAAAGCAGTTGGCCGCCTATAGTTCGGCCAGCCAGCGCGCCATCAACGTCGGCAATATCGGGTCGGAAGCCATTCAGCTGCTTTCCAAGCTCAGCTTTGTCGCCATCCTCTTCTTTGGAGCAAAGGCGGTGATTGCAGGGGCCTTGTCCGTCGGCGGTCTCGTCGCCTTCAACATGTTTGCCCAGCGCGTCTCCGGCCCGGTGATCCGCATGGCGCAACTGTGGAGCGAGTTCCAGCAGGTGCGCGTTGCCGTGGAACGTATGGGGGATCTCTTGAACGCAGCGCCGGAAGTGCGCCCGACAGGCGGCGTGCCTATGCCGGCGGTGCAGGGCCACATCACGTTTGAAAACGTCTCCTTCCGTTATGCCGATGGCAGCCCACGTGTGGCCGCATCGTCGCGCCGGTCAGTGGTACAGTCTCACAACTGGCTGTGCATACCGAAGGCGGCATGGTGGAAGCTCTACGCCCGATCATGGCGATCGTGCCCAATGCAGGGCTGACGGCGGAAGCCATGCTGTCGAACAGCGATGTTGGCTTTGTCCGTGTGGGGCAAGAGGTGGCCGTGAAGGTCCATGCTTATCCGTATAGCCGCCATGGGACGATCCCCGGAAAAGTCGTCTCGGTCGGTGCGGATGCCGTGGCGGATGAGCAGAAGGGCCTTGTCTATCCGGTCCGTGTCCAACTCAACGCCAAGGACGCCAAAGGCTTCACGTTGCGGCCGGGCATGGAAATCACCGTCGACGTCCGCACCGGATCACGCCGACTGATTGACTATCTCATTAGCCCCATCGAATCCGCACGGACGACGGCGGCGCGGGAACGCTGATCCTTCTGACGGGAAAAGACCGACCGGGACCGTCATTCTCCTCTTGCGCCGGACCGGCAGTTCACTTTACGGAAACGTAAAGCCGGAAGCTGCCGGTCCGTCTGCAAAGAGAGGAAGTCTATCATGTCCGATCCCGTCCTGACCGAAGTCCGTGGCAATATTCTGATTGTCACGCTCAACCGCCCAGAAGCCAAGAATGCCGCCAATAAGGCGCTCGCTGAAGGTGTAGCCGCGGCAATGGATCGGCTGGATAGCGACAATGATCTGCGCGTCGGCATCATCACCGGGGCTGGAGGCACCTTTTGTTCAGGCATGGACCTGAAGGGCTTTCTCGCGGGGGAAACACCGCAAATACCGGGCAAGGGTTTTGCGGGCCTTACAGAAGCGCCGCCCGCCAAGCCGCTGATCGCGGCTGTGGATGGCTATGCGCTGGCCGGAGGCTTTGAAATTGCGCTCGCCTGCGATCTGATCGTCGCCAACAAGGATTCCAAGTTCGGCATTCCCGAAGTGAAGCGCGGATTGGCCGCAGCCGCGGGCGGCCTCGTTCGCCTGCCCCGTCAGATCCCGCAGCGCCTCGCGATGGAGTTGGCCCTCACCGGTGAATTCGTCTCGGCGCAGCGCGCTTATGAAATGGGCCTGATCAACCGCATCGTTGACGGTGTCGCGTTGGAGGGTGCCCTGCAGCTGGCAGAAGCCATCAGCGCCAATGGCCCGCTCGCTGTGGCAGCGTCCAAGCAAGTGATTCGGGAACAGCAGGACTGGTCACAGGCAGAACAATGGAAGAACCAGTACGCCCTGACCGCCAAAGTCTTTGCATCCAGCGATGCACGAGAAGGGGCGGCCGCCTTTGCCCAGAAGCGCGCGCCCAACTGGACAGGATCGTGATCGTACAAACACTTAGGTAAAACTACCGCAGTAGTCACACCATAATGGCATGAAATACCCTCAATACGGCCTCGGTTGTCGGGCCTGAAAAGGCCAGAATTTAGACCTTGTTAACTGCGGGAAACGCACTTGGTTCGTGTCCGATCCGGACAAAAACAGGTGGGTTCAAAAATGGTGCAGGTCGCAACACGTAGGTGAATTGAGGTTCTGGAAGACGAGGATCTGATCGTCGGCAACAGCCCGGCGATCCGTGCGCTGCGCCAGATTATCGCCCGGGTCGCACCAACCAATGCGTCGGTGCTGATCACGGGGCCTTCGGGGTCCGGCAAGGAACTGGTGGCGCAAGCGATCCATGCGGCAAGCACACGGGCAAGCCAAACCTTTGTCGCCCTCAACTGCGGCGCCATTCCGGCAGAACTAATGGAGTCCGAATTGTTCGGGCATGAACGCGGCGCCTTCACCGGGGCGGCCACGCGCCGCATCGGCCGCTTTGAAGAAGCCAATGGTGGCACGCTTTTCCTCGACGAGATCGGCGACATGCGTTTCGATATGCAAGTGAAGCTGCTCCGTGTGCTGGAAGACGGCCTCGTCCAGCGCGTTGGCGGCGGCGCCCCAATTGCGGCGAACGTGCGCATCATTTCTGCCACGCACCAGAACATTGACGACGCTATCCGCGACAACCGCTTCCGCGAAGATCTCTATTTCCGCCTTGGTGTTGTGCCGATCAATGTGCCTGCGCTTGCTGAACGTGTGGAAGACATTCCGCTGCTCATCGCCCATTTCCGCAAGACCCGCGGTGGCCCTTCGCGCGCAACCTTTGACCGTGATGCCATGATGCGCCTGACGGGGCATGAATGGCCGGGCAATGTCCGCGAGCTGCGCAACGTCGTGGAGCGTGCGGACATCCTGTTCGGTGGCATGACCATCGGGTTGGATGAAGTTGAACAGTTGCTCGGCCTCCGCTCGGGCCGCCCCCTTCGTATTGTTGATCTTCCCGCGCGCGCAGAAGCCATATCGCGCGCCGAAGAGACGCCTGTGCCGGTTACACCGTTCCCCCTAGCAGCGGCACAGGCGTCGCCCTCACACACGCGCACCGTCAACACGGTGCCTGCCGACCCGCATGCGCCCATTGATCTGAAGGTGCTGGTGGAAACGATGGAACAGGAGCGCATTCAGATGGCACTGGAGGCCGCCGATGGCGTCATTTCCGAAGCGGCCCGTCTCCTGACGCTGAAGCGCACCACGCTCATTGAAAAGATGCGCAAATATGGCGTCGGGAAACAGGCGGCCTGATCAGGCCGTGAAGCCAAGTCGTTTGGCCGCCGCCTCCAGACGAGTCATGCGATCTGGCGCCATGCGATTGGCCCGTTCGACATAGGCGGCGACCGTTACCGGCCCGGCGCCTTCGGGTGATCCTGAATTGAAGGGCGGCGCGGGATCATATTCATACGCAAGCTGTATCGTCCGGGCAACTTCCTCCCCAGCAATCTTCGCGACGAGCGCCAGTGCAAAGTCTATCCCTGCGGTCACGCCGCCGCCCGTGGCGCGGTTCCGGTCCATAACAGAGCGCGCTTTGACGGGCGTGGCCCCGAACAGCGCCAGCTTGTCATGCCAAGCCCAGTGCGTCGTCGCCTGATAGCCTTCCAACAGGCCTGCCGCGCCAAGGATCAGCGCGCCGGTGCACACGCTCGTCACCCATTGCGCCTCTGCCCCCGCGCGGCGCACCCAGCCAAGCGCGGCCTCATTGTCGATCACGTCGGCAATCCCCATGCCGCCAGGCACACACAGCAGGTCTGGCTTTGGCATATCCGCAAAGGTCGCATTGGGCAGGATGGAGAAGCCGGCATCGGTTGGCACGGGGTCGAGATTCTCCCAAACCAGATGGACGCGTGCGCCGGGCAGGCGGGACAGCACTTGGGCGGGGCCTGTGAGATCGAGTTGCGTGACACCGGGGAAAAGCAAAAAGGCGATGTCCATATGCGGCACTCCTTATTCGGCGGCGAGCAGTTGCTCCGCTCCGCCCAGATCAACAGAAACAAGCTTTGAGATGCCCCGCTCGACCATCGTCACGCCAAACAGGCGGTGCATGCGGCTCATAGTCACGGCATTATGGGTGACAATCAGATAGCGCGTGTCGGTGTCGCGCGACATGACATCGAGCAGCCCACAAAAGCGTTCAATATTCGCATCGTCGAGCGGCGCGTCGACTTCGTCGAGGACGCAGATGGGCGCCGGGTTGGTCAGGAACAGACCAAAGATAAGAGCAACGGCGGTCAATGCCTGCTCCCCGCCGGACAGAAGCGTCAGCGATTGCAGCTTCTTGCCCGGTGGCTGGGCGAAGATTTCCAACCCGGCCTCCAGCGGATCATCACTGTCGATCAGCGCCAGATGCGCCGCACCGCCGTTGAACAGGGTGGAAAAGAGGCGCTCGAAATGGCCGTTGACCCGTTCAAACGCATCAAGCAGCCGCGCCCGACCCTCGCGGTTGAGGCTGCCGATCGAGCCGCGCAGGCGATTGACGGCCTCGATCAGTTCATCGCGCTCAACGATAGAGCGGCTATGTTCGCCCTCAATTTCGGCGAGCTCGGTTTCAGCGACGAGGTTGACGGGCCCCAGCCGTTCGCGATCCGCCATCAGCCGGTCATGGTCTGACGATTCGGCTTCGGCATGGCGGACGGTGTCGGCCTCAAATCCGGCCCTTTCGGGGAGCAGCGGCGGCGGGCATTCAAAGCGCTCACCCGACACACGGCCCATTTCGATGCGCCGCAGTTCCTGATTTTCTGCGCGCGCGACGGCGCCAGCTCGGGTTTCGCGCACCGCGGCTAGCGCCTCACCGGCTTCGGCCAAATGCGATTCCAGCTTGCGGAGTTCGGCTTCGGCGGCACGTTCAGCGGCAACGGCTTCGGTCGCAGTGGCGGACAGGACCGTCACGTCGGTTTCAAGCGCTGCGATCTGCGCGTCCAGCTTGGCGGGCGCATCGGCCAGCGTCAGTGCTTCGGCCTCGGCGGCCTTGGCGCGCTTGGTCATTTCGTCGATGCGGCGGGCGGCTTCCCCTGCGCGGGATTTCCAATTGCGGTGTTCCGCCTGTGCGGCGTCGAGCCGGGACCGGTCCTCGCCGATGCTCCGGTCGAGGCTCGCGCTTTCCGCCTTTAACTGCGCAACAACAGCGCGCGCCGATTCGGCGGAGGTCTGGAGCGTCGCGACCTGCTGCGCCGTCGCACTGCCATCCGGCAGAGACTGTCTTGCGGTCTGCGCGGCTTGGGCTTCGGCTTCAGCCTCGGCGCGTTCCTTAGCGACGCGGTTGAGCCGTTCGGCCATTTCGGCTTTTCGAGAGGCGAGCCGTTCGAGCGCCTGCTGGGCCTGATCCGCATCGCGCGCCGCTTGCCGCGCGCGGCTTTCGGCATCGGCCAAGGCGCGGCGACCGGCCTCAGCTGACGCGCGGGCCGTCTCCATTGCGGTCTGGGCGGTCGCCACGCTGGCCTTTAAACTGTCGACCGAAGCTTGAGCGCCCGGCACGTCTGCGCGCAAGGCATCAAGCCGGTTGAGGCGGATGAGCCGTTCTGCGGCGGCAGCACCAAGGTCCGTTGCGACATACCCGTCCCAGCGGCGCAGGCGGCCTTCCTTGGTCACGATCCGCTGGCCGACCGCAAGCGGCGCGCCGTCATCGCTGTCGACCACCCCGACCTGCGACAGGCGCCGGGCGAGTGCTGCGGGGGCTGTCACTTTATCGGCGAGACACTGGGCAGAGGCGGGAAGCTTGGGGTCACTGGCTTGCACATCTGCGCCGGTCCAGCCGCGCTTGCCATCGGCCCCCAGCGCAGCGTCGAGATCATCGCCGAGGGCTGCTGCCAGTGCCTGTTCAAATCCCGGTTGCGCCTTGATCGCATCGAGCACCCGGTTGCCGCTGCTGCCCTGTGCCACGGCCTTTTCCAGCGCGCGCATTTCACTTTCGAGGGCAGCCAGAGCAGCTTGTGCCGAGGCAAGTTCGCTTTGTGCGACATCGCGAGACACAGAAGCTGCCTCGCGCGCGGCATCGGCGTCGGCCATGGCTTTCTGGGATGCCTGCGTATCGGCATCGGCTTCCGCGCTGGCGAGTTGGGCGGCATCCAACTGCGCGCGCAGCGGGGCATCATCGCCGAGTGCTGCCATCTGCTGTTCAATCTGCGCCGCATCGCGCTGGGCGCGGTCCAGTCGCTGCGCGGCTGCGGCCATGGCGGCGTCGGCGACGCGCGCTTCGGCCTGTTCACGTGCCTGTGCGGACAGCGCTTGGGCGAGCGCGACTTCGGAATCTCGACCGGCGGCTTCGGCCGTGGCCAGCCGTTCAATCAGTTGCGGGCGGCCGGCTTCGGCTGATTTGATACGCGCATCGAGCGACTTGGCTTCCGCGTCGAGCCGGGCGAGTGCTTGGGCGGCGTCATTGGCCAGTTCGCCTTCGCGCGCACGGTCTGCCTCGAGCCGTTCGGCCTGAGCCGCGAGATCCGCAATGCGCCGGTCCAGTGCCTGACGTTCGGTGCGCAGGGCGGCGAGCTTGTGCCCTGCCTCATTCGCCTTGTCGCGCGCGGAGATGGCAGCGACGCGGAGATCCCCTAAGGTTGTGACGGACTGGGCATGATAGGCCGCGGCTGCGCGCTGGACTTCGGCGGCCTTTTGCACGGCCTCTTCAGCGACAGCCGCTTCGGCCTTGGCCTTGTCGGCAGCGGCGGCGGCATCGCGCCAGCGGGCAAAGATCAGCCGCCCTTCGGCAATGCGGATGTCGGTAGAAAGCTTACGATAGCGTTCGGCCGCCCGCGCCTGCCGCCGCAGCGTGCCGGCCCTTTGCTCCATGTCGGAGAGGACTTCGTTCAGCCGGTTGAGGTTGGTCTCGGTCGCGCGTAGCTTTTGTTCGGCATCTTTGCGGCGGACGTGCAGGCCGGAAATGCCTGCCGCCTCTTCCAGCATTGCCCGCCTGTCGACCGGCTTGGCGGCAATGACGGCGCTGATCTTGCCTTGGCTGACAAGAGCGGGGGAATGCGCGCCGGTGGCGGCATCGGCAAAGAGCAACGCGACGTCTTTTGCGCGGACGTCCCGCCCGTTGATGCGATAGGCAGAGCCCGCGCCGCGTTCGATGCGGCGGACGACTTCCAACTCGCGGTCGTCATTGCCGGCATCACGTTCCGCCAAGATCGAGACCTCAGCGAAATCGCGGGACGGCCGCCGCTCGGTTCCGGCGAAGATCACGTCGTCCATCGCGCCGCCGCGCAGCGACTTCGCGCTGCCTTCGCCCATCACCCAGCGGATCGCCTCAAGCAGGTTGGACTTGCCGCAGCCATTGGGCCCGACAATCCCCGTCAGCCCCGGTTCGATCCGAAGCTCGCTTGGATCGACAAAGCTTTTAAAGCCCGTCAGCTTGAGGCGTTTGATCCGCAAGGCGGCGTCCTTATGCGCCCGCGTCGATCAGCTTGGGCTTCAGCAATTCCCAGTTCGACGTATTTTCCTGCGTCACGCCATTGATGACGAAAGTTGGCGTGCCCTGCACCTTGAATTCGCGGACACCTTTGTCGGTCAGCGCGACGAGCGCGTCGATCGCCTTGGCATCGGCGAGGCAGGCCTTTGCCTTTTCTTCCGGAATGCCACGCTGGCGCACGAAATCGACCAGACCCAATTTGTCGGCGAGCGCCGACGGCAGCTGTGCCGGCGTCATCGCCTGCAGCGCCTTCTGGTCTTCGGCGGTGAGCGCCTGTGCTTGGCCCAGCCAGTCCCGCTGTGCGGCGAACAGCTGTTCGGCAAGCGGGAAGAAGGGGCCGGCACCGCTGCAACGGGCCAGCAGCGCCGCTGGGATGTCGAGGCCATTCAGCAGGAAGGTACGGAACTCATAGGACACACTGCCCTTGTCGATCATGGCCTTCAGTTCCACCGAAGATTGCTCGGAAAATTCGGCACAGTGCGAACAGGTGAGCGCGCCATATTCGATAAGCTTAACAGGCGCATTGGGGTTACCCATCAGCATGCCGCCATCGGGCGTGACAGCCGTGGTTTCTGTCCATTTGGCGCCTGCAGGTGCGGACACGGCCGCGCCGTCGCCGGAAGCCCCGCTCTTATCGGCGGTCTTTTCGTTGCAAGCGGTCACCAGCAGCAGCGCCGATGTTGCGAGAATCAGTTTCTTCATTTTCATATCCCTTATCGAAGGCCCAGTGTGGTGCGCAGGGCAGTGTTCATATCGGCCCATTCCGAACTTTTTGGGCCGGGCTTGTTGTTGATCAGGAAAGTGGGCGTTGAGTTGATCTTCCGCACCTCGACCGCGTCTTTGGTCATGGCGATCACGGTCTTGTGCATCGGGGTGGCGGCCAGGCAGGCATTGGCCTGCGCCGCGGTGACACCCTTGGACTGGGCAATGGCGAGCAGCCCGCTTTCTTTGGCGATCATCTGCAATTGCGGGATGAGCTTCATGGCTTGAAGCGCCTCCCCCTGCTTTGCGACCAGCACCTGTGCGTCGGCCATCCAGACGGCTTGGCGGCTCATGATCGCTTCTGTGAGGCCGAACACGCGGGAGGGGCCGCCACAACGGGCGAGGAGGGCAGCGGTCAGGTCAAAGGGATCGCGCACCAGATTGCGCAGCTCAACCGAGACCAACCCCTTGGCGACATAGTCGCGCTTTAGCGGGACGGCCGCCTCTTCGGTAAAATGCGCGCAGTGGGAACAGGTGTAGCTGAGATATTCGACCAGCCGAACCTTGGCCTTGGGATTACCCATAACGAACGCCCCGGCGGGGGTTTTCGTGACCATCGCTGTGTAATTCTGGGCCGAAGCCGGAACGACGGCACCCAGCGTCAGGGCGAAAGCGAGAAGAAGGCGTTGGATCATCTGATTTTTCCAAGAACGGGGATGCCCACCGGCGCGCTGTTGGCGACACCTTGGGCCAGAGAGGAGAGAACCGCCCGCAGTTCCGGGTCAGCAATCTCGCGAAGTGAGTCACCGATCTCCGCCGGTACGGCGCGCAATTCGGGTGTTTTCGGTTTTGCCGTCAAGCGCGCAATGCTGCCCTGCTTCAGGGTGATGCGCGCCACAGCGGCATAGCCGAAAAAGCGGTTCACCCGCTCAATGATGACAGGCTCGACATGCTGCATCATCGGGCCAAAGGCGCGCTCCACGATCAGCGTCAGCGTGCCATCTGATTTCTTGCCCTGTGGAAAGCGGATTGATTCTGGTGCGGAGACCTCAGCATATTTGTCGCCTGCAATCTCGGTCCAGCGGCTGACGATGGATGCTTGGATGAAGCCAAAGCGGCGGAACGCGGCCTGCCCGACGTTTGGCACAAGGTCTGCCACGCGGCGGGCGGGGCCTCCCCGCGGCCGTTCTGCGACGGGCGAACGCTGCTTGTCTTTTGCCATTGATCACCCCATGCCAGAGCGATCCATGCACGTCGAGACACCCCCCTTACTTACCAACAAGATTCTGGCGCACTATGACGCGAATGCGCGGGTTTTGCCCTGGCGCAGTCCGCCGGGCGCGCCATTGATGGACCCGTATCGCGTCTGGATGTCGGAAGTGATGCTCCAGCAGACAACGGTTGCCGCCGTGAAAGCCTATTTTGAAAGGTTTACAACGCGTTGGCCCGATGTTCGTGCACTGGCCGCAGCGGACGATGCCGACGTGATGGCCGAATGGGCGGGGCTTGGCTATTATGCCCGCGCCCGCAACCTCCTCGCCTGTGCCCGCATGGTGGCGAATGAGCTTGGCGGCCTGTTTCCCGATAGCGAAGACGGCCTGCGCCGCCTGCCGGGCATTGGCCCCTATACGGCGGCGGCCATCGCCGCGATCGCCTTTGGTCGGCGCGCCGTGGTGGTGGATGGCAATGTGGAGCGCGTCATCACCCGGCTCTATGCGGTGGAGACGCCCTTGCCGGCTGCCAAGCCCGAGATCGGGGTGCTGATGGACGCGCTGACACCGGACGTCCGGGCGGGGGATTTTGCGCAGGCGATGATGGATCTGGGCGCGACGGTCTGCACGCCGCGCAATCCGGCCTGCATCCTGTGCCCGGTCGCCGAGGCCTGCAAAGGCCGGACGGCGGCGGAGCGCTATCCTGTCAAACGCGCCAAGCCTGTGAAGCCGGAACGGTCCGGCGTGGCCTGGTGGATCGAGCGCGAGGGAGCCGTGCTGCTTGTCCGCCGACCGGACAAAGGACTGCTCGGCGGGATGCGCGCACTGCCCGGATGTGACTGGCGTGGCACGGGTGTCGCTCCGGCGTCGGACGCAGATGTGGAGACATTGGGGCAGGTGACCCATGTGTTCACGCATTTCCGCCTGACACTGGATGTCGCCCGGCTGACATCGGCGCCGGATATCGAAGCGATGACGGAGGCGATGTGGTGGCCGATTGACCGGCTCCATGAAGCCGGACTACCTACGGTCTTCGCGAAGGCCGCAAAATTGGCCATGAGCAGGAGAGACGCGTGACCCTAATTCTGAACCGCCGCCATTTCATGGGGGCCTCGGCCCTGACTGCAGGCCTTGCCAGCGCACCGGCCTTCGCCAACATGCCACTGGCGCCAAAGGTGGCCCCTTGGTCTCCGGTTACGGCGGCGCTGCAGGGCTTTGTCGATAAGAAATATGTGCCCGGGGCCGCGGGCGCCATCGGGCGGGGCACGGCGGATGCGGACTTCCTGTCTGCTGGCGAGCTCGCCTTTGACAATCCGACGGCGGTGACGGCGGATTCGCTGTTCCGCTGCTATTCGATGACCAAGCCGATCACCGGCATGGCGGCCATGATGCTGATCGAAGATGGCAAGCTGAAGCTCGACCAGAATATCGCGGACTTCATCCCCGGCTTTGCCAATCCGATGGTGATGATCGATCCCGCAAAGAGCCTTGAGGCGCGTCCGTCGCGCGCGCCGATCACGGTGCGCAACCTGATGACCCACACAGCAGGTCTGGGATATACGATTGTCACCAAGGGTCCGCTGCTCGATGCTTATGTGAAGCTTGGCCTCACACCGGCCTCTGCCTCGCGCAAGCCCTTGCCGGGCCAACCCAATGTGCCGACCGCGCCTAGCCTTGCTGAATTTGCCGACCGGTTGGCGACGTTGCCGCTGATTGCTGATCCGGGCACCAAATGGAGCTATTCGGTCAGCCTCGATCTACTGGGCCGTGTCATTGAACTGGCGAGCGGTCAGCCCTTTGATGCTTTCCTCCAGCAGCGCATCTTCACGCCACTTGGAATGACCAGCACCTGGTTCCAGGTGCCGGAAAGCGAAATGAAGCGGCTGACCACCAATTATTTCCAAGCTCCTTTTGGTGCTTTCCCAATCGATCCGGGCAATTCCAGCGTCTATTTCGATAAACCGGCCTTCCCCTTTGGCGGGGCGGGCCTTGTGACCAGCCCGCGGGACTATGACCGCTTTCTCGCCATGTTGATGGGCGAAGGCGCTGTCGGCTCTACGCGGATCATGAAGCGGGAAACCGCGCAACTGGGCATGTCCAACCTCGTCCACCCGGACACAAAGATGGAAAGCTTCGCGGCGGGCCAAGGCTTTGGCGCGGGCGGGCGGGTGACCATCAACCCCGGCAAGAACGGGGAAGGCATCGGCACCTTTGGTTGGGGCGGGGCTGCCTCCACCATCGGCTGGGTGGACCGGACCAAGGGCATCCGCGCATCGGGCTGGTCGCAGATCATGACGATGGGGGATCAGCCCTTTGTCGATGGCTTCAGCAAATCCGTCTACGCAAGTCTGGCCAACTGATGCCAAATCCCGGTTTCACAGGCTCTCCGCTCAACCGCGTCGATCATATCCGGCAGGATCTGGAGGCGTTTAACCGACTGCTCAACGACTGGCGCGGTCGCGTGCTCGGGCTGGACGGGCTGGATCCCATGGTGTCGTCTGAAGGGACGCTTGTCTGGCAGGGCATGGCCGATGTCTCGCTCGATCTCGAACTGATCTTGCTTGGCCTGCATGAGGACAAGCCGCATTTTGTGCCCATCGTCGAAGCCAAGGGCGGTCCGCCACGGTCCCCCGCTGTGTGGCTTGCGCTGGCGACATTGCCGGCGGAAGAAGCGGCGATCTACGGCACCGCCCGCAGCCTGATTGACTGGCACAATGGTCATCGCTTCTGCGGCCAGTGCGGCGGAGAAACCAAGACGTTCCGGGCGGGATGGGGCCGCAAATGCGGCAGCTGCAACAAGGAACATTTCCCCCGCACTGACCCTGTTGTCATCATGCTCGCCGAACATGAGGGCAAGGCGCTTGTCGGTCGGCAGGCCGCGTGGCCCAAGGGTAATTACTCCGCGCTCGCCGGGTTTCTGGAACCGGGTGAAAGCGTGGAGGAGGCCGTGCGGCGGGAAATCCATGAGGAAGCGGGCATCACCTGTGGCGCTGTGCGCTATGTCACCAGCCAGCCTTGGCCCTTTGGCGGATCGCAGCTGATGATTGCCTGTATCGCCGAGGCGACCAGCACCGACATTGTGATGGACACCAATGAGCTGGAAGACGCGATGTGGATTACCAAGGATGACGCTCGCGCCGCCCTTGCCGATGCGCCGGACAAGAAGTTTGGTGCGCCGCCACCCTTCGCCATCGCCAACACCCTGCTGCGTCGCTGGGTGGCGGAGTAGCGCTCAGCCCCGTTTGCGGGCCTGTTTGTAGGTCCCCAGCAATCGCACCGTGCGCGAATAGAAGCTGAGTTCTTCCAGCGCGCGGGCGACGGCGGGGTCTTCGGGATGGCCTTCAATATCGGCGAAGAAGGTCGTCGCGGCAAAGCTTGCGCCGCGCTGATAGCTTTCCAGCTTGGTCATGTTGACGCCATTGGTCGCAAAGCCGCCCATCGCTTTGTAAAGAGCCGCGGGCACATTCTTCACTTCGAAGATGAAGGTGGTCATGACCGCCCCTTCATTGGGCACGTCCGGCCCGGTACGGGCGAGGCGCACGAAGCGCGTCATATTATCGTCTGAATCTTCCAGCGCCTCGGCCAGCGTGTTCAGGCCATAAATCGCCGCTGCCCCCGGCGGGGCAATTGCGGCAACCGATGGGTCAGCCAATTCGACAGCGCGCGCTGCGGCCCCTGCTGTGTCCGGGAAAGGCACCGGTTCAACGTTCCGGCTGCGCAGCCAGTGGCGGCACTGGCCCAGCGCCTGCGGATGGCTGATCGCCTGACGCACGCCCTCCAGCGGGCCGGTGCCCATCAGCGCGTAACGGATCGGCAAGAAGAACTCACCGGTGATGACCAGCCCGGATTCGGGGAGCAGAAAATGGATGTCGGCCACGCGCCCATGGAGCGAATTTTCAATGGGGATGAGCGCGCTGCCCGCCTGCCCGTCCCGCACCGCATCAATCGCATCTTCAAAGCTGTAACAGGGCAAAGCCAGCGCATCGGGCGTGTCTTGCAGCACAGCGATATGGGAATTGGCCCCCGGCGCGCCTTGGAAGGCAACGGCGCGGCCTGGTTCGGCAGCAGCAGCGGCCTCCATTGCGGCAACGATGGGCTGGGCGGGGGCAGGATATCGGTTCATGTCGCGGAACCGCTTACGGCTGTGACGGCAACGCTGCAAGCGTGCTTGCGGTGCGCGCAATGGACGGCTAAGGCGTCGGCGATTCCATTTTCGGGCCAAAAGAGCAGGGATTTCGACGGGCATGAGCGATAGCGATCAATTCAACACCATCGCAGGCTGGACACTGGCTGCAGGCATTGTGGCACTGGGCGCGACAATCGTGACCGGCCAATTGTTCAAGCACCATCCGGTTGAAGCTGGTGGCTATGCTGTGGAAAGCGCCGATGGCGGCGCTGAAGGTGGTGCGGCCAAGGATCCGCCAATTGCGTTGCTGATGCAGACCGCCGATGCCACCAAGGGTGCCGAAGTCTTTAAGAAGTGCGCGTCGTGCCACACCATCAACAATGGCGGTGCCAATGGCATCGGCCCGAATCTTTGGGGTGTGATGGGCAAGAAGCATGGCCACATGGCTGGTTTTGCCTATTCGGCCGGTATGCTCGCAAAGCCGGGCAACTGGGACTTTGAAGGCATGAACGAATGGCTCAAGTCGCCCAAAAAATATGTTGAAGGCACCAAGATGAGCTTTGCTGGTCTGTCCAAGCCGGAAGACCGTGCCAATCTAATCGCCTATCTGAACGCGGAAGGCTCCAACCTGCCGCTTCCGGCTGCCCCTGCGGCTGATGCGGCTCCGGCCGAAGCAGGCGCTGCCAATGCAGCTGCTCCCGCAGAAGCGAATGCGGCGGCACCTGCCGCCAAGTAAGCGCGACACATATCTGATTGAGGAAGGGCCCGGATTTCCGGGCCCTTTTTCGTATTGGAGGACCGAGTTTTCAATCCACGCCGTTCGCCCTGAGCTTGTCGAAGGGCTGTCCTTCTTCTTCGCTCTAAGGTGTTCAGAAAAGGTGTGGGGAGAAGACAATGACCTCCAAAGGAGTGTCCGGCGCCCCGTGCTTGACACGGGGCTTGGCTCTCTAGGAGCAGTCAAATCCGGCAAGCAAGGCGGTCAAGACCGGGCGGAGGTTAGCCCGGCCCCGTGTCAAGCACGGAGCGACGCGGGTGTGAAGGCGAACTTGTCCGCGCGGCCTAGTCTTCTTCGTAAAAGGTGCGGATATAGTCCCATGCTTCTTCGGCGCTGTCGACATAGCGGAACAGCGCCAAGTCTTTCTCCCCGATGACGCCGTGCTTCACCAGCGCCTTGAAATCGATCACATCCTCCCAGAAATCACGGCCGAAGAGCAGGACCGGCATGGGCTTGATCTTGCCTGTCTGGATCAGGGTCAGCAGCTCGAACGTCTCGTCAAATGTGCCGAACCCGCCGGGGAAGACGGCAACCGCGCGGGCGCGCAGCAGGAAGTGCATCTTCCTCAGCGCGAAATAGTGGAACTGAAAACTCAGCTCCGGCGTCATATAGCTGTTGGGCACCTGCTCATGCGGCAGCACGATGTTGAGGCCGATCGAGTCGGCCAGCACATCATTCGCGCCGCGGTTGGCCGCTTCCATGATGGAAGGGCCGCCGCCGGAACAGACCACAAAATGCCGCCACCCATCATCATCCCGCGGAATGCGGCTGGCGATTGTGGCGAGCTTGCGCGCTTCGTCATAGTGCGGCGAGAGTGATTCGAGGTTGGCGGCAATGGCCGGGTCGGGGTGCGGAGAGGCCACGCCCGGCTCGGGAATGCGGGCCGAGCCGTAAAAGACGAGGGTGGATTTGATCTTCGCTTCATCCAGCAGCAACTCCGGCTTCAGCAGCTCCAGCTGAAAGCGCACCGGGCGCAAATCTTCGCGCAGTAGGAAGGCATCATCCTGAAAGGCGAGCTTGTAGGACGGGCTTTCGGTTTGCGGGGTGGAAAGGGCGTTCTTGGCGGTTTCCGCGTCCTGCGCGGCGCGCGCGAAGACCCGCGCGGGAATTTTTCTCTCTGTCATTTGGCAGGTTTTATGCGGCCATCGCCTCAGCGGCAATAGGGACGCCCGCCCAAGTCGACATGCAAATGATCGCGGTGGGCAAAGTTATAGTCGGGGCTGAGCACGGTCAGGAACCGCTTGCACGCATCGTTGCGGATGGCGCGCAGAAAATCTGCCTCATCGCCTTTACCCAACCAGCCGTTCACCACCGTCACGCGTCGGCCATCGGCAAGCACGAAGCCTGCGACGTCAATCGCGTTGGCATATGCATGTTCGGACAGCTTATTGGAGGCTACGCCCTTCACCTGACGGCAGGCATAGCTGCCCATTGTCTCCACGCGGACGACAGGGGAGCCTAAAATCTCCCGCGCATGCGTCTGCACTGGCCCGCGCATCCATCCGGCAAAGGCGCGCGCCAGCGGGCATTGTGTCGCGCGCAAATTGGAGATGGAGGCACCAGCGCCGGTCATCAAAACAGAGTTGATCGCAGAACAGCCGCCATTGCCCACAAAATCGGGCAGCACAGAGAACTTCACGCCCATGCGCGATAGATCTGCGATGCACTGGCGCATGGTTTCATTGTTCGGGCGCGGCGGCGCATGGGGTGCCCGTGCATGACGGTCAGACGGGGGTCCGACGCAGCCGGAGAGGAGCACTGCAAGCAGGGCAATCACAAGAAAAAGGGGGCCATGGCGAACCATGACCCCCTGTGTTTCCCGACGGATGAACACCGCCTTGATGGCCTTAGGCAGGAAGGCCGCTAATGGCCTTCACTTCCATAAAGTCACGCAGACCAAAGATGCCGGCTTCGCGACCATTGCCCGACTGCTTATAGCCACCGAACGGGGCGCCCGGTGACGGGCCCCAATTGTTGATGGCGACATTGCCTGCACGCAGCTTTGGCGCGACTTCAGCGGCCTTGGCTGGATCCCCCGAAATGGCAGCGGACAGACCATATTCGGTATCGTTGGCGATATCGATCGCTTCTTCAAGGTCCGAATAGGTGATGACAGCGGCGACAGGTCCGAAGATTTCTTCCTTGGCGATGCGCATGTTGCGCGTGACGCCGGAGAAGACCGTCGGCTTGATGTAATAGCCGCGGTTTACGTTGGACGGCAGGCCAACGCCGCCGGTTTCAACTTTGGCACCTTCGTCGATGCCCGACTGGATCAGGCCCTGGATCTTCTCATACTGCGCCTTGTTGACGACAGGGCCGATATGGCCGCCTTCGGCCAGCGGATCGCCGACCTGAATGCTTTCCATGATGCCCTTGATGACGCCAATGGCTTCGGCTTCCTGATCCTTGTGGACGAGGATGCGGGCCGGCGAAATGCAGCTCTGGCCGGAATTGATCCAGACGCCGGAGACAGTTGCGGGCAGCGTTGCCTGAAGGTCCGCACCCGGCAGGACGAGGTTGGGGGACTTGCCGCCCAGTTCCTGATGGACGCGCTTGACGGTGTCGGCGGCCGACTTGGCGACCATGATGCCGGCACGGGTGGAGCCGGTGAAGCTGACCATGTCGATGTCAGGATGCGCGGAAATCGCTTCGCCGACGGTCATGCCATCGCCTTGGACGAGGTTGAAGACACCGGCGGGGACGCCAGCTGCATCCATGATTTCGGCAAAGATCGCCGCGTTGCCGGGGCATTCTTCCGATGGCTTCAGGATCATCGTGTTGCCAGCGGCAAGGCACGGCGCAACCTTCAGCGCGATCTGGTTGAGCGGCCAGTTCCACGGCGTGATGAGGCCCACGACGCCCATGGGTTCGTAAACGACCTTGGCGGCACCGGCCTGTTCGGTGAAGTTGAAGGTCTTGAGCGCTTCCAGTGTGCCCATGAAGCCGCCAATCCCGGCGCCAACCTGTGCGGTCGAGGCGAAGCTCAATGGCGCGCCCATTTCATTCGACATGGAGGCTGCAAGATCACCGGCGCGCTTCTTATACTCGACAACAACGCGCTCCATCAGGGTGATGCGCTCTTCGCGGGTCGTCTGGCTGAAGGTCTTGAAGGCTTCCTTGGCGGCAGCGACGGCTGCATCCACATCGGCCTTGGTGCCGAGCACGATTTCGGTGCAGGCCTCTTCAGTCGACGGCGAGATGACCTGATGGCGCTTGCCACCGACGCTGTCGACCCACTGGCCGTTAATGTAGTTCTTCAGATAGCTGTCCATGTCTCTCTCCTTGAATGTCGTAGGTCGAATCCGGTGAGTCGCTGGCGCGACGTTCAGGTTTCGATGTGGGACTTTTTACGTAAACGTCAACGCCCAACGCATCTCTTTTCGCGGCATCAGTGCGCCGTTACCGCTTTTCGCGCGAAAGCCGTGACATCATGATGGCTGCACGCTTGGCCTGTGTTTTGATGCTCAGCAGATCGACCGTTTCGCCCGGCGTGTGGTCGCCGCGGCTATAGGGGCCAAGGCCCGCAATGCTGTCCACATCATTGGCCACGAATGAGATATCGCCCGCGCCGCGCTTCAATGGGTCAAGCACGGGCATTTGGGGCAGGCCCATATCGGTGTTGATGGCATTCAGCCGGTCGAGCAGCGCCTTGTTGCCCGGGGTCGGCGCCATGGCGGGATAGCCGCCCTGTTCGAATGTGATGGTCGCCGATGTCAGCGCGGCATGGGCGGCCACAATAGAGGACATCTTCGCTTTCACCCGTTCGGTCTGCTCCTGCGAGAGTGTACGGAAATCGCCGCGCGCAATGGCGATGCCGGGGATGATGTTGGTCTTGCCCTTAGCCGACGCGCGCACGCCATCGGCATCAAGCGACGCTTCCTGCCCGCCTGCGATCAACCCCACGTTGAAGGTGAGGTTGGGTTCGGGAAGGTCGCTGCGGAAACGGGTGATGATCCGGCTGATCTCATAGATCGCGCCGTCGCCCGCATTTGCGCTGAAGATGCCGGAGCTGTGCCCGGATTTGCCCGTGGCGGTCAGCGTCCAGCTGTTGGAAGACCGCCGCGCGATCGACCCCATGTCGCGGCCGTCTTCGCGGACCAGCCCTTCAAAATCGAGCGCCGCGTCAGACCGCTTTCCGGCGGCGATCAGGTCGGCGCGGGCGATGGAGATCGGGTCGCCCGAATCTTCCTCGTCCCCCGTCATGTGGATTTCGATATTGGCGTCTTTCAGCGTGCCTGCCGCCTTCATGGCACGGAGTGCTGCGACGATGGTCACCATGCCACCCTTGTCATCCCCGGCGCCCGGCCCTTCGGCCTCATCCAAGCCGGCCTTGGTCAGCCGTTTGAAGGTCTGGAACGGCGAATCCTTTTCAAACACCGTATCGAGATGCGCGATCAGCAGCAGGCGCTTGGTGCCCGCCTTGCCTTTCTTGGTGGCAATCAGATGCCCCGCGCGCTTGGCCGCCGCCATGGGCACCCAGTCCACCTTGAAACCCAAAGGCTCCAGCTCTGCCCGCATCATGCGGCTGACGATCTCCACGCCTTCAAGGTTCATGGAGCCTGAATTCTGGTTCACCAGCTGTTCGAGCAGACCGACGGTGCGTTCATATTCGGCATCGATTGTCGCGGCCATCTTCGTTTCAGCAGGCGTCAAAGCGGCAGATACGGGCGCGGCGAGGGACAGCAGCAGGCCAAGGGCAATCGAGCGGGTGAATGTGCGGGTCATGTCTGTCTCCGATGGCATTTGGAGACTGTGTGACGTCACGCCCCCTGCATGACAAGAGCGAGGCACCCCAATACAAAACGTTCGGCCAAAAACAAAACGCCCGGAGGTTTCCCTCCGGGCGTCCTGCTGTCCGTTGGACGGATCGTTTGAGCGCTTACGCGCTGTAGTACATGTCGAACTCGACCGGCGACGGGGTCATTTCCCAACGCGCGACTTCGCCCATCTTGATGTCGATATAGGCGTCGATCTGTTCCTTGCTGAACACGTCGCCCTTCAGAAGGAAGGCGTGATCGGCTTCGAGCGATTCCAGAGCTTCACGGAGAGAACCGCAGACCGTGGGAACCTGGGCCAGTTCTTCCGGCGGAAGATCATAGAGGTTCTTGTCCATGGCATCGCCCGGGTGGATCTTGTTCTGGATGCCGTCGAGGCCTGCCATCATCAGTGCCGAATAGCACAGATAGGGGTTGGCCATCGCATCGGGGAAGCGGATTTCAACGCGCTTTGCCTTGGCACCGGCACCATAAGGGATGCGGCACGAAGCGGAGCGGTTGCGCGCCGAGTAAGCGAGCAGAACTGGGGCTTCATAACCCGGGACCAGACGCTTGTAGCTGTTGGTCGACGGGTTGGAGAAGGCGTTGATCGCCTTGGCGTGCTTGATGATGCCGCCGATGAAGAACAGGCACATTTCCGACAGGCCAGCATAGCCGTTGCCAGCGAACAGCGGCTGGCCCTTTTCCCAGATCGAGAAGTGGGTGTGCATGCCCGAACCGTTATCTTCCTTGATCGGCTTCGGCATGAACGTGGCCGTCTTGCCATAGGCTTCAGCAACCATGTGGACGACATACTTGTAGATCTGCATGCGGTCGGCGGTCTGCGTCAGCGTGCCAAAGGTCAGACCCAGTTCGTGCTGGGCAGCGGCCACTTCGTGGTGATGCTTGTCGCAGGGCAGGCCCATGTCAAGCATGGTCGACACCATTTCAGCGCGGATGTCCTGTGCCGAGTCAACCGGAGCGACAGGGAAGTAGCCGCCCTTGGCGCGCGGACGGTGGCCAAGGTTGCCGCTGTCATAGTGCGTGCCGGTGTTGGTCGGCAGTTCGATATCGTCGAGCTTGTAATAGCTGGTGTTGTAGCCGTTTTCGAACTTCACATCGTCAAACATAAAGAATTCGGCTTCCGGGCCGACATAGACGGTGTCGCCAATGCCGGTGGACTTCAGGTAAGCTTCGGCGCGCTTGGCGGTCGAACGCGGGTCACGCGAATAGAGCTCACCGGTCGATGGTTCGACGATGTCGCAGAAGATGATCATCATCGGCGTCGCGCTGAACGGATCAACATAAACGGCGTCGAGATCAGGCTTCAGGATCATGTCGGATTCGTTGATGGCCTTCCAGCCTTCGATCGACGAACCGTCGAACATGAGGCCGTCGGTCAACTCGTCTTCACCCATCACGCCGGCGCACATGGAAAGGTGCTGCCACTTGCCCTTGGGGTCTGTGAAACGGAGGTCGACCCACTCGATCTCCTGGTCCTTGATCTGCTTCAGAATGTCTGCCGGAGTGGCCATGTTGTTATTACCTTCCTTATATTGAAGTCGGATTGGTTGGTGGACCATGCTCATGCGCTCGGCACGGGCAGGGAATACGAAAATCAGATGGCGTCGTTGTCTTTCTCGCCGGTGCGGATGCGCAGCGCGCTTTCCACGGGGATGACGAAGATCTTTCCGTCGCCGATGCGGCCGGTTTGCGCGGCGGCGGCAATGGCTTCCACCACGCGGGGGGCCAGTGCGTCGTCCACGACGACCTCCAGCTTCACCTTGGGCAGAAAGTCGACGATATATTCAGCACCACGATAGAGTTCGGTGTGGCCCTTCTGACGGCCAAAGCCCTTCGCTTCAGTCACCGTGATGCCGGACACGCCGACTTCGTGCAGCGCTTCCTTCACATCATCGAGCTTGAACGGTTTGATGATCGCTTCGATCTTTTTCATGGCGTGGCCTGGCCCCTATGGTTGCGCTTTGGCTTTCAATAATCGTGCCAAATGCAAAGGTGCAAGCAATCCGCGAAATCCTGCCCGACGCTGTTTGGAAAGCGGGCAGGTCGACAGACGAATGCTTAATATTTGGGCACAAACCGCTCAATATTTAAGCAAGAGGCCTGCGGCGCGACATTTTGTTACGCCGGGAGGGTGTCAGGCCTGCGAATCGCTTCCGGCAGGGCGGTGGGGCAAATCGAAACCGGCGACGCTCTTGGTGAAAATCTCATAGCCCGTTTCGGTGATGCCGATCGTGTGTTCAAACTGCGCTGAAAGCGTCCGGTCGCGCGTCACCGCCGTCCAGCCATCTTCCAGCACCTTGCAGTCCGGGCGGCCGATATTGACCATCGGTTCGATGGTGAAGAACATGCCGGGCTTCAGCTCTGGCCCCGTGCCGGGGCGACCGACATGGACGACCTCAGGCGCATCATGGAACAGGCGGCCAATGCCGTGCCCGCAGAAATCGCGGACGACGCCAAAACGCTGCTTTTCCGCATGCACCTGAATCGCGTGCGAAATGTCGCCCAGATGGTTGCCGGGTTTGGCCTGTTCAATGCCGAGCATCATCGCTTCGAATGTGGTTTCCACCAGACGCCGCGCCTTGATCGGCACATCGCCGACCAGATAGGTGCGGTTGGTGTCGCCATGCCAGCCATCAACGATGGGGGTGACATCGACATTGACGATGTCGCCGCTCTTCAAGGCCTTGGGCCCCGGAATGCCGTGGCAGATGACATGGTTGATCGAGGTGCAGCAGCTGTGCGTATAGCCGCGATAGTTGAGCGTGGCGGGCACAGCGCCGTTATCAAAGGTCATCTCGCGGACCAGATCGTCAATCGCCTGCGTCGTCACACCGGGCTGGATGAAGGGCACCAACGCGTCAAGGATTTCAGCCGCGAGTTTGCCGGCCTTGCGCATGCCGTCAAAGGCTTCCGGTCCATGCAGGCGGATGGCGCCGGAACGGACGGGGACGGTGTCATCGGTAACGATCTGATATTGGGTCATGAGGGTGATATAGGCAGGTTGAGGGAAGGGCGCAAATGCGAGGTACCTTTGAGCTTTGCCCTCCCAATCTCGTCATGCTGAACTTGTTTCAGCATAACAGGGTAGAGCCGCACCTCCATCTGGCCAGACGCACCACACGGTTATCCTGAAACAAGTTCAGGATGACGAGTGGAAGGGGTGTCCGGTTCTCCGCTCACTCCCCCAACAGCGTCTGCCTGTAGAATTGCAGCGCCGACCAGAAGGCGTAGTCGTTATTCTCCTTCTTGCCCCAGATATGCCCTTCATTGGTGGCAAGTAGATGCCAGACGGTGCCGCCATTGGCGCGGATGGCCTTCACCACCTGTTCGGCTTCGGATGCCGGGACGCGCGGGTCATTGCCGCCCGTCACCGTGAACATCGGCTTCTTCATCTCCTTCACGCGTTCGAGCGGGGAAATAGCGAGCAGCTTGGCGCGCTGCTTGGGGTCGCGCTCATCACCATATTCGGCGCGGCGCAGATCGCGCCTGTAGCTTTGGGTCGTCTCAAGGAAGGTCACGAAGTTGGAGATGGCGACAACGCAGTGCGTGCTCTTCAGCTTCTCGGCAAACTGCACGGCGGCGGCGTAGCACATATAGCCGCCATAAGACCGGCCGGTCAGCGCAAAGCGCGACGCATCAAGACTGGGGTCTTTGGCAAGTGCATCAAGGAAAGCACCCATGTCCTTCACCGAATCCTCGCGCTTGAAGGCGCCATTGTCGAGGCTGACGAACGTCTTGCCATAGCCCGATGAGCCACGGACATTGGGGTAGAAGAGCGCGATGCCCAGTTCATTCACCAGATAATTATAGGCGCCGATAAAGGCCGGACGGCTCTGACTTTCGGGGCCGCCATGCACCCACATGAGCATCGGGCGCTTGCCTGGGAATTTGGTCGCGTCGGGCCGGTAGAGGAAGCCTGACATTTTGAGGCCATCAAAGCTCTTGATCTCAACCAGCGACGGCTCTGCATTCTTGGTGGCATCCAGCCCGCCCGTCTCACTCGCGGTCCAGCGGGTGACGGCCAGCGTTTCGGGGTTGATGCTATAGGCGTCAGACGGGCTGCGCGCAGACGACAGGCTCAATCCGATCTCGCCCCAGTCTGAGACGTCCAAGGAGCCCACAACGCCTGCCGGAAGGGCCTCCACCGTGCGGGACTTGTCCGTCGCCGGGTCGAGCAAACGGACGCGGCTGATGCCCGCTTCGTTCACCACATAAGCGATGAAGCGGCCGTCGCTGGAGGTCTTGAAGGTCTCGACATCCCATTTTTCAGCGGGCGCGCGGGGGGTGAATTTGCCCGTCGCGGGGTCAAGCGTGCCGAGCCGTTGATAGTCCGATCCCTCATCGCTCAACACCCAAAGCGCGCCGTCAGGCGCATAGTCGACTTGTCCGTAGGCGATCTCCTTCGCCTTATCGCCAATGGGCGTCATCGCGCCCGTCGCGAGGTCAAGCCGGTAGAGATCGACATCGGTGATCGAGCGGTAATTGCCGACAATCGCGCTCTTATTGTCGCGCGCGAAGGTAGAGATCGCCCAGCCGCCACCCTGTACTTGCGCCACCATGCGTGCGCTGGAGGGATCGCGCGGGTCCATGACGTACAGGTCGCTGTCCGTGCTGTTGCGCTTGGTGGAGCTGTAGGCGATCAGCTTGCCATCGCCCGACCAGGTGGAGAATTGGTTGCGGCTTTTGCCATCGGTGAGCAAGGTGAGCTGCCCGTCTTTCAGCGTATAGAGCTGATAGAATTCGCTGCCGCCGACATCCTTTTCAACGACCATCACATCTGCTGTTTTGGGGGCCCAGCTGCCGCTGACCACGGGTTCCTGTTCAAAGCTGATCTGGGTGCGCGCGCCCATCGGATTGGCGACGCGGTGCAGTTGCTGCGTATTGCCGAACCGGGTCGCGATCAGCATCGCTTTGTCGCGGGGGTGCCAGCCGAGGAAGGTCGCGGTGCGATATTCCATATAGGGCCGCGTTGCCGTGGCGAGCGCCGTCGGCACCGCAGGCACGCCATCGACGATGATGGCGGTCGGCTTCTCTACAGTCTGCGCAAAAGCGGTGGAGGACGACAGGGCAGCAATAAGGGTGAGCAATGTCCGGCGCATGATGACCTCTGGAGGGATGTGAAATGACGTCCTGCGTAGCGGTCGTGCGGCTGTGTATCAACAGGTCGGCTCTGGCAATTCGGGCCGCCGCCTGCCAAGAGGCGTGCCATGGCACGCCGGATCCCCGACAGTCCCTTCGTTCTTCTGGATGATGCGCGCAGCGGCAAGGCAACGCCTGCGCGGCTCTACCGTGATCCGCTGGAGATTGTGACGGCGCATGATGCGGCGTCATTGGCCGCACTTCTGGACCGGTTGGCGACGGGACATGCGCATTGGGCGGGGTTCCTCACCTATGAGGCGGGGCTGCTGCTGGAAGATCGGCTGGCAGATCGTCTGCGCCCTTCCGGCTTGCCGCTTGCCTGGTTTGGGCGGTTTGACGGCTTTGAAGATATTGCCCCCGAAGACGTGCCCGGCTTGCTCCCCGAGGCCGCAGGCGGATGGGCCGGGGCACCGCGCCCGAAGATTGACCGAGCGGGCTATGACACGGTTCTGGCGAAGGTTCAGGCGCTCATTTCGGCGGGCGATATTTATCAGGCCAATCTGACGATCCGGGCAGAGGTGTCCACCGCCGGGCACCCGCTCGCGCTTTATGCCGGGCTGCGGGGGCGATCGAAGGCAGGCTTTGGCGGTGTCATCTGGACGGGCTACGATTGGCTCCTCTCGCTCTCGCCGGAGCTCTTCTTTGCGCTCCACGATGGCAAGGTCACGACCAAGCCGATGAAGGGCACATCCGCACGCGGCGCAACGCCGGAAGAGGATGCCGCGCTGATCGCGCGGCTGCAAAGCGACCCCAAACAGCGCGCTGAAAATCTGATGATCGTTGATCTGCTCCGCAATGATGTGTCGCGCGTGGCCGAGCCGGGGTCAGTGGAGGTGCCGCAGCTCTTCAAAGTCGAGACCTATCCTACGGTCCATCAGATGATTTCGACCGTCACGGCGCGTCTGCAACCGGGCAGGGATGCGGCGGATGTGCTGCGCGCCATCTACCCTTGCGGGTCGATCACTGGCGCGCCCAAGATCCGCGCGATGGAGGTGATTGACGCGGTCGAAGAAACACCGCGTGGCATCTACACAGGCAGCATCGGCCGGGTGGATCCCAATGGCGATGCCGCCTTCAACGTCGCCATCCGGACGCTGCATTTGCCAGCGGGGCAATCCATTGCCACATTGGGCCTGGGTGGCGGCATTGTGGCCGACAGCCGCGTGGCAGAGGAATGGGCCGAATGTCTGGCGAAGGGACGGTTTGTGGCTGACCAGCGCTGCTTCGACCTCATCGAGACGATGCGTTTTGACCCCGAACAGGGGATTGAGCGGCTTGACCTGCACCTTTCGCGGATGCGGGCGAGCGCGCAGGCGTTTGATTTCAGTTTTGATCGCCACGCCGTGCGCAACGAATTGCAGGCCGCGACGTTCCGCCTGCGCGAGGCCAAACGTATCCGGCTGCTGCTGGCCAAAAGCGGGGCTGTCGCCATTGAGATTTCTAGTCTGCCGCCTGCGCCTTCGGGGCCTGCGTCGGTCGCGGTCGTGCCCTTGCCGGTTGATGTCAGTGACTTCCGGCTCGTCCACAAAACCAGCGATCGCGCTTTTTATGATGAGGCCAAAGTGAAGGCCGGTGCGTTCGAGGTGGTGTTCACCGACCCGGACGGCTTCCTGACCGAAGGCAGCTTCACGACGATTTATATTGAACGCGACGGCGTCCTGCTGACCCCTCCTTTGTCGCGCCGGCTGCTGCCGGGCACGCTGCGGTCCGAACTGATCGAGGCCGGCCGCGCCAAAGAAGCCGACTTGCGGAAAGAGGATTTGGCGAACGGATTTTTCGTCGGCAATGCCATCCGTGGCATCCTGCCGGCCCGGCTGGCCTGACCATAAACAACGCCCAAGCGGTTGCCCCTGTTGCATTGCTTGCCTATAGGCGCGGCGCACCGCAATTTTCTTAGCTCTTTGAAGGAAAGCGCCCAGCCATGCGCACGACATCTGCCGCCCTTGACCGTATCCAGCCGTCCGCCACGCTCGCCATGACGAGCCGTGTGCTGGACCTGAAGGCAAAGGGCGTGAATGTCATCGGCCTGTCGGCAGGGGAGCCTGATTTCGACACGCCGGACTTTGTGAAAGAAGCCGCGATTGAGGCGATCCGCAAGGGGCAGACCAAATACACCAATGTCGACGGCACAGCCGAACTGAAGGCCGCTATCCAGGCCAAGTTTAAGCGTGACAACGGGCTGGATTATGCGCCTGCCCAGATCAGCGTGAACGTTGGCGGCAAGCATACGCTGTTCAATGCGCTCGTCGCGACCATCGACGCAGGCGACGAAGTCATCATCCCCGCGCCTTACTGGGTCAGCTATCCCGATATCGTCGCTTTTGCGGGTGGCACGCCTGTGTTTATCGCAGCACCAGCGTCGCAGAACTACAAGATCACGCCTGCGCAGTTGGAAGCGGCGATCACGCCCAAGACGCGCTGGGTGCTGCTCAACTCCCCGTCCAACCCGACGGGTGCTGCCTATTCGGCGACCGAGTTGAAAGGCTTGGCTGATGTGCTTGTCCGTCACCCGCAGGTGATGGTGCTGACCGACGATATGTATGAACATGTCTGGTATGCCGACACGCCGTTCGCCACGATCCTGCAGGTCTGCCCGGAACTTTATGATCGCACGCTGACCGTCAACGGCTGTTCCAAAGCCTATTCGATGACCGGCTGGCGCATCGGTTTTGCAGGCGGCCCGCAATGGCTGATCAAGGCGATGGCGAAGCTGCAATCGCAGTCGACGTCCAACCCCTGCTCCATCGCGCAGGCGGCGGCGACAGCGGCGCTTAATGGCGACCAGTCCTTCCTGAAGGACCGCAACGAACGCTTCCGCGGACGGCGTGATCTGGTCGTAAAGATGCTCAACGAGATTGAGGGCGTGCATTGCCCGACGCCCGAAGGCGCCTTTTATGTCTATCCCGATGTCTCGGGCCTGATGGGTAAGTCGACGCCGGGCGGCAAGGTGATCTCCACCGACGAAGAGCTGATCGACTACTTCCTTGAAGAGGTCGAAGTGGCCGCGGTTCATGGCGGCGCCTTCGGGCTTTCGCCAGGGTTCCGCATCTCTTACGCCACGTCGGAAGCGATCCTGACGGATGCCTGCACCCGTATGCAAAAGGCCTGCGCTAACTTGCGCTGAGTGTTGCCTTTGCGCAACGATTGAAGCGCGAATGCAACAAATACGTCATTTTTTTGTTGTGCATTGCACAATGCGTCGGCATGACTCGGGTGTCGCTGGAACTGCGGCCCCCTGATCTTGCATCAGAGAGAGGCATCAGACAGCAACGCAGGCGGAACGACGCAACAACTATTAAGGGGTTTACCCATGCGCACGTTCTCTCGCCCTCTCCTGGGCCTCGCTCTCGCTCTTTCTGCAACGCCGGCAATGGCTCAGGATGCAGAAACACCCGCCATCACTGTTTCGGGTTCGGCCACTGTCGTCAGCGATTACCGCTTCCGCGGCATCACGCAGACCGACAAGGATTTCGCGGTTCAGGCCGGCGTTACCCTTTCCCACGAATCGGGCCTCTATGCAGGCGTATGGGGTTCCTCGGTTGATGAGTATGTCGCTGCTGGTGCGGATCAGGAAATCGATCTGATCGTCGGCTATAAGAAGACCTTCGGCGGCACGACCCTCGATGTGGGTGGCCTCTATTACTATTATCCGGGTTCGTCGAAGATCACGCCGGGCACAAACTCGGACTTCCTCGAACTCTACACCAGCCTGTCGCACACGCTGGGCCCGGTGAGTGCCAAGCTTGCGGCTTATTATTCGCCGAAGCAGGCCGGTCTCTCGCTCGGCGCGGGCAAGCTCGACAACTTTTACATGAACCTCGGCCTGTCGGGTTCGATTCCGGATACAGGCGTCAGCCTGAGCGCCGGCGTTGGCCGCACCTTCACCGCCAGCTATCTGTCGGGTGGTTCCAAGTATACGGACTGGTCGGTCGGCGCGTCGTACACGACGGGTAAGGTCACCTTCGGCCTCAACTATGTCGACACCAGCTATGCGGCAGGCGCTCTGCTGAGCCCGACCGGCAAGGATATCGCCAAGGGCGGCATCTTCGGTTCGGTTGGCGTGTCGTTCTGATTGATCTGATCTGATTTCGGGGTCGGGTTTGCCCGGCCCCTTTCAGACAAGAAAAGGGCGGGCGCCGTGTTTGCGGCCCCGCCCTTATTCTTTTGCCCGATTGCAGGCGATTACTGCGGTGTGGATGTCCGCGCAGCCTGACCATCACCTTCCGGTGCGGCGATAATGTCCCGCGTGGTCGCGCCCTTATCGACAACTTCCGTGCCCGGATCGCCCGCATTGGAGCGGATGCCCGGCTGTGACCGTGCGCCGCCTGCGGCATTCAGCGTGGTCGATTCGGCACCCGAACGTGCGGCGGGTCCACCGAACATCGCCTGCAATGCCTGAGTCGAGCTGTCTGCGGCCTGCGCCTGCGGGCTGCCGGCGGCAGGCGGGACGAGCGCGAAATCTGGCGGCACGACGAGCGGCGCCAGACGCGTCACCTGAAATTCATCGGGAGACTTGCGGTTGAACAGCCCGCCATTGGCGCAGCCAGAAAGCAGCGCACCGACTGCCACAACACCCATAAACTTACGCATTATCAGTCTCCGTTTCTGCTTTGGCATCGCGCGTGAAAAACGCCCGGGCCAAAAGCAACAATACTCCGATGGTAATCGCCGCGTCGGCAAGATTGAAGACCAAAAAGGGTCTGAACCCGCCAATATGGAAATCGATGAAATCAACGACGTAGCCGAAACGCACCCGGTCTACGATGTTTCCCAGTGCGCCGCCAAGGACGAGGCCAAGGCCTATCACGTCCATGCGGTTTTTTTCGCGGGTAATCCAGACCCCAACGACGGCCGCAATGACACTCGTTACGCCCACCAAGATCCAGCGTTCGGCATCATGGCCCGCGCGGAACATGCCCAGCGCCACGCCGTAATTTTCAACCCATGTCAGGTTTAGGATCGGCAGCAGGTAAATCTGCTGCACCGCCTGCAACGCCAGCGGGCCAATCATCACCGCCTTCAGCGCCTGATCCGCGAGGAACAGGAGCACCGCGAGACCATAGCCAAGGCGCAGATGGCGCTCAGCCATTGACCACCCCGTCACACCGCCCGCACAGATCACTGTCCGCCGTCACTTCCGGCAGATGGCGCCAGCAGCGGCCGCATTTGTGTAATGTTGTCCGTTTCACGTCCCAGTCACCTTGATGCACGGTCGAAGAAATGAAGACTTCGGCAAAGTCGACATCGCCCGGATTTGCGGGAACATAGACTTCTGCCTCAAGGCTGGAGCCAAGGACCTTCTCCCGACGCAGCGGTTCAATCCTTTCGGAGACTAAAGCACGGGTGTTCCGAATCTTGTTCCACTTCTCCACCAACTCGTCACCCCAGCGAAGGCTGGGGTCTCCGTCGGTGGGGAGATGCCAGCCTTCGCTGGGGTGACGCAAGGGGAGGGTCGGCCACTCCAGCAAATGCACACTGTCCGAATCCGGATAACGCGACTGCCAGATTTCTTCCGCCGTGAACACGATCACCGGCGCGGCCCAGCGAATCATCGCATGGAACAGGATGTCGAGCACCGTGCGATACGCCATCCGCTTGGGATCGGTGGCGGCGTCGCAATAAAGGCTGTCCTTGCGGATATCGAAGAAGAACGCCGAGAGGTCGTTGTTCGCGAAATCGGAAAGGACGCGGACATAGGTGTTGAAGTCGTAATCTTCGACCGCCTGCCGCAACTGCCCGTCAATCTGCGCGAGCAGATGGAGCACATACCGCTCCAGCTCCGGCATCGCGCTCACATCGGCGACGCGCTCTGCCTCGCTAAAGCCTTCCAACGCGCCGAGCAGATAGCGGAACGTGTTGCGCAACTTGCGATACTGGTCGGACACGCCTTTCAGGATTTCATCGCCGATGCGGTGGTCTTCGGTGAAGTCGACCGACAGCGCCCACAGGCGGATGATGTCCGCGCCATAGGTTTCCATCACCTTGAGCGGGTCGATGGTGTTGCCCAGCGACTTGGACATTTTCATGCCCTTCTGGTCCATCGTAAAGCCGTGGGTCAGCACGGCCTTGTAGGGCGCATGGCCGCGCGTGCCGCAGCTTTCGAGCAAGCTCGACTGGAACCAGCCGCGATGCTGGTCACTGCCTTCAAGGTAAAGGTCGGCGAGCGGCCCTGCATAGCCTTCAGGGCGCATGAGATCAGGCCACTTGCCCGAGGCGAGCACGAAGGCATGCGTCGATCCGCTGTCGAACCAGACGTCCAGAATGTCGGTCACGCGCTCATAATCGTCGAGGGCGTAGTCGTCGCCGAGATAGCCCTGTGCGCGGTCATCGGACCAGGCATCGACGCCCAGTTCCTTGACGCCCGCGACGATCCGCGCATTGACCGCTGGATCATTGAGATACTGGCCGGTCTTGCGGTCCACGAACAGCGTGATCGGCACGCCCCAAGCGCGCTGTCGGCTGAGCACCCAGTCCGGGCGGCCCTCGACCATCGCGGTGATGCGGTTCTGGCCCTTTTCCGGCACCCAGCGGGTCTGGGAAATGGCGGTCATCGCCTTTTCGCGCAGCGTGCCGCCGGGCATGTCCTTATCCATCGGCACAAACCATTGCGGCGTGCAGCGATAGATGACCTTGGCCTTGGACCGCCACGAATGCGGATAGCTGTGCTTATAGTCCGCACTCGCCGCGAGCAGACCACCGGCCTCGCGCAGCGCGGTGCAGATCGGGCCGTCGGGCGCGTTGAACTTGGGGTTGATGACGCTGCCTTCGCCGCCGAGCCAGGCCCAGTCGTCACGATACTTGCCATCGCCCAGCACCGCGAACACCGGCTCAATGCGGTGCGCCTTGCACAGGTCAAAATCGTCCTCGCCATGGTCCGGCGCCATATGGACAAGGCCGGTGCCGCTGTCGGTCGTGACGAAATCGCCCGCGAGCAGCGGGCGCGGTTTGGCAAAGAAGCCGCCGAGATGATGCATCGGGTGGCGGGCGACGGTACCGGCGAGGTCGGCACCCTTAAGGATTTCCATCGGAATTACGCGGAAGCCGGCGCGTGCGGCAAACTGCTCGACCAACCCTGCGGCGACAACCACCGACCCTTCCGGGACTGGCTGATCGTGGTCACCCATGCGGTCCCCAAAGCGGCAAACTGCATATTCGACATCTGGGCCGTAGGCCAATGCCTGGTTCACCGGGATGGTCCAAGGCGTCGTTGTCCAGATGACGGCTCTTGCACCGCGAACCGACTGAAATGGGCTGTCGATGATCTCGAACGCCACGTCGATCTGCGTCGAGGTGATGTCCTCATATTCTACTTCGGCTTCGGCGAGCGCGGTCTTCTCGACGGGTGACCACATCACCGGCTTGGCGCCGCGATAGAGCTGGCCGCTTTCGGCGAACTTCAGCAGCTCGCTGACAATCGTCGCTTCGGCGTCGAAGTGCATGGTGAGGTAGGGGTTGTCCCAATCGCCATTAATGCCGAGGCGCTTGAGCTGCTCGCGCTGGCGGTTGACCCAGTTCTGCGCATAAGCGCGGCATTCGGCGCGGAATTCCTCGACCGGAACCTCGTCCTTGTTGCGCTTTTTCTTCCTGTATTCTTCCTCAACCTTCCATTCGATCGGAAGGCCGTGGCAGTCCCAGCCGGGCACATAGGGCGCGTCTTTGCCAAGCAGGCTCTGCGTGCGGACGACCATGTCCTTCAGGATATGGTTGAGCGCGTGGCCGATGTGCATGTCGCCATTCGCATAAGGTGGGCCATCATGCAGGATGAACTTTTCGCGGCCCTTCCGTGCATCGCGCAAGGCACGGTACAGGTCCTGTTCCTGCCACTTCGCCAATATGCCCGGCTCCTTCTGCGGCAGGCCGGCCTTCATGGGAAAGTCGGTCTTCGGCAGGAAGACGGTGTCTCTATAGTCTTTGGCTTCGGGGCGCGGTGCTTCTGTCATGACCGGCGGGCCTTACGGGATGCGCGCCCGCAAATAAAGCCTTGAGGGCAACTCTAGTTGCGCAGCGCAGGGCCGATGGCGGAAATATCCTCCACCCAGACCGATCCTTTAAAGTCGCGCGGGATTTCGGGGATCTGTTCGACCACCGTCACGCCGCCGGAGTCTGCCGGGCCGGTCAGGATCGTGCGGGTGTTGGCGCTGGCCATGCGGGTGAGGAAGCGGTTGGGCCAACCCCAAGTGGACCATTGCGCATCCAGCGGGATAAGCGCCGTCTGGCCTTTGCAGGCGGCAGGGACGAAGCCGGTCCAGCCCGTCCAGCGATACTCATCGGTGCAACTGCGCGCCGCCGCCAGATCAAAGGCCCAAATCCCGGGCACAGCGGCGCGGGCTTTGGCGGCAACCTCTGCACTGGCCATCACGGCCTGACGGGCGTCGAGAGCTTGACCGGCGGCGGCAAACCCTTTGGCGAGCGCATCAAAGGCGCGGCCATCCCCGCCGATATCAAAGACAAAGCGGCGCCGTGGATATTGGCGGGCAAAGCGTTCGGGCGTGGGGGCCGCAGACGCATCTTCGATGCAGGACGTGATCTTGGGCAAAACGATGCGGAATTCGTCCCCCGCCCGACGGACACTCACGACGACGCGGTCGGCGCGGTCCAAGAACATCCGGTCCACCGCGCCAAAGATCGTGCTGCTGTCACACTGGGCATTGGCAGCAGCACCGCGCGCAGAGCCTGCCGCGATCAGATCCAGTGCGCCCCGCTGCACCGGGGCAATCCATGAAGCATTGATCAAAGATACGACGATAATACCGGCGATAATCAGCCAGTGGACAGTGGCCCAGACGCACATGAATTCAAAATGGTCCTTGCTGTGTCACAGTCGCGGGCCATCTGCTCCATCAATTCATCCAGACTGTCAAACTTTTTCTCAGGCCGAATGAAAGAATGAAATTCGACTTCTATGACTTGTTCATAGAGATCTTCTTTAAAATCAAAGAAATGGGGTTCCAGAAGTTCTTTGGGCGGGTCAAAGGTCGGACGTATGCCGAGGTTGGCTGCGCCATTGAGAAAACGGCCATCGGGCAAAAGACCGCGCACCGCATAGATTCCGTAACGGGGGCGCAAGTAATTCCCCATATCAATATTGGCGGTGGGGAAGCCGAGCTTGCGTCCGTTCTTGTCCCCATGCTGCACAGGGCCTTCAACAGCGAAGGGGCGTGTCAAAAGCCGGGTTGCTGTTTCACAATCGCCGGACTGCAGCGCCTTGCGGATGCGGCTGGACGAAATGGGGCCATCGTCATCGCAGACAGGGCCGACCGCATCGCAAGACATACCGAGCGTGCCCGCGATCTCGCGCAGCACCGTGATATTGCCGCCACGCCCTTTGCCGAAGGTGAAGTCTTCCCCGGTCACGACGCCGGAGGCGCCCAAATGGCCGCCCAGCCAGTCGGTCACAAAGGCTTCTGCGGTGACATTGGCGAGCGTGTTGGAAAAGTGGAACACGACCATCGCATCGGCCCCGGCCTGTGCCAGATAGTGCTGGCGCTGGTCGAGTGTGGTCAGACGGAAGGGCGGGGCATCGGGCGCGAAATGACGGATCGGATGGGGATCAAACGTCGCGACCAAGGCGGGGACGCCGCGTGCACGGGCCAACGCCACGGCTTTGCCAATGACAGCCTGATGCCCGGCATGAACACCGTCAAAATTGCCGAGCGCAACCACGCCGCCGCGAAAGGCGTCTGGTATCAGGGCATTGCCATCAAGTCGTTCCATCGCGGCGGGCTATAGGAACGCCTTAGCGCGGCGGCAAGACCGCCTTCAGGACACGTAGCACGTTTCCGCCCATCACCTTGGCGATGGACTTCGCTAAACAGTCAGCCAACCCCGCGCCTTGACCGCCGCAAGATAGGTCCCGCCGACGGGGAGATCCGATCCGTCGGTCAGCGTCAAACGCCAGTTTCGGCCCTCCCGGCGCGCTGCCGTAACGGCATGGGTGGCCACCCAGATGCCGCGATGGACCCGTTCGCCCGCCAATGGTTCCAGATCGTTCAGGGCGTCTCCAAAACGGTATAGCACCAGGGGCTTTCGGCCGTCCTGAAGATGCAGACGCACATAATGGTCTTCAGCAAAGGCGGCGACGAGATCGACCGTCCGCGTGACGCCCGCCCTTTCCAGAATACGCGGCACTGGCGGATTTGCGTCCCCAATTGGCGGGGCTTCCTGTGGCAACTCTTCCGACGGGGGATCCAACATCCCCGCGAGAAACAATGTCAGGCCAATGATGATGGAGATCGCGGACGCAATCAGCCAGATGTAAAGGCGGGGCAGGTCTACAGGGACGCCGACTGCGGCATACGCAAACTCGACTTCGAACGGCATCGTAGCGTTCAGCACAAACGGCCCTGCAATGAGTATCGCAAGTTGTTTCCACCGTGCCGAAGCTGGATGGCGGGTGAGGGTGATACTCCATAACTCCCACTTCAGGCCGTTCCAGATAATCAAAGCGGTCCAGAACAGGGTCCGGTTGGGGAGCGGCAGGGAAATCGTTCCAAACGGGCCTGTGAGAATCGTGATCAAGGCCGCGCCAATGATGGCTGCCCAGCGCGCGCGGATGCCCCGACTTACGGACGATGACAATTTCGCGCTTCGCGAGTCCGTCATTTGGCATGTTCCACGAATTGGACGGACGGATTCACGCAATATCCGTCGACGTCTGCGCCCGCCCAAATACATGTCCGGTCCATAGGTTCACCCACGTTAACCAGGATCGATCATGCTTTTCACCAATGGCTTTCTGATTGTCCATATCGCGGCAGTTTCTTTCGCTGTTCCGATCGGGGCAGCGATCTTCCTGATGCGCAAAGGGACATTGGTCCACCGCCGGGTGGGCTATACCTATTTCCTCCTCATGCTCGCAGGAAACCTGAGCATTCTGCCGGTCGAAGCCAGAGTGCTCCCCATTGCGGGCACTGGTTTCGGGATGTTTCATCTTTTTGCGATGCTCAGCCTGACGTCGCTTGCACTTGGCGCGCTGGCGCTGAGGCGATGGCTGATAACCCGCGCACCGGAGGCCATGCGCAGCCATCAGATCAATCTCGCTTACTCTTATCTCGGGCTCATAATGGCGCTTGCCTCAGAACTGCTCATAAACCCGAATCTGGGCATAAGCAGGGTTGCGACAGCCGAGCAGTTCTGGACCCTGATGGCTGTCGTCAACGGGGGACTTTACGGGGTCGGCTCCATGTGGATTTTCCGGGCTCTGGGGAAAGGCGACCCCAAGCGCTTCCTCCCGGCATAGGGCCTTAGCGCGGCGGCAAGACCGCCTTCAGGACACGCAGCACGTTTCCGCCCATCACCTTGGCGATGTCGGCATCGGTAAAGCCTTCGTCGATCAGCGCCTGGGTGACATGGGTAAGGCCTGCGGTGTCGAACGGTGTCGTTGTCGCGCCGTCAAAGTCGGAGCCGAGCCCGACATAATCGATGCCCACCAGATCGCGGACATGGCGCATCGCTTTGGCAATGGCGCGCGGGTCGGTGGAGCAGATGGCTGCATCCCAATAGCCGATACCAATGACGCCGCCGGTCTTGGCCACGCCGCGAATCTCTGCGTCGGTCAAATTGCGGTTGACCTTGCACGTCGCCTGCACGCCGCCATGGCTGGAGACGACGGGACGCTTGGCCGCAGCGAGGATCTCGCCCACGCATTGGTGGCTGCAATGGGCGATGTCGATGACCATGCCACGTGCTTCCATATCGGCCATCACCTGCCGCCCGAGCGGGGTGAGGCCGCCTTTCTTCATGCCGTGCATCGAGCCTGCGACTTCATTGTCGAAGAAATGCGCAAAGCTCGCCATGCGGAATCCGGCCTTGAACAGCACATCAAGATTGGCGCGCTTGCCCTCAAGGTTTTGGAGACCCTCGATCGAAAGAAGCGCGCCGACCGGAACCGGCTTGTTCCCGCGCTGTGCGATCAGCTTGTCGAGATCAGCCTTGGTCCGCACGATGAGGAGCGACCCCTTTGAGGCGGCTTCCGCGCGGTTCAGTTTTTCGGCATGCCAGAGCGAGCGTTCCAGCAGCGACGTCCATGTGCGCACGGGCTGCATCTGCCCGATGGCGAGCGCGGTAATATTGTCGGTGTCTGCCGAATTTGCATCGTAATTCTGGCCGCTGGGCGTCTTTGTCACCGACGAGAAGACCTGCAGCCCGACATGCCCGGCTTCGAGGCGCGGCAGATCAACATGGCCGCGTGTCGCGGGGTCCAGCAGGCTGCGTTTCCACATCAAGGTGTCGCTGTGCAGATCGGCAATGAACAGGCTCTTGTGCAGCGCCTCAGCCCGTGCGCTGACCTTCTGTGTGGTCGGCACGATCTTGTTCATCGATTCTTCGGCCAGCTTGGGCGCGAACAGGACAAAGCAGGCAACCGCTATAAGCAGCAGCAGCACAAAACCGGCAGCAATACGACGCATCATCCCCTCCGTTTGAGCGTCACGAAATCAAAGGCGGGGCGCTCGCCCTCTGCCACATGGCTTGTCCGCGCGACTTCCACCCAGTCGGGCCCAAGGGGGTCCATCTGCGTATCGCCTGTGGCCTGTAAATGCACCTCGGTCAGTTCGATCCGGTCGGCATGGGGCAGAAACAGGCGGTAGATTTCAGCGCCGCCGATGATGGAGACGTGCGGAGCATTGGCCATGCGCATCGCTTCTTCCACGCTATGTACCACTTCCGCACCCTCTTCGGCCCAATCTTCATTGCGCGTGAGGACAATGTGCCGCCGGTCGGGCAGCAGGCCGGGCAGGCTGTCAAACGTCTTGCGGCCCATGATCATCGGCACGCCGAGCGTCAGCTGTTTGAAGTGACGCAAATCAGCCGGCAAATGCCAGGGGAGCTTCCCGTCCACGCCGATCACGCCATTGTCTGCCCGGGCGACGATCAGGACGATTTCGGGATGGTTCATACCGCCACCGGCGCTGAAATGTGCGGGTGCGCGTCATAGCCTTCGATGGTGAAATCCTCATAGGCATAGCCGTCAATGCTGTCCGGCGTGCGCTTGATAACAAGCTTGGGGAGCGGCTTGGGGTCGCGCGACAATTGCAGCCGCGCCTGATCCAGATGGTTGGAATAAAGGTGGCAGTCGCCGCCCGTCCAGATGAACTCGCCCGGCTCCAGCCCCGCCTGATCGGCGAGCATATGGGTCAGGAGCGCATAGGATGCGATGTTGAATGGCACACCCAGAAACACGTCGGCGCTGCGCTGGTAGAGTTGGAGCGACAGCTTGCCATTGCCGACCCATGTCTGAAACAGGCAGTGGCACGGCGCGAGCGCCATCTGGCCAATCTCGCCGGGGTTCCAGGCCGTGATGATCTGCCGCCTAGAGGCAGGGTTGGTCTTCAACTGCTGGACGAGTTCGGCAATCTGGTCGACGCTTTGGCCGTCGGCGGTTTCCCAACGGCGCCACTGCTTGCCGTAAACGGGACCAAGGTCGCCATTGGCGTCGGCCCATTCGTCCCAGATCGAGACCTTGTTCTCGTTGAGCCAGCGGACGTTGGTATCGCCCTTGAGGAACCACAAAAGTTCATAAATGATGGAGCGCAGGTGCAGCTTCTTCGTTGTGACGAGCGGGAAGCCTTCGGACAGATCAAAGCGCATCTGATGCGCGAAAACGCTCAGCGTCCCCGTGCCTGTCCGGTCCTTTTGCTCAACCCCCTGGTCGAGAATGCGTTGCATGAGGTCAAGATAAGCGCGCATTGGGGAATGCTTATGGCGAGGCGGTCGTCCGGCGCAATTGAAAATCGTCAAACCCGTCCGATTTCGATGAGATCGTCTCCTAAACGTATATTATTTCAATTGTACAAATCCGACATTGCCGATAGTGGATGCTGATGGATGTCGCCATAGATATGCCGCTCCAAGCAATAGGCCATAGCTATGGCGCGTTGTTCCTGTCCTGCTTTACATCCGCCGCTGAAGAACGCCTCGTCATCGCCTATTTTGATGGCGCTGGCGGCTTGATTGATCTGCACCTGTCCGAAGGCCAGCGCGCCTCCATCTCCTTTCCGCTCCGCCGGATTGTCCAATCCGCCCTCGCGGCGGATGCCGCCGCCGTCATGCTTGCGCATAATCACCCGAGTGGCGACACCCGCCCCAGCCTAGCCGACCGGGAAATGACGCGAAAGTTGGCGGCGGCGCTGCGCCCATTGGATATCAGGCTGCTCGACCACCTCATCTTCGCAGGTGACGATGTCGCGGGCTTCCGCGCGCTTGGCCTTTTGTGATCAGCGGGCGGGTTTTTGGAGCGCGCAGGGTTTGATTGCGTTCGCCTCCGGTCGTTTGCCGCCGGCGTCATAGGCGGCCAAATAGCCGCCTGCGAACGCCGTTTGCTGAAATTCAACCAGTCGGTAGCCGACAGCTTCCATCTCACACTGGAGCAGCAAGGGGGGCGTGCCATGGTCTTGCGTGGGCCGGTTGGCATCCACAATGATGACGCGGCCGCCGGTGCGAAGAGCCGGATGGAGGTGCCAGAGGAATTCATAAGGCGCTGCAATCTCATGGTACATATGGACCATCAACACGCGGTCGAAGCTTTTGGTGGGCAGCATCGGATTGCCCGGCAGGCCCAGCTTCACGCTGACATTGTCGAGCCGTTCCCGATTGACGCGTTCGGCGAGCTTGTCGCGCACTTCGGGCAGAATATCCTGCGCCAGCACGCGGCCCTTTTCGCCCACACGCTGCGACAGGCGGATGGTATAATAGCCTTCACCGGCCCCAATATCGGCGACCGTCGTGCCGGGGTCTATGCCCGCCAGATCCATGATCTTGTCGGCCTCATTCACCCGGTCGCGCGCTTCTTCGTTTGACCAGCGGGCAGAGATGATCGAGGCAACCGGGCGGTCTGCCGGCGGAAAGGCGGGCGCCTCCTTTGCCGCGCCATCGCATCCTGCAAGGGCGAGAGCGGCAAGGAGGAACGCGCGGCGCATGATCAGTCGATATCCTCCACGACAACCTTCTCGCCTGAAACGCGCTGCGATAAAGCGGCGGCCATGAAGCGATCCAGGTCCCCGTCCAGCACGTCGCCGGGCGCGGTTGAGGTCACGCCCGTGCGCAGATCCTTCACCAGCTGATAGGGCTGGAGGACATAGGACCGGATCTGGTGGCCCCACCCGATATCGGTCTTGGAGGCGTTGACGGCGCTGGCTTCGGCTTCGCGCTTTTGCAGCTCCGCTTCATACATGCGCGCTTTGAGCTGCTTCATCGCTTCCGCGCGGTTCTTATGCTGCGACCGCTGGTTCTGGCAGGCAACGACAATGCCCGTTGGGATGTGCGTGATGCGCACTGCCGAATCGGTCGTGTTGACGTGCTGGCCACCGGCACCAGAGGCGCGATAGGTGTCGATGCGCAGTTCGCTTTCGTTCACTTCGATATCGATATCATCATCAACGACCGGATAGACCCACACGCTCGAAAAGCTGGTGTGGCGGCGTGCGTTGGAATCATAAGGGCTGATGCGGACCAGCCGGTGGACGCCGCTTTCGGTCTTGGCATAGCCATAGGCATTCTCACCTTTGATCATCAGCGTGGCGGACTTGATGCCCGCCTGTTCGCCGCCATGATAGTCAACCAACTCAACCTTCATTTTGTGCCGCTCGGCCCAGCGCGTGTACATGCGCTGGAGCATTTCGGCCCAATCTTGGCTTTCCGTGCCGCCGGCACCTGCGTTGATCTCGATATAGGTGTCATTGGCGTCCGCTTCGCCCGCGAGGAGCGCAGCCACCTTATCGGTTTCAGCACGCGCGGCGAGTTCACCCAAGCTGGTGACGGCTTCGTCGGCCAGTGCGGTATCGCCTTCCTCCTCCGCCATTTCGAGCAGCTCGACGGTATCGTCGCGTTCCCGCTCAATGGATTGGGTGGCGTTGATCGCCTCTTCCAGACGACGGCGTTCGCGCATGACTTCCTGCGCGGCCTTGGGGTCATTCCAAAGGGCCTGATCCTCAACCTTGGCATTCAGGACTTCAAGCCGCTTCACGGCACGATCCCAATCAAGAAAACGGCGCAGCAAGGCGACGGCCTGATTGATCTGATCGACGTGGGACTGCGCTTCAGCGCGCATTTCAATTCTCCAATTTTAACGGTGCAAGGATTGCGGAAAAAGCGAGGCTAGTAAATCCCGCCTTCGCGCTGCAGAAAATCACTATCGCCGCGCTGCGCGCCGCGCGCTCCGGAATCGGTGGTCGCCTTCTGGACCTTCTTTTCCGTCTTTTCAATTTCGTCGCGGCGGATGGTGCGGCGCGGCTCGCTTTCAGGCTTGAAGGCTTCCCAGATGACAGCCGCTTTGGGGTCGCTGGAGGGCCAGGCGCCATAGACACGCTTGCCTGACGCGCGATCAATGCGGATCATGCGGATGCCCTGTGGCGCGCGGAAGGGCATGACCGGCATGTCGGCCATCGCCTTGGTCGCAAAGGCTTTGAAGATCGGCACGGCCAGCGTGCCGCCCTGCGCATAGCCGCCCATCGACCGGGGCTGGTCAAAGCCCATATAGACGCCTGCGATCACGTCCGCCGAACCACCGACGAACCAGACGTTGGTCGGCCCGCTGGTCGTGCCGGTTTTGCCAAACAGAGGCCTGCCCATGTCGCGCAAGCCAACCGCGGTGCCACGCTGGACAACGCCTTCCAGCATGTGGACGACCTGATAGGCGGTCAGCGGGTCCATAACCAATTTGGTGCGCGCAGGCGGGCGCGGCATGGCTTTGCCATCCCAATCAGGGGCATTGCAGCCTTCGCACCGCCGCGTGTCCGCACGGTAACGGACCTTGCCGTCCCGGTCCTGAACAAGGTCGATCAGCGTGGGTTTGCGTTCCCGCCCGTTCGAAGCGAGGATCGAATAGGCGTTCACCATGCGCAGCACGGTGGTTTCGCCTGCGCCCAGCGCAATCGATAAGAGGGGCGGGTAGACCTGCCCCGGCGCGCTGATGCCGACAGCATCCGTCAACTTTACCACCCGGTCCATGCCGGTTTGCGAGGCTGCCCGAACCGTCATCAGGTTACGCGACTGTTCCAAGCCCCAGCGCATCGTATGCGGGCCAGAGCCGCCGCCGGAGAAGTTGCGGAAGCATTTCCGGCCCAGCTTGGCAGACTGATAAACGCAGAACGGCCCGTCGATGATGATTTCAGCAGGCGTCATCCCGCCATCAAGGGCGGCAGCATAGACGAATGGTTTGATCGAGGAGCCCGGCTGGCGCAGCGCCTGCGTCGCCCGGTTATAGGATGCGAGCCGAACATCGAAGCCGCCCTGCATGGCCATCACACGGCCAGTGTGCGGGTCTTGCACCACCATGCCACCGGAGACTTCGGGGATGTTGCGCAAGACATAGGCATTGCCCTCTTGCTTCACGGCGATGATGTCGCCGGCTTTCATCACATTGAACGCCGCCGTGGCTGTGCCGCGCTTGGGCGCCATGGCGCCGGACGCCGGCAACACGCCAGTCGTCCCGTCGGCAAAGCCGATTTGCGAGGCAGCGCCTGCCTTGCCGAGGACAACGGCAATGCGCCACTCGGGATAGCCTGCGCCCAGATTTTGAGCAGAAAGGCGTCCGCCCCAACCGGGGCCGGGGTCAATCGAGGCAATTGGCCCGCGCCAGCCCTTGCCGCTGTCATAACGGACAAGGCCATCGCGCAGGGCCTGTTCGGCATAAAGCTGAAAATCGGGCTTGAGCGACGTGCGCACCCACAGGCCGCCATCGTAAACCGAATAGGGACCGGCCTTGGAGGTTTCGCCAAATTGGCTGATCAGTTCCCGACGGACTTCTTCCAGAAAATAGCCGCCCATGTTCAGCGTGTTGGCCGTCGCGCCGCGCGGCAGGATGCCCAGCGGTGCCGCACGGGCGGACTGATATTGCGCCTGATCAATATACTCATTGTCCAGCATCTCGCGCAGGACATAGTCGCGCCGCTCCAGCGCTTTGGCCTCGTTCTTGGCGCGGCCATAGGTTTCCGGCGCCTTGGGCAGGATGGCCAAGAACGCCATTTCGTTGAGCGAAAGGTCGCTGACGTCCTTGTTGAAATAAGCGCGCGATGCTGCCTGCACGCCAAAGCTGTTCCGGCCGAGCGGAATTTGGTTGAGGTACAGCTCTAGGATCTGCTGCTTGGTCAGCACCGCTTCGATGCGCCGGGCGAGGATCGCTTCCTTGACCTTGCGGGTGACCGAATATTCATTGCCGAGCAGAAGGTTCTTGGCGACCTGCTGGGTGATGGTGGAGCCGCCGCGCGCGCGTTCGCCAGACCCAATCTTGCTCACATAATCGAAGACCGCGCCGGCCAGCCCTGGAATATCGATGCCGCCATGTTCAAAGAAGGTTTTGTCTTCGGCGGCCAGAAAGGCGCGGACAAGCAAGGGCGGATATTCATCATAGCGCAGCTCAACCCGCCGTTCTCGGGCATAGCTGTGGACAGGCTCGCCATCGATGCTGCGCACATAAGTGGGCAAAGGCGGCTGATAGGTCAGCAGCTTATCGGCAGACGGAAGATTGCGCGCGAAAATGAGCCAGAACAGCCCGAAAAGGATCAGCAGGCCCGCCAAAAGGCGTACTGCCAGACGGAAGCGGGGCTGGGCATAGTTGGTCCGGAACCAGGCAAGCGCACCGCTTGCGTCACGCCTTAGGCGCAACGTCAGAAGGGGTTGATCGGCGGGCAGTTCATCGGCCATGGCGGGCGCATCTAGCCTGAAACGGGGGGGCAGGAAACCGCTTTTCCATGCAGCGCCTCACCGTGTGGCCATTTGTTTGGCAAAGTGGATTTCAACCGCACGGCGGAGCCCAATCGCGATATTCTTCTGCCCCTCGACAGAGCGGATGCGGTCCGCATCCTCCCGATTTGAAAGATAGCCGAGTTCCAGCAGGATGGCGGGCATGTCAGGCGACTTCAGCACGGCGAGCCCGGCCATGCGAAGTCCGCCCGCGCGGAAGGGAACAAGGGGCGCGCTTTCCCGGCGCACCAGCTTTGCAAATTCCAGCGACGCCGCCATCGTTTCTCGTTGGGCAAGGTCGACCAGAATAGATGTCACGTCATTGCTCTCGCCGGATAGGTTGACGCCGTTCAAGATATCCGCGCGGTTCTCGCGCTGGGCCAGCGCATGCGCCTCGCGGTCGGAGGCCACTTCGGACAGGGTGTATATCGTGGAACCGGTGGCCTGCTCCCCCGCTGAGTCTGCGTGGACGGATATGAACAGCTTGGCCCCCAGATTACGGGCAATGGCGGTGCGTTCCCGCAGCACAAGAAAGCTGTCATCCTCCCGCGTCAGGGCCACACGCACCCTGCCGGACGCGAGCAACTCATCCCGGATGCGCTTTGCGACCTGCAGAACGACATTCTTTTCCTTGGTGCCGCCATGAGGGGAAATGGTGCCCGGATCATGGCCGCCATGTCCGGCGTCAATGACGACCAGCGGGCGACCCTTTGGCCCCAAAATGCGGGGCTGCGGCGTGCCGCGAACGACCGGATCGAGCGGAATGGTGACGCTATACCGGCGGCGCGTTGGCTTGGCCTGTGCGGCTATTGGACGTTCGCGGGTTTCCGCCAAACGCTCAAAGGCAGGGTCCACCGCCGCCAACCGATTGGCTGGATAAGGGGTGCCCGTTGCTGAACCCAACGCTGCGAGGGCAAGGAAAACCGGCGCCATGGCCTCTCATGCCCCGAAAGCCGGCTTCTGGTCTAGCCCCGATGGCCGTCTTGGCGCAGATCGGGTCCCGCCAGATGGTATCACCGTTCTTTAACAATATGTTAGCCAAGTAGGGTCCAGAGTTGGCGTGCGCGCCATGCAAAGATGTTGCCGCTTTGGCAATGCAGTGCTAGCAGCAACAGGTCGCCGAGACTCTTTTCGGCATTCACAGGCCGGCCCTTGTTGGGGACCCGGTCGTTCCAGGTTGACGTTGCATGATGCATGTTTCTCCCGTTTCGCGCCATTCCGCCCTTCTCGGCGACGCGCGGACAGGAGCCTTTGATTCGGCGATGACTGCCGGTCCTGCATCTGCGGCAGAGGCACTTACACCAGAACCATACGGCTTGGAGCGCTTGCTCCGCCGGAATTTTGTCGCGCCAGTTGCCCTCACCGGTGGCTCAGGTCGCGCACGGAGATACCATAATGACAATGCGGATGTTGATCGACGCCCGCCACCCGGAGGAAACCCGGGTTGCGGTGGTCAAGGGAAACAAGATTGAGGAATTTGATTTTGAATCGGCGGAACGTCGCCAGCTCAAAGGAAATATCTACCTCGCAAAAGTAACACGGGTCGAGCCATCGCTTCAGGCAGCGTTTGTCGATTACGGCGGAAACCGTCACGGTTTCCTCGCCTTTTCGGAAATCCACCCCGATTACTACCAGATCCCGAAGGAAGATCGCGAAGCGCTGCTCCGCGAAGAGGCAGAGCATGCCGCTGAAGAAGCCGCCCTGCGCGCAGCTGAAGGCGACGACGACGTCATCGACGGTCATCATGACGATGACGGGCAGGACCATGATCGCCCCGATTCTGACCTGGAAGATGATGGGGAGGGCGATGCGCCCGCACCGGAATCAGCGGGTGGCAATGGCCATGATGACCATGCAGCCGAAGATCTGCGTCGCCGCCGTATGGCCCTGCGCCGCCGCTACAAGATTCAAGACGTCATCCACCGGCGTCAGGTCCTGCTCGTTCAGGTCGTCAAGGAAGAGCGCGGCAATAAGGGCGCGGCCCTCACGACCTATCTCTCGCTCGCAGGCCGCTATTGCGTGCTTATGCCCAACACCACCCATGGTGGCGGCATCAGCCGGAAGATTTCAAACGCGGCAGACCGTAAGCGCCTGAAGACCATCATGGCGGAACTCGCTTTGCCGGCCTCCATGGGCTGCATCGTCCGGACCGCGGGGCTCCAGCGCACCAAGACCGAAATCAAGCGTGATTTCGATTATCTCGCCCGACTGTGGGATGATATCCGTGAAACCACGCTGAAGAGCCAGGCGCCTGCCCTCGTCAATGAGGATAGCGACCTGATTAAGCGGGCGATCCGCGACATCTACAATCGCGACATTGACGAAGTCATTGTGGAGGGCGAACGCGGCTATAAGCAGGCGCGCGACTTCATGAAGCTGCTGATGCCGAGCCATGTGAAGAAGGTGAAGGCCTATGCCGACGCTGTTCCGCTCTATCAGCGTTATGGCGCCGAAGATCAGCTCGAGGCGATGTATCACCCTGTCGTTCAGTTGAAGTCGGGCGGTTATCTGGTCATCAACCCGACCGAAGCTCTGGTGTCGATCGACATCAACTCCGGCCGCTCGACCCGCGAACACGGCATCGAGCAGACGGCGGTCGCCACTAACCTTGAAGCGGCGCAGGAAATCGCCCGCCAGTTGCGCCTGCGCGACATGGCCGGTCTCGTCGTCATCGACTTTATCGACATGGAGTCCAACTCCAACGTCCGTAAGGTTGAAAAGGCGATGAAGGCGGCGCTCGCCAATGACCGCGCCCGCATTCAGGTCGGCCGGATCAGCCAGTTCGGCTTGCTCGAAATGAGCCGCCAGCGCCTGCGCACCGGCGTGCTGGAAGCCTCCACCCGCGAATGTCCGCATTGCGAAGGCACAGGCCTTGTCCGCACCGCGTCGTCCGCTGGTCTGTCGGCGTTGCGCATGCTGGAAGAAGAGGCGGCCCGCGGCCGTGGCAGCCAGCTCACGCTGCGCGCCAGCCAGGAAGCGGCCTTCTATGTGCTCAACCGCAAGCGGCATGAACTGGGCGAAATCGAAGAGCGCTATGGCGTCTTGATTGAAGTCCAGTCCGACGGCCAGCTGGAAGGCGCACGGATGACCGTGGAAGCCGGTGGCCCGCCGCCTGCCTTCCGCCCGACCTATGCTCCGATCATCGATGACGAGCCCGATCTGGACGTCGAAGATTTCGACGACGAAGAAGAGGACGGCGAAGAGGCGGAAGCCCGCGAAGAGCGCGAGGACCGCGAAGAACGGGGCGATGGCGATGCGCGTCGTCGTGGCCGTAGCCGTCGTCGTCGGGGTCGCCGTGGCGGTCGTCGTGACGAGGCCGAGCGTGGCGAACCGTCTGCAGACGGTGAAGCCGACGCCGAAGCCTCTGGCGATGATGAGCCGGGTGAAGATGCGCCCGCCAACGCCGCTGAGCCGCGTGAAGATAAGGATGGCGCGCGTCGTCGTCGGCGTCGCGGACGTCGCGGTGGTCGTCGTCGGCCTGAAGAAGGCGCAGCTGGCACCGAAGAGTCGCAGGACGACACGGCGGACGCAGCAACTGGCGCTGCCGAAGCGACCGCAGAACCCGTTGAAGTGGCTTCCGAAGACGAGGCTCCTAAAAAGCCGCGTCGCCGGACCAGCCGCGCCAAGGCTGCTGACGTCGCTGAAGTGGTCGAAGCACCGGTAGAGGTCGCGGCAGAAGAAGCTGTGGCTGAAAAGCCGAAGCGGACCCGCAAGAAAAAGGTCGACGCCGATGTGACGGAGGCTGCCGTCGAAGCGGACCCGGAACCCGAACCGGCGGCTCCAGTCGCCGTCGAAGAACCGGTCGCTGAAAAGCCGAAGCGGACCCGCAAGAAGAAGGTGGACGCAGACGCGGCGCCGGAAGCGGCGGCAGAAGCCCCTAAATCTGACGAGGCTCCGGCATCTGAGGCTGAAGGTTCGACGGACTCGCCGCGTCGCGGCTGGTGGCAGCGTACCTTCGGCGACGCCGTCTGATCTCGGGGCTTTCAGCCCGCATTCATCAAGGGGAGGGGAGAAGCAGGACTATGCAGTTCCCCTCCTTCCTTGGTCGATCCCTTATTGGTCGCTTTTTAGCCCTGCTTTTGGCGGTGACCTTGTCGGTTCAACCGGCAATGGCCCAGTCGATGCTGCGCGATGCCGAAACTGAGGCTTTGCTTGCAGACATGTCTGCGGGCATCATTCAAGCGGCGGGCCTTCAGCCCAAAAATGTTCAGATTGTTCTCTTGCAGGACAAGGAAATCAACGCGTTCGTGGCGGGCGGCCAGATCGTCTACATTCATTCAGGGCTCATCACGGCGGCCAAGAACGTCAATGAAGTTCAGGGCGTTATTGCGCACGAAATGGGCCATGTCGCAGGCGGCCATATCATCCGCAGCAGCGAAGGCATCAAGACCGCAACGGGCATCACATTGTTGAGCCTGTTGCTTGGTGCTGCGGCCATTGCGGCGGGCGCCGGGGAAGCGGGCGCCGGCATTATGGCGGCGGGACAGCAAGCGGCGATGGGCAAGTTCCTCGCCTTCACGCGCACGCAGGAATCTTCGGCAGATTCGGCAGCGGCCAGCTACCTTGCCAAAGCGGGCATAAGCGGCAAGGGCTTGATCGGCTTTTTCAAGACGCTCCAGAATGTTGAGTTCCGTTATGCCATCCCGCAGGAAGACAGCTATGGCCGCACCCACCCGCTGACGGGCGAGCGTATCTCTGCGCTGCAGGAAGTGGTGGAAAAGGATGCGGCTTGGAACAAGCCGTCCGATCCGGCCTTGGAAGCGCGGTTTAAGCGTGTGAAGGCCAAGTTGACGGGGTTTGTGAATGAACCGCGCCAGACGCTCATCACTTATCCAGCGACCGACTTGTCCATCCCGGCCCGCTATGCGCGCGCTTATGCCTGGCATCGCAGCGCCTATCCGGACAAGGCGCTGGAAGAGGCGGACTCGCTCCTTCGGTCCGTGCCGCACGATCCCTATTTTCTGGAATTGAAGGGGCAGATCCTGCTCGAATCCGGGCGCCCGCAAGAGGCCTTGCCGGTGCTGCGCGAAGCCACAGATCTGACCCGCTCCCAACCGCTGATTGCCTCGCTTTTCGGGCATGCGTTGCTGGCGACCGAAGACAAGGCGAACCTGCCTGAGGCGACACGCGTGCTGAAATCGGCGGTGTCGAAGGACAATGACAACCCGTTCGCTTGGTATCAGCTGGGCGTTGTGTATGAACGTGAAGGGGATTTGCCGCGCGCCCAATTGGCAACGGCGGAGCGCTATAGCCTGCAGGGCCGGGCCAATCTTGCCCTGCTCAGCGCCGAAGCTGCGATGGGCGGGATTGCCAAGGGATCTCCGGACTGGATTCGCGCGCAAGATATTGCCATGGCGTCGCGAGCAGAAATGGAAAATGGCAAGCGCAGGCGGCGATGATCGGGGGACTTAAGACAATGGTAGTGCCGGTATTGGCAGGGCTTATTGGTGCATGCGGCGCTGCGCTTTACATGGCGTCTGCGGCGCCAGAGACCGCGTCCGTGAACACGACGGATCGTGCCGCGATTGAAAAGATCGTGCGGGAATATATTCTCACCCACCCGGAAATCCTGCCGCAGGCGATGGAAAATCTGCGGTCGCAAGAACTCGGCAAAGTGGTTGAGGCCAATCGCAAGCTCATTGAAACGCCGGTTGGCGATGCATGGGAAGGCGCGCCCGATGCGGACGTCACACTCGTTGAATTTTACGACTATGCCTGTGGCTATTGCCGCGCCTCGATCGCCGATATCGACAAGCTTTTGGCCGAGGATAAGAAACTGAAGGTCGTCTACCGCGACATGCCTGTGCTGGGGCAAGACAGTGTGGAGGCTGCGCGCCTGAGCGTGGCTGCCGCCATGGCGGGCAAGTTTACCGCCCTGCACAAGCCGCTCTATACCAAGGGCCGCCCGACACGTGATGTGCTGTCCGCAGCGCGCAACGCAATCGGCCTCGACAAGGCAGCGATGGCCAATCCGGCGGTGGATCAGGAACTCACCAAAAACATCCAGCTCCAGCGCGAACTGGACCTGTCCGGCACACCTGCTTGGGTGGTGGGCAATAAGGTGCTGGTGGGTGCGGTTGGCTATGATGCCCTGAAGGCCGCCATTGCCGAAGCGCGGGCCGCAAAGGCCGCGCGCTAGGCTGCTTTGCATTTTCCCCCTTGGCAGGGCGCGCGCATGTGCCATTGTCCGCGCATGACAAAACGCCCGATGATCGCGGCCCTTGCCGCTTTGCTGTGCGGACAGGCAGCCCTTGCTGCCCCGCCTAAATCCGCGACACCAAAGACCGCCCCCACCCAGAAAGTTTCCATGACAGACCCTGCAAAGCCTCCCGTCGCCGCCCAAAAGCCGCACAGCTATGAACGGCATGGATATAAGATCGACGACCCCTATTCTTGGTTGAAGGATGAGGGCTATCCCAAGGTCGATGATGTTGAGGTGCTTGACTATCTGAAAGCGGAGAACACTTATTTCGAAGCGCAGATGAAGCCGCTGGCACCGCTTGTCGAAACGATCTTTCAGGAAATGAAGGGGCGCCTGAAGGAAGACGACAGCTCGGTTCCGCAGAAAGATGGCGACTATCTCTACTGGCGCCGCTTTGAACCGGGCGCGCAGTATAAGCAGTGGATGCGAAAAGCCGTGAAAGGCGGCGGGGAGACGGTCCTGCTCGATGAGGCGAAGCTCGCAGAGGGCAAGGAATATTTCCGCCTGTACGGCATTACGATTTCCGACGATGACCGGATGATGGCCTATGCGACCGACACCAACGGGTCGGAACGCTACACCATCCGCTTTCAGGATCTGGTGACCGGCGAACATCTGTCCGATGAAATCCCCAGCACGCTGGGCGATTTCGTCTTTTCAGCCGACGGCAAGCATCTGCTCTATGGGCTCGTCAACGACAATTGGCGGGTCGAAAAAATCCTTATTCACACGCTCGGCACGCCGGTCGCTGAGGACAAAGTCATCTATTTGGAACCCGATCAGGGCTTCCAGACCGGCGTTGGCATGACGCACAGCCGCAAGTGGATTGTGGTTGCAACCGGCGACAATGAAACCAGCGAAGTTCGCCTGCTCCCGGTCTCTGACCCCTTCGCCAAACCGATCCTTGTGCGTGCGCGCAAAAAGGGCGTCGAATATGATTTGGAGGAGCATGACGGCACGCTCTTCATCCACACCAATGATACAAGCACCCAGTTCCGGCTGGTCACCGCGCCGATCTCCAAGCCCGGCGAGTGGACCGAACGCATTGCGCCCTCGCCCAATTTCTACATGACGGGCGTGTCGACCTTTGCTGATTTCTTTGTCGTCGAAGGTCGTGACAATGGCCTCGATCAGGTGGAAATCTACCCCTATGCGGGCGGCAAGCCCAAGCGGATTGCTTTCCCCGAAGCGAGCTATTCGGCGGGGCTTGATGAGAACCCCGAATATAAGGTCGCCAAGCTGCGGCTTTCTTATGAATCGATGGTCACGCCCGATACGGTCACTGAATATGACGTGTCCTCAGGCGAAATGACCACGCTCAAGGTGCAGGAGATTCCGAGCGGCTATGATGCCAGCCAGTACGCCACCGAACGCGTTGAGATCACCGCGCGCGACGGGACGAAGGTGCCGGTCTCGGTCGTCTACAAAAAGGGCTTCAAGAAGGACGGCAACGGCCCGCTCTATCTCTATGCCTATGGCGCCTATGGCTATGCGATCCCGCCGGGCTTCTCGACAACGCGGCTCTCGCTGCTCGACCGCGGCTTTGCCTATGCCATCGCGCACATCCGTGGCGGCGATGATCTAGGCCAGCAATGGCAGCTGGATGGCAAGCTGACCAAGCGGACCAACACGTTCAACGACTTTGTGGATTCGGCCAAGGGCCTGATCGATTTGGGCTTTGCCAAGCCGGGCCGCATTGTCGCGGCCGGTGGCTCTGCCGGCGGCGAGCTAATGGGCGTTGTCGTCAACACCAACCCCGAACTTTGGGGCGCGGTCGCAGCGCACGTGCCGTTCGTCGATGTGCTCAATACTATGCAGGATGAAACCCTGCCGCTGACGCCGGGCGAATGGCCGGAATGGGGCAACCCAATCACCGACAAGGCGGCGTTTGAGCTGATCCGCAGCTATTCCCCCTATGACAATGTGACAGCGCAGGCCTATCCGCCGCTGTTCATCACCGGTGGCCTCAACGACCCGCGCGTGACCTATTGGGAGCCCGCCAAATGGGCCGCCAAGCTGCGCGCCACCAAGACCGATCAGAATGTTCTGCTGCTCAAGACCAATATGGGGGCCGGCCATGGCGGCAAGTCCGGCCGGTTTGAAAGCCTTCGTGAGGACGCGGAGGAGTTTGCGTTCTTCCTCTGGCAGTTGGGGATGGTGAAGTAAGGCGTGAAGGACTTCTCCCTCACCATTACACCCACGCCCGCCGACATCGATGAGCTCGGCCATGTCAACAATGCGGTGTGGGTGCGGTGGTTGCAGGATGTGGCGACGGCGCATTGGGATGCTGTCGCGCGGGTCGAGGATAAGGCGGCCTATATCTGGGTCGTCGTCCGGCATGAGATTGATTATCTGGGCAATGTCGGCCCCGGTGAAGCTGTGACCGCACGGACATGGATCAGCGACGCGCCCAAAGGTGCGCGCTTTGACCGTAATGTTGAATTCTCGGATGCGGGTGGCAAAATTGTGGTGCGTGCCAAGACGACTTGGGCGTTGATCGACAAGGCCTCAGGCCGGATCGCCCGTGTACGGGATGAGATTGCGGCCCCGTTTTTGGGGTGATCCTTCTTATTCCGTTTGGGCTGAGCTCGTCGAAGACCTGTCCTTTTTTGCTTCGGTGAACAGGGGAAGGACGGCCCTTCGACGTGCTCAGGGCAAGCGGCGCTCACCCTCTTGCCAGCGCCGTCAGCATGGCTTCCAGCGCATCGGGTGCGTTCATCATGGATAGGTGTCCGCAGCTCACTTCGATCGTGCGGTCATGCATGTGCGGTTCGCCGCGTGAGGCATGCGGCGGGATGATGCCGTCCGCTGCCGACCAGATCGCAATGGTCTCAACCGGGGGCTTACGTTCTCGGACCACGTTCAGGGGCATGTCGTCAACGGAATGTCCGGCGGCCCATTCATAGGCGCGCCAAGCCCGGTTGTGGCGGGGGTCTCCCGCAATCGGGCTGCCCAGCGTGACCACTTTGTCGATCTTTTCCGGGGCAACCTTGGCATATTCACGGGCGATCAGGCCACCTAGGCTCCAGCCGATAAGGGCAACAGGCGCCCCCTCGCGTGCGACGACCTCGTCCACAATTTGGCCGAAACGTGAAAGCGTGTCTTCCCTGACGGGCGCCGCGAAGCCAAGACCCTAGCCATAAGCGCGGTAGTTTGCTTTGCGCAGCACACGGCGCGCCATCGCCGTGCGGGCGTCACTGGTGAACAGACCGGGCAGTACGATGACGGGGCGCCCTTCGCCGTCATGATCGGCGGCGAGGTCGTCCTCAGCCAACCAGCCACGCACAAAGTCGTTGAGCAGGCGGACTTCGCCGAGCGAGGTCCATAAAGAAGGCAAATGTGTCGATTTCATCCGGCCAAGATATGTTCTAGGGGTTAACAATGCCACCTCAAGCCCCAGCGCCTTCCGGAAATGACGGACTCGACTTCGCCGTCATGCGGCGGTTCATCCTCTATCTTTGGCCAAAGGACATGCCGGGGCTGCGGCTGCGCATCGTCATCGCGCTCACGCTGGTGCTGGTGTCCAAGGGCATCCAGATCAGCATGGGGTTCCTCTATGGCGCCGCGATTGACCGGATGAAGCCGGGGCTCGAGGCGGGCGTGTCGCTCGCCATTGCTCTGGTCGTGGCTTATGCGGGCGCGCGCTTTGCAGGCGTGCTGTTCGATAATCTCAGGAACGTCGTGTTTGAACGCGTCGGGCAGGATGCCACCCGCAGGCTTGCCGAGCATGTCTTTGCGCATCTCCATAAATTGAGCCTGCGCTTCCATCTGTCGCGCCGCACTGGGGCTGTGACGAAGGTGATTGAGCGTGGGACGAAGAGCATCGATGTGATGCTCTATTTCCTCCTCTTCAACATCGCGCCGACCGTGATTGAACTCATCGCCGTCATGGTGATCTTTGGCACCAAATTCTCCATGGGGCTTGTGATCGCGACGGCCGTGATGGTCGTCACCTATATCGTGTTCACGCAGCGCGTGACCGATTGGCGCAATGCCTTGCGCGTCGAAATGAATGATCTGGATACCGCCACTGTATCGCGCTCGGTCGACAGCCTGCTCAATTATGAGACGGTCAAATATTTCAACGCGGAAAAGCGAGAATCCGAGATCTACGCGCGCGTCGCGCGGCGCTATGCCGATGCGGCGGTCAAATCGGAAAACTCGCTCGCCTGGCTCAACGTCGGGCAATCCTTTGTCACCAACCTCATGATGGCAGGCGCCATGGGCTATACCGTGTGGGGCTGGTCCAAGGGGGAATTTACCTCAGGCGATGTTGTGCTGGTGAACACGCTGCTGGCCCAGCTCTTCCGCCCGCTCGATCTCCTCGGCATGGTCTACCGCACCGTGCGGCAGGGGCTGACCGATATGGCCGCGATGTTTGATCTCATTGATACCGAGGCCGAAGTGCGCGACCGGCCCGATGCCAAGCCTCTTGTTATCTCCGGCGGCGCACTGACTTTTGAGGATGTCAGCTTTGCCTATGAAGCGGACCGCCCGATCCTGAAAGGCGTCAGCTTTGCCGTGCCGGCAGGCCGCTCCATGGCTGTGGTCGGGCCGTCGGGGGCGGGCAAATCCACGCTCGCGCGGCTCATCTATCGTTTCTATGATGTGACAGCGGGTCGGATCACCATTGACGGACAGGATCTGCGCGATGTGACGCAATCCTCCTTGCGCGCCGCCATTGGCATCGTCCCGCAGGACACCGTGCTGTTCAACGACACCATCGGTTATAATGTCGGCTATGGCCGCGAGGGTGCCTCGCAGGAGGAGATTGAGGCGGCTGCCCGCGGCGCACAGATCCATAGCTTTATCGCAGCTCAACCCCAGCAGTACGAAACGCCTGTGGGGGAACGCGGCTTGAAGCTTTCCGGCGGCGAAAAGCAGCGCGTGGCAATTGCCCGCACGCTTTTGAAAGACCCGCCGCTCCTGATCCTTGATGAGGCGACCAGTGCGCTCGACAGCCGGACTGAGTCCGAGATTCAGACGACGTTGGCGCGCGTGTCTGAAAAGCGTACCAGCGTCGTCATCGCGCACCGGTTGTCGACCATCGTCGATGCGGATGAGATCATCGTGCTGGAGGCCGGACAGGTCGCCGAACGTGGCACCCATGCCGATCTGCTCAAACAAGGCGGCCTTTACGCCGAAATGTGGGCGCGCCAGCAGGCCGAGGATGATGAGGAAAGCGCGGTGGCAGCCGAATGAGCGGTCTGGCCGTCCTCGACCTGATGGTTCGCGTCGGTTCTGTGACGCTTTTCCTGTTGTGGAGTTGGCTGCTTTGGCGTGATCACCGGCAGGCGCTGGCCGCACGCATGGCCATCGTCATGAACGCGACGATCATCTGCTACATTGTCTCAAGTCTGTTGTGGGATGCACATCCCTTTGGTCTGCATGCCATGATTGTCGATGGCTTCTCCGTCACGGCCCCCGCCGCCTTCTGGCTGTTCGCCCATGTTTGGTTTTCGGATTCGAAAGAGATTGGCTGGCGGCGTTGGGCGCTCGTTGCAGCCTTTGTGGCGCTGCCCATTTATCAGATCATTCACATCCGGCTGACGGGTCATTTCTCCATGGCCTGCTGGATTGGCGTGCGGATCGGGATGATCGCCTTTGCGGTCGCCGGGCTCTGGCGCGCCTGGGCCGACCGCGACAATGATCTGGTGGAGCCGCGCCGGAGATTCCGCAAAAGCGTCATCTGGTTGATCGGCGGCTTTGTCATGTGGGTCAATGTGATTGAGATGTTGGTCGGCCGCAATGGCGGCGGCGCGACGTTGCGCACCGTCACCGAAATTGCCATTCTGATCTCCACCTTCATTGTGTCGGCGGCGCTCTATGGCTTTGCCAACCCGGAACTGTTCGCCACGCCTGTTCCAGCATCTCAACCGGACGGCGCATCAGCCAAGCCTTCTCGTCTGGGAGCGCGATTGCAGGCGCACATGCTGGCGGAGCGGCCTTATCGGACAGAGGGGCTGACCATTGCCGCGCTCGCCGCGCAATTGGGGGAGCAGGAATATCGCCTGCGCCGCCTGATCAATGGGGAATTGGGCTTCCGGAATTTCACAGCCTTCCTCAATAGTTATCGCCTTGCCGAAGTACGCGAGGCGTTGGCCTACCCCGACCAGCGTGAGGTGCCGATCCTCACCATCGCGCTGGACGCCGGCTTTGGGTCGCTTGGACCCTTTAACCGCGCTTTCCGTGAGGCTGAGGCGATGACGCCGTCCGTTTATCGCGCGGCCCAACTGGTTGATTCCAAAATCGGCTAGCCGGATTTGAAATCCGCAGCGCACGGCTTGCCGCGGCCTGCCACTCCACTGCCATTCCACAAATGGGAGCGGACAGATGATCCTCACACCACACACGATTCTAGAGGTCGCGCAGCACCGCGCGATCGGCATGTTCACCTTTGATCTGGTGCGCTATCTCATGGGCGCGGGCGTCGTCGCGCTCGCGGTCTGGGGCTTGCGCCGCACAAGTTGGGCCTCCCGCAAGATCCAGAAGCGCGACGCGACGGGCGCTGACATGAGGCGGGAGGTCATGGCCTCCATCCGTACCGTCATGGTCTACACCGTTTTCAGCGTGCTCACCGTCTGGGGGATGAGCCAAGGCTATTTGAGCGGCATGGAGCCGAGCTATGGTCTGGCCATCGATGTCGCGATCCTCGTGGCGCTGCTTCTGGTGCACGATGCCTATTTTTACTGGGCGCACCGCACGATGCATCACCCGAAACTGTTCAAGGCCTTTCACCGCTTCCACCACCGCACCATCACGCCCACGCCATGGGCCGCCTACAGCTTTGCTGTGCCCGAAGCGGTGGTGATGGCGGTGTTCATGCCGCTCTGGCTGGCGCTTGTGCCGACACCGGGCTGGGTGACTTTCACCTTCTTGGCCGTCATGATCCTGCGCAATGCCATGGGCCATGCGGGGCTGGAACTGCATGCGCGTGGCTGGGCCAGCCACCCTGTGCTCAAATGGATCAGCACCACCACGCCCCATGACCTGCACCATGCAGGCAGCTTCAACCATAATTTCGGCTTCTACCTGACATTCTGGGACAAGGTGATGGGCACCGAACACCCCGACTATGTTGCGACCTATGACCGCGTGACGGCCCCTGCACCCAAACCCGCTTCCACAGAACTGGCCCCATCTCCCGTTCTGTGATCCCTGCAGGGCGCGGGCCATCCCCCCGCGCCCTGCCTTTTCCACCGTCACCGCGCCGAAATGCGCCACTGCGCTCGACACAGGGCAAGCGAGCCGTCAAAGCCGCAGGCGTGTCATCCCTCCTCGATCAGCTTCATGCCACCTTCGGCTTCTCCGCCTTTCGCGGGGTGCAGGCGCAGGTCATTGACCGCGTCATGGCGGGGGAACGGACCCTCGCTGTGATGCCGACAGGGGCGGGCAAGTCGCTCTGCTATCAGTTGCCCTCGGTTGTTTTTGAGGGGACCTGTGTCGTTATCTCGCCGCTGATCGCGCTGATGCATGATCAGGTCCGCGCCGCCGATGCCGTCGGCATCCGTGCGGCCACGTTGACGTCCGCCGATGATGATCGCGCCGCAACGATGGACCGGTTCCGGGCCGGGCTGCTCGATCTGCTGTATGTCGCGCCTGAGCGCGCATCCTCGGGGGAATTCCGTAACCTGCTGCGGCAGGGGAAGATCACGCTCTTTGCCATCGATGAGGCACATTGTGTGTCTGAATGGGGGCATGATTTCCGCCCGGATTACCGCCTGCTCGCGCCGTTGATGGATGAGTTTCCGGATGTGCCGCGTCTGGCCCTGACGGCCACGGCGGATGCCCATACGCGCGGTGACATATTGGCGCAGCTGGGTATTCCGGTTGGCGGGATGATCGTCTCGGGCTTTGACAGACCCAACATCCGCTATGCTATTTCGCCGCGTGACAATGGCCCGCGCCAGATTGCGGAGTTTGTGTCGACAACGCCGGGGGCAGGCATTGTCTATGCCCGGTCACGCGATGCAACCGAGAAGCTGGCGGCGTCGCTCGCCAAATCGGGGCGACCGGTGCGGGCTTATCATGCGGGGCTTGATGCCGATGTGCGCAAGCGCAATCAGGCAGACTTTGTGGCGTCGGAAGACATGGTGATGGTCGCGACCATCGCGTTTGGCATGGGCATCGACAAGCCCGACGTCCGCTTTGTCATCCATGCCGGGCTGCCCAAATCGATTGAGGCTTATTATCAGGAAACCGGTCGTGCCGGCCGCGATGGGGACCCGGCACTGGCCCAAATGTTCTGGGGCGCAGAAGATTTTGCCCGCGCCCGCCAATGGCTGTCTGAAGTCGAGCCGAGCCGCTTGGCGGGGGAACGGGCCCGCCTCTCCTCGCTTGGCGCGCTTGTGGAAACAGGCGGGTGCAGGCGCGCTGTCCTGCTGCGCCACTTTGGCGAAACCCCAGGCGAGACCTGCGGCAATTGCGACAATTGCCAAAGTCCTCCCGCTGCGGTCGATGCGACCGAGGTGGCGCGCAAGCTTCTCTCAGCCGTCTATCGCACCGGCCAGAGCTATGGGCTGGGCCATATCGAAAATGTGCTGACCGGTAAAAGCGATGAGCGCGTCCTCAAGCAGCAGCATGACCGGCTCTCGGTCTTCGGTATTGTGACGGCGGATGAGGCCCCGATGCTCAAGCCGGTCGCCCGCTCGCTCACCCTGCGCGATGCGTTGCGCACGACTGATCATGGCGGGTTGATGCTCGGGCCAGAAGCGCGCGCAATTTTGAAAGGGGAGGGCCATGTCTCCATCGTCATCCCGCCCAAACGCGAACGCCGCCGCCGTGGGGAAAACAGTGCCAATCCGGTCGGCGATCCGATCTTCGATGCGCTGCGCGCGTGCAGACGTGATCTGGCCGCCGAAGCCGGTGTGCCGCCCTATGTCATCTTCCATGACGCGACACTGCGCGAGATGGCCCAGATCCGCCCGAAGAGCCTGCGTGACATGGCGTTGGTGACGGGTGTGGGGGATCGTAAGCTTGAAGCCTATGGCGATGCGTTTCTGGCTGTTCTAAAGGGATTTTAGGAGGACCGCAGACATGTTTCGATCCGTGACGAATGACCTGATGGTCTCCCCGCAAATCGGTCTGGATGCCGTAGCGGAAGCCAAGGCGCTGGGCGTGACGCTCATCATCAACAACCGCCCTGAAGGCGAATCGGAAGATCAGGTTCCGGGTGCGGACATTGAGGCGGCGGCGCAGGCCGCGGGCCTTAAATATGTCGCCATTCCCATTACCCATTCGGGTTTTAGCCAGCCGCAGGTCGAGGCGATGGTTGCGGCCTTGCAAGGGACCGAGGGCAAGGTTCTTGCCTATTGCCGGTCCGGCACGCGCTCGACTTTGCTTTGGGCATTGGCCGAAAGCGCGCAGGGCGGCGATCCGGATTCACTCACCAATATGGCGGCCAAGGCGGGCTATGATGTGTCCCCCGTTCGACCGCTGATGGACATGCTGAAGGCACAGGCCTGATGATCGCAGTGGTCGCCCAGCTTGGGGTTTCGCTCCTGTCGATCTTGGCGCTCGCCTGGCTTGCCAAATTATTGAACTTGGGCGGTGATCTGCGCATTCGTGATGAAGATCATGCCCGTAGGCTCGCCCAAGAGGCGGTGTTCGGCTTTGTCGCGACGGACATCGTCATCGACCGCGCCGGGATGGGCGCGCTCCTCAAGGATGCACAGGGTCGCCAGATGCTGCTGCGCCGCCACGGTGCCGCCTTTGTCGGCCGCCTGCTGGACCGGCGGCTGGAGGCGCGGCTGGATCAGAATTTTCTCACCATCGGCACAGGCGAAAAGACCTTTGGGTCAATCACGCTCAACCTGGGTGACGCCGCCCAAGATTGGGCCGCAGGGCTAAGGCACGTTCCCGCATGACGATCCCAAATCTTCCCAACCCTATCGACTATGCTGTGCCGGGGTTCATCCTGCTCATCATCATCGAGATGATCTGGGCGAAGCGCCGCGCGCCGGAAAAATATGAACCGAAGGACACGCTGACCTCACTCGCTTTCGGGCTGGGCAGCACGGTCGCCGGTTTGTTTGTGGCAAGCGGGGTGATCGCCGTTTCGCTTTGGGCGTATGACTTCCGGCTGATGACCATTCCCTTCGCCTGGTGGGCGTGGATCCTCTGCTTTTTCATCGATGATCTGGCCTATTACGCCTTCCACCGCTCCGCCCACCGCGTCCGCTGGTTCTGGGCGAGCCATGTGAACCACCATTCCAGCCAGCATTATAATCTGTCGACCGCGCTGCGGCAGACATGGACCGGCTTTTTCGCAATCAGCTTCATCTTCCGGGTGCCCTTGCTGTTCCTCGGCTTTCATCCGGCGATGGTGGCCTTTATCGGCGCGGTGAACCTCATCTACCAATTCTGGATCCACACCGAGGCGATTGACCGCTTCCCGCGCTGGTTTGAGGCAGTGATGAACACGCCGAGCCACCACCGCGTCCACCACGCGACCAACCCGCGCTATCTGGACCGCAACTATGCGGGTGTCTTCATCATCTGGGACCGGATGTTCGGCACGTTCACGCAGGAAGTGTATGAGGAGCCGATCCGCTACGGCATTGTGAAGCAGCTGGGCACGTTCAATCTGCTCTGGTCGGTGTTCCATGAATGGGTCGGCATTGCGCAGGATGTGTGGTCAGCACCCTGGCGGCATAAGCTCGGCTATATCTGGCGTCAGCCCGGCTGGACGCATGATGGCAGCCGCGAAACTAGCGATACGATAAGACAGAGATGGCAGGAAGAACAGGCATGGAAGATTTCGACATCGTCGTCATCGGCGGCGGATCCGGTGGCAGCGCAGCCGCAGGCCGGCTGAGCGAAGACGGCAAATTTAGCGTCTGCGTCATTGAGGCAGGCAGTGCGAACAACAGCTGGCGCGTCATTGCGCCCGGCATGCTGCCATTCCTGCCGAAGAACTCGAACTGGCGGTTCGATACGGTCGCGCAAAAGGGCCTCAATGGCCGCACCGGATATCAGCCGCGCGGCAAGGGGCTGGGTGGATCCTCCGCAGTCAATGCGATGCTCTATCTGCGGGGTTCGCCTTGGGACTATGACAATTGGAACGCGCTGGGCGCGACCGGCTGGGGCTATAAAGACGTCCTCCCTTATTTCCGCCGCGCCGAAGGCAATGTGCGGGGCGCTGATGAATTTCACGGCAGCGATGGGCCGCTGAGCGTCAGTGATCAGCTTTGGCCCAATGCGGGCAGTGTTGATTTTGTTGATGCGGCGGCTGAGCTGCAAATGCCCCGCAATCCTGATTTCAACGGCAAGCAGCTGGAAGGCATGGGGCTGTATCAGGTCACGCAACGGGCCGGTGAGCGCTGGACGGCAGCGCGGGCCTATGTGCTGCCGCAAAAGGCGGCCGGGCGTTTGCACGTGGAAACCGGCGCGCATGTCGAAAAGATTATGATCGAAAATGGCCGGGCAGTCGGCGTCCGCATCCGGCAGGGCCGGTTAACCCGCACCATCCGCGCGCGTCGTGCGGTCATTCTCTCAGGCGGCGCCTTTGGCACGCCGCAGATTCTGATGCTGTCGGGCATTGGTCCGGCAGACCATCTGAAGGCGCATGGCATTGATGTGGTGGTCGACCGGCCTGCCGTTGGCGCGGACCTGCAGGACCATATCGATTATGTCGCCAGCTTCCAGACGGAGGGTGACGTCTTCAACGGCACGACGCTCTCGGCCTCTATCCGGTTCCTCAAATCGGTGTTCCAGTGGCGGTCCAAGCGGACGGGGACGTTGACCACGCCTTATGCCGAAGCGGGCGGCTTTGCGAAGACGCGGCCCGATGTGGCCGTGCCCGATGTCCAGTTCCACTTTGTGCCTGCGATGCTGGAAGACCATGGCCGCGAAACAGTGAGCGGCGTCGGCTATTCGGTCCATGTTTGCGTGTTGCGCCCCGAAAGCCGGGGCACGGTGCGTCTGGCCAGCGCAGACCCGATGGCCGCCCCCTTGATTGACCCGAACTTCCTCGATGATGATCGTGATCTTGAGGTGCTGCGCGCCGGCGTCAAAATGGTCCACCGGATCAATGGTGCGCCCGCGCTTGCCAAGCATGGCGGGCGGGACCGGCACGACACACCGCTTCAGGATGATGCGGCGCTCGATCAGATGATCCGCAACCGGTCTGACACGGTCTACCATCCCGTCGGCACGGCCCGCATGGGGTCTGATGCGGATGCCGTGTGCGATCCGTGCCTGCGGGTGCGCGGGGTGGCAGGGCTCTACATTGCCGACGCGTCGGTGATGCCGCGTCTTGTGTCCGGCAACACCAATGCGCCGTCCGTGATGATCGGGGAGCGGTGCGCGGACTTTGTGAAGGCGGACCTCGCCTAACGGGCGAGCGCCACCAGCATCGACGGCGTCAACACCTGCGGCAACTCTGTCGGTTCTGCCGTCCCTTTGGGGTAGAACAGGTAGAGCGGCACACCGGACCGTCCGCGCGCTTCAAGGAAGCGGCTGATGGCAGGGTCGGCATTTGTCCAATCCCCGACCATGATGACCACACCGGCCTTGTCGAAGGCGCGGGTCACCTCTTCACGTTCGATGGCGGCCTTTTCGTTGACCTTGCAGGTCAGGCACCAGTCTGCGGTGAAGTAGAGGAAAACGGGCGTGCCCTTGGCGCGCAGCGCGGCCAGCTTTGTTTCGCTGAACGGCTCTCCGGAAACGGATGCCGGCTTTTGCGTTACGAGCAGCGAGGCCGGGGCCAACGCAACAACGGCAAGGCTGGCGGCCAGAAGGGACGCACCGAACAGCGCGGCACTCTTTCCTGTCGCCTGACGCCGACCAATCCCCCAAAGGGCGATGGCTAAGATCGCAGCCGCGACGGTCCCCAAAACCAGTCCGTTTGTCCCGGTCTGGCGCCAGAGCAGCCAGCCAAGGGCAAGTGCCGTCAAGAACATCGGGATGGACAGAACAAGCTGAAAGCGGGCCATCCATGTGCCGGGCTTTGGCATGCGTGGGCGCAGCGCGGGCACAAAGCCGATCATCAGGAAAGGCAGCGCCAGACCAAAGCCAAGCCCCGCAAAAATCGCCAGCGCCGCTGGCAGGGGCAGAACAAGCGCCGCGCCCAAGGCTGCCGCCATGAACGGGCCGGTGCAGGGGGTGGCGACAAAGGCTGCGAGAACGCCGGTCCAGAAGGAACCTGCCGCCCCATCCTTGCCTGCCAGCGCTTCGCCGCCGCCAAAGCCGCGCAGATGAAAGACATGGGCAAGGTTCAGCGCGACGGCTGTCACCAGCAAGAGAAGCAACAGGATCACGCGCGGCTCCTGCAACTGGAAGGCCCAGCCGACGGTCGCCCCGCCTGCGCGCAGGCCAAGCAGCAGCCCGCCCAGCGCTAAGCACGTCAGCATGACCCCGGCGGTATAGGCGAGGGCCTCGCGCTTGGCGGCGCGCTCATCGCCGCCTGCGCGGGCAAGACTCATCGCCTTCAGGCTGATGACGGGAAAGACGCAGGGCATGATGTTGAGCAGCAACCCACCAAGGATAGCTCCCGCCAGCGCGGCAAGGATGGTGGTGAACCCGCTGTCACCCTGAAGTGCAGGCACAGCGCCCGGTATAGCGCTGATCTCAAAGCCACGCCCGTCGCCTGTCGCCAGCACTCCGGTCAGCCGGTCAAACGCACTGCCCTTCGCCTCAGTCTCCATAATCAGCTTATCGCCCACCCGCTCTGCCTTTTGGGGCGCGGCATACGCAATCGCGTCTTCGGTTTCGGCAAAGAACCAGGGGTTAGTTGCTGACACGCTGGCGGGGAGTGGGACGGCAATCCGCAGCCGTGTCCCGTCGCGCTGGAACAGCGCCTGCCCGCCCAATGGCAGCGCGAGTTTTGCGCGCCATGCATCAAAGCGGGCTCTGTCTGCCGGTGTGACAGCACCGTCGCCGACGGTCAGGTCGAGTGTCAGCGTCCCGCGTTCGGGGACGCAAATCTTGTCCGTGCAGGCGAGCCATTGTGCCTCGGCGCGGATGGGGAGGCGGGACCCCGGTGCCAGGTCTTTGGGGATCGCAACCGGCAGCAGCAAGGCATGGTCGCCATTGAAGACATGGTTCATCAGCCCTGCGACAACCAGCCTTTCAGGCACAGGCCAGCGCATCGCGCCCAGTGTGGCACCTGCAGGCAAGGTCCAGTTGAGCGAGATGCCGACGCCGGCATCGCCGGGGTTGCGCCAATAGCCATGCCAGCCGGGCTTTGGCTGCATGTCGATGGCGAGCAGCACGGTTGACCCGGCTGCGGGCGTCTGGCTCTCAGCAGCCAGCGTGGCGGTGATATTGGTCTGGGCTTGCACCGGCGTGACAAACGCCCAGAACAAGGCGACCGTCATAAGGATGTCGCGTAACATTGGGAGGGAAAGGCCTTGCCGGGTCATGTCTGCCCCTATAGCCATGATTGTGGTGCGGAAAACAGGAGGAACTTCACTATGAAACTGGCACGTTGGCTCGCCGCTGCATCCCTGTTGGCCGCCACGCCCGCAATTGCGGCATCTGACGCACCACCCAAGCTGGTCGTTGCGATTTCAGTCGACCAGTTTTCAAGCGACCTGTTTTCCGAATGGCGCGGCAAGTTTACCGGCGGCCTGAAGCGGATGACGCAGGGTGTGATCTTCCCCGGCGGTTACCAAAGCCATGCCGCGACCGAAACCTGCCCCGGCCATGCGACGATCCTGAGCGGCATCCGCCCGGGCCGTGCGGGCATTGCCGCCAATGACTGGTTTGGCATGCGCGGAGATAAGTTTGATGAAATCTACTGTGTCGAAGACGAGGATGTCGCTGGGTCAACGCACGACAATTACACTGTCTCGCTCAAGCACCTGAGCGAAGACTGGAGCCCGCTTGGTGACCGGATGAAGTCTCTACCAGGCAGCAAGACCCGCGTCTTTGCCGTGTCCGGCAAAGATCGTGGCGCGGCATTGATGGCGGGACGCAAAGCGGATCAGGTCTTGTGGTACGACTGGCGGGCAAGGGGTTTCACGACCTATGCCAACGCAGACCTGCGCACTGCCGACGCTGCAGTGCCCGCGCTGAAGGCTGTTAATGCCCGCATCGCCCAGTGGCTGGCGAAACCCGCTATTCCGCCGCTTCCTGCTGTCTGTACGGACAAGATCAATCCCGTGGCCGTCGGTCAGCTGACGGTGGGCGATGGGCCGGAAGACATGCCTCGCACCGATAAGCTCGACAACACCGCCAAGGATTTCCGTTATACCCGCGCCATGGATAGTGTGACGCTCGATCTGGCGGACAGCATGGTCGCAGCCAACCGATTGGGGCGTGGTCCCGGCACAGATGTTCTGGCGATCAGCCTTTCGGGCACCGATTATATCGGCCATTCCTATGGCACCGAGGGGCCCGAAATGTGCGGGCAGATGGTGTCGCTTGACGCGCGGCTCGGTCGCTTCTTTGCAGCCCTAGATCGGCAGAAGATTGATTATGTCGTGGCACTCACAGCGGACCATGGCGGCTTTGACGCGCCTGAACGTCACGACATTCATGCCTGGCCGGCAGCCGATCGTGCGCCGCTGACGCTCGCTGCGCAGGCGATGTCGGGTCTGCTTGCCAAGCAGTTCGGCTGGCAGGGCACTCTGGTTGAAAACCGGTCACTTGGCGGTGACTATTGGTTCACACCTGCGGTGCCCGGCAATCGGCGGATTGAAGCCGCGGCCTGGCTGAAGGCCGAAGTTGAAAAGCAGTTTGGAGACAAGATCGCCGCGGTCTTCACCAAGGCGGAGATTGCCGACCTTCCTGTCCCGACCGGAAACCCTGCGCTTTGGACGTTGGCGCAGCGTGTCCGCGCGTCCTTCGTGCCCGACCGCTCCGGTGACATCTATATCGCGCTCGTCAATGGGCAGCAGCCGATGCCCGCCGGTATCCGGGGTTATGTCGCCACACATGGCAGCCTTTGGGACTATGACCGCCGTGTGCCGATCCTGTTCTGGCGCAAAGGCATGACGCCGTTTGAACAGCCGCTTCCGGTGGAGACGGTCGACATCCTTCCCACATTGGGCAGTCTGATCGGCGTGCCGGTTCCGGCAGACTCAGTAGACGGACGTTGTCTCGATCTGGACGCCGGACCCAGCAGCACCTGCAAATAGGGCTGCGGCCCTAGCGCTCGTCATAGGGTTTCAGGCCAGCGCCCAGCTGATTGCCGGTCAGGCGGATGGCTTCACGCGTCCAGTTCGCGACAAAGGTGGATGTGCGTTGCACGCCCGGCGCAATCGACGCGCGGTTTGCGGAGATGGTAAGGCCTGCGGACGGGTTGTTGATGGTTTCCGCCCCGACCGCGATGAAAGCGGAGTAGTTTTCCTTGCTGCGGCCCTGCACGAACTCATTGTGCGTAATCGTGCCGACGGACCCGGCGGGCAGGTCGATCATATAATTCGTCTCTGATCCGCGGGTGTCGTCAAAGCTGCTGTCGCTAATGTCGTTGCGGGCAGCCCTGCTCTTCACATAATGGCCGCCGGTGCCGCGTTCAAAGCGGGATCGGGTGATGATGAGGCGCGCATTGTCGTTCACATAGATGGAGTGCGAGCACATCCCGTCCGGGCATCCACCAAGCCCGGAAAAAGTTGACCGGTCGATGGTGATCGTGGCTGACCGGTCATTATTGGTGAGGATGCCCTGTTCCGAATTGCGGAACACCGTGTTGACTACGGTCAAATTTCCCTTTTCCAGCCGGATGCCGGATCCGTTGCGGTCCGGCACCTGAAAATTCTGGAAAACCACGCCTTCGACATGCGCGGCTGCCCCGCGCAGCACAAGGCCGCCTTTGCCTTCGCATGGGGTGCCGTCAAAGATGACGGTTCCGGCAGTGATGGCCGCATAAGCGATGCGTCCGCCTGTTTGCACGGCGCAGTCCCGGTAGGTGCCCGGCGCGATGCGGATGGTGCCGTCGCCATTGCCGATGGCGGTCACCGCGTCCTGCAGGCGCGCATAGCCCCGGCCCGTTTCCTCAACGGTAAAGGACGCGGCGGACGGCTGGGCCGACAAAGGGGCCGCAAGAACAAGCGCCAGCGCTACGGAACGATGAACAGGGGTCATGGGATGCCTCAATGATTCGCGCCGTTTTGGCGGCATTGGGCCTGAAATGTCGAGGTCAATTGAGGGTTAACCTGTCCTTGTACTGCCAGTAACCCAAGCTAGTTTCCTCAATTTACGTCATTTTTAATTGTGCGTTGCGTCCGCTTTCCTGTAGCGCAAGATCATGTCCAATTGTGATACATGCTTGGTCAGAAACAGGGCCATCTGTTCAGCCCTCGCGCCGGAAGAGCTGGGTGCCCTCGCCAAACTTGGCCGCAAACAGATGGTGACGCGCGGCCAGACTTTGGTTTGGGAAGGGGATGAAGCCCTCGTCGTCGCCAACGTTATTCAGGGTGTGCTTAAATTGTCGGTATCGACAGCAGACGGTCGTGAACAGATTGTCGGCGTCGTTTTCCCGTCGGACTTTATTGGCCGGCCTTTTGGCAAGGAAAGCCCTTATGGGGTCACCGCGTTGACGGATGCCGAAGTGTGCGTCTTTACGCGCGCGGCGTTTGACGGATTTGCCAAGGAACATCCCGACCTGCAACACAAGCTGCTGGAGCGGACGCTCGACGAGCTTGACCGGGCGCGCCAATGGATGATGCTGCTCGGCCGCAAAACCGCCAGTGAGCGGATTGCGACGTTGCTGTTGGAAATCTCCAACCGGCTGGGCAGCACAAGCTGTTCTGCCATCACGCCGTTTCTTAATGAATTTGATCTGCCGATGGACCGTCAACAAATGGGCGATGTCCTTGGCCTCACGATCGAAACCGTCAGCCGTCAGCTTACCAAGCTGAAAGAGGCTGACATGATTGCATTGCCTGACAGGCGCCGTGTCGTGATCAAAGACCGCCGTCGGCTCGAGAACATTGCGCTCGCAGCATAGGCTTTTGACCTAGGTCAATGCCCCGCTGCTGACGTCCTGCAAGGCAGGGCCGCAGGGATATGCCGCATGAAGCGGTGTCTCGGGGAACGACCATGGAAGAAGTTATCCTGCGCGGCGGGGCGTATTACCTTGTTGCTTTCATAGCCTTTTTTGGGGCCATCACCGGTGTCGATACCGGCTTTTCAGTCCATATGTGGATCGTAATGGCGGCCGCATTGATCGCGGCTTTCTATTCGAACCGCGGCTTTGACTATTCGACTGGTCGGTTTCCGACACCGTCTGCGCAGACGCTGTCGACTTATGATGATGATCCGATCCGCTGGGGCGCGATTGCAACTCTGTTCTGGGGCATGGCGGGCTTCTTGGTCGGTCTGATCATCGCGCTGCAGCTCGCTTTCCCTGTGCTCAACCTCGGCTTCGAATATACCAGCTTCGGACGGCTCCGGCCGCTGCACACCTCGGCGGTGATCTTTGCCTTTGGTGGCAATGCGTTGATCGCAACGAGCTTTTACATTGTCCAGCGCACCTGCCGCGCGCGGCTGGCCTTCCTCGGCCTCGCCCGCTTTGTGTTCTGGGGCTATCAACTGTTCATCGTTCTGGCCGCGACCGGCTATCTGATGGGTGTGACCGAGGGCCGCGAATATGCCGAGCCTGAATGGTATGTCGACATCTGGCTGACGGTCGTCTGGGTCTCTTATCTCGTCGTCTTCGGCGGTACGATCATGAAGCGTAAGGAGCCGCATATGTGCCCATCGGCTTTGATCACTTCGCCTTGCCGGGGGATCCTCTGGCGATGGCGGCCAGCAAGGGTCAGGTCCGGCGCAATTTTCAGGGCTTCACCGAAGATCAGTCCGACGTCCTCATCGGTTTGGGCGCCAGTGCGATCAGTCTGTTTCCAGGCGCGATCATCCAGAATGAGAAGAACCCCGGCACCTATCGGGATTGCATAAGCGACGGCCGACTGGCTGGGGCGCGGGGCGTGCGACTGGCGCTGGAAGACCAAAGGCGTGGCGTCTTGATTGAGCAGTTACTCTGCCAGTTGAAGACGCGGGTCGACAGCGATCTGGTAGACCCGCAATTGGGGGCTATGTTGACGCACTTTGTTTCGCTTGGCCTTGTGGAACGGGCAGGCGATTTGCTGGCGATCACCGATCAGGGCCGCCCTTACGCCCGCAACGTTGCCGCTGCCTTTGACAGGCATGCCGCTGGTCAATTGATTCCGCCTGTTGTCGGAAAACTTTCATAAAGCGTCATTAGTGCTATCGTGGTTCTTTAACAGTTTGGCACTTTATGACCGCGAGCACAGAAACATCGACACCCAAGGCCGTTGAAACGCCGGACGCAACGTCCCGCTATTTCAACCGGGAAGTCAGCTGGTTGAAGTTCAACCGGCGCGTGCTGGAAGAAGCGCAAAACCCCAACCACCCCCTGCTGGAACGGCTTCGATTCCTGTCGATTTCCGGCGGGAACCTCGACGAATTCTTCATGGTCCGTGTGGCGGGCCTGCGCGGTCAGCAGATGCGCGGCATTGAAGAAGTATCGATTGACGGCCTTATTCCGGCCCAACAGCTGGAACTGATCGGCAAAGAGGCAGACGAGCTGATGGCGGATCAGCAGGTGTTGTGGCGACAGTTGCGGACCGAAATGGCATCGCAGGGCATTCGTGTGGTAGCAGGCGCTGATGTCGCAGAGGGCGATCGGGCGGGGCTGGAAACCTATTTCCGGGAAGAGATTTTCCCGATCCTGACATTGCAGGCGCTGGACCCGGCGCATCCTTTTCCGTTCATCCCCAACCTTGGCATGTCGATGATCTTCGATCTGGAGCGCCGCTCCGACGAAGAGGAAATCCGCGAGCTCATCATGATTCCGGCGACGCTGCCGCGCTTCGTGCGCGTGCCCGGCCGGACGGCGACCTATGTCACGATTGAGGAGATGATCCGGCTTCATGCAGGGTTGCTCTTCCCCGGATTTGACCTGATCGGCTCGGGCCTGTTCCGCGTCATCCGCGACAGCGACATCGAACTGGAAGAAGAAGCCGAAGACCTTGTCCGCTTCTTCCGCAGTGCCATTAAGCGGCGGCGGCGCGGTCGCGTGATCCGGCTTGAGGCCGAACATGACATGCCCGAGGCCCTCAAATCCCTGATCCTTAAGGAGCTGGGCGGCAATGAAGTCACCATTGCCGAAACCGATGGCATCCTTGGCATTGTCGGGTTGAGCCAGTTGGTCGACGAGGACCGGCCTGATCTGAAGTTCACACCCTATTCGCCGCGCTTCCCCGAACGCATCCGCGAACATGACGGGGATTGCTTTGCCGCCATCCGCCAGAAGGACATCGTCGTCCATCACCCCTATGAGGCGTTTGACGTCGTCCTTGCCTTTTTGAGTCAGGCGGCGGCCGACCCCAATGTCGTGGCGATCAAGCAGACGCTTTACCGCGCCGGCAAACAGTCGGCGATTGTGCGCGCTTTGTGCGATGCCGCGGAAGCGGGCAAATCCGTAACCGCCGTTGTCGAGTTGAAGGCACGCTTCGATGAAGAGCAGAACCTGCAATGGGCGTCGCAGCTGGAGCGCTCCGGCGTGCAGGTTGTTTACGGCTTCATTGACTGGAAAACCCACGCCAAGATTTCGATGGTGGTCCGCCGCGAAGGCAAAAATTTCCGCACTTATTGCCACTTCGGCACGGGCAATTACCACCCGGTGACGGCGCGCATCTATACCGATATCAGTTACTTCACCGCAGACCCCGCGCTGGGTCGCGATGCGGCACAGGTGTTCAACTACATCACCGGATATGTTGAGCCGCCGGAGCTGAAATACATCACCATCAGTCCCCGGCATTTGCGCGAAAAGCTGTTGGCGTTGATTGACCGCGAAATCGCCAATGTGCGTGCAGGCAAGGCCGGCGCGGTCTGGGCGAAGATGAATTCTCTGGCTGACCGGTTCGTGATCAATAAGCTCTATGAAGCCAGTGCCGCCGGTGTTCGCATTGAACTGATCATTCGGGGCGTGTGCTGCCTGCGTCCGGGGGTACCCGGTCTTTCGGAAAACATTCAGGTCAAGTCGATCATCGGACGTTTTCTGGAACACAGCCGCATCTGGGCGTTCGGCAATGGCAGTGCATTGCCGAACAACAAGGCGGAGGTCTTCATCTCCTCGGCAGACTGGATGCCGCGCAATTTTGACCGCCGCGTTGAATATGCGCTGCCCGTCCGCAACGCGACCGTCCACGATCAAATCCTCGATCAGGTGATGGTCGCCAATCTCATCGACACGGAGCAAAGCTGGTATCTTAAGCCGGATGGCAGCTATGAACGCGTCATCCCCGGCGATGAACCCTTTAACTTGCATCGTTATTTTATGACAAATCCGTCGCTTTCAGGCCGAGGGGCATCGCTTGGGAGTGGCGCCGTTCCAAAACTGGTCTTAAACGGCAAGCGGTGAATGGGACTCAACGCAAAGCTGTCATCGATATAGGCTCCAACTCGGTTCGGTTGGTGGTCTTTGGTGGTGCGCCAAGGGCGCCCATCGTGCTCTACAACGAAAAGCTGGCAGCAGGCCTTGGTGGCGGAGTCGTCCGCGACGGGCGCCTGGATAAGGTTGCCAGCGACATGGCCCTGCGCGGGCTGGCCCGCTTCGCCCTGGTCGCAAAGGCTTGGGACGTCAGCTGGCTGCGCGTCGTGGCAACGGCAGCCGTGCGTGATGCGGAAAATGGCGCCGCGTTCTTGGAAGCCGTCAAGGCGCTTGGCCTGCCGGTCGAACTCCTGTCAGGAGAGGAAGAAGCCCGCATCTCCGGCTGTGGCGTGCTTTCGGCCATTCCCAATGCCGATGGTGTGATGGCGGATCTGGGTGGCGGCAGTCTCGATCTGTCGCGCCTAGAACAACGTCATGTGACGCAGACCGGGTCGATCCCCATCGGCGCAATCCGGGCCAGAGCCCTGACCGAGGAGGCGGATGGCGCGCTCGAAGCGGCGCTGCGCAAGGGCATGAAGCCGATCAATTGGCTGACGCAAAGTGAAGGACGGCCACTCTATCTCGTTGGCGGCCCCTGGCGCGCCCTCGCCCGCGTGCACATGCACATGCATCGCTACCCTTTGCCGGTTCTGGCCCGCTACCGGATTGCGACCGGCGATGCGCCGCTCCTTGCAGAGACGATCAGCGGCATGACGACGGCGGCGCTCAAGTCCATTCGTGAAATGCCGAGTTCGCGCGTGCCGATGCTGCATGCGACGGCTCAGCTTTTGAATGTGCTGGCAGCGCTGCTGAAGCCCTCAACCTTTGTGATCTGCCCTTATGGCCTGCGCGAAGGGCTGATGTTTGATGCGCTGTCTCCGGCCGAACAGGGGCTCGATCCTCTGACCGAAGGCGTTGCCTTTGCGACGGCAGACCATCAGCAGCCGCCGGGCTTTGGCGATGCCATGGCACATTGGCTGGACCAGATGTTCGCCAAAGAGGCGGAGTCGCTGCGCCGGTTGCGCCGCGCCGTCTGCCAGATCGCAGGCGTTGGCTGGTCCAGTACGCCGGGTTTCCGCGCGCTGACGGGTGAAGAAATGGCGCTGCACGGCAATTGGATTGGCATTACAGCGGCCGAACGCGCGATGATGGCGATGGCGCTGCATGTCGGGCTTGGCGGTGATCTCGATGTGCCCTCCGGGCTGAAGCCGTTGGCCGATAGCTTGCAGCTGGAAACAGGCCGCAATTGGGGCCTTGCTGTTCGTGTGGCGGATCGTCTTGCGGGGGGCTCTGCCGAGATTCTGGCGGCAAGCCGACCCGAAATCTCAGGCGGCGCGCTGACGCTTCATCTGGGGTCAGCCCATGCCGCACTCGATGAACCGACGCTGCGCCGCCGCCTGCAAAGACTGGTGGTGGGGCTTGGCCTGCAAAGCGGCACTGTCCAGATCGCTTAGCTTTTGACGTCCCACGCGACCGTTCGGTTGTCGCGGGACAGGGACAGGGCGTAGTCCGGACCGCGATAGTGCACGGTGCCGGTAGCGGGACTTTCCCAATGGGCGGCGGTCATCGGTTGTCCCTCCGCGTCCAGCCAGTCGCCATCCTGCGGGAAGGCAGTGCAGCGCGCCCTTTGGGCTGATCGTTTCGCCGCGAGGTCTGCGACATAGGCCTCAAGTGCTACGTCACGTTTTTCCCAATCGATCCAGCCAAGGGCATTGTCCTGCGCATAGGCATTGTTGTTGCCCTGCTGCGTGCGCCCGAATTCATCGCCTGCCGTCAGCAGGAGTGTTCCGGTCGAGGCGAAGAGCGTGGCCAACATCGCACGGACATCAGCGTTGCGTCGGGCACAAATAGCGGGGTCATCGCTCGGCCCTTCGACACCGCAATTCCAGCTGAAATTCTCGGAATGGCCGTCGCGATTGCCTTCGCCATTGGCCTCATTGTGGCGCGCGGCATAGGCAACGGTATCGGCGAGCGTGAAGCCATCATGCGCGGCGAGGAAATTGACGGTGCGGGTGGCTTTGCCGAACACATCGGAGGAGCCGGCGATCCGCGTGACGACATCCCCAATGCCGCCATCGCCGCGCCAGAAGCGGCGGACGTCGTCGCGAAATCGGTCATTCCATTCCAGCCAATTGTCCGGGAAGTTCCCAAGCTGATAGCCATTGGGTCCGCAGTCCCAAGGCTCAGCAATCATCGCGCGGTCGGCGAGGACCGGGTCGGCCGTGATCTCCGCAAAGATTGGGGCGTTGCTCGCAAAGGCAGGGCCGCGTGCAAGGATGGTCGCGAGATCAAAGCGGAAGCCGTCGATGCCGCAGCTCGTCACGAAATGCCGCAAGGCATCGCACGTCAGGCGGCGGACATAAGGATTGGTGAAGTCGAGCGTGTTGCCGCAGCCGGTATCGTTGATGAGGGAACCGTCGGGAGCGTGGGCGTAAGCGTCATTGCTGAGCCCACGCAGCGACAGCACGCCGCCTTGGCTGTCGCTTTCGCCCGTGTGATTGAAGACGAGATCGAGGATCACGCCGATCCCTTCGGCATGAAGCGCGGCGACCGTCTGGCGGAGTTCGGCCACGCCGCCCGGACACAGGCCGGGGTCGAGCGCCATCATCGCCACGGGGTTGTAGCCCCAAGCATTGGACAGCCCGAGCGGCGGCAAATGCCGTTCGTCGATCCAGGCGACAATGGGCATCAGCTCCACCGCGCCGACGTGGAGTTTTCTTAGATGCGTGATGACACTCGGATGGGCGAGGGCGGCGATCGTGCCTCGCAGAGCCTCCGGCACATCGGGATGCCGTATCGAGAAGCCGCGCACGTTGATCTCGTAGATCAGGTCGCCGGGCTGGAAGCGGGGCGGTGCTGGATCGATCTTGGAAGAAGGGGCAGGCACAATGGCGCGCGGGACGATAGGCGCTGTGTCCGCGCCAAAGCGCGCGAGGTCAGGATGCTGAACAAAGCGCCGGTCGAGTGCGACGGCATAGGGGTCGACGAGCAGCTTGGCGGGGTCAAACCAAAGGCCCTGCTCAGGGGACCAGATGCCGTCGGCGCGATAGCCGTAGCGTGAACCAGCGAGGTCCTGCGGGACTTCGGCAACCCAATCTTCGCCATCGCGCACCATAGGCATTCGCTGTTCGCCCGCGCCGTCAAACAGGCAGAGCCAAAGCGCTTCGGCCTTTGGCGCCCGGACGCGAAACGTCGTCCTGCCGCCAGAAGCCGTCGCGCCGTACTCTTGCGTCACGTCACCACATCAGGCGCGGTGCGGCCGGTGTGGCGGGTGATGCCTGCAATCGCATCCGCTGCCGCAATCAGCTCGGCCAGCATGTCGGGCGTGGCTTCGGCCAGTCGTCCGCCGACCGGTTCATAGCGCTCCAGATAGACGCGCAATGTCGCCCCTTCCGTGCCCGTGCCAGATAGGCGGAAGACGACACGTGACCCGCCGACGAACAGGATGCGAAGCCCCTGATTGCGGCTGACCGAGCCGTCGACCGGATCGGCATAGGAGAAGCTGTCGGCCATCTCGATCACAAGTGGACCGAAATTTTGGCCGGGCAGGTTCGGTAAAGCGGCGGTCAGCTCGTCGATCAACGCATTGGCCGCGTCGGTCGGCAGCGCTTCATAATCATGCCGGGCATAATAGTTCCGCCCAAAGCGCGCCCAATGTTCAGCGGCCAAGTCGGCGACAGGCATTTTGCGCACAGCCAAGATGTTGAGCCACAGGAGCACGGCCCACAGACCGTCCTTTTCGCGCACATGGTCAGAACCCGTGCCCGCGCTCTCTTCCCCGCAGATCGTCGCCATCCCCGCATCGAGCAGATTGCCGAAGAATTTCCATCCGGTCGGCGTCTCATAGGCCGGAATGCCGAGCGCTTCGGCCACGCGGTCGGCGGCGGCACTGGTCGGCATGGACCGCGCAATGCCTTTAAGGCCTTGGCTATACCCCGGCGCCAGATGCGCGTTCGCTGCCAGCATCGCGAGCGAGTCTGAAGGCGTCACGAAGCAGCCCCGCCCGATGATGAGGTTACGGTCGCCATCGCCGTCCGACGCCGCCCCGAAATCGGGCGCGTCGGCTGACATCATCAAATCGTACAGCTCTTTGGCATGGACCAAATTAGGGTCAGGGTGATGCCCGCCAAAATCCTCCAGCGGCGCGCCGTTGCGCACGGTGCCGGGGGCAAAGCCCAAACGCCGTTCCAAAATTTCAGTCGCATAGGGGCCGGTCACGGCGTGCATCGCGTCAAACGCCATGGTGTAGCCGGACGAGACCGCCGAGCGGATCGTGTCGAAATCGAACAGGCTTTCCATCAGCGCCGCATAATCGGCGACAGGGTCGATCACCGCCACGGTGAGCTCGCCGATCTGCGTTTCGCCAATGACATCCAGATCAACATCGGGCGCATCGACATCCAGCCAGCGGTCTATGCTGGTCGTACGCGCATAGATCGCCTCGGTCACGCCTTCGGGTGCGGGCCCGCCATTGGCGATGTTGTACTTGATGCCAAAGTCTTCGTCTGGCCCGCCCGGGTTGTGGCTGGCAGACAGGATAAGCCCGCCGCTCGCGCCATATTTGCGGATGACATGGCTCGCGGCAGGCGTGGAGAGTATGCCGCCTTGGCCCACCAATACGCGGGCATAGCCATTGGCCGCCGCCATGCGGATCGTCTGTTGAATGACAGTCCGGTTGTAAAAACGCCCATCGCCGCCCAGTACCAGCGTCGCGCCTTCAGGACGCGGGACGACATCGAACACCGATTGGATAAAGTTTTCCGCATAGCCCGGTTGCGCGAAAACACGCACCTTCTTGCGCAGGCCGGATGTGCCGGGTTTCTGGCCTTCAAACGCTGTGGTCGCGTGGGTCTGGATCGTCATCACGTCGCTGTCAGGTCCTTGTAGAGATCGGCATAGGCAGCACCACTGCGGGCCCAGCTGAAGTCTGCGTTCATGCCGTTACGCTGCATCGCGGTCCAGAGGTTGCGGTCCTGATACAGGTGAACGGCGCGGGAAATGGCATCGGCGAGCGGGGCATAGGTGACGCCGGTGAACTGGATGCCGGTCGCGGCGTCCGCTTCAAGCGCGGCGAGATTGGCGTCGATGATGGTATCGGCCAGCCCGCCGGTCCGCGCGACGACGGGCACGCAGCCATAGGCCAGCCCATAAAGCTGCGTGAGGCCGCAGGGCTCAAAGCGACTGGGCACGAGGATGGCATCGCCGCCGGCCTGCATCCGGTGCGACAGCGCCTCATCATAACCGATGCGGATGCCGACCTTTCCGGGATGACGGACAGCGGCCTGATGGAGCGCCTCGGCAAGCGCCGCATCGCCGCTGCCAAGGAGCGCGAGCCGCCCGCCAATGCCGACCAGATGGTCGATCGTCTCCACCAGAACATCCATGCCTTTCTGCCAGGTCAGCCGGCTGATGACGATGAAGAGCGGGCCGTCGTCCTTGTCGAGGCCCAACTCAGCTTCGAGCGCCCGCTTATTGGCGGTGCGTTTGGACAGCGTCTTGGGGGTATAAGTTTTGGCGATATGTGGGTCGGTCGCCGGGTTCCACTCGATCGTGTCGATGCCGTTGACAATCCCGCGCACGCGTCCCTCGCGGCTTTGGATCAGGCCTTCCAGCCCCATGCCGAACTCTGCCTCGCGGATCTCGCGCGCATAGGTGGGGCTGACCGTCGTGATGGCACTGGCCGCCTCCATCCCTGCCTTGAGGAAGCCAACGCCACCATAGCTTTCCACTCCGTCGAGTGCCCACGCCTTTTTCGGCAGGCCGAGCTTGTTGAAGATGGTGGCAGGAAAATAGCCCTGAAACGCCATATTGTGGATCGTCATGACCGAAGGCGGGATCACAGCGCCTTTGGGGGCAGCAAAGCGCAGATAGGCCAGCGCCGTGCCCGCCTGCCAATCATGCGCGTGGAGGATATCAAACGCCTGCCCCTTTACTTGGCCTGCAGCGAGATCAGCGGCGGCACGTCCGAAGGCAGCAAAGCGCCGCCAATTGTCTGGCCAGTCCTTGCCGGACGCATCGCCATAGGGCCCGCCGTCGCGCGCGAAATAAGCAGGCGCATCGAGGATGAGGAGCGGGTGGCCGTTCAGCGTCGCCGAAAGCAAGCGGGCGGGCTCGCCCAACAGGGCGTCAAAACTGTGCATCACCTTGGCGCGCTTGGCGGCAGCGATCACCGCTGGATAGCCGGGCAGCAGCGTCGTGACGGTGACGCCTTGTGCGGCAAGGGCAGCGGGCAGGGCGCCCACGACATCGGCAAGGCCACCAGTCTTCACCAGCGGCACCGCCTCTGACGCAACAGACAGGACGTGCAAGCTCATGCGATCAGCTTATCAATCATCGGTTTGGTGATGAGGCACACGCCGCCTTCGGTGCGACGGAAGCGCTTAGCATCCAAGATCGGGTCTTCGCCGACGACAAGGTTTTCCGGAATGCGTACCCCGGAATCGATGATCACACGGCTTAGACGCGCACCTCTGCCAATGTTGGAATAAGGCAGGATCACGCCTTCGCTGACGCTGGAGAAGGAGCCCATCTTGACGCCGGTGAACAACAGGCTGCGGTGCGCCACGGCACCGGAGACGATGCAGTCCTGACTGATCAATGAGGAGATGGCCTGGCCGCGCCGACCCTCTTCGTCGTGCACGAATTTGGCCGGGGCGGCGACGACCTGATCGGTCCAGATGCGCCAGTCGCGGTCGTACATGTTGAGCTTAGGGACGACATCGGTGAGGTCGAGATTGGCCTCAAAATACGCATCAAGCGTGCCGACATCGCGCCAATATTCCTCAATTTCTTCAGCGGCGCGGATGCAGCTGTCGGTGAATTTGTGGGCGACGGCTTTGCCGTGCTTGACGATATAGGGGATGATGTCGCCGCCAAAATCGCGGGTGGAGTCCTGTGTCTCCGCATCGCGGCGGAGCTGATCGAACAGGAACTGTGTCTCAAAGACGTAGATGCCCATGGAGGCGAGGGCCATAGAAGGGTTGCCCGGCATGGCAGGCGGGTCCTTGGGCTTTTCGATGAAATCGGTGATGACGCTATTCGCGTCGACCGCCATCACGCCAAAGCCGCTGGCCTCTTTGCGCGGGACGACCAGGCAGCCGACCGTCACGTCCGCGCCAGAATTGACGTGCTGTTGCAACATCAACTCATAGTCCATTTTGTAGATGTGGTCGCCCGCGAGGATGACCATATATTTGGGCGCGTAACTTTCGATGATGTCGATATTCTGGAAGACAGCGTCCGCGGTGCCTTCATACCAGTGCATCTCATCAATGCGCTGCGAGGCGGGCAGGATGTCGAAGCTTTCGTTACGTTCCGGGCGCATGAAGTTCCAGGCGCGCTGCATGTGGCGGATCAGCGAATGCGCCTTGTACTGCGTGGCGACACCGATGCGACGGATGCCCGAATTGATCGCGTTGGACAGCGCGAAATCGATGATCCGGCTCATCCCCCCGAAATAGACGGCGGGCTTGGCGCGCCGGTCGGTCAATTCCATCAGGCGGCTGCCGCGACCGCCCGCCAGCACATAGGCCATGGCATCACGCGCCAGAGGTGACTGTCGTTTTACATCCATTCCGCGCTCTCCCACCCCGCTTCTATCCCATGAATTCCAGCATAATCGTGGCCAGCGGCGGCAGGATGACATGCGCCCCGCCTTCCCGCGCTTCGACTGTGCCCATATTGCCCTGACCCGTCCCGCCATAGACGGTGGCATCGGTGTTGATGATCTCCCGCCACAGTCCGTCATGCGGCAGTGGCAGACGATAATGGCCGTGCGGCAGCGGCGTCATATTCGCCACGATGGCCACGGGCGGCACGCCGGGCGCTTTGCGCAGCCATGCAAAGACGGAGGCCGCGGCATCATTGACGACGAGCCATTCAAACCCGTCCGCCTCACAATCGCGGGCATGGAGGGCGGGGTGCGCGGTATAGGCCCGGTTAAGATCCCGCACGAGCGCGCGGATGCCGTCATGCGCCGGCGCTTCCAGCAGATCCCAGTCGAGCGCGCGGTCCTCGCTCCATTCGCGGCGCTGCGCGAATTCCTGCCCCATGAAGAGCAACTTCTTGCCCGGATAGCCCCACATGAGGCCATAATAGGCGCGCAGATTGGCAAATTTCTGCCAGTCATCGCCGCTCATCTTGTTGAGCAGACTGCCCTTGCCGTGGACGACCTCATCATGGCTCAGCGGCAGGACGAAATTCTCGGTGAACGCGTACATCAGCCCGAACGTGATCTCATCATGATGGTGCATCCGGTGCACCGGGTCGCGCGCCATATACGTCAGCGTATCGTGCATGAAGCCCATGTTCCACTTGAAGCCAAAGCCCAGATTGGTGCGCGCTTCGCCCTCATGTGCGGGCAAAGTGACGCCCGGCCAAGCGGTGCTTTCTTCGGCCACTGTCATGATCCCCGGGGCGGCGGCATAGAGCGCGCGGTTCATCGCGCGGAGGAATTCGGCCGCCTCCCAGTTTTCGCGCCCGCCGTCGCTATTGGGAATCCATTCGCCTGCCTCACGGCTGTAATCTCGGTAGAGCATGGACGCGACGGCATCCACGCGCAGGCCATCGACGTGATAGTGCTCAGCCCAGAACAGCGCATTGTTGACGAGGAAGGACGCGACCTCCCGCCGCCCGAAATTATAGATGGCGGTGTTCCAATCGGGGTGGAAGCCAAGCTTCGGGTCCGCATGTTCATACAGCGCTGTGCCATCGAAATGGGCGAGGCCATGATCGTCGGTTGGGAAGTGGGCGGGCACCCAATCAATCAGGACGGATAGCCCCGCCCGGTGCGCGCCATCGACGAAGCGGGCAAAGCCAGCCGGATCGCCAAAGCGGGCGGAGGGCGCATAAAGGCCGGTCGTCTGATAGCCCCATGACGGGTCATAGGGATGTTCTGACACCGGCATGAACTCGATATGGGTAAAGCCCATGTCGACTGCATAAGGGATGAGCCGTTCCGCCATCTCATCCCAGGGCAAGAACCAGTCATTGGCATCGCGCTGCCAGGAGCCGGGGTGGACTTCGTAGATCGACACCGGCACGCGGCGTGGATCAACCTGTGCCCAATGCGCCCGGTGCGCTTCATCGCCCCAGTCGGTCTTGCCAGTCTGCGCGGTGAGCGAGGCGGTCTTGGGGCGCAGCTCGGCCGCAAAGGCAAAGGGGTCTGCTTTGAGCGACAGGACAGTGCCGTCGGCGGCCACGATATGGAACTTATAGGCGCGGCCCAGACCAATATCGGGGATGAAGATTTCCCAAACGCCCACATCATTGCGGCGGCGCATCGGGTGGCGGCGCGTGTCCCAGTCATTAAAGTCCCCGACCAGAGCAACGAGCCGCGCATTGGGCGCCCACACGGCGAAGTGAATGCCGTCCGCGCCCTCATGCTGGATGAGATGCGCCCCCATCTTGTCGAACAGCCGCAGATGGGTGCCTTGATTGATCAGGAAATCATCGACCGGCCCGAGCACAGGACCAAAGCTATAGGGGTCTGTCACCCACCATTCATGCCGGTTGGCGCGGCAGCGATATTTGACGGGTTTGGGCTTGCCCCGGATCTTGCCTTCAAACATCGGCGTGTCATCGACACGGTTCAGACGGCCAAGCGATGTCCCGCGAAGCGTGAACGCGCTGACCTCATCTGCACCGGGCAGGATGGCGCGCGCAAAGCTGCCATCCGGCCCCTCATGCACACCCAATAATGAAAAGGGATCGGCGTGGGTTCCGTTCAACAGTGCGGAAATGGCCTCTCCCGTTGGGTTCACAGCACCTTCCAAATGTCGCGCGCATATTCACCAATTGTGCGGTCGGATGAAAACCAGCCGACATTGGCAATGTTCTTGATGGCAGAGGTGCGCCATCCGGCGGGATCTGTCCAGCGCCGGTCAACATCGCGTTGGGCGGCGGCATAGCCATCAAAGTCCGCTGCCAGCATGAACCAGTCGCTGTCATACAGCCCGCCCATCAGCCCGGCATAACGGTGCGGATCATCGGGGGAGAACACGCCTGAGGCAATGGCATCGATCGCCTGATGCAGTTCGCGCGACGCTTCAATAATCTCACGTGGGTTATAACCATTGGCCCGCTTCTCGGCGACTTCATCGGCCGTCAGGCCAAAGATGATGATGTTCTCATCGCCGACTCGGTCTTTGATTTCGATGTTGGCGCCATCCAGCGTGCCGATGGTGAGCGCGCCGTTGAACGCAAACTTCATATTGCCGGTGCCGGACGCTTCCATGCCAGCCGTTGAAATCTGTTCGGAGAGATCGGCGGCGGGAATGATCCGTTCGGCAAGACTCACATTGTAATTGGGCACGAACACGACCTTGAGCAGCCCGCCGACAGTGGGGTCAGAATTGACGCGCCGTGCAATGTCATTCGCCAATTTGATGATGAGTTTCGCATTGTGATAGCTCGCCGCCGCCTTGCCGCCGAAAATCTTCACGCGCGGCACCCAGTCCTTTTCCGGATGGCTGCGGATTTGGTCATAGAGCGCGACGGTCTCGATCAAGTTGAGCAACTGGCGCTTATATTCATGGATGCGTTTGATCTGGACGTCGAACAGCGCGTCGGGGTCCAGCCTTATGCCGGTCAGGTCGCGCAGATGGGCGGCCAGCGCCACCTTGTTGGCGCGCTTGACCAAGGCGATCCGCTCCCCAAGCGCGGCATCGCCGGCCAGCGCGTTGAGGTCCTCCAGTCTGTTGGTGTCGTCAAGGAAGCCTTCCCCAATCGCATCGCGCAACAGGCTGGTGAGACCCGGATTACACTGCTGCAACCAGCGGCGCGGGGTGACGCCATTGGTCTTGTTGTTGATCTTATTGGGGTAGAGTTTGTGCAGGTCTGAAAAGACCGTGGTTTTCATCAGGTCCGTATGGAGCGCGGCCACGCCGTTGACGCTGTGTGCGCCGACAAAAGCGAGGTTCGCCATGCGCACGCGCCGGTCCCCGCCTTCATCGATGAGCGAAATGGACGAAATCGCGGCTTCGTCGAGGCCATTGCGGCGGGCTTCCCGCAAGACGCGGCTGTTGATCGCGTAGATGATCTGCATGTGGCGGGGCAGAAGGCGCTCGAACAAAGGCAGCGGCCAGCTTTCCAGCGCTTCGGGCAAGAGCGTGTGGTTGGTATAGCCCACCGTCTTGCGGGTGACCTCTAACGCCTCGCCAAACTCCAGACCATGGTCATCGACGAGCAGACGGATGATCTCTGCCACCGCGACCGCAGGGTGCGTGTCGTTGAGCTGGATCGCGGCATGGTCGGGCAAAGTGCGGACGTCACCCTGATATTGCACGTGGCGCCGGATGATGTCCTGAATGGAGGCGGCGGTGAAGAAATATTCCTGCCGCAGCCGAAGCTCTTGCCCCGCCGGGCTGGAGTCGGCGGGATAGAGCACGCGGACCAGCGCATCGGCGCGCACCTGATTGGCGAGCGCCCCGATATGGTCGCCCGCGTTGAAGGCATCGAGCTGCAACGGGTCGAGTGCACTCGCGGTCCACAGGCGCAGTGTGTTCACCCGCTTGCCGCGCCAGCCGACGACGGGGGTGTCGACGGCGGTCGCGACGACATGTTCGGCCGGCATCCATTGTGCGCGGTCATCATCGGCCACGACCTCTCCACCAAAGCCGATGCGATAGGCGCTTTCGCGGCGTTCGAATTCCCAGGGGTTGCCGTGCGCCAGCCATGTTTCGGGAAGCTCAACCTGCCAGCCATCCTTGATGCGCTGGCGGAACATGCCGTTCACATAGCGGATGCCATAGCCATAAGCCGGGATGTCAAGGCTCGCGAGGCTTTCCATGAAGCAGGCGGCGAGGCGGCCAAGGCCACCATTGCCAAGCGCCGCATCGGGTTCAAGCTCTTCGAGATTGGCCAGATCCAGACCATGGTCGCGCAGGGCCTGTTCCATCTCGCGCGTCAGGCCAAGGTTGGAGAGCGCATCGCGCAGCAAGCGACCGATGAGGAATTCAAGGCTGAGATAATAGACCCGCTTGCCTTGCGACGCATATGTCCGCGTGGTCGATTCCATCCAAATGTCGATGATCTCATCGCGCAGCGCCAGAACAGCGGCGGTGAACCAGTCATGCTCTTTGGCAGCGAGTTCGTTCTTGCCGACGCGGTGGCGCAGCACATCAACGATGCGCGCTTCCAGCTCAGCGGCTTTGGATTTTATCTCGGCTGTCACGATCACTGCTCCCCATCGAATGACGCTGGCCGACGGTTACCCTTCCGCCGCCATTTCAATGCGTTTCAGCCATCTCTCCTCCCATCGGTTATGACGCGCAGACCGGAGATGGCAACACCGTAATCCAGAGCGCACACGAATTCATTACGCTTGCCAAGGCCATCGCAACCGCAGATGCTGGCCAAATCCATGGTTCAACAGGCCTCCCCTTTGCATGATCTTGCCGCGGCTGTCGGCCTGAGCCGCACGTGGCGGGATGTGGATGGCCTGACGCAGACCGTTACAGATGCGGCGTTAGGTGCGATCCTGACAGCGCTTGGGCATGACCTGGGCTCTGCCGGAAAAATCACGGCCAGCCTGAAGGGGGTCCGCGCGGGCCATGCTGGCGTGCCGCCAATGATCGTGGCGGATGTCGGGAAGGCAATCCCGCTAAACCTCCCCGATGGGCCCGTTTCTGTGACCGGAGAGGATGGCCGGACGTTCGGGTCGCACCTGTCCGGTGCGCTGCTGCCGCCAATCCCGCAACCCGGCTATTACGATCTGGAGGCCAAAGGCCAGACGTTGCGGCTGGCCATCGCGCCGCCGCATTGTCCGCTACCGACGGGGCCGCGACCTTGGGGGACGTCGCTTCAGATCCCGTCCTTGCGTGGGCCAGAACCGGGCACGTTCGGGCATTTTGGGGACCTTGCCGATGCAGTCGCCGAGCTTGCCCGCGCTGGCGCCAGCACAGTTGCGATCAACCCGGTCCACGCATTGTTCCCGGGCGCGGGAGAGGATTACAGCCCCTATTCGCCGTCGAGCCGCCTCTTTCTGAACACAGCCATGGGTGATCCCGCTCTGGTGGGTCTGCCGCCTCTGGCAGGGGCAGATGGCCCGCAGTTGATCGACTGGCCAACGGCGCTTCCAAAAAGGCTGGCAGCGTTGCGGGCGGTGTTTGAGGCTTTGGACGCGTCTTGGCGCGCGCGCATTGCGCAAGAGACGGCGGCAGAAGGCGCAGCACTCCGTCGTCATGCAGTCTTTGATGCGCTCGACCGGCAGTTCCGGCCGACAGGGGCGAAGGGATGGCCGGACTGGCCCGCCGCCTATCGTGATCCGCACGCGCCGGAGGTCGCCCGCTTTGCGCAGGATCAGGCCGAGGAAGTGGATTTCCACCTGTTCCTCCAATGGCTCGCCGCGCGAGGCTTGGAGACCGCACAGGCGCGCGCAAAGGCAGGTGGGATGTCCATCGGCCTCATCGGGGATTTGGCCGTCGGTGTGACGCCGGGGGGCAGCGATACATGGGCCATGCCAGATGCGATGCTGCGCGGCCTCACCATTGGAGCGCCGCCTGATCCGCTCGGGCCGCTGGGCCAGAATTGGTCGATCACCAGCTTCTCGCCGGACGGGTTGCGCGCGACAGGCTACGCCCCTTGGATCGCGATGGTCCGCTCTGCCATGTGCGCGTCCGGCGGCCTGCGCATCGACCATGCCTTTGGGATGGCGCGGCTTTGGGTCATCCCCGATGGCGGCACGTCGGCGGACGGCGCCTATCTCGATTTCCCGTTTGAGGATCTGGTCCGGCTGGCGACATTGGAGGCCCACCGCGCCAACTGCCTTGTCATTGCGGAAGACCTCGGCACATGCCCGCATGGGTTCACGCAGGCCATTTCAGAGCGCCAGATGCTGGGCATGCGTGTGCTCTGGTTTGAACGGGCGCAGGACCATGGCTTTATCGGCGCGCAGGATTATCCCGCCAATGCCGTCGCCATGACGGGCACGCATGACACGCAGACGGTGGCCGGTTGGTGGTCGGGCCGTGATCTGGATTGGGCGGATGAACTGGGGCGCCTTCCCGAGGGCATGACGCGTCCGCAGGCTGAAGATATCCGGGCCTGGGACTGCGGCCTTTTATGGTCGACCATCGGGGAGGGCGACCGTCCGGCCCCTGAGGAGACCGGTCCGGTTGTCGATGCCGCCATCGCCCATGTCGCCGCAACGCCCGCCGCGCTCGCGATCATCCCGCTTGAAGATTTGCTGGGGGCCGCCGAACAACCCAATTTGCCGGGCACGACGACGGGCCATCCCAATTGGCAAAGACGGTTGGAGGCCCCGCTGGACACGCTCCTTGCCGGGCCGGACGTCCGGCGGCGTCTTGATATTCTGGGCAGCGAGAACGGGCCGGGGGGTTAGGCGGCCTGCATCGTCATTGTGCACTGCTGATACGTGTCGATCAGGTTGTCAAAGTGATCATTGATGCAGAACACCTGATCCGCACGGCGCACGGCAGCGGCCTGCAGTTCTGTTGGATCCCGATCAAGGAACTGATCAAGCGCTTGGACCAACGCGGCCGGATTGGCGGCGCGATAGGACACGCTGCAGGATGGGTCCGCAAAGGTGACGGCACCGCCCTCATCGGGCAAGATCAAAGGCACGCCCGAGGAGGCCGCTTCGGCGATGACAATGCCGAAGGTTTCCGACTCGCAGCCATGGATGAACCCGTCCGCGCTGGCCATCATGCGTGCCAGCAACGCCCGATCCCGAACGCCGTCGATCAGCCGAATGTGCGGGTTGCCCCCGATCGCCTTCAGGACCATCGGCCGATCCCGGCCGACTCCGATCACGATAAGGCCTACTGGCTGTTTTGCACTGGCGACAGACACGGCTTCGATCACCATGGGCAGGCGCTTGTCAGGGCTCAGGCGACAGATCGCCAACAGCAACCGGGCGTCTTCGGGCAAATGACATTTGGCCAGCATCTTCGCCCGCAATTCTGCAGACCGCAGGCTCGGGGAAAATCGGTTGGCCTCAATGCCGAGTGGTATCATGGTGACGTTGGGAATGCCCGCATGGCGCAAACGTGCCTCAAGATCCGGGTTGCAACACACGACGGTGTCGAACTTCGCGGCGGCCCGCCGGAGATGGTTGTGATAGGGGGCAAATGTGCGGTCAATGGTGTCGCGTGGCGCCACCTGCCCAAACCAGCGATAGGCATAAACCGCCATCGGGTCGGCGTGCATGAACAGCGATTTGCGCGCCGGGCCCTTCCAGTCTGCGACGATGTTGGCCGTGCGCCAAGGCGAGGACGCTTCGACAATATCCGGCTGTTCGGCATCTAGGATGTCGTGAATGGGACCGGCGGACTTGAAGTAGCGGTAACGTCCATCAAAGATCAGCTTGGGTGAGGCCACAGAGATGACCCGCGCGCCGCCAGGGCGTCGGTCTTCCCTGTCCTCTTCCCCCGGTATGATGACGACCAGATCGATGCCCATGCGTTCAGCATAGGCAATTTTGCACTCGACATAAGTCCGCACGCCGCCGCCATGTGGCGCGTAAAAGGCAGAAACATCAACGATCTTCATTCTGGGGCGGTCCTTTTTGCGGGGCCGAAGCTGGCAAGGCCGGTGCGATAATTGAGCAGGATGCTCGCAGGCGTCGGTGTTGCTCTGGCAGTAATCTTGGTTGCGGCGGCCTTTGGCTTGGACAAGCCGAGCTTTGGATTGCCGGGGAAGCCGACGCCGTCGGATGAGAAGTTGAACCGGCCATTGGCATTACGGTCATGCATCAGGACAAGGCTATAGGTCCCAGGCCCCGGCACGCGCACGCACAGCACCGGGCGTCCGGTTTTGGGCACCTTTATCAAGGCGCGGCGGAATGTCTTTCCAGCCATCAAAAGTATGTTGTCATCTGCCAGAAAATCACTGTCGTTGGAGGGATAGACTTCAAGCTTTAAGTTGCCTGACCGGTCCTTCAGTCCGTCCACGCTGATGAGGAAAGCGGGGCCGCTTTCCGCGTCCCGGCAGCGACCCTCCTCGATCCCGAGTTTGGGGCTTGAGACAATGTGCGCAGCCGGCGCCAAAGCGAGAAGTGTGGGCAGGATCATGTGTTGCTGGCCTTCCATTCGTTGCGGCCGATCACGGCTAAGGTCAGGCCCGTGACGATGTGCAGCACCAATGTCAGCAGGGCGATTTTCGCGACGACCGCGCCGATCGCCGGGTCTGCACCGATCAGGAAGACTGTCATTGCGGCAAAGACGAGGTCTTTGTTGGGGATGAGCGGAAGCCGCGAAATGAGCATGCGGAACATGGCGAGCAGCAGGATCTCTGTCAGCGGCACTTGAGGCAAAAGCAGCTGCCAGGCGACCGCCATCAACAACAGTCCGATAGCGATGCGGGCCATGTGCACTGCGCTGATAAACAGCAGCTGAGGCCGCGGCAGCGAAAAGAGTTTCTGGCGAAACAGGAACACCACGAGCGAACTTGCAATGATGACGCCGATTGAGCCGATGACGGTCCGCATGTGCGGCCCGATGGCGAACTCATACATGAAGGGCCAGCCGACCAAGAGCAGCAGCAAGGTGGCCACGTTACCCGACATGGCCGACAGGATGGACACGTCCTTGATCGCTGCAAATGGCGCGCCGGTCATCGTGGTGCGCTGTCTGGCCCAAAGATAGAATTGAGCGTCGCCCATATACCCCAGCAAAAGCTCATTTGTGACCTGCTTTTTGAGCAGCGCTGAAAACCCGTCCAACGGGATTTGCCAAAGCCGGCGGAAGATGACCCATTCGCTGGCCGGTGTTGCGACATAGCTACCCGCCAGGCACAGCCAGAAGAGGGGGCTGGCGGGCACATCGAACAGCCCTTCCAGCGTGATATCCTTCAATTTGAAAAGGATGGCCGCAACCATGGCCAAAGACAGTGCCAATCCTGCCCAGCGCCATATGGCGCCATTGGGTGGGTCGCCAATGGCCGCAAGTTCCAGTTCGATGGGCAGGGCCGCGGGCACCGCTGCGGCTTTACTTTTGATCATTGGCGTTCAGTTCTGCGTGATTGGGAGCGGGTTGGCAGGAATGTGGTGCGTGTTCGGCGTCGATCCGGTCAAACAGCTGGAAGAGTTCGCTTTTGAAAAATGGCCCCACATTGTGGAGGGACGAAAATAACAGACGGGTGTGCATTCCCACTCCTTGAACCAATCACTTAAGACCAAGCCGCCGCCAGTTGCGTGGCACCTCAGCTAGAAAAATTTTCGGTATGCTACAGGCGTTTGGTGAAAGTTCAGCGACAGTCGCGACGTCGGCCCAAGGCGCGTTATGTGAAGGGCGCTCCGGGGCTTGTTCCTGCCCCGTCGGAACAGTGGGCGGCCCACAATGGTTCAATATGCATCCGGGCCTCGCGCCCCTTTTTGGGCCAGATCATCTCTTGGCCTGTAGGAGAAAAATCATGGGACTGATCATGTGGCTAATCGTTGGCGGCGTCATTGGATGGCTCGCCAGTTTGATCATGCAGACAGATCGCAGTCAGGGCATAATCGCCAACATCGTCGTTGGGATTGTGGGTGCCTTTATCGGCGGCATGCTCCTGTCGCGGGGCGACATCAACAACGCGCCGCTCACTGTGACGACCTTCCTCGTCTCATTGGCAGGGGCCGTCATCTTGCTGGCCGTTGTCAATTTGGTCCGTCGTGGATCTATTCGCTAAGGCGGAAATGGTCGAGGGCGCTCATTGGGAATATGCTGCTCCTGTGCCCCAGTGACTGGTAACGGCCGAAAAAGGGCTGGAGTGCTTTTCACTCCAGCCCTTTTTGAATGCCGCTGCACTGTCGTATTAACACAACACCAGTTCAAATAAATGTTATGCGATATAACTTAATTTGAATGTTTCTCCTGACAAGGCTATGGGGCTGCTGTTCCGACAAGAGAACATGCGATCCATCGTTCAGCCTATTCAGGGAGGATATGGCCGCAACGCGACGGGCGGCGCAGTCAACCTCATCACGGCCAAGCCCACCGAAACCTTGGATGGTTATTTCCGCCAGACCTTTGGTGGCTCTGCCCTGCTGATCCAGACTGACGCTGCCATTGGCGGCCCGATTGCCGAAGGTGTCCGTGGCCGTTTGGCGGTGCAGCGCATCAAGCGTGACGGCTTTGGCGTCAATGAATTCTCCGGCAATGAAATCGACAATGTGAACCAGTGGTCGGCGCGGGCGCATCTTGAATTGCTGCCATCAGAGTCGGTCAACATCCTGCTGACGGGCGAATATCACCGCGAAGATGACCGGTCCTTGGCCATCAAGTTCCGTGAAGTCTCCTTCCCCGGCGTGCTCACCGATGCCATCCCGACCAATGACGGGCTGAGCGCTTTGGGCCAGCGCCTGAATGCCGATGGCACAGCGGCGCGTTTTGCCACCAATCCGCGCAATATTGCGACGAACTTTGACCCGATCAATGATCGTAAGCAATGGGCGGTGACCGCTGCCGTCACGGTGGATGCCAGCGATGCGCTGACCTTCAAATCGCTAACCAGCTATCGCAGCTTTGATGCGATCTTCTTCCAAGATTTCGATATGTCGACCTATCTTGGCTATCCGCTGGCGCAGACCAATGCCTTGCGCAGCAGCGCCAATCACTGGCAGCCGGCGTTCCAGCATCAGTTCAGCCAGGAACTGCAGGCCAATATTGAAACTGATAAGTTCCACGGCGTATTCGGCCTTTTCTATCTTGATGAAAACATCAGGGTTGAAAACCACATCGGCCTCGATGTGCTTCGGAACACCGATCCGTTCCGCATCCAGTTTGATGGTCAGCTCGATGTGAAGACATGGGCCGCCTTCGCCAATGTCACGTACGATCTGTCCGACATGCTCTCGGTCAAGGGCGACGACGATGACTGCGTTCAAGCCAATTGAGAAGCGCACCCGCCCGGCTCCTGCCTCATGAAACGTGCCAACCTACCCCAAATTATCGCGCCTGCCATCCGCCATTTGGGCGACGCTTGATCATCGGAGGGCGCTGCGCTCACCCATCAGGCTCATCCTTTTGGCCGATGCGAATCCGGCCCGTGGCGGTCAGTTTCGTAACGCATAATCGGGGTCGCGGAACAATCATCTTCTGGAGAATATCAATGCGTACATCTTTGACATCCTATATGACGGCCGCCCTGGTCACCCCGTTGGCGCTGGCAATTGCGACGCCTGCCTCTGCTGCCTTGATCACCGGCAGTTCAACCTATCTGTCTTTTGCCGACAGTCCTTTCAGCACCGTTTCATTCGCACCGTCGCCCTTCGTCTTTGTGTTTGAAGACTTTGAAGACGGTGCGTTTTCCGTTCCGGGCGTGATGATTACAGGTGGAATCATCGGCAATTTCGGTGGTGCCACAGATAGCGTTGAGAATGGCAGTAACGGGAGAACCTATTTCTCCAGCGGAGGTCGGATTTCGATCGCCTTTGATCTGGCGACACTTGGCGGCTTGCCGACGCACGTCGGCGTTGCCTGGACCGACGGCAGCAACAGCGGTATTTTTGAGGCCTTTGATCAGAACGGTGTCAGCCTCGGAGCGCTGGGCGTGACGACCGCCACACCGGGGTTCAGTGGCCAGCAGGATGAAGATCGCTTCTTCGGCGCCATCAACGCCCGCGGCATTTCCCGCTTCACCTATTCCGGGTCCACCGTGGAGATCGACCATCTCCAATTCGGCATTGAAGCCGTCAAGGGCGGCGTCCCTGAACCGGCAAGCTGGGCGATGATGCTCGCCGGCTTTGGCCTTGTTGGCGGCACGATGCGTGGCCGCCGTCCAAAGGTCGCCCTGTCCTGATCTTTCCGACGCGACCCGGAAGGATGCCCCGCCTGCGCACAAGCGGGCGGGGCACATTCGCGTTCGCGCGCGCGACGCAGTTGCACACCGCCGCATCCCCCAAACCTTATTTCGGAAAGTCGAATGCGATGGTGGAGCTGAGGGGAATCGAACCCCTGACCTCATCATTGCGAACGATGCGCTCTACCAACTGAGCTACAGCCCCGCATTCGAAATTCGCCCTTAGCGAGGGCAAATTGCCCTTGCAATGGGGGAACGCTTGCCCTGCGCAGGATTTGAAATAGAAGCGGTTGGGAACGGGAACAGTCAACGCCCCGGCATCACAAAAACAAGAGAGGAGCCTTCACATGGCACGCGCATGGTATTTCAAATCAACTCCCGATGGTCTGCCGACACTCGACAATGTCGCGCTGGCAGATCTGCCGCATCAGGACCTCGGGCCCAACCAGATCCGCGTACGCAACGCTTATCTGTCGGTCGACCCCTATATGCGCGGCCGGATGACGACGGTGAAGTCGTATGTCCCGGGCTTTGAGGTTGATCAGCCGATGACCGGCGGTGCTGTGGGTGAAGTCATTGAAAGCACAGCCGAAGGTTATGCGGTTGGTGACAAGGTCATGCACATGAACGGCTGGCGCGATGAAGCCATTGTCGACATCGCAGGCGGTGGCGCCCCTACGGATCCGCAAAAGCTGCCCCCGCTCAACATCCCCATTCAGACCTTCCTTCACAATCTCGGCCTGACAGGCGCGACCGCCTATATGGGCCTGATGAAGACGGCGTCGGCCAAGCCCGGCGATATTGTTTTCGTCTCCGCCGCTGCCGGCGCTGTCGGCTCGGCGGTTGTCCAGATCGCAAAGAAAAAGGGCATGACGGTCATCGGCTCGGCCGGTGGTGCTGCCAAGTGCGAATGGGTCCGCTCGCTGGGTGCCGATGCCTGCGTCGATTACAAGGCAGGCAATCTGCTGGAGCAGCTAAGCGCGGCAGCCCCGAACGGGATTGATGTCTATTTTGACAATGTCGGCGGCGATCATCTCGATGCTGCCTTTGCGCTCGCCCGTGATTATGCGCGCTTTGCGATTTGCGGCATGATCGACAAGTATAATGAGGCCGATCAGGGCCATGAGTTCAAATATATCCTGCGGACCATCCCCGCGCGGATCAACATGCGCGGCTTCATATTTACGGACTATGCCGAGTTCATGCCGGAGTTTCTGGCTGAGGTCGCGCCGATGGTGCTGTCGGGTGAAATGAAGATGCAGGAAACCGTGCACGACGGCCTCGACACGACGTTTGACGCGTTCCTTGGGCTCTTCTCGGGCGCCAACACCGGCAAGATGCTGGTCCGCATCTAATGCACAGGCGGGCGCCGGTCCGTTCGGGGCCTGCGTCCGCCTGCCGCCCCATCTGTCTTGCCATTTTGGACCAATCGCCGCAAACAGGGGCATGGCGTTCCCACGGCCCCTTCCTTTTGCTTTCGCCGCGCTGGCATTGGCCGGTTGCGTGAGTGCGCCAAAGACATCCGCGCCTCCCCCCCCACCTCCTGCCAAGCTGACCCCGCCACCGCCGGTGACGGTGCAGCCACGCCCTTCCAATTGGGAGGACTGGCGGGCGACGCCGGGGGACTGGGCTTACCGCAGGGATGCGCGCGGCTCGGTCGCCCTGTTCGGGCCGCCGGGGGCCAATGCGCTGTTCGTCATTCGTTGTGATCAGGCCGCGGGGCGTATCTATCTGTCGCGCGGCGGAAGTTTTCCCGTCGGGCAATCCGGGCAGATGAGCATTAGGACATCGAGCACCGCACGGACATTGTCGGCGGGCAACAGCAGTGAAAGCCCGCCTTATGTCGCGGCTGAGCTGGTCGGGTCAGATCGTCTGCTCGACGCAATGGTCTACAGCCGCGGGAAATTCCTGGTGTCGGTGCGCGGCGCGGACGACCTCATCGTGCCCACATGGGCCGAATTTGCGCGGGTTGTTGAGGATTGCCGGGTTGGCGGTTGAAGGTGCGCCTGAAGCAGGCCCGAAGCTCTTATTCTGACAGCAAATTATATCATTTCAAGACTTGATTGCGCGACTCACCTGACACATATTGCGGGAGCGACCCATTCGGTTCGCATGGCGCATTACAGCGAAAGGAGGTGATCCGATGTCTCATGGTCCAGCTAAGAGGTCGGAAAGGGTGATCCGCAGCTAGGCGCGTTTAGACGCTGCCTTTGGTCTCTGCAGAAACGGATGCCGCTGATTAACTCCAGCAGGCTCTACACCTCCGATCGCTGACCATGCTGAAGGGTCGCAGTGCCGAAAGGTTCTGCGGCCCTTCTCATGTCTGGGGTGTGCGGCCTTTAGCATGGTCCTGCGTGCCCCGCGAATAGATGCGGTCGTCGGACAGGATGTCTGCAACGCCAATGTCAGGCAGTGCCTGTAACTCGTGATAGAGCGGGGCGAAGTCCGTCTCGACCGTCACCTTCAACAAATGGGCAAGGCTGGGCACGACAAAATAGCTCTGCTGGAAATCATCGATCCGGTACTCGGTCCGCATCAGGCGCAGCAGGTCAAAGCCGATCCGGTTGGGGCTGGGATCGTCGAGCGCGAAGAGGCTTTCCGCATGGCTGGAAACGATGCCGGCGCCATAAGTGCGCAACTGGCCGCCCTCTTCGATCAGGCCGAATTCAACGGTGTACCAGTAAAGCCGCGCCAGCTTGTGCAGCGCGCCAAAGCCAAGGCTGCGTAACCCGCCGCGCCCATAGGCAACCATGTAATCAGCAAAGACCGGATCGGCGAGCATCGGCACATGGCCGAAGACGTCGTGGAAGACATCAGGTTCCTGCAGATAGTCGATCTGGTCGGGCCGCCGGATGAAATTGCCTGCCGGAAAGCGCCGGTTGGCGAGGTGATCGAAGAAGACAGCATCAGGCACGAGCCCCGGCACGGCGACAACCGACCAGCCGGTCGCCGCTGTCAGCCGCGCGTTGAGCTCACGATAGTTGGGTATGCCGGAGCGGGAGAGGCGCAGCACATCAAGCCCGCGCAGGAAAACGTCCGCCGCACGGCCGGGGAGCATCTCCGACTGGCGGGCAAACAGCCGGTCCCACATGGCGTGGGCGTCTGCGCTAAACGCGTCCCAATCCTGCGGGATCGTCCAGTCCGCTGCAGCGCCGGGAGGTGGCGCGTCATGGATATGGGATGCATCGGGCATGCGCCCAGACTAGCGCCAACCAGTTTCAATTGAAACCAGTTGGCGTGATCTGGATCAGATATCGAGATTGGCGACGTTGAGCGCGTTTTCCTGAATATATTCGCGCCGCGGTTCCACAACATCACCCATGAGCGCGGTGAAGATTTCATCCGCGAGATCCGCCTGCGTGACTTCCACCCGCAGCAGCGAGCGGTTGTCCGGGTCCAGCGTGGTTTCCCAAAGCTGTTCGGCGTTCATTTCGCCAAGGCCTTTATAGCGCGAGATCGACAGGCCCTTGCGCCCAACGGCGAGGATGCCATCGAGCAGCTCGGACGGGCGGGACACCATGGTCGTCCGGCGATTGTTCGCAACGGGGGCCTCTTCTTCGCCTTCGGCCACCGGTTCCGGGGCGGACTTGCCGATGGGCACCAACCGCCCGACATCAGCATAAGAGTCCGTCTGTTCGGCGATCAGCGTGTGCAGGCGTCGTGCTTCCTGGCTTTGCAGAAAGCTGGCTTCGATCATGTGATGATCGGTCACGCCGCGCCAGATGCGCTGGAGGTGGTAGCCGCCTTCTTCAGCGACACTGCCTGACCAGCGGGCTTCAAGGTCAGCGCGGTTCAACCATTCGGCGGTCAGGCCGATGGCACGCGCGCGCGCCTCGGGGCTGGCCGCAGGGTCAAACGCGCCGATCAAGGCGAGGCCTTCGATGATGGCGGGATCATATTTCTTCGGCACATAGCGCATCAGGCTGCGCGTGCGGCGGGCATGGTCGATCAGCAGCTTCAGGTCCGCGCCGGACCGGGTGCCGCCCGATGTTTCGAGCGCGACGGCGGCAATGCCGGCATCCACCAGATAATCGTCGAGCGCCGCATCGTCCTTCAGATAGACTTCTGACCGGCCTCGCGCTGCTTTGTAGAGCGGCGGCTGCGCGATGTAGAGGTGCCCGCGCGCGATGATCTCCGGCATCTGACGATAGAAGAAGGTGAGCAGCAGCGTGCGGATGTGCGCGCCATCCACGTCGGCGTCCGTCATGATGACGATCTTGTGGTAACGCAGTTTTTCAATGTTGAAATCGTCGCGGCCAATACCGGTGCCCATTGCCTGAATGAGCGTGCCGACTTCCTTCGACGCCAGCATCTTGTCAAAGCGCGCGCGCTCCACGTTCAGGATTTTACCCTTGAGCGGCAAGATCGCCTGGTTTTGTCGGTTACGTCCCTGCTTAGCCGAGCCACCTGCGGAATCCCCTTCGACGAGGAAGAGTTCAGACTTGGCGGGATCACGCTCCTGACAATCGGCAAGCTTGCCGGGCAGCGAGGCGATGTCCATCACGCCCTTACGGCGCGTCAGTTCACGCGCGCGCTTGGCGGCTTCACGGGCGGCGGCGGCATCGATGATTTTCTGGACCACAGACTTCGCATTGGCCGGGTTTTCTTCCAGCCATTCCGCCATCTTGTCTGCCATCAGGCTTTCGAGCGGCTGACGCACTTCGGACGAGACGAGCTTGTCCTTGGTTTGGCTGGAGAATTTCGGATCTGGCAGCTTGACCGAGACGATGGCGGTGAGGCCTTCGCGCATGTCTTCGCCGGTGAGCGTCACCTTCTCCTTTTTCAGGAGGCCCGACTTTTCAGCATAGTTGTTGAGCGTGCGGGTCAGCGCGGCGCGGAAGGCGGCGAGATGCGTGCCGCCATCGCGCTGCGGGATGTTGTTGGTGAAGCACAGGACGTTTTCATAATAGCTGTCATTCCACTCCAGCGCGACTTCAATGCCCACGCCATCGCGCTGGCCAGTGACGGCAATGGGGTCCGGGAAGAGCGGCGTCTTTGCGCGGTCGAGATACTTTACAAAGGCCGCGATGCCGCCTTCATAATAGAGTTCGACTTCCTTCTTTTCCGCGTGGCGGGCGTCGATCAGAAACAGGCGGACGCCTGAATTGAGGAAGGCGAGTTCGCGGAAGCGGTGCTCAAGCTTTTCAAAATCAAACTCAGTGATCTTGAAGGTTTCCGGGCTCGGCAGGAAGGTGACGCGTGTGCCCTTCTTGCCATTGGCCGGACCGACGACTTTCAGTGGTGCCACAGCATCGCCATGGCTGAACTGCATGTAATGCTCTTCATCGTCGCGCCAAATGGTGAGATCCAGCGTGATCGAGAGGGCGTTCACAACCGAGACGCCGACGCCGTGCAGACCGCCCGACACCTTATAGGCGTTATCGTCTGATGTGTTTTCAAACTTCCCGCCGGCGTGGAGCTGCGTCATGATGACTTCGGCTGCCGACACGCCTTCTTCGGTGTGAATGCCGGTCGGGATGCCGCGGCCATTGTCTTCAACCGAGACGGACCCATCGGGGTTCAACTGGATGATGATCTTGTCGCAATGACCGGCGAGCGCCTCGTCAATCGCGTTGTCCGAAACTTCGAACACCATGTGGTGGAGACCCGATCCATCGTCGGTATCGCCAATGTACATGCCCGGCCTTTTGCGGACCGCGTCAAGGCCCTTGAGAACCTTGATTGAATCGGCGCCATAGTCGGATGTGTTGGGGGTATTCGTGATTTCGGCTGTCATGAAGAGTCTATAGGGAATCGCGGCCCAAAACCAAAGGGAAAACCGATTTCTATCCTGTCCGGTCTGGGGATGAATTGGCGGCCGCCTTTGCCTTCTCTTCAGCCACCAATTCCTTGCGGCTGAGCTTACCAACCAGCGTCTTGGGCAGGCTGTCGCGCACCTCGACGGCGATGACGCGTTCGTGCTTGCCGAGCAGGGGGTTAAGCCAGCTGAGGATCGCTTCCCCCGTGTCTGAGGCGCCGGGCTGGAGCGTGACAAAGGCCTTCGGTTTCTCGCCGGAATAGCGGTCCGGAATGCCAATCACGATCGCTTCTTTGACGGTGGGATGTTTGTAGAGCTGGGTTTCGATGACGCTTGGGAACACCTTAAACCCGCCAACGGCGATCATGTCCTTCAGGCGGTCAACGATGCGGATATAGCCGTCCGCATCGATCCGCGCGACGTCGCCGGTGCGCAGCCATTCGCCTGCAAAAACATCAGCATCCACCTCGGGATGGTTCCAATAGCCCTTCATCGTCTGCGGGCCGGCAAAAGCGAGCTCACCCGGTTCGCCGTCGGGCGCGGGCTTGGTCGGGTCCTCCCGGTCGAGCAGGCGCACACGTGTGCCCGGCAAGGGCTGGCCGATGGTGCCGGGGCGTCCTTCGCCTTCATAGGGGTTGGTCGAAACGACGCCGGCGCTCTCGGTCAGACCATAGCCTTCGATGAGCCGGGCCTTGTTCACTTGTTCAAACCGCTTTTCGACTTCGGCGGGCAAAGGGGCGCCGCCGGAGATGCAGACGCTCAGGCTGGAAAAGTCTGTGCGCGCCGTCTCGGGATGGTCGAGCAGCGCCTGATACATGGTCGGCACGCCGGGCAGGGCGGTGGCCTTAACCCGCGCAATGGTCTGCAGCGTGGCCTTGGCATCAAAGCGCGGCAACATGGCAATCAGCCCGCCTGCGAAAACCGTCCGGTTGAGCACACAGGTGTTTGCAAAGACGTGGAAAAAGGGAAGCACACCGACAATGCGGTCGCCATCGGCGGTGCCGGGGTCAATCGCGTGCACTTGCCGGGCATTGGCGGTGAGGTTCTGGTGGGTCAGCATCGCGCCCTTGGGGATGCCGGTGGTCCCGCCGGTATATTGGATCAGCGCCACGTCATCGGGCTTGGGCGGCGGGGCTGAACAGGCCCCATCATTAGCGAGTAGCTGTGAGAAGCGTGTGACACGGGCGTCGCTCGGGCGTGGCGCTGTCTCGTGCCGTTTGAACAGGCGATAGGCGATCGATTTGAGCGGCGGCAGCACACCGGCAATCGATCCGACGACCAGTCGTTCGATCGCGCCCGTCTCCAGCACCTTCATCGCGGTCGGCAGCAAGGCCGCAGCCGACAGCGTGACGATCAACCGTGTACCGGAATCGCGGGCTTGCGCGGCGAGTTCATCGACGGTGTAAAGCGGGGAGAAATTGACGACGATGGCGCCGGCCAGCAGCGCGCCATAATAGGCCGCGACATAATGGGTGACATTGGGCAGGAAGAGACCCACCCGGTCCCCGGGCTTGATGCCTAATGCCTCAAATCCGGCGGCGGCATGGCGCACGGCCCTGGCGACAGCGGCATAGCTGTACCGGCGGCCCAGAAAGTCGAGGAACGGCGCATCGGGATGTCGCTGCGCGGCGTTCAGAAACATGTCGGGCAAAGTGAGCGGCGCAAACGCCTGATCCCACTGCGTTGGGTGGCAGTATCGCGTCCGCCAGACGTCTTCGATCATGTTCATGAGGCAGACATAGGAAGGCCCGCTTGCCAGTGCAAACGGGCCTTCAAAAATACTGCCAGAATGGAGATCAATATTTGGTCAGTTCGACCTGCATTGACTTATACCCATGTACGAAGCTGGCCGGCACGCGGACAGGCTCTTCCAAAACGTTCACGCGCAGGCGGCGTTTCTGCATTTCGGAAATGAGCGTCGTCAGCTGCAATTCGGCGACGCGGGCGCCGACACAGCGGTGGATGCCATAGCCGAAGGCCAGATGACGGCGGGCATTTTCCCGGTCGACGATGATCTTGTCGCCATCGGGGAAGACGCTTTCGTCGCGGTTGGCTGAGCAATACCAGAGCGCCAGCTTGTCGCGCTTCTTGATCTGGTGGCCGAACAACTCTGTGTCTTCGGTCGCGGTGCGGCGCATATGGGCAAGCGGGGTCTGCCAGCGGATCAGTTCATGCATCGCGTTGACGGCGAGCTCATGGTCGTGGTTCTGCTCCAGCTTGGCGCGCTCTTCGGGGAATTTGTCGAGCCCGTAAGCGAACGCCGTCATCGAATTGCGCGTGGTGTCATTGCCGCCGACGATCAGCAGGATGAGGTTCCCCATGAATTCCTGATGGCTCATATGCTTCATCGCGTCGGACTGGAGCATGATCGAGATGAGGTCATGCTTGCCGGGGTTCTGGGCCTTCTTGTCCCACAGGTCCTTGAAGGACGCGCCCATTTCAAAGGCGGTGGCGAGCCGGTGCTGGCGCTGTTCCAGCGTCCCGAAGCTTTCGATATCGCCTAGCACGTCTGACCAATGGGTCAGCTTGTGGCGTTCTTCAAACGGGAAGTCGAACAGGATGGCGAGCATCTGCGTCGTCAGTTCGATCGACAGCTTTTCCACCCAGTCAAACGGCGTGTTGAGCGGCAGGCTGTCGAGGACAGCGGCGGTGCGTTCAACGGTGTCGGCGCGCATGCGTTCCACTTCGGCGGGGCCAAAGGCAGGCGCGACGGTGCGGCGCTGCGCTGTATGCTGGGGCGGGTCCATGGCGATGAACATCGGCATCGGCACATCGCCTTCTTGCAGATGGTCGATACCGTCCCCTGCAACGGTGATGCCGCCATATTCCCAACTGGACGAAAAGACCTTGGGTAGCGCCTCAATATGCATGATCGGCTTGTAGGTCGTGACGGACCAATAGGGGCCGAACTTGGACTCCGGGCAGTAATGGATGGGCGCGGTTTTGCGCATCTGCCGCATCGGTTCCTGCCACACATCATTGGCAAAAAGCTCCGCGCGGGAGACATCCCAAGGGTTTGCTTCGACTGCTTCGTCCTTCAGCACGGTCGCCATGCCAGTCCGCTCCTGTTTGTTTTTAGATCCAGTTGCAGTCTGCCACTGTTTACATCAGTGTCAATGGGATTCGGCGCAAGGCTGCGGCAAATGACGGGCGCTTGCGATGAAGTGAGCAGCGGGGCGGGCGTCAGCGCTTGCGGCGCAGGAAGGACAGCAGCCCCGGCCCTGATTTCAGCACCCCGCGCCGGAACAGCCCGGCCGTAATCCAGATGGTGATGGCGACCCAAAGCCCCTGCCAGCCAAGCGCGACAAGATGCGGCCAAATCTCCGGCTCATTCGCCGCGCGCGCCGCCATCGCAAAGGGGGAACTGAACGGGAAGATTTCGGCAAAGCGGGCCAGACCACTCTCCGGAGCGCCTGCCGCAGCCGAAGACAGGCCAAACATCGCCACCTGAAAGATCGTGATGGGCAGCGACATCATCTGGATTTCACGCATGGTGGAGGCCTGCGCGCCCACGCCGAGGAAGATGGCGCCCAGCAACATGAACGCCATGGTGAAATAGAGCGCGCACAATACGAGGAAGGTGGGCAGGCCGACAGCGGCGGCAATGGGCGGCAAGGGAATGAAACTGGCGGACAGCGCAATGGCGACGCCCGCCAACCCCGCCCAGAAGCTGACAAAGAGCAGGGCCACGCCGAACATGCCAATCAGCTTGCCGAGGAACACGGCCTCAAGCGGGGCTGCAGCAGCGAGAATTTCGATGACCTTGTTAGACTTCTCCTCCGCCAACATGCCCACCGATTGTCCGGCCAGAAGCAAAGTCAGGAAGAAGATGCCGAACACCGCAGCATAACCGGTGGCATGCTTGCTGCTTGCACTTGCGGTCGTGACTTTCCTGTCCGTCGTTTGCGCATGGCTCAACTGCGTCCCCGGCGCGATGCCGGCCTTTCGGTCGCGCAGGGCCTGTTCTGCCAATGTCGCCAGATAAATGGAGCGCCGCCCGTCTTCCTTCAGGATGGTCGGCTTTTCGAGCGGACCATAAAGAATGGCGACAAAGTTGGGGTCGGGCTGCGCCAGCAGCACTTGCGCGACGGCGGCACTGTTGGGGCCATGAGGCGGGATGAGGTCAAGCTTCGGCGGCTGGATTTCACGCGGCAACATTGTCCGAAGGCGCGCGTCCGCTGCGACCAGAAAGGGTCCGTCTGACGGGGTGGCGATGATGCCGATGCGCGTCTTGTCCTGCGATGTATCGGCAATTTGGGCCGCACCGGTGAGGCCCAACAGGCTCATCAAAATCATGAACAAAGGCGCGAGCAGGAACAGCAGGAAGGTGGGTGTGGCGACCACAGCGGTAAAGTCGCGTCGCGCAACAACCAGCGCCTGACGGGTAAAGGCGCTCATGCCTGGGCCTCCGCATCGGCGCGCTTGGCATCAGAGACGATGCGGACAAAAGCGTCATGCAGGCCGGGGCGCTGCATCGAGAGTCCGGCAATGCCATGGCCTGCCGAAATGAGGGAGAGGAGCATGGGTTCCGCCCCGCCATCGGGCACCTGAAAGCGCCAGGTCCGCCCATCGAAGCGCGCGTCGGCCGGGAGGAGGGCGCCGGCCTCTGCCGCCCGGTCACACGGCACGTACTGCGCCTGCATTGGCAATAGGCCGCGCGCGTCGTCCACCGTGCCTTCAAAGCGGCGCTGCCCCCCTGCGATCACCGCGATGCGTTCGCACAGCCGCTCCGCATGGCTCATGACATGGGTAGAAAAGAGGATCGTCGCCCCTCGGTCCTGCTCAGACCGGACCAACGCTTCGAGATGTTCCTGATTAACAGGGTCAAGCCCGGAAAAGGGTTCATCCAGTACGATGAGCTCGGGCTGGTGGACAATGCTACCGAGCAACTGGACAAGCTGCGCCATGCCTTTGGACATCTGGCGGATCTTGCGGTCAACTGCATAGCCAAGGCCGGAGGCTTCCATCATCTCGCCTGCGCGTTTGCGGCCTGTCGCCCAATCCAGACCGCGCAGCGCGCCCATGAAGGCAATCGCCTCGCGCGCTTTCATCGCCGGATAAAGCCCGCGCTCTTCGGGAAGATAGCCGACCCTGTGGCTGACCTTGCGGGGGTCGGCATGGCCAAGAAGCGTGCGTTCGCCTGCATCAGGATCAATAATGCCGAGCACCATGCGCAACGTCGTCGTCTTGCCCGCCCCATTGGGGCCAAGCACGCCGTAGATCATCCCGCGCGGCACGGAGAGGCTGACCCCGCGCACGGCGGGTGTCCCGCCGAACGTCTTCACCAGCCCTTCGGCCCATACGGGCATATCGTCCGTCAACGTCGCATTCCCTCGTCGTTCGTTGCGTGGTAGCGACCACAGACCATGCCTAGCAAGCCTTCCCCTACAAAAGCGCTAACATCGATCGATGTGAAGGCCGAGGCCGCACGGCTCGGTTTTGTCGCCTGCGGCATCACCCATGCGGACCATGATTTCGGCCCGCGCCTGCGTGCTTGGCTGGCGGCGGGGTCGCATGGCCAGATGGGCTGGATGGAGGACCGCGCCGACCAAAGGGCAGGGCCACAGGCGCTCTGGCCAGAGGCGCGCTCTGTCATCATGCTGGGGATGAGTTACGCCCCGACAGTCGATCCGCTGGCGCTGGCCGACGTGCAGGACCGCGGGCGCATCTCGGTTTATGCGCAGGGGCAGGATTATCACGATGTCGTGAAGAAGGCGCTGAAGGCGCTCGCCCGCTGGATGGTGGAGCAAGCGCCCAATGACCTGAAAGTCTTCGTCGATACCGCCCCTGTAATGGAAAAGCCGCTGGCCGGGCAAGCGGGCCTTGGCTGGCAGGGCAAGCACACCAACCTCGTCAGCCGCGACCATGGCAGCTGGCTGTTTCTGGGGTCAATCTACACGACGCTCGATCTGGAACCGGATGCTGCCTCTGCCGACACCTGCGGCAGCTGCACCGCCTGCCAGACGGCCTGCCCAACGGATGCCTTTCCGGCACCGTATCGGCTCGATGCACGCCGCTGCATCTCCTATCTCACCATCGAGCATAAGGGGCCGATCCCGCACGCATTCCGCCGTGCGATGGGCAATCGCATTTACGGCTGTGATGATTGTCTGGCGGCCTGCCCTTGGAATAAGTTTGCGGAGGCGGCGTCCGCCAATAAGGCCTTTGCTGCGCGGGCCGAATTGGCCATGCCGCGCTTGGCCGATCTCCTCGCGCTGGATGATGCGGCGTTTCGGCGGGTGTTTTCAGGATCACCGATTAAGCGGATTGGCCGCGACCGCATGGTCCGCAATGCTGCGATTGCCGCTGGCAATAGCGGGGAACAGGCACTGGCCGCGCCGCTCGGAATGCTGGTCCATGATGCGGATGAGACGGTGCGCGAAGCCGCTTCTTGGGCTCTGGCGGAGCTTAGCGCGTCCGCCTGAGAGCGGAGATGCAGCTGTTGCGTTCCGCATCGCGGCCATCGGACACCCGCGCGGTCACAAAGCTGACCACAGGCTCTTTGCCCTCAGCGGGGGCATAGAGATAGATATCCAAGATACAGTCGTTGCTCGCGAACTGCAGCTTGCGCGCGGCGCCTTCGAGTACATCCTGCACGGGTTGTCCGAACAGTTGCACGAGCGCGCGGGCATCCTTGCCCATGACGCGGTCAAGCTCGCTCATAGAGCGGGGGGCTTCGGCAGGCGGTGTTCTGGTCTGCGGTTTCGCCTGCGGCTTTGGTTTCATTTGGGCCTGCTTTTCCAGCGCGCGCAATTCCCAAAGGGGTGTCGCGGCGGCCAAGGACTGGCTTAGGAAAAGCCCGACCCCAAGGCCAGTCAGCAAAGTGGGGAAGGAGCAAATCCGTTGCATCACAGGCAATTGGGCCAGATGCCCGATGGCGTCAACTCTCCGGTGGCGGGGCAGGTCTGAGCCGCCATTGCCTGCGCTGCGGTCCGGCCCAATGTTGAAGCGCCGTGCGATCGTATAGTCGATGGTGGAAAACAAAAACCAGGCGAGGAACCAGCGCAGGCGGCGAAACGGGCCGGACACGCGCTTTAGCCAGTCGGTCGTGATCTCTTGGGCTTCGGCCATCTCTCCCTGACAGAAGTCCCGCATCTGGCGGGCGAAGGCGGCATCCTTGACCCGCAGCATGATCTCCAAATTGATGAAGATGCTCCGCGCGTCGTAATTGGCCGACCCGATATAGGTGACATCGTCCGCTATGATCAGCTTCATGTGGAGCTTGGCCGCGCGATACTCATAGATTTTGGCGCCGCGCCGCAACAGCAGGCCATAGCAATGGCGGGCAGCCCCAATGGTGGTGGTGTTGTCGGACAAAGCGGCTGTCATCAGACGCGCCTCGCCGCGGCGGGCCGCGCGGCCAAGGCGGCGCAAGAAGGTGAATTCCGGCGCAAAATAGGCTTGGATCATATCGACCGTCTTCGCTGCATCAAGGTCGGCTCGCAGCGCGCGGGCATAGGGGCCCAACCGCTCAAACGGTCCGCCCAGCTTCCATTGAAGGGCGCCTGCATGGTCGCTGCCGACCGCGATCAGGCCCTGCAGACGCCGGATGCTCTGCTTGTGGGTCTGCATCCAGACCAGCAGGGCATCGACATAGACGGTCAGTTCGGCGGCCTTTTGCCCCTCGATCAGCAGGGACAGGTCGTGCCAGGGCGGCGCATCGGTCTGCCGGAAATAGTCTTCGGCGATGTTGGCCCCGCCCACCAGCGCGCGTTTGCCATCGGCGATCAGGATCTTTTGGTGATTGCGCAGCAGATAGCGTCGCCCCATGCGGGGGAGGAAGCGGTCGATCCGTGCGCCCGCCTCCTGCAGCGGGTCGAGAAAGGACTCGGACAGGAGGGCACTGCCGAATCCGTCGAGGAGGAGCGTGACGGCCACGCCCCGGTTGCAGGCGTCGATGAGCGATTCGCGGACATTTCGGCCCACAGCATCATCCGCGAAGATATAATAGCAAAGCCGAAGACTGTCGCGCGCGCCTTCAATCAGCGCCAGAAGCCGGGAAAGCCGCGCCTCAGCGTCCACAATCACCGTCAGCCGGTGGTCCTCCACGGTGACGGTGTCGAAAGCTTGGGGCAAAGGCTGGCTCACCGCGCCTTTAAGGCCAAATTCTTGACACGGATGCAAGCGACTGTTAGCTGCACCGCTTTCCCGACATACCGATTATGGAGGCGCTCGATGGCGCGCGTTACTGTTGAAGATTGCGTGGACAAGGTTTCCAACCGGTTCGATCTGGTTCTGGTCGCCGCGCAGCGTGCCCGCCAGATTTCGGGTGGCGCAGAGCTGACCGTAGATCGCGACCGCGATAAGAACCCGGTTGTTGCCCTGCGTGAGATCGCCGATGAAACGGTCCTGCCGGATGAGTTGCAGGAATGCATCGTGTCGAGCCTCCAGCGCGTGCGCATCGACGATGAAGTCGAATCAGATGAAATGACCTCGCTGTCGAGCGCTGCTGAGGCTTTGCGCCTCACGGCGGCCGCTCCACCGCGCAACCAGAACCTCGGCGGCGATTACGACGGCTAGACCCGTCCTTCGTTGATCGAAACAAAAAGGCCCGGCCGCTTGATGCGCCGGGCCTTTTTTGTTGGGCTTTGAAAAGGGTCAGGTCAGGCGACGGCTTGCAGTCGGGGCATTTCGAGCGGCTTGATTTCGTGGGTATGCTTCCAGCACATATCGCCCAGCTGCAATTCCCGACCGTCATGGGAGAGGATGCTGACCTTGCGGATCGGCTGTTCATCGCGCGTGTCGACCAGCACCGGCGTTGAGGGCGTGCCGGTTTCCCAAACTTCGCCCCATTGGCGCAAAGCAATCATGGCAGGCAGAAGGGCGGCGCCCTTTTCCGTCAGGCGATACTCAATCTTCCGGCGGTCATCGGGCATGGGTTCACGCGCCAAAATGCCGTGGTCAACCAGCCGGCCAAGGCGATTGGCAAGGATGTTGCGCGCAATGCCCAGTGTGGACTGGAACTCCTCAAAATGGCGCAGGCCGTTAAAGGCCGCCCGCAGAATGAGAAATGACCAGCGTTCCCCCATCGACTCCAGCGCCGCTGGCAGTCCGCAATCCAAACACAGGTCTTCTTTCAGTTCACCCATTTGATTTTTTGACCTCTCAACCCATCTAAGCCGCGCAGGCTATCTTAAATTTGCCGCAACGCAAAATAATTTAAGTTTTGAGTTGCAACTTGCAATCTAATTAAGTAGGTAGTGATTCGCAACTTAAAAATAACGAAAGGACCTCCCCTTATGCGTACTCTCATTGCTCTCGCAGCCCTCGCCACTTCCGCCTCGCTGTTTGCAGGTTCTGCGACCGAAGCGTTCGCCGGCACCCCCGGCTACCGCCTCGTCCCCGCAACCGCCTTCAGCGCCGCTAACACCGTCGTCGCCCGTGACGTTCTTTGGAAGTGCGCAGGCGAAGCCTGCGTTGCCACCAAGGCCACCAGCCGTCCGGCAATCGTCTGTGCTTCTGCAGCCCGTGAAATCGGCAAGATCTCGGCCTTCTCGGCCAACGGCAAGGACTTTTCGGCGGAAGAACTCGCCAAGTGCAACGAAAAGGCCCGCTAAGCTAAGCGACCACAAACACACGACACCACAGACAAAACCCCGCCCGACGACACTCCCTCATCTCCCGTCGGGCAATTGAAAGGCAGCCGCGCAGGTATCCCCCGCACGGCTGCCTCTTTGTTTTTGGGGCATGTCTGCCGGTGCAGGATCGGCAGCGCCTGTCATGACCAAGTCATGCCAAAGTGGCATTAATCGAATCGCGACCCCGGAGTGTCGAATTCGAAAGAGTATTGGCACCCCACATAACTCGGCGTCCCGTGCTGCCCCGCCCGGGGCGTCGATTTCGCTTCTAGAGGCTTTCGCCGCGCAGCACAGGCATCGCCTGCGTGTCAAAGGCGGCAAAGCGCTCTCTCACCCCATCCGGTATCGGCTTTGGGCTATGCGTTTCCAGATCCACATTGACCTGAACCTCGGTCACCCGCGCGCGCAAATCCTCTCCACTGCTTCCGGCACCATGGAGTTCCATCAGGATCGTCATTGACGTCGTCCCAAACCGCTCAATCCGGCACCAGATGTCGATGAGTTCATCGGCAACGATGGGCTTGCGATAGGTGACATCGGCATGGGCCACGTGGAAATCCATCGGTCCCGCCCCGCCTTCACCGCGGAAATCGACAGCGCGCCAATATTCGGTCAGGCCGACGTCCCCATAATCCAGATAGCGCGCGTTGAAGACGACCTTTTGTGGGTCCACTTCGGACCAACGCACACGAAAGCGATAGCAAAAGGCAAAGCCGGGGACGCCCATGGGATTTAGTCTGCTTTGCCGGCAGGGGCGTTCACGCCCATGGACTGAAGATATTTGCGGATGTTGCGCGCGGCCTGACGCAGGCGTTGTTCATTTTCGACCATCGCGATGCGGACATAGCCTTCGCCGTCTTCGCCATAGCCAACGCCTGCCGCGACCGCGACTTTGGCTTCGGTCAACAACTGCTTGGAGAATTCAAGGCTCCCCATGTCCTTCAGCGCCGGTGGCAAGGGTGCCCAGGCGAACATAGAGGCTTTGGGGCTGGGGATGTCCCACCCGGCACGGCCAAAGGATTCGACCATCACGTCACGGCGCTTCTGGTAGAGCTCGCGGTTGGCAGCAACGATATCCTGCGGGCCGTTGAGCGCGGCGCAGGCAGCGGCCTGAATGGGGGTGAATGCCCCATAGTCGAGATAGGACTTCACGCGCTTCAACGCGGCGATGAGCTGCTTATTGCCGACCGCAAAGCCCACGCGCCATCCGGCCATGGAGAAGGTTTTGGACATGGACGTAAACTCGATCGCGACATCCTTCGCGCCGGGCACTTCAAGGATGGAGCGCGTCGGGTTGCCGTCAAAATAGAGTTCCGAATAGGCAAGGTCGGAAATGATCCAGACCTTGTTCTCCTTCGCCCATGCGACCAGACGCTCGTAAAAGGCGAGGTCCACCGTCTCTGCCGTGGGGTTGGACGGATAGTTGACGATCAGTACCGATGGCCGCGGCACCGAATAGCGCATCGCTCGGTCGAGCGATTCCCAATAGCGTTCATCCGGCGTGGTCGGGACAGAGCGGATCGTAGCGCCTGCAATGATGAAGCCAAAGGTGTGGATCGGGTAGCTGGGGTTTGGTGCCAGCACGACATCGCCGGGCGCCGTGATCGCGGTCGCAAGGCTCGACAGGCCTTCTTTCGACCCCATCGTCATCACGACTTCGGTTTCGGGATCGGCATCGACACCGAAGCGACGACCATAATAATTGGCCTGTGCGCGGCGGATGCCGGGGATGCCGGACGACGCCGAATAGCCATGCGCATCGGGCTTCATCGCGACTTCACACAACTTTTCAATCACATGCGCAGGCGGCGGCAAATCGGGGTTGCCCATACCGAGGTCGATAATGTCCTGTCCGTCCGCACGGGCGGCCGCGCGCATCGCATTGACTTCAGCAATGACGTAGGGCGGCAGGCGCTTCATGCGGTAGAATTCTTCGGACATTGGCTTCTTTCGGTTGACGGATTTCGGCGCTATGCCATCCAAAGGGCGCTGCCGCAACTCAGGCCCGACGGGGTGAATCGATGACGTTTGAACCGCCAAAGCCTGAACTCCCGGTCGATCCACAAGCCGCCTACCACCAGATGATGGACATGTTGGGCCAAATGCTCGCCCCCGTTGCGCAGGTTATGGAGACGCAGGCGCCGCAAAAGGACCGCCGCTTTCAGGGTGCGGAATGGGATCATCCCCTCTTCGCGCTGGTGCGGCAGGGCTATGCCACCATGTCTGATCACATGATGTCGCTCGTCGATGCAGCGCCTGCGACGGACGATCAAGAACGCGCCAAGCTGCGCTTTGCAATGCGGACAGTTGTTGATGCGATGAGCCCCGCCAACTCTCCCTTCACCAATCCTGTTGCGCTGCAGAAGGCCGTGGAGACGAACGGCGCGAGCCTTGTGACCGGCATGCAGCACATGATGGCGGACCTGCAAAGCGGGCAGCTGACGCACACCGACCCTGAGGCCTTCAAGCTGGGGGAGAATATCGCCACGACACCGGGCAAGGTCGTCTACCAGACGCCGCTCTTCCAACTGATCCAGTACGCGCCCGCGACTGAAACCGTACTGGCAACCCCGCTCCTCATCTTCCCGCCCTGGATCAACCGCTTTTACATCCTCGATCTGACGCCGCAGAAGAGCTTCATCAAATGGTGCGTCGACCAGGGGATCACGGTGTTCGTCGTCTCTTGGAAGTCGGCGGATGCCTCGATGGCGGACACGATATGGGACGATTACATCGCCGCGCAGATGGAGGCGATCGACACCGTGCGCGATTTGCTGGGCGTTGAGGCGGTGCACACCATCGGCTATTGCGTGGCAGGCACGACTTTGGCGGCGACCCTTGCCGTGCTGGCGGCCACGGGTCAGGCCGATAAGGTCAAGTCCGCGACGTTCTTCACAGCACAGGTCGATTTCACCAAGGCGGGCGAGCTGCTGAACTTTGTGGACGACGCGCAGATCAAGCTGGTCGAAGGCATGGCGACCGATGGCTATCTCGATGGGCGCTATCTGGCGGCGACCTTCAACTTGCTGCGCGGCAATGACCTGATCTGGAGCACCGTCGCCAAAAACTATCTGATGGGGGAACCCTATCCGGCGTTTGACCTGCTCCACTGGAATGGCGACGTCACCAACCTGCCGGCCAAATGGCATAAGAGCTATTTGTGCGATCTCTATCGCGACAATTTGCTCTCCAAACCCGGTGCGCTGTCCGCACTGGGCGTGCCGATTGATCTGACCAAGGTGAAGACCCCCAGCTTCATTCAGGCCGGCCGCGAAGACCATATCGCGCCTGCCGAAAGCGTGTGGGAATTGCGCAACCAGTTCACTGGAGACAACACCTTCCTGCTTGCTGGTTCGGGCCATATCGCCGGTGTGGTGAACCCGCCCTCGGCGCAGAAATACCAATATTGGACGAATGATGCGGACGTCGGTTCGTTGGCCGAGTTTGTGGCGGGCGCGACCGAGACCAAGGGCAGTTGGTGGCCCTATTGGCGTGGCTGGCTGACGGATCAGGCGCCGGAGACGATGAAAGCCGATGGCGCGCGCCTGCCGGGTGAGGGGAAGCTGGCCGCGATTGAGGATGCTCCGGGGAGTTATGTGAAGACGCGGTAGGCGTGGATTGCCTTCCCACCCGCGTCGCCCCGTGCTTGACACGGGGCTTGGCTAACCTTCGTCGGGCTTTGGCTCTTGGCTGGCCGGATACGGTGGCTATCGCAGCGTTCATCAGCCCGACCTCCGGGAAAGTGCAAGAAAAGCCAAGCCCCGTGTCAAGCACGGGGCGACGGAGAGGCGTTTAGGCCGGTTGTCCTTGACCTATCGCCTGCCAGACCATCCATCCCGCCCGCACGATCCGCTGCCGGAACAGCGTCACTGTTCCCCGTGCCCGCTCGCCCGCACCCTTGAGTTTGGGGCTGGCCCACACCTTCACGCTATGCGGCAAAGCTGACAGCAGCACCGCCCCCGCCCGCAGGCCCCAACTCGCCCTGCTCCCGCCATCGGCAAGATGCAGCGCGAAGCTCTCCTCGGTCAGCCGCAGCTATTTCTTGCGCAGGGCGGGCCAGTCGCTGCGGGTGGGGTGGGAGACGGCCATGGCGTCGACATAGACGAGGGTGAACCCGGCCCGGACGGCACGTTGGCACCAGTCTTTGTCTTCAGACAGGCCAACGCGGAAATCGCCGACGGCCTCAAACACACGGCGGCTGGTGGCGAGGTTGGCGGTGACGGCAAAGCCCTGTTTTTCGATATAGTCCTTCTGGCGGAAGGCGAAGACCGTCTCAAACGCTTGCGCGCCGGTGCGAGGGCCAGTTCCTTCGTCAAAGGTATCGACGCGGCCCGACACGATGTCACCCTGAGGGAGAGCGGCGAGCGACTGTGCGACCCAATCGAACGCAGGCACGCAATCGGCGTCGATGAACAGCAACGTGTCCGACGTCGTCTCGCGCACGCCCCGGTTGCGGGCGGCAGCGGCGCCTTTTTCCGGCTCGGTCACAAAGCGTGCCCAGGGGTGGGCGGCCCTCATCGCGGCGAAATCCAGCCCGCTGTCATTGTCGACCACGACGACCTCGAGGCCGCTCACCTGCGGGGCGAGGCCGGTCAGGCACCGGCCTAGCCGCTCCATATCGCGGTAATGCGGGATGATGATGCTGGCCGTCATACTCAATGGGGCAGGTCGGATGGCTCAAAGACCTGCGTCCGGCTGCCCACGACCTTGGCCGGAGACCCGACAGCGAGCGCGAAGGCAGGGATGTCCCCCTTCACCACGCTGCCCGCGCCGATGACTGCGCCATCGCCGATGCGTGTGCCGGGCAGGATCACCGCGCGCACGCCGATCCACACATCGCGCCCGATGATGATGTCCGCCTCGTCCATCAGCTGCTTGGTAACCGGCGTGCCATCATTGTAGCGGTAGGTCGCCGCCGTCACCATGACCTCTGGGCCGAAGAGCACGTCATCGCCAATGACGATGCGACCCGTCGATGGCCCCGCCCAGATGTGGCAGCGTGATCCGATGCGGACGCGGTCACCAATGGTGATGCGGTCGGGGTCGGCAAAAACGGCATCGGGGCTGATCGCCAGATCGCGGCCCTTGGTCACGCGGCGCAGCGGCTGGACGTGCGAATAGTTCCAGTAATTCAGCATCTTGATGCCGTGCAGGTAGATGCGCGGATCAAGGAAAGACGCGATGAGCCGCAGCGCCTTGTTCGTTTTGGAAAGCTGGTTCTTGCGGACCGCTACGCGTCACGCCCCTTGTTACGTCAACTGCGACGCACAAAGACCGACCGTGGGGGGGACCTCAAGTTAATTCGGCGTCATTCTCAGCTGCGTCTTCCGCGTCACCACGGCCCTTAAAGCCCGAGGCGATGACATACCATTCCGAGGAATCCTTGCGGCTGGCAGGCGGCTTGGCGTGCTTCACAGCCGTGAAGTTGCGCTTGAGTTCAGCGACAAGATCATTGTCGGCGCCGCCTGCCAGAACCTTGGCGACGAAGACGCCGCCGGGGCGCAAAATCTCACAGGCGAAATACATGCCGGCCTCCACCAGAGCCATGGTGCGCAAATGGTCGGTCTGCGGATGGCCCACAGTGTTGGCCGCCATATCGGACAGCACGATATCGGCAGGCCCGCCCAGTGTTTCGGTCAGCCATATGGGTGCTGCATCATCCATGAAATCCATCTGCCTGATGACGACACCGTCAATTGGGTCCACCGGCAAAAGATCGATGCCGACAACATGCGCCTTGGGGCAGGTGCGCCGCACGACCTGAGACCAACCACCCGGCGCAATGCCAAGGTCAACGACCCGCTTGACGCCTTTCAGAAACCCGAAGCGTTCATTGAGTTCAATGAGCTTATAGGCCGCGCGGCTGCGATAGCCCTCGGCCTTCGCCTTCTTCACATAAGGGTCGTTCAGCTGGCGTTCGAGCCAACGGGTGGAGCCAACCTTGCGCCCCTTTGCGGTCTTGACGCGTGTCCTGCCGCCGGAACTGGTGCTCATTTTCTTTCCCCTGCGGTCATCAACTGACGCAAAATGCCTTCACGGATGCCCCGGTCTGCCACGCCGACAAAGGGCGCGGGCCAGGCATCAAAAATCGTCTCAAGAATCGCGCAACCGGCGACGACCAGATCGGCACGCTCCGGCCCGATACAGGGCAGCTTGGCCCGTTCTGTCACCGATTGTTCGGCCAATTGGCGGCAGATGTCGCGCATCGCGGGCACCTCCACGCGCAGTCCGTCGATCAGCTTGCGCTCATAATGGGTGAGGCCAAGGAACACGCTGGCGAGCGTCGTCACTGTCCCACTGGTGCCGAGCAGACGGGGCGCTTCTGCGGCCGCGTCGGCCAGCCGGTCGGTAAAGGCCCCCATGGCCGCGCGCACCTTGGCGCACATCATTTCATAGGCAGCGTCGCGGGCGGTGGCATCATGGCTGTCATGCGGCACGCTCTCGCTCAGGGAGACGACCCCCCAGGGGAGGCTGCACCAGTCCAGCGTGCGGGGGTGCGGGCCGCTCGTATCCACCAGCACCAGCTCAGTCGATCCGCCGCCAATGTCGAAGATGAGCGCGGCGCCTTCGCCGTCTTCCAGCAGAATGTGGCAGCCGAGCACGGCCAGCCGCGCCTCTTCCTGCGGGGCGATGATATCCAGTTTGATGCCCGTTTCGCGGTAGACACGATCCACAAAGTCTTGCCCGTTTGTCGCCCGCCGGCACGCTTCGGTCGCCACAGAGCGTGCCATGGAGACATTGCGTTTGACCAGTTTGTCCGCGCAGACGGAAAGGGCGGAAAGCGCCCGGTCCATCGCGGCCTGGCTGATGGCGCCATTGGCTGCCAGCCCTTCGCCCAGCCGAACGATTCGCGAAAAGGCATCCACCACGGTGAAGCGGGCGCCTTCTGGCCGGGCGATCAGCAGGCGGCAATTATTGGTACCAAGGTCGAGCGCGGCATAGTTACGGCGGGGCTGCGCGCGGTCACGCGGCGCAGTCTTCACCGCTTGGGATATCGCCGCCTTACCCGTCCCCACATGATGTCGACGGGGTGGCGGCATCTGGGTGGGCTGGTCCACCATTGGCCGCAAACTCTTTTATACTTCCGTCCGGGAAATGCCCGGCGGTACTTGGGGCCAAGACTAAGGTCAGACGGCGATTGCCGCAAGCTTTGCGACCTAAGTTGCGCACCCGTTGACAGAATCAGGTCAAAAACCTATCTGCCCGCCCTCACTGATGCCCCGTCGTCTAACGGTAAGACTACGGACTCTGACTCCGTCTATTGAGGTTCGAATCCTCACGGGGCATCCAATTTCTGCAATATGTAAATAAAGTTGAGGCCGGACGCTTGATCGCCCGACCCCCTTTGCCGCGTCAGCCGCGCTGTTTGGGCAGCCCGACGCGCAGCCACAACAGCAAGGCGATGATCACGGCTTCGACGATGATCGGCTGGATCACGGCATTGCCGCCGCCGTCGATGATAAGGCCGACGAAGCGGCCGGAGATGGCGACACAGACAAAGACGAGCGCTGCGTTGACCCAGTGGATGCTGCTCCGGATGACGGCGATCAACAGGCAGATGCCCATGCCGCCGAAGAGGCCGGCAATATCGGCGCGGACTGTCGCCCGGCCGACAAGGCCACCGCCCAGATCAGTCGTGGCGATGCCAAGGGCCGGAATGACCTGCTCCACACCGAGCCAAAGCCCAAGTGCGAGAACAAGCGAGCCAATTGCGCCGATGCCGACGAGAATGCGTGGAATGATGACCATGTTGAGACCCCTCCTCTTGTTTTGATCGTGGTCCGGTCTGCCACAGGGCGCGCTATTGTCAAACCTTTGGGCGGACGCCTGACGTTTCCTTTGCGGTGGCAAGCGAAGCGGGAATCGCCTAGACTGGTCTCTTATGACACGCCGACAGACACGCAGATTGGATTGGGGTTTCCCGCGCTGGCGCGGCTATGGCGCGGAAAGCGAAGCGGTGAAGGTGCGGCTGTGTGATCGGCATGGCTGCGACTTGCCGGGGGATCGGCCTGCGCCAAAATCACCCAACAGCCCGGAAAAATGGTGGTTCTGCGAGACACATGCGGGCGAGTATAACAAAAATTGGGATTACTTCGCTGGACTGACCGCCGAAGAGGCCGCCGAGCGTGAGGCGAATGAACGGCGCGATGCCTCGGGCTATCAGGACCCGAAACATTATGGCTGGGCGGGCCCCGGCGATGGCTCCCGCAGCCGCGATGAACTGCGCGCGCTCGATGCGTTGGGGCTGGAGGTCGATGCCGAATTTGACGCTGTGCGTGTTGCCTGGCGCAAGCTCGCTAAGGAAAACCATCCGGACGTGAAGCCCGGTGATGCCGCGGCCGCCGAGCGCTTCCGCCAGATCCAAGCCGCTTATGACGTGCTGCGTGCCGCTGAGGAGCGCCGCCTGGCGCTCTGATTATTCCTCAAGGCTATCGGGCACGGGGTCCTTGCCAGAGATTTCGCGGGCGAGGCGTTCACATTCACGAAAGTCGGGCAGGCCGGAAATTTCGAGGACACCGCCTGCAATTGGCTCCCGCACGATGGGGGCGGTGAGTTCCTTGCCATTGAGCAGCACGGGCAGCGGCTGACCCGTCATGGACAGAGTGAGCTGATGCAGGCGAGAGGCCGCCGTTTCGGCCAGCGTGATCATCAGCACCGGCATACCGTCTACTGACGCCACAGCGCGGGCATCAAGGATCTCCGCTTCGGCAAAGTGTTCCGTCCCGATGCGGAAATCACGCGCCGCAAAAGCGGGAGATGCAGCCATGAGAGCTGCGAGAAACATCAGCAATCTGGCCATGCGCAGTGCCCCCAATTCAACCCATCCATCGTCCGCTTGGACGGAGAGACTGTCAACCCGCGACGCGGGCGGCGGTTTCGCGGATCAGCGCGATCATGTTGGGGATGCCCTGCGTCCGGTTGGACGACAGTTGGTTCTTGAGATCAAATGGGGCGAGCGCGCCTTCAATGTCAGTCGCCAGAATGTCGGCGGCAGGCGCGTCCTGCACCGTTTTCAGCACCAGCGCGATGATACCCTTGGTGATGGCGGCATTGCTGTCCGCCAGAAAATGGAGGTGGCCCCCGTCCTGCGCAGCGGGATAAACCCAGACGCTGGCGGAACAGCCGCGCACAAGCGTCGCATCGGTTTTCAGCGCATCGGGCATGGGTTCCAGCTCACGCCCCAGATCGATTAAAAGGCGATAGCGATCGTCACCGTCGAGGAATTCATATTCCTCCTGAATATCGGACAGGCTGGTCATAGGTTTCTCTAATGTGCGGTTTCGACGAGGATTTTGTCGATCTTGCGACCGTCCATATCGATGATTTCAAAGCGGTAGCCTTGGTCGATGAAGGATTCCCCGGTGGTCGGGATGCGCTTCATGCGGTCAAGGACGAAGCCGGCGACCGTCGCATAATCGCGGTCTTCCTCAAGGCTGATGCCAATGCGTTCGGACAGGCCATCGGCGGTTGCCCAGCCAGAGACGAGCAGGCTGCCATCTTCGCGTTCAAAGATCGCCGGTTCCTCGCCATCATCCTGATCGGACACGAAGTCCCCGGCTATGGCAGAGAGGAGGTCGGCTGGCGTCACGATCCCCTCAAAATGCCCATATTCGTCATGAACTAGGGCGACGGGCACATCCGCATCGCGCAGCACTTCCAACACGTCCATCGCATCGACCTGATCGGGGATGATCGGTGCGCGCTTCATCAGCACCTTGAGGTCGAGCTTCTTGCCCGTGAGTTCGGCGGCCAGAAGATCGCGGGCAGAGACGACCCCCACAATTTCATCGACCGAGCCGCGCGCGATGAGCAGGCGGCTGTGCGGGGAGGCGAGGACAGCCTGATGGATCGTCTTTGCGTCCGCCTTTTCATCGAGCCAGTCAATTTCGGTGCGCGGCGTCATCACTTCACGCACGGGCCGGTCGGCCAAGCGCACGACGCCCGATATGATGGCGCGTTCGCTTTCTTCGATCACCCCGGACTTGGAGGCTTCCGCGACAATCAGGTGCAGTTCTTCCGCCGTCACATGATTTTCCGATTCGCGGTTCATGCCGAGGATGCGGAAGATGAGCGCACTGGTGCGGTCGAGCAGCCAGACCAGAGGGGCCGTGACGCGCGACAGGACGACCATCGGCATCGCCATGACGACGGCAATCGGTTCTGGCGCGCGCAGGGCGAATTGTTTGGGCACCAGTTCCCCCACGATCAACGAGGCAAAAGTGGTGAGGCCGACGACGAGCGTGAAGGAAATATCGTCGGACCATTGGGCCGGCACGCCAAGCAGCAGGAGGCGCTCTTCAACCGGTCCGCCAAGGCTGGCGCCCGAATAGGCACCTGCGATGATACCGATCAGCGTGATGCCGATCTGAACGGTGGACAGGAACCGCCCGGGATTGGACGCCAATAGCAGCGCGGTTTTGGCGCCGCGCAACTGGCTCTTCTTCGTGATCGATTCCAATCGGGCCCGGCGCGCAGAGACAATGGCCAGTTCCGACATGGCCAAAACGCCGTTGAGCGCGATCAAGGCAAGGATGATCGCGATATCGCCCCAGGGGAACGGGGTCAGGGGAATGGGAAGGGCTGTGGCCATTGGTTGGGGCGCTTATGGCAGATTCTAGGCCAAGGGCTCAAGTGTTCTGCGCAAAAGGTTCATTGTGCCTAACGTTTTGCGGCGAAGAACGCCCGTAGCTGGTCCGATGCTTGCGCCTCTCCAAGGCCGGAATAGACATCGGGCCGGTGGTGGCAGGTTGGCTGGGTGAAGATGCGCGGTCCGTGATCGACGCCGCCGCCCTTGGGGTCGGGCGCTGCATAATAGACGCGGGCGATTCGCGCATGGGCGATGGCTCCGGCGCACATCGGGCAGGGTTCCAGCGTCACCCACAGATCGCAATCGTCGAGCCGTTCATTGCCGAGCGCGCGTGCGGCCGCCCTAATGGCCTCCATTTCCGCATGCGCCGTCGGGTCTTTCGAAGCCCGCATCGCATTGGCGCAAGCGGCGATTTCCAAGCCATTGCGCACGATAACAGCCCCCACGGGGACTTCGCCGGCCAGTGCCGCCTCTTGCGCAAGATCCAGCGCGCGTTGCATGAAGGGGGAGAGAGGAATTTCCATGGGCCTGCCTTAAGCCTGCCTTTGGCTTGACGAAAGCACCTTCCATGGTTAGGTGCGCAGCCTTCCCGAATTCATTGATTCAACTTCAGGACGAACACACATGTCGCGCATTTGCGAACTGACTGGCAAGGGCCGCCAGGTGGGCAACAACGTTTCCCACGCGAATAACAAGACCAAGCGGACTTTCCTGCCGAACCTGCAGAACGTCACGCTGATCTCCGAATCGCTTGAAAAGAGCGTTCGTCTGCGTGTTTCGACCAACGGTCTGCGTTCGGTTGAGCATGTCGGCGGCCTCGATAACTGGCTGATCAAGACCTCGGACGAAAAGCTGAGCCTGAAGGCCCGTCGCCTGAAGCGCGAAGTCGCCAAGAAGGCGGTCGCCGCTTAATCTTTCAGCGCAAACTTCAGCAGGTAAGACTGCTGGAGTGGCCAGAAATTATCATCAGAGGCGAGCCAGATAATGGTTCGCCTCTTTTCTTGCGTCACGGCCAGAGCTTCAAAATTATCGACGAGCGTCGGGGCCTCCAGCCGGGCGATCTCTTTGCCTTTTAGGAGCATGCCGGGGCGCACGTCCTTTGGCACGTCCATGATGTACAGCCGGTTGCGGAACCACTGGCGGGCCGAAAACAGGCGATAGAGCACAAGCAGGCGTCCATCGGGCAACTCCGCTGCATCAACAGGCAGATAACCGGGTGGACGGTCGAGAATCGCCGTCACCGGCTTGATAGCCGGGTTCAGGGGATCGCCTTTGAAGATGAGCACCGGCGTCAACTGACCCGAATCATCGGGGTCCGCTTCTGCAAAGACCAGCATCCGGCCATCGCGCAGCCGCACCATGGCTTCGGGCCCATAGGTGATCTGCCAATTCTTCATTTCCGGCCGCGCAATTGAGGTGGCACGCCCGCGATCGCCGAAGAAGCGGCACAGCAGGTTCGTGTTTTCCAACCCTATCCAGCTTTGGCCGCTGACAGGATCAACGGTGAGCGATTCGGAGTCCTGCTTTTCTTTGATCCAGTGAAAGCCGCAGCCTTTAGGGATCTCAGAAAGCTTGCCGGTGATCGCCGATCCGGAGGGGAGCGGAATATCGAGCATGGCGCCTGCATCAGAGATCAGCCGCAGCCCGCCTTTGTGCGGCACCATGGCGGACCAGCCGCCAAAATCCGGATGGTCTGAGCGCAGCGTCCAGCCCGCCAGATAAAGTAGTTTCCCCGTCTGCCGTAAATGGTTCGAGTCTTTGGACAATTTTGTCGGCTCGAGTGTGATGCGTATCCATTGAGGAGCAATCGGCATCTGGCCAATCTTGGCCGATGACGCGCAGAAAAGGAGCACACAAAACAGCAGGGCAAGACCGGTCCGGCGCATCATCCCTTCCGCCATTAGCCGAACGACAGGCTATTCCTAGCCCCGCTCAATTCTGAACGGCGGCTAACGAACACATTCAGCAAAGGTCCAATCGGGCGTGGCCATAAGGCCAGTGTCGACGACGCCGGGATGAGCCCGACACCGCCGACGTGTTTGGTCGATGCGTTGCGTCAAGTTGGAGAGGTTCGATGAACAAGAAGCTGGTCAATCTGGGTGCTGCTGCCGCGATGGCAGTGACGACCCTTGTCCCCGCCGCGCCTGCGTTCGCGCATGACCGTGGGCACGGCGACGACGGCTATTATCAGGAGCGAGGCTATGGCGACGGTTATTATGACCGGCGCGGCTATCGCGGGGTGCGCTCCGACAGGCGCGGCGGACAATACGACGCCCGTTATGACGCACGGTACGACAATGGCGGCACCTATCGTGACCAGTCCTATCGTTATCGCGGTCAGCGCTGCGGCAAGGGCACGACCGGCCTGATCGTTGGCGCTATCGCCGGCGGCCTGCTTGGACGGTCGATCGTCGGGTATCGCGGAGACCGCACGGCGGGCGCGATTGTCGGGGCTGGTGTCGGTGCCCTTGCGGGCCGCGCCATCGACAAATCGGATGATCGCGGACGCTGCTGATCAAGAATTCCTGACCCCTCCCGATGGGCTGGCCCGTGTAGCATAAGGGCCTGCGTAATGCTTATCGGGAACCTGGTCCCGGCCTCGCCCACGGGCAGGCCGGGCCTTCGTTGCAGATTGGATAGATCTTTAGCGGTCACGGGGGGAAGGGGCCCCAGGGTCGCGTACTTGGGGGGTAGGGGCCGGACCGGAGTATTGGTCCGGCCCTTATTTTATATGGGCTAGCCGATTGCGCGCGCCCAATTTACGGCGCGGGCATTGCCCCGGCGAGGGTTTGCGGATCAATCCGCTCCTCATTCCACTTCATGCCCCAGTGCAGATGCGGCCCTGTTGCCCGCCCGGTCGCGCCAATAGCACCGAGCAATTGGCCCTGCCGGACAACATCCCCCTTTTTCACATCGATGCGCGACAGATGCAGGAATGCGCTGTTGAGTCCCCCGCCATGGTCAATCATCAGCAGATTGCCTTCCAGCGTGAAGGGGCTTGCCGCCGCTAGCGTCACCACGCCATTGGCAGGGGCGTAGACAGGCGCACCGGTGCCGCCAGCCACATCAACGCCATTGTGTGGCGCCCCCGGTTCTCCGGCGTAAATGCGTTGCGATCCAAACACGCCGCTGATGCGGCCTTTGGCGGGCCAGATGAACCTCTGGCGCCAGCCATCGGCGTCCACGACCATCCGCCGTGCGGCGTTTATCTGTGCCAGCTCGCCCGGCCTGCGCGCCTGAAACTCGGCAGAGGGTTGTGAAAAGCGGCGCAGCGTTTTCAGGTTCTCAATCCGCCATTGGCGGGGGGCGACGTTGATCTTGTCCGTCACGGCGCGCCCATCGGCCAGAAAGGCGGTAATGGTCGCTGTCGGCTGATGGTCTCTGCCAAAGCCGATGCCAAAGCGGCCATCGGTGGCAAAGCGGACGTCCGCGCCTTCAATAACCAGTCGGACGGTGCCTTTGGGCACCCAGCCAAGGGCATAGCTGCCCTGTTGTGCGGGCTGGTTCAACCGGAAGACGCCCAGAGCAACGGGCGGGGCAGGTTCTGCGGGACGCGCTGAGGGGAGGGGAGGCGCGGATTGGCTTGCGCGCACATTGGCCGCTGGGGCTCCAATGCAACTGCCCGGGATTGTGCCCAGCAAAAGGGCGACCAGCGCGGTCCGCAGCAGGGTCATCCCTCGACGGCGGCTCTGGCTGCAATTTCGGCGGTGGAATAGGCTTCCTGCTTTGCGACACTCCAATAGCGCAGCGATTCGAGGGCGACGGGATGGCCCGTCTTTGCGCACACCACATGATCCCCTTGGGCCAGCACGCGAAATCCGTTCGCCATATAAAACAATCGAGCGGGGCGGCCTTGCGACATCAACATGTGGTTTCCTTCATTCAGAACAGATCAGGCTGTTCGGGCTTGTCCTTTACATAAGGCGCTGCGCCCGCGCGCTCAACCCGTGCATCGACGGACCCGTCGGCGAAGCGCAGGACAAGAGCACCTGCGGCCTTGGCATCAGCAGCAGAGATGACTGTTCCGCCTGACCGGCGCTCGACCCGGGCATAGCCGCGCTCCAGCACCCGATCCGGGTTGAGCGAGGTTGCGACGCGCCACAATTGATCAAGACGGCTGCGGGCACCATCAAGCCGCTGTGAGAGCATCGCGGGCCGGAGGGCACCGGCGGCTTGCGCCAATTCCCCCCGTGCCTCTGCCACGACATGCGACAGGCCACGTTTCAGGCGGTCACTCAACTCATCAACCCGCTGGCTTTGCGGGCCGAGCAGCGTTTCAGGCGTCGGCAGGCGGCGCGAGGCATTGTCCAGCTTTTCGCCTGCCCGCTCGCGATAGCGCTGGACGCAGCGCAATGACCGTGCGCCATAGCTCTGCAAGCCCGCCAGAAGCTCCGTACGCACCGGTACGGCCATTTCGGCAGCAGCAGTCGGTGTTGGGGCCCGCACGTCTGCAGCATGGTCGCACAGCGTTGTATCGGTCTCATGCCCGACAGCCGAGATGATGGGGATCGTGCAGGCAGCCACCGCACGGACGACGACTTCTTCGTTAAAGCCCCAAAGGTCCTCAATAGACCCGCCCCCGCGCGCGACGATCACGAGGTCGGGCCGGTCCGCCCCTTGCATGGCGGAGAAGCCGTTGACGGCGGCAGCGACCTGTTCGGCAGAGCCCGGTCCTTGCACCAGCACCGGCCAGACGATGACCCGCGTCGGGCAGCGATCCGCAAGCCGGTGGAGGATGTCGCGGATGACAGCGCCGGTGGGCGACGTCACGACACCAATGGTGCGCGGCAGGAAAGGCAGGTCGCGCTTGCGTTCAGCCGAGAACAGTCCTTCGGCGGCGAGCTTGGCTTTAAGTTTTTCAAGGAGCGCCAGCAGCGCGCCTTCGCCCGCAATCTCCATCGTCTCCATGACGATCTGATATTTGGACCGGCCGGGATAGGTGGTGAGCTTACCCGTCGCGATCACCTCAACGCCGTCTTGCGCGTTGAACGCCAGCCGGGCCGCGCTGCCTTTCCACATGATGCCGTCGATCACAGCATTCTCATCCTTGAGCGCGAGATAGAGATGGCCGGATGCCGCGCGCTTAAAGCCGGAAATCTCGCCCCGGATGCGGACATGGGAGAAGCCCTGCTCCACATGGCGCTTCAGCAGGTTGGATATTTCACTGACGGACAGCGCGCCTGCATTGTCGCCTGCGCGTTCGCCCGCTAACAGGCCCATCTTGCCTTCGGGCGCATCATCAAAGGGCATTTCGGCGGGCATGAACATCCTTCTGATCGGGAGCGGCGGGCGTGAACATGCGCTGGCATGGAAGCTCACGCAATCTCCTTCCTGCGATACACTCTACGCCGCGCCCGGCAACCCCGGCATTGCCGAAGAGGCGACGCTTGTTGCGCTCGACGTGACGGATCATGCCGCTGTCATCGCCTTTTGCGCGGACAAGCAGATTGGCCTTGTCGTCATCGGGCCGGAAGCGCCGTTGGTCGATGGACTGGGGGATAGCCTGCGCGCAGTTGGTGTGCCGGTGTTCGGCCCCAATGCGAAGGCCGCGCAGCTGGAAGGCTCCAAGGGCTTCACCAAGGACCTGTGCACCCGCGCGAACATCCCGACCGCAGGCTATGCGCGCCATACGGACAAGGCAGCGGCACTCGCTGATCTCGCGCGCTTTGGCCTGCCGGTCGTCATCAAGGCCGATGGCCTCGCTGCGGGCAAGGGCGTGATCATCGCCGAGACCGCCGCAGATGCCGCCGCTGCGATTGAAGACATGTTCGATGGCAGCTTTGGCGACGCCGGTGCCGAAGTTGTGATCGAAGAGTTCATGGTCGGCGAGGAAGCAAGCTTCTTCGCGCTGACCGATGGCAAGACAGTCGTCGCCTTCGGCTCGGCGCAGGATCACAAGCGCGTCGGCGATGGCGATGTGGGGCCGAACACCGGCGGCATGGGCGCCTATTCGCCCGCGCCGGTGCTGACGCCGGAGCTTGAAGCCCGCGTCATGCGCGAGATCGTCGAGCCGACCGTCGCGACCATGGCGGCGGAGGGCAACCCCTATTCGGGCGTGCTCTATGCCGGGCTGATGTTGACGGCCGAGGGCCCCAAGCTGATCGAGTATAACGCCCGCTTCGGCGACCCGGAATGTCAGGTGCTGATGTCGCGCTTCGAAGGTGATTTGGCGGAATTGCTGCTCGCCATCGCGCAAGAGCGGCTGGCCGAAGCGGAAGCCCCGCGTTTCTCAGATGATACGGCGCTGACGGTTGTCATGGCGGCCAAGGGCTATCCCGGCACGCCCGAAAAGGGAGGCGCGATCACGCTGCCTGCGCAGGCCGACGCCAACATCTTCCACGCGGGCACCGCGATGAAGGACGGGAACCTCGTCGCAAACGGTGGGCGTGTGCTGAACGTCACGGGACGCGGCAAGTCGGCGACCGAGGCGCAGGCGAAGGCCTATGCGGCGGTCGATGCCATCGTGTTTCCCAGCGGGTTCTGCCGTCGTGATATCGGCTGGCGTGAGGTTGCGCGGGAACGGGGGGAATAGGCGGGGCGATGAATTCGCCTTCACTCAAGCGTCGCCCCGTGCTTGACACGGGGCTAGGCTAACCTGCGGCCGGTTTCAGCCACTCGCTTGCTGAATAGGACGACTGCCCGAGGTCTGGCCATTCGGGCATCATGCCAAAGGGGAGTGTGCAGAAATAGCCAAGCCCCGTGTCAAGCACGGGGCGACGGCTAGTCTGTTGGAGCGTGAGGCCCGCTCACCCCTCCCGGTGATACGGATGCCCGGCGATAATGCTCGTCGCGCGGTAGAGTTGCTCCACCAGCATGGCCCTCGCCAGCATGTGCGGCCAGGTGGCCTTTCCGAATGCGATGGAGGTGGTGGCCGACGCGCGTTCCTCCGCGGTCAGGCCATCGGCCGCGCCGATCAGAAAACGCAGCTCGCGCGCCCCCATATCGCGCCAATGTTCGATCTTCTTGGCAAAGGCGGACGAGGTCAGTTGTTCCCCGGTTTCATCCATCGTGACAATGATCGTGCCGGGAGAAACCGGCGGTTGCTTGCCGCCCGTATCGGGCAATTCCGTGATCGCAAAGGGCCAGGTGATGCGCTTGGCATAGCGCTCAATCAGATCAGCCTCAGGTCCGCGCCCGATCTTGCCGCGGGCGATGATATGCAGCTTCAATTGGCGGGCGGGGCGTCACCAAACGCCCACATGCGCTCCAGATTGTAGAAGCTGCGCACTTCCGGGCGGAACAGGTGGATGATGACATCGCCGGCATCGATCAGCACCCAGTCAGCGGTCTGTAGCCCTTCGACGCGGGCGAGAACGCCGAACTCGGTCTTCATCTTCTGCTGAAGCTTCTGCGCCATGGAGGAGACCTGACGGGTCGACCGGCCGCTCGCGATCACCATATGGTCCGCGATGGCTGTCTTTCCGGCAAGCGGGATCGAGATGGTTTCCACCGCCTGATCGTCTTCCAAAGACTGGAGAATCATCTTGTGAAGGGCGTCGACCGAATCGGTTGGAGCGGCGGCCTTACGTTTGGGGGAAGCGGACAAAATGGATCCTCAATATACCATGCGCCGCGTTATCGCGTCGCGTGTGGGGGTCTGGGAGAAGGGAAGCGCCCAATCGGGATGATCCCGTCGCAGCGCCGTTGCGGAGTGTTTATCGGGGCGAAAGCGCAACAGCACGAGCGCCGGCGGTCTCCACGTCGTCCAGTCGATCGCAGCATGTCGGGGTTGGACGAATCCCCGCAGCCATCCCATTGCGCGGCTCGCACGGGCATCATCGTCATACCCCGGGCGGGCCAGAACTGCAATCGGCATCGTTTTGGCGATCCGCCGCCAGTCGCGCCACTGGTGGAACTGGGCGAGATTGTCCCCTCCCATCAGCCAGATGAAGGTGCGTTCGGGGTGGCGCTTCTGCAGCGCTGCAAGCGTGTCCACCGTATATCGGGTGCCCAGCTGCTTTTCGATGGCGGTCGGGCGGATGATGCTGCGCCGCGCGACTTTGCGTGCGGACCGAAGCCGAACCACAAGTGGCGCCATCCCTGCCTTTGGTTTGAGCGGATTGCCCGGAGAGACGAGCCACCAGACCTCATCCAGCCCCAGCGCCTTAGCCGCCAGCAGGCTGATGTGGCGGTGGCCCGCATGGGCAGGATTGAATGACCCGCCGAGAAGTCCGGTGCGGATCAGGGCCGCGTCTGCCCGGTGCCGCGCACGACCCACTTATAGGTCGTCAGCCCTTCCAGTGCGACGGGGCCGCGCGCATGGAGGCGGCCGGTGGCGATGCCGATTTCGGCACCCAGCCCAAATTCACCACCATCGGCGAACTGGGTGGAGGCGTTCCACATCACAATCGCTGAATCGACGCTGTTCAAAAAGGCTTCGGCGGTGCTCGCGTCTTCGGTGACGATGGCGTCGGTATGGTGCGACCCGTTGGTGTTGATATGGGCAATTGCAGCCTCAACGCCGTCCACAAAAGCGACCGAGCAGATCGCATCGAGATATTCGGTGGTCCAGTCTTCGTCGTTCGCGGGCTTTATACGGGCGTCGAGCGCGCGCACCTCAGGCGTGCCACGCACTTCGCATCCGGCGTCGAGCAATGCGGCCACAACAGGCGCCGGTTCGGCGAAATGATGGTCGATCAGCAGCGTTTCCATCGATCCGCAAATGCCGGTGCGCCGCATCTTGGCGTTCAGCGCAATGTCGCGCGCCTTTGCGGGGTCAGCCTGCGGGTGGATGTAGGTGTGGCAGATGCCGTCGAGGTGCGCGAGCACAGGCACGCGCGCTTCCTCCTGCACACGGGCGACCAGCGCCTTGCCACCGCGCGGAATGATGATGTCGATTAGGCCATGCGCGGCGAGCATGGCGCCGACAGCGGCGCGGTCCTGCGTTGGCACCAGCTGGATCGCGTCTTCGGGCAGGCCACCCTTGATGAGCCCGGCGCGCAGCGCCGCATAGATAGCCCGGTTGCTGTGCACCGCTTCCGTCCCGCCGCGCAGGATCGCCGCATTGCCGGATTTAAGGCAGAGGGCAGCGGCGTCTGCCGTCACATTGGGGCGGCTTTCATAGATGATGCCGATGACGCCCAAAGGCACCCGCACGCGGGAAAGATGCAGGCCATTGGGCCGCACGGCTTCATCAATCACCATGCCGACGGGATCACGCAGGACGGCGACGGCGTCGACCGCTGCGGCGATGCCTTCCAGCCGCTCAGGGGTCAGGCGCAGCCGGTCCAGCATGGCGCCGGACAGTCCGGCCTGTTCTCCGGCTTGAATGTCGAGTTGATTGGCCGCCAGAATTTCGTCGGCGCGGGCGCGCAGTTCTGATGCTGCGAGATTGAGCGCATCCGCCTTACGCGCCACCGGCACATTGGCCAGCATGGCGCTGGCGGCGCGTGCTTTTTGGCCCATTTCAGCAATCAGTTGCTGTGCGGTGGTGTCGCTCGTTTGCATGGAAGCCGGTTAGCAAAGCGGCCACCAAAACGCAAAACCGATGACAAGCGCGGGTCTGGCTGCAATACTCATCCCATGGCGGGTGATATTGAGGCAATGGGCGATGTTGTGACAGGCGGGCTGCTGGCCCGTGCTGTCGAACCTAATGCCGGTGAGGGGCATGCGGGCCAAGATGGCACCTGCCTCAATTGCAGCGCCGACGTGACCGGCGCTTTTTGTGCGGCCTGCGGACAGAAGGTGCATCTTCACCGCACGCTGGGGGCGTTCTGGCACGACCTGGCTCACAGCGCGTTCCATTTCGACGGGAAGATCTGGCGGACATTGCCTTTGCTTATCTGGAACCCCGGGCATCTGACGCGCCGTTATATTCATGGCGAGCGGGCGAAGTTCGTGTCTCCCTTTGCGCTGTTCCTGTTCAGCGTGTTTTTGATGTTCGCCATTTTCAGCTGGGTCACCCCCAAGGGGACTGCGAGTGCAAAGGCCCCGACGCCCAAGGAGGCGGTGGCCGCGCTCGATGAAGACAGGCAGGAACTGCGCACCAAGATAGAAGAGCTTGTCGTCCTGCGGCGGAACGCCGAGGCGCGCCGTGCACGAGCGGACTGGATCGACGGTGAAATCGGGCGGACACGCGCGCTCCTCACCAAAATTGAGCAGGATAAGACTATCGAGGTGTCTGCCGAGGCCATCACCAAAAGGCGGCTGGCCGTGAACCAACGCAAGATGGAAACGGGCATTGCAGAATTAGAGGCCCAGAAGGCCGAGGCGCTCAAGGCAGGCCTGCCAACCGCTGAAATTCAGAACGAGATGAATGCGCTGAAAACGGGGATGGCGGTGTTGACCGCTGCCACATCCACAGACGGCGATGACGCATTCAAGGTCGACAAGGTGAACCTCGATTTCGGCTGGCCGGCCATTCAGGAAGCGATCCAACATGCGGCTAAAAACCCGCAACTGCTGATCTACAAGCTGCAGTCCAACGCCTATAAGTTCAGCTGGGCGCTGATCCCGCTGTCGACGCCGTTCCTCTGGCTGTTGTTCTTCTGGCGGCGTCAGTTTTTCGTGTTCGATCACGCGGTGTTCGTCACCTACTCCATCGCTTTCATGATGATGCTGATCACGGTCTGTGTCGTCTCGATCCAGTTTTCAGCGACAGAAGTGATCGGCGGCTTGGCGCTTACCCTCTATCCGCCGGTCCACATCTATCGGCAATTGAAGCAGGCCTATGGGCTCACCCGCTTCGGCGCGATCTGGCGCACCATACTGCTGTCAACTTTTGCTGTGACGGCGCTCACCCTGTTCTTTGCCTTCATTCTCACCATGGGGCTCACCGGCTAGGATCGGCCCGGCAAGAATCCGCATCGTAATACGCCCGGCCTCCATCATCGGGGTGACGATGGCCGACATCCGCGCCTGACGGTCGCCGGGCAAAGCGCGGGTGAAGAAGCTATTCGCAATCACATCAGCCAATTGCAGGCCAGCGGCGCGGTGGCTGAGTTCAAGCTGCGCTGACCCGCAGGGCCCAACGAGCTCGCCAATGTCGGATCGGATGTGCGCCAAAGTCTCCGCCCCATAGCGGCCATCATCGATGACCACTTTTGCGCAGTCGCCGGCAGCCGGCAGCATGACGCCGACCACGTCTTCCAACAGGGCTGCATAAATGTCGATGTCATGGTCGCCGCGATCCATGCCAAGCGCGGGTCGCGTTGCTGAAAGCGCGATCCCGATTGTGGCCGTCGCATGCGATTTTTCGAGGAGCTCAAAAAGCAATCCGCGCTCACCAAGGCTGATGCGGCTGCCCTTAATCTCGCTCGTGATGCCGGTCACAGCCCGAAAGCGGGTGATGATCTGTTCAGCCTCTGCCTGATCAATGCAAAGGCCCGCGAGCGTCATGACGTTACGCCCGACGCCCCCGGACTCATCGCAATAGATTTCAGGCAAAAGGGGTCACGCCCCTTCGGCCGCCGGTCCGCCCACATTCTTGCGGCGCGTTTTGGGAACGGAGGTGCCGCCCTTACCCAGCGGACGCGGGGCGTTGCGGTCAATGCCGGACCGGTCCGGCTTGGTGCCGTCCGCAAGCAGGGCCTTGATCTCATCGCCCGACATTGTTTCATATTCCAGCAGGGCTTCGGCCAGAGCATGCAGCTGCTTCTTGTGCTTGGTCAGCAGCTTCTTGGCCTGATTATAGCCGCCTTCCACGATCCGCTTGATCTCCTGATCGATCATGACAGCTGTCTCGTTCGACATCTGACGGCTGCGGTTCATCGAATAGCCAAGGAACACTTCCTCATCGGCTTCGGCATATTGCAGGGGACCGAGCACGTCGGACATGCCCCAGCGGGTCACCATGTCGCGGGCCAAGCCCGTGGCGTACTGGATGTCCGACGATGCGCCGGACGAGACTTTGTCGTAACCAAAGATCAGCTCTTCAGCGACACGACCGCCCATCGCGACTGAGAGGTTCGCGTACATCTTATCACGGTGATAGCTGTAATTGTCGCGTTCCGGCAGGCGCATGACCATGCCCAGCGCTCGGCCGCGCGGGATGATCGTTGCCTTGTGGATCGGGTCAGACGCGGGTTCATTCATCGAGACGATCGCGTGGCCCGCTTCATGGAAGGCGGTCATGCGCTTTTCGTCTTCGGTCATCACCATGGACTTGCGTTCGCTGCCCATCATGACCTTGTCCTTGGCCTCTTCAAACTCAGCCATGGCGACCAAACGCTTGCCCTTGCGGGCGGCGGTGAGTGCGGCTTCATTGACGAGGTTGGCGAGGTCTGCACCCGAGAAGCCCGGCGTGCCGCGTGCAATGACACGGGCGTCGACGTCGGGCGCCAACGGGACCTTCTTCATGTGGACGGCGAGGATCTTTTCACGGCCTTCGATGTCCGGGCGTGGCACGACGACCTGACGGTCGAAGCGGCCGGGACGCAGAAGGGCAGGGTCCAGCACGTCGGGGCGGTTGGTCGCCGCGATGATGATGATGCCTTCATTCGCTTCAAAGCCATCCATCTCAACGAGCAGCTGGTTGAGCGTCTGTTCGCGCTCATCATTGCCGTTGCCAAGGCCTGCGCCACGGTGACGGCCAACGGCGTCGATTTCATCGATGAAGACGATGCAGGGGGCGGACTTCTTCGCCTGTTCAAACATGTCGCGCACGCGGCTGGCGCCGACGCCGACGAACATTTCGACAAAGTCAGAGCCTGAAATGGTGAAGAACGGCACATTGGCCTCACCCGCAATCGCGCGGGCGAGCAATGTCTTACCGGTACCGGGCGAACCGACGAGCAGCGCGCCCTTGGGGATCTTGCCGCCAAGGCGGGAGAATTTGCCCGGATCTTTCAGGAAGTCGACGATTTCCTGCAGTTCCTCACGGGCTTCATCGATGCCAGCGACATCGTTAAATGTGACGCGGCCCTGCTTTTCGGTGAGCATCTTCGCGCGCGATTTGCCGAAGCCCATCGCGCCGGATCCGGCCCCCTTTTGCATCTGACGCATGATGAGGAAACCAATGCCCAGGAACAGCAAAATCGGCAGCGACTGGTAGATCAGGAACTGAAGGAAGCTGGGGCTTTCTTCCGGCTTGCCGGTGAATTCAACGCCGGCCTGCAGCATGCGCTGGGCAAATTGCGGATCAGGCACGGCATAGGTGCGGAATTCTTCGCCATTCTTAAGCGTGCCGGTGACAACGTCACCAGCCTGCACGACGGATTTGACCGAACCTTGGTCGACGCGCGAGATGAAGTCCGAATACGCGATGACATCGCCAGCCGCGGTTGTCCCGCGCCCTTCGAAAATCGAAACAAACAGCGCCAGCGCCGCTAAAATCGCGACCCAGATTGCGAGGCTCCGCATCCATGGGGACATATTGGGGCCCTTGTCATCATCCATTGTATTTCCGCCTTTCGAGCGACCTAGATAGGCACGGCAAATTTAATAACAATGCAACAAATCCGCAAATTCGTTAGTTTTTCCGCCGTGGTGGCGCTTTTTGGAAGGTCCAAAAGTCACCGCCAGCACATTTGACGCCCCCCAGCGTGCAGACTTTGCGGGCCCAAAGTGCCCGAATCATCCGATCCAGCTCATCGCTGCGGGGTGCGGCCTCTGGCACAACCTGCGCCATGCATTTGACAACGATGCGGCGGACAAGCTCATGCGGCAGGCCCTTGGCATCCAGCGAGACGATGCCAAGCGCCACAGCGCCGCGCCTTGAAAGATAATCGTCAGCCGCCCAATCCAGTGCCTGATCTGCTGAGGCAAGCGCCGCCCCGGCGCGGACGGCGCCTGCGGGATCGAGCCAGCTGGCCTGTTCCAGCGCCCGACGCAACCGGGCGCGATCATAGCGGTCATCGTGATTGGAAGGATCGTCAACCGCTTCAATATCCTGCGCATCGACCAATGCGACCAGTTCCGCCTTGCGCCATGTCATCAGCGGGCGCGCGATCCGTCCGCGCAGGGTGCGAATGCCCGCCATGCCGCCCACACCTGCCCCACGATTGAGGCGCATGATCATGGTTTCCAACTGATCATCGGCGTGATGCGCCGTCAGGATGAGGTCAAGCTCCAGTGCATCGGCCCAGCGCTCCAGCACTTCATAGCGCTTGACGCGTGCCCAAGCTGATGTGTTTCCCGCAGGCTTAGGGGGCAGCGTTAGGATGCTGTGGCGGACCGCTAGCGCTTTGGCGATGCCGGAGACATACCTGGCTTCGGACGCGCCTTCGGGGCGCAGGCCGTGGTCAACCGTTGCGGCTTCCACATGGTCCAATGTTTCGGCGGCAAGCAACAAAAGGGCAAGGCTATCGGGGCCGCCCGATACAGCAAGGCCGACGCGCTTTTTGCCCGGTCCGGCAATAGCGCGAAAATCACGCAGAAAGCGGGTGGCAGCGGTGTCGTCGAGAGTGCGGACCTGATTCACAAGGCAGAGTGTGCCGCGACCCGCCCTGAGATGTCACGCGCTTTATCGCCGCTTTGGTGAATTTTGTCGGATCAGGCAGAACAGCTGGCGTCTGTGCGGGCTTTGGCGACACGGGCCTTCAGGTCTGCGGCTGCGCTTGCCCCATAGACGTCCTTGAACTCGTCAAACACCTTGCAGGCATCGGGCAGCTTCTTGAGACGTGTCAGAGCAACGCCCAGATAATAGAGGCTTTCCGATGCGCGTTCGCCCTTTGGATTTTTGGTGTAATTGTCATAAAAGGCAACCGACGCCAGCGCAGGCTTGCCTTCATCCAGATAGGCGCGGCCAAGAAGGTTCTGCGCAAAGCTGGAACGCTTATGCTTGGGATATTTGGCTAAGAATTCCTTCAGCTTCACCTGCGCTTCGGGGTAGAGCTTGGCCGTCCACAGGCGGAAGCCATAGGTATAGGCATCTTCTGCTGCGTCGCCCGTCGCCGGGATCTCCACAGCGTCGACCAGCGCCTTGCGCTTGGGGTCCGTCTTTGCAGGCGTCACGGCTTTTGTGGTCGTGGCAGCAGGGGCCTCGACCTTGGGTTTGGTCGGGGCAGGCTTCGGCGCTTCAGTCACCGCTACGGGGACGAGGGCGACAGGTTTTGCAGCCGGTGGGGCCGCAGCGGGTGGCGTGACCTCGGGAACGATTGGCTCCAGTGTCTTCAGCCGCGCATCGGTTGTGCCCTGATAAGTCTTGAAGGCTTCCTCAAGCTTCCTCAAGCGATTGCCGTCCGTTTCGACCTGTCCGGTCAGCAGCTTGAGCTGTGCCTCAAGCGAGTCCACGCGTGTGCTCAAATCATTGAGTGGCGAGGAGGCTGGCGCAGCTCCGGCATCGCCGGTATCCAGCGGGCCAATTTCCGGCTGCACAGGCACGCCGGTTGGAAAGACCTTGCGCTGAACGGCCTTCATTTCCTTTTCAAGCTTCCCAACCCGAAGTTCGACGGCGCCGTCCTGCGCGGCCAAAGGCGCTGCAGCGACAGCCGACAACAGGGCAATCGAAATCAAAGCATGACGCATGACTGGTTATTCCCCTCGCGACCTAATCTTGGTGATCTCTGAACCAGAGTGGACCGGCAATCAAGGCCGGGCCGCTGCACCTGTTGACGGCGTGGCGGTTGTTACAGCTTGTGGTGCGGCGGCCGGTGCTGGCCTTGCGACCAGTGCGGGGCCGGTCAGCACGACGTCCTTTACGGTCGCCTCCGCCGGGCCAAGCGCCGGAACAGCCTGTCCGCCGACTGTGACGGCAATCTGATCAGCCCGACCCGTCCGGATCATCGGTGTGTCGGCGTCGGTGGGTACCGGATAAGTCTCGCCCTTCTTTTTGACGCCCTCAAAAAGAACCTTGTCGTTCTTGTCGTAGATGCGGAACCAGACGTCATCCTGCGCCGTCAGCACAACAGGACCTGCGACGGGCTTGGGCTGCGGTGCGGCAATTGTGATGCTGTTGGCGGGTTCAGGTGCTTCAGTGGCGATCTCTGTGGGCCCAGTTTCCAAGGCTCCACTGCGCCACATGCCATAGCCGGCGGCGATCAGGATCACGATGAGGGCAGCACTCCAGGCGAGCCAGCGGGGCGGCACCCGGGCGGGATCGGCAATGTCGTCATCCTGCTGGATGTGACGGCTTTCACCATCTTGGCCGAGTTCAGTGCGGAGGCATTTGGCCAGTCCCACCTCATCTGCGCCGACGGCGCGGGCATAGGCTTTTACGAAACCGACAGCATAAGTGATGGACGGCAAGCCGGAATAGTCGCCTGATTCTATGGCTTCGAGGTGACGCTGAGGTATTCTCGTTTTCGTGGCAATATCAGCCAGATCGAGGCCGACCGAAGTGCGCGCCGCCCTCAGCTTATCACCCACACGTTCAACAATGAGGGCGTCTGACGCACCCTCGGATTCGGTCATTATATACTCCCCAACTACGCAGGCCCCGAGCGCCGCTTTACCAAGCTTGAACGCGGGTGTCAATGCCCTGCCATTTTGGTGCTAAGCGATCTCTACATTATTCTCTCTTGCCCACTCGGTCAGAGTAGCCCTGATGTCTGCAGGCGGATGGGCCAGAAGGGTTTCCATCAATTCCTTTATGGTACAGACATTTAGTGACCGCACCATTACTTTAACGGGCGCGATGGCTGCCGGTGTAATGGACAGGCGTTCGATGCCAATACCAATCAGCGCCATCGCCTCCAGCGTTCGGCCGCCCATTTCCCCGCAAATCGTAACGGGCACGTCCGCCGCTTGGCATTCGCGTGTCACCCGGCGGATGAACCGCAGAATTGCAGGCGACAGCCAGTCATAGCGCTCTGCGAGCTTGGGATTGGCCCGGTCGGCAGCGAACAGGAACTGCGTCAGGTCATTCGTACCAATTGACAGGAAATCGAGCTTGGGCAGGATCATGTCCAAGGTTTCGGCAAGCGCGGGCACCTCCAACATCGTGCCATATCGGATGCGTGTGGGCGTGGCGCGACCTTGCTTCACGATCCATTCCCGCTGACGTTCAAAAATCGCCCGCGCTTCGTCAAACTCCCAGGGTTCGGATACCATCGGGAACATGACGCTGAGTGTGCGCCCGGCGGCTGCCTCCAGCAAGGCGCGGGCCTGCGCCTTCATAAGGCCGTCGCGTTCCAGTGCTAAGCGGATGGCGCGCCACCCCATGGCGGGGTTTTCTTCTTCGCCGGTGTCGATTCGCAAATAAGGCAGCGCCTTGTCTCCGCCGATATCGACAGTCCGGAAGATCACAGGCCGGTCACCCGCCGCATCCAACACATCGCGATAGAGCCGCTGCTGGCGCTCGCGCTGCGGCATGGTGGCGGATACGAGGAACTGGAATTCGGTGCGGAACAGGCCGATGCCGTCGGCACCTGTCACGTCCAGCTGGGCGACATCGTCCCGCAGCCCGGCGTTGACCATCAGGGTGATGCGGGCCTCATCCTTTGAGATAGGCGGCTGGTTACGCATCGCAGCATAAGCGGCACGGCGCTTCTGGGATGTTTCCAGCCGCGCCTCAAAGGCTTCCTCCATCGCGGCACTGGGCCGGACAAAGGCTGAGGCCCGCCCGACATCAAGGAGGACGAGATCCCCTTCGCCAATGATGCGCCGGACGTTGCGGACGCGGCCAAGAACAGGGACGCCCATGGCACGCGCGACGATGGTGACATGCGCGGTCAGCGAGCCTTCTTCAAGGATGACGCCCTTCAACCGCCGCCTGTCATATTCGAGCAGTTCGGCCGGGCCGAGATTGCGGGCAATCAGGATCGTGTCATGGCGCAGGCCCGCTTGTGCAGCAGACCCCAATTGGCCGGAAACGATACGGAGCAGGCGGTTCGCCATGTCTTCCAGATCGTGCATCCGGTCCGCCAGCAAGGGATCGTCAATCTGGCGCATCCGCATGCGGGTGCGCTGCTGCACGCGTTCAATCGCGGCCTCTGCGGTCAGACCACTGTCGATGGCTTCGTTGATGCGTCGACGCCAGCCTTCATCATAGGCGAACATCTTATACATCTCGAGCACTTCGCGGTGCTCACCTTCGACACCGAATTCGGCTTCGCTGGCCATGCGCTCAATCTGCTCACGCATCTTGTCAAAGGCTGCGTAGACGCGGTGGCGCTCCGCTTCGGTATCTTCGGCAACGGTGTGTTCAATGGTGACGCGCGGCTGGTGGAATACGGCACGGCCCGACGCCATGCCATCGACCAGCTTAAGCCCGGACAGGCTATGGGCGGACGTGTCCTGCACCTTGGATCCGCGACGCTCATCATTATCGATCAGTCCAGCATTGGCGATCAGTTCTGACAGCACCATGGCGACGGTTTGCAGCGCCTCAATTTCTTCCTCGGCATATTTGCGCGGGTCGACATGCTGGACGCAGACGACACCCACGGCATCTTCCTTGCGGATGATGGGCACACCGGCAAAGCTGTGGAACAGGTCTTCGCCCGTTTCCGGCTTATAGGCAAAATCCGGGTGGCTCGTTGCTTCGTCAAGGTTGAGTGTCGATATCTGTTCAGCGATTGTGCCGACCAGACCTTCGCCCAGTGCCATCTTGGTGACGTGGACGGCCTCTTGCTTCAGGCCTTTGGTTGCGAAAAGTTCCAGCAGGCCATCGCGGCGCAGATAGATGGAGCAGACTTCGCTTTGCAGAACATCAGCAATAATGCCGACCACGCGGTTCAGCTTGGCTTGCGCACTGGTCCGCGCCGCCATCACTTCGTGGAGACGGGTTAAAATTTCCCGGGACGCGGAAGCGGCACTGGCTGGCATTTTACAGCGCTAGCAGTTTGTTATCGCGGATGCCAATGCCAAGAAATCGTATGCCGTTTGGGCATCGCGACGCATCAACCGCTGTCGCCTTCCCTGTCTTCGGCATCGGCGTTGGTGTCCGGGGTTCCCGAAAGCTCGGGTGTGGCCGGACGCTTCGGAAACTTGCCGCCATTGCAGGCATAGATCATCGCCTGTTCGACCAGCGATCCCGCAGCGACAGGTTCATATTTCATGGCCACGTCTGCCCCCGCCCAATCGTGCGATCTCCGGCCATTCACGGTGCGCGCATAGGTCAATGTCGCAAGGGTGCGGCGTGCGCAGTCAAAGCTGTAACGGACGCGCTCCACGCTGCCCCGGCCTGCACTGCTCCGCATCTCGACAAAGACCTGCATCGCCGGAAAATCGCGCAGGCCAAAGATTGGTGCCGAGGGTTTCAGGCTGGTCACGTCGACCAGGATCTGGCGACCGCCTTCATTCTCCCCGAGGACAACGAGCGCCTGCGCAAAGGCGGGCGCCGGGACGCTTGCCAGCAACAGCGAGAGGGCGACGCGCTTCATGCAGCGGCGGTCGCCCTGCCGGGCACAGGCACGGGGTTGCCCTTGGCCGCAGCCCGCTTGGCCCCCTTGGCCAGTTCCTTCTTCAGGGCACGGCAGTAATGATCAAAGTCGAGCTGGATCGTATGGCGGCGGGCGGCATAATATTGGCCGGTATAATAGTCCTCATCCGCGGCAATGATGCGCTGCATCTCGTCGACAGCCGGTGGCAGATAGTCGCCCGCCAGATAGGCGCCGACCAGTTTGGATTGTTGTTCGGCAAAGTTGACGAGCGTCGGCACGGGCTGGGCGAGCCCCATGTAGAAAAGGTCGGGCACGCCCGGCTTCATGATGCGCTTGTACAGGGGCGGCGGCCGGTTGTCGGCATCGGCGATCAGGCCGGGATCATCGAAGAACGGGAATTTGATGTCATAGCCCGTGGCCCAGACGATGGCGTCGATCTGCTCGCGGCTGCCATCGGTAAAGACGACGCCGTCCCCATCCAGCCGGTCGACACCGGGCTTCATGGTCAGGTCGCCGGAACCGGCGCGCAGGAGAAATTTTCCAGAGACGGTGCCGTGGCTTTCAAATGGGGTGATATCGGGTTCCGGCAGGCCATAGTCGCTCATCTTGCCAACCAGACCGCGGATCATCTTTTCACCCAGCTTCTGGCGCAGCCATTTGGGCATCCAGGCGGGTGCCGGATTTTTGTCGAGCGGCTGGCCGCGATAATATTTGGGGAAGACCCAGACGCCGCGCCGGGCGGAGACGAACAGCTTCTCTGCAATCGGGCGCTGCGACAGTTCCGACGCGACATCCATTGCCGAATTGCCCATGCCGACGACGAGCACCCGCTTGCCGACGCAATTCACCGGTTCAAACGGGCTGCGATAATTGTGCGAATGGATCTGGGCGCCGGTGAAGGTGCCGGGATAAACGGGGATGCGCGCGGCCCAATGGTGGCCGTTGGCAACCACCAGCGCGTCATAATCGCGCACCTCGCCGGTCGACAATGTGATGGTCCAGCCGCCGCCGGACTTCCGCTGCGCCTTTTCCACCCGCGTGTTGAACCGGATGTGCTTCCTCAAGTCGAAATGGTCGACGTAATCGTGGAAGTATTGGAGCAACTGCGCATGGTGCGGATAATCGGGCCAATGCTCTGGCACTGGAAAATCTTCAAAGGCCAGCCGCCATTTCGACGTGTCGATATGCAGGCTTTTATAGCAGGCCGACATGCCGTTGGGATTGTTGTAATACCAGTTGCCACCGATGTTGTCGGAGGCCTCAAATATCTCAAACGGTATCCCGTAATCCTGGAGGCGTTTGGCAGTGGTAAAGCCGGAGCAACCGGCGCCGATAATGCAGACTTTGGGCATGTTCATAGGCGCAGAATGGCGCAAGTGTTGCGGATTGCAACCCTCACAAGCATCAGCGGTCGGGCTTGGCGGGTCGCAACGGCTCAGATCGCGTTTACAGGAAGGCGCAGATAGACGTGACCCCCAGACGTGGCCGGGGGCAGGTTTCCGGCCCGGATATTCACCTGAAGCGATGGCAGAATGAGGAGAGGTGCGGCCAACGTCTTATCCCTCGCTTCCCGCATGGCGACGAAGGCTGCTTCGTCGATGCCATCATGGATGTGGATGTTGGCCGCTCGGTGATCCGCCACCGAGGCTTCCCAAGCGGGGGTGGGGCGCGCCTCTGGCGGGTAATCGTGCCCGGTAAAGAGCCGCGTGTCCTTGGGGAGGTTGAGGATCTTCCGGATGGAGCGATAGAGCGTCCGTGCGTCACCCCCGGGAAAATCGGCGCGCGCCGTCCCATAATCGGGCATGAACACGGTATCCCCTACAAAGGCGGCATCGCCGATGATGTAGGTCACGCAGGCAGGCGTATGCCCCGGTGTGTGAAGGACTTTGATGGATAGGTTGCCCAAGGGCAATTCATCGCCATCGCTGACGAGCCGATCAAAAACAGATCCGTCGCGGGCAACATCATCGGCTTCAAACAGGTCTGCGAAAATCGTCTGCACGTCGGTAATGTGCGCCCCGATGACGACCGGTGCGCCTGTCTTTTCGCGGATGTGATGCGCGGCAGACAGATGGTCGGCATGGGCATGCGTTTCGAGAACGTATCGCAGATCAAGGCCTTGCGCGTGAACATAGTCCAGAACGGCATCGGCAGACGCTGTGGAGATGCGCGCGTTGCGTGGCGAGAAATCGAGCACCGGATCAATGATCGCCGCGGCCTTACTGGCCGGATCATGCACGACATAAGTGACGGTGTTGGTGGCGGTGTCGAAAAAGCCGTGGACCTGAGGCTGCATGAAAATCGACTCCTTCGTCGCAGGGGGATATCTGAACATTAGGACTTGCTAAATTAGAATCAAGTAATATATTTCTATCATGTTTGATCTTTCCCGCTTTGATCTGAGCCTTTTTGAAGACAGCGCCGGACGCGCCGCATCGCTGTTGCGCACCCTTGCCAATGAACGACGGTTGATGATCCTGTGTCAGCTGGTGGAGGGCGAACTGTCGGTTGGCGCGCTGCAGCCCCGCGTCGGCCTGTCGCAGTCCGCATTGTCTCAGCACCTCGCCTTGCTGCGCGAGGAAGGGGTGGTGGCGACGCGGCGCGAGGGGCAATCTATTTTCTACCGCGTCGCCGATCCGGCCGCGTTGCGCGTTCTCCAAACATTGGCCGAATTGTTCTGCCCCCCTGACATGAGGACTGATTGATATGACCGCCACACTGACGCCGCTTGCCCCAAAAGAGGTGAAGGCACGCCTTGATACCGGTCGTGCGGTTCTTATCGACATTCGGGAGCGGGATGAATTTGCCCGCAGCCATGTGCCGGGTGCCAGGTCCCATCCCCTTTCAGGCTGGGAAGCCGCGCATCTGATGGTCGATCCGGATGCTGATGTCGTTTTCACTTGCCGGTCCGGGATGCGCACCGCCGGGGCGTGTGACCGTTTGGCCGCGCGCGTGACGGGCGATGCCTATGTTCTGTCCGGTGGTTTGGATGGCTGGACGAAGGCGGGCCTTCCTGTTGCAACCGACGCCAAAGCGCCGCTGGAGATTATGCGTCAGGTTCAGATTGCCGCCGGATCGCTGGTGCTGCTTGGTGTTGTGTTGGGCTTTGCGGTCGCCCCCGCCTTTTTCGGGCTGTCCGCCTTTGTCGGCGCAGGTCTGACCTTTGCGGGCGCCACAGGTTTCTGCGGCATGGCACGGCTTTTGATGATGGCGCCCTGGAACCGCCGGCCGGTCACGGCCTGATGCTGGACCCGCACCTCATCGCCGCAGTTGGCGGGCTGCTTGTCGGCCTTTTGCTCACGGTGTTTGGAGGCGGCGGGTCTGTGCTGGCGACGCCATGGCTGCTTTATGCGGTCGGGGTTGCCGACGTTCATATCGCGGTTGGGACATCGGCGGCGGCGGTCGCGGTTAACGCAGCGACGGGCCTTGCGGTGCAGGCGCGGGCAGGGCGGGTCAAATGGCCCTGTGCGTCCGTCTTTGCGCTGGCGGGTCTCGCCGGGTCTCTCATCGGCGCGCACCTTGGCAAGCAGGTCGATGGCGCACACCTCGTCAAATGGTTTGCGGTCGCGATGATCGCGATTGCTATCTCCATGGTCATCCCCCGCAAGTCAGAAGGGGATCCTTTCGTCCATCTTCAGCCTGCGATGGTGCTGAAGCTGGCGCCGGTTGGGTTTCTCGCAGGGCTCGCCGCTGGATTTTTCGGGATCGGTGGCGGCTTTCTCATCGCGCCGGGGCTGATGGCCTCAACGGGGATGACATTGGCCAATGCCGCCGCCTCGTCGCTTGTTTCTGTGACGTTGTTCGGCGGCGCAACCAGCGCTTCCTATGCGCTGTCGGGTCAGATCGACTGGGGCCTGTTCGCGGCTCTTGTGATCGGCGGGGCGGGTGGTGCGTTGCTCGGCGCGCCTGTCTCGCGCTGGTTTGCACAGCGGATCGCGGTGGCGCGGCTGGGCTTCGCCGGGTTTGTTGTCGCGGTGGCGGTTTACATCCTGCTGCGGTGAGCCTTAGCGGACGACAGCGCCGCCCTTGATCACGCCCGCCACTGTCTCCAGCACCCGCACATTCTTTAGCGGGTCACCATCAACGGCGATCATGTCGCCATATTTGCCAACAGTGATGCTGCCCAAATCCTTGTCGCGCATCATCACCTTGGCCGCGTCGAGGGTCGCGGCGCGGATCGCCTGAAGCGGCGTCATGCCATAGCGGACCATATAGGCGAATTGGCGCGCATTGAGGCCGTGCGGATAGACGCCGCTATCGGACCCAAAAGCAATCGGTGCGCCCATGGCGACGCCTTTGCGGAACATCTCGCGCTGGATGTCGGTCGTCTCGCGGTTCTTGCGCAGATATTCGGCAGGCCAGCCCTCTTTGGTGCCGACCTCCTCAATCCAGTCGCCATTATAGACATCCATGACGAGCCAGACGCCCTTGGCCTTGGCAAGCGCGAGGCCTTCCTCATCAATGATGCTGGCATGTTCGATCGAACGGACGCCTGCGCGGATGGCGGCCTTGATGCCTTCGGCGCCGTGCGCATGGGCCGTCGCATAGCTGCCATGTTTGGCGGCAACCTCCACGGCGGCGCGCATTTGCTCTTCGGTCAGTTCGGGCTGGCCGGGTTCGGTGCCGATGGCAAGGACCGCGCCGGTTGCGATGAGCTTCAGGAAATCGGCCCCGCCCTTGAACAGGGCTTCGGCCTTGTCGCGCGCTTCGGCGGCATTGGTCACAACGCCAAAGCGCATTTCGGGTGGCACGGTGCCGGGCGGCAGGCCGTTAATCTCACCGCCGCCACCGGGGATGGTGATGTAGGTGCCAACGACCGCCATGCGCGGGCCGGGGATCAATCCCTTGTCGATGGCATTGCGCAATTTGACGTCGGAGAAGACCCGGAACGTCCCCACGTCGCGCGCCGTCGTGAACCCGGCCATCAACGTGTCGCGGGCATTTTTCGCGCCGATGAAAGCGCTCTCGGCCGGGCCAGTCGTGATGGGTTCGGCAATGTCTGCGCCCTGCCCGACATCGGCCAGATGGGTGTGCAGATCGATGAGACCGGGCAGGACAGTATATTTGCGCCAGTCGACAACCGTCGCGCCTTTGGGCGCCGCGCCGCATTTCGCGATCGACGTGATCCTCTGATCAGTGATGGTGACGCACTGGCCCTTGCGGACCGCGCCGGTCTCAACATCGACCAGCCGACCCGTCTGGACATAGGTTGTGCCCGCCGCTGCGCCAGATGCCGCAAAGGCACCCAGCAGCAGGGCGAGCGCAACGGACCTCATGCCTGCTCGAGCACCTTGCGGCCGGGACGGACGAGCATTTTGTGACCCGGCTTGGTGTTCAGCGACAGGTCCTTCACCGTATCCATGAACACCCATTCGTTGGTCGCGGCCTTGGGTGTCATCGACAGGTGCATATAGCCGCGGTTCGACGTGTCGACCCAGCGCAGCTCCTGCTTGTTGTGGTCGAGAATGTCGCGCGCGATGCGCTTAGGGTCCACACCCATGGTCGCGGATTCCAAGCCGGGCGAAGACACGCTGTGTCCGCCAAACTCAACGCCGACAGGGCGGCCGCCTTCGGGAAGGTCAAACGCCCAGGCATTGTGGCTATCGCCAGTGACGACCACGAGGTCGAGGTCGTTCTTTTGGGCCGCGGCAAGGATGCGGCTGCGCGCCTGCGGGTAGCCACCCCAATTGTCCAAATTATAGGGCAGGCCGGCTTTGCCTGCTGCAATGCCCTGCCGCGCGTAGTTTTTGCGGAAGTCGGGGATGTCATTGCCAAACCAGTTGAGCGCTTCTTCAGGCGTATAGTTGTAGCCCATGTTGGTGCCGGATCCGAACACGGTCCATGTTGCCTTCTGCCGCGCAAACTGATGGAAAAGCCAGCTTTCCTGCTCTGTCCCCATCATCGTTGCGGAAGGATCTTTCCAGGCGCCATCGCGGAATTCGGCAAAGGCCTTTGCCGGATCAGGCGCACGCATCATCTCCCCCGCCCCATAGGGCTTGGTCCGCGCGATCATTCTTGTGTCCGTGCGGAAATAGGTCGCCAGATCACCGATCTCATAAGACTTCCAGGGCTGCTCGCCCACCGGCAGCCATTCGCGCCACACCTGCATGGCGGCATTGCGACGGACGGACCAATCGCCTTCATCGGACGTGTGGTTCTGGGCGCCGCCTTCCCAGCTGTCATTTGCGCCTTCGTGATCGTCCGTATTGGGGATCACAGGGAAGTTGGCATGGAGCGCCTGTAACTGCGGGTCAGAGCGATAGCTGGCGTAACGCAGCCGGTAATCGGCCAATGTAAAAATTTCTCCGGCCGGGAAAATCCGGGCCGCAAACTTGGCGCCGCCATCATATCCACCGCGACCATATTCGTAGATATAGTCACCCATGTGGAGGACAAGGTCGATGTCGTCACGCGCGGCGGCATGGCCATAAGCGTTGAATTCGCCAAAGCCGAGGTTGGAGCAGGAGAAAATGGCGATGTTGAATTTGGATGTCTTGCCAACCGGCAGGGTCTTGGTCCGCCCGATGGGGGAGATGGTGCCGTCGGGCGCGATGAAGCGATAGAAATAGGTGCGGCCCGGCTGCAAGCCGTCAACCGTGACCTTCACAGTATGGTCGCGCCAGGGGCCAGTCACCATCTGACCACCGCTGACGATCTTCGCGAAATCACGGCTTTCCGACACTTCGGCGCGCACCTTCGACGGGCTGCCGGTTGCACTGACATAACGGGTCCATAACAGCATCGAGTCCGACCCCGGCTCTCCCGAGGCGACATTGTGCGTAAAGCCGGTCATGCCGAGCAGCGCTTGGGCGGCCAGGCGTCCGCCCGGCAGCATCAGGCCGCCAAGGCCAAAGCCGGCAGTTGCAATGAGCGCGCGGCGGTCGATGCGAAATGTCATTTGGTTCAATCCCATAAGGCTTCGGCGCACCTTGCGACGATCCATGCGGGCCGGTCAACATCCGCAACACCCCAATTGGTGCGAACGCCGGTCCAGCGACTACCCTTTTGCAAAATTGCTATGGCATTGCGGTGACATGGCGAGCGGCCGAAACCGAAATTTGCATTGGCTCTAGTTGCGGAAGCTGGGGTCAATCCGGTCGAGCTTGCGGAGCAGTGCAGGCCAAGCGAGGTGATCGGCAACCATGCTCATGCCCGGGCCATTGGATTGTTGCTCCACCTTTTCCGGCGTGCCTTGTGGCGGGTTGTAAAGGCCGTCGCGTCCCGCGCTCAGCATCTTGACCTGCGCTTCGCACGCGCGTTCGAGGAAATAGAGGCGCAGGAAGCACTGGGCGACGGTTTCGCCGACCGTCAGCGTGCCATGGTTGCGCAGAATCATCGCGTTCTTGGTGCCCATGTCTTCGACCAGCCGTTCGCGCTCCTCCAGATAGGTCGCGATGCCTTCATATTCATGATAGGCGACATCGTGCTTCGCGATCATCGCCGTCTGCGTGTGCGGCAGGAGGCCCTCCGCCATCGCGCTGACGGCCTGACCATGGGGCGTGTGGAGGTGCATGACGGCATGGGCGTCTTCGCGCGCCATATGCAGGGCGGAGTGGATGACGAAGCCGGCCGGATTGACGGGATGTGAGGTCGGCACGACGGGCTGGCCTTCGACATCAATCTTGACGAGTGATGACGCGGTGATCTCTTCAAACATCATGTCATAGGGGTTGATGAGGAAGTGATGTTCCGGCCCCGGCACGCGCGCCGACAGATGCGTGAAGATCAGATCATCCCAGCCATAAAGCGCGACCAGCCGGTAGGCGGCAGCGAGATCAACGCGGACGGCCCATTCCTCCGCGCTGACAGCACCCCGGATGTGGTCGTCATTGGCGACATTGTTGGTCTGCATAACTGTGGCCATGTCTTCTCTCCGTGAATCTTATTTTGGGGATTATCTAGATTGGCCGCGCGGAAGTAAAGCCAAGCCTCTCTCCTGTTCCGTTCGTGTCGAGCGCAGTCGAGACACATGGGCGTTGACGTCCCTCGACTTCGCTCGGGACGAACGGAGAGTTACGAAACGGGAAGCAAGGTTCCCAGCCACCGCCGCGCCAACGCCGTCGCTTCGTCCGGTGTGAAGGGCGCATTACCCAGGCTTAACTCCAGCCAAAGCCCGTCGACCAATGCGGTGAGCGCAATGGCCGTCAGCCGGTGGTCGCTCCCCGGATCATGGGCATCCAGAAGGCGTTCCAGCGTGATCCGGTTTTCGGCGTAAATCTCATCATGCAAACGCGCGATCTTGGCGTCGGTGCGCGTCAGGCTCCAAAAGGCGAGCCATGTGGAGAGCAGGTCGGCATCGGCAATCGGCGGCGCAAAGCTGGCGGTAAGATAGGCGATCAGCCGCGCTTCGGGCGTTGGGTCTGCGGCTTCGACCGCGTCATTAAGGGCGGCCTGCACCTGCGCGCCGATGGCCGCATATGTGTCGGCCACCAGTTCATCGATCCCGGAAAAATAGTGCCGCAATAGGCCGGGCGAGACTCCGGCTGCGGCGCAGATTTCCCGCACGGAGGTGCCGTGCACGCCTTTGCGCGCCAGCGTCGCGGCACAGGCATCAATCAGCGCCAACCGACGTTCATCGGCCGGGGCGCGGTGAAATTGTGCCCGTGGTTCCTTGGCTTGCATGGCGCTCACTCTCTTGTTATACAACCGTATAACAGGAAAACGCAATGGCCACTGCATTCAAACCTTCAAACGAAAATGATGATCTGGACGGCTGGAGTCTGCCCGCCTGGACCTATCATGATCCCGAGTTCGCAGCGCTTGAGGTGGACCGAATCTTCCGGCGCGGCTGGCAGGTCGTCTGTCACGTCAGCGACGTGCCCAATACGGGGGATTGGCACAGCCTTGATTATATCGGCGAGAGCGTTCTTGTCGTGCGCGGGGCCGACAACCAAGTCCGTGCCTTCACCAATGTCTGCCGCCACCGGGGCAGCCGACTGGTCGATGGAGCCTCGGGCTGCGCGAAGAAGCTCATCTGCCCCTATCATGCCTGGACCTATGAACTCGATGGCCGCCTGACCGGCGTGCCCGACAGCGCGACTTACCCCGCGCTCGATAAGGACAAGGCAGGGCTCGTCCCCGTCGACATCGAAATCTGGCGCGGTTTTATCTTCGTGCGTCTGGAAAGCGGCGGACCCTCGGTCGCCGAGATGATGGCGCCCTATGAAGCGATGGTTGCGCCCTATCAGTTTGAGAAACTGGAAGCGCTGGGCCGCGTGACGATGCGTCCGCGCAGTGTGAACTGGAAGAATGTCGGCGATAACTATTCGGACGGGCTGCACATTCCCGTCTCGCATCCCGGCCTGACGCGCCTGTTTGGCAAGAGCTATGGCGTGGAGGCGCAGCCGCATGTCGACCGGATGTGGGGCGATATGGAAGATCGTCCGTCCTCCAACTGGTCGGAGCGGCTCTACCAAAAGCTTCTGCCGCCGGTCCCGCATCTTCCGGACGCAAGCCAGCGCCACTGGCTCTATTTCAAGCTTTGGCCCACGGTCGCGTTCGACATCTATCCCGATCAGATTGACTTCATGCAGTGGCTGCCCACCGGCCCCACCAGCTGCGTGATCCGAGAGATCAGCTATGTCTTGCCGGATGACCGCAGGGAGATGCGCGCCGCGCGGTATCTGAACTGGCGGATCAACCGTCAGGTCAATGCAGAGGACACCGCCCTCATCACCCGCGTGCAGGAAGGGATGGCGAGCAAGACCTTCTCCATGGGCCCGCTGTCCGACAAGGAAGTCTGCCTGAAAAGCTTCTGCCGCAAATTGCGCGAAATCATTCCCGAAGCTCGGCTGGAACAGCAACCGCCTGCTGGGTGGAGCCATAAATAGAACAACGCCCGCTTGCGGGAGGGGAGTTTAAATGACCAAGAAATATGATGCCGTCATCATCGGCGCGGGCCATAATGGCCTTGTCTGTGCCTTCTACCTTGCTCAGGCCGGGTTGAAGGTCCGCATTGTCGAGCGCCGCGATATTGTCGGTGGTGCTGCGGTGACGGAAGAATTCCACCCCGGTTTCCGCAACTCGGTTGCCAGCTACACGGTCAGCCTGCTGCAACCGCAGGTCATCCGCGACATGAAGCTGGAGGCCGAAGGCTATCGCGTCATTGAACGGCCGATTTCTAACTTCCTGCCGCAGGAAGATGGCGGCTATCTGAAACTCGGCGGCGGGCTGGAGCGGACGCAGGAAGAGTTCCGGCGCTTCTCCAAGCATGATGCCAACGTGCTGCCGGCCTATTATGACTCGCTGGAAGTCGTGGCCGACGTGCTGCGCGATCTTGCGATGAAGACACCGCCGAATCTTGGCGGCGGCATCAAGACGCTGATCGACGCTGCCCTGCAGGGGCGCAAGCTGGCGGGTCTCTCGCTCGAACGGCAGCGCGACGTGCTCGACCTGTTCACCAAGTCCGCGCGCACGCTGCTGGACAGCTGGTTTGAAAGCGAAGCGGTCAAGGCCGCCTTCGGTTTCGATGCCGTGGTCGGCAACTATGCCTCTCCCGACACGCCCGGCAGTGCTTATGTGCTGCTCCACCACGTTTTTGGCGAAGTGAACGGGAAGAAGGGCGCCTGGGGCCACAGCATCGGCGGCATGGGTGCGATCACGCAGGCCATGGCGCGCGTCGTGACGGCGCTGGGTGTCGAGATCAGCCTTGAAGCGCCGGTCGCGCGCGTGCTCGTCAATGGCGGCAAGGCGGCGGGCGTGAAGCTCGTGAGTGGCGAGGAAGTCATCGCCGACCGCGTGATTTCCAATGTCGGTCCCAAAATCCTCTATGATCAGATGTTTGACGAGGGCGATCTGGCATCTGAATTCAAGCGCCGCATGAAGGGCTTTAAGGTTGGCTCCGGCACGTTCCGCATGAACGTCGCTTTGTCCGAACTGCCCAAGTTCACCTGCCTGCCCGAACCGGGCGAGCATCATCAGTCGGGCATCATCATCGCGCCGACGCTCGATTACATGGATCAGGCGTTCATCGACGCAAAGGCCTTTGGCTGGTCCAAGAAGCCGATTGTCGAAATGCTCATCCCGTCGATCATTGATGATAGCTTGGCGCCTCCCGGACAGCATGTCGCGTCGCTCTTTTGCCAGCAGTTCGCGCCGGTCCTGCCCGATGGGCGGGATTGGGATGTGGAAGAAGGCAAGGCGGCGGACACGATTATCGACACCGTCGAAGCCTACGCACCCGGCTTCCGCGCCTCCATCTTGGGGCAGCAGATCCTTTCCCCCAAGGGGCTGGAGCGGAAGTTCAATCTGGCGGGCGGCGACATCATGCACGGCAACATGTCGCTCGACCAACTGTGGTCGGCGCGGCCGATGCTCGGGCACGGCGCCTATCGGGGGCCGGTGGACGGGCTCTATATGTGCGGGGCTGGGTCGCATCCGGGCGGCGGTGTCACCGGCGCACCGGGGCATAATTGCGCGCAGGAAGTGCTGGCGGATCGCAGCTTCTTCGGGCGGATTTTTGGATAGCTGAAAAGCCCCTCTCCTTCAGGGGAGGGGTTGGGGTGGGGACTACCCACCCGGGAAACGGTCCCGACCGCCCCACCCCCGTCCCCTCCCCTGAAGGGGAGGGGCTTAGGACAACCTTACCCCGCCAGCGCCTGCCCCACGACCTCGGACAACGACGCCGCGGTGAATGGCTTGGGCAAAAGCGGCCAGCCGCCAAAGGCTTCGGGGGGTGTGTCGCCAATGTCGCCGCTCATATAGATGACGCGCAGTTCCGGGCGTTCGGCGTGGACGCGGGCGACGAAATCCGGGCCGCGCATGCCCGGCATCAGCACATCGGTGACGACGAGCTGAATGTCATTGCGGCTGCTGCAAATGGTCAGCGCTTCGGTGCCGTCGGATGCCGAAAGCACCTCATGCCCCATGGCAGACAAGGCGCCCGCCGTAGCGGTGCGGATGCGGGCGTCGTCATCGACGACGAGGATCATTACGAAAGAATTCCCGTCGCCCGGCCCGCGATCTCGAACCGCTTCAGAATATCGGAGACCTGTTCCGCCGTGTGTTCTGCGCATAGCGAGCAGCGCAGCAGCGTCATGCCAGCCGGCGTTGCAGGCGGGCGGGCGAGGTTCACGTAAAGCCCGTTTTCGAGCAGCGTTGCCCACATCATCGCGCCGCGTTCGAGATCGGGCATGATGACAGCGATGATCGCAGACTGGGGTGTTTCGGTGCCGAGCTTGAAGCCCAGATCCCGCAGGCCCTTGTGCAGGGTCTTTGAATTTTCCCACAAATGCGCGCGCTTGTTGCTGCCGTGCATCAGCTTGCGGATGGAGGTCGCCGAACTGGCCATCACGCTGGGCGGGAGAGCGGCTGTGAAAACATAGGGACGGCAGACGAGGCGCATCACCTCAAACTTCGGGTGGTTGGACACGCAGAAGCCGCCAACGGTGCCGACCGATTTGCTGAACGTGCCGATGATGAAATCGACATCATCGATCACACCCTGTTCTTCGGCAACGCCGCGGCCATGTTCCCCGATAAAGCCCATCGAATGCGCTTCGTCGACCAGCACCATCGCGCCCGCTTCCTTGGAAACGCGGATCATTTCCTTAAGCGGCGCGACATCGCCGAGCATCGAATAGACGCCTTCCAGAACGACGAGCTTGCCCGCTTCGGGCGGCAGGCGCTTGAGCCGCTTTTCGAGTGCTTCGACGTCATTGTGGCGGAAGGCAACAACTTCGGCATCGCCCATCTTGCAGCCATCATAGATGGAGGCGTGGCTGTCGATGTCGAGGATGATGTAATCCCCTTTGCCGGCAATCGTAGAAATGATGCCGAGATTGGCCTGGTATCCCGTTGAGAACACCATGGCATGGTCCATGGCGTAAAATTCTTTCAGCGCCTCTTCGACATCGCGGTGGTCGCGGAAGGTGCCGTTGAGAACGCGGCTACCGGTTGTCCCTGCGCCGAATTCATCAAACGCTTTCTTGCCGGCTTCGATGACGTCGGGGTCGAACGTCATGCCCATATAGTTATAGGTGCCGAGCAGAATGGTCTCACGGCCATTGCAGACAGCGACGGTCGGGGACTTCACCTCTTCCATGACCAGTGAGAAGGGATCACGCACGCCGGTGGCGAGCAGATTTTCACGCTGTTGGATCAGAGGATCAAATTTCGAAAAAAGATCAGTCATTTTTTTCATTCTTCCCGTTGCGTCGTGCCGACTTGGCCCCCGGCACCTTGCCAACCCAGACGCCCGTTCTGGCTGGCATGACCCCGAAAAAACACGTCGGGGCGACGGAAATTAGAGGCTTAACTGCCCAGTTTGATCACGGCATCCACAAGCTGCCCGACCGTTTCAATTTCGGCCTGCATGTTCATGGTGATGATGATGTCAAATTCGTCTTCAACCGCAGCCACGAAATCCATGACCGTCAGGCTGTCCCATTCCAGATCATGCTGGAATGTCGTTGCGTCGGACAGGTCAGTGCCCTTTTTGTTAAAGGGCCCGATCAACTCGGCAACCTTGTCAAATACTGTCTGGCGATCCGTCATGTGTCTTCCTTAACGCGTTGTCTGCCAATGCCAAGCGATTGCGGCGCAAACGGGGCAACACCCGGAGAACGTCGGTGCTCCGGGGCCACTTTCGGCGTCAATTCGTCGCAGAAAAGCAGGTGGGGCTTAGTCGCCTTTGCCGGGTTCGGCTGAGAAATACTTGTCGAACTTGCCGTCCTCGCCCTTATGGTCGTCGGCGTCGGCTGGGGTCTGGTCACCCTTCCGCGTCACATTGGGCCATTCGGCGGAATAGCTGTTGTTCAGTTCGAGCCACTTTTCCAGACCGCTTTCGGTGTCGGGCAAGATGGCTTCCGCCGGGCATTCCGGCTCACACACGCCGCAATCGATGCACTCGCTCGGGTTGATGACGAGCATGTTCTCGCCTTCATAGAAGCAGTCGACGGGACAGACCTCCACGCAATCCATGTACTTGCACTTGATGCAGGCTTCGGTGACGACATAGGTCATTGCGGGTCCTCCGGAATGTGTAGTTTTGCGGTTCGTTAGATGGCGATCAGGGCGCCGTCAATCGGCTGTGGGGGAGCAATTTCGCGATAATGCACCCGCGCCTCTTCTGCAGGGCCTCTCCTTTGGGGGATCGCCTCCACCCGAATGACGTGGATGGCGCCGTGCAGCGGGATGGTGATGACGCTACCGGGACCGACATCGGTATGGGCGCGTTTCACATTCTGGCCATTGAGGCGGATGCGGCCTTCTCCCACAATTTGCTGCGCAAGCGTGCGGGTTTTGGTGAGCCGGGCGAAGAAGAGAAATTTATCGAGCCGCATAAACTCCTATCTCTTTAATTGGCCAAGCACGGCGAAAGCCGCATTGACCGGGGTGGGGGCCTGGACACGCCGTGGGCGGCCGCGCCAGCGCCATTGGTTCGCTTGTATATTGCCCACAGGATGAAAGCCGATCGCCCGCATGATCCGGGCAAAGGTCTCGCTGCCGATGCCAAGCGACACGGCCATGGCGGGGGCGAGCATCGACGTCCGTTCCTTGCCGCGCGCATCGTGCGCCGCGCGGGCGATCCGCTCGACAAGGTCGATGCGCAGCATCTGATCCCCAAAGCGGCGATATCCGGCCAGCCGCGCGGCCTCAGCCAGCACAGGCGCCGGCTTGTCGAGCAGACCAAGCCCGGCGAGCGGCAGCGGCGGCATCACCTGACCCGCCCGGACAGCGGAAAGCGCCAGACGCAGGCGGGTCGGCTCTGGCTTCAGCAGAACCGGCAAGAAAACATCGAGCGCGCCAATGGTCACACCAAGGCGCAGGAGAAACTGTCGCTGGCCCCGATCGAGCGACGCCAGTGCATCATCGCTGGCCGCACGATCGAGCACGCCGCCATGTTCGGCCAGCTGGACCAAGATGCCCCGCAGGACAGGCGGTGTCTCCCGGTCGGCGGCCACAGCCGAAATCTTGTTGAGCGGACCAAGTTTGCCGGTGACCATGCGGGCAACCCATGCCTCAAGTCGTGCCTCGACAGCTGCGCGACTGGCCGGATCGACCCGCGATAAAGCGGGGCTCAAAAAGAGACGTGGGGTGACAAGTGTTTTGCCCGGTTTGAAACGGGCCAGCTCAACGCCTGTCCAAACAATGCGAACCGGTGTTCCGGGCTCAGTGATCAGGCTGAAAGCGCTGTCTGCGGCCTCGACGACCTTCTGCGCGCGGCGGGCGAATTCCTTGGGCAGGCGTAATTCGGCAGCCGCCAGCAGCCTCTTATGGTCTTTCCCCCGCGCGGCGGCATCGGGTGCAAAGGTGAAGCCATTCAGCGTCCCGATCATCTCCCCATCCACCAGAACCTCGCCATTGTCATCGACCTGCACGTCGAGAAGGGCGGGATCATTGCTGACGGACTTCATCAGGATCGACGTCCGCCGGTCGACGAACCGCTCGGTCAGGCGGGCGTGAAGCGCATCGGACAGTTTGAGTTCCAGCTCGCGGGTCCGCTCGGCCCATGTGGGCGCGTCAATCAACCAGTCAGCCCGCTGGGCGACATAGGCCCAGATGCGCACTTCAGAGATGCGGGCGGCAAGTGTTTCGACATCGCCCTGCACCGTATCGAGCCGCGCAATTTGGGCAGCAAACCAGGGGCCGGGGATATGGCCTGATCCTTCGGACAAGAAGCCGAAAATCTGGCTGACCATGCGGGAATGATGTTCCGCGCCCACCTTGCGGAAATCGGGCAGGCCGCAGGTGGCCCAGAGCTTTTGGACCATGCGGGCCCCACGCGCCCGGTCGATGACCAGCCGGTCGTTGGACAGGATGCGCAGCACGGTCAGGTCGATAGAGTCCGGCGCAGCCCGCAGCACGGGGTTGTCGGGCCGGACGCCCAAGGACTCCGTCAGTGCGTCGACCGAGCGGAAATCGAGATCGCTGTTGCGCCACATCAGATGGTCGAGCGGCTTGAAGCGATGCTCCTCAATGCGCTCAATCTCAATGTCGGAGAATGCGGCTTCATCCGGCCCGCCAGATAGAACGCCAAAGGTCCCGTCGCGCTGGTGACGTCCGGCGCGGCCCGCGATCTGCGCCATTTCCGCCAGATGCAGCCGCCGCTGGCATTTGCCGTCAAATTTGGTGAGGCTGGCAAAGGCGACATGGCCGACGTCCATGTTCAGCCCCATGCCGACGGCGTCCGTCGCGACCAGATAGTCGACCTCGCCCGCCTGATACATGGCGACCTGCGCGTTGCGCGTGGCAGGCGACAGCGCACCCATGACAACCGCCGCGCCGCCGCGCGTCCGCCGCAGCATTTCGGCCACGGCGTAGACATGCTCAGCCGAGAAGGCGACGATGGCGGTGCGCGGTGGCAGGCGGGACAGCTTCTTGGCGCCCGCATACGTCAGCTGCGAAAAACGGGGACGCGTGATGATCTCTGCCTCGGGCAGCAGCGTGCGCACCAAGGGCTTCAGGCTTTCCGACCCGAGGATCATCGTTTCCTCGCGACCGCGGGCACGCAGCAATCTGTCGGTAAACACATGGCCGCGTTCGGCATCAATGCCGAGCTGCGCTTCATCGAGCGCCACAAAGGCGACGTCCCGGTCGGTCGGCATCGATTCCGCTGTACACAGCAGCAAGCGCGCGTCGGGCGGGAGGATACGCTCTTCGCCGGTGATCAGGCCGACATGCTTTGCACCTTTGATGCGGACCATGCGGTCATACACTTCGCGTGCCAAAAGGCGCAAAGGGAAGCCCATGATGCCGCTGGAATGGGCACATAGCCGCTCAACCGCGAGGTGCGTCTTTCCCGTATTGGTCGGCCCGAGAACGGCCGTGATCGCGGAACGCGCGCGTTGGCTCATCGCTGTCACATTGCCATGATCTTGTGTGCGCGCAAGGGGTAATCGACCTAGGTGACCAAAAGGGCAGTGCAACTCTTCGGCAATTTGGCACGGATGGCCGCTGCACGCCTGTTTTGCCCAAACATAAGTTTGACATTAACCATTGGCGTTTACAGGTAACGCAACGGGATCGCGGTCGGAAAGGCCTGAACAAGCTTGTTTGAACGGACAGAACACGGCTTTGGCGCATTTGGCGCGACGATGGCCCTGTCGATCGATCAGGCCTTGCCGGTCCCGCATGATCTGACGACATGGTCCGGGCGCATCGACCATGTCGTTGACCGTCTCCATCATCTGGATCTTGTACCTGATCTTGGCGCGGATATCGGCACGGGCCGCTGGTTCCGTGGGCTCGCCACCTGTCTGGCCTTGTGCGGAGTCACTTTGGCGTTTGCGCCGGGCATTCATCCTCTTGTCGGCCGCGCGCCCGCGCCGGTTGAGGGTCGGGCTTGGGATGATAGCCGCGCACAGGCTATCGCGCCGCTCGCTTATGGCGGCAATACCGGCAAACGGATGGCGGCGAACGATCTGGTCACGCCCTTGGCTGACGCGCCGGAACGCCCGACCATCGAACTCACAACAACCATCGGACAGGGCGACGGCTTTGCCCGTGTGCTGGAACGGGCTGGTGTCGCCGCAGGAGAGGCCAACCGCGCCGCCCGGCTGGTGGCCTCGGTTGCGCCGCTGTCCGGCATTGAACCGGGCACGGTGATGCCCATCGTGCTTGGGCCCCGTTCCTCGCGCAGTGTCGCCCGCCCGTTGCAGTCGCTGGATGTGCGCGCCCGTTTTGACTTGAACGTCCGCATTTCCAACGTCGGCGGCACTCTCCAAATGGCCCAGATGCCGATCAAGGTGGACAACACCCCGCTGCGGATCGTCGGTCGTGTGGGGGATAGCCTTTATCGCTCTGCGCGCGCGGCCGGTGTTTCGGCGGGTGTCGCCCAATCCTTTATCCGCGCCATTTCCAGCAAGGTCGATTTTGACCGTGATCTGGCGTCCGATGCGCGCTTCGACATGATTGTGGAGCATCAGCGCGCGGAAACCGGCGAATCCAAAACCGGCAAGCTGATGTACATCGGCATCCATCGCGGCAATCGCGCGATCCGCATGATCCCCTGGACCATCGGCGGACGGACGGATTGGTATGATGCCGCAGGCGTCGGCCAACGCCGCGAGGGCATGGTGCGCCCGGTTGCGGCGGCGCGCATTTCATCTGGTTTCGGTATGCGTTTCCACCCGCTGCTCGGCTATTCGCGCTTCCACAAAGGCACGGACTATGCCGCGATGACGGGCACGCCCATCCGCGCTGTTACCGATGGCATTGTCACGCTGGCCGGATGGTCGGGGGGCTATGGCAATATGGTCAAGCTGTCGCATGCCGGCGGTTTGGGAACCGGCTATGCCCATATGAGCCGCATCGCTGTGCGTCCGGGCGCACGCGTGGTGCAGGGGCAGGTCATCGGTTATGTCGGCACCACCGGCCTGTCGACAGGGCCGCATCTCCATTTCGAAGTGTATCGCAACGGACAGGCTGTCAGCCTCAATTCGGTCAACTTTGCCTCATCCTCGTTGCTCTCGGGCAGGGAGTTGGAGGCGTTTCGTGCGCGGCTGCGCTCAATGTTGGCCATCCCGGTCGCCGGCGAAGGGCGCGATCTTTAGTCCCCTTATTTTTCTGAATGTGTTGCGGTGTGATGGCCGTCACATTGCGAATCAGTTTCCACCAATATGGAGGTGAAGCGACCCAAGGCGCTTCCCTTTTCGGTCATTTAGGGGGCGCCCCCTCCTTGACGGCCCGGCAACTATCCCTGTCGGGCCGTCATTTTCTGACGGTCACCCGCATCGAAATACATCCTATCTTACCGCGCCCTGCCGCAGCAGGCGCGGCACCAGGAATAGCGCGGCCACCAGCGGAAAGCGCCGCTGCCAGGGTTTGATCTCAATCTGGGTGCCCGCATGCCGGTTGATCTTCCAGGCGAGGTAATCAATCCCGCCTGAAAAGGTCAGGCTGGCTTTGGCGATGCGCAGGACGCTTGCCCGCTTTCCGCGCTTGCGCAATTTGGTCCAGACGCGCTCTGTGGCCGGGCGGGTCATCGTTGTGGTCAGGGGGATGGCCGCGCCAAAGCGGGCATAGCGGTCCGGATCAGCCTCAACGATGGAGCCGGACCGCGCCGTTTTTTCCGCGCGCAGTTCGCATTGATAGGTTCGGGCAAAGCCTTCCTGCCAGACGGCCATCGGATCATGCGCGGCCGCCACAGGCCGGGCGAGATCAAATAAGGTCGGCGCCGCCTTGGCGACCGCGTCGACGGCCCGGTCGCGTGCGGCGGCATCTTTCGACCAGACAAGGCGGGACGGCTGGGCAAAGCGCGCCCAGACGGAAACAGTGGTGGCGTCGGGGCTGTTGAGCACTGCAAAGTCCGCCTCGCTCAGCACCGCATATTTGGCGGCAAGGCCCTCTGCTGTGAACGGAAAGACATTGGGCGGGATCAGCCGGTTGGCGGTGGCGAGCCAGCGCTTTTCATAGGCCGATGGATAGTCGGACACGATCAGGTAGAAATCGAGCATCAGCCCATCAAGCCGCGCTTCGCGCAGGCAGGACCCGTAAAACAGCACGGCCCGCGCAGCGTCGCCGTAAAAGGCTGCGATGGCAGCTGCCATCTCTGTGACTTGGGGGAGGACAGGGTGCGCCAGTTCTTCTTCAACCAGCGCGCGCAGCGTCGTCACACTGCCAGCTTGAGGAAGGGAATAGGCGGCGTGGAGCGGAGCACGATAGGCCGCCCTTCAATGGCGCTGAACGTTTCACCGTCCAGAATGACATTGGTGCCGCAACTTTCGATGCGGATGACATCGCCCTGCCGCACATGCACGCCGCGCACCGGTTCCCGCCCGAGCTTCCCGCCAATCCCGGCCCAGATGGCGCGGATGAGCGCCGGGGCGGATTGTTCGATCGCCAGCAGCTTCAATCCCATCGCGCCGGGTGCGCCAGTCCGACTATTGAGCAGCAGCTTCTCCAAGGTCGTGACGATCAGGAAGGAGAAGCGGCGTGTCGCCTCTCCATCGCGGATGAGCGAGACGGAGACTGGGTTTGGCGCGGGCGGCAACAGGCGCCCGTGCAGGCCGGAAATCATCGCGAAGACAGCGGCAAAGCCCGCAATTACATGGCACAGCCCGTTGGGCAGGCCGAGCGGATAGAGCTTTTCGCGGCAATAGAGAATGGTGTCCGCAAGGCCTGCGCCGCCCAGAAACATGCCAAGGACAGGCCGGTTGCTATGTTCGCCTTCGGTCAGCGAGATCAGCTCCCGCTGGACGACGTGGTCATGCAGGTCGTGGCGCGCGGCCTCGACGATCCGCTCCAGCATCCCGACAGGGTCGCCGTCAGCGCCCAGATCAAGCGCGATCAGGTTCGTCTTGCCATTGGGAAGGACGGCGACCGGCGGCGGCGACGCGCCAAAATGTCCGCCATGGTGGAGCTCGGTCAGCGCCGCCTGAACCGTGCCATCACCGCCATTGACGATGAGGATGCGTGGCTTGACCTGCGCAATGGAGGTGAGGGCAGCGCCAATCTGGCTCGCATCCTCAACCTCGTAATGGAACACTTCGGGGTGCTGTGCGCAAAAGGAACGGATGCGCGGCAGGATGGCGCGGTTGCCCGTCGAATTCGGGTTCGAAAGCAGGGCAACAAGCGCCATGCTTAGAGGTACCGCACCGTGATGGGCACAATGGTTGTTCCATTGGCGACAGAGACCTGCACTTGGCTGGCCGGTGGCTTGCGTCCGAACAGGATCGACATCAGCGAGAACTTCGGGTTGCCCGATGCGCCGATGCCGTCAGACCGGTCTGTGTCGCCGTTTTTGTTAATGTCATGGCGGACGTCGACGGCATAGGTGCCGGCCGCGCCAACGGGCACGCAAATCTCAATCGGGCCGGATGCCGGAACGTCATACTCAAAGCGCTTTTGGGCGAACTTCTTGTTGAAATAAGTGTCGGGGTCGCCGGAGAAAGTGCGGACACGCACCGTCCCTGCGCGGCTCTTCAGGCCTGCCACACGCACGAGGATCGTCGGCTCGCGGCCGCCGGAACACAAAGAGGGGTTGGGGCCCAGCGCCTGTGCCGCGCCTAATCCGGGAAAGCCCAAAGTCGCTGTTGCCAGCACCAATAATCCAATACGCAACTTTGCCATCATTCTGACACCCTTGAAAAATGCATCGGGCCGTTTGCACTCACGGCCAGACTCACCTAATCCACGTCGGCACGATCCATCTGGACTCCATTTGCGGCCAAATCATGGTCAGGACTCGACTGAATTCAGAAACACGATGTTGACCTCCACTGACCGATACATCGCGCGATTGATCGCTTTGCCGCTGTTTTCGACGCTGATCATCGCGGCGATGCTGCTTGTGCTCGATAAGATGCTGCGGCTTTTTGACTTTGTGGCGCAGGAAGGTGGCCCCGTCAGTGTTGTCTGGCGGATGCTTGCCAATTTGCTGCCCGAATATCTGTCGCTAGGCATTCCGATTGGTTTGATGCTCGGCATCCTGCTCGCCTTCCGCAAGCTTGCCACGACGTCGGAACTTGATGTCTTCCGCGCTGTGGGGATGAGCTATGGGCGGCTGCTGCGCGTGCCCTTCATGTTTGCCATCTTTCTTGCGCTCGTAAACCTCGCCATTGTCGGCTTTGTTCAGCCTTATTCCCGCTATGCTTATGAAGGACTCCGGTTTGAGCTGCGCTCCGGCGCGCTGGGGGCTTCCATCAAGGTTGGGGAATTTGCCCGCTTCGGCAAGCGGATGACCATGCGGATCGAGCGTTCGGAAAATGGCGGACAGGATCTCTACGGCATTTTCGTACGCGCAGTTTCGAAGGACAATACCTCGCTGTCAGTCACGGCGGAGCGAGGGACGTTCATGGCGACGGATGACCCGGACGTCATCATTCTGCGCCTGAATAACGGGGTGCTGGTGCATGATGCACCAAATTATAAGCAGCCCCGCGTGCTGACTTTTACCGCGCATGATCTGCCGATTGACCTTCCCAAGATTGAGGCCTTCCGCGGGCGCGGCGACAAGGATGGGGAGCTGACCATTCCTGAGCTTGTCCGTGTCAGCCAGGACAAGAACACGCCGCTTGAGCTGCGGTATCAAAGCCGCGCCAATTTCCATTTCCGGCTGGTGGAAGTGGCCATGATGCTGCTTTTGCCCCTGCTCGCCGTTGCTCTTGCTGTGCCGCCCAAACGCTCTTCCTCGGCGCTTGGGGTGTTCATTTCTATCGTGATGGTGGTCACCTACCATAAGATCAACGAATGGGCCGAAGGCATGGGCGCTTTGAACCTTGTTGATCCGTTATTTGCCCTATGGACACCGTTTGCCCTGTTCGCGGCCCTCATTTTCTGGATGTACTGGACGCTTGCCTATAAGATCGGCGGTCAGCCCATTGGGGCGTTGGAGAAGGGCTTTGCTGTCCTTGGAAAATCGATCCGCACCCTGTTTACCCGCAAGCAGCCGAAAGTGACGCCGACTTTATGAGCGCGCAGTTTTTCCCATCGCGGACGATGTCCATTTATATGGGCCGGCTGTTCCTTTTGCGGAGCGCCGCCGTTCTGGCGGCTCTGGTCCTCGTCTTGCAGGCGCTTGATCTGCTGGGCGAATCTGACAAAATTCTGGCCGTTCCCGGAAACGATAATGGGGACATTTGGCACTATGTCTCCCTGCGGATGCCACAGATCATCCAGCGGTTTCTGCCCTTTTCGGTCCTTTTGGGCACGCTCATCACGATGGTGACCCTGAACCAGAACAGCGAAGTGGTCTCAATGAAGGCGTCGGGGCTTTCAGCACATCAGGTGCTCGCCCCGTTGATCATTGCAAGCATCGGGGTCGCCGCCATCGCGTTCGCGTTTAATGAGCGGATTGTGACGCGGGCGACGGCCACGCTGAACCGCTGGCAAAAGGTGGAATATGCCGCGATCCCGATGGACAGCCGGGTGCAATCGGACATTTGGGTGCGCGATGGCACGAACCTGATCAATGCCGGCAGCGTTGAGGGGCGCGGCATGGACACGCGTCTGGCCGATGTGACCATCTATGACCGCACCGGTGGGGAATTGAGCGCCATCATCAAGGCAAAGACGGGGCGGCCGCTGGCGAATGGCTGGCAGCTCGACGGAGCCAGCCGTTTCGATGTGACGCGCGGCGTGCGGGACGATCTCGGCGAGATGACCACAGCCCCCGGCGTCCGCCCAGACCAGTTCACTCTGGCCAGCGTCGATGCTGACGGTCTGTCCTTCCTCCAGCTTTGGAGCGCAATTGACGATCTGGAAGCGGCAGGCCGACCAACACGTTCGCTCAAGGCCTCGCTCTGGCACAAGATTTCCGGCCCCTTGTCGACCGTGCTGATGCCCTTGCTGGCCGCCGTGGCCGCCTTTGGCGTTGCCCGATCCGGGAAATTGTTCGTCCGCGCCGTCATCGGCATGGCGCTGGGCTTTGCTTATTTCGTCGCAGACAATTTCGGCCTCGCGATGGGAGACTTGGGCGTTTACCCGCCGCTGCTGGCGGCCTGGGGGCCGTTCTTCCTGTTCCTGTTGATCGGCGAATATGTGCTGGTGAAGACGGAGGAGTGATGTGTCATCTCCGCGAAAGCGGGGATCCACCCTTAGTGCGCTTCCATGGATTCCCGCCTTCGCGGGAATGACAGAAGCATCTACCGCCCGCGCTGGAACGTGCTTTTCACCAAGGTCGACAACAGCCCCGGGAGCCCACCATAGCTTGCGGCATGATAGCGGGAGTTGGCTGGCAGCGCTGCGACGAGACGGCGGTGTGCTTCGCCCAGAGAGTGATAGGGCAGCCCCGGCAGCAGATGGTGGAGCGCATGGTAGCGCAGGCCCACTGGCGCCCAGAGGGCCGGCAGGAAGGCAGGCGGCGGCACATTGACGCTGTCGAGATATTGGCCGGTCACGGTCATCACATCGCCGTCATTCTCCCACAGATGCGCAACCAGCGTGCGGAACTGGTTGATGACGACCACCCCTGCATGAATGGCGAGCACAATCAGGAAAGCGCGCAGCGGAATGATGCCTGTGGCCACCAGCGTGATCAGCGTGATCGCCCATAGGCTCGCTGCGGTTTCCTGCACGATCCACATCCGGCGGAAATCCCCGTCGGGCATCCGCCTGCGATAGTCGGGATTGATCGACAGGCTCGAATAGCGCTCCACCACCGTGCGACGAAGGGCCGACGAGAGGAGCGACAAGGGCGCCAGCAGGCCATAGCGGACCAGCACGGCAATCGGCCCGAGCGCCGACACGATCACAAACAGCGGCACCGTCCATGGCTTCATCAGCGCCAGTGGCAGATATTCAGGGTCTTCCTTCGTGCCATAACGCGTGCGCGCATGGTGCAGGCTGTGCACCCCTTCATACATGAAGGACGGCACCAGCAGCGGCACACCGATGAGCGCGTTCCAGGCAAAACGGAAGCCGGGCAGCGCGGTCGGGCGGATATGCGTGAGTTCATGGATGAACAGGCCTGCACGATACAGCGTCGCAATGGCGAGCGCGGCCCAACCGAGCAAGGCACCGGTCGTGTCTGCCATGATGGCCATCGCCAGGGCGGCATAGCCCACAAGCGTGCAGGCCAAAAAATCGGGCCAATAATATTCGGGTCGCGCGGTCGAAAGGTCGCGCGTCAATTCGGCAGCCGCGCGGATCATCGCGGCATCGTCGGGATGCTGTGAAAGCGGGATGGACGCCGTCTTGGGCGCGCCGGATGCAGTCGCTTCATCAGCGGAAAGGAGCGAAGTTTTCATATCGTTTCCAAATCTCTCTTGCCCCTTAGACGAGATCATCGTGGCAGGATGATGGCGGTAGGACGACCTGCCTGCATTGATCCCTTCCATAGGACCAGTTTCATATGGGCTGCCTTGACATCGTTGCAAGAAGGCGGGACTTGGCAGCCTTCATTGCGGGCAAAGGGAACCGAGGCATTGACCCAGATCAGTTTGAGCGTTCGTCCGGTCAAAACCAAGGCGGATCGTGCTGCGTTCGTGGATCTGCCTTTCCTGCTTTACGCCAAGGACCCCAATTGGGTCCCGCCGCTGAAGGATGAGGTTTACGGCCTGATCACGCCGGGCAAGAACCCCTGGTTTGAACATGGCGAGGCGCAACTCTTTCTGGCGGAACGCGGCGGGCAGGTTGTTGGCCGGATCACCGCGCACATTGATCAGCTGGCGCTCGCCCAGCCGCCTGAACAGGGCATGGGGTCGGGTGTCGGCTTTTGGGGTTTCTTAGAGGCCGAAGATGAAGAGGCCGGCAGGGCACTGCTCGACGCGGCGGCAGACTGGCTCCGCAACAAGGGCATGAGCCGCGCCATGGGGCCGTTGAGCTTCTCCTATTGGGATGAAATCGGGCTGCTGGTCGATGGGTTCAATACGCCGCCTGTCGCCATGATGGGCTTCAACGCCGCGTCCTATCAGGCGTGGGTTGAAGCGGCTGGCTATGGCGGCGTGCAAGATCTGTTCACCTACGCCGTGCCGATTGCCGATGGCTTCCCCGAACTCGTCAATCGTCTTGTCGCGATGGGGGACAAGAGCGAGCGTATCCGCATCCGCCGCGTCGACAAAAGCCGTTTCGATGAAGAGGCCGCGCTCATCATCGGCATATTGAATGACGCTTGGTCCGACAATTGGGGCTTTGTGCCGTTCACGCCGGCCGAAATTGCCTATGCGGGCAAGAAGCTGAAGCCGATTGTCTATGAAGACCTGATCCGCGTGGCGGAGGTGGACGGTGAGCCTGTCGCCTTCATGATGACGATCCCGGATCTCAATGAGAAGACCAAAGGCTTCAATGGGGCGCTCTTTCCGTTCAACTGGGCGAAGCTGCTGTGGTGGCTGCGCGCGCCCAAGGTCCGCACCATGCGCGTCCCGCTGATGGGCGTGCTGAAAAAGCACCAGAGCTCACGCCTGGCCAGCCAGCTCGCGATGATGATGATCGAGTATATCCGGCGGGATGCAGTATCGAAATTTGGCGCGACACAGGGCGATTTCGGCTGGGTGCTGGCATCCAACGGCCCGATGCGCTCAGTGGGCGAAGCTGTGGGCGGCACGGTCAACAAGGTTTACCGCGTCTACGAAAAGGCGATCTGATCGCCCGACGGCGCCATGATGTGCGGCAAGGCCGCAGCGAGCGTTGAATAATGCGAACCGTCCATGATCTGGCGGACGCACGCCACATTGGGGAGCGCCTGTGCAAGCGCTTCGGCCATAGCGGGCGGCACCCAATTATCGGCGGTGCCATACCAGATCGTGGTCGGCACGCTGACGCGGCCAAGCAAGGTGGACCAAGGGGCCACATAAGCGGTGATCTCTGCCCGATAGGCCGCAGCCCCTCCGCTGAGGCACGTTCGCGCTATGGCAGACCAATCGCGCCGAAAGGCCGGGTCGGCGGCGAGCGGGGCATCCTTGCCCTGCGACAAAGCAAACACCTGCCGCGCGAAGAAATCAGGGGTGATCCGAGCCACCCATGCCTGAACGCGCGTCACGAGACGGAAAAGCCAAGGGTGGTCACGCGCCATGCGAAAGATGGGCCCGCCTGCCATGTCCTTCAGAAAATCGCCCAGCTCCAGTGGTGCGGCAGGCGCAATCAGATGGAGATGCGCAATCTGGGATGGATGGTCGGCGGCAAAGCGCATCGCGCCAAACGCACCGAGCGAAAAGCCAATCAGAGTGATAGGGGTAGCGCCGAACCGGGTTTTGATCTGGTCGGACACCGGTCCATCGCGCAGGTCCGGCGCGAAGACATCTACCCTTTCCGAAACCAGTTTGAGCTCGTCAGGGCCACCGGGCAGGCCATGCAGGTAAACGAGCGGCGCGGCGGCATTCAATCCAGCACAATCCATGTTGCGGCATGGTCGCTCGCCTTTTCGCGGCCGCGATAGTCCTTGTCGACGCCGGCATCGACCAAGCGGTCAGCGGCTTCAGGTGAGAGCATCAGATGGTCGATCCGGAAGCCTGCATCGCGCTGCCAGGCGCCGGCCTGATAATCCCAGAAGGTCCACAACCGGCCCTTGGGATGGCGCGCCTCCAGCGCATCAGTCAGGCCGAGCGCGGAGAGGTGGCGGAAGGCGGCGCGGCTTTCAGGCTGCATCAGCGCATCGTCCATCATTGCTTTGGGGTTGGCGATGTCGTCGTCGGTCGGGATGACATTATAGTCGCCTGCCAGAACGACAGGGATCTCGAGCGCCAGCAACTCCGTCGCCCGCGCGGTCAACCGGTCGAACCAGCGCAGCTTGTAATCGAATTTCGGCCCCGGTTGCGGGTTGCCATTGGGCAGGTAGATGGAGGCCACGCGGATGCCGAACACATCGGCCTCGATATAGCGGCTATGCTCATCTTCAGGCTCTCCGCTCAGGCCCTTTTGGACCTCAATGGGCTTCTCCCCGCGCGCGAGGATAGCGACGCCGTTAAAGCCCTTTTGGCCATGGAAGACGCCGTAATAGCCAGCGGCCTCAATGTCGGCGATGGGCAGTGTCTCGTCGCTCGATTTCAGTTCCTGCAGGCAGACAATGTCGGGTTTCTGCTCATCCAGCCACTCGATCAGGCGGGGAAGACGGGCCTTGATGCCGTTGACGTTATAGGTGGCGATCCGCATCAGACAGAAAAGCTGGCGCCGCACCCACAGCCGGAGGCCGCATTGGGGTTAGTGACGCGAAACGCGCTGCCGCCCAGCGATTCGACATAATCGACGTGTGAGCCGTCCAGCAGGTCGAGGCTCATGGGATCAACGACGAGCTTTACGCCATCCGTTTCCGTCACCAGATCATCCGTGTCGATGCCTTCAGCGAGGCCAAAACGATATTGGAAGCCGGAACAGCCGCCGCCTTCAACAGACAGACGCAGCATGGCAGGCTTGCCCTGCTTGCTCGCGATAAAGGCGACACGCGCGGCAGCACTTGGGGTTAGGTCAACGGTTTGCATGAGGTACAGATAGGCGCGGTGAGAGCCGGGGGCAAGGCGGCGGGCGACTGGGCCTTGATGTCATTCCCGCGAAAGCGGGAACCCAAGGGCCGATACAGAAGCTGCATCCCCGCTTTCGCGGGGATGACGTAATGGGAGTGACGCTTAAGTCTTACTCAGCCTTGCCGGGACCACCGAGGGCGACATTGCCTGCGGCGCGACGTTCCATGGCCAACAGATAACCGTCGGTCCGCAGGAAGGGCGTCGGGTTCACAGCGCGGCCGTCAAGACGCACTTCATAGTGCAGATGGCTGCCTGTGGAACGGCCGGTTGAACCCATCAGGCCGATGAGATCACCGCGCTTCACGCGGGTTCCGGCGACTGCTCGGATTGCCGAGAGGTGGCCATAACGGGTCTGGATGCCCTTGCCATGGTCGATTTCAACAAGATTGCCATAGCCACCGACCCAGCCGGTGCGACCAATGATGCCATCAGCCGTTGCATAGATTGGCGTGCCAACGGGGCCGGGAATGTCGACGCCGCTGTGCATGGCCGCACCGCCACGGAACGGGTCGGACCGAACACCAAAGCCGCTGGTCAGCGAGATGGCGGTCGCAACTGGTTTTGCAGAGGGAATGGCGACCATTGCCTGTTCGAGCTGGTCGAGGCGCTTCCAGCTGTTGAACAGCGCGCGGAACTGCGCATCGGTCTTTTCAGCGGTCGGTGCCTTATAGTCCGCAGGAACAGGCTCATATGGGCCGCCCATGGCAAGGCTCAAACGCTGCGGGTTGATACCCAGCTTCGCGACGGCGCCCGCCTTCATGCGATATTCGTTTTCCGTGGCAGCCAGCAGCTTGCCTGCGATCACGTCCTGCTTAGCGGCAACCGGTGCAAAGGCAGCTGCGATGTCAGCGGACTTGGGCGACGTGGCGGCATCAGATGGCAGCAGCGTGGCGAGCGTCTTTGCATCGCCCTTGCCTGCCAGAACGCTCGCGAGGAAAGCTTGGCGCTTTTCAAGGCGCTCTGCGTGCGTGCGCGCATCTTTGCGGATGGTCGCGACTTCGGCCTGCAGCGAGGCGACGCGCGTTTCCATCGCGGAGACGGCGGCAGACTGTTCAGCATAGCTGGTGAGGGTTGAAGAGACAGCGGGGGCGGAAATCGCCACGCCAGCTGCGCCTGCAATGCCGGATGTCGCGCAAAGGGCGAGGCCAGCGGCAGCGAGAACCTGTGTGCGGGTGCTCAAAGCCACGCGGCGCATCGCTTTGCCATCGTGAAAGAACACTTCTTTCGGTTTAAAAAACTCACGCGCGCGCTCCACTATCGCGGTCGCCGCCGTGAACGAAAAGAACGTCATTATGTGACGACCCCCAAAACATTTCGACCCCGGCCCTCCCGTTTTCGGTCTACGGGGAACCTTGTGTCGTCTGAGATGCTTAACACTGACCGATCATGCAAGATCGGTGTAATATTCCCGCGTTAGACCGGCTTGGCTTCGCGCTGAGTCGTTGAATGGAGGCTTTAACGGCCCGGAAAAATGAGTCCGGACCAAGGCTTTCCAATGGTCTGCGGCGGCGAATCCGTATGATTCGCATACAATCAGGAACCATTTGGACCCGAATCCGACATGCCGGATCTCATCGGTGTAAATTCGATGCAAGATGGTTGCACTTCGGGCATCGCCCATCTTTGCCAGGCGTTCGATCGTTGTCGGGCTGACGTCGAGGCCACGGGCTTCGAGCACCATGGGGACAAGGGCCAGCCGGGCGAGCACGTCGTGCCGCGTGTCCCATGCGGTCTGCCAAAGGCCGTCATGGGCCGGGTGCGCGCCATAATGGCTGCCAAGGGCGTTCAGGCGACGCTCAATGAGCATGAAATGCATCGCTTCTTCGGCGCCGACAGAGAGCCAGTCGTCAATGAAGTCGCGGGGAAGGCCCGCGCCAAAGCGGCCCGCAATGTCAAAGGCCAAGTCAATTGCCGAGAATTCGATATGCGCAAAGGCATGCAGCATCGCGACCTTGCCTGCCAGGGAGCCTGCGCGCCTGCGGTGCGGCATCTTATTGGGTGGCAGCAATTCGGGATGTTCGGGCCGCCCGGGCCTGTCGGGCATGCCCACATCAAAGACATGCGCCAGCCGACCCGCCCGCCAATCGCGCGCGACAGCGCGGGCGCGCAGCACCTTCTCACGCGGCTCGGTTGCTTCGAGGACGGAACGGATGGCGAGAGCGATGGTCGTCATGACCAGAGATTGGCCGCTTTAATGAGATAGAAAACGCCGATCAGGGTGACGATCCAAGCTGTCCAGCGCTTGAAGTTCGTGTCGGTCATCCGGTCCAGCACCCAGCCGCCAGCCGCCGTGCCTAGCATGGACGCCGGAATGGCCAGCGCAAAAATCCAGAGCGAGGGTAGGGTTCCTGTTGTACCAGCAGCCAGAAGCGGCGCGCCATAGACAATGATCTTGGCCAGATGGCTTAAGACCTGAGTCGCTGCCTTCGTCGCGACGATCTGATGGCGGGTCAGTTCGGTGCGGACGAAAAAGATGTCGAGCAGCGGCCCGGCCACGCCTGCGGTCAGGTTGAGACCGGTCACCAGAAAGCCGGAAATGAGCGCATGGGCGGGGCGGGTCGCATCCAGCTGCACCCAGTTCTTAGGCAGCCAGACGAGCATCGGGACAAGGCCGAGAAGCAAAAAGAGCAGTGGCTGTGATGGCGTGAAGGCTACCAGCGCAATGCAGCCTGCAGCGACGGCCGAGGCGATGGCGTAGTTGAGGAGGATCGGCCAAGCGATGTGCCTGCGATGCAGCACCGCCCGCCAACCATTGGCGACCAGCTGTAAAAGCCCATGCGTCACAAAAGCTGCCGACACCGGCAAGACGAAGGCCAGCGCCCCCATCAACACCAACCCGCCAGCCATGCCGAAAATGCCTGACAGCGTCGCGGTTAGGAACGCGGTTGCGATCAGGAAAGCGGCAAGCGGCACCCCCATTACAGGGCCTTTACCGCCTCCAGCACCGCCGCCGCATGGCCCGCGACCTTGACCTTGCGCCAGACATGGGCGACCTTGCCATCGGCCCCGATCAGGAAGGTGGCGCGTTCAATGCCCATGTAGTTGCGGCCATACATCGACTTTTCAACCCAGGTGCCAAAGGCCTCGCACACGGCGCCGTCCCCATCGCTGCCAAGCTCAACCTTCAGGTCATATTTGGTGGCGAACTTGGTGTGGCTGGCAATGGAGTCCTTGGAGATGCCGACGATGCTGGCACCAGCGGCTTCAAACTCACCGGCGAGGGCAGTGAACTCCTGCGCTTCCTTGGTGCAGCCGGAGGTATCGTCCTTCGGGTAGAAATAGAGGACGAGCTTGCGGCCCTGATAGCCTGCAACAGACCGGTCGCCGTCCGGCGTCGCAAAGGTCACGTTCGGCGCGGTATCACCCTGTTCCAACATCATCAGTCTCCTTGCGGGGCCGCAATGGCCATCCATGCACTGGCCACCCTCTGCCGCGTCGCATCAAGCTCTGCAAGCAGGCCTTCCCATTCGGACATACCGCAGGCCCGCGCGATCACGGGGCGGGTGATCTCCGGCGGGGTGTCAAGCGTGGGGGCCATCAGCCGGACGGTAACGAGCATGCGCGTCAGCAAGGCATGGGCTTCGATCATGAAGGGGTCGAGCAGCCCAAGAGCCACAAGCTCTCTGATGGCTTCGGACAGGCGCGGTGTCAGTCCCTTGCCAGTGCGCAGCTGGGTGACATGCGTCACGAACTCCAGATCAACAAGGCCACCTGCGGAAAGCTTGACGTCGAGCGGGCCCTTTGGCTGTTTATGCGCCGCCATGTCGCCGCGCATCTTGGCCGCGTCGGCGATCAGCTTGGCGTCGTCGCGCGGGGCGGTCAGCACACTGTCGATGATGGCCTGCGTCGCCGCCTTTGCCTCAAGCGATCCATAAACGGGCCGCGCGCGGGTGAGCGCCATATGCTCCCACGTCCAGGCGTCCTCCCGCTGATACTGGGCAAAGCCGTCGAGCGAGACCGAAAGCGGGCCATCATTGCCCGAGGGGCGCAGGCGCGTGTCGACTTCGTAAAGTGGTCCCGCCGCCGTCGCGACGGACAGCCCGTTGGTCACACGCTGGGCAAGGCGGTTGAAATAATGGACGGCCCCCAAGGGCTTGGCGCCATCCGATTCGGCGGCAAAGTCTCCGGTGAACAGATAGATCAGATCCAAGTCTGATGCGTGGGTGAGTTCAGCCCCGCCCATGCGCCCCAACGCGAGGATGATAAGTTCGCCGGCCGGAACCTTGCCATGGACCCGTTCATATTCGCTCATGGTGGCATCGGTGACGACTGTAATGGCGGCCTCTGCAATCCGCGCATAGCCTGCGGCGACGTCGAGCGCATCATGGACCCCGCCGAGGAGCTGGACACCCAGCGCAAAGCGCATCTCCCCCACCACCCGGCGGACACGATCCAACTTATCTTCCAGCGTCTCGCCGCCGTGCAACTGGCTGGCCAATTCTTCCACGCTGCCGGGTGCGTCGAGTGCTGAGGCATCAATGAGCCGGTCGAGCATGTCCGGACGACGCCCGAGCTGTTCAGCGAGGGTCGGCGCATGGCAGAGGATGTCCGCCAGCATGGCCAGCAAGGCCGGGCGTGCTTCAAGGAGCCGGAACAGATTGATGGCGCTCGGCAGGCGTTCCACGATGGTCGAAAACTGGTTGATCGCATGGAGCGGATCGGGTGCTTTTCCCAGCCCGTCGATCAACTTGGGCAGGACCGCCTCCAGCGCCTCGCGTGCAGCAGGCGTGCGGAGTGCCCGCACGGTGCCGGACCGCCAATGGGTGACCCGCTGGGCCGCGGACGCAGCATCGGGGAAGCCTGCCGCCGTCAGCATGGCTTCCAGCCCCTCTTCCTGCTGCGGCACGCTTTGGGTCGGTGTGCCGTCCAGCCCGTCATAAAGTGTGCCAACGGAGGCGATGGACGGGGCCAGCAGATCGAACATGGCAGCGCTGCTCTCCAGACCCGCCAGCAGCGCGACATTGTTGAGGGCTGCCGCATCCTTGGGGAAGCTGTGTGTCTGCTGATCATCGACCATCTGCAGGCGATGCTCAAAGCTGCGGTACAGGCGATAGGCGAGGATGAGCGTATCGGCCTCATCGCCCCCGATATGCCCTGCATCGGCCAGTGCCCGCAGCGCATCCACCGTGGCCGGAGTCCGCAATGCCGGATCTCGTCCGCCATGGATCAGCTGGTGAATCTGGGCGAAGAATTCGCATTCTCTTATACCCCCGCGCCCGCGCTTCAGGTCAAAGCCGGGGCCAAAGGCCTGTCCGCTCGCATAATGGTCACGGATGCGGTGGGAGATGGAACGGATTTCCTTAATCGCCCCGAAATCGAGGCCGCGCCGCCAGACAAAGGGCTTGAGGGCATTTGAGAAATACTGGCCCAGTTCCATATCCCCCGAACAGGGGCGGGATCGGATGAAGGCGGCGCGTTCCCAAGCGACGGCCTGCGATTCGTAATAGGTGATGGCCGCTTCCACCGGCATCACGATGGGCGTGACTTCGGGCGTGGGGCGCAGCCGAAGGTCAATGCGGAAGACATAGCCATTCTCATCGCGTGCCTGCATGATTTCGACGATGCGGCGCCCGATGCGGACGGCAGCTTCGACAGGATCGTCGCGGTCGCGGCAGGGCAGCGTCTGCGGGTCAAACAACAGGATGGGGTCAATGTCGGACGAATAGTTGAGTTCGCGGCTGCCATGCTTGCCCAGCGCTATGGCGGTGAGCCCGCGCGGGTCGGCACCGGGACGGTAATCCGTGATGGCCGCCGCAATCGCCTTATCCAGCGCGAAATCTGCAAAGTCGGACAGCGCGTGGGTGACAGCTTCCAGATCAAGCAGTCCGGCCAGATCCCCAATCGCCACAGCGAGCGCGAGTTGGCCCTTGGCGCGGCGCAAGGCCCGCCCGACCGGCTCTTCCGGATCGAGCGGGGCTGTGTGGGCACTCAAGGCCTCGTCCAGCCTACCGGCGGCCAGCGCATCGCGCACATTGTGATGACGGGACATCAGCAAGCGCAGATGCGGCGCATGCCGATCTGCGCGGTCAAGGGCGTCATTCAGCTTGTCGCAAGATAAAGACGTCATTGTAGCGGCATAAACCGATCAGCAAGCCAGACAAGGAGATAGAGACATGAGCCGCAAATGGGCCGTTATCGCCGTCGCAGCCACCGCCCTGCTTGTCACCGGATGCAACACCGTGAAGGGCCTTGGCCGCGATATTGAGTCGGTGGGTGAGGCCGGTGAAAAGGTTGTGAAGTGAACCCAATCGTCATTCCCGCGAAAGCGGAAATCCCGGCCCTTGGCGCCAATGGATCCCCGCTTTCGCGAGGATGACACGCAGATTTACTCCGCGGCCGCCGCCTCTTCCTGCTTGGCCCGCCTCCGTCCGGTAATCATGATGGCAAGGATGGCCATTTCGTAGAGAAAATACATCGGCACCAGTAGCAGAATTTGCGACATGATATCGGGCGGTGTCAGGACAGCAGACACCACCGCAATGCCGACCACGGCGTAACGCCGCCCGGCCTTGAGCTGCGCTAAGGTCAGGATGCCGACGCGCTCGAGCAGCATCAGCAGCACAGGCAGCAGGAAGGCCACGCCAAAGCCGAACAGGAACTTGGTCGCAAAGCTCAGATAGTTGCCGACACCTGGCAGCGCCTCTTGGGAGACGCCGCCGACATCGCCTGAAAATCCGAGCAGAAATTCCAGCGCGACGGGCATCGCCACATAATAAGCCATGGCCGCGCCTGCCGTGAACAGGACGGGCGTCATCAGCAGAAACGGCAAAAAGGCGCGCTTCTCCTTTGTATACAGGCCGGGCGCGACAAACCGCCAAAGCTGCGTCGCAATCACTGGGAAGGCGACCATGGTCGCTGCAAAAAAGGCGACTTTGATTTCAACGAAGAAGGCTTCAAAAATATCCGTAAAGATCAGCTTGCCTTGACCTGCAGCCAGCAGAGGCTGGACGAGAAAGCCGAAGATCGGTTTCGCAAAATAGAAACACACCCCAAAGGCGACAGCCATGGCCGCAACGCACCAAAGCAGGCGATTGCGCAGCTCGATCAGGTGATCGAGCAAAGGCATCTTGGTTTCGTCAAGATTGCTCACGGCTGAGACGCACCTTTGGGGGTGTCATCACTGACCGCAGGCGGGGCCGCTTCGCCTTCAAGTTCAGGCGGTGGAGCGGCGGGGTGTTCCCGCATGATACGTTCATTTTCCGCGCGCCATTTTTCTTCCAATTCGCGCAGTTCGGATTCGCGGATCATCTCATCAAAGCCGGACCGGAACTGACGGGCGACGCCCCGCGCGCGCGCGACCCATTGGCCGACCACGCGCATAACACGCGGCAGATCCTTTGGGCCGATCACGACAAGCGCGATCACCGCCACCAGCATCAATTCTGTAGGCGCGACATCAAACATGTTTTGACCGATCAGGCCTGCTTGTCGGCTTGCTTCTCAGCCTCAAGGACTGTCGGTGCAGGCGTGGTGTCGATCCGCGGTGCAGGCGCGGGCGGCGTCGCATCATCTTCGGCCATGCCCTTTTTGAAGCTCTTAATGCCCTTGGCGACATCGCCCATCAGATCGGAGAACCGGCCCTTGCCGAACAGCAACATCACAAGGATGCCGACGACCAGCCAATGCCAGATGCTGAAACTACCCATTTGTAGACTCCCAAAGAAGAATGGCCGCTCTAGCCCGACCGGACCCCGCCGGACAGTCCCAATTTAGGCGTGATCGTCATCGCTTTCCAGTTCTTCGGCTTCGTCGCCTGTTTCCGGCAGCTCCATGGCTTCAAAGGCAAGGTCAACGGGGTCGAGCAAACCGGCGGCACGCAGATCATCAATGCCGGGCAGGTCACGGCGCGTTTCCAGCCCGAAATGCGCCAAAAACGCCGGAGTCGTCGCGAAGGTCAGCGGACGTCCGGGTGTTTCCCTGCGGCCCGCCGGGCGGACCCAGCCCGCCTCCATCAAAACATCTAGCGTGCCTTTGGAAATTTGGACGCCGCGTATCGCTTCGATTTCGGCGCGACTTACCGGCTCGTGATAGGCAATGATGGCGAGCGTCTCGATCCCCGCGCGGCTGAGCTTGCGGGTCTCCTCGCGCTCCCGCCGCAAGATATGGGCAAGGTCCGATGCCGTCTGAAAATGCCATTTCCCGCCGCGTTCGACCAAGTTCACACCGCGGCTGGCATAAAGGTCGGTCAAGGTCGCCAAAGCGGCCTTCACATCGATGTCCGGGCCAACATAAGCGGCGATATCGTGCACCGACAAAGGCTCTGCTGCGGCGAACAAAGTGGCCTCAACCGCGCGCGTCAAATCGGCGGCGGGGTCAAGCTGAGTGAACTGATCGGTCATGCGGCACGCACATAAAGGGGCGCGAAGGCTTCGGCCTGCTTAAGGGCGATCTTACCCTGACGTGCCAGTTCCAGCGTGGCGAGAAAGCTAGAAGCCAGAGCGGATTTGCGGAATTGCGGATCATCGCTTTCGGGCAGGAAGCGTTGGATGACGGTCCATTCGATCGCCGCACCAACCAGGCGGGAGACACGCGCAATAGCCTCTTCCAGCGTCAGGACGTTGCGCTGGTGGACGATGTGCAGTGGCGGCTCAGCACGCACCTTCACATGGCCATAGGCTTGGATCAGTTCAAACAGGTTCGCATCCCATAGGGACTTGCGGACGACCCGCAGGCCTTCCGGCGCTGGCCGGGCAAAGACATCGCGCCCCAGCCGGTCACGGCCCATCAGTCGGGCGCCTGCGTCGCGCATCGCGTTCAGCCGTTCCAAGCGGAGTTGAAGCCGCATCGCCAATTCTTCGGGGCTGGGTTCGATCTCCGGGTCTTTGGGCAGCAGCAGTCCGGATTTGAGATAGGCGAGCCAGGCTGCCATCACGAGATAGTCCGCCGCCAACTCAAGCTTCAGCGCTTTGGCATCGTTGATGAAGGCGAGATATTGATCGACCAGAGCGAGGATGGAGATTTCCCGCAAATCCACCTTCTGGGATCGCGCCAGCGTCAACAGGAGGTCGAGCGGACCTTCCCAACTGCCCACGTCCACAGTCAACCGATCCTCATCGACCGCCTTAGGCAGTTCGAATGCGTCGATGACCAGTTGTTCTGCCATCAGGCCAGAGCCAATAGCGCGTCGCGCTTTTCGGTGAGCGCCGCGATACGATCAAAATGATCGACGGGCCGGATGGTTGCCATGGCCGCATCAAGCCGCACACGGGCGTCTGCGGTGATCTCTGGCAGGAGGTTCGCAATCGCGACCATCTCGTCGAAGCGACCCCAGCAGTTGAGCGCGATGTCGCATCCGGCGGCAACGCAATCGGCGGCGCGCTGCGGCACATCCCCCTTCAGCGCCTTCATGTCGAGATCATCGCTCATAAGGAGGCCGGTAAAGCCAATCTGCCCGCGGATGATGTCCTGAATGACAACGGGCGACATGGTGGCGCAACGCTCGGCATCCCAAGCCTCAAACACCACATGCGCCGTCATCCCCATCGGGGCATTTTTCAACGCCGCAAAGGGGGCAAGGTCCTGCGCCAAGTCGTCCGCGCTTGCGCTGACGGTGGGCAGTTCATGGTGACTGTCGACCAGCGCGCGGCCTTGCCCCGGCATATGCTTGACGATGCCGACAACACCGCCTGCCTTGAGCCCGTCAATGACGGCGCGGCCCAGCGAGGCGACCCGCAACGGCTCATTGCCAAAGGCACGGTCGCCAATGGCGTCGTGCGTTTCGGGCACGCGCACATCGAGAAGGGGCAGGCAATCGACGGTGATGCCGACTTCGGACAGCGTCAGGGCGATGGCTTCGGCATTGGCGCGCGCGGCTTCAATCGCGGACATGGGGGCGACATCGTAAAGCGCATTGAACGCGCCGCCGGGCGGAAAGGCAGGCCATTCGGGCGGCTGCATCCGCGAAACCCGCCCACCTTCCTGATCGATGAGGATAGCAAGGTCATCGCGTCCGGAAAGGTCACGAAGATCGTCGGTCAAGGCACGCAGTTGCGCCCGATCCACGATGTTGCGTTTGAATAGGATATAGCCGGCGGGGTCGACGTCACGGAAAAACGCCCGCTCCTCGTCGGTCATGCGATCCCCGGACAGGCCGAAAATAACGGGCTTCATGCCCTATCATCTAACGACCGGCGGCCCCCTTGTCGAAGGGGGTGCCGCCCAGCCGCCCGATATTTGGGGATTACTTCACAACGATGCAGTTAGCGCCGCCCGCTTTCAGCTTCGCACAAGTGTCGCTGGCTTGTGCGCCTGCACCGACGCGCAGACGATAGAAGGTCGTGCCGCCAACCGACGCCTGCACCACCGACTTTGGCAGCGTGCCAAGGAAGGCGTAGCGTTGGGCGAGAGCGTTCCACGCCTGATTGGCACTGGCTTCGGAGGCATAGGCACCCAACTGGATGAGGCCCGTGCCGATAGCGGCGGGCGTTCCGGCAGCCGGGGCGATGACAGGCTTGGGTGCTGGAACCGTTGGTGCTGGCGCCACAAGCTTGCCGCCGGTCTGGACAGAGGCACTTGCTTTGGGTCCGGACGCGACGGGCGCTGCAGGCTTCACTTCCGTCACGCGCTGGCCGTCAATCGGGGTTTCTGGCTGGTTGGCCACGTCCATCTGGCCATTGGCGTCAGCGCCTTCAGAGGCGGCAAAGGCAGCATCGCCCTGGCCTTCCACCTTCATACCGCCGGCTTCATCAGGCTTGACCTTATAATCGCCTTCAGCCGCTGCAATCAGCCGACCATCGCCTTCTGGCGTCTGTTCCTGATTGCGCAACCACCAGATGCCGCCGACGATCACGCCAAGGGCAAGGAGGGCTGCAATCACAAAGCCAAGAATTTTACCGGTATCGACGCCCGGCTCTGGCTCATCGCTGTCGACGGCCTCCAGCCAGGGCAGGCGATCCTCATCAGCCAGCGACAATTCCTGAGCCACATCCTGTTCGGATTCCCCCACCATACGCCTACATCTCCACTGCGGCCGTCACCCCCATGATTGACAAGCCGTTGGAGATTACTTGCCCGATTGACGTCGCCAAGAAAAGACGGGCGGATGTGGTTTCCACCGAATTAACCAATAAAATGCGCCGTTCTGGATCATCATTGCCCGCATTCCAGTAAGCGTGGAAGGCTGCAGCAAGGTCATAAAGGTAAAATGCGATGCGGTGCGGCTCCCGCGCGGCAGCTGCTGATTCGACGATTCGCGGGAATTGCGCGGCCAATTTGGCGAGCTCCAGATCCGTTGCATCGAGCTTTGAGACATCGGGCGTGGTCGCGTCGATCCCGGCCTCAGCGACCTTGCGCTTCAAAGAGCAGATGCGGGCATGGGCATATTGCACGTAGAAGACAGGATTGTCTTTTGACGCTTCCACGACCTTGGCAAAGTCAAAGTCCATTTGGGCGTCAGCCTTGCGGGTCAGCATGGTGAAGCGCACCACATCCTTGCCCACTTCGCGCACAACATCGGCGAGAGTGACAAAATTGCCCGACCGCTTGGACATCTTCACAGGTTCACCGGCGCGCAGCAGGCGGACCATCTGAACGAGCTTCACGTCAAAGGGCTTGGTGCCTTCGGTCAATGCCTGAACAGCGGCGCGGATGCGCTTCACGGTCCCGGCATGATCAGCACCCCAGATGTCGATCAGGGCGTCGGCGTCTTGCGCCTTCTGGAAATGGTAGGCCATGTCAGCGCCAAAATAAGTCCAGCTGCCGTTCGACTTCTTGATCGGGCGGTCCTGATCATCGCCAAACTGCGTGGAGCGGAACAAAGGCAGCGTGACCGGTTCCCAATCGGGGTCGACTTCGCCCTTTGGTGCTTCCAACTGGCCATCATAAACAAGGTCGCGGGCGCGCAGGAAGGCTTCCGCCGCCTCCGGCAGCTTGTCCCGCTGGACGATCGCTTCAGAAGCAAAGACATCATGCTCAATGCCAAGCAGCTTGAGGTCGGCCTTGATCATCACCAGCATTGCCGCGACCGCCGCTTCACGGAACAGGACGAGCCAGTCGCTCTCCGGCGCTGCGACGAACGTATTGCCATGCTGCTTGGCGAGATCCTGACCGACAGGAATCAGATAGTCGCCCGGATAGAGACCTTCCGGGATGTCCCCAATGTCTTCGTCGAGCGCCTCGCGGTACCGCATGTGGACCGAGCGGGCGAGGACATCGACCTGACCGCCCGCATCATTCACATAATATTCGCGGATGACCTTATGCCCGGCATATTCGAGCAGCGAGGCGAGGGCATCGCCCACCACCGCGCCGCGGCAATGGCCCATATGCATCGGCCCGGTCGGGTTGGCAGAGACATATTCCACGTTCACCGTCTTGCCCGCGCCAACGGTTGAGCGGCCATAGGCGTCCCCGGCATCGCTGATCAGATTGACTTCGGAACGCCAGGCGTCGTCCGTCAGCTTCATGTTGATGAAGCCGGGGCCTGCGACGTCGACAGCCGCGACCTCGTCCAAGGCGGAAAGCTTGGCCGAAAGCGCTTCAGCCAAGGCGCGCGGGTTCATCCCCGCAGGCTTGGCGAGGACCATGGCGGCGTTGGTCGCCAAATCGCCATGGCTTACGTCGCGCGGCGGCTCCACCGTCACATTACGGCGGTCAACGCCTGCCGTCAGAGCGCCGTCTGCCTCAAGGGCATCCAGAGCGGCATCGATATGCGCGGCAAAACGGGCGTAGAGCGTGGTCACGGTGAAAAACTTCCAACACTATCGGGAAAGCGGGCGCTTTAGCGGCGCATCGCCTGTCGGGCAATGCGGTTCGCTGGTCGAGCGTATCTTGCCCGCCCGGCCGGATCGGTTAAATGCAGTTTATGGCCAACTCTACCCGTCGTTCCGCCCCACTCCGCATTGCAGCTTTCATCGGCAAGGCGCTGTTATGGTTTGTCATTGTTTCGGTGGTCTGGGTAGTCATCTACCGCTTCGTGCCGCCGCCGATCACCGCGACCATGGTCGGCGATGTCGTGGCCGGACGGGGCCTCGATAAGGACTGGATGAGCCTGTCTGATATGGACCCGGACATGGCGCGCGCGGCCATCGCGGGGGAGGACGGAAAGTTCTGCTCCCATGATGGCTTTGACCGGGAAGCGATTGCCAAAGCGTTTCAGCGCAACCAGCAGGGCGGGCGCATCCGCGGCGGGTCCACCATCAGCCAACAGACGGCGAAAAACGCGTTCCTGTGGCAGGGCGGCGGATATATCCGCAAAGGTCTGGAGGCTTGGTTCACCCTGCTCATTGAGAATATCTGGGGCAAGCGCCGGATCATGGAAGTCTATCTCAATATCGCCGAAACCGGCATTGGTACGTATGGCGCCAATGCCGGGGCCCAGCGCTATTTCAACCATGATGCCTCAACCCTGACACCGGTTGAGGCCGCGCGCATTGCCGCCGTGCTGCCCCTGCCCAAAAAGCGGGCGGCCACCAGCCCATCGGGCTTCACGCGTCGCCATGGAAACCGAATCGCTGCCAATATTGGGGTCGTCAAACGCGACGCGCTCGACGCCTGCCTGCGGTAAGGCGTTGCAAATCGGCCCTCATGTGATCCGGTTTGCGACGAACCGAGCTTCTGCCCAAGTTAACCATGTTATACACTCCCAATAGGCGGACGGAGATCTGCCGGGTCGCAGCGTACCCATGTTCCCTTGAACATTATTGGAGCTGCAAACATGAAACTCAAAAGAACAAGCATCGCCCTGACCGGGGCGTTGGCAACCCTCTTCGCTACAGCCCCCGCCCATGCGGATGGCGGCCTGACCTTCCTGATCGACGGCGACACCTTCAGCCTGCCGTTCACGATCACGAACACATCGACCGTTGCTGAAAAGGTCGTTGGCTTCGGCATTTCCCTCATCGCACCGTTCGGCTTCGACACGGTGAATGGCGGTTTCGGGATCGACAATTCAACCGCTTTCGCGCCGCAGGGTGGATCAGATGTCACGACCGGCTATACAGGACCGGCATCCTTCGCGGATGGGTCACCGTCAATCGCTTTCACGTTCAACAACTTTGATGTTGGTGAAAGCTTCGTCTGGCTGATCGATGTCGACAACCCCCAGTTTGCGACCGTTTTCGGCAACCAGTTGATCGGTTCCACAGGCTATGCGGATTTCAGCAATGGCCTGCGCGGTGTCGGCGTGTTTGAAGCCGTGGTGGGTAATGATGATGCGGCTCAGTTTGTGATCAAGACATTGACCCCGTCACCGGGCGTGCCAGAGCCTGCGGCTTGGGCGATGATGCTTGGTGGTTTTGGGATTGTCGGTGCGGCCATGCGCCGTCGCAAGCTCAGCACCTCGGTAACTTACGCCTAGCATAAGGCTGACGCACCTCATGGGGCGGAAAGGGCGATCCGGATCACACACCGGGTCGCCCTTTTGCTTTGCTCTTAAAACGGCAGTTTGAAACCGGGCGGCAGGGGAATGCCGCTCTTCATCTTGCCCATTTCTTCCCCGGACACGGCGTCGGCCTTTGCGCGCGCATCGTTGAAGGCGGCGATGATAAGATCTTCCAGCATCTGCTTTTCAGACACATCCAGCAGGCTGTCATCAATCGACACGCCGATAATGCGGCCCTTGGCGCTGGCGCGGACCTTGACCAATCCACCGCCGGAGGCGCCTTCTACCTCGATGGTGTCAAGATTGGCTTGCGCCTTTTCAAGTTCGGCCTGCACGTTCTGGGCCATTTTCAGGATGTCGTCGATCGAGTTCATTGCGCGATGCTCCGTTGTTCTGTCCCCGGCTCTGTGCCTTCCACATAGTCGATCAATTCGGCTTCGGGGAAGGCCTCAAGCGCGGCCTTGACGATGGGTGTGGCGAGAATACGGGCCTTGGCCTCGGCTTCGCGCGCCTGATCCTGCTGGAGGAGCGAGGGTTGGGCCGCAGCGTCGCTGATCCGCACATCCCACGCCATGTCCGTGAGGGATTTGAGCGCGGCGGCAAGATCCCGCGTGAACTCTCCGGGCAGCGGTTTAACCGGTCGGATCGCAAGGTCGCCCGCCGCATAGCTTACCAGCCCAGCATAATCGTGGAGCTGCTGTGCGATGTGCATTTTGCCGCCTGCGTTCAGCAACTCGATCAGCGCAGCAAAATCGGCCGGCGCGCGCGATGTGGGTTCGGCAGCAGAGGGTGCGGACTCCGGTGATGCGGTCGGCGTCCCAAGGGCCAGCGGCGCGCCCGATTCGAGCCGGCGCGCCAGCTCACCAGGGTCCGGCAGCTGGCTGGCATGAATGACGCGCAAGACCGCCATGTCCGCCGCTTCACTGGGGTCGACCGCGCGGACGACTTCCTCATGGCCTTTCAGCAGCAATTGCCAGATGCGGTGGAGCAGCTGGAAGGAGAGGCCGCCCGACCATGTCGCATAATCGGCGCGTTCTTCGGCGGATTCAGACGGATCGGCAGGGGCACCAACCTTGGCCAAGGTGGTACCGTGGCAGGTTTCAAGCAGGCCCTTAAAGATGGCCGCAGGCTCAACGCCAAGATCATGCTGATCCCGCAATGCGGCCAGCGCGCCTTGAGCGTTTCCGTCAAGCAGCAGCCCGAACAGGCGGCGCACAGCACCCCGGTCTGACAGGCCGAGCATGTTGCGGACCTGATCTCCGGTGACGATCCCCGCGCCTTCCATATCCGCATGGGCAATGGCCTGATCAAGGATCGACAATCCATCGCGGACCGAGCCTTCGGCCGCACGGGCGACCAGCGCCAGCGCCTCAGGTTCGGCCACCACCTCTTCAGCCTTGCAGACATTGCCGAAATGTTCGGCGAGAAGATCAGCTGGGATGCGCCGCAAATCGAACCGCTGACACCGAGAGAGAACGGTGACGGGCACCTTCTGAATTTCGGTCGTCGCGAAAAGGAATTTCACATGCGCAGGCGGTTCTTCAAGCGTCTTTAGAAGTCCGTTGAAGGCAGCCTTAGACAGCATATGCACTTCGTCGATGATGTAGATTTTGTAGCGGGCGGACACAGCGGCATAGCGGACGGCTTCTATGATTTCGCGTATATCGTCGATGCTTGTGTTGGACGCGGCATCCATTTCGATCACGTCAATGTTGCGCCCTTCGGCGATAGAACGGCACGGCTCGCACACGCCGCAGGGGTCGATGGTGGCAGCGCCCTGTTCGTCCGGCCCGATGCAGTTGAGCGCCTTCGCGATCAGGCGCGCTGTGGACGTTTTGCCGACACCGCGGACGCCCGTCATGAGGAAGGCATGGGCCAGCCGACCGCGCTTGATGGCATTGCCCAGCGTCGTGACCATCGCATCTTGGCCGATAAGCTCAGAAAAGCGTTGCGGGCGATATTTGCGGGCCAGCACGCGATAGGGTTGCGCGCTGCTTGCGGGCGCTGCGATGGCAGGCGGAGCAGGCTCGCCTAGGTCGAACCCGGGGCCATCTTCATCGTGGAAATCGTCATCCTCGGACATGCGGCCTGCTCTAGACGGGGCATCGGCGATTGTCGAAGGGATAGTCGCCAAGGTCCGGGGGAACGTAGGAGCCGGAACGACCCGCGGCGAATTCGTTGTGGCTGCTTCCTTCCGGACCTGACCAGGTTGGCGAAGACCACGTCCGCCCGACTCCCGGATGCGCATATGGCGTTGAAGAGGCCGGAAATCAACGGCCCTGCATGTTATGGCTCTCAGGCGGGATGCGCACTGTCAGCCCGTCATGGCTGTCGTCGAGCAGGATCTGGCACGACAGACGGCTGTAGCGGGTCACATGCGCTGCCAAATCGAGCATATCTTCTTCATCTTCACTGGCGCGCTCCAGCCGGTCGAACCAGTCGGGGTTAACGATGACGTGGCAGGTGGAACAGGCCATCTGGCCTTCACACGTGCCTTCCAGCGGCATGCCGCAGTTTTGTGCCACCTCAAGCAGGGATTGGCCGGGGTCGGCCATGGCCTCTGTCCGTTTTTCGCCATCGGCGTCGATAAAATGGACGCGAATCATGCTATTGGTCGTCCTTGTTCCCTTGCGGCCCGGAATATCCGGTTAAGGGCGTCACGCAACTCTTCTTCGCGGGTGGTGCGGCCAAAGCCGATGCGGATCGATGATTTGGCCTGCGCGTCCGACAGGCCAATACCCCGCAACACATGGCTTGGCCGACCCGACCCACTGGCGCAGGCGGACCCGGCGGAAAAGGCAATGTCGCGCAGGCCGGAAATGAGCCGTGCGACGTCAATCCCGTCATGCCGGATGTTGAGATTGCCTTTGTATCTGGCGTCCGTTGATCCGTTGATCACCCAGCCATCGGGCAGTCTATCCAGCGCCGCATCCCATAGCGCAGACACATGGGCGGCATCCTCGTCCATCCTTTTGGCCGCGAGCAGGGCGGCTGCGCCAAAGCCCGCGCACAAAGCGGGGGAGAGGGTGCCGGAACGCAACCTGCCTTCCTGCCCGCCGCCATGGAGGAAGGGTGTGATCGTGACGCCGTCTTTCACCCACAGCGCGCCGATGCCTTTGGGGCCGTGGATTTTATGGGCGCTGATTGCAATGAGATCCGGGCCTTCGGGAATGGCGATCCGGCCAAAGCCTTGTACGGCATCGCACAGGAAAAGGGCGCCGGATGTGTGCGCCAAATCGGCCATCTCAGCGACAGGCTGGATGACGCCAATCTCATTATTGACGAGCATGGCTGCCACCATCCCAGTGCCATCGGTCAAGCTGGCGGGTGCCACAACACCGTCTGGCCTGACGGGCAGAAGCTGCACATCCCGGCCCTGTGTGCCCAGCCAGAGCGCGGTATCGAGGACCGCCGCATGTTCCGTCTCCAGCACGGAGATGCCGCCCGTTCCGGTACAGCGCAGGGCCCAGTTCAGCGCCTCCGTCGCGCCACTGGTGAAGTAAAGCTTGCCGCCTTTGGGGAGCAAAGCGGCAACAGCATCGCGGGCGACCTCCACGGCGGCTGCCGCTTCCCGTCCCAGACGGTGCGGGGAATGCGGATTGGCGAACTTGTCTTCCAACCAGGGGCGCATGGCGGCAAAGGCCTCCGGCGCCAGCGGGGTCGTCGCCTGATAGTCGAGATAAATTGTCATCCCCGGATGCGCTGCCAGGTTTCCAGAAAGCGGTAGACATCGGCGCGACCGGTTTCCGGGCCGAAACTGACGCGGATGACTTCATTGGCCGCGTCCTCGTCCAGCCCCATCGCTGTCAGCACCTTGCTGGTCTTCAGCGTACCGGAAGAGCACGCACTACCAGCGGACACAGCAATGCCCGCCATGTCGAACTGGATGAGCTGCGCTGACGCCGCTTTGCCCGGCATCCGGTATCCCGCAATGGTCGGAAGGCGATCAGCACCTTTGGCGATGATCTGCCCTCCTGCCGCTTCGATGGCAGCGTCCATATGTTGCCGCAGGTCCGCTGCCCGCGCCATCCAGCCGCGACCCGCCTCAGCAGCGGTCGCAAAGCCAATCGCACTCGGCAGGTTTTCGGTCCCGCCGCGATAGCCCTTTTCCTGCCCGCCTGAGGGTGAAATCAACGACAGGTCCCGGACCAGAAGCGCGCCGATGCCGGGCGGGCCGCCAAATTTGTGGGCGGAAATGGCGATAAGGTCGGCATCGGGTAGGTCGATCTTGATGGCTGTCTGCGCACAGTCGGCCAACAGGATGCCGCCCTTTTCCCGCACCACAGCGCCCAACTCTGCGAGCTGCTGGAGAACGCCGGTTTCATTATTGGCCTGCTGAATGGCGACGAGCGGACGCTTTGCCCCAAGGGCGGACAACCGACCGAACAGAGCGTCGGTCGCAACCGCACCATCTGATGCGACAGGCACAATGAAGGCGTCAGGTGCGACGCGGTGGACGGCATCATGCTCAACCGAAGAGACAAGGCGTGCATCGGCACCTGTCCGCGACAATGCAATGGCCAGCGCTTCCGTCGCGCCGCTGGTGAAGATCAGGTCGTGTTGCCAGCCAAGGGCTGCCTTCAGCCTGGCGCGGGCATCCTCAAGCGCTGCACGGGCGGCGCGCCCTTCGGCATGGGGCGAAGACGGGTTGGCCCAGCGCCCCATCGCATCGGCCATAGCTTCGCGCACAGAGGCCAGAATTGGCGTCGTCGCTGCGTGATCAAAATAGAGCCGGTCAGGCAAGTGCACACCCAATGATTGCGAAATCGCTGCCCCTTCCTATATAGGCGGCGACCAAGGCGCAAAGGCTGCGCCGTCTCTTCCCTCGAATTTCTTGCGAGATCCATGCCCGAAGTCATTTTCCCCGGACCGGAAGGCCGCCTCGAAGGCCGGTTTAACCCTGGTCCTCGCCCCCGCGCACCCGTCGCGATGATTCTCCATCCCCACCCCAAAGCGGGCGGGACGATGAACAACCGTATCGTCCAGGCGCTTTATCAGACGTTCGTGCGTCGCGGTTTTGCAACGCTGCGGTTCAACTTTCGTGGCGTCGGCCGCAGCGAAGGCACGTTTGACAACGCCATTGGCGAATTGTCTGATGCGGCTGCCGCACTCGATTGGGTCCAGTCGATCCATCCTGAAGCGCAGCAGACCTGGGTTGCAGGCTACAGCTTCGGCGCGCTTATCGGCATGCAGTTGCTGATGCGTCGTCCCGAGATTCGCGGCTTCATCTCGATCGCACCGCCGGCAAACATGTATGATTTTAGCTTCTTGGCGCCTTGCCCGTCTTCCGGGATCCTGATTCAGGGCACCAATGACGAAGTCGTCACGCCCAGTGCCGTCCAAAAGCTGGTCGATAAGCTGCGCACGCAGCGGCACATCACGATCAATCACGATGAGATCAAAGGCGCGAACCACTTTTTCGAAAGCGAGATGCCGGATCTGATGGGGTCCGTGGATCGGTATTTGGATTTCCGTCTCGATCCGGCCTGTACGATCCGGTAAACGGAAGGTCGGATGCGCGACGCTTGATAAAACCGGGAGCCCAGCGGAAGTTGTCATGAAAACGCCGAACGACAAAAAGACGGTCCTCCATCTCTTAACAGAGATCGCGATGGTCGAGCATTTGCTTCGTAACCGTTACGATAAGGCGACCCCGGCTGGCATGTCGACCGGGCAATTTGGTGTCCTCACGCACTTCATCCGCAACGAAAAATCGCGGGAGCGCCTGTCGCTGCTGGCTTGGGCGTTTCAGGATGACGACGCCTATATGGCGCAAAAGGTCATGTCGCTTGTTGAGCGGGATCTCCTGACCACCGTCGCTGTCGAAGGTTCCGACGGCGATCTTTGGGTGGAGATTACCGAAGCGGGGCGTGAAGCGCACGCCCGGGCGATTGATGAAATCAGCCCGGAAGTCGCCCAGTTTATCGAAGGCATCGACATGGGGGAGATGGAGATCGCGTTGCGCGTTATCCGTGAAATCCGCCGAACGCTGGACAATCTTCCCGACAGATAAACTGCCGTCCGGGCCTTAATAGCCCATCAGGCTCATCACTTCCTTGCGGCTCTTATGGTCATCCAAAAAGCAGCCGAGCAAGCGGCTGGTCGTCATGACGACACCTGGCGTGCGGACGCCACGGCCTGTCATGCAGCCATGTGTCGCTTCAATCACCACGGCAACGCCTTCGGGGTGCAGATTGTCCCAGATGCACTTGGCGACCTCGGCTGTCAGGCGTTCCTGCACCTGAAGCCGGCTCGCATAACCATGCAGAACGCGGGCCAGTTTGGAGATGCCAACAACGCGGTTGTTCGGCAGATAGGCGATGGAGGCCTTGCCAACGATCGGCGCCATGTGATGCTCACAATGCGACTGGAACGGAATGTCGCGCAGCAGCACGACTTCATCATAGCCGCCCACTTCATCAAAGGTGCGTGACAGGTGCAAGCCGGGATCTTCTGCATAGCCCGCACAATATTCCTTCCAGGCGCGTGCTACGCGCTTGGGCGTATCAATCAGGCCTTCCCGGTCGGGATCATCGCCGGACCATGTGATCAAAGTGCGGATGGCCGCTGCGACCTCATCCGGCACAGGGACCTTGTTTTCATCGGACATGGCGCGCTCTCCGTTAACTTATGCGTTTTCCTATGGCCAACATGCTGAGGGTGGACAAGGTTGCAAATCCTTTTGGCGGTGGTGCAAATTCGCAACATATGCCTGTAAGTCGCCAATTCCCTTACGTCATCCAGTGAAATCTTGACCTGAACGTCAACTAAAGGCTGCAACTTGGCTGAATTGCTTCGATTTCCTGCATTGACGGAACTCGAATCTCAACGCAGACTATGTCTCACAAGCGTAAAAAACGCTCAGAATAGCCGGAAGGTCCGGCATGAATATATGGGAGATGGGGATTATGAAGGGTTTCTACGTCACCAGTGTGTCGGCTTTTGCTATGTTGGCAGCGACACCGGCTTTGGCCCAGACAGCGCAAGCCGACGAAGGCTCGTTTGCTGCAGACGAAATCATCGTGACGGCACAGCGCCAGGCGCAGAGCCTTCAGGAAGTGCCGATCGCCGTTTCGGCGTTCTCGGCTGAAGCGCTTGAAAAACAGCAGATCGACAACTCTTCCGATCTTCAGTTGACCTTGCCGAACGTGACGTTCTCAAAGGGTAACTTCACCGGTTCCAGCTTCACCATCCGCGGCATCGGCGATCTTTGCGTCGGCGTTTCGTGTGACTCGGCAACGGCCATTCACATTGATGGCACGCCGCTTCTCGCCACACGCCTGTTCGAAACCGAATTCTTTGACATGGAGCGCATCGAAGTTCTGCGCGGACCGCAGGGCACCCTGTTCGGCCGCAACGCAACGTCGGGCGTGGTCAACTTCATTCCCCAGCGTCCTGACCTGACAGGCTTCAAGGCCTCTGGTGAAGTCGAATATGGCAATTTCAATTCGCTCCGTACCAAGGGCATGGTCAACCTCCCGATTTCGGACACCCTCGGCGTTCGTGTTGCCGGCTTCTACTTGAAGCGTGACGGCTATACCGAAAACGTCTTTGACGGCGCGAAGCTCGACGGTCGTGACATGTACTCGGTCCGCGGTTCGCTCCGTTGGGAGCCGACCGACAGCACCACCATCGACCTGATGGCGTCTTATTTCCGTGAGAAGGACAACCGTCTCCGCATCCAGAAGCAGCTTTGTCAGCGCGACCCAACCGGCGTTCTGGGCTGTCTGCCGAACCGCCGCGAGTTTGGCACGCAGAACTCAAACTCGAACTTCACCGGCACGTTGTCGTCGCGTGAATTCCTGACGATCAATGGTATTCCATCCGCATTTGGGCTTGGCAGCATCTATGGTCCCGATCCCTATGCCAACGCAGTAAACCCCGCCAATGTGCGTCAGGTGAATACAGATCACACGCCGACCTACTTCACGTCGGAAGAGCAGTATCAGGCCCGCATTCAGCAGGAACTTGGCTCTGTTAATCTCCAGCTGACCGGCTTCTATCACAAGGCGACGGTGGATTCCTCGCAGGATTACAACCTGTCGGTCCAGGACCGTGCGGGCTTTGCCGCTGGCCTTGGCACGTTGCAGGCCGCAGCTGCTGGCCTCGTCCCGGGTCTGCCCGCGGCCTTCTTCACTGGTTTTGCCAACGCGGTCATTCCCAACGGCGCCGCTGGCAACCTCTGCACCTCGCTTTCGGAAGAAAGCGGCACCGGCTCCTTCAGCGGGAAAAAGCTCTGCTCGGCAACGCCGCAGGACTTTGACCGGTCGAATTCATACAGCAAGGATTGGTCGGTTGAAGGCATTGCGACGACCGATTTTGATGGTCCGTTCAACTTCCTGTTGGGCGGCATCTATGTCGACTCCGAGCTTAGCGAGAACAGCTATTATGTGAACTCGTTCAGCATTGATTATGTGGCCGGTCTGCTTGGTTCCTTCAACGCGCTTGGCCGTGCCGGTCTTGCGGCAATCCCCGGCGCATCGCCTCCACCTCCGAGCTATCTCGGCTCGCCGTTCTTCCGCAACAACACAGACTCGTTTACCTTGAAGTCTTATGGTCTGTTCGGCGAAGCTTATTATGAAATGAGCGACGCCGTGAAGCTGACGGTCGGCATTCGTTATAATAATGACGAAAAGTATGTCCGGGCGCGGTCCACATTGGCCAGCTTCCTGACGCCGAACAACTCGACCGATTTGTTCTCGTCGCCTTATGTCAACGGCTTTGCCGTCACGGGTGCCCCGCTGTCTTCGCGTCTGCAGCCTTTCGATGCTGATCCGGCCACGGCCTGCTCAATCACGAGCACGACGGCATCGGGCGTGTTGACACCTGCCAACACGACGGGTTGCGAACTCTATCAGCAACGCAGCACGAAGTTCAGCGAATGGACGGGTCGTGCCGTGCTGGATTGGAAGGTCTCGGAAGACAATCTGATCTACGCGTCCTTCTCGCGTGGCTATAAGTCGGGCGGCATCAATCCGCCGCTGCAGCCGATCTTCGCGGTGAACGACAGCTTCGAGCCTGAATTCGTCAACGCTTTCGAAATCGGGTCGAAGAACGTATTTGCCAATGGCAAGTTCACGTTCAACGCAACAGCCTTCTACTATCAGTATAAGGCGCTGCAGCTGAGCCGCATCGTGGCCCGTACGTCGGTCAACGACAACGTTGATGCAGATATCTACGGTCTCGAACTTGAAAGCATCATTCGCCCGAGCCGCGAATGGGCGATCAACATGGGTGCCAGCTATCTGCACACCAAGGTGAGCCAGGACAAGTTCCTGTCCAACCCGCGTGATCCTTCGGGTGGCCGTTCAGACGCGGTCATCATCAAGGACCTGACCAACGCGTCAAACTGCACCGCGGTGTCCAACTCGGGTAGTGCCGCTGGCGTCAATGGTTTCGTTGCCGCGGTGAATGGCAGCCTTGGTCTGCGCGCACCGGCCAGTTTTGGTGCAGATAGCGGTGTTGCAGCCAATGGTGCCTTTAGCATCTGCTCGGTTCTGGCAGGCGCAGCCGCCGGCCCAACCGGTGCTGCTTTCGGTGGTGTCACAATCCTGAACGCTGGTGTCGCGACCAACATCAAGGGCAACAAGCTGCCACAGGCGCCGAACTACAAGTTCTCGGTCGGTACGCAGTACACTGCAGAGCTGGAAAATGGCATGACGGTCGTCCCACGTGTCGACCTGACCTACACGGGTGACAGCTACGGCAACATCTTCAACGGCCGGATCAACAAGGTGGCGGGCTATGCCCAGGCCAACGCGCAGGTCCAGCTCAGCGGTGTTGACGACAAATGGTATGTCCGTGGCTTCGTCCAGAACATCTTTGACAGCAGCTCAACGACCGGTCTGTATGTGACTGACCAGTCCTCGGGTCTGTACACCAACATCTTCACACTTGAACCGCGCCGCTACGGTATCGCTGCCGGCTTCAAGTTCTAAACCGAAACCTCAAGGGGAGGTTGCCTGACCCCGGTGCAGCGATGCACCGGGGTTTCTTTTTGCCTTTCTCCCCAAGGTCGCCTTTCCCCCCAGAGTAGCCTTTCCCCAAAGTCCACACGCGCAGGCACAATAGCTGGTGGCAATCAGACGCGACCTCCCCTAAGGGCGGGTTTCCGAGTCAATCCAGTCAGGGGTGCAGGCGTCAAAATGCGCATTGCGATTGCTTCCGATCATGCCGCGCTTGAGCTGAAAGCCGCCCTCGTTGCGTGGCTGGGCGAGGCCGGACATGATGTGTCCGATCTTGGTCCCCATGATGGGACCAGCGTTGATTATCCCGATTACGGCTACAAGCTGGGTCGCGCGGTCGCTGCAGGTGAGGCTGAGCGCGGGATTGCCCTGTGCGGGTCCGGCATCGGCATTTCTATCGCGGTCAATCGCAACCCGGCCTGCCGCTGCGCTTTGGTGTCTGAGCCACTGTCTGCCAAGCTGAGCCGCGAACACAATGATGCAAACGTCATCGCGATGGGCGCACGGCTCGTCGGTATTGAAATGGCCAAGGCCTGTGTCGAGGCCTTCCTTTCAACTGAATTCGGTGGCGACCGCCACGCCCGCCGCGTCACCAAATTGTCCAACCCTGTCCTGAACAAGGAAGAAGCATGAGCAGCCGTCCCTCCGATGCCAACCCCGCTCTCTCAGAAGGGTTCTTCACCCGCTCTCTGGCCGAAAGCGACCCTGAAATTGCAGGCTGGATCAGCAAGGAACTTGGCCGCCAGCGCGACAAGATCGAACTGATCGCATCGGAAAACGTGGCCTCACGCGCGGTGCTGGAAGCCTGTGGCTCAATCCTGACGAACAAGTATGCCGAAGGCTATCCGGGCCGTCGCTATTATGGTGGCTGCGAATATGTGGACGAGATTGAAACGCTCGCCATTGACCGCGCAAAGGCGTTGTTCGGGTCCAATTTCGCCAATGTGCAGCCCAATAGCGGCAGCCAGATGAACCAGGCCGTGTTCCTCGCGCTCCTCCAGCCCAGCGACAGCTTCATGGGGCTCGACTTGGCCGCTGGTGGACATCTGACGCACGGATCGCCTGTCAACATGTCGGGCAAGTGGTTCAAGCCTGTGCCCTATACCGTGCGCCCCGAAGATCAGATCATCGATATGGATGAGGTGGCCCGCATTGCGCGTGAGAATAAGCCCAAGCTCATCATCTGCGGCGGCACGGCCTATTCGCGCTTCTGGGATTGGGCCCGCTTCCGTGAGATCGCGGATGAGATTGGCGCCTATCTGCTGGCAGACATGTCGCACATCTCCGGCCTTGTCGCAGGCGGCGTCCACCCAAGCCCCGTGCCGCACGCGCATGTGACGACAACGACGACACACAAGTCGCTGCGTGGCCCGCGTTCGGGCATCATCCTCTCCAATGATGAAGCCATCGCCAAAAAGATGAACAGCGCGATCTTCCCGGGCCTTCAGGGCGGACCGCTGATGCACATCATCGCGGGTAAAGCCGTGGCCTTTGCTGAAGCCATGAAGCCCGGCTTCAAGGTCTACGCACAGTCGATTGTCGACAATGCCAAGGCCCTGGCGGCATCGCTGCAGGAACAGGGCCTCGACATCGTGTCGGGCGGGACAGACAACCACCTGATGCTTGTCGATCTCCGTCCCAAGCAGGCGAAGGGCAAGCATGCTGAACACGCGCTCGACCGTGCCGCGATCACCTGCAACAAGAACAACATCCCCTATGACGATGAAAAGCCGGCGCTGACATCGGGCATCCGTCTGGGCACGCCCGCCGGCACGACGCGGGGCTTTGGCACCGAAGAGTTCCGCCAGATCGGGCAGATGATCGCCGAAGTCGTCGATGGCCTGCGCAAGAATGGCGAAGCCGGCGACGCGCAGATCGAAGCACATGTCCGCCAGCGTGTGGAAGCGCTGTGCGCGCGCTTCCCGGTTTACGAAGGACTCTGAGCTTTGCGCTGCCCCTTTTGCGGACATGACGACAGCCAGGTGAAGGACTCGCGTCCCACCGAGGACAATTCGGCCATCCGCAGGCGGCGGCAGTGCGAAGCCTGTGGCGCGCGTTTTACGACGTTTGAACGCATTCAGCTGCGCGAACTGACCGTCGTGAAATCCGAAGGCCGACGCCAATCGTTTGAGCGGGAAAAGCTGGAACGGTCCGTCACCATCGCGTGCCGGAAGCGCCCGATTGATCCAGCGAAGATTGAACGGCTTGTCTCGGGCATCCAGCGTCAACTGGAGACGTCGGGGGAGAGCGAAGTCAGCGCCGCCACCATCGGGGAATTGGTGATGGAAGGCCTGAAGAAGTTGGATGGCGTCGCCTATATCCGCTTCGCCTCGGTCTACCGCGACTTCACAGAGCCGCGCGATTTTGAAGACTTTGCCGGCAGCATTGCGGAAGCCGCGCGCAAATAATCATGCAACCCGTTTTCGTTCTGGTCCGTCCGCAACTTGGCGAGAATATCGGCAAGGCGGCGCGCGCGATGCTCAATTTCGGGCTGACTGAGTTGCGCCTTGTTGCCCCGCGCGATGGCTGGCCCAATCCTTCGGCGGGTCCGGCGGCGTCCGGCGCTGACATTGTTCTGGAAAAGGCGCAGGTCTTTGACAGCGTGGCGGATGCCGTGGCGGATTGCGCCCATGTCTATGCCACCACTGTGCGCAAGCGTGGGCTGGTGAAGCCGGTTGTGACGCCGGAGGTCGCCGCGCAGGAAATGCATGCAGCAGACGGGCGCGTGGCCATTTTGTTCGGCCCGGAACGTTCCGGTCTTGAAACAGATGACGTGACCATCGCGCGCAAGATCGTGACGGTCCCGATCAACCCGGAATTCGGGTCGCTTAATTTGGCGCAGGCGGTCATTCTGGTCGCTTATGAATGGTCAAAGCACGTGGCGCTGAAAAGCCCGCCCAAGACGGACCTCGATCCGCCTGCGGCTCAGGCGGAACTCGACGGCCTGATTGCGCATCTGGAAGGCATGCTCGACGGCGCGGGCTATTTCTTCCCGCCCGATCGGGCCCATGTCACGCGGCGCACTTTGAGGTCTGTCCTGACAAAGCCTGCCTGGAACGCCAATGAGGTGCGCACGCTGCGCGGTGTTCTGACGATGATTGAACGGCCGCAAAAGCGCGATTGAGGCCACCGCATCCGCAAATCGGCTGGCGACATTTTTCTCATGTTGCTATGCAGCATTTTGATCTTTTCCCGAGGAAATCCTGAATGTCTTTTTCTTTCATGGCCTTCGCGCTTGCACTTTTGGCCCAAGAATCGGCGTTCGTTGCCACAACCGAGGCAAGTGCAGCGCCAGCCACGGCCGCAACCGAAGCCCCCGCTGAACCCCGCATCATCTGCAAGAATATCGAAGTTACCGGATCCCGCCTCGCCAAGAAAAAGAAGGTCTGTCTGCCGGAAGGTGATATGGTCTCAGTCGGCTCGTCGCAACATGAAGTCCGGTTCCAAGCCCGCCGCAAACTAAGCCTTTTCCTCCAGAATGCTTGACTCTTCGGGTTGCTGCTATATGAGCGCGGCCTTCCGCAATTGACCCTGCACTCCGGTGAAGCAGGTGTCCGGCCGAGTTTTCCTCGGTTGCGCGGTTCCGGAAACTGATACGAAACGCAATTGGAGTAAGAATATGTCGAAGCGCCATAGCGCCAAGCACAAGCTTGACCGTCGCCTGGGTGAGAACATCTGGGGTCGCCCGAAATCCCCTGTCAACAAGCGTGAATATGGCCCCGGCCAGCACGGTCAGCGCCGCAAGGGCAAGACGTCTGACTTCGGTCTGCAGCTGCGCGCCAAGCAGAAGCTGAAGGGCTATTATGGCGACGTGACTGAAAAGCAGTTCCGCAGTTGCTATCACGAAGCTGACCGTATGAAGGGCGATACCTCGCAGAACCTCATCGGCCTGCTCGAGCGTCGTCTGGACGCCATCGTCTATCGCGCCAAGTTCGCCCCGACGGTTTTCGCCGCGCGTCAGCTCGTTTCGCATGGTCACATCCGCGTGAACGGCGTGAAGTGCAACATTGCCTCGCGTCGCGTCGACGTCGGCTCGGAAATCACGCTGAGCAACAAGGCGCAGGAAATGGCGCTCGTCATCGAAGCACAGAGCCTCGCTGAGCGCGACATTCCAGACTACATCGCCACCGACGGCGCTGCCAAGGTCACCTTCACGCGCGTCCCGACGCTTGATGAAGTGCCCTATCCGGTGAAGATGGAACCGAACCTGGTCGTCGAATTCTATTCGCGCTAATTTCGGCTTCACGAACGAATTTCAAAGGGCGGTCCTTCGGGGCCGCCCTTTTTCGTTGAGTTGATCCTCCCTCTGCCCCCATCTCGTCGCCCCGGACTTGATCCGGGGTTTGGCTTTGCGCCGATGGGGCCGGAGACTAGCCCGGCCCCGTGTCAAGCAAGGGGCGACAGTAGGGGGAGCGTCGCTCCGCCGCTTGATCGCGCGGACTTCACCTGTCATTGCCAATGCAGACCGATTTTCCGGAGACCAAGATGAAACGCACCGCCTCGTTCCTTGCACTATTGTTCTCGGCCTCGGCCCTTCAAGCCGCAGACCCCGCCATCTCCGTCGGCACGTTGAAGGAAGTCACCAAGACGCTGTCGTCTGACACCTTTGAAGGCCGCGCGCCGACGACAGCGGGGGAAGACAAAACGATTGGGTATGTCGCCGGTCGCTTTGCGGCTGCCGGGCTCCAGCCCGCCAATAAGGGCAGCTGGTTTCAGGACGTGCCAATGGTGCGGATGACAGCCGATCCCGCAACCAGCCTGAAGATCAGCGGCGGCAAGGCTCCGCTCGACCTTGCCTATAAGACGGATCTGGTCGTCTACAGTGATCGCATCGTGCCGAAGACGGAGATCAAGAACAGCGATGTTGTCTTTGTCGGCTATGGCATCAATGCCCCGGAAAAGGGCTGGAACGATTACAAGGGCGTCGACGTGAAGGGGAAGACGGTCGTCATCCTCGTCAATGATCCCGACTATGAAACGAAAGACCTGAAGGGCCCGTTCGGCGGGCGTGCCATGACCTATTATGGCCGCTGGACGTACAAATATGAGGAAGCGGCGCGGCAGGGCGCGGCGGCGGCGATTATCGTGCATGACACCTATCCAGCCGCTTATCCCTGGAGCGTGGTCGTCTCAAGCTGGACCGGCCCGCAAATCCGCATGGATGCAGCGGACCGCCATATGGGCGACACGCAGGCCAATGGCTGGATTTCAAATGAAGCGGCGCAAAAGCTGATGGCTTCGGCGGGCAAGGATCTCGCCCAGCTTTCGGCTGCTGCAAAGAAGAAGGGATTTAAGGCAGTGCCGCTTGGCCTGAAGGCGTCGCTCAGCTTTGACACAGATATCAAGCACCTTGTGTCGAAGAACGTCGCAGGCGTGCTTCCCGGCAAGACGCGCCCGGATGAATATGTGCTCTATTCCGCGCATTGGGATCATCTGGGCATTTGTGAGCCGGTAAAGGGCGACAACATCTGCAACGGCGCGCTCGACAATGCGACGGGGACGGCGGGGCTGATCGCTCTGGCTGAAGCGCATGCCAAGGCGGGTGCGGCGGACCGGTCCATCCTTTTTTTGGCCGTGACGGCGGAAGAGTCCGGCCTTCTGGGATCGGAATATTATGCCGCCAACCCGCTCTTCCCGCTGGCCAAGACCGTGGGCGGCATCAACATGGACGGCCTGAACATTGCTGGCCGGACCAAGGACGTGACCGTCATTGGCGGCGGCAAATCTGAGCTGGAGCCGATGCTCGATCAGTTCGTTAAAGCACAGGGCCGCCGCGTCGAGCCGGAACCCTCGCCGGAAAAGGGCAGCTTCTACCGGTCAGACCATTTCAGCTTCGCCAAGCTTGGCGTGCCGATGATCTATTTCGATAGCGGCGAAGACTTTGTGAATGGTGGCAAGGCGGCAGGGGCGGCTGCGTCGGCAGATTACACGACCAACCGTTATCACAAGCCACAGGATGAATATCGCGATGACTGGGTCTGGGATGGCGCGGTTGAAGATCTGACGCTCAACTATCAGATCGGCCGCGCACTCGCGGATGATAATGTCTGGCCCAACTGGTACCCTACCGCCGAATTCCGCGCCGCGCGCGACAAGAGCCGGGGGGGCAAGTGACGCTGCATCAACCACCCGAATGGGCCCTGCATGACAGCGTTTGGATCGGCTTCCCCTCGGCGGCTGATCTCTGGCTCGATGATCTGGACGGCGCGCAAGCCGAAGTCGCGGCGTTTGCCAATGCGGTCCATGCCGATGGCGCGGGCGAGACAGTGCGCCTTGTTTGCGCCAATGGTGTGGCCGAAGAGGCGGCGCGTGCCCTTGCCGCGCCGGGTGTAGAGATTGTCTCGGCGCCGTTTTTCGACATCTGGCTGCGCGATACCGGGCCGATCCTTGTTGCCGAAGATGGCGGGCCGTTGGCGCTCGATTACAAGGGCAATGGCTGGGGCGGGAAGTATCCCTCACCGCTCGACGATGATCTGGCGCGCGTGCTGTGCGAACAGGCCGGTCTGGAGCGGTCTGCGCGGGATTGGGTGCTGGAAGGCGGGGCGATTGAGGTTGATGGTGCCGGGCTGTGCGTCACGACCGGCCAGTGCCTCCTGAACCCCAATCGCAATCCGCTTCTGTCACGGCGCGATATTGAAGAGCGCTTGAAGGTCGATCTCGGCCTGAAAGAAATTCTCTGGCTCGGCGTTGGGTTGCTGAACGACCATACCGACGGCCATGTCGATAACCTTGCCCGCTTTGTCGCGCCGGGCGTGCTGGCGCTGCCGGAACCCTTTGGGGATGATGACCCCAATGTCGCCGTCTTCGCCGATGCTTTGGCCCGGGCGAAAGACTGGCCGGTTAAGATCGTGACGATCCCGTCGGCGGGCCTTCATCTGGATGAAGACGGGGAAGCCATCCCCGCCAGCCATATGAACTTCTACATCGGCAATGCGGTGGTGGTCGTGCCAACCTATGGCGGGCCGAGCGACGACAAGGCTGTTGAGGCGATTGCCAATCTCTTCCCCGGACGGCGGACAATGGGCTTGCCCGCCACGCACATCCTGACCGGCGGCGGCAGCTTCCACTGCATCAGCCAACAGGTGCCGACGCTTTAGGGTTTCGGCACCCGCCGCAGCATCGTCCAGAAATGGGGTCCGCCTTTGGGCACATCCCATTCGGACAGGATTTCAAAGCCGAGGCTTGTGTAGAGGCCGACATTGCGCTCGGTGGCCGTCTCCAGAAGGGCGGGGATGCCCGCCGCGTCGGCCTTATCCAGCCCCGCACGGATGGCAGCGCCGCCCCAGCCTTTGCCCTGATGTTCGGGCAGGACGCCTGCATAATGCAGATAGAAATAGGTAATGCCCTTGGGGTGGTGGGCGTCCATCGCTTCGGAAACGGCCAGCCCACGCAGCGCGGCAGTCCCGAAGGTGTGGAACACGGCGGGCAGCATCATCACCATGTCGAGCAGGCTTGTGTGCGGCTTGCCAGGGGAGCGCCAGAGGGTTGCCGCCTCGCCATCCGCCGAGCCCAGCGCAAAGCCGTCGCGCAGGTCGAGCGGCACGATAAAGTCAAACATGCGTGGCAGGCGGATCTTGCGCTGTGCGGCGTCGGGGATGATCCAGCTCAGTGCCGGATCGTCCTGAAAGGCGCGGGCCAATGTGTGGACGATTTGGGCCCGGTCATGGTCCGCGCCAATGTTACGCTCGCTACTCAACAACGCCATCCTTTCGAAACAGGCCCCGCCTCCAAAACGCGGTAGGCATGCTCCACAAACTCGCACAGCAAAGGCCGCGTGTCACGCGGGTCGATGATGTCTTCGATGCCGAATTTCTCGGCGGTGCGGAACGGGCTGCGGACGTCGTTCAGGCGCTTCTGTATGTCCTTCAAAAGCGCCTTGGGGTTGTCGCTGGCTTCAAGGTCCGACTTATAGGCGGCTTCCAGCCCGCCGGAGATAGGCAGGCTGCCCCAATCCCCCGAGGGCCAGGCATAGCGCCATTTGTGGCGGGACAGGTTGGCGTGCGCGCTGCCCGCCATGCCATAGGCCTTGCGCAGGATGACGGCGCAGATCGGCACCTTCGCCTGATAGACGGCCATCATCGCGCGGCTGCCAAAGCGGATTGTCGCCTCATCCTCGGCCTTCCGCCCGATCAGGAAGCCCGGCACATCGGCCAAGTGGATGATCGGCAGATGGAAAGTGTCGGCGAGATCAACAAAGCGTTCAAGCTTGCGCGCGCTGGCGGCGGTCCACAGCCCGCCCAAGACCATTGGGTCAGATGCCATGACGGCGACCGGATAGCCGTCCATCCGCGCAAAGCCGGTGACGACGCTTGGCCCATGCTGGCGGCCGATTTCAAAGAAGCTGCCTTCGTCCATCACCGCCTCAATGATCGGGCGGATTTTGTACAGGTTGCGCAGGTCGCGCGGCACCGCTTCGATCAGGCCAGGGTCACGCCGGTCAGGCCGGTCGCGCGATGGCGTGCGTGTCGGCAGCTCATGGACCGAAGACGGGAGGTAGGAAAGGAAGCGCCGCGTTTTGGCAAAGGCATCGGCTTCGCTGTCCGCCTCATCGTCAATGGCGCCGTTCTTTGCATGGATGGAAGAGCCGCCCAGTTCTTCCTTGGTCCGGTTCTCGCCCACCGCCGCTACGACCGGCGGCCCGGCCACGAACATCTGCGATAGGCCTTTCACCAGCACCGAATAATGCGCCATGACCTGACGGCCCGCGCCAAGCCCTGCAACAGGACCCAGCCCGAGCGCGACCACGGGAACTGTCGACAGATTATCGACCATCAGCTCCCAGCCCGGCACTTCGGGGACATAGGTATAACCCGTCGTTTCCAGCGTCTTGACCGAGCCACCACCGCCTGTCCCTTCGATCAGGCGGACGAGCGGCATCCGATATTCGTTGGCGAGCTTTTCGGACTGGATGAGCTTGCCGTGGAGCGAGGCGTCTGCCGCCCCTCCGCGTACCGTGAAGTCATCCGCCTGTACGACGACGGGGCGACCTTCGATCCGCGCGCGGCCAAACAGGATGTTGGCGGGCAGGAAAGAGGTGAGGGCGCCCTTGGCATCATATTGGCCAACGCCGCCGAGCTTACCGACTTCGCGGAAGGAGCCTTTGTCGACCAGCCCGGCAATACGTTCGCGGACATTCAGCTTGCCGCCGTCCTTCTGGCGCTTCAGCTTTTCCGGCCCGCCCATGCCTTCCGCAAGCTTCTGCCGCCGCTTCAGCTCCTCAACTTCTTTTTCCCAGCTCATACACCCTCTCTCTTTGGTGCCATGGTCGTCGCACTTGCCGTAAACGTCAAGCTTGTGCGATGAGCGACCCTATGGGGAAAATCTTGATCGCGCTTGGCGCACTTGGGCTGCTCTTTGGAGCGATTGGATATGCCAGCAAATGGAGCCAGGTCGGACTGCTCAACAGCGTCGACGCGCTGCTGACGCTGAACGTTCCTGCGCGCAAGGTGGCAAGCGGCGTTTCCTTTGGGCCGCAAGATCGCCAGAAGCTTGATATCTGGGTGCCGACTGCGCCCTCCAAGACACCGCGTGATGTCATCGTCTTTTTCTATGGCGGCAGCTGGAACAGCGGCGACCGGGAGCTCTATGGCTTTGTCGGGCGCGCCCTTGCTGCGCGCGGCTATATCGTTGTCCTGCCCGATTATCGGCTTGTTCCCGAGGTCCGCTTCCCCGGCTTTGTCGAGGACGGAGCCGCCGCTGTTGCCTGGGTGGAAAAGAACATCGCCACGCATGGCGGCAATCCGGCCCGCATCCACCTGAGCGGACATTCGGCGGGCGCGCATATCGCAGCGCTGCTGACGCTCGATGCAGGCTGGTTGAAAAAGGCGGGGGCGAGCGAAGCCCCTGTCCGCAGCTTTGCCGGGCTCGCCGGCCCCTATGATTTCGTGCCCTTTACCTCGGATGCGTCAAAGGCGGCCTTTGGCCAGATGCCGGACCCGACGCCCAGCCAGCCGATCACCTTTGCCCGCAAAGATGCGCCGCCGATGCTGCTGCTGACGGGCAGCGCCGACACCACCGTCAAACCGCGCAATGGCACCGCCCTTGCTGCGGCGCAGGCGAAGTTGGGCGCAAAGGCGCAGACGCTGCTGTACAATGGGCTCAGCCATAGCGACATCATCATGGCGGTGGCGCAGCCCTTCCGCAGCAAGGCGCCGGTCATTGATGACCTTGCCGCATTTTTTGATGGGGTTCGCTGATCGAGCGATTATAGGGGACGCACCATGACCCAAATGCACGTTGCCGCCCTTCAGCAGTCGTTCTCCGACGACATCGACATCAATATCGACCGCGTCGCAGCGCTGGTGCGTGAGGCCGCCGCGCGCGGCGCCAAGGTCATCCTGCCGAGCGAGCTGTTTGAAGGGCATTATTTCTGCAAGGTCCAGTCGGAAGCCTTCTTCGCCCGCGCGCAGCCGGTAGAGAGCCACAAGGCCGTCCTCGCCATGCGTAAGCTGGCGAAGGAACTGGGCGTCTACATCCCGACCAGCTTCTATGAACGCGACGGCCAGCATTATTATAACAGCCTCGCCATGATCGACGATGCGGGCGAAGTGATGGGTGTCTATCGCAAGAGCCACATCCCCGATGGCCCCGGCTATTCAGAGAAATTCTATTTCCGCCCCGGCAACACCGGCTTCAAAGTCTGGCCGACGCGTTACGGCACCATTGGCATCGGCATCTGCTGGGACCAATGGTATCCGGAAACCGCGCGCGCGATGATGCTGATGGGCGCAGACATTCTCTTCTTCCCGACCGCCATTGGCGACGAGCCGGAAGCCGAAGACCTCGACACGTCCCGCCTGTGGCGCCGCGCGATGATCGGCCACAGCGTGTCCAATGTCGTCCCCGTCATCGCCGCCAACCGCATCGGTGTGGAAGGCGAGATGAGCTTTTACGGCCACAGCTTCATCACCGACGAACGCGGCGATTTCGTTGCCGAGTTTGGTGAAGGGGTCGAAGGCGTGCTGGACGCGGTGTTCGATTTTGAGAAGATCCGCAAACACCGCGCGACCTTCGGCTTTTTCCGGGATCGGCGCCCGCAGCTTTATGGGCGGATTGCGCAGGATATCTAAGTCGACGCAAACGGAGCCGGTTCAATGTAGCCGAGGCGACGTAGACACGTTTGCCTTTCCACCCGCGTCGCCCCGTGCTTGACACGGGGCTGGGCTAACGTCCGTCCGGTTCCCGCCCGCCGTCCTGTCACGATACTGAATGGCAATGGGCAAATAGCCAAGCCCCGTGTCAAGCACGGGGCGACGGAGAGGTCAGGCATCCATCGCCAGCGCAAACACCTCGTCAAACATATCCTCGGTGATCCGGCCCGTATTCTGATTGTACCGGGACGTGTGATAGCTATCGATCAGCGTGCGGCCATCGAGCAGCTTGTGGACGGCGCCGTGCGCGAAGCGGCGCTTGGGGAGCTTTTCACCGCACGCCTTCACGGCAGACTGGTGCGCGACCTGGCCGAGTGCGATGATTGTGGTCAGCTTGGGCAAGGCATCCAGCGCATCCTTTAGGAACGGGCGGCAGTTGCGCATCTCGTCCGGCATCGGCTTGTTCTCGGGCGGTAGGCATTTGACCGCGTTGAGGATCATGACGCCCTTCAACTGCGCGCCATCATTTTTGAACCCGCCGAACAAATGGCGCGGCTCCGGCACTTCGTCATGGTCGATCAGCTCCGCCTTGGCGAGCGCCGCAAACAGCATCTGGCCGGACGGATCACCAGTGAAGGGGCGGCCAGTGCGGTTTGCCCCATGTTTGCCGGGGGCGAGGCCAACAATGGCGAGCCAGGCGTCGGAATCGCCAAAGGCCGGCACAGGCGCATTCCAGAAATTGGGAAATTCCGAACGACAGGCATGGCGGGCGTCGACAAGGCGCGGGCACAAGGCGCAATCGAGCGCGGGTTCGACGTCGGGTAGGGGGCTTAAGATGGTCATCGCGGCCCTATCCCGCTTGTGCGCAGCAAAGTCGAGCGGATAAGGGGGAAGCGTGCCGACGCTTTACGCCATCGCTTTGGGATCAAACCAGCCGCATGTTCGGCACGGCGCGCCGCGTGATGTTCTGTCGGCGGCGCTTAGGGCGTTGGATAAAGTGCCCCTGCGCCTTCTCGCGGCCTCTCCCATCGTCACCTCACGCCCTATTGGGCCGTCGATCCGCAGCTATGCCAATGGGGCGGCGATCATCGAGACTGATCTTGATCCCCGCGATTTGTTGGATCACCTGAAATCCATCGAGCATCGTTTCGGGCGGAAGATGGGCGGGCAGCGATGGCGCGCGCGCGTGCTTGATCTGGATATTCTGTTGTGGCTGAACGGGGCGTACGTGGATGACCTTTTGTGCATCCCGCACCGGGAGATGCGCACGCGGCCCTTTGTTCTTGGCCCTTTGGCCTCAATTGCGCCTGACTGGCGGGACCCGATCACCGGATTATCGGTGCGCCACTTGAAAGCGCGCCTTGACCGCAAAGCCCCCGCCGCATAGGGACGCCCCCAAGGTCGGGCCGTTAGCTCAGTCGGTAGAGCAACTGACTTTTAATCAGTAGGTCGCTGGTTCGAATCCAGCACGGCTCACCACCTCTTCCGCCTTAATGTCCAGCGCGGCGCCTGCCGCCTGATTTGCAGCGTCAAAGCTCTCCATTTGCCGCCGCACATCCTCGCTCAGACGGTATTTGCGGACGCGCCCGTCGCTCTCACATTCAAAGCGCTCCACAATCCCGAGCGCGGTCAGCCGCTTCAGATCCTGATTATGGCCGGAAATCGACCTTTGGGTGAGATACATCAGGGTCAGCGACGGCAATTCACCTTTGGCGTAAAGCAGAAAAATGATCCGAAACTCATTGTGAATACACTTCACTTTAAATTTACCCTCAATTTGGCTTATAAATTCGAACATATCATCCATATTGGCTCCTTTGGCCGTTATTTAATACGACTAATACTTTTCGAATGGAATTTTCATAGTTATTTTCGTTAGTTTCTTCTGCTATTTATCTCAGAAGTATAAAGAGTTGCGATGAAGCCTGTATCTCCGGTTCGTTATTATTGGCTGGGAGACCCCAACGTGAAAATGAAGTCTATCTCGACACTCGCTCTTGCAGTGTCGCTCGCTGCGGCTCCGGCCGCTGTTCAGGCCCAAGTTGCTGGCGCACCTGGCGTAGATGGCGCACCTGGCGTAGATGGCGCACCTGGCGCACCTGGCGCACCTGGCGCAGATGGCGCACCCGGCGCACCTGGCGCAGCTGGGGCGGACGATACTCTAGACAGCGCTTCCGCTGTGGGAGGCACTGGAGGCACTGGAGGCACTGGAGGCCTTGGGGGTCTCGGGAGCGTTGGGGGTGCCGCGGGTCTTGGCGGTGCCGCGGGTCTTGGGGGTGTCGGGGGCGCCGTTGGGGCCAGCTCTACCGGTCCTGGTATCGGTCTGGTCTTAGGAACTCAGGGAACAGAAGGTGATGGCGGTAACGGTGGCGATGGCGGTTTTGGCGCAACTGGCACAGATGGCACAGATGGCACAGATGGCACCAATGGCGATAATGGTGGCGATGGCGGTAATGGTGGCGACGCGTTTTGCCAAACCGTTGACGGTATCACGTCATGCACCAATGGCACACCCGGCACAGATGGCGCAGCTGGTATAAATGGCTTAGATGGCACAAATGGCGCAGATGGCGTAGATGGCGGCAAGGGCGGTCTTGGCGGCGCCGGCGGTCTGGGTGGTGACGCAGGAAGGGTTGAGGCGGGGACGCTCACCTCGATTGCGATTGGTAATGCTGGTGACGGACAGGATGGAACGGCCGGCCAAAATGGTGACGACGCTGTCGGTAGTACGGACGGCGCAGCTGGCGCAGCTGGCACAGATGGCGCAGCTGGCGGTTCGGTGCTTGCGACAGGCGCCGGTTCGATTGCGATCGGGAGCGCCGATGGCGCCTTGAACGGTGCGCAGGCCACTGGCAGCGGTGCTGTGGCAATCGGCTCAGCTGTGTCGGGCGGAATTGATCAGTCAGGCGCTTCGGCTTCCGGCGCCAACAGCGTCGCGATAGGGTCTGGGTCATCGGCTACGGCGGCCAACAGCGTCGCCATTGGCGCAGGATCGCTTGCCGGGGCTGACAACACTGTCTCGGTCGGCACGGTCGGCGGCGAGCGCCAGATCGTCAATGTCGCGGCCGGCACTGCGGCGACAGACGCTGCCAACACGGGCCAGGTCGATGTCGTCGCGGATGCGGTTTTGGCCGAAACTCGGCGCGCGACCGATGCAGAAGCAGCCTTGGGTGGCCGCATCACGGACGAAGCAACGGATCGCGCTGATGCTGATTTGGCGCTGGGTGGCCGCATCACGGACGAGGCAACGGATCGCGCTGATGCTGATTTGGCGCT